>MTEW01002692.1_pt2 | contig 919763 bp, 853 predicted proteins | sample 1042681 | NCBI WGS metagenome assembly MTEW01 (sample SAMN06185811, study PRJNA358809) | soil metagenome | isolation source: soil biostimulated with citrate as carbon source | place: India | collected 2015-05-23 | reverse complement strand
CCAGCATATATTGCGCGCCATGGGCGAAGTTGATGATGCGCAGGAGGCCGAAGATGATGGCAAGGCCGAGGCTCAGCATCGCATAGAAGGAGCCATTGATGAGGCCGACCAGCAACTGCCCGAGAAGTGCCTGCAAGGGTATTCCAAAAATCATTGTCATTCAGACCCCCAATGCATGCGTGAGTTCTGCCATGCGGGCGGGCAGTTCGGCGGTGGGGAAGTTGTCCGTCACCACGCCATGATCCATGAGGTAGAAGCGGTCGGCGACCTTGGCGGCAAAGCGGAAGTTCTGCTCGACCAGAAGCACGGTCATGCCGCGTTTCTTCAGTTCCACCAGCACATCGCCGATGCGCTGCACGATGACGGGCGCAAGCCCCTCGGTCGGCTCGTCGAGGAGCAGCACCTTGACGCCGGTGCGCAGGATGCGCGCAATCGCCAGCATCTGCTGCTCACCGCCCGACAGCTTGGTGCCGGGGCTGTTGCGGCGTTCATGCAGGTTGGGAAAGAGTTCGTAGATCTCGTCGAGCGACATGGCGCTCTGGCCGTCCCTGGCGACGACCGGCGGCAGAAGCAGGTTTTCGTGCACGTTCAAGGTGGCGAAGATGCCGCGTTCTTCCGGAACGAAGCCCAGACCCGCATAGGCGATGCGGTGCAACGGCACGCGCATGATGTCCTTGCCGTCGAGCGTGATGGTGCCGGTGCGCTTGCGGATGATGCCCATGATGGCGCGCAGCGTCGTCGTCTTGCCGACGCCGTTGCGGCCCAGAAGCGTGATCGTCTCGCCGGGCCAGATGTCGAGGTCGACGCCGTGCAGGGCATGGCTTTCGCCATACCAGGCATTGAGCCCGCGCACGGACAATAGCGGTTGGCCTCTATTCATGTTCGGTTCCCATATAGGCGGTGCGCACGCGCTCGTCCTTCGAGACGGCGGCGTAATTGCCGGAGGCAAGTATTTCGCCGCGCTGCAGCACCGTGACGTGGTGGGCAATGTCGGCCACCACCTTGAGATTGTGTTCGACCATCAGCACCGCGCGGTCCTTCGCCACATCGGCGATGAGGGCGGCGATGGTATGGACATCCTCATGGCCCATGCCGGCCATCGGCTCATCGAGCAGCAGCACCTTGGGATCGAGCGCCAGCGTGGTGGCGATCTCCAGCGCGCGCTTGCGGCCATAGGACAGGTCGGCGGCCAGCGCATGGCGGGCATCGGCAAGGCCGACGCGCTCCAGAAGCGAAATCGCCTGCGCGTCGAGCCGGTCGAGCGCCGACAGCGGGCGCCAGAACTGCGTGGCAAGCCCGTTGGGGCGTTGCAGCGCGACCTTGACGTTTTCCAGCACCGTCAGATGCGGAAAGGTTGCCGAAATCTGGAACGAACGCACCAGCCCCATGCGCGCCACCCGGGCCGGATCGGCTCTGGTGATGGTTTCGCCCAGAAGCGTGATCTCGCCGCTCGATGGTTGCAGGAATTTGGTCAGGAGGTTGAAAACGGTCGTCTTGCCCGCGCCATTCGGCCCGATCAGCGCGTGGACGCGGGCATGTTCCACATCAAGATCGACGTTCCTCACCGCGTGAAAGCCACCAAACGACTTGCCCAGTCCGCGCGCCGACAGAACCGTCCGGCCGGATGCGCCGCCATCGTCCGGCCCTGCTTCATGCAGGGCCGTCATATTGCCAGTTGCTGCGTTCATTCAACCAGCCTCTTTTACTGCTTCACAAGCGGGCAGCCGCTTTCTTCCGGCTTCATGTAGGCCTGATCGCCGGGAATGGTGGCAAGGACCTTATAATAATCCCAAGGCGCCTTGCTTTCATCAGGCTTTTTCACTTCCATCAGATACATGTCGTAGATCATGCGTCCGTTGGGGCCGACCTTGCCGTGGCGGGCGAAGACGTCTTCGACCGGCATTTCATGCAGCTTCTTGGCAACGGCTTCGGTTTCGTCGGTGCCTGCTTCCTTGATCGCCTTCAGATATTGCGTGACGGCGGAATAGGTGCCTGCCTGAATCATGTTCGGCATGCGGCCCGTGCGCTCGAAGAAGCGCTTGCCGAATTCACGCGATTCATCGTCGCGGTCCCAGTAGAAGCCTTCCGTTAGCGTCAGCCCCTGTGCGGCTTCGAGGCCGAGGCCATGTACTTCGGCGAGCGTGAAGAGCAGGGCTGCGAGGCGCTGCCCGCCAGCAACGATGCCGAATTCCGCCGCCTGCTTGATGGCGTTGGAGGTGTCGAGACCGGCATTGGCGAGACCGACCACTTTCGCGCCGGAGGCCTGTGCCTGCAGCAGGAAGGAGGAATAATCGGTGGTCGCCAGCGGGTGGCGCACCGAACCCAGCACCTTGCCGCCCTTGGATTCCACGAATTTGGTTGTCTGTTCTTCCAGCGAATAGCCGAAAGCATAGTCGGCGGTGAGGAAGTACCATGTGTCGCCGCCCTGCTGCACGAGCGAGCCGCCGGTGCCGACGGCGAGTGCATGGGTGTCATAGGCCCAGTGGAAGCCATAGGGCGTGCACTGCTTGCCGGTCAGTTCCGACGTGGCCGCGCCGGTGTTGATCGTGATCTTTTTCTTGTCCTTCGACAGGGCCTGCACCGCGAGGCCGACCGACGAGGTCGTCAGTTCCATGATAGAATCGACCTGCTCGGTGTCGTACCACTGGCGCGCAATGTTCGAGGCCACGTCCGGCTTGTTCTGGTGGTCGGCCGTGATGATTTCAATCGGCGCATCGAGCACCTTGCCGCCGAAATCCTCGGCAGCCATCTTGGCAGCTTCGAACGACCATTTGCCGCCGAAATCGGCATAGACGCCGGACTGGTCGTTCAGAATACCGATCTTGACCTTGCCGTCGGAAATTTCCGCCGCCGATGAGATAGCCGTGGCGGCGAAAAGCGCCGCCGTTGCCAATGCGAGACATTTCATGAAGTGCTCCTCCCAATAACACCTTGAGCCATTGCGGAAAAACCGCACGGCATCCTCCTTCAAGCAGTCTTTCGAAATCGGGAAACAGCTTTTCCTCTTCGCCGTTCGCCCTCTGCCCGCGCCCGGTTTGTTCCTCCACCCGGGCTTTGAATTGAACGGTAGCATTGACAAATGCGTACAAGAACAACAATTTTTGAACATTGTCTGTTCAAAAATGTACAGAGGCGGTGGCGTGGGTCATCTCTGCTGTCTGGGAGGCGGCGTGCGGCAGTTTACATGGGACGATCTGCAATATTTTCTGGCGGTTGCCCGCACGGGACAGCTTTCGACGGCGGCGCGGCAATTGCGCACCAGCCATGTCACGGTGCTGCGGCGGATCGACCGGCTGGAACAGGCCCTGGCGACCAAGCTTTTCGAGCGGAACCCGCGCGGCTATCTGCTGACGCCCATCGGTGAACGGCTTGTGACCTCTGCCGAGGTCATGGAACGCGAGGCGGTGAAGTTCCAGACGGAGGCCACGGGCAATCTGGCGGCGCTGTCGGGCGTCGTGCGGCTTTCGACGCTGGAAGGCTTTGGCAATTTCTTCCTCGCCGACCGCCTGCCGGTGCTGGCGCAATCCTATCCGAGCCTGTTCGTGGAAGTGGTGACGATCCAGCAGATCATGTCGCTGTCACGCCGCGAGGCGGAATTGTCGATCACCCTGCATATGCCGCGCACCGGTCCCTATCACAGCGAGAAACTGACGCCCTATCGTCTCTTCATCTATGGGCATCGCGATTATCTGGACCGGCATCCGCCGATCCGGACGCGCGAGGACATGGCCCGGCATCCTTTCATCGGTTACATCGACGACATGGTTTTCACGCCCGGTCTCGATTACATGCGCGAGATCCTGCCGGGGCAACGCTGTACCTATCAAAGCTCGAGCATCCATGCGCAGCTGATCGCCACCCAGATCGGCTATGGCCTGTGCGTGCTGCCTTATTTCATCGCGAGCCGGCACCCGGAACTGGTTCCGGTTCTGCCGCGCGAGATGCATCTGGTGCGTGAATACTGGATGAGCTGTCACATCGATGTGGTCGCCGCACCGCGAATCCGGGTGTTGAGCGATTTCATGATCCGCGCCGTGCGCGAGTCGTCAGCAATCTTCCTTGGGGAACCCCTGCTGCGGGCATGATATGGTGTGATTGCCGTTCAGATCGTGCCGCCGCCGATGGCGACGATGCATGTAATGACGAGTGCGGTAAAACCGAACCCGATAATGAACAGGTTAAGTGTTTTCATGACCCCTCCCTTTCAACCCTGGGGCGTTATGTTCGACTTGCGGTGGAATGTCTACCTTAAATTGCAACTATCCAGACTAAAGTGGTAGAGCCACTCTTCAGCCGTTCTCACGCTCGATATCCCGGCGAAGCACGATTGCCGTAGTGAGATCCTCTACCGTCTCATGGGTGGCCATGAGATCGCGCAGGCGATTGAGGCGGTCTATGGAGGGAACTTCAACCTCCACGATCAAATCGAGCTGGCCGCTTACCGACGATACGCGGCGTACTTCGGCATGGCGCGCCAGCTCGTCGAGAAGGCCAAGCGCAGGCGTGCGCTTGAGGCTGACCAGAATTATGGCGCGGATGATATTGCCGTCGATCTGGCCAATATCTGCGCGATAGCCGCGAATGACGCCGCTTTTCTCCAGATTGGCGACACGTTCGCCGGTGGCGCTGCGCGAAAGCCCGATACGGCCCGCAAGCGTCTTCAACGGTATGCGCGCCTCCTTGGAGAGAATGGCCAGTATCTCACGATCCTTCGCATCCAGTTCCCGCATGGTCGGATGTGCTCCCGCCGTAAATGTGCCGGTCCATTCCGGCAAAGTGCCGGTCTGACCGACGCCTTGTCTGATGCCTGAAAATCGCGGACATGCCAAGCTCCTCCTGTTGCCTCCCATTCATATTCAACCCGTGAAGCGCCTCCCATGACCGATATTTCGCATCCCGCCCCCGATTTTTCGCCAGAAGAGGCCGAAGTGCTGGCCCAGCTTCATTTCGGCGTGACGGCGAGTGCTTCGCCGCTCGACAGCGAGCGCGACTGCAATTTCCGCCTGAAAACGGGCAATGGGTCGGCGGACTGGATATTGAAGATCGTCAATGCCAGCGAGCCGCCCGTGGAAAGCGAATTCCAGACCGCGCTTCTCCAGCATCTGGCCAAGACCGATCCGGCGCTTGCCGTGCCGCGCCTGAAGGCGAGCCTGTCGGGCGAGGTGCTGGCTTCTGTCGAAAAGGATCAGGGCAAGCCGCATGCGCTGAGGGTGGCGAGCTGGCTTCCCGGCACGCCGCTTGCGGAAGTCCCGCGCAGCAGAACGCTCATGCACAACCTTGGCGCAGCGCTCGGCGAACTTGATCGCGCCTTGCAGGGCTTCATCCATCCGGGCGCGCTTCGCGATTTCGACTGGGACCTGCGTCATGCGGGGCGGGCGCGCGACCGGCTGCATTTTATCGACAAGGCGGAAGACCGCGCTGTCGCGGAGCGCTTCCTTGCCCGTTTCGAGCGCGATGTGGCGCCGAAGCTGCCATTGCTGCGCGCGCAGGTGATCCACAACGACGCCAATGACTGGAACGTGCTGGTCGACAGTCAGGACAATGAACGCATTGCCGGGCTGATCGATTTCGGCGATTCCGTCCATACGGTGCTGATCGCCGAAGTGGCGATTGCCTGCGCCTATTCCATCCTGGACATGGACGACCCGATCGGGGCAGCCGCTGCCCTTGCCGCCGGGTTCCATGCGAAATATCCGCTTCTGCCGCAGGAAATCGACCTTCTTTTCGACCTGATCGCAATGCGTCTTGTGACGAGTGTCACGCTTTCGGCGTCGCGCCGCGAAAAGACCGATGACAATCCTTATCTGGCGATCAGCGAAGCACCTGCATGGCGGCTTCTGCACAAGCTGGACGCCATGAACCCGCGCTTTGCCACCGCGATCCTGCGGAAAGCCTGTGGTTTCGATGCAGTGGAGGGTGCCGGTGCGGTACGCCGCTGGATCGCCGCGAACAGCAAGGCTTTCGCGCCTGTCGTGCGCCCGCATCCTGCCACGATGACCAAGGCGCTGGTGCCTTATGGCGACCCGGCCCATGTTATGACGGTCGATTCCGCCGGGCAGCGCCCGAAGGAAGCAACGGCCTGGTGGGACGATTTCTGCGCCCGCAACCGTATCGAACTCGGCATCGGTCCGTGGGGCGAAAGGCGTACCGTTTATACCGACGAGGCGTTCCGTTCGCGCTTTGTCGAAGGCGAGCGGCGTGTCCATCATCTGGGGCTTGATCTGTTCATGCCCGCAGGCACGCCTGTCTACACGCCGCTTGCAGCCATTGTGAAAAGCGTCGAGATCGAGACCGCGCCGCTTGGCTATGGCGGGTTGATCGCGCTGGAACATCAGCCGGAAGACTGCCCGCCCTTCATCACGCTCTGGGGCCATATGGCGCACGAGGCGATGTCGCGGCTGAAACCCGGCCAGAAGCTCGCCGCTGGCGAACTGGTCGGCTATATGGGCGACATGCACGAGAATGGCGGCTGGACGCCGCATCTCCATTTCCAGATTTCGACCGATACCGGCCTGACGGCTGCGGAAATTCTGGGCGTGGGCGAAAATGCCTTTCTCGATGTATGGGCCGACATCTTCCCGGATGCCGCAGCCCTTGCAGACATTCCGGCGGAAGCTTTCCACCAGAGCGGGCGCACGCGCGCCGAAATCGTCAGCGCGCGCAAGGATATTCTGCTGCCGAACCTCTCCATCTCCTATTCCGAGCCGATCAAGTTCGTGCGCGGCGAGGGCGCATGGCTGATCGACAATCGGGGCCGCGCCTATCTCGACTGCTTCAACAATGTCTGCCATCTCGGCCATGCGCATCCGGAAGTGGTGGAGGCAATTGCCAGACAGGCGGCGATCCTCAACACCAATACGCGCTATCTGCATGACAATATCGTTTCCTATGCCGAGCGTCTGACGGCGACCTTGCCGGAAGGTTTGACGGTGGCGACATTTGCCTGTTCGGGCAGCGAGGCGAACAGTCTGGCGCTGCGCATGGCGCGCGCGCATTCGGGCCAGCGCGATGCGCTGGTGCTCGACTGGGCCTATCACGGCACGACGCAGGAACTGATCGACCTCAGCCCCTATAAATACAAGCGCAAGGGCGGCAAGGGCCGTCCGGACCATGTGTTCGAGGCCACCATTCCCGACAGCTATCGCGCACCGGAAAACTGGCCGCTGGCGGAACATGGCAAGCGTTTTGTCGAAAGCGTGGCCGAACAGATCGAAGCCATCAAGAAATTTGGACGCGGCCCCGCCTTTTTCATCGCGGAATCGATCCCGAGCGTGGCCGGTCAGGTCTTCCTGCCGGAAGGCTATCTGCGTGAAGTCTATGCGATGGTGCGCGCTGCTGGCGGCGTCTGCATTGCAGATGAGGTGCAGGTCGGCTTCGGCCGTGTCGGCAGCCACTGGTGGGCATTTGAAATGCAGGACGTGGTGCCGGATATCGTCACCATGGGCAAGCCCATCGGCAATGGCCACCCGATGTCGGCTGTGGTGACGACTCGCGAAGTCGCCGACAGCTTCAACAATGGCATGGAATATTTCAACACATTCGGCGGCAATCCGGTTTCCTGCGCGGCGGGTCTGGCGGTGCTGGATGTGATCGAACGCGACGGCCTGCGCCGCAACGCGCTGGAGACAGGCAACTATCTCCTCGACGGGTTCCGCGCGATGCAGAAGCGCTTCGACATCATCGGCGATGTGCGCGGGCAGGGGCTGTTCCTCGGCATCGAACTGGTCACGGATCGCAAGACCAGGGAACCGGCAACCGCGCTGGCCAAAAAGATCAACGACGGCGCGCGCGAGCGCGGCATCCTGATGGGAACCGAAGGCCCGTTCGACAATGTGCTGAAAATGCGTCCGCCGATGATCTTCAGCCGCGCCAATGCGGATCATCTCCTGAGCGTTCTGGAGGACAGTTTCGCGGCTGCGCTGAAATAGGGCCTGACCCTGGTTCGTGTCTGATTGAAATAACAACAAGCCCGGCGGGAATGTCGCCGGGCAATGAATCGGCTTTGCTCAAATTCCGAGGCGAGGGCCGATATTCTGGGAGGAGGAACAATGAAAAATATTCTTTTGGGTTCGTTGCTGGCGGCGGGCTTTGCCCTGTCCGCTCAAGGTGGGGCGCAAGCGGACACGCTTTCGACGGTCAAGGAACGCGGCAAGCTCAATTGCGGCGTCAGCCAGGGCGTCGCCGGCTTTTCGTCGCCGGATGATCAGGGCAAATGGACCGGCTTCGACATCGATTTCTGCCGCGCGGTTTCGGCGGCGGTCTTCGGTGATCCCGACAAGGTGAGCTTCATTCCGCTTTCGACCAAGGAGCGCTTTACCGCCTTACAATCTGGCACGGTCGATCTGCTTTCACGCCAGACGACGTGGACGCTCTCACGCGATGCGGGCATGGGCATTCTTTTCGTCGGCACTGCCTATTATGACGGGCAGGGCTTCCTGATCCGCAAGGACCTTGGCGTCGACAGCGCGCTGAAGCTTGACGGCGCGTCGGTCTGCACCGAACAGGGCACCACCACCGAACAGAACGCCGCCGATTATTTCAGCGCCAACAATATCAAGTATGAGCCGGTGGTGATCGATTCCGCCGACGGTATTCTGAAGGCGTTTGAAACGGGCCGCTGCGATGTCTACACGACCGACGCATCCGCGCTCTACGCGCAGCGCCTCAAGCTTGCCGAACCAGACGCCTTCACCGTTCTGCCGGAAGTGATTTCCAAGGAGCCGCTTGGACCTGCCGTCCGACAGGGCGACGACAAATGGTTCAACGTCGTCCGCTGGACCCTGTTCGCGCTGCTTGAGGCAGAGGAACTGGGCGTCACGCAAGCCTCGGCTGAAGCGGACCTCAACTCAAAGAAGCCGGATGTGCGCCGTTTCCTCGGCTCGGAAGGCGATGGCGGCCAGCAGCTCGGCCTCGAGCCGAAATGGGCCTATAATGTCGTCTCCACGATCGGCAATTACGGTGAAATGTTTGAACGCACCATCGGCAAGGGCAGCCTGCTCAAGATCGACCGCGGCCTCAATGCGCTGTGGAACAAGGGCGGGCTGATGTATGCGCCGCCTGTAAAGTAAAGCCAGATAAAGCAGATGAAAGAGCCCCGGAAAACCGGGGCTCTCTTGTTTTTACTTCTGCTTCGCAAAACCCTGTTCGCGCATCTGGCTGAGGCTCATCTTCGGGGAAAGCGCTTCAGGATCGATGCGGATTTCGATGAGGCCGGGTTTGCCGGACTTTTCGCAAGCCTCGAAGGCCGGGGCGAAATCAGCCGTCTTCTCCACCACTTCACCATGCAGGCCATAGGCGCGCGCCAATGCCGCGAAGTCGGGATTGGCAAGGCCGGTGCCCGAAACGCGGCCCGGATAGGTGCGCTCCTGATGCATGCGGATCGTGCCGTACATGCCGTTGTTCACGACGATGAAGATGGCGTTGGCGCCATATTGCGCCGCCGTTGCCAGCTCCTGTCCGTTCATGAGGAAACAGCCGTCGCCTGCAAAGGCAATGACGGTGCGTTCCGGCGCGGTAAGCTTGGCGGCAACCGCAGCCGGTACGCCATAACCCATCGAGCCGTTGGTGGGCGCAAGCTGGCTGCGATAGGTGCGGTACTGGTAGAAGCGATGCGGCCAGGCGGAATAGTTGCCCGCGCCGTTGGTGATGATGGCGTCGGCTGGCAGATGCGCACGCAGCCATTCCATCACTTCGCCCATCTGAACTTCGCCGGGGATGACCGGCGACTTGATGTTGTCGCGGTAATCGGCATTGGCGCTGTCGGTCCATGCCTTCCAGCGAGGATCGGAGACCGGCGCAAGCCTGGCCGCTGCCGCACAGAAGGCAGGCATGGAGGCATTGACCGGAACGTCCGCATGATAGACGCGACCCAGTTCCTCAGCGCCCGGATGGATATGGACAAGCTTCTGCTGCGGCACCGGAATGGATACGAGTTCGTAGCCTTGCGTCGTCATTTCGCCAAGGCGTGCGCCGATCACGATCAGCAGGTCGGCATCGCGCACGCGCTGCGCCAGCCTGGGGCTGATCGAGGTGCCCATTTCGCCAGCATAAAGCGGGTGAGTGTTGTCGAACATATCCTGACAGCGGAAGGAAGCAGCGACCGGCAGGTGCATGTTTTCTGCAAATTTGCGCAGGTCGCTGACGGCATCGTCATTCCAGCCGCCACCGCCGACGATCACGAGCGGCCGCTCAGCCTTTGCAAGCAGCGCCTGCATGTCTTGCAACTGGTCCGCGCCCGGATGCATCTGAACCTGCTTATAGGCCGGTGTGTCGCTGACGGCGGCATAGGAAGTCAGCATGTCTTCCGGCAGCGCGATCACGACCGGGCCGGGACGTCCGTTGACGGCGCGGTGAAAGGCCTGGCTGACGAGTTCCGGTATGCGGGCCGCATCGTCGATCTGGACGACCCATTTGGCCATCTGGCCGAACATGCGGCGATAATCGATTTCCTGAAACGCCTCGCGCTCGACCTGATCGCTAGCGACCTGTCCGATGAAGAGCAGCATCGGCGTCGAGTCTTGAAAAGCGGTGTGCACGCCGACGGAGGCGTTGGTCGCGCCCGGGCCGCGTGTGACGAAGCAGATGCCGGGCTTGCCGGTCAGCTTGCCATAGGCTTCCGCCATATAGGCCGCGCCGCCTTCCTGCCGACAGACGATCAGGTCGATCGCATCGCTGGCATCGTGAAAGGCGTCAAGCGCAGCGAGATAGCTCTCGCCGGGTACGCAGAAGACGCGGTCGGCCCCGTGGATGCGCAGCGCATCCACCAAAATCTGGCCTCCGGTACGGGCATTGGGTTTGCTCGTCATTGTATGCATTTCCTCAATCTCACCATGTCTGGCTCGCCATTCCCGGCTTGCCTTGCAAGGGCGGTTTTTCCGCCTCTTTTCAAAAAGATCGTCCCGAAATTCCGGACAATTCATGTGTTTGGGGGAACGGGAACTCATGGTCAGACGCACCCAAATGGCCGACAGGTGCACCGGGCCTTGGTCTCGCGGCCAGGTTTTACCCTCAGCCGTCTGCTTTTCCTCCCAGTCAAGCACGCTGATATGAACATAGCCAGCGGTGCGAATACAGATTAAACATCATGACCAAACAGTATGAACTCATGATGCACCGGTATGGAGGAAAGGCAATGGCCAGGGAAAAGACGGGCGAGATCCGCATCGGCATTGGCGGCTGGGCCTATGAACCGTGGGATGAGAGCTTCTATCCCGAGAAACTTCCGAAGAAGCGCCAGCTCGAATATGCGTCGAGCAAGCTCACTTCCATCGAAATCAACAGCACCTATTACGGTCCGCAGAAACCTGCGACCTTCGCCAAATGGCACGATGAAACACCGGACGGTTTCGTGTTTTCGCTGAAAGCGCCGCGTTTTTCCACCAATCGCCGCGTGCTGGCCGAAGCGGGCGAGAGCATCGAGAAGTTCATGACCGGCGGCATGATGGAGCTGAAAGACAAGCTCGGCGCGGTCAACTGGCAGTTCATGGGAACGAAGAAGTTCGACCCCGTGGATTTCGAGGCGTTCTTGAAGCTTCTGCCCAAGCGGGTCGACGGGCGCGACGTGCGCCATGCTGTGGAAGTGCGCCACGACAGTTTCAACTCGCCGGAGTTCATTGCGCTGCTGCGCGAATATGGTGTGGCAGTGGTGATTGCGGGCGACAGCGACTTTCCGCAATTTGCCGATATGACGGCGCCTTTCGCCTATTTCCGCATCATGGGGACGAAGGAAAGCCAGCCGGGCGGTTATGGCAAGGACGAACTCGATCAGTGGGCGGCGCGCGCAAAGGCAGTTGCCGCCGGAGAGCTTGCCGAAGGGTTGAAGACCGTCACGCCGCCCGTTGCCGATTATATCGCCCGCGATGTCTTTCTCTATGTCATCAGCGGCTATAAGGCGCATAATCCGCATGCGGCCATGGCCTTGATCGAACGGACAAAATGATGCCTCGTGGCGGCTGTTGATTTCATCTGAGTCGCCTGAGCATCATGTCAAAATTCGATCTTCCCGCGCTAGAAGCTTTCGTTCGCACCGTTCCGCAGCACTATAAGGGGCCGGGCGGCGCGGTCGCCGTGGTGAAGGATGGCAAGGTCGTCCTGCGCCACGCCTGGGGCTTTGCCGATCTTTCAGCGCGAAAGGCGATGACGCCGCAAACGCGCATGCCGATCTGCTCGGTCAGCAAGCAGTTCACCTGCGCCGTGTTGCTGGACAGCGTTGGCGAGCCGGAAGTTCTTGACGATGCGCTTGCCGCCTATCTCGACAGGTTCACGGAAGAGCGCCCGAGCGTGCGCGACCTGTGCAACAACCAGTCGGGCCTGCGCGACTACTGGGCGCTGACTGTTCTGTGCGGGGCCGATCCGGAAGGCGTCTTTCTGCCAGAACAGGCGCAAAGCCTGCTGCGCCGCCTGAAGACCACGCATTTCGCGCCGGGCACGAATTATTCCTATTGCAACGGCAATTTCCGCATTCTGGCTGATCTTATCGAAAGCCATACGGGCCGAACCCTGGTCGAGCTTCTGGCGGAGCGTATTTTCAAGCCTGCGGGCATGAAGACCGCAGAACTCATCCCCGATACCGCGCTGTTCGACGAATGCACCGGCTATGAGGGCGATACGGTGCGCGGGTTCCTGCCTGCCGTCAATCGCATCCACTGGATGGGCGATGCGGGCATCTGCGCGTCGCTCGACGACATGATCGCCTGGGAACAGTTTATCGATGCGACACGCGACGACGAAGACGGAATCTATCGTCGCCTGAGCGGCCCGCAGACTTTCAGCGATGGCAATGCGGCTCCCTACGGCCTCGGCCTCAAGTTCGAGGAAGCAGGCGGCAGGCGGCTCACCGGCCATGGCGGGGCGCTGCGCGGCTGGCGCTGCCAGCGCTGGCATTGCGCCGATGAGCGTCTCTCGACGATTGCCCTGTTCAATTTTGAAGGCGGCGCGTCCGATGTCGCCTTCAAGCTGATGAATATCGCTCTTGGCGTTTCCACGACAGAACAGGTCCGGGTCGAAGCCGATGCCGCCTGGTTCGGTTCGTGGCTGGACCATGAAACCGGCCTTATGCTGAGCCTCGAAGATGCCGGGCGCGGGCGCATGAAGGCGCGTTTTGGCACCGGGCCGGAAGTGATGGATGTGATGGGCGAGAACGAAGCGCGCTCGTCGATGACCACGATCCGCCGCAAGGGCGATACGATCCATCTGACGCGTGAGGATGAAAATCTCAGCCTGACGATGCAGCGCCTCAAAGGGGCGGCGAAGCAGGATATCGCGGGGCGCTATCGCAGCGACGAGCTTGAAGCCGATCTTCTGATCGTCAATGAGGGCGGCGCTTTCTACGGGGCCTTCGAGGGTTTTCTCGGCAAGAGCGACATGTATCCGCTCTATGAGGCAGGCCCGGATGTCTGGCTGCTGCCGGTGCAGCGCTCCATGGATGCGCCGTCGCCCGGCGAATGGAAACTTGTCTTCCATCGCGATGCCAAAAGCGGGATAACAGGCATGACCGTCGGCTGCTGGCTGGCGCGGCACGTGGACTACAGGAGAATTCCGGAATGAGCGAACTTAAAGTCAGGACCCGCGAGACGGGCGCCGTCGCTGAAATGCCGCACGGAAAACTTCCGGTCATCACCACGCCGACCGGCGGCGTTGTCGAAATCGTCACCAGTGTCAGTCAGGCAGGCTTCAACCCGCTCGACCTCATTTATTCGTCGGTCGCGGCCTGCATGGCGCTCAGTGCGCGCATCGCTGCCGGCAAGCTCGAGCTGAAGGACAAACTGACCGATGTGCGGGTGGAGGTGAAGGGCGACAAGGCGCATGAAGGGCCGTCGCGCATCGAGCGGTTCGATATCACCTTTCATTTCGGTGGCGATCTGACCGAGGACGAAAAGCACCGGCTTGCCGAAATGGCCGAGGAAATCTGCACGGTAAGCAATACGCTGCGCGGCGAGCCGCAGTTTGATCTGAAGGTATCGTAACCTTGAGAGTGGTTCTATATGATGGAGCCGTAAGAACCTCTCTCTTTCTCCTTTACCGCATGTTCGAACGCAAAACCGGTTCCCACTTTTGCTGGAAAATGCTCAAATAACGTCCCGGATGCGATCGACGCCAAGCTTGATGACGCTTTCCATGGCCTGGCGCGCTTTCTGCGGGTCGCGCGATGCGATGGCATGGGCAATGCGCAGGTGATTGGCCGCGCATTCGGCAATGCCTTCCCGCGATGCCGCAGGCGATGAAAGCTGGAACGAGATTGCAAGCGCCGCCTCGATCAGGCCGCTGACCGAGCGCATGAACGGGTTGCCCGACATGCGGGCGATGGCAAGGTGGAATTCCAGATCGACCTTGGCGATGGATTCAGGCGTGTGGTCGGGATTGTCGAATTTGGCGGCAAGGGCATAAAGTTCGACGATCTCGTCGCTGGAGGCGCGCTCTGCTGCCGCAGCCGCAGCCGCCGGTTCCAGCGCCATGCGCATTTCCGCCAGATGATCCACGAAGACTTCATCGAAGCCCGCCTCGAAGCGCCAGGTCAAAACGTCGGGATCGAAGAAATTCCAGCTGGCATGACCCAGAACGCGCGTGCCGACCTTGGCCTTGGGTTCGATCAGGCGCTTGGCGGCAAGCGTCTTCATCGCCTCGCGCAGGACGGTGCGGGATACGCCGAAGCGCAACGAAAGTTCATGGTCGCCGGGAAGGATCGAGCCTTCGGGAATGTTGCCCGCGACGATCCCACGGCCCAGTTCCCCCACAACCACCGCGTGGCTGTTATGGCGCTTGCGTCCGGTTATGGCCGTTTCCAGCAATCCCAATTCAGGCCTCCTTCATGCGTTGCCGCGCGTGTTTTATATCGGAAAACCACAAGAGTCCCCGTTGCAGGGCGATAAACAGAAACAGCAATATACCGATTGCAATTTTCGTCCACCATGAAGACAGTGTTCCGTCGAAAACAATGTAGGTCTGGATCAGTCCCTGTATGAGAATGCCGACGAATGTGCCTGCCACAAGGCCCGCGCCGCCCGTCAGGAGCGTCCCGCCGATCACCACCGAAGCGATGGCGTCGAGTTCCACGCCGACCGTCGCCAGCGAATAGCCGGACGAGGTGTAAAGCGTATAGACGATCCCGGCGAGGCCGGAAAGCACGCCCGACATCGTATAGATGCCGATTGTGGTGCGGGCAATCGGAACGCCCATCAGTTCCGCCGATTGCTGGTTGCCGCCAAGCGCGTAGATATTGGCGCCGAAGCGCGTGCGATGGGCGATGATGCCGCCGACGATGAAGACCGCGAGCATGAGCATGGCAATGAATGTCAGCCTTCCGCCGCCCGGAAGCCGGAGATAAAGCCCCTGCAAGGTATCGAGAAACGGATGTGCTATGGGCACGGATTGAGTGGAGATGAGGAAGGCCGCGCCGCGTGCCAGAAACATGCCGGCAAGCGTGGCGACGAAAGGCGGGATGCCAAGGAAATGGATCATCACGCCCATCCACGCCCCGAACAAGGCCGCGATCACCAGAATGAGCGCGAAAGCCACGAGCGGGTGCACGCCGAGCTGCCCCACCAGAACGGCGACGAAGACGCTGGTGAAGGCGATGACCGAGCCGACCGAAAGGTCGATGCCGCCCGAAAGAATCACGAATGTCATGCCGACAGCGGCAATGCCCAGAAAGGCATTGTCGGTCAGAAGATTGCCGATCACCCGCGTCGACAGCATGTTCGGAAACTGAATGATGCAGATCGCATAGGCAAGCAGGAAGATTGCAACGGTTGTCAGGAAAGGCAGATTGCGTAGCGCTCTCATTGCTGTGCTCCCTGCTGGCTTTGGCGGACCGGCTTGGCTCCGTCGCCCTTGCGCTCCGAGCGCAGGAAGGCGATCAACTGGACGATGGCCGGTGACTGGAAGGTGAGTACGATCACGATGATGATCGCCTTGATGATGAGGTTGAATTCCGGTGGAAAGCCCGCCATCAGGATGCCGGTATTGATCGACTGGATGATGAGAGCGCCGAGCAGCGAGGCCGTGATCGAGAAACGTCCGCCATTGAGCGACGTGCCGCCGATGACGACCGCCAGAATGGCGTCGAGTTCGAGCCACAGCCCTGCATTGTTGGCGTCCGCGCCGCGAATATCCGCCGCCGCGATCAGCCCGGCAAGGGCCGCGCCAACGCCGGAAACCGCATAGACGCTGAACAGGAGAAAGTGCGCCTTGACCCCCGCCAGCATCGCCGCGCGACGGTTGATGCCGGTTGCTTCGATCAGGAAGCCGAGCGCGCTCGTGCGCACGGCAAGGCCCACCGCGAGACCGGCCAGAATCCAGATCAGGACCGGAACGGGCACGCCGAGGAAGGAGCCGGAGCCAAGTGCGGCAAAGGAATCATTGTTGAAGGTCAGGATCGCGCCTTCGGTGATAAGCTGCGCGATGCCGCGCCCCGCCACCATCAGGATGAGCGTTGCAATGATCGGCTGGAGATCGAAGACGGCGACCAGGAAGCCGTTCCACAAGCCGCAGAGCAGGCCGACGCCAAGTGCCGCCGGAATGACGATAGCAAGCGGATAGCCCGCCACGATGAGCGAAGCGGCAAAGGCGCCGCTGATCGCCATCACCGCGCCGACCGAAAGGTCGATGCCGCGGGTTGCGATCACAAGCGTCATGCCCACGGACAGGATGGCGACGGGCGCTGCACGCACCAGAATATCGATCAGGCTGCCATAGAGGCGTCCGTTCTGGAAGGAAATGTCGAGAAATCCGGGCGCGATGATGGTGTTCGCCGCCAGAATGAGCACGAGGGCAGCGAGCTGGGGGGCAAGTCTTTTCAGTTTTCTGGTCATGCGGGCAATCATGCTGCCGCTTCCTTTTCGCTTCCGGTCTCTGCGATTGCGCGCACGATGTTGTCGGCGGTGATTTCCTCGCCTTTCAGTTCCGCGACATGGCGGCGATCCGAGAGGACGACGACACGGTTGGCCACGGCGGCAAGCTCCTCGAATTCCGACGAGATGATGACGAGCGACATGCCTTCGGCGCAAAGCTCGCCGATGAGCTTGAGGATTTCGGCATGGGCGCCGATATCGATGCCGCGCGTCGGCTCATCCAGGATCAGGAGACGCGGGTCGGTAGCGAGCCAGCGCGCCAGAATGGCTTTCTGCTGGTTGCCGCCGGACAGGAACTTGATCGGCTTGTCGGGATCGGGAGGCCGGATATCAAGCGCCTTGATATAGCGCTGGGCAAGCGCCGTCTTCTCGCGTGCAGAGATCGGTCTCGACCAGCCACGCTTCGCCTGAACGGCGAGCGCGATGTTTTCGGCCACCGAAAAATCGCCGATGATGCCATCGGTCTTGCGCTCTTCCGGACAAAAGGCAAAGCGCTCGGCAATCGCGGCAACGGGCGAGGGCAGCCGGGTCTCCTTTCCATCGACGGTCAGGCTTCCGCTATCGGTCTGATCGACGCCGAACATCAAAAGCGCGGTTTCGGTGCGGCCGGAACCGAGCAACCCGGCAATGCCGACGGCTTCTCCGGGCCTGATCGAGAGATCGAATGGCGCAACGCTGCCCTTTTTGCCGAAGTCCGAAAAACGGATCGGCGCGACCGTTTCCGCGCTGACATCCTCGGTGAGCTGGCGGCGCACGGTTTCCTGCAATTGATGGCCCAGCATCATGGAAATAAGGTCGGTGCGCGGCAGGTCCGACAGGTTTCGACTGCCGACAAGACGACCGTTGCGCAGCACGGTGGCGCAATCAGCAATCGCATAGACCTGATCCAGAAAATGGGTAATGACGATGATGCCGAGTCCTTCCGCCTTCAACTGGCGCAGAACGCCGAAAAGCATTTCGACTTCACGCGCGTCGAGACTGGCGGTCGGTTCATCGAGCACCAGCACCTTGCCGGAAAGATCGACGGCGCGGGCAATGGCGATGATCTGGCGGATGGCGACGGAATAGGCAGACAGAGGCGCACCGACATCAATAGTGAGGCCGTAGCGCGAAAGGAGCTGCGCCGCATCCCTTTCCATCCGCCCGCGATCGACCAGCCCGAAGCGCCTGGGCTGGCGTCCAAGGAACAGGTTTTCTGCAACCGTCAGGTTTTCGAGCAGGTTGACTTCCTGATAGACCGTGCCGATGCCGAGCGTCTGGGCTTCCGCCACGGATGCGGGCGCAATCGGCTGGCCTTCAAGCAGGATCGATCCATCGAAGCCGTGATAGGCGCCGGTCAGGATCTTGATGAGCGTGGATTTGCCCGCGCCGTTTTCGCCGAGCAAGGCGTGGATTTCGCCGCGGTGAAGCGTGAAATCGACATGGTCGAGCGCGGTTACGCCCAGAAAGGATTTGGTGATCGAACGGGCTTCAAGAAGCGGTGTTCCCACCGCCGATGCAGCGTCTTTTGCAGCCATGGCATTCTTCCGTTTGCGCTTCGCAAAGGGGTATCCGGGCCGACAGCGGCCCGGATGAAGCGGATCAGTAGCCGAGGCCCTTCTTGGCTTCGTAGACGGCCTTCGGATCGTCAGCCTGTGTGTAAAGCTTCGATTCCGTCTGGATCCATTTCGGCGGAACGGTGCCCTTGTCCTTGAAGGCTTCAATCGCGTCGAAGGCCGGGCCTGCCATGTTCGGCGTCAGCTCGACGGTTGCGTTGGCTTCTCCAGCCGCCATGGCCTGAAAGATATCCGGCACGGAGTCGATCGACACGATCTTGATTTCCGTTCCCGGCTTCAGGCCAGCTTCCTTGATGGCCTGGATGGCGCCGACGGCCATGTCGTCATTATGGGCGTAGACCGCGCAGATATTCTTGCCGCCGCCTTCGGCCTTGATGAAGCTTTCCATGACTTCCTTGCCCTTGGTGCGGGTGAAGTCACCGGTCTGCGAACGGGTGATCTTGATGTTGTCGTGTCCCTTGATCGCGTCCTCAAAGCCCTTCTTGCGGTTGATGGCAGGCGAGGAGCCGGTGGTGCCCTGAAGCTCAACCACGTTGCATGGCTTGTCGCCCACATCCTTCACCAGCCAGTCGCCGGCCACCTTGCCTTCATGCACCTGATCGGAGGTGACGGCGGTGAGGTAAAGATCTTCCGGGGAATCGATCTGGCGATCAAGCAGCACGACCGGAATTTCCGCTTCCTTGGCTTCCTTCAAGACCGCATCCCAGCCGGTGGAGACGACCGGCGCGATCAGGATCGCATCGACCCCTTGAGCAATGAAGCCGCGAACGGCCTTGATCTGGTTTTCCTGCTTCTGCTGGGCGTCGGCGAATTTCAGCGTATAGCCGCGCTTTTCGGCTTCCTGCTTGGTCAGGGCCGTTTCTGCGGCGCGCCAGCCCGATTCCGAACCGATCTGCGAAAAGCCGACCGTCAGCGAAGCGGCGGATGCGCTCGAAATCAGGGCAAGCGATAGTGCGGCCGTCAGAGCCGCCAGACTGCGTTTCATGATAGTTCCTCCCAATAATAAGGCCCTCCCGGCCTTCGTGTTTATGAAGCATATAATATTACTTTATGGCAAGCGCCTTTCGATAATTCCCAATAAAATGCTGGTGCGACAAACGGGCAATATCAAAATTTATGAATATGAAACAAAGGCTTGTATCATTGCGCGGGGAGCAGTTTTTCTGAACGATGCATGTGGGGGCGTCTGCTTGCTTGACAAAGCAGGCTGCAGCAAAATAGTCATATTAATAACGCGAACCGTGGATTGACGCCTTCTGGTGTTTTTCAAGCGGTCAGGGTGAATTCCGCAAAGGGTAATGCGGAAAACGGGAGGTTTAATGTTACGTCTGGTCCAGTTCCGCGACGAAAGCGGAGAAATGCGTGTGGCTGCCTGCAATGACGAGGGAGCGGCGCATGTCGTCAGGGGCGTGGCAACGACCTATGAACTGGCCTCGGCGGCAATTGCCGCAGGCATCAGCCTTGAAGAACAGGTGGCGAAGAGCGGCAAGGGCGAAGCTGTCGATATCGATGCCGCCCTGGCAGCGGGCCGCGTCGGCCTGCCGATCACGCATGCCGATCCGGCGCATCTGATCGTGGCCGGTACGGGCTTGACGCATCTGGGTTCCGCCGATGGCCGCGACAAGATGCACAAGGCTGCGCAGGCTGCCGAGAAGCCGACCGATTCCATGCGCATGTTCCTGATGGGCGTCGAAGGCGGCAAGCCGAAGCCGGGTGAGACCGGCGTTCAGCCGGAATGGTTCTACAAGGGCGACGGCTCCGCGCTGGTCGCTACCGGCGGCGAACTGGTTTCACCTTCCTTTGCCGAAGATGGCGGCGAAGAGCCGGAGCTCGCTGGCATCTATCTGATCGGCCCGGATGGTACGCCGTTCCGGCTCGGCTTCTGCCTTGCCAACGAGTTTTCCGACCATGTGACCGAAAAGCAGAACTATCTCTGGCTCGCCCATTCCAAGCTGCGACAGGCAGCGCTTGGGCCGGAGCTCTATGTTGGCGCGCTGCCGGATCATGTGGAAGGCGTTTCGCGCATTCGTCGCGGCGATGAGATCATTTTTGAAAAGCCGTTCCTGTCGGGCGAAGCGAACATGTCGCACACCATCGCCAATCTGGAACATCACCATTTCAAATATGAGCTGTTCCGCCGTCCGGGCGACATTCATGTCCACTTCTTCGGCACGGCGACCCTGTCCTTCTCGGAAGGCGTGAAGACGGAAACTGGCGACCAGTTCGAGATTTCCGCCAAGCCGTTCCGCTATCCGCTGGTCAACAGGCTGGCGCAGGCGGCCGCCGAAGACGTTGTTGTGAAGGCGCTCTGAAATGGCGGCTGAATCGAACATCGCTGTCGCAATCGTCGGTCTCGGCAAGATCGCGCGCGACCAGCATCTGCCGTCCATCGAGGCCGTCGAGGGCATCGAGCTGAAAGCCATCGCCAGCCGCAATGCCGGGCTGGACGGCCTGCCGTCCTTTCACGATATCGATGCGCTGCTTGGCAGCGATGTCGCCATTGACGCGGTGTCGCTCTGCACGCCGCCGCAAGGGCGTTTTCAACAGGCTTACGCCGCCCTGAAGGCGCGCAAGCATGTGATGCTGGAAAAACCTCCGGGCGCGACCATTTCGGAAGTGCAGGCGCTGGAACGGCTTGCGCAAGCGGCAGGCGTGACGCTTTATGCCACATGGCATTCGCGGGAAGCGGCGGCGGTCGAACCGGCGCGGGAATTCCTGAAAGATGCGGAAATCCGTTCGGTCTCGGTCATATGGAAGGAAGATGTGCGCCACTGGCATCCCGGCCAGCAATGGATATGGGAGCCGGGCGGGCTCGGTGTGTTCGATCCGGGCATCAATGCGCTTTCCATCGTGACGCATATCCTGCCGGAGCGCTTTTTCCTGACGCAGGCCGATCTGTATTTTCCTGAAAACCGCGCAGCGCCGATTGCCGCCGATCTCAAATTTGAGACGGAAAGCGGCTTGCCGGTTTCGTTTGAGCTGGACTGGCGCCAGACCGGCCCCCAGACCTGGGACATTCGCGTCGAGACCGACAAGGGCACGGTTCTGCTCAGCCATGGCGGCAGCCGCCTGGCCATTGCCGGAACCGAGAAGATGGCCGAGCCGGACCGCGAATATCAACGACTTTACAAGCGTTTCGTGCAATTGATCCGTGCGGGGCGTTCGGATGTCGATCTCGCTCCGCTGACCCATGTGGCCGATGCGTTTCTGCTCGGAAAGCGGCATGTCGTCGAAGCATTTGAAGATTAAAGCGCATCCCGAAAAGTGTAAAACGGTTTTCGGACAAGATGCGCGATGAACCAAACATTTGGAATGTCGATCTGATTTTAAGGATCGGCGTCGAAGGAATCGAGACCGCTGTCCGGTCTCTCACCCACGCAGGACAATGAAATGAACAAGCCCGTCTCTCCGAAACCGCCAAAGTTCCGCTCCCGCGCCTGGTTCGACAATCCCGATAATGTCGACATGACCGCGCTCTATCTGGAGCGCTACATGAATTACGGCCTGAGCCAGGAAGAGCTGCAGTCCGGTCGTCCGATCATCGGCATTGCGCAGACGGGTTCCGACCTCTCGCCTTGCAACCGTCATCATCTGGAACTGGCCAAGCGCGTGCGCGAAGGCGTGCGTGAGGCTGGCGGCATCGTCATCGAGTTTCCGGTCCATCCGATCCAGGAAACCGGCAAGCGCCCGACGGCGGGTCTCGACCGCAACCTTGCCTATCTCGGCCTCGTGGAAGTGCTTTATGGCTATCCGCTCGACGGCGTGGTGCTGACGATCGGCTGCGACAAGACCACGCCCGCCTGCCTTATGGCTGCGGCAACCGTCAACATTCCGGCCATCGCCCTTTCGGTCGGACCGATGCTCAATGGCTGGTTCCGTGGCGAACGCACCGGTTCGGGCACAATCGTCTGGAAGGCGCGCGAACTGCTCGCCAAGGGTGAAATCGACTATCAGGGCTTCGTGAAGCTCGTTGCTTCGTCTGCTCCATCGACCGGCTATTGCAACACGATGGGCACGGCGACGACAATGAACTCGCTTGCCGAAGCGCTCGGCATGCAGCTTCCCGGTTCCGCCGCCATCCCGGCGCCGTATCGCGACCGTCAGGAGGTGGCCTATCTCACCGGACGCCGCATCGTGGAAATGGTTCACGAAGACCTGAAGCCGTCGGATATTCTGACGAAGGATGCCTTCGTCAATGCGATCCGCGTCAATTCCGCTATCGGCGGCTCGACCAATGCGCCGATCCACCTGAACGCCCTTGCCCGTCATGTCGGCGTGGACCTGACGGTGGATGACTGGCAGAAATATGGTGAGGAAATTCCGCTTCTGGTCAATCTTCAGCCCGCCGGTGAATATCTCGGCGAGGACTATTACCATGCCGGCGGCGTACCGGCTGTCGTCAATCAGCTGATGGGGCAGGGCCTCATCAATGAGGACGCGCTGACCGTCAACGGCAAGACCATCGGCGAGAACTGCAGGAACGCGACCATCGAAGACAGCAATGTCATCAAGACCTATGATCAGCCGCTGAAGAAGCATGCCGGTTTCCGCGTGCTGCGCGGCAATCTGTTCTCGTCGGCGATCATGAAGCTGAGCGTGATTTCGGACGAGTTCCGCAATCGCTACCTGTCCGATGACAAGGACCCGAATGCCTTTGAGGGCAAGGCGGTCGTGTTTGACGGACCGGAGGATTATCATCACCGCATCGACGATCCGTCGCTGGAAATCGACGAGCATACGGTGCTGTTCATGCGCGGTGCCGGTCCGATCGGCTATCCGGGCGCGGCGGAAGTCGTCAACATGCGCGCGCCGGATTACCTCTTGAAGAAGGGCGTTACTTCGCTGCCTTGCATCGGCGACGGTCGCCAGTCGGGCACATCGGGTTCGCCTTCGATCCTCAACGCTTCGCCGGAAGCTGCGGCGGGCGGCGGTCTTGCCATTCTGAAGACCGGCGACCGCGTGCGCATCGATCTCGGTCGCGGCACGGCGGATATTCTCATCTCGGATGAGGAACTGGCCGAGCGCCGCAAGGCGCTGGAAGCTGCGGGCGGCTATAAATATCCGGAAAGCCAGACGCCGTGGCAGGAAATCCAGCGCGCCGTTGTCGGCCAGATGGAAACCGGCGCGGTTCTGGAAAATGCGGTCAAGTATCAGGATATCGCGCATACGCGCGGCCTGCCGCGAGACAATCACTAAGGCCGGTCCCGATGGCTCTCGATAAAAAGCCATTTGCAGCAGTAGCGGACTGGGGCACCACCCGGTTCCGCCTCTGGACGCTGGATGCCGATGGCAATGTGCTGGGCGAAAGCCGCGGCGATGACGGTCTGCTGCAGGCAAAGGAAGCCGGTTTCGAGCCAACGCTCGAACGGCACCTTGCTTCTGTCGGCGCAGCGGACGATCTGCCGGTGGTGATATGCGGCATGGCCGGTTCGCGGACCGGCTGGATCGAAGCGCCCTATATGAGCCTGCCCGCCGGGCTGGAGGGCATCGTGAAGGCGGCGGTGCGCGTGCCTGCGCGTCGCCACGTTATCATGCTGCCGGGTGTCGCGCGTCGGGATGAACTGGCCCCGGACGTGATGCGTGGCGAGGAAACCAAGCTTCTGGGCCTTGTGCATCGCGGAACGCGGGATGCGGTGGTGGTCATGCCCGGCACCCATGCCAAATGGGTGCGGATTGCCGATGGCGGACTTGCCGATTACCGCACCTTCATGACCGGCGAAATGTTCGCTCTCCTGAAGGACAGATCGGTGCTGGCCGGTGCGCTGGAAGGTGCGGGTGCGGTCGATCCGAATGGCGAGGCTTTCGCTGCGGGTGTGAAAGCCTCGCTGGAAAGCCCGGCGCTGATTTCCAACGCGCTTTTTTCCGTTCGTGCAGGCTGGCTCGTGCATGATCGCAAGCCGACGGACCAATTGGCCCGTTTGTCGGGCCTGCTGATCGGGCTGGAAGTCGCTGGCGGGCGCACGCTCCATGGCGGACCTGAAGAAGTGCTGCTCCTTTCGGACGACACGATGGGGGCGCTTTATGCCAGCGCGCTTGAAATCGCGGGGCTGAAGGTCCGGCGCGTGGCGGCGGACGAGCTGGTGCGGGATGGCCTTTTCATGGCGGCAAGACACGCCTTCGGAGGAATTGCGCAATGAGCGGGCGCATCGCATGGCCGAAATTGCGCTATCCGCTGGTCGCTATCCTGCGCGGCATCCGCTGGCAGGAAACCGAGGCGATTGTCGGCGCGCTGATCGAGACGGGTTTCGAGGCTATCGAAATCCCGCTCAATTCGCCGGAGCCGTTTGTGTCGATCGAAAAGGCCGCGAAGCTCGCGCCTGCCAATGTGCTGATTGGCGCGGGAACGGTGCTGACCGTTGAAGATGTGGACCGCCTCAATGATGTCGGCGGCAGGCTGCTGGTGAGCCCGAATGTCGAGCCGGAGGTCATCCGCCGTGCCGGACAGCATGGCATGGTGACAATGCCGGGCGTGTTCACGCCGACGGAGGCTTTCACGGCCATCCGCGCAGGCGCGTCGGCGCTGAAATTCTTTCCGGCCAGCGTGCTGGGTGCTGACGGCATCAAGGCGGTATGCGCCGTCTTGCCGAAAGATGTTCCGGTCGGCGCCGTGGGTGGCGTTTCCGAGGCTGATTTTGCGACCTATCGGACAGCGGGAGTAAGCTGCTTCGGTTTGGGTTCCAGTCTCTACAAGGCCGGCTTTACGGCGGCCGAAGTTCGTGAACGTGCGGAGCGCGCGGTTGCGGCATGGGACAAGATCGCGGGCTGAGGAGCTTCGCGACGGGAAGAATTCCGCGTGGCCGGAAGGTGGGGGCGGAAATTTTGGGAGAACGACAGGCAGAAAAACCTGTCCCAATTTGGGAGTGAGACAATGGCAGGCATGAAATCTCTAACACTGGCAGTCGCGATGGCCGCGCTTGCCTTTAGCGGTCTGGCGCATGCGGAAGACAAGGGTCTTGTCGCCGTCGCCATGCCGACGAAGTCTTCGGCGCGCTGGATCGCCGATGGCGACAACATGGTCAAGGTGCTGAAGGAACGCGGCTACCAGACCGATCTTCAATACGCCGAAGACGACGTGCCCAACCAGCTTGCGCAGATCGAAAACATGGTGACCAAGGGCGCCAAGGTTCTCGTTGTGGCATCGATCGACGGCACGACGCTTTCCGACGTGCTGGCCAAGGCACATGACGCAGGCATCAAGGTCATCGCCTATGATCGCCTGATCCGCGATACGCCGAATGTCGATTACTATGCGACCTTCGACAATTTCCAGGTCGGCGTGCTGCAGGCGCAGTCCATCGAGAAGGCTCTGGACCTGAAGAACAAGCCGGGCCCGTTCAATATCGAGCTTTTCGGCGGCTCGCCTGACGATAACAACGCCTACTTCTTCTACAACGGCGCGATGTCGGTGCTTCAGCCTTATATCGATAGCGGCAAGGTCGTTATCGGCAGCGGCCAGACCGGCATGGACAAGGTGGCGACCCTGCGCTGGGACGGTGCAACCGCTCAGGCCCGCATGGATTCGATCCTTTCCGCCTATTATGCCGACAAGAAGCTCGATGCGGTCCTGTCGCCTTATGACGGCATTTCCATCGGTATCCTGTCGTCGCTCAAGGGTGTAGGCTATGGCAGTGGCGACATGCCGATGCCGGTCGTCTCCGGTCAGGACGCGGAAGTGCCTTCGGTGAAGTCGATCCTCGCCGGTGAGCAGAACTCGACCATCTTCAAGGATACCCGTGAACTCGCCAAGGTCACGGTCGACATGGTCGATGCGCTGATGAGCGGCAAGGAGCCGGAAGTCAACGACACCAAGACCTATGACAATGGCGTCAAGGTCGTGCCGTCCTACCTGCTCAAGCCGGTGATCGTCGACAAGTCGAACTGGAAGCAGGTTCTGGTCGATAGCGGTTACTACAAGGAAGACCAGATTCAGTAATTTATTGTTCCGGGCGTATCGGAGGATGTGCCCGGAACTATTCTGCAAGCCATTGCCCCAAACTCCCCAGCCTTTCGGCTGGGGTAGGCTTGGCGATTGACAGCGTTGTCTTTCTGGCCCGGGCAATGGTTGCAGAATTTGTAATGGGAGCGAGCGATGAATGTAGCCAATCCTGTCCTGCGCGAGCAGCCTGACGGCGAGCCGGATATCGCCGGCAAGCCGCTTCTGGAAATGCGCGGCATCAGCAAGTCTTTCGGGGTTGTCAAAGCGCTGAGCGATGTCAATTTTACCGTGATGCCGGGCGAGATCCACGCTTTTGTGGGTGAGAACGGGGCGGGCAAGTCGACCTTGATGAAGGTGCTGTCGGGGGTCTATCCGCATGGCAGCTATGAGGGGTCGATCTTCTTCGACGGCGAGGAACGGCAGTTTCGTGACATCAACGATTCCGAAGCGCTTGGCATCGTCATCATCCATCAGGAACTGGCGCTCATACCGCTGATGACGATTGCCGAGAACATTTTCCTCGTCAATCCGCCCGCGAGCTATGGCGTCATCGACCGCAGCACGGTGCACAGGCGCACCCGGGAGCTTTTGCAGAAGGTCGGCCTGTCGGAACAGCCAGATACGCTCGTCACCGATATCGGCGTGGGCAAGCAACAGCTTGTCGAAATCGCCAAGGCATTGTCGAAGCGTGTGCGGCTTCTGATCCTCGACGAACCGACCGCGAGCCTCAACGAGACCGACAGCGCGGCGTTGCTGGCGCTTCTGCGGGAGTTTCGCGCGCAGGGCATCACGTCGATCCTCATTTCGCACAAGCTCAATGAAATCCGCGAGGTCGCCGACAAGATCACCGTGCTGCGCGACGGCAAGGCGGTGGCCACGCTGGATTGTCATGCAGGCGAAGTGGAGGAGGACGACATCATCCGCAAGATGGTGGATCGCGACCTGGAAAGCCGCTACCCGAAGCGTGCTCCCAAGATCGGCGAAGTCATCTTCGAAGTCGATAACTGGTCGGTCTATCATCCGCTGCATCCCGAGCGGCATTCGGTCAAGAACGTATCGTTCAAGGTGCGGGCGGGCGAAATCGTCGGCATCGCCGGATTGATGGGCGCGGGCCGCACGGAATTCGCCATGAGCCTTTTCGGGCGTTCATGGGGAACGAATATCAGCGGCGACGCACGCATCAACGGCAGGCAGGCGGACATTTCCACCGTGGCGCGGGCGATCAAGGCAGGGCTTGCCTATGTGACCGAGGACCGCAAGAAGCTCGGCCTCGTTCTGGGCGAGAACATTTCGCGCAACATCTCGCTCGCGCATTTGCGCGGCGTCAGTCCGAAAGGCGTCATCGACGATATTCGCGAAATGAAGATCGCGAATTCCTATCGCGAGCAGATGAGCATTCGCTGCCACAACGTCTATCAGGAGACAGGCACGCTTTCGGGCGGCAACCAGCAGAAGGTCGTGCTGTCGAAGTGGCTCTTCACCGGCCCCGACGTGCTCATCCTCGACGAGCCGACGCGCGGCATCGATGTCGGCGCGAAATACGACATCTACACAATCATCAATTCACTGGCAGACAGTGGCAAGGGCGTGGTCGTCATTTCTTCGGAAATGCCGGAACTGATCGGTATCTGCGACCGCATCGTCGTCATGCATGAAGGTGCGTTTGTCGGCGAAGTCGCCGGCGAGGAAGCAACGCAGGAAAACATCATGCGCGCCATCATGCGGAACAAGGGAAAACGGCAATGAGCGAGAATATCATCGGAAGCAGTGGATCGAAAGTTCCTGCAAGCAGCGTGGGGCGTTATCTCAAGAACAATCTGCGCGAATCCGGCATGCTGCTCTCGCTGGTCGCGATCATGATATTTTTCCAGATCGTGACGGGCGGCGTGCTGATGAAGCCGCTGAACCTCACCAATCTGGTGCTGCAGAACAGCTATATCGTCATCATGGCATTGGGGATGCTTCTCATCATCGTCACCGGCCATATCGATCTTTCGGTCGGCTCGGTCTGCGGTTTTATCGGCGCGCTTGCCGCCGTGATGATGGTGAGGCTCGGCGTGCCCTTTCCCATCGCGGCAATTCTGTGCCTGCTGGTGGGCGGGCTCATCGGCGCGATACAGGGGTTCTGGGTCGCCTATTTCAATATTCCGTCCTTTATCGTCACGCTGGCGGGCATGCTGGTCTTCAAGGGCCTGATGCTGGCCGTGCTGGGCGGGCAGTCGGTCGGTCCGTTTCCGGTCGTGTTCCAGAAACTGTCATCCGGCTTCATTCCGGAGATCATCGGTACGACCGGCGGTGTCTATCTGACGTCGCTCATCATCGGCGTGCTGCTTGCCGGTTTCATGATTTGGCAGAACGTGAAATCACGCCAGCGCCATATTGCCCATGAAGTGGAAACGGAGCCGTTCGGCCTGTTCGTCATCAAGAACATTCTGTTCTTTGCAGCGATTGCCTATCTGTCGCTCTTGATTTCCATGCATCGCGGCTTGCCGAATGTGCTCATCATCATGGCGGTTCTGATTGCGGCCTATGCGTTTCTCACCAACCGGACTGTGCTCGGACGGCAAATCTATGCAGTGGGCGGAAACCGCCATGCGGCAAAGCTTTCCGGCGTGAAGACCGAGCGGCTGACCTTCCTCGCTTTCGTCAATATGGGCGTGCTGGCAGCACTTGCCGGTCTTGTCTTCGCGGCGCGCCTCAACACGGCAACGCCGAAGGCCGGTATCGGCTTCGAGCTGGACGTGATCGCGGCCTGCTTCATCGGCGGCGCATCGGCCTATGGCGGTGTGGGCCGTGTGACGGGTGCGGTGATCGGCGCGCTCATCATGGGCGTCATGAACAACGGCATGTCGATCCTCGGCATCGGCATCGACTATCAGCAGGTCATCAAGGGGATCGTGCTGCTGGGGGCTGTCTGTATCGACGTCTATAACCAGAAGCGCTGATATTTCGGCTCTGGCGGCCTGCAAATGGCGTTGTTTTGCGCTTCCGGTGCTCACGTACCTTCTTTAGGCACATAATCTTATCCGAAAAGTCTGCAACTTTTCGGGATTATGTTCAGAAGTACGCTGCGCTTCGGTTCTCAAACTCCGCCATTTTCGGCTCGCCATAACCAAAATCTTAGCCGCCTCGCTGGTAGGCGGCAGTTCAGTTTTCAGATCGCCGTACGGCGGGCGTGATCGAGATAGATTTCACGCAAGCGCTGGGCGACAGGGCCGGGTTTGCCATCACCGATAGACTTCTCATCAATGACGGTGATCGGCGTGACGAATGTGCCTGCGCTGGTGAGGAAAGCTTCCTTTGCTGCATAGGCTTCATCGATGGTGAAGGGGCGCTCTTCAAGCTTCATGCCGGTTTCCGCGATCAGTTGCAGGAGCGAAAGCCGCGTGCAGCCGGGCAGGATGGAATTGCTGTTCGGGCGCGTGACGACGACATCATCCTGCGTGACGATATAAGCAGTGGACGACGCACCTTCGGTCACATAGCCGTCCTCGATCATCCACGCTTCATCGCAGCCGGCATTCTTGGCGATTTCCTTGGCGAGCGCCTGCGGCAGCAGGCAGACCGTCTTGATATCGCGGCGCTTCCAGCGCAGATCTTCCAGCGACAGCACGCGCGCGCCGGTTTTCAGCGCAGGCTTGTCGAGCAGGTTCGCGTCCTGGGTGAACAGGACAACCGATGGCTTCATGCCCTTTGCAGGCACGAAATCGCGGTCGCGCCCGTCGCCGCGTGTCACCTGCAGATAGACCAGACCTTCGGTCAGATTGTTGCGGCGGATCAGCTCGCGCTCGACGGCGACGATCTCGTTTTCATCCATAGGCATCGGAATGCCGATCTCGCCGGTCGAGCGGCGCAGGCGCCGCATATGCGGTTCGCTGTCGATAAGCTTGCCTTCCAGCACGGCGGTCACTTCATAGATGCCGTCACCGAACAGAAAGCCGCGGTCAAAGATGGAAATGCGTGCATCGCGGGCGGGGACATATTCACCGTTGACGTAGACAATACGGTTTTCGAGGTCTTCTGCTGAAACGGCCATGTGGGATGCATCCTGAAGTGAAAGGGCCGCGACACAAGTCGCGGCCCTTTCATATGCCACTGAATGTTTTAAGGGAATATTTTTCGTGCGGGCTGTCTGCCTGCTGCGGACGGCTCTGGTCAGATTGCAACAATCGAGATCAGAAATGCGGTTCCCTTGCCCCTGATCGTCAAGGGCTCGGCGTTGCCGCCTGCGAAAACCGCGCAGTCCAGTTTCTCCAGGCGAACTGCCCCGGAACCTGAACTCAAATCGAGCTGGCCTTCGGCACAGAAAAGGAGCGCCGGGTTGCCATCGGCCACGGTCAATGTGGTGCCATCGACAGGCAGGCGCCTGACCTTATGGGCGAGGCGACCGCGCCGTGTCATGACGTTGAGATCGGTAATGGCCGATCCGATCAACCGCGCGCTGGAACGCGCATCGGCGGCAAAAGCCAGCGGCGCGCTTTCGCGGGTGAGCTTCGTTTCCTCCCCCTCGACATCGAGCAGGATGCCGTCTCCCTCCAGCACCGACAATGTGCGGTCGATGCCGGGAAAGACGGAAAACGGGCCATCGCTGGCCACCGTGGCCATGGAAACGCGCCAGTCGAAATCATCGACTGACGCGCCTTGCGGATGAATGGCGATTTCGACCGTGACGCCGCCGCCGTTTTTCCACGGCATGCGGCGATGGTTTTCGGCCTTGAGGATCGTGAGCGCCATTCGACCTCAGTTTCCGAGTATGCCGGGCAGGCGCAGGCCCTGCTGCTTCGCCCAGTCGAGCGCTATGTCATAGCCCGCATCGGCATGGCGCATGACGCCGGTTGCAGGGTCGTTCCACAACACGCGACCGATGCGCTCATCGGCATCTTCGGTACCATCGCAGCAGATGACCATGCCCGAATGCTGGCTGAAGCCCATGCCGACGCCGCCGCCGTGATGGAGCGACACCCATGTCGCGCCCGAGGCCGTGTTGAGAAGCGCGTTCAGAAGCGGCCAGTCGGAGACGGCGTCCGAGCCGTCCTTCATCGCTTCGGTCTCGCGGTTCGGTGAAGCAACCGAGCCGCTGTCGAGATGGTCGCGACCGATCACGACCGGCGCTTTCAGCTCGCCGTTCCTGACCATTTCGTTGAAGGCGAGGCCAAGGCGGTGACGATCGCCCAGGCCGACCCAGCAGATGCGGGCGGGCAGGCCCTGGAACGCGATACGCTCCTTCGCCATGTCGAGCCAGTTGTGCAGGTGCTTGTTGTCCGGCAACAGCTCCTTCACCTTGGCGTCGGTCTTGGCAATATCCTCAGGGTCACCGGAAAGGGCAGCCCAGCGGAAAGGCCCGATGCCGCGGCAGAAGAGCGGGCGGATATAGGCCGGCACGAAGCCCGGGAAATCGAAAGCGTTCTCCAGTCCTTCTTCCAGCGCCATCTGGCGGATATTGTTGCCGTAATCGACCGTTGGAATGCCTGCGTTCCAGAAGTCGAGCATGGCCTGAACCTGTACCTTCATCGAGGCGCGGGCAGCCTTAGCAACGGCCTTGGGATCGCTTTCCTGTTTGGCGCGCCATTCGGCGACGGACCAGCCGATCGGCAGATAGCCGTGCACCGGATCGTGAGCGGAAGTCTGGTCGGTGACGATATCCGGCTTCACGCCGCGCTTGACGAGTTCCGGGAAAATTTCGGCTGCATTGCCGATGAGCGCAATGGACTTTGCCTCGCCAGCCTTGGTCCATGCTTCAATCTTCGCCAGGGCCTCATCGAGGCTGTGGGTCTTTTCATCGACATAACGGGTGCGCAGACGAAAATCGGCGCGGGTTTCGTCGCATTCCACCGCAAGGCAGCAGGCACCGGCCATAACCGCTGCAAGAGGCTGCGCACCGCCCATGCCGCCCAAACCGCCGGTCAAAATCCACTTGCCCTTGAGGTTGCCGTCATAATGCTGGCGACCGGCTTCCACAAAGGTCTCATAGGTGCCCTGAACGATGCCCTGCGCACCGATATAGATCCACGAACCGGCGGTCATCTGGCCATACATGGCAAGACCCTTCTTATCCAGTTCGTTGAAATGGTCCCAGGTCGCCCAATGCGGCACGAGGTTGGAATTGGCGATCAGGACGCGTGGCGCATCCTTGTGAGTGCGGAACACGCCGACGGGCTTGCCCGACTGCACCAGCAGGGTTTCGTCTTCGTTGAGCGTCTTGAGGGTCGCGACGATCCTGTCGAAATCATCCCATGTGCGGGCGGCGCGGCCGATGCCGCCATAGACGACCAGTTCATGCGGGCGCTCGGCCACGTCAGGGTCGAGGTTGTTCATCAACATGCGAAGCGGCGCTTCGGTCAGCCAGCTTTTTGCATTGAGTTCGCTGCCGCGTGGAGCACGCACTTCGCGCTCGTTATGGCGTGGATTGGACATGATGTTCTCCTCAGGAAATTAATTTGGGAGCCAGCTGTTCCAGCTGCTGCAAAAGAGATTTGAGATGTACGCGAAGCTTGTCCGCCTTGGCCTCGTCATAGGCGAAGGGAACCGCTTCGGTAGCCAGATGCGTGGACTGGGCAAGCTCCATCTGGATGGCGTGAACGCCGGTTTCGGGCTTGCCGTAATGGCGGGTCGTCCATCCGCCTTTGAAGCGGCCATTGAGGATCGACGTGTAGCCCTCGGCCTGTCCCGTTATCTCGACAGCGGCGGCTTCGATGGCGGGCGCGCAAGTCTTGCCCATATCCGTCCCGATGTTGAAATCCGGCAGCTTGCCTTCGAACAGGAACGGGATATGGGACCGGATCGAATGGCAGTCATATAGGATAGCGACGCCGTGGATCGCCTTGACACGGCTGATCTCGGCGGCAAGCGCGTCGTGATAGGGCTTGTGGAAACGGGCGATGCGATCCGCAATATCGGTTTCGGTCGGCGCCTCGCCGTCCTTCCAGATCGAAAGCCCGTCAAAGTCGGTTTCCGGGATCAGCGTCGTGGTGTTCTGGCCGGGATAGAGGCTGACGCCTGCCGGGTCGCGATTGGCGTCGATGCAATAGCGGTGGAAGGTGGCGCGAACCATGGTCGCGCCTTCAAGGACACCGTCATAAAGCCGGTGGATGTGCCAGTCGGTATCGGCGAGAATCCTGCCATTTTCATTGAGGCGCGCCCAGATGTCGCCGGGAACATCCGTGCCCGTGTGAGGAAGGCCCAGAATGACGGGCGACGTGCCTTGCCGGACTTCAAAGGCGCTCATGATCAGGCCTCCAGCGATGGCAGGATGCCGCCCGAAACCGCACCGGCAAGCACGCCGTCGGCCACCAGATCGGCAGCGTTCCTGAGGTCGTCGGCCATGTAGCGGTCGTCTTCCAGCGTCGGCACGCGGTCGCGCAACGCGGCGATCACCCTGGCAAGCTCAGGGCTGGTGGTCAGCGGTTCGCGCAGTTCGACGCCGAGCGCGCCGGTCAGCGCCTCGATGCCGATGATTGCATTGAGGTTGGCGGTCATCTGGAGAAGACGGCGTGCGCCATGGCAGGCCATGGACACATGGTCTTCCTGATTGGCGGAGGTGGGGGTGGAATCGACCGAGGCCGGGTGCGCCATCTGCTTGTTTTCGCTCATCAGCGCGGCGGAAGTGACTTCGGCGATCATCAGGCCGGAGTTGAGCCCCGGCTTGCGGGCGAGGAAAGCCGGAAGGCCGAAGGACAAGGCCGGGTCGACCAGCAGAGCGATGCGGCGCTGCGAAATCGCGCCGATTTCGCAGATTGCGAGCGCGATCTGGTCGGCGGCGAAGGCAACGGGTTCGGCGTGGAAATTCCCGCCCGATACCGCGCGGCCGTCCGAGAGAACCAGCGGATTGTCGGTGACGGCATTGGCTTCGATTTCAAGCGTGCGTGCGGCCTGCCGCAGAATGTCGAGGCATGCGCCGTCGACCTGTGGCTGGCAGCGAATGCAATAGGGGTCCTGCACGCGCTGGTCGCCCTCAAGGTGGCTCTGGCGGATGACGGAACCTTCGAGCAGGGCACGCAGCGCCCGACCGGCATCGATCTGGCCCTTATGGCCGCGCAGCGTGTGGATTTCCTCATGGAAAGGCGCGTCCGATCCCATGGCGGCATCAGTCGAAAGGGCGCCGGTGATGAGCGCCGTCTGCGCCGCACGATGGGCGCGGAACAGACCTGCGAGTGCGAGCGCAGTCGAAGTCTGGGTGCCGTTGATCAGTGCCAGCCCTTCCTTGGCGGCAAGCACGACCGGTTTCAGGCCGGCCTTTTCCAGCGCCTTTGCGCCGGAGAGGCGCTCGCCCTTATAAAAGGCTTCGCCTTCGCCGATCATGGCCGCAGTCATGTGCGCAAGCGGCGCCAGATCACCGGAAGCGCCGACGGAGCCTTTTTCGGGGATCATCGGGATCACGCCTTTTTCCAGCATGTCTTCGATGAGGGTGATGACTTCAAGCCGTACGCCGGATGCGCCGCGACCGAGCGAAATCAGCTTCAGCGCCATGATGAGACGCACGATGTTTTCCGAAAGCGGCTCGCCGACGCCGCAGCAATGCGAGAGGATCAGATTGCGCTGCAAGGTGGCGACATCGCCTGCCGCGATGCGGATCGAGGCGAGTTTTCCGAAGCCCGTATTGATGCCGTAAACCGGCTCGTCGCCTGCCGCGATTTCCGCAATGCGCGCTGCCGCTTTTTCAACACCGGCATGAAAGGCTGGATCAATGCGGACGGGGAGGCCATCGCGATAGATTGTTTCAAGCGTTTCCAGCGATACGCTGCCGGGCTTGAGGATGATGGTCATGGAAGGCTCCATTGCAAATGAGTTAAAGCTGGCCTTTGAACACCCGCTTCCAGAGCGGATTGAAGCCGATGCGGTAGACAAGTTCAGCCGGACGGTCGACGTCCCATATGGCGAGATCGGCGTCCTTGCCGGTCTCCAGCGTTCCGGTACGCTCGTGTATGCCGAGCGCGCGTGCGGCCTCGCGGGTGACGCCTGCGATGCATTCGTCCACCGTCATGCGGAAGAGCGTTGCGCCCATGTTCATGGTCAGGAGCAGCGAAGTCAGCGGCGAAGTGCCCGGATTGTTGTCGGTGGCAAGCGCCATCCTGGTGCCTGCGGCGCGGAAGGCATCGACCGGCGGCTTTTGCGTTTCCCGGATGAAGTAATAGGCGCCGGGCAGCAGCACGGCCACGGTTCCGGCCTTGGCCATCGCGGCAGCGCCTTCCGCGTCCGTATATTCCAGATGGTCGGCCGAAAGCGCGCCATAGGACGCGGCAAGTGCCGCGCCATGCAGGTTGGAAAGCTGGTCTGCATGAAGCTTGACGGCAAGACCATGGGCCTTGGCCGCATCGAACACGCGGGTGATTTCATCGGGCAGAAAGGCGATCCCCTCGCAGAAGCCATCGACGGCATCGGCCAGCCCCTCGGCGGCAATGGCGGGCAGCATGTCATTGATGATGCGATCGATATAGGCGGCCTTGTCGCCGTTCATTTCGGGCGGCAGGGCGTGCGCGCCGAGGAAGGTCGTGCGGATCGCCACGTCGCGCTCTTCGCCAAGACGGCGAGCCGCTTTCAGGGACTTGATCTCGCTGTCGCGGTCGAGACCGTAACCGGATTTGACTTCGACGGTGGTGACGCCTTCGGCAATCAGCGCATCGAGGCGGGGCAGGGTTTCGCGCACCAGGTCGTCTTCGCTGGCGGCACGCAGGTTCTTGACCGAGGAAACAATGCCGCCGCCAGCGCGCGCGACTTCCTCATAGGATGCACCGTTGAGACGCAGTTCGAACTCGTGCGCGCGATTGCCTGCATGGACAAGATGCGTGTGGCAGTCGATCAATCCCGGCGTGATGAGCCGGTTGCCACAATCTATCCTGTCGAAGGAATCATATTCACCCGGCAGCGCGCTTTCGGGGCCGACATAGACGATCCTGCCATCCCTGACGGCAATCGCCGCCCGTTCGATCAAACCGAGATTTGCGGCATTTTCCGCCAGCGTCGCAATGCGAGCGTTGGTGAAAACGGTGCTTGAATTCTTGAGCATGAGCGTTTTCTCGCTTCCCCTGTTTTGAGATAATGTATATACATATTACCGGAACAGCAAAGAAAAAAATGCGCCCGGGCATTTTCGATCCAAAAGCGGAAACTGCTTTGCGTCGAAATGCATGAGAACGAAGTCGAGGAGAGCCTATCCATGTCAGATGCCACGCTCAAAACACGTTTTGTCCATGCCGGTCAGGCGCTCCTCGAGAGCGGCTGGGCCGACGACGTGCGGATCGGCATTGCTGATGGAAAGATCGTGTCGCTTGATGCGGGTTCGTCCGTGAAGCCGGGTGATGAACCTCATGCGGTCGTCGTCGCGGGCATGCCGAACCTGCACAGCCATGCTTTTCAATATGGCATGGCAGGGCTTGCGGAACGGCGCGGCCCGTCCGCCGATTCGTTCTGGAGCTGGCGCGAGATCATGTATAAATTCGCGCTCACCATGTCGCCTGAACAGGCGGAAACCGTGGCGCTGCGCCTCTACGTCGATATGCTGGAGGGTGGATTTACGCGCGTCGGCGAATTCCATTACCTGCACCATGATCGTGATGGCGCGCCTTACGCCAATCTTTCCGAAATGGCGGATCGCATTGTCTCCGCTGCCACAAGGGCGGGCATGGGCCTGACGCTCCTGCCGGTCTTTTATGCGCATTCGAGCTTTGGCGGCGCGGCTCCCAATGAAGGCCAGCGCCGGTTCATCAACGATCCGGAGCGCTTTGCGCGACTGCTGGAAGGCTGCAAACAGGCGCTGGCGGGTTTCGATGGCGCTGTTCTGGGTGTTGCGCCGCACAGTTTGCGCGCCGTCGCGCCGGATGAACTCAACGTCGTTACGCAGCTTCTGCCCGATGCGCCGGTGCATATCCATGTGGCCGAGCAGGTGAAGGAAGTGGAGGACTGCATCGCCTGGTCGGGCAAGCGCCCGGTCGAATGGTTGCTCGATAATCAGGACCTGTCGTCGCGCTGGTGCCTCATTCATGCCACCCACATGACCGACGATGAAACGAAGCATATGGCCGAGGCGGGGGCGATTGCCGGTCTCTGTCCGGTGACGGAAGCCAATCTCGGCGACGGGACTTTCAACGCGACGGTGTTTGCCGCTGCGGGTGGCAAGTTCGGCATCGGCTCGGATTCGAACGTGCTGATCGGCATTGGCGACGAGTTGCGACAGCTTGAATATTCGCAGCGTCTGTTCCATCGCGCCCGCAATGTGCTGGCCGAAAACGAAGGATCGACCGGACGCGCGCTGTTCGATGGCGCGGTTGCGGGCGGCAATATCGCCATGGGACGCGCCGGCGATGGCCTGAAAATTGGCGCTTCAGCCGATTTCGTTGCGCTTGATGCGGGGCGTCTGCCGCATGCAAAAGGCGACGCGGTGCTGGACGGCTGGATTTTCGGCGGTCGCGCCCATATCAACGATGTATGGGTGCGCGGCGTTAAACAGGTGGAAGGCGGGCGTCACCGCTTGCGCGATGAAGCCGAGCGTGCTTTCCAGAAAACCATAGGCGAATTACTCGCCTGACAGGAGACGGCATGGCTGGCGGAGATTCGATCGCAAAGGAAACACCGGCGCTTTCGCTGCATCAGCGTATTCTGGACGATATCGAATCGCGCATCCTGTCGGGGGAATGGCTGCCCGGCCATCGCATCCCGTTCGAGCATGAACTGACGGAACAGTACGGCTGTTCGCGCATGACCGTGAACAAGGCGCTGACCCAGCTTGCCAAGGCGGGCCTGATCGAGCGCAAGCGCCGGTCGGGAAGCTTCGTCTCCTTTCCGCAGTCGCAGGCGGCAATCCTCGAAATCCACGATATTCGCGATGAGGTGGCGGCGCTTGGCGTCGCCTATCGGTTCGAACTGACGAGCCGGCGCGAGCGGTTGAGCGGGCCAGCCGACGCAAGGCATATCGATATGCCGCGCCATACGCCGCTGGTGGAACTTGTCTGCCGTCACTTTGCGGGCAAGCGCGTCTTTGCCCTGGAGGAGCGCATCATCAGTCTGGATGCGGTTCCAACGGCGGCGTCAACAGACTTTGCCGAAAATTCGCCCGGCCCCTGGCTGGTTTCATGCGTTCCGTGGAGCAGCGCAAAACACTCCATCCGCGCAATTGCCGCCACGCAGGAAAATGCGGGCATGCTCGGTATTCCGCTGGGTTCGCCCTGTCTGGTGATCGAACGCCAGACGTGGAACGCTGACCAGCCGGTGACGCATGTTCGCTTTACCTATCCCGGAGACAGCCATGCGCTGGTGGCGAACTTCACGCCCTCGCAGGGATAAGTGGAGTGGAAAAAAGCCGCCGCAGGGGAACAGCGGCGGCTAAAAGGCAGCATGACCTGGGTGTTGGTCAGGCTGCGCGTTTGATGGCGTCGCCGATGATGGAAACGATCGTGTCGATCTGTTCCTTTTCCACGATCAGCGGCGGCGAAAGGGCAATCACATCGCCGGTGACACGGATCAGCAGGCCCTTCTTGAAGCAATCCACGAAGACGTCATAGGCGCGGGCACCCGGTGCACCTTCGCGCGATGAAAGCTCGATGGCGCCGACCAGACCGAGGTTGCGGATGTCGATGACGTTCGAAGCGCCCTTGAGCGAGTGCAACGCTTCCTGCCAGTGGTCGGCAAGCTGCGCACCGCGGGTCAGGAGACCCTCTTCGGCATAGACTTCCAGCGTGGCGAGACCGGCAGCGGAGGCGACCGGATGGCCGGAATAGGTATAGCCGTGGAAAAGCTCGATGGCGTTTTCCGGACCGGTCATCAGGCCATCGTGCACCTTGCGGCCGGCGAAGACCGCGCCCATCGGGATGGCGCCATTGGTAAGGCCCTTGGCGGTGGTCACGAGGTCAGGCACAACGCCGAAATAATCGACGGCAAACGGCGTGCCGAGGCGGCCGAAACCGGTGATGACTTCGTCGAAGATCAGCAGGATGCCGTGCTTGTCAGCCGTGGCGCGCAGGCGCTCCAGATAGCCCTTCGGCGGCAGGATGACGCCAGCCGAACCGGACATCGGTTCAACGATGACGGCAGCGATCTTTTCCGCGCCATGCAGCTGCACCAGGCGTTCCAGATCATCCGCCAGTTCGATGCCATGCGCAGGCAGGCCCTTGGAGAAGGCGTTCTTCTCGATGTCGAGCGTGTGGCGCAGGTGATCGGCGGGAATCTGCGGGAAGACGCGGCGGTTATTGACGAGGCCGCCGACGGAAATGCCGCCGAAACCGACGCCGTGATAGCCCTTTTCGCGACCCAGAACCATGGTGCGGGTGCCCTGTCCGATGGCGCGCTGATAGGCGATGGCGATCTTCAGTGCGGTGTCGACCGATTCCGAGCCGGAATTGGTGAAGAACACGCGGTCGAGCTTCGCATCCGGTCCGCCGGGCGCAATGGCGGCTAGCTTTTCGGCAAAGTCGAAGGCGACGTTGTGGCCCATCTGGAACGTGGGCGCGAAATCCATGGTGGAAATCTGGCGTTCGACCGCTTCGGTAATGCGCTTGCGGCCATGACCGGCGTTGCAGCACCACAGACCTGCCGTGCCGTCCAGAACCTGATTGCCGTCGGTGTCGGTGTAGTACATGCCCGAAGCACTTGCGAGCAGGCGAGGCGCTGCCTTGAACTGCCGGTTTGCGGTAAACGGCATCCAGAAATTCTCAAGGCTTGGCGCGTTGGTTTTGGTGAGCATGGTGTCCTCCTGTTTGGGGGTAGCAGGACATGCTTTGCGAAGGGCAACAAGTCCTTTTCTTCAGGATATTAAGCTATTGTTTTCATGTGGGATAATTATCGGGTTTGTGCTATATCGAACATCATAAACATGAAGGGAAGGTTCGATGAGCATCGATATCGGCGGGAGGCTTCGTTATGTGCGCATGCGGCAGAATCTGTCACAGCGCGAGCTTGCCAAAAGGGCAGGCGTGACCAATTCGACCATCTCCCTCATCGAAGCCAATCAGTCCAACCCGTCGGTCGGCGCATTGAAGCGCATTCTCGACGGAATTCCCATCGGCATGGCCGAGTTTTTCGCGCTCGAACCGGATGCGCCGCACAAGGTATTCTATCAGGCGGAGGAGCTTGTGGAAATCGGCAAGGGGCCGATCTCCTACCGGCAGGTGGGGGACCACCTATTTTCACGTTCGCTGCAGATGCTGAAGGAGCGGTACGAGCCCGGTTCCGACACGGGCAAAGTGCTTTTGATGCACGAGGGCGAAGAGGGAGGCATCGTCATTTCAGGCCGCATTGAAGTGACGGTTGGAGCCGAACGCCGCATATTGGGGCCGGGCGATGCCTATTATTTTTCCTCGAAGCTGCCGCACCGGTTTCGTTGCGTTGGCCCGGTGCCGTGTGAAATCGTCAGCGCCTGCACGCCGCCAAGTTTTTAGTCAGAGGGAGGCAAACGGTATAACTTCCAGTTAACCATCGGAAGGTTGCCGACATCCTTCGAGCCAGACGTCGCCATGGCTTTTGGCTGCACACTTGCCTGCTACGAGACGTTCTATTCGTCCGACACGCTCATCGAGAGCAGTGTCTTTCTCGCTCAGTTTATACAACGCCGGTGAGATGAGAACGGCAACCAGCCGCATGAATTCCAGGTTGTTCAATTCGGCAGGTGCTCGCCCATAAATCAGGGAACTGGCATTATTGAAACCAGTCATCCATCCTTGAGGACCTTCACCCATTTCCAGAGTATCGAGCCACAGGGCAAGGATTTGTTCCTTTGAAAGTCGGCTTTCGAGGCCCAATGCATAACCGGTTTGCCGAATCTTGCCGAGGCCGGGATGAAATTCTTTGAAAGCAAGGCGTTTGGATGCCGATTGGGTGATTGTCGTCGCGCCTGCTCCGGGCGTGGAAAAATCAACGCCAATGTGGTTGGCGAAATTGGGGTCTTCTACAGCAAGCAATATCGCCAGATGTTCCCCACCGAGCGAGTTTCCTCCCTGTCCCCGGACTATTAATGCATCGGCGCGTTGACGTAATTCCGGCGCATCCGACAGAGCGTCCAAGTATCCTTTTCCACCGTACAGAACACCTGCAACAACTATCAGACCCAGAAAAAGGCCAGTGAACTTATACACTCGTCTCATGCAAGTTTCCCGACCAGAATCAACGCGGCAAGATCGCATCCAATGAGACACGGGATTGCAGCAGAATTTGGGTTCAGGAAGTTTTGGTGCCGTGCGAAATCGTCAGCGCCTGCACGCCGCCAAGTTTTTGACGGCGCACAGGCATTTTCTTATTCGTAGCGGGAAATGCCAAGGTCGTCCGCCCGGATATCCGGCTTGTTGCCGGAAATAAGGTCGGCGAGCAGCTTGCCGGAACCGCACGACATGGTCCAGCCAAGCGTTCCATGACCGGCATTGATGAACACGTTGTCATAGCGCGTTGCACCGATGATCGGCGTGGAATCCGGTGTCATCGGGCGCAGGCCCGACCAGAAGGTTGCAGCTTTCAGGTCGCCGCCGGGGAACAGGTCGGTGACCGACAGATCCAGCGTTGCGCGGCGCGCGGCAGGCAGATCCTTGGTGAAGCCCGACACTTCCGCCATGCCGCCGACACGGATGCGGTCGCCGAGGCGGGTAATGGCGATCTTGTAGCTCTCATCGAGTACGGTCGAAACCGGGGCGCGTTCTTCATTGATGATCGGCGCAGTAATCGAATAGCCTTTCACCGGATAGATCGGGGCGTTGAGGCCGAGCGACTTGACCAGTGCAGGCGTGTAGCTGCCAAGCGCAACCACATAGCGGTCGGCAGTCAGAATGCCTTGCGAAGTCTCGACGCCGGAAACCTTGCCGCCCGACATCAGCAGTGACTTGATGTTGACGCCGAAGCGGAATTTCACGCCAAGCCCTTCGGCAATCTTTGCCAGCGCATTGGTGAATTTGAAGCAGTCGCCGGTTTCGTCATGCGGCAGGCGCAGGCCACCGACGAACTTGTCCTTCGCATGCGCAAGCGCCGGTTCCACCTTGACGCAGCCTTCGCGGTCGAGCACTTCGAACGGCACGCCATCCTGGCGCAGCACTTCAATGTCCTTGCCGATGCCGTCAAGCTGGTACTGTTCGCGGAACAGCTGGAGCGTACCCTGCATGCGCTGGTCGTATTCGATGCCTGTATCCTTGCGCAGATCGACAAGGCAATCGCGCGCATATTCGGCCACGCGCACCATGCGGGTCTTGTTGATCTTGTAGCGGCTGTCGGTGCAGTTGGCGAGCATCTGCAGGAGCCAGCTGTACTGGACCGGATCGCAGGTCGGGCGCAGAACGAGCGGCGCGTGCTTCTGGAACAGCCATTTCGCGGCCTTGAACGGGATGCCGGGAGCAGCCCAGGGCGAGGCGTAGCCGGGCGAAACCTGGCCGGCATTGGCAAAACTCGTTTCCAGTGCCGGGCCTTCTTCGCGGTCGACAACGGTTACCTCATGACCGAGCTTGGCGAGGTAGTAAGCGGTCGTAACGCCGATGACGCCGCTGCCGAGGATGGTGATCTGCATGTTCGCCTCTTGTCTTATGCTTTTATGTCGCTCGCGCCGCTCTCCACGTAGACACGTGCATAACGGTTGCCGAGCGCAGTCAGAATTTCATAGGGAATGGTGTCGCAGTCGCGTGCCACGTCTTCGAGACGCTGGTGCGGACCAATCAGTTCCACAAGGCTGCCGAGTTTCAGCGTGCCTTCCGGCAATGCGCTGACGTCGAGCGTGATCGAGTCCATCGAGACGCGACCGATGATCGGCAGGCGCGTATCGCCAAAGAAGGCAGAACCCTTGTTGCTGAGAGAGCGGAACCAGCCATCGGCATAGCCCACCGCAATGGTCGCGACCCGCGTCGGGCCTTCAGCGACATAGGTGCCGCCATAGCCAACCGCCGCTCCCTTGTCGATATCGCGCACCTGAATGACACGTGCCGACAGGGTGAGGACAGGAACGACCTCATTTTCGGGCCCAACGCCATAAAGCGCAACGCCGGGGCGGGCGAGGTCGAAATGATAGGATTTATCAAGAAAGCTGCCGCCGGAATTGGCGAAGGCAACCGGAAGTTTCGGCAGTCGCACAAGCAGGGCCGTCATATTGGCAAGCTGGCGCGCGTTTGCCGCATTTTCTGGCTCGTCGCCGCTGGCCAGATGGCTGATGACAAACTTGATATCGATATTGTCCAGAAGCGCGAAATTTTCCAGAAGGCGCTCGAATTCACTGGCGGAGAGGCCAAGACGCGACATGCCGGTATCGAGTTGCAGAAGGGCAGGCAGCTTTCTGCCCTGTCTGGCGGCGAGTGCCCCCCAGTTTTCGATCTGTTCGAGTGAGTTCAGCACCGGCAGGATGCCGTCGCGAGCGCAGGCTTCTTCCGTTCCCGGCTGAAGACCGTTCAGAACGTAAAGTGTCGCATCGGGCTGGAGAAACGGCTTCAGCGCAATGGCCTCGCCAAGATGGGCGACGAAGAAATCACGGCAACCGGCATCGTAAAAGGCCGGGGCAACGCGGCTGGCTCCGAGGCCGTAGGCATCCGCCTTCACGACAGCAGCGGCGCGCGTGGGCGCGATATGACGGGCAATGGCCGAATAATTGTGCCGCAGCGCCGCAAGATCGATTGTCAAGACGCCGCCGGCGGCAAGGTCACGCTCGTCCTGTGAAAATTGCATCGCCATATCAACCATTTACGCGGTTCTTTCCAAGCCTCCGACTACTCAATGAGAACGCCTGAAAGCCGCTGACGATATGGATCGCGCGCCGCCCAGAGCGTATAAAGCCCCGGCGGAGAAACCCGGCCGCTCCTCACACCCACAGCTTGCTCATATATTAATCGAAGACTATTCGAATGTTTTTGCTATTTATCGCATATTATGCGAATTTCCGCACAACTTGCGCATATTTTAGCTTTTCGGTTGAAGATTATTCATGGCAACGCTCGACAGTATAGACCGCAACATCATCCGTTGCCTGCGCCGTGACGGGCGCATGACCAACAGCCAGCTGGCCAGCGAGGTGGGGCTTTCCCAGTCCGCCTGTCTGCGACGGGTGCAGATATTGGAGGAAAGCGGCGTTATCCGTGGCTATACGGCCATCGTCGGCTCATCCGGTGGCGATGAGCGGCTGGTCGCCATCGTGCGCATTACGCTCGACCGGCAGACGGAGGAATTTCTGAACCGTTTCGAGGAAGCGGTGCGGCGGCATCCCGAAGTGCAGGAGTGCTATCTCATGACGGGTGATGCAGATTACATTCTGCGCGTCGAAGCTGAAAATGCTGCGGCCTATGAGGTCATTCACAAGGAAATCCTGTCGCGATTGCCCGGTGTCGCGCGCATTCATTCCAGTTTCGCCATCCGCACGGTGCTATTGTCGAAAGCGCCGGTTTCACGCGGCTGAAATGAAGAAAGCCCGGCTGAACCGGGCTTTGCTATTCACGTGAGCACGATGCTTAACGGAATTCGTAACGCAGACCGGCGCGGATCGTGTGCATGTTGAAGCCGTTGTCCTTGGCCTGCGTTCCGGTGGCGCCCGGTCCTTCGGCGCTGCCGTAAGGGTTGGTGTTGCGGTCGTCCGCATCGTATCCATAGGCCTTGCCGCCATTGATACGCATATAGCGATAGCCAACATCCAGCTTGAGCTGTTCGGTCAGGTCATAGCTGACGCCGGCCATGAGAGCCATTGCAAAACGCCAGCTGTCCAGTCCGCCCTTTTCGCTGGAATAGGTGCAGCCAGCGCAGACTTCATGGGATTTCCAGTCGTCATATCTGACATAGGCAGCACCAAGACCCGCGCCGAGATAAGGCGTGACAGGGCCGGTACGCGGCAGGTCGACATAGGCATTGGCCATGGCCGTCCAGATATTGGCCGTGGACGAATCCTCGTAGTTGCAATTGTCCTCGACCGGATTGAGCCCCTTCCCGGACTTCACATAGCTCGGACAGGGGGTGCGCCCGTTGATGCCTGCGCGGAAGTAGTCCAGCGTGGCATCGGCGCGGAATGTGTCGGTGAAGCGATAGCCGACACCCACGCCATAGGTTGCGCCTGCCTTGAGGTTGAAATCGTCGTAACGCAGCGTGTCGTCAATGCCGCGATAGGGTGGATCGAACTGGTTCCAGAAGTTCCACTCGCCGCCCGTGCTGGATTTGAAATTGTAACCGAGGTCGCCACGGATATACCAGCCGGAGGCATTGACCTGTTCCGGCATTGGCTCAATAACAGGCTCTGCAATTATATCAGCGGCAAAGGCCGCACTCGATCCCGCCATCAGACTGACAGCCACGATGGCAATGGCGGAAATGCACTTCATCGGTTCCCACTCCAAATCCGAACAGAAAATCGGCTCACAAGCCGCATTGCCGGATATGGTAAAGAGATATGTTTAACACTTGGTTATTAAGTAACCCTGCGGTGTATTTTCTACTAGAATTCGCGTCTGGCGCGATATTGTATAAGTAATAGCTAAAGTATAGGAGCCGGCACGGGGCCGGCTCCAAACATCGTCAAAAGTTAATGGAATGGATGATCGACTTGTCGATCTCGTTGACGTCGCGCTTACCGCAGAGCGCCATCGTGACATCCAGCTCCTTGCGGATGATCTCAAGCGCCAGCGTTACGCCGTCCTTGCCCATCGCGCCGAGGCCGTAGAGGAACGGGCGGCCGATGAAGACACCCTGCGCGCCTAGCGCGCGGGCTTTCAGCACATCCTGGCCGGAACGAATGCCGCCATCGACATGAACTTCGATCGCGTCGCCGACAGCATCAACGATCGGCTGCAGCATGGAGATTGAAGATGGCGCGCCGTCGAGCTGGCGTCCGCCATGGTTCGACACGATGATAGCATCTGCACCGGACTTCGCCGCCATTCTTGCGTCTTCGGCGTCGAGAATGCCCTTGAGGATGAGCTTGCCGCCCCATTGCTCCTTGATCCACGCAACGTCGTTCCAGTTGAGCTGTGGGTCGAACTGCTCCGCGGTCCAGGAGGAGAGCGAGGAAAGGTCGGTGACGTTCTTGGCGTGACCGGCGATGTTGCGGAAGGTGCGGCGCTGGGTGCCCATCATGCCAAGGCACCAGCCCGGACGGGTCGCCATCTGCCAGATATGCTTCGGCGTAAATTTCGGCGGGGCGGAAAGGCCGTTGCGGATATCCTTGTGGCGCTGGCCCAGAATCTGGAGATCGAGCGTCAGCACCAATGCAGAGCAGCCCGCAGCCTTGGCGCGGCCGATCAGGTTCTTCACGAAGTCGCGGTCCTTCATCACATAGAGCTGGAACCAGAACGGCTTCTTGGTAACCGAAGCAACGTCTTCAATGGAGCAGATGCTCATGGTCGAAAGGGTGAAGGGAACGCCGAAGGCTTCGGCTGCCTGCGCTGCCAGCATTTCGCCGTCAGCGTGCTGCATGCCGGTCAGGCCCGTTGGGGCGAGAGCCACCGGCATGGACACTTTTTCACCGATCATCGTCGTTTCCAGCGAGCGGTTTGTCATGTCGACGAGAACGCGCTGGCGCAATTTGATCTTCTTGAAGTCGTCCTCGTTTGCGCGGTAGGTCGACTCGGTCCAGGCGCCAGAATCCGCGTAATCAAAGAACATCTTGGGGACGCGGCGCTGGGCAAGCCGCTTCAGATCGGCGATTTCAACGATGTTGGGCATCTATCCCACCCCTTGTGGTAATTTTTCTTGACCAATCGCATGACGGATCGCGCGGCTGAAATCAAGTACGAACAAGTATCGAATAACAATTGCCTCGCGGTTAATTGAAGGACCGGCTAATTCCTCTTATGGTAATGCCACACGCCCAAGGCAACTTCCTGCCGATCAGAGAAGGCGTTCCTGCAACTGAGCCCGCAATCGGGTTAGAGGGTAACGGATGAGCAAGGCCACCAAAACCGGTTTCATCGGCAAGCGATCCGCTGCTGCGGGTGGATGGGGCGCATTGAAAAGCTGCGGCAAGCAATTGCTCGCCAGCGGCGCTCCACTCTCAGGCGCACGCACGCTTCTCAAGGCAAACCAGCCTGACGGGTTCGATTGCCCCGGTTGCGCCTGGGGCGATCCGGAACATGGCTCTTCGTTTGAGTTTTGCGAGAACGGCGTGAAGGCTGTCGCCTGGGAGGCGACCGACCGGCGCACGACACCGGCCTTTTTCCGCGAACACACGGTTTCCAAGCTTCGTAGCTGGACGGATTACGATCTGGAAAATACCGGTCGCCTGACCCATCCGATGCGTTACAACGCTTCGACCGATCAATATGAAGCCATCGAATGGGACGAGGCTTTCAAGACCATCGGCGATATTCTCAAGAGCTTCGACAGTCCGAACCGCGTCGAGTTCTATACGTCCGGCCGTGCTTCCAACGAGGCTGCGTTCCTCTATCAATTGTTCGTGCGCGCCTACGGCACCAATAATTTCCCCGACTGCTCCAATATGTGCCACGAGGCAAGCGGTGTGGCGCTGAAGCAGTCGGTCGGTGTCGGCAAGGGCACGGTGCTTCTGGAAGATTTCGAAATGGCAGACGCCATTTTCGTCGTCGGTCAGAATCCGGGCACCAATCATCCGCGCATGCTGGGCGATCTGCGCCGTGCGGCTGAACGCGGCGCGCGCATTGTCGTTTTCAATCCGATCCGTGAACGCGGGCTGGAGCGGTTTGCCGATCCGCAGAACAAGCTTGAAATGCTGCATGGCGGCAGCGAAGCCATAGCAAGCGATTATTTCCAGCCGCGTCTTGGCGGCGACCTCGCCGCTTTCCGCGGTATGGCCAAGGCGGTTTTCGCGGCAGACGATGCAGCGCTCGCCGCAGGCAAGCCATCGATTCTCGACAGGGCCTTTCTCAGCACGCATACGGCGGAACTGGAAGCCTATCGTGCGGCTGTCGACGCCACCTCATGGGAGGAGATCGAGGATCAGTCCGGTCTTCTGCGGCAGTCGCTCGAACGCGCGGCGCAGATCTACATGCAATCCGAACGGGTCATCTGCACCTGGGCGATGGGCATCACCCAGCACCGCCATTCGGTTATCACGATCCGGGAAATCACCAATTTCATGCTGCTGCGCGGCAATATCGGCAGGCCGGGCGCGGGCCTCTGTCCGGTGCGCGGCCACTCCAACGTGCAGGGCGACCGCACCGTTGGCATCAACGAGCGGCCTCCGGTCGCGTTTCTCGATGCGCTGGAAAAGGAGTTCGGCTTCAACGTTCCGCGCGAGCCGGGGCATAATGTTCTGGGTGCCATCGGCGCGATGCTCGACGGATCGGCTCAGGCCTTTATCGGCCTTGGCGGCAATTTTGCACGGGCGACGCCGGACAGCCCGCTCATCTCGAAAGCGCTCTCCAGCCAGCGCATGACGGTCCATATCGCAACCAAGCTCAATCATTCGCATCTGGTGCCGGGGCAGGATTCCTTCATCCTGCCGTGCCTCGGACGCACTGAAATCGATCTCAACTCCAAGGGTGTTGCGCAGATCGTGACGGTGGAGGATTCCATGAGCATGGTGCACGGCTCGGGCGGCATCAATGCGCCTGCATCTGCTCATCTGCGCTCGGAAGTGGCGATCATTGCAGGCATGGCTCAGGCGACGCTTGGGCCGCAGCCGGTCAATTGGCTGGAACTTGCCGACGATTATGATCTCATCCGCGACCGTATTGCCCGCGTATTGCCAGACTTTTACGACTTCAACAAGCGCGTGCGGGTACCGCGCGGCTTCCATTTGCGCAACTCCGCCCGGGAACTGGAATGGAACACGACGAAGGGCAAGGCCACGTTTTGGGCCGGCGCCCTGCCGGAATCCGTGGAGCACCAGCAAGCGCGCGGCACGCCCGGACGCTATGTATTGCAGACATTCCGCAGCCACGACCAGTATAACACCACCATCTACGGCATGGATGATCGCTATCGCGGTGTCTATGGCGAACGGCAGGTCGTCTTCATGAATGCCGACGACATGGCCGATCTCGGCGTCGAGGCCGGCGACCGGGCTGATATTATTGGCGAGTTCGATGACGGCGTGGAGCGGATTGCACGCGATTTCCGCTTCGTGCCCTACGATATTCCGCGCGGCTGCATTGCAGGCTACTACCCGGAAATGAACGTGCTGGTGCCGCTCGCCAGTTCCGGTGATGAAAGCTACACGCCGACCTCAAAGTCGGTGATTGTTTCGTTCCGTCCCCTGAAGTCGGCTGCCGCATGATGGATGAGAGCGAGGCGGAATATATGGCGTTCGTCGATGCTCTTATGGCTGCGTCCGGCAATCTTACCACGCTCGGTGCCGGGATTGTGGCTGGGCTGGCGCTGGATATCGCCTCAGACAGCCGAACCTTTGCGCGGTTGCTGGGCGTTGCCCATGCTCTCGTGCTCCGGGAAATTTCAGTGCTCGGGCAGGACCATGGTTATGTGCGGATCAGGCAGCGCGATCCGCGCACGCAGCGCACACGTTATGAATTGAACGCTGCCGGGCAAAGGCTTGTCCGGGAGGTGCAAGGGTAGGAGGCAATCGCCGGTATTCCCGGAACATTTCTTCAAACTCTGCTCGTACCTACATTTTTACTTATAAATTTTCTGATGAAAGGCAAAAGCCGCCCAATTGTTTGGTGTAAACATTTCCGAAGAGATTTTGACAGCGAGAAATATGAAACCATATCTTTTACGACGCCGCTTTCGCGTGCGTGGCTTTCGTTGCACTCTCAAACGAACCGAACCAGCGAGATTCGTGTAAATGGCAGTAAATTCATTTGTTTACGGTTTGCGGAATAGAGGAGGGCGCGTTGTGAACCGGCACGTTTTTCCCCGTTTCGGGATGGCCGCCATAATTCTTGCCTGCATGGGGCTGCTTGTGCCGGGCGCAACGTTTCAGGCGCGGGCGGATGAACTCAATGTCGTCCCGGTGGCGGCGGTCAAAGCGGTCGCCAGTGATTATCAGCCAAAGCTGACATTATCCGGGTCGATAGCGGCGCGATCGCTTGTCAATGTATCGTTCCGGCTGAACGGTCAGGTCGTTCAGCGTCTGGTCGAAGTCGGCCAGCATGTGGAAAAGGGACAGCCCCTCGCCAGTATCGACGATGTCGAACAGCAGGCTAATCTGCGCGTTGCGCAAGCCTCCAAGGATGCCGCGCAGGCGCAGCTGGTGCAGGCGGAAGCCAACTTTGCGCGACAGAAGGCCTTGCTGTCGCAAGGGTTTACGACGCGCAGCACCTATGATCAGGCAACCCAGAACCTTCAGACGACGCAAAGCGCCCTTGCCAGTGCGGAAAGCCAGCTCAACAACGCGCGCGACGAACTGTCCTACACCGAGTTGCAGGCGCCTGTTTCAGGCGTGATCACTGCGCGCAATGTAGAGGCCGGTCAGGTGGTGCAGGCGGCGCAGACGGCGTTTTCGATTGCCGAGGACGGTCCGCGCGATGCGGTCTTCGACGTGCAGGAAACGCTGGTCAACCATGCCAAGATCGGGATGGGTGTAACGATCTCCCTTCTCTCCGATGCTTCGATAAGCGCCGAAGGAAAGATCCGCGAAATTTCGCCGGTGGTCGATGCGCAGACCGGCACTGTGCGGGTCAAGGTCGGGATAGCTCAAACCCCGCACCAGATGGCGCTGGGCGCCACGGTGACGGGCACGGTTCATATGGAAAGTGTGAAGGTCGTCGTTCTGCCATGGAGCGCGATGACTTCGGATGCCGGACGCACGGCTGTCTGGAGGCTCTCCAAGGATTCGAAAGTGGCAACGCTGGTCCCGATCAAAGTGCTCGCCTACGAAAAAGGCCGGTTACTCGTTGAGAGCGGGCTACAGGAAGGCGAGCTGATCGTCACCAAGGGCGCGCAGATGCTGCGCTCCGGCGAACCGGCCGAGATCATGCCGGAACAGGAAGGGCTCGTTGCACAATGAAAACGGCAATCCAGTTTCCCACGATCCGCGCGGCGGGTTATGTCGCCCTGCTTGGCGCGGCGGTTCTGCTTAGCGCCTGTGGCAAGGAAGAAGACAAGCAGGCGGATTCGGACGTCGCGCGTCCGGTTCTTTACATGGTGGTCGAGCCCAAGCCTGTAACGCAGACGGGCTTTGCCGGTACGATCGAGCCTCGTTATTCCACCGATCTTGCCTTTCGTGTGCTGGGCCGGATCATCAATCGGCCTGTTCAGGTGGGCGATCTTGTAAAGAAGGACGAGATGGTGGCCATGCTCGATCCTGCCAATCTCGATCTTGCCGTCCAGTCCGCACGGGCCGATCTGGCGAGCGCGGAAGCACAGTTTGCCAACGCCTCGGCAAGCGAGGAGCGCCAGCGTATCCTGCTGAAGGGCAATAATGTTTCCCAGGCCGATTATGATGCGGCAAGGCAGGCGCGGGACAGCGCTCACGCAGGGCTCGAGAAGGCCCGGGCGGGTCTGAAAAAGGCGCAGGATCAGCGCAGCTATGCCGTGTTGCGCCCGGATTACGATGGCGTCATTTCCGCAACGAGCGCCGAAGTGGGGCAGGTCGTCGCCGCGGGACAAACCGTGATGACGGTCGCACGTCCGGATGTTCGAGAAGCGGTCCTCGATATTCCCGACAGCATGACGCAATATTTTGAAAGGGACACGCCATTCAATGTGCAGCTTCAGGCCGACCCGACTGTCACCGGAAAGGGGACCGTGCGTGAGGTCGCCCCGCAGGCGGACGCCCAGACGCGCACGCGGCGCGTGCGCATTGCCCTCGACAATCCGCCCGACGGCTTTCGCCTCGGCGCGACGATCCGGGCGGCGATGGCTGCACCCGAACAGAACCTGGTAACGATCCCGATCCAATCCTTGCACGAAGAAAACGGCAAGACCGGAATCTGGGTCATCGACCCCAGCAAACAGACGGTTTCCCTTCACGACGTGCAGGTTATCGAGCGGCGCGGCGGCAGTTTTGTCGCCGAGGGTGTCGATATCGGAAGCTACGTTGCGATTGCCGGTGTGAATGAGTTGAAGGAAGGACAGAAAGTCCGCCTGGACGCGAAAGGAACGGGTCTGTGAAGAAAGGATTCAATCTGTCTGACTGGGCTCTGAACCATCGGTCCCTGGTCTGGTACTTCATGCTCGTCTTTCTAGTCGCGGGCTTTATTTCCTATATCGATCTCGGCCGGGAGGAAGACCCGGAATTTACCGTCAAGACGATGGTCGTGCAGGCCAACTGGCCCGGAGCCTCCGTTGAGGAAACGCTCAATCAGGTTACGGACCGGCTGGAAAAGAAGCTAGAGGAACTCGATACGCTCGACTATACCCGCAGCATAACGACGGCGGGTAAATCGGTCGTTTTCGTATTTTTGAAAGATACCGCGCGCGCCGAACAGGTCAAAAAATCATGGACCGAGGTGCGTCACTTTCTGAACGACATTCAGAACACGCTGCCTCAAGGCGTTCTCGGGCCATATTTCAACGACCAGTTCGGCGATGTTTACGGCAATGTCTTTGCCTTCACGTCGGATGGTCTTTCGATGCGGCAGCTGCGGGACTATGCCGAAAGCACGCGGGCGAAAATTCTCACCTTGCCGAATGCAGGCAAGGTCGAGCTGATCGGCGCGCAGGACGAGGCGATCTATCTGGAATTCTCCACACGTCAGGTTGCGGCGCTCGGACTGGACCAGCAGGCAATCCTGCAAGCGTTGCAGGACCAGAACGCCATCACGCCTTCCGGTGTCGTGGAAGCCGGTCCGGAACGCATCAGCGTGCGTGTCAGCGGGCAATTCACGTCGGAAGCCGACCTGCGCGCGGTGAATTTGCGCGTCAATGATCGCTTCTTCCGCCTTTCCGATGTGGCGACCATCACGCGTGGCTATGTCGATCCGCCGACATCGATTTTCCGGGTGAACGGGCAGGACGCCATCGGCCTTGGCATCGGCATGAAGCCGAACGGCAATCTGCTGGAATTTGGTGCGGCGCTTGACAAGATGATGAGCCAGGTGACGCAGGAACTTCCCGTTGGCGTGAATGTCTTCAAGGTCGCGGATCAGCCCGAAGTCGTCAAGGATGCGGTTTCCGGCTTTACCAGAGCGCTGTTCGAGGCTGTCGTCATCGTTCTGGCGGTGAGCTTCGTCAGCCTGGGCGTTCGAGCGGGCTTTGTCGTTTCGCTGTCGATCCCGCTGGTGCTGGCGATCACCTTCCTGGCAATGTCGCTGCTGGATATTTCGCTGCAGCGCGTGTCACTCGGTGCGCTGATCATTGCGCTCGGCCTTCTGGTCGATGATGCGATGATCGCGGTGGAAATGATGGTCGCGCGGCTGGAGGCAGGCGATCCGATCAACAAGGCGGCGACCTACGTTTATACCAGTACAGCTTTCCCGATGCTCACGGGCACGCTTGTGACCATTGCCGGCTTCATACCGATCGGGCTCAATAGCAGCCAGGCCGGTGAGTACACGTTCACATTGTTCGTGGTGATTGCGGTTTCGCTGATTGTCTCGTGGATCGTGGCAGTGCTGTTTGCGCCTTTGCTGGGGGTCACCTTCCTGCCGAAGAAAATGAAGGCGCATGAAGAAAAGCGAAGCCGCTTCTTCGAAATATTCTCGCAGGTCCTGCTCGCGGCCATGCGGCATAAATGGATCACGATCATCGCGACCATCGCACTTTTTGCCGTGTCGGTTTTCGGGATGGGCTTCATCGAACGGCAGTTCTTCCCGCAGTCGGACCGCCCGGAACTGGTGCTCGACTGGACGCTGCCGCAGAACAGTTCCATCACCGACACCAGAGCGCAGATGGAAAAGTTCGAAGCGACGATGCTCAGGGATAATCCCGATGTGGATCACTGGAGCACCTATATCGGGCAAGGGGCTATCCGCTTCATCCTATCCTTCGATGTGCAGCCGGCGAACCCCTATTTCGGGCAGATGGTCGTCGTTGCCAAGGACATTGAAGCGCGCGACAGGCTCCGCGACAAGTTCAACGAGGTGCTGCGCAAGGACTATGTCGGTACGGACGTCTATGTGAAATATCTGGAGCTTGGACCGCCGGTAGGGCGTCCGGTGCAGTATCGCATTTCGGGACCGGACATCCAGAAGCTGCGGGGTGTCGCGCAGGATTTTGCCGGTATCCTGAGTGCGGACAAGCGGCTCGGCGTCGTCAACTACAACTGGAACGAGCCTGGCCGGGTCATTCGCGTCGATGTGATGCAGGACAAGGCGAGAAAGCTCGGCATTTCGTCGAAGGATATTGCAACGACCCTCAACGGTATCGTTGGCGGGATCACGATCACGCAGGTGCGGGATTCCATCTACCTGATCAACGTGATCGCACGGGCGCAGAAGCAGGAACGGGATTCGATCGATACGCTCCAGAGCCTCCAGATCGCAACCGGCAACGGGACTTCGGTGCCCTTGGCGGCGATTGCGAATTTCCGGTATGAGCTGGAGCAGCCGGTTATCTATCGTCGGTCGCGTATTCCCACCATCACGGTTGCCGCCGGCATCATCGACAAGACGATGCCTGATACGATCGTCAAGGATCTGGAACCAGCCATCAAGACCTTCGCCGACAAGCTGCCAGCGGGATATGATGTCCAGACGGCAGGTACGGTGGAGGAAAGCGGCAAGAGCCAGGGACCAATTGCGGCGGTCGTTCCGCTGATGCTGTTCGTCATGGCAACCGTCCTGATGATCCAGTTGCAGAGCTTTCAGCGGCTGTTCCTTGTGGTGGCTGTGGCACCGCTCGGGTTGATCGGCGTCGTTGCCGCTTTGCTGCCAAGCGGCAAGCCGCTCGGTTTCGTGGCGATCCTCGGCGTGTTGGCGCTGGTCGGCATTCTCATCCGGAACTCGGTCATCCTCATCGTGCAGATCGAGGAGCATATCATCGAGGGCATGCACCCATGGGATGCAGTGACACAGGCGAGCCAGCACCGAATGCGCCCCATTGCCCTGACGGCGGCGGCAGCAAGCCTGGCGCTGATCCCCATCGCGCGTGAAGTGTTCTGGGGACCGATGGCCTATGCCATGATGGGTGGCATCATCGCTGGCACGGCAATCACGCTCCTCTTCCTGCCCGCTCTCTATGTCGCCTGGTTCCGGATCAAGGAGCCGGAACGCAACGGCGATGCGCCACCAGCCGAGGCACATACTGCTTCGCCATCGCACTAACAGAAAAGCCCGGTTACGACCGGGCTTTTTTCATGAGATTGTCACTTGCCATTGGTTCTATATAGGTTCTATTATGTAAGTTATGAATAGAACCACATTGATCACGGCGATTGAAGAGCGCGGCCTGCATGATCCGCAGCTTACGGGACCGCTTTACCGGAACCTCGCACGCATTCTCGGTGAGTTGATCGAGGAAGGGGAGCTTGCGCCCGCCGTCGGGTTACCGCCGGAGCGCGATCTGGCGGAGCAGCTTGGCGTCGGCCGTATCACCGTTCGCAATGCCTATAAGGAATTGCTGACACAGGGCGTGGTGGAAGCGCGGCGCGGCAGCGGCACCTTCGTCGCGGAGCGCCCGGCACGCATCAGCCAGCATCTGTGGCGCCTGACTTCGTTTTCCGAGGACATGCTGTCGCGCGGCAAGGAGCCGGGCGCGCGCGTCGTCACCAACAAGGTCGACAGGCCATCGCCGGACGAAGCTTTCCGGCTGGGGGTCGGTGTCGATACGACCGTGGTGCGGCTTGACCGCCTGCGTCTCGCCGACGGAGTGCCGATGGCTTTTGAACGCGCGGTGGTTCCACGCCATTTTCTGGATCAGGACCGCGTCGATGAAACCTCGCTTTATGGCGCTCTGGCGCGGCGCGGCCACAAGCCGGTACGCGCCTTGCAACGCCTGACGGCGGTCACGCTCGATCCCGGCATAGCCCGCCTGCTTGGCGTGCATCGGGGCGCGCCCGCACTGCTTATCGAGCGCGTCTCGCATCTCGAAGACGACCGGATCGTCGAATATACCCGTTCGCATTATCGCGCCGATGCCTATGACTTCGTCGCGGAACTGAAAATTGGAGAATGACCATGAACAGCCCTTCCTCCCTGATGCTGCAGGAAACCGAACAGTCGCCAGCCGTCGTCGCCGGTCTGCTTGAGAAGGAGGCAGGCACGTTCGCGGAAATCGCGCGCATCTTCCAGAAGAGCGAACCTGCCGTCATCACCACCGCCGCACGCGGTTCGTCCGACCACGCGGCAACATTCTTCAAATATCTGATGGAAATCACGATGGGCATTCCCGTCGCGTCCATCGGGCCATCGGTGGCATCGGTCTATGGTTCCAAGCTGAAGCTCAAGAACGGCCTGCATTTCACCGTTTCGCAATCGGGTGCCAGCCCCGATATTGTTGCGGCGCAGGAAGCCGCCAAAAAAGGTGGTGCAACGACAATCGCCGTCGTGAACGTCGTCGATAGTCCGCTTGGTAACGCTGCCGACGTCGTGCTGGCGCTCCATGCCGCTGAAGAAAAAAGCGTTGCCGCAACCAAGTCGTTCATCGCCGCGGTCGCCGCGCTTTCGGGCGTCGTTGCTTCGGCCAGCGGTGACGCAAGCCTGCAAGCCGGACTGCAACGCCTGCCGGACGCGCTTGCTGCAACACGGCCCGATGGCCGCGAGGCAGTAGAAAACCTTCTGTTCAATGCGCGTTCGCTTTATACCGGCGGTCGCGGCACGGCCTTTGCGATTGCACTCGAAGCTGCGCTGAAGGCAAAGGAAACCGCGAATATCCATGCCGAAGCTTTCTCTCTGGCCGAACTGATGCATGGTCCGATGCGTCTGGTGGAGGAGGGCTTCCCGATCGTTTCCTTCCTGCCACGCGACGAAGCCTTTGACACCAACATGCAGGCGCTCAAGCGGCTGCACTCGTTCGGGGCGAGCATCGTATCGCTATCCGATGCGGAAACGCCGGGCTTCCGGTTGCCATCGGCGAGCACGGGTAACGCGCATCTCGATCCGCTGGTTTCCCTCATCAATTATTACCGCGTCATTGAAGCGGTCACGCGCCGCAAGGGGTTCGATCCTGACAAGCCGCGCAATCTCAACAAGGTTACGGTGACGGTATGACGAAAAAATCAGCAATAGCAGGGGCGCGTGTCTTCGACGGCGAGCGCTTTCACGATCAGAGCGCGCTGGTGTTCGGCGATGGCCGGATCGAAGCCATTGTGCCGGAAGCATCGCTCGGCGAGGCCCATGAGGTCGAGCGTCTGAATGGCGGCATTCTGGCTCCCGGCTTCATCGATGCGCAGGTGAATGGCGGCGGCGGGCGCATGCTGAACGATCAGCCAACGCCCGAAACCATGTTCACGATTGCCAAGGGGCATCGCAAATATGGAACGACGAGCCTTTTGCCCACGCTGATTACCGATACGACGCCGGTTCGCGACCGCGCCATCGAAGCGGCGATTGAAGCGGTCAAGGCGGACAAGGGCGTTGCCGCCCTGCATCTTGAGGGGCCGCATCTGGCGCCTGCACGGAAAGGCGCGCATCTGGCGGAACTGATGCGTCCCGTCAATGATGCCGATATTGCGCTCTATATCCATACGGCAAAGCAGATCGGCACCTTGCTTGTCACGCTTGCTGCCGAGCAGGTTACGCCGGACCAGGTGCGCCGGTTAAGCGATGGCGGTGTCGTCGTCAGCATCGGCCACAGCGACACTACAGCGGAAGAGGCGTTCAAGCGCTTCGATGCCGGTGCGCGCAGTGTCACCCATCTTTTCAACGCCATGAGCCAGATCGGTCACCGGGCGCCGGGGCTTGCAGGCGCGGCGCTCGATCATCCCGACATCTGGTGCGGCATCGTTGCCGATGGCCACCATGTCGATCCGATGGCGCTGCGGCTTGCGCTCAGGGCAAAGCGCGGCGACGCGCATCTGTTTTTCGTGACGGATGCCATGGCTCTGGTGGGTTCGGACTCTGAAAGCTTCGAAATCAACGGGCGCGCCGTCCGTCGTGTGCCGGGCGGCATCTGCTCCAAGCTCGTGCTGGCGGATGGCACCATTGCCGGTTCGGATCTCGACATGGCGTCGGCTGTTCGTTTCGGCGTGGCCGAGCTGGAACTCACGCTGGCCGAGGCGCTGCGCATGGCGAGCCACTATCCCGCGCGCTATCTGCGTCTTGATGATCGCGGTACATTCCGACCCGGCATGCGAATGGATGCGGTCCATCTTGATGACGGATTGTTTGCGAAAGCCACGTGGCTTTCGGGTGAAAAGCAGATCGCGGGGTAAGGCCGATGACCGAAATCACCGATCGTTATTTCAATGATCTGATCGCCCGGCTCTCCGGCCTGCGCGATCGCCTTGCCGACCCGATGGCCAAGGCGGCTGAACTCATCGCCGCTGCGGCCAAGGCGGATCGGCGCGTTTATGTGTTCGGCACCGGCCATTCGCATATGATGGCAGAAGAACTGCATTATCGTGCAGGCGGACTGGCAATCACCGTGCCCATTCTTTGCGGGGCGATCATGCTGCAGGACGGGGCAGTGGCAAGCTCGCATTTCGAGCGGATCGAAGGAGCGGTGCTGCCAATTCTCGAACGCTATGGCATTCGTGAAGGCGACGTGCTGATCGTCGTGTCGAATTCCGGCGTCAATGCCGCTCCCATCGAGGCAGCACGTTTTGCGCGTGAGAAGGGCGCTGCCGTTATTGCGGTCACCTCCGTCACCTATTCCAACGCCATCGCCAAGGGGTGCACGCAATTGCTTTCTCTGGCCGATGTCGTTCTGGACAATGACGCGCCTGCGGGGGATGCGGTGCTGGAAGTGGAAGGCAGTGCGCTGAAAGTCGGCCCGGTTTCAACCGCGCTTGGCGTGACCATTCTCAATGCCGTTTTTGCCGATGTGGCGGCAAGGCTGGTGGGCGAGGGCGACGCCCCGATTTATCTCAGCGCCAACATGCCGGGCTCGGGCGATGTGAACCGCTCGCTGGTTGCCCGCTATCGTAATCGCAACCCGCATCTTTGATGCTGGTCCGCATCCCGGAACGCGGGATGCGGCTCGAAACAAAATTGGACAATCTTTCTTCCAAAGTCGCTTGATAGCGCAATCCCGTCAGTGCATTACGCATTCTGGCATGGCCGGGGCCGCTTCGTGGATTAGGTTCGCGATGTGGTCGCCCTGGCTTGCGCCTTCGAAAATTTGAGGAAGTCCGATGCATAATTTCGTCCTGACCGTCACCTGCAAGTCCACCCGTGGTATCGTTGCCGCGATTTCGGGTTATCTTGCCGGCAAGGGTTGCAACATCATCGATAGCGCCCAGTTCGACGATCTGGACACCGGTCGCTTCTTCATGCGCGTCAGCTTTATTTCCGAAGAAGGCGTAGCGCTCGACGTGCTGCGTGAGGGCTTTGCGTCCGTGGCGGCACCTTTCGACATGAATTTCGAGTTCCATGACAATGCCCACCGCACCAAGACATTGCTGATGGTTTCGCGTTTCGGCCATTGCCTGAACGATCTTCTCTATCGCTGGAAGATCGGCGCACTGCCGATCGATATTGTCGGCGTGGTCTCCAACCATTTCGATTATCAGAAGGTTGTCGTCAATCACGACATTCCGTTCCATCACATCGCCGTAACCAAGGCCAACAAGCCGGAAGCCGAGCAGCGCCTTCTGGATATCGTGGAAGATACAGGCACCGAACTGGTGGTGCTTGCGCGTTACATGCAGGTTCTGTCCGACCAGCTTTGCCAGAAGATGTCGGGCCGGATCATCAATATCCACCACTCGTTCCTGCCGTCCTTCAAGGGCGCAAATCCTTACAAGCAGGCTTATGAGCGTGGCGTGAAGCTGATTGGCGCGACCGCGCATTATGTGACGGCTGATCTTGATGAAGGCCCGATCATCGAGCAGGATGTGGCGCGCATCACGCACGCACAGAGCGCCGCCGACTATGTGTCGATTGGCCGTGACGTGGAAGCGCAGGTTCTGGCGCGAGCCGTTCACGCGCATATCCATCACCGCTCATTCCTCAACGGCAATCGCACAGTTGTATTCCCTGCTTCTCCCGGTTCCTTCGCCTCCGAACGCATGGGCTGATATTGCGGTTCTGACGGCGTGTCTTTTTTGCGCATGATCCCAAAAAGTCTGCAACTTTTTGGGATCATGCGTTTGCGCTTCCGGCGCTCACGTACTCAAGTACGCTGCGCGCCGGTTCTCAAAAGCCACGATTTTCGGCATGTCATAACCACAATCTCCGCTAATCGCCAATCCCGCTCCCAAAACAACGATGCGGTTTTCGGGATGCGCCCTAAAGATTAACGGCTGAACTGACGGAATGTAATTTTTGGATAGAGTTCTGGCAAATGACGCTTGATGGTGTCGCGATATGTTTGCGGTGCCGGAGATGCCAGAATGACAGCGCGCCTCTTACTCGTGGAAATGATGTTGAGGACTCCCGCATCCACGATCTCCCCTTTTTTCACCGAAATTGTGCCGTCAATCGCCAATGGAACAAGCGCTTTCTTTCTCCCGAGCCCAAAGAAGCCACTGCTGCTGGCTTCAAGCACGCTTCGATGATTCGAATCCCAGCTACAGATGACGCGAGCTATGCCATAATCGCCGGGTGCAATCGGCTGGAATGATACGCGAATATCCTGGCTGTCTATTACGTCGAAGACACCGGGAATGTTCAGGGTGGCCATTCTGAGGGTGATCTTGCCAATATCCGCCAAGGAGTAATTTTGTCAGATACTGGTGATATTACGCGGCACTAACTGGCCGTTCTCTACTGCTTGCAATTGAATATTCGCCTGATGGCATATTTTGCCGTTAATAGTCACGCGGGCGACGATTGCAGCACCTTTTGTAGCGACATAGCCCTCTGTCTTGCGAGCATTGTCGATCGCACTTTTGTTAAGCGCCGTAGGATCGGAGCTTGTATTGCAAGCGGTCAAAATAAGAGAGCCTACCAGCAGACTGAGCAGGCGATATGAAGTCGATTTAAACATGTTGCCCCAAAATAACTATGAAAAACATGTTTCGTTTATTCAGACATGGCGGGCTGCTGCAATGTAACTTTTGGCTATTATCAACAGTATGAGCGATTGGTTATATTCCGATGCAAAAAACCCCGCCGAAGCGGGGTTTTCTTTTGATCCTGAACCAGACCGATCAGTCGATGTCGAAGGAAACGCCCTGGGCCAGCGGCAGAGCCTTCGAGTAGTTGATGGTGTTGGTTGCGCGGCGCATATAGGCCTTCCACGCGTCCGAACCCGATTCACGACCGCCGCCGGTTTCCTTTTCGCCGCCGAATGCGCCGCCGATTTCCGCACCAGACGTGCCGATGTTGACGTTGGCGATGCCGCAATCCGAACCTTCAGCCGAAAGGAAGCGCTCTGCTTCCTGCAGGTTGAGCGTGAAGATCGATGACGACAGGCCTGCGCCCACAGCATTGTGACTCGCCAGAACATCGTCAAAGTCGGAATACTTCATGACGTAGAGGATCGGGGCGAAGGTTTCTTCGAGAACCGGGCCTTCCTGCTTCGGCATTTCGACAATGGCCGGACGCACATAGTAAGCGTTTTCATGGCCAGCATCGACGCGTTCGCCGCCCTGTACCTTGCCGCCGTGAGCAGCCGCTTCCTTGAGCGCCTTCTGCATGTTGTCGAAAGCAACCTTGTCGATCAGCGGACCGACCAGAGCGCTGGTTTCAAGCGGGGAACCAACGGTGACGCTGGCATATGCCTTCTGCAGACGCGGGACGAGGGCGTCGTAAACGCTTTCATGCACGAAGAGACGGCGCAGCGTGGTGCAGCGCTGGCCAGCGGTGCCCATTGCGCCGAAAGCGATTGCGCGCAGCGCCATGTCGAGATCGGCCGACGGGCAGACGATGCCGGCATTGTTGCCGCCGAGTTCGAGAATTGCGCGAGCAAAACGCTTGGCAAGGCGCGGACCGACTTCGCGGCCCATGCGGGTCGAGCCGGTTGCCGAAACGACCGGGACCTTCGGGCTGTCGACGAGGACTTCACCGATTTCACGATCACCGAGCAGAAGCTGGGAGATGCCTTCCGGCGCGTCGCCAAAACGCTTCAGAGCACGCTTGAAGATCGCATCGCAGGCAAGAGCGGTCAGAAGGGTCTTTTCAGACGGCTTCCAGACGACCGAGTTGCCGCAGACGATTGCAAGAGCGGCGTTCCACGACCAGACGGCGACGGGGAAGTTGAAGGCAGAGATAACGCCGACGACACCGAGCGGATGCCAGGTTTCCATCATGCGATGGCCAGCGCGTTCGGTTGCGATGGTGAGACCGTAGAGCTGGCGCGACAGGCCGACCGCGAAATCGCAGATGTCGATCATTTCCTGCACTTCGCCAAGGCCTTCAGACGGGATCTTGCCAGCTTCGAGCGAAACGAGACGGCCAAGATCTTCCTTGGAAGCACGCAGCTCTTCACCGAGCAGGCGGATCAGCTCGCCGCGCTTTGGGGCTGGAACGTTGCGCCAGGCGCGGAAGGCTTCGTCGGCCTTGTCGATGATCTTGACGGCGTCTTCCTTGCTGTGGGTCTTGACCGCAGCAATCTGTTCGCCCGAAACAGGGCTGAAACCGGCAAGGTTGCCACCGGTATAGGCGGATGCATCCACGCCGATTTTGGAAAGCAGATCGGCGGCTTCCTTCTTCACGTCGATTTTTCTAACAGCGGTGTTCATGGCTTTCCTCTCTGTATGAGTTGTTTGCGCATAATCCTGTCCGAGAAGTTTGCAACTTTTCGGGGTTATGCGTTTATTCCGCCGCTTCGAGGCCCTTCAGGCCTGCTCGAACGGCTTCGATGGATTCGCGTTCGATGCGGGCATAGTGCTCGAATTCATTAAGCACTTTCGCGCCCAGATCATCCTCGAAACGCTTCTGGTTGGGGCTTTCAACAAAATCCTGCGTTTCGTCGTCACCCAGATTGGACTGGAATATACCGGCAGCACTGATCGGCAGGAAGTCTTCATAGATGATCGGGTCGAACTGAACCGCGCCTGCTTCAATCAGAACCTCGATATCGGTATCCGGCTTGAAAGCTGCAAGACGTGCCGCATCCTTGACCGAATAGGCGAAGTAGCCGAGGCCCTCCTCACGCACGCCAGCCCATGTATCGGGGAAGGCCGCGAAAGTATCGCTCAGCGCCTTCACATATTCAGCCGCATTCGAGCCGTCCGGGGCAGGGCGGGCAATAGCGCGGGTGTCGTTGAGAAGCTTGTCGTAAAGCGCACGACCCTTTGGCGTGAGCGCCACGCCGCGCTGTTCGATCTCGCCGAAACGGGCGGTATGCGAGCCCGGTGTCCAGGTTCCGTCCGGGTTGACGAAGGATACTTCTTCTTCCAGCGCCTTGAAAGAGGTCTGGCGCAGGAGGATCGGGCACTTGCGGGTTGGCGGGCCTTCAACAACGGCTTTCGGGTTGATGCCGCGTTCCGGCATCTGGGCCTGCACGGCGTCGATGTCGAGCGTGCGCGGCGTCAGGTGGTTGATATGCGGACCCTTGAAGGACACGACATCGGCAATGAGGCGATGTGCATCATGCAGGCGATGATAAAGTTCGGCGCTGACATTGGCGTGATCGTGCCAGCGGAAGGTTTCCAGCACTTCAGCGACGAAGGCCTTGGCATCTTCATCGTTGAGGCCGCCTTCAGCTTCCGCCTTTTTTACAAGCGCGATGGCGCCAGCGGTGAAGATGTTGCGCTTGGAGAGAACTTCCTCCGATTCAGCGCGCAGCTTTTCATCGGCGATGAGGTCAAGGCGCAGAAGCGAGGTGAAGACGCGGAACGGGTTGTGTTTCAGGGCGGCATCGGCGACCGGGCGGAAGGCTGTCGAATGGACCGGAACGCCAGCGGCGCTCAGATCGTAATAGCCGACCGGGAACATACCCATGACCGCGAACACACGGCGCATCATGGAAAGTTCGGCAGCAGTGCCGAGACGGATTGCGCCGTGGCGCTCTTCCGAGATGCGCTCAAGCGAATCTGTTTCCGTCAGGCGTTCATGCAGATGGCTGTCATCCGCCAGCACCTTGGCGTTCACATCGGCAACGAGTTCCATCAATGTGCCATAAGCAGGCACTTCCTGCTTGTACATGGCAGACATCGCAGCCGAGAAGGCGGAACGAATGGCGTCCGGCGAAACGAATTTCTGGTCTTTCATGGCGAAAATTTCCGTCGAGTGGGGCATCTTCGGGTGACGCATGTCTTGTTTGGGAGGATCATGCATGGATTATGATGAAAATGTATCATATAGACCGTTTTGCGGTTATGCTTGCGACGAAAGCAACTATGTTAATGCGAGAATGGAATGAAGCTGAGCAGAAGACTGATCCCGGACATCGCCACGCTGCAAGCCTTTGAATGTGCTGCCCGTCACGGAAGTTTCACCCAGGCTGCGCATGAGCTCAATCTCACCCAAAGCGCTGTCAGCCGTCAGATCAAGGATCTCGAAAGCCAGCTCGGCGTGCTGCTGTTCGAGCGCATTCGCCAGCGCATTCTGCTTTCCGATGCCGGCCGCAAGTTTCTGCCGGAAGTGCGGCGTCTTCTCAACCAGACAGAGGATACGATGTTGCGCGCCATGGCTTCGGCGCAGTCCACCTCTTCTTTCAGTGTGGCGACCCTGCCGACATTCGGCACGCGCTGGCTGATGCCGCGCATTCCTGATTTCGTGGAGAAGCATCCGGGGATCGCGTTGAATGTAGCGTCGCGTTCCGGCGTTTTCGACTTCGAGGAACAGCCCTTCGATCTGGCCATCCATTACGGGCAGCCGGTATGGGCCCACGCCACCTGCACTTTCCTGTGTAGTGAGGTTATTGTGCCGGTTGCTTGTCCAAGCCTGTTGAAGGCACGTCATCCGTCCGCTCCGGAAGAACTTGAAAACGAGCCTCTGCTGCATCTTGCGACACGGCCCAAAATGTGGGCGCAATGGTTTGAAAGCTGCGGCGTGGAAGGACAGTCGGCCTATCGCGGCCACCGTTTCGACCAGTTCTCTATGGTTATAGGTGCGGCATTGGCCGGGCTGGGTTTCGCGCTTCTGCCGCTTTATTTGATAGAGCAGGAATTGCGCAGCGGTGAACTGGTCATGCTTTTCGAGAAGCCGATGCGGACCGAGAATGAATATTATCTCGTTGTCCCGGAAGGAAAACTGGAAAACCCGCTGACGCAGGTCTTCTGCCAGTGGATTGCCGGACAGGTTGGAAATACGGATTATTCGATGCTGGTTCATTCCAAACCGGAATGAATTGTTGCGCAAATAACGCTGTCCAAGTGGCTTTCGCGGCGTGAAATAGAAACAACCGGGCAGGGTGCCCGTATTCCACGAGAGCGGTCGATCATGAAAAAGACCGGGAACCGCTCTAACTGTTTGTTTTTACGCATTTCCGAACGCAAAACCGCTTCACACTTTTGCTGGAAATGCTCGGTATGAAATGGTTGTCTCAATGCTGAACGATCCGCGCTCCCATGGTCTTTGGGAAAAGACCGCCCCTGCCGCTCCCAAGACGACTGCGCTGCAAGGTGATCTGACTGCGGACGTGGTGATTGTGGGCGGCGGCTTCACCGGCCTGTCGACGGCCTTGCATCTGGCCGAAAAAGGCACGCGGGCCATCGTGCTTGAAGGCGTCGAGATCGGATACGGCGGTTCGGGACGCAATGTCGGTTTGGTGAACGCGGGCATGTGGGTCATGCCGGATGATCTGCCCGGCGTGCTTGGCCAGAAATATGGCGACCGTCTGCTCGATGTCCTCGGCAATGCGCCGAAGCTGGTTTTTGAGATTATCGAGAAACACAAGATTGCCTGTGAAGTCGAGAAGCAGGGCACTCTTCATTGCGCCGTCGGCAAGAAGGGTCTGAAAGAACTTGAAGATCGTTATGAGCAGTGGGCGCGTCGTGGCGCGAATGTGAAGCTGCTCGATGCGAGAGAAACCGAAGCCAAGGTCGGCACGAAAGCCTATGCCGGGTCGCTGCTCGATCTGCGCGCCGGTACGATCCAGCCGCTGGCCTATGTGCGCGGGCTTGCCCATGCCGCTGTCGCCGCTGGCGCGACCATCTTTACCGGAAGCCCCGTGACCGGCGCTGAGGAAAAGAACGGCAAATGGGTGGTCAAGACCGCCAAGGGTTCCGTGACGGCCAACTGGGTCGTGGTGGCAACCAACGCCTATACCAATGCGCCGTGGGCGGAAGTTCGCGCCGAACTTGTTCATCTGCCATATTTCAACATGGCTACAAAGCCGCTGTCGGACAATCTCAAGAAGAGCATTCTGCCGGAGCGTCAGGGTGTATGGGATACGAAGGAAGTGCTTTCGTCCTTCCGTTTTGACAGCCAAGGCCGCCTGGTGTTCGGCAGCGTCGGTGCGCTGCGCAACACGGGTGCTGCCGTGCACAAGGCATGGGCCAAGAAGTCGTTGAAGCGACTGTTCCCGCAGATCGGCGAAGTCGAGTTCGAAGCCGAATGGTATGGCAAGATCGGCATGACCGATGACAGCCTGCCGAAATTCCATCGCCTGGCGCGCAATGTCGTCGGGTTCTCCGGTTATAATGGCCGCGGCATCGCGCCGGGTACAGTCTTCGGAAAACTGCTTTCGCAACTCGTTTCAGGCGAGATCAAGGAAGACGATCTGCCGCTGCCGGTCAGCGATCCGAAGGAACAGAATTTCCGTGGTCTGCGTGAAGCCTATTACGAGGCTGGCGCACAGATTGCGCATGTCGCCGAGATCGTTATCTGATCTGCCGACCGGTTCACCGGGGATAGGTTTGCGGCTGTCATAAAACCGCAGTGCAATTCCTCTAATGCCATCCGCATCTCTCCAAATCAGGAGAAACGGATGGCTGTTCGGCAACTGCCTCAATGCCTTACAAGCCTTCCGATGGAATGATTCCGCCGGAAGGCTTTTGCTTTTCCGGTTTCACGTTGCAGGATGTTTGACAGGTGCACCATGAATGGAAATGATCGTGCCTATCGCCATGGCAGTATCTGCGCGTTATCACTTCGCACGCGTCAGGATCGCACCGGCATCGCTGGTCATGCTGGCGAACATTACACAGAAATTCGAGGAGCGAATCCCATGAACAAGATGCTGAAGCGGGCCGCTGTCGTACCTGCGCTTCTTGCTCTTTCCATCGCCGTGGCGCAGGCCGATACGCTGACGCTTTATACCTCGCAGCCGGAAGCGGATGCGACCAAGACGGTTGAAGCGTTCCGCAAGGCCAATCCCGATACGGATGTGCAGATTTTCCGCTCGGGCACGAGCGAACTCCTCACCAAGCTTGCTGCCGAATTTGCGGCTGGCGCTCCGCAGCCCGACGTTCTTCTCATTGCCGATGCGGTGACGATGGAAGGCCTCAAGAAGGACAAGCGGCTGCTCGCCTATCCGGAGGCCAAGGTCGATGGCTTTGCCGCAGATAGCTATGACGCCGACAAGACTTATTTCGGTTCCAAACTGATCACCACCGGCATAGCTTACAACACAGGCGCGTCACAGAAGCCTGAACATTGGGCCGATCTTGCCAAGGCCGACTACAAGGGTCAGGTTGTCATGCCGAGCCCGCTTTACTCCGGCGCTGCCGCCTATCTGCTGAGCGGCTTCGCGCTCAACAAGGATCTGGGCTGGGATTACTTCAAGAACCTCAAGGCCAACGAACTGGCGAGCGTCAAAGGCAATGGCGCAGTGCTGAAGTCTGTCGCCAGCGGCGAAAAGCCATACGGTATCCTGGTGGACTTCATGGCGCTCAACGCCAAGGCCAAGGGTTCGCCGGTTGAGTTCGTATTCCCGTCGGAAGGCGTGCCCGCGGTGACCGAACCGGTCGCGATCATGGCAACCGCCAAGAACGTCGACGGCGCGAAGAAGTTCGTGGACTTCATCCTGTCGGATGACGGCCAGAAGCTGGCGCTCGAGCAGGGTTATCTGCCTGCCAAGGAAGGTGTTGGCCGTCCTGCCTGGCTGCCGGAAGGCACCAAGATCAACATCATGTCTATCGACACCCAGAAGGTTCTCGATCAGACTGATGTCGACAAGAAGCAGTTCTCCGAGCTGTTTGGCGGATAAGGCATCTCGATGCGCATCATGAGAGACCTTCAGGGCCGCGATGCGGCCCTGATTGCTGGCATAACACTGATCGTGGCGGTTCTGTCGCTTCTGCCGATGGGCAGGCTGCTGGTCGAACTGGTCGCGCCGCAGGGGCAGCTTTCGACTTCGGCGCTGGTGGAGACACTCGGAAGCCAGTCGACCTGGGTTGCGACATGGCATTCGTTGCAGATCGGCATTGGCGGGACCCTGCTGGCGCTGGTGTTCGGCATTGTCGCGGCATTGCTCGTCGGGCTGACAAACATGCGCGGCCGCAATGTCTTCGTGCTTTTCTATGTCACTCCACTTTTGATCGCTCCGCAGGTAACGGCGCTGGCTTGGCTCCAGCTTTTCGGGCCATCAAGCCAGTTCCTCAAGATTGTGGGGATGGCGCCGCCGCTTGGCAGCCGGAATCCGCTCTATTCCGTCTGGGGCATCATCTTTTTGCTGGGCGTTCAATACGGCCCGCTGGTTTTCCTGATCGTGCGCGCAGGTTTGCGCAAACTGCCACGCGAACTGGTGGAAGCGGGACTTAGCGCCGGTGCCGGAAAATGGACCGTGTTACGCACCATCATCCTGCCGCTGATGACGCCGTCGATTATCGGTGCTGCCGCGCTGGCCTTCGTTTCCTGCGTGGGGAATTTCGGCATTCCGGCATTTCTCGGCATACCGTCGAATTATCTGGTTTTGCCGACGCTGATTTATCAGCGTCTTGCGGGCGGCGGACCGTCTGTGCTTTCGGGCGTCGCCGTGTTGTCCGTGCTGATCGGCCTGATTGCCATGGCTGGCATTGCTGCGCAGGAATATGCGTCCCGCAGACGTGATTTCCGCATTGTCTCGACGTCTCTGCCAGCCGCTCCCTTTGCGCTTGGCCGCTGGCGCGTGCCGGTGGAAGCCTCCGCCTGGCTGCTGATCGTGGTCGTACTCTTCCTGCCGCTGATCGGGCTCACGCTTTCCGCTCTGGTTCCGGCTTACGGCGTGCCGCTGACCTTTGCGACCGCGACAGTCGAAAATTTCCGCTTCGTCCTTATGGAACATGCCGGTGCCGCGCGCGCGTTTCGCAATAGTGTGGTCCTGTCACTGTCGGCAGCGTTCTTCGCTGTCCTGATCGCCGTTCCGCTTGCCTATATGCTGGCATGGCGCAAGCGTCGCTGGACGCCGATCCTCAATTTTGCAGCCGAAATGCCGTATGCCCTGCCGGGCGTGGTGCTGGCGATTGCCTGTCTGCTTCTGTTTTTGAAACCGCTGCCGGTGATTGGCGTCAGTCTTTACAACACGCTCTGGATCATCCTGTTTGCCTATCTCGCGCGCTTCTTCGTGCTGGCTCTGCGGCCGACGGTCGCCGGGTTGCATCAGATCGACCGTGCGATGGAGGAGGCCGCGCGTGTTGCAGGCGCGGGGCTTTTCTATCGCCTGCGGACCATTATATTTCCCCTCGTCGCACCGGCGACGCTTGCGGGCGGCGTGCTCATCTTCATGACCGCTTTCTGTGAGTTGACGGTTTCAGCGCTTCTCTGGGCGTCGGGATCGGAAACGCTGGGCGTGGTGATGTTTTCTTTCGAACAGGCGGGCGATTCCGCCTATGCAGCAGCCATCTCCATGCTGGCTGTTGCGGTGACATTCATGCTGATGCTTGCAACCAATCTGTTTGCGCGGCGTCTTCCAAACGGAGTGCTGCCATGGCGCGACTGAAAATCGCTTCTGTTTCCAAGACCTTCAATGAGTTTCAGGCCTTGTCCGGCGTGTCTCTCGATGTGAAGGATGGCGAGTTTGTTGCCATCCTCGGACCCTCGGGCTGCGGCAAGACCACGCTTCTTCGCATGATCGCGGGATTTGAAGATGTCGATGGCGGTGAAATCCACATTGGTGACAGCCGCGTTTCTCATATTGGCGGTAGCGTGCCGCCCGAAAAGCGGCAGGTCGGTATCGTCTTTCAGAACTATGCGCTCTGGCCGCATATGACCGTGGCCGAGAATGTCGGTTACAGTCTGCGGGTGGCAAAGGTTGCCAGGGCCGAGCGCGAACGCCGAGTTAACGAGGCGCTGGCGCTCGTTGATCTCGCCGGTTTCGGTGATCGACGCCCAGGTAATCTTTCGGGCGGTCAGCGGCAACGTGTTGCGCTGGCTCGCTGTCTGGTGGCTGCACCGTCTCTCGTCCTTTTCGACGAACCCCTCGCCAATCTCGACGTGCATCTGCGTGCTTCGATGGAAGACGAGTTCGCGGCGTTTCACAAGCGCACGGGTACCACGATCATTTATATCACTCACGATCAGGCTGAGGCCATGGCGCTCGCCGACCGGATTGCGGTGCTGGATCATGGCAGGCTCCAGCAGTTCGACACGCCACGCAAACTGTATGAGGAGCCGGCGAGCGAAATGGTGGCCTCCTTCATCGCCCACGGCATGGTATTACCTGCGGAGGTGCTTTCTTTTGCCGAACGTGGCCATTGCGAGGCGCTGGTGTTGGGCAGCCGCGCACAGGTGCGTTGTTCAGGCACGGAAATGCCACGCGCCAATGCGCAGCTCTGCGTTCGGGCAGAGGACCTGACATTGACCGAAACCGGCGGCATTCCCGTGCGGGTCAAGCGCTCGGTTTATCGGGGCGGCGGTTCGCGCATTGAGGCATCGCCGGTCGCGAAGCCGGATATTCACCTGCATTTCGAGGTGCGCGATCCCGTGCGGCTGGAAGAGGGCGACGAAGTGCGCATCGCCATCCGCAACGGCTGGATCATTCCCACCGCTGACATGCCGGTGAGAAAAGCCTCAACCGGCTTTCCGATAGGTAACAAGATTTAGGATATTCAACTTGTAGTGTAAAATATACTGATATATGCCAGATACGATGTTTCGTGTGGGGGCTCTGGAGAAATATGGGGGCAGGGCGGTTTTCCAATATCGACGGCTTGCGTGCAATCGCGGCTATATCAGTTTTGTTTCATCACATTCTTGGCGACTTTCTCCGAGAGGCGTCAAATCAGAATACGACCCTGATTGGTTCTCTTAACTCAATAATTTCCAGTTTCGATTTTGGCCGTTTTGGCGTTGTATTGTTTTTCCTGATCAGCGGTGTTGTGGTGCCTTTCAGTATCAAGAGCGACCAGCTCCAGCCGATCAGACGATTTGCAATCGGACGTTTTTTCCGTCTTTACCCGGCGTTCTGGCTGTCTTTGATTTTCATGTATGGTTATCTGGTGTTTACAGGCGGTGCCCCTGAACTGAAAACGCTGCTAGCCAATGCGACAATGGCGGCGAATGCATTCGGACAGCCTTGGCTTTCTGGCGTTTACTGGACGCTTTTCATCGAACTAATCTTCTATATCTTGATCGCCGTGGCCTTCATGGCTGGAATTTTGCGCCAACCGATGCTGATCTTGGCTGCCGGATTATTGTTGGCGCTTTCAACGGGTGGACCGTTTCTGCTACGTTCTCTCGGCATCAACCTGCCCGTTGTCTATATCGGGCTTCATCTATCCTTCCTGTTTTGCGGATTGTTGCTTCGTCTTACCGTCATTGAGAAAGAAAGGGGCACCTTATCGGCGGCTCTGGTGCTGATTATTGTACAAATGGGCATCATTGTCTCAATTGGAGACTTTTCCCTCGCTCGAAACGACACGTTTTTCATCGTGGGAAAATTGCCTGTCATTGCATCTTATCTTGCTGCTTATTCCGTCTTTCTTCTGTCACTTTGGACGATGAGACCGCAATCCAAGCTTTTATCCTCGACCGGTGAGATAAGTTATTCGATCTATCTGTTTCACGTTCCGGTCTGCTGGACGATCTACCTGTTCCTGCCGCCGACAGGCGCTATAAGCGATCTTATCACAATGGCATTGTGCGTGATTGCATCCTTCGTGGTTTCGATCTTAACATATCGCTATGTGGAAAAGCCGATGATCGCCGTTGGTCGAAGGATTTCAGGGCAAATCCATCGCCCCTTGCAACCAGCAGCAAGCTGACGGCTTTTACATAAGGTCGTAAAAGCCGTTCGCTGTTTTCTATTTCTTCTTCATAGCTTCCAGCAATGCTGCGCCGAAGCCGCCGGTCGATGGCTGCTCCTGTTTGCGTTGCGGTGTGAAGTTCTTGGCGGGCCGTTGATCTCGGCCTGCATTCCCGCGTGGGGCAGGGGCTTCGCCTCCGTCCTTTCTCATCGTCAGGCCGATGCGCTTGCGAGGCACATCCACTTCCGTCACGCGCACCTTCACCACATCACCAGCCTTGACTACTTCATGCGGGTCTTTGACGAAACGGTCCGCAAGCTGCGAAACATGGACAAGTCCGTCCTGATGCACGCCGATATCAACGAATGCACCGAAGGCCGCAACATTGGTCACGGTGCCTTCAAGCAACATGCCGGGCTTCAGGTCCTTGATGTCATCAATGCCATCGGCAAAGGTCGCAGTCTTGAACTCCGGACGCGGATCGCGGCCCGGCTTGTCAAGTTCGGCAATGATGTCACGCACGGTCGGCAGACCGAAACGCTCATCGACAAAAAGACGCGGATCAAGTGCCTTCAGCGCTGCGCTGTCGCCCATGAGGCTGCGCACATCGCGACCGCAAGCGGCGACGATTTTCTTGGCGACGCCATAGGCTTCCGGGTGAACGGAGGAGGCATCGAGCGGCTCTGTGCCGTTGGAAATGCGCAGGAAGCCCGCGCATTGCTCGAAAGCGCGGTTGCCGAGCCGTGCGACTTTCAAAAGCTCCTTGCGGTTCTTGAAGGCTCCGGCTTCATCGCGGTGCGCCACGATTGCTTCGGCGAGCGACTTTCCCAGACCCGAAACACGCGCCAGCAGTGAAGCGGAAGCCGTATTGAGATCGACGCCGACCGCGTTCACGGCATCTTCGACCACTGCATCGAGCGAACGCGCCAGGCGGGATTGATCGACATCGTGCTGGTACTGGCCGACGCCGATGGATTTTGGCTCGATCTTAACGAGCTCGGCCAGCGGGTCCTGCAGACGCCGCGCAATGGAAACTGCGCCGCGCAGCGACACGTCGAGCTGCGGGAATTCGGCGGCTGCGGTTTCGGATGCTGAATAGACCGAAGCGCCTGCTTCCGACACGATGACTTTTAGCGGTTTTGGTGCCGGCATGTCGGAAAGCATGTCGATGACAAGCCGTTCGGTTTCGCGGCTGCCGGTGCCGTTGCCAATGGCGATCAATTCGACCTTATGCTTGCGGATCAGGCTTGCAAGTTCGGCTTGTGTGCCGCTCACGTCGTTCTTTGGCGGAAAAGGGTAGACCGTCGTCGTGTCGAGCAACTTGCCCGTACCATCGACCACCGCTACCTTGACCCCGGTGCGGATGCCCGGATCAAGCCCCATCGTGGCGCGCGAACCAGCAGGCGCTGCGAGCAGCAGATCCTTGAGGTTGCGGGCGAAGACATTGATGGCTTCTTCTTCGGCACGCTCGCGCAGGTCGCGCATCAGATCGAGCGAGAGCGACAGCGAAAGTTTCACGCGCCATGCCCAGCCTGCAACTTCCATCAGCCAGCGGTCGCCGGGAAGCGTTCCGCCGATATTATAGGCGGCGGCGATCTTGCGTTCGACCGGCTTCACAGGCGAGGTATCGTCGGCGTCGATCTCGATGTCGAGCGACAGGAAATCCTCGTTGCGGCCGCGCAACATGGCGAGGGCCCGGTGGCCCGCAACATTTGCCCAACGTTCGGAATGGTCGAAATAGTCGGAGAACTTCGCGCCAGCGGCCTCTTTGCCTTCGACAACCCGGGAGCGGAGAACTGCGCGTTCCTTGAGATAGTTGCGCAGATTGCCGATCAGCTCGGCGTTTTCCGCAAAGCCTTCGGCAATGATGTCGCGTGCGCCATCGAGCGCTGCCTTTACGTCGGGAACATCGGCGGTGATGTATTGCGCCGCGATTTCGACAGGCACAAGCTTGCGGTCCGTCAGAATGGCCTCGGCAAGCGGACCGAGGCCACGCTCACGGGCGATTTCCGCCTTGGTGCGGCGCTTCGGCTTATAGGGCAGATAAAGATCTTCAAGCTCGGCCTTGGTTGCGACGCCTGCGATCTTCAGCTCCAGCTCAGGCGTCAGTTTTCCCTGACCGCCAATCGATTCCAGGATCGAAGCGCGACGGGCTTCCAGTTCGCGCAGATAGGCGAGGCGTTCGGAAAGCTGGCGCAACTGCGTATCGTCAAGGCCGCCGGTGACTTCCTTACGGTAGCGGGCGACGAAAGGCACGGTCGCGCCTTCGTCCAGCAGGCCGATGGCGGCGAGCGCCTGATCCGGCTTTGCGTTGATTTCCGCCGCGATGATCCCGGCAATGCGCTTGGTAATATCGGCCATGTAACTTCCATTTCTTAATAGTCACGCCGAACATAGTCGGATGCCGGTTCGGCGCAATCAAGGTAGTATCGATGTTCCACAGGAAAGGCGTCAGCGTTCGTGTTCACGGCGATGTGAACTGCCTGCACCTTTTTAAATCGGATTTTAACAATACTTATATCGGGTAATGACGATACGCATTGGAAGATCAGCGAGGTGACTGCGATGTCGGATGTTCAGCCTATACCTCTGGACGAGATATTAAAAGCGCTCGCCAATCCTGTGCGTCTCGACATTTTGAGCTGGCTCAAGGAGCCGGAGAATCATTTCTCCGGCCAGCACATGCCTCTGGAGATGGGCGTGTGCGCGGGCCAGTTCGAACGGTGCGGCCTCTCCCAGTCGTCCGTTTCCGCCCATTTGTCCGTATTGACCAAAGCGGGGCTGATAACGCCCCACCGCGTCGGGCAATGGACTTTCTACAAGCGCGACGAGGAGGCGATAGCCGCCTTCGTCAAAGCCCTCTCCGATCTTTAATCCATCCTGAAACCGACCTCTCCCACTTGCCCAATCTTTCCCATTTGAAGGAAATGTATCCATGGCTTCATTGTTCGATCCCGTTACCGTAGGCGATCTCAAGCTCGCAAACCGCATCGTCATGGCCCCCCTGACGCGCAATCGTTCGCCGCGCGCCGTGCCAAACGACCTCAACGTCACCTATTACGAACAGCGCGCGAGTGCCGGCCTCATCATCACCGAGGCAACGCCGATCAGCCATCAGGGACAGGGCTATGCCGATGTTCCGGGTCTCTATTCCGCTGAACAGCTCGCTGGCTGGAAGCGCGTGACCGACGCCGTGCATAGCGCAGGCGGCAAGATCGTCGTGCAGATGTGGCATGTGGGACGCATTTCACACACCACCTTGCAGCCGAATGGTGGCCAGCCGGTCGCGCCTTCCGCGATCACGGCCAAGTCGAAGACCTATCTCGTTCAACCGGACGGCACGGGCGGCTTCGCGCCGACCTCCGAACCGCGTGCCCTGGACAAGAGCGAACTGCCGGAAATCGTCGCCACCTACGGCAAGGCTGCAAGGGATGCGATTGAAGTGGCGGGGTTCGATGGCGTGGAAATCCATGCCGCCAACGGTTACCTGATCGACCAGTTCCTCCGTTCGGGCAGCAATCATCGTACCGATGAATATGGCGGCTCGATCGAAAATCGCGCCCGTTTCCTGTTTGAAGTCGTCGACGCCGTGACGAAGGCGGCCGGTGCAGGCAAAGTCGGTATCCGTCTTTCGCCGGTCACGCCAGCCAATGATGCCTCCGATCCCGATCCGCAGCCGCTGTTCGATTATGTGGTCGAGAAACTGGCGGGATACGGTCTGGCCTATATCCATATCATTGAAGGCGCGACGGGTGGTCCACGCGATTTCCAGCAGGGGCCGCAGCCCTTCGATTATGCGCGTCTCAAGCAGGTCTATCGCGATGCGGGCGGCAAGGCGGCGTGGATGGTCAATAATGGTTACGACCGCGCGCTTGCCGAAGAGGAAGTCGAAAGCGGTCGCGCTGACGTCGTGGCTTTCGGCAAGCCCTTCATTGCCAATCCGGACCTCGTGCGTCGCCTTAAGGACAATGCGCCGCTGAACGAACTCGACCAGCAGCATATGTATGGCGGTGGCGCCAAGGGTTATACGGATTATCCCGTGCTTGCCTGATCACGAGAATACAAAACCCGGCGAAAATGCCGGGTTTTTGTTATCAAAGCCTTGCACGTGTCGAGCGCGGTGTGGCCAGCAGCAGATTGGTTTCGCTGGCCTTGATGCCCGGCACCAGCCTGATGCGGCGCAGGACAGCGTCGAAATCGGTGAGCGTGGCAGCACCCAGTTCCACCACCAGATCGAAGCGGCCATTGGTGGTATGGATTGCCGATATTTCCGAAAAGCCGCCAAGCGCCTTGACCACACGGTCGGCCACATGGCCTTCGATTTCGATCATCATGATGCCGCGCACCGGCAGATCGACGGCATCAGAGCGCAGGATTACGGTATAGCCGATGATATCGCCGGAATTTTCCAGCCGCTCCATGCGAGCCCGGACAGTTGCCCGCGAAACACCGAGATCGATAGCAATATCAGAAATGCTGCGTCGCCCGTTATGGCGCAAAAGCGTAATCAGCTTTTCATCCAGATCGTCCATGCTTTCTCCATTTTGAAAAGCCAAACCGACATTCTGATAAACCAAACCGATAAAATTGCCAATCCGGTTGCTTCACATCGCCAAGCGTAGATGGTGAATCATGATCTGGATATTCAGAAGGACTCCACTTTATGCATTGCAAGATTCTGGGACTGCCCGTTCAGGAAGGTACCGGCCGCGTGGGCTGCAATATGGGGCCCGATTCCTATCGTGCCGCGGGCATTGCTTCGGCTATCGAGGAACTCGGCCACGAGTTTACCGATCTCGGCAATCTCGCACCGGCTGTCCAGCGCCCGCTGGAGCATCCGAACCCAGCGATCAAGGCATTGCCCCATGCCGTTGCCTGGATCGAGGCAATCAGCGAAGCCGCCTATCGCGAGAGTGCGGATGGTTTCCCGATCTTCCTGGGTGGTGATCACCTTCTTGCCGCCGGCACCGTTCCGGGCATTGCGCGTCGTGCGGCTGAGAAGGGACGCAAGCAGTTTGTGCTCTGGCTCGATGCCCACACGGATTTTCACACGCTGGAAACGACAACCAGCGGCAATCTCCACGGGACGCCGGTCGCCTATTACACCGGCCAGAAAGGTTTTGAAGGCTATTTCCCGAAGCTCGCCGCACCGGTTGACCCTGCCAATGTCTGCATGCTCGGCATTCGCAGCGTCGACCCGGCGGAACGGGAAGCAATCAAGAAAACCGAAGTCGCCGTCTATGATATGCGCCTGATCGATGAGCACGGCGTTGCGGCCTTGCTGCGCCGCTTCCTTGAGCGCGTGAAAGCCGAAGACGGCCTTCTTCATGTCAGTCTCGACGTCGATTTTCTCGACCCGTCCATCGCGCCTGCCGTCGGCACCACGGTCCCGGGCGGCGCAACCTTCCGCGAAGCGCATCTCATCATGGAAATGCTGCACGACAGCGGACTGGTGACGAGCCTTGATCTCGTTGAACTCAATCCCTTTCTCGATGAACGCGGACGTACCGCCACCGTCATGGTGGACCTGATGGCGAGCCTGCTTGGCCGCAGTGTCATGGACCGCCCGACGATTAGTTATTGAAACATGCTCAAGGAGCAATGATGACCCAACCCAACCTCAATATCGTCCCCTTCGTCAGCGTCGATCATATGATGAAGCTGGTGCTGTCCGTCGGCGTGGAAACCTTCCTCAAGGAACTTGCCGACTATGTCGAAGAAGATTTCCGTCGCTGGGAAAACTTCGACAAGACGCCGCGCGTGGCGTCGCATTCGAAGGAAGGCGTGATTGAGCTGATGCCGACGAGCGATGGTACGCTTTACGGCTTCAAATATGTGAACGGCCATCCGAAAAACACGCGTGAAGGTCTCCAGACGGTCACCGCCTTCGGCGTGCTGGCCGATGTGGGCAGCGGCTATCCGATGCTGCTGACCGAAATGACCATCCTGACCGCGCTGCGCACTGCTGCGACTTCGGCGGTTGCTGCAAAGCATCTGGCGCGTGAGAACTCGCGCACGATGGCCATTATCGGCAATGGCGCGCAGAGCGAATTCCAGGCTCTGGCATTCAAGGCGCTGCTCGGCGTCGACAAGCTTCGTCTTTACGATCTCGATCCGGAAGCCACCGCCAAGTGCATTCGCAACCTGCGGGGTGCCGGTTTCGACATCGTCGCCTGCAAGACGATTGAAGAGGTTGTCGAAGGTGCGGATATCATCACCACTGTCACCGCCGACAAGGCCAATGCGACGATCCTGACCGACAACATGGTCGGCGCTGGCGTGCACATCAATGCGGTTGGCGGCGATTGCCCCGGCAAGACGGAACTGCACGGCGATATCCTGCGCCGTTCCGACATCTTTGTCGAATATCCGCCGCAGACCCGCATTGAAGGCGAAATCCAGCAATTGCCGGAAGATTATCCGGTCAATGAGCTTTGGGAAGTCATCACCGGCAAGATCACCGGTCGCAAGGATGCACGACAGATCACGCTGTTCGACTCCGTAGGTTTCGCCACGGAAGATTTTTCGGCATTGCGCTATGTGCGCGACAAGCTGAAGGATACCGGCCTCTATGAGCAGCTGGACCTGCTTGCAGACCCCGACGAGCCGCGCGATCTCTACGGCATGCTGCTGCGCCACGAGAAACTGCTGGAAGGCGAAAAGACCAAGCCTGCGGCCTGATCTTCTCCTTTCTAGGAGCGATTTTACTCAGCTTCACCTGTTGCAACCCTGCCGCGCTCGACGTGCGGCGGGGTTATGTTTTTTCAATCAGTGCGATAAATCCTTGTGCCGGGCACGATTTCCATTATTGCAGAGGGTACTTCTGAGATTGGGGATGCATCGGGCATGGATGACAGGGTGGAAAACGCAACATCCTTCAGGCAATCGGCAAATACCAACCGGTCTGCCGCCAGCCCTCTCATCTTCAGCGATACGCTCGGGCTTTATCAGCGGCCCATTGGTGAAGCTCTGGATACGGTCGTCTTGTTTGCAAGCCCCTGGGGGCTGGAAGACCTCTGCACGACGCGGAAGTTCTGGCGCATCATCGCCGACAGGCTTGCAGCGCGGGGCATAGGTTCCTTCCGTTTCGACTGGCCGGGAACCGGCGACGGGCGCGACGACATCGATTTTTCCAAAGGTTTGGGTCTCTGGCGCGATACGCTGGTCGAGGCCGCCCGGAAAGCGCGCGCCCTGTCGGGGGCAAGCCGTGTCGTTATCATCGGACAAAGCCTCGGAGGAGCCGTTGCTGCCGAAACGGCATCGCAGATCGACGGCGCCACGGCCCTGGCGCTTCTGGCACCGGTTATCTCCGGGCGGTTCTACACGCGTGAACTGGCAGTCTGGTCGAGCATGGTCGATGCCGATCTCGGACTGACGGACGAGCAGAGGATCAGGAACGGTGTTTCCATCGCCTCCCTGACGATGCAGCCGGAAGTAGCCGCCGATGTGAAGAAGATCAATCTCCTGTCGCTGGAAGCAAAACCTGCGCCCCGGTGCCTGTTATTGGCGCGAACGGATCGCCCCAACGATGCAGAACTGGCGGCCCATCTGGAAAAGCTTGGCAGCGACGTCACGGTTGAGGCCTTCGCCGATTACGACAAACTGATTTCCAACCCCGTCATCTCGCACCTGCCGCTGGAGGTAGCTGGCCGGCTTGTCGATTGGGTGGCCGGGCTGGCAGGTTCCACGCCTGCACAAAATAAGCCGGACGAAAGCGCTCTTGGCGGCACATTACGGGGCGACGGTTTTATCGAAACGCCTGTTTCTTTCGGTTCCGAAAACCGGCTTTCAGGTGTTCTCTGTGCCCCTTCTGGCGAACGGCAGGGCAGGACGGTCATGTTCCTTTCGTCATCCTACGACCGTCGCGTTGGATGGGGACGCACGACCGTCGATATGGCGCGCAAGCTCGCGCGGGAAGGCGTCGCTTCGCTGCGCTTTGATATTGCAAATGCGGGCGACAGCCCACCGAACCCCGGCATGCCGGAACAGGTGCTTTACACCCACGGCCCCGAGGCCGATGTTGCAGAAGCTCTCGACTATCTCGAGGCGCTCGGCTGGGGGCGTCCGGTTGTTGCCGGGCGATGCAGCGGCGCGTTCCTAGGATTTAACACGGCCCTCAAGGACGAGCGCATTTCCGGCGCGGTTCTGGTCAATCCCGTTACCTTCTACTGGGCGCCGGGACGCTCGATCGACGAGGCTCTTCGCGAAGGCAATCGCACGCTGGAGGATTACGGCAGCCGTGCCTTGCGCGCCGAAACGTTCCAGCGCCTGCTCCGTGGCGAACTGGATATCCGCGCCATACTGCGCAACCTCACACGCGGGGTGGCCGGGCGCATTCGCGGCCTGGCACGCAAGCTTTTGCGCAGCCGCACAGCGGAAGGGCGGGCGGTCTACTCGGCTTTTGACGAACTGAAACAGCGTGAGGTGCCGCTGGCGCTGGTCTATGCCGAAAAGGACCCCGGGCGCGAGCATTTCAATTTCTATTTCGATCAGGCAGGCAGCGGCGTGCAAGGCTTCGACAATGTGTCGGTCGCCATCATTCCCGATGCCGATCACAATCTGACACCGGAACATTCACGCAAGATCTATATCGACGCGATCCGTTCCCTGGCCCTGAAATAGTCAGAACCAGACGATCCGGGACGAACCAGCGATACGAATTTCGCCAGACGGTTTTTCCGGTGTTTCGTTGCGCGGGATAAGCGTGACGCGTTTCGTCCCGTTGGGGGCGAGGTGAAACCAGTTGTCGGCAGGGCGCCAGTCGCCCGCATCGATGCTGACGGATTGGGCCAGAACCGGTGTTTTGAGATCAAGGAACCAGTTCCCGTTCTCTTCCACAATAACGGCTTCGATGGCGGCGTCGTGAAAGGCTTTTGTCCGTCCGAGCGGAAAGTGAAACGCCTCGGCGATGGTAATATCATTACGTTTCAGTCGCGCCACCGTCACGTCATGCGCCGGAGGGCCGAAACGATAGGCGTAAGCGACATCGAAGAAGGCGCCGAACAGATCAGTTGCCGGAATGGTGATCGCTGAACGACCTCCTATCGAAAGATCGCGGCGACCGGAAACCACCGGCTGCGAACCAGCGCGCAGGCAAGCTAATTCAAGCGAAAGATCAGCGGATTCTGCCTGTTCGTTCAGAACATGAATCGCAAGGCCGTTGACGCCTTCGTCGGTCAAGGCAAGCTGTTGCGGACGGAAGGCACGCTTGAGGCCGTGCCAGGACGGCTTGGGTTCGCCGGTTGCATCGATCATGCCCCACCCGGCACCGGGCCTAAGGTCCTGAAACATCCAGACAAGCCCGCCGAAACAGGTGCTTCCCGGACGTCTCCATTCGGCAAAAGTCGCTTCCATCACTTCCGCCGTGACCGCACGGGAAAGGTGGAGATACTGTTCCACATCCTCGCGTCGCAGCCGCGCGGGATCGTAACCGTATAACATCTCCAGATAGCTATCCCGCGCATCCTCGAAATCCCAGGATACGCCACGATCGCGTGGCACGCATGCTTTCCAGCGCGGATCGTGCACAGGCGGCACATCAAGATGGGATTTCAGCGTGCGTGCTTCCGGCACGTTGGCGAAGGCCAGACATTCGGTTGCAAAGCGCACTTCCGCCCGGCGCGCATCGTCCAGCGGGCGGCAATAGGCGCTGACGCCGTAATAATGGCTGACGCCTTCATTGCTGATGAAGGGCAGGGCGCCATCGCAGGGCGAATTCGGCACATAGGGAATGTCGGGGCAAATCTTGCCTGCGATAGCCGGCAGGATTTCCTCGGTAAGCGGGCCTTTCCATGTCGTCTCCGGCAGGCCCATCATAGCGCCCTGCTGGTAGATTTCGCTGCCGCCGCAAAGCACGGTCAGCGATGGCGCCTGTCGGATGGCAGCAAGAAGCTGCGACGCTTCTGCCTGCACCTTCGTGACAAATGCCTCGTCTTTCACCGGATAATCGAAATTGGCGAACATGAAGTCCTGCCACACCATGATGCCAAGCTCATCGCAAAGCGCGTAGAAATCGGGCGTCTCATAGGCGGTGATGCCGCTTAACCGCAGCATGTTCATGCCCGCTTCCTGCGCGAGCCTCAGCCACGGTTGGTAATCGCTGCGTGTGCCGGGAAGGCGGACGATATCCGCAGAACTCCATACGGCACCGCGACAGAAAACCTTTTCGCCGTTCAGCTTGAGTGCAAATCCCTTACCGTCCGGCCCGCGGTCGACCTCGATCCGGCGAAAGCCCGTGCGCCCGAGCAGGCGCATTTCGCCGTCGAGCGAAAGTTCAACATCGTGACGTGCCGGCTTACCATGCGTATGCGGCCACCATGGTTCAACATTGGGGAGCGTCAGCTTCGCAGTCCACTCGCCGCTGGTCTGGCGCTCGCAAATGGCCTGTTGCCCAGCGCAATGGAGGACCAGCGTTCCGGCGCTGCCGCTATAAATAAAACTGACTTCAAGTTCTCCATTGCCGCTTTCGGTCAATCTTGCGCGGATGGTGATGCCTGAAATGGCTTCGGTATGGGCGCGGCTGATTGTGACGGGACGCCATGGTCCCACCGCTTGGACTTCCGGACACCAGCCCGGCATATAGCCGAGCGCGGTCGTGCGGATGAGGCGCAAACCTTGCGTGTTCATCAGCTGCGTGCGCCAGCGGGCACGCGGGCCTTTTTGATTGAGACGGCGCGCGAGCGCGCGAAAACACAGCGCAAGTTCGTCCTTGCCGGTCAGCGTGACGGACAGATCATGTTTGAGAAACATGCTGTCGGTTTGCAGCAGCAGTTCGCCGTTGAGAAAGACATCGCAGATCGTGGCAAGCCCGCCCAAATGCAGCATGGCAGGGCCGGCTGCCTCGTCTAGGTCGAGGAAATACCAGGCATCCTGATTGTCGAGCGGGAGGGGGTTGTTTCGGTCGAAGCGCCCCGCTTTTTCCAGAGCTTCCGCCACCGTGCCGGGTACCGGTGCGTCCTTGATCACCTCACCGGACCTGGCGTCATGCGGCGTTTGCGCCGCATCTGGACCGGTGAGAACGAGCCGCCAGCCGGTCGAGAGCGGGCAGGTCGTCGGATTGAATTCAAGCAGCATCGCGACCGAGTTCCGTTGCAAGCGCTGCCATCAGCCGATCCCAGGCATCTGCTGCCGGTTGAAGCGTTCCGCCCAGTGCGTCGAACTTCTTGCGCATGACGGCACGGGCAAGCTGGAACTGAACCGCCTTTGCCGTTTCCGCAATCTGCAGGGCATCTGCGGACGCCGTTGCAAAGCGCTTGCCTTGTCCGAGCCACTCAAGATGGCTTGCCGCAAGTTCGAAATTGGCGCCGAGCTGGCGCAGCGTGTTGAACGCATATTTGTGGAAGAAGCCGAACGGGCGTTCCGCGATTGCTTCCACCTGAGCGGGGAACACGCTTGCAAAGGCACGGATCGGGTTTTCCTTCGGCCTGCGCGCAAAATGGCGCGGCAGAAGGATTGCAGCCACGCGTCGCTGATGGGCTTCGTCCGGCACGTGCTTCGGAAACTTGGCGAATTCCGTATAGGGCAGGAAGGGCAGGTCGGCATCCGTCAGTTGACGCTGGAAAACGCCATCGAAATCCTCGCCTTCGAGATGGTAGAAACCGCCATTGTGGAAATAATCGAGCTGGCGGTTTTCAACATCCATGCGGTTGATGGCGATGGTGGTCTTGCCATGTTCAGTACGATAGCTGACACCATGCGTATCCGGCATGAAATAGCTGTCCATTTCGACCATGCAGAGACGTCCGCGCGCGATCTGCTCGGCGACATGGCTTTCCACACGGTCGAAAATTGCAAGCTCCGTCGCCCGCACGCCGTAAAGGGCTTCGAGGTCTTCCAGCGGCACCTTGAAGAAGGTGAACTGGTCGCCCTCGAAATCCTGCGTCAGCGTGAAGCCGAGCATGGCTTCCGGGGCGATGCCCAATGTTGCCAGCACTTCGATCCACAGATCGACATAGCAGTTGGTTTCCGGCCAGATACGCGTCTGGGCATGCAAGGCGTGCGGCGTGTAACGGTCGGGCGCGATGTTCGGAAAAACAGCCTGCATGAGTGCGATCAGCCCCACAATTCCTTGCGTATGTTTTCCGGCCAGATTTCGACATCCAGACCGTGGTGATGGAAGAGCGCCAGTGCGATGCGTTCCAGCCCGAAGCCGACACATGCCGTGTGGGCCACCGAACCGTCGTCGAGTGAGAGACCCCACTTCACGCCAAACTGATCCTGATGATAGTTGAAGCTCATGCAGGCGGTCGGCTTTTCCACGCTGGTGATTGGGATGAGCAGTTCGAATTTCAGGTTCTGGTCGCGCTGGTTGTTTACCAGCATCTTGCCTGCACGGCCAAAGAACGGGTCGTTGGCGACGTCGATTTCAACCGGCAGCCCGACCTTCTTCATCATCTCCGTGCCACGATCGATCCAGAGCTGGCGGAACGCCATCACATCGGCTTCAGTGCCCATGCGCACATATTCGCGCATGCGGAAAAGCTGCTGACGGGCAGGGTCCACCGATGGCTCGTGACGGAAGCAATAGGATTGCAGGTCGTAAAGCCCGCCGCCCTGCGGCAGCGGCCCGCGCCTGGCGACGGTCGGATAAAGTGGATAGCAGGCTGCTGGCGTCAGAACGATGTCCGTTGCCTTCTGTTCCGTCGTCCAGTCCTTGCCTTCATCCATGCATTTGATGAGGTTGACGTGGTCAAGCTCGCAGCCGCAGAAGCTGTGCACGGTGCCAGCCAGTTGCGGGAAGCTTTTCATATAGCCGCTTTTTTCGAAGAAAGCGCGGTTCATGCCGGGCGGGAAGCGGATTGCCTCGGCGCCGTCATCGCCTCCGGTACGGTCGATCAGGCGTTCAAATGCCTGGATGACATCTTCGAACTGGCCGGAGCGTCCGTAAAGACCTTCCACGCCGGTGTCGATCAGGAGACCGGAATCGAAAAGCCGGTCGAGAAATGATCTCTGAGCATCCATGGAGGTTATCCCAAAAGGCTGGTGTTCTGTTTGTGGATGAGCAGCATGGTGGCGGTATTGCCGAGGATGCGCTCGTTTGAAATCATCAGCTGCGCGGAATGCGCGTCACGCAGATGGCGTCCGAGGCTGAAGGGCGTATCGTTCTTGTAGCCCATGATGCCGCAGACCAGCATGGCGTGATTGATGATCTGCAAGATCATCTGCGAAGCGGCAATCTTGAGATTGTTCATCGCAATCGCAAAACCCATCGAGGCCAGCTTGTCGGGATGATGCCTGGCTTCGCGATAGGTCTTCAGGCAGGCAACAATTTCGGATTTGAGCATCTGCAGCATGTTGGAGGCTTCGGCGACACGCAATGCACCCGGCTGCGGCGCGCCCGGATTGCGCTTTGCGGCGGCGCGCACGAATGCCTGCGCCCGGTTGACCGCGTCGACAGCGATACCGTACCAGAGCGAACTCCACAGCGTATGCGATTGCGCCAGCATGGACTGCGCTGCGATTTCCGCGAAAGGATGCGGCAGGATCTGCACCTTGTCGGCCTCGCCACGGAACACAAACCCTTCCGAGCAGGTGCCACGCATGCCGAGCGTGTCCCAGTCATGCGTCTTTTCAAGCGTGTACTGGTCTTTCAGAAACACCGTCATCACCTGATCCGACGATGCGGCATCCTTATGGGAGCGCGATGTGATCAGGATGGCATCCGCATAGGTGCCGTAGGAAATGACGGTGGCGTTCTTTTCCAGACGACACTTGTCCCTTTCGACTTCGATAGCGCAGATCGAATTGCGCAGATCGCCGCCAATGCCGCCTTCGGTGGTAGCCGAAGCAAGCAGCAGCTGATCCTTTGCGATTTTGCGCATGAAGTCCCGATGCCATTCGACCGTCTGGCCGTGTTCCACCAGGCTTGAAAGCTTGATGTGATGCATCGCGAAGATCATCGCGCTCGATGCGCAGGACTGACCGAGAATGCAGCACAATTCCGCAATCTGGTCGATTTCCGCGCTTTCGCCGCCCAGTTCGCTCGGCACCTGAATGCCAAGCAAGCCCTCGGCCTTCATCGCATCGATTGCTTCACGCGGGAAGCGGCCTTCCTTATCGACGCTATCGGAAAATTTACCCGCTATGGCCGCTACGCGGCCTGCGCGCTCTGAAAGACTGTTTCCCGCCCCGGCATTCATTATGCGGCCTCTTTGTCCTTGAGAATCTGGGTGATCGTCTGTTCGATGGCCTTGATGCTCGCGAAAGACTTGCGGTTCAGATACTGATCCGGAAATTCGATATCGAACTTGTCTTCCAGACCGAGCATGAGCTGAACCGAGGCAAAGGAGGACAGGCCTGCGCTGTAAAGATCGGCATCATCGGCAATGTCCGTCACCGGTCCCGGCAGACCGCCGACCTTGGCCAAAAGTTCGCGAATGGATTCATTCATAATCTAACTCCCTGCTTATTCGCTCAAGTCGAAGGTTCGCGTCTGGGTTGATGCGACGGCACGATCTCTCAAGCCTCTCGAAAAGCTGCGGCAACTGTTCGAAATTCTGTCTCTTTATGCAAGTGATATGTTGCGAATGTTAGCAACATCGCAAACACATCAGTATGCGTCCGGCTTTTTCTGCTCCCGCAAGCCTTTATTTTCTGTTGACGCAGAGGCATTGCGGCCCGCCTGTTCTGAAGACGTGCTTATATAGTTAAATATTCAATGACAAGATATGTGGCATTGCCCGCAAGAGTTGCGTGCTCTTTTAGTTAAAAAGGACGGCCCGAATGCCGCGGCGCGGCGATCTGTCCCGTATTTGTAGCGATTGCCATTTCAAAACTGTCGGCAATTCGGCGAGCCCTGTCGATGAAGATGATTGCAGTTTCCGGCGGAAAGATTTCGCGCGTAGTCTTCTCGAAAAGGTCGAGCCAGCGGTCGAAATGTTCGTTCCTCAGTCCCAGTTTCAGATGCGGGGCCATGGGGCGGCCATCGTAATTGCCGGTCTTGAGGATGACCGACGACCAGAACGCGGCGATCTGCGCGATGTGGTGATCCCAATCATCGACCGCATCGGCAAAGATCGGCCCGATAACTGCATCTTCGCGCGCGCGTCCATAGAACGTCGTCACCAGTCTTTCGATTGAAGCCGGGTCGATGGATGGGTGAGGCTGATTGATGAGAACGGTCATGTCGCCTGTTGATATCTTTTCGCCGGGAAAACGGGCTCTGGCGCGGATATAGTCGCTGCACCGGCCACAATCCAGTGAAGTGTTGCCGCATGGGCATCAACTTCCCGTTGGCGAAGCAGTTGCGACGATCTAATAGTACGATGGTTGAACACGGTTGAAGGAGGAATGAATGCGGGTGTTTCTGTTTGCGGGTCTGTTGACCCTTGCCACCGGCGGAGTGGGCTTTGCGGCTTCGTGCGAACAGAATTTCAAATCCGATGGCGTTCCGCTGGTAACATCCGTGAGCTATCGCTCGACACAGAGCTTTACCGGCGTGAAGTCTTCGGCCGCCTTGCAGCGTCTGGCGCAAGCCATTGCCGCTGAAGGGTTTTCGGGTATCAAGGTGAACAAGCAACTCGCTTCTATCGAGGCTTTTCAGGAAACGACAGGATCGGGCCGGATCCAGACCTTGCGCGTCACTGCCCGGGCGCAGGGCAAGAGCACGCGTGTCGATGCGATCTTCACCATTCAGGCGGGACAGGCGACGAGCAAGTCAGTCGTACGCGAAGGACTTTGCCGCATCATTGCTTCTGCTGCCAATTGAGTTTGTCGTTCGATGGTCGGGTTTCGAACGATGTGTTCCAAGCGCAAAACCCACGGTTAACCGGTGACGCCGCCAAACTCGGATTATCGCTGGAGAAAGAGAATGGTAGCGGAGGTACGCTACAGCCGATAACACACACCAGAAATCATTGGTTTAAAGATGGTAGCGGTCGACCGTTACAGCCTTTAGCCACCAATGGCAACTACAGGTTTTTAAGGCCGATCAAGCCGCTATTGCCTACTGGGTCAGTGCCATTTGTAATTACTGCGATGTTCGTCCATGCTGCCTAACAGCTAGGGCCGCATTCGATAGCGATGACCAGTTGTTTACTTCGAGCCTGCTAGAAGTAGCCCTTCGGAACAAGGGTACGGCATATGGCGATAATCATTCCTAAGAAGAAGGGCACGGCTTCTAACAAGACCGAAACCCACCCGGAAACACCCGATATCTCGCTACATAAACCGCAATCCGCATTCACCGCAAACAGCCTCCAATATCCCGAACCTTTTATCGATAAGATCAGTATCGTCGTGACGCCCGATAAAAGCCGGGGACATATGATGTATCAGGAACTGTTCACGACTCTAGACCAGAAAACTGAATTTCTGGACGCCTCGAAGCCGAAAGGCGGATATCAACTTGCCAAGCGCCTTGTCCTTCAGTCGGTGGATCAACTCAAACGATATCCACTGATACAGTTCCGTTATCTGAAAGACCACAAGCTCATCGAACGGTTTCGACTTGAATTCGTACCTGTCGATCTCGGATCGAATGGGATGGAAGAACTGCATATTGTTCTGGGGGGCTTAATTGATGATGGGTGGGGCTATGTACGAAAATACGGTAAAGTAACGCGGATCGATATCAGCATCGATATCTCTAATGTCTCGATGGAAAGCTTTCTTCTCCTCTCGCATCAGAGCGTCAGTTCTCGGACATGGAGTATGGACGGGCGGTTGGAGACCATCGTTTACGCAAAGAAAAAGGGCAATCAGACGATTGTTTATGACCGGGGAGCCAAGCGAAAGGCGCATGGCCAGTCAGCTGAAGGCAAGCAAGGGACACGGGTTGAAAGACGACTGATCAAGCTCCCAATAGTAACGGTTGCAGGACTCGTACAGCTCGAAAATCCGTTTGCCAAGCTAGCGCTCTTGGAGAAACTGCCAACAATACCGCCCGCGAGCGCGAAAAGCGCTTCGCAAAAGGGGCAGTGGCAGATGTTCTGCGATAGCGTACAGGTGCGCCAGTTAAGCAATGCCTTAATGCTACTTTCAGCGGAGAAGCGAGCCGTATACCGCAAGCATATCAAACAGAATTCAGCCCCATGGTGGGATCCAGATGTAATGTGGGGAAAGTGGAGCTCGGTCCTTGAGCAGATGCGATTTACGGGCAAGCTGCCTGGAGACTGAGTAACGTCGACATGAATGAAGCCTCTGTTTCCAAATTGCACCACTGGCACAAAGACTAGGTGACAATGTAAGGCACCAGTGATTTTAAGTTCCGGATAAGCCAATAAGCAGGTTCCGGGCTATGAATAAATCTGAAATCAAAGTCATGCCAAAACCGCAGGGACGTATCCAGCGTACGGTTCTCGCAGCCTTACAGCAGCGCGAGCAGTTGACGACGGCACAGCTTGCTGCACTCGCGTATGGCCATGATGGTGAATTTGAAAACCATCATGTCATTCGTGCTATTCGTGGATTGATGAGGCGAGGCTACAAGTTCACGAACGAGCGCAGGGGACGGGTCAACGCGTCCGGTTACGTTTATGTCTGGAGCCTCGCCTGATATCTCTCGACCTTTTGTAGATATCCCCGGTCGTTTCTGGAGTTTGTAGTCAGTTGCTTTCTTCGCCATAAGCCGCCAACACGATTTCAAGGGCCGGGGATATTATCTCCAAATCGATATCGAAATACTCTCCAGCGGGCATCTATGCCGGTTTTACGAAGTGCCGCCAGTAACATCCTGCGACCACCACGCGGGCAGTTTGATAACGAAGAGCCGATTTCGGAAACCGAAGACAGATATCGTGTCCTGCAACAGTCTTGTGACAGTTGTCAGGACACGGCTGCTTCGTAACGGTCCATTATCGTTTCAGTATCTGTCCAAAAAGCCATAAACTGAAAATTATGTAATAATCACTTGGCTTTAGGTCGCCTCAAGTTACCGTTTTCCTTGGATAAAACGTCAAGGAGGACGCTATGATCAAAACCACAAACGACCCCTACCGGGATGAAGCCGTTCTTTACGACCCGCAGGCATGGAATGCTGTCTCCCGCCTGGACGCATGGGTGGGGTCAAGTTTAATGCAAAAGTCGATCCGACGCCGCGAGACATCGTTTGCCGCCGTGACCGGTCTGCGTTATCACCAGCTTCGCGGCGCAGCAGTTTGGTCCCGGCTGATGTTGATCGCTGTCGAGGATATTGGCATCGCCTCGCCACCGACGCTGACATATGTCGCGAATATGGCGCGACTGGCCCGCAGACATGAAGGTGGCGATAATATTCTGGGAACCGTCGCCAGCGTCGCAGAAATCCTCGCCGGTGCGCCAAAAGATAGATCCGCTGACTACCTGATATCCGCCGCCGTTACTCACCCCGATTTCGAAAACGAGCGCTGCCTCGTCGGAAGGGCCTCAACTGACCAACGTATCGCCATGGCGGTCGACCTTTCGCTCCCGCTGATCACTCGTGGAATTGCAGCATGGTTTGCATCTGGTCGAGATTTGACGGGCGAATGCCGGGTAGGCGAAGGAAATATGCCCGGACTCATTCAGGCTTTTGGCGGTGCGGGTGTGCCGGAGACACTTCTCTCAACCGTCGCATATATCAGCTCGCGAGTCCGTCATCCCATCACGATCATGCTGCCGGTCTTGTGGATGGAGGCTTTTGGAAGCAACGCGTCGGGCCTGCCCCGCGTCACCGACATGGCCTGTCCTGGCTCTCCTTTGATTGGATGTATTCCAGCCTATGCGCTCGATAAACACACATCCTCTGGAAAAGCCGCCATCACGCAGTTTGCCGTCGAGAACAATGCCGTTGCCGACGTGCTCGGCCGATGGGTTCCGGATTTCAGGGCAGCGGACGTAGCTGCGATGGGAGCATTCTACACCGATGCAATTCCCATCCGCCCGCAACTCTTCTGGCATGGTACGACTGAACTCGAGAGGCTGGGCCGCGAGGCTGATTTCGCCAAGATAGGCTATCCCATCGAGGCTATTGACGAACTCATCGCTGCGATCGCGGACAACCTCGATCATCTTAACGTTCTTCGGGCTAAGCGATTTTCACGACGGTTGGGAAAGGGAGAAATTTGCGATGCATGACGTTGCCCCCGATCCAGAGAATAATGATATCCATAACCCGATCGCCGCCAAGTCGGTGGACAAGTTTGCAATTAATTGCAAATTGGACAGTTCTAATATCGAGCCGCCGAAAGCCGTCATCGATCTCGTCTCATATTCTATCTCCGAAAGCACTAAACGCGCCTACAGGGCGGATTTGCGGCATTTTGAGGCCACTGGACGGACTATTCCCGCGTCGCCCGCCAACGTTGCTACGTATCTGGCTGAAATGGCAGGTCCCTTCGCCGTCGCCACCATCGAGCGGCGGCTGGCGTCCTTGGCGAAGGCGCATCGCTCGTTAGGACATAGCAATCCCTGCGAAGCCGAACTCGTCAGATCGACCATGCGTGGTATCCGGCGGAGCTTTGGGACGAAACAGCGACAGGCGGTTGCGATCCTGCGCGATGATTTGTTCGCGATGCTCGACAGCCTCGGTGACCAGCGCCGGAAAGATATCCGGGACCGCGCACTCCTTCTGATCGGTTTCGCAACCGCCATGCGCCGCTCTGAACTGGCATCGCTCGATATTGAAGATATCGAATTCATCGCAAAAGGCATGATGGTGACATTGCGTCGGTCGAAGACGGATCAGGAAGGACAGGGGCGCAGGATAGCTGTGCCATTTGGACGAACCCGACACTGCCCAGTGACAGCGCTCAAGGCATGGCTCACCGTTCTCGATCGCTCGTCCGGCCCGATTTTCTTTCGCATCAACAAGCACGGGCAAATTCTGGATCGGCGCATTTCAGGTGAGGCTGTGAGCCTTGTCGTCAAGACGAGGATAGCCAAGGCGGGGTATGATCCAAAGTCGTTTTCCGGCCATTCGCTTCGTGCAGGCTTCGCCACATCGGCGGCGGAGGCTGGAGCTTCGAACTTCAAGATCAGGCAGACGACCGGACACAGGACAGAGACCAGCCTGTCGCGCTATATCCGAGATGTCGACCTATTCGCCGACGCCGCAATCTCCCGTTTGCTGTAACGGAGTCATCGCTTCTGATTGAACGCTGCGTCGACTACGCCCTTGATCCACAGAAGCTCTTTCTCGTCGAGCCCGGCGAGGCGTAGCTTCAGTTCCAAAAGCGCCGGGCTGGGTCGCTCCTTCGTGGGAATATCGGGAGAGAAAAACGCAGCAGGATCTACATCAAGAGAGCGAGCCAGACGTTCGATGACAGGAAACCGTGCCCCTGAAGTTCCTGTCTCGATCTTGGTGACCATGTCTACGCTGATGCCTGCGGCTTCTGCAAGTTTCCCTTGCGTCAGACCCGCCTTGCGTCGATGTGCAGCCAGCAACTGACCGAACCGTTTTCGCAGATCATCCATTGCCACACTCCTTTGGAAAGGGTGTAGGCGGAAGGTTCGTTGAACATCAGTGCAATCAATTGCAAACTTATATAAATCAGTAAAACACTTGCAACTTACGGTAAATCAGTTACGGTTTTCGCGAGGATAGGAGGCTCGGCGCGAGTCGCTTTATAGCCAGTCGGGCATGTCGGGATGGCATATGCAGCACGAAATTCTAACACCGAAGCGCTCGTGTCGGCGCTGGCCATTCGGTTTCATTGCACCGAATACACTCGTCATCGCTCCGAACTGCGGCGCCCGGGAAGCTCGATGTCCGCAACTATGAGGCACGATCAGAATGATCAAGGCGAAGCCATAACATGACGCAGCAGCAAAAGACCGGCAGGACGAAATATGGTTGGGTTCGCTGGGTAGTGGGGGGCGCGATAATAGTGGCTGTATATGTGAACGCAAAGGGAGTACGGCTAGCTTCGCGTGAAGACAACGCGGTCGTGACTGCTGCGGCGACTAACCGCGCACCTTGGATTACGCAGGAGCTCCGAAAAAGTATGAAAAATACGATGGAGCTTTACGGGATTCCTTGGGAGCCCGAAAACATCTCGGAATGGGGAAACCGCATCAATGACGCGGTGAGTAAGTATCCTTGGGTTAGGGATACGGAGATTTCCGATTGCATGGTTGTTAATAAGCACACTAATCCTTCATGGACAGCAGAATATGCACTAGATGCCTGCACCGAGGCCATGGCTAGGCGTTAATCCAAGCTCTCATCCGGCCGTAGCGCTGTGGCACATCGCGCCAAGGAGCGCCTAATCGCAGAACCCAGAAAATACCATTCAGCACACGGGGTCACCAACACGCGGGACGCCGCGCGGTTTGTTGGCCAACAGCGGTTTAATCACATCCCGCTCGGAGTCGGTCAGAGTAACCGGTGTTCCGCTCCCACGTTGTCCTTACGGACCTGATCTGTGATCGCCTATCCATGGACGAGCAACGGGAGTTTCTCCATGGAGAGTACATTGGAGGTTCTCACGACCAGGAAGTCTGGACGTGAGTTTCACCGGCACTGGCCGGATGACGTTAAAGCACAGATCGTTTCGGAAAGTCTTCGGCCCGGAGCGCTGGTAAATGAAGTCGCAGAGCGACATGGCCTGAAGCCGAACCACCTCTCCACCTGGCGAACGATGGCGCGGCAGGGCAAGTTGGTTTTGCCTGCACCTGGGGATGCGGTGGAGTTCGCAGCGGTCATAGTTGCTGCACCTGTTTCGGAACCGCCGATCAAAAAGACCAGCCGTCCCGAGATCATCGTCGGGTCCGTCATCATTCGGCTGGAAGAAGGTGCGTCTGCCGAGCGCATCGCCGCTGTCGCGCGTGCCTGCGCGGTCCCGTCATGATCTTTCCATCGAACCGCGTCCGGATCATGGTGGCGACAAAGCCGGTAGATTTCCGCAAGGGCCATAATGGTCTGGCGGCGCTGGTCAAGAACGAACTGCACAAGGACCCGTTCACAGGGACGGTCTTCGTGTTTCGGTCCCGGAAAGCGGATCGATTGAAGCTGATCTACTGGGATGGCAGCGGTCTGGTGATGGCCTACAAGCGGCTGGAGGAACACACCTTCACCTGGCCGGGTATCAAGGACGGCTTGATGACGCTGGGCCATGCCCAATTCGAAGCGTTGTTTGCAGGCCTTGATTGGCGTCGCGTCCGTTCCGTAGAGGCGAGACCGCCGGACACCATCGAATAGATGCGGCACTATGACTCGGGCGGTAAATTCCAACGGCGAAGCGACGCTGATTTTGATAGACTTCGATCATGTTAGACGCCGCCGATCTTCCCGATGATGTTGCTGCGCTGAAGGCGATGCTGATCGCGGCGCAAGCGCGTGAACTTCGCAAGGATGACCGGATCGAGCGGCTGGAGAAGCTGGTTGCCGCATTCAAGCTGGCCGCCTTCGGCCGCAAATCCGAGAAGGCCAATCCCGAGCAATTCGACCTCGCATAGGAGGACCTGGAAACCGCTATTGCGGCCATCCATGCCGAAGATGAAGCCGATAGCGCCTCTGGGAAGCCGCAGCCTAAACTCCGTGCCGCCAATCGCGGCTCTCTGCCCGCCCATCTTCTTCGCGTTGAGGAGATCATCGAACCGGAAAGCCTGATCTGCGCCTGCGGCGGCGGTCTGCATTGCATCGGCGAGGACGCCTCCGAGCGGCTGGATGTCATCCCGGCGCAGTTCCGCGTCATCGTTACTCGTCGTCCCAAGTATGCGTGCCGTACCTGCACCGACGGCGTTGCCCAGGCTCCAGCGCCTGCAAGATTGATCCACGCCGGGTTGCCAACGGAGGCGACCATCGCGCATGTGCTGGTCTCCAAATATGCCGATCACATGCCGCTTTACCGACAGGCCCAGATCATGAGTCGCCAGGGCGTTGATCTCGACCGCTCCACGCTCGCCGACTGGGTCGGCCGGGCAGCATTCGAGCTTCGCCCGGTCTTCGACGCTCTGATCACCGACCTGAAGCGGTCCACCAAGCTGTTCATGGACGAGACCCGTGCGCCGGTCCTCGATCCCGGCTCTCGCAAAACCAAAACCGGATACTTCTGGGCGCTGGCTCGCGATGACCGACCGTGGGGTGGAGGTGCTCCGCCAGGCGTCGCCTTCACCTATGCTCCGGGTCGCAGTGGCCAGCATGCCGAACGGATATTGCAAGGGTTCACAGGCGTCCTTCAGGTGGATGGTTACGCGGGTTATAACCGCTTGCTCGCACCGGGACGCGCCGGGCCCGACATCCAGCTCGCCTATTGTTGGGCTCACGCACGGCGCAGGCTGGTCGAGATCACCCGCACCGGCTCGGCACCAATTGCCGAGGAAGGCGTGAAGCGGATCGGCGACCTCTATCGCATCGAAGCAGCGTTGCGCGGTCGCGACGCCGACGCCCGCTTGGCCGGAAGGCAGGCACGGTCAGCGCCATTGGTCGCCGACATGCGGACCTGGCTGACGCATCATCGTGCCCGCGTCTCTGGCAAGTCGCCGCTCGGCGAAGCACTCGCTTATATCACCAAATACTGGGATGGGCTTTGTGTTTTCCTGACCGATGGTCGCGTCGAGATCGACAACAACAGCATCGAGCGAACCATCCGCCCGATAGCTCTGAACCGTAAGAATTCTCTCTTTGCCGGACATGACGCGGGAGCGGAGAACTGGGCGACCATCGCCTCCCTCATCGAGACCTGCAAACTCAATTCGGTTGATCCGTTTGCCTATCTGACTGCTACGCTGACCGCCATCGTCAGCGGCCACAAGCAGAGCCGAATCGATGTGCTGATGCCGTGGAGTTACTCATGACGGAGCAGACCCGAAGCGAGCTGACAGCCGATAAGCTGTCAGCTCACTTTGGAATCAAAAGGCGTAGGACATAGTTGGTTCGATCAGGTCCCACGGGTTGCCGTATAAGTCCTCGAATACGGCAACCTTACCGTAAGCCTCCACTCTTGGCTGTTCGCGGAAAGTGACACCCGCCTCCAAGTAGCGAGCATGATCACGGGCAAAGTCATCCGTTTCCAGGAAAAGGAACACCCTGCCGCCCGCCTGTCGCCCGATAGCGTCGGTCTGTTCGCCAACGGCCTTGGCGAGGAGCAGGGATGCCTGACCGCCTCCAGGGCCGACGACGACCCACCGCTTTTCACTTGATAACCTCGTGTCCTCCAGAAGTCGAAAGCCGAGCTTGCCGACATAGTAGGAGATCGCCTCGTCGTAGTCGCGCACCAGGAGTGACACGAGAGACAAACGTCGAGACGTGCCCGTCGCTGCCTGGGTCATCGGGTGCGAACCTCGCCGGTGGAGTTTACCTTATCGATAAAGTCGCGCAGCAGTTTAGGCATTGCTTCTGTCGGCAGTGACGGCGGGTCATCGGCTCTCAGGTCCATATATATGGCAATGCATGCCTCTATCGCTCTTTTCACGGAGGCAGCGTCATTCGTGGCCACGGTTGCGGCAAGCATTCCCTGTTCGTCCAATGCCAGCGTCTCGAGGCGTCTGACACCCCGCTGGTTTTTGCCTGCACGGCGGTAAAGTAGCGGACCGAGAACCTGTTCCCGGTAGAATGCAAGCATCCCTATTGCCTCGTAGAGTTCGCCACGGGCAAGCTTGGTGGCCGCATAATGCAGCCATATCCAGGCCCGTGCTTCAAACCAGTCCGATGAATGGTTGGGCCACTCGACCTCTCCGGCTTGAACACGGGCCGCCATCTCGGCCGGCTTCCGGGCGAACAAAATCGCCCGTCGCTCGATTTGGCGGTCGAGATCAGATGCCAGGATAAATTTCAGATCGACATGCAGGAGCGGGGGACCATAGAGGCAGATCAGAAGACGCGGCTCCCCGACATGCTCGCCGGTGAAAGCGCTGACAAGACCAGGAAGGGTCTTCGCGAAAGCCAAGCGCGTGGCCATGACGTCCTCATAATCTTCGTCATTGACGACGATGACGAAGTCTAGGTCGGAATTCTCGTCGAACCCGCCGTGAATGTACGACCCGCCGATCAGAAGTGCGTTAAGCCGTTCGTCGACTGCGACCGCGTCGCAGACCTGATTCAGGAAACTCTCATGTGTTTTAGGAAGGTTGCTGGGCATATGATTCTCCTTGCCAGCACCTCAGGATAAAACAGGCGGCGCGCACACCGCAACCTTTTTTCGGGATAGCGTGACCTGTCTAACCAAGGTGGAGATGTATAGAGAAGCCTGAAGTCCACTATCGGTGCATTGTTGCCACCACGTCCAAGTGGAAAGGCATCGTTACGCCCCACTGCGCTTGGTCAACGTGCGAATAGAACAGCGCTTACCGGTCAGATCGTGTCTGACCATGCCAACACTGAATCAGATGGTCAAAGGGCTTCAACTTGGATAACTACCTATTATCGTGACCTAAAAAATACATAAATCGCGGTTTCGGTTGATGTCAAATTCTCTGATTGACCGCTTATTCCGCAAGCGCCATATCCGCCGCGAAATCGGAAATCGGCTTCACGCCGCTAACGTGGAGGTGATCGCGGGCACGGGTGCAGGCGACATAGAAGAGGTGGCGTTCGGTCTCAAAGATTGTGTTCAGCTCGTCTTCGTCGGTCGCCTCGTCCACTCTCGATTGCAGCGGTAAGGCTTCGTCGTCACAAGCCATCACGATCACCAGCTTGAACTCCAGCCCCTTCGCGAGGTGCATGGTGCCGATGGAAACGCGATCCGATGCTTCCTCGACCTGCTCGGTAAGCTGACGCGCCTCCAGCCCCGCAGCCGCGATGGCAGAACGGGCGCGAGACAGATATTTGCTGGACCGGACGAAAACGCCAATCTCGCTCGCCACTATGCCCTCGTTCAATGCTCTGCGCAGCCACGCAGCCACGGTTTCGATTTCGCTCGCCTCATCGGCGCATTCGGCAATTGTCGGGTATGGTCCCTCGAAGACGGATTGCGCGCCTGTCCGGTCGTCCTCAACGCCATCGACATCCCGAACCTTCGGTGGAAGTAGACGGTCGGCCGCTTCTCTTATCTGACGCGAAGTTCGGTAATTGATCCGTAGGCTCGAAGAGCGGCCTCGGACATCAACACCGAGCGCCACCCAAGAAAATGGTAACTGGAAGATACGTTGCCCTAGGTCGCCTGCAAAGAAGAGCGCATTGATGCCGGATGCAAGAGCGCTCATCATGCGTAACTCTGCAACACCCAAATCTTGCGCTTCATCAACGATGACATGAGTGAAGGGTTTCACATTTCGCACGTGGTAATATGCTTCTACGGCAGCATAAAGTTGAGATGACGTTAGTAGTCCGCGTGACAACAGCATATGTCGGACCGCTTCAATGACCGGCCACAGCTTTTCGCGCTGTTTGCTGCCCAGACGGTTCTTACGCCCGATCCTAGGAACATTCGCATAGCTGTTGAGATCGGTCAGGTTCCAAGCATCCACCACATATCGCCACTCGGAAAAGGCAAAGCGGGATGGCAGATCGGTATAACCGACTTCCGCAATCGCCCGATCAACGGCGGCTTGCTGTACCTCGACGGATGCGAGTATCGGCCTGCGTCCGGTTGCAAGCTGGTGGAGTTCCGATGCGGCATCCTCGAACGAGGCGATGGATACCCGGTTGAGCTTCGCCGCATCATCGGCAAGCAAGATGGCGAGCTTGGCACGCAGCGAGTTTGCCAGAGGCCGGGAAAAGCTCGTTAGCAGGACGCGCGCCTGTGGATCGTCGCGAACGGCGCGGGCCGCCCGATGAAGCGCGACGATGGTCTTGCCCGTTCCGGCTGTCCCAGTGACGCGGGCTGGTCCCGTGAAGTCGCGGTTCACCACATCGCGCTGCGACGGGTGCAGGAACACGCTCCACTTGTCCCACGGGAAATCCAGCGCCAGCCGCAGTTCCTCTTCGTTGGTGATCGTCTGGACGCGCCGTAGCGTATCGGGATGGGCAAAGGGATCGGCAGCAGCCGCTTGCGGCTTTGGCAACTGGCCGGTGGAGGCATATTCCAGCAATGCCTCGGCGGCTTCGGCGGGCAGATGCTCGGCTCGCTCGAAAAACTGAACTTCCGTCCAACCAAGCACATCAGCAGTCCAGTCCTGCGGCACGCCGATGTCAAACAGGGCATCCTCGGTCAGTCCGGCGAAGATAGCAGGCTCGGGTTGCGCGACTGGCTGCGGTGCGGGTTGAACATCGGCATAGTCGAAAAGCGACTGCGCCTCCCGCACCAGCTCATGCACCTCGACAATTTGGATCGCGCCGGTGCGCGGATGAGCTTCGATCCTGCGCCGTTCCGCCCAGGCATAAGCTTTGTCGTGGTGATTGACATAGGCAAGCATAAAGCTTGCCTCGGTCTTGTGAATGATTATGCGGATGTCCTGATTGACCCGTACCGACCAGAAATTGGGATCCCGGCTATTTGTCAACCGGTGCATCTGAAGGCCTGGTTGCGCTGGGTTCATCTGCAAGTCGAACGCCACCGTTTTCACCTGGCGTTGTTCCTGTCCAGTCATGCGGGCAAGCGCGGCTGTGAAACTATCTGCGATATGGAAGTTCATGCCGGGTTTTTCCTGTCCAATGCAAAAGCTACCCCAGATCGTGCGAGAACCCCCAACCGACCTCGTTCGTGTCGATCACCGCTCAGCCAGTTCGGCAAGAGCGCTCCTTGAGATTGGAAGTGCTCGGTATGTACGACCGTGATCTTGCCGTCTGTGTAGGTTACCTCATTCACATCGTGCCAATCACCGGGCCGGATACGCTGATAAAGTTGACGACAAGCCGCCACATAGCCGCGCTTCGACCCCATTCCCAACATCAGCACAAGACGGGTGCTTGTTGGAAAATCAGTGAGATAGCGTGAACCACAGGCCATCAGCACGGACTGCCCGAAAGACGTCCGCGCGAACTTGTCGAGCATCCCTCCGCCAGTCCCCTTCCACTCAGCCGTCTTGTCATCGTAGCGCTCGATGGTGCAACGGATTAGCGATCCGAAGTGGAACTTGCCGTTGGGGTCGGATATTGCTTGGTCCACCAGCCGAGCATCGGGTGACGAGAGAAGCCCAACATGGTGTAAGATTTTAGCTAGGTTGGTACGCCCTCCTTTGAAGGCAATCTCCTCATGCCGCTGTCTGGATAGTGCCCCTGCTTGTGTCGGCCCTTTAGAAAATCCTAAAACAACTACCTCCGGCTCTACGTTTCCCCATGCGAGTGGGTTGTTCGTAATCCTCCAACCACCTCCTTCGGTGCGGAGGTGATCGAACATATATCTTTGTCCGCGATAGCAATCGGCACACTGAATACGACCACTTACCGGCAATGAGCCCATCTTACACCCCGAACACCTTCATCACCTCGTCGCCGAAGTGGTTGATGACCTTCACCGCGATGCGCCCACTCTCTGGCCGTTCAAACGGGCGGGAGACATTGCGGTTGAGCGACGCCCAAGCTTCCTCGTCTATTTCGGCCTTCAGTGTTGTCTTGAGCTGCTTGTAGGGGTCGTTCGCGCCGAGGAAATAGGCATGGCGGACGAAGAAGCTCTCTTCATTATAGGCCGTGTCGATGAACCATGCTGCGATGCCCTTCACATCGTTGGAGCGCACCTCGCCAGTATTGGGATCGTAGATGTCCACGCCATTGACGCGCACGGCAATACGGCCATCCGGTTGCTCCAATATGTCGATGTCCGGCTCGCCGAAGATGGTGAACAGGTTGCCCTTGCCGGTGTTCTTGAGTTCATCGGCCATATGCAGATCGGGGTTCATCTTCGCCTTGAGGATCGGCAGCGGGCCGAGCCGGGTGAGTTCGGAGGCATGTGCATCGAAGGCGAAGCTCACCGCGATCAGCACATCGAAGCGCGCCTCGGCTGCCTCACGTGCGGCCGCGGTGAGATCGACGCGGGAAAGCGTGCCGAACTCCGGTCCGATGAAGATGGCGGCGCGACGCTCGATCTCACCTTCCATGAAACGGCCTTCCGCACCGATATAGCCGCGCCCGGCATAAGGCATGACGCTGACGAACGCGATCCGGTCCGCACGGTCGGTCTGGTGGACGCCCGCCGTTTTCAGATGCTCGATCACCATCGCCGCGAAATCGGTCTCGGACGATGATAGCGGGCCGCGCTTCTTCCTGCTGTCAGTGGCATCCAGAACGTCGATCAGTTCCTCTGCATCGGCGGGCACGATGCGATGCGGGGAGAGGCTTTCGACCGTGAACGGCCCGGCGACGCGCACACGGCTGTTGTCGGCATAGGGCTTGTCGTAGAGATACTCGACATTCGCCGCGCGGGCGATGGAGGCGTCGATTTCCTTCTGACGAGCGATCCGCGCATCCCACCATGATTTATGGACGCCCACGACATTGGAGGACCATGCCGGATCTGCCTCGCGCGGGATTTCCCACTCCTGCCAGTTCTTTCCGGTGGCCTGATTGAGTTCGGCGCGCAGCGGCTCCAGCTGCGCCTGCCAATTGTCCCAGATCACGTCGATCTCGGTATTGTTGGCGATGGATTTGAGCGTGATATGCGGCACGCGCTCATAAACGAAGCCTTGCCGCACGTCGCCATAAGTTGGCGTGTCACTCGGCGGCTTGCCGGTGATCTCGGCTTCCTTGCGTTTGCCCTCGGTGCTGTCGGCGAGCAGATACCATGGGTAACGTGCTGACATGATCCGTGTACGCGCCAGTGCCAGCGCAATGCGGCTTGTGTCGATAGTTATCCAGCGACGACCCCATTGTTCGGCAACGTAGGCAGTTGTGCCAGAGCCGCACGTTGGGTCGAGAACAAGGTCGCCAGGATCAGTTGCCATCAACAAGCAGCGTTCAACCGCGCGAGGCATCGTTTGCACCACGTATACCTTCGGCTCCGCAAAACCACTTGTTACCGTGTCATTCCAGGCAGCATCTAATGGCATAGCGGCGAAATCGTCAAACAGCCGGACGTAGCTGAGGGTATTTCCAAGACCGGCTAATCGGTTTGCTTTCGCTAATCGCTCCATGCCATTCGCATTGGTTTTCCACCCGCCTTTTTTAGGTATCGGGAATTGCTTCCCGGCAAAATTGACAGAGAAGAGGGTTGTGTTGCTGGCTGATTGAGATGTCATATCGCCGTAGCGAAAAGCGCGGCCACCCTCAGATGCGGATACACGTATGCCTGCTTCGTCCATGAAATAACGGTATTGACCGCCCCCGAGGCCATCCAATTCCTTCTGTTGGAGAATGGGGCGAAACTTCAAAACGGCTTTCTGGCGCGCGAACCAAACAATGTAGTCAAAGGGGTCATCGAGAAATGCTCCCCCTAAGGATGAGGTCTTACGATATTTAATTAGGCTGACAAAGTTCTCCGCGCCGAATACTTCGTCGAGAAGCGCGCGCACTCGGTGCACATTTTCATCGCTGATCTGCACGAAGATCGAGCCGCTCTCGGTCAGCAGTTCGCGCATCACCGTCAGCCGGTCGCGCAAATAGGTCAGATAAGAGTGGATGCCGTCCTTCCATGTATCGCGAAACGCCTTGACCTGCTCTGGTTCGCGGCTGATGTCGGTCTGCTTGCCGTCCTTCACGTCGCGGCTTTGTGTCGAGACCTGCCAGTTCGAGTTGAACTTGATGCCGTAGGGCGGGTCGAAATAGATCGCCTGCACTTTGCCCTTTAGCGCCTCGCGCTCGGCAAGGCTCGCCATGACCTGCAAGCTGTCGCCAAGGATCATCCGGTTTGACCAGTGCTGATCGTGCTGGTAGAATTCGGTCTGTGCCATCGGATCGGTCAGCCCGTTGAAGTCGGCAAACAGGTCCGGCGCCTCGTTCGCTTCTTCCCGCGCCACCTTCGATTGGCGCACCAGATCGTCGATGATCGCCTTGGGGTGGACCTTCTCCTGCGTGTAGATCATTGGCGCGGTGACGATCAGGTCGGACCAGTCCTGCCGGTCCTTGCCGCGCCAGACCAGTTGCGCGTCACCGATCTCGATCTCGCCAGTTTCGGAAAGCTGGGCGACCTGATCTTTGGTCAACCGGATGCGGACGCCGTTCCAGACGATCTGCGGGTCGAGGTCCTCGTCGCGCTCCCGCACTACCCCTTGTGTCAGTGGCTGGGCGCGCGGATAGACGGCGGGAGCGAGGGGATCAAGCTCCTCCTGCATGGCGGCCAGATCGGCCATTTCCGCGGTGGGAATGTTCCGCCGATTTTCCGGGTGACTGAGCGTGCCGACCTGCTTGGGGCCCTTGGTTGAACGAGGCGCGCGAGCCATTATGCTACTTCCTTGGCAATCGCGTTCTCGACCAATCGGTTGAACGCTTCTTCGATCTCGAAAACATCGGTGAACTCGTCAAATGCCCAGCGGCCATGCGTGCTGAGGTTGTTGACCCCCGGCACCCAGAGGGTTTTCATCGTCTCCGCCTTCAACTGCGCATCCCCCTTGCGATAGCCCTTGGTCTCCAGAATGAGGTTGAGCAAATCGTCAGGGCCGTGGCCATCATCCAGCCGCACGATCATATCCGGGATGTAGCGGCGCTGTGTCGAGCCGTCGCGATAGGGCACCTCCAGCCCAAGCCCCTGGTTCTTCACATAGGCGACGACGCGGGGGTGAGTGTCGAGCACGCGGGCCAGTTCCGCTTCCCACGTGCTGTCGCACACGACGTGGCTGACATGGCTGCGGCGTGGGTCGGTCGCATAGGTGTCCTTGCTTGTTGTGAAATTGACGTGTCGGCTGGTGGAGCGGGGATTGTAAGGATCGAGGATCGCCTTGATCCGTGACGACCCGTGCTCGTAACGCTGGCATGCGAGGAAGATGCGCTCCGCTGCTTTGTCCTTGATTTCGAGATAATCGAGCACGCCCATGGGAACGCCCTTGAGCACCAGATAGCCGCCATCGAGCCATTCGCGCGCGATCCGGCGCACCTGCCCGAAAAGGTGGACTGGTAGGCCATCGCTGCCATCCCCGAACCGTTTTAGCAGGTGCGCGGCCAGCGAATAGGCAATGGCGCTGGGCCGCTGGTCGCCAACACCTTGCGCCGTCAGTTCCTCGGTCGCGCCGACGATACCCGACATGGTGACGCGCGACGGGCCAATGTCTTCGGGGCTGACGACAAGGCGGCTGTCATCGGTGAACGTCGCGCTAAGCCGTTCGTCGGGGAGATCGACGCGATAGCCCTCGACACGCGGGAAGGCGATTTCCAGTTCTGGACGCTGGGCGACACGTTCCTTCACTGCATGGACGCGGGTGACGAGTTTGGGCGGTGTCGGCTTCACCACCACCGGCTTGGCGGTGAAATCGAACGGAATGCCAAGCACGTCGGCATATTCCACATCGAACAGGCCGTGCTCGTTCAATTCATAGGCTTGGCGGCGCAGACCACGACCGACAACCTGCTCGCACAGCAACTGTGTGCCGAACGCACGGACGCCAAGGATATGGGTGACGGTGTTCGCATCCCAGCCTTCAGTCAGCATAGAAACGGAAACGACACAGCGGATTTTCTCGCCAAGCCTACCGACCTTGCCGACTGTATTCATCACCTCGCGAAGCAGTTCGGCATCGTCGATCTGGTCGGCCTCCTGTGCGACGCCAGTGCGTTCCTGCTTCTCGCGTCGGAACTGCTCGATCTCCGGTGCAGCGAGTTTGCGAAAATCGGCATCCAGCGCCTCGCCGCTCTCAAGCTGGGCGCTGTCGATCAACAGGGTCGGCGCGCGGGCGATGCGCTGCCCATGCTCATCGTAGTTGCGGAACAGCGGAAGATGGCCGCGATGGATGTTGATCAGTTCGCCGTCCGCGTTGGGACGATCCCAGCCGGAAATATATTCATAGATCAGCTTCGAGGTGGACGTGTTGTTGCAGACCACGATAAACACGGGTGGCACGGGGATGCCCGCCCGTTTCCATTGCTCGTCCACCTTCACATAGTGGTTGTAGAGCGCGTCGAGCGCGGTCAGCAGTTCGGTTGGCAGCTTGAGCGGATCGAGATTTGAGGTGTTCTTTGCGCCCTTCTTGGGCATTTCCTTGCCGATATGATCCCAGAGCTTCCGGTAGATCGGCATATCGTCGATGGGTAGGTTGTCGGCAACCGGCACGCGTGGCAGTTTGACGATGCCACACTCGATAGCGTCCATGAGCGAGAAGTCGCTGACGACCCACGGGAACAGCGTTCCTTCCACATAGCCCGATCCGGCGAGGAAGAAAGGCGTGGCCGACAGGTCATAGACGGCGCGGACACCGACCTTCCGCTTCAACGCCTTGATGCCGTTGATCCAGAGCCGAGCCGCTTCCTTGTTCTCCTTGGCTTCTGCCTTTGCGTCAGCGTCGGCCAAATCCTCAACGCTGCCTTGCGGACGTTCTTCATAGCAGTGGTGCGCCTCGTCATTGATGACGACGACATGCTTCAAGGCCATTAGGTCGCCGCAGGCGCGCTGGAGCATCTGCCCCTCGGTCTCAATCGTGATCGGGGCTTCCCCGCGCCCCTGTAAGAGCGCCTTGCCGACCTTGGACACGTCCATAGTCTCGCGTCGCTTGAATGCGTGGTAATTGGTGATGACGACCTTGGCCTTGCCGATCTCCGGCAGCATGTCGGACGGCACCAGATCGCGATGACGATAATAGTTGTCGGGATCGTCCGGGAGCAGCACGCGCAGCCGGTCGCGGATGGTGATGCCGGGCGCAACTATGAGAAAGCCCCGGCTGAAATGCGAACTGGTCGGCGAGCGAACGGCGTTGATTGCCTGCCAAGCGATCAGCATGGCCATCACGGTCGTCTTGCCCGCGCCCGTGGCCATCTTCATGGCAATACGCAACAGGTCCGGGCTGGACTGCTTGTTGGCGGCCTCGATATGTGCCCACAGATGAGCATAGCGTTTCTGGCTACGAGCGACCTCGGTCAGCCAGATGACAGTTTCAACCGCCTCCACCTGACAGAAAAATGGACGCAGCCCTTCGACTTCCGTCCGTCGCCAGTGGTGAAGAAGCCGCGCTGTTGCGGGCATGACGCCCCAATCGCGGTCGCTGGGCAGCGCCCGCCACGTTGCAACATGCGAGCGGATTTCGTTGATGATCGGTTTGGGGTTGTATTCCTGATCCTCGCTGGTCAGGTCATCCGCAGCCCCAAATACAAGAGACGCCTGTGCAGTTTTGGCCGAACGCCGTTTCGGCTTCGGGACGGGCGTGATGAAATCGCAGGGGCGTCGCCCTTTAATAGGCGGCTGGTCGAGCGGCTGCCCTTCATCGTCTAGCGCATGATAGCGTGTGGGTAATTCATAGGGCGAATTCAGAATAGGCTGATCAAAAAACGATTGTGACAAACTTGCCCCCAAGCATAAAAATAATTCCGTCTACGGCCGCTGAAATTCTCTCGGATTTTTTTACTTATTTATTCTGTGCTGCTGATATCGTTGTTATTTTTTCATCTAAATCCGAGATATTCGCGATCAAAATGAGCATGGTCTGTTCAAGCGCAGAAATGCGTTCCTCGGACGTAAAGCTAGACAAAGGGTTGGTTTCTAAGCGAGCTAGGGGTGCTTTCATTGTAGTTGTTGACTGTGAAGCGATCTGAAAACTGGCCTCCAAGCGCGCAATGATTTCGCCATTCATCGTGCGGTTGGCTGCATCAGCAGCAGTTTTGATCTGTTCACGCATTCCATCTGGAAGGCGGATCATAAACCTGTCTTTTGTCTCGCTTGGATAGGGAGCTCGCATATTCGTGTCCTTTGAGGGCACCATATGTCGAGTTGACATATGGTGCAATAATATGCCAATTAAATGCCTAGTAGGCATAAATCTCCAAGGAGAAACAGGATTATGGTCAAAAGGATGAATGTGCGCCTTCCGGATTGTTTGAAGGCGCGGCTGAAGGAGAGTGCTGATGCGAACCATAGGACGATGAATGGAGAGGTCATTGCGTTGTTGGAGCAAGCTATGGCCGCGAAAAGACCGCGCGATGAATAATTCATATCGTGCAGCTATTTACGCACGTTTTTCGACTGACCTTCAGAGCGAACGATCCACAGACGACCAGATTACCCTTTGCCGCACCTACGCAGATCGCGAAGGCTATCAGGTGGTCGCCGCATACGAGGACAAGGCAAAGTCAGGGGCCTCGATATTTGGGCGTGACGGTCTGCAGCAACTGCTTGCGGACGCGGCCAATCAGAAGTTCGACGTCATTATCGTCGAAGCCATCGACCGTCTGGCCCGCGATATGGAAGACCTTGCCGGCATGCACAAGCGCATGTTGTTTCTGGGTATCAAGATACTCGCTGTACACGAAGGTGAGGCGAACACCGTCCTCGTCGGCCTCCGGGGTCTTGTCAGCCAGCTGTTCCGTGAAGACAACGCTCACAAAGTGCGTCGTGGACTATCCGGTCGCGTTAAGCAGGGCCTGTCCGCTGGCGGTAAGGCATACGGCTATCGCCCCGACCCGCTCAAGAAAGGCGAGCTGATCATCGACCATGATGAAGCGTCAATCGTGCAGCGCATCTTCCGCGAGTACGCCAATGGCAAATCGCCTCGTGCTATCGCGAGGGACCTGAACCGAGACAAGATCGCACCACCACGCGGGAGGACTTGGTCAGCCTCGACACTGAATGGCAGCGCCAGCAGGCACAACGGCCTCCTCCGTAATCCTATCTACGGGGGAACGCTGATCTGGAACCGCGTGCGCATGGTCAAGGACCCGAACACCGGCAAGCGTGTTTCAAGGATCAACCCGAAGGATCAGTGGGAGGTCGTCGAGAAGCCGGAGCTTCGCATCATCGACGAGGTGACCTTTGCCAAGGTTCAGGCCCGCAAAGAGGAGACGGCACACGAGCCGCACTTCTACAAGCAGCGCCGGCCAAAGCATCTGTTTTCAGGTCTGCTCAAGTGCGGGTGCTGTGGGTCTGGAATGGTGACCACCGGAACCGACAAGAGCGGACGCAAGCGCATTCGGTGTAGCGGGTTCTCTCAGAGAGGTATCTGCGACAAGCCCAGGACCTATTATCTGAACGTCGTGGAGGACCTGATCCTCGACACGCTGCGTAATGAGCTTCAGCATCCCGAGGTCATTTCTGCCTATGTGCAGGAGTACCACGCGGAGAGAAAGCGCCTCGAGCTGCAGCGGGCGAAATCAAGAGCTCAGCTGGAACAGCGGCTCACAGCCGTAGAAGCGGAAGCGAAGCGTATCCTTGACATAGTGGTTAAGACGGACACGCCACCAGATTTCGCTCTAAGCCGCCTGCAGGAACTGTCGGCAGAGAAAAAACAGATCAACGCGGACATAGCGGAAACGCCAGAAGCCGAAAAAGTCGTGTCGCTGCATCCGACTGCTCTCGCCTTCTACGAGAAGCAGCTCCAGCGCTTGGGGCGTTATATCGGGGACACGATTGCCGAAGGTGATCTGGAGGCCGCTCAGGCTATACGAGATATTGTCTCGAAGATCGTGATCATCCACGACGATAACGAGCAGAAGGGCCGGTTCGAGAAGTCAGCCTTTACCGTAGAAATCCACGGAGACCTGACGAGGCTGCTTGGGCCAGAGACTGAGGAAGTCGTCGTCATTGGTATAAGTGGTAGCGGAGGAGGGATTCGAACCCCCGACACAAGGATTATGATTCCTCTGCTCTAACCTACTGAGCTACTCCGCCACGCGTCGCTTTACAGAGACAACTTCATGTTCGCCGTTTCCGGTGGGACAAATCGTTGTTCCTGCAAGGAATGGCGGCGGTATATGTGCGGAATGAAAAGCTGTCAAGCACTCTTCGCATAGCTTTCGTCTTGTTTTCTATCATTTGCACCGATAAGGAACTTGGCATCAGCAAAGGCATGGTTTTATGGCACCTCGTATTGCGGTTTTGGGTTGCGGCTATTGGGGCGGCAATCACATTCGTACCCTGAAGAGCCTCGGTGCCCTTCAGGCAGTTTCCGACGCGAAAGCAGAACAGGCAGAACGCTTCGCGGCGGAGTTCAATGTTCCCAACATTCCCGTCGATGAATTGTTCACGCGTTCAGACATTGACGGCATCGTCCTGGCATTGCCGGCACAGTTCCATTCACAATACGCCATCCAGGCAGTGAAGAACGGCAAGGACGTACTGGTCGAAAAGCCGATCGCGCTCGACATTCCGGCTGCGGAAGCCGAAGTCGAGGCCGCCCGTGAAAACGGTCGCGTGTTCATGGTCGGCCATGTGCTGCGTTTCCACCCGGCTTTCGAGAAACTGCTCGACATGGTGAAAAGCGGCGAGCTTGGCGATATTCGCTATGTGCATTCGCATCGCGTCGGTTTCGGCAAGTTCCACAATACGTTCGATGCATTGTGGGATCTTGCGCCGCACGATCTTTCGATGATCCTGGCTATCACCGGAGAAGAGCCGAGCGCGGTGCGGGGAGAAGGCGTGGCGACGCTCGATCACCTTACCGATATAGCTCATCTTCATCTCGATTTTCCCAATGGCATCCGCGGCCATCTGTTTGCGTCGCGCCTGAATGCCTATCGCGAACGCCGCCTGACGGTCACCGGCACGAAAGGCATGGCGGTGTTCGACGATGGCGAGCCGTGGGATCGCAAGCTTGCGCTCTACAATCATGAAGTCTGGCGGGAAAACGACCAATGGTCTTTCAAATCCGTCGAGCCGGTCTACATCCCGGTTGAAGAAGGCATGCCGCTGACACGTGAATTGCAGCATTTCATGCATTGCATCGAGACGCGCGAAAATCCGCGCACCGACGGCAAGGAAGCAATCAGCGTGCTGCGCATTCTCACGGAAGGTACTGTCAGGCACCCGCAGTAAATGTGGGGCGTGCGGGCCCGGTAACCTGCGTCAAGCGGTGTTACAGGAATCGCAAAACTTTGAACGCTCTGGCCATAGCGGGGCAGGGCGCAAGCGAATAAATAGGTTGCCGAGGATTCGCATATCGACTTGTGCGGGCCAGATATATTGGAGCCAACATGCAGTTTATTGATCTTGGAGCGCAGCGCGCGCGTATCGAAGACCGTCTCAATGCCGCCATTTCCAAGGTTGTTGCGGAAGGCCGTTATATTCTTGGACCGGAAGTAGCCGAGTTTGAAAAGAAGCTTGGCGAATATCTGGGCGTGGAACACGTCATCGCCTGCGCCAATGGCACTGATGCCTTGCAGATGCCTTTGATGGCGCGCGGCATCGGACCGGGCGACGCAGTGTTCGTTCCGTCCTTCACCTTCGCTGCCACGGCGGAAGTTGTTGCACTGGTGGGCGCCGAGCCGGTCTTCATCGACGTGGATGCGCAAAGCTACAATCTGAATGTCGAGCAGCTCGAAGCTGCCATCGCCGCCATCCGCAAGGAAGGCCGCCTGCAGCCAAAGGCGATCATCCCGGTCGATCTGTTCGGCCTGGCTGCCGACTATAACCGCATCAGCGCCATCGCGGATCGCGAAGACCTGTTCGTCATCGAAGACGCTGCGCAGTCGATCGGCGGCAAGCGCGATAACGTCATGTGCGGTGCTTTCGGCCATGTCGGCGCGACGAGCTTCTATCCGGCCAAGCCGCTCGGTTGCTATGGCGACGGCGGCGCGATGTTCACCAACGATGCCGAACTGGCCGACACGCTGCGTTCGGTCCTGTTCCACGGCAAGGGCGAAACCCAGTACGACAACGTTCGTATCGGGCTCAATTCGCGTCTGGATACGATTCAGGCAGCCGTTCTTCTGGAAAAGCTTGCAATCCTCGAAGACGAAATGGAAGCACGTGACCGCATCGCCAAGCGCTACAACGAAGCGCTGAAGGACGTCGTCAAGGTTCCGGCGCTCCCGGCTGGCAATCGCTCGGCATGGGCACAGTATTCCATCGAGAGCGATAACCGCGACGGCCTGAAGGCGCATCTTCAGACGGAAGGCGTTCCTTCGGTCATTTATTATGTGAAGCCGCTGCACCAGCAGACCGCATACAAGCACTATCCGGTTGCGCCGGGCGGCCTTCCAGTTTCGGAAAGCCTGCCGAACCGCATTCTGAGCCTGCCGATGCACCCCTATCTGTCGGAAGCCGACCAGGACAAGATCATCGGCGCCATCCGTGGGTTCCACGGCAAAAAGGCTTGATTTTTCTTGCGTGACTAACGAAAAACCCGGCGAAAGCCGGGTTTTTTATGTTTCAGGCTTGCAAGTTCAATTGCCAGGAAACACCGTATTTATCCTTGATCCAGGCGAAAAGCTTGCTGAAACCATAATTGTCGAGCGGCATCAGCGTCTCGCCGCCTTCCGAAAGCTTCTCGAAAACGCCGGTCAGGCTTTCCTCATCATGAAAGTCGACGAACAGCGATACGGACGGATTGAAATCGAACTGATGCGGGATGGGGCTGTCGATCACGATCAGCCGGTGTTCGGCAAAGGTCACGCGGGCAATCTGCACCTTGCCGGGGCTGCCGCTTGCTTCGTCATAGGTTTTGATCGACTCGATCAGGAAGTCCGGAAAGATCGAACGATATGTTTCCAGCGCCGCGCCTGCACTGCCCTGAAACATGAGATGGGTGCAAACCTGTGTCATGGCGGAAACGTAACACGGCCTCGCTGTTTTCGGCAATCGGGCTGCCAGGGCATTTGCGTCGTGAAATGCCTGAAACCGGTAAGAGCGGTCCTGACCATACCGGGAAAAACAGGAGCCGCTTTAAAGGTTCTTTTTCTTCAACCGCTTGTCGATGCGCGCGGCCACGAAGTGGGCGAGGGCCGGACCTGCCAGAAGCACGATGAAGAAGCGGCTTGTCTGCATCGCAATGATGAAAGGCAGGTCGACATTGCTCGATGCTGCGATGATTGCAACCGTATCCGCGCCACCGGGACTGGTGGCGAGATAGGCTGTCAACGGATCGAGCCCCAGCACATGGCCGAGCGCCATGCCGAAAAGCCCGCAGACGGCGATGAGGAGCAGCGTGGATGTCAGCACCGCCGGAAACGCGCGCGCCGCATGGGCGATGATGGCGCGCGAGAAGCCGAGGCCGATGCGCCAGCCGATGAGCAGATAGCTGACCGCGAGCAGCCATGGCGGCAGGTCGATGGTGATGAAGCCGGTGTCTTGAAGCAACGCGCCCAGTATGAGCGGCACGAGCATGGCGCCGGTCGGAATGCGGAGGAGTTCGCCTAGGAACGCGCCGACGACGATCAGCAGCAGTGTCGGGCCGAGGGTGAACCAATCGACGGGTGGAAACCATGTGATTTCGGCAGGTGCAACGGTTTCCACGCCTGTGCTGAGGCGCAGGACCAGCGAAGCGGCTGTGGCAACCAGCACCACGCGCAGATATTGCATGAAGGCGACGAGGCGGGCATCCGCGCCGTGGGATTCCGCCATCAGTGTCATTGCCGTGGCCGCCCCGGGGGAAGAACCCCATACGGCGGTTGTTCCTGGCAGAATGCGAAACCGCGCCAGCAGATAGCCGATGAAGGTGCTGGCAAAAAGCACGTAGCCCACGGATAGCAGGATGACGGGCAGGTGCTGCCCCATGCTCGTGAAGAACTCGGCAGTGATCGAACGCGCGATGAGGCAGCCGACGACGCCTTGTGCTGCGAGTGACAGCCAGCGGTGGACCCGCAGCGTGCTTTCGCCAGCAGCCATCAGGATTGCGCCAAGCATAGCGCCCAGAAGCATCGCGGCAGGCAGTTGCAGCTTTTCCCCTGCAAAGATCAGGATGGCGGAAAAAACGGCCAGAAGACCCAACTGGGCTGGTCTCGGCAAGGTCTTGACGCTGAATTTTGTGGAGGCCGAATTCGGCCCGGAGGGGGAGGATTTCTGCATTATGTCTTTTCACTACATCCGGCCCGGGAGCGATGCAAACCAAGATTTGCACGGCTTTGCGCAAATCTCCACGCTCCTTCCAGCCAACCGCAAAAGATTTTGGCAATTGTCATATTTGATCGGAAGAAACGGATGGTTCGTCAGCTTCTCCATCGGCAGTGTGAGAGACGGGGCGTGAAGCATGGGCGGCCCTGTCCATGGGGCGTTCACGCCAATTGCCAGTCAATGGAGAAGAAGGGTGATGAAACTAAAATATCTTCCAATGCCGAGCGACGAGGTGCGTGCTTTGCAAGCCGGTGGCAAGGATGCTTATGGCTGTGCGCCGGAGCGAACGGTTTCCGACGGAGACGGCAACCCCTGTCGCCATTGCCTTGACTTCGTACCGAAGGGGGCGAGCATGCTCATTCTCGCCTATCGCCCTTTTCCCGATGTTCAGCCCTATGCTGAAACCGGGCCGGTCTTTTTGTGTGCCGACCCCTGCGAGGCCTGGGCTGGAGAAGGTGTTCCGCCCATTTTGAAATCGAGTAAGGATTATCTGCTGAAAGGCTATACCGAAAGCCACCGCATCAAATACGGAACAGGGAAAGTCGTCGAGCGCGATGATCTGGCAGATTATGCCGCCGACCTGCTGGGTCGCCCGGAAATCAGTTTCGTCGACGTCCGATCTGCGCGCAACAACTGTTTCCAGCTGCGCATCAAGCGTGCAAGCTGAATTGACCGGAGGCCGGTTTGATCGGGGGAACACGAAAACACCGCCTGCGAGGCGGTGTTTTTCATCGTTGGGCAAGGTTGAGAAACGAAACGTCGATCAACCGATCATGGCGCGGCGCTGGTTGACCGGGCGCTCGATCACTTCCCTCGGAGCCTTGCCGCCGTCGCGTTCTTCAAGCGCTTCGGCTTTCGTCAGTTCGGTTTCCGCCGCCGACAATTCGGCTTCGGCCGCTTCCTTCTGGGACATCAGGTCGCGAATCGATACGAAGAGGTTATCGCGCCGCTGGCGAGCCGCCTTGGCGAAGGTCGGATAAGCGAAATGATTAATGTCAGTGATGCCAGCTTTTTTCTCTTCCGATAGAATCTGGGCGTCGAGTTCTCCGGCCATCCGTTCGAACTCGCCGATCATCAGGTCTAGCTGGCCCAGTTGACGGCGTTTTTCCTTCACCTGGAACAGTTTCAGCCTGACTAGGCTTTCACGTGGCTTCATACGCAATACTCCTTGAACACCAACCAGCTTTCATGTGTTGGGGCGTTCCCCCCGACTTTATTAACAGGTGTGAACGAGCAAAACGCACCCGGCCTGCACCCGAATCTCCTTGCGAATTCAAGCCCCTGAAGGGGAAATCATCGCAGCCGTTCTTCCGAAATGGCTCAACAAGCGAAACAAAAAGTTAAGAATTCGCTCGTTTGGTAACCATTCCTTTACCGGCGAAGTTAATCATACGCGTTAGGACTTAAGGCTCGGTAAACCTCGTGTGGTTTTTCGGCAACAGGCGAAAGCTAGAGTCAGATGAATCGCTTAGCGAAGATTCTTAATGCGATGCTTTAGAGTCGTGAGGAAGAGAATGTCTTTATGATTCAGGCGCGTAAGAGAATTTTCTAAACAGGGCAGAAATATGCTTGCCAAGCAGAATCATATTTTGTTAACCATTTGCTGGCACCTTCATGCAAAGGCAACGATAGTTCCGTGTGCTGCCGTGAGGGACATCGGGTCGGCTGCGGAAAGGGGATAAGAGATGCGCGTCCTTTTGATTGAAGACGACAGTGCTATCGCACAGAGCATCGAGTTGATGCTCAAGTCCGAGAGTTTCAATGTCTACACGACCGATCTGGGCGAAGAAGGCATCGATCTCGGCAAGCTATATGATTACGACATCATCCTGCTGGACCTGAACCTGCCGGATATGTCTGGTTATGAAGTTCTTCGCACCTTGCGTCTGTCTAAGGTGAAGACGCCGATCCTTATCCTTTCCGGCATGGCCGGCATCGAGGACAAGGTTCGCGGTCTGGGCTTCGGTGCCGACGACTACATGACCAAGCCGTTCCACAAGGACGAACTGATCGCACGTATTCATGCGATCGTGCGCCGTTCGAAGGGGCATGCGCAGTCGGTCATCACGACGGGCGACCTCGTGGTCAATCTGGATGCGAAGACGGTGGAAGTCGCCGGCCAGCGCGTTCACCTGACCGGCAAGGAATACCAGATGCTGGAGCTTCTTTCGCTCCGCAAGGGCACGACGCTCACCAAGGAAATGTTCCTCAACCATCTTTATGGTGGCATGGACGAGCCGGAACTGAAGATTATCGACGTCTTCATCTGCAAGCTGCGCAAGAAGCTCGATGCTGTTTCCGGTAGCCAGAGCTACATCGAGACGGTCTGGGGTCGCGGTTATGTGCTGCGTGAGCCGGATGCGGAAATGCGCGAAAGCGCCTGATCGGCAACAGGCTTCGAAATGTAAAAAGCTCCGCTTCGGCGGAGCTTTTGCTTTTTGGAGTGACCGTTTGCCCCGGCTTTCAGGCGGACAGAACGCCTGCAAACTGTTCAGTGAGATAGGCGCGGTCGAATGGCTTGAGAATATAGCCGTTGGCGCCTGCGCGCTTCGCCCGCATGATGCGGGTGACGTCGAGTTCATAAAGACAGAGGATAATCCGCAGCTTGTCGCCGCCCGGCATGGCGCGCAGTTCGGTCACGACTTCCAATGCCGTCATGTCCGGCAGGTCGTAGTCGAGCAGCATGACGTCGGGCATGCGCGAAAAACAGGTTTCGAGCGCTTCCCGGCCGGTCGAGGCTTCAGCAAATTCGGCTATGGTTTCGGAAAGGATGCGGCGGGCGACCTTGCGAATGACCGATGAGTCATCCACCAGCAGGCAATAAGCTGCCATTGGTTCATTCGCCATTCAGACCCCCCTTACAGATATGTGATGATCGCCGCGCCTTCGACGACATTCGAGGCAAATCCTCATCGGAAATGCATGTTTGTCTGATAGAGGGTTTTATGATGGTTTGCCAGTGCGAGCGCGGGCTGGTCCCGCGCTCGCAAACGCTTATTCAGCAGAAAATACGATGTCTTCCGCGGTTGCGTGGATTGAAATCTTCATGCCGGCCTCTTCGGCCAGCAGAAGGGTATAGTAAGGCTGGACGGAATGGGCGTCGATTGGCTCTTCCGGAGCGGCGCCGGAATGAAGCTCAAGGAATTTGGGCGGAACGCGCAGCATGCGGCCCTTCACGGTGATAACGAAGCGCGGCTCGGTATCGCCGCCTTCAAGCCGCACGGCAAGCGAACCGCCGCGTGGAATGGCTGCGTTGCCGATCAGCAGCATGTTGAGGAGCAGCTTGACCTTGTTCTTGGGCAGAAGGACGCGGGTGCCTTCCCAGGTGAATTCCGGCTTTTCATTCTTGAAGTATTCTGTGGCAACGTTCTGCGCGTCGCCGGTGTCGATCTGTACGCCAGCCGAGCCTGCCGCGCCGAAAGCGATGCGGGCAAACTGAAGCCGGGCAGAGGCGTTGCGGGCGCTCGACTTGATGAGCGCCATTGCGTCTTCGTCGGCTCCGCCTTCTTCCAGCAGTTCCAGACCATTGTTGATCGCGCCGACCGGCGAAATGATGTCATGACAGATCCTGCTGCACAGAAGCGCACCGAGGTCGAGTGCGGAAAGGGTAACGGGCATTGGCATGGCGTTTTCTCCGGAACGCGGATTGATCCCGGCCTCCGAGCGGGTCGGATAACAGGATCGTTATCGGTTAACGAGACAGCCCGCAAAGCCAGTGTTTGCGCGGCTGCATGAAGATGGGCGAATCGCCCTGAATATCGATTTAACTGGATACACGCGCCACCGGACCGCCGCAACAAAGCTCTCTTTTTGATCCGTCGGGCTACCCCCACAGCTTCACACCATGGGAGAAATTCCCTGCCTTCGTAAAGTCAATTTCAGTGCTTAAAGGTTTGCACAATAAATTCGGGTCTAAAATAGGCGCGATTCGACCAAAATGTCCGTAAGAGACGTGGTCTGGCTTTTTAACAGGGCCGTCAGACAGAGGAGCGGAGAGCCAAAAGGAATTTTACATGGCCACACAATCCCTGTCGCAAATCAGGTTCCGCAATGCGGCGTGCTTCGTTGCGTTTTTTGCGGCGCTGTTTGTTTCTTTCATCGCCCTGCCAAATCAGGCCAGGGCACAGAACACATACACTGCCGAGGAAATCGTCGAATCTGGTCACAGGTTCTTCGGGTCGGCTTCGGGTGGAATCGCAAGCGCGGTCGAGAAGGCGTTCCAGAGTTTTGGTCTGCCCAACGGCTATATTCTTGGTGAGGAAGGTTCCGGGGCCTTCATCGGCGGCCTGACCTATGGCGAAGGCACGCTCTATACCAAGAATGCGGGCGACCATAAGACGTTCTGGCAGGGCCCCTCGCTTGGCTGGGATTTCGGCGGGCAGGGTTCTCGCGTGATGATGCTCGTCTATAACCTCGACGACATCCAGAACCTTTACGGTCGTTACGCCGGTGTCGCAGGTTCTGCCTATGTCGTTGCCGGTGTCGGCTTCAACGTCCTCAAGCGCGAGAACATCATGCTTGTGCCGATCCGCACCGGCGTGGGCGCGAGGCTGGGTGTGAATATCGGTTACCTGAAGCTGTCTGGTGCTCCCACCTGGAACCCGTTCTAGGGCCTGGTTGCCAATGAGTGCCTTTTCAGCCGGTGATTGTTTTGCTGGCTGGAAAGACGGTCGGCTGCGCACTATGAATAGTAAATGCTTGTCTGAAACCGCTCGGGCCCATGTGAAACCGTGATCCAGTCCGCTCTCTTTTTCATATTCGGCGTTCTTGTGACGGTTTTCGTCGTGGTGCTGCTTGGCCCTTCGGTCTGGCGGCGTGCCTTCTTTCTGGCGCGGCGGCAGGTCCAGGCGGAACTGCCGATCACACTCGCCGAGATTCGCGCCGACCGTGACGGGCTGCGCGCAGAATATGCCGTTGCGGTCAGCAGGCAGGAACAATTGCTGAAGCTCGAACGCCAGAAGAATGCCGAGCAGAAGGTGTTGCTCGCCCGGCAATATGAAGAGCTGAAACGCATTCCGTTGCTTGAGGCAAGTCAGGCTGATATCGAGAAGCAGCTGGCCGAACACGAGCGGATGGCGAAAGAAGCCGGTAGCGCGCGGGATACAGCGCTGGAAAAGGCGCAAATCCTCCAGGCTGAACTGGAACGGATGCAAAGCCATTACGCCGCGCTTGAGGGATTGGCCGATACATTGCGTATCGAGATAAGTGGAAGCGAGACGGAATACAGCCGTCTGACAAACGAGATGACCGAAATGCGTCGAGATCGCAAGGAAGCCGCAGCCCGTTACAACGAAGTTTCCACCCAGTTGACCTCGGCGCAGACCGAGCTGAAAAGCGAGAAGCGGCGCAACAGCGAGTTGCAGCAGAAACTTGAGAAGCTGATTTCCGAGCTTTCCGATGCACAGGAAAAAATCGAGCGCTACAGCCGCCGGAAAGCTGGCGTGGACGACAGTCCCGATTTGGCGGAAATCGAGCGCGAGAATGCAGCCCTTCGCGAAGAAATGGCTGCACTTGCCGCCCGGATGGTAGCGGCGACCGCCGAAAAGGAAGGACCGGGCTCGCCGATCCATTCAATTCTCGAGGCAGCCGAAAAGGCGGATGCAGGAAAAGGCAGGAAGGCCGGCCCCAAGAGCCTGGCGCGCCGCATCCGCGACCTGCAATAGGCCATCGTTCAGCGACTATTCCTTGCCCAGAACATCCGACCAATCGGGATGGCGCATCGCCTGCGCATGCATGAAGCTGCAACGCGGGATGATCTTCCACCCGCTTCGCCGGGCGTCCAGAACAGCGTTCTTGGCAAGCGCCTGCGCGACGCCTTTGCCGCGCATCGTGTCCGGCACGAAAGTATGGTCGATGGATATCAGCGAGGGGCCAAGCTTCGTATAGGTCATTTCGGCTTCACTGCCGTCGAGAACAGCCGCATAGCGCCCGCCGTCGGAACTGTCTTCCTTGCGAATCTCGATCGTCCCACTCATGCCATCCTCCTGAACATTGTGTGTCTGGATCAACGCGCCAAGTTCACAACATAGGAACGGAATGTGCAAATAAAAACCGGCCACGAGGGCCGGTTTTCGATTTGTCGATCAATGCCCCTTTCACGGAAGACTTGTTCCGCCGGAGGCCCGATCCTCGCCCTTCCAAAACCGGTCCCGGTTTCGAGGGGCGGTTTTAGTGACGATATTGTTGAATTCTGGTGGTCCTGAGGCCGGCGAGACCATGCTCATCGATTGAGGATTGCCAGGAAAGGAATTCCTCCACCGTCAATGTATAACGCTGGCATGCCTCCTCAAGGCTCAGAAGTCCGCCCCGCACCGCGGCGACGACTTCAGCCTTGCGGCGAATGACCCAGCGCCTTGTATTGGCGGGGGGGAGGTCCGCGATGGTCAGCGGGCTGCCATCAGGACCGATAACATACTTTATACGCGGTCTTACCAGATCGGTCATTGTACTCTCTACACAACACTCAAGGACCTAATCGAGTAGGAGACTAACGCGACAGCTTTAAAAATTACCTAAGCAGCTGGTAACTCTCTGGTAAGACTTGAAAAAATACTCGTTATGGCGCTTTTGCGGGCATTTTTGGGGCATAGGATGGGAAAACTTCACGGTGAAGTGTCCGCTGCCTGTCGCAATCCGGACAATGATTGTTCCCTGACCCTTGGCAAATTGCCGCAGTTTAGCCTATATAGGGCGCAGAAACCTAAATTTTGAGAAGCAGGGCAATTGCCCGGAAGCTGGAATCAATCATGAGCCTGAACAGCCTCGATCTGCCGGGAAAGCCGGAAGACACGCGCGTTGTCGTCGCCATGTCGGGCGGCGTCGATTCATCTGTTGTGGCCGGGATTCTCAAACGTGAAGGTTACGATGTCGTTGGCGTGACGCTGCAGCTTTATGATCATGGCGCAGCCGTTCATCGCGCCGGTTCCTGCTGCGCGGGACAGGACATCGAAGATGCCCGCCGCGTTTCGGAAAGTCTCGGCATTCCGCATTATGTCCTCGATTACGAAGCACGCTTCCGCGAGGCTGTGATCGATCCTTTTGCGAATTCCTATGTCAGCGGCGAAACGCCCATTCCGTGCGTTTCATGCAATCAGACGGTGAAGTTCGCCGATCTCCTGCAAACCGCGCGTGATCTCGGCGCCGATGCACTGGCGACAGGGCACTATATCCGTAGCCGCGCCAATGGTGCGCATCGCGCGCTCTATCGTCCGGTCGATACAGATCGCGACCAGAGCTATTTCCTCTTTGCCACCACGCAGGAGCAGATCGACTATCTGCGGTTCCCGCTCGGTCATCTGCCAAAGGCGCAGGTGCGCGAAATTGCTGAGGAAATGGGCCTGACTGTGGCCAAGAAGCAGGACAGCCAGGACATCTGCTTCGTGCCGCAGGGCAAATATTCCGACATTATCTCCAAATTGAAGCCGGAAGCGGCCAATCCGGGCGATATTGTCCATATCGATGGGCGCACGCTCGGCCGCCATGATGGCATCGTGCATTACACGGTCGGCCAGCGGCGCGGTATCGGCGTCGCCACGGGCGAGCCGCTCTATGTCGTTCATCTCGATGCCGCCAATGCGCGGGTTATCGTCGGTCCGCGTGAAGCGCTGGAAACGCATAAAGTTTTCCTGCGCGACATCAACTGGCTGGGCGATGCGCCGATTGGCGATCTGCCTGAAGGTGGAATGGAAGTGTTCGCCAAGGTCCGCTCGACGCGCCCGCCGCGCCCCGCCGTGCTGCGTCATGCCGATGGCCAGACCTGGGTTGAACTGGTCGATGGCGAAAGCGGCATCGCTCCTGGACAGGCCTGCGTGCTCTATTCGGACGAAAGCAATACGGCGCGCGTCTTCGGCGGCGGCTTTATTGGCCGTTCGGAGCGTGAACCGCAGGCGGAAGAAATGCTGCGCCGTCTTGTTGCCAATACGGCAAGCGCCTCGGCAGCCTGATAGTACTTTCCTGCTGCATCAAAAACCTCCGGTTCGAAGCCGGAGGTTTTTTGTTGAGAGCATTTCCAGCAAAATTGCGAAGCGTCTACGCGGGGAAATCAGTTCACTGGACTGATTTCTTATCCCGCTTCGATGCGTGGGATAATGCGGCAATACGAATAGTTAGAGCGGTTCCGCTGTTTGCCTTTTAATCGGAAGCGCCCTGGAGCATGTCGCCCCGAAGCGCGAACCGGCCAGGGCAATTTCCGGTGATCCAATCAAAACAGGAATTACTCGGAAGCCGCTCAAGTAAATTTGCTGAACCGCGAGAGGGCAATGCCCGATGCGGTTGCGACATTCAGGCTGTCGAACGCTGTGGACATGGGAATCCGCGCCGTCTGAAGCTTCTCAAGTAACCTTGGTGGCAATCCTTCCCCTTCGGTCCCGAGCAGGAGTGCGTGACGGTCTTGCTTCGCCGCATCATAGATGCTGAGCGTTGATGACGGGCTGAGCGCCAGCAGATTGAAGTTGGCATCGCCGAGCGTGGCGATGATTTCATCAATGTTGCCGCCGTGGAAATAGGGGACTTTCAGCGTCGCGCCGACCGATACACGGATGGCCTTGCGATAAAGCGGGTCGCAGCAGGTTTCATCCATCAGCACGCAGTCTGCCTCGAAGGCTGCGGCATTGCGAAAAATCGAGCCGACATTGTCGTGATTGGAAATGCCGCACAATACCACGACGAGCGATCTGGCGGGGAGGGCTCCGAGCATCGCTTCCAGACCGGGCTGTGGTTTGCGACGGCCGACAGCGAGAATGCCGCGATGAACGTGAAATCCCGCAACTGCATCCATGACAGCCTGCGGGACGGAATAGACGGGAACATCGGGTGGGAGTTGGCCTAGTTGTTCTCCGAGACCTGCGAGCCGGTTTTCCAGAACGAGCAGCGATTCCGTTTCGAATCGTGCGGAAGAGGAAAACAGGACGTTCAGAACCACCTTGCCTTCAGCGATGAAACGCTGCTGGCGCCCCACGAGGTCTTTCTCGCGAATGCTGCGATAAGGGGAAAGGCGTATGTCGTCCGGATCGTCAATTGGATGGACGCAAGGATGGACGCAGCCGTGCGAATGAGAACTTTCTTTCATCGCACGGCTGTGACCTCATGATGTTATGCGTGAGCGACCGCCGCCAGATTATGTCTGCGCGGTGTTGGACTCATATACAGACTCGAGAGTGTCGACAACATCAACTCGATATGCGGCGAAGAGACCATGTAGTAGATGGTCTGCGCGTCGCGCCGGGTTGAAACGAGATCAAGAGCTCGTAGTTTTGCCAGGTGCTGAGACAAAGCGGATTGGCTAAGGTCAATCGCCTTGGCAAGCGCACCGACGGACATTTCGTTATGAAGCAACTTACACAAAATTAGTAATCGCTTATTGTTAGCAAGTGCCGAAAGGAAATCGGCGGCCTGGTCTACATTTTCAATCAAATCAAAGAAAGTATCTTGGTTGCTCATTTGCCGTCATACCCCCGTAAGACTGGACAAAGTTAAAAATATACATGCGAATTTCCATAAGCATGCATATTCAAAATAGTGCTATAAGCTGCTTTTGAAAAGCCCTTGCTTATATTCAATCCAGTATAAAGACGTGCAATTTCGTCCCAAAAAAAATGCGGTTTTGTTTCAGGGGGCTTTATTTTACCGTTTTGTCAGTGTTGTAACAGCTTCCCCCAGAGAATCGGGCTGCGCCGAAAATACGTGACGAAGAACCAGATCGCCACTGGTAATATCGGCACCATCGGGGTCGATACCCACAATTTTGAACTGTTCCCGAAGCGCGTCTGATTTCGAAAGCCCGCGCGCAATATGTGCGATTTCCAACGCGTAATTTTCATTCAGATTGTCAAGCGCCTTCTGTTCGCCTTCGGCAAAGTTGGCGCTGACGGAAGCTGCGCATAGCAAATCGTCCCGCGTCAGATTGAATGCCTTGCCGAAACCGCCGTTAAGGCTGGCGCTTTCCAGTTCGAGGCGGAAGAAGGCGAAATCTCCAAGATCCACATAGAGCGAACCCTTCGGATTATGATTGAGATAGCGCCTGCGGATGCGCGGATAGTCGGCGTCGGTTTTCTCAACCTTTCGCGCCTGGCAGTGGAGGGTGACGCGGGCATGGGCGAGGGGGTCTCCCTTGCCGACCTCGCCGAGCAGAAGCGAGCAGGCAGGGTTTGCCAGCAGGCCCGGCGTATGCGCGGCCAGTCCGGAGACCAGAATGAGCGGTGTGCCATCCACGTCTGTCGCAACGGCAACGCGGCTTGCCAGCGGCCTGCCGGTCGCCGCGTCAAAAACGGCAATTGCACCGTAGCGCGACGTGCGCAGCAACGACTTGGCAAGCTGGATGGCTTCGGGCGTGGTCGGACGGATAGGATTGGCTTCGGGCATGGTCTGCAGGACTCAAATATGACTTTTATTGTCCACTTAATACGACGCCTCTTCCCAAAGCGCCAGTCAATTCGGCGGTGGCCTGACAGGGCTGATGCGGGACACGCTTTCAGTTGATCTATTTATGGATCTGGCACCTCGAGTCGGTGATGCGCAGCTTGCATTACCCCATGCAAAATGCGTGCGAATAATATTATAATTCAGTGTGCTTTAGCGCAATTTTCCGAAATCGCACCATTTCATAGAATAAAAATCTAACGATTGGTCCCATAATCGGTTGAGAATATGAAGTGGTTCTAAAAATTGCGCTTGCAAAGTGACGATCCACACGTTTCGATAAGCGCAAGCTGCGGGCAATGGGGTGCGCGCGGCATGCTTTTCCGTGGAGGCGGACAATAATGAAATTCTACCAAAAACTCCTGGCAGCAACCGCGCTGGTGGCTCTGATGAGCGGTGCTGCATCGGCGAAAACCTTTGTGTATTGCTCGCCGGCTTCGCCTGAAGGTTTTGATCCGGCTGCCTATACCGGCGGCGATACGTTCGACGCCTCGGCCCATCCGGTTTACAACCGCCTTGCCGAATTCGAAAACGGAACGACGAAAGTCGTGCCCGGTCTCGCAGAAAGCTGGGACGTTACCGACGACGGTCTGGAATACACCTTCCACCTGCGCAAGGGCGTCAAGTTCCATTCGAACGACTATTTCACGCCGACCCGTGATTTCAACGCCGACGACGTGATCTTCTCCTATGATCGCATGCGCAACAAGGACAATCCTTGGCACCAGTACACCGCTGGCATCACCTACGAATATTTCGACAGCATGGAAATGGGTGCGCTGATCAAGGACATCGTCAAGGTTGACGATTACACCGTCAAGTTTGTGCTGAACCGTCCGGAAGCGCCGTTCCTCGCAAATATCTCGATGCCTTTCGCTTCGATCATTTCGAAGGAATACACGGACAAGCTCGCCGCTGATGGCAAGAAGGACGACCTGAACCAGGTTCCGGTCGGCACCGGCCCGTTCCAGTTCGTCGCCTACCAGAAGGACGCCGTCGTCCGCTTCAAGGCCAACGAAAACTATTGGGGCGGCAAGCCGAAGATCGACGATCTCGTCTTCGCGATCACGACCGATCCGGCTGTTCGCGCGCAGAAGCTCAAGGCTGGCGAATGCCACCTGATGTCCTATCCTGCTCCGGCAGACATCAAGGGCCTCCAGGCCGATTCCAACCTCAAGGTTGACGAACAGGCAGGCCTCAACGTGGCCTACTTCGCGTACAACACGCTGAAGGCGCCTTATGACAAACCGGAAGTCCGCAAGGCACTGAATCAGGCCGTCAACAAGCAGGCCATCGTCGATGCCGTGTTCCAGGGTCAGGGCCAGGTTGCCAAGAACCCGATCCCGCCGACGATGTGGGGCTATAACGACAAGGTCGAGGACGACAAGTACGATCCGGAAGCCGCCAAGAAGGCTCTTGAAGCCGCTGGCGTGAAGGATCTGAAGATGAAGCTGTGGGCGATGCCTGTCAGCCGTCCTTACATGCCGAATGCCCGCCGTACCGCCGAACTCATGCAGTCCGATCTGGCCAAGGTTGGTGTCAACGCCGAAATCGTTTCGATGGAATGGGGCGAATACCTCAAGAAGTCGTCCGACAAGGACCGTGACGGCGCCGTGATCCTCGGCTGGACCGGTGACAATGGCGATCCGGACAACTTCCTCGGCACGCTTCTCGGCTGCGCCGGCGTCGGTTCCAACAACCGCGCCCAGTGGTGCTACAAGCCGTTCGAAGACCTGATCCAGAAGGCCAAGGTCTCGACCAGCCAGGAAGAGCGCACCAAGCTTTACGAAGACGCACAGGTGATCTTCAAGGAACAGGCTCCTTGGAACACCATTGCTCACTCGACGGTCTTCGTGCCGATGTCGGCCAAGGTCACGGGCTTCAAGCAGAGCCCGCTCGGCGACTATCGCTTCGAAGACGTTGATATCTCCGAGTAAAATCTGACAACACGAGCGGCCGGGTGTAGGGTGATCCCCTGCACCCGGTCGGAGTTTTTGTATGTTCCGCTTCATATTGAACAAACTCGTCTATCTGGTTCCGACCTTCATAGGCATCACAATCGTGGCTTTTGCCTTCGTCCGGGTTCTTCCGGGCGATCCCGTGCTGTTGATGGCCGGCGAACGCGGCGTAAGCCCCGAGCGCCATGCCGAACTGATGGCGCAACTGGGCTTCGACCGCCCGATCTGGCAGCAATATCTCGACTATGTCTGGAACCTGCTGCACGGCGATTTCGGTCAGTCCCTGGTGACCAAAAAGCCTGTTCTCGTCGAATTCTTCGCGCTGTTTCCTGCAACTGTCGAGTTGTCCATCTGCGCGATCATCGTGGCTATTCTCCTCGGCATCCCTGCCGGCGTCATCGCGGCTGTCAAGCGCGGCTCATGGTTCGATCAGGGCCTGATGGGCATTTCGCTGGTCGGTTATTCGATGCCGATCTTCTGGTGGGCGCTTCTGCTCATCATCCTGTTCTCAGGCGTGCTGCAATGGACGCCGGTCTCCGGCCGCATCTCGCTGCTCTATTTCTTCCCGCCCGTCACCGGTTTCATGCTGATCGACAGCCTGATGTCAGACCAGAAGGGCGCTTTCGCCTCCGCGGTCTCGCATCTCATCCTGCCGACCATCGTGCTTGCGACCATTCCGCTCGCCGTAATCGCCCGCCAGACGCGCTCTGCGATGCTGGAAGTCCTGGGTGAAGATTATGTGCGTACCGCGCGTGCCAAGGGCCTTCCGGTTCGTCGCGTCGTCGGTCTGCATGCGCTTCGCAATGCGATGATACCCGTTATCACGACGATCGGCCTTCAGGTCGGCGTCCTGATGGCCGGTGCGATCCTCACGGAGACGATCTTCTCATGGCCCGGTATCGGCAAATGGATGCTCGATTCCATTTTCCGTCGCGACTATCCGGTCGTGCAGAGCGGATTGCTGCTGATCGCATTCATCATCATGCTGGTGAATTTGGTCGTCGATCTGCTGTACGGCCTCATCAATCCGCGTATCCGGCACAAGTGAGGGTATCATGACACACTCAGCTATTCAGCCGGAAGCCGTGAACGACGTTGGCAAGATGCGCGCGTTGAGGGATTTCTGGTTCTATTTCAGCGTCAATCGCGGCGCTGTGATCGGTCTTTTCGTATTTCTCGCGATCATTTTGGTCGCAATCCTTGCTCCGCTTATTGCGCCGCATGGACCTACGGATCAGTTCCGTGAATTCCTAAAGACTCCGCCGTTCTGGGAAGATGGTGGCACGACGCAGTTTCTTCTCGGTACTGACGAAGTTGGGCGGGACATTCTTTCCCGCCTGATCTACGGTGCGCAATATTCGCTGCTTGTCGGCTTCGTCATCGTCATCATTTCAATGTGCCTCGGCATAACGATTGGCCTTATCACCGGCTATTTTGGTGGCGGTGTCGATACGGTGTTCATGCGCATCATGGACGTTATCCTCGCATTCCCGTCGCTGCTGCTGGCGCTGGTTCTGGTGGCGATCCTTGGGCCCGGCCTGATCAATGCCGTTCTGGCGATCACGCTGGTCCTGCTGCCGCACTTCTCGCGTCTCACCCGCGCTGCCGTGATGGCGGAAAAGGAACGCGAATATGTGACCGCGGCCAAGCTTGCCGGTGCAAGCAAGCTGCGCCTGATGTTCAAGACCATTTTGCCGAACTGTCTTGCCCCGCTCGTGGTGCAGGCAACGATGTCGTTCTCCAACGCCATTCTCGATGTTGCAGCTTTGGGCTTTCTGGGCATGGGCGCGCAGCCGCCCACACCCGAATGGGGCACGATGCTTGCATCCGCACGTGAGTTTATCACGAGCGCCTGGTGGATCGTCACGTTCCCCGGCCTTGCGATCCTGATTACTGTTCTCGCCATCAATCTGATCGGCGACGGTCTGCGCGATGCGCTCGACCCGAAGCTCAAGAGGAGCTGACCGATGGCGCTGTTAGAAATCAAGAATCTATCGGTTTCTTTTGACACCTCGACCGGTCCCTTCAAGGCGGTCGACGGGATCGACATTACGGTGGACAAGGGCGAAGTGCTGGCGATTGTCGGCGAATCCGGTTCGGGCAAGTCTGTCGGAATGCTCGCCGTCATGGGCCTCCTGCCCAAGTCAGCGACCGTTACCGCAGATGTCATGACCTTCGACGGTCAGGACTTGCAGGCGATGTCCGACAAGGAACGCCGGAAGATCATCGGCCGCGACATTTCGATGATTTTCCAGGAACCGGTCGCAAGCCTCAATCCCTGCTTCACGGTCGGGTATCAGCTTGAGGAAGTGCTGAAGCAGCATATGGGCATGAACGGCTCGGCAAGCCGTGCCCGCGCCATTGAGCTTCTGGAACTCGTCGGCATTCGCGATGCGGCGGAACGCCTGAAAAGCTTCCCGCATCAGATGTCGGGCGGCCAGTGCCAGCGCGTCATGATCGCGATTGCGATTGCGTGCAATCCCAAGCTCCTCATCGCAGACGAACCGACGACGGCTCTCGACGTGACGATCCAGAAGCAGATTCTCGATCTGCTGATGCGGCTTCAGGTGGAGCACGGCATGGGTCTGATCATGATCACCCACGACATGGGTGTGGTTGCCGAAACGGCGGACCGCGTGATCGTGCAGTACAAGGGCCACAAGATGGAGGATGCCGACGTGCTGTCGCTGTTCTCCGCGCCCAAGCATCCATATACCCGTGCGCTGCTGTCGGCCCTGCCGGAGAATGCGACGGGCGACCGTCTTCCGACGGTGTCCGATTTCGTCTTTGAAAATAATGGTGCGGGAGAAGCGTGATGAGCGAGATTGTTCTCGAGGCGCGCGATATCAAGCGCGATTATCATGTCGGCGGCGGGCTGTTCGGCAAGCCAAAAGTGGTTCATGCCGTCAAGGGCGTGAGCTTCAAGGTCGAGAAGGGCAAGACGCTGGCGATCGTCGGTGAATCGGGTTGCGGCAAGTCCACGCTGGCCCGCATTCTCACCATGATCGATCCACAGACCTCCGGCGAACTGAAGATCGGCGGCAAGGATGTGAACATCGCTCGCGATGGCCTGACGCCCGAAATGCGCCAGAAGGTGCAGATCGTGTTCCAGAACCCCTACGGTTCGCTCAATCCGCGCCAGAAGATCGGCGACGTTCTGGCGGAACCGCTGTTGCTGAACACCAATATGTCTGCGGAAGAGCGCCGTTCCAAGGCCATGCAGATGCTGTTGAAGGTCGGCCTCGGTCGCGAGCACTTCAACCGCTATCCGCATATGTTCTCCGGCGGCCAGCGCCAGCGTATCGCCATTGCGCGCGCGCTGATGCTTAACCCGAAGCTGCTCATTCTGGATGAGCCGGTTTCCGCACTCGACCTTTCGGTGCAGGCCCAGGTCCTCAACCTGCTGGCCGATCTGCAGGAAGAGTTCGGCCTTACCTATGTCTTCATCAGCCATGACCTTTCGGTCGTGCGCTATATCGCCGATGAGGTGATGGTGATGTATTTCGGTGAGGTGGTTGAATACGGCTCGCGCGACGACGTGTTCAACAATCCGCAGCACGATTATACGAAGAAGCTCTTCGCCGCGACGCCGCGTGCGGATGTGGATGCCATCAAGGCACGCGTGGAAGCGCGCGCTGCTGCAAGACAGGCCGCCCATAGCTGACGCGCATCCTGCGCAGCCTGAAATTCGAAAGCCGCACATGAGAATGTGCGGCTTTTTTGTTCACGAAGAGGTTCCGCGCTGCTGATGCCAGGCCAGCGCACGCACAATGTCGTCTGCCGCAATCTTGCCGACCACAGCGCCATTCTCGACGATGCCGACATCGCCGCTGCTGTCCGCCACGGCATTCATCAGTTCGCGCACCAGCGTTTCGCGCCGTGCGGTAGCCGCAAAAGGACGCGGTGCCGCATTGCGATCGAAAGGCACCATGATGTCTCCGGCGCGAAGCACGCCGAGCGGGTTCATATGCGCAACGAAGTCGGCGACATATGCATCGGCGGGCTGCAGAAGAATTTCCTGCGGCGTGCCGCACTGGACGATACGCCCGCCTTCCATGATGGCGATGCGATTGCCGATCTTCATGGCTTCATCGAGATCGTGGCTGACGAAGACGATGGTCTTTTTCAGGCGCGACTGGAAAGCCAGCAATTCGTCCTGCAACCGCGTGCGGATCAGCGGATCGAGGGCCGAGAAAGGCTCGTCCATCAGCAGGATCGGTGCGCCGGTCGCAAAGGCGCGGGCAAGTCCGACGCGCTGCTGCATGCCGCCGGAAAGCTCCCCGACCTTGCGCTTGGCCCAGTCCTGCAAGCCGACGAGTTCGAGCTGGTCGCGGGCCTTGGCGAGGCGCTCGTCCTTGCCCATCCCGGAAATTTCCAGTCCGAAGGCGACGTTTTCCTCGACCGTGCGCCATGGCAGCAGGCCGAACTGCTGGAACACCATGGAAACGAGCTCGGTGCGCAGATGGCGGAGTGTCGCCCGGTCAGCCTTGCCGACATCGATGGCGCGGTCGCCTTCACGCACGAGAACGCGGCCGCGCGAAATCGGATTAAGCCGGTTGATTGCACGAAGAAGGGTCGATTTGCCCGAGCCGGACAGTCCCATGAGAACGAGGATTTCGCCTTCCTCGATGTTGAGCGTGCAATTGTGGACGCCCAGGACGAGATTGGTTTCCGCCTGGATCTGCGAGCGGGTTGCGCCGCGATCCGCCAGCGCCAGCGCGTCGCCGACATTGCTGCCGAAAATGATGCAGACGTCTTCGAGTGCGATGATGGTCATCCGCTTGTTCCTATTTCTCGTTCCCAGCGCGGAAGATGCGATCAAGTATGATTGCAACCACGACGATGATAAAACCTGCTTCGAAGCCGAGAGAAATGTTGACGGAGTTCAGCCCGCGCACCACCGGCACGCCGAGGCCGTCGGCGCCGACAAGCGCGGCGATGACCACCATCGAAAGCGAAAGCATGATCGTCTGGGTCAGGCCCGCGAGGATTTGCGGCATCGCATAGGGCAGTTCGACCTTCCAGAGAAGTTGCGAGCGTGACGCGCCAAAGGCTTCACCCGCCTCGATGAGCGAGGACGGTGTGGAGGAAATGCCGAGCTGCGTCAGGCGGATGGGGGCGGGGATCACGAAGATGACGGTGGCAAGCAGGCCCGGCACCATGCCGATGCCGAAGAAAACAATCGCCGGGATCAGGTAGACGAATGTCGGCAAGGTCTGCATCAGGTCGAGAACCGGACGCATCGCGGCGTAAAGTGCCGGACGATGGGCCGCAGCAATGCCGAGCGGCACGCCGATCGCCATGCAGACAAAACACGATGACAGGACGAGCGTCAGTGTCTTGAGGGTCGGTTCCCAGTATCCCTGATTGATGATGAAGAGGAAACCCAGAACGGTGAGCAGGACGACTGAGATACGACGCTGGATCAGCCAGGCAATGATTGCGAAGATGGCGATCAGCAGCAGTGGATGCGGCAGTTGCAAGAGATACAACAAGCCGTCAATCAGGCCCTGCATGACCGCCGCCAAAGTGTCGAAGAAAAGCCCCAGATGGGTCGTCAGCCAGTCCACCACAGATTTGGCGGTTGGTCCGACAGGAATCTTGTAGTCCGTCAGCCAGTTCAACGATCAAGTCTCCTGCTGCGTGCTTGTGATGAAGGTGCTGGAATGTGCCGGGCCGCGTTTGTCGCAGCCCGGCGGCATAGGAGAATCAAAGGCCGAGCGCCGCCTTGACGGCCGGCAGGCCTTCCTTGCCGTCGACGGTCGTCACGCCTGCGAGCCACTGGTCGAGAACGCCGGGATTGGCCTTGAGCCAGTCCTGTGCGGCTTTCGACGGTTCCTGGCCGTCATCGAGAATCTTGCCCATGATCTCGTTTTCGATATCGAGCTTGAATTCCAGATTGGTGAGGAACTTGCCGACGTTCGGGCATTCCTGCGTGTAGCCGGTGCGCACATTGGTTTCGACCTTGGCGCCGCCGAGATTGGGGCCGAAGAAATCGTCGCCGCCAGTGAGGTAGGCGATTTCGAAACGCTTGTTCATGGGATGCGGTTCCCATGCCAGGAACACGACCGGGTCCTTGCTCTTGATGCTGCGCGCGACCTGCGCCAGCATTCCCTGCTCGGAGGATTCCGCCAGTTCGAAGGATTTGAGACCAAAGGCGTCCTTGTTGATCATGTCGAGGATCAGGCGGTTGCCGTCATTGCCCGGTTCGATGCCGTAGATCTTGCCGCCCAGCTTGTCCTTGAACTTTGCAATGTCCTTGAAGTCCTTGAGGCCTTCGTCATAGGCGTATTTCGGCACGGCGAGGGTGTATTTCGCGCCCGTCAGATTGGTGCGCAGCGTCTCGACGGTCTTGTCGTCCAGATAGGGCTGGAGGTCGGCGCTCATGGACGGGTTCCAGTAGCCGAGGAAGACGTCGATGTCCTTCTTGCTCAGCGACGCATAGGTCACCGGCACGGAGAGAACCTTGATGTCGGTCTTGTAGCCGAGACCTTTGAGGATTTCCGTCGCCACCGCCGTCGTGGAGGTGATGTCGGTCCAGCCGACATCCGAGAAGCGGACGGTCGAGCAGCTTTCGGGTTCGGCGGCGACGGCGTTTGCAGGCGCGCTCAGCATTGCCGTTCCCGTGGCAAGCCCACCCAAGGCAAGCGTAAGCATAAGGGTCGATACGGACTTCATTGTTCTCTCCATTTACCGGGCCGTTTTTACGGATTGATTGTTTTTCCGGTTCCAGCTTTAGCAAACACCAAAGATTTCGCCATTCAAGTACCATAGCGGCGAAAATGTTCTTGATTGCGACGTTGACCGCAGTTTCCGGCGAAAAACCGTTTCGCACCTGATTTGAAACCGCCTTGAAGCTGTTTGTCGCTCATCATTTTCCGGAACCGTCGGCCAGGGGAGGCGGGCAGGATTGCCACGCACTTGGCCGAAGCGGGTTGGCGCCATGTTACGGATCGGCTCCCGGGATTCAACCCTGTCAGCGGAAATTGACGGATAAAATCAGTTGGATGAGTGTTCGAGTGGATTGAATTTGACGTTTGATATCCGTCCGATATAAACCTCGTTTCAAACGTCAAATTCGAAAAATCCACGCGATTCATAAAGTTACCAGTGGTCTGATTCCGACATTTGCTCAGCGCTCATATCCGCGGGACGCAAATGTCGGAATCAGACCATTGGGTTGTCGAAAAGATGAGCACACTCTATTTGAGAACCAGTGGCTTTTTCAGGCTTGGCTGCTTGCGAACGGGACTTGCGATGCATAGGTCCGCGTGCGGTGCAGACGCGGTGCGAAGCCCCGGTTTATGGGGCAAAAGGAAGGATATTTTACAGTGTGGAATGCAGTAAAGGGCGTTTTTTCCTTCCTCGGACGTTTCATCGCGGCGCTTGCCCGCCTGATTGCCATTCCGCTTGGCGGTTTGTGGCGGCTTTTCCTGCGGCTCGGAATTTTGTGGAAAGTTGTAAGCGCGGTCCTCGTGATCGGTCTTGGCGGGCTTTACCTCTATTTCATCTGGCAGACTCAAGCCTGGACGAATTTCGATCCCGATTATCCGGCCAAATACAGCTATCAGAACGCGACAACGCCCGGCGAAGAGGTGAAAGCGGAGGCCGCGCCAGCCGAAGTTCCGTCCACTGCCGCACCGGCAGAACAGCCCGCCACTGCGCCATCAACCGGCCAGAACGGCGATGCCGCAACGGCGAATCAACCGGTTCAGGCGGCGCAATTGCCGTCGTCGGCGCGCAAATGTTCGCGTTCGGCCATTGCTGAAGTTGCTGCCGATCTCACCGATTTCAACGTCAACCAGAATGCATGGATTTCTTCCATGCTGCTCTACAAGCTCGGCTTTTTCGGGCTGGATTGGGACCGCACGCCGTTCCTCGACAACAAGGCTTCGTTCCAGCGCGGCATCAATGCAGCCGTGCGCCGCACGGCAATTGAACTCGTTGATAATATCGGACGCCTCAGAGGCACATCGCAGATCGATGGCGATCTGCAAAAGGCGCGCGGCAATCTGCAGTTTGCCGAAGATTCCTGGTATTTCGGCCTGAGTCCCTTTGGCCCTAAAACGCCGACGCCGAGCTATTACCGTTCGGCGATCAAGGATCTGCGTGCCTTCAACGGGCGGCTGGAAAACTGTCAGGCAACATTCGATGCCCGCGCCGACAATCTGATCCAGTTCGTGGACCGTATCGCGAGCGACCTCGGTTCGACTTCGGCCATCCTCAAGGACCGTGCCGAGAACTACCATGCCGGCTGGTTCGACACGCGCGCGGATGATCGTTTCTGGTTCGCCTATGGCCAGCTTTATGCCTATTACGGCCTGCTGCGTGCAGCACATTCGGATTTCCGCGGCGTTCTGGCCGAAAAGCACCTCGACGGTGTGTGGGACGAGATGGAAAAGCAGATGCGCGCGGCGCTCGACATGCAGCCTTTCATCGTTTCCAACGGCAGCCCCGATGCCTGGTTCACGCCGTCGCATCTGACCACGATGGGCTTCTACATCCTGCGTGTCCGTTCGAACCTCGTCGATGTGAAGCAGGTTCTGGAGCGCTGACGGGCGATGGAACTGCCAGCTACCTTGCGACAGGCGGTGGATGCCGCGCTTGAGGGCGTGGCTCTGGCCGACCTGAAGCGCGCATCCGAAATGCTTTCGCGCCGTTACCGGGCCGAGACGCGCGACGGGCGCATGCATATTTCCGACGATCTTGCCGCGAAAGCCTATCTGGCGGCGCGGCTGCCTGCGACCTATGCGGCGGTCCGCGCCAGTCTGGATAGTGCAGCTGAGGTCTGTCCCGATTTCGCGCCGCAAACCATGCTGGATGTGGGCGCAGGGCCGGGAACGGCGCTTTGGGCGGCCAGGCAGCGCTGGCCCATGCTTCAATCCGCAACCATGATCGAGGCAAGCCCTGCAATCCGTGCAGTGGGAAGCGGCCTTTCGCAAAATAGCGGACTGCCCGATCTTGATTGGCGGGCGGGGGATGTGGTGCGGGAAAAGCTCGATTTTCCACAGGCCGATCTCGTGACCATTGCCTATGTGCTGGACGAGCTTGCGCCTGAAAGGCGGCAGACGCTGATCTCGCGCCTGTGGGCAGCGGCAAAACAGATGCTGGTTATCGTGGAGCCGGGTACACCGGCGGGCTGGCAGCGCATCCTCGATGCACGCCACACGCTCATCGCCGAAGGCGCAATCATTGCGGCGCCCTGTCCGCACCAGCTCGATTGCCCGCTGGCCGCGCCCGACTGGTGCCATTTCTCGCGCCGGGTCGCGCGCTCTCGCATTCATCGTCTGACCAAGGACGCGGAAGTGCCGTGGGAGGATGAGAAATTCATCTATCTTGCTGCGGTGCGCGAGACGGTCAATGATGTGAAGGCGCGAGTGATCGCGCCGACCCGGGTTGGCGGCGGCAAGGTTTCGGTTAAACTGTGCAAGGATGACGGCAGGGCCGAAGAACGTCTCCTGACCAAGCGCGAGGGTGATCTGTTCCGTTGGGCGCGCCGCGCCGACTGGGGCGATGCTTTGATTGAAGAGTGAGCCGGAACCAAAACGATGAAGATCAGTCTGGTCCAGTTACGTCTGCTTGAAGCTGTTGCGGAAACCGGCAGCGTCGGCGCCGCCGCGCGCCGCCTGCGCCTGACGCAATCGGGCGCAAGTCAGGCGATTGCGACACTGGAAAAGATACTCGGGGTCGAGGTGCTGGCACGAAAGCGCGACGGCGCTGCGCTGACGGCATTCGGACAATCGATCCTTGCCGACGCCAAGGCGGCGCTTCAGGCCATCGACCGGATAGAGGTGCAGGCACGGTGTCGTGCTTCAGGCGCGCCCGAACGGCTGCGCGTTGCGGCAATCCCGAGCCAGCTCCAATATGTCCTGCCCGGTCTGCGAAAGACGTTTCAGCGGCTTTATCCCGGCATCGAGTTCAGTGCTTTCGAGGGTGGGCACGATGATGTCAGCCTGTGGGTGCGGGACGGCATTGCTGATCTCGGCATCACCTCGCTGCCCACGCCTGAGCTTGAGGCTCGCGAGGTTGGCCGCGAAGAACTGGTCGTGGTGGGCAGGCGGGACGATCCCTTCATGCGCAACGACACTGTTGCCGCGGAGGAACTGCGCAACCGCCAGCTGATCGCGGCTGCGGGCTGCGAAATGATCATCGACCGGATTATCCATGGCGATGGCGAAATGCGCAGCGAGCAGGTGCGCACGCGGGACGTCGCCACGGTGCTGGAAATGGTGCGGCATGGCATCGGCACCACGCTTCTGTCGGAAATCAGCCTGCCGGACGCCGATCTGCATGGATTGCGCGCGCGCCGCCTCAATCCGCCGACTTTCCGCACTGTCTATATCGTCTTTCGAGCCGACAGCCCGGTCAAGCATCTGATCGACCGGTTCTGCGATGTGGCCCTGCAAGCCAGAAGCCGGGCGGCATAAGAAATTCTAATATCTCATATCTCGCTTATCCGTGGCGCTCGTCGCGGCCAGGAATGCAATAGTCCGGCGCTATTCCTTTTTCCTGCTGCGAGTGAAAATGACGGCCATCACCGACACCCATCCGACAACTTCGACTTCCAATACCATACGCGGTCTGGCCTGGGGGCTGTCCGGGGTGCTGGTGTGGTCCGGTTCCTTCGTCCTGACCCGGTTCGGGTTCAAGACCGCCTTGACGCCATTTGACATCATTGCCCTGCGCTTCGGCGTGGCAGGGCTGGTGCTGTTGCCGGTCGTTCTGATGAAAGGGTTCGGTCTTCGCCAGCTTGGCCCGCTCGGCTTCGTGCTTCTGGCTTCCGGTGCGGGCGTTCCCTATGCGCTGCTGACCACCTGCGGCCTGCAATATGCCCCGGCGTCCCATGCGGCGGCGCTTATTCCGGGGCTGATGACGGCGATGGTCGCCATTATGGGAATGGCGCTTCTGAAGGAACATCTTGCACCGTCGCGGTGGTCCGGGGTCGTGCTGATCGTGATCGGGGCCATGCTGATCGCCGGTCTGTCGCAACTGGGCGGGCCGGAAATGCTCGGGCACCTGTTCTTTTTCGTCGCGGCACTAGTTTGGGCGATCTATGTCATGGTGTTTCGCAAGAAGGGGATGGACGGGCTGCACGCGACCGCCATCGCCGCCGTCACCTCGGCAATCGTCTATCTGCCGATCTACATGATCTTCCTGCCCAAGGGGATGGACGCGACACCGTGGCGCGATATTGCCCTGCAGGGGTTTTATCAGGGCGTTCTGACCTCGGCTTTCGGCGTATTCGCCTTCAACCGTGCCGTTGTCCTGCTGGGAACGGCTGCGGGGGCAGCGCTATCGGCGCTGATCCCCGTCATTACTCTGGTTCTGGCGCTTGTCCTGCTTGGCGAAGTGCCGGGCTGGACCGACACGCTCGCCGCCTTCCTGATCAGCCTCGGCGTGCTGGCGCTGAACAGGAAGGGCAAGAAACCTGCCGCCTCATGATGCCTGCAAGGCGGGTCTTGCGGCAGGGCGGCTGATGATGAAGACCATGGCAGCGGCGGCAAAGCACATGGCGCCTGCAAGGATCAGGGCCGGAGTGTAGCTGTCATAGTCGGTGCGCACCAGCCCCGCGAAGGCGGCTGCGGCCGCTGCACCGATCTGATGGCCGGTGAACACCCAGCCAAAGACCAGTCCGGCCTTTTCCGGGCCGAAACGTTCGGCGGCAAGCTTGACCGTCGGCGGCACGGTCGCCACCCAGTCCAGCCCGTAGAAGACGGCGAACAGTGCCAGTTCGTAGACGGTGAAGTCGGTAAAGGTCAGGTAGATCAGCGACAGGCCACGCAGCGCATAGAACCAGAACAGAAGCCAGCGATTGTCGAACCGGTCGGAGAGCCAGCCGGACATGATCGTGCCGATGAGGTCGAAGGCGCCGATCACGGCAAGGATGCCCGCAGCCCCCACCGGAGCGATGCCGAAATCGCCGCAAAGCGTGATCCAGTGCGTCTGGATCAGGCCGTTGGTGGAAAAGCCGCAGACGAAGAAGGTCAGGAACAGGACCCAGAAGGTCGGGGTCGACGATGCTTCGCGCAAGGTGACGAGCGGCGAGGCCAGCATGGCGCCGAAGCTCTTGCGGGGTTCGGGTGCCGGAAGCGGCGCGGTGCGGCCGAACGGTTTCAAGCCGATATCCGCCGGGTGGTCCCGCATAAGGGCGAGAACCAGCACAAGGGCCGCAACAAGGAAACAGATGACGATGGTGAGCGATGTGCGCCAGCCGATCGTCTGGCTGACGCTGGCAAGGATCGGCATGAAGACCAGCTGGCCGGTGGCGTTGCTGGCGGTCATGAGGCCGACGACGAGGCCGCGCCGCTTTTCGAACCAGCGTGCCGCGACAGTTGCGCCAAGCACAAGCGCGGTCATGCCGGTGCCAAGGCCGATCACGATGCCCCAGAGCCCCACCATCTGCCATTCCTCGGTCATGAAAATCGAGCCGACAAGCCCCAGCGAAATCATGATGAGAGCAGCAGCAACCACCCGGCGCAGGCCGAACTGGTTCATGAAAGCAGCGGCGAATGGCCCCATGAGGCCGAAAAGAACGAGGCGAAGCGCCATTGCGAAGGAGATATTCGCATTGGTCCAGCCGAATTCACGCTGGAGCGGTTCGATCAATATGCCCGCCGATCCCATGGCGGCGGCCGTCGCCAGCATGGTCAGGAAGGTAATGGCGGCGACGATCCATCCGTAATGGATGTTTCTCTGGGCGAGAAAGCTGGCAAGGCGGGCAGAAATCATCTTCGGTGCTTTCGGGTTCAAGCTGGTTCTCGACCAGCCTTGCGTTTGATGGCGAAGCCATTCGCCCTGATCTTTGGTTTCCACGCATCGTGCTTTGCGAAAATCGTCACCGATTTCGGGCCGATGCTGTAGCGGGCGCATGGCTTCAGGTCATTGTTTTCAGTCAAAGGCGTTTGGTTTTCAGTCAAAAGGCGTTTGGCTTAGCCGAGCGCGCGGAGCAGATGCTGCAATTGCTCCACGCCGTCCTCTCCCAGCCGGGTTTCGATTTCCTCCTGGGCCTCATCCCAAAGCGGGCCGCCGCGCTCAACCAGATCGCGGCCATCAGCCGTGAGCGTGACGCTGGTCTCGCGATGGTCGTCACTGGCGGCGGGCTCGATCAGGCCCATTCGCTGCAGAACCTTCACATTGCGGCCCATGGTCGAACGGTCCAGTTCCGACAGGTGGGCGAGTTCCGTCACCGAGATGGAGCCCGCGCGCCGGATTTTCCGCAGCGTGCTGAACTGGGCGACATTGATGCCAAGCGGAGCCAGCGCGTTGTCGTAGACGCTCGACGTCTTGCGGGCTGCCTGGCGCAGAAGAATGCAGAAACACGGATGTGACATGTTGCGGGTATATACCCGTAAATAATTGCGCGCAAGTTCGGAGTGCGGAACAGGGAGTTCGTTGCTGCCATGCTGCTGACAGCAACGACGGTGTTTGTCGCCTGCTCAGACGGCGATATAGGCGGTTTCCTTCACTTCCTCCATCACGGCATAGGTGTGCGATTCCCGCACGCCGGGGAGGGAAAGAAGCGCTTCCGAAAGGAAACGCCGGTAGTGATCCATATCGGATACGCGGGCCTTGACGAGATAGTCGAAGCCACCCGCAACCATGTGGCATTCCAGGATGTCCGGATTGTTGCGGGTGAAGGTCGAGAAGGTTTCAAAGACTTCCGGCGTGGTGCGGTCGAGCTTGATCTCGATGAAGACCAGCATGGCCCGGTCGAGCATCTTGGGCGAAAGCCGCGCCGAATAGCCCAGAATATACCCTTCTCGGGTCAGTCGCTTGACGCGTTCGGCGGTGGCCGTCTGCGAGAGATTTATGCGATCAGCCAGTTCGGTATTGGTCAGGCGTCCATTCTCCTGAAGGGCGCGCAAAATACTCCTGTCCATCGCATCGAGATTCTTCATCAGTTGTCCCCAATGGCCGTTTATGTGTGACGGCTCTATTCTTGATTTTTGCATATGTGTTTGAGTTGCCACGGAAATGAATCCGAAATCGATCCCCGACGCAAGACGAAACTTGTTGGGTGGTCCTACAAATTTTCGAACTGTTTCGGTGAATTGGCCTCAAATGTAAGCATACGTGCAAATAACAATCACAGGTTGCATGATAATCGCGGCCTGTGATAAGGATAAATGTGCATACTGAAAGGCATATTGCACCTGGAAATTTTGGCATGGGGTAAGGGGGGCCGGATTGGGGGAATCGTCGCTTTCCTTCCGTCCCGTTCATCCCCGGTTCTGAGGAAGTCCGGACAGCCCCAAACTGTCCGGATTTCTTTGTGGTGATTGCTGAACATGCCGAAGGCCCTGTCGACAGCGAGCTGGACGGCGCTTTGCGGCCCGGATTGCGCGCCCGAATTTTCCGGTTGCAAGGAAACGGATTGAACGCTAACAGTAGCTCCATGAACATTTCGCGCAATATCGTCATCAACGGTTGGTGGTGGGCCCGCTAAAAGCGGCCACGCAGGCGTTTGTGCATTTGCGTTCAGGAAACAGGCCGCTGGGATTATCCGGGCGGCCTTTTTGTTTGGCTGTTTGTATAAGACCGGCGGGAGAAACCGGTTTCCGGGAATGTTTGGGAACAGTTGGAGCATGTCCCCGGAAGCGGGAGCCGTTTCTTGGGATCGAGACATGCGTCAAAAACAAATAAATAGAGCATTTTAAACCGGAAATGCTCTCGTTTTGGGATAGCCGACCATGAATGCGAAGATTGCGGATAGCGAGATATTCCAGCACGAGACGGCGGGCGGCATCGTCGTCGAGCGCGTGCGCCACCTCACAGCCTATAAGGGCGCGATCGAGACCTATATCGATGCGCTGAACGAACGGCGCGGTGCGGTGTTCTCGTCCAACTACGAATATCCGGGCCGCTATACGCGATGGGATACGGCCATCGTCGATCCTCCGGTGGTCATCACCTCGCGCGCCCGCACCATGCGCATCGAAGCGCTGAATGCTCGCGGCGTCATTCTGCTTCGTCCCATTCTGGACACGGTAAAGGCGCTGGCCGAAGTGACGGTCGACAGAGCGGAAGAAAACCGCATCGAGCTGACGATTGCCGAGCCGAACGGCACCTTTACCGAGGAAGAGCGCTCGCGCATGCCTTCGGTCTTCACGGTCCTTCGCGCCATTGTCGGCCTGTTCTTTTCCGAGGAAGACGCCAATCTCGGTCTTTACGGCGCCTTCGGTTACGATCTGGCGTTCCAGTTCGATCCGATCCAGTACAAGCTGAAGCGCCCCGACGATCAGCGCGATCTGGTGTTGTTCATCCCGGACGAAATCTTCGTGGCCGATCATTATGCGGCACGCGCCTGGGTGGATCGTTACGAATTCACCTGCGGCGGTTCTTCCACGCACGGCCTCGCACGTGCGACATCTGCACGCGCCTTCAAGCCATCGGACGCCAAGCTCGCGCGTGGCGACCACAATCCGGGCGAATATGCGAAACTGGTCGAGCGCGCCAAGGAGAGCTTCAAGCGCGGCGACCTGTTTGAAGTGGTCCCGGGGCAGACCTTCTACGAGCGCTGCCACACCGCGCCATCGGAGATTTTCCGCCGGTTGAAGACGATCAACCCGTCGCCCTATTCCTTCTTCATCAATCTGGGCGAGAATGAATATCTGGTCGGCGCGTCGCCGGAAATGTTCGTGCGGGTGAACGGCAGGCGTATCGAAACCTGCCCGATTTCAGGCACGATCAAGCGCGGCGAAGACGCGATTTCGGATTCGGAACAGATACTGAAACTGCTGAACTCCAAGAAAGACGAGTCCGAGCTGACCATGTGCTCGGATGTGGATCGCAACGACAAGAGTCGCGTCTGCGAGCCAGGATCGGTGCGCGTCATCGGCCGCCGCCAGATCGAGATGTATTCACGCCTGATCCACACGGTCGATCACATCGAAGGACGGCTTCGCGACGGCATGGATGCCTTTGACGGCTTCCTCAGCCATGCATGGGCCGTGACCGTAACCGGCGCGCCGAAGCTGTGGGCGATGCGCTTTCTGGAGGAAAACGAACGCAGCCCGCGCGCATGGTATGGCGGCGCGATCGGCATGATGCACTTCAACGGCGACATGAATACCGGCCTGACGCTGCGCACCATCCGTGTGAAGGATGGCGTGGCGGAAATCCGCGCGGGTGCAACGCTTCTGTTCGATTCCAATCCGGAAGAGGAAGAGGCCGAAACCGAATTGAAGGCTTCGGCCATGATCGCTGCGGTGCGCGAGGCGCAGAAGAGCAATCATGTCGCCGAGGAGCGCGTAGCGGCGAAGGTGGGAGAGGGCATCTCCATCCTGCTCGTGGATCACGAGGATTCCTTCGTGCACACGCTCGCCAACTATTTCCGCCAGACGGGGGCGACGGTTTCCACCGTGCGCTCGCCAGTGGCGGAAGAGGTGTTCGACAGGATCAAGCCGGACCTCGTGGTCCTGTCGCCCGGACCGGGCACGCCGCAGGACTTCGATTGCAAGGCCACCATCACCAAGGCGCGCAAGCGCGAACTGCCGATCTTTGGTGTCTGCCTTGGTTTGCAGGCGCTCGCCGAAGCCTATGGCGGCACGCTGCGCCAGTTGCGCATTCCGATGCACGGCAAGCCGTCGCGCATCCGCGTGTCGAAGCCGGAGCGGATATTCTCTGGCCTGCCGAAGGAGGTGACGGTCGGGCGCTACCATTCGATCTTCGCCGATCCGGAGCGTCTGCCGGATGATTTTCTGGTGACGGCGGAAACGGAAGATGGTGTCATCATGGCTTTCGAGCACAAGCACGAGCCGGTTGCCGCCGTTCAGTTCCATCCGGAATCGATCATGACGCTTGGCCACAATGCCGGAATGCGCATGATCGAGAATGTGGTGACGCATCTGGCGGGCAAGAACAAGGCTCGCCGCACCAACTACTGACCGAACGCTTCGCGTCGTGATTTCAAGCCAGCCGCGGCCCGCGCCGCGGCTGGTTTTTTTATGACCTGCCGGCGCTTGCCCATTGCCTGCTCTGGCAACTCATTTGCAACTGTAATGCCTTGCATTTGCAGGAGAAAATTAAATGCGGGAACTGAAAAAACAGGGTACGAAGTTTTGCTTTTCTGGGGTATAGAGCGGCGGTGAATTGCTGCCGCATATGCCAGATGCGTTGTGGATGTGTCCCGCGCGCTGGCGCGCATCCGAAAAGTGTGAAACGGTTTCGGATAAGATGTGCGGTTCATGACAAGCAGTTGGAGCGCCGGTCTGTTTCAACCGGATCGAACCGCGCTCCAAGAGTTTTTATAGTCGCATTATCCTACGCAAAGCCGCTTCGCACTTTTGCTGGAAATGCTCTGGATCAAGATAATCAAAGGTTCATCATGGACGCGAGTGCAAAGGTTCGGCGGCTTGCCGCTTGGTCTATTCCCATTGCTTTCGGTGTGATGGGCCTGAAATATCTGGCCTATGCGCTGACCGGCTCCGTGGCGCTTTATTCGGATGCACTGGAATCCATCGTCAATGTGATTGCGGCCATCGGTGCATGGTGGGCAATCCGCATGAGCTACAAGCCTGCGGATGGCAATCACCCTTTCGGGCATCACAAGGCCGAATATATTTCGGCTGTCGTGGAAGGCGTCCTGATCACGGTCGCCGCACTCCTGATCTTCCGCGAGGCGTGGTTTGCGCTGGAAACCCCGCGCAAGCTCGATGAACCCTGGCTTGGCCTTGCCATTAATACCGCTGCGGCCGTCATAAACGGCCTGTGGGCGACCTTGCTGATTCGCACGGGCCGCAAGTTCCGCTCGCCCGCGCTGGAAGCGGATGGCAAGCACATCATGACTGATGTTTTCACCTCGGCTGGCGTTCTGGTCGGCCTTGTCGGTGCGGTGGTGACGGGCTGGGCCATACTCGATCCGCTGCTTGCGATACTGGTCGCCATCAACATTCTCTGGCAGGGCTGGCATGTCATCAATTCCTCGGTGCAGGGGCTGATGGATATTGCCGTCGAACCGACCGAGGAAATGCGCATCCGCGACGTGATTTCAGCCAATGCGGGGGGCGCCATCGAAGTTCACGACCTCAAGACGCGCATTGCCGGTCGTGTCACCTTCATCGAGTTTCACCTGGTCGTTGCCGCCGATATGAGCGTCGGCGATGCCCATGTGATTTGCGACCGTATCGAAGATGCCCTGAAGAAGGAGATCGACAGCGCGCGCGTGGTGATCCATGTGGAGCCGGAGGACGAGGCAAAGCTGCCGCCGGGAACCAGCGCTGTGCCATTTGCCTGACTGAAATACTGTCTTGCATGGCGGATAGTGCGCGTGTAAAAGCTTTCCCCATGACGATCAAAAACGCAACATCCATGGAACATTCCGCAGCCGCCTTCGGCGCGCGCGTTGATGTTTGCGTTCTAAACTCGCTTCTTACCCTCGGCCTTAGCGGCGATCGCCGGGCTCGCTGAAAGGAGCGTCCGGCGGTCGATCCCCGGTCGCAGGCCTGTGCTCCTTTCCAGAAAACCCTTATAATTGATCAGTATTATCCGCGCTTGACGGCTTGAATCCGTCGACAGCCGGGAGGAAACGAACATGAATCAATCCGTCACCACGCCGCAATCGAAGTCCGTCTCCGAGCGCAAAGGCATGCCGATTGCAGGCAGCAAATATTCACCTTTCCCGGTTCCGCAGCTCGATGACCGCACCTGGCCATCCAGGCGCATCGAAAAGGCGCCGATCTGGTGTTCGGTCGACCTGCGCGACGGCAATCAGGCCTTGATCGACCCGATGGGCCACGACCGCAAGGAGCGCATGTTCCGCCTGCTGGTCGATATGGGTTTTCCGGAAATCGAAATCGGCTTTCCGTCCGCTTCGCAGACGGATTTCGACTTCTGCCGCTGGGCCATCGAGCATGGCAATGTGCCGGACGAAGTGGACTTGCAGGTGCTGGTGCAGTGCCGTCCCGAACTGATCACGCGGACTTTCGAGGCGCTGGAAGGCGCGAAGTCGCCGATCATCCATTTCTACAATTCCACCAGTGAATTGCAGCGCCGCGTGGTCTTCGCCAAGGATGTCGGCGGTATCAAGCAGATCGCGACCGACGCCGCCAAGATGATCATGGACATGGCTGCCAAGGCAGCCAATTCTACAGATGGCGGTTATCGCTTCCAGTATTCACCGGAAAGCTTCACCGGCACCGAGCTGGATGTGGCGCTGGAAATCTGCAACGCCGTCATCGAGATCGTGAAGCCGACGGCGGACAACAAGCTGATCGTCAATCTGCCCTCGACCGTCGAGATGAACACGCCGAACGTCTATGCCGACCAAATCGAATGGATGTGCCGCAATCTCGACAATCGCGAGAACCTGATCGTCTCGCTGCACCCGCATAATGATCGCGGCACGGGCATCGCCGCCACGGAACTCGGCCTGATGGCGGGCGCCGACCGAGTTGAAGGCACGCTGTTCGGCAATGGCGAACGCACCGGCAATGTGGATGTGGTGACGCTGGCGCTGAACATGTACACGCAGGGCGTAGACCCGGAACTGGACTGCACCGACATCAACCGGATGAAGGAAGTCTATGAATATTCGAACCAGTTGAAGATCGCCGAGCGCCACCCTTATGTCGGCGAACTGGTCTATACGGCTTTCTCAGGCTCGCATCAGGATGCGATCAACAAGGGCATGAAGGCGCGCCGTTCGGCCAATTCGCCGATCTGGGAAGTGCCTTATCTGCCGATCGATCCGCAGGATGTGGGCCGCTCCTACGAAGCCATCATCCGCATCAATTCGCAGTCGGGCAAGGGCGGCATCGCCTATATCCTGCAAGCGGATTACGGCCTGAACCTGCCGCGCAACCTGCAAGTCGAATTCCGCGAGATCATCCAGAACATTACCGATGAAGAAGGCAAGGAACTGCCGTCGAAGCGCATTCACGATGAGTTCCAGAAGCTCTACGTGACGCAGCCCGGCGCACGCATCAAGTTCGTGGATCATCACACCATGCCCGATCCCGAGCAGAAGGGCCGTCGTATTCTGACCGCCGAAATCACCGATAACGGCGTGACCAGGAATATCGAGGGCAAGGGAACCGGCCCTATCGACGGTTTTGTCGATGCGCTGTCCAAATATCTCGGCGTAAAGATGTCGGTCGTCGACTATTCCGAACATTCGCTACAGCAGGGTTCGGACGCTTCGGCCATTTCCTACGTCGAAATGGCTCATCCGGGCGGCAAGCTGTTCGGCGCCGGTATCAACGACAATATCGTCAGTGCTTCACTGGAAGCAATCGTCTCGGCGGCCAACCGGGTGATTGGCCGTTAAGCCAAACACATAGATTAGAGCGCCGGTCTGATTCAGATGGGCGCTCTGTCTCTTTGTGTTTCGACGCGCATCTTTTCCGATCGAAGCAGGATCAGAAATTAGTCCAGTGGACTGATTTCCCTGCGTAGGCGTTTCACACTTTTCGGGATGCGCTCCAAAACGGTGCTAAGGCGCCGTGTTTGTTTTGAAATCAATAAGAATGCGCTCGTTGAGCTTCGTTATTTTCTCGCTGGCATCGGAAACGCCATGTTCTTCCATGAGGCAGGACCAGCCGCCCTCAGGCCGCCTGTCGATGCTGAATATGTTGTAGCGGGCGGCGGGTTTGTGACCGCCGAAGTTCTGGCTTGCAGACGGCACGCTGACGACGGGGACCTTGCCGTTCGGCCCGTCTATCTCGTAATGCGTGACAAGATGCGTGTGACCGTGGAGAACCAGCTCCGCACCATGCTTGCGTATGATTTTCTGAAAACGGCGGATGCCGTAAAGGCGTTTGTGTGCGGGCGTCGCGCCATGGATCGGCGGGTGATGGATCATCACGATGCGAAAGAGCCCGCGTGCACCGGCTTCGTCCAGCATCGCCGCCAGGCGCTTGCCTTGCGCAGACCGGAAATCGCCGCTTGCCATGAAAGGGGCTGTCGCACGCGCCGAGGAAACACCGATCAGCGCCACGGGGCCGCGCTCGCGCATATAGGGAAATTGCGGGCGGTTGCTGCTGTTGTCGATGCCGTCGCCGCGCATCCAGGGTTCCCATTTCCGGCACGACTTGTCGAGCGCGCCGGGAACATAGGCGTCATGATTGCCGGGGACGACCGACACATCGTTCGGATTGCCCAGCCTGGTGAGCCAGTCATGGGCGATATCGATTTCGAGATTGAGCGCCAGATTGACGAGATCGCCCGTCACCGCAATATGATCCGGGGATTGCGCCTGCATGTCGGCAATGAGACTGTCGAGTACGGTTCCGTGCATCGCATTTTTGCGATTGCGCAGCCAGTTTATGTAACCGGTAATGCGCTTCGATGCCAATTCGCGGTATCGCACGCGCGGCAGCGGTGAAAGGTGAATATCGGATATATGGGCGAGACGGAACATAAGGCCCCGTTTACTGGATAATGTTTAAAATCAAAACCTGTTTAGCGACTTTTTGTTGATGACATTGATGCATTAATACGAAGTAGATTGCTTCGCGGAGAGACGGCATGCGCTTTCGACATTTTATATTTCATACATATTTTTTATTAAGACGCCCAATGACATTAGGAGTAAGGGCCATTGTTTTCGATGAAAAAAAGAATTCGGTTTTCCTGGTAAAACATACCTATGTGCCCGGATGGCAGTTGCCGGGCGGAGGCGTCGAGCGCGGCGAGACTTTTATCGAGACGCTGGAAAAGGAACTGCGCGAGGAATGCAATATCGTGCTGAAAGGCTCCCCCCGGCTTTTCGCGCTTTACAAGAACGCCCATGCATCGCCGCGCGATCATGTGGCGCTCTATGTGTGCAGGCAATTCGAGCAGACAGCGCCGCGTTTGCCTGACCGCGAAATTGCCGAATGCGGTTTTTTTCCGCTCGACAATCTGCCGGAGGGAACCACGCCCTCGACGAAACGGCGCCTGCAGGAAGCACTTCACGACCTCGAGCCGCTGCCGATCTGGTGAAGGTGCATCCGCCGCACCCTCACCGTGGCGTGTGGAGTTTTAGAAGCGGTAGGTGATACCCGTGCCGATCAGCCATGGATTAAGCTTGGCCTTGCCGGTCACTTCCGTGCCGCCGATCAGGGTAGCGTCGAATTTCGGCTCCAGGAACAGCTTCTTGACGTCGAAGTTCACGCCCCAATGCTCGTTGAGCATGTAGTCGAAGCCGATCTGCAGCGCGCCGCCAAATGCGTTCTTGACCTTCAGATATTCGACCCCGGTCGCATCCTGATTGTAGAACACGGTATAGTTCACGCCTGCACCGACATAAGGCTTGAAGGCGCCGAAATTGGTGAAGTGATATTGCAACGTCAGCGTGGGCGGCAGAATCCAGGCCTTGCCGATCTTGCCCAGCCCGTCGATCGAACCGGCGCCGTTGATATTGGCATAGGTCGTGCCGAGAATGAGTTCGGCGGCGAAATTGTCGGTGAAGTAGTAGGTGATGTCGAGTTCAGGCGTGATCGACTTGGAATAGTCGAGATCCGAACCTGAAACGCCATTCACATAGCCGGAATTCTGCGGAACGACGCCGAGTGCGCGCACACGGATCTGCCAGGGCGACAGGGCTTCCGGCACGGCCTGAATTTCGGACGCGGGCTGGGCTACGATGGCATCTGCGGCAAACGCCGCCGGTGCGGCCAGGTTCAGGGCGGTAGCGGCCAGCAATCCTCTTGCGAAGCGGTTCATCTCTCTCTCCTTAAGTCGTGGTCAGTCTTTGAAGTCTCGGGGGAGGTAGTAGTGATGCGTGCAATCTGGACCGCGCAACGAAACGCCCCATTGATCGAAATCAATGGGGCACGAGAGATTTAAGAGATTGCTGATGTTCTCCGGGCACTGTTGCAGGAAAAGCGCAGTTGGTCCGGTCGGGCTTTAAAGCCGCTTCACGCTCTTGCTGGAAGTGCTGAGGGGAAGCGATCCCGGTCATGCGGGGCAGCGAAGTCGATTTCCGGCCCAAGCGGCACAACGCCGGTCGGATTGATCGTCTTGTGGCTGCGATAATAATGGCCCTTGATGTGTTCCATGTTCACGGTCGGAGCCACGCCCGGCACCTGATAAAGCTCGCGCGTGTAGTTCCAGAGGTTCGGATAATCGGCAAGGCGGTGCAGGTTGCACTTGAAATGGCCGACATAGACCGGATCGAAACGCAACAGCGTCGTGAACAGCCGCCAGTCGGCTTCCGTCAGGCGGTCGCCGGTCAGATAGCGCTGGCGGGAAAGACGGTCCTCAAGCGCATCCAGTGCGGCGAAGAGTTGCCCGAACGCTTCCTCATAGGCTTCCTGCGTGGTGGCGAAACCGGCGCGATAAACCCCGTTATTGATGTTGGGATAGATGAAATCGTTGAGCGCATCGATCTCGCCGCGCAGCGCTTCCGGGTAGAAGTCGAGCGAGGCATCGCCGAATTCGTTGAAGGCGGTGTTCAGCATGCGGATGATTTCCGACGATTCGTTGGAGACGATCGTCTGGCGCTCTTTGTCCCACAGGACCGGCACGGTGACGCGGCCGGAATAGTTCGAATCGGCGCGGGTGTAGATTTCGTAAAGACGCTTCGCGCCGTAGAGCGCGTCGCCGGTGCTGCCGGTGGTGCCGTGGAAGGTCCAGCCTTCTTCAGCCATCAGAAAATCCACCACCGAAACCGAAATCACGTCTTCCAGCCGTTTCAGCGCGCGGAAAATCAGTGTGCGATGCGCCCACGGGCAGGCATAGGAAACATAGAGGTGATAACGGCCCGGTTCGGCCTTGAAGCCGCCTTCGCCGATCGGGCCGGGGCTGCCGTCAGCGGTCACCCAGTTGCGGAATTGCGATTTTGAACGTTCGAAGCGGCCTTTCGTGCTCTCGGTGTCGTACCAGACATCATGCCACTTGCCATCGACCAGAAGTCCCATGCGATTTCTCCTTTTGGCAAGAGAATAGGGCGACAGCCGCCGTTTTGCAGCATTGCAAGCCGTGAACAGTGCGTAACGGTTCCAAAAAGATCATTTGAAGCCGCCATTTTGAAAAAAATGGTTTTACCTCTGTCCATTTTGGTGTAATGCAACTTCCAAATTGCGGTCATCTCAATTCCGGCCGCACAGGAGAACGATGTAATGGAAATGCTTTTCATCCGACGATGAAACTTGGACCGCGCCCAAGCGCGGAGTGCATTCCATTGACCTCAAGGGTCCCCGACTTCTCCTATTGCGATCTTAAGCCCATGCAGCAGCTTGAACTGACCTATGCGCAGGAATGCCCGGCGCACGACATTGAAATCGAAGCCATCAATGCCGAAGCCTTCGGACCGGGACGTTTCACACGTGCCGCGCATTTCATCCGCGAGGGTGGTCCGCACGCGCTCGATCTTTCCTTCGTGGCGCTGATGGGCGGCATCGTGGTCGGCTCGGTGCGGCAGACGCCGGTTGTCATCGGCAAGACGCCCGCGCTCCTGCTCGGACCGCTTGCTGTCAGGCCTGAATGGAAGAAGCGGGGCATCGGCGGCAGGCTGATGCGCATGTCGCTGGAAGCCGCCGAAAAGGCAGGCCACAAGCTCGTCATTCTCGTCGGCGATGAGCCTTACTACGGTCCGTTCGGCTTCAAGATGGTCGCGCCGGGCTCCATGATCATGCCGGCACCGGTCGATCCGCGCCGGATGCTCGCCTGCGAACTCGCGCCGGGCGCGGTGAATGGCGTCGGCGGCATCGTGCGCCACGCCAACCGGGCGAAATAGAGCATTTCATTAGAAATGCTCTATCTGCTTGTTTTATTGCATGTCTTTAACCCGAAACCGGTTCCCACTTTCGGGAGACATGCTCTCGTTAAAAAGAGGGGAAAGCGAGGGGCGGTTTACCGCCCTTCGCGATACCACATGCTGCCGAAGACCAGAAGCAGGGCAGACAGCGCCAGGAAGCCGGAGAACAGCGGCAGGCGATTGACGCTTTTCAATTGCGTGTCCGAAGTCTCACGCAGGCCGATCCAGTCATTGCCGCTGGCGGCGCGGTTGCCGCTGATGGCCGTGATCGCGGGCACACGGACTGCACTGTCTCCGCTTGCATGGAGGCGATGAACCGAGCCACCCGTCGCCTCGGCAAGCGGTTTCAGGTGATCCGCCGTCGAAATGCTGTCGGCAAATTCCGGCGCATCGATGGGCCCTACATGGGCCAGCGCTTCCAGATCGCCATTCTTCACCCGGAAAATCCCGATCTCGTCCGTCTGCAACGAGCCTTCGAACAGGCCCGGCTTGCTTTGCGCAAGACTGACCTGCAATTCCTTGCCGGAAGGGGTTGTGACGGTCGCCGCACCGGGATTGTCGCCCATGGTCTGGCGACGGATGGAAAGGGCGCGCCCGTTGCCGGAAGCTGTCAGCGCTTCTTCCTCCAGTTCCGGCTCCTGCATCAGCCAGTGGGCAATGCGGCGGTAGAGCGAGGCGTAGGGGCCGCCGCCCTCGAAACCGCGCGCCCAGAGCCAGCCCTGATCGGAAAGAAACATGCCGACGCGGCCCTTTCCGACGCGGCTCAACACCAGCAGCGGCTTGTTGTCCGCGCCGCTCATTACCGTTTCGCCCTGCGGCGCGGTAATGTCGATGGTGCGGAACCAGCGGCTCCAGTGCGGCGGCTCCTGATCGCTGCCATCGAGGCCGCGCGTGACCGGGTGGCGTTTGCCGAGATCGGTGAGGCGCGGATAGAAGGCCTTTTCCGTTACCGCGCCGGTCGGCATGGCGGGCAGGGCGCTATAGAGCGGCGTGCGGGCAATGGACATTTCGCCTGCATATTCCGGCCCGGCGGCGACCAGAAGCGCGCCGCCATTCTCCACATATTGCGCGATATAATCGTAATAGAGCAGCGGCAGCACATCGCGGTGCTGGTAGCGGTCGAGAATGATGAGATCGAACTCGTTGACCTTGTCCACGAAGAGTTCGCGCGTCGGGAAAGCGATCAGCGACAATTCGTTGATCGGCGTGCCGTCCTGCTTTTCGGGCGGGCGCAGAATGGTGAAGTGGACGAGATCGACGGCGGCATCGGATTTGAGCAGGTTGCGCCATGTGCGCTCGCCATTGTGCGGCTCGCCGGAGACGAGCAGCACGCGCAGGTTTTCGCGAACGCCGTCCACGGTTGCGACGGCGCGATTGTTGGCGTCGGTCACTTCGCCGGGAAGCGCTGGCGTGGCGATTTCGACAATGTTCACACCGGCGCGCGGCAGGGTGATGGTGACGGGCGTTTCCTGACCGACCCGCGCTTCCTCCTCGCTGACGGTTTCGCCATTGACGCGGACCTGAACCGGAGCCGGGCTGCCGAGGCTCTTGCCCTCATCGATCACCGTAAACGACATTTCCAGCGGCTTGCCGCTGATGCCATAGCGCGGCGCCTTGTTGAAGCGGATGCGGCGGTCGAACTCGTCCGGCTTGCCAGTCACAAGCCCATGCAGCGGCGCATCGAAGCCGAGCGCATTCTTGTTGGCGGGAATATCGTGCACCTGACCATCGGTAATCAGAACAGCGCCCGCGACGCGGGAAGGCGGCACGTCGAGAAGCGAACGCGCCAGCGGTCCGAAAAGCCGGGTGGCGTAACCGTCTTCATTCTCGCCGGGCTTGCCTGCCTCCACCACGCGGGTTTCAAACTGCGGCATGGTTGCAAGCTGGTCCTGCACAGCTTTCAAGGTGGCATCCGTGTCGGCGCGGCGGCTTCCCAGTTCCTGGCTCTGGCTGCGGTCCACCACGACTGAGACCACGCTTTTCAACGGCTCGCGTTCTTCGTTGATGATGACCGGATTGATCAGCGCCAGCGCAAGCGCGGCTGCGGCCAGCAGGCGGATCAGCCCGCCACGCATCCGCAACGCAATCGTGGCCAGAACCAGCAACGCCAACGGCACGAGAACGGCAATCAGCCAGGGCGTGGAGAGAAACGGTTCGAATTCGATGTTCATTCTCACCTCCTACCGCCGTTCGCGTTCACGATCAGGGGAAAAGAGAAGCGGGATTGGGCGATGACGTGGCTGCAAAGCATTATGCTAGTTTCCCAGCCGCTCGATGAGGTCCTTGGCGTGGACCTGATCGGACTTGTAGTTGCCGGTCAGCATATACATGACGATGTTCACGCCGCCGCGAATGGCATAGATGCGCTGCATCGGGTCGTTCGGCACGGTCGGCAGAAGCGGATTGCCTTGCTCGTCCACGGCCCATGCACCGGCGAAATCATTGGCGGTGATCATGATCGGGGTCACGCCGTCACCGGTGCGCACAGGGCGGTTCTGCGGCGAAGCATTGGGCGTTGTCGCCTCGACCCAGAGCGGGCTTCCTTCATAGCGGCCCGGAAAATCGGGCATGATGAAGAAGGATTTGGTCAGCACATGATCGTCCGGCACGGGTTCCAGCGGCGGTACATTCATGCCGTCGAGAATGGCGCGCAGGCGCTGGTTGGCCGGTGAGGCGGACGCATCGAGGCTGGCTCCGGCCTGCAACTGGTCGCGCGTGTCGAAAAGCACGGTGCCGCCCTGCTGCATATAGGCATCGACCCTGGCAATCGCTTCCGGGCTGGGCATCGGCGCTTGTGCGTCGATAGGCCAGTAGATCAGCGGATAAAAGGCCAGTTCATCCTTGGCCGGATCGACGCCGACAGGGTCGCCCGGTTCAAGCGCGGTCTTGTCCATCAGCGCGAAGCTTAAACCGCGCAGCCCGGCCTTGCTGATGTCGTCGGTCTGGGCGCTGCCGGTGATGACATAGGCAAGATGCGTCTGCGAGACCGAGTTGACGATCGCCTCGTCTCCCGGCTTGCTGTCGTCATGCACCTGTTCCTGTGTCTTGGACTGGGATTGAGATGGGGATGGGGTCTGGGCTTGTGCTTCGCCCATTCCAGACGGAAGAAGGTTGAAGGCAAGCGAACCAGCCAGCAGTACGGCGATGCCTGCGGCCTTGGCGCGCACTTTCATGCGGCGACGGAAGGCACCGCGCAGCCACAGCATCAAAAGCGTATCGAGCGCGAGCAGCATCGCGGCGACCGCAAAGAACGGTCCCGCCAGTGAAATCGACTGGTCGGACGTGTAGGAAGCGGGCACTATTCCGACGGAAAATGCGGGTTGGGCTATCGGTTGCAGCTTGATGTCGGCACCTTCAAAGATGTTGAGCGCTTTCAATCCGTCCTCATTGCCATAGAAACCGGGCGGCGTGTTGATGCTGACGCTCGCCTGCCTGTTCTTCTCGACGATCAGCGGCTTGGCCTCGGATGTGGGCGGGGTCAGCGCGCCGGAAGCGGACAGGAGCTGGTATGGCGGAAGTGAGACCGAGGCCTGCGTGTCCTGCGCGCCGGTCCTCTGTGACAGCGAGACGATGCGGCGCAGCATTTCCACGAACGAACCCGAAATGGGCAGGCTCGACCAGCTTGCATCCGGCGAGATGTGGAACAGGACGATATTGCCGCGCCCGCGCTGTTCGCCAGTCACAAGCGGCGTTCCATCCTGAAGAACGGCGTAAGCCTTGTCGTTGAGATCGAATGACGGTTCGGCAAGAACCTGCCTTGTGACGGTCACGTCATCGGGAACGGCAAGACCGGCAAAAGGCCCCTTGTCAGGGAAAGCGCGCAATTTCTGCGGCTCCGACCAGGACAGCGTTCCGCCCAGTGCGCGTTCGCCCTTGCGCAGTTTCACCGGCAGAAGCGGGTCGTTATCGCTGGCGCCGGCAAGGCGCGGGCCTGCGAACCGCACCAGCGTGCCGCCATCCTCGATCCACTTGGAAAGCTGTTCGGTGACTGGCTGCGGCAGCGTGCCGATATCGGCCATGATGAGGATCGACGGCTTTGCATCCAGCACTTCCGGCACGGATTGCAGCAGGTCCGCCGAGCGCGGCTCGATCAGATTGACATAGGGCGAAAGCGCCCGGGAAATATAGTGCAGCGGCGAGAGCAGAGGTTGCGCCAGATCACCGTCGCCGCTGGCGATCAGGCCGACTGTGCGCCGTTCCGATCCCGCATCGATCAGCCGTGTCGCGCCTGCCTGTTCGATGCCATCGACACGGATCAGGCGGAAATCGTTGCGAAGCTCCACCGGCAGGTTGAAACGCGCTGTGCCTTCCGCGCTTCCAGGCGTGAAGGAAAGCGGCGCTTCGGCGATGCGGCGTCCCTTGTCGTCATAGGCGGCTGCGGTGAGCGTGCGCGGGGCCGATACGCCTTGCGGGCGGATGGCGATCGCTTCCAGACTGTCAGCCTTGTTGTCGATGCCGGTCAGCGCGAAAATGCGGCTGAGTCCCGCGCCATACCAGAGAACGGAAGCGAGATGGCCGGACTTGTCCAGTTCCGCGAAGGTTTGCGCATCGTTTGGCGTAGCCAGCCCGTCGCTCATGAAGGCAAGGCGGATCCTGGCACCGGCAGGCAGGGCGGATGAGAGCCGCTCCAGCGCCGCCTTGCGGTCGACGGGAATAGGGCGCGGTTCCAGCGCCTGCAGGCGTTCTGCGGCGCGCTTGCTGTCATAGGGGCCGAGTTCCGCATTGGCCGGTTCCGCCGTGCCTGCGATATAGATCGGCGCGTCAGTGCCTTCCGCATCGGAAATGAGCTTTTCGGCGGCATTGACGCGCTGTTGCCAGTCCTCGGCGGAAGCCCAGCCATTATCGATGACGATGGCGAGCGGCTCATTGCCCGCAAGCGCCACCGGGCGCGGGTTCCAGACCGGCGAGGCAAGCGCGAGAATGACGAGCGCGGCGATGAGCAGTCGCAGCAGCGTCATCCACCATGGGCTTTTCGACGGTACTTCCTCGCGCTTGAAGACCTGCGCCAGAATGCGCAGCGGCGGAAAGGTTTCTTCCTGCGGGCGCGGCGGCGCCATGCGCAAAAGCCACCAGATGACCGGCAGGGCGATCAATCCTGCAAGGATGAGCGGTGAACCGAAGGCGAGCGGCAGGAAATTCATGTGCTGCTCCCTGTAGCGCTGCTCCCTGTTGCGCTCAGGGCATCGTGAAGACGCGCCAGCGCTTCGGCTGTCGGCCTGTCGGTGCGGTGAACCGTATAGCTCCAGCCAAGCCGCTTGCAGTAATCGACGAGGGTTTCGCGCCGCGCGGTGTAGAGGCGGCGATAGTCCTCCGCATAGGTTTCGGCCCGACCGGCGACAAGCGTCGCGCCGGTTTCGGGATCACGGAACTCGGTGCGGCCGGAATAGGGAAATGTCTCTTCCGCCGGATCGGCCACTTCCACCAGATGGGCGCGGACGCCGCGTCTGGCGAGGCGGTCGAGTAGATCGCTCAGTTCATCGAATGGATGCAGGAAGTCTGAGACCAGCACGACTTCCGAAAAACGGCGTATCTGGCCGATATCCGGCAGCGCCGGAGCGGGCGCGTCGTGCATTAGCGCCGCTGCAAGCCTCTCTGCACCATTGCGGGCCGAAAAGGGCTGGATCAACTCCGGAAAGGCGATGCGTTCGCCCGAACGCGACAGAAGTTCGGCAAGCGCCAGCGTCAGCACCAGTGAACGCGCTTCCTTGGAAACCGGCGCCATCTGCGAGCGATAGAGCATCGAAGGCGAAAAATCGCACCACAGCCAGACCGTATGGGCGGATTCCCATTCGCGGTCGCGGACATAGGTATGGTCGTCGCGGGCCGAGCGCCGCCAGTCGATGCGGGCGAGGGATTCGCCCTCGACATAGGGACGGAACTGCCAGAAATTTTCACCCGGGCCGCGTTTGCGCCGTCCGTGCCAGCCATTCATGACGGTATTGACCACGCGCTGCGCTTCCACCAGCAGATCGGGGATAGCAGCGGCCCGCGCGCGGGCGCGGGCAAGCGTCTCCTTGCGATCTGCGGTGGAAACTTCTGCGCCGATGACCATCAGACAGCAGCCTTTACCAGATTGGCGATGACGTCACGAATATGCATGCCATCGGCGCGCGCGGCGAAATTGAGCGCCATGCGGTGCTGCAATACCGGCTCGGCCAGCGCCTTCACGTCGTCAACCGAGGGGGCGAGGCGGCCTTCATAAAGCGCGCGCGCCCTTGCGCAGAGCATCAGCGCCTGGCTGGCGCGGGGGCCGGGACCCCAGGCGATATGCTTCTTCGCATGGTCGTTATCGGCGTCAGGTCTTGCGGAGCGCACCAGCTTGAGGATTGCTTCAACGACGCTTTCCGACACGGGCATGCGCCGCACCAGGGTCTGCATTTCGATCAGCCGCTCGGCATTGATGATTTCATAGGCCCTGGCCTCGGAAACGCCGGTCGTCTCCAGCAGAATGCGCCGTTCCGCATCCAGTTCGGGATAGAGAATGTCGACCTGCATCAGGAAGCGGTCGAGCTGGGCTTCCGGCAGCGGATAGGTGCCTTCCTGCTCCAGCGGGTTCTGCGTCGCCAGAACGTGGAATGGCGCTGGCAGGTCGTAGCGCTGGCCTGCGACCGTCACATGATATTCCTGCATGGCCTGCAAAAGGGCGGACTGCGTGCGGGGCGAGGCGCGGTTGATTTCATCGGCCATCAGGAGCTGCGCGAAGATCGGCCCCTTGAGATAGCGGAAGGAGCGGCGTCCGTCGGCATCCTGTTCCATGACTTCCGAGCCGATGATGTCGGAAGGCATCAGGTCGGGCGTGAACTGGATGCGTTGGCCGGACAGGCCAAGCACGGTTCCAAGCGTTTCCACCAGCTTGGTCTTGGCGAGGCCCGGCACGCCGACGAGGAGCGCATGGCCACCGGCAAGCACAGCGACGAGGGTGCGCTCGATCACGTTTTCCTGACCGAAGATCACGGTGCCGACACTTGCCTTGATGCGGGCGATATCTGCGAGCGCCCGTTCGGCCTCCGCGACGATTTGTTCGGGATTGGCGGTTTCAGGCGTAACGGCAACGCTCATATGGACCTCGCAATGCTCTGGCGGAACTGCTTCTTAAATCGCTATATAATACTGACAAGCCGCGAAAGGGTGACTATTTCATGGCTTTGGGTCTATTTGCGCAGGAATAACCGAGTCGGATGATAAAAAGCACCCCTGAAGGCAAAGACGCGCCGCAAGAATCCATGCGGAACACCGGGACCGCCGGCGGGCTGGAAGCCCTGATCGCGCGCGCCCATGCCGATGCGCAGAGCGGTCCTTCCACCAGGGAGCGCGGAATCCCGCCGGTCGAGCGGTGGAATCCGGAATTCTGCGGCGATCTCGACATGGAAATAAAGGCGGACGGCACATGGTTCTACATGGGCACGCCGATCGGCCGCAAACAGCTCGTCAGGCTGTTCTCGACCGTGCTGCGCAAGGATGAGGACGGAAAGACCTATCTGGTCACGCCGGTGGAAAAGGTCGGCATCCGCGTCGAGGACGCGCATTTCATTGCCGTCGAGATGGAGGTTTCCGGCGAAGGAGAGACGCAGGCGCTCACCTTCCGCACCAATGTCGGCGATGTGGTTACAGCCGATGCGCAGCATCCCTTACGCTTCGTGGTCGAGCCGGAAAGCGGCGGCCTCAAGCCTTATGTTCTGGTTCGCGGACGGCTGGAGGCGCTGATTGCCCGTTCGGTCATGTATGATCTTGTGGCGCTGGGCGAGGAAATTGAAATCAACGGGGTGCAGACATTTGCGGTCCGCTCCGGCGGCATGGTCTTTCCGATCATGGCGGTGGATGCGCTGGAGGCAGCATTGCAATGAACGGCTTTCCTGACTTTTCAGCCGGTGATTTTGCCGAGCGGGTCCGGCAGTGGCACCCGGACCACGATGCGGTAACGGGCGACCATTCGCTCAATCCCGATTTCACGCAGGCCATGGTGACGGCGAAGATGCGCGACGCGGCCGTGCTGGTGCCTGTAGTCGATCGGGGATCGGAAGCCACGCTGCTTTTGACGCAGCGCACCGACACATTGCGCAAGCATTCCGGCCAGATCGCCTTTCCGGGCGGCGCAATCGACCCGGAAGACGGCACGGCGGAACGGGCGGCACTGCGCGAGGCCAATGAAGAAATCGGGCTTGCGGCGGATCGCGCCGAGATCATCGGCAATCTGCCGCGTTATCTCACCGGCAGCGGCTTTTCGATCACGCCCATCCTCGCGGTGGTGAAAACGCCGTTCGACGTGCATCCCAACCCGGACGAAGTGGCCGATATTTTCGAGGTTCCGCTTTCCTTCCTGATGAATCCGCAGAATCACCGGCGGGAAAGCAGGATGTTCAACGGCAAGGAACGCTTTTATTACGCCATGCCCTATCACGAGCGATTCATCTGGGGGGCAACCGCCGGGATCATTCGCGGACTTTATGAAAGGCTCTACGTTTGAGTATCAATATTTCCGGCAAGGCGGACTGGCTTAAGGCAAAGCCGTTGCAGGCCCTGTTCAAGGCGCTGAACCGTGATGGCGGCGAGGTGCGCGTCGTCGGCGGCGCAGTGCGCAACACGCTGCTTGGCACCGGGGTGAGCGATGTGGATCTGGCGACGACGCATGTGCCGGACGAGACTGTCAGGCTGGCGACCGAGGCCGGTTTCAAGCCGGTGCCGACCGGCATCGAGCACGGCACGATAACCGTTGTCGTGCAAGGGCATCCGTTCGAGGTGACGACGCTGCGGCAGGACATCGAAACCGATGGCCGTCACGCCAAGGTTGCGTTTGGAACCGACTGGAAGGCCGATGCCGAGCGGCGCGACTTCACCATCAACGCGCTCTATGCGACCGCTGACGGCACGATCATCGATGATGTCGGCGGCCTTGCCGACATAGAGAGCCGGACGCTGCGCTTCATCGGCGATGCGGAACAGCGCATTCGCGAGGATTACCTGCGCATCCTGCGCTTCTTCCGCTTCTTTGCCTGGTACGGTTCGGGTCGGCCCGAGGCCGAAGGATTGCGCGCCAGCGCGCGGCTGAAGGACGGGCTTTCACAGCTTTCCGCCGAACGGGTCTGGTCGGAACTGAAGAAGCTTCTCTCTGCTCCCGATCCCTCGCGCGCGCTGTTGTGGATGCGCCAGGGCGGCGTGCTGAACCTCATTTTGCCGGAAAGCGAGAAATGGGGTATCGACGCCATTCACGGCCTGGTGCGCACCGAAGCCGATCTTGGCTGGCAGGCCGATCCGCTGCTGCGGCTCGAAAGCATCATCCCGCCCGACAGCGTGCGGATGGAAGAGATGGGCAAGCGGCTGAAAATGTCCAATGCCGAAAGGGCGCGGCTCGAAGCCTGGGCGCGCGCCGATGCAGTCAAGCCGGAACTTTCCGAACAGGCGTTGAAGAAGACCATCTATCGCGGCAGCAAGCAGGCCGTGCTCGACCGCATTCGTCTGGCCTATGCCGCGGCGCGGGCCGAGGCCGGAGGTAGCGACGAAGCGATGGTGCGCGCCGGTGGTTTCGCGCGTCTTCTCGAAACTGCCGAACGTTACGATGCGCCGGTCTTTCCCGTGACGGGGGGCGATCTTCTGGCCCTTGGCATCCAGAAGGGGCCGGGGCTGGGCGAGGCCTTGCGGTCGCTCGAAACTTTCTGGATAGACTCCGGTTTTAGCCTTGACCGCACCGCGCTTCTGGACAAACTTGATCGTAGTTAGGGTGTTTCTGCCCTGACTATTCTTTCTCCGGCATTTCCGAACACAAAACCGTGTCTCACTTTTGTTGGAAATGCCGCGAAAATGAACAGCTGACCTCTTGTCGGCAAATTTTCGCTATAGTTTCATTCATTTATGGCTGGGAAGTTTTCAGCGTCATTCTGAAAGAGCGTGAGATGTCCAATCCCGATACATCGATACAAGACAAGGCAGCGGCCGATCCGAAGCAGAAGTTTGGCACCGAGGGCATCGCCGCCATGGACCGGCCGAGCCGCATCACCCGTTTCTTCATGGGGATCGTATCCTGGGCCGAAGGTCTCAACCTGAAATATGCCAGGCTTGGCAATCCGCCGGTCTATGACAACGCGACCTTTCCGTGGGCTGCGGAGATTGAGAAGGAATGGCCGGCCATCCGCAAGGAATTGGACACGATTCTCCTGCGCCAAAGCGAACTGCCTTCCTTTCAGGACATTTCGACCGATGTGAAGACGATCTCGACCGACAATCGCTGGAAGACGTTCTTCCTGCTCGGTTTCGGCGTGAAGTCGGAACAGAACATCAAGGCCTGCCCGGAAACCTGGCGCATCGTCAACAAGATTCCGGGCCTTACGACGGCGATGTTCTCCATCTTTGAGCCGGGCAAGCACCTGCCGCCGCATCGCGGCCCTTATAATGGCGTGCTGCGCCTGCATCTCGGCCTCATCGTGCCGGAGCCGAACGACAAGCTTGCCATCCGCGTGGACAAACAGGTCTGTCACTGGCAGGAAGGCAAGGTGCTGATTTTCGACGATGCCTATGAGCATGAGGCATGGAACCACACGGACAAGACGCGGGTCGTGCTGTTCGTCGATTTCGTGAAACCGCTGAAGTTCCCGGCCCGGTTCGTCAACTGGTGCCTGATGAATCTCGCCATCTTCACGCCCTTCATCAAGGAAGGGCTCGATAACCACAATGAGTGGGAAAAGAAGTTCTACGCGGAAGCCGAAAAGCTTCGCAACCAGCCCAATACCAAGTCTCGTTGAGTCCAGCTCATCGGGAATTGTTTAAATCCGTGCCGCGATCGAGCATTTTCAGGGCGCGATGCGTCGGCATGCCGGTGCCTGCCATGAAAGCCTGAACGGTTTGACACCGGCGCGCGGCGCTTATAAATGAGCAGGAGGGGCTATTGCCCTCCTGTCCTTTGGGCCTCTGGAAGAGGAATTGTTGATGCTGGAGATTGTCGGAAGCCTTTGAGCGTTCCGGACGAAACTGCAAGTGACGGGTGCTGAAAGCGCCTGACATGCAGGTCCAGGAGCGGAAACGGCATTGGCCGTGGATGGTTCACCATCCGCGAGGGCTGATGCTTGTCATGGTTTCCATCCAGGCATTAACGACAATGAATATCTCACGCATGGAACAGCGCGTCTTGCACGTGCTGGCGCAGGGCGGCTACATCCGCCATCTGCGCGAAGACGGACGCGTCTGCGATATCGAATGCTATACCCGGGAAGGCTATCTGCTTTCCGACTGCACGATGGCGGTTTTCCAGCAATTGCGCCGCAAGCGGCTGATCGAATCGCGCATGGGCAGTCCTTATCGCATCTCCTTGAAGGGGCGCGAGAATGTCCGCGCCCAGGCAAACAACCGGTGAAGGAGAGGGACATGCATATTCGCAACGAAACGCCCCAAGACGCCGCGGAAATCCGTCGCCTGACGGATGAGGCATTCCGCAACGCTGCCCATAGCAGCGGGAAGGAAGGGGAAATCGTCGATGCGCTCCGCGCCGCAGATGCGCTCACCCTGTCGCTGGTTGCGGAAGAGGACGGGCAGGTTCTGGGTCACGTCGCTTTCTCGCCGGTTCTGGTCGGCGGCGAGGACAAGGGCTGGCATGGGCTTGGTCCTGTTTCGGTCCGCCCGGACCGGCAGGGCGAGGGGATTGGCGGCAAGCTTATCCGCGAGGGCCTCGCGCGGTTGCGCAGCCTCGGCGCTGAAGGCTGCGTCCTTCTGGGTGATCCCGGCTATTACGGGCGCTTCGGCTTCAAGGCCGATGAGCGGCTGAAACTGCCGGGCGTGCCGGCGGAATATTTCCAGTGTCTGGCCTTCGGGCCGGATATTCCGGAAGGCGACGTCGCCTATCATTCCGCCTTCGCAATATGATTGAAGGGCCGGGAAACCGGCCCTTTTTCAATGCCTCACGGCCACTTCACCACGGGGGGCATGGAAGACAGGATGGAATTCACATTGCCGCCGGTCTTGAGGCCGAAGATCGTGCCGCGATCATAAAGCAGGTTGAACTCGACATAGCGGCCACGGCGGATGAGCTGTTCGTTGCGGTCCGCGTCGGTCCAGTCCTTGTTGAAGTTCTGGCGGACCAGATGCGGATAGACGACCGAAAAGCCGCGTCCCACATCGCGCGTATAGGCAAAATCCGCATCCCAGCCGCCTTTTTCTTCCGGCGAGTGCAGCCAGTCGTAGAAGATGCCGCCAATGCCGCGCGCCTCGTTGCGATGCGGCAGGAAGAAATATTCGTCGCACCACTCCTTCACGCGCTGGTAGTCGACAATGTCCTTGTGCTTGTCGCAGATGAAGCGGAAGGCCTTGTGGAAGGCAAGCGTGTCCGGGTCGTCCTGCGTGCGGCGGCGGTCGAGCACCGGCGTCAGGTCGGCACCGCCGCCGAACCACTGGCGCGTGGTCACCACCATGCGGGTGTTCATGTGGACGGCAGGCACGTTCGGGTTTTGCGGATGCGCGATCAGCGAAATGCCGCTTGCCCAGTAACGCGGGTCTTCCTCGGCACCCGGAATCTGCTTGCGGAACTCCGGCGAGAACTCGCCATAGACCGTCGAGACATGGACGCCGACCTTTTCGAAGACGCGGCCATGCATGATCGACATGACCCCGCCGCCGCCGCGGCCTTCATCCTTCTGCCATGGCGTGCGGACGAAGCGTCCGGGTTCGCGATCCGAAAGCGGGCCCTGCAATTCATCTTCAAGTTGTTCATAGCTTGCGCAGATACGGTCGCGCAGTTCCTCGAACCAGCGCTGTGCCGCCTGCTTCTTCTCTTCGATGTCTGCCGGGATGATGGCCGGAATCTCGTCGCGTTGCATTTTCGTGTCCTTCCGGCGCGGCCTGGTGGTGTTTGAAGACCTCGCGCAGCCAGGGTTGGAGCGCATCCCGAAAAGTGCGTGACGTTTTCGGACAAGATGCGCGGTTCAAAATGAATATCTAGAGCGCCGATCCGATTCAGTCAGATCGAAGCGCTCTAAATGGATGAACTATTATTGCTTGGCTTAGCAAAGTCCGCCTTCACCGCAAAGCGTGAAGCGCGTGATCGCAAGACAGTACCGGCCCTCTCCCCAAGAAAAGACTCGTCTTTGGGGTATCGCTAACCTATCTTTCTCTACTCAGGGTTTGAAAGGCATTCATTTCCGGGTTCGCCGGGAGGCAAACGCATGGCAGCAACACCGCCCCGTCCACCGCTTGAAGGCCTGCGCAGGCAGCTTGAGAAAAGCCGCGCCCAGAAAAGCGCCAAGCAAAGCACGAAAAGCCGGATGCCGCGCGATGGTTTCGTCCGCGAGACGTTCACCCTGCCGAGGCTGGCGGCGCGCGAAAAGGCGCGCGAGTGGTTCGAGACATTCCCGAAAGCCGCCTACTGGACCGAGATCGAAAGCTGGTGCGAGCGGCCGGACGATGTGATTGAGTTTACCATGCGCCGTCTGGCGACCGCGGATTGAGCAGCGCTTCAATAGCGGCGGTCAAGCCATTGAAACGCGATTCAGATTAGTAGGCAGAAAAGGCGCCCCGGAGGGCGCCTTCGCTTTTTGAATCGTTATTACGTTACGGCTTGGAGTTTCGATCCGATTGGATCGGATTGCGCTTCATCCGAATGCCGTTTCACACCTTTCGCGATGCGCTCTACTTGCCTGCCGTCTGCGGGGCCTTTTCCCATGCGTTCCAGTTCTGGATGATGCTTTCGGCATAGGCCTTGCCGACGCGATAGGCGTTGGTCGTGGCAAGCGGGAAGCCGCCGGAATTCGCGGCCAGCGATTCCGCCGCCGTCTGGTCCTTGCCCTGGCGGTCGAAATTCGACGCGGTGCGCAGCAGCGCGATGCGGTCGAAATCGAGCTTGCCAGCTTCGGCGGCGCGCTTCAGCGCGGTCAGCGTGGCATTGTCTTCCATCTGCGAGGTGCAGTAATCGGCCTTGCCGTCGGTCAGAAGCTTCGACCATTCGGCCATGGCTTCGCCGAGCTTTGCGCCGTGCCAGTAGGTATCGCCCGAGGCCGTATCGCAGATCGTGACCTTTGGCGCGCCGGTCGCGGCCTCTTCCGTGTAATGCTTGCGATATTCCTTCGCCGCGTCGCTATCCAGAAGTTCGACGCCTCTGGTCGTTGCCAGAGCATAATCGGCAAGCTTGCCGTTCAGCGCGAAGATTTCCGTGCCTGCGGCCCATTTCGGCTTTTCGCCGGGCTTTGCCGCGCCGAGGCCGAAGAAGTCCGTGGGCGAGCCTTCCGGCGCTTCCCGAATGTCGATGCGGTGGTTCAGATTGGCGTCGACCGAATATTTCGCCCAATGCGCCGATCCGAGCGTGCCGTGCTTCGGGTCGACACCGGCGATGCCCGCGATCACGAAATAGGTGTGGCTCAGATCGAACCTGTCGCTCAGCGCCATGGCTGCCGTCGCGCTTGCGGCATTGGCGAAGCCCATGGCCGTTGTCATGTGGCACAGGCCTTCGGCGGTGCAGTCGACCGTCGGATATTCGGGGTTGAGGCCCGGCAGCTTGATCTTCTGGGTGAACTTTTCGCCTTCAAGCCATGGCTTGGCCTCCTCGCCGAACATGGTGATGACCATCACCTTCGGCGCGATGGGGGTGGCTTCCTTGGCGAAGGCCGGGGCGCTTGCCAGCAGGGACAGGGTGGAAGCGGCGAGAGCGAGGGTGGACAGGTTCATGGAAGAAGCGAGCCTTTCAGACCGGAGGGGGAGATGCTGCCTTGCGAATCCGGTCATTTCGCGAGGTTTTTCCTTTGCCGCAGAGCTTCGCCTGCGGTCATCGCAACCGAAATCGCAAGATTTAGCGAGCGCGCGCCCGGCATCATTGGGATCAGAAGCCGCGCATCCGCGGCATCGTGCACGGTGTCGGGAACGCCCGACGACTCACGCCCGAAGAGCAGGATGTCATTTTCCTGAAACTGGTAATCCGTATAGGGAACCGCCGCCCTGGTGGACAGCAACACGATGCGGCGTCCGGCCTGCCGGCGCCAGTCCTCGAAATGGCGCCAGTCCGCATGGCGGGTGAGGGCGGCCTGCTCCAGATAATCCATGCCTGCACGCTTCAGCGAGCGGTCCGAAACATCGAATCCGGCAGGCTCGATCAGGTCGACCGCGAAGCCGAGGCAGGCGGCCATTCGCAGGATGGTTCCCGTATTGCCGGGAATGTCGGGCTGGTAAAGTGCTACGCGCAGTTCCATATGATGCGGGTAGCCGACAAATCGGGCGGCTGCAAGCGTCGAGAACGGTTCCCGCCTCCCGCATCAACATATCCGTTGGCGAGGGAGTGTCCGCAGGACGGGGCTCGTTCCTGCATCACGAAAATATTCCTGTTTTGTTCCTATTTCGTCTTGGAAATTCTGCAAGGTGCCCGTAAAAGGATCGCCATGTTCAGATGGTTTGAAAAACGACTCGAAGCTTATCCCGAAGAACCGCCGCGCGAACCCCCGCGCGGACTGGTAGCCTTTTGCCTTTATTATACCCGCGGCGCATGGCCGTGGATCATCGGCATGGCGATCTTCACCACGCTCATTGCCGTGATCGAAGTGTCGCTCTTTGCCTTCATGGGCAACATTGTCGACTGGCTGTCGCACCAGTCGCGCGAGACTTTCCTCAGCAATGAGGGCTGGCGGCTTGCGCTGATTGCCGGCGTGGTTCTGATCGGCCTGCCGGGTGTGGTGCTGATCCATTCGCTGCTGATCCACCAGACATTGCTCGGCAATTATCCGATGCGCATTCGCTGGCTGATGCACCGTTACCTGATCCGCCAGTCGATGTCGTTCTTCCAGGACGAATTCGCCGGACGCATCTCCACCAAGCTGATGCAGACTGCTCTTGCCGTTCGCGAAACGGTGATGAAGCTTCTGGACGTGCTCAACTATGTCATCGTCTATTTCGCTGGCACGCTGTTCATTGCGGCGTCTGCGGATCTGGTTCTGATGGTCCCGTTTGCCGTCTGGCTGGTTGCCTACATCCTGCTGCTGCGCTTCTTCATTCCGCGCCTGCGGGTGGTTTCGGAACAGCAGGCCGATGCGCGCTCGCTGATGACGGGCCGCATCGTCGACAGCTATACCAATATCGCGACCGTGAAGCTTTTCTCGCATTCGAGCCGCGAGGAATCCTATGTGCGTGAGAGCCTCGACGGCTTCCTCGGCACCGTGCATCGGCAGATGCGGCTCATCACGATGTTCCATTTCACCCTCTATATGGCGAACTGCATCCTGCTGTTTGCGGTGGGCGCAATCGGTATCCAGCTCTGGATGAACGAAGCGATTACCGTGGGCGCCGTCGCCGTCGGCATCGGTCTGGTGCTGCGCCTCAACGGCATGTCGCAGTGGATCATGTGGGAAATGTCGGCCCTGTTCGAGAATATCGGCACGGTGGAAGACGGCATCACCACGATTGCGCGTTCCCATGAAGTCGTGGACGTTCCCAATGCGCCGGCGCTGCAGGTGACCAGAGGCGAGCTCGACTTCGACCGGATCGGCTTCCACTACGGCAAGGGCAAGGGTGTCATCGACAACCTCACCCTCACCATTCAGCCGGGCCAGAAGGTGGGACTGGTCGGACGCTCCGGCGCTGGTAAATCCACGCTGGTCAATCTGCTGCTGCGCTTCTACGATCTGGAGAAGGGCCGCATCCTGATCGACGGGCAGGACATTTCCAGGGTCACGCAGGATTCGCTGCGCGCCAATATCGGCATGGTGACGCAGGATACCTCGCTTCTGCATCGCTCGGTCCGCGAGAACATCATGTATGGGCGGCCGGATGCCACGGAGGAGATGCTCCAGCAGGCGATCCGTCTCGCGCAGGCCGACCAGTTCATTCCACTGCTGACCGATCCCAAGGGACGGCAGGGGCTGGATGCGCATGTCGGCGAACGTGGCGTCAAGCTTTCCGGCGGGCAGCGCCAGCGCATCGCCATTGCGCGTGTGATGCTGAAGGACGCGCCGATCCTCATTCTGGACGAGGCCACCTCGGCCCTCGATTCGGAGGTGGAGGCAGCTATTCAGGACAGCCTCAACACGCTGATGGAAGGCAAGACCGTGATCGCCATCGCGCACCGCCTTTCCACCATCGCGGCGCTGGACCGTCTTGTGGTGATGGACAAGGGGCGCATCGTGGAAGACGGCACGCATGAGGAACTTGTCGCGCTCGGCGGCATTTATGCAAGTCTATGGGCCCGCCAGTCCGGCGGTTTCCTCGGCTTCGATGAAAATACCGAGGATACGCTGGTCAAATAAGGACGCAAGCCATTGATGAAAGCGGTTTACAGCCTGTTCGAACGTTGGGTCGATCCCTTTCGTGAACCGGACAGGCTGAGACCGCCTTCAACGACCCTCGGCTTTCTGTGGCATTATGCGCGACAGGCGAAATGGCCGCTGGCGGCTTCCCTTGTCGTCGGCGGATTGCTGCCGCTGGTCGAGGCAGGCCTGTTCTATTTCACCGGCAGGCTGGTCGATATTCTCGATCAGGCGGGCAAGGGCGGCGTCGAGCGAAGCTGGTCGGCGCTTTTGCAGGTGGCAGGGCCCGACCTGCTTTTCATGGGGTTCACTGTCCTTGTGATCCGCCTCGTGGTGACGGCAATCAACACGCTGCTGGAAGACCAGACCTTGTCGCCGGGCTTCTACAACATGATCCGCTGGCAGGCGAATTCCTATGTTCTCCGCCAGTCCTACGCCTTCTTCCAGAATGATTTTGCCGGGCGCATTGCCACCAAGGTCTGGCAGGCAGGGCAGGCGGCAGGCGACCTCATCGAAAGCCTCATTCAGGTCGTCTGGTTCATGGCGATCTACAGTATCACAACGCTGTTTCTGGTCGGTCGGCTCGACTGGCGGCTGGCGGCGGCGGTAGTCCTGTGGATCATTGCTTTCGGCTTCATCGCCTGGCGTTATCTGCCACGCATCCGCAAGAATGCCGAGGCCTCTGCGGAGGCGGGATCGATGATCAATGGCCGCATCGTTGACAGCTATTCCAACATCCAGACGATCAAGCTCAATACTGCCGATGACGATGAGCGCTATTTGCGCGATGGTTTCGAGCGGTATCTCGGCGCAATTCTCCCGTTCATGCGGTCGCTCACCGGAGTCCGCGTTTCGCTCACGGCGCTCTCCGGCCTGATGATCGTGACGGTTGCGGCGATAGCCATCGATCTGTGGACGCGCAATGCCATCACGGTCGGGCAGGTGTCGTTCACGCTCGGTCTGGTGCTGCGCCTCAACATGCTGCTTGGCCGTCTCATGATGCAGCTCAATGGCATGCTGCGCCAGCTGGGGCTGATCGAAAATTCCATGCGGCTGGTTTCCGCCCCGCTCGGTCTGGAAGACCGGCCCGATGCCAGACCCTTGCAGGTGACGGAGGCGCGCATCGATGTCCGCAACGTCACCTTTCACTATGGCAAGGCCGCGGGCGTTCTCGACAATATCAACCTCACTGTGCGCGGCGGTGAAAGGGTCGGTCTCGTCGGCCATTCCGGCGCGGGCAAGTCCACGCTCGTGAACCTCATCCTGCGTCTCTACGATGTCGAGAAGGGTTCTATCCTTGTCGATGGGCAGGATGTTCGCGATGTCACCCAGACATCGCTGCGCCGGGCCGTCGCGGTCGTCAGTCAGGAAACCGCGTTGCTGCACAGGTCGCTGCGCGACAATATCATGCTGGCGCGAGACGATGCGACCGACGAGGAACTGCTGCAGGCGGCGCGTCAGGCCGAGGCCGACGGGTTCATCGCCAATCTGGAGGATTTTCAGGGGCGGCGCTCCTTCGATGCCTTCGTGGGCGAGCGCGGCGTCAAGCTTTCCGGCGGGCAGCGGCAGCGCATCGCCATCGCGCGCGCCATCCTCAAGGACGCGCCGATCCTGATCCTCGATGAAGCGACATCGGCGCTCGATTCGGAGGTGGAAGCTTCCATTCAGGAGAATCTGAAGCGCTTGATGGAGGGGAAGACGGTTATCGCGATCGCCCACCGGCTTTCCACCATCGCGGCGCTGGACAGGCTGGTGGTGATGGACCAGGGCCGCATCGTGGAGGAGGGGACGCATGACGAACTTATCGCCCGCGGCGGCATCTATGCGGGACTTTGGGCCCGCCAGTCGGGCGGGTTCATAGGGCGGAACAGGGAAAGTTGAAAGCTTTCGGCGGCTGCGTCCTTGCCGTGCTTTCCCCGAATTCAGCAGGCAAATCCGCCTGCGACATCGTGCCGTCATAAGGGGTTGGTGTCTGGACAAGCGTTTTTTACACGCATAAACCGGATAGTGAAATGGAGGGAATTTCGTCCTGTGAGCACTTGCGGGACTACTTTTGCGCAAGTGCAAAAGAGGACGAGGGGAGAGTTCAATTGAACATGCAGGTTGAAAAGGAATTGGCACGTGAGCGCACTCGACACGGCTGAGCCGACACGGCGTGATTTTTTGTATATTGCGACGGGAATGGCCGGTGTCGTCGGAGTTGCCGGACTGGCCTGGCCGTTTATCGACCAGATGCGTCCGGACGCTTCGACACTCGCGGCTGCGTCCATCGAGGTTGATGTTTCGTCCCTGACGGAAGGAGCATCATTAACTGTTAAATGGCGTGGTAAGCCGGTTTTCATTCGTAACCGCTCCGCCAAGGAAGTCGAGGATGCCAAGACAACCGCTCTTGGTGATCTCAAGGATCCGATCGCGCGTAACGCCAACCTTGCTTCGGACGCGCAGGCGACCGATCTCGCCCGCTCGGCAGGCGAGGGCAAGGAAAACTGGCTGGTGATGATCGGCGTCTGCACCCATCTGGGTTGCGTGCCGCTCGGTGAATCCGGTTCTTTCGGTGGCTGGTTCTGCCCATGCCATGGCTCGACCTATGACACGGCCGGTCGTATCCGCAGCGGTCCGGCGCCGGAAAACATGCACATCCCGCAATATGCGTTCACTTCCGATACGGTCATCAGGATCGGCTAACAGGTCTTGGGGAGAGAAGACATGAGTGGTGGACACTCCACATACACGCCGAAGACCGGCATCGAAAAATGGGTGGACGAACGGCTTCCCTTGCCGCGTCTCGTCTATGATTCTTTCGTGGCCTATCCGACGCCGCGTAACCTGAACTACATGTACACCTTCGGTGGCATTCTGAGCTTCATGCTCATTTCGCAGATCGTTACCGGCATCGTGCTGGCAATGCATTATGCTGCGGATACGGGCATTGCGTTCAATTCCGTCGAAAAGATCATGCGCGACGTCAACTCCGGTTGGCTGCTGCGCTACATGCACTCCAACGGCGCATCCTTCTTCTTCATCGCCGTTTATCTCCATATCGCTCGCGGCCTCTATTACGGTTCCTACAAGGCGCCGCGCGAGCTGTTGTGGATTCTGGGCGTGGTGATCTTCCTTCTCATGATGGCGACCGCCTTCATGGGCTACGTGCTTCCATGGGGCCAGATGTCCTTCTGGGGCGCAACCGTCATCACGGGCTTCTTCACGGCCTTCCCGATCATCGGCGAGCCGATCCAGCAGCTTCTGCTCGGCGGCTTTGCGGTCGACAATCCGACGCTCAACCGCTTCTTCTCGCTGCATTATCTGCTGCCGTTCATGATCGCCGGCGTCGTCATCCTGCACGTCTGGGCGCTGCATGTGACGGGCCAGACCAACCCGACCGGCATTGAAGTCAAGTCCAAGACCGATACGCTGCCGTTCACGCCATATGCGACCATCAAGGACGCTTTCGGCGCGCTCGTCTTCTTCGTGTTCTTCGCCTACTTCATCTTCTACATGCCGAACTTCCTCGGCCATCCGGATAACTACATCCCGGCCGATTCCCTGAAGACGCCTGCCCACATCGTTCCGGAATGGTACTTCCTGCCGTTCTACGCGATGCTGCGCGCCATCACCTTCAATATCGGCCCGATCGATTCGAAGCTCGGCGGCGTTCTGACCATGTTCGGTTCGATCGCAATCCTCTTCGTCGTGCCATGGCTCGATACGTCGAAGGTTCGTTCGGCTGTCTATCGTCCCTGGTTCAAGCTGTTCTTCTGGCTGTTCGTGATCAACGCCATCTTCCTCGGCTGGCTCGGTTCGCGTCCCGCGGAAGGTTCCTACGTCTTCATGGCGCAGCTGGGTACGCTCTACTACTTTGCCTTCTTCATCATCATCATGCCGGTCATCGGCCTGATCGAAACGCCCAAGCGTTTGCCGAACTCGATCACCGAGGCGGTTCTGGAGAAGAGCGGCAAGGCCGAGATTACCCCAGTGGAAATCCCTGTAGAAACTCGGGGCTGAACCAGCGAGAGAGATGAAGGACGTAACAATGAAAAACATCCTCAAGAATTTCGCTGCCTTCGGTATTGTTCCGCTGGTCGCGCTTGGTATCGCCTTCGCCAGTACGGTGGGTGGTGCCTCGGCTGAGGAAGGCGGTAATGCCGCGGAGCCGGAACATTTTCCGATCCACCATCCCAAGCAGGAAAAGTGGAGCTTCGCCGGTCCGTTCGGAACCTATGACAAGGGCCAGCTGCAGCGCGGTCTGAAGGTCTACAAGGAAGTCTGCTCGGCCTGCCATTCGATGAACCTGGTCGCCTTCCGCACGCTGGAAGGTCTCGGTTACTCGCCTGAACAGGTCAAGGCGCTTGCCGCTGAATATGAAGTGCAGGACGGCCCGAACGCGGATGGCGAAATGTTCACCCGCAAGGCGCTTCCGACCGACCACTTCCCGTCGCCATATCCGAACGCGGCTGCGGCTGCGGCGGCAAACAACGGTGCGGCTCCGCCGGACTTTTCGCTGATTGCCAAGGCGCGCGCAGTGGAGCGTGGGTTCCCGCAGTTCATCTTCGATATATTCACGCAATATGCCGAAGGTGGCCCGGATTATATCCATTCCCTGTTGACCGGTTTCGACGAACAGCCGCCGGCAGGCATGCAGATCGCCGAAGGTACGCATTACAATCCGTACTTCATTTCGGCCAAGGCGCTCGCCATGGCGAAGCCGCTCAGCGACGACCAGGTCACCTATGACGACGGTTCGCCGCAGACGGTGGACCAGTATGCACGCGACGTTTCGGCTTTCCTGATGTGGGCTGCCGAGCCGCATCTGGAAGAACGCAAGCGGACCGGCTTCCGGGTCATGGTGTTCCTGATCCTCTTTGCGGGTCTGGTCTATGTCGCCAAGCGTTCGATCTGGTCGGATGTGAAGCACTGACAGTTCAGTCAAGGTTGAAAAATGGGCGCCACGGGCGCCCATTTTTTTGTCCCGGAGCCAGCCGGAATTTGGCCGTGGAAACGAGCACTGGCTGCCTTGCCACAATTAAGCCATGAAAATGTCCGTGCTTCGCCGCAATATTCCTGGCAAAAACAGGCGGTTTCTTTTGCATTTTGCTCGTTTGCGGGTGTAAAGGAGCTTTGCCCCGACTTTGCCTTGATTGGTTTTACCGGCCTGCAGGCCGCCTGAAAGGATGGAAAATGGAATCCGGATTTAAAGCCAGCCTTAAGGATGCGATCCGCACCATTCCGGACTATCCGAAGCCGGGCGTCCAGTTCCGCGACGTGACGACCCTCATGGGCGACGCGCAGGCATTCCGCCGCTCGGTCGATGAACTGGTCTATCCCTATGCAGGCAACAAGGTCGACAAGGTAGCCGGTATCGAGGCGCGAGGCTTCATTCTGGGCGGCGCAATCGCGCACCAGCTTTCCGCCGGTTTCGTACCGATCCGCAAGAAGGGCAAGCTGCCGCGCGATACGGTGCGCATCGCCTACAGCCTCGAATACGGCATCGACGAAATGGAAATGCATCGCGACGCGATTGAAAAGGGCGAGCGGATCATTCTGGTGGACGACCTGATCGCCACGGGCGGAACCGCGGAAGCGGCAGCGAAGCTTCTCCTTCAGATGGGCGCGGAAATCGTCGCAGCCTGCTTCATCATCGATCTGCCGGATCTGGGTGGCCGCAAGAAACTCGAAGCGCTCGGCGTTCCGGTGCGCACGCTCGTCGCCTTCGAGGGCGACTGAGACATATAATATAAGGGATAGCGGTCGTGGCTTTGTCGTTTGGACTTCTGGTTTTCCCGTCCATTCAGCAACTCGATCTGACAGGACCTTATGAAGTTTTTTCGTCAGCGGAAGGGGCTGACGTTCACCTGATCTGGAAGGATCGGAATCCGGTCAAGTCCTCCTCGGGACTCACTTTCATACCGACAGCAACTTTTGATGATTGTCCGCAACTTGACGTAATCTGCATTCCCGGCGGCGGGGTGAACCCGTTGCTGACGGATGATGTGGTGCTGGATTTCGTCAGGCAGCAAGCGCGAGGCGCACGGTATGTAACCTCTGTCTGCACCGGCGCGTTGGTTCTCGGCGCAGCCGGGCTGCTTGAGGGGCGAAGGGCGACAACCCACTGGAATGCCATGGATTTTCTGAAGCACTTCGGGGCGATAGCAACCGAGGCGCGTGTTGTTCGAGACGGGAATGTCATTACGGCGGGCGGCGTAACGTCCGGTATAGATTTCGGTTTGTCCATCCTCGCAGAGGTGTTTGGACAAACAGAAGCGGAAACTGTTCAATTGACGCTCGAATATGCTCCCTCACCGCCGTTCAAGTCCGGGACACCCGGCGAAGCTCGCGCAGGGGTTTTGGAGCGGGGCCGTGAACGTCTCGCCGCATCCAGAGCGGCAAGGGAGGCAATTTTTTCGCACTGGAAGCGAGACTGATTACCGTTCCGGCAGCTTCACCATCGCCGCATTGTCGAAGGACAGGACTTCCTCGCCACTCTGGTTATGGGCGTTCGTCGTCATCGTCAGCATCGACCAGCCGGGGCGGGAAGCGAGCGGCCTGATGGTGTGGACCACGCGCCTATAGGTGATCGTATCCCCAGCATAGACCGGCTTCGGCCATTTCAGGTTCTCAAAGCCGGGCGAGGGACCGAATGTCGGCGGTGTCTCGCCGCGTTTCAGAGCGTCCTTCGTTGCCTTCACGATGGAGGCGACGTTGAGCTTCATGAACACTGCCGTCGTGTGCCAGCCGGAAGCGCACAGCCCGCCGAAGACGCTCTTCTTTGCCGCTTCGCTATCGAGATGAAACGGCTGCGGATCGTATTTCCGCGCGAAATCGATGATTTCCTCGGCCGTAAAGGTATAGCTGCCAATAACGACGGCGTGTCCGAGATTGTCTTCCAGAAAACTCATGACGCATCTCCCGCAGCCGCATCGTAGTCACGCCGCAACATCATGCATGGATGCTGCATTTCACAGACGCTTTCGCCGCGCTGATTGAACAGTTCATGATGGAACGTCACCAGCCCGATTGCCGGGCGCGACCGGGAAATGCGCTTGTCCTTGATGGTCGTCACGCCGCTCAGCGTATCGCCTGCGAGCACGGGACGCTTCCACCGCGTAAACTCCACGCCGGGACCGCCTTGCGAGGTGGAATCAGTCAGATAGGCATCACAGACCAGCCGCATGATGAGGGAAACGGTGTGCCATCCCGATGCGGCCAGCCCGCCCAGCACGCTGGCCTTGCCCGCTTCCTCGTCCAGATGGAAGGGCTGCGGGTCGAACGCGCTGGCAAATTCTATGATTTCTTCCTTGCTGATCGTACGAGGACCGAAGGGAAGGGTCATTCCCGGTTCCATATCCTCGTAGGCATATTTCGGCAGAGGCTTGCTCACCCTCGATCTCCTCCATACTCATAAAGTGCGATGCACTCTCACTGAATCGTACCACGATTTTCCCTCATCCTGAGGAGGCTCGCGAGCTTGCGAGGGAGCCGTCTCGAAGGAAGAGGGCAGGCACTGTGCGTTTTCCCCGACCCTTCGAGACGCCGTTTTCAACGGCTCCTCAGGGTGAGGGAAAGAAAGGCGTCGAGAGTATAGGTGACACCTCCCGGAATCAAAAACTCTCCCACATCACTACACATTATTCAGACGCGAAATCAGTTCACACTTTTGGGAGGCGCGCCTTATACCAGAGCGGTTCCTGTTCTGACAGAATCGCCGGAACCGCTCTAACTATTTGTTCTATCGCATTATCCAACGCATCGAAGCGGGATAAGAAATCAGTCCGGTGAACTGATTTCCCCGCGTAGACGTTTCACACTTTTGCTGGAAATGCTCTAGGTCTCGTTGAGCCTGACTCATCGAGACCTGGTTGAGCCCGTGCGGTGATTGAGCATTTTCAGGGCGTGATGCGTTAGCATTTCAGCGCCCTGCTATCAGGTATTGAAGCGGAACAGCATCACATCGCCGTCATGAACGATGTATTCCTTGCCTTCATCCCTTGCCTTGCCAGCTTCCTTCGCGCCGACTTCGCCGTTGTATTTGACATAGTCTTCATAGGCGATGGTCTGGGCGCGGATGAAGCCGCGCTCGAAATCGGTGTGGATGACACCGGCGGCGGCTGGAGCCTTGGTGCCGCGCTTGATGGTCCAGGCGCGGGTTTCCTTGGGGCCAGCGGTGAAATAGGTGATGAGGTCGAGCAGCTTGTAACCGGCGCGGATCAGGCGGTCGAGGCCCGGCTCTTCAAGGTCCATGCTTTCCAGATATTCCCTGGCTTCCTCATCGGGAAGCTGCGCGACTTCCGCCTCGATCGCAGCCGAAATGATGACCGTCTGGGCACCCTGTTCCTCGGCCATCTTGCCAACGGCGGCGCTGTATTCGTTGCCCTTCGCAGCATCGCCTTCCGCGACGTTGCAGACATAGAGCACAGGCTTCGAGGTCAGAAGGTTCAGGCCCTTCAGCGTCAGCAGGTCCTCGGGAGAAATGTCCTTCAGCATCAGGCGGACAGGCTGGCCGTTCTGGAGCAGTTCAAGAGCGGCTTCCATCACCGGCAGGACGGTGAGCGCTTCCTTGTCCTTGCCCGTCGCCCGCTTGCGGATCTGCACGATGCGGCGCTCGATGCTTTCGAGGTCCGACAGCATCAGTTCCGTTTCGACCGTCTGGGCATCCGATACGGGATCGATGCGGCCTTCGACATGGGTAATGTCGTCATCCTCGAAGCAGCGTAGCACATGCACGATGGCGTCGACTTCGCGAATATTGGCGAGGAACTGGTTGCCGAGGCCTTCGCCCTTCGAGGCGCCGCGCACGAGGCCCGCAATATCGACGAAGTTGATGCGGGTCGGGATGATTTCCTTCGAGCCGGCGATCCCGGCGATTTCGTTCTGGCGCGGGTCCGGAACGGCCACTTCGCCGGTATTCGGCTCGATGGTGCAGAATGGATAGTTCGCGGCCTGTGCGGCGGCCGTTTTGGTCAGCGCGTTGAAAAGCGTCGACTTGCCAACGTTTGGCAGGCCAACGATGCCGCATTTGAAACCCATGATCGTACCTATCAGACTAGAATTTTCTTGGTGTGGCTATGCGTCATAGGACGGCACAGCGTCAATCCTTTTTCCCGAAAAGCCGCTTGAGCATGTCGGCCATCGGGCCGCTTTCGGGAATATTCGGTTTTTTCTGGTTTGGCCGCGCCTGGCGGATATGGCTCTGCGTCTTTGCCTTTGCTTCGGGCGGGGCTTTCTCAAGCTGCGCGGGGTCGGCCTTGAAACCGTTTGGACGCTGATTGCCGTCGCCCATGGCGAGCGCAACGCGGTTCATGAAACTGTTGTCCTCGCCGCGGGCGAGCATGGCGACATTATCGGCGACAGCGCCCAGAAGCGTATCCAGCCATTCATTGTCGACCTTGGCGAAATCGCCGAGAACATAATTATGCACGAGTTCCTTCGCGCCGGGATGGCCGATGCCAAGCCGCATGCGGCGATAATTCTGGCCGCCGGAGAAGGATTGCATATGGGCGTCGATGGACTTGATGCCGTTATGGCCACCGGAGCCGCCGCCGGTCTTGATGCGCAGCTTGCCGGGATTGAGATCGAGTTCGTCATAGATCACGACGAGATCGGCAGGCGTCAGCTTGTAGAAGCGCATGGCCTCGCCGACAGACTGGCCGGAAAGGTTCATGAAGGTCTGCGGCTTGATGAGCAGCACCTTTTCGCCATCGATCACGCCATCGGCGATCTCGGCCTGAAACTTCTTCTGCCAGTTGGAAAAGCGATGGCGGCGGAATATTTCATCCGCCGCCATGAAACCGATATTGTGCCGGTTATGCGCATATTTGGGGCCCGGATTGCCAAGACCTGCAATGAGCAGCATGGTTTGAGCCCCTAAATAATTACTCGGCGTCCTTGGCTTCTTCCGCAGCGCCTTCCGAGGCAGCTTCTTCCGACTTCAGGCCGGCAGGAGCAGCGATCGTGGCGATGGTGAAGTCGCGATCCTGGATAGCAGGCGTCACGCCCTTCGGCAGCTTGATTGCCGAAATGTGGACGGAGTCGCCGATTTCGAGGCCGGTCAGGTCGACGTCGAGTGCTTCCGGAATTGCATTGGCCGGAACGATCAGTTCAACGTCGTGACGAACGATGTTGAGAACGCCGCCGCGCTTGATGCCCGGAGCTGCTTCTTCGTTCTTGAAGTGGACCGGAACATTCACATGGACGACCGACTTCGCGGAAACGCGCAGGAAGTCGACATGCTGCGGGAAGTCACGGACCGGATCCAGCTGGTAGTCCTTCGGGAGGACCTGAATCTTCTTGCCGTCCACTTCGATCGTGGCAACTGTGGTCTTAAAGCCACCGCCATGAATCTTGTAGAAGATCTCCTTGTAGGAGACGGCGATTGCGAGGGGTTCCTGCTTGTCGCCATAGATGACTGCAGGAATCTGGCCGTTGCGACGCAGTTCGCGGGAGGACCCCTTACCAACCCGGGTACGCAGATCGGCCTTGAGCACGTAAGTCTCGCTCATGGCATTTCCTTTCGATGTTACTGGAGTGTCGCCCGCTGTATAATCTGCGCATGACCTTGTCCGAAAACTGGTTTCCACTTTTCGGGACCATGCTTCAACAAACGACATGAAACAGCCCGTATCGTCTGTCACAAGGTGAAAGACCGGACCGCTCCATTCCGCGTTGCCTCCAAGGGTGTCTACGCGGATGGCGGTGCTATAGAGCATAGCGCGCGGCGGTGCAAGTTTTTTGGGTTTGCCCCACACGGAGGCTGACGGGCGATAGTTGAAAAAGTGATCCCGATGGCCTATATTCGGATCGGTAGCTGAAGCGCTAACTCCAGCTACCGTGTTCTTAGATAAAGAATTGTGCCCGCACTGTGGCTTGCCAGCCAGTGCGGGTTTTCTTTATTCTAAGCGTGAATCTGATGGGTATTAACCACATTCAATTCACCTCCGAATAGAGAGCAAAGCCTTTGCCACGGTCGAGGTGGCTCATCCTCCCCGACGCGCCCGCTGGCTGGACGCTTGCTGCTTTTGCCCCCTGACAGGATTGCTATCAAAACTTCAGGTTGAAATCTACTGCCCGGCATCTGTGGGCATTTGTCTTAACGGGTGGCAATGACAGCCGCGAAAGTGTTAAGCGGGTGCCTGATCGACTGGCCGGTTTTCTGCGCGAGTCGTCTGTTCCTGCAATGTTGAAACAAGGAGGCGAGATGCAGGTCGGTATCGACATGGGTTCTGTTGCTGGAAGCGGTTCTGCCTCGGCAGCGGCGCTTGGCGGCGGCAAGCAGGCCATGCTTGATCTTGAAGAGCTTCTCGCCACGCGCCTGCTCGTGCAGGGCAATTCCGGCTCGGGCAAGTCGCACCTTCTGCGCCGCCTGCTTGAACAGAGCGCGCAATGGGTGCAGCAGTGCATAGTCGATCCCGAAGGGGATTTCGTCACGCTCGCCGATCTTTACGGCCATGTCGTCGTTGATGCCGCCCGCACCGAAGCCGAACTGACCCGCATTGCCGGACGCATCCGCCAGCATCGTGTATCCGTCGTGCTCAATCTGGAAGGGCTGGACGTCGAGCAGCAGATGCGCTCGGCTGCGGCTTTTCTTGGCGGACTTTTCGATGCCGAACGCGATTATTGGTATCCGATGCTGGTTGTGGTGGACGAGGCGCAGCTTTTTGCGCCTGCCGCCGCCGGTGAAGTGTCGGATGAAGCGCGCAAGCTTTCGCTGGGCGCGATGACCAACCTCATGTGCCGTGGTCGAAAGCGCGGTCTTGCCGGGGTTATTGCGACGCAGCGACTGGCGAAGCTCGCCAAGAACGTCGCTGCCGAGGCCTCGAATTTTTTGATGGGGCGCACTTTTCTCGATATCGACATGGCGCGTGCCGCCGACCTTCTCGGCATGGAGCGCAAACAGGCTGAGATGTTCCGCGATTTGCAGCGCGGGCATTTCGTGGCGCTTGGGCCCGCCCTGTCGCGCCGTCCATTGCCGATCAAGATCGGCAAGGTGGAAACATCGGCACGGTCTTCTTCGCCGAAACTGATGCCGCTTCCCGATGCGCCCGAAGACGCGCTCGATCTTATCTTCACGCCTGCGCCGCAGGAAATCCGCACCGCCGTGCGCAGGGCGCCGCCACCGCCACCGCCGCCATCGACGGCGGAAATCCTGGCTCAGGTGGCAAAGCCCAAGCCGGAAGCCGAACCGGTCGAAGCGCCGCTTTTCCCCGGCATCGTGGAAGCCGAACGCGAAGAGCTTCTGGAAAAGGTGATGCGCGAGATCGTGGACGATCCGGAAGCCTCGTTCCGCTCGGTTGCCGTTCTCTATCAGGACTTTCTGGTGCGTTGCCGCATTCACCGCGTTCCGGGCGAACCACTGGCCCTGCCGGCATTCCGGCGCAGGCTCGCCGTGGCGCAGGCCAGCATTGAAAGCGATGTCGCCAATGGCGAGACATGGCAGCAGGCGCTTATCCTTTCGGAAAGCCTCACCGACGATGTGCAGGGCGTGTTCCTGATCGTGGCGCAGGCAGCGGTGACGGGTGCGCCTTGCCCGTCCGACGCGGCGCTGGCGCGGGCCTATGGCACGCATTCGTTCAGTCGTGCGCGGCGTCTCCTGACCTATTTCGAAGAGCGCGGGCTTCTGGTCGTGCGTAACGACTTCAAGGGAATGCGCATCGTCAATTTTCCCGATCTTGGCTGTGAGACCGCGCCGGGCGATCCGAATGCGCCGGATGATCTGGCCGAAGAAGGTGCCGCAGCCGAGTAAGCCTGTGAAAACCGTCATGAACCTGTAATGATTGTCAGCAAGAGCTTGGTCGGATCATTCAGGATGACAGCGTGACACAGCCAATAAAGCAGCCGGATTTCAAAGAACTTTTCGCGACATTCGGCAAGATCGGGCTTTTGTCCTTCGGCGGGCCGGCAGCGCAGATCGCCATGTTGCAGCGCGTTCTCGTGGATGAGAAGAAATGGATGGATCAGGAGCGGCTGATCCATGCGCTCAATTTCTGCATGTTGCTGCCGGGGCCGGAAGCCATGCAGCTTGCGACCTATTCCGGCTGGGCGGTGAAAGGCTGGCGCGGCGGCTTGCTGGCCGGGCTTTTGTTCGTGCTGCCCGGTGCGGTCGTCATGTTGGCATTGTCGGCGCTTTACGTCGCCTTCGGGCATGTCGATGTTGTGGCGGGATTGCTGTTCGGCCTCAAGGCTGCGGTGCTGGCCGTGGTCTTTGAGGCGCTCTATCGGATGGCCAGACGGACATTGGCGTCGGGTTTTTCCTATTGCGTAGCGGTCACTGCATTCATTGCGATAGCGCTTTTGAAACTGCCGTTTCCGCTCGTCGTGCTGCTGGCGGCTGTCGCCGGCGGCCTGCGCCATGCCATTCAGGGAAATAGTGCAGCAACAGTTCTGGGGCAGGCGACACCAGGTGCGCTGCGGGAATTCACGCAGCAGACACTGATCTGGGGCGGGCTGTGGCTTTTGCCTCTGCTGGGGCTCTTCCTCGCCTTTGGCGGCGGGCATGTCTTCGTGCAGGAAGCCGCCTTCTTCTCGAAGCTTGCGGCGGTAACGTTCGGTGGCGCTTATGCGGCCCTTTCCTATACGGCGCAGCAGGCGGTCGAGCATTTCGGCTGGATGAAGCCCGGCGAGATGCTGACCGGGCTCGGTCTTGCCGAGACCACGCCGGGACCGCTGATCCTCGTGCTGGTATTCGTCGGCTTCGTGGGGGCGGCGAACCTTTCGGGTCTGCCGCCGCTGCTCGGCGGCTTTTTCGGCGGATTGATCGCGCTGTGGTTTACCTTCGTGCCCTGCTTTCTATGGATACTGGCAGGGGCGCCCTTCGTGGAGCGGCTGCGTCAGGTGCGCTGGCTGTCGGCGATGCTGGGCGGCATTACGGCTGCGGTCGTGGGCGTGATTGCCAATCTGGCGCTGTGGTTCTCGCTGCATGTCCTGTTTTCACAGGTCGTGGAGAAGGCGGTCGGTCCCTTCACGCTGCCGCTTCCGGTCTGGAGCACAATAGACAATGCCGCCGTCCTGATCGCAGGCGCGGCGGCATTGTTGCTTGTCGTCTTCAGGATGAACATGCCGCTCGTGCTGTTGCTGGCGGCATGTTTCGGGATCGCCCTCAGGCTGTTGTTTTAGTCGAACAGGCTCGAAACCGACTCTTCCGCTGCCGTGCGGGCAATGGCTTCGCCGATGAGGTCCGAGATCGACAGCACGCGGATGTTCGGCGCGTCGTTGATGGCGGTGGTCGGCTGGATGGAATCGGTGATGACCAGTTCTTTCAGCTTGGACGAGGCGATACGCGCAACCGCGCCGCCGGACAGAACGCCGTGCGTGATATAGGCGGTGACGCTGTTGGCGCCCTTGTTGAGCAGGGCTTCGGCTGCATTGCAGAGCGTGCCGCCGGAATCGACGATATCGTCGAACAGCAGGCAGTCCTTGCCGGAAACATCGCCGATGACGTTCATGACTTCCGATTCACCCGGGCGTTCGCGGCGCTTGTCGACGATGGCGAGCTGCGCGTCGATGCGCTTTGCGAGCGAACGGGCGCGCACCACGCCGCCGACGTCCGGCGAAACGACCATGCAGTTGCCGGTGGCATAATGGGCCTTCACATCGCGGGCGATGACCGGAACGGCGTAGAGGTTGTCGGTCGGGATATCGAAGAAGCCCTGGATCTGACCGGCGTGAAGATCAAGCGTCAGGACGCGGTTGGCACCGGCTTCGGTGATGAGGTTGGCGACGAGCTTGGCCGAGATCGGCGTGCGCGGGCCGGGCTTGCGGTCCTGGCGGGCATAGCCGAAATAGGGCAGGACTGCGGTGATGCGACGGGCCGAGGAACGGCGGAAGGCATCGATCATGATGAGTAGTTCCATCAGGTGATCGTTTGCCGGGTAGGAGGTCGATTGCAGAACGAATACGTCTTCGCCGCGCACGTTTTCCTGAATCTCTACGAAGATTTCCTGATCGGCGAAGCGACGGACGCTGGCCTTACCGAGCGGAATGTTGAGATATTGAGCAACGGATTCGGCAAGAACCCGGTTGGAGTTGCCTGCGAAAAGTTTCATTCTTTTGCCTCTGACGCCGATGCGGTCGCGGTTTGCAGTCTGGTTGTCGCAAAAGTCCGCCGTAACGGACAATCTCAAAAATTTTAAAGCTGCGTACTTATCTGACGGGATCAAGTACAGCAGCTTGCAAGGTTCTTTCGGATGCGGGGGCTATTGCAAAGAGTCACAGTTATTGCAAGGCCCGAAGGGACACAATTGCTGCAAAAAGGCCGGTATTGCGGCTTTCCCACAGTATGACAGACCGATTCAGCAAAAGATTTCAGTCTTTTGCTGCCGAAGCAAGTTTCTATGCGCGATTTGCCGCAAGCCAGGTCGAATATTCCTGCATGGTGCGGTCGGCGATTGCCTGCATTGCGGAAGCCGGAACGACGCTCCATGAGTCTGCCGCAGCGCCCGGAACTTTCTCCTGACCCTGTATGCGGTGAAGGCGGTTGCCGGACGCATCGAGAACGTCCCAGACGTAGAGAACCGTGGTCTGGTTATCTTCCGAAAGAACGGAGAAATAGCCCTTCATCACATAGGCCGCGCCCGTATCATTATTGCCCGCAAGCTCGATGCCCTTTGCCTTGGCGTCATCGTTGATGCGATGGGTCAGCGGCGTCACCACATTGACCGGCGCGCCGACGATGGGGGCGATATGCAGCTTGCCCGGCTTGAGGCCCGCACTGCGCTGCGGCGTCGCTGGCGCGGTGGTTGCGGGCGTGGTGCCGGTTGCGGTTGTTCCGGCGGGTTGCGCGGTGCCCGTCGCCGGGGTGCCGGGCGTCGTGGCCGGTGCAACGGTTTGGCCCGAACTCTGGCCAGAACTCTGGCCAGAATTCTGGCCAGAGGCTGGGCCCGGGCCCTGATTGCTGCCTTGCACGTTCAGCGCGGATTCAGTGCTGTTGCAGGCAGCGAGGACGCTTGTCAGCATCCCGGCCAGAAACAGCATCGTTGAAAGATGTGCCTTGTTCATGTTCGGCTTCATGCTCCTGAAGGCGCAGGTTCCCTGCGATAGGGCATTTCAGTTCATACCGTCGACTTTTCCCGACGTGCCGTTTTATCGCCGATTGCGCCTCATTTGACAATCATATCAAGAGAATGGCGGGATAATGGCTGAGCAGCCCCATTTGTTGTGAGATATGTCTGTCCCAGCGTCATGGCGGTCTGCGTATCGGAGTCCATGATGATCATATGCGCGAAAAGCGTCATGTCCGGCTGGATGCTTTCCGGATTTCCGGCATAGAACATCTGCGGGTCCATCCATGACGGCGTGAAGCGCGCGCCCACCGAATAGCCGCAGGCATTGAGGCGGTGGCGGGTGAGCCCATGCGCCTCCATGGTCCGCGCATGGGCATCGAACACGTCGCCGAATGTCGAGGCGGGCGTCATCGCCGCTTCCACGGCTTCCAGCGCCTCGCGCGCGGCGGCGTAAAGCTCCTGATGATGCGTGGTCGGCTTGCCGACGATCAGCGTGCGCATCATCGGCGCATGGTAATGCCGGAAGACGCCCGACCATTCGAGCGTGAGCTGGTCGTTCTTGTTCAGCTTGCGCCGGCCGGATTTATAGCGGCAGAGCAGGGCGTCGTCGCCCGAGCCGATGATATATTCGTTCGCCGGATAATCGCCGTCGCCCGCGAAATTGGCGCTCATCATCGCAGCCAGAATATCGGCCTCGCTCGCGCCGCCTTTGGTCAGCTTGATCGCCGCATCAAGCGCATCGTCGCTGAGTTCCGCGGCGCGCTTGGCATAGGCGATTTCGGCAGGGCTTTTCAGCAAGCGCAGGCGATCCACCATGCCGGAGGCATCGTAAAGCTTGGCAAAGCTCTGCAACTGTTCGTCCAGCTTGCGGGCATTGGCCCCGGTAAGGCCGTGCGTCTGGTATTCGATGCCGATCCGGGTGCCGAGAAGGTCCAGTTCCGTCAGGATATTGCGCAGGTCCGAGGCCGGATTGGCATTGTCGCGGTCGGTCCAGACCACGATATTCTCGATATTCGAAGTATGACGCGCCTGCCGGAGATCGGCGGAGCGCGTCATCAGCACCATGGACCCGTCGGCTTTCACGACGAGGCACTGGAAGAAGCAGAAGCCGAACGTGTCATAGCCGGTCAGCCAGTACATGCTCTCCTGTGCGAACAGCAGAAGGGCATCCAGCTTCTCCTCCTCCATCTTCAAGGTCAGACGGTCGCGACGTGCGGCGAATTCTTCCGGCTCGAAGTGAAGGGCCATGCGGTTCTCCTAATCTTCCTGGGTGGCGGTGTCTTCTATGATGGCAATGGCTGCGATCTGACGCCCGTAATCGGGTTCATTGCGATGGGTGGTGCGCCGGTAGGAATAGAACTGGTCCTCATCGGCATAGGTGCACTGGCGCAGCGATTCCGCCTGCACACCTGCCTTCGTCAGGCGGTCGGTGATGAATGTCCACAGGTCGAACAGCTTGTGGTCCGCCTTGTCGGATGGGCGGAAATAGGCGGTATAGGCCGGGTCCCTGCCGATGAATTCGGCATAGAATTCCGGTCCGACCTCATAATTGTCGGGGCCGATGGTGGGGCCGAGAACAGCCACGATATTCTCGCGCTTCGCGCCGAGCCCGATCATGGCTTCGATGGTGTTTTCCAGCACGCCGCCAAAAGCGCCGCGCCATCCCGCATGAGCAGAGCCGATGATTCCCGCTTCGTGATCGGCAAACAGCACTGGCCCGCAATCGGCGGAAAGCGCACCGATGGCGATGCCGGGAACATTGGTCACCATGGCGTCGGCCTTCGGGCGCGGGCTGCCGAATGGTTCGGTGACGTGGAGGACATCTGGCGAATGAACCTGATGCACGGTCATGAGATGATCGGGCGCAACGCCGAGGCTTTCGGCTACGCGGCGGCGATTCTCCGCGACCTTTTCCGGTACATCGTTCGATCCGCTTCCGACGTTGAGGCCCGTATAGATGCCGTCGGAAACGCCGCCCTTGCGGGTGAAGAAGCCGTGCGCAATCCGCTTCCCGTTCTGTCCGACGGGCTTTTCAAGGAGAGGCGAACGGAGCGGTTGCGGCATGTCGGTCATGGCATTCTTTCGTTAAACGGCGGGATGGTGGGGGAGGTCGGTTGGCTTGTCAATCGAAGCTTTCGCTAACATGGAACTGCAAATGGAATGAGCTTTGTGTCGGAATCGCTGATGGCCAGCACCTTGAACAAGGTTCCCATCTGATCGGGCGCGGCCAGTCTTTCGACATCCTGCCGGATTTTTTCCTGAAATGCCGCATCCTTGCCCGCGCCCAGCCGTCCGGCGCGATCGATCAGGCCCATTGCGAGCAGAAACTCGCCCTGCGTCATCGTTCCGGTCTTGCAGTTGCTGGCGCGTGCCGCCTTCTCCAGCATGTCGAAATCGACATGGCTGGTAAGATCGGCTTCCCCCGGATGGGCGAACACATCGTCAAAGCTGTGTTTCAGCATGGCTTGCAGCGTATCGCCGAAACCGGATTCCAGATGGCCGTAATCGATGTTGAGCGCCGCGCCGCGCGTTGTGGCAATTCGGCTGGCGATTTCCTGCATCAGGGCCGTGCGCGCCGGGGCCGCTTCAAAGATGGCGCCTTCTTCCGCCGTGGCGTGATCTTGCGGAAGGAGAGCCGGGTCTATGCCGCCCAGACCGCTGACGAAGTGAAATTCGTCCTTGTCGTCGAGCGCGATCATCCGTTCGACAAAGCGGCCACCCACCTTGACGAACTGGCGGAAAGGAATGGCGTCGAAGAGTTCGTTGGTGACGAGGATCAGCGGCCCGTCAGCTATGTCGGAAAAGCGCTCGAACCAGTCGATTTTTACGCCTGCACCGGCCAGCTTTTCCTTTTGCCTGTCGACAAGGCGCGGGCTGGTTTCGACCATGGCGATGCGGGCAGCGCCAAGCATTTGCGGGGCAAGCCTGCCGATGGTGCGCAGCATGTCGCTCATCAGCGTGCCGCGACCGGGGCCGATCTCGCACAGCACCACATTGTCCGGGCGTCCCAGCGCATCCCATTCGCTGACGCACCAGATGCCGATCAGCTCGCCGAACATCTGGCTCACTTCCGGCGCGGTGATGAAATCGCCGTCACGTCCGAAAGGTTCGCGCGTGGTGTAATAGCCAGCCTCGCGGTCGCCGAGGCAGGCGGCCATGTAATCGGCGACGCTGATCGGCCCGGAGGCGGCGATCAGGCGTTTCAGCCGGTCTTTCAGCGATGACTCAGGCATCTTTGGCTGCTGCGCGGTTGGCGCGCCACATGGCCCAGAGCCCGATCAGCACCATCGGCACCGAAAGCACCATGCCCATGGTGAGCCAGCCGCCGAGGAGATAGCCAAGCTGGGCGTCCGGCTCGCGGAAGAATTCCACCACGATGCGGCTGAGGCCGTAGCCGGTGACGAATGCGCCTGCGATGAAGCCGGGTTTCTTCAGCTTGCGTCCGACCCAGACGAGCAGGAACAGCACGAAGAAGAGCACGAGACCCTCAAGCAAGGCTTCGTAAAGCTGGCTTGGATGGCGCGGCAACGGGCCGCCATTGGGGAAATAGACCGCCCATCGCACATCGCTGACCCGGCCCCAGAGTTCCGAATTGATGAAATTGGCGACGCGCACGACGCCGAGGCCGACCGGCACGCCGGCGGCGATCGTGTCGAACATGCTCCACACCCTGATGCCGCGTGAGCGGGCAAACAGGATCATGGCGAGCGTGGTGCCCAGAATGCCGCCGTGGAACGACATGCCGCCATCCCAGACCGCCGGAATGGCGAGCGGGTTGGAGATGTAGAAGGAGAAATTATAGAAGAGCACATAGCCGATGCGCCCGCCAAGCACGACGCCGAGCGCGGCCCAGATGACGAAGTCGTCGAGCGCTTCCGGGGCCATGGGCGGCTGGTTGTTCGCCCACAGGCGGTGGCTTCGCAGGAGCTTCTTGCCATACCACCAGGCGAACATGATGCCGACCACATAGCCGAGGCCGTACCAGTGCACTGCCAGCGGCCCGATCCGGAAAATCACCGGATCGATATTGGGGAAGGCGAGCGCCGATACGGGCAGCAACGTCTCAATCATGAAATCACTCCGTTTTGTGAGGGAACATGCTGGACCAGCCCTTGCCGGTCAAGCCGTTCCCGCCGTGCTGCAAATCGCGTTTTGCGGCGCCTGCGGTGCTCATCTACCCTTAAGGCAGCCTTAAGTACATTCGCCTCGGGTTTCCCGATCCCGCAGGAGCCCCTGATTTTGCTTTCGTTGCGCCGAAGCCGATCACTTTCCATAGCCGAGCTTGCATCGGACCCGAGACGGCCCTATTTCAAATTTATGTTTTCAACAGGTCTCTCCTGGAAATAAGGAATGATTGCCATGACCAGCGGACAGAACCGGGTTCTCGATGAACTCGCCAAGCTTGTGACGGATGCGGCAGGCGCTGCGCAGGGCGTGCGCCGCGAAGTGGAAACGGCGTTGCGTTCACAGGGCGAACGGGTGCTGAACACGCTCGACGTGGTGCAGCGCGAAGACTTCGAAGCCGTTCGTGAAATGGCGATCAAGGCACGTGCCGAAAACAGCGCCCTGCTGGCAAGAATCGAAGCTCTCGAAGCGCGTCTTGCGAAATTCGAAGTCGATTCCGATGCCAAATCGGCAAAATCGGCTTCAACTTCGGCTAAATCCAAAAATAATCCCTGAATATTTATTAACAGGCCGCAAGTGGCAAAAACCCTTGTCTTAGAGTCGGTTAAGGCAAGGGGTGCGGCCCGCCCCTCATATATTTCCACATGCTTTCATGTCTCTTTTTTGAAAAGGGGCTGGCGTTCAGATTCAGCATCAATAGACTGAAAACACTACATGATTCGTAATGTGGTCATGTAGGCGGCGGCGAGGGGCTGTGTGTCAGGTTTCGCGTCTTTCAGGCTGCTTTCCAGTATCAGTTGCGTATGTGCGTGTGCCATTGGGGCGCTTGCATGCCACCGTGCATGCCGGTTCCTCGACCGATCAATTCGTGCCTGTTTTCCTGCGCTTGTTCTTGCGCGGTGACCGGCGCGGGCGGGCAGTTATCTGCACGCCGGGAATTAGGAAACATCTGGGGGCAGATGGTTCCCAGAACAGGAAACGGACATGAGCCTTCTTGAGCTTGAATTCGCACGTGAGGCGCATCCGGTGGATGTGATCGAACAGGTCGCGCATTCAAACGACTGGACGTTCGAGCGGACTGGCGACGACGAAATCGCAATCTCGGTTGCGGGCAACTGGACTGACTATCACATCTCGTTTTCCTGGATGGAGGATTTCGAGGCACTGCATCTGGCCTGCGCATTCGACATCAAGGTGGCCGAGCCGCGCGTCAACGAAGTGATGCGCCTGCTTTCGCTCATCAACGAAAAACTGCTGATGGGCCATTTCGACCTCTGGCAGCAGGAAGGGGCGATCATGTATCGCCAGTCGCTGTTGCTGGCGGGCGGCGCTGAGCCGACGAGCCGTCAGGTGGAAGTGCTGCTGTCGGCGGCGCTGGAAGCCTGCGAGGCCTATTTCCAGGCTTTCCAGTTCGTGGTCTGGTCGGGCGTCACGGCCCGCGAGGCGCTGGAAAGTGTTGTGTTCGAGACAGTCGGTCGCGCCTGACTATAAATCAGTTTAATTTTGGCCCGGCGCTCGCGCCGGGTTTTCTGCGAGGCCGGGAGCGCGGGCCGGGGAGTGAAAGAATGAGCGAAGCAACCACCATCAGCTGGGCAGATTTCGAAAAGGTCGATATCCGCAGCGGAACCATCGTGGAAGCCGTACCATTTCCCGAAGCGCGCAAGCCCGCCTACAAGCTGAAGATCGATTTCGGCGAAAAGATCGGCGTCAGGAAGTCGTCGGCACAGATCACGAAGCACTACACGCCCGAGCAACTCATCGGCAAGCAGGTCATGGCTGTGGTGAATTTCCCGCCGCGGCAGATCGGCCCCTTCATGTCGGAAGTGCTGACGCTCGGCATGCCGGACGAGGACGGCGAAGTGGTTCTCGCGGCAATCGACAAGCCGGTGCCGAACGGCGGCAAGCTTTATTAAGAGCGTTCTGCAACCGCGTCGACCCCTCATCCTGAGGAGGCTCCTGAGCTTGCGAAGGAGCCGTCTCGAAGGACGAGGGCAGGCACTGTGGCAGGCATTGTGCGTTTTCCCTCAGCCCTTCGAGACGCCGTTTTCAACGGCTCCTCAGGATGAGGGAAAAGAAGCGTGAAAACTCCTGCTTATCGCTTTGCTCTGAAGTTTATTTCCCGAGCCCCAAGCCAGAACGCCTGGAGAATTTCCAGCAAAAGTGTGTAACGTCTAGGCGGGGAAATCGGTTCACCGGACTGATTTCCTAACCCACTTCGATGCGTTGAATAATGAGATAAAACAAATAGTTAGAGCGGCTCCGGCGATTAGGACAGGAACCGCTCTAAGCCGGAATATGGATGATGGCGCGGAGGCCGCCCAGAGGCGAATCTTCCAGCGAAATGTCGCCGCCGTGGCTGCGCGCAATGTCGCGTGCAATGGCAAGCCCCAGCCCGCCCGTGCCGCCTGAATCCTGCGTTCGCGCTTCATCCAGCCGGACGAATGGCTTGAAGACATCTTCCCGCCGGTCTTCCGGAATGCCGGGCCCGTCATCGTCCACGACGACTTTCAGCCAGCCTTCGACATGCGAAATCGACAGCTCGACATTTTGCGCGTGACGGAAGGCGTTCGATACGAGATTACTCACCAGACGCGAGAAGGCGTTCGGGCGCACATGAACCTCGCTGTCGCCCTCGACATGATATTTGAAGCCGCGTTCGCGCAGACGCGCCTCGTTCTCCAGCTTCTCGCAGAGTTTGGTGACATCATAGCTTGCCGTTTCTTCCGAACCTTCGCCGCGCGCAAAGGCAAGATAGCCTTCGAGCATCGTCTGCATGTCGGCGATATCCTGATTGAGCGGTTCGGTGTCGATGGAATGGCCAGCCAGCGCCAGTTGCAGCTTGAAGCGGGTGAGGATGGTGCGCAGGTCGTGGCTGACGCCCGACAGCATGGCCGTGCGCTGCTCGATCTGGCGCTCGATGCGCGAGCGCATCTGGATGAAGGCAATGCCGGCGCGGCGTACTTCCTCGGCCCCGCGCGGATGGAAGCCCTCCGGCATGGGGCGCCCCTTGCCGAAACTTTCCGCCGCCTCGGCAAGCTGCTGGATCGGCTTGATCTGGTTGCGCAGGAAGGCGATGGCGATGATGAGCAGAACCAGCGCGGTGCCGACCATCCAGGTCAGGAAGATGCCCGTATTGGACGCATAGGCCTGGCTGCGCCTTGCAAAGACGCGCAACACCTTGTCCTCAAGCTTGATGCGGATTTCGATGAGATCGGAATCGCCCACCGTATCCACCCAGAAGGGCCGGTTGATCTGGCGGGTGATTTCTTCGCTCAGGAAGTAATCGAGAATGGCGAAGAACGGCTTCGGTCCGGGCGGCGGCAGCGGATCGGGCGGCAGGATCGAAATGTTCAGCGCCAGCCGCTGCTGCGAGATGCGGATCAGATTATCGTAGCCCGGTTCCTGCGGATAGGTTTCCAGAATATCGATGATGCCCGCAATATCGCGCACGACGGCGGTGGACAGGCGTTCCGTCACCATCTGCCAGTGACGCTCCATGAACACATAGGCGATCACGGATTGCAGCAGCACCATCGGTGCGATGATGATGATGAGCGACCGCGCATAAAGCCCCTTGGGCATGGTGCGGGCCAACCAGCGGGAGAATTTTCTCAAGGGCGATTTCATCGTGTCAGGCCCACACTGGCTGCGGCACAAGGCCGGTATTCGGGGCGGTATTCGGGTCGGTATTCGGGGCGGTGATCGCGCTTCGCGACGGCCTTCCCGGCGTCTGGCGCAGCCGAAAAGTTCTTTTCAGGCTGCGCTTCGCGTTTTGTGAGAATACCATTTCCGATCGCACTATCCCGGCTCTGCCGAATGCTACTCGATGCTCAGCTTGTAGCCGATGCCGCGCACGGTCTGGAGCCAGACCGGATTGGCCGGGTCCTGCTCGATCTTGCGGCGAAGGCGATTGATCTGCACGTCGATGGTGCGCTCGCCGACATCGCCGTCCTGACCGGTCAGCTCATGACGGGGGATCGTTTCACCGGCGCGCTCCGCGAAGATCGCCATGATATCCTGTTCGCGATCCGTCAGCTTGATCGTTTCGGAACCCTTCTTCAATTCGCGGCGCGGGATGAAGAAAGTGTAGGGGCCGAACACTATCTGTTCGATCTTCGGCTGCGCCGGAGGCGCGCCGCGCCGCAGGATATTGTTGATGCGAAGCGTCAGCTCGCGGGGATCGAAGGGCTTGGGCAGATAGTCATCGGCGCCAGCGGCCAGCCCGTCGATGCGGCTGTCGGTTTCCGACAATGCCGTCAGCATGAGAATGGGAACATTCTTCTGCTCGCGCAGCGAGCGCGTCAGCGAAACGCCGGTTTCGCCCGGCATCATGACGTCGAGGATGAGCAGATCGAAGTCGATGCCTTCCAGCTTGCGGCGCGCTTCAGCGGCGCTGCCAGCCATGGTGACACGGAAACCGCTATTCGTCAGATATTGCGAAAGAAGGCTGCGAATGCGCGTATCGTCATCAACGACGAGGAGATGCGGCGCGTCATCCGAAAGCGTTTTTTCTTCTTCTGCTGCCATGGCGTGTTTCGATCCCGTTCCGATAATTTGACTTCAGCATCCCGGCATCATGCCCGATGCTTTGGCATGCATATTATCGACAGGAATGCGGCACGTCCATTCACTGCCTGCATGCGCCTGTTTTTATGCAATCATTTAGTGTCTGGTCCAAAGCCGCCATGCCCTGCTGCAAATAGCGGCTTTCTGCGCTGCCGAGGCGCATATACTTTCAAGTATTGCTCAAGCTGCGGTTGTCGAAACCCGTCATTTTCGCCACGGCCTGACGCTTCTTATTCAGACACTTTCTGCAACGATGCGTAACACTTCGCCTCACACCTGCCGGGACGATGGATCATCGGCAGAAAACTCGTCGATCTGCGCACGCCGTTCGGGATTGACCATATTATAGAGAAAGCGTTCGATCACCGCGCGGTCCTGCGGGGCGCAGTCCTCCAGCGCGCGCGCAATGCGCCGCGACTGCGGAAGGGCCAGCGCCAGCGTCAGCTCGCGGCCGCTCCTTGTCGGATAGAGCTTGCGGTGGCGGCGGTCATGCAGGCCGGTGGCCTGAACGACATGGCCGGTATCGATGAGCTGCTTGAGCACGCGCGACAGGCTTTGCTTCGTGATGCGCAAAACCTCCAGCAGCTCCGCAACCGTCATGCCGGGCTTGCGGTTGATGAAATAGAGGACGCGGTGATGCGCCCGCCCGAATCCGATCTTTTCCAGAATGAGATCAGGGTCGGCGGTGAAATCGCGATAGGAAAAAAACAGAAGTTCGATCACGTTGAGATCGGCCGCCTCCTCAGCCGTCAACGGATTGCTTATATAATTCAGATCGTTCGTCGAATTCACATCTGTGCTCCGTTCTGTCGCGTTAAATATGTCAGCATTATTGACATAATTCAATCGCCCAGATAATTTTCGATAAGCGTGAGCTGGCTTTTTTGGAATAATGTTTGCGCTGACGCATGCATGGAGGAGGAATAATTGCGCTGGCCGCTTTGCCGCCGTTCGTCTCAACGCGAACGGTGAGAAGAGTACCCGCAATATTCCGTCCCGATGGAGGATTTATTTTCTTTCCATGCATGCTCCGGCTGGATTTCGCGCAATATGTTTGCGTGACCTCAAAGCATTTTGAACAAAAAGGCCAGCAGTTACGCAGAAAAAGGTGGCCGTCTCACCATTTATATCGATTTAACTGGGGAAGACGGGTCGCGGAGAAGTTTGTCCGGTCTGAAATCGGCCTGTAACCGTGTCGAGACAGCGCCGCGAGAAAAGTCAAGGAGCAAGAAAATGGCTGCGATTCCATTCGATCAACGGGACGGATTCATCTGGCTGGACGGAAAATTCGTCGACTGGAAAGATGCGAAAGTCCATGTGCTGACCCATGGCCTGCATTATGCGAGCGCCGTGTTTGAAGGCGAGCGCGCCTATGGCGGCGAGATATTCAAACTGAACGAGCATACTGAACGCCTGCATGAATCCGCGCGCATTCTCGGTTTCGAGATTCCTTTCAGTGTCGCGGAAATCAACGATGCCTGCCGCGAGCTTCTCAAGAAGCAGGGTTTCGAGGATGCCTATGTGCGCCCGATCGCCTGGCGCGGCTCGGATTCGCTGGGCGTGTCGGCGCAGAACAACCGCATTCATCTGGCCATCGCCATCTGGCAGTGGCCGAGCTATTTCTCGCCGGAAGAAAAGATGAAGGGCATTCGGCTCGACATCGCCGAATATTGCCGTCCGGACCCGCGCACCGCGCCGTCGCGTTCCAAGGCCGCCGGTCTCTACATGATCTGCACGATCTCCAAACATGCCGCCGAAGCCAAGGGCTATGCCGATGCGTTGATGCTCGACTGGCGCGGACAGGTCGCGGAAGCGACCGGCGCGAACGTCTTCTTCGTCAAGGACGGAGCGCTGCACACGCCGAAGCCCGACTGCTTCCTCGACGGCATCACGCGCCGCACGATCATCGATCTTGCCAAGCGTCGGGGCATCGAAGTCATCGAGCGGGCGATCATGCCGGAAGAACTTGCCGGTTTCTCCGAATGCTTCCTGTGCGGAACGGCTGCGGAAGTGACGCCGGTTTCGGAAATTGGACAATACCGGTTCAAGCCTTCCGAAATTACAAATGTTCTAATGAATGACTATTCCGCGGAAGTTCAGCCGAAGCGCGCGGCGGCGGAGTAACTGGGTTTTAAACAGAAAAAGAGCGGCCTTCGGGCCGCTTTTTTGTTTTTCCGTCGGTTATTGTTTGACATTGGCAAGTTTCGGCACATGATTTTTTTGCCGGAGTCGCGCTATTCCGGTTTAAAACTCAGATGGGGTGACGATTATGGAAGCTCTACTACCTCTCATTCTTCAGCTGGTCGCTGGCGCGGTTGGCGGCAACATCGCAGGCGCAGTCAAGAATATCAGTCTGGGAACCACGGGTAACACGGTGGCGGGCGGCATCGGTGGTGTCATCCTCGGTCAGCTGCTTCCGATGCTATCCGGCGGCGGTCTCGATTCCGTTCTCAACGGCGTTGTCGGTCAGCTGGCTGGCGGCGGTGTCGGCGGTATCGTACTCACGGCCATTGTCGGCCTGATCAAGAACGCGATGGCCGCCAAGGCCTGATGCACCGCAGAACGTAAGGTTGTGGGGACAACCGGCAAGACGAACTGTCGGGGCGCGTTCCGAAAACCGTGAAGCGGCTTTCGGGGAAGCGTCCCGGTCAAATCCTGGAGAGGGAAAACGGGCGGCGATCAGCCGCCCGTATCTGTTTGGAGCGGTTCCGGTCGAGACGTTCTGTTTGAAGCATAATCTTATCGATCCCCTGATCGGATTATGTTCTAAAGCTTCACCGGACAGGCGGGGCTCTAAGTATTTGTTTTGTCGCATTATCCTACGCATCGAAGCGGGTTAAGAAATCAGTCCAGTGAACTGATTTCCCCGCGTAGACGCTTCGCACTTTTGCTGGAAATGCTCTAGTGTGGGACAGAAAGCGTTTTCCAGACCGTCATTTATGCGGGACGCGCCATAAAGTGGAGTAAGACCAATGGGGCAATTGCAGGCCATCATCGTTCCCGTCACGCCGTTCCAGCAGAACTGCACCATACTGTTCGACAGCGAGACCAAGAAGGGCGTGGTGATCGATCCGGGCGGCGACCTCGATCGCATCCTGGACGCGATTGGATCCCAGGGGGTCGAGGTCGAGGCCATCTGGATCACGCATGGCCATATCGATCACGCCGGGGCTGCGCTCGATCTCAAGGAAGCCCTGGACGTGGACATTATCGGCCCGCACAAGGATGACAAATTCCTGCTCGACAATCTGGCCACGACCGGCCTGAAATACGGCCTTACCGAAGGCGTGCGCAACGTGACGCCGGACCGCTGGCTGAACGAGGGCGACAAGGTTTCCGTTGCCGGACACGAGTTCGAGGTCTTCCACACGCCGGGCCACGCACCGGGGCATGTCGTGTTCTTCAACCCGGAGGCGCGATTCGCCATCGTGGGCGACGTGCTTTTCAATGGCTCGGTGGGGCGCACCGATCTGCCGGGCGGCGATCATGGGGCGCTGATTCGCTCCATCAAGGAAAAGCTGCTGCCGCTTGGCGACGATATCGGCTTCATCTGCGGGCATGGTCCGGGCGGACGGTTCGGCGAGGAGCGGCGCTCCAATCCGTTCCTGAACGACATCGGCTACGCATAAATTGAAAAACCGCAAACAAGAACGGCTACCCTGAGATCAGGGTAGCCGTTCCTCTTGTTTTTAGTGGCATTATCCGGCGCATCGAAGCGGGAGACTGGCCAGCTTCAGTTCGCGGAGCAGAAGTGGTCGCGCCCGTCGTAACCGCGATAGGTGCCGGTGTTCGGATTGAACGACCGGTAACGGTCGGAGCAATATTGATACCAGCCGCGGCTCCAGGGCTCATAGCCCGCGCGGTAATAGGTTACCTGGCGCGCCGGGGCTGCCGGATAATAGGCAGGCGGCGGCGGAGGCGGCGCATAGACCGGGGCCGGCTGCACATAGGTCGGCTGCGGCTGGCTCAGTGCGCTGCCGATGAGGGCGCCGGCTGCGAGGCCGATCACGCCTGCGGCAACCGCGTCGCCGTGGCCGCGATGCCGGTCGCGGTAGTAGGGACGATCCCAGCCGCCACGATTCCAACCATGGCGACCCCAGGAATCTGCCGATGCCGTTGCAAGCGGCGCGGCAACTGCCGCGAGGGATGCCGCTGCCAGAATGGCTGTTTTCGCAAATCGGTTCATTGTTCGCTCCTTCAGAAGCTCGACTGCAATGTCTGCGATACGTTTGCCGAAGGGGCACGTATCGTTTGTGAATAAGTGATTAACTCTTTCGACATGAATGGAGGCTGAACAATGGTGAAGGGCTGCGGAAAACGCCCATTTTCCGGTAAATTACGCGCAGTATCTGTAATATTTCGCGCTTGAATGGGCGCCTTTAGGAAACCAGACGGAGCGCCGCGCAGGCAATAAAAAACCCCGGCAGAAGCCGGGGCAAGTGGTAGGTTCATTAATGAACGATCAACCGGTAACGGTGATGTTCACGGCCTTCGGGCCCTTGCCGCGACGATCCGGTTCCGTCTCGTAGGAAACCTTCTGATTGTCTGCGAGGCCTGTGAGGCCAGAAGCCTGTACCGCGGAGATGTGTACGAAGATATCTGCGCCACCGTCGTCCGGCTTGATGAAACCGAAACCTTTTTCGGTATTGAAGAATTTGACCTGTCCGGTCTGTGCCATGGGATCCGTTCCTTTTCCTTGGCGCCACCGCTCCTGTGGAGACGGTGGTATTACTATTTCTGCCAAGCGCACCACACACCCGGCAGAGGGTTATGCAGGCAGTTCTCGACATTGGGAAGGAACCGATCATTGCCGAAGGGGAGCCTTCGACCCGGAACTTATAGCGGCCCCGGCACGCCGTTCTTCCAGTCTTCCATTTGTTCGCTAAATGCCCGAACAGATGGAGACTGATCTATGAAGCGGTATTTGGCAAGCAAATTCTTTGGGGTGGACATGATTGGTTATCTTCGAACCGGTATCGTTTGATTTTTTTACGATTGTTTCAAGAAAATCCTCGGTCGAATCCCAAAACAGAACAGGGTTTCCCTAATATATCGCTGATTTAGCAGGTACTGACCGTGTTTTTCTCATCGGTTGCGTAAAACTATGCATGCGCCGCCGGCAGCGCGAAGTTTTGTGCAAATGCCATCGGCTTCCCCGCGGCTGTCGGCGCCGATGCGTACCGCATAGATTCCGCGACGTCCCATTGGCGTGCGTATGCGGCTTACGACCGGCTCGTGGCCTGAAAGCACGGCGCTGAACTGCCTGCGCAGGCGGGTCCATTGATTGACGGCGGCGCTGCGGCGGAAATTGCCCGCAACCTGTATGCCCCAGGGTTTCGGCTTGACGCGCGACATCGGAATGGTGGCGCTGCGGATGATCGGCAGGCGCTTGCAGGCGTCGTGAAAGGCGAGCTTTGGATCGAGCGGCCGGTTCATGATTTCCTTGCCGGCGGCGAAGTCGTCGGCAGGCGCGCCAGTAATGTCCAGCACGTAATTTTCTGTCTCGAGCGGCAGAAAGCCGCCGGACCGCATCCAGCTCGAAACGCGCCCCGCGCCTGCATTATAGGCGGCGGCTGCAAGGCCCCAATTGCCGAACGCGCCTTTCAGGTCGCGCAGGAGGCTCGCCGAGGCGGGAATGGCCTGCTCGATATCGAAGGGATCGGCGAGCCCGCGCTCCCTCGCGGTATAGGGCATGAATTGCGCAATGCCTTCGGCACCGACCGGGCTCACCGCCTTGTGGTCGAACCGGCTTTCCTTCCAGATCAGCCGCGCGAAGAAGTCGCGCGGGATTCCATGGGCGTCTGCATTGGCGCCGATGAGCTGGCAGATGCGGCCCACGGTCGGCGTCTTCTTCTCCGGGGGCAGGGGCGGCGCATAGACCGGCGGGGTCGGCTCACTGGCTGCATGGGAGGAAATGACGCCGAGAGGCAGGCTGAAAAGCTGCGAAACGAGGATAACCGCTATGCTGTGCCTGTAACGATTCATGCTGCCTGTTCCGCCCCTCAACTTCGGCCAAGGTAACCTATATGGGCGGGTTGTCGATATGGTCCGCAAGGTTTTGCACTTTCGCGAAAGGACTTGCCCTTATTGAAGGCTGCGCCATCTTAGGGGGCGGGACAAAGGGAGAGGAAAATGCAATTTCATCGTTTCAGAAAACTGTCCGTGCTCGCGGGCCTGCTGCTTCTTGCCGGTTGCGTTGCGGAAGGCGGGGTGGATCATCGTCCGCCGCTGCGCCCCGGACCGTCACAGCCGCCGCGAATCTGCCCGATGAACTATGCGCCGGTCTGTGCGCAGCGCGGATCGTCACGCCAAACCTTCAGCAATTCGTGCCAGGCGCGGGCAGAGGGCTACCGCGTCATTTCCAACGGTCGCTGCTCATCGAGGCCGGGGCCGGGCTGGGGCGGCGCAGGCGGAATGCATCCGCCGCACCAGGGCAACAGGCCGGGCAGGCCGGGAGCAGGCGCATGCACGCGGGAGTTCATGCCGGTTTGCGCGCAACGCGGCAATGACAGGCGAACCTTCCCGAACCGTTGCGAAGCCGACCGCGCAGGCTATCGCATCATGAGCAGCGGGCAGTGTCGGTAACGACTGGCTCAATGGAAGGGGCGGCGGGTGCCGCCCTTTTCACGCCGCTTCCTGAACAGAGGACGATGATTCTTTCCCCGGCTTGCCAAACCGGTCGATATTGGCGTCACCCCATTTCTTCAATGCGAGCAGGATCGGCTCGATGCTGCGGCCGAGCGGAGAAAGGCTGTATTCCACCTTCGGCGGCACCTGCGCATAGACCTTGCGCTCGATAAGTCCGTCTTCTTCCAGTTCGCGCAGCTGGTTGGTCAACATGCGCTGGGTGACGCTTGGTATCTGTCGCCTCAATTCATTGAACCGAAGCGTGCCGCCCATGAGATGAAAGAGCACGACGCTCTTCCATTTTCCGTCGATCAGGCTGATGGCGGCTTCAACCGCACAGCCGGGACTGCAGTCGAAGCGGGAATGCCTGGCTTTGGCCATTCCGGTATCCTTTTTATACCAAGTGCAAATATCGACACTATAGGCGATATTTGTGCGTATTTCTAAATTGCGAACGTAGTCTAATATTTGGTCCATAGCAAATGGAGCAAAGACGATGAAAGCTGTTGCCTATCAGAACGCCGGTAAACTGGATCGAGCCGATTCGCTTGTCGATGTGACACTGGACAAGCCGGTTGCCGCCGGGCGCGATCTGCTGGTTCAGGTGGAGGCGATTTCCGTGAACCCGGTCGATTACAAAATCCGCAGCGGCGTTTCACCGGACGCCGGCCAATGGAAGGTGCTTGGCTGGGATGCTGTGGGCACCGTCGTCGAAACCGGCGATCAGGTGCGGGATTTCAAGCCGGGCGACAGGGTATGGTATGCGGGTTCCCTGACCCGTCCGGGCGCCAATAGCGAATTTCATCTGATCGATGAACGCATCGTCGGGCGCAAACCGGCATCGCTGTCCAACAGCGAAGCCGCCGCCCTGCCGCTGACGTCCATTACCGCATGGGAAATGCTGTTCGACAGGCTGGACGTGCGCAGGCCGGTTGCCGGTGCGGCGAATGCAATCCTCATCATCGGCGGCGCGGGCGGCGTGGGCTCGATCGCGATCCAGCTGGCGCGCGCACTGACCGACCTGACGGTGATAGCGACCGCATCGCGCCCCGAAACGCAAGACTGGGTCAAGCAGCTTGGTGCGCATCACGTCATCGATCACCGCAAGCCGCTGGCCGAACAGGTTGAAGCTCTGGGGATTGGCGCACCGGCTTTCGTCTTTTCGACGACGCAGACGCCGGATCATCTTTCTGAAATCGTCAGACTCATTGCTCCGCAGGGCCGTTTCGGGCTGATCGACGATCCGGACAAGCTCGACATCATGCCCTTCAAGCGCAAGTCCGTGTCGGTGCACTGGGAACTGATGTTCACGCGCCCGATCTATCAGACCGCAGATATGGCGGAGCAGGGCAGACTGCTGAACGAAGTCGCGAAACTGGTCGATGAAGGCAAGATCAGGACAACGCTGACGGAAGTCCTTTCACCGATCAGTGCCGCCAATCTCAAGGCAGCGCATAGCGTGCTGGAAAGCGGCAAGGCAAAGGGCAAGATCGTGCTGGAAGGCTGGTGAGCCTTCCAGCACATTATCGATTTTAGCTAGCGCCCCGGTCGGCCTGTCTTGCCGGGGCGGCGCTTCTTGCGCGCTGTTTCTGCCGGGTCTTCGTAAGACCCGATGCCCGCGCGCTCACGGCGGATCGCCGTATCGTTGCCGCCAGATGGCACTTCCGTCCGCTTCACGGTCATTTCATCGAGCGTGTTCTTGCGGAATAGCGGTTTTGCCATGTCCGTGCCCGGTCCCATATCGTCAAGCGACGGCTTCTGGAACAGGGACGGCTTGCCAAGCGGGCGCGTCGTATCGGCGCCCATTTCATCGAGCGTCGGCTTGCGGAAGCGCGAATTGCCGGTGGGCTTGCCCTTGTTGCGGCTTGCGCCTGCGTCGCCCGCCTCGAACTCGCGTGCCAGCGGATCGTCGGCGATGGCCAGTTCCGTCTCGCGCAGGCGCTTGATCTCGTCGCGCAGGCGCGCCGCCTTTTCGAAGTCGAGATCGGCGGCGGCGTCGCGCATCTGCTTTTCCAGATGCTCCAGATGGGCGGCAAGGTTGTTGCCCATCATCGCGCCTTCTTCCGCAAAGCCCGAAATATCCGCGCGGACATGATCGCGCTCGTAAACGGAGCCGAGGATATCCGAGATATTCTTCTTCACCGAAGCAGGCGTGATGCCGTGTTCTTCATTGTAGGCGACCTGCTTCTCACGGCGGCGGCTGGTTTCATCCATCGCGCGCTGCATGGAGCCGGTAATATTGTCGGCATAGAGAATGACCTTGCCGTCAACGTTACGCGCCGCACGACCGATGGTCTGGATGAGCGAGGTTTCCGAACGCAGGAAGCCTTCCTTGTCGGCGTCGAGGATGGCGACGAAGCCGCATTCGGGAATGTCCAGACCTTCGCGCAGCAGGTTGATGCCGACCAGCACGTCGAAGGCGCCAAGCCGCAGGTCGCGGATGATCTCGATGCGCTCCAGCGTATCGATGTCAGAGTGCATGTAGCGCACGCGCACGCCCTGTTCATGCAGATATTCGGTCAGGTCTTCCGCCATGCGCTTGGTCAGCACGGTGACCAGCGTGCGATAGCCCTTCTGCGCAGTGTCGCGGATTTCGCCCAGCACGTCGTCGACCTGCGTCTTGGCAGGACGGATTTCGACCGGCGGGTCGATCAGCCCGGTCGGGCGGATGACCTGTTCTGCGAACACGCCGCCCGCTTCTTCCATTTCCCAGTTGCCCGGCGTTGCCGAAACGGCAATGGTCTGCGGACGCATGGCGTCCCACTCTTCGAAGCGGAGCGGGCGGTTGTCCATGCAGGAGGGCAGGCGGAAGCCATATTCGGCAAGCGTCGCCTTGCGGCGGAAGTCGCCGCGATACATGCCGCCGATCTGCGGAACCGTGACGTGGCTTTCATCGATGAAAACCAGCGCATTGTCGGGAATATATTCAAACAGCGTCGGCGGCGGCTCGCCCGGATTGCGGCCCGTGAGATAGCGCGAATAGTTTTCGATGCCCGCGCAGGAGCCGGTCGCTTCCAGCATTTCGAGGTCGAACGTCGTGCGCTGGTCGAGGCGCTGGGCTTCCAGCAGGCGACCGGCGCGGGTCAGTTCGTCAAGGCGGTGCTTCAGCTCCTCCTTGATGGACTTGATCGCCTGATTGAGCGTCGGGCGCGGCGTCACATAGTGCGAGTTCGCGTAGATCTTCACCGATTTCAGGTCGCCGGTCTTCTGGCCGGTCAGCGGGTCGAACTCGGTGATGGACTCGATCTCGTCGCCGAAAAGGGAAATGCGCCAGGCGCGATCTTCCAAGTGGGCCGGGAACAGTTCGATCGTGTCGCCGCGCACGCGGAACGAGCCGCGCACGAAATTGATGTCCTGCCGCTTGTATTGCTGGGCCACGAGATCGGCGAGCAGCTGGCGCTGGTCGAGCCGGTCGCCGATCTTCATCTCGAAGGTCATGGCCGTATAGGTTTCGACCGAGCCGATACCGTAGATGCACGACACGGAGGCGACGATGATCACGTCGTCACGCTCAAGCAGCGCACGGGTGGCCGAGTGGCGCATCCGGTCGATCTGCTCGTTGATGGAGGATTCCTTCTCGATATAGGTATCCGAGCGCGGCACATAGGCTTCCGGCTGGTAATAATCGTAGTAGGAAACGAAATATTCGACGGCGTTGTTCGGGAAGAAGCTCTTGAACTCGCCGTAAAGCTGCGCGGCCAGGGTCTTGTTGGGCGCGAGGATCAGGGCAGGGCGCTGCGTCCGCTGGATGACCTGCGCCATGGTGAAGGTCTTGCCCGAGCCGGTGACGCCGAGCAGAACCTGCGTGCGGTCGTTGTTCTCCAGCCCTTCCACCAGATCGCGGATTGCAGTCGGCTGGTCGCCAGACGGCTCGAAGCTGGTTTCCATCTCGATGGCGATGCCGCCTTCGGATTTTTCCGGGCGGGCGGGGCGGTGCGGGGTCCACAGCTCGCCATTCTTGAACAGCGGATTGCCGGAGGCGATCAGGTCCGACAGGGCCTGAACCGTCGCGGTCGCGCCGGATGGGTTCAGCCCGGCTGCGTCTTCAAGGCTGATGTCGAGACCGGCAACGGGGTTGAGGCCCGCCGCCGCGCGTTCCTTCGCCGAAGCCGCGCCGCCCATCGACGTGCCGCGGCCTGTGCGCGACGCTTCCTTGCTGCGCTCGGGAATCTTCTTGGGTTGTTTTGGATTTTTTGCGCGCGGCTTGGCCGCCTCGTCGCCGATCTCCTTCGCCCAATCAGCGATTGAACCGGATAGGGGCGCGCCGGAAAACCCGGCCTGTGGCGCTTCGCCGAAGCCGCCAGCCTTGTCGTGCGAATCCTGGGAATGTTTGTCTTTTGAGGAAGCCATGACCCTATATTGTTACCGCATGTCTTAAGCGGAAAACCGGTTTCCACTTTTCTGCGACATGCTTCCAATATGGAATTTCAGCGTCCAAATGAAAAGGGCGCCGAGGCGAAATCCTCGGCACCCTCAACATATCCGGTCAATGCTCCTGACAGAAGGCTGTCAGGAGGCGACCATTTTGCGGATGGCTTTACAGCCTGCCGCCCATGCGTATGCGCGGACCGGGACCGAAGCCGCGACCGAAACCGGGATGATAGCCCGGATGGTCGTTCCAGCCCGGACGATCCGTCCAGTGCGGGCGCGGCGGACCCCAGTTCGACTGGCAATTGCGACCGATGCAGCCATTATAGACGTTGCCGCCGCCGCCCCAGCCGCGATAGGGGCCGGGACCCCAATAGCGGTCGTTGTTGGCCGACAGTGCCGACCCGATGGCGATGCCTGTGATGAGCGGTATGCCCACGGCTGCGGCGGTCGATCCGAAATTGTCGTTGGACGTGTAGCCGTTGCCCGTCTGGATGGCGATATAGCTCGATGCCGCCCAGCCGGTCATGCCGCCGTAGCTCACCTGACACCAGCCATAGCCGCTGGTGCAGCCCCCGACGGTAACTCCAACGCCGTTCGGGATCGCCCCGATGGTTCCATACTGGGTGCCGGGACCGGTGCGCAGATTAACTGTCGAGGTGACGATGGCCGATGATGCATAAGCATTTGCTGAAACAAGGAATGCTAATGTAAATATGGAAGCTTTCACCGATAGGTTCATTTATCGTTCCTCTAATATACTTTCCATCATTACTTATAGCATAGGCGATATTATTCCGGCTCATCACGGATAATCAATTTCAATTCATGATTAATTATTGCCAACCTTTTAGGTGCAGCCCGATTCTAACGGTTCAGAGCGTATTGCGCGGTACTTTTCTTCCGGGCAGCCTTGTCTCATATTAGCGGCCGACTCTCTCAAGCACTCAAGGAACGACATTGATGAATACTGACAATGAGCCGAACGGCACGCTGACGATCCGCGTTTCCGCCATGCCCAAGGACGCCAATTCGGCCTATGATATTTTCGGCGGCTGGGTGATGGCGCAGATGGACATGGCTGCGGGCATCCGTTCCGCCGAGCGCGCCAAGGGCCGCACGGTCACTGCGGCGGTGCGCGAAATGGCGTTCGCCCGGCCGGTAAAGATCGGCGACACGCTCTGCGTATATACGGATATAACGCGGGTAGGACGCACGTCGATCACGCTCAGGGTCGAGGCGTGGGCGAAGCGCTATCTCAGCGACAGGCGCGATCTCGTCACCCATGCCGAATTCGTGATGGTTTCGCTGGACGAGAACGGCAAGCCGACGCCGGTTCCGCCGGAAGAATGAACCGATGATGAAAGGAAGCCCGGCGCAGGCTATGCCTGTAAGGCCGGGCTTTTTCTATTTGCAGGCGCGATAGCCGCTGCGGCGCTGCATCAGGTCGAAATGAAAGTGGTCGGCATGTTCCGGGTTGTAGCCGGGGCCGAGAACTGTCGTGAAATAGCCGCAGGCATCGGAGCGGACGCTGTTGAGCAGGCCCTTTTCGCGGAAGGCGAAGAAGCCCGGCTTGCGCACCATGATGTTCTTGCCGTTGTTCAGCACGATCTTGGTGACGTCGATGGCGTTGCCGCGTGAATGTTCCGACATTTTCGCGCCGCGACGATGGTTCATCGTTCGGCAGGAATAGCCTCCGGCATTGTAGATCGTGCTCACGCCGGACAGGTATCGCAGGCGCGAGGCGGGTTGCAGGTCGCCCTTGATCCAGCGGGCGAAGGCTTCCGTCACCTGGCAGTTCAGCGTCGCCGCCGGCTTGAACGCGATGGAGCCGCTGTTGAAACCCGATACTTCGATGGGGTTTTCGATATGGCAGGAGCTGCTGCGATAGATGGTGGGCTTTTCCCTGAAGACGACGCCCAGCCGTTTGAGGCGCGTGCGGCAGGCGGCTTCCGCATTGGACATCGTATAGATGTTTTCGGCAGCCGTGACCGGGTTCTGAACAGGGGCCGTGAAGCCATAGTCGCCGGAATATTGCGGCCGGTTCTGCGGCGCGGATTGCGCGACGTGGTTTTCCTCCTCTTCGGCAAGCCCGACGACGCGCTCTTCCTGCGGTTGCTGCATGACGGGCGCAGCCATGACCGGGGCGGCACTCGCCACCGGGGCTTCGGGCACCATCACGTCGGAATTGCCGACGCTGGCCTGCGGACGCGGCGCGCTTTCGCCGGAGCAGCCTGCGACGAGGGCCAGCAGCATGATCGATAAAGAGGGGGCCAGACCTCGCAACCGGGAGCGCTGGCGGCTGACTGGAGCGGTGGCGGACAACGCAGAACTCATGTCCATACCTTTTCTTCAGGAGACCAGACCGATGGCGTTCCCTGAATATTAGCCTGCAAGCGTAAAGGAAGAGTCAGCGCCCGCGTTAAGGGCTGTGGCGTAAACGGGGCAGGCGCAAACGGCAGGATTGGCAAAATGCCGCCGTTGTTTTATCACCGTGCGGCGGTTTCGGGCCATGCCGCAGACAACATCCTCCCGGTCCCTGAAGTCATTTCCATGTCAGCACTGATTTCGCCAAGCGTCCTGCCGATCCTGCTTCTCATCGGCTCCAACGTTTTCATGACATTCGCCTGGTACGGGCATCTGAAATTCACCAGCACGCCGCTCATCACCGTCATCTTCATCAGTTGGGGTATCGCGCTGATCGAATATTGCATGGCGGTCCCGGCCAATCGCATCGGGCATGAGGTCTATTCGGCGGCGCAGCTCAAGACCATACAGGAGGTCATCACGCTGGTGATCTTCAGCCTGTTCTCGGTGTTCTACCTCAAGGAAGCCTTTACCTGGCACCATCTGCTGGGCTTTGCGCTCATCGCAGGCGGGGCGGCTCTGATTTTCAAGGCCTGATGGAAATCACTCGGCGGGAGCAAGCGCGGGCTTGCGCTTCCAGAACATGGGAATGAGTTCGACGGCCATCATGGCGGAGAAGATCAGTCCGCAGCCGATAAGGCCGATGAAGGTCACTCGTTCGCCGAGGAAAAGCGCGCCGAACAGGGCCGCGAAGAGCGCTTCCGAGGCGAGGAAGATCGCTGCCTGCGCGGAGGTGGTATAGCGCTGCCCGATGGCCTGCAAGGTGAAGGCGACGCCGGACGAGAACACGCCGGTAAAGAGGATTTCCTTCCAGGTGAGCGCGATGGCGGTCCAGTTGAGATCTTCAACCATGGAAGCGATGGCAAGCCCTGCAACGGCGCTGGTCGCGAACTGGACGCAGCTCAGCGTTATCGGCCGCGCGGCGCGGTTTGCCTTGCCGATTAAAACCACCTGCAATGCCCAGAACACGGCACCGCCGATGACCAGCAGGTCACCTTGCTTGAGCGCCGTCAGCGTGCCGCCGGAAAGCAGGAAGATGCCTGCAAGGCAGGCCGCCGCACTGGGCCAGACGACCGGATGCGGCCATGTGCGAAACAGGATGACGCCCAGCACCGGCACCATCACGACATAAAGCCCGGTCAGAAAACCGGCATTGGTGACGGATGTGGTGATGAGCCCGATCTGCTGGAGGACGAGCCCGATGAACAGGCTCAGGCCGATGACCATGAAGAAGAGATAATCCGACCGGCGGAGGGCGATCTTCGCGCGGCGTCCTTCCGCCACGGCCCATGGCAGGACGGTGAGCGAGGCGATTGCCGAGCGGATGCCGATGAACAGAAACGGTCCGATGCTGGCCATTGCCGTCGATTGCGCGACGAAACCCATGCCCCAGATGGCGCCCGCCAGAAGCAGCAGCATGTTGGCCTGTACGCGCGTCATTCTTACCTCGGTTCGATCTTTTTCAGCCGACATGCTATAGGCAATATTGTGGGCAGGCGGCAAGGGAACTTCCGATTCTGCGACATTCGTGCATGATCTGATTCTGCTCAGTGCGCTTTCCATCGGCGGAGGTCTTATGCTTTCCTTCTATCGTGAATCCTCTGTCAGGACCGCTGTCGTGGCGTCGGCTGCCGCAACGATGCTGTTTGTGACGGGCGGGGAATCGCAGGCGGCTTTCAAGACGGTCCGGGATACGCAGGTTCTGTGTGATTTCGCGCAGAACTGCACATTGAGCCTGACGCCGGTCGCAAGCGAGGGAGCGCCGGGGCTTGGCATCTTTCGCAGCAGCCAGCCGGGGTCGAAACCGGTCTTGCGGCTTTCCTATGTCGATCCGTCCCGGAAAACCGGCAAGCTGGAGATTTCCGTCGATGGCCAGCCGCTGCTCGGCGTCGATGTCTCGGCCCTTAAGGCAGAGGACGACCAGCTTGATTATACGGGCGATGTTGCCAAAGCGCTTGAAGGAATGAAGAACGGCCAGAAGTTGCAGCTGAAACTGGCCGGAAAGACGTTCACCTATTCGCTTTCCGGGCTTGTCGGCGGGCTGATCTATGTGGATGAGCAGCAATCGCGCGACGGAACCGTCGAGGCATTGCAGGTCAAGGGCAGCAAGCCCGCGCCCGTGCCGCCGGTGCTCAAGCTGATTGAAACGGTTGGCCAGATACCGGCCGAAATCCGCAAGGATTTTTCCGATGAAGCCGCGGTTTGCGGTGGCGCAAGCCCGGACACGTTCCGCAGCGCAGGCGGTTTCGAGACGAAGATTGCCGACGGGCTCGATCTGATCGGCCTGCCGTGCGGATCGCCGGGCGCCTATAATCAGCCCTACGCCTTCTACAGCCGCCATGAAAACAGGATCGTGCCGATTTCCCTGCCAACCATTTCCGACGACGGCCCGACAGTGACCGATACGGCATGGAACATCGACTGGAACCAGAAATCACTGACGCTGACGGCTTTCTTCAAAGGCCGGGGACTTGGTGATTGCGGCATTTACGATGTCTGGAAAGCCACCGACAGCGGCGAGGGCCGGGTGCGTTTCGTGCTGGTGCAGGAACGCTCAAAAGGCGATTGCGATGGCAATTATGCGGGAGGCCCGGAGAAATGGCCGGCGAGCTGGCCAGTCAAGCCGAAATAGCGCACGCGAGAAAGCGTCGCTTTTGCAGAGAGTTGACAGGGACATATTTTTCCGCGTGAAATGATTGATGGAAATGCTATAGTTCTGTGAATGGTTATTCGAACGGTTCCGAGGCGGATGTTTCGGTGACCGTTTTCTTTTTGTGTCTCGGAGGTTGGAAGCCTCCGAAAAGCGCCTCGCACTATCCAAGCATTGCGCGAGGTGAGGCGGGCAAATCAAACTGCCGGTGCGTGCAGGGCCTCGGGGAGAGGCGAAGCGCCGGATGAAGGAAAGGACTGGGTATGGAAAAGTTCCCTATGACCCCTGGCGGTTTCGAAAAGCTCAAGGAAGAGCTGCGCTGGCGCCAGCAATCGGAGCGCCCTCGGATTATTGAGGCAATTGCCGAAGCGCGTGCGCATGGCGACCTGTCCGAAAACGCCGAATATCACGCTGCGAAAGAAGCCCAGAGCCTGAATGAAGGCCGTATCAACGAGCTGGAAGATCTGGTTGCGCGCGCGGAAGTCATCGACGTTTCCAAGCTGTCGGGCGACCGCATCAAGTTCGGCGCGACCGTCACCATGATCGACGAGGATACGGAAGAAGAGAAAATCTACCAGATCGTCGGCGACCAGGAAGCCGATGTGAAGGAAGGCCGCATTTCCATTTCATCGCCGATTGCGCGCGCGCTGATCGGCAAGGGCGAAGGCGATACCATCGAAGTCAACGCACCCGGCGGTTCGCGCTCCTACGAAATCGTCGGCCTGAAGTTCGTCTGATTTTCATGAAAGTCCCGGTTCAGGATGTCGAGGTGGTGGCGCCCAATTTCAAGCGCCGCCTATCCGGGGTCACATCGACGATCGTTCAGCTCATCCCCTTGCAGCGTGCAAAGGGCCTGAACATCGCGACGATGGGGCCGGGCCTGCCCGACACGCTCCCGCATCTTGGCTGGGGCGCGTTGTTATCCTTCTGGTCGAAGCCGCGTACGAAGCCGTTCCGCATCTGGCACGCGCGGCGCAATATCGAAATGCTGGCCGGGATTTTCATGCGCGATGTTCTGCGCATGAAACTGCGGCTGATCTTTACCTCGGCCGCACAGCGGGACCACAAGCCTTTCACCAAATGGCTGATCCGCCGCATGAATGCGGTGATTGCGACGAGTGGCCGCTCGGGAAGCTTTCTCCAGGTCCCGCACGATGTCATCATGCACGGCGTGGATTTGCAGCGGTTTCATCCGCCGGTTGGCGATGACGATAGTTTCGCGGCGTCCGGCCTGCCCGGAAAATATGCCGTCGGCTGCTTCGGTCGCGTGCGTTCCTCCAAGGGAACAGACCTTTTTGTCGATGCGATGGTTGCGCTCCTGCCGAAATATCCGGACTGGACGGCGATCATTACCGGACGCACAACCGCTGAACACCAGTCTTTCGAAGACGCACTGAAGGCGAAGATCGCGGCTGCGGGTTTGCAGGACCGTATCCTCATCCTGGGCGAAGTGCCCGACATTCGGGTTTGGTATCGCCGCCTGACGCTTTATGTTGCGCCTTCGCGCAATGAAGGTTTCGGGCTGACGCCGCTCGAAGCCATGGCCTCGCAAACGGCGGTCGTGGCCAGCGATGCAGGCGCCTATGCGGAAATGATCGTGGATGGCACCGGAACATCGGTTGCAGCCGGTGACGGGGAAGCCCTGCGCAAGGCTATCGAGCCATATCTGGCCGATCCGGCATTGGCCGAACGTGACGGCGAAAATGCTCTCAGGCATGTTCGCGCCACGTTTCCGCTCGAAAAGGAAGCCGCTGCAATCAGCGGTGTTTACGAGCGCGTATTCGCCGGGAAATAATCTCGAGCCTGTTCCAGAAGTCGTCCTGTGTGGTTGCAAATGGCGCTTTTCTGCGTTCCGGTGCTCATGTACGTTCAGTACATTGCGGTCCGGTACTCGAAAATCACCATTTTCGCACACACATGCCGCTCTTTGTTTCAGGCTCTTAGAGAATCATCAGCGGTTCGTCCTTGACCGGACGAATGGTCAGCGCGGTACGCACGGAATCCACGTTGGGAGCGGCGGTCAGTTCCTCGATCACGAAGGTCTGGAACGTGTTGAGATCACGCGCGACGCAATGGAGCAGGAAATCGGATTCGCCCGAAACCATCCAGGCGCGGCGTACCAGCGGCCATTGCTTGGTTTTTTCGGCAAATGCCTTGAGGTCGGCATCGGCCTGGCGATGAAGGCCGACCGAGCAGAACGCAACGAGATCCTGTCCAAGCGAATTGCCGTTGAGAATGGCGCGATAACCCCGGATGACGCCGCTTTCTTCAAGCTTGCGCACCCGGCGAAGGCAGGGCGGGGCCGAAATGCCGACGCGTTCGGCCAGCTCGACATTGGTGATGCGCCCGTTGTTCTGGAGCTCCCGAAGGATTTTCCAATCGATTTCATCCAGATCGGCCTTGATCGGCATGCGTAACTCCGCGCGCAAGGAAATTTCATTCCGGGGTAATTATAGAACATTCGTCGCCATCGTGGCGCAATCTAATCCTGCTCATATCAAATGAAACAGGCGGATGTAAACCGCTTAACGCTCGGTCAACGCACCCAGAAAGCGCGTGTGAACAGGATATACACCGTCACCAGCTCCAGGCGTCCGACCAGCATCAGGAATGAAAGCACCCACAGCGCCGGATCGTGAATGGTGGAGAAGTTGCCGACGGGACCGATCGTGTCGCCGAAACCGGGTCCGACGTTGGAAAGCGCCGTCAGCGCCCCGGTGAAGGCCGAGACGAAATCGAGGCCCAGCGAGGCGAGCAGCACCGCGCCGATGACGAGCGACGCACAATAGAGGAACAGGTAGAGCAGCACGTTCTGCGCGATATCGCCGGAAATCTCCGAGGTGCCGTAGCGGATCTTGATGACCGCATGCGGCATGATGAGCCGGGCGAGATTGGCCTGTGTCAGGCTCCACAGGATGATGAGGCGGTTCATCTTGATGCCGCCGGAGGTGGAGCCGGCACAACCGCCGAGGAACGAAGCGAGAAAGAAAATTCCGATCGCAGGCGGTCCCCAGAGCGAATAATCTTCGGTGGCATACCCTGTCGTGGTCATGACCGACACGAAGTGGAACGAAGCGGAAATCAGCGCATCGCCGAACGGCACATCGGAGCCGAGCCGCAGCACCACCGCAAGCGCAAAGCTGAAACCGATGGCAATTGCGAAGAACAGTTTTACCTGCGGGTCGGCGAGCGATTCCATGCGGCGCGGCATGAAGGCCTTGATGTAAAGCACGAAGGGGAGGGCCGAGAGCGCCATGAAGATGGTGGAGACGACCAGCAGCAGCCGGTTTCCCTCATAGAAACCGATCGAGCTGTCATGCGTGGAAAAACCTGCCGTCGCCACGGTCGTCAGGCCATGATTGATGGCGTCGAAAACGCTCATGCCGACTGCGAAATAGGCGATGATGCAGGCCGCGGTCAGGCTGAGATAGGCGAGTATGATGCCGAGCGCTATCTGGTTCATGCGCGGGAGGATTTTTTCCGACTTGTCGGAATTCTCCATATGAAAGAGCGCAAGCCCGCCCGCCCGCAGCGAGGGCAGCAACAGAAGGGCGAGGCCGATAAAGCCGACGCCTCCGATCCAGCAGAGGATGGAGCGCCACAGGAGAATGCCGCGCTGCATGTTGTCGAGACCGGTGAGCGCGGTCGCGCCCGTGGACGTGACACCCGACATGGCCTCGAAGAAGGCGGTGGCGTAGCTGATCGGCAGGTGCGAAAAATAAAGCGGGATCGAGCCGAGGAAGCTTGCGGTGAGCCAGAGGCAGGCCGTCAGCAGAAAACCTAAGCGCGGCGTGAAGCGCATGGTCTGGTTCTGGGTGGCCAGCAGAAACAGCGCAGACAATGCGCCTGTAGCCGCAGCCGAGCGGACGAAGATCAGCCAGTCGTCGCTTCCGTCGCGCAGGTCGATCGCCGCAGGCAGAAGCATGGCCGCCGCCATGATGAGGCCGAAACGCGCGCAGATATTGGCGACTGTCTTGTAAATGGCGGCCGGCTCCGGGTTTGGGCGAATTATTCCTATATCAAGCTTGTTTAGCGTGAGATCGATCCACCCGCAACGTGCTGGCGTGAAAGGGTTTGCTCAAAAGGTCACAAGCTGTGGCTAAAGCTCGGCAAATCCCTGTGGAAGCTTGCAAACATCCGGGGGCAGACCTACCTTGGCCATAATATCGGGGCATTGGCCGGACAGGATTGCGGAAGCGATTCTGGTGGGCCGGAAACCCGCCGCTTTAAATCGATTTTAAGGTGCACCCAAAAATGTGGAACAGTTTGGGTGCGCGTGAAAACCAACATGAGGAGCGCCGGTCCGGCTTGAAGGCCGCAGCGCTCCGGGACCGGAGAGAACTTCATGTCACAGCGTCATGCGCCAGTCATTGTCATCGGCTCGGGTCCTGCTGGTTATACTGCGGCGATTTATGCCGCCCGCGCCATGCTGAAGCCAATCGTGATTGCCGGGCTGCAGCAGGGCGGTCAGCTGATGATCACCACCGACGTGGAAAACTATCCGGGCTATGCCGATCCGGTGCAGGGGCCATGGATGATGGACCAGATGGCGACGCAGGCGCAGAATGTCGGCGCCGAGATCGTCCACGACATCATCACCGAGGTCGAAACGACGGTGCGTCCTTTCCGTCTCAAGGGTGATTCCGGCACGATCTATACTTGCGATGCCCTGATCATCGCGACGGGCGCACAGGCCAAGTGGCTTGGCCTCGACAGCGAGCAGACCTTCATGGGCGGCGGCGTTTCGGCCTGCGCGACCTGCGACGGTTTCTTCTATCGCGGCAAGGATGTGGTCGTGGTCGGCGGCGGCAATACCGCGGTCGAGGAAGCGCTTTACCTTTCGCATATCGCCAAGAGCGTGACGGTCGTGCATCGCCGCGACGGTTTCCGGGCGGAGAAGATCATGCAGGACCGCCTGCTTTCGCGCCAGAACGTCTCGGTCGTCTGGAACAGCGTCATCGACGAAATCCTCGGCACGGAGGCAAAGCCGCCCATGGGCGCGACCGTGACCGGCGTGCGCCTCAAGAATGTCGTGACCGGCGAAACGCAGGAACTCGATACCCATGGCGTTTTTGTCGCCATCGGCCACGCACCGGCGGTTTCTTTGTTCGAGGGCAAACTCAAGCAGAAGCCGAACGGCTATCTATGGACCGCGCCCGATTCGACGGCTACCGACGTTCCGGGCATTTTCGCTGCGGGCGACGTCACCGACGATATCTATCGTCAGGCCGTGACAGCCGCCGGCATGGGTTGCATGGCAGCTCTTGAAGCCGAGCGCTGGCTCGCCGCACAGGAACCGCTGCACGAAGCGGCGGAATAGGGCTTTCCAAGCCAAAAGCGGGAGGCGGTGTTGCCTAAGCTGAATGCGGTCAAAACAATGAGAGGGGATAATCGTGGTCGCTCCGCTCGACTGGGATAAACTGCGCATTTTTCATGCTGCGGCTGAGGCGGGGTCGTTCACCCACGCAGCCCAGACATTGCATCTGTCGCAATCGGCTATTTCGCGTCAGGTCAGCGCGCTGGAGCAGGATGTCGGCGTCCCGCTGTTTCATCGTCATGCGCGCGGTCTGATCCTGACCGAGCAGGGCGAAACGCTCTATCGCACGGCGCATGACGTGCTGATGAAGCTCGAAAACGTTCGTTCGAAGCTTGCCGAGAGCAAGGAAAAGCCGACAGGCCGCCTGCGCGTCACGACGACTGTTGGTCTCGGTTCCGGCTGGCTGATCGAGCGCATTCAGGAATTCGTCGAGCTTTACCCCGATATCCAGCTCCAGCTGATCCTCGACAATGAGGAACTGGACCTGACGATGCGTCATGCGGATTGCGCTATCCGGTTGCGACAGCCGCAGCAACCCGACCTGATCCAGCGTCGACTGTTCACGGTGCATATGCATGTCTATGCGTCGGCGGGCTATGTCTCGAAATATGGCAAGCTCAACTCCATAGACGAGATCGACCAGCACCGCGTCGTGACCTTCGGTGAACCGGCGCCGAGCTATCTGACGGGCCTCAACTGGCTGGAGATCGCCGGCCGCACGGACGGCAGCTCGCGCATCCCGGCATTGCAGGTCAATAATTTGCTGTCGATCCGCCGCGCCGTGCAGCGCGGCGTCGGCATCGCCGTTCTGCCCGACTATATGGCGGACAAGGAATCCGGCCTGGTGCAGCTTCTGCCCGAACTGGAAGAGATACCGTCCTTCGATACGTTCTTCTGCTATCCGGAAGCCTTGAAGAACTCCGCGAAACTCCACGCCTTCCGCGACTTCCTGTTCTCGAAGGCCCGCAACTGGACCTATTGATCGCAGCTTGTGATTCAAAAAAGGCCGCGCTGGGCAATCAGCGCGTCCTTTTGTTTTTTGGTGATGACCGATTACTTGCGCGGCAACAGGCGCTGGACTTCCTTGGAGGCGTCGGCAAGGGCGTCTTCGGGGGTGGCGGACTGTTCCACGACGCGGGAAAGATTGTCCACGATGGTCTGCGTCACCTTCACGCCGTTGGAACCGGGGAAGGCATACCACGGGATCATCAGCGACATCTGGCTCAGACCAGCCTTGAAGAGCGGATTTTCCTCATAGAACTTGCCGAGATATTCGTCGGACTTCGCGGCCAGCTCGTTGTTCGGCACGTAGCCGGTGCCGGGAACGACGACGGACGCGCCATAGGGGCCAGCGGCGAACTTGGCGAATTTCCATGCTGCATCCTGCTTGCCCTGATCTTCGGTCAGGATGACGACCGCATTGCCGCCGGTTGGCAGGCGACCCTTTTCGACGTTGATGAGCGGGATCTTCGCCGTGCGAAGATCGAACTTGTCGCCGACATTCTTGATCGTGTTGCGCAGCGCGCCGGTGGTCTGGAACGAGAAACCGACCTTGCCAGCCGCGAAAGCCTGCTCGCCCGCCGCCTTGGTCAGAACCGGCATGCCGCCTTCCTTCACCATGCGGTCGATGAGCTTGAAGGCTTCGAGCCCCTCCGGTCCGTTAAAGGCGACCTTCTTCTCGTCTTCGGTCAGCATGGTGCCGCCCGCGCCGAACAGCAGCGCGGAGAACATCCAATCGTCGCCCTGCCAGCGGAAATCGATGCCTTCATTGCCGTTGCCGAGCGCCTTGATCTTGCCGCCCAGTTCAATCACTTCGTCCCAGGTGGTGGGGGGATTGTCGGGATTGCCGCCTGCCGCCTTCAGAAGATCGGCGTTGTAATACATGATTGGGTTGGAGGTTGCGAAAGCAAGGCCGACCTGACGGTCGCCGACGCGGGCGAGGCTCAGCAGGTGATCTGTGAAGCCCTGCGCTTCCATGTCGGTTTCTTTTTCGACCAGCGGCTTCATGTCGACGCCGATATTGCGCTCCGCCAGCACACGCAGGCGGTTCAGACCGGTAAAGGTGATATCCGGCATTTCCGACGTTCCGGCCTGGCGCATGATCGTCTGGATGCCTTCTTCATAGGTTGCCGACGGGCTGACGAAGTTGATCTTGATGTCCGGATTTTCTTCCATGAACTTCTTGGAGATGTCGGCCATGACATCCTTGAAGAAACCCGGCATCGGGTAGTGCACGTTCAGCGTCGTGTCGGCAAGGGCGGGCGAGCCGAAGGCCGTTGCCATGGCCAGAGCGGCGAGGGCGCCGGAAAAGCGTTTCATGTTTGAACTCCTGTGGAGGATTGTGGGAAGAATTCAGCCCTTGAGGCCGGTGAGGGTGATGCCTTCGATGAAGCGGCGCTGGGCGGCGAGAAATGCCAGCAGCAGCGGCAGGGTGATGATGAGGGTTGCCGCCATCAGCGCCCCGTAATCGTCGCCTGCTTCCGCGGCGCGGAAATAAAGGAGGCCGAGCGGCGGCGTGGCGCGTTCCATGCCGTTGACGACGATCAGCGGCCAGAACAGGTCGTTCCAGTGCGCGACAACGGAGAAGATCGAGAAGGCCGTAATCGCAGGCCATGCATTGGGCACGATCACCCGCATGACGATGCCGGCTTCCGACATGCCGTCGAGGCGTGCGGCGCTGATGAGATCGTCCGGCATGGCGCGGAAGAATTGCAGAAACAGGAATATGCCGAAGACCGAGATGAAGAACGGTGCGCTGAGGGCAAAGTAGCTGTTGAGCACGCCGAGCTGATTGAAGCCCACATAGAAGGGCAGTGCCGTGGCATGGATCGGCACCAGCAGGCCGAGCATGACCATCATCATCATGATGCGCTGACCGCGGAAGTTGAGCTTTGCCATGGCGTAGGCGCAGGGGATGGCGACCACGACCTGGATGACCAGCACAAGCGCGCAGACGATTACGCCGTTGAACAGAAGAAGCCCCATCGGGACACGGCTCATCGCCTTGGCCAGATTGTCCCAGAGCGCCCAGTTGTGCGGGATCAGCGACAGAGAGGACGAGAAAATATCCTGTTGCGATTTTGCTGCCGTGGACAGCATGAAGATATAGGGCGCGAGGAAAAGCAGGGCACCCAGCGACAGAAGTCCAAGACGGAAAGAACGAGCCAATGTCATCCGGGTATCCTCAATAATGGGTGCGGCGGTCCAGCACGCGGAATTGCAGCATCATCAGGATCACGAGGACCGCGAGAAAGATCACCGTCATGGCGGAGGCATAGCCGACGCGCAGATAGACGAAGCCTTCCTGGTAGATCGTCCAGAGCAGGACTTCCGAAGCCTTGTTCGGGCCGCCTTCGGTCAGCGTCTTGACCGTCTCGAAGACCTTCACGGCGTTGATAATGCTGATCGTCGTGACGAAAAGCGTGGTCGGGCCGAGCAGGGGCCATGTGACCAGCCGGAAGCGCTCCCAGCCGTTTTTCACACCATCCACTTCGGCAGCCGAATAGAGTTCTCGCGGGATGGCGGTGAGACCGGCCAGAAACAGCACCATGTTGAAGCCGACGCTTTGCCAGATGCCGATAAGCGCGAGGCTGAACAGAACCGTATCGCTGGAGCCGAGCCAGTTAGGACCGGCAATGCCGATCATGCCCAGCATGGCGTTGACGGGGCCGAGCGTCGGGTGCAGCAGATATTGCCAGACGGTTGCCATGGCGACGAGCAGCGAGGCGACCGGCAGGAAATAGACGGTGCGGAAGAAGGATTTGCCGCGAACTTCGCCTTCGATGAGGAGCGCCACGCCGAGGCCGAGGAAGACGGAAGCGGGCGCCACGATGGCGGTGTAGATGGCGGTGTTCTTCAGCGAGATCAGAAATGTCCGGTCGCTGAACAGTTCGGCGTAGTTTTCCAGTCCGATGAATTCGAAACCGTCATAACCAAGCTCGAAATTGGTAAGGCTCCAGAAGATGACGGCGGCTGTCGGCAGGAGAATAAGCAGCACCGTCAAGATGATGGCCGGAGCCGCAAGTTTCCAGGCAAGCCGTTCTTCACGGCGGCGGGCTTCCTCAGCTGCCGTCCGTGCACTGGTGGCCGCTGGAGCGGGGATCGCGACATCAGACATGGGCAGCAGCCTTTTCCGGCGATGCCGTCTTGACGATATTTCCGGCGGGCTGGCGCAGGCGCAGGCCATCTTCCCCGAAGAGATAGGCGTGGCTGGCATCAAAATGCAGGCCGACCGGGAGGCCAACGACGATATCGCGGGCTTCTTCGGGCGCAAGCTTCACGGTGAGGTCCTGCGGGGAGCCAGGAGCCTTGAGGTAGACGAGCACTTCCGAGCCGAGAAACTCGATCCGCGAGACCGTGCCGGCAAGGCCTGTCTTGTCGTGCGGCTTGAGCCGGAAATGTTCGGGACGAATGCCGATGCGGATATTGGTGCCGGAATGGGCGGCGACATCCTGCAGGATGGCGCGACCGGCAAAATGCACCATGCCGTTATCGCTGACCAATGCTTCCAGAATATTGATGCGCGGCGTGCCGATGAATTGCGCGACCTCGATATGGCGGGGATCGTTATAGATCGCGGTCGGCGTGTCGATCTGCAGCAGCTTGCCGCCCATCATCACCGCTACGCGGTCGGCCATGCTAAGCGCTTCGGCCTGATCGTGGGTCACGTAGATGGTGGGGACACCGGCGCGGCGATGCAATTCGACAATCTCGGCCCGGGTGTGGACACGCAGATTGGCATCGAGGTTCGACAGCGGCTCATCCATCAGGAATGCGCCCGGCTGGCGCACGAGCGCGCGGGCAAGCGCGACGCGCTGGCGCTGGCCGCCCGACATCTGGCCCGGCTTGCGGTCGAGCAGATGGTCGATCCTGAGGCTGGTCGCGGTGGCCTTGACCTGTTTCTGGATGGCGGCGCGTTTGCGCCGCTGGCCGGGCAGGAAGGCGCCTACCATCGGCAGGCGTTCCACGGCGGTCAGGTCACGCATGGCAAGCGGCACCGCGATGTTCTGCGCCGCCGTCAGATGGGGATAGAGCGCATAGGACTGGAAAACCATGGCGATGTTCCGGTCGGCGGGATGCGCGCCGGTTATGTTGCGTCCCGCAAGCTCGACGCTTCCTTCATCCGCATGGTCGAGACCGGCGAGAATGCGCAAAAGCGTGCTCTTGCCGCAGCCCGAAGGGCCGACGAGGGCGATGAATTCGCCTTCCGCCGCTTCGATGGAAATGCCATCGAGAATGCGGTTGCCTCCGTAGGATTTGCCGATGTCGCGAAGGACGAGCGTGCTCACTGGCTTGCCTCCTCGGTGGCCTTCTCGCCGTCGCCCGTGTGGTGCGGATAGACTTCATGCACCACATCGTCGATGACATAGGGGGTCAGCTCGTCGATGCGGACAATGCTGTTCGTGGCGACTTCACCAAGGTCGTGAATTGCAGCGCCGAGTATGCGCTCGCCGGGCAGGTCGCGCTCCATCGGGCCGACGATGAAGGCGGCGGCAGGCGCCCAGACATAGTTCGTGCCGAAGGCGTCGCCCGACCAGGCGCGGTGCAGGTGGCCGCTGGCGTGGAGCTGCACATTATACTGCGCGAAAAGATCATAGAGGCGCTGGCGCGGGGCGGGGCGGATGCCCCAGTAACCGCTGTCGCCCTCATCCGGATCGTCGACAAAGAGCGGCTTGTGCGCGAAGACGGCGACCGGCTTGCCGTCGCTGTTGTTCAATTCGTCCTCGAGCCACTGGAACTGTTCGGCTTCTTCGGCTTCACCGGAACCGATGATGAGGCTGTTGAGGCCGATAATGCGCCAGTTTCCGAAATTTTCCGCCCAGCGGTCCGGGCCGATATGTCGGCGCCAGCGCATCAGGCGCTGCGCATTGACGGGCTGGTGGCTTTCGGGAAGATGACCGATGTCGTGATTGCCCGGAAGGGTGAGGACACGCGCCGGAAGTTCGTTGAGGCAGGCGCGGCAGAACAGAAGGTCGGCCTCCACGTCTGCACCATCGACTGTGAGGTCGCCGGTGTGGATGATGAGATCGGGCTTCTGCTGGTCGATCCAGGCAACGAGCGGTTCCCAGTTGCGGTTGAAGTGCGGCTTGATGGGGCTGAGGTGAGTGTCTGTAATCTGAACGATCCGCACGGGTACGCTCCTTCTCGGGTCTGTCTGTGGGGGGCAGCGCTTTTTCACGCGCTGCACATGCGCCAGGCGCGTCATGCGCGGCGTCTTGCCGGGGCTTTTAGGCTCGTTATGTGACAGGCCCGCTGCATTGCAGTGACAGTTGCGTGACATCTGCTTCGGGCGACTCAAAAAGGGTGATTTGCCAAATTTGCGGGCATTGCCTTGTCGCCGATGCCCATGCTTTAGGCGGTTGATCTGCCCATTATAATATTACGAAGTAATTCTGTTCGGAGTAACCAGATGATTTCAAAGGATTTTCTTGCCTGGTCAAGACATGCGTAAAACGCATAGCTGCATTGCGCTAAAGTCTCATTGCAAAAACAATGGGCAACAGGCATATAAAGGTCATCTCAGCGCTGCGTTTCCTCCTCCCATTTGCGCGGGCTGAGTGTTCCCCTCTGGAGGTTTGCCTCGAAGGCACCTTCAAAACTCAAAGCCAGACATTTGTCTGGCTTTTTTTTTGGCTTTTCGCCCGGCCGGGCGACGCATTGCAACGATAGCCAGATGTTTTTCGCGCTCAACTGTCTCTTTTGACAGGTCCGGGAAGCCGGACACGCCCGCCACGGCATGTCTCAAATTGCGGATATGAAAAAGGGGCCTTTCGGCCCCTTGGTATTCTTTGCTCTGACTATTTGTTCCGTCGCATTATCCTATGCAAAACCGCTACGCACTTTTGCTGGAAATGCTCTAGCGCAGGCTGGCGCAGAAGCGCTGGATGCGGGTGCAGGCTTCTTCAAGCAGCGCATCCGACGTCGCATAGGAAATGCGGAAGTTCGGTCCGAGGCCGAATGCCGAACCGTGCACGACGGCGACGCCTTCGGCTTCCAGCAATTCGGTGACGAAATCTTCGTCGGTCTCGATGACCTTGCCAGCTTCCGTCTTCTTGCCGATCAGGTCAGCGCAGGACGGATAAACGTAGAACGCACCTTCAGGTGTAGGGCACTTGATGCCCTTGGCCTGGTTGAGCATCGAGACGACCAGATCGCGGCGGGCCTGGAAGATCTTCTTGTTTTCCGGGATGAAGTCCTGGGTGCCGTTGAGGGCCTCGACTGCGGCCCACTGTGCGATAGAGCAGGCGCCGGAGGTCTGCTGGCCCTGAACCATGTCCATGGCCTTGATGAGCTGCAGCGGTCCGGCTGCGTAGCCGATGCGCCAGCCCGTCATGGCATAGGCCTTCGACACGCCGTTCATGGTGAGCGTGCGGTCGTAGAGCGACGGCTCGACCTGAGCAGGCGTGGTGAAGACGAAATCGCCATAGACCAGATGCTCATACATGTCGTCGGTCAGAATCCAGACATGCGGATGACGAACCAGAACCTCGGTCAGGGACTTCAGTTCTGCTTCCGTATAAGCCGCGCCGGTCGGGTTCGACGGCGAGTTGAAGATGAGCCACTTGGTCTTCGGCGTGATCGCCTTTTCCAGATCGGCTGCGGTCAGCTTGAAATTGTCTTCGATCTTCGTGTTGATGAAAACCGGGTTGCCGCCGTTGATCGCCACCATTTCAGGATAGCTGACCCAGTAAGGGGCAGGGATGATGACTTCATCGCCGGGGTTCAGCGTCGCCATGAAGGCGTTGAACAGGATCTGCTTGCCGCCAGTGCCGACGATCGTCTGTTCCGGCTTGTAGTCGAGGCCGTTTTCGCGCTTGAACTTGGCAACGATGGCCTGACGCAGCTCGGGGATACCGGCTACAGGCGTGTATTTCGTTTCGCCGCGATTGATGGCGTCGATAGCCGCCTGCTTGATATTTTCCGGCGTGTCGAAGTCGGGCTCGCCCGCACCGAGACCAATCACGTCCTTGCCCTTGGCTTTCAGTTCACGTGCTTTCTGGCTGACCGCGATGGTCGCAGAAGGCTTAACACGGGAAAGGGCGTCGGCGAGAAATGCCATGATAGATCTCCATAAATGGCAGGCTCTGTTAACCGGCACCGGGCGCGGTCCGGTTTTGCGGATTTTCTATGTCCCATCGGCGCGGGAAGCGCAACAGATGGATTGAGAATTCGTCCGCAATTGCCGGATTTCGCGCAAATGTGTTGCCGAAACGAACAGATCCATCAGCAATGCTGACATATTAGCGCAAAGAAACTGATTGGACAGGAAGCTGGCGGGCAGGAATATTGCGGCAAAACAGGAGACGACCATGCTGACGCTTTATGAACACGCCGATTCCGGCAATTGCTACAAGCCTCGCCTGCTTCTGGCGAAGATCGGCAAGCCCTTTCGTCACGTCGCGGTTTCCTCGCTTGATGGATCGACGCGGACACCGGAATATCTGGCCAGGAACCCAAACGGCAAGGTTCCGCTGCTGGAACTGGAAGACGGGCGTTTCCTCGCGGAATCGAACGCCATTCTCCTGCATCTGGCGGAGGGGACGCCCCTGTTGCCGCAAGACCCCTACGAGCGCGCTCTGGTCTATCAATGGCTGTTCTTCGAGCAATACAGCCATGAGCCTTATATCGCGGTGCGCCGTGCCTTGATGGTCTATCCGGAGCGGTCGCGTGATGCGACGCCTGAGCGTCTCGCTTCCACGCTGGCTGGCGGCGAAAAGGCGCTGGCCGTGATGGAAACCCAGTTGAAGAAAACGCCGTTCATCGCCGGTCACACTTATACGGTGGCCGATATCGCGCTCTATGCCTATACGCACGAAGCGCATCTGGGTGGTTTCAATATGAAGCAATATCCCGCCGTGAGTGCATGGTTGGAGCGTGTCGCCAGCGACAAGGGGCATGTGCCGATCGAGTGGCTGCCTTAAGCTCCTATCCTGCCATCAGGTCGCGCAGGCTGCGCGTGGCCATCAGCTTGTAAGCCGCTATCAGCGCATCGCATTCGCTTTCCGAAACTTCGACGGCGATGCGCATGGTGGATTCACCGAAATGCATCAGCAGGAACGCAGTTTCGTCCAGTTGCGGCGGCAGCTTGCCGGGGGCGATCCGGCGGATCGTATCGGCCAGAAGCTGGCCGTTCTGCCTGCTCTCAGCAATTTCCAGCTTTGACAGGGACTTGTCTGTCTGCGTGGCCGACCAGATGTCGCGCATTGCCGGTTCCAGCCGCATCAGCCCCAGATATTCATCGATCAATGCATTGAAGGCGACGATCAGCTCATCTGCCGAACTGGCGGTCGCGAGCCCTTCGGCGATACACTGGCGCGATTGTGCATTGGAGCTTTCAAACAGGTAGCGGATCAGGGCGCTCTTGTCGGGGAAATACTGATAGAGCGCGCCAATGGAAATACCGGCCTGCTGGGCGATTTCACTCATCCTGAGACTGTCGCTGCCTTTGGCGGCGATCAGAGCCGTGGCGCATTCTGCGATGCGACGGATCTTTTCCTGCGCGCGGCTCTGGCTGGGCGTGCGGCGGAGGACAGTGGTGCTGGTGGCCTCTGCTTGCCCGGCGGAATTCTGCTTCATGACCGACTCACATATTTCGCTCTTGACAGAATATGAGGATTACTCACATATTGCAAATATGAGGGTTACTCAGATTTTTGGCCGCGAAGGTGAACAGGTATCGTGCGGATAAAGCTGCCGCCGACGACAGAGGGAGGACAGTCATGACGACAGGTTTTCAATTGCTGGTTCTGCTGACGGCATGGGGCAGCGCCATTACAGGCGGCATTTTCTATGCGTTCTCAAGTTTTGTGATGGCCGCGCTGGCGCGCATTCCGGCGAGCGCGGGCATGATGGCGATGCAGTCGATCAACATCACCGTGCTCAACAGCACGTTCTTCGCCGCCTTTTTCGGCACCGCATTACTGTGCCTCGCGATTATCGTGCTGGGATTGATGGGCTTCGGGGGCCTGTCGACGTGGGCGGTGGCCGGCGCTGCCGTCTATCTCGTCGGCACTATCGGCGTCACGATGGTTCTCAACGTGCCGCTGAACAACCAGCTTGCCGTGATGGACGTCAATGCCGCTGCGTCCGCCGACGCCTGGCTCGCTTATGTGCGCGACTGGACCTTGTGGAATCACATCCGCACCATTGCCGCGCTGGTTGCCGCCCTCATTCTTGGCGCAAGCGCGATGGGACGGGGCTGAACGGAACGGCGGACAAACAAAAAAGGCGGGCCCGAGGACCCGCCTTTTTCGTTATATTCTGACGATCAGGCTGCGACGAGGTTGTCTGCAGACGAACGGCCGGAACGGCGGTCCTGAACGATTTCGTAAGAAACCTTCTGACCTTCGTCGAGCGTGGCAAGGCCAGCGCGCTGAACGGCGGAGATGTGAACGAATACGTCCGTGCCGCCCTGATCAGGCTGGATGAAGCCGAAGCCCTTGGTCGTGTTGAACCACTTAACTGTTCCCGTAGCCATGGGAATGTCCTTTGTAACATAGTAATTTTTAAGTCCGTATGCTTCGCACACGTGCCCGTGAATCGAATTTATGGACAGGAGATCGTCAGGAAGCACGGCGGGCCGCACGGGTCGCAAAGTCACTCGACCGAAAAATCGATGCGCTAACTATATGCGACAAATTTGACCAATACAAGATAGATAGAATGCGAGCTAGAAACTGATTTTACTGATGCTTTCAGCCATTCCGAGGCCCAGCCGGTTTTGCGCGCTCCTGCGGTCGAGCCAGAACAGGCGGAACAGGATCGGCGCGCCGCCATCGCAAGGCGACATTTCATAGTGATCCCAGGTTTCAGGCATTGGGGCGTTCCATTTCAGGTGGAAGCAATGGCGGCGGTGCAGCTCCCTGGAGCCCCTTTCCGGATAGTCGTAATCGACGGTTTCGAGGTGGATCATGCCATCGCCATGGAGAAGCCCTGTCTCTTCGGCGAATTCGCGATAGGCAGCGGCGAGAATATCTTCTCCCGCATCGACTGTGCCGCCCGGCACCTGTAGCGGTGTTTCGGGAAAATCCGGTTCTTCAAATACCAGAAGGCGGTCGTTCCACGTTGCATAAATGAGCACTTTGTCGATGGGCTTGATCGTGACAGCCATGGATTGCTTTCCGGCAGGGTTCGGGTTCCGGCCATCATTGCAGCGAAAGCCTGCCGGTAAAACCCGCATATTGTTGTGGGGCGTATCAGCTCTCCTGCGCGAAAAAATGTGCCGATCTCCAATCTTTGACTTCCGCGTGAAGCCGGAATCGCCGGACTGCTCTATGTATTTGTAGTGACGCATTTCCCAACGCAAAACCGGTGCCCACTTTTGCTGGAAATGCTCTAATGAGTATCTGCAAAATCGAGCGGGCCACGGGCAGCGAGGCAGGAAATGACGTCTGAACCAGACAAGGACAAGACGAAGCAGAGCGCACCCGGGAAGGAGCGCCGCCGCAAGAAGCCCAGACGCAGCGTCACGGAACGCCTGCGCAAAAGTTCCGCCAAGCTGATCGGCGGCACGCCGTCGCGCGATGGGACCGATCTTTTTTCACAGGTTTCGATGATGGTCGGGGCTTTTCTGGTCTCGCCGGTGCGCAACACGCTGATTGCGCTCGGGGCCGGGATTTTCGCTCTTGTCGTACTGATCGCCATCGGGCAGGTGGCAATCAATCGCTGGAACGAACCGTTCTACGATGCACTTGCCCGTCGGGATTTGCAGGCTTTCTTCCATCAATTGATGGTGTTCTTCGGCATTGCAGGCGCTCTTCTGCTTCTCAACGTATCGCAGACCTGGCTCAACCAGATGTTCAAGCTCAAGATGCGTGAAGGGCTGGCGCGCGATCTGGTAGGGCAATGGCTGGCGCCAGGCAGGGCGTTCCGCCTCGCCAATGCGGGCGAGATCGGCATCAACCCGGATCAGCGCCTGCATGAAGATGCGCGGCACTTTGCGGAAATGTCGTGCGATCTGGGGATCAACCTGCTCCAGTCGACCGTCATTCTGGTGAGTTTCGTCGGCGTGCTGTGGTCGCTGTCGAGCGGTTTCGTGTTTCATGTCGCGGGCTACAGTTTCTCCATCCCCGGCTACATGGTCTGGGCCGTCATCCTTTATGCGGCTTCTGCCTCCTGGCTCACATGGATCGTGGGGCGCAGCCTGGTCAATATCAACGCCAACCGCTATGCGCGCGAGGCGGATTTCCGTGCATCGCTGATGCGGGTCAATGAACATCTGGACGCCATCACCCTGTCGCGGGGCGAGGGGGATGAGAGACGCCGCCTCGATCTGGACATCGATGCAGTTCTGGGCGCGATCCGCAAGATCGTCTATGCAACCACGCGGCTGACATGGGTGACGGCAGGTTATGGCTGGCTGACGATCGTGGCGCCGATCCTCGTTGCGGCGCCGGTCTATTTCGGTGGCGGGCTGACGTTCGGCGGGCTGATGATGGCGGTCGGCGCATTCACGCAGGTGCATAATGCGCTGCGCTGGTTCGTCGATAATTTCGGTGCGATCGCCGACTGGCGCGCGACGCTGCTCCGCGTTGCGAGTTTTCGTCAGGCGGTGCTGCACATGGATGCGCTTGGCCATCTGGACCGGCAGATCGACCTTGCAACGAATGACGATGACAGGCTGACGCTGGACAATGTTTCCATTGCCGCGCCTGATCAGTGCCTGAAGCTTTCCCGCAAGGCCTTTTCGGTCAAGCCCGGCGAGCGAGTGCTGGTGACTGGCGGGACCGAGACACAGAGAACGCTGCTGTTCCGCGCATTGGGCGGGCTTTGGCCATGGGGCGAGGGGCGGATCGGCATGCCGGCTGGCGATGGCGTCGCCTTCATGCCGCGCGCGCCCTACTTCCCGCCGGGCAATCTCAAGGGCGTGATCGTCTATCCGCTCGATATCAAGAAGTTTTCCGAACAGGATCTGGAGAATGTTCTGCGGCGGGCCGGGCTTGAACGTCTGACCACCAGTCTTGACCACGCTGCACGCTGGGATCGCGTCCTGACGGATGATGAGCGCCAGTGTATAGCTTTCGCCCGCCTGATCCTGCAGAAACCGCAGTGGATCGTCATCGATGGCGCGCTCGATGGCCTCGATGCCGAAGCCTATGACCGGATTCGCGACATGCTGAATACCGAGCTGAAAGATGCAGCGGTCATTCATCTTGGCAAGCCGCATCTGCATGACGGGCTTTTTACCCAGCAGATCAGTCTGGAAGACGACCCTTCGGGAAAGCCTCTCGAGGTGCGGGCCGTGAAAACGGCATGAAAAAAGCCGCCGGTCGCCCGGCGGCTTTTCAACTTTCATGAGTTAGAACGGTTCCGGTTAAAACGGAGTCGTTGGAACTGCTCTAACTATTTGTTTTGTCGCATTTGCCTCACGCAAAACCGCTTCGCAGTTTTGCTGGAAATGCCCTATGCGGTCAGCGGAAGTAATCCTGAAGCGGACGAACTTCCAGCGAGCCTGCCTTGAGGGCTGCGATGGCTTCGGCAGCGGCTTCCGCTCCGGCCATCGTGGTATAGTAAGGCAGCTTCTGCATCAGCGTTGCGCGGCGGATCGACTTGGAGTCGGAAACAGCACTTGCGCTGTCCGTCGTGTTGAAGACCAGATGAATCTGGCGATTGCGGATCGCGTCTTCCACATGCGGACGGCCTTCGATGACCTTGTTGACCTTGGTCGATTCGACGCCGTTTGCTTCGAGGAACTTCTGCGTTCCACCGGTCGCCATGACCTTGAAGCCGATGCTTGCCAGCAGGCGGACGGGGCCGAGCACGCGTTCCTTGTCCTCATCGCGGACCGATACGAAGACCGTGCCTTCGCGCGGCAGTTCCACGCCGGCACCAAGCTGTGCCTTTGCAAAGGCCAGAGCATAGTCGTAGTCGAGACCCATGACTTCGCCGGTCGAGCGCATTTCAGGCCCAAGCAGCGTGTCGATGCCGGGGAAGCGGGCAAACGGGAACACGGCTTCCTTGACCGCGATATGCGGACGGGAAGGCGTCTTCGGCTTGCCGCCATAGGCGCCGAGGGCTGCCTCAAGGCTTTCACCGGCCATGATGCGGGCTGCGACCTTGGCAATCGGGGTGCCAACCGTCTTGGCGACGAAGGGAACCGTGCGCGATGCACGCGGATTGACTTCTAGAATGAAGATTTCGCCGTCCTTGATGGCGAACTGCACATTCATCAGGCCGCCGACATGAAGCGCCTTGGCCAGCGCTGCCGTCTGGCGTTCCAGTTCGGCGACGATTTCAGCCGAAAGCGTGTGCACCGGCAGCGAGCAGGCGCTGTCGCCCGAGTGGATGCCGGCTTCCTCGATATGCTCCATGATGCCGGCGACAAAGCTGTCCTTGCCGTCGCAGAGGCAATCGACGTCTACTTCGATGGCTTCGGTCAGATAGGTGTCGAACAGGAGCGGGTTCTTGCCGAGCAACGTGTTGATCTGGCCGGTCTTGTCGTTCGGGTACTTGGCCTTGATGTCTTCGGGCACCAGTTCCGGCACGGTGTCGAGCAGATAGTTCTGCAACGAACGCTCATCATGGATGATCTGCATGGCGCGGCCACCCAGAACATAAGACGGGCGCACGACAAGCGGGAAGCCGAGATCGGCGGCGACGAGGCGGGCCTGTTCGACCGAATAGGCGATGCCGTTCTTCGGCTGGTTGAGATCGAGCTTGATCAGCAGCTTCTGGAAGCGGTCGCGATCTTCGGCAAGGTCGATGGCGTCCGGCGAGGTGCCGAGGATCGGAATGCCTGCCTTTTCAAGCGCATTGGCGAGTTTCAGCGGGGTCTGGCCGCCAAACTGCACGATGACGCCGTGGAGCGTACCCTTTTCCTGCTCGACGCGCAGGATTTCCAGCACGTCTTCCGCGGTCAGCGGTTCGAAATAGAGACGGTCCGAGGTGTCGTAGTCGGTCGAAACCGTTTCCGGGTTGCAGTTGACCATGATGGCTTCGTAATCGGCATCGCCGAGCGCGAAGGCTGCATGGCAGCAGCAATAATCGAACTCGATGCCCTGACCGATACGGTTCGGACCGCCGCCGAGAATGACGACCTTCTTGCGATCCGACACTTCGGCTTCGCAGCGCGGCTGGCCGACGAAAGGCGTTTCGTAGGTCGAGTACATATAGGCGGTCGGCGAGGCGAATTCGGCGGCGCAGGTGTCGATGCGCTTGTAGACCGGATGCACGTCGAGATCGGCGCGCAGCTTGGCCACGTCTTCCGCGTCCTTGCCGGTCAGGCTTGCAAGGCGCGCATCGGAGAAGCCCATGGCCTTCAGCATGCGCAGGTTTTCAGCGTCCTGCGGCAGGCCATGTTCGCGAATGCGCTCTTCAGTCTTCACGATGGCTTCGATCTGTTCGAGGAACCACGGATCGATCTTCGATGCGTCGTGGACCTGCTCGGTGGTGAGGCCAAGGCGCATTGCCTGCGCTACCATGCGCAGACGATCCGGCGTCGGCGTGCCGATGGCGGCGCGGATGGCGTTCTTCTCGTCGCCTTCCTCGATATTGGGAATGGCGATTTCATCGAGACCGGTCAGGCCGGTTTCGAGACCGCGCAGTGCCTTCTGCAAGCTTTCCTGGAAGGTACGGCCAATGGCCATCACTTCACCGACCGACTTCATGGCGGTGGTCAGGATCGGCGAGGAGCCGGGGAATTTCTCGAAGGCGAAACGCGGGATCTTGGTAACAACATAGTCGATCGACGGCTCGAACGAGGCAGGCGTTGCACCGCCGGTAATGTCGTTGTCGAGTTCATCGAGCGTGTAGCCGACGGCAAGCTTGGCCGCGACCTTGGCGATCGGGAAGCCGGTTGCCTTGGAAGCCAGAGCCGAAGAGCGCGACACGCGCGGGTTCATTTCGATGACGATCATGCGGCCATTGGCCGGATTGATCGCGAACTGGACGTTGGAGCCGCCGGTTTCGACGCCGATCTCGCGCAGCACCGCAATCGAGGCGTTGCGCATGATCTGGTATTCCTTGTCGGTCAAGGTCAGCGCGGGCGCAACCGTGATCGAGTCGCCCGTGTGGACGCCCATCGGGTCGAGGTTTTCAATCGAGCAGATGATGATGCAGTTGTCCGCCTTGTCGCGGACGACTTCCATTTCATATTCTTTCCAGCCCAGAACCGACTCTTCGATCAGAACTTCGGTCGTCGGCGAGGCGTCGAGGCCGCGTTCGATGATCTCAAAGAATTCCTGGCGGTTATAGGCAATGCCGCCGCCGGTGCCGCCGAGCGTGAAGCTCGGGCGGATGATGGCGGGAAGGCCGACCACGTCGAGCGCCTGCGCTGCCTTCGCAAGCGCATGGCTCATATAGCGCTGCTTGCGCTCCACTTCGCCGAGCTGCCATTCGGTTTCCAGCTTGTCGAGCGCCTTGTCGAGATCGTCGCCGGAGAACTGCGCCTTCACTTCGGCGCGCTTGGCTTCGTGGCGCTTGCGGTCCTCATCCTTGATTTCGGTCGCGTTGGCGAGCATCGAGCCCGGCGTGTCGAGGCCGATCTTCTGCATCGCCTCGCGGAAGAGCGCGCGATCTTCCGCCTTGTCGATGGCTTCCGCATTGGCGCCGATCATCTCGACATTGTAGCGCTCAAGAACGCCCATGCGGCGGAGCGACAATGCGGTGTTGAGCGCGGTCTGGCCGCCCATGGTGGGCAGAATCGCATCCGGGCGTTCCTTGGCGATGATCTTGGCCACGACCTCCGGGGTGATCGGCTCGATATAGGTCGCATCGGCCAGATCGGGATCGGTCATGATCGTGGCGGGGTTGGAGTTGACGAGGATGATGCGGTAGCCTTCCTCTTTCAACGCCTTGCAGGCCTGCGTGCCCGAATAGTCGAACTCGCAAGCCTGGCCGATGACAATGGGGCCCGCGCCGATAATCAGGATCGATTTGATATCTGTACGTTTCGGCATGAGCTCATCCTATCTTCTTCGCGCGCATGATCTTGTCCCGAAACCGGTTCCCACTTTCGAGAGACATGCTTCTTAGCCTGCCAGAAAAGCCCGCACGGTTTTCCGGCGGGTTGGCAGCTTATGAATTCTGTGGGCTAAGCGGGCCTTATAGGCAATCATTTCGATAAGCGGAACCCCACAAATCGTTTTATTTCAAAGAAAGTGGGGGCATTCACGAAAATTCTGCTTTCTCCGTGGATGTTATAACCGAACCAAAGCGTTCGCGGGCTGATTTCCCGCTCGCGCGGCTGACCGGCAGCAGCGTGCCGTCCTTGGTCAGCAGGCTGAGACCGCCATTGGTCTTGCGCAATTCTGCAACGTGCCGGTCGGCAACCCAGTGCGAGCGATGAATCTGAAGTCCGCTCGTATTGCCGACCTCATTCACGGCATCGGAAAAGCGGAGAAGGAGAAGTTCCTCTCCCCGGCTGGTGACGATCCTTGTGTAGTGATCTTCCGCGGAAAGACGCAGAATCGCGCCGCGATTGCCGGGTTTCAGCCGGGCGAGCAATGGCGGCGGCGTGTCGGCGACATCTCTCGGGACGGATTCCAGCTCACGGCGGAGCGTCATGTAGGCGAGAATGCAGAAAAGGGCGCTGAGGGGCAAGGCGACCGAGGCGTTGGCGAGAACCGCACTCGCCGTGGGCATTCTGCCCGAAAAGCCCCAGCCGATAAACCCGATCCAGAGCCCGATCGGAAGGGCGGCCACAACGGCGCCGGCCATCATGCGGGCAAAGGCATGCTTGAAAAATGGTGCAAGGAAAGCATCCGCCAGAACGGAAAAGGCGATTGCGGTGGACCAACCGGAAAACTGCACCGAGAGCCAGTAAAAGAAGCGAACCGCAACCGGCATGGACTGGTCCGTTCCGAAGGGGCCGGTAACGGTGAAGATCAGCACGACCACGAAGAAGGTGCCCCACAGGCGCGGCGCACGAATGATGGTCGACAATTCGCGAAGCGCGAATTGCAACAAGCCTCCGGTCACGTAGTTTTCCCGCATTTGACGCCGTTTCGATTGAGATGAGCGCAGTCTTGTTGAAAGCGACAGGAAATTCAACAGGAACGCTGCGATGAACTTCGAACCGCTTCTTCATGCACCGCTTGCCATTCAGATCCATGTCGCGACTGTCGTGCCCGCCGCCATCATCGGCCTTGTCATCTTCATGCGCCGTAAGGGTACGAGACTGCACAAGGCGCTCGGGCGCCTTTGGGTGATGCTGATGGTCGCAATAGCGATCTCCAGCTTTTTCATTCACCAGATCAATCTCATAGGCGGCTTCAGCCCGATACATATTCTTTCGATACTGGTGCTGGCGGGGTGTGCGCGCGCCGTCGTTGCTGCTCGGGCAGGACAGTTAGAGGCACATCGCAGGATCATGAGAAGCGTCTATCTCGGCGGAATTCCCGGAGCAGGGTTCTTTGCCTTCATGCCCGGACGCATCATGAACGAGGTTGCGTTTCCTTATGGATGGAGGTCGTCATTTCTTTTGGCCTGCCTTCTGCTGGCTCTCCTTGCGGCAGGTTTGGTCTATCGAAGCCGAACGGGTTTTCTTGTGAGCAAACTATTGCGAAAGAGTCTTCGTTTGTGATTGACGCTGCCATTTACTTTTTATGTTGCCGTGCCAACTCTTTATGCGACAATTACAGGTATAGTTTGGTGCCGCTTCGTTAAGGGCGGCACGGTGCACGGGAGTTGGTCAATGCGCTGGCAAGGCCGTAGGCAAAGCGACAATGTTGAAGATCTGCGCGGAGAGCAGGGCGGTGGTGCAGGTGGCGGCTTCGGTCGCGGCGGGGGCCTAGGCGGTCCGGGATTTCGAATCGTCCGTGGCGGCGGGATTTCAGGCATCCTCATTCTGGTGGTGATGTTCTTCGTGCTGCGCGCCGTGGGCATCGATCCGCTGCCAATCCTGTTCGGTGACGGCAGCATGGGGCCGAGCGTGACGCAGCAGGCCGACCAGTCGGGACGGACGGTTGCCGAAGGCGGCAATGTTGCCAATGACGAGACGACGCAGTTTGCCCGCACCATCCTTGCCGAGACGGAAGACGTTTGGAGCGGCATTTTCCAGTCGCGCGGCCAGACCTATACCAAGCCGACGATGGTGCTGTTTTCGGGACAGGTTCGTTCGGCCTGCGGTTTTGCATCTGCGGCTTCAGGGCCGTTTTACTGCCCCGGCGACCGCAAGCTCTACATCGATCTGAGCTTCTATAACGAACTGGCCAACCGCTTCGGGGCTTCCGGCGATTTTGCGCGTGCCTATGTTCTTGCGCATGAAGTCGGCCACCATGTGCAGAACCTGCTCGGCATCCTGCCGAAGTTCAACCAGATGCGCCAGCAGATGAGCGAAGCGCAGGCAAACCAGATGTCGGTTCGCGTCGAGCTTCAGGCCGATTGCTTCGCCGGTGTGTGGGGCTACTACACGGAGCAGAAGGGCATACTGGAGTCGGGCGACCTGGAAAGTGCGCTCAATGCGGCCCACCAGATCGGCGACGATACGCTGCAACGCCGCAGTCAGGGTTATGTGGTGCCTGAAAGCTTCAACCATGGCACCTCGGCCCAGCGTGCCAAATGGTTCCAGCGTGGTTTCGACAGCGGAAAGCTGGAATCATGCGATACGTTCAGCGGTGACGTTTAAGATCGTTTCGATGTTGCGGAAAAGGCGGTTTCGACCGCCTTTTTCTTTATCCGGCGGAATTCCATTTTCTTTTTGTCGAAACCGGGCAATATTCGCCTTGTCGTGAAATAATTTTCCAGATAAATGCTTTTTGATCGGCGCGGCCCTTTTCCCGATTTGCAAGCGTGACGCTCAGTTTTGAGCGGCGATGGCGCGCGAGTTCTCCAATCAACACAATTTATGACTGTTCCACCTCGTCCGTCGTGGAGCATATTTCAGGTGTCCCATGCATGATCCCCAGTTTGTACGGCGGGGCTTGTTACTCGTCTTTATGACATTGTTTCTCGACATTATCGGCATTGCGATCATCATGCCGGTTCTGCCGACTTTTCTCGAAGAGCTGACCGGCGCGGATATCAGCACCGCTGCCGTCGATGGCGGCTGGCTCCTGCTGGTCTATGCCGGAATGCAATTCCTGTTCGCCCCGATGATCGGCAATCTGAGCGACCGGTTCGGGCGGCGCCCGGTGCTGCTCGCCTCGATCTTCACCTTCGCGCTCGACAATCTGATCTGCGCGCTCGCAACCACCTACTGGATGCTGTTTGTCGGCCGCATTCTGGCGGGTATCAGCGGAGCGAGCTTCGCGACGGCTTCGGCCTACATCGCCGATGTGAGCGATGACAGCAATCGCGCGCGCAATTTCGGCCTGATCGGCATTGCCTTCGGTGTCGGCTTTGCGCTTGGCCCGGTTCTGGGCGGCTTGCTGGGCGAGTTCGGCCCGCGCGTTCCGTTCTACGGTGCGGCGTTCCTGTCGTTCATCAACTTCATTCTGGCTTATTTCCTTTTGCCGGAAACGTTGAAGCGTGAAAACCGGCGCTCGTTCAAGTTCGCCCGCGCCAATCCGCTGGGGGCACTCAAGCAGATGCGCAACTATCCGGGCATCGGCTGGGTCGTGCTGGTCTTCTTCCTGTTCTGGCTGGCCCATGCCGTCTACCCGTCCGTCTGGGCGTTTGTCGGCGCTTATCGCTATAACTGGAGCGAAGCGCAGATCGGCTTTTCGCTCGGGCTTTTCGGCATTGGCGCGGCATTCGTCATGGCGCTGGTTCTGCCACGGGTCCTGCCGATACTGGGTGAAAAGCGCACGGCGATGACCGGTGTGCTGTTCTCCTGTCTGGGGCTGATCGGCTACGCCATCGCATGGGAGGGTTGGATGGTTTATGCCGTCATCTTCCTGACGGCGCTGGAAGGGCTGGCCGATCCGCCGCTGCGTAGCATCGCGGCGGGCAAGGTTCCGCCTTCGGCGCAAGGCGAATTGCAGGGCGCGCTGACAAGCGTGTCGAGCATTACGACCATCATCGGCCCGCTCATCTTCACGCAGCTTTTCGCGATTTTCACCGGCAAGAACGCGCCGTTCGTTTTCGCGGGCATGCCCTATGCCGTGGGCGCCGGGCTGGTCTTTCTGGCGCTGGTCATCGTGGTGGCGCGGGTGCGGCCTACCGCACCGGCCAGACTGTCGGAGGTCTGACCGATACAAAAAGAAAGGCCGGAGTTTCGCTCCGGCCTTTTCGTTTGATGGTTCATGCGCAGCGTTCAAGCCGCCTGTTCGCGTTCGGGAAGCGGCGCCTGGCCCTTCTTTTCGCGGATCAGATTGATGAAACGGCGGAACAGATAGTGCGAATCCTGCGGGCCGGGCGATGCTTCCGGATGGTGCTGTACCGAGAAGACCGGCTTGCCGACAACGCGCAGGCCGCAATTGGTGCCGTCGAAGAGCGAGACGTGCGTTTCCTCGACATTTTCCGGCAGCGAGTCCGAATCGACCGCGAAACCGTGGTTCATCGAGACGATCTCGACCTTGCCGGTCGTGTAGTCCTTCACCGGATGGTTGGCGCCGTGATGGCCCTGATGCATCTTTTCGGTGCGTCCGCCAAGCGCGAGCGCCAGCATCTGGTGACCGAGGCAGATGCCGAAGACCGGGAGTTCGGTTTCGACAAGCTTCTTGATGGTCGGCACGGCATATTCGCCGGTCGCTGCCGGGTCGCCGGGGCCGTTGGAGAGAAAGACGCCATCCGGATTGTGGGCCAGAACGTCCTCAGCCGTCGCGGTCGCAGGCAGAACGGTGACTTTTGCGCCGAGGCCGGTAAGCAGGCGCAGGATGTTGCGCTTCACGCCGAAATCCAGCGCCACCACGTGATATTCCGGGGCTTCCTGTTCACCGTAGCCATCTGCGAGCGTCCATGGCGTTTCCTTCCATGTAAGGCTCTGGCCAACCGTGACGTCCTTGGCGAGATCGAGGTTTTCGAGGCCGCTCCATGCGGCAGCGCGCGCCTTGAGTGCATCAAGGTCGAAATTGCCGCTCGGGTCATGCGCGATGACCGCGTTCTGGGCACCGCGCTCGCGAATGAGCGAAGTCAGCGCGCGGGTGTCGATGCCGGCGAGCGCGATGATGCCGCGATGCTTCAGCCAGGCGTCGAGATCTTCTTTTGCGCGGAAATTCGACGGCGAGGTGATGTCGGCCTTGAAGATTGCGCCGACCGCGCCGTGCCGGTTGGCGGGCGTCAGGTCTTCGACGTCTTCGGCATTGGTGCCGACATTGCCGATATGCGGGAAGGTAAAGGTGACGATCTGTCCGGCATAGGATGGATCGGTCAGGATTTCCTCGTAACCGGTCAGCGCCGTGTTGAACACGACTTCGGCTTCGACCGCGCCAACTGCGCCGAGGCCCTTGCCTTCGATCACGGTTCCGTCCGCAAGAACCAGGATGGCGGTTCGCTTCTCGACAGTCCAGGGTGCTGTTTTCGGTGTCGTTTCTGTCATGGTCTGCACTCCTGTTTGTTAGCCGCACGCCAGCGTGTGCTGTTATTTCGTTACCAGTTAGTGCACCGGACTGATGGAATCAAATCGAGGCTCTAACTGTTTGTTTGCATGCATGCCTTTGCCCCAAAACCGGTTCCCGCCTTTGGGCGACATGCATTATGCGGCACGCGTTCGCGTTTCACCCCGCCACCGGTAAGGTAGCTTGAAAGATGAAGCGTCAAGGGTCATATATGCGCCAAAAGGCAGCGGGGATTTCAAACCTCCCGCCGCGAGCACGTGCCGATGTCCTGCTAAGCCTTGAGCAATAGAGAAACTTGAAGGCCGGGTCAATCGTCCGAAGCGGGGCTTTCCCGAAATAATGACGATAATCGTCGCATTATTTCTCGGGATGCCGGTTCGGACAGCTCGGCGTTTCTATTCGCTTGCTGTATAGATGCACGAAACGAACAACACAGAACAAACACCGTCAGGAGAGACGTTATGCTTCGCCAGGAGATTTCCCAGGCCCTCACGACCGCGCTGAAAGCACAGGAAAAGCGCCGCATGTCGACGCTGCGGCTGATCCTGGCTGCGGTAAAGGACCGAGATATCGCCAATCGCACCGCTGGCAAGGACCCGGTCGGGGACGAAGAATTGCTGGGCATCCTCGGCAAGATGGTCAAGCAGCGTGAAGAATCCGCCCGCATCTACGAGGAAGGCAGCCGTATCGAGCTGGCCGAAGCAGAGCGTGAGGAAATCGCGATCATTTCCGAGTTTCTGCCGCAACAGATGTCGGACGACGAGATTAAGCAGGCCTGTGCGGATGTAATTGCTGAAATCGGCGCGCAGGGCCTGCGCGACATGGGCAAGTGCATGGCGGTCCTGAAGGAGCGTTATGCCGGCAAGATGGATTTCACCAAGGCTAGCGCCATCGTGAAATCGCTTTTGCAGTGAAAGCGTAAAGCCTGAAGGCTTTCGGCTTTTGATTCAGCCCTCGCTCTGGCGAGGGCTTTTCTTTGTGCTATGCATGGCGAAGGCCAACCAATCACCGGATGCTGACTGATGAAAACAGCTTTGCTTGTCATAGATGTTCAAAACGACATCGTGGCCGGGATGGGCACGCCCGAACGGCAGCCCGCTATCGACCGGGCCCTCGATGAGATCGTCATGCGGCTGCGCGGCTTGCAGGAGAAGGCGCGGCAGGCCGGAATTCCGGTCGTCATGGTTCAGCATGACGGCGGCCCGGGGGACGAACTGGAAAAAGGCACGGCGGGATGGGAAATCCGCGAGGAGCTTGCCCTGAAACTGGGCGACGTTCTCGTTGAAAAGGGGAGTTGCGATTCTTTCCACCAAACGGACCTTCAAACCGTTCTGGAACAGCGGAATATCTCGCATCTCGTCGTCGGCGGCTGCCAGACGCAATATTGTGTCGACACCACCGTCCGGCGCGCCGTTTCTCTCGGTTACGACGTCACGTTGATCGGGGATGCGCACACGACCGGCGACACCGCCAGCCTGCAATTTGCGGATATCGTTGCGCATCACAATGAAACATTGAGCGGTTTCAGGGCGGGAAATGCTCGCGTGCGGGTGCGTCCGGCTGCGGATATTTCCTTTTGAGGCTTGACGCCATGCGGCAGCAGGCATTGCCTGCCGCCGCTGGACCGGCGGTCAGCTCTGCTTGGCGGTCTTGAGGCGCGTATCGCTGAGCAGTCCCTGTTCCTCGAGCACAGGGTAGGCCATCGACGCCAGAAGCGAGTTGATCTGCTTGAGGTCGCGGATCGTGTCGAGATGGATGGAGCTTGTCTCGATGCTGCGGGTCGCGCCTTCGCGCAGGCGCGTGAAGTGCCGCATGCTCGTCTGCTTTTCCAGTTCGCGCAGCTGGTCCTTTTCCTGCACGAGCTGGCGGGCGGTGCGGCCATCGCGTGAAACGATGACGTTGAATGCCATATGCGCATTGGCCAGAACCATGGCGTGGAAATGGCTGAGTTCCTTCCAGCCTTCCTCGGTGAATTCCAGCTGATGGTCCATCTTCTTCTGGACATGCGCCAGCATATTGCGGACGATGATGTCGCCCACCTGTTCGAGCTTTACGCAGGCTCCCAGCAGTTCCTGCATCCGCAGGGACTCGAAATCCGACAGTTCATGGGTAGCAAGCCTGGTCAGGTAGAGCTTGATCGCGGCGTGCTTCTTGTCCACCCGGTCGTCCAGCGCCGCGAGTTCGTTGATCCGCGCCTGATCGGGCTTTTCATAAAGCTCGATAATGCGGCGCAGCATGACCTCGATCGTGTCGCAGACACCCACCACCTCGCGGGTTGCATTGGCGAGCGCCTGTGAAGGCCGGTCGAGCACGGCGGCATCAAGCGCGCTGTATTCCTCGGTCGCCAGCGGCTGAGCAGGCGCATTGCTGTCGGCGTTGAGGTGCACAAGCGCTTCGGTCGCCCGCAGCACGAGGCCGGAAAGCGGGATGCCTGCAATCATCACGATGACGTTGAACAGGATATGCGCGTTGACCACCTGCGAAACCGGATCGGCGCCGAGGAAGGCGACCGATGGCTTGAAGGTCTGGTAGAGCACCAGCATGACGAGCGATCCGGCACCGCGCATCAGGAGATTGCCGAGCGGCACGACGCGGGTTTCAGGCGGGGCATGACGGGTCAGGATCGGAGCGATGATCGACGAACCCAGATTGACGCCGAGAACCATCACCACGGCAAGTTCTGGCTGGATCAGCCCGCGTGACGCGAACGTGGTGAGGAGGATGACGGCGGCAACGCTTGAATGAAACAGCCATGTCATCAGCGCTGCAAGCAGATAGGCGGTGATCGGATCGCCGGACAGATAATCGACGATGACCGGCAGCAATTCGCTTTGCCGCAGAGGCTCCGTGGCCTGTCCGGTCATTTCCAGCGACATGATGAGAAGGCCGATGCCGACCAGAATACGTCCGATCTGCCGCCAGTCGCGGCGCTCGGTCGTCATGAAGATGCCGGTGCCGATGACGAGGCAGAGCGGCACCAGAAGCGTGAGGTCGTAGCTCAGGATCTTGACAACGAGGGCGGAACCAAGCTCTCCGCCGCGCACGGCCATGAGGCCGGCTATGCCGCTGACAAAACCTGACCCGACAAAAGAACCGACGAGAAGCGTAACCGCCGTCGAGCTTTGCAGCGCAACAGCAAGGGCCAGACCAAAGGCAACGGAAAGCAGCGGATTCTGCATCTGGTTGCGCAGGCGTCTGCGCAGCCGGTCGCCATAGGCGCGCTCCACCCCGGTCCGCACCATGCGTGTCGCCCATAGCAGGAGGGCAACTGCACCGGCCAGATGCAAAAGGACTACAGAACCATTCACGGCAAAATCCCTTCGGGTTGGAGGTGAATATCTGTGATTAAGCTAACGCAACAAATGAAGAAAAAATATGTTCCGGCTAATCAAATTTCCAAGAGATATGGGCTTGTTCGCAATAAAAAGCAATCCATTCCCACAGCGTCATGACGAATATATGACAGTTTTGTGACAATGCGCCTGTCCGCTGGCGGCATGTGATTAGCGGGGAGGGATGCGCCTGCGCGATGGACTGTCGAAGCGGGCGGGCCTATATACTCCTTAGAAGGCAACGGCTGCCCGAATGGCCTGCCCGTATTATCTGCCCGTATGTACTGAAAGTGAAATCTGTAATGCGTTTTCCGCCCTCCTTTCTCGATGAGATCAGAGACCGCGTCCCGATCTCGACGCTGATAGGGACGCGCGCTTCGTTCGACCGCAAGAAGAGCAATCCGCCAAAGGGCGATTTCTGGGCCTGCTGTCCGTTCCATGGCGAGAAGACGCCGAGCTTTCACTGTGAAGACCGCAAGGGCCGCTATCATTGTTTCGGTTGCGGCGTGACCGGCGATCACTTCAAGTTTCTGACCGATCTCGAGGGGCTGAGTTTCCCCGAAGCTGTCGAACGCGTCGCCGATATGGCAGGCGTGCCGATGCCGGCGCGCGATCCGGAAATGGAAAAGCGCGAGGCGCAGCGCGCCACGCTCTATGATGTCATGGAACTGGCTGCGCAGTTTTTTGAAAGCCAGTTGCAAAATGCCGTTGGCGCCAAGGCGCGCGCCTATCTGCGCGACCGCGGCCTTTCGACCGCGACACAGCAGGCATTCCGTATCGGCTACGCGCCGGAATCGCGCAATGCATTGAAGGAATTTCTGGCAGGCAAGGGCGTGTCGCGCGAGCAGATCGAGGCGTGCGGCCTTGTCGTGCATGGCGAGGGAATTGCGGTTTCCTATGACCGTTTTCGCGATCGCATCATGTTCCCGATCGAGGATCTGCGCGGGCGCATCATCGCCTTCGGTGGCCGTGCGCTTTCTGCCGATGCCCCGGCAAAATATCTGAACTCGCCGGAAACCGAACTGTTTCACAAGGGGCGGGTGCTCTATAACGGATTGCGGGCGCGCAAGGCCTGCCAGCCGCAAGGCGGCGAGCCTGCCAAATCCATCATTGCCGTCGAAGGCTATATGGATGTGATTGCGCTGGCGCAGGCCGGTATTCATCAGGTGGTGGCTCCGCTTGGCACGGCGCTGACCGAAGAGCAGCTCGATCTGCTCTGGCGCATCAGCCCCGAACCCGTATTGTGTTTCGACGGCGACGGGGCGGGCCTTCGCGCCGCCTATCGCGCCGTCGATTTGGGGCTGCCTGCCTTGCAGCCCGGTAAGTCGCTGCGTTTCGCGCTTCTGCCGGAGGGGCAGGACCCGGACGATCTCGTCAAGGCGGAAGGGTCGGCTGCGTTCCATGCGGTCCTGCGCGATGCCAGGCCGCTGGTCGATATGGTGTGGACGCGGGAAACGGCGGGCGGTGTGTTCGATACGCCGGAGCGCCGGGCCGAGCTTGAAGCGCGGCTGCGGGAGATTACCAGCCGCATCGTCAATGAAGATATTCGCCGCCACTACAGCCAGGACATGCGCGACCGGGCGCAGGCTTTTTTTGGTCAGGGACGACAGGGGTATCAGGGCGGAGGGCAGCGCAATTCGTCTTTCAACCGCAGGAACGAAGGCGGGCGCGGGCGCGGCGGACCGGCTGGCGGCAGCGGGCGCCTTGCGATTTCCGACAGCCTGGTGCGTTCCACGCTGGTAAAGGGCGGCAGGCCAGGCGCTGGTTCGCACGCTCCCTTGCGCGAAACGGCAATCGTGCTGACGCTTCTCAACCATCCGCGTCTGATCGAAGAGGATTTCGAGACGCTGGCCGCGCTCGATCTGGGACATGAAGCCTTGAGGTCGCTACATCTGGCCATGCTGGACGTGCTGGCTGCCGGTCACATGGAAGATGGCCATGCGATGCGGCGGGCGCTGGTCAATGCCGGGCATGGCGAACAGATTGAAATGCTCGAACTTGTGGTGAAGGGCGCGAAGCTTTGGACCGCGACGGCGCTGGCCGCAGAAGACGATGCGCGGGAAGCGCTTCGGCAGGCGCTTCACTTGCATCAGCGGGCGCGCACACTACATAAGGAGCTGCGGGCCGTTGAGGCCGCGCTTGAAACAGATGAAACGGGCGAGCTGTTCGCACGTCTCAGAGATATACAAAATCAGATTTTGAAAGCTGATGCGACAGAAGCGTTGATCGATGGTTTCGGCCTGTCTTCGGGGCGTCCGCCCGGCGGCTTCTGATTCGGGTTTCACGAATCAGGCTTGCCACAACAGCCGGAAATGCGGGGTTGCGATCCTGCAAACGCGCTCTATCTGGCCGACGGAGAGGCTGCGACAACAAAATGATTCGCTTTTTAAGCGCGAATCAGGTGAGTCGCTCTTGACGTATGGCGTAAATGACGGAATCACGACAGTTCGAACAAGGAAAAGAACAGAAACCGGTGATATCCGAGGCTGCAAGGCGGCAAGCTGGGTACGGGCCGGAAAAGTGGCCCGGAAAGTGGCGTTGTCCGGTTGACCGCCCATCTGCCCACAAGAAATCGGAGATGAAGAAGCCCGATACCGATGGCAAGGTTAATCCGCCATTAACAGGAAATCGGCTACTCGCAGAATCAACTGACGGATTGCGACCTCGCAAAACTGTCCGAGAACTCTATATATCTTAGAAGCGACCGGGGTCGCCTGGAGAAGAACATATGGCAACGAAGGTTAAGGAAAACGAAGAAGCCGAAGTCGAGCGCGAAGGTGCTGCCGACGGTCCGCTTCTCGACCTTTCTGACGATGCTGTCAAGAAGATGATCAAACTCGCGAAGAAGCGCGGCTACGTCACGATGGACGAGCTGAACGCCGTGCTGCCTTCCGAGGAAGTGACATCCGAACAGATCGAAGACACGATGTCGATGCTTTCAGACATGGGCATCAACGTCGTTGAAGACGACGAGCAGGACAACGACCGCGAAGACAACAGCGACGACGACTCGGAAGAGGGCGGCGATCTGGTCGAATCCGGCGGCACGGCTGTTGCCACCACCACGACCAAGAAAGAGCCGACCGACCGTACCGACGATCCGGTGCGCATGTATCTGCGCGAAATGGGTTCGGTCGAGCTTCTGTCGCGCGAAGGCGAAATCGCCATTGCAAAGCGCATCGAGGCCGGTCGCGAAACCATGATCGCCGGGCTGTGCGAAAGCCCGCTGACCTTTCAGGCGATCATCATCTGGCGCGACCAGCTGAACGATTCCAACATCCTGCTGCGCGAGATCATCGACCTCGAAACCACCTATGCCGGTCCGGAAGCCAAGCAGGCCCCGGTGATCGAGCGCGTGGAAGAGGAAAAGCCGCGCGATGACAAGCCTCAGCGCCGCTCGCGTGACGACGACGACATCACCAATGTCGGCGGCGACATGCCCGTTGAAGAGGAAGAAGAAGACGAGGACGAAGCCAACCTGTCGCTGGCGGCCATGGAAGCCGAACTGCGCCCGCAGGTCATGGAAACGCTCGATCTCATCGCCGACACCTACAAGAAGCTGCGCAAGCTGCAGGACCAGCAGGTCGAGGGCCGTCTGGCCGCGACGGGCGAACTGTCGTCCAGCCAGGAGCGTCGCTACAAGGAACTCAAGGATCAGCTCATCAAGGCAGTGAAGTCGCTGTCGCTGAACCAGAACCGTATCGAACAGCTTGTCGAACAGCTTTACGACATCAACAAGCGTCTGGTGCAGAATGAAGGCAAGCTCCTGCGTCTGGCCGAATCCTTCGGTGTGCGCCGCGAGGAGTTCCTGAAGGAATATCAGGGCCACGAACTGGACCCGAAATGGGTCGAGCGCGTAAGCACGCTTTCGGCGCGCGGCTGGAAGGAATTCGCCGCCAAGGAAGAACGCACCATCGACCGGCTGCGTTCGGAAATCCAGATGCTGGCAACCGAAACCGCGATTTCGATCGGTGAATTCCGCCGCATCGTCAATCAGGTGCAGAAGGGCGAACGCGAGGCGACCATCGCCAAGAAGGAAATGGTGGAAGCCAACCTTCGTCTCGTCATCTCGATTGCCAAGAAGTACACGAACCGTGGCTTGCAGTTCCTCGATCTCATTCAGGAAGGCAATATCGGCCTGATGAAGGCGGTCGACAAGTTCGAGTATCGCCGCGGTTACAAGTTCTCGACCTATGCGACCTGGTGGATTCGTCAGGCGATCACCCGTTCGATTGCCGATCAGGCGCGCACCATCCGCATTCCCGTGCATATGATCGAAACGATCAACAAGATCGTTCGCACGTCGCGCCAGATGCTGCATGAAATCGGTCGTGAACCGACGCCGGAAGAACTGGCCGAAAAGCTCGCCATGCCGCTGGAAAAAGTGCGCAAGGTGCTGAAGATCGCCAAGGAACCGATCTCGCTCGAAACCCCGGTCGGTGACGAGGAAGATTCACATCTGGGCGATTTCATCGAGGACAAGAACGCGCTTCTGCCAATCGATGCAGCCATTCAGGCCAATCTGCGCGATACGACGACCCGTGTTCTGGCTTCGCTGACTCCGCGTGAAGAACGTGTTCTGCGCATGCGTTTCGGCATCGGCATGAACACCGATCACACGCTGGAAGAAGTCGGCCAGCAGTTCTCGGTTACCCGCGAACGTATCCGCCAGATCGAAGCCAAGGCGCTGCGCAAACTGAAGCACCCGAGCCGGTCGCGCAAGCTGCGTTCGTTCCTGGACAGCTAAACCGGCCTGGATAGCCAAGCAGAACAAAACATACGGGAAGGGGAGGCGATATGTCTTTTTTGAAGCGTCTTTTCGGTGGAGGCTCTGCCTCCGAAACACCGGCAGAGCCGAAAGAGGCTGGTCGCCTTGAGCACAAGGACTTTCTGATCATTGCCACGCCCTATAGCGAGGGCGGGCAGTATCAGGTCTGCGGCGTCATTTCCAAGTCGATCGCCGGCGAAGTGAAGGAATATCGCTTCGTTCGCGCCGACCGTTGCCCCGGCATCGAAGATGCCGCCAGCATTGCGCTGAACAAGGGCCGGCAGATCGTGGATGAACAGGGCGAAGCCATTTTCCGCTGAGCCATCCGCAAGAAGATTGGAAAAGCCGCGCATCAAGGTGCGCGGCTTTTGCGTTTAGAGCTAATGCTGCTCGCACAGCATGGCGACCATTCTGCGCACGATGGGCAGAATGGCGAGGAGCACCGGAAACGCGACCACCCATGATAGGGCCCAGGCGCCCATCCAGCTCGATGCGAGTTCGGGGTGGGTAAAACCAAGGCTCTTGGCGGTTGCAATCAGCGACACGATGAATGTCATCATGATCGATAGGATGAAAGGCATCACGATAGATGCATAGCGGGCGGGCAGTTTCCTGCGGCGTGCGCATTCAAACCGAGACATGTGTATTCCTGAATATTAGGCGGGAAAGGCGCAACGAAACATCAATGCGAATTGCCGTTCCCGGCGGATTGATGCGTTGCCTGACGTAAGACGCTTACGGTCATCGTGATGACGCCGCTTGATTAACCTGTCCGGGAACCGATTTCAACTGTTCTGAGTGGCGGCGATTTGTCCATGCCATTCCGGACATAATTCCAGTATACGCTGCATCATGAACGACAAACCTTTCTGGCGCACCAAGACCCTGAACCAGCTTACCCGCAGCGAGTGGGAGAGCCTGTGTGACGGTTGCGGCCAATGTTGCCTGCACAAGTTGCAGGACGAGGACACCGACGAAATCTATTGGACGAGTGTCGCCTGCACGCTGCTCAATGCCGAAACCTGCCAATGCCGCGATTATCCCAACCGCAAGAAGACGGTGCCGGACTGTGTGTTCCTGACGCCGGAAATCGTTGACGAGGTGGACTGGCTGCCGGTGACATGCGCCTATCGTCTGGTTGCGGAGGGTTCGGACCTGTACTGGTGGCACCCCCTTGTTTCCGGTTCGCCCGAAACCGTGCATGAAGCAGGCATTTCCGTTCGTGGCAAGGTGACGGCCTTTGATCACGATATGGAAGACGACGACGATTATCTGGACCATATGGTGATGCCGGGCGACCGGTAACGGCTGGCCGGCGGTTTTCAAACATTGCGTAAATTTAATCTGTGGCCGGAACAGAGCGGCACAGAGTTGCAGTCATTATAAGTATTTGAATTTATTCTATTTATGGTGGTGTAGCGCCGATATGCCTTGCGCTTCACGGAAAGCTGAACGGTACATGAATGATGGTTTTTCATTCTGTTCATCTATTGCGGGCTACTTCTCGGATGTCTCAGGCAAGACCTGGAAACAAATCGAAAGAGGTTCAAAGATGTCTGCTATTTCGCTCAAGTCGTTCGTCGTAACCGCCGCTCTTGGTGTTGCCGCCATCTTCACGACGGCTGCCACGGCCAGCGCTGCATCGCCGGTTGCCGTTCCAGCTGTCAGCACGTCGGCAGGTTCTACCATCGTGAACGTCGACTATCGCGGCCATCGCCACGGCCGCCCGGTTTATCGCGGTCCTGCATGCTCGGTCGAAGGCGCCAAGATGAAGGCCAACCGCATGGGCATCCGCAATGCGCGTGTCGTCTATCGCGGCAAGTCGGTTCAGGTTCGCGGCTTCCGCCACGGTCGCCCCGCAGGTGTCGTATTTGCGAATGTACGCGGCTGCCCGATCATTCGCTAAACCCGCTTTGAATTTCAAAAGCCCCGGCCTGCGCAATCAGGCCGGGGCTTTTCGTTGTCGGCAGGCAAAGAAAAGGGGCGCTGGTGCGCCCCTTCCTGTTTGGTCCTCAACTGGACGTTATTCCTTGATCTCGAAAACGACGTTGACCGAGACATTATAGCTGTTCTCGCCGGCTTCAACCGGAACGGAGCCCTGCGGTGCCGCGTCAGCCATGGTTTTGAACTGCGCGCGCGCGATCGGCATCGGCATGGGCGGACGGCTCTGCTCGTTGATCTCGACGAGGCGGCCAATGCCGACACCGGCTGCGTCGGCAAGCGTCTTGGCCTTGGCGATAGCGTCGGTAACGGCGCGCTTGCGCGCTTCGTTGATCGTTGCGGCGGGATTGTCGTTCACGAAGTTCAGGTCGCCGCCCTGATTGATGCCGAGCGTGACCGATTCGTCGAGCACGTTTCCGACCTTGGCCAGATCGCGCACACGCACCGTCAGGCTGTTTGAAACGGTGTAACCGGTGATGCTCGGTTCCTTCAGGCCATTCTTGTCGTCAGGATAGACGTAGCGCGGCTGGATGTTGATGCCGCCGGTCTGAAGATCGCGGTCTTCAATGCCCGCCTTCTTCATGGCTTCTAGCACCTTTGCCATGGCTTCATTGTTGGCCGTCATGGCTTCGCGAGCGGTCTTCGCCTCGCGCAATACGGAGAGATTGAGGATGGCCATATCGGGCGAGGCGGTCATGGTGCCTTCGCCGGTGACGGCGATACGCGCAGGCTGCTTCGTCATCTGATTCTCCTGTGCCAGAGCCGGCAGCGTCAGCGCGCCTGCGAGCATGATTGCAGAAAAGGAGGTTGCAAGAAGAGTGGTAGCGCGGTTGTTCATAAAATCTCCTGTAGAGAAAGTTGAGGCAGCTTTGGCAGGGCAGGCCGTGCCGGAATGGCTGGCCGCCTTGTCTTTGAAATCATTTATTTCTTAAGTTCCCTCTCGTGCATGGAGCAGACGATATCAGATTCGAATTGCGTGCCAAATGCAACCTCCGGTTAAAATGAGAAGCAGGTGTTTCCAGTTTAAGCGGAGCCGCCGGAAGCGCTCTAAGTATTTGTTTCGTCGCATTATCCCACAAAACCGCTGCGCACTTCTGCGGGAAGTGCTCCCGGTTGCATGCTTCGCAACTGAATATGTGCGCATTAGGGCAACTGATGCATTTGACAGCTTGTGTCCCGGCTTTCTTTAGGGTAGGGCAAGGATGCGTGGGGCCTGTAGCTCAATTGGTTAGAGCCGGCGGCTCATAACCGCTTGGTTGGGGGTTCGAGTCCCTCCGGGCCCACCATTTTTCCTTCAGACAGTTTTGTAGCGATAGCAAAATTCCGGACGGGACCTGCGCTTGTCTGTGGGACGCCCCGTTCCAAAAACTCGATCTCCGATAGGCTGGTTTCGACAGGATTGGCGCTGCCGATATCGCGTGTTGAAGCCGCCGCCTGCTTCAACAGGTCGGTGGGCCAGCCGTCATCACAAAGTTTCAACAAATTTTAGCGGTTCGTTAAGAAAATAGTAACGCAATGAAACAATTTTTTAAGTGACGTGAACTGGCAACAAATTGGAGGTTATGGGCGATGAGAAAAAATGCAACCACCGTTGCGCTGGCACTGGCGGGGTTGGTGGCGAGTTCTCTCGCGGCTTCAGCGAAGACGAGTTATCTGGGTGAATTCAGGGATTGGGGTGTTTATCAGAACACCGAACTTGCAGGAAACAAGTGCTATGCTTTGACCGTGCCGGTCAATTTCCATCCAGCCGGTGTGCGGCACGGCGATAATTTCGTGATTATTTCCAAGGCGGACGGACAATACAGCCCGCAACTGGTGATGGGCTATCAGTTGAAGGCCGATAGTTCGGTCAATGTGATGGTGGATGGCGCACGGTTCCCGTTTTTCAGCGAGGGTAATCGCGCCTGGGCGGAAAATGTGGCCGATGAAGCCAAGCTGATACGCGCGATGCGCGCAGGCAAGACGCTCAATGTCCAGGCCACATCGGCCCGTGGCACACAGACCCGCTATACATTTTCCTTGATGGGGCTCTCAGCCTCGTTGCAACGGGTGGATAGCTGCCGGTAGCATAGAAAAAGCCCTGCCGGATGGCAGGGCTTCGACTTGAAATTTCCGGCCTCAGGAAAGCCAAGTCTGACGATTGTACCAATCGTCCAGTTCGGAACGCACACGGTCCTTCTCAATGCCGTAGCGCTCCTGAATCTTGCCTTCCAACTGTTCGCGCCGGCCATTGATCTGGTCAAGGTCGTCATCGGTGAGTTTGCCCCACTGTTCCTTGATCTTGCCCTTGGCCTGTTTCCAGTTTCCTTCAACGCGATTCCAGTCCATTGGTAGTCCTCCGTTCTGGGTTGGTTATGGTTAACTAACGCGACGGAACAGGATTGGTTCAGCAAAAAATTTCAGAATTTTTTTGGAAAGCTTCACAGCCGCAGGTTAGCGGGCTCGGCGAAGAGCGCGTGCCTCTGCCGGGCGCGGTGCGTTCCCGACTGCAGGGCTCGCGATCAGCGTTCTCCCATGTATCCGCGCTGTTTCCATTGCTGCAACGGCATGATGTCCGGCGGTCCTCCGCCCGCCTCGTACCAGGAATCGACGGCCCAGCGCTGGCCCTGCCTGTCTTGGATAACCGCTGTCCAGTGCGGGTAGCGGCCGTCAAAGAAGGCCCCGCGTGAAGCGCGCCGCGCGGCGGAGTGATGCTTCAACCAGCCTCGTGATTGCAGATAATGCAGGAAGTTGTCGGTATTGGTCGATTCATCGATGCAATCCATCTGGCCCCTGATGCGGGCCTTGCCGAACTGCATTTTCGGCTTGTCGCGGACGCCGATGGTCGCGGTGCTGCGCTGTTCGAAGATCGCAACTGCGGCCCGCAACGCCTTCCGTTCGCCATCCGCGCTTCGACCGCCCGCTTGCAGAAGGCCGCGGATACGCTGTTCTTCCTTCGGGGTCAGCGTAACCTTGGTCCGGTAATAACATTCGTAACCGTGGCAGACACTGAAGGTCTGTGCCGAAGCCAGCCCGACCGGGAACACCAAACCCATGAGGACGCCTGTACCCAGCAGTTTTATCAAATGGCCGCTCCGCATTCGATTGAACGAATTTCCGTGCAATTTCAGTAAGATAAAATAGACCGAATCTCCAGCTATTCTAGCGGTGCTTGTGGCTTGTGAAAAGCAGGGACGGCTCCAGACGCTCCAGCCCCTGATAGGGATTTGCGTGAATAGCCAGAATCCAGAGGCAGAACGAGGCTGTCAGGGAGTAGATGACGAGCGCTTTCACGCCAGCCCGCACGCGATCGGCGTGGGTGGCGGCGATGGTTATCGCGGTCAGGAATGTCAGGGAAAGCACGAGATACCATTTGTAATAGTCGATGGAGGTCGAACCGACGGCCAGGCGGGTATTGCGTGCGTCCTGCAATTCATCGAAGTCGTTGATGAGCTGCGAGATTACCGGCGAGGGGACGTCGGTGCGGGCCAGATTGATGATCTCGCGCCTTATGTTTTGTAGCGCGGTTTCGACGGAACCTGCCGGCTCGACATTGATCTTCTCGCGCCATTCATCATCGATGACGGCGAGGCGATAGCCGGTGAGGGCGGTTGAGAGAGCAGGCGCGGCCAATATCTCCGCATTGGAAGTTCCGATGAGGCGGGAAATCGCCGAGCGCTCTTCGCTGACAGCCTGATCGGCGCGGGAATTGACGCTCCATATATCCGCCGCGACGAAGCCGAGCGACAAAGCCCAGGCCGTTGCGATGGTGCCGATGAAGGCGCCGATCGGAATCGACAGAGCATCGCTGGCTGCGTGTTTTGAGAGCATGTCCAGCGCAAAACGCCCGACCGCATAGAACACAATTCCGAGTATGATGAAGGCACCAAACGACAGGTAGATCGGCAGCTCGAAGATAAAGGCCATTTATTCCCCCCTTGGAGCGCTTCCAGTCAATCGGAGCTGCTCCAGCGCATTGTTCTGGCGGATATCTTTTTCGAGAGCCGCTTTCCGCTGCGCTCCGATATCCGGCATAGTATCCGCTAATATTAGGGAGAAGTGGTTGAATTTTACTTAGGCCGAAGGCCTGTCAATCCGGCGCCTGATCATTACCCGTCTTGGGCAGGCATACTGCCAATCGAAACGGGGCGTATAGCAAAACCCGCCGGTCGGGCCGGCGGGTCGAACAAGTGAGATCAAATCTAACGCGATCAGAACGAGACGGAGAAGCCGACGACCGGCCCGTGCTGGGTCACGTCATACTTGAACTTCGCAATCGTATCGTTGTCCTTGTAATCCTGGTAGAGGGCCCGATAACCGACGCGGAACGTCGTGGGCACGTCGAAAACCATCGTGCGGTAACCCAGATAGATCTGGCCGTTGGCGCTGAGCTTGGTGCCAGCTCCAAAGCCGCCAATGTCGGCTTCCGCGAAAATGTTCCAGCGATCGTTGATATCATAGAAGACGCGCGTCCCCACAAACGGGTCTGTCCATTCCACCTTGCTCGTTTCGCTGAAGCGGCCAACCTGCAATCCTGCTTCAAGCTTTGTCCAGCGAACGCCGACCGTCGGTTCAATTGCGAAGACGCGCTGGTTCCCGAACAGTGTCGTTCCTTCGAGCTGCTGCTCATAGACGCGATAGTAAGCGCCAGCCGACAGGCTCGCTGTCTTGATGTCGAGAGCAAGCTCATTGTCGCGGAGGCTTTCGTCCTGGCTGGTCTTGACGTACTGCCCGTCAATGAAAAAGCCGAACGTGCCGTTGGTGATATCGACATTGCCCATCACGCCCATATCGAGATTGTCGAAAATCTCGCTGAACGGCATATTCACGTCGGTGCTGCGGCCAAGCAATCCGGCGCTACCATTGAGCGACGCGCCCCAGAGATAGGGGCTGACAATCACCTGCCAGCGCTGCTGGTCCTGAATTTCTGGTTGTGCTGTTACGGCATCGGCCGCGAGCGATGCCGTTGATGTTCCAATTAAAACAGTCGATGCTAATATAATACTTCTGTAAAATTTTAACAGTAAATTCCCGTTCTGGTTACGTGATTTTCCGTCTTTCACTGAAAAAACCCCCTCAACTATGTATTAGCATTCCTGATAATACATCGGACTCAAATCGTTCTCCATATATATGTTAATCGCTTTGGGAAATAAAATGAAAATTCTTACTTGTACTGAGGTTTGTTCTGTTGATTTAAACAGGCGTTGCAATTTATTGGTGGCAGCGCTGCGCGGCGCTCTTCTGCCGTTGCTGCCTGAAAGTCAGTCTATCAGCGCAAATACGCATCTTTCCCGCCAATTGTCGCAAGCTAGTGATGGCCGGAATTGCTGCCGCTTTTTCCTGCGCTGTTGATAATGATTTCGAGCAGCCAGGGCCTATGGTCGATGATTTCGGTCAGTTCCTGCAGACCGATCTGCGAACCGGCTTCCTTCAGCAGCGCGTTGGCGTCGGAGGCCGATCCGTTCTTGCCTTCGAGCGCCACGCGGTGTGCCCGGCGGATAAGCAGTTCGGGTTGTGTAAAACTGCTCTCGGCAAGCCTTTTCTCAATTCGGCGCTGCAGTTCTTCCGGAGCAATCATCTGCTGAGTTCCTTCATTCCTGTAAAAGTGCGCAGCCGTTGCTGACCGCGATCCGCACCCGGAATCTATGTTGAGATTAAGTTTTTACCACGTGACAATTCGTACAAAGCGATCATGTGGAGAGGATTTTACTGCCGGGAGCGAGGCAGGAGACGGCGGGCGGTTTCGACTTTAGTATCACGGAATAGTAACGAAATATTTCAGCACATCAAATCCGCAAAATTGCCAATTTATTGCCACGCTTTCTCTTGTTTGCATCTGACATGCTACTTACATAGCCGATACGCCTTGGCGGGAAGAGCAGTGGTCAGGTAGAACGGATGCGGGAAGCGGGCTTCGCTTCGCGGGTTTGTTGCACGGTGTCCATTGCCTGTTTCCGTTTGATAACAATAATAATCCGATGGTTTGCAATGGCCACTCTTCGCTATTTTATCTGGCCCATGGTTTTTACCGTATTGGGTCTCGCAGGTGCCGTCTGGCTCGGTTACGAAATGACCGGCACTTTTGGGGGAATGGTCTCCGTCTTCATCATCTGTGCGGTTCTCAGCGTTCTGGAAATTTCGCTTTCCTTTGATAACGCCATCGTCAATGCGCGCATCCTGCGCGACATGACGCCGGAATGGCAGCACCGCTTTCTGACCTGGGGCATTATCATTGCCGTTTTCGGCATGCGCATCATCTTCCCGCTGGCCATCGTCGCGGTTGCCATGTGGACCGATCCGATCTCGGCGCTGAAACTCGCCATCTGGCAGCCCGATGAATATGCCCGTGTGATCTCGGAATCGCACACCGGCATCGCCGCCTTCGGCGGTACGTTCCTGCTGATGGTCGGCATGAAGTACTTCTTCGATGTCGAAAAGGATGTGCACTGGATCAAGGCCATCGAAAGCCGCATGTCGAAGTTCGCTTCCGTGCAGGGAGTGGAAATCGGGGTCGCAATCGCGCTGATCATCTTCTTCTCCTACCAGCTGGATGCCGAGCATTCACACACATTCCTGATTGCGGCGCTGTTCGGTCTTCTGACCTTCCTTGCTGTCGAAGGGCTGGGCGAGGTGCTGGATGCGACGCAGGAACAGATGGACATGGTCCATCGCGGCGGTCTTGGCGCCTTCATCTATCTGGAAGTTCTGGATGCCAGCTTCTCGTTCGACGGTGTTATCGGTGCCTTCGCGCTCACCACGAACCTGTTCATTATCGCCATTGGCCTTGGCATCGGCGCGTTTTATGTGCGTTCGCTCACCATCATGCTTGTCGAGCGCAAGACGCTTGGCCAGTACCGCTATCTTGAGCATGGCGCTTTCTATGCAATCCTGGTTCTGGCGGTCATCATGTATGTCCAGACACTGGTGCATATTCCGGAAGTCATCACCGGCCTTATCGGTGCGGCCCTGATCGGTCTCTCGTTCATGTCTTCGCTGCGCTACAACCGGCTCAATCCGAACTGGCAGGAAGAAGCCGAAGAGGTCACAGGGCATTAGAGCGGTTCCTGTTCTGAAGAATCGCCGGAACCGCTCTAACTATTTGTTTTATCGCATTATCCAACGCAAAACCGTTTCACACTTTTGCTGGAAATGCTCTAGCCTTGCCTCGTGCAGTCTGAACAAAGGGGCAGCTTACGCTGCCCTTTTTTGTTGGTCTTGACCGAATCGCCGGAGTTGAGGACCATTGATCATTGCGATGGGTTTCGCAATTTGCCGCGGGTCGTCTCGAATGCAGCGATGCGGCTTCACTGGGGAGGGCATGTTTCCATGGTCGTTACACGGTTGAGCAAGACCGCCTTCGTGGCGGCAATAGCCTTTTTCGCAACGCTGGTTTCGTTCGGCAATATCACCGATTACGATACCAATTTCGCCTTCGTGCAGCACGTTTTGATGATGGACACGATCTTTCCCGATGCCACGATCAAGTACCGTGCCATCGATAATCCGATGCTGCACAATGCCGCCTATATTCTGATCATTGCGGCGGAAACGCTGACGGCGATCCTGTGCTGGATCGGGGCTTTTGCCATGCTTGGCCGCCTGACCGACCGGGCGGCGAGCTTCAACCGCTCCAAGAAGTGGGCCATTGCCGGGCTGTCGCTCGGCTTTCTGGTCTGGCAGGTCGGCTTCATGTCGGTCGGCGGGGAATGGTTCGGCATGTGGATGTCGCAAACCTGGAACGGGATCGAATCCGCGTTCCGGTTCTTCATCACCATCATCGCCGTGCTGATCTTTATCGCCATGCCGGACGGCGAGCTAGAGTAAGTGGGATGCCGAAACAGGCTCGTCGATCAGCTCGACGCCAGCCTGTTTCATCCTTTCGAGCATGATGTCCATCGAGCCGTTGAGGTCGATGCCGCGGCAGGCATCGAGACGGACGCGCACCTGAAAGCCCTGGGCCACGGCATCGAGCGCCGAATAAGCGACGCAGAAATCGGTGGCGAGGCCCACCAGGGTGAGCGAGCCGATATTGCGTTCGCGCAAATATCCGCCAAGGCCGGTCGGCGTTTTATGATCGTTCTCGAAGAATGCTGAATAGCTGTCGATGCCGATGCGAAAGCCCTTGCGGATGACGAGCTGCGCCCGCGTCCATTGCAGGTCCGGGTGGAAATCCGCTCCGCGGCTGCCTTGCACACAATGGTCGGGCCAGAGTGTCTGCAGGCCATAGGCCATTTCGACCGTATCGAAAGGCCTGGCGCGAGGGTGGGTCGAAGCGAAGCTTGAATGGTTGGCGGGGTGCCAGTCCTGCGTGAGGATGACGTTTTCGCTTTTCTCAATCAGCCGGTTGACGGTCGGAATGATTTCATCGCCGCGATCAACCGCCAGCGAACCGCCGGGGCAGAAATCATTCTGGACGTCGATAACCACAAGTGCATGACCGATCATGAAGCGCTCCCGCTTGGCTTGTTTTGCAACCAGATATAGAGCGCATCCTGGAAAGTGGGAACCGGTTTTCGGACAAGATGCGTGCCACGGCAAGAGCCGGAGAGGTTTTGCGAGGCCAGCAATAAGCCGCGTTCTGGTATAACATCGGCAAGGGTGCTACGGACGAGCCAGATCAGACACGAGACAGGAAACCATCATGACAGATGTAATCGTCCGCGACAGCAATGGCACCCAATTGAATGACGGCGATTCCGTCACGCTCATCAAGGACCTGAAGGTGAAGGGAACCTCCACCACATTGAAGCGGGGAACGCTGGTCAAGGGCATTCGCCTTACCGGAAATCCGGCGGAAGTCGATTGCAGCACCAAGCAGGTCAAGGGATTGGTGCTGCGGACCGAGTTTCTGAAAAAAGCCTAAGCCTCTTCCAGAACTCGTGCTGTGACTGCAAGGTCAGGCATCAATCTCCACGCGGCCCCGGGGGCGGCTGCAGCAGGCGAGGATATAGCCTTCCGCGATCTCGTCATCGCGGATGCCGCCATTGTGGTTCATTTCGGTCTCGCCGCCGAGGCACTTCACCTTGCAGGTGCCGCAGATGCCGAACTCGCAAGCGCTCGGAATCTTGAGACCGCCATTGCGTGCCGCAAGCAGGATCGTGTCGTTTTCGGTGCATTCCACTTCCACGCCGGAAAGGCTGAAGACGACGCTGGCGGACGCTACCGCCGGGGCGGCGGGGGCTGCTGCCGCAGCCGTCTCGGAAAGTGTTGAAGGCAGCGGAACGGACGAAATCTCGCTCGCCGGATTAAAGCTTTCCTGATGGTAGTTGGCCATGTTGAAGCCGGCATCTTCCAGCAGGCCGCGCACGCCGTTCATGAACGGCTCCGGGCCGCAGCAGAAAACCGTGCGGTGCAGGAAATCTGGCGCAAGCAGTTCGAGCCGGGCGCGGTCGATGCGCCCATGCAGGCCCGGCCAGACATGGCGCGCCGAGGATTGCTCGACGATAAAGGCCAGCCGCATGGCTTCCATGCGGCCCGAAAGCAGTTCCAGCTCCCGGCGGAAAATGATGTCGTCCGGCGTGCGGGCGCAGTTGATGAAGGCGACGTCGGTCGCAGGTGCACAATCGAAGAGCCAGCGGGTCATGGAGACCATCGGCGTTATGCCGGAACCGGCGGAGACGAAGAGATATTTTTCGCCGGGATGGTTGGCGAGCGAGAAATCGCCATTCGGCCCGTAAGCCTTGATCTTCATCGGCGGGCGCAGATTGTCGAGCATCCAGCGCGTGCCGATGCTGCCCTTCTGCGCCTTGACGGTGACGGAGATATGGTAGGGACGGGAAGGGGTCGAGGACAGCGTATAGGTCCGCAGTACCGGCCCCAGCCCGTCGGCCCGTTCAATCGGCAGTTCAAGGGTGACGAACTGGCCCGGCGTATAGCGGAACCAGTTGTCCTCGGCAGTCTTGAAGGAGAAGGTCATGACGTCTGGCGCTTCTTCGATGGCCGAGATGCATTCCAGCATCTGCAACCTGTCGTTCCACGGCAGCATCTCATCCAGATATTTCAGAGGCTGCATGGCCTTCTCACTTCTCGCTTCATATTACGGTATCAGGCGACGCGGCTGAGCTTTGCCGCTTCGCCACGCAGGCGCGGCGTCATCGTGTTGGTGTACCATTCGAGGAACTGCATCACGCCGCCTTCATGTTCGACCGAGTAAGGGCCGGGCTGATAGGCGGGCGACCGGATGCCGACGGCGTTTTCTTCCACGATCTGCCGGTCCTGATCGTTTGTCTGTATCCAGACATGGGTCAGTTCGTCGAGATCGTAATCCACACCTTCGACCGCATCCTTGTGAACGAGCCATTTGGTGGTGACAAGCGTTTCCTCGGCGCTGATCGGCAGAACGCGGAAGGAAATCGCGTGGTCCGCCATCAGATGGTTCCAGGTCGACGGATAGTTGAACAGCAGCATGGCGCCGATATTCGTGCCGCCAGCCACCTGATCGCTCAGAGGCTTCTTCACCGCGGCCTTGCCGGACATCGTGTAGCTCACTGCGTCGCGCAGAAGCGGGATGCGGGTGATGCGATAGCGGCCGTCTTCCGACATGTTGAATTGTGCTGGCAGGCCGACGCTGGCGCAGTTCTTCCAAAGCTGGTTGATCTCCGGGTCTTCCATGACGCCCTGCACGCCGGTTGCCGACGGCGCTTCCGGATAGGTGCGGCAGAGTTCGGGATGGTTGGCGGCGCAGTGATAGCACTCGCGATTGTTTTCCCAGACGAGCTTCCAGTTGCCCTTCTCGATGATAGAGCTTTCGAAGGCGACCTTCGCGTCCTTGATATTGTGCGGTGCGAGATAAGGCTCGACCAGATTGCGGAAGGAAGCAAAATCGGGGGCTTCGTCGGCCACGCAGACATAGATATAGCCGGCGACGGTTTCACAATGAACCGGCTTCAGGCCGTATTCGGCTGGCTTGAAGTCCGGGCCGACCTGACGTGCGAAGAGCAGGCGTCCGTCCAGTTCGTAAGTCCACTGGTGATAGGGGCAGACCAGCTTTGCGGCAGTGCCCTTTTCGGCAGCGCAGATGCGCGAGCCGCGATGGCGGCAGGAATTGTGGAAAGCACGAATGCCGCCCTGCACGTCGCGAACGATGACAACAGGGTAAGCGCCGATCTGCACGGTCATGTAGGAACCGGTCTTCGGCAGCTCGCAGTCGTGGCCGACAAACAGCCAGTCCTTGTAGAAAATGTTCTCCAGATCCTGCTTGTAATATTCAGGATCGGTGTAGAATTTCTGCTCCAGGCTGAAATTGGGGTCGCGCCCGGTCAACAGCCCCAGCATTTCGTTGCGAACGTCCATAGCCTCGAACCCTTGCTTTCCATCTTGGATCGGCCCTTCTGCTGTTCTCGCAGCGACTATGGCTCGATCCGGTGTTCCCTTTGTCTTCCGGAAGCACGGCTTGTCCCGTTATCTCAATGGCTTGCCCACATCTCCCGAGGTCTGTGAACTGGCTTCCGTTATCCTGATTCAATCACTGAACTATTCTAAACGCGCATTGGGATGCGACATGGTTTTCGCGTAAAGACGACACGCCAAAATGTCGCTTTTGCGGAGCAGCCAGATCATCGCAAATGTGTGTTACATGCGCCTGCGGAGCGTTTCCGGGATTGCAAATTGGTTTAAAAGCCAGTTACCACGTCAACCATATCCCAATCTGTTTCATTCCATGGGAGGCTCGGTGGCCATGAAACGTTCTGAAATCAACGAAATCATCCGCGAAAGCGACGCTTTCATCCGCTCTTTCGGCTATGTCATGCCGCCCTTCGCCTATTGGTCGCCCGAGGAACTGAAGACACGCACCTCGTCTGATGCGCGTGCAATCCGCGATGCGCGTCTCGGCTGGGATATTACGGACTACGGACAGGGCAAGTTCGCCGATCTCGGACTGTTCCTCTTCACCACGCGGAACGGCAATGCCGAGGACCTCAAGCGGGGTGGCGGCATGCTCTATGCCGAGAAGATCATGATCTCGCGCAAAAACCAGCTTTCCCCGATGCATCGCCATGTGGTGAAGGCGGAAGACATCATCAATCGTGGTGGCGGCACGCTGGTGCTCGAACTGTTCAATTCGCGGTCCGACGGCAGCGTGGACGAGGAAACCGACGTGACGGTTGCGACCGACGGACGCCTTGTGACGCAGAAGGCCGGCGCTCACCTGAAGCTGCAGCCCGGTGAAAGCGTGACGCTGCTGCCCGGGAACTGGCATGCCTTCTGGGGCGAGGGCGGTGACGTGTTGATCGGTGAAGTTTCGACCGTCAATGACGACCTGACTGACAATATTTTCCGCGAGCCGATCGGCCGCTTTTCGAATATCGAAGAAAACGAGAAGCCGCTGCATCTGCTGGTGTCGGACTACGACAAATGGCTGTGATCCTACCGATATTTCGGTTCTGGCAGCCTGCAAATGGTGTTGTTTGACGCTTCCGGTCCGCATGTAACTTTAAGTGAACGATGCTCCGGTTCTCTAACGCCTCCATTTCCGGCAAACCGGAGCCGGAATCTCATCAGGCTCTCGCGAAGGCAAACTGAAGGACTGAACATATGAAGCTGGCGATGATCGGAACGGGCTATGTGGGGCTGGTTTCGGGTGTGTGTTTTGCCGAATTCGGCTTTCACGTCACCTGCGTCGACAAGAATCCGTCGATCATCGAACGGCTGAAGGCCGGTAAGGTCACCATCTTCGAGCCGGGGCTCGATGAGTTGATGACCCGCAACATTCGCGATGGCCGGCTGGAGTTCAGCACTGACCTTCCGGCAAGCGTCGCGGATGCCGATGTCATCTTCATTGCGGTCGGCACGCCGTCCCGTCGCGGCGATGGTGAGGCGGACCTGCAATATATCGAGGCTGCTGCGGACGAAATCGCTGCCGCCATGAAGCCCGGCGCCGTCGTCGTCATCAAGTCGACAGTCGTAGTCGGCACCAATGCGCGCATACGCGACCGCATCAAGGCCGCCAATCCGGGTGTGCCATTCTCGATGGTGTCCAATCCGGAGTTTCTGCGGGAAGGTTCGGCAATCGAGGATTTCATGCGACCCGACCGTGTTGTCGTCGGCGTGGAGGACGAGAGCGGCAAGGCCGCAATGCAGCGCCTCTATCGTCCGCTTTACCTGCGTGAAACGCCGATGGTCGTCACCTCGCTGGAAAATGCGGAAATCATCAAATATGCGGCCAATGCCTTTCTGGCCATGAAGGTGACTTTCATCAACGAGGTCGCCGACCTTTGCGAGAAGACCGGCGGCAATGTGCAGGAAGTGGCTCGCGCCATCGGCATGGATAATCGTATCGGCTCCAAGTTCCTGCATGCCGGACCGGGTTTCGGCGGATCGTGCTTCCCGAAAGATACGCGCGCCTTTGCTGCAACCGGCAAGAAATACGAGGCGCGTCAGTCGCTGATCGAGCAGGTTATAGCGGTCAATGAAACCCGCAAGCAATCCATGGCGGAACGGATCGTGACCGCCGCCAAGGAGAGCGGTGCGGACAGGGTTGCTGTTCTCGGCGTCGCCTTCAAGCCGAACACCGACGATATTCGCGAGTCTCCCGCGCTCGACATTATCGCGGCCATTCAGAAGGCCGGAATCAAGGTTCAGGCCCACGACCCGGAAGCCATGGACGCGGCCCGGGCGGTGCTGCCCGATGTTGTCTGGTGCAATTCAGTCTATGAAGCTGCAGAGGGGGCGGGTGTCGTGGCTCTGCTGACGGAATGGAACGCCTATCGTGCGCTCGATCTGAAACGGGTGGCGGGTGTCATGGCCGGAAATGTGCTGATCGATCTGCGCAATGTTTACAAGGCCGAGGACATTGCCGGTACCGGGCTTGACTATCGCTCAGTGGGCCGGACGCTGAGGGCCTAAAACAGAAGTTCCGAGCCGGGGGAGTTTACTCCCCGGCTGTCAGCCGCTTCTTTTCGTTGGCGATGAGCCAAAGATTGCGGATATAGACGATGAGGCCGAGGCCCTGACCGGCGATGAAGACCGGGTCTTTGCGCTGGATTGCATAGATCAGCAGCAAAGCGCCGCCGAACAGCGAGAAGAACCAGAACGCCACCGGCATGACGCTGCGCCTTGCCTTTTCGGATGCGAGCCACTGCACCACGAAGCGCATGGTGAAACAGGCCTGGGCGACAAAGCCCAGCACGATCCAGCCATCCCACTGCGCCACGAAAACGTCGTGCAGCCACTGCGACAGGCTGTTGAAAATATCAGTCATGGGTGATCTCCCTCACGCGAGGAACGACCTTGCGGCGCTTGCGCAGCCACCAGACGCCATAAAGGTCCAGAATCCCGCGCATTCCACGGTCCAGAATGCCGTAATTGGATTTGCCGTGGCGGCGTTCGCGATCGACCACGTCGACATGCACCACATCGTAGCCTTCGCGCAGCGCCAGCGCAGGAAGGTAGCGATGCCAGCCATCGAAGAAAGGCAGTTGTCGGAAAAGGTCGGTGTGCAGCGCTTTCAGGCCGCAGCCGGAATCGCGCGTCTTGTCCTTGAGGATCGCGCCGCGCAGATTATTGGCAAAGCGCGACGACAACTGCTTGAGTTTCGTATCCGTGCGCTTGAGGCGCTGTCCGGCGGCAATGCCGTAATCCGGTCCGGCTTTGATCAGCGCATCCGCCAGAACCGGGAGATAGGCGGGATTGTTCTGCCCGTCGCCATCCATGGTCACGACGATCTTGCCGCGCGCTGCGAAAACACCGGATCGCACTGCGGCGCTCTGGCCCGATGAACGGTCATGACGCAGATGGCGAAGCGGCTTGCCCGCATGGATGCGGCCCGCGAGTACGTCGCTGGTCGAGTCCGTCGAACCGTCGTCTACGACGATGACTTCGTATGCGCGGCCCTGCATGGCGGCATCGACTTCATCCAGCAGAAAGGCAAGATTGTCGGCTTCGTTGCGGCAGGGGATAACCACAGAAATCGTCGGTGTGTCCAAGCGGAGTGTTCCTTCATTCCTCGCGCCATCTGCTTAAGCCCGGCTTACCTGCCCGGAAACCCGATAGCGCGCAAGGCGCGCTGCATAGCATTGATTGCATGGCAAAGCCAAGACGGTTCAAGTAATCGTGAGTTCTGGCCCGGATAATAACTCGATTGATCGGTTGACTGCCGTTTTCTAGCTGGTCAATGCCGGTGACGGAAGAGCCTCCGCCAGCCAATCCAGAAAATTCTGCATCACCTGATCCCGGTTGGTCTCGTTGAGGCTTTCGTGGCGGGTGCCGGGAAGGATCGTGCAATCGACACGCTTGAAACCCATCTTCCGCATTCTCTCCCCCAACCTCTGCACAGCGGCACCGTTCGCCGTTGCCGGGTCTTCAGCGCCGCCGACCAGATTGAACGGCATGTCCCGCGGAACCTTTGAGAAATTGCGGTCGTCGGCCCCGCGCCGGATCATCCGGAAAATGTCGATCCACAGCGCCACGCTGGCGTCGAAGCCGCAAAGCGGATCGGCGATATAGGCATCGACCTCCGCTGCATCGTGCGAAAGCCAGTCGAACAGCGTGCGGTGGCCCTTTATGGACCGGCCCCAGGCGCGGAAGGTCATTTTCGGCAGAATGCTGCTTGGAACGTCCGAGCCTTTCAGCATGCGCTCCATATAAAGAAGTGCGAGTGCCGCAGCGCTTTGCGCTCCACCGTCAAAATTTGCATTCCAGATCGCCGCCGCATCCACTGTGTCGGCATGGTCCAGCACATAGTTCAGCGCGATCAGCCCGCCCATGGAATGGCCGAAAAGCACGATGGGCAAGCCCGGATGCTTCTCGTGAATGTGACGGTTGAGCGCTCGCACGTCCTCGATGGCCACGATATGGCCCTGCTTTTGCGCGAACATGCCTCTCGGTGCATGAGCACCGATATTGGTGCCGTGCCCGCGATGGTCGTGAATATAGACGTGGTAGCCAGCCGCCGCGAGGGCGAAGGCGAAGCGTTCGTATCGCGCCGAATGTTCGGCGAGGCCGTGGCACAGCTGGACAACCGCTCGCGGCATGGCGGCGCGGACAGTGCGGAACGGAAGTTCTGATTTGTCTGCGACCGGCAGATGATGAATGGTTTTGAACGTCATTTCGCCATCTGATTTTATGCCGTGCAAATAGTCAATCTCCCCGATGCAGCGTCGCTAAAACAGGCATTGGATCGACGGATGAACGAATTTTAGGCAATAGCGTTTTTTGTGCAGATTCTGCTTGAAAAGCGCAAAAGCTTGGGCAAATCTAGCTTTGCAGACGGGGTTTTGAAGGGCATCCAGGGGCGTCTAGAGACAGAATTCACGTCATAACTTGCAGGCCGTCCGATGAAAGGGAGGAAACTTTCGCGGACGGTGGCCAGAGGGGAAACCGGGTGACGGAAATATCCGCGCCCGGTTTCATTATATTTGTTTCTCGAGCAGATGCGGACCGGTGGTTCCGGCTGCTTCCATTTCGCGGGTTGGCGTTTGCTTCCGGGGCATATTTGGCCTACATACGCCTCAGCAATTTCCGCGCGGTTCGACCTGATCGGCGACCCGCGCTTCTCAACCTGCGGAGACGACGCGCTTTATGGCACGCCAGTTCATTTATCACATGTCCGGCCTCAACAAGGCCTATGGCAACAAGAAGATTCTGGAGAACATTCATCTCTCCTTCTACCCTGACGCCAAGATCGGCATTCTCGGTCCCAACGGCGCCGGTAAGTCGACCGTGCTCAAGATCATGGCCGGTCTCGACAAGGAATATACCGGCGAAGCGTGGCTCGCCGAAGGTGCGACCTGCGGTTATCTCCCGCAGGAACCGGAACTCGATCCGTCCAAGGATGTGCTCGGCAATGTGATGGAAGGGGTCGCTGAAAAGAAGGCGATCATCGACCGTTACAATGAACTGATGATGAACTATTCCGACGAAACGGCGGATGAAGGCGCAAAGCTGCAGGACATCATCGACAGCCAGAACCTCTGGGATCTGGACAGCCAGGTGGAAATGGCCATGGAAGCGCTGCGCTGCCCTCCGGGTGATGCGGACGTGTCCAAGCTTTCGGGCGGTGAAAAGCGCCGCGTGGCGCTTTGCAAGCTTCTGCTTTCCAAGCCCGACCTGCTGCTTCTCGACGAACCGACCAACCATCTGGATGCCGAAACGACCGCATGGCTGGAAAAGCACCTGCGCGAATATCCGGGTTCGGTGCTGATCATCACCCACGACCGTTACTTCCTCGACAATGTGACGGGCTGGATTCTCGAGCTCGATCGTGGTCGCGGCATTCCGTATGAAGGCAACTATTCGGCCTATCTGGAAGCCAAGGCCAAGCGCATGCAGCAGGAAGGCCGCGAGGAAGCAGCGCGTGAAAAGGCGCTGTCGCGTGAACGCGAGTGGATTTCGGCAAGCCCGAAGGCGCGTCAGGCCAAGTCCAAGGCGCGTATCAAGGCCTATGACGAACTGGTCAAGAGCGCGGAAGAACGCCGCCCCGGCGACGCCCAGATCATCATCCCGGTCGGCGAGCGTCTGGGTCAGGTGGTGATCGAGGTTGAGAACCTATCGAAGGGCTTTGGCGACCGCCTGCTGATCGATGATCTGAGCTTCAAGCTTCCGGCTGGCGGCATTGTCGGCGTGATCGGCCCGAACGGCGCCGGTAAATCGACGCTCTTCAAGATGCTGACGGGGCAGGAGCAGCCGGACAAGGGTTCGGTTCGCATCGGCGACACGGTTCACCTTTCCTATGTGGACCAGAGCCGCGACGCGCTCGACGCCAACAAGACCGTGTGGGAAGAAATTTCCGGCGGCAATGACGTCATCAAGCTCGGCAAGTTTGAAATGAATTCCCGCGCTTATTGCGGTGCGTTCAACTTCAAGGGCGGCGACCAGCAGCAGAAGGTCGGCAATCTTTCCGGCGGTCAGCGTAATCGTGTCCACCTTGCCAAGATGCTGAAATCCGGCGGCAATGTCCTGCTCCTCGACGAACCGACCAACGATCTCGATACGGAAACGCTCGGCGCGCTTGAAGATGCGCTGGAAAATTTCGCTGGCTGCGCCGTTATCATCAGCCACGATCGTATGTTCCTCGACCGCCTGGCAACGCACATCCTCGCATTCGAAGGCGACAGCCATGTCGAATGGTTCGAAGGAAACTTCGAGGATTACGAAGCCGACAAGATCCGCCGTCTTGGACCGGATAGCGTCAACCCCAAGCGGGTTACCTATAAGCCGCTCACTCGTTAATTACTCTCAAAGGCCGGTGCATTGCACCGGCCTTTTCGTTTGATGAAGGGAGACAGGATGAAAGACTGGTCCGCTAAGCAATATCTGAAGTTTGAAGACGAACGCAGCCGCCCGGCGCGTGATCTTCTGGCCCGGATACCGCTCGACGCGCCCCGCAAGGTTGTCGATATCGGCTGCGGCCCGGGCAATTCGACGGAGCTTCTGGCCGAACGTTGGCCAGACGCCCATGTCTCCGGCTTCGACACATCACCCGACATGATCGAGAAGGCCCGGGCGCGCCTGCCGCATGTCGATTTCACCATCGGCGACGTGACGAGCTTTGAGCCGGACGCGCAGACCGATGTTCTTTTCTCCAATGCCGTGTTCCAGTGGCTTCCCGATCACATCGCGCAGATGAAGCGCCTCTTGTCGCTGCTTCGTCCCGGCGCAGTGCTGGCCGTCCAGATGCCGGATAATATGGGTGAGCCCACGCATGTCGGCATGCGCGACGTGGCCAGAACGGAAGCCTTTGCCGCCAAGATCGGCACCGAGGGCAGGGAGCCTTTGCCGCCGGTGGCGGAATATTACAACGCACTGGCCCGCCAGGCTGCACGGATCGATATATGGCATACGATCTATAACCATCCGCTGGATGGCGTGGATGCCATTGTGGAATGGGTGAAGGGGACAGGTTTGCGGCCTTTTCTCGATCCGCTCGATGAGCAGGAACAGGCCGACTATCTGAAGGCTTATAAAGCGCAGATCACGCCGCATTATCCAGCGACGGTCGACGGAAAAGTGCTGTTGCGGTTTCCGCGTATTTTTCTGGTCGCTCAAAAGAAATAACTGTCTCAAAGATCGCTCTACACGGGGAATTGATCGATTGCCCGTGCGGGCGATCTCAATTATTTATTTGTTATTTCAAGGGGTTGCATCGTGTCTGGAGCAGGCGGCGCTGCCAGCCGTTTCATTTAGCAATTTCTCATATTGTAATAGATTGCATGCAAACGATTTTGTTCCTATGGTCTGGCCGCATCCTGAAACCGCTCTAGATATGGAGCCTGTGATCGCAACGCCGTGATGCGTTTCATCCCGTCGCGATTTCGTTCAGGAGGCCGGTTTCGATGCTCTTGCTCCGTTTATATTCTTCGTTGGGAATGAACACCGAGACCGCCGGTTCAAGGACCGCCTGTCATCGCCAGCGATTCAGACGGCATGATTTTGACCGGGAGGACATTTCAAATGCGAGGCTGCCTTTCGACTGAAACGCGGTTCGCTTTTTATGTTTGTGAAGTGAAACAATCGCCGATTTCGGTCATCCCCGCATTGGGACCGGCGGCTTGCGGGCTGTTCGAGACTGCCCGCTATCGGGAGTTTTCAGAATGAACAATGCAGAAATGCATGCTGACGCCAATGGCGAGATCGAAGCGGCACATGATGCCCATGACACGCGCCGCCGCGTCTTTGCCATCGTGGCCAGCGCATCGGGCAATCTGGTGGAGTGGTACGATTTTTACGTCTATTCCTTCGGCGCGCTCTATTTCGCGTCGCAGTTTTTTCCCGCCGAAGACCAGACCAGCCAGCTGTTGAACGCGGCTGCGATTTTTGCGGCTGGTTTCCTCATGCGCCCTATCGGCGGCTGGCTCTTTGGCCGCATTGCCGACCGGCTCGGCCGACGCACATCCATGCTGATTTCGGTCACGATGATGTGCCTCGGTTCTTTCGCGATCGCCATTCTGCCGACCTATCAGAGCATTGGCATTGCGGCACCATTCCTGTTGCTGATCGTGCGGCTTTTGCAGGGGCTTTCCGTCGGTGGCGAGTACGGCACCACCGCTACCTATATGAGCGAGGTGGCGCTTGCCGGTCGCCGTGGCTTCTTTTCCTCGTTCCAGTATGTCACGCTGATCGGGGGGCAGTTGCTTGCCGTTCTGGTGATCGTGGTGCTGCAGTTCTTCCTGACATCGGATGAGCTTCACGCCTGGGGCTGGCGCATTCCTTTCGCCATTGGCGGTGTCGCGGCCATCGTGGCGCTTTTCCTGCGGCGGACCCTTCACGAGACCTCGACGGAAGAAACCCGCAGCAACAAGGCGGCGGGCAGCTTCGCCAATATCTGGAAGAACCACCGCAAGGCTTTCCTCGTTGTGGTCGGCTTCACGGCTGGCGGTTCGCTCGCCTTCTATACTTTCACCACCTATATGCAGAAATATCTGGTCAACACGGCTGGCATGAGCAAGGAAACGGCCAGCGAAACCATGACCGTCGTGCTGCTGGTCTATATGCTGATGCAGCCGCTCTTCGGCGCATTGTCCGACAGGATCGGGCGCAAGACGATGATGATCGGCTTCGGCGGTATTTCGATCCTGACGACGATTCCGCTCCTGACGCTGATCGGTTCGGTTCAGAGTCCGCTCTGGGCGTTCATCTATATCGTGATCGCGCTGGCGATCGTCAGCATGTACACCTCCATCAGCGGCATCGTGAAGGCAGAACTGTTTCCGGCGGAAGTGCGGGCGCTGGGCGTCGGCTTTTCCTATGCGATCGCCAACGCTATTTTTGGCGGCACGGCGGAATATGTGGCGCTGTGGTTCAAGCAGCAAGGCATGGAAAGCGGCTTCTTTTGGTATGTGACCGTGATCATGGTGGTCGTCTTCGTCGTCAGTATCATGATGCCGAACCCGCGCACGCACGGCTATCTGCAAGGGCACGGTTCGGTCGATTGACATTCGCCAAGCTCGAATATTTTCAGGCCCGGATCGGTACGATTGCGGGCCTGAATGCATTGTGTGGCCTTGTATTCCGCGATGCGCTATCATCCGGGAGTTTTTATGGGGCGTTTTCATGAAATATTTTCTGAGATCAGAGCATTTCAAGCAAAGGCATAATGCGTTCGCGGTCCCGTTTTTGGGGGCGGCCCTATTCATGGTGCTGCTTACTTTCCCTGCTCATGCGGTGCTCGCACCGAATGTCGAGGCAGGCCGGGAACTCGCCTCCGTGACCGAGGCGGTCGGAAAGCGCTTTCCGGGCCAGCCCATCCAGAGCATCACCCGGCAGGATTCAGGTTCTTACGATGTCCGGGTCGGAACATGCAGGTTGAAGGCCAGGATCGTCACGCAGCCGACACCACAAGGCATGGTTGGTCCACGGCAATATACCGTGCGGTTGACCCGGCCCAAATGTGCGGCGGCGAAACAGTAAATCCCGGCTGGTTTACATTTGCACGGCTTCGTCGTCCTCCGGGGAGACGAGCCGTGTGGCGCGCCACTCGGTGAGTTTCGCGTTGATCGCATCCAAAACGAAGAACCGTGCCGAATCCCTGTCATAGCCTTCGTCGCGCAGCGCGTCGTAATCGGTGTGGGAATGGCGCACATGCGCAACGGTCGCGAGCCACACGGCAGTGGAAGGCGGCAGCGTCTTCATATGCGGAGCAAGTGCTGCGGCGCGGATAGGTTCGGAGTCCGAATAGGGGACGGCCGGAAGCAGAAGCGTCAGCGATTTGGCGATTGCCTTCTGGCGATTGGTGCCTGCGCTCATTCTGCTCTCCTTCCATTTCCGCATGCGCCTGAAAATCGGAACCGATTTCAGGATGCACGACGCTTGGCTTCCTGTCTGGAACCTTATTCGTGCATCCGTAAGGCGTGCGGCGCTCATTTGCGAATCCCTTACGCCGCCCATTCTGCATGAAAAGTCCTTGCGTCGAAATTGTTTTCCATATAAACATATCTTTATGTCTTTTAGTCAGCCCGAGGGCCAAGTGATGAGCAGTTTGCAGCTGCAACTCGATCAGATGGTGGATGTGTTGAAAGCGGTGGCGGAGCCAAGCCGCTTGCGCATTCTGGCGCTTCTGGCGCGGGGCGACCTGACCGTCTCGGACCTCACGACGATATTGGGGCAATCCCAGCCGCGTGTTTCGCGTCATCTGAAGCTGCTGGCCGAAGCTGATCTCATCGATCGCTATCAGGAAGGGGCGTGGGCCTATTTCCGTCTCGCGGACAATGCGATCAGCGGTGATCTGGCGCGCGGGCTTCTGGCGCGCCTCGACAGTGCCGATGCGCTGGTCGAGCGCGACATGGAGCGGCTGTCGCAGGTGAAGTCCAGCCGTCAGGAGAAGGCAGCCGCCTATTTCAGCGCCAATGCGGGCAGCTGGGATCAGATACGCAGGCTGCATGTTTCCGAAGACGCGGTCGAAGTGGCGCTCAAGAAAATAGTCGGCGACAAGCCGTTTCAGGCCATGCTGGATGTTGGCACGGGCACTGGCCGGTTGCTGGAGCTTTTTGCGCCGCTTTACCTTCGCGGCGTCGGTATCGACATCAATCGCGACATGCTTGCCGTGGCGCGGGCCAATCTCGATCTGGCGGCAATCGGCAATGCTCAGGTTCGTCAGGGCGATGTCTATGCACTGCCTGTCGAGCGCGAGAGTTTCGATCTGGTGACCATTCATCAGGTTCTGCACTTTCTTGACGACCCGCTGGCTGCGATCAGGGAAGGCGCGCGGGCGCTACGCCCCAACGGGCGGTTGTTGATCGTCGATTTTGCACCGCACAGGCTTGAGTTCCTGCGCGAGGAGCACGCGCATCTGCGGCTCGGCTTCAGTGACGAGCAGATGCTGGGCTGGATGAGGGATGCCGGTCTTGAACCGGAAAAGACACTGGAATTGGAGCCGAAGGCTACCAACGGAGATCAGGGGCTGACAGTGAAGCTGTGGCTTGCCCGCGATCCGCGCCTTCTGATCGCCGACCCGGTGTCGAAAACGATAGAGCGCGTTTCGGCTTGATGAAGTCAGACGGAAGCGCACTCTAAATATTTGTATTCACGGCATTATGCGACGCCCGATGTTTCAATCTGGCTGCAAAATGCTCCGAGCATGACGGAGACAGTTAGATGGGTTTTTACGGTCTTTCCCGCCGACCGGACGTTGGCCAGACCACCCGGGTATCGTTCGAATTCTTCCCTCCCAAGACGGAAGAAATGGAACAGCGTCTCTGGGATACGGTCACGCGGCTCGCCCCGTTGCAGCCCGAATTCGTTTCGGTGACCTATGGTGCCGGTGGTTCCACGCGGGAACGCACGGCGCGCACCGTTGCGCGCATTCTCAAGGAAACTGACGTCAAGCCCGCCGCGCATCTGACCTGCGTGGATGCGACGCGTGAGGAAGTCGACCGTGTGGTGCGCGAATTCGCAGCGCTTGGCGTCAATCGTTTCGTGGCGCTGCGCGGCGATCCGGCGGCGGGTATAGGCGAAAAATATGTGCCGACGCCGGGCGGCTACCAGAACGGTGCCGAACTGGTTTCCGGCCTGCGCAATATTGCGGATTTCGACATTTCAGTTTCCGCCTATCCTGAAAAGCATCCGGAAAGCCCGGATTTTGCAACTGATATCGATATGCTGAAACGCAAGGTCGATAATGGCGCGACGCGCGCCATCACCCAGTTCTTCTTCGAGAACGATCTTTACGAGCGTTATGTCGAGCGGGTTCGCCGCGCAGGCATCTACATCCCCATCGTTCCGGGCGTGCTGCCGGTGCATAATTTCAAGCAGGTCAAGAATTTCTGCGCGCGGTCGGCGACGCATATCCCGGCCTGGCTGGCCGAGCGTTTCGACGGGCTGGATAACGATCCGCAGACGCACCAGCTGGTAGCAGCCGCAATTGCCGCCGAACAGGTGATGGATCTGATCGAACGCGGCGTGCAGGATTTCCATTTCTATACGATGAATCGCGCCGATCTGCCCTTTGCGATCTGCCATATGATCGGCATAAGGCCGAAGGCGGAAGCAGCGCTGGAAATGGCCTGAAACAAAAGAAAGCCCGGCGATTTCGCCGGGCCTTCTCGTTTTCGTGCGGGTCGGCCTATCCTCAAAAACCGAAGCCGCCGTAATGGTTTAGGCCATTTCCCTTAGAGCATTTCCTGTTTAGGCTGGTGTCTTTATCCCGAAACCGGTTCCCACTTTCGGGAGACATACTCTAAGGGATGACCCCTGCTATCAACGCTGCAACAAATGCAAATGCCGCACAGATCATGAGGACATTCAAAGATCGCGTAAGTCCCATTGGTCTGTCTCCTTCATATGCGCCCGACTGGTCGGACGCGCGCTGGTAGGAAACCGGAATCTAAGCGCAAAACGCCCCGAACAAAAGAAGATTTCGTTCTGCAATCTGCCGTGATAGAGGAATAAACCTATTGTTTACCCTCTAAACTATTGAAATATTTGACCAGAAAAATTTGTTCACATTTCATGAAAAAGACATCGAACTGCCACGTTTGGTGCTGTTTTCGCCGCACTTGCCACAGCTTTTTTGGCACGTTTTTAGCCCATTTCAGCGAATTAGCGCCAGATATGCCGATAAGGTGAGGACAGATATCACAGTCGAATAGAGGATGACGTTGGAGGTTATCGCCGCTTCGCGACGATAATGCTCGGCCAGCATGAACGGGCCGGTGCCCGTCGGCAGGGCTGCCAGAAGCGCGGCGCTCTGCGCCAGCAGGGGCGGCAGTCCGAACACATGGACCGCCAGCAGCCAGGTTGCGAGCGGCTGCACGATAAGCTTCACCGAGACCAGGAAGGCGATGGCATTCACGCTTTCACGTTCGATCTTGCGCGGCTGGGCGAGGAACAGGCCAAGGGCCACGAGCGCGCAAGGCGATGCGGCACCGCCGAGCATATTGAGGAAGGTTTCCGCCGGGGCGGGGATCGCGAGTCCCAGAAAGGACACCACGGCACCAAGCGCTGGAGCGACAAGCAGCGGATTGCGGATCAGGGATCGCACGACCTTCCAGATGAGACGGAGTGGCTTCTTTTCCGTTTGCAGGCCGATTTCGATCAGCACGATGGCAAAAGCGAAGGTGACGCAGACGGTGATGATGATCGAAATGGTTGTCGCGGCCAGAACGCCCGAGCCGAAAGCGATCATCGAAAGCGGGATGCCCATATAACCGGTATTGGGATAGGCGGCGTTCAGGCCGTCCAGCGCGGTATCGGCAAGCGGCATTTTTCCGCGCAGCCGCACCAGAAATGGCAATGCGAAAGCAATGGCGCTTGAAAGCAGAAACACTGCGATGAAGCCTAGCTGCCACAGCTCGCTGCCATGGGTGTTGGCCATAATGTCGAAGAGGAGGGCAGGCAGTGCAAGATAGACGACGAAACGGTTCAGCTCCGCTATCGCATGCGGCCCGAGAATTTTCAGCCTGAAGGCACCCCAGCCGGAGAAAATCAGCGCGAAAACGGGAAGGACGACGAATAGCGTTGTGAGCATGGAGCGCATTTCAGTTCGGGAAAGGAAAAGGCGCGGGCTTTGAACTCCGCGCCTTGTCGAATATCAGAGCTTGTCGAGAAGCTCCTGCGTTGGCCAGGAATCGGCGGGCATTCCGAGGCGCAACTGTTCGGCGCGCACGGCATCGCGGGTGGCTACACCGAATACGCCGTCGATCTTGCCCATTTCATAGCCGCGCGCCTGCAGCTTGGTCTGGAGTTCCTTCAGCTGGTCCTGCGTCAGGCCCGGAACCGGGTTGCCGGGATCGAAGGCAGGCGCACCCGCCAGACGGGTCGCGAAATAGGCCGCCGTGGTCGCATAGACGATGGACTTGTTCCATTCCACGAACACGTCGAAATTCGGATAGGACAGGAAAGCCGGTCCCTTGCGGCCAAGCGGCAGCAGAAGCGACGCATCGCCATCATCCGGGCCGAGCGGACCATTGAGGCCGGTCACGCCCTGTTCAGCCCACCAGGAATGCGGCTTGCGGTTGGTGCGGATCGCTTCTTCCCAAGGCAGGTCCTTGGTGAGACGAACTTCCTCGAGCCATGGCTGGCCGCGTTTCCAGCCGAGTTCTGAGATCATGCGACCGGCGGTCATCATGGCGTCGGGAACGCTGTTCTTCAGATCGACCTTGCCGTCGCCATCGCCGTCGACGCCACGTTCAAGATAATCCTTCGGCAGAAGCTGCATCATGCCGATTTCGCCAGCCCATGCGCCGGTGGTCGCCGCATCCACGACACCCTGATCGAAAAGCTTGAGAAGGGCGATCAGCTGCGGGCGGAACAGGTCCGGGCGGCGGCAGTCATAGGAAAGGGTGACAAGCGCATTGAGCGTGTCGAAATCGCCTTGAATGGCACCATAGTCGGTTTCCAGGCCCCAGAAGGCGGCAAGGACTGGTCCCGGTACGCCATAGGTATCTTCGACCTTCTTGAAGACATCGGCATATTTGACCAGATTGTCACGGCCCTTCTTCAGGCGCGCTTCCGAGATGAGGCGCTTGGAAAATTCGGTGAAGGTCAGGTTGAAGACAGTCTGCTTGCGGTCGCGGTCGAGCACCTTCTGCTCAAGCATGGCCTTGTGCAGTTCGGCGATGCCCTTCTCGCCGACACCGGCGTCACGGGCTTCCTTGGTCAGATTGTCCATCCACTGGCCGAAATCGATCTCGCATTCCGGCTTTGGAAGATTGACGGCGTTTTCAGCCGGGGCCGCAGCAGGCGCAGGGGACGCGGCGGCCTGTGCATTGGACATGGCTGTCGATGCCAGCAGGGCGGCTGCGATAACTGAAGCGAACAACTTCATTGGTAACTCACACTAATAAACCGGGAGCAGTAGCTCCCTTCCGAGGATTGTTTTGCTATTGCCCCAACAAGCCCCGGAAATGAAGCAAAACTTGGTGTGAACTGCCAAACTGGGCCGTGTTAGCGGACCTTGTTGCTTTCCAGCCACTTTTTCCACGTATTGGCGTCACCTGCGAAGACGTTGATGTCGGCGTCGCCCTTGATGCCGGGAATGGAGCCGGTACCGGTATATTGCCAGAACGTCCACGGATGCGGTCCGTATTTTTCGTCAGGATGACCGGCGACGGAGCGCAGCCAGAACGGATAGTCCGCCATCTGCCGCAGATCGTTGTCATCGAAGAAATCGACCGTCGTGTAGACGATCGGGCGCTTGCCGTAATGTTTTTCCAGCGCCTGCAGGAAGATGCGCATTTCCTTGCGCACGACCGCTGCGTTGGGGCGCAGCTTGCAGGTTGGCGACTGCGGGTTCCATTCCATGTCGAGAACGGGCGGAAGCGCGCCGGGGTCACGCGGCACATTCTGGATGTACCAGCGCGCCTGCTCGATCGCCGGACGGCAGAAATAATAGAAATGATAGGCGCTCCGCGCGATGCCTGCCTGACGGGCGCCGTTCCAATGTTCCTGAAAGCGGTCATCGACCCGGTCGCCGCCTTCGGTCGCCTTGATGAAGGCAAAGGAAATGCCACTGGCGCGAACGGCGCTCCAGTCAATATTGGTCTGGTACTTGGAAACGTCCGTGCCGTGGATCGGATAGTGCCACGGCGTCTTGCCGGTCCAGTCGTGCGGGTCGCGATCCCCGAAACGGGGTGCCTTCACCGGGCCTGACGGCGGTGGAATGCGGGCTACCGAACCACCGGATTTCTTTACGTCGGAAAAGTCGTAGTCCACCGTCGTGCAGGCGGAAAGAAGTAAAGCGCCGAGGACGAGAATGCTGCAGCTGGCCAGACGGTTCATATAGTGGTTCCGTGTCGCGAATCAGTCCTCTAACGGTTACGCGATCCGGAGGCGGACGTCACCAGTCTGCCGGGCAAGTTTGCTGCTAATCTGTTGAAGTGGCTGGCATTGCCGAACGAACGACCGCTATCCAGGCAAAGCCGCGATACAGAATGCGCTTTTCAACAGTGGCGTGCCGTTCCTGTGCGAGCTGATCGCAAACCGCAAAAAGGTCGCCGCGCGGTGTGACGTGGAACCATTCCAGCCATTTGAACAGAACTTTTGCGAACCAGCGCGGCAGGCGAGACTGATCGCCGAAATCGACGATATGCAGTTCGCCGCCCGCATTGAGGTGCCGGATGCTTTCCCGGATGACCGATTGCCATTGCGGGATCATCGACACCGCATAGGAAATGAAAATCCGGTCAAAGCCCGCTTGTCCGAACAATCGCTCCGGATCGAATTGCGCCGCATCGGCCCGGTCGAGGCGGACGCGGCTTTCGATGCCGGCGCGTTCTGCCGCCCGGCGGGCGGTATCCAGCATTTCCGCGGAAATATCGATGCCGAAGAGCGTGGCGTCAGGATAACGTTCGGCAGTCTTCACCAGATTGCGGCCCGTGCCGCAGCCGATTTCCAGAACCGTGCCGTTCCGGGGAACGTCCAGCCCCGCAATCATGGGATCGCGGCCCAGAAGATAGTATTTGCGGGTTGCATCGTAGAAATGCCGCTGACGGCGGTAGACCCGATCCATGAGGTTGGCGTGGTCCATTCCCTGAACGCTCCATGGGCTGCGCAGCATGTCAGGCATCCTTCAAGATATAGAGGTGGAAGCCGCCATAGATCGACGAACGGTCGCGATCATGCAAGGCGCGGGACTCGTCGGCTCGATATTCCCAGCGATCCAGTATCTCTGGTGCTACCCGTCCCGGAAGCAGGCTCGGTTCGGCAGCGGTGCGGAAGATGACGCGGGCGTTCGGCGCGGCCGTGCGGGTGATTTCGATCCACAGCGCGTTGAGCTGTTCGTCATTCATCCAGTCCTGCGCATCCAGCAGGATATAGCGGTCGACGGAAGCGGCGGGCTTGGCGGCGAGAAAATCGGTATAGCTGGCGTTTTGCACCGTCATGCGATCGGCACGCGCCCGCACCGTTTCGAAATTGCTGCGCGACAGATAGGGCGGCAGGGGACCGGTCTCCTCATTGCCGCTATAGCCGCGCCCGAAGGCCTGCCACGCGAAATAATTGTCGGTGAGGGGAAAGCCGCAGGCGAGTTTCTCAAGGCGGCTGCGCAGGACGAGCGCCATGTCGCCATTCCCGGCGGTAGCAAGGGCATCATATTGCTGCGGCGGTATGCCGAGCCCGAACAGGGACGATTTGCGGGCCGTCGCCCAGCGCACCATGCGTTTTTCAAAAAGCGGTGCCAGCGCGGTGTCGAAGAAACTGCGCTGCTCTTCCATGGTGCGCGCCTTCAAGATGTCGCGCGGATCGATCCCATAGAGCCGCGCAACGCGGTGGCCCATTCCGATGAAGACGCCAAGCAAACCGTGGCGATAGAGGTCGCGCCAGAAAATGGAAATGCGCTGGCGGCCGTTCCACTTGCGCTTTTCCCAATAGGCGCGGCTTTCGCTGTCGAGGTGCGGGCGGATGAAGCGCTTGTAGGCCGCCAGATTGGTCTTGTCATCGGCCTTGCCGTAGAAGCGGTAGAAGGCGTTGTAATCAGGCAGGTTTTTGACGGCGGCGAGCTTAAGCCGGTTGAACGCGACGTGCGCCCGATTGAGATCGACCGCTTCCACGCATGCCGGATCGGCGGTCAGGTAGGACATGGCATTGCATCCGCCGGAAGCGATGGTGACGATGCGGTGGCCGGGCTCGATGGCAAGTGCTGCCATGTCGACTTCCGGGTCTTCCCAGATTTGCGGATAAACCAGCCCCTTGAACAGCCACGCGAACAATCTTTCGGAAAAGCCTGCGCGCGAAAGAGCGTTGTTTTGTGTCACAGCACGCTTGAGAATTGTGCCGCCTGTTGCCTGCTGTGTCATCAAAAGTTCCCCTGATTCTCGAATCCCGACTTCGATTTTGCAAAGTTAAACATCGTCCAATGACAGGGACGTGACGAAATAATTGCGGGCTTATAAACGGGAAAAAATGGGCTACTGCTCTGTAATACTATCGCTTTATTACGTTCGGTAAGACTATTTGAGAGAACTTTTCCGCGCTGCTGCCGTTTTTCGGTGTGAAGGTCCAGTCGACAGGACTTCTGTGTCGATGAGCGACCATAAAGGTGATTGGCCGGGTAAACCGGCCACGCACGGAGAAACAGCGAGGCGTTTGGCAAGCTTGCCATTGATGCCTGAAACCAGGCCAAGAGCCTAACCTAGGAAGGAGAGCCTAAGTGAAGAAGTTTCTGATTGCTTCTGTCGCCGCCGTATCGCTTCTCGGTCTTGCAGCTTGCAATGACAAGAAGGACGACACGAACAACGCACCGGCACCATCCACGCCGGCAGCGCCTTCGAACAATGACACGACGCCAGCGCCGACCACTCCGGCCACTCCGGCACCATCGACGCCGGGTACGGGGACCGCACCTTCCAACTAAGGGTGTGAAGTCGTGACTGCTTTGCAGGCGGATGGCGATCCGGTGTCGGGTCGCCATTCGTGCTTGACGGCTTCGGCCGGTTTCGGATTTGACATGAACGCTAAGGCAACCACAGTGGGAAAAGACGGGCACTCTGCGTTTTCCGTGTTTCAACGCAGGCTCTGTTCGGTTATGGCTTTCGTCATGAACCGTAACTTTCTCTTTTTCATTTCTGCGATCGTTCTCGTTGCGCTTGCCGCATGCGGCAAGGGAGATGACGAGAGCGCTGCCACGACCAATGGCGGAGAGCAGGGCGCTGCCGCCATTTCGCAGCCTGCCAAGCCTGCAGAAAGCACGGGTACAGAAAAAGGTCCCGATCTGGTCAAGTCGCTTCGCGAGAGTTCAGGCGTGGTGACCCCGGAAGAAAAAGCCGCCGCCATCGAAAGGGCCCGCGCAAATGCGGTTGCCGCCGCTGAGTCGGTGGGCCAGACGGATGAGCAGGCACAGGCGGCTGGAGAGGCTGCGGCTGCTGCCGCACAGCGCTCCTTCAACGACCGCGAGCCGCAGCAATAATGTAAGAGCCTGTTCCAACAGTCGTCGTGCCGGTCTGCAAATGGCGCCTTTCTGTGTTCCGGTGCTCACGTATCTTTAAGTACGCTCCGCTCCGGTACTCGAAAATCACCATTTTCGCCACGGTCCGACGCTTTTTGATTGAGGCTCTCAGCCTGCGGTTCGATATTCTTTCTAAATGTTTGTTTTTTCAACTTTCGCCTGCCTAGGCGGTTTTCAGTCCTTTCGGAATTCTATAGAAAAGTGCCATGTCGATTTGGGTCCGCATCGGTGAGTTTGTCACGTCCGTGGCGTCGAATGCCATTACTGGCGTTATCGAAGCCGTGCGCACCGTTTTTGAAGGCGATGCCGACACGCGCCGCCGGGTGGCTTTCTCCATCGCGATGATCGCGCTTTCCGCCAAGATGGCCAAGGCGGACGGGGTTGTCACCCAGGATGAAATCCGCGCCTTTCAGGACATATTCGCGGTGCCGAAGGAAGAGACGGCGCATGTCGCGCGGCTCTACGATCTCGCCAAACAGGATGTTGCGGGCTACGAATCCTATGCGCGTCAGCTTGCCGGATTGTGCAGCGAGGGGCAGACCGACTGTCATCTGCTGGAAGACATCCTTGACGGGCTTTTCCATATCGCTACTGCCGATGGCTATGTGCACGAAAAGGAAATGGCCTTTCTTGCAGGCGTGGCGGATATTTTCGGCTATGACGAGGCGGCCTTCGACCGTATTGCGATCCGGCATGTCCAGCGCGGCGCTGACGATCCCTACGCCATTCTAGGGCTGGAGCGCGGCGTGTCCTTCGACATGGCCCGCAAGCGTTATCGCGCACTGGTGAAGGAACACCACCCTGACCGGCTGGTGGCCGAAGGGTTGCCGCTCGAATTCATAACCATTGCCAACAGGCGTCTTGCGGCGATAAACGCAGCCTGGGCGAGTATCGAGAAGAATCTGGAGGCTGCATGAGCAGCGCACACGAAATCGAGAACGAATTGTTGGAGGAGCTGGCGCTTGTCCGGCCTGATTTCGTCGGTGCAATGCTTGACCCGTCGCCCAATTTCGGTCCGCGCCGCGACGGCAAGGTGCCAACCTTTCTCATTCTCCACTATACGGGTCTGGCAACCGCCGCAGAGGCTGTGCAGGTCCTGAAGTCGCCGGACATGGAAGTTTCCGCGCATTATCTCGTCCATGAAGACGGGCGGATCGTGCAGATGGTATCGGAAAAGGCGCGGGCCTGGCACGCAGGCCAGAGCTTCTGGAAGGGCGAAACGGACATCAATTCGGCTTCCATCGGCATAGAGATCGTCAACCCGGGCAACCTCGAGGATTATCCGCCGTTCAAGGATGCGCAGATCGAGGCGGTTATCCGCCTTTGCCGCGACATATGCGAGCGCCATGCCATCAGACCGGAGAATGTGCTGGCCCATTCGGACATCGCTCCGTCCCGCAAGACCGATCCCGGCCATAATTTTCCGTGGAAGCGGCTTCATGAGGCAGGTATCGCCCATTACATCGAGCCGACGCCGATCCGTGGCGGACGGTTCCTAGCAAGGGGCGAAAACGGCCAGCCGGTCGAAGCCTTGCAGTCCATGCTGGCGCTTTACGGCTACGGAATTGCCATCACTGGCATCTTCGATGAGGATACGGAGACCGTGATTAAGGCCTTTCAGCGCCATTTTCGGCCACAGAATGTGGACGGCGTGGCCGATGTTTCTACCATAGATACCCTCTACAGGCTGATTTTTTCCCTGCAAAATGTTACCGCCTGACGCGGCACGAGCGATCTGTTCGTCCAAGGGGCAGTATTTCAGATTTTCGTAATGTTTTCATAAAAATAGATCGATCCAGTCCTGTTGCAGCGGGGCTGTGACGCCGGTTCGCTGCGGTCGCGCATGAATCGCTAATGTTGCAACCTGTAAGACTATTTTACTTTTGCAACCAATCTTCAGCTGCATTTCCCCGCCAATTCATTCGTCAATCCCAGCGGTCACGGGCTCTTACAGGCCATATCGGGCGGGATCAAAAAACAGGATCGTCTCCCCCAAGACAGGCGGTCTGACAAAAGAAACGTTTCAAGACGGTAGGTTATGAAAGTAAAATTTGTTGTTGTTAGCGCCCTTGTCGGCGCGATGAGTTCGTTTGGCCTGAATCCGGCGCTGAGTGCCCCTTCAACTGAACCGACCAACCTCGCAGCTCTCCTCAAGGCACGCCAGCAGAACAAGTCTGCCGCGGCGGAAAAGCCAACCACAGCGCCCAAGAAGGCATCGGTCGTCAGCCGCCGTGCGGCCCCGGCCACAAAGGGTTCCACCGGCAAGCGTTCGCAGTCGAAAGACACGACGACCGCCCGTAACGCCAAGGGCGGCGCCTATTCCACCATCATCAACCGTTATGCGTCGACCTATGGCGTGCCCTCCGCACTGGCCCATGCGGTTGTGCGTCACGAGAGCAATTTCCAGCCGAATGTGCGCGGCAAGGCCGGTGAAATCGGCCTGATGCAGATCAAGCTCTCGACCGCTCGCAGCCTCGGCTACACCGGCTCCGCCAAGGGCCTCTACGAGCCCTCCACGAACATCCAGTTCGGCATGAAGTATCTCGCCATGGCGCAGAAGCTCGGCGGTGGAAGCACCTGCGGCACGATCCTGAAATACAATGCCGGTCACGGCGCAACGCGCATGAACCCGACCTCTGCGAAGTATTGCAGCTCGGTCAAGGCCTATATGAGCGCTCTCTAACAGATTTGCGTCGGCGGTCGCGTAGAGTACAGGCAGCCTGATGCGAACGGAAAGCCGACAGTGGCAACACTGTCGGCTTTTCTGTTGTGACGAGATTTTTTCGAAATCCGGTTTCACTGTCGCGCTATCGTTGCTATATGCGCCGTGTCAGTCGGTCGGGCAGCCGCGCCTGTCATATGCCGAAAGGCGGCAGGTGAGGAAAGTCCGGGCTCCATGGAAACACGATGCCGGGTAACGCCCGGCGGGGGTGACCCCAGGGACAGTGCCACAGAAAGCAGACCGCCCCGTCTTCCGTGCCGTTGCAATGACGAAACGGCAGGGATGACGGGGTAAGGGTGAAAGGGTGGGGTAAGAGCCCACCGCGTCGGCAGCAATGCAGACGGCACGGTAAACCCCATCGGGAGCAAAACCGAATAGGGACGGCGCGTCGGTTCGCAAGGGCCGGCAATCGGTTTCCGGATCAGCCGTCCGGGTGGGTTGCACGAGGCGGGTGGCGACATCCGTCCCAGATGAATGGCTGCCACGTCGGGCGCAAGCCCGGCCATACAGAACCCGGCTTACAGACCGGCTGACAATTTCCTCCAGGACGGTTTCGATCTTCCAACGCAAGAAACGGATAGTTGCGTTGCGGCCGAGGCTCTAATTGGGACCTCCACGAAATCATGGAGGTTCACTATGACCAGCTTGAAGGACAAGGTTGCAATCATTACCGGCGCGTCATCCGGGATAGGACGTGCGGCCGCATTGCTCTTTGCAAGAGAGGGCGCGTCGCTGGTGCTCAACGCGCGCGGACTCGCGGGCCTTGAGCGCGTCGCACAGGAGATCGCGGCGTTTGGCGGAAAGGCGCATTGTGTTGCCGGGGATGTGTCGGAAGCCCGGACCCATGCGGCGCTGGTGGCAGCGGCGAAAGATGAATTCGGCGGGCTCGATATTGCTTTCAACAATGCCGGAACCGTCGGTCCCATCGCGCCGCTTGCCGAAATCGCGCCCGGCGATTGGGAAGCGGTATTGGCGGGTAATCTCACTTCCGCATTTCTGGGAGCAAGATCGCAAATCCCCCTCATGCTCGAACGGGACGGCGGCTCGATCATCTTCACCTCCACATTTGTCGGCACGAGCGTCGGCATACCCGGCATGTCGGTTTACGGAACCTCGAAGGCGGCTCTCATGGGGCTGGTGAAGGGCATAACCGCCGATTACGGCGTCCGTGGTATCCGGGCAAATGCGCTTCTGCCGGGCGGTGTGGACACCCCCATGGGCGGAGATGAAAAACACAAGGAATGGGCCGCCGGTCTTCATGCGATGAAGCGGATCGCACAGCCGGAAGAGATCGCGCAGGCTGCGCTGTTTCTGGCGGGTCCCATGTCCAGTTTCGTTGCGGGGACAGCGCTTTATGCCGATGGCGGCAATGCTGCGGTAAAATGAATGAAAGGGCGGCTCTGCGATGCAGGGCCGCCCTTTTGAAGCGCTTCGGGCCTTAGATGGGCACGCCGGTCAGGAAGTCGTAAATCAGCTTCATGTTCAGGACGATGATGATTGCAGCGGTGATGGCGGCAAGCAGTGTGACCCAGCGCGGAGCGACAAGTGATCCCATCTTCTTTTTCTCCGCCGTGAACATCACAAGCGGAATGATCGCAAAGGGCAGTTGCAGGCTCAACACGACCTGAGACAGGATAAGCAACTCGGTCGTTCCCTGAGAGCCATACATGATCGTCACCACGGCAGCCGGAACGATGGCCACGAACCGGGTGATCGCACGGCGCAGCCACGGCTTCAGGCGAATGTCGATGAAGCCTTCCATGACGATCTGCCCTGCCATGGTCGCGGTGATGGTGGAGTTCAGCCCGCAACACAGAAGCGCAATGGCAAAGAGTGTTGGCGCGAGGGCCGAGCCGAGCAGCGGGTTCAGGAGAGCATGTGCCTTGTCCAGATCTTCGACAGCGGTATTGCCGGTGGCGTTGAAGCTCGCAGCAGCCAGGATCAGGATCGACGCATTGACGAGCAGCGCGAATGTCAGCGCAATGGTGGAATCCCATGTCGCAAAGCGTATGGCCTCGCGCTTTTCAGCGCTCGTATGGCCGTAGTCGCGCGTCTGGATGATACCGGAATGCAGATAGAGATTATGCGGCATCACCGTCGCGCCGATGATGCCAAGCGCAATATAGAGCATGTCCGGATTGCGGATGATCTCGGTCGTGGGGGCAAAGCCTTTGATGACTTCACCCCATTGCGGCTGCGCCATCAAAATCTGAATGAGGAAACAGAGCGCGATCACGCCAAGCAGCGTGATGATAAGCGCCTCGACGCGGCGGAATCCCTTGTTCTGGAGATATAGCACCAGAAGCACGTCGGCTGCGGTGATGATGACGCCGATTTCCAGCGGAATGCCGAACAGGAGGTTGAGGCCGATGGCCGTGCCGATGACTTCGGCAAGGTCGGTGGCACAGATTGCAAGTTCCGCCAGAAACCAGAGCGGCCATGCGAGAAAACGCGGATAGGCATCGCGGCAGGCCTGAGCCAGATCGCGGCCCGTCGCGACTGCAAGGCGAGTGCAAAGCGCCTGCAGGAGCACGGCCATAAGATTGGACAGCAGAACGACGGAAAGCAGCGTATAGCCAAAGCGGGAGCCGCCAGCCAGCGAGGTCGCCCAGTTGCCGGGGTCCATATAGCCAACGGCTACCAGATATCCCGGGCCGAAAAAGGACAGTGCGCGGCGAAACTTCGAGCCGGAGCGATTGACCCTGATCGAGCGGTGGACATCGGACATGGATGCTTCACCGCGATCGCGCCGCCAGCCTTCAAATGTAACTTCGCCAGCGCCGGACGAATTTTCTCCATATGGAGCCATCATAAACGCCTTGATGTCGTAATGCAGTTGCAAACTATTTGCATTAAATACGGCAAGGACGCGGAGACGTCAACAGGGGGCAGGGCATCACAAATCATAAGCTTGTGATGCATAGCGTGTGGGCCAGATGTGATGCGTTGAATGAAACGCGCTCCGGTTTTCGGTCGATGCCGCGAAACTGCTCCCAAAAAAATCTCTGTTGAAAGTTCCGCGGCTGAGCGGGTTCCGGCGCGAAGCCCATCCAAAGGATAACGCTTCATTAAGCTTAATATCCGATAACTGACGAACGAATCCGTCATGCCCTCAAGTCGACGGCAAATGGGCGGAATCCAAAGGCAACACTCAGGCATGTCTCCCGAAAGCGGGAAGATGCTCTCAAGCGCAATGCGCCTTAGATAACGGGCTGCGTACCCGGGAAAGGATCGGAATGATGGCAAGCCTCGGCGGAGACAATTCTCAAGCCGGTGGGGCTGAAGTCCGTCACGTTCCGGTGCTGATTGCCGAAGTGATCGATGCCCTGAAGCCCGCATCTGGCGCGGTGATTGTCGATGGGACATTCGGCGCGGGTGGTTACACGCGTCGCATACTCGAAGCGGGTGCGGACGTGATCGCGATTGACCGCGATCCGACTGCAATCGAAGCCGGGCGGGCGATGGAAAAGCAATTTTCGGGCAGGCTCAATCTGGTCGAGTCCCGGTTCTCTGCCCTGGACGACGCGGTCTCGACGGTCAAGGGAGCGCGCAGCAAGGTGGACGGCGTTGTGCTCGATATTGGCGTGTCGTCGATGCAGATCGATGAGGCCGAGCGCGGCTTCTCCTTCCAGAAGGACGGTCCGCTCGACATGCGCATGTCGAAAAAAGGGCCGAGCGCTGCCGACGTGGTCAACCGTCTTAAGACCGGCGATCTGGCCCGCATTTTCAATTTTCTGGGCGAGGAACGCCATGCGGGCCGCATTGCGCGCATGATCGACAAGCGCCGCACGGCACAGCCTTTCACGCGCACGCTCGATCTTGCCAATGCCATCGAAACGCTGGTCGGTCGCAACCCGAAGGATCGCATTCATCCGGCTACACGGGTGTTTCAGGCGCTGCGTGTCTATGTGAACGACGAGTTGGGCGAACTGGCGCGGGCGCTGCTTGCTGCCGAGCGCATCCTGAAACCGGGCGGTCGGCTGGTTGTCGTGACCTTCCATTCGCTCGAAGACCGCATGGTGAAGCGTTACTTCGCGGACCGGGCGGGCGGCAGCGCCGGATCGCGCCATCTGCCGGAAACGCATGTCCGTCTCGCGAGCTTTACGCCTGCGGTCAAGGGTGCGGTCGGCCCGACGGCTGAGGAAGAAGAACGAAATCCGCGTGCGCGCTCGGCGAAGCTGCGCGCCGGAACAAGGACGGAAAATCCGCCACTGGAAGACGATCTATCGCTTTTCGGATTGCCCAAACTGCCCGAGACGAACGAACTGGCCCGGAGTTAAACGAGTGCTGCGTACTTTCGACATCATCATGATAGCGGCGATGCTGGTGGCGGCGACCGTCACCTACACGATCAAATATGACGCCGAAAAACAGATCGCGGTCATCGCCAAGCTGAAGCGGCAGATCGACTCCGAGAAGGACACCATCACGCTGCTGCGCGCCGACTGGGCATTGATGAACCAGCCGGGCCGCTTGCAGAGCCTCGTGGGCGTCTATGAAAAGGAACTCAATCTCCAGCCGATCGAAGCCGAACAGCTTCTCCTTGGCGTCAACGAAATTCCGGAACGCCCGGTGGACGATATCCAGAAGATCATCTCCGGCAGCGACGAACTGCTGGCAAGCGGCGTGCTTGAAAAGGATGCCATCACGACCGGCAGCGTCAAGAAGAGCGGGGCGAGGCACTGATCATGCGGCTGAGACCTTTCAGAAATAAGAACATGCAGGCAGGTAACGGTGTTGAGCCGGTTGGCGATGAAAAGCTGGCCGGCAACATGGCGTTTGTCGGCTCGCGCAAGAAGCACGGCAACCGCGCGCGCAATCGCCTGTGGATGGCCATTGCCTGTTTTGTCGGCATCTATGGTGTGATGGGTGGAAAGCTCATCTATTTCGGCGTCATCGGCGGCGAAAACGAGGATAATGCAGGCCCGGCTGTTCAGCAGCTGGCATCGCGCCCGGATATCCTCGACCGGAACGGCGAAATTCTCGCCACCGATATCAAGACCGCGTCGCTCTATGCCGAACCGCGCAAGATCGTCGATCCTGACGAAACCATCGAAATGCTGTCCACCGTGCTGCCGGACCTCGATTGGGAAGCAACATACAAGCGCCTGAAAAGCGGCGCGGGCTTCGTCTGGGTCAAGCGCGGGCTGACGCCTCGCCAGCAGAGCCAGATCATGGCGCTCGGCGTGCCGGGCATCGGTTTCCGGACGGAAAAGCGGCGTTTCTATCCGGGTGGCCCAACCGCTTCGCACATCCTCGGTCTCGTCAATGTCGACAATCAGGGCATTGCGGGCATGGAGAAATACATCGACAGCCAGGGCCTGACCGACCTCCGCTCCGTTGGTCTTGCGACCGGGCAGTCGCTGGAACCGGTGCGTCTCTCCATAGACATTCGCGTGCAGCACATCATGCGCGATGTGCTGGTCAAGGCCATGGAACGCTATCGGGCGATTGCCGCCGGTGCGGTTGTGCTGAACGTCAAGACCGGCGAAGTCATCGCCATGGCATCGGTGCCGGATTTCGACCCGAACAATCCGGTCCATGCGCTGGACAAGGATCGCCTGAACCGCATGTCGGCAGGCACCTATGAAATGGGCTCGACCATCAAGAGCTTTACCACGGCGATGGCGCTCGATTCCGGCAAGTTCAACCTGAACTCGCGTCTTGATGCGTCGCGTCCGCTGGTGTTCGGTCGCCAGACCATCCGTGACTTTCACGGCAAGGGCCGTGTGCTGACGCTGCCGGAAGTCTTCATCTTCTCGTCCAACATCGGTTCAGGCCGCGAGGCCGATGCCGTCGGCATCGAAGGCCACCGTGCGTTCCTGAAAAAGATTGGTCTTCTCGACCGCTTGCAGACGGAACTGCCGGAAGTGGCGCGCCCCGTCGAGCCGCGTGTTTGGAAGAAGGTTCATTCGATGACCATTTCGTTCGGCCACGGCATGATGACGACGCCGTTGCAGACGGCAGTTGGCGCTGCGGCGCTGATGAATGGCGGCAAGCTGATGCCGCCGACATTCCTGACGCGCACGCAGGCCGAGGCCGATCAGGTGGCCAAGCAGATCATCCATCCACAGGTTTCTGCCGACATGCGTTATCTCTACCGCCTCAACGCGACTGCGCAGGGCGGTTCCGGCAAGCGCGCGACGGTTCCGGGCTATCGCGTCGGCGGCAAGACCGGCACGGCGGAAAAGGTGGTGCATGGGCGCTATTCGAAGGATGTGCGCTTCAACGCATTTCTGGCGTCATTTCCGATGGATGACCCGACCTACGTCGTGCTGACCATCATCGATGAACCGAAGCCGGAGGAAGGCAAATTCAGCGCAACCGCAGGTCTTAACGCGGCGCCGATGGTTTCGGAAATCATCCGCCGGTCTGCTTCGTTCCTCGGCGTGAAGCCTGATTTCCAGCTCGAAGCCCAGCCAGCAATGGTTAGCAATTTAAGCGGCAAGCCTGATTTTCAACAGGATGTGCCGCCAGCAATGGTTTCCAACGAATACGACTGATTCGCATAAAACAGCCTTTGCAGCGTTACGCGCACAACTGAATCTGGATTTGGTATGACCATGAAACTGAAGGAAATCGCTCTTTTCAAGGAACTAGCCTCCGGCAATGCCGGCGAGGTGGAGATCACCGGTGTCACGTCGGACTCCCGCAAGGTCGAACGCGGTTTTCTTTTCGCAGCCCTGAAGGGTGTGAAAGCCGATGGCGCGGCTTTTGTCGCCGATGCCGTCAAGCGCGGGGCCAGCGCCATCGTTGCGGGCAAGGATACGGTCATTGCCGATGCGGGTGTGCCGGTCCTTCATGTCGACGATCCGCGTCTTGCCCTGGCAGTTGCGGCGGCACAGTTCTATGGCAAGCAGCCGCAGGTCATGGTTGCGGTCACCGGCACCAGCGGCAAGACGTCCGTTGCATCCTTTACCCGTCAGATATGGGCGTATGCCGGTTTCCCGGCCGCCAATATCGGCACGACCGGCGTGTTCTCGCCGACCCGCAGCGACTATAACTCTCTGACCACGCCTGATCCGGTGGAGCTGCATCGCGTGCTGGCCGAACTTGCCGACGAAGGCGTCACCCATGCCGCCATGGAAGCTTCGTCTCATGGTCTCGACCAGCGCCGTCTCGATGGCGTCAAGCTTGCTGCGGGTGCCTTCACCAATCTCGGTCGCGACCATATGGATTATCACGCGACCATCGAGGAATATCTGGGCGCGAAGATGCGTCTCTTCAACACGCTTCTGCCGAAGGGTGCGCCAGCCATCATCTTCTCCGACGATCATTTTTCGGCGCAGGCCATCGAAGCGGCGACGCTTGCAGGATGCGATGTCAAGACGGTCGGACGCAAGGGCAATTTCATCGCTCTCAAGCGCGTGGAGCATGAGCGTTTCCGCCAGCATGTCGAAGTGCGCATCGGCGACGAGATCTTCGAGATCGAGCTGCCGCTCGCCGGAGATTTTCAGGTGGCCAATGCGCTGGTGGCGGCAGGACTTGCCATGGTCACGGGCGTTCCGGCTGCGGCTGCAATGCGTGCACTGGCGCTCCTGAAAGGGGCGCCGGGACGGTTGGATCTCGTCGGCGCGACGGAAGATGGCGCACCGGCCTATGTCGATTACGCCCATAAGCCGGAAGCGCTGGAAAATGTGCTGACTTCGGTGCGCCCATTCACGACGGGCCGTGTGATCGTGGTTTTCGGTTGCGGCGGCGATCGCGACAAGGGCAAGCGCCCGATCATGGGCGAAATCGCGTCGCGTCTGGCCGATGTGGCCATCGTCACGGACGACAATCCGCGTTCGGAGGTTCCGGCACAGATACGCTCGGAAATCATGGCGGCAGCGCCCGGTGCGACGGAAATCGGTGATCGCCGCGAGGCAATCTTCACCGCCGTGTCGATGATGCAGCCGGGCGATACGCTGGTGGTTGCAGGCAAGGGACACGAAGAAGGGCAGATCGTCGGCAACATCACCCTGCCTTTCTCGGATCATGCGGAAGTTGCGGCAGCGCTGGCTGCCCGTCTTGAGGAGCGCTCGGAATGAGTGAGTGGCTCTGGAAATCCGACGATATGGTCGAAGCCATGGAAGGAAGGCCATTCGGCAACCTTCCGGGCGGCATAACCGGCATCTCCATCGACAGCCGCTCGCTGAAGCCGGGTGAGGCGTTCTTCGCCATCAAGGGCGAGCAATTCGACGGCCATGATTTCGTTACCGCTGCCATGGCTGCCGGTGCCGGTCTGATCGTGGTGGCGGAACACCGTCTGCCCGCTTTCGGCAATTCCAAGGTGCCGATGATCGTGGTGGAGGACGTGCTTGAAGCCCTGACTAAGCTTGGCATTGCTTCGCGCGCCCGCTCGAAGGCTCAGATCATCGCGGTGACGGGTTCTGTCGGCAAGACTACGACCAAGGAAGCACTGCGCCATGTACTTTCGGAAGTCGGCAAGGTTCATGCTTCGGTGGCGTCGTTCAACAATCACTGGGGCGTGCCGCTGACGCTTGCGCGCATGCCTGCCGATACGGATTACGGCGTCTTTGAAATCGGCATGAACCATCATGACGAAATCCGCCCGCTGGTGAAGATGGTGCGCCCGCATGTGGCGCTGATTACGCTGATCGCCCCCGCGCATCTTGGTCATTTTGCCAATCTGGAGGAAATCGCCGTCGCCAAGGCGGAGATTTTTGAAGGCATTGTCCCGGGCGGTTATGCACTCCTCAACCGTGACGACAAGCGCTTCAAGCAGCTGGAAGAACTGGCTGAAAAGGCAGGCGTCGAGCACATCGTCACCTTCGGCGAGAATGCACGCTCCGATTACCGCCTGCGCGAAGTGAAGCTGCATCCCACCTGTTCCTGCATGACGGTGAAGGCTGGTACGCATGAAGCTGCGGTCAAGGTCGGCATGCCGGGCCGCCATATCGTCCAAAATATGCTCGCCGTCCTCGGCGCAGCCGATCTGGTCGGTGCGGATATCGCCAAGGTGATGATGGCAATGGCGACGCTCACCGCGGAAGGCGGTCGCGGCGCGCGCCATGTGCTGCAGCACCCCGAAGGCACGTTCACGCTGATCGACGAAAGCTATAATGCCAATCCGACCTCGATGCGCGCAGCCCTGTCGCTCTTGCATTCAACGGCGCCGGAAGGTTCGCGCGGCCGTCGCATTGCGGTACTGGGGGATATGCTGGAGCTTGGCCGTCAGTCGGGAAAACTCCACGCGGATCTTGCGCGTCCGATCGTGGATGCCGAGGTGAATGCGCTTTTTATCGGTGGACCGGACATGTCGGCGCTTAAAAATGCCTTGCCGGTTGAAATTCATACCGAGTACAGGCAGAGCACCGACGAATTGTTGCCGCTGGTGGTCAAGACTGTCCGTCCGGGCGATGTCATCATGGTGAAATCGTCGAAGGGAATCGGTTTTTCCAAAATCGTCAAGGCGCTGATCAGCCTGTTTCCGCCGGTAGAACCGGCGGAATAAGCGGTATTTGAGGGATTTTTCTCTAAATGTTGATGCTTCTCACCTTCTTCGCCGAACATATGACACCGCTCAATGTGTTCCGCTACATTACTTTCCGCACCGGCGGCGCGATGATCACTTCGGCGCTGATCGTGTTCCTGTTCGGCCCGTCGATCATCAACTCGCTCCGGGTGCGTCAGGGGAAAGGCCAGCCGATCCGCGCCGACGGCCCGCAGACACATTTCAAGAAAGCCGGTACGCCGACCATGGGCGGTCTGATGATCATGACCGGCATTCTTGTGTCGTGCATGCTCTGGGCCAATCTCTCCAGCGTCTATGTCTGGGTCGTGCTGCTGGTTACCGTGGGTTTCGGCGCAATCGGCTTTTATGACGATTATCTCAAGGTGACGAAGCAGTCCGACAAGGGCTTTTCCGGCAAGGCGCGTCTTGGCATCGAATTCCTGATCGCCGCCGCCGCCGCTTTCATCATCATGCGGGCAGGGCAGGAGCCGTTCTCGTCTTCGCTGACATTCCCGTTCGCCAAGCAGTTCGTCATCAATCTGAGCTGGTTCTTCATTCCGTTTGCTGCTTTCGTCATGGTTGGCGCAGGCAATGCCGTGAACCTGACCGACGGGCTCGACGGGCTTGCAATCGTGCCGGTCATGGTCGCCGCTGCCTCCTTCGGCTTCATCGCCTACCTGTCCGGCAACGCGATCTTTGCCGATTACCTGCAGATTCATTTCGTGCCCGGCACGGGTGAGCTTGCGGTGGTTCTGGGCGCTGTCATCGGCGCGGGCCTCGGTTTCCTCTGGTTCAATGCGCCGCCTGCCGCAATTTTCATGGGCGATACGGGTTCGCTTGCGCTGGGTGGCATGCTGGGCACGGTCGCAGTTGCGACAAAGCACGAAATCGTTCTCGCCATCATCGGCGGCCTGTTTGTCGTGGAAGCGCTTTCCGTCATCATTCAGGTTGGGTCCTTCAAGCTGACCGGCAAGCGCGTGTTCCTGATGGCGCCGATCCACCATCATTTCGAAAAGAAGGGCTGGACCGAGAGCCAGGTCGTGATCCGCTTCTGGATCGTCGCGATCATTCTCGCGATGATCGGCCTTTCCACCCTCAAGCTCCGGTAAAGTGCCATGATCCCGATCACCGCCCTCAAGGACAAGACGGTCGCCCTTTTCGGACTGGGCGGGTCGGGCATCGCGACTGCCAAGGCCATTCTTGGCGGAGGCGCAAAGGTCATTGCCTGGGACGACAATCCCGACAGCGTTGCCCGTGCACAGAGCGCGGGCATTGCCACGGGCGACCTGCGGCAGGCCGACTGGTCGCAGTTTGCGGCTTTCGTGCTTTCGCCGGGCGTCCCGCTGACCCATCCGAAGCCGCACTGGACCGTCGATCTGGCTCGTGCCGCCGGGGTTGAGATCATCGGCGACGTGGAGCTGTTCGTTCGCGAGCGCAACCACATTGCTCCCGATTGCCCGTTCATTGCCATTACAGGCACCAATGGCAAGTCAACGACGACCGCGCTGATCGCTCACATCATCAAGGCTTCCGGTCGCGACATGCAGCTCGGCGGCAATATCGGCACCGCAATCCTGACGCTGGAGCCGCCGCAGACGAACCGCTTTTACGTGGTTGAATGTTCATCCTACCAGATCGATCTGGCGCCTTCGCTGAACCCGACCGCAGGCATCCTGCTCAATCTGACGCCGGACCATCTCGACCGTCATGGATCGATGGAAAACTATGCGGCGATCAAGGAACGGTTGGTCGCGGCGAGCGACACGGCGATTGTCGGGGTCGACGATCAATATTGCGAAGCCATTGCCGACCGGCTTTATCGTGACGGCGTGCATGTCGTGCGGATTTCCAAGGAAAAACAACTCGGCAAAGGCTATTTTGCTGACGGTGCGAAACTGCTTTGGGCGCAGGATGGGGAAGTCGATGAAATCGCTTCTCTTGATGGTATCGGTTCGCTGCGCGGCGCGCATAATGCGCAGAATGCGCTTGCGGCGATTGCTGCCTGCCTGTCCGTGGGCCTGAGCCTTGAAGAAATCCACGCCGGTCTGAAAAGCTTTCCTGGCCTCGCTCACCGTATGGAACAGGTCGGACATCGCGGGAAAGTCCTGTTCGTCAACGATTCCAAGGCGACCAATGCGGAAGCGACGGCTCCGGCATTGTCTTCGTTCCCGCAGAACATCTACTGGATTGCAGGCGGCGTGCCGAAAGCCGGCGGGATCGCTTCGCTGGCCGGGTTCTTCCCACGGATTGCCAAGGCATATCTGATCGGCGAAGCCGCCGCGCAGTTTGCGGCAACGCTTGGCGATGCGGCGCCGTTCGAAATTTCCGACACGCTTGCGATCGCCGTTGAACACGCTGCCCGGGATGCCGGCAACGATGCGGCTCCCGAGCCGGTCGTGCTGCTGTCGCCTGCCTGCGCGAGCTTCGACCAGTTCCAGAACTTTGAAAAACGCGGCGATGCATTCCGCAGCGCTGTTCTCGCACTTCCGGGTGTCGAGCGGATAGGAGGGGAAAGCTGATGGTAAGCCGTGTCGATCGCGGTCCTGTCGCCAACTGGTGGTGGACAATAGACCGCTTCTTCCTCGCTGCATGTCTGGCCCTGATGGGGCTTGGCATTTTGCTGTCATTCGCCGCAAGTCCTGCTGTCGCGTCGCGCATCGGGCTGGACAGTTTTCATTTTGTCGAGCGACAGATATTCTTCATGCTTCCGGCGGTCGTCGTCATGATCGGCGTGTCGTTCTTCTCGCCGCGCCAGATCAGGCGCTTCGCTCTGATCCTGCTCGGCATTTCGCTCGTCCTGATGGTCGCGGCACTGTTCTTCGGCATCGAAGTGAAGGGTGCACGGCGCTGGGTCAACCTGGCAGGTATTTCCATCCAGCCATCGGAATTCATGAAGCCCGCCTTCGTGGTGGTTTGCGCCTGGTTGTTCTCGGAACGTGAGCGCGGCGGCGAAATGCCCGGCAATTTTCTCGCCATGCTGCTGTTCGGCACCGTTGCGGCCCTGCTCGTGCTTCAGCCCGATCTTGGTCAGACGATGTTGACCACCGGCACATGGGGCGCGATGTTCTTCCTTGCGGGCCTGCCGATGTTCTGGATTCTGGTTCTTGGCGGTCTTGCGGTTTGTGGCGGCATTTCGGCCTATTTCATGTTCGATCACGTCGCCGGACGTATCAATCGCTTCATGACGGGCGAGGGCGACACGTTCCAGGTCGATGCCGGTCGCGAGGCAATCCTGCGCGGTGGCTGGTTTGGACAGGGGCCGGGCGAAGGCACCGTGAAGCGCATCATTCCGGATAGCCACACCGACTTCATCTTTTCGGTCGCGGCGGAAGAATACGGCATCATCCTGTGCATGGTCATCATGCTGCTGTTCGCGTTCATCGTCGTACGCGGCCTTTCCATAGCGCTGCGCGAACGCGATGCGTTTACGCGTCTGGCCGTCTCGGGGATTGTCATCCTGTTCGGCTTCCAGTCGATCATCAACATGGCGGTGAATCTGCATCTCATGCCTGCAAAGGGCATGACCCTGCCGTTCATTTCCTATGGCGGGTCCTCGCTCATCGCCATCGCCATCACGATGGGCATTCTTCTGGCACTGACACGCCGCCGTCCGGAAGCCCGCATGACCCATACGGTCAGCATGGGCGCCGATGTGAACAGGCGCATTCCGGCTTTGTGAGGGGAATATGGGGAAAGGCGTAATCGTACTGGCCGCCGGGGGAACGGGCGGCCATCTGTTTCCGGCGGAAGCGCTGGCACATGAACTGAAGGCGCGCGGTTGGGACGTCCATCTGGCGACCGATGCGCGCGCGCAGCGTTTCGCCGGCGCATTCGCGGAAGACCATGTTCATGTCATTCGCTCGGCGACGATCGCAGGACGCAACCCGTTTGCGCTCCTGAAGACGTTCTGGTCGCTGTGGCAGGGCAATCTCGATTGCCGCAAATTGTTTCGTCGGCTGAAGCCAAAACTGGTTGCGGGCTTCGGCGGCTATCCGACGCTGCCGCCGCTTTATGCCGCCAGCAACATGAACATTCCGACCATGGTCCACGAGCAGAACGCTGTCATGGGGCGCGCCAATAAGGGCCTTGCAGGCCGGGTGAAAGCCATTGCCGGTGGCTTTTTGCCCGAAACAGGTGGCATCCATGCCGAGAAGACGGTCACGACCGGCAATCCGGTGCGTCCGCCTGTGCTGGTTGCAGCCGGAACGCCCTACAAGCCGGTCAAGGCGGATGAACGTTTTCGCCTACTGGTTTTTGGCGGCAGCCAGGGCGCGCAGTTCTTTTCGACCGCCATTCCTGCAGCCGTGGCCTTGCTGCCGGAGAAAGATCGCGCGCGGTTGCTGATCACCCAGCAGTCCCGCAAGGAAGACGAAGCTGCGGTGCGGGATGCTTACAAGAAGCTTGGCATTCCGGCGGACGTGGCGCCGTTCTTCAACGACATGCCGGCACGCATGGCCGATGCCCAATTCGTGATTTCACGTTCCGGGGCTTCCACCGTTTCCGAGATCACGGTCATCGGTCGCCCGGCCATGCTGGTGCCGTTTCCGCATGCGCTGGACCACGATCAGGCAGCGAATGCGGCAGCGCTCGCGGCAGTGGGCGGGGGCGAGGTCGTTCGCCAGTCGGAATTGTCGCCGGAACGCCTGGCGGGGATACTCCAGGCTGCGATGAATGAGCCACAGCGCCTCGAAGCACAAGCAAAAGCTGCGAAAAGCGTTGGCAAGCCGGATGCTGCGCGGTTGCTTGCCGATCTGGCAGAGGCTATTGCAGCGGGTAAATCTGTTCAGGAATTCAAAGAAGGAACTCGGCCATGAAAATGCCGCTGAATATCGGGCTCGTCCATTTCATCGGAATTGGCGGCATCGGCATGAGTGGTATTGCCGAAGTGCTGCATAATCTGGGCTACAAGGTACAGGGCTCGGACCAGTCCGACAGCGCCAATGTGCAGCGCCTGCGCGAAAAAGGCATTGAGGTCTTTGTCGGTCACAAGGCCGAAAACATTGGCGATGCTGAAGTCGTCGTCGTTTCGACCGCGATCAAGAAGAACAATCCCGAATTGATCGCCGCACGCGAAAAGCTGCTGCCCATCGTGCGCCGCGCGGAAATGCTGGCCGAACTGATGCGCTTCCGGCATGCGGTTGCGATTGGCGGAACTCACGGCAAGACGACCACGACCTCGATGGTTGCGGCATTGCTTGATGCCGGGCACCTCGATCCGACCGTCATCAATGGCGGCATCATCAACGCCTATGGCACCAATGCCCGCATGGGCGATGGTGACTGGATGGTCGTGGAAGCGGACGAAAGCGACGGCACGTTCCTGAAGCTGCCAGCCGACATCGCGGTTGTCACCAATATCGATCCGGAGCATCTCGACCACTACGGCAATTTCGATGCCGTGCGCGCTGCTTTCCGCCAGTTTGTGGAAAATGTGCCATTCTATGGTTTCGGCGTGATGTGTCTCGATCATCCGGAAGTGCAGGCTTTGGTGAGCCGCATCGAGGATCGCCGCATCATCACCTACGGTCAAAACCCGCAGGCGGAAGTGCGTTTCGTCAATCACCGCATGGACGGTGCTGCGAGCCTGTTCGACGTCGTGATCCGCTCGCGCAAGGGCGAGGCGACCGAGATCAAGGATCTGCGCCTGCCTATGCCGGGCCAGCACAACGTATCCAACGCCACGGCGGCAATTGCGGTTGCGCATGAACTCGGTATCTCCGCCGACGATATTCGTCGCGGTCTCGGCTCTTTCGGCGGTGTGAAGCGCCGCTTCACCCATACCGGCACATGGAACGGCGTCGAGATATTCGATGATTACGGCCATCACCCGGTTGAAATCCGCGCCGTGCTGAAAGCTGCGCGTGAAGCCGCCAAAGGCCGTGTGATCGCCATCGTCCAGCCACACCGTTTCACGCGTCTGGCAAGCCTGTTCGATGAATTTGCGGCATGTTTCAACGATGCCGATACGGTCATCGTGGCGCCGGTCTATACGGCAGGCGAAGACCCGATCGAAGGCGTCAATTCCGAGACACTGGTATCGCGCATCAAGACCGCAGGTCATCGCGATGCGCGTTATGCGAACGGCCCGGAAGCGCTGGCGCCATTGGTCGCGTCGATTGCGGAGCCGGGCGACTTCGTGGTCTGCCTCGGTGCAGGCAACATAACGCAGTGGGCCTACGCATTGCCGAAAGAACTGGCTGAACAGGGCAAGAAGTAAGATGGAAAGCGGCGAGACGCTTCTGAAAAAGCTCGACGGCAAGTTGTCGGGCCTGCGCGGCAGGCTGACAGCGGATGCCGGCATGGACAAGATTACCTGGTTTCGCGCTGGCGGACCGGCGCAAGTCCTTTTCCAGCCCGCTGACGAGGAAGACCTTTCCGCATTTCTGAAGGCGGTGCCCGAAGAGATTCCGATCCTCGTTGTGGGCATCGGCTCCAACCTTTTGGTGCGCGATGGCGGCGTTCCCGGCTTTGTCGTGCGGCTCTCGGCCAAGGGTTTCGGCGAAGTCGAGCAGGTTTCCGACACGCAATTGCGGGCAGGGGCGGCAACGCCTGACAAGCGTGTGGCTGCGGCGGCGCTGGATGCAGGGCTTGCCGGATTTCATTTCTACCATGGCATCCCCGGCGGCATAGGTGGCGCGCTGCGCATGAATGCGGGTGCGAACGGCGTGGAAACGCGCGAGCGCGTCGTGGAAGTGCGCGCGCTTGACCGCAAGGGCGAGGTGCAGGTGCTTTCTAATGCGGATATGGGCTACGCCTATCGGCATTCCTCGGCTTCGCCGGGCCTGATTTTTACCTCCGTCCTGTTTGAGGGGATTGCGGGCGAGCGCGACGCAATCAGGCAGGCCATGGACGAGGTACAGCATCACCGCGAGACGGTGCAGCCGGTGCGCAAAAAGACAGGCGGTTCGACCTTCAAGAATCCGGAAGGCACGTCGGCCTGGAAGGAAATCGACAAGGCAGGCTGTCGCGGTTTGCGGGTCGGTGGCGCGCAAATGTCAGAGATGCACTGCAATTTCATGATCAATACAGGCACCGCAACGGGGCATGATCTGGAGACTTTGGGCGAAACGGTTCGCGCCCGGGTTTTTGAAAATTCGGGTATTCGCCTTCATTGGGAAATCAAACGTCTCGGTTTGTTCCGCGATGGCGAGCCGGTTGAAGAGTTTCTTGGAAAATTTTGATAAAAAAGTTGCCCGGATTTTCTACCTGATATTCCGGGCTTTTTTGCCTTCGCAAGCGACACGTAAGGTTCGTCCCTTCCTATAGGGTCTTGTCACGGAATCAATCCTCTGATTCTTTAGGGTTAACCACACAGTGATTTGATTCGGCAGGATTTTCCTGCCGCGGGTGCCTGCGGCCTGTGCTGCTGGGTTGCTCGGATTCTGTTTAATTGATGCGCAGGGGATTGCGCAGAGGGGATGCTAACATGACGGGAAAGCACGTTGCCGTTTTGATGGGCGGTTTCTCTTCGGAGCGTCCGGTGAGCTTGTCCTCCGGAGCGTCTTGTGCTGCGACCCTCGAAGAGTGCGGCTATCGCGTGACGCGTATTGACGTGGATCGCAATGTTGCCACCGTTCTTGCCGAGCTGAAGCCTGATGTTGTTTTCAACGCGCTGCACGGCCCGTTCGGTGAAGATGGTGCTATCCAGGGCGTTCTCGAATATCTCCAGATTCCCTACACGCATTCGGGTGTTCTCGCTTCGGCGCTGGCCATGGACAAGGATCGCGCCAAGAAGGTTGCCGCCGCCGCCGGCGTTGCCGTTGCTCCCTCGCTTCTGCTCAATCGTTTCCAGATTGGCGCTGAGCATCCGATGAAGCCGCCTTACGTGGTCAAGCCGGTGCGTGAGGGTTCGAGCTTTGGCGTCGTGATCGTCAAGGAGGATCAGGCCCATCCGCCGCAAATCATCAGCTCTGCTGAGTGGAATTACGGCGCTGAGGTTCTGGTCGAGAAGTACATTCCCGGTCGCGAGCTTACCTGTTCCGTTATGGGCGATCGCGCCATGGATGTGTGCGAGATCATTCCCGTCGGGCATCAATTCTACGATTATGATTCAAAATATGTTGCAGGCGCATCAACTCACGTGTGCCCGGCGAAAATTTTACCAAATATTTACCAAAAAATACAAACAATGGCCCTTACGGCGCATCGGGCAATCGGGTGTCGGGGCGTAAGCCGATCAGACTTCCGTTTCGATGATCGTTTCTCCGAAGATGGCGAAGTTATCTGGCTGGAAATCAATACCCAGCCGGGGATGACTTCCACCTCGCTCGTGCCTGATATCGCCAGAGCGGCTGGTATCTCTTTCGGTGAATTGTTGAGTTGGATGGTGGAGGACGCGTCTTGTTTGCGTTGAACGGAAAATCGGACGGATACGGGCGCTCGGGCTCGATGCGGGATGCATCGGGTGCGATGGGTGCCGCTTTTGTCCTGCCGCGCTTCCTGCGCAAGCCGTTCCGCTTTGCCGTCCGCCTGTTTCAGGGCAATGTCAATATTCCGCGCCATGCCGGCACCGTCGGCATGCTGGGCTTCCTCGGTGCGACCGGTCTCTATGGCATGGCCGTCGGCGGTCATACGCCCGAGGTCGTAAAGGCAACTGCATCCACGCTTGGTTTTGCAATCGAGGATGTGAAGGTTGTCGGCAACAACGAGACCTCCGACATCGATATTCTTGGTCAGCTCGATCTCGACGGCGAGACGTCCCTTGTCGGCCTGAGCGCCGAAGAGGCACGCCAGTCCATCGACAAGCTGCCCTGGGTTGAAAGCGCGGAAGTCCGCAAGGTTTATCCCGGCACCGTTCTCGTGTCGCTGCGCGAGCGCAAGGCGTTCGCCATCTGGCAGAACGACAAGGATCTGTCCTTGATCGACGCTGCGGGCGACACCATCGTTCCGTTCCGTCCGGGCCGTTACAATTCGCTGCCTCTCGTGGTGGGCGAAGGCGCGGAAAAGAAGGTCAAGGGCTTCGTCGATGAGATTGCCGCCTATCCGGCGCTGGCCGGAAAGGTTCGCGCTTACGTTCGGGTCGGCGACCGTCGCTGGGACCTGCTTCTGGATAATGGCGTGCGCATCATGCTTCCGGAAACCGATCCGTTGAAGGCGCTGGCGCATGTCGAGAAGCTCGATCAGGAGCAGCACCTTCTGTCGCGCGATATCGCTGCGGTCGATCTTCGTCTCGAAGATCGCGTGACGGTGCAGCTGACGGCAAGCGGCATGGAGCAGCGCCAGAAATTTCTGGCAGAGCGTAAAAAAGAACTATCCCGCACGGGGAAACGCGTATGAGTATTCTGGGCGGCAAGGGGACATCACAGGGCGGGACTGCAGGGCGCAAGGTGCGCCTGTTGACGGTTCTGGATGTCGGGTCGAGCAAGGTTTCCTGCGTCATCGCAAGGCTGCGCCCGCATGAGGGCGGCGCACTGCTGCCAGGTCGTACGCACCGCATGGAAGTGCTGGGCATCGGCCATCAGCGTTCGCGCGGCGTCAAGTCGGGCGTCATCATCGATCTGGATGCGGCTGAACAGTCGATCCGTCTTGCGGTCGACGCCGCAGAGCGCATGGCCGGCCTGACCGTCGATAGCCTTATCGTCAATATTTCCGCTGGTCGCCTCAAGAGCGAAACCTTCACGGCAAGCGTCAATCTGGGCGGCCATGAAGTGGAGCAGACGGATATTCGCCGCGTTCTGGCGGCTGGCGCAAAGCAGGCGCTAGCTGCCGAACGCCATCTCGTCCATTCGCTGCCCGTCGGCTATACGCTCGACGGTGAGCGCGGCATTCGCGATCCGCTTGGAATGCTCGGCGACAGCCTCGGTGTCGACATGCACGTGCTGACAGCCGATGCCGCACCGCTGCGCAATCTGGAGCTTTGCATCAATCGTTGCCATCTGTCGGTGGAAGCCATCGTCGCAACGCCTTATGCCAGCGGTCTTGCGGCTCTGGTCGGCGACGAGGCTGAAATGGGCGCGGCCTGCATCGATATGGGCGGCGGCACGACGACGATTTCCGTCTTCTCCGAAGGCAAGTTCATTCACGCCGATGCCGTGGCCATCGGCGGCACGCACGTCACGATGGATGTTGCGCGCGGCTTCTCCACCCGTATGGAAGACGCCGAGCGTCTCAAGGTCATGTACGGCTCGGCGCTGCCAAGCGCTGCCGATGACCGCGACCTCATCTCGGTTCCGCCGATCGGTGACGATGAGCGTGATGTACCCAATCAATATCCGCGCTCGGTACTGACGCGGATTATCCGTGCGAGAGTGGAAGAGACGCTGGAACTGGTGCGCGACAGGCTCAACCAGTCCGGCCTCGGACATATCGTCGGCAAGCGCGTGGTTCTGACGGGGGGCGCAAGCCAGCTGCCGGGAATGCCGGAGGCTGCCAGACGAATCCTTGCAAGAAATGTACGAATCGGGCGTCCTCTAGGAATAGCGGGATTGCCTGAGGCGGCTAAGGGGGCGGCTTTCGCCGCGACCGTTGGACTTCTGATTTACCCGCAGGTGGCCGGGATAGAAGAACGGTCGGTGAAAGCGGCTTCCTCCGGTCTCATGACCGGTACGGGTGGGCGCATTCAACGTGTCAGCCAATGGCTGAAAGAGAGTTTCTGAGTATCCAGTATTGTGTAAACTGTTGAAATAGCGTGTTGAATTAGCGTGTCGACTTATTGGGGCGTGACCATCTGGGTAACAACCAATCCACACCGCGGCGGCGAAGCGGTGGTAAGGCTTAAGAGGAACAAGGACCTATGACTATCAATCTGCAAAAGCCGGATATCACCGAGCTGAAGCCCCGCATCACCGTATTCGGTGTCGGCGGCGGCGGCGGCAATGCGGTCAACAATATGATCAATGCCGGCTTGCGCGGCGTGGATTTTGTCGTGGCCAACACCGACGCTCAGGCTTTGACGATGTCGAAGTCCGAACGCATGATCCAGCTCGGCGCTGCCGTTACAGAGGGTCTTGGTGCTGGTTCCCAGCCAGAGGTTGGCCGCGCGGCTGCTGAAGAATGCATCGACGAAATCGTCGATCATCTGAACGGCACCCACATGTGCTTCGTGACGGCAGGCATGGGCGGCGGCACCGGCACCGGTGCTGCTCCGGTCGTGGCGCGTGCTGCTCGTGAACGCGGTATCCTCACCGTCGGCGTCGTGACCAAGCCTTTCCATTTCGAAGGCGCACGCCGCATGAAGACCGCCGATCTCGGCATCGAAGAACTGCAGAAGAATGTCGATACGCTCATCGTCATTCCGAACCAGAATCTTTTCCGCATCGCCAATGACAAGACCACCTTCGCCGATGCTTTCGCAATGGCTGACCAGGTGCTCTATTCGGGCGTTGCCTGCATCACCGACCTGATGGTCAAGGAAGGTCTGATCAATCTCGACTTCGCCGACGTTCGCTCGGTGATGCGCGAAATGGGCAAGGCAATGATGGGTACGGGCGAAGCGTCCGGCGAAGGCCGCGCGATGGCTGCTGCCGAAGCTGCAATCGCCAACCCGCTACTCGACGAAACCTCGATGCGCGGTGCGAAGGGCCTCCTGATCTCGATCACCGGCGGTCGCGACATGACCCTGTTCGAAGTCGATGAAGCCGCGACGCGTATTCGCGAAGAAGTCGATCCGGATGCGAATATCATTCTTGGTGCGACCTTCGACGAAGGCCTCGAAGGCGTCATCCGCGTGTCTGTCGTCGCTACCGGTATTGATAAGCAGTTAGGAGACGCGGCGCCTGCGCCGCTGGAATTTCGCCAACCGGTAAAGCAGACCGCACAGGCAAAGCCGATGGCTCCGCATGGCGCACTGCGTCCTCCGGTCGTTGAGCAGCCGCGTCAGGTTGATCCGATTGCCCAGGCGATCCAGTCTGCTGAAGCTGAAATTCCCGCCGCACCGGCTGCACCTGCCGCTTCGGCAGAGCCGGAATTCCGCCCGCAGAGCCGCATCTTCCAGGCTCCGGCACCGGAATCCTTCGAGCGCGCTCCGGTTGCCCGTGCGCCGATGCCGCAGGCTCCGGCTGCCCATCAGGCACAGGCCGTGCAGCAGCCGGCCTACCAGCAGCCGCAGATGCATGAACAGCCGGTTCGTGAACCGCGTCCTGCTCCGCGCATGCCAGCCGTTTCGGATTTCCCGCCGGTTGCACAGGCTGAAATCAATGCCCGTCGTGCTCCACAGCAGCCTGTACAGGAAGAGCCACGCGGTCCGATGAGCCTCCTGAAGCGTCTGACCCACGGTCTGTCGCGTCGTGAGGACGATCAGCCTGCGGCCCGTCTGGAACCGGCTCAGCACCGCGAACCCGGCATGCGCCCGGCTGAACGTCGCGCTCCGCAGCAGGATTCGTCGATCTATGCACCGCGTCGCGGCCAGCTTGACGATCAGGGCCGCCCGCAGCCGCGCGCAGCTTCGGAAGAAGACCAGCTCGAAATCCCGGCCTTCCTGCGCCGCCAGTCGAACTGAGCCATTTCTGGCAATGAATATGAAAGCCGCGGGTAACTCCGCGGCTTTTTCGTTTCTGTAAACAGAAACAGCACATTCGTAAGAAAGCGTGATTTTGTTCAGGCCGCGCGAATTATTATCTTGATCGAAACGGGTATGGTTCGGGCGGCGGAGTTTTGTACACCCTTGCGTATTTCCTGTCGCAATTTTAGCTATATCTATCCATATAGACCCAAGAATTGCGAAATCGGTCGTTGAAATTCCTTTTGGGCGACCTGCACTCATTATATTCAGCAGATTGGAACTGTCTTGAGCGCTTATCAAAAGACAATTGGTCGTGCGGTTACGCTTTCAGGCGTCGGCGTTCATGGCGGAGCTCCCGCTTCGGCGACATTCTTCCCGGCTGATGCCGATACCGGCATCGTATTCCAGCGCTCAGACCTGAAGGGCAAGGCGCCCGAAGTGCGCGCTCATGTCTCGCAGATCGGTGCGACGGACCTTTGTACGTCTCTCGGGCCGAAGGAGTCCAAGATCGACACGGTGGAGCATCTGATGGCGGCAATCGCCGCTCTCGGGATTGACAACCTTGTCGTGGAAGTCGATGGCCCTGAAGTTCCCATTCTTGAAGGAACCTCGGCTCGTTTTATCGAGGCTTTCGATGAAGCGGGTATCGTCACGCAGGAAGCGAAGCGCCGCTTTATCCGCATTTTGAAAACGGTCCGCGTCGAAGCTGGCGGCTCCTGGGGGGAATTTCGCCCCTTCGCCGGCACGCGATTTGAGGTCGAGATCGACTTCGAGTGCCCGCTGATCGGCCGGCAGAAATTCGCGGACGATGTGGATGAGGCAACCTTTCGCAAGGAGCTTTCCACGGCACGCACTTTCGGTTTCATGAAGGACGTGGAGCGCCTCTGGGCTTCCGGCCATGCGCTTGGTTCGTCGCTCGACAATTCGCTCGTCATCGGTGACGATAACTCGGTCATCAATCCCGGTGGTTTGCGTTTCAAGGACGAGTTCGTCCGTCACAAGACGCTCGATGCCGTTGGCGATCTGGCCTTGGCAGGCCTGCCGTTCATCGGTTGCTTCCGTTCCTATCGCAGCGGCCACCGGCTGAATGCGGAAACCGTGAAGGCGTTGCTGTCGGACAAGTCGGCATTCGATATTGTCGAAGCTTCGGGTGTCCGCAAGAATTCCCGAGCATCCGATTTCGTTGCCGTGAAGCCGAATATCGCTGCTCCCTGGGCGCTTTGATTTATAGCATGAAATGAGTGGGTATCGGCACATGGCCTTAATTGGGCCGTGTTCGCCGGTTCCCCTCGCAATTGAGTCGGTGCGCCGTTTCCGCGGTGGATTGATCGGGGAGTATCTACCCATGCGGGTGGTCAATACCGGGGACAATTCACACTGGTTACGGGTTTCGACGTGCCGTCCGGCGGATTCGGGCTACTAGACGATTGCCGATTTCGCCTGCATGTGGTTTATGGACGGCCAAAACAGCGTCAGCAATGTTCTTACATTCGCTGGAGCTGAATGTTTTGTATGGATGGAGCAGCCGTGCAGTGCTAGAAGCACGCAACTCCAAACAGGAATGACGCTGCCAGAAGGCCGGAGACCGCATGACGAGTTTCAAATTCAAGGGTGTGACGAAAACCGCGCTGCTGACTGGCGCTATCGCCGTTCTTATCCCGCTCGCCGGTTGTGCCAGCAAGGACGACGACATCGATCTCACCAAATATGTCGAGACGATCGATCCTGCCGACAAGCTCTACAATGAAGGTCTCGCCAATCTGGATGCAGGCCGCCTCGATGAAGCCGCGAAGAAATTCGCTGCCGTCGACCGCCAGCATCCCTACACGGAATGGGCGCGCAAGTCGCTCGTGATGGCTGCCTTCACCAACTACCGCAAGGGCAATTACGAAGAAGCGATCTCGATGGCGAAGCGTTACAACACGCTTTACCCGACTTCGCCGGAATCGGCCTATGCCTATTACATCATCGGTCTTTCCTACTTCCGCCAGATTCCGGACGTGACCCGCGACCAAGCCGCAAGCCGTCGCGCAATCGCCGCGATGCAGGAAGTGGTCGATCGCTTCCCGGACTCCGAATATACGGATGACGCCAAGGCCAAGATCCGTTTCGCCCGCGACCAGCTTGCAGGCAAGGAAATGCAGGTCGGCCGTTACTATCTGGAACGCAAGGAATATCTGGCTGCCATCAAGCGCTTCCGCGGCGTGGTGGAAGAATATTCCAACACCCGCCAGGTGGAAGAAGCGCTCGCCCGTCTTGTCGAAGCCTATTATGCGCTTGGCCTGACCTCGGAAGCCCAGATGGCCGCGTCGGTTCTCGGCAAGAACTATCCGGACAGCCAGTGGTACAAGGACAGCTACAAGCTCCTGCAGAGCGGCGGTCTTCAGCCGCGCGAAAATGGCAATTCGTGGCTGGCCAAGGCTTCGACGCTCATCACCGGCGGCGGCTCATAAGCTGATTCTCACATGCTGTCGCACCTGTCGATCCGCGATATTGTTCTGATTGAAAGGCTCGACATCGAGTTCAAGACGGGCTTGTCCGTGCTTACCGGTGAAACCGGGGCGGGCAAGTCCATCCTGCTTGATTCGCTTTCACTGGCTCTGGGCGCGCGCGGCGACGCCTCACTGGTGCGTCATGGCGCCGATCAGGGGCAGGTGACGGCGGTATTCGATGTGCCCGGCGGACATCCTGCCCGGAATTTTCTGCGCGATAACGGTTTTGACGATGATGGCGACATCATCCTGCGCCGCCTGCAGATGGGCGATGGCCGCACGCGCGTCTTCATCAATGATCAGGCGGCGAGCGTCGCGCTTCTTCGTGATCTTGGGCGCAAGCTCGTGGAAATTCACGGCCAGCACGACGACCGCGCCCTGATCGATACCGATCTTCATCGTACATTGCTGGATGCCTTCGGTGGTCTCGAACAAGAGGCTGCGGTGGTTCGTGAGCGTCACAAGGCCTGGCGCGACGCGGAAACCGCACTTGCCAAACACCGCGCCCGCGTCGAGCAGGCCGAGCGCGAAGGCGACTATCTGCGCTCTTCGGTCGAAGAACTGACGAAGCTCGATCCGCAACCCGGCGAAGAGGAAGAACTCGCTGAACGTCGCGCGATCATGATGAAATCCGAAAAAATCGCCGGTGACGTGAACGAAGCTGGCGAATTGCTGTCGGGACAGGGGTCTCCCGTGCCGTCGCTTGCAAGCCTTGTGCGTCGGCTGGAGCGCAAAATTCCGGAAGCGCCGCATCTGCTGGAACCGGTTTGCAAGGCAATCGACGAAGCGCTCAACAGTCTGGCTCTTGCGCAGGACGGCATAGATCATGCCATGCGCGAAATCGATTTCGATCCCCGCGTACTGGAACAGGTCGAGGAACGGCTTTTTGCGCTGCGCGCTGCCGCGCGCAAATATTCCGTTGCCGTGGAAGGCCTGCCCGCGCTGCGTGACAAGATGGATTCCGATCTTGCCGACCTTGATGCCGGGGCGGAAAAGCTCGTCCAGCTTGAAAGCCAGGCGAGCGAAATGCGTGCGGCCTATGACACGACTGCCGCCAAGCTCTCCGCTTCGCGTAAGGAAACCGCAGAACATCTGAAGGCCGCTGTGATGGCCGAATTGCCTGCGCTCAAGCTCGAGCGCGCCGAGTTCATCGTTGAAATGACGACCGATCCGGAAACCCGCGCGGCGGAAGGCATCGATACGGTGGAATATTGGGTGCGCACCAATCCGGGCACGCGGGCAGGGCCCATGATGAAGGTCGCTTCGGGCGGCGAGCTTTCGCGTTTCCTGCTGGCGCTGAAAGTGGCGCTTGCCGATCGCGGTTCTGCTCCGACGCTCGTATTCGATGAAATCGATACCGGCGTGGGCGGCGCTGTAGCGGATGCGATCGGCCAGCGCCTTGCACGGCTTTCGGGCCGTGTGCAGGTGCTTTCGGTTACACATGCGCCGCAGGTGGCGGCGCGTGCCTCCACCCATTTCCTGATTGCCAAGTCGGCCACCAACGAAGACCGGATGGCGACCTCGATTCGATCGATCGGGGTAGACGAGCGGCAGGAAGAGATTGCCCGTATGCTCGCCGGCGCCAGCATCACTGATGAAGCGCGCGCGGCAGCGGAGCGCCTCCTTGCCGAAAATAGCGCGCTGGCAATTTAAAAGCCTGTCAGCAGTCACTGTGCAGTCCGCTGTTTTCGTAGGCGTAATCATATTTCTTGGTTATGTTGGGCGAAACTGAATCAGCAGGTTTTGCTTCGCTTATGACCGATATTCCCGTCGAAAAACTGACCGAGCCTGAAGCCGTTTCCGAACTGGAGCGGCTGGCGCGTGACATTGCGCATCATGATGAGCTTTATCATGCCAATGACCGGCCGGAAATTTCAGATGCGGAATATGACGCGCTGAAGCGGCGCAACGATGCAATCGAAGCGCGCTTTCCGCATCTGGTGCGGACAGATAGCCCGTCCTTGCGGGTCGGCACTGCGCCGGTTTCCAAATTCGCCCCGATTGTCCATGCGCGCCCGATGCTTTCGCTCGGCAACGCGTTTTCGGATGAGGACGTGCGTGACTTTGTCGGCAGCGTCTACCGATTTCTGGGGCAGTTGCCGGATAATTCCATCGCTTTTACCGCCGAGCCGAAGATCGACGGCCTTTCCATGTCGATCCGTTACGAGAACGGAGTTCTGGTCAGCGGCGCAACACGCGGCGACGGCACGACCGGTGAGAATGTGACGGCGAATATCCGCACCATTGCCGAAATCCCGAACAGGCTACCGGCTGGAGCGCCGTCCGTGGTGGAAGTGCGCGGCGAGGTCTATATGGCCAAGAGCGATTTCCTCGCGCTCAACGAGCAGATGGCCGCTGAAGGCAAGCAGACCTATGTGAACCCGCGCAACACGGCAGCAGGTTCGCTACGCCAGCTTGACGCCAAGGTGACGGCAAGCCGCAAGCTGAAGTTCTTCGCTTATGCCTGGGGTGAAATGTCGGACATGCCCGCCGACACGCAGATGGGCATGGTCGAGATGTTTCGCGAGTGGGGATTCCCGGTCAACCCGCTGACAAAGCGGCTTCACGGGGCGGACGAATTGCTTGCGCATTACCGTGCCATCGGGCTCGAACGACCGACGCTGGACTATGACATCGACGGCGTGGTCTACAAGGTCGACCGGCTCGATCTGCAGACGCGGCTCGGTTTCCGCTCGCGCAGCCCGCGATGGGCCATTGCGCACAAGTTTCCGGCGGAACAGGCGACGACGATCCTGCGCGGTATCGACATTCAGGTCGGGCGAACCGGCGCGCTGACGCCGGTGGCGCGACTGGAGCCAATTACCGTCGGCGGTGTGGTCGTCACCAATGCGACGCTGCACAACGAAGATTATATCAAGGGCATCGGTCTCAAGGGGGAGCGTATCCGCGCGGACGAGCATGACATTCGCGTTGGCGATACGGTCATTGTGCAGCGCGCAGGTGACGTTATCCCGCAGATTGTCGATGTTGTACTGGAGAAGCGTCCGGTCGATGCCGTGCCGTTCCATTTCCCGCATGAGTGCCCGGTCTGCGGGAGCCACGCGGTGCGTGAGGAAGGCGAGGCGGTATACCGCTGTACCGGTGGCCTGACCTGTGCGGCGCAGGCGGTCGAGCGCATTCGCCATTTCGTATCGCGCAATGCCTTCGATATCGAAGGTCTTGGCGAAAAGCAGGTTGAGTTCTTCTTCCACGCCGAAGATGACAGCCTCAAGATCAAGTCGCCTGCGGATATCTTTACGCTGCAAAAGCGGCAGGCGGGTTCGCTCAAGAAGCTTGAGAACATCGAAGGCTTCGGCGCGACTTCCGTGAAGAAGCTTTACGACGCAATCAACGACCGGCGCGAGATTGCCCTCAATCGCTTTCTGTTCGGCCTCGGCATCCGTCATGTCGGCGAAGTCAATGCCAAACGCTTCGCCCGAGCCTATCTGTCTTATGCCGCGTTTGAAAAAGCTGCACTGGAAGCCGTCCCGCCGAAAGAAGGCGACCGTACAGACAAAGGTAATGAAGCCTGGCAGGACCTGATCGCGGTAGAGGGCATTGGTTCCATTGTTGCTGAGGCGGTCGTGGATTTTTATGCCGAGCCGCATAACCGCGAAGTGCTGGCGGCTCTTCTGGCGGAAGTGACGCCGCTTGATGAGGCGGCGCGCGTTGCCACCGGTTCGCCGGTGGAAGGCAAGACGGTGGTGTTTACCGGCAGTCTGGAGCGTATGTCCCGCGATGAGGCCAAGGCCATGGCAGAACGCTATGGGGCAAAGACCGCCGGATCGGTATCGAAGAAGACCGATCTTGTGGTGGCTGGACCGGGTGCGGGCTCCAAGCTTGCCAAGGCATCGGAGCTTGGCATCGAAGTCATTGACGAAGATGCCTGGTTCAAGCTGGTCGGAGAAGAATAATGGCCCCGTTCAACGGTTTTGGCGAGAAAGCGATCCCGTTTCTGAAAGCTCTGGATTTTCACCAGAACCGCGAATGGTTCGTGGAGAACAAGGAACTTTTCGAGCAGCAATTGAAGGAGCCGCTTGGCGATCTTGTCGAGGAACTGACGAGCCGGTTTGAAAAGGCTGGTCTGCCGTTCAAGGGCGACCGAGCGAAATCGCAGTTCCGCATCAAGCGTGACACGCGGTTTTCGAAGGACAAGGCTCCCTATAATCGTCATCTGTCTGCACTGCTGTCGCAATCGGGCACGAAATGGGACGAGAGCGGATGCTTTTATGTCTGCATCGGCTTGCCGGGTGTGCGCGACAGCTACGCCTGTGTCGCGTGGTGGGGACCGAAGAAAGAACTACTCCAAGCCATACGCAACTCTATCGTCGAGAAGCCGGAAGAATTCCGTGCCATGGTCGCGAAACTCAAGAAAAATGGTTTGAAGATCAGCGACTACGACCGGCTGAAACGAACGCCGCGGGGTTTTGAGGCCGTCACCGACGACGATCTGCTGGAAGCCATTCGCAATCGGCATTTCTCGGTGCGGATGGAAATCGATCCTGAAACGATTACCCGCGCCGATCTGGCGAATCGTCTTGTCGATTTCACCGAACGGGCTCGTCCGCTTGTGGACTGGATGCACAAAATCGAAAAGACTGTTCCACAACAATCATAATCATTCATGAATGCATCAGCGGGATTTATGAGTGATGCCCAAATGCGGCATCGCCGTTTAATAGTATGATTTTTTGGGAAATCATATTCCAACGGGCAGCAGAATTTCATAACTACTCTTCATTCGGAGGAGTGAGTATTCGTGAATCAGACTTTTCGGCCCGGAAGGGCTTCAGCGCACCCCGATATTGTTGACGGTGTCCGGCGCGGACTTCCGCTTGTCGTCGCAGGGGCGCCATTTGGCTTGCTGTTCGGCGCGCTGGCTGTCGATAACGGCTTGTCGCTTTCCGAAGCGGTATTCATGAGCGCGATCATCTATGCCGGTGCCAGCCAGATGGTGGGGCTCGATCTCTTCAGCCAGAATATTGCGCCGTGGATGATCGTCATGTCGATCTTCGCGGTCAATTTCCGGCACGTGCTCTATTCGGCGACGACAGGTCGCCGCATCCGTCACTTCAGGCTATGGCAAAAGGCGCTGGCCTTTTTCGTTCTGGTGGACATCCAGTATGCAGAGGTCGAACAGCGTGCGGAAGCCGGCAAGCCGGTCACCTTCGCCTGGTACATGGCCCTCGGGCTCACCTTCTATCTGACCTGGGTTCTGGAAGCGCTGATTGGTGGTTTGTTCGGCAATCTGATAACCAACCCCTATGCCTTCGGCATCGACTTTCTTTTGCCAATCTATTTTCTCGGCATGGTCATGAGTTTCCGCCATCGCCAGAAGTGGCTGCCTGTCGTTATAGCCAGTGCGATTTCTGCGGTCGCAGCCTACAAATTTGTGGGGTCTCCGTGGCATGTTTCGCTGGGCGCGCTTGGCGGAATTGCGCTGGCGGCGATTATCGCAAAACCACGCGAAGGGGAGGCGTAAATGTCCACCACGATCTGGATCGTTCTTGCAGGCGCGCTCTGTACCTATCTTACCCGCATCGGCGGGCATCTGGTCCTGTCACGCTTCAGCCATGTGCATTATCGGGTGGAAGCGGCGCTCAACGCTGTGCCTGCGGCTGTTCTGACGGCCATTGTGGCCGCACCCGCTTCAGATCACGGCTGGCGGGAACTGCTCGTGTTGGCGGTGTGTATCGTGCTCTCGCTGCGGCTCAGCATGATGACAATGTTCTTTGCGGGCGTAGCGCTCCTGATGGCGCTACGCCATTTTGCTGCGTGAAAGTGCTATTAAAGCGGCGCGGTGGCCGCTTCGAGCCATTTGCGTTCAGCGTCCTTGAGATGGGCTGACAGCTTCTCACGCACGCGGGCGTGATAGCTGTTCAGCCAGTCGATTTCCTCCTGCGTGAACAGCGACTTGTCGATCAAGCGCCGGTCGATGGGGCAGAAAGTCAGTGTCTCGAAGCCCATCATCGGAATATCGCCGCCTTCGGGCACTTCCGGTTCGGTGACGATGATGAGGTTTTCGATGCGGATGCCGAATGAACCCGGCTTGTAATAACCCGGCTCATTGGAAAGGATCATGCCCGGCAGCAACTCCTGCGCGCCCTTCTTCGAAATGCTCTGCGGGCCTTCATGGACCGACAGGTAGGAGCCGACGCCATGGCCGGTTCCGTGCGCGTAGTCGAAACCATGCTTCCACAGTGCGATGCGGGCCAGAACGTCGATATCCTGGCCGCGCGTGCCTTTCGGGAAACGGGCGGTGGTGATCGCGATCACCCCTTTCAGCACGAGCGAGAAGGCCTTGATCGTCTCCGGCGACACGCTGCCGATGGGCACGGTGCGGGTGATGTCGGTGGTGCCATCGCGATATTGCGCGCCGGAATCGACCAGATAGAGTTCGCCGTCTTCGAGCGTCCTGTTGGTGTCGGTGTTGACGCGGTAATGGATGATCGCGCCATTTGGGCCCGCACCGGAGATCGTGTCGAAGGATATGTCTTCTAGCGGCATCTGGAAATCTCGCCCGGCATCGGCACGCGATTCTTCCAACTTTCGGGCCGCGCTGATTTCATCGACCGTACCGGGCTTCTGGGCATCGATCCAGGAAAGGAAATTGACCATCGCCACGCCGTCGCGCTCATGCGCTGCGCGCGAGCCATCAAGCTCGGCCTTGTTCTTGATGGCGCGAGGAATACGGGCCGGATCCTTGCCCTCGATCACGCTACCGCCTGAACTGTCGACGATGAGGCGGAGTTTTTCGGCAGCAAGAGCGGGATCGAGAAGGATAGCTTCGCCTTTGACCGCGCGGGCACTGAGATGCCCCTCCAGATCGGCAGGTGCTGCGAGCCTGGCAAGCTGCGTCAGATAGGCACGCGGTTCGATGGCGAGCTTGCGTTCATCAATAAAAAGCTCTGGCTCGCCTTGCGCGGGAATGATGGCAAAGCTGAGCGGAAGCGGCGTGTTGGAAACGTCCTTGCCGCGAATATTGAACACCCACGCGACCGAGGACGGATCGGTGAGGACAGTCGCGCTGGCCCCGCTTGCGGCAACGGCCGTCTGCATTTCCCTGATTTTGTCCTCCGCCTCATGGCCTGCGAAACGGGCTGGCTGGATCGTGACTTCCGCCGCAGGTACGCCGGGCTGGTCGTCCCAAATGGCGTCGACAAGGGTGATCTCGACTGGAACCAGTTGACCACCCTGGTTTTCGAGCGCCTCACGCAAAGCGCGTGCTTCCGAAATGGTGTGAAGCCACGGGTCGAAGCCGATATTCAGCCCCTTGCCGTTCTCCGCCAGCCAGGAAGCCGGTGGATTGGTGACGAGACTTTCATAGGAAAAGACCTTTGGGTCGGTCTGGGCGCGAACCTGCAATTCGTAGCGTCCATCCACGAAAACATAGGCGCTGTTCTTGAGGATGAGTGCAGCACCTGCCGATCCGGTGAAGCCGGTCAGCCAGGCAAGACGCTGCGCATGGGGCGGGACATATTCTCCCTGATGCTCATCGGCGCGAGGAACCAGAAAACCGTCGAGGCCAAGCTCGGCCATCTTTGCGCGCAGCTTTGCAACGCGCGGGGCTCCATTGGCCGGATTTGTGGTGACGTCGAAATTCTGAAAAGCCATTTTGTAACTCGCTCAAAACAGGAATACGCCTTGGTGCATGCGGCCCGTTAGAGCAGTCTGGTTAAACTGCTCTGTCTCTTGGATGTTACGCATTATCCGAAGCAAAACCACTTCGCACTTTTGCTGGAAATGCTTTATTTCAAATGGATCGCCACCCAGCCTTCGCGATGCAGCGTCTTTTGATGGGTGAGACCCTGTGCCTGATAGGCAGCGAGCACCGCATCGTGCTGGCTGTCAAGTATTCCGGAAAGAATGATGGAACCGCCGGACGCCAGATGTTCTTTTAGGGAGGGAGCAAGCTCGATAAGCGGATTGGCCAGAATATTGGCGACGATCAGGTCGAACGGCGAATAGGAACGGAAGATCGCGTGGCCGAAGCCTTCGGCCGTTGCAGTGACGATGTGCTCGGCAACGCCATTCTTGGCGGCATTTTCAGCGGCGACCGTGACGGCGACGGGGTCGATATCGGTAGCCAATACCGGAATGGGAGCGAGCTTGGCGATAGCGATGGCGAGAACGGCGCTGCCGGTACCCAGATCAAGCGCATTGGTCGGATGTTCGTTGGTGACGGTCTCCTCGATCAGTTCGAGGCATCCCGCCGTTGTTCCGTGATGGCCGGTGCCAAAAGCAAGACCCGCGTCGATTTCGATGGGTATATCGTCCGCTTCGATCTTGTCGCGGTCGTGCGAGCCATGGACGAAGAAACGTCCGGCTCTCACCGGCTTCAGACCTTCAAGCGAATGCGTGACCCAATCGATGTCCGGCAGTTCCTCGACGGCAAAAAGGCCCGTCCCCACCAGTTCATCGATCCGCCCGGCAACTTCTTCGGCATCGTCCTCGACATAAACCGAAACCTCGAAAACCTGTCGATCTTCATCGATCTCGGTGATTGCTATGGGAAAGCCATCCTCCTCGAAAGCCTGTTCGAGAATGTTGTAGACGCGCTCGGCTTCCGCCTTATCTGCCGAAAAGAAAAGTCGTGACTGGGCCATGAAGTAAAAAGCTCTCTGCTGGAAATGTTCTTGAGCTTCTCCTTAGCTCTTTGCAGCGCCTTTGGCCAGATTCTTCAACTTTTCCAGAGCCGTATCAGGGTTTTCCTGATAGGCGATGGTGCTGCGGAAGCGGCCGCCCTTGTCGAGCAGAAATACCGATGCCGTATGATCCATGGTATATTCGCCGTCTTCACCGGGAACCTTCTTTGCGTAGACGTGGTAGGACTTCACCACATCCGCAATATTCTGCGGCGTACCGGTGACGCCGATGATGCGGTCGGAAACGTTGCCGACATAGGTTTTCATAACTTCCTGCGTGTCACGTTCCGGGTCGACGGTGATAAAATAAGCCTTGATGTCACTGCCTTTCGGTCCGAGTTGCTTCAGCCAGCCATCCATCTCATAGAGAGTGGTGGGGCAGACATCGGGGCAGTGGGTGAAGCCGAAGAAGATGGCCGCTGGCGCGGCGCGCAGGTCGTTCTCGGTGAACGGCTTTCCGTCCATGGTGACGAGGTTGAGTGGGCCGCCAAACGGTTCTTTAGCCGCCTGCTTGTCGCGGAAAAGGTTAAGCCCCGCAGCGCCGACAATGACGACGATAAAGGCGATGATGAAGATGGGCAGGAATTTTTTCATGTCCAGTCAGCCTTGAATTTCCGAACGCGCCTCGTTGCGCTGCTCAATAACCTATCTTTTCCTTATGCATTGCAGAACCGTCGTTAAAGCCGCATCCTGCCATCATGAAGAGCTGGCGGCAGTGTAGGGTCATTTGTTCAATTTTCAATAATTTCTGAAATTTTTGACTATTTGTCGCGTGGGAGACGTGAGGGTTCAGAGAGCGCCTGCTTTGTCTTTCGCAAGGGGGCGAACTGATATATGCCTGAAATGGCAGCGGGATAGGCTGATCTTTCGGATTGCGCTGCTTGTAGCGATGCTTCGGGTGAATATTCATGACGTCGTCAGATGATCTTCGTTTACAGAACAGTGAACCTCGCATTCATTCCACTGCTCAGCTGAAATCAGTCAAGCTGGGGCGGTACGCGGATATCGGTGAGCGCGTGATTCTGCGTGAAGTCACGGTCGGCGATTTCACCTATTTCGAGCGGAATGGCGAGGGGATCTATGCCGAGATTGGCAAGTTCTGCTCCATTGCTGCGAATGTCCGCATCAATGCGCTTGAACACCCGATGGAGCGGCTGACGACGCATAAGGTAAGCTACCGGCCAAATGAATATTTTCGTTATCTGGGCGTTGATGGAGAGTTCCGCGCAAGGCGTCAGGCGCAGCGCGTGATCATCGGCAATGATGTATGGATCGGCCACGGCGCGGTCATCACACCGGGCGTCCAGATCGGCCATGGCGCTGTGATTGGCGCGAATGCAGTCGTCACGAAGGATGTGCCGCCTTATCATGTGGTCGGTGGTGTTCCGGCCCGTTATATCCGCAAAAGGTTCGACAATGCCGTCATAGAACGGCTGCTTGAACTTGAATGGTGGAACTGGCCAGTGGAAAAACTCTACGAAGCGGTGCCGGACATTCAGGCGCTCGAGATTGAGGCGTTTCTTGAAAAGTGGAGCGGCTGAATCCGACTCTTGCAAAGCCGTAATTATTTTCCCACTTTCACGTCACGATAGTTCTGGAGACTGGAAAATATGGTCGGACTGAAGCGTTTTGCCGGTTTGTTGCTTGCTCCAATGATGGTTGTTGCAGCTTCGGCGGCTCCCGCCGAGGAAGTCGGCAAGGTCGGCGTCGACTGGCTTGGAAATGATATCGTCATCGACGCGGTACAGGACCCGAAGGTGCAGGGCGTAACCTGCCATCTGGCGTCGTTCTCACGTGGCATGATCGACCGGTTGCAAAAGGGTAACTGGTTTGAAGACCCATCCAATGCTTCGATTTCGTGTGAGCAGACAGGGCCTATCACCATCGGCGACATCGATCTTGGCAAGGGTGGAGAACGGGTTTTCTCCGAACGCACCAGTCTGATCTGGAAGAAGCTCGTCATCACGCGCATTTACGACAAGACGAACAATACGCTGCTTTATCTCGCCCATGCGACGCAGGTTCAGGACGGTTCCGCGAAGACCTCGCTTTCGACCGTGCCGCTCTATAAGGGCGATGTTACGTGGGCTAAAGGTAAGCCGGAATAGCAAAGCTTTTGCTAATCCGGCTTCTTCACCAGGCGTAATTCAGATCGGCTGGACGAAGCTGTCGAGAACGCGCTTTTGCCCGGCCTTGTCGAAATCGATGGTGAGTTTGTTGCCGTCGATAAGCGAGATCGTGCCATTACCGAACTTGATATGAAACACGCGGTCGCCAAGCTTGAAGGCCGATGGCTTGTCGGCCACTGACTTGGCTACCAGTTCGCCGTCTATCGTGCGGCCCTTCACAGAACCACGCCCGGCGCCGAAGCCGGAATCGGTCTCGCCATAGCCGATACGCTCGACGCGGCTACCGGAGCGCGAGCCCCAGTTATTGCGTGTCGCATCGGAACGGTTCTGTTGCGCGCGCTGCCAGCCGGGCGTCGAATAGGTGTTCTGGAACGGATCGGCCTTGTCGAAACGGGACTGCCCATAGCCACTGCCATAACCGCCGTAATTGCCTTCCAGTTCAGCCACTTCCACATGCGCTTCCGGCAATTCTTCCAGAAAACGGGAGGGAATGGTGGATTGCCACATTCCGTGGATGCGCCGGTTGGACACGAACCAGATATGCAGATTTTTCTTGGCGCGAGTCACGCCGACATAGGCGAGGCGACGTTCTTCCTCAAGGCCCGAACGGCCACCTTCATCAAGCGCGCGCTGGTGGGGAAACAGGCCTTCTTCCCAGCCAGGAAGGAAGACGGTTTCAAACTCCAGACCTTTGGCCGAATGCAGCGTCATGATGTTGACGGCATCCAGACCCTCGTTCTGCTCGGCATCCATGACAAGAGCGACGTGTTCAAGGAAACCACGCAGACTTTCATATTCCTCCATGGAACGGATGAGTTCCTTGAGGTTTTCAAGCCGACCCGGTGCTTCGGCAGACTTGTCATTCTGCCACATGGCCGTGTAGCCGGATTCATCGAGGATGGTTTCCGCCAGTTCCGTGTGCGGGGTGTTGTCGATCATCGACTGCCAGCGCAGGAAATTCTCGACCACTTCGCGAAGCGCGGAGCGTGGCTTCGGCTTCAACTCTTCGGTTTCGATGAGGTCGCAAGCCGCAGCGAACATGGAAATGTCGCGTGCGCGGGCATAATCATGCACCTGCCGGATGGCGGCTTCGCCCAACCCCCGCTTCGGCGTGTTGATGATGCGCTCCAACGCCAGATCGTCGGCAGGTTGCGCGACCACGCGCAGATAGGCCATCGCATCGCGGATTTCGAGGCGCTCATAGAAGCGCGGACCGCCAATGACGCGGTAATTGAGGCCAAGCGTGACAAAGCGGTCTTCGAATTCACGCATCTGGAAAGAGGCGCGAACGAGGATCGCCATGTTGTTGAGGAGGTGCCCCTGACGCTGCGCCTGTTCGATCGCTTCACCGACTGCGCGCGCTTCCTCTTCGGAGTCCCAGGCGGCATGGACTTTCACCCGTGGATCGTCCGGATTGGGCGCCTCCGTAAACAGCGTTTTGCCGAGGCGGCCCTCATTATGTGCGATCAGGTGTGCGGCGGCGCCGAGAATATGCGCCGTGGAGCGGTAGTTGCGCTCGAGCTTGATGACGACTGCGCCCGGGAAATCCTTCTCGAAGCGAAGAATATTGTCCACTTCTGCCCCGCGCCAGCCATAGATCGACTGGTCATCATCGCCGACGCAGCACAGATTGACTTTGTTTTCGCTCACGCCGAGTTCGCGGCGCTCACCGGCTCCGCGGGGGCCTTCGGACGCCCTAGCGGGCTGTATGGGCGCATTTGTGTTTTGTGTTGTGGGAGAGGTATTTCTCGATTGAGGGCGTTGTGCAAGCAAGCGCAGCCAGAGATATTGCGCCGTATTGGTATCCTGATACTCGTCCACCAGAATGTAGCGGAACTTTGCGTGATATTCGCGCAGGATATCCGGATGATTGCGGAAGATGCGGATCGGATGCAGCAGAAGATCGCCGAAATCGCAGGCGTTCAATGTGCGCAGGCGTTCCTGATAGGCTTGATAAAGCTCGCGCCCGCGACCATTGCCGAATGAGCGTGCATCGCCTTCAGGAATATCGGATGGGCCGAATCCCTTGTTCTTCCATCCGTCGATCATGTTGGCGAAGGTGCGTGCCGGCCAGCGCTTGTCATCAAGGCCCTCAGCCTGAATGAGCTGCTTGATCAGGCGGATCACATCATCAGTGTCGAGGATCGTGAAATCCGATGTCAGATTGGCAAGTTCCGCATGGCGGCGCAAAAGCTTGACGCCGATGGAGTGGAATGTGCCGAGCCATGGCATGCCTTCCACTGCGCCGCCGACCAGATGGCCGATACGCTCCTTCATTTCACGCGCAGCCTTGTTGGTGAAGGTCACGGCGAGAATCTGGCTTGGATAGGCAAGGCCGGTGGTCAGAATATGCGCGATACGGGTCGTCAGAACGCGTGTCTTGCCGGTGCCCGCACCGGCAAGCACCAGCACCGGACCCTCTGTCGTCAGCACAGCCTGACGCTGTTCCGGGTTCAGCCCTTTCAGGTAATCGGGTTCGCCGCGCTGCTGGTTGCGTGCTGCCATGGCACGTGCGGCAATGCTGCCGGGAGCAGGCGTGCGGCTTGCCGGAGCGTCGTCATCGCCGAAAAACGGCATATCGTCGGGAAAGTCAGACATTTGACCCGAATGTAATGATTCGTGGCTGAAAGACCAGCGAAAGGGTTAAAATATTCGACTACTCTAATTGAGTAACGCGACGATCCGTAAAGTTCAGGCGATGAGAAGCCAGCGCTTCCACGAGCCCGCGCAGTTCGGGTTCACGCTGCAACAGATCGTCCAGTTCCGTCATCTGGTTCATGGCGATCAGCCGCAGAATGTCGTCGCGGACGGTCCCATCGGCGCGCCGTGGCAGATGGGCAACCGGCTGGATCAGTTCGACCTTCTGTCCTTTAAGCCTTGCGCGCAGACTTTTCTCGTCTGCGTTGAGCGTTTCCACGAAAGCGTAGATGCCGACGCCCTTGGCTGGAAGTGAATAGAGCGCAAGCGCCACATCGGTTACGCGCGGATCGGATTTCAGTGCGGCACGGATTGCAGGACCTTCGTTGTCGATCCGGTCGCCCGTACCTTCACCGTCGGACCAGCTAAAAATGCCACGGGTGATGAAGTTGTAGACCTTCTTGCCTGTCGCGAGCCAGATGCGGGAGGGCAGGGACCGGCGCGCCAGAATGCGTTTTTCCGTTGGCGTCATCCGGTCCTTCGCGAAGGCGCGCTTCTGCTTGAGCAGATGACGGAAATCCTCATATGCCATCAGGCGATAGAGGGCACCGCGACGGCGATGAACGCTTGCCAGCTGGAAGTCAATGACCGCTGCTTCGCCTTCAGGCGTCATCAGCCAATTCTGCGGCTTGGCGAGATCGTTATGGGTGACGCCGAGCCGGCGCATGTCGCGCAGGATGCGATGCGCGGTGCGATACCATTTCGGATCTGAAGGGCGGGCCAGATGCAGTGGCGTTCCTTCTGTCCAGGATCGGTAAAGCCCGTCCTTGTCAGTGGCAAGCAGTTGTGGGACGCCTTCGATACCGCGCACTGTCTTGAGACCGCGAATTTCGCGCCGGGCCAATATCCAGGCCAGCGGCTTCGACCACCAGGGAGCGGCGCTTACCACGCGACGGATGATGCGGGTTTCGGGATCGTTCACGAAATAGCCGGCATGGGTTTCCGAAAACACGTCGCGCTTGAATACGGCGGTTTCCACAAATTCCGGTATTTGATCGCCTTTCAGAGGCACATCTATATTGGGGTTCTGAACCATAAGGCTCCACTAGTGGATTGCATCCGATCAATCAAGTTTGATGGCCGACAAGCCTTATTGCAATCACGTGATTGAAGGCGCACAAGGAACGCACAGATTTCGTGCAGCTCATCGGGAAAATGCAGAAAATGGCACAAGGCGACGACAGCAAGCAGGCGATTGCGCAGATCATCCGACAGGAACAGGCGCTTATTTTTCCCTCGTTTGACGAAAATGCAGCATTTGCGCTGGGTGCGAGCATTCGCGATATCGCCGTGAAGGAAAAGCTTGGAATCGCCATCGAAATATCCCTGTGGGACCGGCAATTATTCTATGCGACGACAGCCGGAAGCACGGTGGACAATCAGGAATGGTTGCGCCGCAAGTTCAATGTCGTGCGCCGCTTTCACGCTTCGACCTATCGCCTTGTTCTGGAACAGAACCGCGACGACCGCATGTTCGCTTCCCACAAGGCGCTGAATGTGGAGGATTACGCGCTGGCAGGTGGCGGATTTCCGATCCGCGTTGCCGGAGCGGGCGTGATCGGTGCGGTGATCGTATCTGGGCTGCCGCAGCGCGAGGACCATAATCTGGTGATCCGGGCGGTGGCGAAACATCTTGGGCAAGACCCGGTTGCCCTGGCGCTGCCTGCCGTTTGAATATCGAGTTTCGGAGAATGAACGATGTCGCTTGAAAATGTTGTCGCACTTGCCCGCAACGAGGACGGTATCGCCGCAGCAGTCGGTGTACTCAAGCAGCGTTTCGGTGAGCGTGCGCAGACCGGTCAGGCTATCCGCGAACAGCACGGCCACACGACAACCTATGTGCCGACACAGGCTCCCGACATCGTCATCTTTGCCGAGAACGGGCAGGAAGTGCAGGATATCGTGCGTATATGTGCCGAGCACCGTGTGCCGGTTATCGCTTTCGGTGCCGGTTCGTCGCTTGAAGGGCAGGTGAACGCGCCAGCTGGCGGCGTGTCGCTTGACCTCACCCGCATGAACAAGGTCATTGCCGTTCATGCAGAGGATCTCGATTGCGTGGTGGAGCCGGGCGTTACGCGTCGGGAACTGAATGAATATCTGCGCGACACGGGACTGTTCTTCCCGATCGATCCGGGCGCCAATGCCACGCTGGGCGGCATGGCTTCAACCCGCGCTTCGGGTACGAATGCGGTGCGCTATGGGACCATGCGCGAGAATGTGCTGGCACTTAAAGCCGTGATGCCCGATGGCCGCCTGATCGAGACCTCCAAGCGCGTGAAGAAGACGGCTGCGGGCTACGACCTCACGAGGCTGCTTGTCGGAGCGGAAGGAACTCTTGGCATCATCACCGAACTGACATTGAAACTACAGGGAATTCCACAGGCGATTTCGGGCGGCATCTGTCCTTTCCCGGATGTGGATTCGGCTTGCCGCACGGTGATCGAAACCATCCAGATGGGCATTCCCGTTGCGCGCATCGAGCTTGTGAACACGCTTCAGATGCAGGCGCTGATACTCCACTCCAAACTGCCTTATGAGGCGCAGCCCTATCTGTTCGTCGAGTTTCACGGCACGGAAAGCGGCGTGGCCGAGCAGGCGGAATTGTTTGGAGAGATTGCTGCGGGCAATGGCGGCGGCGATTTCCGGTGGACACACGATGCAGAGGAGCGCGACAGGCTCTGGCGTGCCCGGCACGATGCCTATCTGGCATCGTTCCTGCTAAGACCGGGTTGCAAAGGCGTTTCGACGGACGTTTGCGTGCCGATTTCGCGTCTGGCCGATTGCATCGGCGAGACGGAAAAGGACCTCGCCGAAACCGGCCTGATCGCTCCGATCGTCGGGCATGTGGGCGATGGAAACTTCCACCTGCTCCTGCTTCTGGACACGGATGATGCGAATGAAATGGAACGTGCCGAAGCTTTCATGGACCGGCTCGCCAAACGCGCCATCGCCATGGAAGGCACCTGCACCGGTGAGCACGGTATCGGGCAGGGCAAGATGAAGTATCTTGCCATGGAATTGGGTGAGGCCACGGATTACATGCGGGCCATCAAGCAGGCACTCGATCCCGACAACATCATGAATCCGGGTAAAATACTGATTTCGTGATTCAAATCAGGCCTGTGGACGATTTTGCCAAGAGTTTGATTCATGCAGGCGTGCATATCGGGGTGGCCGGGATGCAATTTGCCTTGTTGTCGCCGGATCGATGCCGTTATGTTGCGCAGATAAAGACAGCGTGATTCACCGTTTGTTTCACGCTAACTTGCAATCTGTTTGACCGGAGCTGGTTTTTGGGCCGCATATTCGTCATCGTCGGCGGGCTACTCGTGCTGCTGTTGACGGCAGCACTTGTCGTGCCGCCTTTTGTTGACTGGAGCGGCTATCGCGCCGATTTCGAGCGGGAGGCGAGCCGTATTCTGGGGCGTCCCGTCAAAGTCGCCGGTGACGTCAGCGCCCGGCTTTTGCCATTTCCCTCGGTGGCGTTCTCCGATGTGCGTGTCGGGGCCGACGCGGCCCAGCCGGTGATGACCGTCGACACGTTCTCCATGGATGCCGAACTGATGCCGTTCCTGCGCGGCCAGCTTCTGATCTTCGATATGCGTGTCGACCGTCCGCGGGCGACGATTTCGCTCGACAGGGATGGCAAGGTCGATTGGGCAATCCGTCCGTCGACGCCGCTTGATCCGGCGAAAATCAAGCTGGAACGACTTTCCGTCAAAGATGGCACCATCACGCTTCGCGAAGAAGCGAGTGGCCGCAGTCACACGGCGACCGAACTCAACGCGGTGATCTCTGCAAACAGTCTGGCAGGTCCGTGGCAGGCCAATGGAAGCCTCGTCTTGCGGGGAGAAAGGCTTGCTATCGACCTGACAAGTGGCGAAGCGAAGCCTGATGGATCGCTGCGCGTGCGGGCTCGAATTTCACCGGATGCAATACCGGCTACTTTCGAGACCGATGGCGATGTGACCGTAACCGATGGGCGGCTCGACTATGCTGGTGACTTTTCTCTCCGTTCGTCGGATATGGTTGTAAAGACGGGCAAAGACCAGAAGGCGCCGGCGGAAACGCCCTTTTTCAGTGGCGTACGTGTAACCGGAAAGTTCAAGGCGGATCGCAGTCGTTTCGACGCGAGCGAATTCCGGATGGAGCAAGGGCCAGCCGACAATCCTTATGTGGTGAATGGCAAGGCCTTCATCGATTACGGCGAAGAGCCACGTTTCGAAGTCAACGCCGATGGCCAGCAGCTCTACTGGGGGCCGAACGAGGCCGCCAGCGAAGAACAGACTGGCTCAGACATGCCAATTGCAGACCGGATTGCGATTGCGCGCCGTGTTCTTGAGCAATTGCCCATTCCGACCATACCCGGCAATGTGGATTTGCGCCTGCCTGCGGTGATCGCGGGTGGTACGACGATACGCTCGGTCACGGTGAGTGCGGAACCTGATGGAAAAAACTGGAATATTCGTCAGTTCGCTGCCGATCTTCCTGGGCGGACCAAGGTGGAAGCCAAGGGCACGCTTTCGGTCGGCAAGGATTTCGGCTTCAAGGGCGAATTGCTGGTTGCTTCGCGCCAGCCTTCGGGACTGGCAACATGGCTCAACGAGACAGTCGATGATTCCGTCCGCAAGCTGGACGGTGCAGGCTTCTCCGGTCAAGTCGAGCTTCGCGACGGTATGCAGCGGATCGGTAATCTCGAAATCGCCTTGGGAAAGACAACGCTCAAAGGCTCGTTTGTTCGCGAAGTAAAGGGGTTGGCGCAGCCTGCAATAACGCTCGCGCTCAATGGCGGTGTGGTGGAAAGCGAAGCACTGCAAGCCTTTACAGGATTTTTCTCGAGCGGTGACGGCCTCGGTCTCCTTGATGGTCAGTCGTTGAATCTGGCATTCAAGGCGGGACCAGTCCGGTATCAGGACATGGAGGCTGGCAATGTCGATATGGCACTCCGGCTTCATGACGGACGTTTCGATTTCGACCGGCTGATGATCGGCGACGTGGCGGGCACGGCACTGACTGCGACCGGCACTTACGAGCCTTTTGCCAATACGCCGTCCGGCTCGCTCGACGCGACAATCCTGTCCGCCGACCTTTCCCGGTTCCTGTCGCTGATGGCCAATCGCTATCCCCAGTTGCCGCTGTTCCACGCGCTTTCGATACGTGCAGCCAATTTCCCTGGCCTGTTCGAGGATAGCGAAATCAATGTCATCGCCAACGCAGTTTCGCCTTCGGTTCCAGCGGTGGCCCCGGTGCCTGCAAAAACTGCGGCATCCAAAGGCAAGAGCGACCGACCCGCCGAGGCGAAAGCCAAGAATCCTCCCGGTGTTGGCGAGTTTTCGTTCAGCGTTACCGGCAAGGCGGGGGGCATGAAGCTGGACCTGTCGGGGACCGCGAGCGGCGGCGAAGGGGAGAGCGAGCCGTTGCAGATGCAATTGAACGGTACCGCGGCATCGGAACAAGGCGAAGCGGTGCTTGCATTGATCGGATTGCCCACCCTGCCGCTGGGGCTTGCGGGTGAACTTACGGCCGATCTGAGCATGCAAGGTGCACCGAGCGCGGGTATGCGGACGCTCCTCAAGCTCACGGCACCTGACGGGGCAGCGACTGCCGACGGTGTGATTTCGCTGGTTGGCGGTGATATTGCCGCCAGTGGCAAGGCTCAGCTGAAGTCCGCCGATCTGCAACCCTTTATCGCGACGGCAGGTTTCGCCCTGCCTGGATTTGGGGAGGGACTTTCAGCAGACCTTGCCAGCGACTTCCAGTTTGCAAAAGGTATCTTGCGGTTCCCCAATCTGACGGGAAAGCTGGACGGGGAAGAGGTGTCGGCGCGGCTGGAGGCCAATTTTGCCGACAGCGGACTTCCGCAGCTGAAAGGTGAGGCAAAGCTTGCCACGCTTGAGGTCGACAGCCTCGCAGCGATCATGCTCGGGCAGGATGCGTTCGAGCCGGCAAAACCTGTTGCGAAGACGATCTGGCCGCGTGGCGCATTCGCTGTGCGATCATCGCTGCCGCTCCTGCTGGATGTGAAACTCAATGTAGCGCAGGCGCATATGGGCGGCTTCGGGACCGCCACGGAGTTTTCGACACGGCTTCTGAAGTCCATGGACGGCCTTCAGCTGAACGAATTGACCGGTAACTGGGCAGGCGGATATCTGGTCGGCAATGTTTCCTTGAGCAACAGCGACAAGAATGCTCTTCTCTCGACGGAACTCAAGTGGAGCGGCGCAAACCTCAAGGATTTCTACCAGCTGGAGACCGGCGCTGCGCCGCTTGGCGGCGTAGTGAAAGCCGCTGTCAATCTGAACGGAAGTGGCGAGAGCGTGGCGGCGCTCGTCGGATCGCTGGCTGGAACTGCAAGTTTCGACGTGGAGAATTTTACCGTCAATGGTCTGGATGGAACGGCATTGCCCGCGATGATCACGGCAGCTGACGCGACGGGCGATCAGTCGTCTGGCCCGGACAAGCTCGCTTCGAAGCAATTTGTCGGTATTGCCGACAAGGCTACGGGGCAAGGTACGTTTACGCCGGGTAATGCGCGGTTTGAGTTTGCCATTAGCGGCGGTGTCGCGCGTATGGCTGCGGCCAACCTGAATGACGGCAATGCAGTCCTTCTCGGTGATCTGCAATTCGATCTGTCCACGCTCGGTATTGGCGGAAACGGCAGTCTGACGTTCCAGAACGACGGCGGTTCCGATACCGGCATCTCACCGCAGGTAGCCTTTTCTCTGGGGGGCACCTATAGCGTACCGGAAGTGACTTTCGATAAGCAGCCCTTGATTCAGTTCCTCACCCAGCGTGCACTCGAGCGCGAGCAGGAGCGTGTTGAATCAATGCAGGCGAGCCTCATGGAGAAGCAGCGCCTTCGCCGCCAGCTTGGACTTTTTGAAGCGGATGAAGAGGAGCGCAACCGCTTGCAGCGTGAGGAAGAGGCAAGGCGCCGTTCTGAAGCAAAGGCGCGTGAAGTGGCCCGGCAAGCCGCAGAGGAAGCGCAACAGCTTGAGGCGCAGAAGCCACAGGCCGCTCCGGCGGGAGGGACGAATGCTCCCCTCGCATCGCCGGACGGCGGGCAATCCCTCAACGAATTTCTGAAAAGCCTGGAGCAAGTGCCTGCTGCCCCGGCACCTCAGCCTTGAGGCAATCTGGATTTAAGCCAATCCAGGACGTGGAGCCTCAGCGCGGATGACAGGTTGATTGACCGGTCACGCCTGCTATCGATTTCTGCGATCAAGCTTGCAACGGACATCTCACGCGTGTCCGCAATTTCTTCAATCAACTCAAAGAACGGGTCTTCGAGCGTATAGCTCGTCGCATGTCCGCGAATACTGACAGAATGTTTGCGCAACCGCCCCGGCGCGTTCACTTTTCCGCGTCCGGCTTGTCGCTTTTCTCCAGACGGTTCTGATCCAGAAAACGCTCCGCTTTTGTCATTTCCGCCTGCGTAAGAACCTTTTCGGATTTCGTTCGCCCGAAAAGAACGCGGTTCTGGTCCGCGTGCTTCTCTTTCTCAGCGCGAGCTTTCTGTTTTTTGAACTGCCGTAGGTTGACAATATCGCTCATGGAACCACGCGGAAACGTTGAAGATTTTCCGAAAATTTACCGCGTTTCGGTCTGGGCCCGCAAGTGCGTAATAGGCTGGCACTATTTCTGCGGGTTCTTCGGATTGGTGAACCACCAGATAGCCAGAGAAACCAGAATTAGGAGTATGAGCCCGACCGTCATTTGCAGAAGAGGGAAATTCGGTTCGTCCTTGGCCACAAAGAAGGCTGCGACAAGGCCGCTTATCCACAATACTGCCTGAGCGATTGCACGAATCATCGAACTCAATCCTGAACCGGTTGCCGTCGGGACCGACTATAAAACGGCCCTTTGCTTTTCACCATTGATTGCAATCAACGGTGAAAAAGGACCCATTCAATCAAACAAACGGATAGAGCCAGTAGATTTTCAGATCGGGATGGCAATCGCGGTATTATTTCTTCCGGAATGCATCCAGCGAAACCACATCGGCTGAAGGCTTGGCTTCCTTGTCGGCCTCATCTGCATTGCTGTCTTTGGAAGCAGCAGCTTCTTTTTCGGCCGAAGTCTTGCGCGACTTCGATTTAGGCTTTTCCGCCTTCTCGACCGGGGCTTCCGTTGAAGCGATCTCAATGGGGGCAACATTGCCGCCTTCGTCATTGTCGCTTTCGGGCTGGTTGACCGCTACGTCGAATTCGAGTTCGAAATTGACCGAAGGGTCATAGAAACCGCGGACTGCCGAAAATGGAACGGTCAACTTTTCCGGAATGTCCCCGAAGGAAAGACCAACTTCGAAAAGTTGGTCGGTCACATGCATATCCCAGAACTGATGCTGTAAAACGATCGTCATCTGCTCGGGATATTTCTCCTTCAGGCGCGAGGAAATTCGCACACCAGGCGCTCCGGTCAGGAACGTGATGAAGAAGTGGTGGTTACCTGGCAAGCCAGCCTTGGCCACTTCCGCAAGAACCTTGCGAATGACGCCGCGGAGGGCTTCCTGAGCGAGAATATCGTAACGGATTAGGTCCTGTACCATGGTTTGCTTATCCCACGGATTCGGAGGTCGATGTCAAGTTCGTTCTCATCAGATACGATGATATATGACCTGAAAATGCAACAGCGCGATGCTTGCGGCTTGAAGATGTGCAATTTTTGAACGCCACGGGAGGCGCCGGGTCTATTGCCGCCCGAATGCCCTCAGGAAGGTGCGCACTCCGTTGACGGCGCTCTTCTCGATGATCGCATCATCCAGACACTGGCCGGTCAGTATATGATAATGGGTGTCGGCGTTGATCAGCGCCATGAAATGGCGCGCCGCCAGATCGGGATCATCGACGTGCAGATGGCCATCCATCGCAAGGCGGGCCAGGCGCGCCGCGATCGCAGGTATGGCCTGTGCAGGGCCCTTCGTATTGCAAATGCTGGCGGCAAGCGGCAGGTTGGTCTCATTGGCCTGCAATATCTTGCGCAGAAACGCCCCGGACGAATCGTAGATGCAGTTCCGGCTCATGCGGATGGAGAACGCCACCAGATCATGCTCCAGATTGTCGCCGGTCTGGGGAAATGTGGCCAGAACCGCGAACATGCTCGCACTCATACGCGCCAGTGCATCCTCGACGACGGCAGCGAGCAGCGCTTCCTTGTCGCGGTAATGATTGTAGATGGTCTGGCGTGATACGCCCGCTTCGCTGGCGATGAGATCGATACTCGCCCCCTGAAACCCGTCGCGGTTGAAAACCCGCGCTGCGGAACACAAGATGAAGTCGCGCTTCATGCACTGTCCGGGCTTTATCGCCGCGGAATTCAGGCCCTTTTCGGATACGGCGCGCTTCTCGGGCAGGACGGCCATGTCGATTATGTCAGTAGGTTTCATAACTCCAACATAAGATAGCTTGACGTTTTGGACAATGGTGTCTAATTTGACATCAGTGTCAAATCTGTTTTGACCATCCGTATAGAATGCCTTTCGCTTCAGAGTTTTCAAATGTCAGCCACAACTCAAAACAGGCTGACTTCATCGAGTAAGAACGAAAACTCGAAGCGAATACAAAGATTTATCTGTCCTGTACCGATTTTGCGAGCCCGATGGCGCCATCCTCCCAAGCAAAACCGGAGATCCGAAATCGGTGCGGGAATCTCACGAAACATTGATGAAAGCGCGTCCCCCATGGCTTCCAGTCTTGTGCGCAATGCCATTGTTCTTGGCCTTCTTTCCGCCATTGGCCCATTTGCGATCGATATGTATCTGCCCGCTCTGCCCACCATTGCCGCCGATCTGCATGCGGAAACCGGTGCCGTGCAGATGAGCCTTCTGGCCTTTTTCATTGCGCTCGCGATAGCGCAGCTCTTCTGCGGACCGCTGTCCGACATGATCGGGCGCAAACTGCCGCTCTATGGCGGGCTGGTCCTGTTTGGCATCGGCAGCATCGGTTCGGCTGTCGCCACCGACATAGATGTGCTCGTGCTTTTCCGTTTTGTGCAGGGGCTTGGTGCTGCTGCGGGGATGGTTATTCCACGTGCTGTCGTGCGTGATCTTCATACTGGCATCGAGGCTGCGCGCCTCATGTCGCTTCTGATGCTGGTTTTCTCCATATCGCCGATTCTGGCTCCCTTGACGGGCTCCGTCATTATCAGCTTCTTCGGCTGGCGCGGTGTCTTCTGGGCCGTTCTGGTTGCGGCTGCTATCGGTATCGTTCTCGTGGCGACTGCGCAGAAGGAGACGAGAACGGCGGAAGCCCGGCTAGAAAGCAATCTGGGCAGCGCCTTGCGCGGCTATGGCCGCCTGTTGAAAGACCGTTACTTTCTCGGGCTGGTTTTTGTCGGCGGCTTCGGGATTGCTTCCTTCTTCGTCTATCTCGCCAATTCGTCCTTCGTGCTTATCGACCATTACGGCCTGACGCCCACGCAATATGCGATCGCCTTTTCGGCCAATGCAGTATCGTTCTTCGGTGTTTCGCAGTTGAACGGCTGGCTGGGATCGCGCTTCGGCCTTCGGCGGGTCATGCGATTCGCGGTCTCCGGATTTGCTGCGGCAATGCTCGCCATGTTCGCCGCCGCCCTGATGGGGCACCAGTCGCTCTGGCTGATCGCCGGTTTCCTGTTCGTGGGATATGGCTTTCTCGGCCTCGTCATCCCCACAACAGCGGTTCTCGCTCTTGAGGATCACGGTGAAATTGCCGGCACGGCTTCGGCGCTCATGGGCACGCTGCATTTCGTGATCGGCGGCGTGGCAATCGGCGTGACCGGTTCATTCTTCGATGGAACGGCACTGCCAATGGTCGGCGGGATTGCCGGTTGTGCGCTGACCGCCTTCGTGCTGACGCAAGTCGTTCTGTCGCGCAAGGCGAGCGAACTCGATACAGAGGCTGCTGCGGCGTAATCCATGGAAAGGGAAAGTGGAGGCTTCTGTTGCCAGGTGCCTCCGAACCCCGCCTTAAGGTGCTAACCCCAAGGGCTTTAGAGTGGGTTTCCCGCACCGCCATTAGGCAGCGAGAGCATAACCCTGAGCTTTGTTGTCATTTGCAACTACTCAATTGACCCGATAACGGTGGTATCATGCCGAGTAAAAGAGCGATCTTTACACCCTTGTCGATCCTGTTTCGCCCCCGCCACAATACAAACCACTAGACGATCTGTATTCTGGTGGAGGCGCCGGGTACCGCCCCCGGGTCCAATGGGTTTATTACACCGTCCGTTTATCACCATAGTCAGCTTGCGCTGACACGCCGTATATAGGCGCGGTTGACCGCGATTGGAAGAGGGGACGCAGTTTTTAACGGGTTTTGCTGATATTCCGGGGCCTGCGGTTCCCGTTCATTTTTCATTGACAGTCTGCGTTCGCTGGTCAATCCTACCAATATATCGGGGGCGGCGAGCGAAATTTCGATGAAGCCGGATTCCGTGAGCTGAAACGGGGGATTGAAACCCCAATCGAAGGAGAGTGGATATATGAGTGAATATCTCGCGGATGTCCGTCGTTATGATGCCGCTGCCGATGAAGCTGTCGTCGACAAGATCGTCAAGCATCTGGGTATTGCGCTGCGCAATCGCGATTCCTCCCTCGTTTCGGCAACGGACCCGGAAGAATTGAAGCGCGTCCGCACGAATTGGGTCGCCAAGAAGCTTGGCGTTGACGACGAAGCCAAGGGCGATGAGGTCGTTGCCCATGTTGCTGAAGTCATGAAGGGCGACCGCAACAAGCATCGCGTTACCTTCTATTATCTGGTTGCCAAGCAGCTCGGAAAACTCGGCAGCCTTTGATCCACAGCGATCTGGTGAAATCGAAGCCCCGGTGCCCGACGCCGGGGTTTTTCTTTATAGTGGGCTCAACCGAATCGGATTCTGGATATCCCCCATGCGCACCTATCTCGATCTTCTTCAACATGTGCTCGATAACGGTGTTGACCGTGGCGACCGCACAGGCACGGGTACGCGGTCGGTTTTCGGATATCAGATGCGCTTCAATCTGGAAGAGGGCTTTCCCGTTCTCACCACCAAGAAGCTGCATCTCCGGTCGATCGTCCATGAACTTCTCTGGTTTCTGAAAGGCGACACGAACATCGCCTATCTGAAGGAAAACGGCGTTTCGATCTGGGATGAATGGGCAGACGAAAACGGCGATCTGGGGCCGGTTTACGGTTATCAGTGGCGCTCATGGCCCGCGCCGGACGGCCGCCACATCGATCAGATTGCGAATCTTCTGAAGATGCTGCATGGGAATCCCAATTCGCGCCGCCTCATCGTATCGGCCTGGAATCCGGCGCTTGTCGATGAAATGGCGCTGCCGCCATGCCATTGTCTTTTCCAGTTTTATGTCGCCGACGGCAAGCTTTCGTGCCAGCTCTATCAGCGCTCGGCTGATATATTCCTGGGCGTACCGTTTAATATTGCGTCCTACGCATTGCTGACGATGATGATCGCGCAGGTCACGGGATTGAAGCCGGGAGAGTTCGTCCACACGCTGGGTGACGCGCATATTTACGCCAATCATTTCGATCAGGCGCGCGAGCAACTCGCGCGTACTCCAAAGAAATTGCCCCAGATGTGGATCAATCCGGATGTGAAAGACCTTTTTGCTTTCCGTTTCGAGGATTTTCGGCTCGAGGGCTATGAGGCCGATCCGACGATCAAAGCTCCGATTGCGGTTTGAGGTGCATCATGTCCGCAAAGAAGCCCATTGTTTCGATCATTGTCGCTGCCGCTGAAAACGGGGTTATCGGGCGCGATAATGATATGCCGTGGCGGCTTTCGACAGATCTCAAGCGCTTCAAGGCGCTGACGCTCGGAAAGCCTGTCATCATGGGGCGACGGACCTGGGAATCCATCGGGCGTCCCTTGCCGGGACGGCCCAATATCGTGGTGACAAGAGACAAGGGATTTCAGGCTGAGGGCGCGACTACGGTCGGTTCTCTTGATGAAGCGATTGCGCTTGGGTGTAAACTCGCTGCCGAGGTGGGCGCCGAAGAGGTTTGTGTCATCGGCGGGGGAAAAATCTATGCGCAGGCTCTGCCTCTCGCGGACCGTGTTCACCTGACGCGCGTTCTGGCGGAGATCGACGGCGATACGCGTTTTCCGGAAATCGATCCGAACCTATGGCAAGCGGTTTTGCAGGAAGATGTGCCTGCCGGGGACAAGGACAGCCACCTAACGCGCTATTTCGTGTACGAAAAACGTGCTGTGTAAAGCATAGTTCACGAATTTTGTCGTCTTCGCGTTGAAAGCGGACCTCCCGATGCCTATAAAACGGAAACATTAGTTGATGACGGGAGTGGGCAACTCGCTTTCCCGTCGCCTGGACGAGAGGTGAGGATGCCCTGGAGTAACCAGAATGGTGGCGGCGGCCCGTGGGGTGGTGGCGGCGATAATAACAACAATAATGGTGGCCCATGGGGACAAGGACCGAAAGGTCCTCGTGGTGGCGGCCAGAACACGCCACCTGATCTCGAAGATATTTTGCGCAAGGGTCAAGACCGTCTGAAGCAGGTATTCCCCGGCGGCGGTGGCAAGGGCGGCAGCAATCGGGGCGTTCTGTTCCTGATCGGCGCAGCCGTTCTCGGCTTCTGGCTTTTCCAGTCGATCTATACCGTGCAGCCGGATGAACTTGCCGTCGAACTGCGCTTTGGAAAGCCGAAGGAAGAAGTGTCCGAACCGGGCCTCCATTTCCATTGGTGGCCGATCGAAACCTATGAGAAGGCGCAGATCGTCGAAAAGCAGATCAACATTGGCGGCCAGGGCAACCGGAGCGCGACCCAGGGCCTGATGCTGACGGGTGACCAGAACATCGTCAATGTCCAGTTCTCGGTTCTTTACCGTGTCTCCGACCCGCAGGCATATCTGTTCAACGTCGATAATCCCGATGCGATGGTGCAGCAGGTTTCTGAAAGCGCGATCCGCGAAATCGTTGGCCGTCGCCCGGCTCAGGATGTTTTCCGTGACAACCGTGCGGCTATCGCAACGAGCGTCCGCGATATCGTCCAGCAGACGTTAGACGCCTACAAGGCGGGTATTCAGATCAATGCCGTTTCCATCGAAGACGCAGCGCCGCCGCGTGAAGTGGCCGATGCCTTCGATGAAGTGCAGCGCGCCGAACAGGACGAAGATCGTTTCGTGGAAGAATCGAACCAGTATTCGAACCAGAAGCTCGGTCAGGCCCGTGGTGAAGCAGCGCAGCTTCGTGAAGAAGCAGCCGCCTACAAGAACCGCGTCGTTCAGGATGCGGAAGGTGAGGCGCAGCGTTTCAGCTCCGTTCTGGGTGAATACCAGAAGGCGCCTGAAGTCACGCGCAATCGTCTGTTCCTCGAAACGATGGAACAGGTGCTGAAGAGCACCAAGAAAGTCATTGTCGAACCTGGAAAGGATGTCGTGCCTTATCTGCCGCTGAACGAGCTCATGCGCCAGCCACGCCCCGGTGTGAATGCGACGACGACGACCCCGAGCGGAGGTAACCAGTAATGGCCCAGAACAGGCTTCCAATCATTGGCGGTATCGTTGCCGTCATCGCTTTCCTGATCTACTCCGCCACGTTCATCGTATCCGAGCGTCAACAGGCTATCGTGCTTCGCTTCGGCCAGATCGTAGATGTGAAGACGGACCCGGGCATCTATTTCAAGCTGCCGTTCGGCTTCCTGGATGCTGACACCGTGCAGTTGATCGATGACCGTCTGCTGCGCTTCGATCTGGACGATATCCGAGTTCAGGTTTCAGGCGGCAAGTTCTATGACGTCGATGCCTTCCTCGTTTACCGCATCACCGATGCGCGCAAGTTCCGTGAAACCGTGTCAGGCAGCACGCTTCTTGCCGAGCAGCGGCTGCGCACCCGTCTTGATGCTGCATTGCGCAGCGTTTACGGCCAGCGCGGTTTTGAAGCGGCGCTTTCGGAAGAGCGTGGCGACATGATGCGCGAAGTGCGTGACCAGCTTCGCCCCGACGCAACGTCGCTTGGCCTTACCATTGCCGATGTTCGCATTCGCCGTACGGATCTGACCGCCGAGGTCTCGCAGCAGACCTATGACCGCATGAAGGCCGAACGTCTGGCCGAGGCGGAGCGCCTGCGTGCCCGGGGCCGTGAGGCCGCCCAGCGCATCCGCGCTGTGGCCGACCGTCAGGTCGTCGAAACGATCGCTGAAGCGCGCAAGGAATCCGAAATCCTTCGCGGTGAGGGCGATGCCCAGCGCAGTGAGATCTTCGCCCGTTCCGCAGGCAAGGACCCCGGTTTCTTCGCCTTCTACCGGTCGATGTCCGCTTATCGTGAAGCACTTGAGACACCGGATACAACGCTGGTTCTCTCCCCGGACTCGGAGTTCTTCAAGTTCTTCCGGGACGCTGGCGGCAGACTTGCAACGCCTGCCCAGTAACAACCGGGGCAAACGCTCATGAGCGATTTTCTAGCCGCCGTAGGTCTTCTCTTCGTTCTCGAAGGGCTGCTCTACGGCGGCTTTCCTTCTTTGGCGAAGAAGCTGGCCCGTGAGGCTAGCGAGACCCCGGAGAATATGTTGCGCATCGCCGGGATTGCAGCGCTTGCAATTGGCGTCGGCATTGTCTGGCTTGTCAGGGGATAAGCCGTTTTCCTTCCGTTATTTATTGTCTGCGGTCTATGCGAGGCCGTAAACAGGCCGTATTTTGCAGCGATCAAGCCGTAGTACATCTATCGCTAATCAAACGACTGCAAGCAGACAGGAACGGAGCAGGGCTTCATGGTAATTGCACCAAAGGCGGGATTTGCTCGCACCCTTTTCGCAACCGTGGCGCTGGGGGCGATGACGGTCAGTGGCACTCTTTCGATGGGGACGCCTCCGGCAATCGCGGCTCAGGGACCGGCTTCCGTTGCTGATCTGGCCGAGGGCCTGCTCGATGCGGTCGTGAACATCTCCACATCCCAGACCGTCAAGGGAGACGGGGAAGGTGACGGTGCTGTTCCCATGCCGCAGGTGCCGGAAGGCTCCCCCTTCCAGGAATATTTCAAGGACTTCTTCGGCGACAATGGCGGCGCGCAGGGTGACGAATCGCGCAAAGTCCAGTCGCTGGGTTCCGGTTTCGTCATCGATGCCGAGAAGGGGTTCATCGTCACAAACAATCACGTGATCGCCGATGCCGACGAAATCGAAGTCAATTTCAATGATGGTTCCAAGCTGAAAGCGGAACTCGTCGGAAAGGACATCAAGACCGATCTGGCGATCCTTAAAGTGGACCCGTCCAAGCATAAGCTGAAAGCCGTACAATTCGGCAATTCGGAAAAGGCGCGTATCGGCGACTGGGTTCTTGCAATCGGCAATCCGTTTGGTCTTGGCGGAACGGTTACCGCCGGTATTATTTCGGCCCGCAAGCGTGATATCAATTCAGGTCCCTATGATGATTTCATCCAGACCGACGCGGCGATCAATCGGGGCAATTCCGGTGGTCCTCTGTTCGATATGGAAGGAAAGGTGATCGGCATCAACACGGCGATCATCTCGCCGTCGGGAGGTTCCATCGGTATCGGCTTCGCCATCCCGGCGGAAATGGCCGTCGGTGTGATCGACCAGCTCAAGGAATTTGGTGAGGTTCGCCGCGGCTGGCTCGGTGTGCGCATCCAGCCGGTTACGGACGATATCGCCCAGAGCCTGGGGTTGAAGGAAGCCAAGGGCGCGCTGGTTGCCGGATTGATCGAAAACTCCGGCGTCGACAACAAGGCCATTGAAGCAGGCGATGTCGTGATCCGTTATGAAGGCAAGCCGGTCAACACCGCCCGCGATCTGCCTCGATTGGTTGCCGAAACGCCTGTCGGCAAGGAAGTTGAAATTGTCGTGGTCCGTCAGGGTGAGGAAAAGACCGTGAAGGTCAAGCTCGGTCGTCTCGTAGAGGACGACAAGAGCACCGAGGCTGCGACGGAAGACCAGGCTCCGCTTCCTGAAGGCGAAGGCGGAGACGAAGGCAAGCAAATGCCGGATACGCCGAAAAAGGACCAGAAGAGCGACGCTGCTCCAAGCGTGCTTGGGATGAAGCTCAGCGAGCTGAGCGACGAGGTCCGCGGTGAGTTTGGCATTGCCGAAGATGTAGAAGGCGTTGCGGTTCTTTATGTCTCTCCCGGCTCCGCTGCCGGAGAAAAGCGTATCGAAACCGGCGATGTCATCGTCGATATTGGCCAGGTGACCGTAAAAACACCCGACGATGTGAAGAAGCGCATCGATGCGCTGCGCCGCGAGGGACGCAAGAATGCACTCCTGATGCTGGCGTCCCGCTCGGGCGAACTGCGTTTTGTGACTGTTCGGATCAATTGATCCTTCCATGGTTATCCGCAATGGCAGAGCTTTCTGTTTCATAAGCTTCGGCTGTGCTATGGACCGGCGCCATTCGGAGTAAGATGAGTTGGAAACAGTCGATATTGTGGTCATAGGCGCCGGTGCGGCAGGCATGATGTGCGCCATCGAAGCGGCCAGACGCGGGCGTTCCGTGCTGGTCGTGGATCACGCCAAAACAGCCGGTGAGAAAATTCGCATATCGGGCGGTGGACGCTGCAATTTCACTAATCTTCATGCGAGCCCAAAGAATTATCTCTCGCAGAATCCGCACTTTTGCATCTCGGCCCTGAGCCGCTATACACAGCGCGATTTTATTGCACTGGTTGAGCGCTATCGCATCGCCTATCACGAGAAGACGCTGGGACAGCTCTTCTGCGATGGTTCGGCATTGCAGATAATCGAAATGCTGCTGGCAGAAATGAAGCGCCATGGTGCGCGACTGAAGCTTGGTTGCAGCGTCAGCTCGGTTGAAAAATCTGTAGAAGGCTTTTCTCTTCAACTGTCGGACGGACCTGTTAGCTGTCGATCACTGGTCGTGGCCTGTGGCGGGAAATCAATTCCGAAGATGGGCGCTACAGGCTTCGGCTACGATATCGCGACACAATTCGGATTGCGGATTGTAGAAACACGACCGGCGCTGGTTCCGCTGACGTTTGAACCCAACACGCTGGAAAGGCTGAAGCCGCTGGCCGGTGTTGCCGTCGACGCTGTTGTCTCCTGCGGTAAAACCAAATTCGCCGAGGCGATGCTTTTTACGCATCGCGGCATTAGCGGCCCTTCGATTTTGCAGATTTCTTCCTACTGGCGGGAAGGCGACGAAATCCTCATAGCCATGCTGCCTGGCACAGATATTTTCGAAGCACTGCGCGAGCAGCGCAAGCAGAACGGCAAGCAGGCATTGCAGACCGCACTGGCTGCTTATCTTCCGAGAAAGCTGGCGCAGACCTTAGCCGAGGATGTTGGCGCAACGGGTCATCTGGCGGATATGTCCGACAAGATGTTCCGTCGCGTCGAGTCAGCAATAAACGACTGGCGCATCAAGCCTGCGGGCTCGGAGGGTTACCGTACCGCAGAAGTTACGCTTGGAGGGGTCGATACGCGCGAGCTCGACTCGAAGACCATGGAAGCCAAATCCGTCCCCGGCCTCTTTTTCATTGGCGAGGTAGTGGATGTTACCGGCTGGCTCGGCGGCTATAACTTCCAGTGGGCCTGGTCGTCCGGCTGGGTTGCCGGTCAGGCTGCCTGAATGCTTATGCGACGTCAGGTGATCGATCTGATTGTAAAATGCGATAGACCGCATGACGCTTCAAATGCGGGGTTTCATCCGGCACGCGCGGGTGATCAAAATCACGCCCTGGATCACGGATCATGCCGATGCGCTGCATGACAGCTGTAGACCGCTCGTTATTGTGAACGGCGAAAGAAACGACTTCCGAGAGGCCAAGGGTGTCGAAAGCGTAGTCGATCAGCGCTTTGCCGGCCTCGGTTACATAACCCTTGCCCCAAAAGGGAGTGGCCAGCCGCCAGCCGATTTCAACAATGCCGTCCGGTAGATGAGGTTCGAGATCGGTGCGGGCGAGACCGGCGAAGCCGATGCATTCACAGCCTGCTTTTTCTTCCAGCGCATAGAAACCGAGACCCGTTTCAGAAATGGTCTTCTGGAGGCGGTTGAACAATTCATCCGATTGCGAGCGGTTTCTGCGAAAGGGAAAGAACCGCATGACCTCTTCATCGGAATTGATGACATGGAACAGATCGCGGTCGCGATCTTCCCAGTTTCGGACGACGAGGCGTGGTGTTTCCAGAATGATCATTGAACGAAGTCCGTTTTTCGGTAGCCCTGAATATAGAGCAGGGCAGTCAGGTCGCCATGGTCAACGCGCATCCGGGCTTGCGCTGCCACGGCTGGTTTTGCATGAAGCGCCACGCCTGTTCCCGCAAGCTGGATCATGCCGAGATCGTTCGCGCCGTCTCCCACCGCAATCGCATCGTCCGGTGTAAGACCAAGACGATCAGCGATTTCCATGAGCTTCTCCACCTTGGCCTCACGGCCGAGAATGGGTTCCGTGACCAGGCCGGTCAGGTGCATGCCATCATCGATCAACCTGTTTGCGCGCTCTTCGTTGAAGCCGATCATTTCGGCAATGCGATGGGTGAACGATGTAAAGCCGCCGGACACAAGCGCGGTGTACGCACCATGCTTGCGCATGGTGCGCACAAGTTCGGGTCCGCCGGGCATCAGTGTGATGCGGGTTGAAATCACCTTGTCGATGACGGAGAGCGGCAGGCCTTTCAACAGGGCCACCCGCTCGCGCAAGGCCGGTTCGAATGCAATCTCACCGTTCATGGCGCGCGCGGTGATCGCTGCCACGTGCTCGCGCAGGCCGGCTTCTTCCGCCAATTCGTCAATGCATTCCTGCTGGATCATGGTGGAATCCATATCGGCAATCAGAATCTTCTTGCGCCGACGCTCCTGTTCCTGCACCACGACATCGACTGGCGCGCCATCAAGCGTATCACGAAGCAGGGCTTCTGCTTCTTCGCTGCTGATCCCCGATGGCAGCGGAATGTCGCAGGCGATGTTGTCGGCCAGCCAGTAAAGCCCGGTTGCATTCACCGCCGATGACGCTTTAATCCCATGCGCTGATGCAAGCGAAGCCCTGGCCGGATTGGAGATCAAGGTGGCGACGAGAGAAACCTGTTGGGACATGGAGAGCAATTCCGGCGATGAATGAGGATGCGAACACGAATGCAATCCTGATAGCTGGCCCGACGGCCAGCGGCAAGTCGGCACTTGCGGTTCGCATGGCTCGAGACACGGACGGCTTCATCGTGAACACCGACTCCATGCAGGTTTACGACGTACTCGATCTTCTGACTGCCCGGCCGGACAAAGCCGATCTTGCTGCCGCGCCGCATTATCTCTACGGACATGTCGCGCCGTCGATAAGCTATTCAACGGGACGATGGCTGGAGGACGTAGCTCGTCTGTTATCGCAACCCAAGATGAAGGACCGCACTCCGATCTTTGTCGGCGGCACGGGGCTTTATTTCAGGGCATTGCTGGGCGGACTGTCGCAAATGCCGGAGGTGCCCGGTGATGTTCGGGCCTATTGGCGAGGGCGAATGGAGACAGATGGACCGGAGTTGCTTCACCGGATCCTCGGTGAACGCGATCCCGATATGGCCGCAACACTTCAGCCTGCCGACAGTCAGCGCATCGTTCGAGCACTGGAAGTGCTGGAGGGCACCGGAAAGTCTCTTCTCTACTGGCAGCAGACAAAAGGTAGGGCCCTTGTAGATGAAAACAGCGCCCATAAAATTGTATTGGCGCCCGATCGGGCATGGCTTTCAGAGCGCATCGCGCAGCGATTTGCGTTGATGTGGGACAATGGCGCGATCGACGAGGTCAAGGCATTGCTGGCCCTTGATCTGGACCCCGGACTGCCAGCGATGAAAGCCATCGGTGTGCGTGAAATCACTGCGTACCTTGAAGGCACGATGTCCCGAGAAGAAGCTGTTGAACGTTCGGTTATCGCCACGCGGCAATATGCGAAGCGTCAATCGACATGGTTTCGAAATCAGCTCAATGCCAGCTGGTCCGTCCATGCAAATTCTAATGATGCTTTCGCTCAATTAACGACAACGAAATAACTCGCTGGCACTCTCTGAAACAGGAGGCGGGCGTGGATTATGCGGTTCAACAGATCGGAGCGGGCATTTTTTATTCTGATCGTTTTGATGGTCGGTATCGGGCTGCTGCTCTACCAGGCTCGCGTTGACATCGGACAATTGCTGACCTTACCGCTTGAGGGGCGCACCTTGGAACTGGTTTCGCGGCTGGACCAGTTGAACTACGTCACGATCTGGTTGCTGGCGGCGACGCTCGCTTGCGGGCTGTTCCTGATCTACCCCCAAATAAGAATCGATGCGCTGGATCGCGGCAAGTTGCAGGTCATCACGCAGGATCTTTCCGAGCGGTCGCAGACCCTCGAACATGCTGCGCTGACGGACAGCCTGACGGGCATGCAGAACCGGCGTTATTTCGACGAGGCGCTGAAGGAATATCTGGTCCAGTTCGACCGTATTCACCGGCCCGTCGGGCTGATGATTATCGACCTCGATCACTTCAAGTCTGTGAATGATACTTACGGGCATGACGTTGGCGACATCGTACTGCAGGAGGTGGCGCGGTGCCTGAGGGATTACACACGCTATCATGACGTTGTCGCCCGGCTGGGTGGGGAGGAGTTCGCAGTCCTCGCACCGAACATGGATGCGGAATTGATGATCAAGCTTGCCAATCGCATTCGCAAGGCAATATCGGCGCTTGAAATCGATCTCGGTGACGAAAAGCTTGGTGTTACCGTCAGTATCGGTCTTGCGATATGGGACCGGCGCGAGACCTCGAAGGATCTCTATCGCCGCGCAGACAAGATGCTCTATGCAGCAAAGAACATGGGACGCAACCGCGTCTGCGCCTAAGCGTGTCTAGCGCTCGCGGTCCTTGCGAAAACTGCGCACCAATTCGCCCATCTTCTCGATGCTCTGCTTCGTGTCCAGGCTGAGTCGAGTTTGCGGCTTCAATGAAGGTGCCCGATGAAATTGCTCTCCGATCGATGCATGGTCGCGCTGAGAGGTGGAAGCCGGGTTGCCCCAAAGGTTGTCGTCGTCTGCGAGCCGGTCCGCCGGTTCCGCCTGGGAGCTGCTTTCGAATGCGCGCAGCTTTTCGATGATACGGTCGAGCGATATCTTGCCGTCGTTCCGCCAGCCGGAAAGGGCGCTTTCGCTTTTGCTGCGTCCCGGAAGCTGATGGGATGGAATAGTCTCAAATGTAAGTCGCATGGGCGTCGAGAAGGCTTCGCCGAAGGCGATGGCCTCGCGATTGGCGATCGATGAAAGGAAACCTGCCATGCTTTGCGCGCCGCCGCGAATGGCACCTTTGATGATTTCCTGATCGCGTTCATTGCCGAGCCGCATCGCGAAAATGGAATTGCATTGCGACAGGATTGTCGCGTCAAGCTCGCCGGGGCGCTGGCTGATGACGCCAAGATAGGAACCGTATTTTCGGCCTTCCTTGGCAATTCGGGCTATAGCCTGCCGCGTCGGCCAGAAGCCGGCGTCGCGGTCGGCTGGAATATAGCGGTGAGCTTCTTCGCAGATCACCAGCGTCTGCAGGCTGCCTTCGCTTGACAGAGCGATATCGAATGCCAGTCGGCACAAAACCGACGCGACGGCGTTGACCACCTCGGATGGCAATCCCGCAAGCTGGAATGTGCAGATGGGCTTTCCGTTTTGTGGGATGCGGAAAATGCGGCCAATGGCGTGCCGCATCGTCTCGGGTCCGCCAGTCACGGCAAACATGAAGCGGAAGCGAGGATCGGCAGAAATCGATTCCAGACGAGCCTTGAGGCTTCGCAGATAGGGACGTTCCGCTTTGCTGTCGAGAAGCCCCATGCGTTCGTCGATGAGGGCGATCAGATCTGGGAGGCGATAGGCAACGGGCGTGTCGGCGCTGACGCTCTGCCGGTCCGCCAGCTGCCGCCGCAAGGTTTTCGCGGACAACGGCTCGGTGCCTTGCATTTTTTCCCGCGCAAGCTGGACAAGATCGCGCAGTATATCGAGCTCCATCGGGTCCGGCGCGCGCCCGCGAAAGATCACGTCTGCGAATTCTTCAAGCCGCAGCATCCAGAACGGCAGTTCGATATTCGTCTGATCGACGGCTACTGCGAGGTCAGGAAATGCGCTCGCGAACTCGTTGTGTGGATCAAGGATGAGTACACGAAGATTGGGCTTTTCGGCGACGATGCGGCGCAGAAGCAGCATGACTGCGCTCGATTTACCGACGCCCGTTGTGCCAACGATGGCGAAATGCCGGGAAATAAGATCGTCGACCGAAATATGAGCCGGAACTGTTGCGTCCTGTGTCAACGTGCCGATCGAAACGCTGCTGTGCCCGGTCTGGGCATAAATGGCCGCCAGGTCGCTCGCGCGGATACGGTGGGCGATAGCGCCCGCATGGGGAAATTGAGAAATACCGCCGTTGAATGTGGTTTGCCCATTGGACTGCACGCGAACCTCGCCCAGAAACTCGACATGGACATGGAGCGTGTTGTCACCGCCGCGTATCCAGACATCACCCGGCACAAGCACATTGCGAATAAGACCGACGACGCGATTGCCGCCTGACCGAATGGATATCAGCTGTCCCACGGCCCAGTAATCGTCGGATGCGGGGGAGGAGGGGCCTGACAACGCCGAGACGATGGCGCCTTCGCCATCACACTGGATGACGTACCCTTCCGTGCGATTGCGCTGCACGTATTCGCCGTGTTCTCGTGCGCCGGAATTGCCGCCGATTTCGCTCATGCTGCCCGCTTGCCCCAACTTTCAACAGGAGGTTTCGCATCAGGATAGGAGTCTTCGGTTGAAATAAAGTTATCGTTTAGGGCGAGCGAGCCTAAGAAAATATCGCAGGCGATGTATTTATGCGTTGACGACGCCAAATCCGGCTATTAGTGTCCGCCACCATGAACACGATTATTATTCTTGTGGTACGGGCGCGCATGGGCAGGATGGTGTAACCATCCGGCGAAAGCTCCCATGCGCGAAAGACAGGCTCCCTCGGGGGCCTTTTTTATTATCCAAATCAGAAATGAAATGCAGACGGGAAGAGAACAATGACTGCAGGTAAACGTGAGGCGGACGCAAACGCCGCAGAAACGCAGGAAGCAAGCAATCCGCGCGAAATGACCGGCGCGGAAATGGTCATTCAGGCTTTGATCGATCAGGGCGTCGAGAGCATCTTCGGTTATCCCGGTGGCGCTGTGCTCCCGATCTATGACGAACTCTTCCAGCAGGACAAGGTTCAGCACGTTCTGGTGCGTCACGAGCAGGGCGCCGGACATGCGGCGGAAGGCTACGCGCGTTCGACCGGCAAGGTTGGGGTGATGCTTGTCACATCCGGTCCGGGTGCGACCAACGCGGTCACGCCGCTTCAGGACGCCCTGATGGACTCCATTCCTCTGGTTTGCATTTCGGGCCAGGTGCCGACGACCCTGATCGGTTCCGATGCATTTCAGGAATGCGATACGATCGGCATTACACGCCCCTGCACGAAGCACAATTGGCTCGTAAAGGACGTCAACGATCTGGCGCGCATCCTGCACGAAGCCTTTCATGTCGCTTCCACCGGTCGTCCGGGTCCCGTTGTGGTCGACATTCCGAAGGATATCCAGTTCGCCAAGGGCATTTATACGCCGCCGGAAACTGCACCGCGCACCAGCTACCGTCCGGTTCTCGACGGCAATGCGCAGGCAATTTCGGATGCCGTTCGTCTGCTCGTCAATGCGAAGAAGCCCGTCATCTATTCCGGCGGCGGCGTGATCAATTCCGGCCCGGCAGCTTCCCGTCTGCTGCGCGAGCTGGTGGAGATCAGCAATTTCCCGATCACCTCCACGCTTATGGGACTGGGCGCTTATCCGGCTTCCGGCAAGAACTGGCTCGGAATGCTCGGCATGCACGGCACCTATGAAGCCAACATGAGCATGCATGACTGCGACGTCATGCTGTGTGTCGGTGCCCGTTTCGACGACCGTATCACCGGGCGCCTGAACGCATTTTCCCCGAACTCGAAGAAAATTCATATCGATATCGATCCATCTTCGATCAACAAGAACGTTCGCGTCGACGTGCCGGTCATCGGCGACGTTGCCCACGTTCTGGAAGACATCGTTCGTCAGTTCCGCGCTTCTGAAAGGAAACCGGAAAAGCAGGCAATCGGTGCATGGTGGGAGCAGATCGACCGCTGGCGCTCCCGCAATTCGCTTGCCTATGCGCCGAACCGGGACGTCATCATGCCGCAATATGCAATTCAGCGGCTGTATGAACTGACAAAGGATCGCAAGACCTACATCACCACTGAGGTTGGACAGCACCAGATGTGGGCTGCGCAGTTCTATGGCTTCGAGGAGCCGAACCGCTGGCTGACCTCCGGCGGTCTCGGCACCATGGGCTATGGTCTGCCGGCGGCGCTTGGCGTGCAGATCGCGCACCCTGATGCTCTGGTTATCGATATTGCAGGCGATGCATCCATCCAGATGTGCATTCAGGAAATGTCGGCTGCGATCCAGCACAATGCACCGATCAAGATCTTCATCCTGAACAACCAGTATATGGGTATGGTGCGCCAGTGGCAGCAGCTTCTGCATGGCAACCGTCTGTCGCACTCCTATACGGAGGCGATGCCGGATTTCGTGAAGCTGGCGGAAGCCTACGGCGCGCACGGCATCCGCTGTGAAAAGCCGGGTGATCTCGATGCCGCCATTCAGGAAATGATCGATATCGACAAGCCGGTTATTTTCGATTGCCGCGTGGCAAATCTCGCCAACTGCTTCCCAATGATCCCGTCGGGCAAGGCGCATAACGAAATGCTGTTGCCGGATGAAGCGACAGATGAAGCCGTTGCCAATGCTATCGATGCCAAGGGCCGCGCGCTCGTCTGATCCGGAGGAAAAAAATCATGAACGCACAGAACCTAGCTTCCGGATCGGCCTATTTCATCGCTGCCGAAACGCAAATGCCGGAAACGCACACGCTTGCCGTCCTCGTTGACAACGAACCGGGCGTCCTTGCCCGCGTGATCGGTCTTTTCTCCGGTCGTGGCTACAATATTGAAAGCCTGACGGTTTCGGAAACCGAGCATGAAAAGCACCTCTCGCGCATCACAATCGTGACGCGCGGCACCCCGCATGTGCTCGACCAGATACGCCACCAGCTGGCCCGCATCGTGCCGGTTCACCGCGTTGTCGATCTCAGTCATCGCGCCTCGGAACTCGGCCATGACCGCCCGGTGGAACGGGAATTGGCATTGGTGAAGGTCGCCGGCAAAGGTGAGGCAAGGGCCGAGACGCTACGTCTGGCCGACGCATTCAAGGCCAAGGTGGTTGACGCGACGACAGATCATTTCATTCTGGAAATCACCGGCAAAACTGCCAAGATCGATCAGTTCATCTCGATCATGAAGCCGCTCGGTCTGGTTGAGACCTGCCGTACCGGCGTTGCGGCCATGAACCGGGGGCCTGAAGGCATGTAATAGCTTCCGAGAAGATCGATACAATATCGTTGTAAACCGGCACAATGTTTCGATTGTGCCGGTTTTTTATTGAGCTAATTTGTCCCTATAAATCGGGGCCATCCTATGTCTATCGAAATTTTTCTGGCGCTTCTTGTCTTCGCCTTTGTCTCATCCGTTACACCGGGGCCGAACAATCTGATGCTGCTGGCATCGGGTGTAAATTTCGGTTTCCGCCGCACCATTCCGCATATGCTGGGGATTGGCGTCGGCTTCTTCGTATTGCTCCTGGCGGTCGGCTTCGGCCTCGGCGCCTTGATCGAAACGGTGCCGTCATTCTATACCGCGCTGAAATTCGCCGGTGGCGCCTATATGCTTTATCTCGCTTGGAAAATCGCCATGTCGCGCTCCATCGGAGAAGCCAGACATCGCGATAAGAGCGTGCCGATGACTTTCCTTCAGGCGGCAGCGTTCCAGTGGGTCAATCCGAAAGCGTGGGTGATGGCAGTCACCGGCATTGCCACCTATGCCAACCATGACAATTATTATGTTGCCGTGCTTTTGGTGAGCACTGCCTTCGCGATCGTGAACTTGCCGAGCGTGTCGGTCTGGGCGGGGTTCGGAACTTTGCTGCGCAACTGGCTTTCGGATCCTGTTCGGTTGAAATGGTTCAATCTTGTCATGGCTTTGCTGCTCGTGCTGAGCCTGTGGCCAATGTTGAAATAAAGATGAAGAGGCAGATGATGAACAAGCTTCCAACTTACGATGACGTGATCTCGGCCGCAAAGCAGATCGAAGGCCATGCGCACCACACGCCCGTATTCACATCGTCCACAATCGACCGTGACACCGGCGCGCAGTTCTTTTTCAAGTGTGAGAATTTTCAGCGGATCGGTGCATTCAAGTTTCGAGGTGCGTTCAACGCTTTGTCACGGTTTACGGATGAGCAAAAGGCGCGGGGTGTGCTGGCTTTTTCATCCGGCAATCATGCCCAGGCGATAGCGCTTGCAGCAAAATTACTCGGTATTGGGGCGACCATCATCATGCCGGAAGACGCGCCGCGCGCCAAGCTGGAAGCAACGCGAGGCTATGGTGCGAAGGTTGTAACCTATAACCGCTACGAAGAAGATCGCGATGCGATTTCAAGTCGGCTGGCGGAGGAGGGGGGGCTGACCCTCATTCCGCCGTTCAATCATCCCGATATCATCGCCGGGCAGGGGACTGCTGCCAAGGAGTTGATCGAGGAAACCGGCCCGCTCGATGCATTGTTCGTCTGTCTCGGCGGCGGTGGCCTGCTTGCGGGCTCGGCGCTGGCCGCGAAAGCCTTGTCGCCCGCTTGCGATGTCTACGGGGTGGAACCGGAGGCTGGAAATGACGGCCAGCAATCATTTCGCTCCGGCAAGATAGTCCATATAGATGTTCCAAAGACGTTGGCGGACGGTGCGCAGACGCAGGCGCTGGGCGACATGACCTTTGCCATCATTCGCAACACCGTTCGCGATATTCTGGCGGTTGGCGACGATGAACTCGTGCAAGGCATGAAATTCTTCGCCAGCCGGATGAAGATGATCGTTGAGCCCACCGGCTGTCTTGCTTTTGCCGGAGCGCGACAGATAGCGTCGAAGCTGCAAGGCAAGCGCGTAGGCGTCATCGTCAGCGGCGGTAACGTTGATCTCGACAGATTTGCAGCTTTGATGAGCAAAAACGTTTGATCACGGTTTGATCTTGTTTTCAGGCGGCGAATCCTGTCTGAAAGGATCATGCAGTTTTCACCGGAACAGGATCAGGCGCTGAAAGCAGTGGGGCATTGGCTCAAGGACGGTCGCAGCCCCATTTTCAGATTGTTCGGCTATGCGGGTACGGGCAAGACGACGCTCGCCCGTTATTTCGCCGAGCATGTGGATGGCGATGTGCAGTTTGCTGCGTTTACCGGGAAGGCAGCTCAGGTGCTGCGTTCGAAGGGTGCCAGCAACGCTCGCACGCTTCATTCGCTCATCTATCGCCCGCGCGGTGAAGAAGCAATCGAAGACGAAACCACTGGCAAGACCTCCATCGCGCCGACCTTCTCGCTCAACCGGCAAAGCCCTGTCGCCAAGGCAGCGATGATCGTCGTGGACGAATGTTCCATGGTCGATGAAGCGCTGGGGCGGGATTTAATGAGTTTCGGCACGCCTATCCTTGTCCTTGGCGATCCGGGACAGTTGCCTCCGATTTCCGGTGGTGGGTTTTTCACGGAGCACGAGCCGGATTACCTGCTGACCGAAATTCATCGTCAGGCACAGGACAATCCGATCATCCGTATGGCGCTCGACGTTCGAGAGGGAAGGGAACTTCCCTATGGCGACCACGGCGCTGCGAAGGTTATCGGTAAAGGCGATGTCAATCAGGAGATGGTTCTGGCTGCCGATCAGGTGCTGGTCGGTACAAACCGAACGCGACGCCGCTACAATCAGCGCCTGCGGGAATTGAAGGGCTTCACTGCGGATTATCCGCAGGCCGGCGACAAGCTGGTTTGCCTTCGCAACGATCCTGCCAAGGGGCTTCTCAACGGATCATTATGGAAGGTGATGACCTCCTCCAAGGAAACCGTGAAGCCGGGCATCAACCTGCTTGTTACGCCCGAGGACGATGACCGCGGCGTTGCGAAGATCAAGCTGTTGAAGGCGCAGTTCGAAGATCCGGACAGTGAAATTCCGTGGCAGACCAAAAAGCGTTATGACGATTTCGATTATGGCTATGCGTTGACGGTTCATAAAGCGCAGGGTTCCCAATGGGACGAGGTGGTGCTTTTTGATGAAAGTTTTGCGTTCCGCGATACGCGTGAGCGCTGGCTTTATACGGCCATTACCCGCGCCGCCGAACGCCTGACTATCGTAAAATAATCATTCTTCCATCGGTCTTGCGCCAAGCCATTCCCATGCCTCGTTTTCTTCATCCGCTTCAAATGCACGGAGTTCTATCGAGAGGAACGGCTGCATGAGGGTTATGCTGGCCTGTATCCACAGGGGTCCGCCCACGATAGCATAGCGGCGAAGCTTTTTGAGCGATTTGGCGCGCATGGACAACATGCTCTCCGAAAACGCAGCGGTCCAGTCGAACCCCTCATAGCCGGTGAGACGGACCAGAAGATCGATTTCGTCGTGGGTTTCGTAAGCGGCATCGAGAAGCCCGTAGAGGTTCTCCAGCGATGCGTCGTCAAGATGCCCCTCGATTGCAAAGGCAAAAACGTCATCCCGGTTTGTTGGAATACGGCGAATGACGGGTATGTCCTCATTTCGCATCATAGACCTCCATCATTGATCAGATTCAAACGCGAAAGCGGGGTCAAAGGTTGCGTCCAGCGCCAAATTGATACGAACTGGAAAAGCTCTGCAAACCCAGTTTGTTACAACCAATTTGCGCGGTTGGGGATTGCAGGCGTGGTGCGACGGCAAAACACTCACATTTTTTCATGGCAGGCGTTATAAAGCGGAATATTCATCCGGGAGTCTCCAATGCCTGCGAAATTATCGGTCAATCTCAACGCTGTTGCGATGCTGCGAAACCGGCGCGATTTGCCATGGCCAAGCGTTACCGGTCTGGGCCGCGCCGCGCTCGCTGCAGGGGCCGCCGGATTGACGGTGCATCCGCGTCCAGACCAGCGTCACATCCGGTTTTCCGACCTCGGCGAAATACGCGCTTTGATCGATGACGAGTTTCCGCAGGCGGAGTTCAATATCGAAGGCTTTCCAAGCGAGGCATTTCTAGATCTTGTGGAGAAGCATCAGCCTGAGCAGGTGACGCTTGTGCCTGATGATCCGACACAGGCGACATCTGATCACGGATGGGATTTCGTGTCGAAGTCTGATTTCCTCGCGCCGATAGTCGCTCGCCTGAAAGCAGGTGGAATGAGGGTGTCGTTGTTCGCCGACCCTGATCCGTTGGGATACGAACGCGCAAAGGCTATCGGGGCGGACCGGGTGGAACTCTATACCGGTCCCTACGGCGCTACCTACGACGATCCGGCTGCCGCGATACACGAACTGGATCGTCTGGAAAAGGCTGCAAATGTTGCCACGGCGTTGGGATTGGCCATCAATGCCGGGCATGATCTGACAGTAGATAATCTGCCTGCGCTCGTTAAACGTGTTCCTCAACTGAACGAAGTTTCCATCGGGCATGGATTGACAGCCGATGCCCTCATGTATGGGATGCCGACGACGGTAAGCCGCTATATCGCGGCTTTGCGATAGATGTTATTCAATGCGCTTGATGCATGGCTGGGATTGGAGCTTTGCAAAAAGCGCATTTGCATTCGGATGCGACAAGCTATAGGCGTCCGCCACTATTCAGATGCGTGTGGGGGCGCGCAGGATCGTATGAGGGAAGCATTGAAGCAGTTCTCCGACGTCTGCTTTGCGCGCTGCGGCATTTGCAATGTTGTTGCATTCGTGCAGATTGCTACGTTCAGTCGACGCCATGACCATGATTGAAACTGGTCGGGGGAAGGCTTGGCAGCGATGCCGCAATTCGCAACTTTTTGCGAATACGCTCATTATCTCAATTCGATCCCAGTAACTCCAGCCAGAACGTTTTCAGGAAGTTGCGAGGTGCCTGCATATGAGCGGCGAGCTAAATGGCAATGACACGCCGATGCAGGCTGGTGTGCCTGCAGTCGGTGTTCCTGAAAGCGTTGCGTTTGCTGAAGATGCCGGCCAGCACAATGAGAGCATGAAGACGCTGGTGCTGGGAGCATTGGGTGTCGTCTATGGCGACATCGGCACCAGCCCTATCTACGCTTTTCGTGAAGCGCTTCATGCAGCCGCGAGTGACGGCATCCTCGCCCGCAGCGATATTCTGGGCGTCGTTTCGCTGATCTTCTGGGCGCTGACACTGGTTGTCACAATCAAATATGTGCTGTTTGTTCTGCGTGCAGACAATAATGGCGAGGGTGGCATTCTTTCGCTGATGGCCCTTGTCAGAAGTGCGTTGAAAGGCAGACCGGACCTGATTCTGGGGGTAGGCATCTGTGGCGCGGCGCTATTCTTCGGCGATGCAGTCATCACGCCTGCCATATCGGTCCTCTCGGCAATGGAAGGGCTGGAGATTGTCGCTCCCGATCTTACGCCTTTCGTGGTTCCAATAACCGTCGTTATTCTCGTGACGCTGTTCTCCGTACAGAAATTGGGAACGGGAAAGGTTGCCATCGTCTTCGGACCGATCATGGCATTGTGGTTTCTGGCGCTGGGCGCGTCGGGTCTATGGCATATTTTCGACGACCCTACCGTGATGGTCGCGCTCAATCCCTATTATGCGGTGCGCTTTCTGGTGGTCAGCCCCGGCATCGCATTCATTACGGTCGGCGCCGTGTTTCTCGCAATGACGGGCGCTGAAGCCCTTTACGCCGATCTCGGCCATTTTGGGCGCAAGCCAATTGTCCGTGCATGGCTCTGGATCGTTTTTCCATGCCTGCTGCTTAACTATTTCGGGCAGGCTGCGTTCATTCTTTCTCACGGTGAAGCGGCTGCGCTGCCGTTCTTCCAGATGATGCCAAGTTTCGCACTCCTGCCCATGGTGTTGCTTGCCACCGCTGCGACCGTGATAGCGAGCCAGGCGGTTATTACCGGCGCCTACTCCGTGGCGCGTCAGGCCGTTCAGCTCAACATTCTTCCGCGCTTGGAAATCCAGCACACCTCGGAAAAGCTGCACGGCCAGATTTATATCCCGCGCGTCAATCTGCTTCTGGGGCTGGCAGTGGTCATTTTGGTGCTGGGTTTCGAGAAATCCAGCAATCTTGCGGCGGCATATGGCATTGCCGTCACCGGCAACATGCTCGTGACGACGGTTCTGCTTTATATCGTGATGACCCGTATCTGGAACTGGCGCGTAAGCCGCGCCCTGCCATTTATTCTCGGTTTCCTTGTCATCGACATCATGTTTTTCAGTGCGAACATCATCAAGGTTCACGAAGGGGGATGGGCGTCGATCGGTATCGCAGTGGTGCTGGTCCTCATCATGTGGACCTGGGTGCGGGGAACGCGGCACCTGTTTCACAAGACCCGCAAGGCTGAAGTTCCGCTGGACCTGATCGTCCAGCAAATGACCAAGCGTCCGCCTACCATCGTGCCGGGTACGGCTGTTTTTCTGACGGGCGACCCAAAAAGCGCTCCGACCGCCCTCATGCATAGCCTGAAACACTACAAGGTTCTGCACGAAAACAATGTCATATTGACGGTTGTGACCGCCTCGAAGCCATGGGTTTCGAGTGCCGACCGGGCACGGGTGTCCCAATATAACGAGCGCTTCATGCAGGTGACGCTCACTTTCGGCTATATGCAACAGCCTAACATCCCGCGGGCGCTCGGCATCTGTCGCAAACTCGGCTGGAAATTCGACATCATGACCACGTCTTTCTTCCTGTCGCGCCGGTCCCTCAAGGCATCCGCTCATTCCGGCCTGCCGCTCTGGCAGGACAAGCTGTTCATCCTGCTTGCGCGCACGGCATCAGACGCAACCGAATATTTCCAGATCCCGACAGGTCGAGTGGTGGAAATTGGAACGCAGGTAAACCTTTAAATCTGCTTGAACCGACAATTTTACAGGGCGCTTTCCCGGCTTCGGGAGGGCGCTTTTTGCGTTCTATGCGCGGCAAACTGAATTCTGCAGTAGCGAACTGTAATTTTCGAAAACACGCTTGACCGTGGCGGGAACAATAATTATGAATTGGGGAACCGTACCGTACGGTACAAGGTGGAGGAAAGACCCGTGACTGATACCAGCGACGAATTGCAGGCTCAAAAGCAGCAGGCTCTTTCGCCGCGTCAGAACGATGTTCTGGAGCAGGCGTTGCGCCTTCTAGTGGAAGGCGGGGACCGCGCTTTGACGACGGCAAGTATTGCGCGTGCCGCCAACTGCTCGAAGGAAAGCCTCTACAAATGGTTTGGTGACCGCGATGGCCTGTTGACCGCGATGGTTCGCTGGCAGGCCTCGAAGGTTCGCGTTGTGCCGCTGACGCGTGAGAAGCTCGATGCGGAGTCCCTGTTTTCCAGTCTGGAGCATTTCGCGCGCGACTGGCTTCTGGTGCTGTCGGGGAAGACCTCGATTGCTCTGAACCGCCTTGCGGTGAGCCACGCAGCGTCCGCTAAATCCGCATTGGGTGATATCGTCCTGGCCAACGGCCCTGTGGCCATGGCCAAGCGCCTCAAGCCCATTCTGCATATGGGGCAGGAGGCCGGTTTGCTGACCTTCGACGATATCGATGAGGCATTTCGCACGTTTTTCGGGCTCGTCGTCCGGGACATGCAAATACGGTTGCTGCTTGGCGACCATCTGGAACTGACTGACGACGTGGTCATCCGGGACGCCCGGCGTGCCACCAAGCAGTTTTTTGCCCTCTACGGGGCCTAATCACATCGGCGGACGCGAGAAAGCCGAAGAACAATCTGAACGAAGGGAATAAGGAAATGCGCGTTTACTACGATCGGGATGCAGACGTTAACCTGATCAAGTCGAAGAAGGTGGTTATCGTCGGTTACGGCAGCCAGGGCCGTGCCCATGCGCTGAACCTCAAGGATTCCGGTGCCGCTAACGTGCGCGTGGCCCTTCGTGAAGGTTCTGCGACTGCGAAGAAGGCACAGGCTGACGGCTTCGAAGTGATGAATGTTGCCGATGCCGCCAAGTGGGCCGACCTCATGATGATGGCAACGCCTGACGAGTTGCAGGCCGACATCTACAAGGAGCACATTCACGACAATCTTCGTGATGGCGCTGCTATCGCCTTCGCCCATGGCCTCAACGTCCATTTCGGCCTCATCGAGCCAAAGAAGTCGGTTGACGTCGTGATGATCGCGCCAAAGGGTCCGGGCCATACGGTTCGCGGCGAATACCAGAAGGGTGGCGGCGTACCTTGCCTCATCGCCATTCACCAGGATGCTTCGGGTAACGCGCACGATCTGGCGCTCTCCTACGCTTCGGGCGTCGGCGGTGGTCGATCAGGCGTCATCGAAACCACTTTCAAGGAAGAGTGCGAAACCGATCTGTTCGGCGAACAGGCTGTTCTCTGCGGCGGCGTGGTCGAACTGATCCGTACAGGCTTTGAAGTTCTGGTCGAAGCTGGCTATGCGCCGGAAATGGCGTATTTCGAGTGCCTGCACGAAATGAAGCTGATCGTGGACCTGATCTACGAAGGTGGCATCGCCAACATGAACTACTCGATCTCCAATACGGCCGAGTGGGGCGAATACGTGACCGGTCCGCGCATTATCACTGCCGAAACCAAGGCTGAAATGAAGCGCGTCCTGAAAGACATCCAGACGGGCAAGTTCACGTCGGATTGGATGCAGGAGTGGAAAGCCGGCGCTGCCCGCTTCAAGGGTATCCGCCGCATGAACGATGCTCACCAGATCGAAGAAGTCGGCGGCAAGCTGCGTGCAATGATGCCGTGGATTGAAAAGAACAAGCTCGTGGACAAGGCTCGCAACTAAGAGACTTCAGCTTCCATTGTTCGATCAAGGGGGCGTTTCATGCGCCCCCTTAATAGTTGGCGTCCCAGAAGGCTTATGCGTTCGTTGCGAACGAAAAGAACTCAAATTCTGCGCCAGTTTTTCGTTTCATGCACTTAAAGGCCCAAAACAATTCCGAATATCTTTATTCCATAGAAGCATGGGAAAAGCTGTTCTCGTCTGCCGAAAAGTGCGCTAGAGCTTCACATCCAATAGCCAAGTTCTGAGGAGACTTCGCTATTACAAGTTCCGTAAAATCTACGGATAGTCTAATTGAGGAGATTTCCCGTGTTGGACTGGGAAAATGTATTTGCAACGCGCTCGAAACGTATGCGCGCATCAGAAATCCGCGAACTGCTGAAGCTTCTGGAACGTCCCGATATTATTTCGTTTGCGGGCGGAATTCCTGATCCGGCGCTTTTCCCGCATGACGAATTCCAGGCGGCTTATAAGGATATTCTTACCGGCCCCGAAGCCAATGCAGCGCTGCAATATTCCATTTCGGAAGGCTACAAGCCGCTGCGCACCTGGCTCGTGGGTGAGCTTGCCAAGATCGGCATTCCCTGCACGGAAGACAATGTGTTCATCACATCGGGTTCGCAGCAGGCTCTCGACTATCTCGGCAAGCTGTTCCTGTCGCCTGCCGATACGGCGCTCGTGACCGCACCGACCTATCTCGGCGCGCTCCAGGCCTTCAACGCTTACGAGCCCAATTACGATATACTGGCGATCAAGGGCAATCGCACGCCGGAATCCTATGCGCAGGCAGCGGAAAAAGCCGGCGGTCAGGTGAAGTTCGCTTATCTGTCTGCCGATTTCAGCAATCCGACTGGCGAAACCGTCGATCTTGCTGGCCGCGAGAAACTGCTCGCACAGGCGGATGAACTCGACATTCCGGTGATCGAGGACGCGGCTTACCAGTATCTTCGCTACAATGGCGATGCGATTTCGCCGATCCTGGCACTCGACATTGCCCGTAACGGCGGCGATATCGAGAAGACCCGCACCATCTATTGCGGTTCCTTCTCCAAGACGCTGGCTCCGGGCCTGCGCGTCGGCTATGTGGTGGCGTCGAAACCGGTTATTCGCAAGCTTGTTCTGATGAAGCAGGCAGCGGACCTTCACTCTTCCACGATCAACCAGATCGCCATTCAGCGCGTTGCCAGCAGTGGCTTCGATGCTCAGGTAGCGAAGCTGCACAGGGTTTATAAGCACCGTCGCGACAAGATGCTCGAAGCGCTGGCGAAATATATGCCGGAGACCACGAGCTGGACGAAGCCTGAGGGCGGCATGTTCGTCTGGGTCACGTTGCCGGAAGGCATGGATGGCGCTGCACTTCTTGCCGCGTCCATCGATAGCGAAAAAGTCGCGTTCGTTCCGGGCCGCGCCTTCTTCGCTGACGGCAGCGGAGCCAATACACTGCGCCTCAGCTATTCCTGCGCCAATGACGAGATGATCGATGAAGGCATCAAGCGGCTTGGTCGCCTGATACGCGCTCACACAAAATCTGCCGCTGCCTAAGCCGCAGATGTAAAAGCCGGGTTCTGACCCGGCTTTTTTCTTACTGGAAGGGTGAATTGCAGCCCGTTCTCGGACCGGCTATCGGCTGGTACGTGTTGTCGGATGTTCGATAGCTGCGATAGCGGTTCGAGCACCACTGGATATGGTTGCTGCTTGGACGCGCGCCGACGGTCGGCGGCTGCATCGTGCGCCGATATTGCAGGGCATCGCCGTTCTTGTAATTTAATACGCCGTGTTCGGTAATATAGGTTCCACTTTCCCGGCAAAGTGTCGAACCGTAGCAATTACGGGCGCTCGGGTCCGTTCGATTGGCTCCCGCCTGACCGCCGATAATCAAAGGGCCGCTCGGCTTCAACGAGGGAAGATACTGGCTGTTGCGAAGTTCGACGGCTGACCCCGCACTCGCAACACCGGCAACGAAAAGTCCGGTCAGTATCGTCAGGTGCAGTAGGTTTCGCATCGTCTCGGCTCGCTTCAATGACGTTTCTCCCGGTATATGGGTATTTTTGAAACCCAAGTCACGGTTTCAGCAGAAATTTATTGGTTTCGGAATTCATCCTCTTGCCAATCGCCTAGCAAGCGGAGAGATTGCGCATGCATGTTTACAATAGCTACCTTCAATGTCGAAAACCTGATGCGCCGGTTCGATTTTTCCGGCTTTCGCAATGAATTGCATCAGGATCGCACCTTGCAACTCTTTGAAATCAGCGATGAGGCGCAGTATCGCCTTCTCGAGCAGGCACGGTCCATTGCGCATGCCGACGATACGCGCCAGATGACGGCCCTTGCTATTGCCGAAACACGCGCCGACATTCTTTGCCTGCAGGAAGTGGACAACCTCGCTGCGCTGAATGCATTCGAGTATGGCTATCTTTTCAAGATGATAGGCCATGGCTTCCGGCATAAATACCTGATTGACGGAAACGACAGCCGTGGCATCGATGTCGCCGTTATGATGCGCGACACCACACGGGACGGCCAGCCCATTGAGGTTGATCAGGTCACAAGCTACGCCTACCTAACCTATAACGATTTCGGCCTGTACGAGCCTGCCCTCGGCGAACTCGGACTTGAAGCCCATGACCGCATCTTCAAGCGGGATTGCCTTAATGTGGATATCCGTATTGCCGGAAAGCCGCTGTCGCTTTTCGTGACACATCTGAAATCGATGACGGGCGCGCGCAACGGCTTTGATGGACGAACTTCCTCTTTGCCGGTGCGTCGCGCGGAAGCGCGAGCGATACGCCGCATCATCGAAGACAAGTTCGGTCCCTCCAATGTTGCCGACCGCCGCTGGCTGATTTGCGGTGACTTCAATGATTATCGCGAGCGGATCATCATCGGAGGCGATGAATGGAACGGTTACGAATTCACGCCATTGGTCGAAGAGGAAAGTGCGCTCGACGTGCTTCTGGGAGACGGGTTTGCGGTCAACCTGGTCGAACGCCGCCCCGTGATGGACCGCTGGACGCTCTATCACACGCGCGGGCCGCAAGAGCGCCATCTCTGCCAGCTCGACTACATCATGGCGTCGCCTTCATTTGCGAAGAAGAATGAAAGGGCGGTTCCGAACATCATTCGGCGCGGGCAGCCGTGGCGCACGATTTTTCCGCCTGGCCAGCAGATCGACCGCTATCCCCGAACCGGGTGGGATCGTCCGAAGGCAAGCGATCATTGCCCGGTTGCAGTGACGCTGAATATGGTTTGAATGATGGAACAGGTCCGCGAAAACACCGTCCATATAATCGACCGTGCGGATGTGCGGGTCCTGCCCGGTCCTTTGCCATATACGGTGGAGAACAGCGAAGCGATTGCTTCGAACTGGACGAAAGAGCGGGCTGCGAACCCGACCTTGTTCGATGGTGAGTTTTATCTCGCCCCGCAAGCGGAATTGACGGGCGGTCTATTTAAAGCCGGTTTCAAGCGTACAAGTTTTGCAACGTTGATGCACTGGCGACGTGATGCATCGCAGGAACGTCCATGGCACATTTTCGGGGTCGGTGTGATTGTCTCCAGCGAGGGTCATCTGATCGCAGGCCGCATGGGGGTGCAGAATGCGGGAGCCGGAAGGGTTTATTTTCCGGCTGGCTCGATCGACGATAACGACATTGTCGACGGATATGTCGACTATGATGCCAATCGCAGGCGAGAGGTTCAGGAAGAAACCGGTCTCGATCTTCATGACGCCAGAGCGGAGCAGCAAATCAATCTCGTGACTGGCAATCGCAGCGTTGCGCTTTTCCGCCGTTATTATTTTGACGCGCCATCAACGGAGCTGGTGTCGCGGATCGAGCAGCACTTGGCTGATGAGGCCGAGCCCGAGTTGTCAGAGATCATTCCGGTGAAGGCAGCAGGGGCGATGGGTGGGGCCACGCCGAGTTATGTGCGAGCCTTCGCGGACTGGCATTTTAACAATCTCTAAAACTTGGTCAGACTTGCAGATGACAGCGCCACGAAATTGTCTATGCTCGCAGATAACGCGCAGCATGAAGCATCGGAGTGAAATCGCCTTTGCAATTTGTCTTGTGAGCATGTCATGGGGAGAATGAGGGATGAGTGAAGCCGCTGTTTCCGGCAGATTTTACGAGGTTTTCGACGTTTTCGCCGACAAGGCTCTGGCTGGAAATCCGCTGGCTGTGGTTCATGACAGCGAAGGTTTGAACGATACGCGAATGCAGGCCATCGCACGTGAGTTCAACCTTTCCGAAACGGTGTTCATTTTCCCGCCGAGCAATCCGGCGCACGAGGCGGCGGTGCGTATCTTCACGCCTGATTATGAGCTTCCCTTTGCCGGACACCCTACGGTGGGTGCGGCAGTTTCACTCGCCCGACGCCGCAAGACGGGGGATGAGACGGACAGGCTCGTCGCTCTGGAAGAGAAGGTCGGCATTGTGCGCTGTGGCGTGATACTTGGCGAGAACAGCGCTTTCGCCGAGTTCGATCTGCCGCGCCTTCCGGAACGGCTCGAGGTCAAGATCGAGAAGGAAGAGGCCGCCGCCGCAATCGGTCTCGGTACACACGAGATCGGATTCGAGAACCATGTACCCGCCGTCTGGAGTGCGGGTACACCCTATCTGCTGGTGCCGGTCCATAATCTGATAGCAGCAGCGAAAGTGTCCATTGATCCGGTCTATGTCAACGAAAGCCTGCCGCATGTTGATGGCCGTCCCTTGCCGATTTATGTCTATTGCCGCGAAACAATTCTGTTCGACAGCAATTTCCATGCACGCATGTTTGTAACGGGCGCCAATGTCTATGAAGATCCGGCTACCGGTTCTGCAGCGGCGGCCTTTGCAGGCATGATCCAGAAAAACGACAAGCCTGTTGATGGCAGTTCGCAGTGGTGGATCGAGCAAGGTATGGAGATGGGGCGGCCTTCGCGGATTCGCCTTGAACTGGACGTTGCCAAACAGCAGCTTACAGGTGCCCGGATCGGCGGAACCGCAGTCAAGATCGCGGAAGGACGTCTCTTCATCTGATAAAATTACCGCCCCCTGCGCTTTGATTACGGTCAAAGCTGGAACGCTGCCCTATGTTAACCTGTCGGCAGACAAGCGAACGGCGGAGCTGAGCCATGATGATCAGGGAAATGTCGGAATACGATATCCGGAACATGATACAGCACACCCAGCTGGGGCGGCTGGCTTACGTTCTCGACAATCGCCCGTATATCCTACCACTGAGTTTCCGGTTCAGCGGCGGTTCACTCTATTGTTTTACGACCGAGGGCCATAAAACCGACGCCTTGCGCAAGAACGATGCGGTTTGCATCCTTTTCGATCAGATTGAATCCCGGACCAACTGGCGCACCGTAGTGCTGAACGGCCGATATCGGGAGATCGAACGCGAAGACGAGAAAAACTCGATCGTCGCGCTCATGGCTTCGGAGCCAACCTGGTGGGAACCGGCCTACACAAAAACGGTTGCCAAAGACGGTCACGAACGTAAACTTGCGCCGGTCTTTTTCCGCGTTGATATCGAAAGCGCAACAGGTCATCAGGCCGGCTGAAATAAAGCCCCGGCATTTCAGGCCGGGTTCGACTTCGTGTTACTTTACGACCAGAACCGGTGTGTTGCCGCGGGTCAGGACTTCATGGGTCTGACTGCCTAGAAGCATGCCCTTCAGTCCGCGACGACCATGGGAAGCCATGACGATGAGATCGTTGCGCAGTTCCTTGGCTGTCTCAATGATGGATGTCGCCGGATGCGGGGCAACCTCATGCAGCGTATGAACTTCAACTTCCGCTTCCTTCGCCAGTTCGCGCGCACGGGCGAGGGCTTTATCGGCATATTCGTTCCATTCCTGCTCGAAACGCTCGATGAAAGCAGGGCTATCGGTCCAGCCGCCGGGAAGCCCCGAAACCGAATAGGGCGCGGTCACCGTCAACACTGTCACCTTCGCACCAACGCTATGCGCCAGCTTAAATGCGTGGACAAGCCCGCGCTCTGCAAACTCCGACCCATCGGTCGTGACGAGAATATTCTTGTACATGTTGCCCTCGCTGTCGGTTTTCAATCTTTAACCTAATGTTTTAAACAGCCATATCAAACCCCTTGCCTGACAAGTTGTTTAGACGGAACGAATTCATGCCCCTCGATTGCGATGCATTTCATGCCAGCTGGATAGCGACGGTCCTCAATCTCGATTGGCCGTCGCGCAGTTCCTCTCGGATCGAGGACGATGCCGAACGTGTAAAGCGCCAGAAAGAAGAACTTGTCAGGCTTTTTGACGAGGCGGCCGAGCACGGTATCAACGCCGTCATTTTTCAGGTTTCGCCCACTGCCGATGCGTTTTACCAGTCAGCCTATTTGCCGTGGTCGTCCTATCTGACGGGAACGCTAGGCAAAAATCCGGGATTCGATCCGCTGAAATTTGCGGTTCAGGAAGCGCATAAGCGGGGCATCGAACTGCACGCGTGGTTGAACCCCTATCGCGTTTCGATGGATACAAAGCCGTCGACCCGCAAGGAGTTGCGAAATTCGTCGAAGGAGTCGCCAGCCAGCGTTTATAAAACCCACCCGGCCTGGGTTGGCGTATCGGCGGATCGTTATGTTCTCGATCCCGGCATTCCGGCCGTTCGCGAATGGGTGACGAATGTTACCGCTGAGGTTGTTCAGAAATATGATGTCGATGGCATTCAGTTCGATGACTATTTCTACTATGAAACTGCATCGTCGAAACTCGATGATGATAAATCCTATGCACAGTTCGGGACGCGTTTTTCGAGCAAATATGAATGGCGTCGCTACAATACCCATACGCTGGTACGGCAGATTTCAGACAAGATAAAAACAATCAAACCGAATGTTCGTTTTGGCATCAGTCCGAGCGGCGTCTGGCGCAATGCCGCTGACGATCCGCGCGGTTCTGCAACCCGCGCCGGGAAAACCAATTACGATGGAGATTTCGCCGACACCCGGCGCTGGGTGAAGGAGGGGATGATCGATTATATTGCGCCGCAGATTTACTGGTCCTTCGGAAGGAAGGAAGCGTCCTACGGGACGATTGCCAGATGGTGGGCAGAGACGGTTCGGGGGACGAAGACCGACCTTTATATCGGTCTGGCGCTTTATCGGGCCGGCGCCGGGACTACACTCGAGCCCGGATGGCAGGCTGGCGATGGCGTGACAGAAATCAAACGTCAGCTCGAACTCAATGATGCATTACCGGAAGTGAAGGGAAGCATTCTATTCCGTCAGGGGTTTCTCTCCGATCCGAAGCTCGGAGCTGTCTCGAACTATCTGAAGAAGACATGGGGCAAATGCAGGCCACGAAAAAACTGACTGGGAAAAACGACCATAGTTCGCGGAATTGTCTCCTGTTTGATTGAAATCAAAGAGCTTTGTTTGAGCGGGTGCTAACTAGCCATCGTTGCCGGGTTCCACCAGAGCCGGTGACCCGGGGTGCCGAGGCCCTACTCGAAAGGCACCCCGGCTAAATCAATCTGTCGAGCGCATGAGCGCGATCTTTCTGCAACGTCGCCTGTCGGCAGCCAGCGGGTGCTGTCGGCGTTGCTCCCCTCTGTTTCATCAAATCAGCACCCGCGTCTCTAACGACATCGATGTTTTAGCTGTTCTTGATCCTAATCAAGGCGAACGGTTTCGGCGATGATTAGAGCAGACCCAGCCGGGAGTTTGCGATTCTGGATCGCTTCCCCCAATTCACCGGTTGCTAAATGAGAAGGTAGTTCCATATCCCCAAAGAAGGTTCCGGTCCATGCCGGAGGTGGGGCGGTGGGGATGACGAAAACCCTTGCAGACAGCGACCGCTTGCCGATGCTTCGTTTGAAGACGGTATCGTGACGACGATGGCAATGAGGGTGGTTCATTATGGCTTTCAACCGCAAGCAATGGATACTGGCTGGAGCGATTATCGTCCTTGCCGCAGGCGCGTATTACGCGTGGAAATCGCTGAACGGAGACGGGCTGCCGGAAGGCATCGCCCGGGGTAACGGCCGCATCGAGGCGGTTGAAATCGATATTTCAACGAAGAGTCCGGGGCGCATCCGCGAAATCCTCGTCGACGAAGGCGATTTCGTACAGGCAAATGACATCCTTGCACGCATGGATACGGACCAGCTTGAAAGCCAGCTCAAACAGGCCGAAGCGCAACTGCGCCGAGCCGAGATCGGTATCGAGACGGCACGGAGCCTGGTCACACAACGCGAAGCCGAACACACGGCTGCGGAAGCGACAGTGGCGCAGCGGGAAGCGCAGCTCGATGCCGCGCAACGACGTCTGGCCCGCTCCCAGCAATTGACGCAAACACGCACGATTTCTCAACAGGTTCTTGACGACGATCGCGCGACCGCGCAGGGAGCAGAAGCAGCGGTCGGTGCAGCCAAAGCACAGCTCGCCGCCACGGAAGCCGCCATAGGCGCCGCAAAGGCGCAGGTCATCGATGCCGAGGCATCGGTAGAGGCCGCCAGGGCGGCAATCGCCAGCATTCAGGCAGATATCAACGACGCCACCCTGAGGGCTCCGAAACCGGGGCGCGTCCAGTATCGCGTCGCCCAGCCGGGCGAGGTGCTTTCCGCCGGCGGACGGGTGCTCAACCTTGTCGATGTCAGCGATGTTTATATGACCTTTTTCCTGCCGACTGCTCAAGCAGGGCGGGTCGCCATTGGTGCCGAGGCCCGGATCGTTCTCGACGCCGCGCCGCAATATGTCATTCCTGCGAATATTAGCTTTGTGGCCGATGTTGCCCAGTTCACGCCCAAGACCGTGGAAACGGAGGAGGAGCGCCAGAAACTGATGTTCCGCGTCAAGGCGAAGATATCGCAGGAACTGCTTCAAAAATATATTCAGCAGGTAAAAACGGGACTTCCGGGCATGGCCTATGTCAAGCTTGATCCCAATGCCGAGTGGCCGCAGCATCTCGCGGAAACCGTGAAATGAATGATGTTCCGGTCAAAGCTGGCGCTAGTGACGACAGCTTTGTCGTCCGGGCGCAAGACGTAGGATTGTCCTACGGAAAAACCCGCGCGCTGCGGGAGATCAACCTTGATGTTCCAGCAGGTTGCATGGTCGGGCTGATCGGGCCTGACGGGGTGGGCAAGTCGAGCCTGTTATCGCTGATCGCCGGGGCCCGGACGGTGCAGCAGGGCCATATCGAGGTCCTGGATGGTGATATTTCCGATAAGCGGCATCTTCAGTCCGCCTATCCGCGCATCGCCTATATGCCGCAAGGGCTTGGGAAGAACCTTTATCCGACGCTTTCGGTATTCGAAAATATTGATTTTTTCGGGCGGTTGTTTGGACATAACCGGAAAGAGCGTGAGCGGCGTATTGCCGATCTTCTGGCACGAACCGGCATGTCGCCCTTCGCGGACCGTCCGGCGGGCAAACTTTCCGGCGGCATGAAGCAGAAGACAAGCCTCTGCTGCTCGCTGATCCATGATCCCGACCTGCTTATACTTGATGAGCCGACGACCGGTGTCGATCCGCTATCCCGGCGTCAGTTCTGGGAGTTGATCGACGATATCCGCAAGGATCGTCCGGGAATGAGCGTCATCGTTGCCACGGCCTATATGGAAGAAGCCGAACGCTTCGACTGGCTTGTCGCGATGAATGACGGGCAGATACTGGCGACGGGTACGCCGCAGGAATTGCTGCAGCGTACCAATACTCCCAATCTTGATGCGGCCTTTATCGCGCTTTTGCCGGAAGAATTGCGGAAAGGGCATCACGACATCGAAATCCCAAAGCGTGAATTCGGCGACGATGCCGAAATCGCAATCGAGGCGCAAAACGTCACTGTTCGCTTCGGCAATTTCACGGCAGTGAATGACGTGAGTTTTCGCATCCCGCGTGGCGAGATTTTCGGCTTTCTGGGCTCCAACGGTTGTGGCAAGACCACGACCATGAAAGTCCTGACCGGGCTGTTGCCAGCCAGTGAGGGTACGGCACTCCTGTTCGGGCGTGAGGTCGACCCGAAGGATATCGATATACGCCGCCATGTCGGATATATGTCCCAGGCGTTTTCACTTTACTCGGAATTGACCGTTCGCCAGAATCTGGAGCTTCACGCCAAGCTGTTCGAGATGGCGGACGACCTGACCGAACGCCGGATCAAGGAATTGACCGAACGTTTTGATCTTACAGAGGTCATGGATTCCTTGCCCGACGCCTTGCCGCTTGGTATCCGCCAGCGGCTCTCACTGGCTGTGGCTTTGATCCATTCGCCCGATATCCTTATTCTCGATGAGCCGACATCTGGTGTCGATCCGGTCGCGCGTGACGCTTTCTGGCAAATCCTTGCCGATTTGTCGCGCAAGGACAATGTCACCATTTTTGTCTCCACCCATTTCATGAATGAAGCGGAACTTTGCGACCGCATTTCGCTGATGCATGCGGGCAAGGTGTTGATTAGCGATACCCCCAAGGCGATTACCGAAAGTCGCCATGCGGAAACTCTGGAGGAGGCCTTCGTCGCTTATCTTCAGGATGCTATTGGCGAAACAGGACAGCCCGCGCAATTGCCAGCAGCCGTACCTGATCAAGCGGCAAAGGCAGATGAATCACATCAAAAGAAGGCCTCAAGCTGGTTGCCGGACCTGCGGCGGATGCTGGCCTATACGCGGCGTGAGGCGCTGGAATTGAAGCGCGATCCGATCCGCGCAACGCTTGCTATCCTCGGCAGCGTTATCCTGATGTTTGTCATCGGCTACGGCATCAACATGGATGTCGAGAACCTGAAATTCGCTGTTCTCGACCGGGACGACACGACGATCAGCCGTAATTATGTCCAGCAGATTGCAGGTTCGCGTTATTTTTCCGAACAGCCTCCGATAACCGATTATGACGATCTCGACCGGCGAATGCGCGAGGGGGAAATCAGCCTCGCCATCGAAATACCGCCGAATTTCGGCGCAGATGTCATGCGCGGACGCCCAGTGGAAATCGCCGCATGGATCGATGGCGCGATGCCAACCCGCGCGGAGACAATCAAAGGCTATGTTCAGGGGATGCATGCCAATTGGCTGACGCAGAAAGCGCGTGAGCTTTATGGACGCGCGGCGACTGTCGGCAGTTTCAACCTGGAAATCCGCTACCGTTATAATCCCGATGTGCAAAGCCTCGTGGCCATGGTGCCGGCGGTCATTCCGCTTCTGCTGCTGATGATCCCGGCGATGCTGGCGGTGCTAAGCGTAGTCCGTGAAAAAGAACTGGGTTCCATCATCAACTTCTACGTGACGCCAGTGACGAAATTCGAATTTCTGTTCGGCAAGCAATTGCCGTATATCGGGCTGGCGTTTCTCAATTTCCTGATGCTGACTGCCTTCGCAGTCTTCATTTTTCGGGTACCGTTTACGGGCAGCTTCCCAACCTATGCGCTGGCGGCATTGCTCTATGTCACGATCGCGACCGGAATGGGGCTGGTGCTATCCACTTTCATGAACAGCCAGATCGCTGCAATCTTCGGCACGGCTCTGCTGACACTCATTCCGGCGGTGCAATATTCCGGCATTATTGACCCTGTGTCGTCGCTGCAAGGCGCGGGCGCTTTCATCGGCAAAATCTATCCTGCAACGCATTTCGTGACCATTTCGCGTGGCGTTTTCTCCAAGGCACTGGGATTTGCCGATCTCGCAGGTTCGTTTCTGCCCTTGTTGATCGCGGTGCCGGTACTCATGGCGCTCGCCATCATTCTTCTCAAGAAACAGGCGGGCTGAGATGCGGATATCCAACATAATCCAGCTTGGCGTGAAGGAACTGCGGGGCCTCGCACGCGATCCGATGCTGCTGATCCTCATCGTTTATGCCTTTACGCTTGCGATCTACACGGCTTCCAAGGCGATGCCCGAAACGCTCAACAATGCGGCCATAGCGATTGTCGATGAAGATCAGTCACCCGTTTCGGCCCGCATCACGACAGCGTTCTATCCGCCATATTTCGTACCTCCGAAACTCATTTCATCTTATGAAATGGATGCCCGGATGGATGAAGGTCTGGACACGTTCGCGCTCAACATCCCGCCGAATTTTCAGCGGGATCTTCTGGCGGGGCGTTCCCCGACGATCCAGCTCAATGTCGACGCGACCCGGATGAGCCAGGCCTTTACCGGGGGCGGATACGTGCAGGCGATTGTGACGAGCGAGGTGAACGAATTTCTCAATCGCTATCGCGGCAGCGCACAAACACCCGTCCAACTCAATCTGAGGGCGAGATTCAATCAGGATTTGAACAAGGGTTGGTTCGGGGCGATCAACAATGTGATTTCGTCGGTGACGATGCTGTCGATCATTCTGACGGGCGCAGCCCTTATTCGAGAGCGCGAACACGGAACCATAGAGCATCTGCTGGTGATGCCGGTAACGCCCGTCGAAATCATGGTCAGCAAAATATGGTCTATGGGGCTGGTCGTGCTGATTGCTTCAGCTTTTGCCTTGGTCGTGGTGGTGCAGGGGCTGCTCGCCGTTCCCATCTATGGATCGGTGTCGTTGTTCCTCGTCGGTGCAGCGCTGCAGCTTTTTGCGACGACCAGTCTTGGTATCTTTCTGGCGACTGCGGCTGGTTCCATGCCGCAGTTCGGAATGCTGCTGATGCTGGTACTTCTGCCATTGCAAGTGCTTTCAGGAGGCACAACCCCTCGTGAAAGCATGCCTGAGATCATCCAGACGATCATGCTGGCTGCGCCGAACACGCATTTCGTCATATTGGCGCAGTCGATCCTGTTTCGTGGTGCAGGGCTAAGCGTCGTGTGGCCGCAGTTTCTGGCCCTTATCGTCATCGGCTCGGTGCTATTCTACTTCGCGCTCCAGCGTTTCCGTGCGTTCATGCGATAAGAAAATTCTTTTGAAAACAGAGGACTGTATCCAATCCTTGCCAATGTGATTCAGTTTTCTCTCCTGGATTGCGCTTCGTCGCAGTTGCGAATCCTTAACCATGTTGCTATCGCAATCACTAGGAAACGGTTCCGCTGTTCAGGCGGATGAAAAGGGAACACGGTGAAGCCATTCGGGCTGATGCCGCGACTGCCCCCGCAACTGTAACCGGAGAGCTATCCTCCACAGCCGTGCAAGCGGTGAAAGCCACTGAAAGCTATCGTGCGATCGGGAAGGCGGCGGAAAAGCGATGACCCGGAAGTCAGGAGACCTGCCGTATCCGGTCACCCATGCATGGATACGGGGTGTGTCCAAGCGCGGCTGTCCGTGGCGGTGACATTGTTGAAATGTTGCCGTCGGGAAGAAGGGCGTATCACGCCACTATCACTTCAACCTGCGGTGAGAGGAAAAGCCGGTCATCGGTCCTCCGATACGGAAGGTTGAGGAAAAAATGCATCTTTTGAAATCATCGGTTCTGTTGGTCTCGGCCAGTGTTCTTGCACTACCGTCTGTGGCGCTTGCGCAAAACCTGCCGGAAAGTGACGGCGTCGTCGTTCTTGATACAATCGTGGTCACGCCATTGCGCCGCGTGTCTTCGCTGCAGCGCTCAACATCATCGGTGACTGTCATCGATTCCGCGGATATCGAGCGGTCGGCCGCTCCCGATCTGCAGTCACTGCTGAAGTCCTATAACGGTATTTCCATCAAGACGAATGGCGGACAGGGCTCTTCGGCTGGTATCTTCATTCGTGGGATGTCCGCCACGCAGACCGTCGTGCTGGTCAATGGCGTGCGCACGGCGTCCGCGACAAGCGGCGCAACGGGATTGGCGAATATTCCCCTGAGCTCAATCGACCGCATTGAGATCGCAAAAGGTCCTCATTCTGCCCAATATGGCGCCGACGCCATGGGTGGGGTGGTCAATATCATCACCAAGCAGGGGGGTGCCTGTGGCGAGCGCTCCTGGTGCGGCAGTCTTTCTACCGGGGCTAGCCATCCATGGGGCGGCTATGTTTCCGGTTCCGTCCAGGGGCGCAGCAAAGATGGCGTGGATTACGCTTTCGGCGCGGCCATCACCGGCACGCAAGGATATGACTTCACCACATCGGATGCGTACGGTCATGAGCCTGATCGCGATGGATTTCTGCAGGGCTCCTTCAACCTTGCGCTGGCGAAGGATTTCGACTGGGGTAGAATTTATGCAGATGGTCTCTTCAGCCGGGGGCGTAACCAGTATGACGCCAAAGCGCCTTCGCCGAACCAGGCTGACAGCACGGCATTTAACGGCAAGATCGGAACGCGGATCGATCATTCGGCGGACTGGTCGTCAACACTGGAATTCAGCACCGGTATCGACAATAGCCGTAACTTCCGCAAGGGCGTGAACGAATCTGACCGGTTTGAAACCAGGCGTTATGGGGTCTTTGGGTCGACCGAGAAGAGCTTTGATACCGGCAACGTTGGTCATACGGTCACCGCTGGCGTGGAAGCCTATCGCGAGGAGATCAACACCACGGTTGCCTATGATGAAACCAGCCGCGACCTGGCTGCCGTGTTTGGTCAATATTCTCTGGAATATGAAGCGTTGCGCGTTGACGGTGGCATTCGCTATGACCACAACAGTCAATTCGGGAACGTCGCCACTTATAACCTTGGCGCAAGCTATGAAATTTTGCCGGATTTGGTGCTGAGGTCTTCTTACGCAACCGGTTTCCGTGCGCCGACATTTAATGATCTTTACTATCCGCTGTCGGGAAATCCTGATTTGAACCCCGAGAAATCGGGTTCTTATGAACTCGGTTTGAATTGGCGGATCAGCGCTCGCACCAGTCTGGATATGGCTTTCTACGATACCAGACTAAAGCAGGGCATCAGCTGGAGAGAAAACGAGCAAACACATCTCTGGTTGCCGGTAAACGTTGACCGAGCCCACATAACCGGTTTTGAAGCGACGCTCGACCACCGCTTCAACGACCAGTGGGGTGCCAAAGGAATGGTGGATTTCAAGCGGCCTATCGATGAAGACACCGGAAACGATCTTCCCTATCGTGAACGTTTCAAGGCAGCGGCTGAGGTCAATTTCACGCCGATTGAAAAGCTCGATCTGACTGCAAGATTGATCTACGGCGGCTCCCGCTACGCGGACGCTGCGAACAACAAGAAACTCGGTGACTATGTGACCGCTGATTTCGTGGCGCTCTATTCCATCGACAAGCAATCGCAACTGAAGTTTTCGGTCGAGAATATATTTGACAAGGACTATCAGTCCAGCGCTGGCTATATTGCGCCAGGACGTACGATCAATGTCGGATTGACCCGGAATTTCTGAGGCTGAACAGAGAATGAAAAGGGCATCCGCAAACTGGATCATTAGCTTCTGCCTCGCGGCGGGGCTGGCCCTTTTCGTTCGAAATCCGGCAGATGCAGCGGATGGTCCAAAGCGGGTTGTTTCCATCAATGTATGTACCGATCAGCTCGCAATACTGTTGGCCAGGGAAGGGCAGCTACAATCGGTTTCCTATCTATCGCAGGACCCGGAATTGTCTGTCATGGCTGCGAAAGCCCGGCAGTTGCCGGCCAACCATGCGCAGGCAGAAGAAGTTTTCCTGATGAAGCCCGACCTTGTGCTGGCAGGAACATTCTCCTCGAGAGCGACGGTTGGGCTATTGCGGAGGCTTGGCGTACGAGTGGAAGAGTTCGCGCCCGCCCGCTCGTTCAGCGATATAGAAGTTCATCTGCGTCGCATGGGCGAGTTGCTCGGAAGACAGGCGGACGCCAGCCGGGAAATCGATAAGATGAAAGCTGCTTTGGCGGCTATCCAGCAGCCTGTCCGTCGCAAGACGGTCGCGCTTTATTACGCCAACAGTTACACATCTGGGCGGGGCACGCTGGTCGATGAAGCAGTTCGCCTTGCCGGACTTGATAATCTGGCCGACAAGGCAGGCGTCAGTGGCTCTGCGCCGCTATCACTGGAAAAACTGGTGCTCGAAAAGCCGGATATTCTGGTGCGCAGTTCCAGAGAACGCGCGCCTGCGCTGGCTTTCGAGAATTTCGAACATCCGGCCTTGCGGGCGCTCGAAAGACAGGCGAGGGCGGTGACGATAGAAGACAATCTGACCGTGTGCGGTGGACCATTCAGTGTCGAAGCCGTGGCAGAACTCGCGGAGGCCGCGCGTGACTGAGCGTAACCGCTTCTATCTTCTGCTGGTCGGGCTGGCCCTTCTCGTGGCTTTGCTTTTCGTTGTTTCGCTGCTGACGGGACCTGCGGCAATCAGCATCCCCGACAGCCTCAAGGCACTTTTCGGCGATGACAGCGAAATGATCGTGCTAGTGATGCGCGAAATCCGTCTGCCCCGGGCATTGCTCGCGCTCCTTATCGGAGCTTCGCTTGGGCTGTCTGGCGCTGCCTTGCAGGGCTATCTGCGCAACCCGCTCGCGGAACCGGGTTTGCTTGGAGTGAGCGCATCCGCGTCGTTCGGAGCAGTTATTGCTATCTATAGCGGCCTGTCGCTTCTGTTTCCGCTGGCCTTGCCGCTGCTTGCGTTGGCGGGGGCTTTTGTGTCGGTGTTTCTCGTCAAGCTTCTGGCGGGGCGGAATGCCGGTACGCTCGCCGTCATTCTGGCAGGTGTCGCGGTGACGAGCCTTGCCGGAGCATTGACGGCGCTGGCGCTCAACCTGTCGCCCAATCCATTTGCAGCAATGGAAATCGTGTTCTGGATGCTCGGATCGCTGGCAGACAGATCAATGACCCATGTCGCTCTTGCCGCACCATTTATTCTCGTCGGCTGGGCGATGCTTCTGGCACTCGGGCGGTCTCTCGACAGCCTGACATTAGGGGCCGACGCTGCCGCCATGATGGGCGTCAATCTGGCTCGTGTGCAGCTTTTTGCAGTGCTGGGTACAGCGGCCTGCGTCGGTGCTTCCACTGCGGTTGCCGGGGCAATCGGTTTCGTAGGACTGGTGGTTCCTCATCTCTTGCGTCCACTTGTGGGTTCGCGTCCATCGCGATTGCTGGTCGCAAGCGGTTTCGGTGGCGCTGCCCTTTTGCTGGCGGCTGACATATTGGTGCGCATCGTCATGCCGGGGCGTGAGCTGAAACTGGGCGTCCTCACGGCAATCATCGGTGCGCCGTTCTTCCTGTGGCTGGTTTTCAAATATCGGAGGCGGCTCGTATGACATCGCTTTCGGTAAAAAATCTTTCCGTTACGCTCGGTGGAAAGGTTGCGCTCAACGATGCAAGTTTTGCTATTCAGGACGGTGAATTCATCGGGTTGATCGGACCCAATGGTGCAGGAAAGACGACATTGTTGCGGGCTATCCTGGGGCTTGCTGCGTCGCGAGGAGAGATTTCACTCGATGGAGACGACTTGCGCCGAATGACGGCTTCGGAAAAAGCGCAAAAGCTTGCCTATTTGCCTCAGGAGCGTGATGTCGCGTGGCCGGTATCAGTGGAGATGCTTGTTTCCTTGGGCCGTTCTGCGTTGAAACCGGTCTTTGCGAGCATGAATGCGCAGGACAAGGCGCTTATCGATACTGCAATGCAGCGCATGGACGTTGCCCAATTCCGGGACAGGTCCGCAATGGAGCTTTCCGGCGGCGAGCGGGCGCGGGTACTGATTGCGCGTGTGCTGGCGCAGGATACGCCGATGATACTCGCTGACGAGCCGGTGGCAGGTCTCGACCCTTCTCATCAACTGGGGTTGATGGAGAGTTTTTCTGAACTTGCGCAGGAGGGGAGAACGGTTGTTGCCTCATTGCATGAGTTGAGCCTTGCGGCACAGCATTGCACGCGCCTGCTTGTGGTGGACAAGGGGAAAATCGTTGGGGACGGGGCGCCAACGGAGGTCCTCACGCCGCAACTATTGCAAGACGTCTATGGCATACATGCGAAAATACTGACAGTCGACGGAGAGTTCATCGTTCATCCTGCTTCACGTACAGGCTAGACATTTTTCCATTGGCGGTCACGAGACGAGGCGTAGATCGTTTCTACAGCCTTCTGGACTTCATAACCCTCGCGAAAATCGGCGTGACCGTTCCGCTGTCCGGCGATAGCAAGCAGGAAGTCGCGGACCTCGATTGTCTTGAGATCATTGAAGCCGATCTGGTGACCGCCCGCGACGCAAAAGGCTCCATAGGGTTCGTGCTCAGGCCCTGCGAATATCTTGCGGAAGCCCTGTTGTCCTTTCTTGTCGGAAAAGAGAAACAGGTCGAGTTCGTTGAAGCGTTCCTGCGAAAAGCATAGCGAGCCTTTCGATCCGGAAATCTCGAAATCATGCTGCATCTTGCGACCGCTGGCGATCCAGCTTGCTTCGAGCGTTCCGGTCGCTCCGTTTTCAAAACGCAGGAAAGCACGCGAAACGTCGTCCACTTCAACGGGTTTCATCCGTGAAGGTTTCAAACTATCCGGACGCTCGCTGATCACTGTGACGGCATCTCCCATGACGGCTGTGATCGGTCCAACGAGATAGCGCGCAGCCGCGATGATATGACTGCCGATGTCGGCCAGTGCTCCGCCTCCGCCCACCGGATCAAGCCTCCAGGTCCAGGGGATACGGGCCTCGGCCATGAAGTCCTCAGCGTGAATGCCGCGAAAATTGCGGATTTCGCCCAGTTCACCGCTTTCGATGATTTCCCTTGCCAGCTTTATCATCGGGTTTTTGAGGTAGTTGAATCCGACTGCAGTCTGAACACTGTTCCGTTCAGCGGCGAGCGCCATTTCGAGGCACTCGGCCGCGGTGGGTGCAAGCGGCTTTTCGCAATAGACGTGTTTGCCTGCTTCAATGGCGGCGAGCGCCATTTCCCTGTGAAACCGGTTTGGCGTAGTGATGTCGATGAGATCGATATCCGGGTTTGAGATTAGTGTACGCCAATCGCCGGTGGCAGTTGCAAAGCCCAGTTGTTTTGCGGCTTTTGTCGCCGTTTCCGCATTCACATCGGCCAATGTGTGAAGCCGCACTTCAATCGGCAAGTCGAACACCCGGTTGACGTTTGCGAGCGCAAGGGCGTGGGTCTTGCCCATGAAACCGGACCCGATCAAACCGACCGTCAGAAGCTCAGTTCTACCAGTCATGGCATTCCTCCCGAAACGATGGTCGAGGTGTTTGGCGCTGCGCAACTCCTTTGCGAAATAAGCATATCGTCGGCAGCTTATGCGATTGACATCAGCTACCAGAAATGGAATTATAATTCCACGATAATTTGTTATGAATGTTTCATTCTATTGAATAAACCCAACCTCTGCATGAGTTGCCGGACAAACGCTTGGAGGAGCGCCGGGATGCCGCAGACGAAGGTAAAGCGTTAACGCAAACCGGCGGGGAGTGCCGGACAAGGGAGGAGTGAACATGCAATCTCTATTGAAGTCGGCCGTAGCCGGGGTGGCCTTGCTGGCTGCTTCTGTCGCAGCCCAGGCAGCTGATATTAATATCGTCGTGGTCAGCCATGGTCAGGCATCCGATCCGTTCTGGTCTGTGGTGAAGAATGGCGTTGCGGAAGCGGCGAAGGATACGGGTGTGAAGGTCGATTACCGCGCACCGGAAACCTTTGACATGGTGCAGATGGCGCAGCTTATCGATGCTGCTATCAACCAGAAACCACAAGGTATCGTGGTTTCCATTCCAGATGCGGATGCGCTTGGACCGTCGATTCAACGTGCTGTCGCAGCCGGTATTCCCGTCATTTCCATGAATTCCGGTTCCGATGCTTCGAAGAAGCTCGGCGCTCTGCTGCATGTCGGTCAGGATGAATTCGATGCCGGTAAGGTTGCCGGTGAAGCATTGAAGAATGCTGGCGGAAAGAAAGGCATTTGCGTCAATCAGGAAGTCGGAAACGTCTCGCTCGATCAGCGTTGTGCAGGCTTCAAAGAGGGCTTTGGTGAGGTGACGGTTCTGCCTACGTCGACAGATCCTGCAGAAAACGAAGCCAAGGTTCGTGCGGCTTTGGCATCCGATGCTGCCGTCGACACGATCCTGACCCTCAATGCGACACTCGCGGGTGAACCAGCTGTGAAGGCTGCTGCCGAGAGCGGTCGCAGCGGTATCCACGTTGCGACGTTCGATATGTCGGCTGGCTTTCTGGAAGCCGTCGAAAAGGGACAGGCGGACTTCGCCATCGACCAGCAGCAGTTCCTGCAAGGCTATCTGCCGGTATCGTTTCTCGCGCTTAACGCGAAGTACGGCTTGATGCCGGGCGGCAATGTTCCATCGGGTCCGAACCTGATCACCAAGGACAAGGCCAAGCAGGTCGTTGAACTTTCGGCCAAGGGCATCCGTTAACCTCGTTTCGACGATCAAACATCAAGCCCGCCCATGACAATGGGCGGGAATGGGTTTCTGCGCCCGGAATGTATCAGGAGAAGATCATGAGTGAGCCACTTCCCCATCAAAGGGCCGGAACGGCACCGCTGTCGAAGGATGAGCGTTTGCAATCGGCCAGCCCGTTGCAGCGGCTCCTGAGCCGGCCGGAATTGGGGGCGGTATCTGGTCTGATCCTTATAACGATATTTTTCGTTTCCGTTGCCAATCCTGCGATGTTCACGGCAGCCGGTATCATGAACTTCATGGCGCCTGCTTCGCAGCTTGGCATTCTGGCCGTCGCCGCGGCGCTTCTCATGATCGGCGGCGAGTTCGATCTCTCCATCGGCTCGATGGTCGCCTTTGCTGGCCTGATCTTCGCCGCTGCCCTCGTCGTGTGGCAGGTGCCACTCGCTGTCGCCATCATCGTCACCCTGCTTTTTGCAGCTTTCGTGGGCGTAGTGAATGCCCAGATAGTTATCCGAACGGGGTTGCCATCCTTTATCGTAACGCTCGCTTTCCTCTTCATTCTGCGTGGTCTGTCGCTGGTTGGGCTGAAATGGGCCACGGGCGGAGCCACCCAATTGCGCGGTGTGAAGGAAGCCGTTGCGGGCAGTTATCTTGCAGGGCTTTTTTCCGGCGATGCCTTTCAGGGAGTTTTTGCCTGGATGGCTGAAAACGACCTGATCGCCAAATTTCCCAATGGGGAGCCGTCGGTAAGAGGCGTCCCTGTCGAAGTTATCTGGTTCATCGCCATTGCGCTTATCGCGACCTATGTGCTGGTGCGCACCCGCTTCGGTAACTGGATTTTCGCGGCAGGCGGTGATGCACTTGCCGCCCGCAATTCCGGTGTTCCGGTGCGCCGCGTCAAGACGACCCTCTTCATGTGCACGGCAATGGCTGCAGCACTGGTGGCTATCCTTACCGTTCTGGATGCTGGCTCAACCGACGCGCGCCGCGGCTTCCAGAAGGAATTCGAGGCGATTATTGCCGCAGTGATTGGGGGCTGTCTGCTGACGGGGGGGTATGGCTCTGCGATCGGGGCATTCTTCGGCGCGATCATATTCGGGATGGTGTTGATCGGGTTGACCTATACCCAGATCGATCAGGACTGGTATCTGGTCTTTCTCGGCGGAATGCTGCTGATCGCGGTGCTCTTCAACAATTTCATTCGCAAGCGTGCGACCGGCGAGCGCTGAGGAGGTTTGCCATGACGACGCCCATCATCGAAGTCCGCAATCTCGTTAAACATTTCGGCCCGGTCATCGCGTTGAACGGCGTCTCGTTAAGCGTCGAACCGGGGCAGGTGCACTGTCTGCTTGGCGACAATGGCGCGGGTAAATCGACCCTGATCAAAACGCTTTCGGGCGTGCATAAGCCGACGAGCGGCGACTTTCTGGTTGAGGGAAAGCCTGTCTTCTTCAACAGTCCGCGTGATGCGCTCGATCATGGCATCGCGACCGTCTATCAGGATCTGGCGATGATCCCGTTGATGTCCGTCATGCGCAATTTTTTTCTTGGGCGCGAACCGACAAAGGGCGTCGGACCTTTCCGCTGGTTCGATGCACAACAGGCCGAAGAGGTAACACGCGAGGAAATGCGCAAGATCGGGATTGACGTTCGTGATCCACAGCAGGCTGTGGGAACGCTTTCCGGCGGCGAGCGCCAGTGTGTGGCGATTGCCCGCGCCGTCTATTTCGGGGCGAAGGTGCTCATCCTTGATGAACCTACCTCGGCGCTGGGCGTGCGCCAGACAGCGATGGTTCTCAAATACATCAATCTGGTGCGCTCGCGGGGGCTGGGCGTCATCTTCATCACCCACAATGTTCGTCATGCCCATGCGGTCGGCGACAAGTTCACGGTTCTCAATCGCGGCGTAACGCTTGGAACGCGAACCAAGAACGATGTGGACATGGACGAACTGCAAAGCCTGATGGCGGGTGGGCAGGAGCTTGCCGATCTGACTGCCGAACTGGGCGGCAGGGTTTGACCGGGATTTTCGGAGTGTAGAATGAACGGACAATTCAGCGGTAAAGTTGCTGTCATAACGGGAAGCACCCAAGGGCTGGGAGCAGCAACGGCGAAACTGTTTGCTGAAAGAGGCGCGAAAGGCTTGGTCATATGCGGGCGCTCGGCTGAGAAGGGGCGGGCACAGGTCGATCAGTTGAAAAAAGCGGGAACAGAAGCCGTTTTCGTTCAGGCCGATCTTGAGAAGGTGGAAGACTGCCGCACGATCATCTCGGAAGCTGATCGTGTGTTTGGACGGCTCGATGTCCTCGTAAACGCTGCTGGTCTGACGGATCGGGGCACCATTCTGGATACCGACCCCGAACTGTTCGACCGTTTGTTTGCGGTGAATATGCGAGCGCCGTTCTTCCTCATTCAGGAAGCGATAAAGCTGTTCCGACGCGACAAGGTTGAGGGAACCATCGTCAATATTTCTTCGATGTCCTCCATGGGTGGCCAGCCATTCATTGCAGCTTACTGTGCTTCCAAGGGGGCGCTCGACACGCTGACCCGCAACGTGGCCTATTCGGTGCTTCGCAACCGCATTCGCATCAATAGCCTGAATATCGGCTGGATGGCATCGGACGGCGAGGATCGCATCCAGCGCGAATTTCACAATGCGGCGGCGAACTGGCTCGATGAAGCGGCCCGGAGCCAGCCTTTCGGAAGGCTGATCGATCCGGCCGAAGTTGCCCGTGCAATAGCTTTCCTGGCCTCGGAAGAATCCGGATTGATGACCGGCGCCATCGTGAATTTCGATCAATCCGTCTGGGGCGCGTATGGTGTATCTCCGCATCCAGATCAGCCGCTTTAGCGGCCGACAGTATCCATATGTTTGAACGAGGGGGATGGAGCCTGCTTCGGCAACTGAAATGGTTCGATAGATATTTCCGTCGAGATTGCGAATATTTGTATGTTGCTTTGTTCGAGTATTGCTTGAGCAAAGCATAAAATATTGTGAGAAAATTTTATATCCCTTCTTGCGCTTGCAATTTCAGGTAGTTAGAGCATCTGTCTGCCTGACCGATTCAGGCTGTGTGTTTCAAGCAGTTGTTTCAGCCGTATTAACGCAATGTCAAAGCCTCCCTTTCGACTGCGAATTCGCTCTAGACAATAAGCTGGCACAGACACCGTTTTAATTTGCGCTGAAAGGACCAGCATCGTGGAGCAGGCAAAGAACGGAACCCGTAAGGGTGGGCGCAAGGCGCTGTGGGCGGCTGTTGCGATAATCGCTATCGCTGCCGCCGGTTTGACCGGATACAAATTCACACTTGAGAAGACCATTACATCGCAGCTTGAAAAGCGTGGCGGCAAGGCATCTTCCGTCGAGGCGGATTTTCTCGGACGTATCCACCTGCGCGACGTGACGTTGCCGCTGAAGGATGGCTCTAACGTTCGTATTGCGTCGGTCGATGGTCGCCCGAAGTTCCTGTTCCTCACGGGGATGCTGAATGCGTCGGGCATCGATACAGAGATCGGAAACTACAAGATTTCCATTCCAAGCGTGGCGATCGAAGACGCCAATTTCGATAGCGCCATGCTGAAGGACACTTTCGGCAATAGCGGTCTCACGCTGCCGGAGCGCGTTGGCCGTTTCTCGGCAAAGCGCCTCACCGCGCAGGAAATCAAGGTCGTCCAGACGGTTGCGAATAACGAACAGAACATTGTCTACAAGGACGTTGCGCTGGAAGATATCAACCTCGGTAAGGTTGCTCGCTATACCGCTGCCAGCACAGATTTCGACTTTACGGTCGAAGTTCCTGACGAAGACGGCGAAAAAGTCACGGACAAAATGACGGGTACCATCGGTGCCGCAGAAGGCAAGGACATCGATGGTGTCTTCCTTGCACGCCTCTATACCGAGAAGGCAGGTCCGGACGACAAGGAGGCCAAGCCGGTCTACGGTCCGTTCTCGGCGAAAAACATCGTCATGAAGACGAAGGATGTGACTTTCCGCTACGATGAAGTTCGCAGCAACGGCTTTTCAGCTCGTATGCCTGCCGTACCATTCACCGAAACTTTGCAAAAGCTGCAAGCTCTCGAAAAGATGGACGAACCTTCCCCGGCAGAAACGCGTGAGCTTATTCTCAAGCTGACTTCCCTGTTCGAAACGATCGGCAAGGGTGATGTCGAGCTGATCGGCATGAAGATCGAGCCTACCGATCCCTCGAAGGGCAAGGGCGGCATCGAACGCATTGCGGTCGCTTTCGACAATCAGAAGATGGACGCGACCATCAAGGGTTTCGGGTTTGCGGAAGGCCCGGATTACATGAAGATGGAAGAAGCTTCCTTGAAGGGCTTCTCCTGGGCGACATCAATCGAAGCGTTGAAAAAGTTTGCGGCGCTGAGCGACGATCAGATTGAGAACTTCCCTTATACGACCATGCTTCCGGAATTCGGCACGCTTCGGATTGTGGGAATCGACGCAGACCTGCCATACGACGAATCTGAAGATGTAGATGCAGGCGAAGAAAACGCGGACGATGCGGATCAGGCTGCAACGGAAGGAACGTCGGTTCCTTCGCTGCCGGAACGCATTCAGTTTGCCATGAAGAGCTACGAAGTCTCTCTCAACAAGCCTTACAACGGCATTCCGACCGACGTGCGCGTGGCTTACGAAGATATGTCGCTCAAAGTCCCGGCACAGGGCGATGACGAATTCTACCAGCAGCTTCGCAAACTTGGTTATGACCGTCTCACCATGTCCTCGAATTTCGAGGCCAACTGGGATGAAGCAAACCAGAATCTGATCATCAAGGACATCTCGGTCAGCGGCAAGGATATGGGGTCCGTGTCCATGTCGGGCTTGATGGGGGGCTTCACCAAGGAGTTCTTCTCAGGTGACAAGGTGATGACACAGGTCGCTTTGCTTGGGCTCAAGGCCAAGCAGGTAAACCTCAAAATCCAGGAAAAGGGTATCATCGCCAAGGGCATCAAAATGTATGCCCAAGAGAACAATATGACCGAAGACGAAGTGCGCAGCACTGTGTCTCTGATAGCTGCAGCCGCTCTACAGGAACTGGCAGCGGATCAGCCGCAGTTGCAGGATGTTGCGGCGGCGTTTTCTACCTTCCTTGCAAAGCCGAATATTTTCGAGCTGGCCGTCAAGGCGAAAGCCGATAGAGGCATTGGCGCCCTTGAAATGGTAGCTGCATCGCAGGATCCGCTCACTTTGCTCGACAAGGTCGATATCGAAGCCAAGACGGAATAATCGGCTATTCAATCGACATAAGCGAAACGCCGGCCTTTGGCCGGCGTTCTTGTAATCAGAGCTTCACCAAAACATTACACAAGGGTCATGCCCTTGAAATACAAGGGTCCTAGTAAGCCTCGGAAATAACGAGGCCAACATGACCAGAAAAAATGTCCTGCTTATCGTCGTTGATCAATGGCGAGCAGATTTTATCCCTCACCTGATGCGGGCGGAGGGGCGCGAACCCTTCCTTAAAACGCCCAATCTTGATCGTCTTTGCCGGGAAGGCTTGACCTTCCGAAATCATGTCACGACGTGCGTGCCGTGTGGCCCGGCAAGGGCAAGCCTGCTAACGGGCCTCTACCTGATGAACCACCGAGCGGTGCAGAACACTGTTCCGCTTGACCAGCGCCATCTGAACCTTGGCAAGGCCCTGCGCGCCATTGGCTACGATCCCGCGCTCATTGGTTACACCACCACGACACCTGATCCGCGCACAACCTCTGCAAGAGATCCGCGTTTCACGGTCCTGGGCGACATCATGGACGGCTTTCGTTCGGTTGGCGCATTCGAGCCCAATATGGATGGGTATTTTGGCTGGGTGGCCCAAAACGGCTTCGAACTGCCAGAGAACCGCGAAGATATCTGGCTGCCGGAAGGTGAACATTCCGTTCCCGGCGCTACCGACAAACCGTCGCGCATTCCGAAGGAATTTTCGGATTCGACATTCTTCACGGAGCGCGCCCTGACATATCTGAAGGGCAGGGACGGCAAGCCTTTCTTCCTGCATCTTGGCTATTATCGCCCGCATCCGCCTTTCGTAGCCTCCGCGCCCTACCATGCGATGTACAAAGCCGAAGATATGCCTGCGCCTACACGTGCGGAGAATCCGGATGCCGAAGCGGCACAGCATCCGCTCATGAAGCACTATATCGATCACATCAGACGCGGTTCGTTCTTCCATGGTGCGGAAGGCTCGGGAGCAACGCTTGATGAGGGCGAAATTCGCCAGATGCGCGCTACCTATTGCGGACTGATCACCGAGATCGATGATTGTCTGGGGAAGGTCTTTGCCTATCTCGATGAAACCGGTCAGTGGGACGACACGCTGATCATCTTCACGAGCGATCATGGCGAACAGCTGGGCGATCATCACCTGCTCGGCAAGATCGGTTACAATGCCGAAAGCTTCCGTATTCCCTTGGTCATAAAGGATGCGGGACAGAACCGGCACGCCGGCCAGATCGAAGAAGGCTTCTCCGAAAGCATCGACGTCATGCCGACCATCCTCGAATGGCTGGGCGGAGAAACGCCTCGCGCCTGCGACGGCCGTTCGCTGTTGCCATTTCTGGCTGAGGGAAAGCCCGCCGACTGGCGCACGGAACTGCATTACGAGTTTGATTTCCGCGATGTCTTCTACGATCAGCCGCAGAACTCGGTCCAGCTTTCCCAGGATGATTGCAGCCTCTGTGTGATCGAGGACGAAAACTACAAGTACGTGCATTTTGCGGCCCTGCCGCCGCTGTTCTTCGATCTGAAGGCAGACCCGCATGAATTCAACAATCTGGCTGGCGATCCTGCTTATGCGGCCCTCGTTCGTGACTATGCCCAGAAGGCATTGTCGTGGCGACTGTCTCATGCCGACCGGACACTCACCCATTACAGATCCAGCCCGCAAGGGCTGACAACGCGCAACCATTGATCTCAGGAGCAACCAATGATCAATCTGACCCGACGCGGGATGCTTGGACTTTCAGCCGGTGCCGCGGGTTCGCTCATCCTGCCGCGCTTTGCCATCGCACAGGCTGACAATCGCACATCAATCACCATTGCGGTGCAAAAGGTGGCGAACAGCAATACGCTCGACGTCCTTCGCGAACAGTCGAATGTCGGCGAACGCGTCTTCTTCTCCAGTATCTGGGAAGCGCTGATCGACCGTGACTGGTTGGGCGGGCTTTCTGCCGTGCCGGGCCTTGCGACCGAATGGACCCGCATTGACGACAAGACCGTCGAATTGAAACTCCGTCAGGGCGTGAAGTTCCACAACGGCGACGAGATGACCGCCGAAGACGTTGCCTTCACCTTCGGCAAGGAACGCATGTTCGGCGACACGCAGCCAGCCGAAGGCAAGACGATTTACGTCACGGAGAAAAATCCGCTCGGTCGCGAAAGCAAGGAACTGCCGCTGGAAGTACCCGCGACTGCCCGCCGTTCCTGGCCGGCCCTGCTGGGTGTGGAAGTGGTCGACAAATATACGGTGCGTTTCAAGAACGGTACGCCGGACGTCACCATGGAAGGCCGCATCTCGCGTTACGGCAGCCAGATCATGAGCCGTCGCGGTTGGGAGGAATCCCCAAGCTATCTCGATTGGGCGCGCAAGCCGATCACCACCGGCCCCTACAAGGTTGTCGAGTTTAAGCCAGACAACATGCTGGTGCTCGAAGCTCATGATGAATATTGGGGTGGACGCCCGCCGCTGAAGCAGATCCGTTTCATCGAAGTGCCGGAAGTAGCCTCTCGCATCAATGGTCTGCTCTCGGGTGAATATCAGTTTGCCTGCGACATTCCGCCGGACCAGATCGAGGGCATCGAAAAGAACGACGCTTTCGAGGTTCAGGGCGGTACGATCCTTAACCATCGTCTGACCGTTTTCGACAAGTTCCATCCGCAGCTTGAAAACCCGCTGGTGCGTCGCGCATTCACCCACGCGATCGATCGTCAGGCGATCGTGGATTCGCTGTGGGCCGGCCGTACGGTCGTTCCGGCAGGGCTTCAGTGGGATTATTATGGCGATATGTTCGTCCAGGGCTGGAATGTTCCGGAATATAACCCTGATCTCGCCAAGCAGCTTCTGAAAGAAGCCGGTTACAAGGGCGATGCAATCCCTTACCGCCTGCTCAACAATTACTACACCAACCAGACCCCGACCGCGCAGATCCTTGTGGAGATGTGGAATCAGGTAGGCCTGAACGTCGAAATCCAGATGAAGGAAAACTGGCAGCAAATCCTGGAAAAGAGCCCGGGACGCGCAGTGCGTGACTGGTCCAATTCTGCGCCGTTCAACGATCCTGTTTCTTCCATCGTCAGCCAGCACGGCCCGAACGGCCAGCAGCAGCAGGTCGGCGAATGGACGAATGAGGAAGCAAACAAGCTTTCCGTCATTCTGGAAACCAGCACGGATCACGCGAAGCGCAAGGAAGCGTTCAAGCGGATGCTGGAAATCTGCGAACGTGAAGACCCAGCCTACACGGTCCTCCATCAGAACGCGACGTTCACGGCCAAGCCGAAGTCATTGAAGTGGAAGGCCGCACCTGCTTTCGCGATGGACTTCCGCAAGAACAACTGGGCTTGAACCATTTGTAGTAGCGAGCCCGGTATGACCGGGCTCGCTTGTCCTTTGGGGCTTCCCGCCCCGCGAATGTGAATGAACCAGAAGGATTGCATGATGCCGCTGGTCGAAATTTCCAATCTTCACGTAGCCTTTGACGGCGTGCCGGTTCTGCATGGTATCGACCTCTCGATTGGGCGTGGCGAAGCTGTGGGGCTTGTCGGGGAATCCGGCTGCGGCAAGTCTGTCACCTGGCTGGCAGCGCTCGGCCTCCTTCCGAAGAAAGCGTCGATCTCCGGCAGTGTTCTCCTCGAAGGAACGGAATTGCTGACCGCCTCCCGCAGCACGCTCGAAAATGTTCGCGGCGGTCGCGTCGCAATGATCTTTCAGGACCCGTCGAGTTCCTTGAACCCGGTTATCCGGGTGGGGCGACAGATAGAGGAAGCCGTGCGGCTACATCGCGGGCTGAGAGGACCTGCGGCCCGGGCAGAGGCGTTGCGATTGATGGAGCTTGTTGGAATTCCCGATGCTCGTCGACGTATTGATAATTATCCGCACGAATTTTCAGGTGGCCAGAACCAGCGTTTGATGATCGCCATGGCGCTCGCGGGCAACCCTGACATCCTTATCGCTGATGAGCCGACGACTGCCCTCGATGCGACGATCCAGGCTCAAATTCTCGATCTGCTGGCTGCCCTGCGCGCGGAAACCGGCATGGCTCTGGTGTTTATCAGCCACGATCTCGGCGCTGTTTCGCAAATATGCGAACGGGTTTCCGTCATGTATGCGGGACGTATTGTCGAGCAGGCCCGGACCGAAGCGCTTTTCGCCGCGCCCCGTCATCCTTATACGCATGGCTTGTTTGGTTCCATTCCGAGCCTTGATGGCGGGCGCAATCGTCTGATCCCCATCGAGGGCACGGTTCCTGAACCCGGCAAGCTTCCGCAAGGTTGCGCATTCTCGCCACGCTGCCTGAGCGCGAGCGACCTCTGCGCGCGAAGTCTTCCACGGCTTGGTGTTCCGCAGGACGACGCCGGTGAGGGGCGCATGGTCGCCTGTTTTCATCCCTATCCGGCAGCGCCGTCTTTACTGCCATCAATGCGCGGTCGTGTTTCAACGCAAGCGAGTACAAAGGCGATAGCACAATGACAGCCGCTCTCATCGAAGCCCGCGACCTTGTCAAAACCTATACGTCACGCAAAGGGCTGTTCGCGCAACCAGTTGCAGTTCGCGCTGTAGATGGGCTTTCCCTGTCGGTAGCTCCGGCGACGACACTCGGAATTGTTGGCGAATCCGGTTCAGGCAAATCCACAACTGGACGCCTGCTTCTCGGTCTGGAAGATCCCAGCGAAGGGGAAGTCACCTTTGAGGGCTCAGCTCTGCCGCGTCAAAAGACGGCGAGCTGGCGCGCTTTACGCGCGCGCATGCAACTCGTTTATCAGGACCCTCTTGCTGCTCTGGACCGGCGGTTGCCTATTGGCCGTCAGATAGCCGAGCCACTGGAAATCCACGGCATCGGGACTCCGGATGAGCAGAAAGCCCGTGTCGCCGAATTGATGCGAGCGGTGGGGCTTCGTCCCGATCAGGCTTCACGCTACCCGCATGAGCTTTCCGGCGGGCAGCGTCAGCGCGTCGTCATCGCGCGGGCCATCGCGTCCAGGCCGCAACTCATTGTCTGCGATGAACCAGTATCAGCGCTGGATGTTTCTATTCAGGCGCAGGTCGTAAACCTTCTGCGGGATTTGCAGGAACGCGAAGGCATTGCGATGGTTTTCATCAGCCATGATCTGAAGGTGGTGCGCAATATATCGGATCGTGTCGCGGTCATGTATCTGGGCCGTATCGTCGAAGAAGCTTCCTCTGACGAAGTTTTTGCCAAGCCGCTTCACCCCTATACGCGGGCACTCGTGTCGAGTGTTCCTGTCGCGGGAACGCCGCTCAGCGATCGCATCATTCTGCAGGGTGAGCCGCCTAATCCTGCTGCGCGGCCCAGTGGCTGTGCCTTTCATCCCCGCTGCCGTTTTGCCGCTCCGCGCTGCAGCAGCGAGGTACCTGAACTCCTCGACATGCCAGCGGGACGCAAAGTCGCCTGCCATTTTGCCGGAACACCGCAGACGGACAATATTCATGCTTAGATTTCTGATGGTTCGCGGATTCCGTGCATTTGTGACCATTCTTCTGGTGGTGACATTTGCCTTTGTAGTGTTGCGCATGTCTGGTGATCCAGCCCAGATCATCATGGGACCAGACGCTCCGCCGGAAGCCATAGCTGCATTCCGGAAGAACTGGGGCCTCGACGATCCCCTCTGGCAGCAATATTTGCGCTATTTCGGAGCCATCGCGCGCGGCGACCTTGGAATTTCGATGCGTGACGGTCAGTCTGCGATCACACTCGTGGCGGAGCGCATCCCTGCCACCCTCCAGCTAACGATACCTGCGTTGCTGATCAAGCTTGGACTTGGCATTCCCGCCGGAATTTATGCGGCGCTGCATCGCAACAGCTTCATTGACCGGGCCGTCATGGCAACGGCTGTCATTGGCTTCACGTTACCGAGTTTCGTACTCGGCCTGCTGCTCGTGCTCGTGTTCTCGGTATCGCTTGGATGGTTGCCTTCGGGCGGACAGGATAGCTGGATGCACGCCATTCTCCCTATCATCACGATGGGACTGGGCGGTGCGGCTATTCTGGCGCGTTTTTCCCGCAGCGCGATGATCGAGATTCTGGGGCAACCATATATTCGCACGGCGAGCGCCAAAGGAGTGTCCTGGCGCAATGTTGTCTGGCGGCACGCACTGCCTAATGCGGCTATTCCGATTGTCACGATCGTTGGGTTTATGGTCGGATCGCTGATTGCAGGCGCTGTGGTGGTAGAGTCGCTCTTTTCCTGGCCGGGAGTGGGCAGATTGCTCGTAGTTTCGGTCGCCAATCGCGATCTCGCAATCGTGCAATGCATCCTGCTTCTTGTGGCCGCGACGATGGTGATCTCCAATTTCGTGGTCGACCTTCTCTATGGTTATCTCGATCCGCGTCTGCGTCAGGCGCAGGGCAAGGCGTGAGGCTGAACCGATGACGGATATGATTGCCAATACCGCCGCTGTATCCACGGAACCGAAAAAGAACCGCAGGCGCATTCCGCTGATGGTCATCATCGGATTTGTCTGGATTGCGGCGATGATCCTGATTGCGGCCACCGCAGATTGGATAAGACCGTACAACATCACAGCCTTCGACCTGAAAAATCGCCTCGCACTGCCCGGGAACGCACAGCACTGGCTGGGAACCGATGAGCTCGGTCGCGACGTGCTTTCGCGCCTTATCGAGTCCATCCGCATTTCGCTGCTCATCGCGTTTGGCGCGACGATCATTTCCGCAGTGTTCGGGACAACGCTCGGTTTCCTTGCAGCCTATTTTCGGGGGGCGGTCGAACAGATTGTGGTCATGCTGGCTGATTTTCAGGCAGCGCTGCCATTCCTCATTCTGTCGCTCGCGGTGCTTGCATTCTTCGGAAGTTCGCTCCTGCTGCTGACCTGCCTGATGGGCTTCTACGGTTGGGAGCGTTATGCCCGTATAGCACGTGGACTGGCCGTTTCTGCCAATGCGCAAGGCTACGCTGCGGCGGTTACGCAGCTCGGCGCTACGCCGTCACGCGTTTATCTCAAGCATATTCTCCCGAATATCGCTTCGACGCTGATCGTCTCGATGACGCTGACCTTCCCGGAGATCATTCTGCTTGAAAGCAGTCTGTCATTCCTTGGTCTCGGCGTGCAGCCGCCAATGACCAGCCTCGGCAATATGGTCGGTTATGGCCGCGAATATCTTACCCGCGCGCCGTGGATCATGCTCGCGCCGTCATTTGTGATCATGTTCACCACGCTGTCGATCAGTTTTGTGGGTGATTGGCTGCGTGACAAGCTGGACCCGACAACCCGATAGGGCCGTCACCTCCGCCAGCACTTGGACCTTGCGATTCTGAAAGCGAGTTGTTTAGTGTGACCTGTTCGAATTTTTATGGGAACTGACTCCTTATGTTGAAGAATATCAATCCATTGCTGACGGGCTCGCTGCTGGAAGTCCTCGCAGATATGGGGCATGGCGACGATCTGGTGATTGTCGATGCCAATTATCCGGCGCAGTCCTCCGGCGTGCACGTGCTCGATTTTCCGGGAATCACTGCGACGGATATGGCTGAGGCCGTGCTGTCGCTGCTGCCTCTAGACGATTTTGTCGACAAGCCAGCGGCTGTCATGCAGGCACCCAATGAAACGCCAGCGATTTTCAAGGAGTTTGAAACCGTCATTGAAAAGGCCGAAGGGCGTAAAATTTCCGTCGATCCAATGGAGAGATTTGCTTTCTATCACCGCGCCCGTGACGCTTTCGCGATCATTCGGACGGGTGAAAAGAGGCTCTACGGAAATATCATCTTCAAGAAGGGCGTCATCCGCTCCTGAACCTGTCGCTGATATCTATGCGAAAATAGCCCGGGCATTGAGCCCGGGCTTTTGTTTGGATTTATTCCTGCGGCTTTTCTGCCTGGCCCTTCATCGGGCCTTTGTGCTCTCCGCCCTTATGGTGCTCCATGCGATGGGGACCCTTATGGTGAGAACCTCTGGCGTGGTGCATTTTCGCTGCGCGCATTTCGCTGCGATCAATCTTGCCGTCCTCGTTCCGATCTAGTGCAGCGAATTCCTTCTTGCGCTGGTTCTCAATTTCCGCAAGCGTGACCTTGCCGTCGCCGTTGATATCGAGACGACGCTCCATGCGGTCAGCCGCTCGGCTCACAATGCGCTTTTGTGCCAGCGCTTCGATTTCGGCTCGAGAGAGTACGCCGTCGCCATCCGTGTCGGCTGCCTTGAGATCGTCCATGCGTGAGAATTTGTCGAGATCAACGGGGCCATGTCTGCCCTTCGTGTCAGTGTTTTGTGCAGCGGTCGTCTCTGTCGCCGGTTTATCAGTATTTGAATTGCTTTTTTCTTGTGCCAATGCGGGTAGGGAAAGCAAAGACGTTGCAATTACAGCGATAAGTGCGGTCTTGGATTTCATGGCTATTTAACTCCATTACTCTTTTACAGGGGCGCCGCTAAATGGCGTGCGAGTAATGTCTGTCATTTTAGATGAACCGCATATGAATGGGCGAATTAATTATCGGTAATGTATCAGGGAGCAATAGAGCGGCCCACGAGAACATTCTTAGGGGAGGAATCCCGAAGCATCGAAGCGTATGCTCCATAAGGAAGAGTCTGGGTTTGTCCAGTCACTCAAGACAATTTATCAGCGGAAGCGTTTGTTTTCTGAAGAGAAAATGGTGGGTGATGTAGGGATCGAACCTACGACCCGCTGATTAAGAGTCAGCTGCTCTACCAACTGAGCTAATCACCCACTCGCTTTGCCGAGGCAGCGGCCCCGGTGAAGTGAGCGGTTCTATAACGGCCTCTTTTCCACCTGTCCAGCCTTCAACTGAAAATTTTCTGAAAAAAATGACAGATGGCGTAGAAAGCCCAGAAATGCGGGATTTTTAAATTTCCGATTTTGCACGCTACCAGTGTCTCTTTGAAATATACTTACTGTGGTTGTGGATTTTCTGCGCGGATTTGAGAATCAAAAAAGAGAAATTCTTGATTTGATTCATTTTTTCCATTGTGGCGTTGTATGGAGAGCTGGCCGACTCCATATTCGGCGTTGCCCAGTATAATATGTGCGGCGGGAGGGTGATCGGGGAGTAGGGATACGCTGCAAATGTCGCAGCCATGTCATCAATTATTGATGCTTGTCTGAGAAGCTACGGCATATAAAAGACTTGATCGGTTGGTAATCATCCTGGACAGGAGGGCACCCGTACCGCCCAAAGTTATGAGAGCAAGGCGATTCATGCACCGGAGTTGCCCTTGTCGAATAAAGGAACGGTTCATATCGTTTCGGAATCCGGTTCGAGGTATTTGAGGACGGAATGGAAAGCATAATAGGCGATCTCGGACAGTTTATTTCCGATCATCGGGCATGGGCTGGGCCTATCGTGGGCATCATCGCCTTTGGCGAATCTCTCGCCATCATAGGAATGTTCATTCCGGCCACACCGATCATGATCGCCATCGGCGGCCTTGTGGGCGCCGGAATCATCGAACCCATTCCCGTCATCATCGGCGCGATCATCGGTGCGGTGATTGGCGATATCATCTCCTATTTCCTTGGCTGGTGGCTGGGCCGTAACATCATCCACAAGTGGCCCCTCAACAAGCACCGGAGCGGTGTGGCGCGTGCGCGCCTTCTTTTCCGCCGTTATGGTTTTTCGGCAGTGTTTCTGGGGCGCTTCTTCGGTCCTATACGCTGCACCGTGCCGATGGTGGCAGGCATGATGTCGATGGACCAGACGCGCTTCCAGACCGCCAATATCCTCTCAGCGCTGGTGTGGGCTCCGGTGATGTTCCTTCCCGGCTGGCTGGCTGGCCGCGGCGCTGGCGTTTTCGCCAGGATGGACGGGGATCACATGTTCTGGTTCGTAATCGGGATCACCATCGCCACGATTATCGTGACCGTCATTGGTGTCCGGTTTTTCAAGGCGCGTCCGCGCCGCGAACGCAAGCGTCGCGTTCATGTGTCACCGGCCGAATAGTAATCTCTTGTGCGGCTGGTTTCCGTCTGCATAATAACGAGCGATATATTCCATATGGCAACCGGTATTCGCTGAGGCTCCGAGCTTCGCATTGCCCGATATAAGGTTCATCGCGCTTTATGCCCGACGACAGTTCTGACGATTCGTCTTCCCGAAGTCCGGATTCCCTAGAGGGACGTTCCGGGCTTCCTGCGCGTTGCACAACTCCCGACAATCTCGCCTGCATGGGGCTGGTCCGCTCAAAGTGGTCCGGCCAGCACCTGTTTGCAGCGTTATTTCCATTCACTGTTTCTGCTGAACTTTAAAGGAGCCGACATATCATGGACTGGTCCATGGACTGGATTGCCGACCCCAATGCCTGGATAGGTTTGGTGACATTGGTGGTACTCGAGATTGTTCTCGGTATCGACAATCTCGTCTTCATCGCCATTCTCGCCGACAAGCTGCCGCCGCATCAACGCAATCGTGCACGGTTGATCGGCCTCAGCCTGGCGCTTTTGATGCGCCTTGTGCTGCTCGCCTCCATTTCATGGATCGTTGCCCTGCGTGAGCCTTTGGTCACGTTGATGGAAATATCCTTCTCGGGACGCGATATCATCATGCTGATTGGCGGTCTCTTCCTGCTTGCAAAAGGCACGATGGAGCTTCACGAGCGTCTGGAAGGGGCCCATGGACCCAAAAATTCCAAGGTCGTGCATGCCGTATTCTGGCAGGTGATCGTTCAGATTGTCGTGCTGGATGCTGTGTTCTCGCTGGATAGCGTCATCACCGCAGTGGGCATGGTTCAGCACCTGCCGGTCATGATGATTGCCGTCGTTATCGCCATCGGCGTGATGATGCTTGCTTCCAAGCCGCTGATGGACTTTGTCAACAAGCATCCCACGGTTGTCATCCTCTGTCTTGGCTTCCTGATGATGATCGGTTTCAGCCTGGTCGTGGAAGGTTTCGGCTACCATATTCCAAAGGGCTATCTCTATGCAGCTATCGGCTTCTCTGTACTGATTGAAGCAGCTAACCAGATGGCGCGACACAATCGCGAGAAGCTGGTCACCACCAATGATCTGCGAGAACGCACGGCAGGCGCGGTCTTGCGTCTGCTCGGGGGCGGGCGCGGTGAAAACCCGCTCTCCGATACGGTTGACGTAATTGCTCAGCAGACGGCGGCCAGCGATGTCTTTCTTCCGGAAGAAAAGGAGATGATCCGCGGTGTGCTAGATCTGGCTGATCGGCCTGTACGCTCCATCATGTCGCCGCGCAATGAGATCGAATGGCTCGACCTTGATGAAGACGAGGCGGAACTTGACGCAGCTATTCGCAAGTTGACGCATTCGCGCGTCGTCGTTGCGCGCCGTCAGGTGGATGAATTCGTCGGTGTGGCTCTGGTCAGAGACCTTCTGCTGGATATAGGTGACAAGAAACCCATAGACTGGGATAAAACCGTGAAGCAGCCGCTGGTCGTGCATGAGAATGCAAACGTGCTTCGCGTCATGGAGCAATTGCGCAACTCTCCTGTTCAGATCGCGGTAGTGGTGGACGAGCATGGCTCATTCGAAGGCGTTGTGACGCCGACCGATGTTCTTGAGGCTATCGCTGGCGAGTTTCCGGATGAAGACGAAGAAGCGGCTGTCGCTCAGTCGGACGGGAAGGGCGGCTATCTCGTTGATGGTTTCACCGATATTCGCCGCTTGAGCGGGCTCTTGGAACGCGATCTGGTGGACGAGGCTGATCGCTACACGACGCTCGCGGGCTATGTCCTCTGGCATCTGGGGCACTTGCCCCTGGGAGGAGAGAGCTTCGCCGCTGACGGGCTGGAGTTCAAGATCGAGTCGATGAATGGCCGCCATATCGGCAAGGTCCGCATTTCGACGCCCGTCGATTACGAGGTGTGATTGGAACAGATTTGCGAGCCAAACGGTTTGGCTCGCAAATTATTTCATGATGTTAACTCCCATAAAATAAGTAGGTTATTGACAAATTCCAGGAAGCCTACAAAATTAACCTGTCGTTCATTGTTGTGGCGAAAGCGCGACAATATCTGAGCGCGAGGTGATGAGGAGGCTTGGCATGAAGCGAATAGTTCAACTGGTCGCTACTAAAATGAAGAATGCGTTCTTGCGTATTCCGACCTTTCTTGAGCAGCCATGGCGCGAAATGAAGCTGAATGCCGAGGAAATTGCAGCCCGCCGCCGCAGTCGGGTCGAGCGTGGCGAGCATAATTTTCTCTGGTGCTGGCAGCATCGCGGTTTCTGGTAAATCCGCGCAAGCGCGTAAAGTTTAGGCAGGAGAGGGAAGGCTCCTGCCTTTTGCATTTCATTTTATGGTTTTGCGCTAGGTGAGAATTATTTTCTCATGCCAGCAAATGGATTGGGTGCAGGTTCCATGAATGACTATGAAAGTAGTTTATATATTTAAATCAATGATTTAGATTGATTTTGTCTCTTCTCTCGTTAGATTTGTTTTCCGAAAACAATCCAGTTTATAGCGCTTCTCGCAAACGGCGCGGTGGGGATGGGTCTAATGAGAAAAATTATTCTATATGCGGCGGTCGCGCTCGGTTTGGGCTCTGCCCCTGTTCATGCGCAGGAGCCAAAGGAAATCCTCAACGTTTCCTATGACATCGCTCGGGAACTCTACGAACAGGTCAACAAGGCCTTCATCGCCGACTGGAAGACCAAGACCGGTGAATATCTGACCGTCAACCAGTCCCATGCCGGCTCGTCGAAGCAGGCGCGTTCTATTCTGGAAGGGCTTGAAGCTGACGTCGTGACCTTCAATCAGGTGACCGACGTGCAGGTCCTCCATGACAAGGGTAACCTGATCCCCGCGGACTGGCAGAAGCGGTTGCCCAACAACTCGTCGCCCTATTATTCCTTCCCTGCGTTCCTTGTACGTGAGGGGAATCCGAAAAACATCAAGAATTGGGATGATCTGGCGCGCGACGATGTCAAGGTGATCTTCCCGAACCCTAAAACATCGGGCAATGCGCGCTACACCTATCTTGCTGCGACCGCTTACGCGAACGAGGCGTTCAAGGGTGATCAGGCAAAGGTGCATGACTTCATTGGGAAGATTTTCAAAAACGTTCCGGTCTTCGACACGGGAGGTCGCGGGGCAACGACAACATTTGCCGAGCGCGGTATTGGCGACGTGCTGGTGACTTTCGAGGCGGAAACGCGCGGCACCGAAAAGGTGCTTGGGCCGGACAAGTACGATGTTGTCGTTCCGGAAGTCAGTTTGCTGGCAGAGTTCCCGGTTACGGTCGTGGATAAGGTGGTGGACAAGCGGGGATCGCGCAAGATCGCCGAAGCTTATCTCGATTACCTCTATTCCCCGGAGGGGCAGGAAATCCTGGCCCAGAACTTCAACCGCGTGCATGACAAGGACGTCATCGCAAAGCACAAGGATATCTACCCTGATGTGCGTCTTGTAACGGTTGAGGATGCTTTCGGTGGCTGGGAGAAGGTGCAGAAGGAACATTTCGCCGAAGGCGGAGTGCTTGATCAGCTTTTCAAAGGCAAATAATAAAGCCAACTGGCGATCCCGGCGGGGTCGCCTCGCATTTTGGAAAATCCAGTGGCGCTTCTAAGCATGAAACGTAATTCGGTGTTGCCGGGGTTCGGGCTGACCCTCGGCTGCACCTTGCTTTATCTGGCTGTGATCGTAGCCTTGCCGCTGTTGGCAATGATCCTGAAAACGGCGAGTCTCGGCTGGAGCGACTTCTGGAATATCGTGACTTCAGAGCGGGCGCTGGCGACTTACAAGATCACCTTGAGCGCCGCTGCAGTGGCGACAGTGTTCAACGGGTTGTTCGGTCTTCTGCTGGCGTGGGTACTGACGCGATATGAATTCCCAGGCAAACGTCTGATCGATGCCGCTGTCGATCTTCCTTTCGCACTGCCAACCGCCATTGCGGGTCTGGCGCTGGTAACACTGTTTGCCCAGAACGGCTGGTTCGGACGGTTTCTTGAACCGATCGGCATAAAGGTCGCTTACGCACCGCTTGGCATCATGATCGCGATGTTCTTCACCAGCATCCCGTTCGTCATCCGCACAGTTCAGCCGGTTCTGGAGGATATGAGTGCTGATGTGGAAGAGGCCGCACGCAGCCTTGGTGCCAGTTCGTGGCAGACATTCTCCCACATTATCTGGCCGACGATCTTTCCGGCATTCCTTGCGGGCTCGTCGCTTTCCTTTGCGCGCAGCCTTGGCGAATTTGGCTCAATTGTCTTCATTTCCGGCAATCTGCCCTTCGAAACCGAAGTGACATCACTGCTCGTTTTCATCCGGTTGGATGAATATGATTATCCAGCCGCGGCAGCCCTTGCATTCGTGATGCTTGTCACGGCTTTTGTCATGCTTCTCGTGACCAATCTCATTCAGGCAAGGCAGCTTCGTTATGCAGAACGCTAGCGCAAGCATGCAGGCGCGAAATTCAGGGCCAACGCGCAGCCTGTTGATCTGGCTCGCGGCCCTGTTGTCGGTCATCTGTATCGGGGCGCCGCTCGCCGTCATCTTCTCCTATGCCTTCAGCAAGGGAGTCGATGTGTTTTTCAGCGAGATATTGAAGCCGGATACATTGCATGCGGTGTGGTTGACCATTCTGACGGCAATTGTGGTCGTGCCGATCAATATGGCTTTTGGCGTCTGTGTTGCATGGCTGGTAACCAAGTTTCGGTTCCCGGGGCGGCGGTTGCTCATTACTTTCTTCGAAATACCGTTTTCCGTGTCACCTATCGTGGCCGGTGTGACCTATCTCTTCCTCTATGGATCGCAGGGTTTGCTGGGGCCGTTCCTGGAGTCCTATGACATCAAGATCATGTTCACGGTCCCGGCGATTTTTCTTGTCAGCCTTTTCGTGACTTCGCCTTTTGTGGCACGTGAGCTGATCCCGCTTATGGAAGTGCAGGGGAGCGATGAAGAAGAAGCGGCCCTGACACTGGGGGCCAACGCCTGGCAGACCTTTTTCTATGTCACCTTGCCCAATATCAAATGGGCGTTGCTTTATGGTGCGGTGCTTTGCAATGCACGTGTGATGGGGGAGTTTGGAGCAACGTCGGTCGTTTCGGGCGCAATTCGCGGCAAAACCAATACGCTGCCCCTGCAGGTGGAGCTGCTGTTCAATGACTATAATGTCGCCGGTGCTTTCGCCGCAGCCTCGACGCTGGCATTGATCGCACTTGTGACGCTTGTCTTGAAGATACTGCTTGAGCGCAGACAAGGTGCCTGAAATGAAGAGCCGCCCATTCGAAAAATGGGCGGCTGGGCGGTCACGCTGCTTGGGAAAGCGTGTTGTTTACAGGTTCTCTGTGAAGAGAGGACGCGAGGATAATCCCCTCCGGCCAGCGGCTGAATCCGCTTGCCACGTTGATGTGACCGGCATGGCCCAAGTCGACAAACCCCGATCCCCACACATGCGAAAGCGCTTCAGCCTTGGCAAAGCTCATATATTCATCGTTACGACTTGCCACGACGATGGAAGGAAAACCCAGTTCATGGCGGGGCAGCGGGGCAAAGCTCTGGAAGCGGCTATCCTTGCGGGCCATGGTCTCGGCGTCGGCCGGTGCAACGAGTAGTGCACCCGCCACATGAGCGGCCGATGGGCGGCTCGCCAGATGTGCGACGAGCGCACAGCCCAGACTATGGGCAACCAGAACTGCGCCGGGATTTTCAGCCAGCTTGGCTTCGAGCGCGTGCATCCAGTCGGATAGAACGGGATAGTGCCAGTCGTCCTGTTCGACGAGCAATGCTGACGGATCGTCATGCAACCATTGGCGCTGCCAGTGGCCTGCTTCCGATCCCTTGTAACCGGGGATGATCAATGTCGCAGGCATGCGTTTTTTCCTCTTGGATAAAGCCTTGGGAGGGCGTTCAATTTCGCAATGTCGACGCTTTGTGAAACTGGTTCCAAGATAGGCGGCGTCGGCCGCTATTTTAAGGAAGATAAATTCAAATAAGGGCAGAGTTTGTGAAAAATATACTCCGCCCCCGGTCCGCTCCTATTTCTGCTGTTTTTCGTTCCAGCGCAGCAGAAATTGGGACTTTTCGAAAACCAGTACCACCATGAGCGACATTGCGAACGGAATAAGCAGGTAGAGCAGGCGGAAGACGATCAGGGCGGCAAGAACATCGGCCTGATCCATGTCGGGTAGACCTGTCAGGAAAACGAGTTCCAGGACACCGAGACCACCGGGAGCGTGCGATATCAGGGCTGCCGAAAACGAGACCAGAAAAATGCCGAGAATAATGAGAAATCCGGGATTACCGGCTTCGGGCAGGGCAAAATAGATGATGCCGGCAGCGCCGATCAGTTCCAGAGGAGCGACGATGAGCTGCTGCACAACCACCGACATGCGCGGATATTCCAGACGGAAGCTGCCGATCTTCAGCGGACGCAGGCGCAACCAACTGCCGAAGACATAAACCAGCACGAATGCCAGCATCAAAAGCGCAATAACGATAGAGACTGTCGGTGTCAGCTCCTCGTTGAAACGCATCAGAATGTGCGGTTCCAGCAGAAGAACGACGCTGGAAGTTATGATGACGCCGAGAATGAACGTGAAGGAGCAGAAAGCGATGAGAACGGCGATTTCACTGCCGGGCATCCCTTGCGAGGAGTAGGCTCGATAGCGCACCACGGCGCCGGAGACGACGGAGGCCCCGATATTGTGCGACAAGGCGTAGGTGGTAAAGGAGCAGAGCGCGATGAACAGCCAGGAGATTTTGCGCTTGAGATGCAGGAGCGCGATACGATCATAGCCTGCAAGCGAACTATAGGCGAGAAGCGCGGAGCCAGCCGCAAGAATCCAATGATGGGTGCGGATGGCATAAAAACTGTCCAGAACATCATCCAGCGAGATGCTGCGAAGCTCTCGATAAAGGAGCCAGACCGAAATTCCAACTGCGCAAATGCCTACGACCGGCCAGATGTAATCCTTTGCTTTCATCAACCGGTCACCACGCCTTCATGCTTCATATCATCCCCTTTTTTGCCCATAATATCCGTTGTTCCGTCCGATATTATCCCCATTATGCCTGTCTGAGGGGCGCCTTCCGAAACGGTGTCGGCGCTTTTCCTCTTGATCTCGGTGCCGATTGCCTTCGCCATGGCGGCTGCAATTTCTTCTTCTCCCAGAATGACAGAATTGGCGCCAAGATCATGCAGATATTGTGCTTCTGCCTTCGAGCAGGCGCGCACGACGATGTTGATTTCCGGGTTGGCAGCTCGAGCCAGCGCTGTCACCCGACCAGCCTCAAAGGCGTTGGGTATCGCGATGACCAGATTTCGAGCAGCTGACGGCTTGGCGGCCTCCAATATTTCCGAATCGGAGGCATTGCCGGTAATCGCCTCAATGGCTTTATCCTTCAAAGATGCGCTGACTTTCGGCGAATCTTCAATCACGAGGAAAGGCGAAGTTTCCGCCTGCAATCCTTCTGCGATCCCCGCACCGATCTGGCCATAGCCAACGACAATCGTGTGTCCGGCCAGCAACGTTTGCGGCAAAGGCTCGGGCTCGGAAATGCTGGGTTCGATATCGCTGTTGTCACCAGCTGTAATTTCGCCCTTGCTCCGCTTCTCGATCCATGGCCGCATCCGCTCCGCCACGATGAACATGACCGGATTGAGGAAAATCGAGAGGATTGCGCCAGCGAGAATGAGGTCGCGCCCCGCCGGAGGGAGTAGATTGAGGCTGACGCCCAATCCCGCAAGAATGAAGGAGAACTCACCGATTTGCGCAAGGCTTGCGGAAATGGTGAGCGCCGTGCTGATCGGGCGACGGAAAGCGCGAACGATGAAGAACGCCGCAACCGATTTTCCGACGAGAATGATGGCGAGCGTTCCCAGTAGTGGAAGCGGATCGCGAACAAGGCTCATCGGATCGAACAGCATGCCGACGGAAATGAAGAACAGCACCGCGAAAGCGTCGCGCAAGGGGAGGGATTCTTCCGCTGCCCGATGGCTGAGCTCGGATTCGCTCATCACCATCCCGGCGAAGAACGCGCCCAGCGCGAAGGAAACGCCAAACAGATGGGCCGCGCCGAAGGCAACCCCCAGTGCTATGGCGAGCACACCGAGCCGAAACAGTTCACGCGAGCCGGTCTGGGCCACGACGTTGAGAAGCCACGGTATGACCTTGCGCCCGACTATGAGCATCAGCGCAACGAAGAGAATAACCTTGGCAATGGTGAGAAGAATGATGCCGCCTATGCCGAGGCCAAGCCATGAAACAATTGGATCGCTTGCTGCCGTGCCTTCAGCGCGGCCGGTGACGCTGGCAATGGCCGGAAGCAATACCAGGGCCATGACCATGGCGAGATCTTCAACGATCAGCCAGCCGACGGCAATGCGCCCGCGCTCGGTATCGATCAGGCGGCGCTCCTGCATGGCGCGGAGCAGGACGACTGTACTGGCGGTTGAAAGGGCCAAGCCGAAAACCAGACCCGCCTGAACATCCCAGCCGAGGGCCAGGCCGAGGCCCGTGCCAAGTGCGGCGGCGGCGGCAATCTGCGCAAGGGCGCCGGGTATCGCGATGGTTTTGACGGAAAGAAGATCCTTAAGCGAAAAATGCAGGCCCACACCGAACATCAGCAGGATGACGCCAATTTCGGCGAGCTGAAGAATGAGGTCCTGATCTGCGACGAAGCCGGGAGTATGGGGACCGGCAATAACACCGGCAAGGAGATAGCCAACGAGGGGCGAGATTTTCAAACGGGTGGCTATCGCACCGAAGATGAAGGCCAGGCATAACCCGATGACGATTGTCGCAATCAAAGGCGTGTCATGGGGCATCAGGTGCCTTCCCCCTCTGGCTTCTCGGTTTTTGCATGTGGATGCCGGGCAAAGACTGAGCCTTGCCCGGCGAATGATTTTATTTCTGCGCTGCAGCGCTGTCTTCGATAGCCTGATGGGCTTCCTTCCGGTGCTGCCACCAGTTGCCCAGCAGAAGCAGAATCGGAGCGGCGATGAAGATCGACGACGACGTTGCGATCACGATACCGAACAGCATCGGCACGGCAAAATTATGAACCGCGCTGCCACCCCAGATGGCCATCGGAACCATACACAGGAATGTCGTCACCGATGTATAAATACAGCGCACGAGCACCTGATTGATACTCATGTCGACGATTTCGCGCAGTGGTTTCGATTTATAAAGGCGCATGTTTTCACGCATGCGGTCATAAACCACGACCTTGTCGTTTACCGAGTAGCCGATGGCGGTCAGAAGCGCTGCGATGGCGGTCAGGTTGAAGTCGAGCTGGAACAGCGCGAAAAAGCCGACCATCTTCGTGGTGTCGAGAACCAGGGTGATGATCGCTCCCATCGCGAAGAACCACTCGAAACGCCACCACAGATAGATGAGCATACCGAGTGCCGAAAGGACAACGGCGATGAAGCCGGAACGGGCCAATTCGCCCGAAACCTTCGGACCGACGACTTCCGTCCGTTCGATCTTCACGCCGGGATCAAGCTCGGTTACGGCCTGGCGCATCTTGTTGACGGCGGCCGTCTGCGCTTCTTCGCCACCATCCTGACGCTGCACACGGATCAGTACGTCATTCGGACTGCCTGCAGACTGCAGTGCTACTTCACCAAGGCCAAGCGCCCCAAGCTTCTCGCGCAATTGTGCCAGATCGGCAGGTTGTGACGTGACGATTTCCGCCTGGATACCGCCCTTGAAATCGATGCCGTAATTGAGACCCGGCTTGAAGAACAGACCAATCGAAAGGATGGACAGGACGATCGAGACGCCGATGCCGACGAAACGGGCGTTCATGAAGCTGATGTTCGTCTTTTCGGGAACGAATTTCAGGAATGGTTCGATGACGAGCACCTTCAGCTTACGCTTGCGTACGTACCAGGCCATGACCATGCGCACCAGCGTTACATCCGTGAACATGGAGATCGCGATACCGAGCATCATGGTGATGGCAAAGCCACGAACCGGACCTGTGCCGAACGTGAAGAGCAGCAAGGTCGAGATCAGCGACGTAACGTTCGCATCCACGATGGTGGAGAAAGCGCTGTGGAAGCCCTTGTCCAGCGCCGCCATGGCTCCGAGGCCCCGGCGCGTTTCTTCACGAATACGTTCGTTGATGAGAATATTGGCGTCGACCGCGATGCCAATACCGAGAATGATACCGGCAATACCGGGCAATGTCAGAGTTGCCCCGATAAGGCTCAGTGCAGAGAAGGTAAGCAAGGTGTGGAGCAGCAGCGCCACGTTCGCAATGGTACCCCAGACGCCATAAAGCAGCTGGATGAAGACCGCGACAAGCACAAAGCCGACGATACCGGTGATCAGGCCCATCTTGATAGCGTCGCCGCCAAGATCCGGACCAACGGTACGTTCTTCGATAACGGTAAGCGGAGCGGGCAGGGCGCCGGCGCGAAGGAGCGCGGAAAGGACAACCGTGTCCTGGACCGTGAAGCTGCCGGAAATCTGGCCCGAACCGCCGGTGATCGGTTCGCGGATGACCGGTGCGCTCAGCACCTTGCCATCGAGCACGATTGCGAACGGGCGATTGACGTTCTTGGTCGTAATGTCCGCGAACTGGCGGGCACCGAGGCTGTCGAAACGGAAGGAGACGATAGGCTCATTGGTGCGCTGGTCGAAGCCCGCACGCGCGTCAGTGAGACGCTCGCCGGAAAGGGCGATCTGATCCTCGATCGGGAACTTGATGTTCGGGTCCTTGGAATCCGGCATGATCGTTACGCCGGGAGGCGGCGGATCGTTCGGATTGGCATCGGCAACCATGTGGAAGCTCATTTTCGCCGTGCTTCCGAGAAGCTGGCGAAGCTGTGCCGGGTCCTGAAGGCCGGGAAGCTGAACGACGATGCGATCCGAACCCACACGCTGGATGGAAGGCTCGGCAACGCCGACTTGGTCAACGCGCTGACGGATGATTTCGAGGCTCTGCTGGAGAGCAGCGTCGAGACGGTAGTTGAAGCCCGCCTCGGTCAGGGTCAGACGCACCTGGTTGTCGGTCGAGGCGACATCGATGTCGTTGATCTCAGTGCCGAAACCGCTGGTGTTGACCTGCGAGATCAAGGTGCGCAGTGCAGTTTCCGCCTTGGAACGCTGATCGGCATCGGGAATGGTGACGACAACGGCATCGCCAACTGCGCGGATGGACTGCGGCTGGATACGCTCGGCGCGCAGCTTGCTGCGGGCATCGTCCAGCAGGGTCCGCAGACGGTCCTTTTTCAGACCAGCGGCATCCACTTCAAGCACGAGATAGGAGCCGCCGCGCAGGTCGAGACCGAGCGTGACCTGACGCTTCGGGAACCAGGACGGCATCGCGTCGAGGTGCTTCTGGGTAAAAAAGTTGGGCAAGGCGATGATAACGCCGATCACAACGATCAGGCTATACAGCGCAACCACCCATTTCGAAGTACGCATGGATTAAGGTTCCGGTTGGTGCGCCCCAATTGCCACTAACTGAGTGGCGGTGCGGGCTTTGTTTATTACGGGCGTTAGGATTGGTAAGGGCCAATCATCAAGAATGGCGTATTATGCGCTTTTCGGAGGCGCACGGGCAGAGCCAAAATGTCTCTGCAAGACCGCGAGACGCGGGAAATTCTGCGCCGCTTCGGCTGATTTCGTCTCTGGCAGTATCACGCCTGCCGAAGCAGCAAGCAGGGCCGCCCCGGTGCCATCGAGATAAGCTGTCTTGATTTTGGCCGCTATGGCTTCGATCAGGATTGCCCGCATGGGCTGGGGTGAAGGAGTGGACTGCTGGCGAACAGGTGTCGCCGGACTGCCTTCGACCTGTCTTGCTACGATCCCGCCGGCATGGATGCGGGCTGCATTCTCATCAATGGACGAAAAATCGACGGCAAAGAGAAAAGCGGTAAAAGACAGAACGCAGGTCAGGAACAGCATGAAGCCATGCCGTTTGTGCTGTTCCGTGTTTGTCATGCCCTTCATCAATTCGCCAAGACTTTCTCTAGAGTCTATCCGTGGAGTCGAGCCAGCTTTTCACACTCATTGCGAATCCTCATTAATCATTTGTGTTCGTGGGAACAAGGAAATACTGGCATCACGGCTTGTCTTATACGGTATCTGTCCGCTTCCTACGCGCGATGAAATCTTGTAAACAGCCACGCCTTGCATCCGTTTTAGGGCGCTTTATGTTGAAACCATGTCTTGTTTAACGGCAGAATTGAATTGGCATATTCATCGACGTTTCGTCTTCTTGCATTTTCTCTTCTGATCGGCGTCCTGTCGCCGGGGAGCCTTGCGCCCGCCATCGCGCAGGACAATAAGCAGCCGACACCGGCCGCGCGCGAAGCCTCACCAGTTGCGGCTCCCCAGAGCAATACAGCCCAGCAAACGCCTGCTGCCGCTGATCAGCAACAAACCCCGATGCCGGTTTCCAGTGTCGTCAAGCAGCAAAGGCCCGTTATCGACGATCTGAAGCAGCAGACGAAACGGATCAGCGATCAGCTTCCGAAAGCGGCTTCAAACGATGAAACGCTCGCCAACCTCAAGCTCCAGCTGGATTCTCTTTCAAAGAAGCTTCTTGATGCCGGTGTTTCATTCCGTCCGCGTCTAAGCGAAATCAACACGCGGCTGGAACAGCTGGGGCCAGCGCCGTCGGGCGATCAACCGCCTGAACCGGCCATCGTCAGCGAAGAACGTGCCCGGCTGACCTCCGAAAAGGCGGAAATCAATGCGATTGTCGGAGAGACGGAAGATACGTCGCTTTCCGTCAACCAGATGTCCGCAAAAATCGGGGATATGCGCCGGGACCTTTTTGCAAGGACGCTTTCCCAGCGCGTGAACATCGACACGACGCTTGGGACTGAGGTTGCCTCAGCGGCGAGCTCTCAAATGGTATCGCTCTGGCGTATCGTCCAGTCGTGGTGGCGCTTTGTAAGTACGTTCAAGCTCAATTCGTTTCTCGCCGCCGCCTTTTTTGCGTTCGTAGCCGCGTTGGTCATCCAGCTGGGTGCGCGGCGCGTTCTGGGAACGCTGTACCAGCGTGATCCAACGGTGGAGTCGCCCTCCTATCTGAGCCGACTGTCGGTGGCCTTCTGGTCTACGGTGATACCATCGGCGGCTGTCGGTGTATTCCTGGCGACCACGTACTTTTTTCTGAATTATTTCAATGTCTTGAGAACCGATATTGCGTCTCTTCTCCAGTCGCTTTTTCTGGTGCTCGGGCTGGTATTCTTCATCCACAGGCTGGCATCCGCCTGCATCAGCTCTGATATGCCGCAATGGCGGCTGGTTCCGGTCGCGCCGCGTCCGGGACGAGTTCTGGGCTGGCTGATAACGGGAACGGCGCTGACAAGCGGGCTCGATTCCTTCTTCGGAACGGTCAATCAGATACTTTCATCGCCGCTGTCGCTGACGATGGCGAAAAGCCTGCTCGCCACCGTAATGGTTGGTGTCCTTATTCTGGCGATTGCTTTCCTGAAGCCCGTTGAGCGCGAAAAGGATGGCATTGTCCGGTCATGGCCACGGGCCTTCAGGACGTTCCTCATCATATTGGGGCTTTTGCCTATTCTGACTGCGGTCTTCGGCTATATAGGCATGGCGCGCTTCATATCGCAGCAGATCGTGGTGACGGGCGCATTCCTGGTGACCATGTATATGGGTTTCCTGACCGGGCGTGCGATTTCCGAGGAGCAGGCTTTTGCATCCAGCCAGATCGGCAGGGCAATGCGGGAGCGCTTTCATTTCGATGACGCGACGCTGGATCAGCTTGGCCTCGCAGCAGGCATCCTGATCAATCTCGTCGTCGCGCTGATCGGTATTCCGCTTGTTCTGATGCAGCTGGGCTTCCAGTGGGCGGAACTGAAAAGCACGTTCTATCAGCTGATGACCGGCTTCCAGATCGGCAATATGTCAATCTCGCTGATGGGGCTGCTGTCAGGCGTGCTGCTGTTTGTGATCGGTTATCTGCTGACGCGATGGTTCCAGAACTGGCTCGACAACAGTGTCATGGCGCGCGGGCGCGTCGATTCCGGCGTACGCAATTCGATCCGCACGGTCATAGGCTATGTCGGTCTCTGTCTGGCGGCCTTGATGGGGATATCGGCAGCCGGGTTCAACATGTCGAACCTCGCCCTTATTGCTGGTGGTCTTTCACTCGGTATCGGTTTTGGCCTGCAGAATATCGTTCAGAACTTCGTTTCCGGTCTCATCCTGCTCGCCGAGCGTCCCTTCAAGGTCGGCGACTGGGTGGAGGCCGGCACGGTCAGTGGTATCGTCAAGAAGATCAGCGTGCGCGCGACGGAAGTCGAAACTTTCCAGAAGCAGTCGATCATCGTGCCCAATTCGACGCTTATCAATGGTAACGTTGGCAACTGGACACATCGCAACAAGCTTGGCCGCATCGATATCAACGTGCAGGCCTCCTATACTGCGGAACCGCGCCGGGTTCATGCATTGCTGCTGGAAATCGTTCGTGGCCATCCATCAATCTTGAAGAATCCGGAGCCTTTCGTCGCTTTTCAAAGCATGAACGATTCACTGATGGTTTTTGATATCTATGCCCATGTAGCCGATATTACATCGACCGGCGGCATCAAGAATGAGCTGCGTTTCCAGATCGTCGAGCGTTTCCATGAAGAAGGACTGCATCTGTCCTCATCTTCGACCGATCTCGTCCTCAGCGTGCCGGAAATCGAAAAACTTTCCGGGTTAATGCAGCAGGAAAGAGAGAATTCGTCTGCGGTCAGGATAAAAAAGGCAAGTGCGGAAAAGCCGGAAGCCAAGGACAAGGACGATGATCGCGCTTGATGAACATTACGTTCAGTTGCAGTTCAGTTTTGTCCGCTTATAAAGGGCTGTCTCAGGGCAATAGGGCTCACGCGACACAGGATATATCGCAGCGGGGATAGAAAGGTCGGGACGATATGAACACAAATCAGCTCAACAGCTTGGGCAAACTTGTTCTTGGTGCAGCAATTGGTTTTGCAGTCTCGGCTGGCGGCGCCTATGCTGCGCAGATATCCAACAATGATAGCGGCCCTCAGACGGTTGTGGTTACGGAAGGCGCTTCCAAGCGCGAAATGATCGTCGCGCCGGGTGAGACGGTGGATTTCTGCGCTTCAGGTTGTTTTGTGACCTTTCCCAATGGGGATCGTGAAGCATTGACCGGCGATGAAAAGATCACGATCAGCGGTGGCAAGGCAACGCTGAAATAGCAATTCCATCCGGTAATAAAAAAGCCGAGGTGACACCCTCGGCTTTTCTTATTAAAAGTGTTCAGCTTCGAGGTTTCAAGTTTTCCGGATCGTAGAGCGGTTTATAACCGATAGAGCGTACTTCGACCGGATAAGTCTCACCGAAATATTCCACGCTCAATTTGCGGCCTTCCTGGCAATAAGCCCAGGGCAGATAGGCAAGAGCAATATTCTTGCCGATGGTTGGGCCATAAGCGACGGATGTGGTGAAAGACCGGCGGCCCAGCTCGTCGACAAGCGTCTCTCCAGTTTCAGGGTCCTGTACTGGCATGATGCCGACCGGATAACGGGCCACGCCGTTCTTATCGAGATTGTCAGTCATCACTAGCGTGCAGAGCATCGCTGGCTGGTGCTCGCGGGCGCGATATTCCAGATGCTTTGCCTTGCCACGGAAGTCAGCTTCCTTGACTTTGGGGCGGGCAAGATCTGCTTCCAGAAGATTGTATTCGGTCAGCAGATCCGCATTTTGCAGGCGCAGGCTCTTTTCCATGCGGCGCGTGTTGGCATAGGTCTCGACACCGACCGCAATCACGCCGGTGGAGCGAAGCGCATCCCAGACGGCGAGGCCGTCTTCGTAACGCATATGCAGTTCCCAACCCTGCTCGCCGACATAGGAGATGCGGAAGGCGGTAACGTCTTTGCCTGCAATCCTGATAGGCTTGATGGCAGCGAACGGGAAGTTTTCCGCATCAAGGCCTTCCGGGTTCTCAACCACCTTTTTCAGGTTTTCACGCGCATTCGGACCCCAGATGCCGATGGTGACGTACTTTTCGGTCACATCGGTGATGGTGACGTCAAAGCCCTTATCTTCGGCTACGCGGCGCATATAGTGGAAGTCACGAGGCCCGGCATCGGCGCCATTGATCATGCGGATACGATCAGCCATGCGGATTGCTGTGAAGTCGGCGCGCACCATGCCTTCGTCATCGAGGAAGTGGGTATAGATACCCTTGCCGATATTGGCATCGCCGCCAATCTTGGCAGCGCAAAGCCACTCCATCAGTTCGACATGGTCGGGGCCTTCGATGTCGTACATGGCGAAGTGGGAGAGATTGATGATGCCGCAGTTTTCGGTGAGTTCGAGATGTTCGGCATTGGAAACGCGCCAGAAATGGCGGTTGTCCCATTCGTTCTCGCGCACCGGTACGCGGTCGCCGTATTTCTCCAGCAGGTGCTCGTTGGCGGCATAGCCATGCGCGCGCTCCCATCCGCCCAGTTCCATGAAATAGCCGCCGAGTTTGACCTCACGTTCGTAGAAGGGCGAGCGGCGGATGTTGCGGCCCTTTGAAAAGGGTTCGCGCGGGTGAACTGCCGGATTATAAACCTTCATCGCGGTTTCCGTGCAGCGGTCCCAGATGAACTGTTCCGTCATCTGGTGCGGATAAAAGCGCGAATAGTCGATAGCGTGATGGTCGATGGATGTGCGGCCGTCGGTCATCCAGTCGGCGATAAGTTTGCCCATGCCGGGGCCGTCCTTGACCCAGATAGCGACGGCATACCACAGGCCGCGCACCTTCTGGCTTTCGCCCATGGAGGGACCGCCATCGGTCGTGACTTGCAGGAAGCCGTTGAAGGAGTGGCTTTCATTGTAGCCAAGTTCGCCCAGAATCGGCGTCAGTTCGATTGCCCGCTCCAGCGGTTCCAGAATCTGGTCCATTTCAAGGTCGCGCTGCGATGGCGAGAGACGCGCTTCATGCTTTTCCAGAAGATCGCGCGGATGGCAGAGGCGCGGGTTCTTTTCTTCGTAATAGCCCCATTCGATCTGTCCGCCTTCGGCGGTCTTTGGATCGCCCGTATCGCGCATATAGGCCGAGTTGCCCTGATCGCGCATGAGCGGCCAGCCGATTTCCTTGCCCGTTCCTTCGAACTCGGTATAGGGACCGAAAAATGTCAGCGGATGATCGATCGGCATGACAGGCAGGTCTTCGCCAACCATTTCGGCAATCAGGCGCCCCCAAAGTCCCGCACAGATGATGACATAATCGGCTTCGATGGTGCCACGATGCGTGACGACGCCCTTGATGCGACCGTTTTCCACGATCAGCGACTGTGCCGGCGTGTTGGCGAAACTCTGCAGCTTGCCCGCAGCCTCAGCCTGGTCGATCAGCTTGCCGGCAACGGTCTGCGAGCGCGGAATAACCAGGCCGGCATCCGGGTCCCATAGGCCGCCTTGAACGAGGCTCTCCTCGATGAGAGGGAACTTTTCCTTTATCTCCGCCGGTTCCATCAACCGCGCGCGGGTGCCGAATGCCTTGCCCGATGCAACCTTGCGCTTGATTTCGTCCATGCGGGCATCGTCGCCCACGCGCGCCACTTCGATACCGCCGACGCGGGCGTAATGCCCCATCTTTTCGTAGAAATCGATGGAATAGAGCGTCGTCCAGCAGGAGAGGAAGTCGTGGCTCGTCGCATAGCAGAAGTCTGACGCATGGGCTGTCGAGCCGATGTCGGTCGGAATGCCGGATTTATCGATGCCGACGATATCATCCCAGCCGCGCTCGATCAGATGATGTGCAACCGAAGCCCCGACGATGCCGCCCAGCCCGACAATCACAACTTTCGCCTTCTTAGGAAACTCTGCCATTTTATGCGACCCTAGTTGGTATTTTCACAAAACCATAGTCGTTGGCTGGCCGCGACATTTGCCTTTATACGACATATTCGCAGCGCCAGACGACTGCATGGCAGCTTCTGGAAATCGCCGAATGGCGGAAAGATGCTGTTCTGTTCGCGACGTGTTCGCCCATCCGAGGCGGCACACAGCACGCCTTATGAAATTGATTCCGAAAAGAACTGTATGGTTTTGATTTTCTTCCGAAAGCCGGGAGGGCCGGGCCATCCCGTTCAAGAGCACGGACCGTTCCCGTTCGATATCGTGCTTAGGCGGCGATGAGCATTTTGCGCTCTGCCCGTTCCTGTTGCGGCGAGCGCCCATAGAGTTCCCGGTAGCATTTGGAAAAATGCGACGCGGATACGAAACCGCAGGCAACTGCAACCTCAACGACCGGCATGGACGACTGCAGCAGCAGGTGCCGTGCCCGATCCAACCGGATTTCGAGGTAATAGCGCGCCGGAGATCGGCCCATTTCCTGGCGGAAAAGTCGTTCAACCTGCCGGCGGGACAGGCCGATCGTATGGGCGACATTGATCAGCGCCTGCGGTTCCGAAAGGTTGGCTTCCATCATCTCGATAATGGTCAGTACCTTCGAATTCTGAATGCCGAGGCGCGCGCGGAGTGGCAGGCGCTGGCGATCCTGCGGGCTGCGAACACGATCGGTGAGGGCCTGCTCGCAAATCTTGTTGACCAGGTTCGCGTCGAAATCGTCGCCAATCAGTTTCAGCATCATATCGAGAGAAGCTGTTCCACCGGCGCAGGTGTAGAGGTTGCTATCCACTTCAAAAAGATCGGCATAGACTTCCGCCTTGGGGAAAGCCTCCGAAAAACCCGGAAGATTTTCCCAGTGAATTGCGCAGCGCTTTCCGGATAGAAGTCCGGCTGCCGCCAGTATGTGGGCGCCGGTACAAAGCCCGCCGACGGCAACGCCGCGATTATACTCCTCGCGCAGCCACGCAAAGACTGATTTGTTCCTGAATTCTTCTACGTAGACGCCCGAACAGACGAACACCATCGATGGACGCTGTTCGCGCTGTAGAAAGCGCCGCTCGTCTTCCAGCGATGCGTTGACAGCGCATTCCACGCCATTGGAGGCCGTCACCGGCTTTCCGTCGACAGATGTCAGCCGCCAACGATAGGCGTCATAGCCCAGCATTCGATTTGCAATGCGCAATGGCTCGATGGCCGTTGCGAAAGCAATCATCGAAAAATTTGGAACAAGAAAAAAGACAATAGACCGCTTAACCGATGAAGCCTGGATCATGCCCGATCGTTCCCATTCTCGAAGGCTTTAGCCGCGGTTCCCGACGCAGTTGAGGCCTTGTGTCTCCGTCACGACTCCGGGTCATTTTGGGCCCGGTTTCTATCCGGTCGCTTTCAGACCGGCGATCTTGTCGCGCATACCCGGATTCACAGGGGGCAGGTGATGGCGCAAACAAGATAGTGTTCTATTGAGACACAGAACGGGTAGGTTGCAAAGTGCGGCTAAATGCCTGCCGCGAAAAGGTATTTCAATGTCGGGAAATTGAGGGCGGGCCGCATGGTCGCCCTCAATCGATTTCAGTTTTTGCGCGGGAACTCGGCCGGATTTCGCGGGGTGCCGACCAGCCGGTCATCCACGTTGGGCCAGCCAATATCGTGCAGTATGTGTTCAGGCAATGATTCCAGCACCCGGCGGCTGCGCTTCACGCGTCCCTCGTAAGCCCAGATTTGCAGCTGCTGCCGTACTCTGGAGTGAAGTTCCAGAAGCCATGACGGCGCATTTGTGACGGTCCAAGTTGGCAGGAAGCGAATTGTCGCCGCCTTGCCATGGGAAGCGGTTTGGCATTGAACGGTCATTTTCTCTCTCCTCGTTCAGAAAGTCCGGTTGATGCGTTCGCTGCAGCTCGCCTTGTTGATGCTCTGAATATGTATTCCGCTTGACGTTCAATCAAACGAAATATAGAAAGGCTTAAGATCAGAAAATTTGAACAAAGTGCTAGAAACGGAGTCCGTCATGACAGCGCCCGTTCAACATCCTCTTCCGATGCTCGATATTGATGTGTTGCGCACATTTGTGGCGATTGCCGATACCGGAAGCTTTTCTTCGGCGGCGAACGCGGTGTTCCGCACGCCGTCTGCTGTTTCGATGCAGATCAAGAAACTGGAAGAACAGCTGGGGGTAGCGGTTTTCGACCGTGACGCGCGTTCGGTCACGTTGACCAGCGATGGTGAGATTCTGCTCGGCTATGCGCGGCGCCTTCTGGCTCTCAATCGCGAAGCGGTATCGAAATTCGTTGCGCCCACGGTGACCGGCGTGGTCCGGCTGGGCTCACCGGACGATATTGGCGAATGTGTCCTGCCCCTCGTGTTGAAGCGTTTTTCTGAAAGCCATCCGGGGGTAACGGTCGATGTGGTGATCGACCAAAGCAGCAACCTCCGCAAGCGGCTGGATGAGCGCCGACTGGATGTGACGCTGATCAACATTTCCCACACGGTGCCCAACAAAGGCGATGTGGAAGTTCTGCTGGACGAGGAACTGGTATGGGCTGGCGCCAAGTGTGGTACGGCTTATCGCCGGGACCCTTTGCCGCTCTCCATATGGGAAGAGGGCTGCGCCTGGCGGGGCAATGCGCTCGAAGCGCTTGAAAGCAGCGGGCGTCCTTATCGGATCGCTTATATGAGTTCACACTCGACCGGGCAGCGGGCCGCGATTATGGCCGATCTTGCCATCGCGCCTTTCGGTAAAACGCTGTTGAGTGAGGGAATCGTTGCTTTGGGGCCTGAGCACGGCCTGCCTGCTCTCGGTCGCTATCAGCTTGGCATGGTTGTGAAACCGGAAGCCGGTCCGCATATTCAGGTTGTCGCCGACCATTTGCGAAGTGTTTTCGAAGGTTATCGTCGCTCCGGGCGGTTCGAGACCTTCCGTGCATGCTGATGAAGATCACAGTTTATTGGGATAGGACTAAAGCATTCTCTTGCCAGTGAAAAACGCTGCGCTAGATTTCTTGTATGACAGCCGAGTGAATCGGCTTCACCGCCAGCTGCCGAGCAGGGGCTTGTAAGCGGCGGGAGGCATAACTGGTTTGAATAGGCTTGGAACCCTAGGCGTCTGCTCCTTAAAGGGCAGAAACGCGCATCCCATTGGAGAGACTGTCATGAAGCTGACCCGACTTGTCCCATTAGCTATCGTTCTCTGCGCATTTACGCTCGCCTCCTGCGCAAACACGGTTCGAGGCGTTGGCCGCGATGTAAAGAGTACCGCACATGCGGTCCAGGATACCGTAGAATAAAGAACAAATGGCCCGGGGAGACCCGGGCCATTTCGCTACGGCACCAGGAAATAGCTGACCGTCATATGCTTGTCGGGCCGGGTTTTGTATACAACTTCCGTGGTTACGATGCTTTCATGAGGCACGGCTATATTTGCGTTCTGCAACAAGGAGGCAATGCGCTCATTGGGTTCAGCCCCACCAAACCACATCACGAGGACAGGAGGCGTCAAGTGCGCTCTGGTATCCGGTGTTTCTGGGTGCACTACTCGTAAGGTAGAATCAAACAATCTGAAATTGCCCGGTATCTGGGCATTGTCCGTCAGGATCGTCTTGAATGGCCCCTTCGCCTGCACTTCCTCATAAAGATGTCGATAGTTGAGTTGGCCGTAAGGCGGTGAGCCGGAGCCGTAGGTCAGATTGTAGCTCAACACCGGCGGAACAATCAGCGCGGCAACAGCGCTGACGACGGCATAGTCGATCAAAGGCCGATCTCCGATCCGATAACGCCCCATAAGGCTAGCCATCAGTGCAGGAGTCAGAAACAGCACTGGCTGCAGCCAGCGGTCTTTCACGTTATTCGCACCGGTCGCCACAACACCCACAAGCACAATAACCAGCCCGACCAAGATGAGGAGACGGAGAAATTTTTCGCCAGTGGTCAGCGGGGTTGCGGGTGCGGTACGTTTCTTCCAGTGAATAAGCGCGATAATGCCAGCAATCGCGATCGCAAGGATCGAGAATAGAAATGCCGCTTCAATGAGGCTTTCGACGCCCATCAGCCTGTCGAAGAGCAGATTGCCGGAAGCGCCGATCTCAAACTTGCTCGCACGCGCCATGACACTCGATTTGTGCGCCAGCATCCAGGTCGCGGTCGGCCCGAAGCAGATCGCGAATGCCAGAACCGTTACGAGACTAAGCTTGGAGAGCAGTATCCGGCGATATTCGGGCATGAGAAGGCCCGTCACAATCAGCATGATCAGGAAAAAGGACGCGTTGAACTTGCCGAGAAGTGCTGCAGCCATCGCGGCGCCAAGAGCGGCAGCAGATCCCGCGTGACGCGCCCTCATATGCCAGGCAAAGGCCAGTAATGCCCAGCCACAACCGGCGGTACCTGCAACTGAATGCGTCAATGCGCGCTGCGATTCCCAGCCAATTTGCGGAATGAGGAACAATCCGAGCATGCTGGCCGACGCGACCATGCGCGAAAAACCGAACAACTTCATCGCGCCGTAAACGCTTAGGAACAGGCTTGCGAGAAGGCTGAACTTGACGATCTGCAGCGTGAGCATCGAGGTGCCGAGCAATGACGCCGCGAGATTGGTAATCCATGTATAGAGAGGGGGTTGCGACCCGCCATAGCCCCAGTCCAGATAGCCGATATTCGCCAATTGTTCAGCGTCATCGAGACCGGCGCCGTTCGAAACAACAGTGACAAGAATGGCCTGGAACGCAAAATAGCACAGCACGAAAATGACAGCCACGGGCAGGCCGAAGAGCTTCCTGTCTGCGCTGGAAACAGCGGTGGCTGATCGTTGTGCGGTCAAACTCATTGCCCCGAATAAAATATGGCCTGTGCAGGCGCGCCATGGGAGGCACACTGCATTTCACAGGATTATGTCCGGATTTCAATCGGACGGCTCAAAAGCTTTGTAACAAAGGCGTGTAATTAGGCAATCACGTGGGGGCAAGAGGTCCAGGCTCAAGACCCAACAATTTAATGGAGACCAGCAATGGAAATGACAAAAGCTGCGAGCCTCACACCAATTCCGTCAAATTAACAGTTCCTGAGCCTAGTGCTGATACGGCAATATTGCAGGCTAGGAACGGCAAAAACCGCGCTGCCAAAGGTGCACGGTTTTGCCAATTACGCATGGCATCTCCGCCGAACAATACACTGGCGGGATATACTGAGCTCCGGTACGCAGTACCAGATCCGGAGCGTCGAGCCGGTGTGAACCGCCTCTTGCTCCTTTCTAGCTCAACATCGTTACCGTACGGTTATCAGACACTTAAGCAAATCTAAACAATGCAAGTTTTTTGCATGGGGATTTGTTTACCTTGCTCCAGATTTGGCGCGCAGATAATTGATGATGCCTGAAAAGTCTTCGCCGCCGTGGCCCTCGCTGTCGAAGAGACCGTAGAGTTCCTGCGCATGCGCTCCAAGCGGCGTTTCAGCGCCAGCGCTTTGAGCGGCTTCCTGAGAGAGTTTGAGGTCTTTCAGCATCAGGGCTGCGGCAAAGCCGGGTTTATAGTCCCGATTGGCAGGCGACGTAGGAACGGGGCCGGGAACAGGACAATAGGTCGTCAGCGACCAGCATTGCCCCGATGAAGTCGAAGCCACGTCGAAGAGGGCCTGATGTGAAAGTCCCAGCTTTTCCGCCAGAACAAAGGCTTCGCTGACACCGATCATCGATATGCCGAGTATCATGTTATTGCATATCTTTGCGGCCTGTCCCGCGCCATCGCCACCACAATGCACGATTTTTCCGGCCATGGGCTGCAGGATCGGTTCGCCGCGCTTGAACGCCTCGTCGCTACCGCCAGCCATGAAAGTCAATGTGCCTGCGGAAGCGCCCCCGGTGCCGCCGGAAACCGGCGCATCGATGGAAAGATGTCCGTGGCTTGCGGCCAGTTCATGTGCCTTGCGCGCCGAATCCACATCGATTGTCGAACAGTCGATGAAAAGTGAATCTTTGCGTGCCGTTGGTGCAATGTCTTCATAGACGGCGAGAACATGCTTTCCCGCCGGCAGCATGGTGATCACCACGTCCACGTCAGCAACTGCGTCCTGCGCGCTCGAAGCGACCGAGAGACCATTTGTCCTTGCTTCATCAAGATGTTGGGGCAAAAGGTCGAAACCGCGCACGGTGTGACCGGCTTTCACGAGGTTTGCGGCCATTGGCCCGCCCATATTGCCAAGGCCTATAAATGCTATTTTGGCCATAATGAACTCCTCCCTTGGCGATTATTTATTCAGTCAGCGCCCAATCATCTGGCGTGCAATGATGACGCGCATGATTTCGTTCGTGCCTTCGAGAATCTGGTGCACGCGCAAATCACGGACAAGCTTTTCGATCCCGTATTCATGAAGATAGCCGTAGCCGCCGAAAAGCTGGAGCGCTTCGTTTGCTACATCAAACCCCGTGTCCGTGACGAAGCGTTTGGCCATCGCGGACCATTTTCCTGCGTCATGGGTTTTACGATCAAGCTTGCTGGCTGCGGTATATAGAAGAAGACGCGAGGCCGAGAGTTCGGTTTCCATGTCGGCCAGACGGAATTGCAGCGCCTGAAACCTGTCGATCGTCTGGCCGAATGCCTTGCGCTGGCTGCAATATTCCAGCGACTTGTCGAGCGCTGACTGTGCGCCACCGAGCGAGCAGGCAGCGATGTTGAGCCGCCCCCCATCAAGCCCTGCCATTGCGATGCGGAAACCGGTTCCTTCCTCACCTAGAAGATTTTCAACCGGAACGCGGCAATTATCGAAAATGACGGTTCTCGTCGGCTGCGCATTCCAACCCATTTTGAATTCATTGGCGCCGAAAGAAAGGCCGGGTGCATCTTTTGGCACAACGATGGTGGAAATTCCCTTGGGACCGTCCTCGCCGGTACGCACCATTGTCACATAGATATCTGTTGCGCCAGCACCAGAAATGAACTGCTTGGAGCCGTTGAGAATATAATGGTCACCATCGCGCGTGGCGCGTGTTCTGAGCGCTGCAGCATCCGAACCTGATCCGGGCTCTGTCAGGCAATAGCTCGCAAGCGATTCCATCGACGTGAGCTTCGGCAGAAAGCGTTGCCGCTGTTCTTCGTTTCCGAAAGTGTCGATCATCCATGCGGCCATGTTGTGGATGGAGACGAAGGCCGAAAATGATGGGCATGCGGTTGCCAGCGCTTCGAAAATGAGCACAGCGTCGAGCCGTTTCAACGCCGAGCCACCCACATCTTCACGCACATAAATGCCGCCCATCCCGAGCGGTCCCGTCTCTTGCAATACATCGACGGGGAACTGCTTGTCACGATCCCACTGCAATGCATGCGGCGCGACACGATCACTGGCGAAGGCTCGTGCCATATCCTGAATGGCAAGCTGATCTTCGTTCAGTTCGAACTGATTCTGGTCGGCAGCATCCATGGTTTCCTCCCTGTAGCACCGTACCCCTCCGCCGAACTAGATCATAACCGGATGAGGCTGCCAACGCTCCATTGGAATAATGTTGCTCACATTTGTAATAAACTGATGCGCATTTTTGCATAGAAGGTGGCCGAACGGCATGCCGTTGCCACCGCCTCGAGTTTGAGCTACGCACCTTTCCATGGCACGCGCAATCATGTTTCAAGGTACGGGTTCGGACGTCGGCAAAAGTGTTCTCGTTGCCGGATTATGCCGCGTTGCACGCAATCGCGGGCTCAAAGTCAGACCCTTCAAGCCGCAGAACATGTCCAACAATGCTGCAGTCAGCGATGATGGCGGAGAAATCGGCAGGGCGCAGTGGCTGCAGGCTCTGGCTTGCGGAGTACCGTCGTCCGTCCACATGAACCCGGTGCTCCTGAAGCCGCAGACCGACATGGGTAGCCAGGTTGTCGTGCAGGGGCAGGTGCGAGGCGAGGCGCGCGGGCGCTATTATCAGGAATTGAAACCGCAGCTCATGGCAGCGGTGATGGAATCATTCGCCCATGTCAGCGAAGGCGCAGACCTTGTGCTGGTGGAGGGGGCAGGATCGCCCGCCGAGATCAATCTGCGAGCTGGTGATATCGCCAATATGGGATTCGCTACGCAGGCCGATGTTCCGGTCGTTCTCGTCGGCGATATAGACAGGGGCGGAGTGATCGCTTCCCTTGTCGGGACGCACACAATTCTTTCCGAACAGGATCGCGCGATGGTTCGCGGGTTCCTGATAAACAAGTTCCGGGGCGATATTTCGCTTTTTGATGACGGGCTGGCCGCGATTACCCGGTTTACCGGCTGGCATTCATTTGGGGTGGTGCCTTGGCTGAAAGCAGTGTCGCGATTGCCAGCGGAGGACTCGGTCGTTCTTGAACGTGCTGTGGCTGGGTACAAGAGGGCGCTTGTGGTCGCGGTGCCGGTGTTGCCGCGCATCGCGAATTTTGATGACCTCGATCCGCTGAAAGCTGAGCCGGATGTGGAAGTAGTCATGGTGCCGCCCGGTTCGAGCATTCCCGGCGAGGCGGGTCTCGTCATTCTGCCCGGAACCAAATCTACGATAGCCGATCTGATGGCGCTTCGGGACAATGGCTGGGACCGGCAGTTGTCCGCCCATGTGAGACGGGGCGGTCACGTGCTTGGTATCTGTGGTGGATTTCAGATGCTTGGTCGCCACATCAGCGATCCTGCTGGTATCGAAGGGCGTGTGCGCGACATTGAGGGCCTCGGATTTCTCGATATAGAAACGTTGATGGCGCCTGAAAAAGTGGTCCGCAATGTGCAGGCGACTTCTTGTCTGCACAATGTACCGCTGGAGGGCTACGAAATCCATATCGGTCGCACGACCGGACCGGATATGGCGCGGCCTTTCGCCCGGTTAGCTGAGCATCACGATGGCGCGATATCGCCGGATGGCCGGATCATGGGAACCTATCTCCATGGTGTTTTCAATGCGGACGAATTTCGGCGAAAATTTCTGGAGAGTCTTGGTGTGCGAAGCAGTTCGGTAAACTATCGCGTTGGCGTCGAAGATGCATTGAACGAGCTGGCCGAAGGACTGGAAGGATGTCTCAATATCGAGGCTTTGTTTAATTTGAAATGAGATTGCAGATATTCTGCCGCGATTGACGCCGGTGGGGCGAAAGCATAATGTCAAACCATGCAACAGGTTTTTGTCGGGACGAATCCCGGCGATACCAAAAAGGGAATGCGACGGACGGACCCAATCCGGGCGTTTTTATCGCAGCCGACCCCGCGACTGTAGAGCGGAGAGGGATGAGGCAAGCCGGGCAACCGGTAACCACTGGAGGCAGAAGGACCTCTGGGAAGGTAGCCTTAATCCCCGCGACCCGTGAGCCAGGAGACCTGCCTGTTGCGTGAGGGCATTGAGCCCGCACCCCATGGGAGGTTTTTCCCTGCTGCCTGCACGGAGGTTGTCATGGCTGCACGTACTCAGAATTCTGTTTCCGGCACACTCGCAATGCCGCTCGCTGCCCGTCTGGGCACGGCTGTTGTTTCGCTGCTTCTTGGCGCGTTCCTGATTTACGGCGTAGGGCTTGCCCATTCCGATACGCTGCACGATTCGGCACACGACACGCGCCATTCCTATGGTTTTCCCTGCCACTGAGCAGTCGAATAGCTGTCAGAATTGAAGTTGAGCAAAGCTTGATGGTGGACGGCCATCGGCGCGGAATTGCTATTGGAGACAGAAATGTTGATCCGTTATTTGTTGGCGACGCTCGCCGCCGGTCTTCTGGCCGGGTTGCTGGTCACGCCTGCCATGTATCTGAAGACAGTGCCTTTGATCCTGCAGGCTGAAACGTTCGAAGGAGCTGGTGGTGGCCATAGCCACGGCGAGGCCGAGGCCGCACCGCATGATCATGGCGCTGTTACTGCAGACGCCGAAGAGGAAGGTGCCGAACTGCCGTTCGGACGATTGGGTAACACGATCCTTGCCAATCTTGTTGCCGGGGCTGGCTTTGCCCTGCTGCTTGGTGGCGTGGCGTTGCTGCTCGGACGTCGTATTACCGTGCAGAATGGCATTTATTGGGGCGTTGCAGGTTTCTTCGCGGTGGCATTTCTGCCTGCGTTGGGGCTCTCGCCGGAGTTGCCGGCAATGCCTGCGGCCGATCTGGCAGAGCGGCAGCTATGGTGGATTGCTGCCGTGGTGCTGAGCGGTCTCGGTATATATCTCGTCGTGTTGCGTCAGGAAATTTGGGCGAAAATCCTGGGGCTGGTTCTGATCGCTGCGCCACAGCTCTATGGAGCACCGCATCCGGAAGATATCTCGTCTCCCGTTCCCGCGCTGCTTGCGTCGCAATACGCGGTGGCATCGCTGGCGACCAACCTGTTCATGTGGGCGGTGATCGGCCTCGCGCTCGGCTGGTTCATCCAGCATTATGCATCGTCCGAGATTGAGGGCTGACAAAAATGGCTTCGCCGGGAAAATCGGTTCTGGTCCTTGGCGGAGCCCGTTCGGGCAAGTCTTCCTATGCCGAGAAAATGGCGCAGTCCTCGGGGTTGCAGCCGCTCTATCTTGCAACAGGGCGCGCCTTCGACGGCGAAATGGAAAACCGCATTGCCATTCATCGGAACCGACGTGGATCCGACTGGCAGACAGTAGAAGAGCCGCTCGATCTCGTCGGTGCACTCACGCTGCATGTTGCCGTTGATCGATTCGTGCTGGTCGACTGCCTCACCCTGTGGCTGACCAATCTGATGATGGCCGAGCGCGACATAGCGGCAGAGACAGCAGGACTTGTCGCCATGCTGCCGAACCTCGCGGGGCCTGTGGTTTTTGTTTCGAACGAAGTTGGGTTTGGAATCGTGCCGGAAAATCGCATGGCACGGGAATTTCGCGACCACGCAGGCTTTCTGCATCAGGCAGTGGCCGCGGTTGCGGATGAAGTTTATTTGATAGCGGCAGGGTTGCCGCTGAAGATGAAGGGATAAATCAATGCAGGGACAGAAAATTCCCGCAACCGTTATCACGGGTTTTCTTGGATCGGGCAAAACGACGATGATCCGCAACCTGCTGGAAAACGCCAACGGAAAACGCATTGCATTGATCATCAATGAGTTCGGTGATCTCGGGGTCGATGGCGGTATTCTGAAAGGCTGCGGTATCGAGACCTGTCGCGAGGAAGATGTGATCGAGCTCAATAATGGCTGCATCTGCTGCACTGTTGCCGATGATTTCATCCCGACCATGACCAAGCTTCTGGATCGCCCTGATCGCCCCGATCATATCGTGATCGAAACCTCCGGCCTTGCCTTGCCGCAGCCGCTGGTTGCGGCTTTCAACTGGCCGGAGATCAAGACGCAGGTGACGGTCGATGGCGTGGTGACGGTGATCGACGCCGCAGCTGTTGCCGAAGGTCGTTTCGCTGATGACCACGACAAGGTTGATGCGCAGCGGGCAGCGGACGAATCCCTTGATCATGAAAGCCCCTTGGAGGAACTTTTTGAGGATCAGATTCATGCAGCCGACCTTATCGTTCTCAACAAGGCCGATCTGATCGATTCATCAAGACTGGAAAGCGTCAAGGCGGATGTCGCCGAGCGTTCGCCGCGCCGCGTGAATATGGTTCCTGCGAGCTTCGGCAAGCTGGGCGCCGATGTTCTGCTCGGTCTTGGTGTCGGCACTGAAGACGATATCGCCAACCGCAAGTCTCACCATGAAATCCATCATGCAGATGGACACGAGCACGATCACGACGAATTCGAGAGTTTTGTGGTTGAAGCGGGTTCTGTCGCCGATCCCAAGCTATTTGCGGATAAGCTGAAAGCGGTTATCGCGGAACATGACATTCTTCGTCTGAAGGGCTTTGTCGATGTGCCTGGCAAACCGATGCGTCTGGTTGTGCAAGCAGTCGGCCCGCGCATAGAGCATTATTTCGACCGTCCATGGGGCAAGGATGAAGCACGCTCCACGCGACTGGTCGTGATCGGGCTTCATGACATTGATGAGGCGGCCATCGCCAAGGCAGTGAAAGACGCCGTCTGACCGATGCATCTTCTCCTTGCACAGAAAGGAACAATCAGCGACGGCAATGAGGCCGTCGATCTCGGCCAGACGCCGGGAGAGATATTGTTCCTTTCCGCCGCCGATACGGAACTGGCCAGTCTGGCGCAGGCGCACAGGCTCGCGCCGGATTTGCCGAGTTTGCGGCTGGCCAATTTCCTGACCCTCACTCACCCCATGTCGGTGGACGCCTATGTGGAGCGTACGGCCAGATATGCGAGCCTTATCGTGGTGCGCATCATTGGCGGTGAGACCTATTGGCCCTACGGGTTGGAAGCGCTGCATGCCTGCGCCGTCAATCACGGTATCAAGATTGCCGTATTGCCGGGGGATGATAAGCCGGACCACGGGCTGGACCGGTTTTCGACGATCTCTGTCCAGGAGCGAAATGAACTCTGGCAGTATCTGATCGAAGGCGGGGCAGCGAATACGGGCGCATTTCTGCAATATTGCGCCGCACTGATTTTAGGTTCCGAGAAGCCGGAGAGTGCCGCACCTCTGCTCAAGGCTGGTCTGTGGTGGCCGGGAGACCATGTCTCGTCGCTGGACAGCATCCGCGAGCAGTGGAGCGGTGCAAAAGCACCTGTCGTTGCCATTATATTTTACCGGGCGCTGGTGCAAAGCGGACAGACGCAGCCCGTCGATGCGCTGATCGCATCGTTGCAGGCAAGGGGCCTCAATCCGCTTCCGATATTCGTCTCAAGTCTCAAGGACCGATTGTCCGCAGCCGTTGTTGATGGTCTGTTTGAGGATTGTCCGCCGGATATCGTATTGAATGCCACCGGATTTGCGATTTCTTCACCGGGTGCCGAGCGTAAGCCGACCGTGCTCGACAAGCGCGGTAACATGGTACTGCAAGTCATCTTTTCCGGTACGCCGAAGTCCGTCTGGGAATCGTCGCAGCAGGGGCTGCTGGCGCGCGATCTGGCGATGAATGTCGCCTTGCCGGAAGTGGACGGGCGCGTGCTTTCACGTGCGGTTTCCTTCAAGTCGGCCAAACAGTTTGACGCGGCAGTGGAGGCGAATATCGTTACCCACGAGCCGCATGACAACCGCGTAGATTTTGTGGCGCAACTTGCGGCAAACTGGGTGCGGTTGAAACGGAAATCGCCCGAAGAAAGACGTGTTGCGCTTATTCTTGCGAATTATCCGAACCGTGACGGGCGGCTTGGAAACGGGGTAGGGCTCGATACGCCAGCCGGGACGGTCGAAGTCCTGCACGCGATGGCGGATGGCGGCTATTCCCTCTCTGACCTGCCGGTGGACGGGGATGCTCTGATGCGCGCCCTGACGGCTGGTCCGACCAATGCCGCGCGTGACGGGCGCGAGATACGCGAGACGATTTCACTGAATCAATACAAGGCTTTCTTCAAAAGACTTCCCACTGCGATTCAGAAAGAGATTGAAGATCGCTGGGGTGCGCCAGAAAACGATCCCTACTTTGCGGAGGAACTTGTCGCTTTCGCATTGCCGTTGATGCGGCTGGGGGAAACCTTTGTCGGTATTCAGCCCGCGCGCGGTTACAATATCGATCCGAAAGAGACTTATCACTCGCCCGATCTGGTGCCTCCACACGGATATATTGCCTTCTACGCGTATCTGCGCGAGGTCGCAGGTATCGACGCCATTGTGCATATGGGCAAACATGGAAATCTGGAATGGCTGCCGGGAAAGGCGCTTGCGCTGTCCGAAAACTGTTATCCGGAAGCCGTGTTTGGTCCCACCCCGCATATCTATCCTTTCATCGTGAATGACCCCGGGGAAGGCACGCAGGCCAAGCGTCGCGCCAGCGCGGTTATTATCGACCACCTGACGCCGCCGCTGACACGCGCCGAAAGCTATGGGCCGCTGAAAGATCTGGAAGCGCTGGTGGACGAATACTACGAGGCCTCCGGTGTCGATCCTCGCCGCCTGCTGAGGCTGAAAGGACAGATACTGGATCTCGTGCGCGACATCGGGCTCGATCGGGATGCGGGCATCCACGATCTTGACGATGAAGACATGGCTTTGCAAAAGCTCGATGCCTATCTCTGCGATTTGAAGGAAATGCAGATACGCGACGGGCTGCATATTTTCGGACTTGCACCACAAGGCAGGCTGCTGACCGATCTTCTGGTCGCGTTGGCCCGTGTGCCGCGCGGTGTTCCGGTTGCGCTCGGTGGTGCGCCGGGCGATCAAAGTCTCCAGCGGGCAATCGCTGCGGATTGTGGACTTGGCGAAACATTCGATCCGCTCGATTGCAATATGGCCGAAGCCTGGACCGGGCCCAAACCGGAACTCCTGTGCGCTGCAAGCCCTGCAACGTGGCGCATCGCAGGCGATACGGTGGAACGTATCGAACTGCTGGCCGCGAGTTTTGTTGCGGGCGAAACCGACTGCCCCGAAGACTGGTCGCAGACGCGGGCGGTGCTGCAATCCATAGAGGAGCATCTGCGCCCCATGGTCGTTTCATGCGGGCCTTCGGAGATAGACGGGTTTCTTGCCGCACTCGATGGGCGATTTGTGCCGCCGGGACCCTCCGGCGCGCCGACGCGTGGTCGCCCCGATGTACTGCCGACCGGTCGCAATTTCTTTTCTACCGACAGTCGGGCCGTTCCCACTCCGGCGGCATGGGAACTTGGTCGCAAATCGGCCGAACTCCTGATCACCCGCTACACACAGGATCATGGGGAATGGCCGACGTCTTTCGGCCTGACCGCATGGGGCACGTCGAATATGCGTACCGGCGGCGATGACATCGCGCAGGCTTTGGCGCTGATCGGCGTCAAGCCACTCTGGGATATGGCGTCACGCCGGGTGACTGGATATGAAATCATTCCGATAGCAAAGCTTGGCCGCCCGCGGGTTGATGTGACGTTGCGCATTTCCGGTTTCTTCCGCGATGCGTTTCCGGAACAGATCGCGCTCTTCGACAAGGCCGTGCGTGCAGTCGGCGCTCTCGACGAAGATGCCGAGGACAATCCAGTCGCAGCGCTTATGCGGATTGAGCAGACGCGTCTTGTTGCCGAAGGGGCGGATGAAAAGACAGCGCAACGCCGCGCGGGCTATCGTGTCTTCGGTTCCAAACCCGGCGCTTATGGAGCAGGCTTGCAGGCCCTGATCGACGAGAATGGCTGGGCCGGGCGCAACGATCTGGCGGAAGCCTGGCTTGTCTGGGGCGGTTACGCCTATGGTGCAGGTGAGGAAGGGCAGGCCGAGCGCGGTCTTCTTGAAGAAAGGCTTCGTTCTGTTCAGGCCGTGGTTCAGAATCAGGACAATCGCGAGCACGACCTTCTCGACAGCGATGATTACTACCAGTTCGAAGGTGGAATGGCCGCGACCGTGGAAAGCCTGAACGGCGCAATGCCTGCGGTTTATCACAATGACCATTCCCGCCCGGAAAAGCCGGTGATCCGGGCGCTGGAAGAAGAGCTGTCACGCGTCGTGCGTGGGCGGGCGGCTAATCCGAAATGGATCGCAGGTGTGATGCGTCACGGCTATAAAGGCGCGGCAGAGATTGCGGCAACCGTCGACTATCTGTTCGCCTTTGCGGCGACCACCGGCAAGGTCGGAAATCATCACTTCGAGGCGGTCTATCAGGCTTATATTGCCGACAGGACGGTACATGAATTCATGGCCGAGAAAAACCCCGCTGCACTTGCCGAGACGGCAGCGAAGCTGAACAATGCCATCGAGCGGGGCTTCTGGACACCACGCTCCAATTCGGCGCGGTTCGAACTGGAACAACTTGCGACTTTGAATCCGGGAATGAGAACAAATGGCTGAAAAATCTGCAAAACTTCTGTCCATGACGGAAGAGGAACTGAACGCCCGTCATGCGGACAAGATGCGCAAGAAGAAAGCTGCCCGCGACAAGATTCAGGCGACAAAGACCGAGGAAAAAGGTCTGGTGATTGTCCATACCGGGAAGGGCAAGGGCAAATCGACCGCCGGTTTCGGGATGGTTTTCCGCGCGTTGGGCCACGGAATGAAGATCGGGGTCGTGCAGTTCGTCAAGGGATCGTGGGACACAGGCGAGCGCTGGGTTCTCGAAAAATTTCCCGATCAGGTCACGATTTCAGCGCTGGGAGAGGGCTTTACCTGGGAGACGCAGGATCGCACGCGAGATATCGCCATGGCGCGCGGTGCTTGGGAACAAGCCAAGGCGCTGATAATGGATGAAAGCTACGATATGGTGCTCTGCGACGAGTTGAATATCGTGCTTCGCTACGATTACCTGCCGGTCGAGGAAGTGATAGAGGTTCTCAAGGCCAAGCCGCAGATGAAGCATGTCATCATCACTGGTCGCAATGCCAAGGACGAGCTGATTGAAGCCGCGGACCTCGTGACCGAGATGGAGATGATCAAGCATCCATTCCGCGCCGGGGTGAAGGCACAGAAGGGCATCGAGTTCTAGTTTTTCTTTTGCGCATTATCCTGCGCAAAACCGTTTCACACTTTTGCTGGAAATGCTTCAATGTTGGACAGCTGGCAGTTCTGGGCACTGATGTCGGCGGTGTTTGCCGCGTTGACGGCGATCTTTGCCAAGATCGGTATTCAAGGCATCAATTCGGATTTCGCCACGCTCGTGCGCACGCTGGTTATCATCGGTGCATTGTGCCTGTTCCTGACCGTTACCGGCCAGTGGCAGAAACCGGGCGAAATTTCCGGGCGGTCGTGGCTGTTTCTGGTGCTTTCTGGGCTGGCGACCGGCGCTTCGTGGCTTGCCTATTTCCGGGCCTTGCAGATAGGTGACGCATCGCGCGTCGCGCCGATCGACAAATTGTCGGTGGTGCTGGTGGCCCTGTTCGGCGCGGCATTCCTCGGCGAGCGCATGTCCATCATCAACTGGTTCGGCATTCTGCTGATTGGTTGCGGTGTCGTTTTGGTGGCGCTTAGAATTTAAAATCCTATCCACTGGCGCAGCGGATTGGTTCCGTCCATCAGGAGGCGAACTGCCAGCGCCAGGCTGACGACGACCAGAAGCGGCTTGATGATGCGTGAGCCGACCTTCATGGCGAGGCTTGCGCCGATCTGCGCGCCGATGAACTGGGCAATGCCCATGCAGATGCCGATTTTCCAGTTGATGGTGCCGACGAGGGCAAAGGTTACAAAACTGCCGACATTTGAAGCGCAGTTGAGAAGCTTCGTATGCGCGGTAGCTTTCAACACGCCGAAACCGGCAAGCGCCACAAAAGCCAGCATGAAGAACGATCCGGTTCCGGGGCCGAAAAGCCCATCGTAAAAACCGATCAGCGGAACGAGGGTTGCGCCGAAAAGAAACGGTCCGAGACGTCGTGCCCGATCAACATCGCCAAGGCTGGGCTTGACGGCAAAATAGACTGCGATGGCGATCAGTAGGATCGGCAGGGCCGCGCGCATGATATCCACGGGCAGAACGGTTGCCAGCAATGCGCCGAATACCGAGCCGATGAGCGAAGCGAGCGCTTCGGGCCACTGTTCCCTGATGTTGACATGCCCTTTGCGCGCATACGCAATGGTTGCTGACGATGAGCCGAACAGTCCTTGCAGCTTGTTCGTGCCCAATGCTTCAACGGGCGGTATTCCGGCCAGCAACAGAGCGGGAATCGTAATCATTCCACCGCCTCCGGCTATGGAATCGATGATTCCGGCAATGAATGCCGCAACCGTGAGGAGCAGGGTAAGCGTGTCAAAAAATTCAAGCATCGGGGGAGCCTAAAGGAGGGGTTGGGGCAACATAGAGCAGCCGCTTGGCGAACGCCAGTCAAACAAAGGCGCACTCGGAAGAAAGCCGGGTCTCGGAGCGAGATTGTTTTCCTGCGCGTCCGGCGCTATTCATTATAAGCAGACTGAAAGTTTAGAGGGGTTCCATGAGCGAAAGCATCTTTGAGCGGATTACTGCTTTTCTGAGCAGGAAGAGCGCCGTGCAGCGTGTTGCCGATGATCCGGCGCTCGCTTCTGAACTGCTTTTGCTGTTGCATGTGGTGTTTGCCGATGGCGACCAGCACCCAGCCGAAATAGCCGCCTTCAAGGAAATTGCCGAAAAGAATTTCGGCATTCCACCGGAAGAGCTTCCGGAAGTCGCGGAATATCTCAAGGATTTTGCTTACGAGACGACAACCAAGCAAGCCGCCAACATGCTGGCGGAGATGGCGCCGGAGCGTCGGCTGGCACTGCTTGGTGACCTCGTGACGATTGCCTGCTCCGATAATCGCCTTGATCGTAGCGAAGCCACAATGATCCAGCGCATTGCCGATACGCTTGGGGTCAAGCCGGAAGAACTGCACAAAGCACGCCAGTCATCTCCCTGTGGGTTCTAGAAATTTCAATAGGGTTCTTGGCATGGGCGGTTCGTCGGGCGTGACGCTTGATGAACTTTTGGCCTTGGCCGAGCAAGTGTTGGCTCGGGGCGAGTGCGTACGGCCTGATGCTATTGCAACCTTGAGCGCGAAGCGCGACGAGCCGGTGTGGGCGGAGCTTGCGTCGCATTATGAATGTGCGCTTTGTTTCTTCGATGCCGCGCGACTGGAGCAGGAAACACCGCGTCTCAAAAACCCGTCGGACGCTGTTTTCCGGGTAGTCGGTTGTCATGGCGTTGCCGAAGCGGCAGCGCTTGCTGCGGCCGGTCCGCACGGTATTCTCGCGGTCGAGAAAACCGCGTCAGTCCGGGCAACTGCTGCCCTGGCGATTGCTGGTTTCGACGCCGCTCCCCAGTTCAGGAAGGTAGAATTGTGACTGTTCATTTCATTGGCGCCGGTCCCGGTGCGGCGGATCTTATCACCGTTCGTGGCCTGCGCCTGATCGAGCGATGCCCCGTCTGCATCTATGCGGGATCACTGGTGCCGATTGAACTTGTTGCCGGAGCACCAAAGGATGCGCGTCTGGTTGACAGTTCATCCTTAACTTTGGACGAGATCATCGCCGAAATGGAAGTCGCACACGCTAAAGGCCTTGATGTGGCGCGGGTGCATTCCGGTGATCCATCGATCTACGGCGCCATGGCCGAACAGATGCGCCGACTGGACAGTCTCGGCATTCCCTATGATGTGACGCCGGGTGTGCCAGCCTTTGCGGCCGCTGCCGCCGCGATGAAACAGGAATTGACCATTCCAGAGGTCAACCAGACCATCATTCTAACCCGTACCTCGATGAAATCGTCCGCCATGCCCGAAGGCGAAGACCTCGCCACGCTTGGCCGGTCAGGCGCGACGCTGGTGATTCACCTCTCCATTCGCAACCTCACGAAGATCAAGGCCGAGCTGATGCCCCTTTATGGCGCTGAGTGTCCCGTTGTCGTTGCCTATCGCATAGGATGGCCGGACGAGCAGATATTGCGCGGTACTTTGGCGGACATAGCCGAGAAGGTGGCGATTTCGGGCCTGCAACGTACGGCGATGATTTTTGTGGGACGCGGACTGGACCCAAAGAGCTTTCGCGATTCAGCGCTCTATCATGAAGCGCATAACCACGCGGCACGTTCAAAAGCCTAGGCTTGTGCGGGCAAATGCGATTGCACCTTCCGGCGAGGTGACGGTGTTCCTGGCCGCAACCGGTGGGCGGGAGATCATCATGACCGGAAGCCCGAGCGCGCGAGCGGCTTCGATCTTGGCATAGGAAATGGTGCCACCCGAATTGCGGCTGACGATCAGTCCGATCTTGTGTTTCTCCAGAAATTGCTTTTCCGCAGCGAAATCGCCAGGCCTTGCGAGGATAAGCTCGCAGTCCGGCGGCAGCGCCGCCTCCGGCGGGTCGATCATGCGCATGACGAAACGAACATCAGTGCGCTTGGCAAAAGGGGCGATGTGCTGGCGACCAAGCGCCAGAAAGACGCGCGCGTGGTGAGGAATGGCGTTTGCAGCTTCGGCTTCGCCGGAAATATCGATCCAGTTGTCACCGGGCTGCTTTTCCCACGCGGAGCGCTCCAGCCGAACGAGCGGGGTTTTCGTCGCTTCCGTGGCAATGACGGCATTATGCGATATACGCGCCGCGTAAGGATGGGTGGCGTCGATCACGAGGTGGATTTTTTCGGCCCTGATATAGTCTGCAAGGCCCTCCGCTCCACCGAAGCCACCAATGCGAACCGTACCAGCCAATCTGGCTGGATTGCTGGTGCGTCCGGCAAGCGAGGTGATGGCTTTGATAGGGAGTTCCGCAAAAGCCGTTGCGAGCGCTGCCGCCTCGGCGGTTCCACCTAAAATGAGTATCTTCGGCTCAGACCCGCGCAAGGATATTTCCACTGCGGTCAGTCACGATAATCTCAACCTCCACAGGTGCGCCGCGAAGGGTTTCCAGTGCTGTTTCCTTCGCTTTGAGCGCAATCGGTGTGGCCATGTCGATGCCGATTGATTGAGTCAGTTCAAGTACTTCCAGGGCAGTGTTCGCAAAGAGAATCTGATCCTTCATGCCTGCCGGAGCGCCAGCCTTTTCGGCGATGCCCCAGAGGAAGCCCTTGTCCACTTGCGAGCGTGACGAATGAAGATCGATCGCGCCCTGGGCAAGCTTGGTCAGCTTGGCGAAGCCGCCTGCGATCGTCAGCTTGTCGATGGGATGGTCACGCAGATATTTGAGCACGCCGCCTGCGAAATCGCCCATATCAAGAATGGCAAAATCCGGCAGACCATAGAGCGCCTGCGCTGCGTCTTCGGACGTGGAACCGGTTGCGCCGAGCACATGTTTTTGCCTGGCAGCACGCGCAACGTCGATGCCGCGATGGATCGAGTGAATCCAGGCCGAGCAGGAAAACGGGTGAACCACACCAGTGGTGCCGAGAATGGAAATGCCGCCGGTAATGCCGAGGCGCGGGTTCCATGTTTTCTTGGCGATCTCTTCCCCGCCCGGCACTGATATCGTGATCACGAGGTCGGCGGGCAGGCCATATTCGGCGCAAATCTGCTCGCAGATTTCCGTCATCATGCGGCGTGGAACCGGATTGATCGCTGCTTCGCCGGGTGGAACTTGCAAGCCGGGACGCGTGACCGTGCCAACCCCTTCACCGGCGCGAAAGACGACTCCAGTTCCGGGCGGTGCCGGGTATACCGTCGAGATGACGGTTGCGCCGTGGGTTACGTCGGGATCGTCGCCCGCATCCTTGACGATGCCCGCCATCGCATAGCCGTCGCCCAGCCCTTCATAGGCAAGCTGGAAGTACGGCACTTCGCCCTTGGGTAGAATTATGCCGACAGGATCGGGAAATTCCCCAGTGATGAGCGCCGTCAACGCCGCCTTGGTGGCAGCCGTCGCGCAGGCGCCAGTCGTCCAGCCGCGGCGAAGCTCGGCCTTTTCCTGACTTTTATTCGTTGGAGCAGTTTCGTCATTCATGGACGCCTTATAATGTATCTGCTAGCTGTGTCGCCAGATAGAATAATGGTTGACGAGAATGAACAAGGCTGAAGAAACAGCGGCATGTGTCATTGCTAAAAGCAAAATGGCGTTGCCTGCGATGGAGCCCGGCCACGTCTGGCTCGTGGGGGCAGGGCCGGGCGATCCCGGCCTTTTGACGCTTCATGCCGTCAATGCCCTGCAACAGGCGGATGTCATTGTTTATGACGCACTGGTGGATGATTCCTGCCTCTCTCTGAAACATGCAGATGCTGTTCTGGAATATGCAGGCAAGCGCGGCGGCAAACCTTCGCCGAAACAGCGCGATATTTCTCTGCGGCTTGTCGAACTTGCGAAACAAGGCAATAAGGTGCTGCGGTTGAAAGGCGGCGATCCTTTTGTTTTCGGACGTGGAGCAGAAGAGGCGCTGACGCTAGTGGAACACGGGGTTCCGTTTCGCGTCGTTCCCGGAGTGACTGCCGGAATTGGCGGCCTCGCCTATGCAGGCATCGCCGCAACGCATCGCGACATCAATCAGTCCGTGACGTTTCTGACCGGCCACGACGCCAGCGGTCTGGTGCCCGACGGAGTGGACTGGACCGGTATCGCCAGAACCTCTCCGGTGATCGTCATGTATATGGCGATGAAACATATTGATCTTATTGCCAGGCGGCTGATCGATGCCGGACGCTCGCCCGATGAGCCGGTCGCCTTTGTGTGCAATGCGAGCCTGCCCAGCCAGACCGTGCTCGAAACGACATTGGCGCAGGCTGCAAAAGACGTGGAAGCGGCGGGGCTGAACCCGCCTGCAATCGTGGTTGTGGGGCAAGTGGTTCGCCTGCGGGATGGATTGGACTGGATGGGCGCTTTGAGCGGCAAGATCCTGTTCAGCGACCCGCTTGGCAGAAAGAACCAAAATGAGGGAGCGCAAACCGCATGAAGGGTTTCATGATCGCTGCGCCGGCTTCCGGGTCGGGCAAGACAACGGTAACGCTGGGTTTGTTGAGGGTTTTGAAACGCAGGGGCGTAGCGGTTGCACCGGTGAAAGCCGGGCCGGATTATATCGACCCCGCCTATCACAAGGCTGCGAGTGGTGCGGATTGCTTCAATCTCGACCCTTGGGCGATGCGTCCTGAACTTATCAGCGCGCTTTCCTCGCGCATGACCGAAAGCAGCGCCAAGCTGCTGGTCGCCGAGGGCATGATGGGGCTCTTTGACGGAGCGATGGACGGGAAGGGGTCTTCTGCCGATCTGGCCCGGCTTCTCGAGCTGCCGGTGGTGCTGGTGGTAGATTGTGCACGGCAATCACACTCGGTCGCGGCGCTTGTGTGGGGCTTCAGCCAGTTTCGCAAGGATGTGCTGATTGCCGGAATTATCCTCAACCGGGTTGGCAGCCCGCGGCACGAAGCGATGCTGCGTGGCGCGCTGGAGCCACTCGGCATCCCGGTTCTCGGCGCCTTGCCTCGCGATACCGAACTTTCGCTGCCGGAAAGGCATCTGGGACTGGTGCAGGCGGGCGAGCATTCCGACCTCGAAACTTTTCTGGATCATGCTGCCGATGTGATTGAAGCGCATATCGATCTGGAGGCGTTGCAGTCGATCTGGTCGCGGCCGAAGCGTTACGATGCGATGGCCAATGTTCCACGCCTGAAACCGCTTGGGAGCCACATTGCGGTTGCCCGCGACGATGCATTCGCCTTTGCCTATGCGCATCTGTTTGAAGGATGGCGCAGGCGAGGTGTGGAGATTTCGTTCTTCTCGCCGCTTGCAGATGAGGCTCCGAGACAGGATGCAGACGCAATCTATCTGCCCGGCGGTTATCCGGAACTTTACGCCGGCCGTCTGGCACAAGCCGGACGTTTTCAAACGGCAATACGCGACGCCGCAACGCGTGGTGTGACTGTTTATGGCGAATGCGGCGGTTACATGGTTCTTGGCGAGAGCTTGCAGGATGCGGAGGGTGTTGCGCATCCGATGCTGGGTCTTCTGCCGCTTGAAACGAGCTTCGCGAAAAGAAAGCTGCATCTTGGCTATCGCCTGCTGGAACCGCTTGAGGGCTCACCCTGGAAGGAGCCATTGAAGGCGCACGAGTTTCATTATGCAAGCATTCTGCGCGAAGGAGAGGCTGATCGGCTTTTCCGTGTGCGGGATGCCGCAGGAGACGAGCTTGGCGAGGCAGGTCTCAGGGTGGGGTCCGTTTCAGGCTCGTTCATGCATGTGATCGATTTTTGCGGAGACAAAGCTTGAGTGCAGAAATCGAGCATGGCGGCGCGCTGGACAAGGCCGTCGCGCGCTTTGGCGGAAAGCCGGGAGACTGGCTTGATCTTTCAACGGGCATCAACCCGGAGCTTTTTCCCCTTCCCGAACTGACACCGGAAATCTGGAACCGCTTGCCGGATGAGCTGCTGCTGCGGGAAACCCTGCGGCTGGCCCGCAGCTATTATGGGCTGCGTGAGAATGCGTCCATTGTCGCAGCCCCGGGCACGCAGGCTTTGATCCAGCTCGTTCCGACGTTGGTTGCTCCGTCGACGGTTGCAATCCTCGGGCCGACCTATCAGGAACATGCCGCTTCGTTCGCTGCTTGCGGTTGGAAGGTCGTGCCGTGTGCGGCAATCGGTGAAATTCCGGACGAGGCGACGGCGGCAGTTATCGTCAATCCCAACAATCCCGACGGTCGTGTGGTTTCAAAAGACGATCTCTTTCATCTGGCGCGAAAACTTGGTGCGCGGGGCGGTTTTCTGATCGTGGACGAGGCTTTTGCGGACGCGCATGAGGATGTCAGCGTTGCAGCGGATGCGGAAGACGTGCCGATGATCGTGCTGAAATCTTTCGGCAAGTTTTTCGGGCTGGCTGGCGTTCGTCTGGGCTTTGCCGTTGCCGGTAAGCCGTTTGTCGAGGTATTGCAGCAGCGGCTTGGGCCATGGGCTGTATCCGGCCCGGCGCTTGCCATTGCCAGCCATGCTTTCCGCGATGCCGAGGCGCTTTCCAACTATCGTGCGCGTATCGATTTGAGGCGGCTGGAACTGTCTGCTGTTCTCGAGAAATCCGGTCTGAAGGAAATCGGCGGCACGGCGCTGTTTTCTCTTGTTGAACACCCGGATGCGCACGAACTCTATGCCAGACTGTGCCAGAGACATATTCTGGTCCGGAAATTCGATTACGCCTCGCGCTGGTTGCGCATTGGTCTGCCGTTGGATGACGTGGCGCTTGCGCGCTTGGAAAAGGCGTTGAAACTTTGATTCAGTTTTTCTGGTCAAGCTCATGGAAATAAAGCTGATTATTCTTTCGCTTGCGCTGCTTCTCGATCGCGTTGTCGGCGATCCGCCGCAGCTATGGCAAAGGATGCCGCATCCCGTCGTCCTGTTCGGGAAAGCAATTTCATGGGGTGAAAAGCGTTGGAACAACCGAAATCTCGCTGCTTCGGTGCTTCGCCGAAATGGCATGTGGCTGACGGTTGGGCTGGTGGCTGTCTGTGTCGTTCTGGGGCTTGTCCTTGAGTTCGTGCTGCCCTTTGCCGGAACAGCAGGCGCTGTTGCCGAAATCCTGATCGTGACGGTGTTGCTTGCGCAGAAAAGCCTTGCCGATCATGTGCAGGCGGTTGCGCTGGCGCTGCGGGAGGGTGGCCTCGAGGGCGGACGGCGGGCCGTGTCGATGATTGTTGGGCGCAATCCCGAGCATCTTGATGAGGGCGGTATCAGCAGGGCAGCGATAGAAAGTCTGGCTGAAAACGCATCCGACGGCATTGTCGCGCCTGCATTCTGGTTTCTGGTGGGCGGATTGCCGGGGCTGTTTGCCTACAAGATGATCAATACCGCCGACTCGATGATCGGTCATCTCAATGATCGCTATCGCGATTTCGGCCGTTTCGCGGCGAAGCTGGACGATGTTGCAAACTACATTCCGGCTCGGTTGACGGGGCTGCTGGCTTCACTGGCCACCGCGATCATGAAAGACAGGCTTTCAGGAAGGGAAGCTTTCTCGGTCATGCGCCGTGACGCGCGCTTGCATCGCTCGCCCAACGCAGGCTGGCCGGAATCGGCATTTGCAGGCGGGCTGGGGCTGGCATTGGCCGGTCCACGCCAATATGGGACGGAAAAAGTTGAAGGTCCCATGCTCAATGCATCCGGCAAACGCGATGCCAATGCCGATGATATAGATGCCGCGCTTCACCTTTTCTGGTCAACCATGAGCCTGATGACCGGGCTGGTGATCGCCGCCAGTCTCATTGGGCTACTTGTCGGCTAGCACGAACCGTTTGCCGTCGAACCGCTGGAGGCGGTTGGGATTGTCCGTTCGGATGCCGTTGTCGTCGAACTTGATCGTGCCAAGCACGGTTTCGAAGGAACCTGTGCGAAGCGTATCAAGCACCGGCTGCTTCTTCTCGTCGGCGCGCAGGATCGCATCCGCAGCAATCTCCGCGCTGGCATAGCCGATGATGGCATAAGCATCGGCCAGCTTTCCGGCCTGATGCAGTGCGTCGATTGCGGGCTTTGCTGTTGAAAGGTCCTGCGGCCGGACCGGGGCGATCATCAAAGTGCCCTGGCTTAAGGGCTGTGGGCCGGGCGCGGCATCAAGCAGGCTGCCGCCTGCAATCGTCAGCGGATGATTGAGGGCCGCAGCGCTTGCACCGATGGCGGCGATATCGTCACGCTCGCCGCCGACATAGACATGGGTTGCGCCTGCGCGCCGCAGCCGGGCGACCAGCGCATTTTGATTGTCGAGGCCGGGCCGGTAGGTATCGGTAAAAACCGGTTGCAGCTGCTGCTCCTTGAGGCTGGCCAGAACACGTGCGGCACGTTCGCGTCCCTCAATCGTCCCGTCATCGATGACGGCAAAAGCCTGGGCACGCCAGAGACTGCCGAGAAAACTGCCTGTCGCTTGCGTTTCCTTGTCGAGCCCGGTTGCGAGACGGAATACCGCCATCGGTGCGGGTGCGCGCCTTTCGGTCAGCGTGGGTTCACTGACGCCTGAGGCCACGATAGCTATGTTGCCGGCTGCGAGAACCGGGAGCGCCGCCTCAAGGGCGTCGGGACACAGAAAGCCGGTTACGATCCGGACGTTTTCCTTCACGAAACGTTCCGCCGCTTCCCTGCCGCCTTCGGCATCGCAGCGGTCATCGGAAATGACGAGTTCAGCGCCTTTCGTCGCGGCCGCGATGCGCGCCCCTTCGGCCAACTGATTACCCAACGGAGCGAAGGTTCCCGACAGGGGCGCTGCAAGTCCGATGCGCATATCTGCTGCCTGCGCCAGTACGGAACTGGCCAGCAGTGAGAGGATAATGCTTGTCAGCGCTGCGGCAGGACGTTTCCCTAGCTCGATCACGTGATCCGTCTTCATTAAACAATTCGTGGCATTTTCAACGAAAAGTGGGTAGCTGTTTCCTCGCCTTTGTGCAATGCCCGTTTCTGGGGGCCGATATCGCGGGCTTCTGAACATGGTAGCTGGCTTCAGGTAACATACCCATAGGGCGAGATGGATTCTGTTGGCGTGCAAACGATTAAGAACATCATTTCAAGTGCAGCTTCGGTGGAATCCAAGTCCTACCGCGACGCCATGAGCCATTATGCCGGCGCAGTGCAGATCGTTACGACCGCAGGCAGTGCGGGACGGCGCGGTCTAACCCTGACGGCGGCCTGCTCGGTGTCCGATAATCCGCCGACAATCCTCATCTGCCTGCAGAAGATCCACGAGGAAAACCGGCTGTTCATCGACAATGGGGTTTTTGCCGTCAACACGCTTGCCGGCTCGCATCAGCAACTGGCAGACGCGTTTTCCGGCCGCATTGGCCTGACCCAGGACGAGCGGTTCGAACTGGCGCAATGGGAAGTTCAGGTTACGGGAGCGCCCATATTGCAGGGAGCGCTTGCCTCTTTCGATTGCCGGGTGGTGAGCGTTCAGGATCATTCCACCCATCACGTGCTTTTCGGCGAAGTGGTAGGCCTGCGGTCGAGGGCCGAAGAGGAAGCGCTGGTTTATCTCAACAGGCGCTACCATACGCTGGAGCTGTGATGTCGAGACGTGCAACACGCAGCCTCCTCGGGGTGTTGTTTCTGCTTTCGGCGGCGACGGCATCCGGGGCTTCGTCGCTGCCGCCCTACAAGGACGACTATTTCGCCTATCCCGGCGTCATCAGTAGCGCCGACAATGGCGATTACAAGGTCGTCGATTACAATGAAATGCGCGATATAAACGGGCGCGATGCGGTGCCCGAAAAGCGGGTGAAAGACGCCTATGTCTCGCTGAAGGCGCGCGCCTACCAGAAGGACGTCACGTTTCAGACCAAAGCTGGGCCAGTCAAGGCCATGACGGCGGGCAAGCGCGAAGGTGCATCCTTCATCGTCATCTATCTGCATGGCCGGGGCGGCAATCGCCTGCAAGGCATGAATGATTTTACCTTCGGCGGCAATTTCAACCGGGTGAAGAATCTCGCTGCATTGAACGGCGGCTTGTATGTCACACCGGACTTCAAGGATTTCGCCGATGCGGGCGAGGCGCAGATTGCCGGGCTGATTGAAGCTGTCAAAGCTTCGTCGCCAAGCGCTCCCTTGATCCTGTCCTGCGGCTCGCAGGGCGGAACGCTGTGCTGGCGCATAGCGGGCAACGAAAACGCCGGTAGTCAGCTTGCAGGTCTCATCCTGCTCGGCTCGCTTTGGGATGAGGGATTTTTCAAATCTCCAGCATTCAGGAAGCGCGTGCCCGTTTTTTTCGGTCATGGAAGCCGCGACCCGGTTTTCGCCATCGACAAGCAGGAAGCCTTCTATCGCGAGATACGCAAGCGCGCGCCGGGTTATCCGGTTCAGTTCCGCCGTTTCGAGAGCGGCAATCACGGCACGCCGATCCGCATGTCGGATTGGCGGGAAATGCTGAACTGGATTTTGGCAAAGCAGTGACTTCAGCCTGTGGATGCGAATCGAAATTCTGGCAATGTGACCTTCCTGCCACTCGACAATCGAGCAAAACCGAATAGTTATCGAACTTAAAATTTTACCTACTCAGCAGATCCTATGAGGTTGATCATGTACGGACGCGCCCGCACCGGAGCCCGTTTCCTAGCCATTGCCATGTTGGCCCCGCTTGCCGCTGCCTGCACGACGACTGTACCGACCACGACGGCGACGCCGGGCAAAACCGAGGCCCCGGTTAGCGCGCCGACGATTTCGATGCCGCGCTTCACTCCGACCGCTTATGTCGATCCTGCGCTGGCCCAGCCGTGCATCACCGCTGCTGCCAACAAATACTTCCTGCCGGAACGCGTTATCTCCGCCGTCAATTCCCGTCCGGGTGCTGCAGGCGGAACGGATGTCGATCTCAAGGTGGACCTGCGCACGGCTGTTTGCCAGCTCACTGCAAAGGGCGGTGTGCGTGCCGTCATCGACACCTCGCCGAAAAGCGCGGATCAGATTGCAGCCGAAGCTGCCGCGGCCAAGGCAGACGCCGTCGCCGCTGCCCAGCCGAAGAAGGCCAAGGCGAAGAAGAACTGATTCAACTATCAGGGCTAACATGCGAAAAAGGCAGGGTTTTCCCTGCCTTTTTGTTTGTCATTTCTCGGGCTTCTCCCCGTACCAACGCGGCGTATAAACCCATTCGCGGCCATCGGACTTCGCAAACCGTTGTGTATGCGAGGAGCCGACGATGACCACGGTGCGCATGTCGACATCCTCTGGCGTCAATTCACCCAGCGTGGTTGTCCGTGTCGTCTCGGCAGGTCTGCCTATGTCTCGTCCAAGGACGACGGGCGTTCCAGGCGATCGATATTGGCGCAGGATTTCCAGCGCGCGGCCAAGCTGATGCGGGCGCGCCCTGGAGATCGGGTTGTAGAACGCCATGGCGAGATCGGCTTCGGCGGCAAGCGCCAGGCGTCTTTCGATGACTTCCCAGGGCTTCAGGTTGTCCGATAGCGAAATGATGCAGAAGTCATGTCCCAGCGGCGCACCAATGCGCGATGCGGCAGCCATTGCCGCTGAAATTCCGGGCTGGATGACAAGCTCCACACCGTGCCATGCGGGGTTGTCCGTTTCGTGCAGCGCCTCGACAACCGCCGCAGCCATGGCGAAGACACCGGGATCGCCCGACGAAACCATGACGACATGCCGCCCGGAAGCCGCGAGTTCGAATGCATGACGGGCGCGCTGCATTTCCTCACGATTGTCGGTCATGTGAATGGTTTGGTCCGGGCGGAAAGGACGAAGGTTCTCCTCGGCCATTCGCACATAGGTCTCATAGCCGAGAATGTCTTCAGCCTGTTGCAGTTCATGCTGGACGGCAGGCGTCATCAGGCTGCGCGATCCGGGCCCAAGTCCGATAACGACCAGCTTGCCGCGCTTTCGACCGACAAACAGCACATCTGCCGGGGTTAGCGCAACGGCGATGGCGAGTCCGTCATCTTCTATCAGTTCAATCGGCTGCTCGACCGAACGAAGGACGAGTTCGCGGGCATGGGGCGCATCCGCCACAAAACGCAGCGGAATACCAAGCATCCGTGCCGCTTCGTGAAGTTCCGACGCAGCGCAGTCTTTTTCCTTGGCGAGAAGCAAGGCCAGTGACTGCCGGGCTATCCCCGCCCGGGCAAGCGCATGCTCAACGTTGGCCTGAGGGTTTTCGCGGACCATATCAACGGCAATCGCCACGCTGCGCGGATGATAAATCAACTCGTCGGGACGCGGTACGCGATTGTGGGGCGTTATGCTGATCGTCAACGCGCCGTCGTCGGCGAAAGGCAGTTTCGGTTGCGCAAGCCAGCGCGATTGTCCTTCAAGCCGCAACTTTTGTCCCGCGAGCAGGTTCGACATGAAACTTTTCGCGTCGTCTGGATTGGCAAGTGTCAATTCGGCAGGCGGGTGCAGCAGATTGATTCCGAAGCGTAGTTCGCCGGACGTGGTTATCGCGGGCGCGACCTCAAGCGCTGCCGCAACCTGCCGCGCCATGTCGTTGACACCCGAGAGCCCACCCAACAGCGGCACGACCGCGCTTCCATCCTCAGCCACGGCGAGAACTGGCGGTTCGATACGCTTGTTCTCAAGTAGCGGGGCGAGCGCCCGGATGACGATACCCGCGGCGCAAAGCGCGATGATCGGACGGCCTTCCTCATAGAGCGACCTTATTGCATCGCCGAAATGCACGAAGGTGTCGTCAACCGATGCAACGCGGCTCTGAAGGCCCCGTATTTCGGCGTGCTCCAACGCCATTGCGATCCGTTGCGCGGTGGGAACCGCAGCTTCTCCAAGCACCAGAATCGCAAGGGTCATGCGCCGTTCCATTTTTGCCCCGGAACGAGAATGATCGAGAAATAAGGGCAGTCGTCACCATCGACTTCGGCAAGCGGCACGATGCGCTGGTTGGACATGGTGGCGCGCTCGACATAAAGCGCACGGCCCATGAGGCCGAGATCATCCAGCACGGCGCGGACCTTGTCGAGGTTCTTGCCGAGTTTCATGATCGCCGCAGCTCCCGTATCCGCAAGCCGCTGCTTCAGTTCCTCCGCGCCCATGACGCCGGAAAGAACGGAGAGGGTCTGGTTGCGATAGACAAGCGGCGCACCGAGGACGGCAGAGGCACCGAGAACGGAACAGACACCGGGCACGACTTGCGTTTCATACCGCTCTGCAAGCCGGTCGTGAATATACATGAACGAGCTGTAGAAGAAGGGATCGCCTTCCGCGATCACGGCCACATCCTGTCCGCGATCAAGATAGCTCGCGATCGTGTCCGTTATCTCACCATAGAAATCGCTGACGATCTGCTCGTAATCCATATGCGCCGGGAGCTTTTCCGTCGTCACCGGATAGATCAGCGGCACCAGAACCTGTTCGGGCGAAAGATATTCTTCAACGATGGTAAGGGCGTTGCCCCTCTTTCCCTTGGCGGCGTGATAGGCAACGACCGGCGCGCTTTTGAGAAGGCGAAGGGCTTTCAGCGTGATCAGTTCCGGATCGCCGGGGCCGACACCGAGGCCAAACAATCTGCCTTTTGCTGCCATTATTCGCGCTCCGACGCGAGCGCGTTGACCGCCGCTGCCGTCATGGCGCTGCCGCCGCGTCTTCCGCGAACGATCACGTAAGGCACGCCACGGCTGTTGGCGGCGAGTTCGTCCTTGGATTCCGCCGCACCCACGAAGCCAACCGGCATTCCGATGATGAGCGCCGGTTTCGGCGCACCGGCATCCAGCAATTCGAACAGGCGGAAGAGGGCGGTCGGTGCATTGCCGATTGCAACCACGCTGTTGGCGAGATGGGGAAGCCAGAGGTCGAGAGCTGCGGCCGAACGGGTGTTGCCGATCTTCGCGGCTAGCTCGGGAACCGACGGGTCACCAAGTGTGCAGATGACTTCATTGTTTGCAGGCAGACGGGAACGCGTGATGCCTTCGGCCACCATGCGCGCATCACAAAGAATGGGCGCACCGGCGAGCAGGGCGTCGCGCCCGGCTTTACCTGCGCCTTCCGAGAAGGCGAGGTCATTGACCACATCCACCATGCCGCAGGCGTGAATGACTCGGACTGCAAGCTTTTCCAGATCAGCGGGTATCCGGCTCAGATCGGCCTCGGCACGAATGATGGCGAAAGACCGGTCGTAAATGGCCTGTCCGTCGCGGATGTAGTCTGTCATGGTGGACCACTCTAATCAGTGTCGGGCGTTCAGAAGGTGCGCCGCTTGGTCAATGGTAATATCAGTCGCCAATAACCGTCCGAAGCGCGATGGTCCAGCCCCGTCTTGCGGAAACGGCTCCTGCGTATAGAGATCGTAGCGGCATGCCGAGCGCGCCAGCAGCGTATGCGGCAATGGCGCAAGCGCTGCGCATGATTTGGCGCATCCTGTAATGTGTACGGATGACGTTCCGGGACTTAGACGTGTCGCTAGCTTCCCGCCGTCGGTTTGGGTGTCGGCGAGCGCAGAGGCGCACCCACTCGAGCCCGAGCAGGCACGAAGCCGCGCGTGCGGGGCTTCGGCTGTCGTTTCGAGACCAAGCGAAGGGAGCATTTGGGTGAGCTCGATCACCCGGGTTTCGTTTACATAAGGCAGGATGACACCTTGCCAGGGCGTAAGGCGCAGTTCGCCTTTTCCGCTCTCGGAGAGGTCCGCCAGCGCGCTGAGTTGGCGTGGCGTCAGCCGTCCCATGAGCGGCATCGCGCCGATATAAGTCGACCCATCGCGCTGCCGGTTCGCTCCGAGATGCGAAAACGCCGTCCCTGCCTTGCGTTTCCAGCCATTTGCCGAATGGATGGGAAAAGGGAGTTCCCTTTCCAAATTGGCCAGAAACTGCGATGGCGAAATGATCTCGAACAGATGCTTCATCCGCGCAAAGCTGCCCTGATGTAAAAAGCGATGCAGCAACGCTTCGATGAATGGCAGGGCGTGTCGCGCGTCTATGGTTCCCAGCGCGGGCTTATCTGGAGACGAGGCGAGGCCGAACGCATAGGTTTTCCGGTCCATGGCTGAAAGCCAGATATCGCCCGGATGCGAAACCATTGCGCAATCCTCACTGCCGTCAATCTGCAAGGAGAATTTCGGCGATAGCGCATAGAAAGCCTCATTCGCCTGCAGCGTATCGAGCGCGGATGAGGCCAGTTCCGTGACATCGGCTATCTGGCCCCAATCAATGCCGGCCGTGGGGCTGACCATCACGTTGCGAATATCATCAGCACCGGAGTTTTCTGCTCCGAGGCCGGCGTCGTGCAGCGCAGCGACAACATTATCCCAATGTTCGGGCGCAATACCGCGCAACTGGATATTGGAGCGAATCGACAGCTCTATTGCGCCTGCATCGAAGTGTTCGGCTATTGCTGCAATTGAACGTGCCTGATCGGCTGACAAGCGGCCCAGCTTCAGTTTTATGCGGGCAATCGCACCGTCTTTCGCCATCACCATGCGCGAGAGGCCGGGGCAGGCGTTGCGCCTGTCGGGTTGGGCTTGCAGCGAATTGGTGATCGGGTTGCTCGGCATTTCAGTCTTATACGCCTTGCCGCATGCACTTGCTACTGTCCGCGACAGAGCGAAATGCCTCACATTCGTTCGCCCTTCCGCTCCATCCGTTTGTTTTGCCGCATTTATGCGAAGTCAGGTGATTTCACCTGACTGCAAAATGCTCTACGAACTCGGGAAAAGGAGCATTGCGCATGGCACGCTGGCTGACAGTGATCGGGATCGGTGAAGACGGGTTTGATGGGCTTGGAAAAACCGCGCTTGCGGCTATCGCCTCGGCCAAGGCCATTTTCGGCGGCAGACGCCATCTGGATTTTCTGAACGATGGCATCAAAGCCGAACGCGTGGCCTGGCCTTCTCCATTCGACGAAGCTATCGGGATGATCGAGGCCTATCGCGGCGAGCCGGTCATCGTGCTGGCAAGCGGCGATCCGATGTTTTTTGGCGTGGGTGCAACTTTGGTCCGGCATTTTTCGCCGGAAGAAATGCTGGTTCTGCCACATCCGTCTTCGCTTTCACTGGCCGCGGCACGGATGGGCTGGCCGCTCCAGGATGTCCGCACAGTCAGCGTGCACGGTCGTCCGTTTGAACTGCTGCAACCGCATATCCTGCCCGGCGAGAAGCTCTTGGTGCTCAGCAATGACGGCACGACGCCAGCGAAAGCGGCGGCAATGCTCAGGGGCAAGGGGTTTGGTCAAAGCCGCATGACTGTTCTTGAGCATGTTGGTGGCTCCAAGGAACACCGGGTGCAGGAGATTGCCGAAAACTGGTCGCACGGGCGATGCGCCGATCTGAATGTTCTGGCAATCGAATGCAGCGCTGCATCGCAAGCGAACGTGTTTTCGCCTGTCGTAGGTCTTCCTGATGAAGCGTTCGAGAATGATGGCCAACTGACCAAGCGCGACATTCGTGCCGTCACGCTGTCGCGATTGCAGCCATTGCCGCGTGAACTGCTATGGGATGTGGGTGCCGGTTGTGGTTCGATTGGCATCGAATGGATGCGTGTTCATCCCTCGTGTCGTGCGATTGCCATCGAGGCCAGCGAACAGCGACAGGCTATGATCGAGCGAAATCGCGCCGCACTGGGCGTTCCCGGATTGCAGCTGGTCAGGGGGGAAGCGCCCCTAGCGTTGGCCGGCTTGGAAGCGCCAGACGCGATCTTCATCGGCGGCGGGGTAACGGATGATGGTGTGCTGGAAGCTTGCTGGAACGCCTTGAATCCGGGGGGCAGGCTGGTTGCCAACGCCGTGACCCTGCAAAGCGAAATGCTGCTTTTCCACTGGCGTGAAAAGTACGGCGGAGAACTGACGCGATTGTCGGTTGCGCAGGCTGGGGCGCTCGGTTCCTTCGATGTCTGGCGGCAGGCACTGCCCGTCACGATTTATTGCGGGTTCAAGCCAAAATGATGACTTGAATAGTCATGTTATATTCGGGTAAGGCTGGGGAAATTGTTTCCCAAAGGAGGACGGGGCATGTCCGAACTCAACGCCAATACCCGCTTTGCGCTTACCAACGCCGGTCATGTGGTCAATCAGCTTCTCGATCATTTCGTCGAGCATGCCGACGTGCACCGTCAGGGCAGCACGGCAAAGCTGGTGCTGAGCTTCGGTCAGGCGGATGTGCAGTGGGACAATGAAACGGTCAGCGTCGATGTCTCCAGCGAGGACGAAACCGGCCTTGCCTATATGAAATATTCCATAGCCGAACATGTGCTGGAGTTTCTCGACAAGGGCAGCGCCAAACCGAAAATCATCTGGGAAGGCGATGGGGCTGCCGGACTGCCGCTGCCCTATTTCCGCGAGATGCAGGTCGTCTCCGTGTCGAATGTAACACCGCACATGCGGCGCGTTCGCCTGAAAGGCGAAAACCTGTTCCGCTTCTCGCAGCTGGGGCTCCATATCCGCCTTCTGTTTCCGCCCGAAGGCCTGGCAAAGCCGCAATGGCCCACAACCGGTGAAGATGGTCGTCCGGTCTGGCCCGAAGGCGCAGCCAAGCTTGCGACACGTGTCTACACGATCCGCAACATCGATACCGTCGCCGGATGGGTGGATATCGATATGGTCGTTCACGGTGATGATTGCGACGCTCCGGGTTCCGGTTGGGCCCTCAGCGCCAAGCCGGGCGATATTGTCGGCATGACAGGTCCCGGCGGTGGCGATGCAGGTGATGCGAAGTGGTATCTGCTCGCCGGAGACGAAACCGCTCTGCCTGCCATCGGGCGCATTCTGGAACGGTTGCCGGAAGGAACCAAGGCGGTCGTGCGGATCGAGATCGGCAGCGCAGAGGAAGAGCAGGAACTTTTTTCGCGCGCCGATATCGATCTGCAGTGGCTGAACCGCAATGGCGCGGAAGCTGGAACGACGACCTTGTTGCAGGATGCCGTGCGGGCGGTCGAATTGCCGGAAGACGAAGACGATATTTACGTCTGGGTCGGTTGTGAATTCAACGCGTTCCGGTCGATCCGCACCTATATGCGCAAGGAACGCAATATTCCGAAGGATCGGCAGTTGATCGTCGCCTATTGGCGGCGCGGGCAGGATGGCGACACGCCGCGCAAGTCCGACGATTGATGCGATGAAAAAGGGGACCCCAAGGTCCCCTTTGTTTTTAGCGTATCCTGAAACGGACCGTTTCTGCTTTACCTGCGGAAGCCTTCGCTCGCCCGCATCAGGTTCTTCGTATAGTCGGCATGGATATTGCCGCTGACAAGATCGTTTGCCTGCAGCTGTTCCACGACCTCACCATTGCGCATGACGGCAAGCCGGTCGCACATATGGGTGACGACGCCAAGGTCGTGGCTGACCATGACGAAGGTCAGGTTGCGGTCGCGCCGAACCTGTTCGAGCAGGTTCAGCACTTCCGCCTGAACCGAAGCATCGAGCGCGGAGGTGGGCTCGTCGAGCAGCAATATGCTGGGCTCGACGATCAGGGCGCGAGCAATGGCGATGCGCTGGCGCTGGCCACCCGAAAGCTGGTGCGGATAGCGAAAGCGGAAGCCGGAACCGAGGCCGACTTCATCGAGCGCCTTCACGATGCGCTGTTCCGTATCGCCGACCCCATGGATGGCGAGCGGTTCCAGCAACAGCCGGTCCACCGTCTGGCGCGGATGCAGCGAGCCGTAGGGGTCCTGAAACACCATCTGGACATTGCGATAGAACGCCTTGTCACGCGGTGTCTTCAGCAATTGTCCGTCGATACGGATTTCGCCGTCCTCGACAGGCGCCAATCCCGCAACAGCGCGCAACAGGGTGGATTTGCCAGAACCGGATTCACCCACGAGGCCGTAGGATTCGCCCCGGGCCACTTCGATGCTGACCGATTTCAGTGCATGGAAGTGGTCGAAATAGACGTCGATATTGTCGACGCTCAGTGCAGATGCCGTGCTCATAGCTTCCATGCCTCCTCACGCTGCAAGGTTGGCAGGGGATGGCGATCGGCTCCGATTTTCGGCATGCAGTTCAGCAATCCTTGCGTATAGGGGTGTTTCGCATTGGCGAGGTCCTTGGCCGCAATTTCCTCCACGATCTTGCCCGCATACATCACGATGACGCGGTCGCAGAAGGAGGAAACGAGGCGCAGATCGTGGCTGACGAAGATCAGTCCCATACCGCGTTCGGCAACCAGCTTGTCGAGGATGCCGAGCACTTCAAGCTGGACCGTAACGTCAAGCGCCGAAGTCGGCTCATCGGCTATCAGCATTTCCGGCTCGGCAACCAGCATCATGGCAATCATGACGCGCTGGCCCATGCCGCCCGAAACTTCGTGCGGATAGAGGCTCATAACCCGTTCAGCATCGCGGATCTGCACGGCTTCCAGCATGGCGATGGAGCGCCTGCGGATTTCTTCACTGCTGAACTTGCCGTGGGCCTTCAGCGTTTCGGCAATCTGCTTGCCGATGGTCATCACAGGATTGAGCGAGTATTTCGGGTCCTGCAAAACCATGGCGATGCGTCCGCCGCGCAAAGCGCGGCGTTCGCGTGCCGGTGCGTTCAGAAGATCGATGCCGTCAAACTCGAGTTTTTTGGCGGTGATCTTCGCATGCTGCGGGGTCAGACCCATGATGGCGCGGCCGGTCTGCGACTTGCCGGAACCGGATTCGCCCACGATGCCGAGGCGTTCACGACCCAGTTCGAAGCTGACGCCGCGCACGGCCTCGATTGCACCCGTGCGGGTCGGGAAGGTGACGCGCAGGTCTTCGACAGTCAGAAGAGGCTTCATTGGTTGTTACCCCGCGGATCGAGCGCATCGCGCAGGCCATCGCCCAGAAGATTGAAGCCGAGGCTGACGATCAGGATCGCGATACCCGGCATGGCGGCCACCCACCACTGGTCGAGAATGAAGCGGCGACCGGAAGCGATCATCGCACCCCATTCAGGCAGAGGCGGCTGTGCGCCGAGGCCGAGGAAGCCGAGACCGGCGGCGGTAAGGATGATGCCTGCCATGTCGAGCGTTACACGCACGATCAGTGACGATGTGCAGAGCGGCATAATGTGGCGCACGACGATGCGGATAGGCGAAGCGCCCATCAAACGGACGGCGGAGATATAATCCGAATTACGCACGGTCAGCGTTTCCGCACGCGCAATGCGCGCATATGGCGGCCACGAAGTGATGGCGATGGCGATGATGGCATTTTCGATGCCCGGTCCGAGAGCGGCAACGAAGGCCAGTGCCAGAATGAGCTTCGGGAAGGCGAGGAAGATGTCGGTGATGCGCATCAGCACGGCATCCACCCAGCCACCTGCATAGCCCGCGACCGTGCCGACCAGAAGGCCGATGGGCGCTGCGATGATGGCGACCAGCAGCACCACATAAAGGGTAAGGCGGGAGCCATAGATCAGACGCGAAAGAATATCGCGGCCCTGATCGTCAGTGCCGAGCAGATAGCCGGGCGACCCCGGCGGCAAGAGACGTGCATTGGCCAGATCGCCGGCGACCGGCGAATGCGGCGCCAGCACATCGGCCAGGGCTGCAACGACCAGAAGGCCGATGATGATGAGGAGGCCAAGGACGGCCAGCTTGTTGGCGGTGAAGCGCCGCCAGACCATATAGGCACGGCCGAGGCGGGCTTGTGTGCGTGACTGTGGCCGCTCCGTAAGCAGCCACTCACGCCATGAGAGGTTGGAAGTATCTGTCATTTGGCTCATCGTGCGCGCGTCCTTGGATCGAGAAGCCGATAGAGAAGATCGGACACGAGGTTGAGCGCGATAAAGACCGACCCGATGACGATGGTGCCACCCAGAACGGCATTCATATCAGCGTTTTGCAGTGAATTGGTGATGTAGAGTCCGAGGCCCGGCCAGGAGAAGATGGTTTCGGTCAGTACCGAACCTTCCAGAAGTCCGGCATAGGAAAGCGCGATCACGGTCACCAACGGCACGGCGGCGTTGCGCAGTGCATGGCCCCAGATGATGCGGGTTTCCGAAATGCCCTTGGCGCGCGCTGCGATGATATATTCCTGTTCCAGCTCGTTGAGCATGAAGGAACGGGTCATGCGGCTGATATAGGCAAGCGAGAAATAGCCGAGCAGCACGGATGGCAGGATAAGGTGGGAGACAATATCCTTGAGGGCTGGCCAATCGCGCTGGAGGATCGCGTCGATCAGGTAGAAGCCGGTGATCGGGGTGAAGGTATATTCGAACGTGATGTCGATGCGTCCGGGACCGGAGGTCCAGCCTAGCCGCGCATAGAAGATCAGAAGCGCAAGCATGCCGAGCCAGAAGATCGGCACCGAATAGCCGACAAGGCCGATCACGCGCACGATCTGGTCGACAATGCTGCCGCGCTTGACCGCAGCGAGAACGCCGAGCGGAATGCCGAACAGGGCTCCAATGATCGTGCCGACGGTGGCGAGTTCCATCGTAGCCGGGAAAACGCGGCGAATATCGGTCATGACGGGGTTGGTGGTCAGCACCGAGGTGCCGAAATCGCCCTGCAGCACGCCCTTCACGTAGAGAAAGAACTGCTGGTAATAGGGCAGGTTGAAGCCCATTTCTTCCCGCACGCGGGCGACGACATGCGCTGGAGCGCGGTCGCCAACGATGGCAAGCACGGGATCAATCGGCACAACGCGGCCGATGAAAAAAGTTACGGCCAGAAGGCCCAGATAGGTCGTGACGACGATACCCAGAAAACTGGCTATCGATGCGGCAAGGGCCGTTGAGCGCCGCGGCGCTCGCCTTACTTTTTTTGTAGTGACAGTGTTACTCAATGTTTTGACCGCTTCCGACAGTGAGAGCCTGTTCCAAAAGTCCCGCCTTGAGTGGCTGCAAATGGCAATTTTTTGCGTTCCGGTGCACATGTACTTTCAAGTACACTCCGTCGCGGAACTCAAAAATCATCATTCTCGCACACTCATGCCGCCTTTTGTTTCAGGCTCAGAGAGCGTTTCAGGACATCTGTCGCTCCGGAAAGCCGGATCGGCAGCGCTGAAAATTTCGTGGAGCGGCTTTCCTTTTTGATTCAGAAAACCGCTCCATCCCGTTGATTTAAAGCCGTTTCAGCACGTGGTTGTTTCCACACGCCGAAGCATGGCCGACTATTCCTTGCTGACGTTCGCCAGGAAGTTGGAGTCGAATGTCGGGCCGAGCTTGTAGCCCTTCACATTGCCGCCAATGCCGGCGACTTCAACCTGCTGGAACAGCATGACGAACGGGCTCTGGTCGAGCGCTTCCTGCTGCAGCTTCTTGTACTGTTCGGCACGCTTGTCGTTGTCCCGTTCCAGAAGAGCAGCCTGCGTCTGCTTGGTCAGTTCCGGAATGTCCCAGGCGTTGCGCCATGCAAGCGTCTTGGTCGAGGCGTCGTCGCTGTTGTCCGGGTTGCTGGTGAAAGCTTCAGCGTTGGAATTGGGGTCCCAATAGTCCATGCCCCACTGGCCGATATACATATCGTGGTTGCGGGCGCGATACTTGGTCAGCGTCTGCTTGCCGTCGCCGGGGATGATTTCGATCTTCACGCCGGCCTGTGCAGCGGTCTGCTGGAAGGATTCGGCAATGCCGGTGACCGGCTGACCGTTACGCACGTCGAACGTAACCGAAAGACCGTCCTTCAGACCGGCCTTAGCAAGCAGTTCCTTCGCCTTGGCGACGTCGAGCTTGTACGGCGCAGCATCGAGAGCGCCGAGAACGCCCTTGGCCTGATAGGTCTGGCGGATTTCGCCGATGCCCTTGATGAGCGTCGAACCGATTGCATCGTAATCGACCAGATATTTAAAAGCTTCGCGAACTTCAGGCTTGGCGAGGTTCGGGTTCTTCTGGTTGAGGCTGATGTAATAGACCGTGCCCTTTGCGGCGCTGGTCGTGGAAAGCTTGTCGTTCTTCAGGACAGCTTCGTAGTCGCCCGGTTCCAGATTGCGCGCCACATCGACATCGCCGGATTCGAGCATCAGGCGCTGCGTCGCGCTTTCCTTGACGTGACGATAGAAGACGCGCTTAAGGTTGGCCTTTTCACCATAGAAATTGTCGTTGCGTTCCAGAATGACGACTTCATTGGCGCGCCATTCGCGGATCACGAACGGGCCGGAGCCTGCCGATTTGGTTTTCAGCCATGCATTGGCGTAATCGGTTTCGTACTTGTACTCGTCGGTCGGGGTCACCTTCTCGGCATGTTCTTCGAGAAGCTTCTTGTCGACGACTGCGGCGACGGTCGCGGTCAGGCAGTTCAGCACGAAGCTTGGTGCATAAGGCTTGTCGACGGTGAAAACGAAGGTGCTGTCGTCAACGGCTTTCGCCTTTTCGTTCACGTTATCCTTCGTCAGGCCGAACTGGGTCAGGATGAAGGCCGGGCTCTTGTCGAGACGCACTGCACGCTCAAAGGAGTAGGCAACGTCGGCAGAAGTGATCGGGTTGCCGGAAGCGAACTTGATGTCCTTCTTCAGCTTGAACGTATAGGTGAGGCCGTCGTCGGAAACGGTCCAGCTTTCGGCGACGCCCGGAACGACCTTCGACGTGTCGTTGATGTCGAGACGGACGAGCATGTCATAGGCGTTACCGATGAATTCAGCCGGGCTCAGTTCGAAAGACTCGGCCGGGTCCAGCGTGATCGTGTCGTCGATGGCCCATGCTTGGACCAGCGTATCGGCCGGCGTGGCGGACCAGGCCGGATTTGCAGCCAGCACGGCCGCAAGTGCCGCACCGGCAGCCAGAATACGAAAACGTCCGAAATGCATCATGTTAGAGTTCCCTTCCTGTGATTTTGTATGGGATTTTGTCTTTGTTCCTGCGCATCCTGTTCCGAAAACCGTTCACAGGATGCGCTTCAGATCACGCTGCTTCGTGCCAGGCCTGTTTCAAAACGCGTATCCAATTGCCCCGGCAAATCTTTGCCAGCTCTTCTTCACCATATCCCGCTTTCCGCAAAGCTGCGACAAGGTTTTGCGTGCCGGCTGCATCGCCGATTTCGGCGGGAATTGTTGCACCGTCATAGTCCGAACCAAGCGCCACACAGTCGATGCCCATCCGTTCGACCATGTAATCCACGTGGCGCACCACATCGGAAAGCGGCGTGTTGGCGTCTTCCTTGGCATCGGCGCGCAGCATCGTCGTGGCGTAGTTCAGTCCGGCAAGGCCTTTGCTCTCGCGAATGGCATCTAGCTGACGGTCGGTCAGGTTGCGTGCGACGGGGGTGAGGGCGTGCGCATTGGAATGGCTGGCAACCAGCGGCTGATCGCTCAGTTTCGCCACGTCCCAGAAGCCTTTTTCGGTGATATGCGCCAGATCGATCAGAATGCCCTTGGCATTGCATGCCTTGACGAGGCGCTTGCCCGTATCCGTCAGGCCAGGGCCGGTATCGGGGCTCATCGGGTAGGCGAACGGAACGCCGTGAGCGAAGATATTGTTGCGGCTCCAGACAGGTCCGAGCGAACGCAGGCCCGCGGCGTAAAAGACTTCAAGCGCGGCCAGATCTTCATCGATGGCCTCGCAGCCTTCCATGTGCAGTACGGCGGTAAATGTATCGCTGTCCAGCGTCTCGTCGAGGTCGCGGCCATTGCGGCAGAGCTTCCAGCCGCCAGCGGCTTCCAGCTTGAGGGCAATGGCAGCCATATCGAGAGCGATGTCGAGGGAGGGGCTGCGTTTCAGCGGTGGCGAAAGGGGTGTTTCATAATGGCCATTGGCGTCCGGCTTGCCCAGTTCGATATGCTCGCCCGAGGGAACGTAAATGGCGCATATGCCGCCAGCGAGACCGCCTTTACGAGAGCGGGGGAGATCGATATGGCCGCTATCCGTTCCGTCGATAAATTCCCTGATCGGGTCTTCGCCCTTGCGGGCATTTTCCCAAAGCCGCAGAAGGACATCATTATGTCCGTCAAAAACGCGCTGCATTCTTTCATTCCTGACTGCATGGCCTGCGGAAGCAGAACCACATATCCAAGTGTTCAGGCGCGGGAGAATTAAACGGCAAGGTAAGACAACCTCCCGAATTGATGGTTGAACTTTTCGCTCTTATTGTTCCCCGCAATCCACTCGCAATTTATAAGCGGTGAGTGCCTGTCGGAGTCAAGCCATCCGATGACGTAGTCAGACTGCGAAATGAAGATAAATTTATGCAAAACGAAAGGGCTGCGCCGTGAAACGCAGCCCTTTGTGCAAAAGGCGAATTGCTTGATGCGAAAACAGAATGAAGTTTCGCATCTGATCAAGAGGTCTAGAACTTGTAGTTCAGGCCAGCCTTGATCGAATGGTTCTTCAGATTGTTGCGCTGCTCCACGCCGTTGACGCGGGACTTCACATCGCTGAAGCGCTGGAAGTCATACTCGGCCTTGACGGAAAGCGGGCCGGTAAGCGCCTGTTCGACACCGGCGCCGATCAGTGCGCCGCCTTCCCAGCCGGGGGCCGAGGTGGTGTTGTCCTTGGCCTTAAAGCGGGTCACACCGTAGCCGGCCGTGCCATAAACCAGCGTCTTGTCGAATGCATAGCCGACCTTGCCCTTGGCATTGCCGTTCCACGACTGCTGGAGGCTGCCGCCATGGCCGATGCGATGCTCCGCTTCGGCGAAGTTGCCTTCGAGTTCCGCACCGAACACGACATTGCCGCTCTGCATGTTCTTGCCGACAACAACGCCGCCCAAAGCGCCGGTGCGGTTGGTGAAGGGGCCGGGAACCTTGGACGAGGAAGCGCCGATCTGTGCGCCGATATAATTGCCGGACCAGTCATGCGGGCCGCTGGCAACCGGATCGTTATAGGAATAGTCCGTTGCTCCCATCATGTCGGCGGCGAAAGCCGACCCTGCAAAAGCAACGATTGCGGCGCCAAGCGCCACTGCGGTGATAGAACGCTTCAACATTTTTTACTCCGATTTTCCCGTCGAAGAACGCTGGCGGGAAACATGCCTGAATTCATTATTGCCATCGAAAGGCCTTGCCTTCGCTCTGGCTTCCGTCTCACCTCTGATTGTGTCCAAATTTAAGAAAATTCGAGCGATTTCCACGCATTGCGCAGCCATTCCTTGCGCTATGCTTAACAATTGGTAACGGCTTGAGGTGGATGCCCTGTCAGATCAATCCCAACCCGCGAAAGCTGGCATGACCGTGCTTTCCCACGATGACGTGGTCGTGCACCGTGATGTTGAGGGCCTTGGCGGCATTGACGAGTTGCCGGGTCATGTCGATATCGGCGCGTGATGGTGTCGGGTCGCCGGACGGGTGGTTGTGGACCAGGATGATGGCGGTCGCGGATAGTTCCAGCGCCCGTTTGACGACCTCGCGCGGATAGACGGGCGTATGATCGACCGTGCCGGTCTGCTGCACTTCATCGGCAATCATCTTGTTCTTCTTGTCGAGGAACAGGATGCGGAACTGCTCACGGGTCTCGTAGGCCATGGCGGTGGTGCAATATTCGATCACCTGATTCCATGAGCCCAGAACTTCGCGCTCCATGACCGTGCTGCGGGCGCTTCGCTTGGCGAGGGCTTCCACAAGCTTGAGTTCATGCGCGACGGTGGGGCCGGCACCGGGTACTTCGGCGATCAGTTTTTCGGGAGCGGCCAGCACTTCGGCAATCGAGCCGAACCGGGTCAAAAGCGCCTTGGCGAGCGGCTTGGTGTCGGAGCGGCGAATGGCGCGAAACAGCAGCATTTCGAGCAATTCATAATCCGCCAGCGCGTCGGGAGTTTCCCTGAAACGCTGTTTGAGACGATCGCGATGCCCGGCGTAATGCGGCTTTTCGATTTTTGGCGTCAGTTGCAGCGTATCGCTGAAGCCGGGCATCTGCGCATTACCCGGCTCGGTCTTGCTCTTTGCCATACTGTTTAAACCCCCGCAAAAACAGACCAGACAATTATCGAGATGATATCACTTCGACATCATCTCATGGAAGGCGGTCCGAAGACGTTGGCTGGGGAGAGAGTGAATATCTCGCAGCCGTCTTTCGTGACGCCGACCGTATGTTCGTATTGCGCCGTCAGCGACCGATCCCGTGTAACGGCCGTCCAGCCATCGGCTAGAACCTTCACATGCGGTTTGCCGAGATTGATCATCGGCTCGATGGTGAAGATCATGCCTTCCTTGATTTCCACCCCTTCATTGGGCGTGCCGTAGTGAAGGATATTTGGTGCGTCATGGAACAGTTGTCCCACGCCGTGCCCGCAGAAATCGCGCACGACAGAACAGCGCTCGCCTTCGGCATAGGTCTGGATCGCCGCGCCGATTGCACCGGTCTTGGCGCCCGGCTTGACGGCTGCGATCCCGCGCAAAAGGCTTTCATAGGTGACTTCCAGCAGCCGCTCGGCGGCGCGCTTGATTTCGCCTACCGCATACATGCGGCTGGAATCGCCGTGCCAGCCGTCAAGGAGATAGGTGACGTCGATATTGACGATATCGCCCTCGCGCAGCGGCTTGTCGTTCGGAATGCCGTGGCAGACGACGTGATTGATCGACGTGCAGGTCGATTTCGTATAGCCGCGATAGTTCAGCGTTGCCGGAAACGCGCCGTGATCCATGCCGAACTCGAATACGAAGCGGTCGATCTCGTTGGTGGTCACACCCGGCTTGACGATATCGTTGAGGGCATCGAGACAGCGTGCCGTCAGATTGCAGACCGTGCGCATACCCTCGAAAGCCTCGGGGCCATAGAGCCTGATCTGGCCCGTATATTTCATGGGTGCACTTGTCGCTTCGATATAGGTTACCATCACTCGATCCGTCTTAGACCTTAATCATTCAATTGGCACCAGTTCAGTGGCGTCAATGCTGTTATCCGTTATGTGGCACCGAACGGCCCAGGCCTCAACCCCGTTTGCACGCGCATGTTCAAAAGCGCGTGCGTAAGTGGGATCGAGATCGCCGGAAATGCTGAATCTGCTGCAATCGTTTCGCTGGATAATAAACAGCATCACGCCCCGATGACCAGCGGCAACCACGTCGACCAGTTCCTCAAGGTGCTTCGCTCCGCGCGCCGTCACCGTGTCGGGGAACTCCGCCAGTCCGAGCGTGCGAATGAAATGCACATTCTTGACCTCGACATAGGCTCGCTGGCGGGGACCGTCATCCAGCAGAAGATCAATGCGCGAATTCCGGCCATATTTCTGCTCGCGCTTGAGGCTGGCATATCCTGAAAGGTGCGGAATGAGACCCTTCAGGATCGCTTCCTCGGCGATTCTGTTGGGCAAGCCGGTGTTCACGCCAACCAGCGTATTATCAGCTTCGACAATCTGCAGCGTATGGGCATATTTGCGGTGAGGGGCATCCGAAACGCTCAGCCAGACGCGAGAACCCGGAGCGGTCAGTCCGAGCATCGAACCGGTGTTGGGCACGGACGCTGTGATGAACCGTCCGTCATCCAGCGTGACGTCGGCGAGAAATCTTTTGTAGCGGCGTTCCAGCCTGCCGGTGACCAGAGGTGTTTGAAAAATCATGCGCCGATGTAGAGCAGTTCGGCGCGTATGCGAAAGGCTTTTCTGACAGCTACGCGGAAATAGCCAATATAGGCGGTGGCGGTCAGAAAAGGGCCTTGATGACGTCAGCCCAGCTCATATCCGCACCGAGAGCCATTGCCGCAGCAACCAGGCCGGCGCCGAGAAAGGTGAGAGTGGTTCTTGTTTCGCTTGTCATTATTCTTCCCCATCAAATCAGTCATTTGAAACTGGGAGGAATCTCGCGGGAGAATTTGCCCGGATTGTGATGCGATAATGGCTATTCCGGGCAATTTGCGGGCATTTTACGGATAGGGTAAACGCTGCCGCCTTTGCTATTGCCTTATCCAGTCGAAGACGAGTTCCTCGCGAAAAGCGAAGCGGACAACATGGCTCGCCACGACTTCTTCGAGGCGGGCAAGGTTTTCTTCCGATGTTTCGACAGTCGTGGTCAGTTTTTCAGCATCGGCATCGAGAATCATGAGACGTTTCTCGCCAAGATCGATCGTGCCATGTTCAGGAGTGAATTCGACCGCGAATTTGTGTGCCCAATGCTTGCAGAGCTGCTGCAGGTAACGGCTGGCATGGGTGGTGGGAACGATTGCTGTTGCTTTCGGCATCATGCTGTCCTTTCAAAAAGGTTGCAGTCCGGCGCGTAGCAACATCCTGGCAGTTCAGCCAGTAATATTTGCGTCAATTTCAAGGGAAAAGAAAAACCAGCAATGGTACGCCCAAGGGGAATCGAACCCCTGTTTCCGCCGTGAAAGGGCGGCGTCCTAACCGCTAGACGATGGGCGCCCGTTGCTGGTGTGAGTGGGCTTATATTGAGGAAGGTTCTGACTCGCAAGCCCCAAAAAACACTTTTCTGAAAAAAATCGAATGTACTGCAAAAATGGGGAAAATCCCTGCGGCCGATTTCGTTATTCGGTTGAAAAATAAAGACAAAAGAAAAAGCCGGATCGGGCGATCCGGCTTCGGGTGTTCGGTGAGGACGCTTCGTCAGCCCTTGCAGCGCCAATTCCAGTCGCGCTCCGGCCCGACATCGACGTGAACCGAAGTCGTGTGGCAGTAGGTGCCGACACCGCCACGTCCCGGCATGGAGCGGGCGAAGCGCGCGATTTCCCACTTGGACACGCCATCGATCTGGATGTCGGCGGCGGCGCAGATCATATGGAGCGATTTCCGTGCGCCGTTGACCTTGCGGTTATAGGAAGGGCTGCGGTAGCCCGAAGTCACCATCACCGGGCGGCGGAAATGACGCTCCATGGTTTTCAGCATGGAAACGAGTTGAGGCTTGAGGCAGGCGACATCCACGGTCTGTCGTTGCACTTTCAGGCCGTTGGGCGCAAGGCGCGCAAGGCCGGGAGCAGAAGCAAGCGTCAGATTTGCCGATTCATCGTCTTCGTTCGCATCAATATCGCTATCGTCATAGAGGCTGTTGCGATGCTTGATTTCGATGCCGCCATTCGGGCGCACGCCCGGTAGCGAATAATTGTAATCATGCTTCGCGGAAGGCGAAACAGGTTTTACCACGGCAACCTTCCTGCTTTCGGTTCGGTCAGATCGCGTACCGGTCGATTCGTCGGAGAAAAGCCGGGCAATGCTGCCTTGCGAGGCCGTTGGGCGCTGAGGCGAAGCGTAAGCGCTCTTCGCGGAGCCAAAGAGCGAAGCGACCTGAACAGGCTTTTCAGCTTCGGCAGGTTTGGCCGCTGCGGTCTGTTCTGGCGCCGCTGCTTCGGCGGGCTTTTCTTCCTTTGCCGGTTCCTGCGGCTTTTTCGCGGTTTCGGCAGGAGCCGCTTCCGCTGGCTGCTCTGCCACTGGAGCCGCTTGAGGTGCAGCGGGCTTGCTGCCGCCGAACATGCCAAAAAGCGATGTGCTCTTCGGCTGCTGCGGGGCGAGGGCTGCTACCTGGGTCTGCTGCTGCTCGGCGGGTGCGGCAGTTGGGGCTGGCTTCGCCTGCTCCTTGTTATTGGTGTTTGCCGCCTCTGCCACGACGGCGGGCTTTGTTTCCCCGGGCTTGGCTTCCGCCTTTTTCTCCTCCGCAGGCGACGGCTTCGCCGCCTCGGCTACGGCTGTCTGATCGGCTGCGCTTTGCAATGTGTCCGCAATCACGGAGCCGTCAGAGGCGGAGGTCATCTGCAGCGGCTTGCCGTCAAGGCCTGTGCCGGTCGACGTGCAGGACGTGACAAGAAGCGCAAGCAAAGCCACGCTGCCTGATAGAAACCTGCCGGAGGTCCGGTGTGTAGAATGTGCAAATTTCAACAGTCTGCTCCAGCTCGATTTCCCTGACCAGTTTGGCGACCCGGATTCGCCGGGCCTACCTGGTTTCGGGAGATCGGCTCTCCCGTGCGAGGCTGACGTCACGTTCAGTGGCTGATCGTCCCCACAGCTCCCGACTGTTCGTGCCGGGAAAGAAATTCAGAAATATCAGCGAGTTATGATAGTCACTTCAGAGCAATGACGGCCATTCCGCTGTAATGGACAAATCACCTGTTCGGCAATTCGTTACCAATTTTTAAGTTTTTTAATCGCCGAGTGCAACTATTGATGCGCATCTGGCGTTAAATGACTTCGCGTCCAAGGCGGGAATATTCGTTTATAACGAAATATTACTTTGTGTAACCTTTGGTTACATTTCCCTTTCCTGCTGGGATATCGGATGGTTTGGAGCAGCGCTTCGGCCTTCAACGCAAGCCGAATTTCCGATTTGCATCACTCACTTGTTGACAGGATGCCTCGACTTGGTGCTATCCCTTGCCAATTGCTTTATCTTTGTCTGGCGCTGTGACCAACGGCGCCTTATGCGGCATCAACCGGGAACAGAAACATGACCAAGCGCACGCGGCAGATCGCCAACCTTTTGCTGGCAGCAACAGCGGCGGCGATGCTCACGGCATGCGCGGGTGGAAAAGAGTTTCAGGGTACGCCGCAGGAAGGCGCTTCCCGCACCGGTGTTTTCCCGACATTCGGCCATATGCCGAAGGCTGCGACCACGCAGATCACCGCAGAAGAAAAGCAGCAGCTTACCACCAAGCTTGATGCCGACCGCACGCGTCTGGCGGCATCCAGAACCGGCGGTGCGCGGTTCACGCCCGCCGAGGCTGCTGCCCTGCGCAAGCAGGCGCAGCAGGATACGGACGCTACCCTGAAACAGATCGAAAGCGGGGAAGAGTAACTCTCTTCCTTGGTTTTTGGCGCGCATCTTATCCGAAAACCGTTAAACTTTTCGGGATGTGCTCTAGAGACGAAATCCGCATCCTTTGACGCGGCAACACGTCTCGACCCGATTCGAGAACAGGTGTATAGCTCCTTTGCGGCGCATGCGCGCCATTACGTTCAACCCTCCACTGGAACAGGATCATGTCGGAAGAATTCCATAAAGTCCGTCGTCTGCCCCCTTATGTCTTTGAACAGGTCAACCGTCTGAAGGCATCGGCGCGAGCGGCGGGCGCCGACATCATCGATCTTGGCATGGGCAACCCCGATCTCCCGACTCCGCAGAACATCGTCGACAAGCTGTGCGAGGCCGTTCAGGACCCGCGCGCGCATCGTTATTCGGCTTCCAAGGGCATTCCCGGTCTGCGTCGTGCGCAGGCGCAATATTATGCGCGGCGTTTTGGGGTGAAGCTCAATCCGGATACGCAGGTCGTGGCCACGCTCGGCTCCAAGGAAGGCTTCGCCAATATGGCGCAGGCCATCACCGCGCCGGGCGATGTGGTTCTGTGCCCGGACCCGACCTATCCGATCCACTCCTTCGGCTTCATCATGTCCGGCGGCGTGATCCGCTCGGTGCAGGCAAAGCCGGACGAGAACTTCATCCCGACGCTGGAGCGCGGCGTGAAGCACTCGATCCCGAAGCCGATCGCGCTGATCCTGAATTTCCCGTCCAATCCGACAGCCTATGTGGCGACGCTCGATTTCTACAAGGACGTCGTCGCGTTCGCCCGCAAGCATGACATCGTCATCCTGTCGGATCTTGCCTATTCGGAAATCTATTTCGATGACAATCCGCCGCCATCGGTGCTGGAAGTGCCGGGCGCCATGGATGTGACCGTAGAGTTCACCTCCATGTCGAAGACATTCTCCATGCCAGGCTGGCGCATGGGCTTTGCGGTCGGCAATGAACGCCTGATCGCAGCGCTCACCCGCGTGAAGTCCTATCTCGATTATGGTGCGTTCACGCCTATTCAGGTTGCGGCGACTGCGGCGCTGAATGGAGACGGATCGGACATCGCCTATGTGCGCAATGTCTACAAGCAGCGCCGGGATGTGCTGGTCGAAAGCTTTGGCCGTGCAGGCTGGGATGTTCCGCCGCCTGCTGCGACCATGTTCGCCTGGGTTCCGATTCCGGAACGCTTCCGTTCGCTGGGTTCGCTCGAATTCTCCAAGCTTCTGGTCGAACAGGCGGATGTGGCCGTTGCGCCCGGTATCGGCTTTGGCGAGCACGGCGACGATTACGTGCGTATTGCGCTGGTCGAGAACGAGCACCGCATCCGTCAGGCCGCGCGTAACATCAAGCGTTTTCTCTCTGCAAAGCATGAGAACCTGCAAAATGTGATTCCGCTCGACGGTCGTCGCGGATAGTCTTTAGAAATCGCCACGGACGGCAACTCGCCGCCCGTGACATCCCACCTGATAGCCACTCCATACAGAAGGTCGAAATAATGAGTGATGCATTACGGATCGGCGTTGCCGGCCTCGGCACCGTTGGTGCTTCGGTGTTGCGTATCCTGCGTGACAAGTCCGAAATGCTCACGCGCCAGTGCGGCAAGCCTGTTACGGTCACGGCGGTCAGCGCCCGCGACCGCAACCGGGATCGCGGCATTGATCTTTCTGGTATCAATTGGTTCGACGATCCGGTCGAGCTGGCCAAATCTGCCGATATCGATGTTTTCGTGGAACTCATCGGCGGCGAGGATGGGCCGGCCCGGGCTTCAGTCGAAGCGGCTTTGCGCGCCGGTCGCCATGTGGTCACGGCCAACAAGGCGCTGCTGGCGCGGCACGGCGTTGCGCTTGCCAAGATCGCCGAGGATAAAGGCGTCCTTCTCAATTTCGAAGCGGCGGTGGCGGGAGGTATTCCGGTCATCAAGGCAATGCGTGAATCGCTGACCGGCAATACGGTTTCCCGCGTCTATGGCATCATGAACGGCACCTGCAACTACATCCTGACCCGGATGTGGGAAGAGGGCATTTCGTTCGAAGCCTGTCTCAAGGATGCGCAGCGCCTCGGCTATGCTGAAGCCGATCCGACCTTCGATATTGAAGGCAACGATACGGCGCACAAGCTGGCGCTGCTGACCAGTCTTGCCTTCGGCACGCAGATCGCTGCCGATGATATTTATCTCGAAGGCATCAGCAATATTTCGCTGGCCGATATTCGCGCCGCCGATGAACTCGGCTATCGCATCAAGCTTCTGGGTGTCGCGCAGAAGACCGATACAGGCATCGAACAGCGCGTGCACCCCACCATGGTGCCGACCTCGTCGGTTATCGCGCAGGTGCATGGCGTGACCAACGCCGTGGCAATCGAAACCGATCTTCTGGGCGAGCTTCTGCTTTCCGGCCCCGGCGCAGGTGGCAATGCGACGGCATCAGCCGTGATCGGTGATGTTGCCGATATCGCCAAGAGCCGTCCGGGTTTCCAGCATGGGCCGGTGTTCGGCACGCCTGCCAAGGCGTTGCAGCCTTACAAGCGCGCCAAGATGCGCAAGCATGCGGGCGGCTACTTCATCCGCCTGACCGTGCTTGACCGTATCGGCGCTTTTGCGGCCATCGCCAAGCGCATGGCTGAAAACGACATCTCGCTGGAATCGATCGTGCAGCGCCCGCCGATGGATGATGCAGCAAGGGAAGGCGTCAAGACAGTCATTCTCGTCACGCATGAGACGACCGAATCGGCTGTCAAAAAGGCGCTGGAAGCGATCCTCAAGGACGATCATCTGGTCGACAAGCCACAGATGATCCGCATCGAACGCGCCGGATAAAGCATGCCTTCCCAAAGCGGGCAGCGGTTTGGGAACAAAGACATGCGTTAGACAAAAACCAGAACGCACTGCACTTTTGGCGCGTTTTCTGGAAGGCCTGCCACTCTTGCAGGTTCAATTCACCTTTGTTATGAAAGCCGGGTCGGAAACGATCCGGCTTTGATTCATTTGAAGAGACAAGAACAGGAAAAGGAGGGCTGTATGATGTATGTGACGCGTCATGATCATCACCGTCAGCATGGCCCCGGTTTTGCCCTGCATAAATAACTTGTGCAGGGCGGAAAAAGACGAGCACACTGTCTTATTCTGCCTTTTCCTGAAGGCGCGGTCATCGATCGCTGCCGGACATTCGCCAGCACATTGATGCATACCGCGGTTTGGAAACCGGGCATTGGTGCGTGGCAGAATTGAGCAGATTGCCATGTCTCTTGTTTCTATCCAGAATCTTTCGCTTACTCTTCATGAGCCACTTTTTGCTAATCTCGATCTCGTCATAGGCGAGGGCGAGCGCCTTGGTCTCGTTGCTGCCAACGGGCGCGGCAAGACCAGTCTCCTGCGTCTCCTTGTCGGGGAGGGCGAGCCGACGCTCGGCACGATCACGCGGTCGCGTGGATTGAAGATCGGCTATGTCAGCCAGTATGTGCCGGAACAGCTGTTTGGCCGGACATTCTATGATCTCGTGCTGGATGGTCTCGACGAAGAAGCCCGCGATTATGAAAGCTGGCGGGCCGATATCGTTCTGGACGACCTGCGCGTTGCCGAAGAATTGCGACAACTCCCCGTGCGCCAACTCAGCGGCGGCTGGCAGCGGCTCGCGCTTCTCGCCCGCGCATGGGTGTCGGAGCCCGACGTTCTCCTGCTCGACGAGCCGACCAACCATCTGGATCTCGAAAAAGTGCGGCAGCTGGAAGACTGGCTGAATGCGCTGCCGCGTTCGGTCGCGGTCGTGGTCAGCAGTCACGACCGCGCCTTTCTGGATGCGGTGACGAAGCGGACGCTGTTCCTGAGGGCGGAAAAATCACCGATCTTCACCTTGCCATACAGTCAGGCGCGGGTTGCTCTCGATGAAATCGACGCGGCGGATGCCCGGCTGTTCGAAAAGGACATGAAGACAGTCCAGCAATTGCGCAGGCAGGCCGCAAAGCTCAACAATATCGGCATCAATTCCGGCAGCGATTTACTGGTGATCAAGACCAAGCAGTTGAAAGCGCGGGCCGACAAGATCGAGCAAAGCGCCAAGGCAGCCCATGTGGAACGCTCTGCCGGCAAGATCATACTGAACAGCCGCGGCAGCCACGCCAAGGCGCTGGTTGTTCTCGATCAGGCCGAAATTACAACCCCCGACAGCAGGCTGCTCTTTAAGACGGGGCAGCTCTGGATCAACCCGGGCGACCGTATCGTCCTGCTGGGCGCCAATGGCATGGGCAAGACCCGTTTGCTGACGCTGGTGCGGGAGGCCATCCTTGCGCCGGACCGCGCACAGGCCGGTATCAAGGCGACGCCTTCGCTGGTGCTCGGATATAGTGATCAGGCCTTGTCGGAACTGCGTCCGGAATGGACTCCTTTCGAGACGATTGCGAAACGTTTCGATATTGGCGACCAGCGGACGCGGTCCCTTCTGGCCGGTGCGGGCATGACGCTCGAGATGCAGGCAAAGCCGCTTGAACGCCTGTCCGGCGGGCAGAAGGCACGGCTGGCCATGCTGGTTCTGCGGCTGACCAATCCAAACTTCTATATCCTCGATGAACCGACGAACCATCTTGATATCGAAGGTCAGGAAGCGTTGGAGGTGGAACTGCTGCGCAATGAGGCAGCAAGCCTTATCGTCTCGCACGACCGCAGTTTTGTTCGCAATGTCGGCAACCGGTTCTGGATGATCGAAAGAAAAAAGCTGGTCGAGGTGGAAAGTCCGGAGTTTTTCTTTGATGCTATCGGAAGCTGAATAGTTCAACATCTTTCGGTTGTTTAATAACTTCCGGCCAGGTGTGAGTGTTCACATCCGGCCGGGAGGTGAAACGAACCGTGTATTGCTTAAATCGATTAAGAGTTTGAGCGTACAATGTTTTTGGCTTTCCCGCCCTTGCAGGGGGCGGGGGACTTTGACAAAAGGTTTGCACAGTGTCGCTATAACAGGCGGCAGTCGCGGGCGTGATGCGCCCCATCCACGCAATTCGAATTCAGGACTTTGTTCAAATGGCCAAGACCGCAGAGCAGCAACCCCACGGACTCGATCGCATTCTCACACTCGAACTGGTCCGCGTGGCCGAGCGTGCAGCAGTGGCGGCGGCGAGGCTGCGGGGCCGCGGCGACGAAATGGCTGCCGATCAGGCCGCCGTCGATGCCATGCGCCAGGAACTGAACCGCCTTCCGATTGCCGGAACGGTGGTTATCGGCGAGGGCGAGCGTGACGAAGCGCCGATGCTCTACATCGGAGAAGAAGTTGGCACCAAGCAGGGGCCGGACGTCGATATTGCGCTCGATCCGCTGGAAGGCACGACGATCTGCGCCAAGAACCTGCCGAACTCGCTTGCCGTGATCGCGATTGCCGAGAAGGGCAACCTGCTTTACGCGCCTGACGTCTACATGGAAAAGATCGCCGTCGGTCCGGGTTACTCGAAGGGCGTCGTCGACCTCGATGCCAGCCCGACGGACAACATCATGTCGGTCGCCAAGGCGAAGGGCGTGAAGCCGAATGAAATCACCGCCTGCATCATGGATCGCCCTCGCCATGCGCGTCTGATCGAGGAAGTGCGCGCGACGGGTGCCGCAATCCGCCTTATCGGCGACGGTGACGTGGCCGGTGTGATGCACACAACCAATCCCGACGAGACGGGCATCGACATCTATATCGGCATTGGCGGCGCGCCGGAAGGCGTTCTGGCAGCGGCAGCCCTGCGCTGCATCGGCGGCCAGATGCAGGGCCGTCTCCAGCTCAATACCGACGAAAAGATCGCCCGCGCCGCCAAGATGGGCATCGCAGACCCAAAGAAGGTCTATACGATGGAAGAAATGGCCAAGGGCGACGTGCTCTTCGCCGCGACCGGCGTGACGGACGGCAACATGCTCTCGGGCGTCAAGTTTGCCCGCGATTATATCCAGACGCATACTATCGTGATGCGTTCTTCGTCGCAGACTGTCCGTGAGATCAAGGCGCGCCATCAGGATCTGTCGAAGTTCTAGGACCTGTCGGTCCTTCGTTTAGTTCAGTTGGATCAGCGTAAGTTTATCAAAGGCGGCATTGCAGAATGCCGCCTTTGTCTGTTCTGGTTCAGGTTTTTGGCTGAGGCTGCAACGCCTTCAATACAAGTCGTGCGACATCTGCATGAATGTCAGCACGCGGACGAGTGGCACCATCACTGCAAATGGGGTCTATTTCTCCGGCGGCTTTCAGATGTTCTGCGGCGCCTTCCTTGCATTCGGGCAGAAAGCTGAAATGGGTGGCGCCAACGACAACCGCATAAGTTCCTTTGGGCGTGATCGATGCCAGCTTATCGGCCACCACTCCCGGAGGAACGGTCTGGGTTTCGCCGAGATTGATGAAGGTCATCGGAATTGAAATCGATGCAAGGCTCTGTTCATCGTAGGCTTGCGCAAGACCGGGATCAACGATGACAGCTGATGTAATGCGGCGGTCGAGATTGGATTGCTCGAAGCGGTTCCTGTCGATTGAGCGCAAATCAACCTTGTCGACCTTGATCTGCCCGCCATTTCGATAGCCAACGCCACCGGCGTACCATGCGCAATCCCATTTGCTGTAAGCATCGCAATAGCGGGCATAAGCTCCGAGATTGGCTCTTGCGCCTGCAATTTCCATGGCGGCAGCACCGCCGAGCGAGAAGCCGAGAACGCTGATCCTGTCCTTGTCGATTATTGCGCGCCACGACGGGTCCGTTGTCATCGTATCGATCACCGCCGACAGGTCCCCGGTGCGCTCCCAGATTTTCGGCGTGTCCTGCGGTGTGGAATCGCCACTGGTTGTACCGGGGTGGTTGGGGGCTGCGACGATAAATCCGGCTTTGGCCAATTCAGTTGCCAGCCAGGTCATGCTCTCAAAACGACCGCCGGAACCGTGAGACATGACAAGCAACGGGAAGTTGTCTTTTTCCGGTGTGGCATTGATCACGGCCGGAGCACCTTTGAAAATAATATTGTCGCCGATCAAAGTAGCTTTGCCACCGGCCGCGGCTGGATACCATATACCGACTTTAAGCGTGCGGCCTGTTTCCGCATTGGTGAAGTTGATCTCCCGCTGGCCGACCTCATGAGCCTGACTGGGGGCGGCGACGAAAAGGGCAAGAAGGAATATGACGGTATGATAGGGGAACATGACGGTCTCCGCTGATTGATGGAACAGGGAGACCGTCACCTGTTTTCACACGAACGGCGTCCCTGATCATGATTCAGGTCGTTTCGGATCACGATTTGGGCCATGATCGGCTGTCTGCGTTTCACTCGTGTGTGTTTTATGATTTTCATTCCCTTGCCTTTCGTTTCCTCACTTTTGATGCTTCTGCTGATGGCCGTTCTGCTGCATCGGTTCGGCTGGCGCGGAGCGAACCGACCTTTCCTGCTCGTGTTGGGATTGTGCGCGTTGCAGTCGCTCATTGTCGGTTTGCGCTGGGGCTACGGGATTACAGAACTGCGCTTTGTTCTGCCTGTTGTGGCCAGTTGCCTGCCGGGACTGACGCTGATGAGTTTCAGAAGCCTCATCCATCAGGCGAAAGCAGACGAAAACGTTCTGGTCTGGTTTCACGCGTTGCCGCCATTCGTCATTGCCGCAATGGTCTACTTCGCGCCGGGTTTGATCGATGCGGCGCTGATTGGGCTTTACGTTGGCTATGCGCTTGCCCTGCTGTTGCTTGGGCGCTCCGGCCCCGATGCCCTGGATGCGGCGCGCCTCGATAGTGCGGTGGCAGCTCATCGGGCTCTTGTCATTGCCGCTGCATCCTTGTGCTTTTCCGCCTTGTTCGATCTGATGGTGATGCTGGATTTCGAATGGCGGAAAGGCGATTACTCGGCTGCGATCATCGGCAATGCCAATCTGCTCGGCCTGTTCCTTATCGGCTTGACCGCGCTGACGGCAGCTCGCGCCAAAGCTGCGCCAGAAGCGGATTTTGAAACGACGCCATCGGCGCCGGATGCCGAAATAGATCGCAATGTTCTGGATAAGGTCGAAGCGCTTTTGACTGAGCAAAAGCTCTTTCTCGATGAAAATCTGACGCTGTCGCGGCTGGCTCGACGGGCCTCCATTCCGGCGCGCCAGATATCGGGCGCCGTCAACCGGCTGACAGGCCAGAATGTTTCCCGTTTCATCAACGATTATCGAATTGCCGAAGCTTGCCGTCGGCTTGAGAAGGACGACATTTCGATAACGACCGTCATGTTTGAATCCGGGTTTCAGACCAAATCGAACTTCAATCGCGAGTTCCGGCGGGTGACGTCGCTCAGTCCTGCCGACTGGCGCGATAAAAATCGTCCGGCTTGACCGTCTGCCGCCTTTTGTGTCTTTAGAATCTCATGACGACAGAGCGCTTTTTCCTCGGAATAAAACAATCCGCAACCGGGCAGAAATGGGTGGACCGGCTTGGCCTGCGTGAGGCCAACACGGCCCTTGCCATTGCGCAGCATCACGGCATTACCGATCTCGTCGCGCGCGTGCTGGCCGGGCGGGGTGTGTCGGTGGAAGGCGCGCCTGAATTTGTCGATCCGACGTTGCGCAATCTCATGCCCGATCCGGCGACGCTCACCGATATGGACAATGCGGCAGGGCGCATTGCTGATGCCATTCTGCGCCGCGAGACCGTGGCCATTTTCGGCGACTACGATGTGGATGGGGCCTGTTCCTCCGCTCTGATGGCGCGTTTTCTCAAACATTACGGCATTCAGCATTCCATCTATATTCCCGATCGGATTTTCGAAGGTTACGGCCCCAATCCCGATGCCATGCGCGATCTGGTCGCCAAGGGCGCAACCCTGATCGTCACAGTTGATTGCGGCACCAACAGCGCGCCATCCATTACAGCCGCGAAGCAGGCAGGCGCCGATGTCGTCGTGCTCGATCACCATCAGGTCGGTGGTGATCTGCCGGAAGATGCCGTGGCTATCGTCAACCCGAACCGAGAAGACGATATTTCGCTGCAAGGCCATCTCTGCGCTGCAGGCGTGGTCTTTCTGACGCTGGTGCAGGTGACCAAGATATTGCGGGAGCGCGGCAAGGGGCCGGGTCCGGACCTGCTTTCCCTGCTCGATCTCGTGGCGCTCGCCACGGTCTGCGACGTGGTGCCGCTGACGGGCGTCAATCGCGCTTTCGTCGTGAAGGGGCTGCTCGTTGCGCGGTCACAGAGCAATGTCGGCCTTGCGGCGCTTGCCCGCGTCTCGCGGATTGGAGAGCCCCTCAATGTCTTCCATCTGGGTTACCTGATCGGGCCGCGTATCAATGCGGGCGGGCGCATCGGCGACGCCGGACTTGGCGCGCGACTGCTGACATTGGACGATCCCGTCACGGCAGATCGCATCGCTGTGGAGCTTGACCGGCTCAACCAGGAGCGGCAGGCCATGGAAGCGGAAATGCTCATGGAGGCGGAAGCGGAAGCCTCGCTGGAAATCTCCGGTGGTGCGGGCGCCTCGGTGATCGTGACGGCAAGCGACCGCTGGCATCCCGGCATTGTGGGGCTGCTCGCCTCACGGCTGAAGGAAAAGGCGCGGCGGCCGGCCTTTGCCATCGCCTTCAACGCCAATGGCGTTGGGTCGGGCTCCGGTCGTTCCATCATGGGGCTTGATCTTGGCAAACTGGTTCGCGGGGCGATGGATCGTGGGCTGCTCGTCAAGGGCGGCGGCCACGCCATGGCCGCCGGTATCACCATCGAGCGCGGCAATCTTGGCGCGTTGCGTGCCTATCTTGAGGAAGAATCGGCGCATATCGTCTCGCGCCTGCGGGAAAATCAGAGCCTTTCCATCGATGGCGCGCTGGCCGCATCGGGCGCCACCGTATCGCTTTATGAAGCCTTGCAGAAGGCTGGGCCCTATGGTTCAGCGCATCCGCAGCCCATATTGGCGCTGCCGCATCACATTCTGGCGGATGTGCGGGGCGTCGGGCGCGATCATGTGCGTGTTACATTGCGTGGCGCAGATGGAAAACGCGTCAATGCCATAGCGTTCCGGGCGGCGGAAGGCGATCTCGGACGCTTCCTGTTCAACAATATCGGCCAGAGCGTCCATGTCGCAGGCAATCTGTCGCTAAACCATTGGAATGGCTCGGTCACTCCCCAGATCCAGATTCTGGACGCGGCTTTGCCAATCTAGAGCGTTTCCGGGCCATTTGAAATTCTTCAGTTTTTTGTCTTCACGCTCTTGTGAAGGGCGGGGGCGAATTCCCATATGAGCACTTAAACATTCAGACATGACTCTAAGTGGGAGAAACCGATGCCGGGTTCCGGAAACCGCCTGACCAAACTGACAGCTGCAATGGTGCTTGGGCTGATTGCCTCCTTTGCTGCGGTCGATTTCGCCGAGGCTCGCCGCGCGGGCGGTGGCGGTTTCGGCAGCCGTGGCGCGCGCACCTATTCGGCACCCGCGCCAACCCGCACCGCGCCTAACAACGCAGCTCCCATCGAACGTTCCATGACGCCCAATACCGGCGCTACACAAACCAGCCGCCCGGCGGCGGGCGCAACGCAGAATGCTGCTCAGGCGCAGCGTTCCGGCGGCATGTTCGGCAATTTCGGTCGTTCCATGCTCGGCGGTCTTCTCGTCGGCGGCCTTATCGGCATGCTGCTCGGCAACGGCCTTGGCGGTCTTGCCGGCATGTTCGGCCTGATCCTGCAGGTTGCCGTGATCGCGCTCATTGCCATGTTCGTCATGCGCATGTTCGCGAACCGCCGCCAGCCGGCAGCGGCAGGTGCCGGTAATTCAGGCGCGCAGCCCTTTGGCGCGGCAAAATCCGCCGCTCCCCAGGCCGGGCCGCTGGCGGGTTTTGGTAGCCGCACCCCATCGGTAAACCCGTTCGAGACAAAGCAGGAGGCTGCTCCGGCTGCCCCGGCCGTTGAAGACGAGCCGATGGATGTCGGTCAGGAAGATCTGGACCGCTTCGAGCAGATGCTTTCTGAAGTCCAGACAGCCTATGGCCGTGAGGACTATGCGGCGCTGCGCAAGCTTGCGACCCCGGAAGCCATGTCCTATCTGGCTGAAGAGCTGGGCGAGATCGCTTCCAGCGGCATGCGCAACGAAGTGAAGGACGTCAAGCTTCTGCAGGGCGATGTTTCCGAAGCCTGGCGCGAAGGCAACGCCGAATACGCAACCGTCGCGATCCGCTATTCTGCAATCGACGTCATGCTGGACCGCAATACCGGCGCTGTCGTTGAAGGCAATCCGAATGAGCCGGTGGAAAGCGTCGAACTTTGGACCTTCACCCGCAAGGATGGCGGCGAATGGCAGCTTGCTGCCATTCAGGGAACGGAATAACCGTTCAGGATCGAAAAAAGCCCGGTCTCGCGACCGGGCTTTTTGTTTTATGCATGTCTTTGTTACCAGCTGCCGATGTTTTCGGCGGAAGCCCAAGGCTCCTGTGGCGCCAGACGTTCGCCCTTCTGGATCAGTTCGATGGAAATGCCGTCGGGCGACTTGATGAAGGCCATATGACCGTCACGGGGCGGGCGGTTTATGGTGACGCCTGCATCCTGCAGCTTCTGGCAGGTGGCGTAGATGTCATCGACCATATAGGCCAGATGGCCGAAATTGCGGCCGCCCGTATAGGTTTCCGGGTCCCAGTTGTAGGTCAGTTCCAGTTCCGGCGCGCGTTCCGTCTTTGCCCGGTCCGTATCGGAAGGCGCGGCGAGAAAGATCAGCGTGAAGCGGCCCTTCTCATTTTCAGTGCGGCGGATTTCTTCGAGGCCGAGTTTATTTACATAAAAATCGAGAGATTCATCGATGTCGCGAATTCGGACCATCGTGTGCAGATAGCGCATAGTCTTTTCCTCGGCTGTTGTAATTCATGGGCTGACGCTCGGAAAACGCATGGAATGCCGATTGGTTCGGCGGGGATATCGAATCCGATGTCGGAGACCGAACGTCAAGCTATCACCCACAGAACAGGGTTCAAGAATTTTGAGCCGCAGATGTGACCGGAAATGTCCCCGGACCCTCATTGCCAAATCGGCGACCGGCCATATTTGAAGTGGTTGGCCGGTTGCGAGGGCTGCCGCGCGGGAAAAGTAACCATGAAGTTGTGAAGTGTGTGGTCTTCATGGGGACTGACACAAGTTTGGACTTGCCGCCTCCGGTTAAGGAAGTGTTATTCTTTGGACAAGAATCAGGTCGGAATCGCAATGGAAGAACAGAGGAGGGGCGAACGCATGGCGGACAAGTCTGTGTCAAATGACCAGTTTCGCAGCCAGCACGCCTCGGAAGAGCTGGGCGATATCATCGAAATTTCGGGCCATATCAAATGGTTCGACGTAGCCAAGGGCTACGGCTTCATTGTTCCGGACCAGCCGGGCCTTAATGACATTCTTCTTCATGTGACTTCACTGCGTCGCGATGGCTTCCAGACCGCTCTGGAAGGTGCGCGCATCGTCTGTGAAGTCCGGCAGGGCGAGCGCGGCCTCCAATGTTTCCGCGTGCTGTCGATGGATACCTCGACCGCCGTTCATCCCGCGCAGATGCCGCCGCAGCGCACCCATGTCACCGTCACGCCGTCGAGCGGACTTGAGCGCGTGATCGTGAAGTGGTTCAACCGCACCAAGGGGTTTGGTTTCCTGACGCGCGGCGAAGGTACGGAAGATATTTTCATCCATATGGAAACGCTGCGTCGTTTCGGCATGATGGAACTGCGTCCCGGTCAGGTGGTGCTGATCCGCTTCGGTGAGGGCGACAAGGGCCTGATGGCTGCTGAGATCCATCCGGATATCGGAACGGCAATTCCTGTTTCTCACTAGAGCATAATCCGGCCGGAGTGAAACGAAGGCGTTCAAGTTTATGCTTGATATAGAAGAACGCGGAGCGTCCATCTGATCCCGTCAGATCGAAGCGCGTTCTGGAGTGCGGCTGTTCAAAGTGCGCCGGCTTTACCAGATCGCTGTAACAAGCAGGTGAGGGCGCGGCGTGGCTGTTCGCGCGGTCTTGTGATCATCCCATCCCGTTGATAGGTTCCGGCTTGGTTTCATTCTTTGAATAGGCAGGTCATGGGCCGCATTTTTCTTGCTTTTGCATTTGTTTTTCTCGCATTCACCGCTCAGGCTGATGAAGCACAACCGATGAGGCTGCCGGTCGACAAGGAGCCGCTGACATTCGTCACCGCCAACGGCAACAAGGTGAATTTTGCGCTTGAAGTGGCGGATACTGACGACGCTCGCGTTCGCGGCCTGATGTGGCGCACGGACTTTCCCCGGGACCGGGCGATGATCTTCGTGTTTGGCGAGATGCGCCGCGTCATGATGTGGATGCAGAATACGCCGTCGCCGCTCGATATGATCTTCCTTGATGACAAGGGACGCGTATCGGCCATTCACGAAAATGCGGTGCCATTCTCCGAAAATATCATTTCATCCGAGGTTCCGGCGGCGTATGTCGTGGAACTTCTGGCCGGTACGGTCAAGCAAACCGGCATAAAGCTTGGCGACAGGGCCACCCACCGCGTGATTTGCGGTGTTTGCCGGTCCTGATCGCAGTCAGGTGTTCCAGCTAAAACGGAACCGCTCTGTCTATCTGTTTTACGCATTTTGCTGATGCAAAGGCTTCGCACCTTGGCTCGGAAATGCTCCAAGAGGAATAAGGAATTGAGTGCCCTCGATATCGAATATTTCGAACATGACGGCCTGCGCCTGGCCTATCGTCAGGACGGTGAAGGCGATCCGATCCTGCTCATTCACGGCTTTGCGTCGTCAAGTCTGGTCAACTGGGTTTCGCCCGGCTGGTTCCGAACGCTGACCGAGGCCGGATATCGCGCGATTGCCATCGATAATCGCGGGCACGGGCTTTCGGCGAAGCCCCATGATGCGGACGAATACACGCCGACCAAGATGGCGGCGGATGCGGTCGCACTTCTCGATCATCTCGGCATCGAAAAGGCGCATGTCATGGGCTATTCCATGGGCGCGCGCATCTCGGCATTTCTGGCGCTGGAACATCCCGAGCGCGTTCACAGTGCCGTTTTCGGTGGCCTTGGCATCGGCATGGTCACGGGCGCGGGCGACTGGGAGCCGATTGGCGAGGCGCTGCTTGTCGAAGACCCGACGACGATCACGCATCCGCGTGGCCAGATGTTCCGCAAATTCGCCGACCAGACAAGGAGCGACCGTATCGCCCTTGCGGCCTGCGTGATCACCTCCAAGGAACTTGTCCCGGCTGCCGCGATTGCGCGCATCATGCAGCCTGTTCTCGTTGCAGTCGGCACGACCGACGATATTGCCGGCAGCGCACAGGAACTCGCCGATCTTCTGCCGAATGGACAGGCGGTCGACATTCCGGGCCGCGACCATATGCTGGCCGTTGGCGACAAGGTCTACAAGCAGGCCGTGCTGGCGTTTTTGAAAGAAAACCCGCTTTGACGGGAGTTTGATCCTCAGCAAAGCGCGCGGCTTGGAGCTGCGCCAAACTCGGCGGTGTCGAGGCAAGGCATTTTAAGCCAATCCCCCGGACAACCGGGGATTGCTATTTGCAAGTACGCATTTCCGAACGCAAAACCGTTTCACACTTTTGCTGGAAATGCTGTATGCTGCGCGCCGAACTCGTATTGCGGTGCGGGGACAGAGCGAAAGCACGGCTGTCTCTTCCCTCGCGCGGTGCAAAACTGGAGTATGCATATGTCCGTTCGCACATCAGCGAAAGCGACCCCCGGTCTGGGTCAGGTCGATCCTATCTGGCATTCCATCCGTGCCGAAGCGGAGGAAGCGGCCAAGAATGATCCCGTCCTGGGCACGTTCCTCTATGCCACGATCCTCAACCAGCCTAGTCTGGAAGATGCGGTCATGCATCGCATTTCCGAGCGTCTCGGCCATGCCGACCTGAGTGCGGATATTCTGCGCCAGACCTTTGATGCCATGCTGGATTCCAATCCAGATTGGTCGCAGATGGTCCGCGTCGATATTCAGGCGGTTTATGATCGCGATCCGGCATATAGCCGCTTCATGGACCCGATCCTTTATCTGAAGGGTTTCCATGCGATACAGACCCACCGCCTAGCGCACTGGCTTTACCATGAAGGCCGCAAGGATTTCGCCTATTACCTGCAAAGCCGTTCCTCATCGATCTTCCAGACCGATATTCATCCGGCGGCGCGGCTCGGCAGCGGACTGTTTCTCGATCATGCGACCGGTCTTGTCGTGGGCGAGACGGCCCTGATCGAAGACAATGTGTCGATCCTCCACGGGGTTACGCTGGGCGGTACGGGCAAATCGAGCGGAGACCGTCATCCGAAAATCCGCCATGGCGTGCTGATCGGCGCGGGGGCGAAAATTCTCGGCAATATCGAAGTCGGCCATTGTTCGAAGATCGCAGCCGGATCGGTGGTTTTGAAACCCGTTCCCAACAATGTCACCGTCGCTGGTGTGCCTGCCCGGATCATGGGCGACACGGGCTGCGCGGAACCTTCCCGTGTCATGGACCAGATGCTGGGCGACGGAATCTAGATCCATTTTCCATCACTGAGGCCAACCGATGTCAGGAAATCGGGCCGCTTGCTGGTTTTCTCCCGCAGGCGGCCTATATTGTGATGCAAGCGGCGATTAGCTGGCCACGCCCCTTGGGATAGTCGATGTCAGGGGTTTACATAAGAAAATGCCGGGTGCAATAAACCGGCTCAATTCAATATCAGGAGAAGCCGGTTGAAACCCGAAGAACTCAAAAAACTGGATGCCTATTTCAAACGGACCTTCAACAATCCCGGCCTGCAGGTCAAGGCACGCCCGCGCAAGAACGACTCCGCCGAGCTTTATCTCGAGGACGAATTCCTGGGCCTGATCTACAAGGATGAGGACGAAGGCGAACTCTCCTACAATTTCTCGATGGCAATTCTCGACGTCGATCTCTGATCGGCAGCGGCAAGCGCGTCGCAGACGACGCCCATGCCCATGCAGGAATGCTCTTGACGCCCTTTCCCATGGAGAGGGCGTTTTGTTGTTGAAACACGCTTGCGAGGATGCATGAAGATCATTGCCGCCGCTCTGGCCTCGTCGGCATGCTGAACTGAGCGGTAATGAAATCTGCGACTGATTTCGGTACGACTTCATGAAATTCCGCTTTTCACTCACCGTCCTCCTGATCGGCCTGTCGTTTCCGGCGCGGGCAGAAGTTCTAGGCACCATCGAAACCGAGCAGGACGACGGCTCCCTGTCGGTGATCGAGATTCTGGATGAACCTCCAACTGTCGCTAAATGCGATGGCGCACATGCCGCCGCAGCCTATGTCAAGAAAAACAGCTTTTCCCTTCCCGTTGGAAAAGGATGCTGGAAGCTGCTCGGATCGGCAGAAATGATGAAGCTGGAAATCGTTCTAAGCGCCACCGAGGAGCATGTCATGAGCGGGGTTCCGTTGAACAAGGTCAGGTCCAGCCAAGAGGGACAACGAGCATTTCAGGAGTTGACAGGCGAACAGGAGCGCTCGAGACAGCCGATGCTGCTCCAATCCATCGATTGACACCAGCAAGCCAGGATCGAACGGCTCTCCGGGCCTTCGGCACTCAATCACGCTCGTCCGGAATCAGTTGGCGCGTTTGCCATCAAGAAGATGAGTATCGGCGAAATCGACGACCGCCTTGTCCAGTGACTTCCAGTCGCCCAACATGGATCGGGGGAATCGATAGAGTATCTGCAAGTCGCGCCCGAACTGGACGTCGCGTTCGCACGAATTGAAGCTTTCTGCCGCGCTGTCGGCAAGGCATCGTGCGACAAATTCCGGCTTGCCGCTGCTGGTGTCGGAGAGCAACAGCTCCTCGCCCTTGTAGCCGCTGTTTTCCAGAAACCGGTGTACCGTCAGGTTTCCGGGAGCGGTTTCTCCGTCGGGTTCTATCAGCTCGGCGTAGATCGGCAGGTAACGCCCGCTCATGTCGCGGGACATGGTGCGCTGCTCGATGGACATGAAAATCAGGTGCCGTTTCGGGGTAAGAAGGTTGAAGATGGCGCGGTCGCGTTCCGTATAGCCGGTAAGCCCCGGCCAGCGGGCATAGAGATCGAGGCGGCCCGTCACTCCGTCGCGCCGCTGATTCGAAAAGCGGATCATATTGGCGGGAATCGAGAGGACATTGTTGTCGATGATGATCTCATAAGCCTGCGTGCTGTCGGAATGACCGCCCCGGGCAATCAGCGGACCGAGCAGACGCCCGCCGATATTCACGGCGATCGAAAGGAGGACCAGCGCGACAACGGTCAACAGCAGCCAGCCGAAGAGGCGGTTGCCCATTTTCGAGGCGGTGTAATCGGGTGCTGTTTCCATTTGGCTCGAATATCTGTCTTCTATGGTTAACAGAGCGTGAAACCGTGCTTGTCTGGCGACCTGAAACGGCTTAGCGATTCAATATCGAGTTTGCTGATGGAGGAAAGCACATGCCGATCTATGTTTATAACGGGCACAAGCCGCAATTCGTGGATCGCAGCAGCAACTGGATCGCGCCCGATGCGACCCTGATCGGCAAGATCGTCGTGGGTGAAAATGCCGGATTCTGGTTCGGCGCCGTTTTGCGGGGCGATAATGAGCCTATCACCATCGGCGACGATACCAATGTTCAGGAACACACCATCATGCATACCGATATCGGCTTTCCGCTGACGGTCGGGGCGGGGTGCACCATCGGGCATCGAGCCATACTCCATGGCTGCACGGTGGGTGAAAACACACTGATCGGCATGGGCGCTATCGTTCTCAATGGTGCGAGAATCGGAAAGAACTGTCTGATCGGGGCAGGGGCGCTTGTCACCGAGGGCAAGGTAATACCGGATAACTCGCTGGTCGTCGGTTCTCCTGCAAGGGTTCTTCGGGAACTGGACGAGGCGGCGGTTGAAAAGCTGAAGGCTTCGGCAGAGCATTATGTCGAGAAGGCACGGTCCTTCATGCGCGGCCTGGAACCTGCGTGAAATGAATAAGGACGGGGCCAGAGGGAGACTGGCGGCCCGTCCTTCTTCAAGTTTTCTTTTTGATCAGTTCTTGATGCTGCCGACGAGCAGTTCTCGGTCGCCCTTGATCGAGACCCAGCTGCCGGTGTTCGTGGTCGACTGGCGCTTCAGGTAGGTGTAGTCGGTCTTGTTCCAGGCGAGAACGCGGGTATCGAGATTGTCGAGAATGAAGTCGCCGCGGTCGGTGCGGACGGTCAGGACGGCGTGGCCTTCGCCATTCGGCTGTCGAACCACCGTGAAAAGCAGGGTGTTCGCCGGAATGCCGAGCGTCATCAGTTCGCGGCGCTTCAAAAGCATGTAGTCGTCGCAGTCGCCCACCGTTGTCGGATATTCCCAATATTCCTCGCGGCCCCAGGCTTCCATGTCGGTCATCGGCGCGATCTTTTCGTTGACGCTCGCATTGACCGTGATGATCTGTTTCCAGATTTCCGGGGTCAGCTTCAGCAGGTTGCTGTTGCCGCTGGTGATATTGCATTCGGACTTGTACCGGTCGCAGAATTCATAATGGCCGATCGGCTGCGATGTGCGCTCGCCCGTCGTCATCCACGGGGAATTGGAGGCGGGGGTTGCAGCTTCGGCCAGTCCGATTCCGAGCAGCACCAGGATGGCTGCAATGATGGTCTGCTTCGTCATTCTTTTGTCTCCCTGTTGGAGACCAAGATGACTTAAACAATTTGAAGGCACGCAAATTTAAGCGCGAAAATGCGAGTTAAATTCGATTAAAAGTGCAAATAACGCTGAAACTTTTTGTCAACGGACGGACAAATTCAGGGCAGATCGGGCTATTTTTGTGGCTTTTTTTGTGATTTCGGGCGTTTCGCGGTTTGCCGTTCCGTAACCTTGACGCGCATTCATCTTTTGGACCGATGCTTTCAGCCGAAAAGATTGTCCAGTGTTGTGCTGGTCTGAATGGTGGCGAATTCGATTGCGAAACCATCCTGGAAATGACGCACGACGGTTCCCCGGATCGGCCCGAGCATGACACTGCTTTTGATCGGGGGCTTGAACTCGCTTTCGATTGCCGCACCTGAAAGCGAAAGGTCGGCGATACGACACAGCCTTTGTGTGCCGTCGGCAAAAGTGATGTTCTGCCGGTTCTTGTGCGGCACGACGCGTTCGTGACGGCGGTCTTCGGGCAGGGCAAGCTCGTGCTTGTTGGCAAGCCAGGTCAGCTGTGCCGAAAGCTTGTCCTTCTTCTGTTCGGACGTGGCCAGAAGAATATGGAAGCCCTCGGATGTCACCTCATGGGCAATTCCTTCGATCCGCCCCACATGGTCGATATAGGCGATGATCCGCTCACCGTTGCGCGGCGTCGCTATGCCGCTCATCAGGGCCGTGCCGGGCGACATACGCTTGATAACACACGGAAATTCGCTGCGATTTTCCAGCATGTAACGACCGTTGAGATCGACATTCACGGCGTTGAAGTTTTCCTGCCGCACATTGCTGGCAGTGGGGGCCGCAGCAAATCTGTTCATCAAAGCCGATCCATTTCGAATTTGTCCGCTTCACTATCAGGCACATTACAGCACGGACTGATAAAGAGAAATCGCGATTGCGACCTGTTTCAGGCTTTGCCGCCCTTGATGACGCGCAATTTCGGCGCTGCATGCGGTTCCGTCAGGCGAATATTTGTCCACTCCCGGCCTGTCCGGGGTGCGTTCACGGTTACGGCTGCCGATTGCCACAGGTCGTCCGCGAGAATCAGATCGGGCGCCACCGGCTCGATCGAATTCAAATGGCCGAGCACGATTGGGTCGGCGCCGACCCACGTGACCGAATCAAGCACAGCGATGCTGCCGAGAATGCTGATCTGGCCGTCCGCCGCTTCAAGCGGGGCTAGGAACATTTCAAGCCCCAGGCTGCGTCCCGACATGCTGATTCCAACATGCGAGATCAGGGCAGGGATCTCGAGCCCGCTGACGTTTTGCGAGGTTTCCCGAAGTGCGGCACGGTCGCGTTCGGACCAGAGCGAGTGGAACCGCGTGTTCTTCAGTTCGCGTCCAAAAAGGGTGCAGATGCGCGTTCCAGCCAGACGGAACGACAGGTCCCCATGCTCTCCAGCCTCGAGGAAGAAGAGATCGGACAGATGACGCCCCAGCTTGCGCGGCTCGATCCGCTCGCGCATCGGCGCGCGAAAGGTGCCGCGTTCCGTGCGGGCCAGTCGCTGCCATTCGCTGAAAATCGCGATCGTACTGCGGTGTTTCATCATGCGCCGTTGGTTTTTCCGTTGCACGCGGAGACAGGCTCCGCTGGTGGACGCATTAAAATAGTATTAACGGGGAGGATGCCAGTTTAACCCTTTGTTCATCCACCGGGCTCGTCCGTTAAGGTTAACAATAAGTAATGGTTGCACTGCTTTAAAAGACGCGCTTTGATAAGGCATCAGACGAAGCCTTTGACTTGGTTGGCGTTTTTCTGAGCTCCAGATTTAATTCCGCGAAATATTCTGTTCGCGGGCAGGCCGACCGGGTATCTCCGTCGGCCTTTATTTTTAACAGATTCTGCCCTATCTAGATGCTTCCACCCGATGCAAGGGACCGACCTGGCCCGGTTGTCGGCGTGCAAGGATGAGAAAGCAGCAGTTCATGAGCGTTCCCCAGCCGGAAACGGACGGCAGTAACCGCCGGTCAGGCGGCAGCGAGCCGATCTTCAATATACCCGGCGTCGTTCTTGCGCTTATCGGCCTGTGCGCGGCGGTGTATGTCTATCAGAACTATCTCATCAGCGAGCAGCAGAACTACGGATTCATGCTGAACTTCGCGCTCATTCCGGCGCGATTCTCACTTGCGGGTGGCTTTACCGATCCGACCGCGCTCTTCACGCTCATCAGCTATTCCTTCATGCATGGCGGCATTGCGCACCTGGTCGTCAACATGATCTGGCTCGCCGCCTTCGGTTCTCCGCTGGCGGGCCGTATCGGTACCGGACGGATGATAGTTTTCTGGATGTTCACCTCGGTTATCGCCGGTCTGACCCATTATGCGATCTATCCGGACAGCATTTCACCGCTGGTGGGGGCTTCGGGAGCGATTTCGGGCATGATGGGTGCTGCGGCGCGCTACGGCTTCCGGCGTATCGGCCACGGACGCAAATCAGAATTTGCGGGGCCCGTACTTCCGGTGGGGCTCACCCTGACGCTGAAGCCTGTCCTGACCTTTGTCGGGGTCTGGTTCCTGATCAACATCATTACCGGTATTTACTCGACTGGCGGTGCAGACCTTTCCAGCATCGCCTGGGAAGCGCATATAGGCGGCTTCATCGCCGGTTTTTTCGGCATTTCGCTGATGGACCGCCCGCGCAGTTACGATGCGGTTCTGAGGCGCTAGGATTCTGGCTCAGAAAGCCTTTTTCCCCATTTGATGCCACTTGCTAATCCGACGTTCAAAGCGCACCATCATGGAACGTGGTGGGAGGAGCTGCGTTCTGCTTCATATGGCGCTGAAACGTCCGAAGCAGCGAGTGCTAGAGCTGTTCCCTTATTAGAGAACAGTCGAACCGCTCTAGCTCTTTGTTTTAAGCATTATCCGACGCAAAACCGCTTCGCGCGTTTGCCGGAAATGCTTTAATCTTGGAGGGACTTTGGCATGACCGTAAGATCGATTCTCGAGACAAAGGGCAGGGATGTGGTGGTTATCGCGCCTGCCGATACGCTGTCCCACGCTGTCGCCATGCTGAACAAACACAAGATCGGCGCGTTGGTGGTGTGCGACGAGGCCGGTCGAATCAAGGGCATCCTGTCTGAACGCGATGTCGTCCGCGCCGTTGCTGCGCAGGAGACCAAGGCCATGAGCATGCCCGTCGCCGAAGTCATGACGGCAAAGGTGCAGGTCTGCCGCGAACATCATACGATCAATCAGGTGATGGAAATCATGACACGGAGCCGATTCCGCCATATGCCGGTGGAAGAAGGCGGCAAGCTCGTGGGAATTGTTTCAATCGGTGACGTGGTGAAACGACGCATCGAAGATGTCGAACGCGAGGCGGAAGATATCCGCACCTATATCGCTACTGCCTGAGCGACCCGACTTTGGGCCATTCTCCCGGATGGAAAGGCCAGCCGGGAGAGTTTTTACAGGCGAATCAACTCAACGTCCGCGGAGATAGCACTCGGCAGCGTAAAGCGAGATTGCAGCCGCATTCGATACGTTGAGCGACTTGATTTCGCCCGGCATGTCGAGGCGGGCAAGCGCGGTTACCGTTTCGCGTGTCTTTTGACGCAGGCCTTTGCCTTCCGCGCCGAGCACGAGAGCGATTCGTTCGCCTGACAAGGTGGCTTCCATTTCCAGTGGCCCCTCCGAATCAAGCCCGATGGTCTGGAATCCGAGGCTATGGAGTTCCTCAATCGCTTCGGCCAGATTGCGCACCTCAATATGAGAGATCAGTTCGAGGGCACCGGAGGCCGCCTTGGCGAGGACGCCGGTTTCCTGTGGGCTGTGGCGGCTTGTCGTAATCAGCGCTCCTGCACCGAAGGCTACGGCTGAACGCATGATGGCGCCGACATTATGCGGATCGGTCACCTGATCGAGCACGAGCAGCAGCGGACTGTCCTGCAGTTCGGACAGCTTTCTGGCGCGCAACGGCTCCGCCTCGATCATGACGCCCTGATGGACGGCTTCCGAACCGGTTTCCTTGTCTATATCGCGCGGATCGACGATTTCGACAGGGAAGGGGAGAGATTCGGCCTCTCCGATTTCGAGCCGTGCGAATCCGTTTCGTGTCGCCAGCATGCGCAGTATCCGGCGTTCCGGGTTTTCCACGGCGGCGCGGACCGTATGCAGTCCATACAGACGAACCGTTCCTTCGGTCACGGCACTTGCCAATATGGAAGGACGCTGCGGCTTGCGCGGTGATTTGCCTTCCGTTCCGGCCTTCTGGTCGCGATGCTGGCGGCGCAGGCGTGCATAATGAGAATCTTTTGGTGTGCGGGGTGAATTTTGATCGGTCATGGCGTGCTTATAGCTCTTTAGCAGTGCGGAAGATAGCGGCCAGCCCTGCAAATGCTATCAGGCTGTTCTGATTGCAGAATAATTTGCAAAGCCCGCGAAACCGGGCCTTTCTTCCCGCATGAACGGGCGGGAGAAGGCAATGTTTCCACGTCGTTGTGAACAGACATGCATTCTTTTCGCTTTTACCCTGTTGACAGGGGATAAGCTTATCGTCATAAGGCCCCTCGCGGATCGACGGCTGGCCCAACAGTCAGCCAGAAGCCCCGCGGAAATGCCTAGTCGCTCGACTCTGCTGATAGTGATATCTGGAGGGATGCCCGAGTGGTTAAAGGGGACGGACTGTAAATCCGTTGGCTATGCCTACGTTGGTTCAAATCCAACTCCCTCCACCACTGTCGGATCAGAGTTAAGAGTGCGCGGGTATAGCTCAATGGTAGAGCAGCAGCCTTCCAAGCTGAATACGCGGGTTCGATTCCCGCTACCCGCTCCAAATTTTTCCGAGCGGTTTGGCGTGTAAGGAATCATCGACGGGCGGTTCGCCGTTCCGTTTTGGCATAAATGCTGGCCCGGAAGCCAAGAGGCTTTTGTGCTGGCGCTTGAGCGGTTCTAGAACAAAGAGAACAACGGCGATGGCAAAGAGCAAATTCGAACGTACGAAGCCCCACGTTAACATCGGCACGATTGGTCACGTTGACCATGGCAAGACGTCGCTGACTGCAGCGATCACCAAGTTCTTTGGTGAGTTCAAGGCGTATGACCAGATCGACGCCGCTCCTGAAGAGCGCGCCCGCGGCATCACGATCTCGACGGCCCACGTCGAGTACGAAACCGCAAACCGTCACTACGCCCACGTCGACTGCCCCGGCCACGCCGACTATGTGAAGAACATGATCACCGGCGCTGCCCAGATGGACGGCGCGATCCTGGTGGTTTCGGCTGCTGACGGCCCGATGCCGCAGACCCGCGAGCACATCCTGCTCGCCCGTCAGGTTGGCGTTCCGGCAATCGTGGTGTTCCTCAACAAGTGCGACCAGGTTGACGACGCAGAACTGCTCGAACTGGTTGAGCTGGAAGTTCGCGAACTTCTGTCGAAGTACGAATTCCCTGGCGACGAAATCCCGATCATCAAGGGTTCGGCTCTTGCTGCTCTGGAAGATTCCTCGAAGGAACTGGGCGAAGACGCCGTTCGTTCGCTGATGGCCGCTGTTGACGACTACATTCCGACCCCGGAACGTCCGATTGACCAGCCGTTCCTGATGCCGATCGAAGACGTGTTCTCGATCTCGGGCCGTGGCACGGTTGTGACGGGTCGCGTTGAGCGCGGTATCGTCAAGGTTGGTGAAGAAGTTGAAATCGTCGGCATCAAGGCGACGGCGAAGACGACGGTTACCGGCGTTGAAATGTTCCGCAAGCTGCTCGACCAGGGCCAGGCTGGCGACAACATCGGCGCGCTGATCCGCGGCGTTGGCCGTGAAGACGTTGAACGCGGTCAGGTTCTCTGCAAGCCGGGTTCTGTGAAGCCGCACACCAAGTTCAAGGCAGAAGCCTACATTCTGACTAAGGACGAAGGTGGCCGTCATACGCCGTTCTTCACGAACTACCGTCCGCAGTTCTACTTCCGCACGACGGACGTGACGGGCGTTGTCACGCTGCCGGCTGGCACGGAAATGGTCATGCCTGGCGATAACGTCGCCATGGACGTGCAGCTGATCGTGCCGATCGCCATGGAAGAGAAGCTCCGCTTCGCTATCCGTGAAGGCGGCCGCACCGTCGGTGCAGGCATCGTCTCCTCGATCATCGAGTAATGAATTTGACTGGCGGTTACGCCGCCAGTCTGGCATTCTAAATGCCGCATAGGGGTATAGCTCAGTTGGTAGAGCGACGGTCTCCAAAACCGTAGGTCGCGGGTTCGAACCCTGCTGCCCCTGCCATTTCAGAACGGGTGCTCATGGCTTGACTATGGGCGCCCGTTTTCTATATGATAGTTTAGGCAGCAATCTATGCCGCCTTACCTTTTCGATGATGGCGCAGGCTTCGGCAAGGCGACGTCGTGGAAAATGATAATTCCCTGCGGGATTTGTTGGCCGGGCAGGGGAGGATCGCCGCCGCACGATTGGATGGTGCGTCGAGTGATATTCGCAAGGATCGGATCTCCGATAAGCCTGTATGGTATTCTTTTAACCTTTGGGCTTGTTTTTTTCGGGAATCGATTCTATGTAGCGTCAACAGACACGCGGCGCGTGGGGCTGAATTTTCAGCTTTGCGTGCCGTATACGCGTGACTTCAGGCTTTTGATTCGTTTTTGCGAGCTAGAGTTTGGGGGTAGCGCCGGATCAATGACAGAGCGGCAGATGGCATCCAAGACGAATCCGATCACCTTTTTTCAGCAGGTTCGCGCCGAAACGGCGAAGGTGACCTGGCCTACACGGCGTGAAACGGTCATCTCCACCATTATGGTGGTGATCATGGCGTTTCTGGCTGCCGCGTTCTTTTTTCTTGCCGACCAGCTTATGGCCTATGGCGTAGAATTTATTCTCGGCCTTGGTCGATAAGTTAGGATTGGGGAGTTTTTAGATGACGGCGCGCTGGTACATCGTTCACGCCTATTCCAATTTCGAAAAGAAGGTCGCCGAGGACATCGAGGCCAAGGCAAAGCAGAAGGGTCTGTCCGAGCTTATCGAGCAGATCGTCGTGCCGACCGAGAAGATCGTTGAAGTGCGCCGCGGCCGCAAGGTTGACGCAGAGCGCAAGTTCTTCCCAGGCTACGTGCTGGTGCGTGCAACCCTTACGGATGCCGTCTTCTCGCTGATCAAGAATACTCCGAAAGTCACTGGCTTCCTTGGCGATTCCAAGCCGGTGCCGGTTTCCCAGAAGGAAGTCGACCAGATTCTGAACCAGGTTCAGGATGGCGTCGAGCGTCCGAAGACTTCGGTATCCTTCGAGATTGGCGAGAACGTTCGCGTTTCCGACGGTCCGTTCGCTTCCTTCAACGGGATCGTTCAGGAAGTCGACGAAGAGCGCGCGCGTCTCAAGGTTGAGGTTTCCATCTTTGGGCGCGCAACGCCCGTGGATCTGGAATACGGTCAGGTCGACAAGCTCTGATCGTTTGCCCGTGAAGGGCTCCACTCCCGGCGAATTTCGGCTGGAGTGGAAATGGTGGAAGGGAAGGCGGCTTAGCCGGTCGCCGATCTCCGGACCACCGAACTGCCCGCCAGTCGAACTGGCGTCAGTCGAGAGCCGGATTTTCCGGCATTAATCGAGAAAGCCGGATTTCCGGCAAAGTAAAAAAGGCAGAAAGCAATGGCTAAGAAAATTGCAGGCCAGCTGAAGCTCCAGGTAGCGGCAGGTGCGGCCAATCCGTCGCCCCCGATCGGTCCGGCCCTGGGTCAGCGCGGCATCAACATCATGGAATTCTGCAAGGCGTTCAACGCTGCCTCGCAGGAAATGGAAAAGGGTTCGCCGATTCCAGTCGTGATCACCTATTACCAGGACAAGTCTTTCACTTTTGTGATGAAGACGCCTCCGGTGACCTACTTCCTCAAGAAGGCCGCTAACCTCAAGTCCGGTTCGAAGACCCCGGGCAAGGCAAGCGCCGGCACGATCACCCGCGACAAGGTTCGCACGATCGCTGAAGCGAAGATGAAGGATCTGAACGCCGCTGACATTGAAGCAGCGATGCGCATGATCGAAGGTTCTGCCCGTTCGATGGGCCTGGAAGTGGTGGGCTGAGACGATGGCGAAGATTTCCAAGCGCATTAACAAGATCCGTGAAGGCGTCGATCGCAACAAGCTGTACGATCTGTCGGCTGCTATCGGTCTCGTCAAGGAACGTGCTGTCGCCAAGTTCGATGAAACCATCGAAATCGCGATGAACCTCGGCGTCGATCCGCGCCACGCCGACCAGATGGTCCGCGGCGTCGTCAACCTGCCGAATGGCACAGGCCGTACGGTTCGCGTTGCTGTTTTCGCTCGCGGCGACAAGGCTGAAGAAGCCAAGAAGGCTGGCGCCGACATCGTCGGTGCGGAAGAACTGTTCGAAATCGTCAATGGCGGCAAGATCGAATTCGATCGCTGCATTGCAACCCCGGACATGATGCCGCTCGTTGGCCGTCTCGGTAAGGTTCTCGGCCCTCGCGGCATGATGCCGAACCCGAAGGTTGGTACCGTCACCACCGACGTTGCAGCTGCTGTTGCTGCTTCCAAGGGCGGTGCAGTCGAATTCCGCGTCGAAAAGGCAGGTATCATCCATGCCGGTATCGGCAAGGTTTCCTTCGACAATGCCAAGCTCGAAGAAAACATCAAGGCTTTCGCTGACGCCGTGATCAAGGCAAAGCCGTCGGCTGCCAAGGGTGAATACGTCAAGCGCGTGTCGATTTCCTCGACCATGGGCGTTGGCGTCAAGGTCGACCCGGCAACCGTCAAGGTCGTCGCCTAAGTTTCAGGGCTCCGGTTCGCCGGGGCCCAAGCCTTTCCGATTGGAGAGGCATGGCTGCCAGCCAGTTCTGGAACAACAGGACGAACGGCAAGAATTCCGGGTCGAAAGACCCGGATAGCCGGATGAAAATCCGGTTATCCTGTCCGAGATTGCAGGCGGATCATCATCTTCGGGTGGTTTTCCTTAAACGCAAAGCCTGCATGAGACGTGGAATAACCCTGTTTCGCACGAATGTGCATGCAAGGTTTGAACCGTAGTTGCCTTTGGGTGAAGCCTGCTTGCAGGTGGAGCTGAAGGGGACAGGATCCTCGAACGTCGGACTGACTGTGAAGTTCGTCCGGCAAAGGCAACCCGGCAGGGCCATGTGGTCCTGTCAACTGGAGAGAGACAGTGGATAGAGCGGAAAAGCGCGAATTTGTCGCGTGGCTGAACGGCGCTTTCAAAGAGTCCGGTTCGGTCGTCGTGGCCCACTATACCGGTCTCACCGTTTCGCAGATGAGCGATCTTCGCTCGAAGATGCGTGATGCAGGTGGGTCCGTTAAAGTCGCGAAAAACCGCCTTGCCAAAATCGCTCTTCAGGGCACGGAATCGGAAGGTATTGCTGACCTGTTTACGGGTCAGACGGTCGTTGCTTACGCAAGCGATCCGATCGCCGCTCCGAAAGTAGCCGTCGAATTCGCCAAGACTAACGACAAGCTCGTTATCCTCGGCGGTGCAATGGGTGCAACGACGCTTAACGCCGATGGCGTCAAGTCGCTTGCTTCGCTCCCGTCGCTCGACGAACTGCGCGCAAAGCTGGTTGGAATGATCCAGACCCCAGCTCAGCGTCTTGCAGTACTTACCAGCGCTCCGGCGGGCCAGATCGCCCGCGTTATCGGCGCGCACGCCCGGAAGAACGAGGCGGCTTAAGGCCGTTTCTCGCTGTCAACAGTTCAAACCTTTATAATAGGAAGTACAAAAATGGCTGATCTCGCAAAGATCGTTGAAGACCTTTCGGCCCTGACCGTTCTGGAAGCCGCTGAGCTGTCCAAGCTTCTCGAAGAGAAGTGGGGCGTTTCGGCTGCTGCTCCGGTCGCTGTTGCTGCTGCTGGTGGCGCTGCCCCTGCTGCTGCTGCAGAAGAAAAGACCGAATTCGACGTCGTTCTCGCTGACGGCGGCGCTAACAAGATCAACGTGATCAAGGAAGTGCGCGCAATCACCGGTCTCGGCCTCAAGGAAGCCAAGGACCTGGTCGAAGGCGCTCCGAAGGCCGTCAAGGAAGGCGCTTCGAAGGACGAAGCTGAGAAGATCAAGGCACAGCTCGAAGCTGCTGGCGCCAAGGTCGAACTCAAGTAAGTTCGGACTATTCTGGCGGATGGTTTTCCATCCGCCAGTTCCCGCCGGACTTTCCCGGTGGGTCGGATGACTGGAACCCTTTTCCTGAGTGCCGGAACGGCTTTCAGGAAACGGGTTTTAGCCCGTTAAGAGCGCCGCGTGTCGGCAACGATGCTGAAGGCCGCTCTGGAAAGTTTGCACATGATCCTTTCGATCCATCCGATCTGAAAGGGGCCAATCAGAAGGTTCATGTGCTCGAAGGACCGCCGAAGGGCGGCGCATGATAAAGGCCGCAAGGCGTGAGCAAGCCGCAAGGCTATAGAACGAGGAGCGACGATGGCTCAGACCCATTCTTTCAATGGTCGCAAGCGCGTACGCAAATTTTTCGGCAAGATCCCAGAGGTCGCTGAGATGCCGAACCTTATCGAGGTTCAAAAGGCATCTTACGACCAGTTCCTTATGGTTGAAGAACCATCCGGTGGGCGTCCTGACGAGGGTTTGCAGGCGGTTTTCAAGTCTGTTTTCCCAATTCAGGATTTCTCCGGCGCTTCAATGCTCGAATTCGTTCGCTACGAGTTCGACGCACCAAAATTCGACGTTGACGAATGCCGTCAGCGCGATCTGACGTATTCGGCGCCACTCAAGGTGACGCTGCGTCTCATCGTGTTCGATATTGACGAAGATACCGGCGCGAAGTCGATCAAGGACATCAAGGAACAGGATGTCTACATGGGCGATATGCCGCTCATGACCGACAACGGCACCTTCATCGTCAATGGTACCGAGCGCGTGATCGTTTCGCAGATGCACCGTTCGCCGGGCGTCTTCTTCGATCATGACAAGGGCAAGACCCATTCGTCGGGCAAGCTCCTGTTCGCGGCTCGCGTCATTCCTTATCGCGGTTCCTGGCTCGATATCGAATTCGACTCCAAGGACATCGTCTACGCACGTATTGATCGTCGCCGCAAGCTGCCGGCCACCACGCTGCTGATGGCGCTCGGCATGGACGGCGAAGAAATTCTGTCGACGTTCTACAAGACCGTCACCTATACGCGTGATGGCGACAATTGGCGCATTCCGTATTCGGCTGACCGCTTCAAGGGCATGAAGATCATCTCCGATCTCATCGACGCGGACACCGGCGAAGTCGTTCTGGAAGCCGGCAAGAAGCTGACCGCCCGTTCGGCCAAGCAGCTTGCCGAAAAGGGCCTCAAGGCCATCAAGGCGACGGAAGACGATCTGTTCGGTTCTTATCTTGCGGAAGACGTCGTCAATTACGCAACCGGTGAGATTTATCTCGAAGCCGGTGACGAAATCGATGAGAAGGTCCTCAAGACCCTGCTCGACACCGGTGAGACGGAAATCAACGTTCTCGATATCGACCATGTCAATATCGGCGCGTACATCCGCAACACGCTGGCTGTCGACAAGAACGAAAGCCGTCAGGAAGCCCTGTTCGACATCTATCGCGTCATGCGTCCGGGCGAGCCGCCTACGATGGATTCGGCCGAAGCGATGTTCAACTCGCTGTTCTTCGATGCCGAGCGTTACGACCTTTCGGCCGTTGGTCGCGTGAAGATGAACATGCGTCTGGACCTCGATGCGGAAGACACCGTGCGCGTTCTGCGCAAGGAAGACATCCTGGCCGTGGTCAAGATGCTTGTGGAACTGCGTGATGGTCGCGGCGAAATCGACGACATCGACAATCTCGGCAACCGCCGTGTGCGTTCGGTCGGTGAACTGATGGAAAATCAGTACCGCGTCGGTCTGCTCCGCATGGAGCGCGCGATCAAGGAACGTATGTCCTCGATCGAAATCGACACGGTCATGCCGCAGGACCTGATCAACGCGAAGCCGGCTGCTGCAGCCGTGCGCGAGTTCTTCGGTTCCTCGCAGCTGTCGCAGTTCATGGACCAGACCAACCCGCTTTCGGAAATCACCCACAAGCGCCGTCTGTCGGCACTTGGACCGGGCGGTCTGACCCGCGAGCGCGCTGGCTTCGAAGTCCGCGACGTGCATCCGACCCATTATGGCCGTATCTGCCCGATTGAAACGCCGGAAGGCCCGAATATCGGTCTCATCAACTCGCTCGCAACCTTTGCCCGCGTCAACAAGTACGGCTTCATCGAAAGCCCGTACCGCAAGGTTGTCGACGGCAAGGTGACGAACGACGTTGTCTATCTCTCGGCCATGGAAGAAGCCAAGCACTCGGTTGCCCAGGCTAACGTGGAACTGGACGAGCAGGGCGGTTTCGTTGACGAGTTCGTCATCTGCCGTCATGCAGGCGAAGTGATGATGGCTCCGCGTGAAAACGTGGACCTGATGGACGTTTCGCCGAAGCAGCTTGTTTCGGTTGCCGCGGCTCTGATTCCGTTCCTTGAAAACGACGACGCCAACCGCGCTCTCATGGGCTCGAACATGCAGCGTCAGGCCGTTCCGCTCGTTCGCGCTGAAGCGCCGTTCGTCGGCACCGGCATGGAACCGATTGTCGCTCGCGACTCCGGTGCTGCTATTGCAGCCCGTCGCGGCGGTATCGTCGACCAAGTGGATGCGACCCGTATCGTTATCCGTGCAACGGAAGATCTCGATCCGTCCAAATCGGGCGTCGATATCTATCGTCTGCAGAAGTTCCAGCGCTCGAACCAGTCGACCTGCATCAACCAGCGCCCGCTCGTTCGCGTCGGCGACCCGATCGGCAAGGGCGACATCATCGCTGACGGTCCATCCACGGATCTGGGCGATCTGGCTCTCGGCCGCAACGTGCTCGTCGCGTTCATGCCGTGGAACGGCTACAACTACGAAGACTCGATCCTGCTTTCCGAGAAGATCGTTTCGGAAGACGTGTTCACCTCGATTCATATCGAGGAATTCGAAGTTGCTGCCCGCGACACCAAGCTTGGACCTGAGGAAATCACCCGCGATATTCCGAACGTTTCGGAAGAAGCGCTGAAGAACCTCGACGAAGCCGGTATCGTCTACATCGGTGCCGAAGTGCATCCTGGCGACATTCTTGTCGGCAAGATCACGCCGAAGGGCGAAAGCCCGATGACGCCGGAAGAGAAGCTTCTGCGCGCCATCTTCGGTGAAAAGGCATCGGACGTCCGCGACACCTCCATGCGCATGCCGCCCGGAACCTACGGTACGGTTGTGGAAGTTCGCGTTTTCAATCGCCACGGCGTTGAAAAGGACGAACGCGCCATGGCTATCGAGCGCGAGGAAATCGAGCGTCTCGCCAAGGACCGTGACGACGAACAGGCGATCCTGGACCGCAACGTCTATGGCCGTCTCGCCGACATGATCGATGGCAAGGTTGCCGCTGCCGGCCCGAAGGGCTTCAAGAAGGGCACGACGATCAGCCGCGATCTCATGACGGAGTATCCGCGGTCGCAGTGGTGGCAGTTTGCCGTTGAAGACGAAAAGCTTCAGGGCGAGCTGGAAGCTCTGCGCAGCCAGTACGACGACTCCAAGAAGCTGCTCGAAGCACGCTTCATGGACAAGGTCGAAAAGGTACAGCGCGGCGACGAGATGCCTCCGGGCGTCATGAAGATGGTCAAGGTCTTCGTCGCTGTGAAGCGCAAGATTCAGCCAGGCGACAAGATGGCTGGCCGTCACGGCAACAAGGGTGTGGTTTCGCGCATTCTGCCGGTCGAGGACATGCCGTTCCTGGAAGATGGTACGCATGCCGACATCGTGTTGAACCCGCTTGGCGTTCCGAGCCGAATGAACGTGGGCCAGATTCTGGAAACCCACCTCGGCTGGGCTTGCGCAGGCATGGGCAAGAAGATTGGTGAGCTCATCGACGTCTATCGCAAGACGGCCAATATCGAGCCGCTGCGCCAGACGCTGGAGCACATCTATCCGGACAACGACCGCAATGAACCGGTCCGGTCTTATGATGACGATTCCGTCCTCATGCTGGCCAACCAGGTGAAGCGCGGCGTGTCGATCGCAACGCCGGTCTTCGACGGTGCGGTTGAAGCCGACATCAACGCGATGCTGACGGATGCCGGACTTGCAACGTCTGGTCAGTCGACGCTTTACGATGGCCGTACGGGTGAGCCGTTCGACCGTCAGGTGACGATGGGCTACATCTATATGCTGAAGCTCCACCACCTGGTCGACGACAAGATCCACGCTCGTTCGATCGGACCTTACTCGCTCGTGACCCAGCAGCCTCTGGGCGGCAAGGCTCAGTTCGGCGGCCAGCGCTTCGGCGAAATGGAGGTCTGGGCTCTGGAAGCATACGGTGCGGCCTACACGCTGCAGGAAATGCTTACCGTCAAGTCGGACGACGTGGCAGGCCGTACCAAGGTCTACGAAGCGATCGTGCGCGGCGACGACACGTTCGAAGCGGGCATTCCGGAGAGCTTCAACGTTCTCGTCAAGGAAATGCGCTCGCTCGGCCTCAATGTCGAACTCGACGACACGCGTGACGCTGAACAGCCGGCCCTGCCGGACGCGGCGGAATAAACTTTGAGGCGCGCCATGGTATCGCCGTGGCGCGCCGGTAAACTCGTTTTCGATGACGGCGGTTTTTCCCCGCAAGAGGAAGCGAGACTACGGCAAGCCAGTTCATAACTGCGTAGCACCGCGATTTCTTTTCAGGATGGCAAGGATTTTCAGCTTGTCATCGACGACACAGGGCGACGGATCGCCCTCAAGGAGAACGGCATGAACCAAGAGGTCATGAATCTTTTCAATCCTCAGGCTCCGGCACAAACGTTCGATTCCATCAGAATCTCGATTGCCAGCCCTGAGAAGATTCTGTCCTGGTCATACGGCGAGATCAAGAAGCCGGAGACGATCAACTACCGTACGTTCAAGCCTGAACGCGATGGTCTCTTCTGCGCGCGCATCTTCGGCCCGATCAAGGACTATGAATGCTTGTGCGGCAAGTACAAGCGTATGAAATACAAGGGCATCATCTGCGAAAAGTGCGGCGTGGAAGTTACGCTCTCGCGCGTTCGTCGCGAGCGCATGGGCCACATCGAACTCGCGGCCCCGGTTGCCCATATCTGGTTCCTGAAGTCGCTGCCGAGCCGTATCGGCACGCTCCTGGACATGACGCTCAAGGATATCGAGCGCGTCCTGTACTTCGAGAACTACATCGTTACCGAACCGGGCCTGACCTCGCTGAAGGAGCACCAGCTTCTTTCGGAAGAGGAATATATGATTGCCGTCGATGAATTCGGCGAAGATCAGTTCACGGCCCTCATTGGTGCTGAAGCTATCTACGAGCTTCTGGCTTCGATGGAACTCGAAAAGATCGCCGCCGATCTGCGCGTCGAGCTTGCCGAGACCACTTCGGACCTGAAGCAGAAGAAGCTGATGAAGCGTCTGAAGATCGTCGAAAACTTCCTGGAGTCGGGAAACCGTCCGGAATGGATGATCATGAAGATCGTTCCGGTCATTCCGCCGGACCTGCGTCCGCTCGTGCCGCTGGACGGCGGTCGTTTCGCGACGTCGGATCTGAACGATCTCTATCGCCGCGTCATCAACCGTAACAACCGTCTGAAGCGCCTGATCGAACTGCGCGCACCGGGCATCATCATCCGCAACGAAAAGCGCATGCTGCAGGAAGCTGTGGACGCGCTGTTCGACAACGGTCGTCGTGGCCGCGTCATCACCGGTGCCAACAAGCGCCCGCTGAAGTCGCTGTCCGACATGCTCAAGGGCAAGCAGGGCCGCTTCCGCCAGAACCTGCTCGGCAAGCGCGTCGACTATTCCGGCCGCTCGGTCATCGTGACCGGTCCGGAACTGAAGCTGCACCAGTGCGGTTTGCCGAAGAAGATGGCGCTCGAACTGTTCAAGCCATTCATCTACGCACGTCTTGACGCCAAGGGTTATTCCTCGACCGTCAAGCAGGCCAAGAAGCTGGTTGAAAAGGAACGTCCGGAAGTCTGGGATATCCTTGACGAAGTGATCCGTGAGCATCCGGTTCTCCTGAACCGTGCGCCGACGCTGCACCGTCTTGGGATTCAGGCTTTTGAACCCACCCTGATCGAAGGCAAGGCCATCCAGCTGCATCCGCTCGTCTGTACCGCGTTCAACGCCGACTTCGACGGTGACCAGATGGCTGTTCACGTTCCGCTGTCGCTTGAAGCCCAGCTTGAAGCCCGCGTGCTGATGATGTCGACCAACAACATCCTGCATCCGGCTAACGGCGCACCGATCATCGTTCCTTCGCAGGACATGGTTCTCGGCCTCTATTATCTGTCCATCGTGGCGGAGAAGGAGCCGGGCGAGGGCATGATGTTCGCCGATATGGGCGAACTGCAGCATGCGCTTGAAAACAAGGTCGTCACGCTGCACACCAAGATCAAGGGCCGCTTCAAGACGGTCGACGCCGAAGGCAAGCCAGTGTCGAAGATCTACGACACGACGCCTGGCCGCATGATCATTGGCGAGCTTCTGCCGAAGAACGTCATGGTGCCGTTCGACATCTGCAATCAGGAGATGACCAAGAAGAACATCTCCAAGATGATCGACCACGTCTACCGCCATTGCGGTCAGAAAGAGACGGTCATCTTCTGCGATCGCATCATGCAGCTCGGCTTCGCTCATGCCTGCCGTGCAGGCATCTCCTTCGGCAAGGATGACATGGTTATCCCGGACACGAAGGCGAAGATCGTTGCCGACACCGAAGCGCTCACGACCGAATACGAACAGCAGTACAATGACGGCCTGATCACTCAGGGCGAAAAGTACAACAAGGTCGTTGACGCCTGGGGCAAGGCTACCGACAAGATCACCGAAGAGATGATGGCGCGCCTGAAGGCCGTCGAATTCGATCCGGTGACCGGTCGCCAGAAGCAGATGAACTCGGTCTACATGATGTCGCATTCGGGTGCCCGTGGTTCGGTCAACCAGATGCGTCAGCTTGGCGGCATGCGTGGCCTGATGGCCAAGCCGTCGGGTGAAATCATCGAAACCCCGATCATCTCGAACTTCAAGGAAGGCCTGACCGTTAACGAGTACTTCAACTCGACCCACGGTGCCCGTAAGGGTCTGGCAGACACCGCCTTGAAGACGGCTAACTCGGGCTACCTGACCCGCCGTCTCGTTGACGTTGCACAGGATGCGATCATTTCGGAAGTCGATTGCGGTGCCGAAATCGGTCTCACCATGCAGCCGATCGTCGATGCCGGTCAGATCGTTGCCTCGATCGGCCAGCGCGTTCTGGGCCGTACGGCTCTCGATCCGATCCTGCATCCGGCAACCGGCGAAGTCATCGTCGAAGCTGGCCGCATGATCGAGGAAAAGGACGTCGAGATCATCGAGAAGGCTGGTATCCAGTCGATCCGCATCCGTTCGGCCCTGACCTGCGAAACCCGCAACGGCGTCTGCGCCAAGTGCTATGGTCGCGACCTTGCACGCGGTACTCCGGTCAACCAGGGCGAAGCGGTCGGCGTTATCGCTGCCCAGTCGATCGGCGAGCCGGGCACCCAGCTCACCATGCGTACCTTCCACTTGGGCGGTACTGCACAGGTGGTTGACAGCTCGTATCTCGAAGCTTCGTACGAAGGCACTGTCAAGCTGCGTAACCGCAATGTGGTTCGCAACTCCGATGGCAACCTCGTGGTGATGGGCCGTAACATGGCTGTCCTGATCCTCGACGCAACGGGCAAGGAACGTGCGGTCCACCGCGTGACCTACGGTTCGCGCCTGTTCGTGGACGAGGGCGATACGGTTAAGCGCGGCCAGCGTATTGCTGAGTGGGACCCGTATACCCGTCCAATCATGACCGAAGTTGAAGGCTACGTTGAGTTCGAAGATCTCGTCGATGGTCTCTCGGTTTCGGAAACGGCTGACGAGTCGACCGGTATCACGAAGCGCGTCGTCATCGACTGGCGTTCGACGCCTCGCGGTTCGGACCTCAAGCCTGCCATGGTCATCAAGGACAAGGCCGGCAAGATCCTGAAGCTGTCGAAGGGTGGCGATGCCCGCTTCCTGCTCTCCGTGGAATCGATCCTTTCGGTCGAGCCCGGCGCGCATGTGAAGGCTGGTGACGTTATCGCCCGTCTGCCGATGGAAAGCGCCAAGACCAAGGACATCACCGGCGGTCTGCCGCGTGTGGCCGAACTGTTCGAAGCACGTCGTCCGAAGGACCATGCCATCATCGCCGAGATCGATGGTACCGTCCGCTTCGGTCGCGACTACAAGAACAAGCGTCGCATCATCATCGAGCCGAACGACGACACGATCGCGCCGGTCGAGTACCTCATTCCGAAGGGCAAGCCGTTCCATCTTCAGGACGGCGACGTCATCGAAAAGGGTGAGTACATCCTCGACGGCAACCCGGCACCGCATGACATTCTGGCGATCAAGGGCGTCGAAGCTCTGGCTTCGTACCTCGTGAACGAAATCCAGGAAGTCTATCGTCTGCAGGGCGTTTTGATCAACGACAAGCACATCGAAGTGATTGTCCGGCAGATGCTGCAGAAGGTGGAAATCACGGAATCCGGCGATACCGGCTACATTCCGGGCGACCACGTCGACCGCATCGAGCTGGAAGAGATCAACGAGCGTCTTATCGAAGAGGGCAAGAAGCCGGGCTCTGGCAACCCTGTTCTGCTCGGTATCACCAAGGCTTCGCTGCAGACGCCTTCGTTCATCTCGGCTGCGTCGTTCCAGGAAACGACCCGCGTCCTCACCGAGGCTGCGGTGGCCGGCAAGATGGACACGCTGCAGGGTCTCAAGGAAAACGTCATCGTTGGCCGTCTCATTCCGGCCGGTACTGGCGGCATGACCAACCAGATCCGTCGCATCGCAACCGCTCGCGACGATCTGATCATCGACGAGCGCCGCAAGTCTTCCGGTTCCGCGGAAGCCAATGCGATGCTGGTGGACATGACCAACAACGCCGCCGAATAAGATCGGCGGATACGAAACTGAAAAAGGCCGCCTTTCGGGGCGGCCTTTTTGCATTTCGGGATAACGGGAGAGCCCGCATCAGCAGAAGAAAAAAGCGCCGGTTGAAACCGGCGCTCTCCATGATGCTTATTCTTCTTCTTCGTCGTCGCCGTCGAATTCGATCAGCGCGACTTCACCGCTAAGGGCGGTGGCCCAGGCGCTCTTGTGCGGTTCTTCTTCCGGCTCTTCGGTCAGCGTGCCCATCTCCAGAAGTTCGGCTTCATGGTAGCCTTCTTCGGCAAGAATGCTGAGGACGGTCTGAACGAGATCTTCGTTCTCGTCCGATTTCAAAAGCAGGTGTACTTCGACTGGGGATTCTTCGCCTTCGTTCCAGACATCAGCGATGACGAGATGGACGGTTGGCGAATCGTCGCCCGCAGGTGTGGAATCATTTGTGGATGTGGAAGACATTGAGAAACCCTTAATATTCGGTTGCGTTTCGACTCGGATGTGCTTCAATAGCCTGACCTGAGTGGCTGCGCCATGCTTGCATAGGAAAATGACGGTTTTGATCGCGTAATATTAGCGAATAGTCGTCAAATGCGGCGCAATAACCTGTCCGGGCGGGATCAAAACGCCGGTTTCAGGGCTTTCATTAAAGAAACTTGAGCCGCTGCCCTTGACGAAACGTCGCTAAAGACGTATCAGCAGCCCATCTGAGCCGATGTGAGACAGGCTTTTTCGGGACGACGCGTCCTGAAGTTCGTCTCAAACAGGGTTCGTTTTACGATCGAAATGCAACTTGCCGTTCGCATGAAGCGTCAGCTTCCTCTGCTTTTGTTCGGGGTGGCCACCGGTTGACGAGGGCTGACTCCGAATTTGTGCATGAGCATGCCGGTGAAACGGCCCCTTGGGGCGTGGATACGAGATTTTTTAAAGAGGAAGGTTGTATGCCAACCGTAAACCAGCTTATCCGCAAGCCGCGCATTGCGCCGGTAAAGCGTAATAAGGTTCCTGCACTGCAGGCAAACCCTCAGAAGCGCGGCGTTTGCACCCGCGTTTACACGACGACCCCGAAGAAGCCGAACTCGGCTCTGCGTAAGGTTGCCAAGGTTCGTCTGACGAACGGCTTCGAAGTTATCGGTTATATCCCTGGTGAAGGGCATAACCTGCAGGAGCACTCCGTCGTCATGATCCGCGGCGGTCGTGTAAAGGACTTGCCGGGTGTGCGTTACCACATCATCCGCGGCGTTCTCGACACCCAGGGCGTCAAGAACCGCAAGCAGCGCCGTTCGAAGTACGGTGCAAAGCGTCCGAAGTAAGATTTTCCGGGGATACCGGCCGCCAGAAGGCGAGCTGAGCCCGATGTAATTGAAAGAAGAGACGAAATGTCCAGACGCCATAAGGCTGAGAAGCGTGAGATCAATCCGGATCCGAAGTTCGGCGATCTCGTTATCACGAAGTTCATGAATGCAGTCATGCTTCATGGCAAGAAGTCGGTTGCTGAAAGCATCGTTTACGGTGCGCTCGATGCAATCGAAGCCAAGGCAAAGTCCGAGCCGGTCGCGCTGTTCCATCAGGCGCTCGACAACGTAGCTCCGCACATCGAAGTCCGTTCGCGCCGCGTTGGTGGTGCAACCTATCAGGTTCCGGTTGATGTGCGTCCAGAACGTCGCCAGGCACTTGCCATCCGTTGGCTCATCAATGCTGCTCGTGGCCGTAACGAGACGACGATGATCGATCGTCTTTCCGGTGAGTTGCTTGACGCTGCCAACAACCGTGGTTCTGCTGTGAAGAAGCGTGAAGACACGCACCGCATGGCTGAAGCCAACCGCGCCTTCTCGCATTACCGCTGGTAATCGTCGAAACCTATTCAAAGAGCGACTATCATGGCCCGCGAATATAAAATCGAAGACTACCGCAATTTCGGTATCATGGCTCACATCGACGCCGGTAAGACGACGATGACAGAGCGCATTCTGTTCTATACCGGTAAGAACCACAAGATCGGCGAAACCCACGATGGTGCGTCGACCATGGACTGGATGGAGCAGGAACAGGAACGCGGTATCACGATCACTTCCGCTGCTACGACCACGTTCTGGCAGGGCCGTGATGGTAAGAAGCGCCGTTTCAACATCATCGACACGCCTGGTCACGTTGACTTCACGATTGAAGTTGAACGCAGCCTGCGCGTTCTCGACGGCGCAATCGCGCTGCTCGACGCCAACGCTGGCGTTGAGCCCCAGACCGAAACCGTGTGGCGTCAGGCTGAAAAGTACCACGTCCCGCGTATGGTCTTCGTCAACAAGATGGACAAGATCGGTGCCGATTTCTACCGTTGCGTAGAAATGGTCGGCTCGCGTCTTGGCGCAGTAGCACTCCCGGTTCAGCTGCCGATCGGCGCTGAAAACGAGTTCGAAGGCGTCATCGACCTGATCGAAATGAAGGCCCTGACCTGGGACGGCACCATCGGCGCTGCTGCAACGGTTGGTGAAGTTCCTGCCCATCTGAAGGACAAGGCTGAAGAATACCGCGAAAAGCTCATCGAGCTGGCCGTGGAAATCGACGAAGCTGCAATGGAAGCCTATCTCGAAGGCACCATGCCTACGAATGACGAGCTGCGCGCTCTGATCCGTAAGGGCACCATCGACGTCAAGTTCCATCCGGTTCTTTGCGGCACTGCGTTCAAGAACCGTGGCATTCAGCCGCTTCTTGATGCCGTTGTGGAATTCCTTCCGGCTCCGACCGATGTTCCTGCCATCAAGGGCATCGACGTCAAGACGGAAAGCGAAACCACCCGCGAATCTTCGGATGAAGCACCGCTTTCGATGCTCGCATTCAAGATCATGAACGACCCGTTCGTTGGTTCGCTGACCTTCGCTCGTATTTACTCGGGCAAGCTGACCAAGGGCATTTCGCTCGAAAACACCGTCAAGGGCAAGCGTGAGCGTATCGGCCGTATGCTGCAGATGCACTCCAACAGCCGTGAAGACATCGAAGAAGCTTTTGCTGGCGACATCGTTGCTCTGGCTGGCCTCAAGGAAACCACCACTGGCGACACGCTCTGCGATCCGCTGAAGCCGGTTATCCTCGAGCGCATGGAATTCCCGGATCCGGTTATCGAAATCGCCATCGAACCGAAGACCAAGGCCGACCAGGAAAAGATGGGCATCGCGCTCAATCGTCTGGCCGCCGAAGATCCTTCTTTCCGCGTCAAGTCGGACGAAGAATCCGGTCAGACCATCATCGCCGGCATGGGCGAACTTCACCTCGACATTCTCGTCGATCGCATGAAGCGCGAATTCAAGGTTGAAGCCAACGTCGGCGCTCCGCAGGTTGCTTACCGTGAATCGATCACCCGTCAGGCTGAAATCGATTACACCCACAAGAAGCAGTCGGGCGGTTCGGGTCAGTTCGCGCGCGTCAAGATCATCTTCGAACCGCATGACGGCGATGATTTCATCTTCGAATCGAAGATCGTCGGCGGCTCGGTTCCGAAGGAATACATTCCGGGTGTCCAGAAGGGTATCGAAAGCGTCATGGGTGCAGGCCCGCTGGCTGGCTTCCCGATGCTCGGCGTGAAGGCCACCCTGATCGACGGTGCGTACCATGACGTTGACTCGTCTGTTCTCGCCTTCGAAATCGCGTCCCGTGCAGCGTTCCGTGAAGGTGCGCAGAAGGCTGGCGCGCAGCTCCTCGAACCGATCATGAAGGTCGAGGTTGTCACGCCGGAAGATTACGTTGGTGACGTTATCGGCGATCTGAACTCGCGTCGCGGTCAGATTTCCGGCACCGAAGCCCGCGGCATCGCCACGGTCGTCAATGCAAATGTTCCGCTGGCCAACATGTTTGGTTACGTGAACTCGCTGCGTTCGATGTCCCAGGGCCGTGCACAGTACACGATGCAGTTCGACCATTATGAGCCGGTTCCGACGGCGGTCGCACAGGAAATCCAGAAGAAGTTTGCGTGATCTAAGGGTCACGCTCCCAATTAAAAGAATGCCTGAGCAGGCTAAATTTACGGAGAGCTCAAATGGCAAAGAGTAAGTTTGAACGTACGAAGCCCCACGTTAACATCGGCACGATTGGTCACGTTGACCATGGCAAGACGTCGCTGACTGCAGCGATCACCAAGTTCTTTGGTGAGTTCAAGGCGTATGACCAGATCGACGCCGCTCCTGAAGAGCGCGCCCGCGGCATCACGATCTCGACGGCTCACGTCGAGTACGAAACCGCAAACCGTCACTACGCACACGTCGACTGCCCCGGCCACGCCGACTATGTGAAGAACATGATCACCGGCGCTGCCCAGATGGACGGCGCGATCCTGGTGGTTTCGGCTGCTGACGGCCCGATGCCGCAGACCCGCGAGCACATCCTGCTCGCTCGTCAGGTTGGCGTTCCGGCAATCGTGGTGTTCCTCAACAAGTGCGACCAGGTTGACGACGCAGAACTGCTCGAACTGGTTGAACTGGAAGTTCGCGAACTTCTGTCGAAGTACGAATTCCCTGGCGACGAAATCCCGATCATCAAGGGCTCGGCTCTTGCTGCTCTGGAAGACTCTTCGAAGGAACTGGGCGAAGACGCCGTTCGTTCGCTGATGGCCGCTGTTGACGACTACATTCCGACCCCGGAACGTCCGATCGACCAGCCGTTCCTGATGCCGATCGAAGACGTGTTCTCGATCTCGGGCCGTGGCACGGTTGTGACGGGTCGCGTTGAGCGCGGTATCGTCAAGGTTGGTGAAGAAGTTGAAATCGTCGGCATCAAGGCGACGGCGAAGACGACGGTTACCGGCGTTGAAATGTTCCGCAAGCTGCTCGACCAGGGCCAGGCTGGCGACAACATCGGCGCGCTGATCCGCGGCGTTGGCCGTGAAGACGTTGAACGCGGCCAGGTTCTCTGCAAGCCGGGTTCTGTGAAGCCGCACACCAAGTTCAAGGCAGAAGCCTACATTCTGACCAAGGACGAAGGTGGCCGTCATACGCCGTTCTTCACGAACTACCGTCCGCAGTTCTACTTCCGCACGACGGACGTGACGGGCGTTGTCACGCTGCCGGCTGGCACGGAAATGGTCATGCCTGGCGATAACGTCGCCATGGACGTGCAGCTGATCGTGCCGATCGCCATGGAAGAGAAGCTCCGCTTCGCTATCCGTGAAGGCGGCCGCACCGTCGGTGCAGGCATCGTCTCCTCGATCATCGAGTAATGAAGGTTTGTGCAGGAACGCTCGCTCAAGAGCGGGCGTTTCCGCGTAACAAGGAACAGATGAAATGAACGGTCAAAACATCCGCATTCGCCTGAAGGCGTTTGATCATCGGATCCTTGACGCTTCGACGCGGGAAATCGTGTCGACTGCCAAGCGTACCGGTGCAAATGTGCGCGGACCGATCCCGCTTCCAACACGGATCGAGAAGTTCACGGTTAACCGGTCGCCGCACATCGACAAGAAGAGCCGCGAGCAGTTCGAGATGCGCACGCACAAGCGTCTTCTCGATATCGTTGACCCGACCCCGCAGACGGTGGACGCGCTGATGAAGCTCGATCTGTCCGCCGGTGTCGATGTCGAGATCAAGCTTTAATCGGCTTGAGGACGGAAGGAACGAACCCGATGCGTTCAGGTGTTATTGCACAGAAGCTGGGCATGACCCGCGTCTATAACGACGCCGGCGAGCATGTGCCGGTGACGGTTCTCCGCATGGAGAATTGCCACGTGGTAGCTCAGCGTACAGTTGAAAAGAACGGTTACACGGCTGTTCAGCTTGGCGTTGGTATCGCCAAGGTAAAGAACACGTCCAAGGCTATGCGCGGTCATTTCGCGAAGGCCGAGGTCGAGCCTAAGGCGAAGGTCGCGGAATTCCGCGTTTCGCCGGATAACCTCCTCGAAGTCGGCGCTGAAATCACCGCCGAACACTTCGTCGCCGGCCAGAAGGTCGATGTGACGGGTACTTCGATCGGTAAGGGCTTTGCCGGTGTTATGAAGCGTCATAACTTCGGTGGCCATCGTGCTTCGCACGGTAACTCCATTACCCACCGCGCTCACGGCTCGACCGGTCAGCGTCAGGACCCGGGTAAGGTGTTCAAGGGCAAGAAGATGGCTGGTCACATGGGCCAGACCCGCGTAACCACGCAGAATATTGAAGTTGTCTCGACGGACAGCGATCGCGGCCTGATCCTGGTTCGCGGTGCGGTTCCGGGCTCCAAGGGTGCCTGGATCATCGTGCGCGACGCGGTAAAGGTCTCGCTGCCTGAGAACGCGCCGAAGCCGGCCGCTCTGCGTGCAGGTGCCGCGAAGGCTGAAGCTGTCGCGACTGAGGGAGCCGAATAATGGATCTCACGATTACCACTCTTGAAGGCAAGGATGCCGGCAAGGTCAAGCTGAACGAAGAAATCTTCGGCCTCGACCCGCGTGACGACATTCTTCAGCGCGTCGTGCGCTGGCAGCTGGCTCGCCGCCAGCAGGGCTCCCATAAGGCTCAGGGCCGTGGCGACGTAAGCCGCACCGGCGCCAAGATGTACAAGCAGAAGGGTACGGGCCGCGCTCGTCACCATTCGGCTCGCGCACCGCAGTTCCGCGGCGGTGGTCAGGCTCACGGACCGGTTGTCCGTTCGCACGATCACGATCTGCCGAAGAAGGTTCGCGCTCTTGGCCTGCGTCATGCCCTGTCTGCAAAGGCAAAGGCATCTGACCTGATCATCATCGATGATCTGGCTGCAACGGAAGCCAAGACGAAGCAGCTTGTTTCGCAGTTCGCCAAGCTCGGTCTCGAAAACGCACTCCTCATCGGCGGTGCAGAGATCGATGCGAACTTCCAGCGCGCGGCTTCGAACATCCCGAACATCGACGTTCTGCCAGTGCAGGGCATCAATGTTTACGACATCCTTCGCCGTGGCAAGCTCGTTCTTTCCAAGGCGGCTGTCGAAGCCCTCGAGGAGCGTTTCAAATGACTGATCTTCGCCATTACGACGTGATCGTCAGCCCGGTTATCACCGAGAAGTCCACCATGGTTTCCGAACACAACCAGGTTGTCTTCAACGTAGCCCGCAAGGCAACGAAGCCGGAAATCAAGGCTGCAGTCGAAGCGCTGTTCGGCGTCAAGGTTACCGCAGTCAACACTGCAGTGCGCAAGGGTAAGGTCAAGCGTTTCCGCGGCCTTATCGGGCGCCAGAGCGACGTCAAGAAAGCGATCGTTACTTTGGCCGAAGGCCAGAGCATCGACGTTTCGACCGGTCTCTGAGAGGCCATGGAGTAAGAGACAATGGCACTCAAGCATTTTAATCCGATCACGCCAGGCCAGCGTCAGCTGGTCATCGTGGACCGTTCGGAACTCTACAAGGGCAAGCCGGTCAAGTCCCTGACCGAAGGTCTGTCCAAGAAGGGTGGCCGTAACAACACCGGTCGTATCACTGTCCGCTTTCAGGGCGGCGGTCACAAGCGTTCGTACCGTTTCATCGACTTCAAGCGCCGCAAGCTTGACGTTGTCGGCACCGTAGAACGCCTGGAATACGATCCGAACCGCACCGCGTTCATCGCGCTCATCCGTTATGAAGACGGTGAACTGGCATACATCCTGGCTCCGCAGCGTCTTGCTGTTGGCGACAAGGTCATTGCCGGCAACTCCGTCGACGTGAAGCCGGGCAACGCAATGCCGCTCGCTTCCATGCCGGTTGGCACGATCATCCACAACGTCGAGCTGAAGCCGGGCAAGGGCGGTCAGATCGCTCGTTCGGCTGGCACCTACGCACAGCTTGTCGGTCGCGATCAGGGCATGGCCATTCTGCGCCTCAATTCCGGTGAACAGCGTCTGGTTCCAGGTGCCTGCTTTGCTTCGGTCGGTGCAGTATCCAACCCGGACCACGGCAACATCAACGACGGCAAGGCCGGTCGTTCGGTATGGCGTGGCAAGCGTCCGCACGTTCGCGGCGTTGCAATGAACCCGGTCGATCACCCGCATGGTGGTGGTGAAGGTCGTACCTCGGGTGGTCGTCACCCTGTCACTCCGTGGGGCAAGCCTACGAAGGGCAAGAAGACGCGCTCGAACAAGGCGACCGACAAGTTCATCATGCGTTCGCGCCATCAGCGCAAGAAGTAAGAGAGGTAGTCTGAAGTGGCTCGTTCAGTTTGGAAAGGTCCGTTTGTCGACGGCTATCTTCTCAAGAAGGCTGAGAAGGTACGCGAAGGCGGTCGTAATGAAGTTATCAAGATGTGGAGCCGCCGCTCCACCATCCTGCCGCAGTTTGTCGGCCTGACTTTCGGCGTCTACAACGGCAACAAGCATGTGCCGGTGTCGGTTTCGGAAGAAATGGTCGGACACAAGTTCGGTGAATTCGCGCCTACGCGTACCTATTACGGTCACGGCGCGGACAAGAAGTCGAAGAGGAAGTAACGATGGGCAAGGCTAAAGCTCCCCGTCAGCTCAAGGACAACGAAGCGCAAGCTGTTGCCCGCACGCTGCGCGTCAGCCCGCAGAAGCTGAACCTTGTTGCGAGCATGATCCGCGGCAAGAAGGTGAATGCGGCACTTGCCGATCTGACGTTCTCGCGCAAGCGGATCGCCGATACGGTCAAGAAGACGCTTCAGTCCGCAATTGCGAACGCTGAAAACAACCATGACCTCGACGTCGATGCTCTGATCGTCGCCGAAGCTTATGTCGGCAAGTCGATCGTCATGAAGCGCTTCCACGTCCGCGGACGTGGTCGTGCAAGCCGGATCGAGAAGCCGTTTTCGCATCTCACCATTGTTGTCCGCGAAGTCGCGGAAAAAGGGGAGGCCGCATAATGGGTCAGAAGATTAATCCGATCGGTCTTCGTCTCGGCATCAACCGCACCTGGGATTCGCGTTGGTACGCGAATACCGGTGAGTACGGCAAGCTGCTGCATGAAGATGTCAAGATCCGTGAATTCCTCACCGAGGAACTCAAGCAGGCCGCGATCTCCAAGATCGTTATCGAGCGTCCGCACAAGAAGTGCCGCGTGACGATCCATTCGGCTCGCCCGGGCATCATCATCGGCAAGAAGGGTGCAGACATCGAGAAGCTCCGCAAGAAGCTTTCCGAGATGACCAATGCCGATACGTCGCTCAACATCGTTGAAGTTCGCAAGCCGGAAATCGACGCTACGCTGATCGCCCAGTCGATCGCTCAGCAGCTCGAACGCCGTGTGGCATTCCGTCGCGCCATGAAGCGTGCCGTTCAGTCGGCAATGCGTCTTGGGGCCGAAGGTATCCGTATCAACTGCTCGGGTCGTCTGGGTGGCGCGGAAATCGCTCGCATGGAATGGTACCGTGAAGGTCGCGTTCCGCTTCATACGCTGCGCGCCGATATTGACTACGGCACGGCAGAAGCGAAGACCGCTTATGGTATCTGCGGCGTGAAGGTCTGGGTCTTCAAGGGCGAAATCCTTGAACACGATCCGATGGCTTCCGAGCGTCGTGCGGTCGAGGGTGACAATCAGGGTTCCTCGTCGAACCGCCGCCGCGAAAACGCTTAAAAAGCGGGCCGCGGGCGAGAAATTTGGAGTAGAGAACAATGATGCAGCCTAAGCGCACCAAGTTCCGCAAGCAGTTCAAGGGCCGTATTCACGGCAACTCGAAAGGCGGCACGGATCTGAATTTCGGTGCATTCGGTTTGAAGGCCGTTGAGCCGGAACGCGTCACTGCACGTCAGATCGAAGCGGCCCGCCGCGCGATCACCCGTCACATGAAGCGTGCCGGTCGCGTGTGGATCCGCATCTTCCCTGACCTGCCGGTAACTTCGAAGCCTACTGAAGTCCGTATGGGTAAAGGTAAGGGTTCGGTTGACTACTGGGCATGCCGTGTGGCACCAGGTCGCGTGATGTTTGAGCTTGACGGCGTACCCGAAGATGTGGCACGCGAAGCCCTCAGACTCGGCGCCGCAAAGTTGCCGATCAAGACGCGCTTTATCCAGCGCATTGCTGAATAAGAGAGAGGCAACTATGAAAGCCGCAGACGTTCGGGCGAAGAGCCTCGATCAACTGAATGACGAGCTGGGCACCCTGAAGAAAGAGCAGTTCAACCTGCGCTTTCAGAAGGCCACCGGCCAGCTCGAAAAAACCGCGCGCGTGAAGCAGGTTCGCCGCGACATCGCGCGTATCAAGACTATTGCCCGCCAGAAGGCGGCCGCAAGCAAGGCATAAGGAAGAATATAATGCCTAAACGCGTTCTGCAGGGCGTTGTCGTCAGCGACAAGAATGACAAGACTGTTGTGGTCAAGGTTGAGCGCCGCTATTCGCATCCGCTCCTCCAGAAGACCGTGCGTCAGTCTAAGAAGTACAAGGCGCATGACGAAAACAACCAGTTCAAGGTCGGCGATTTCGTTTCCATCCAGGAATCGGCTCCGATCTCGAAGGACAAACGCTGGGTCGTTCTGACGAACGAAGCAGCAGGCTAAATTATAAACACGCAGCTTAGGTAGGGCAGGAGCCCTTAACCAGCTGAGAGGAAAGAAGGCGGCCAGTCATGATTCAGATGCAAACAAACCTCGACGTGGCGGATAATTCCGGCGCACGTCGTGTCATGTGCATCAAGGTGCTGGGCGGCTCGAAGCGGCGTTACGCTTCCGTTGGCGACATCATTGTGGTGTCGATCAAGGAAGCTATTCCGCGCGGCCGCGTCAAAAAGGGTGACGTGATGAAGGCGGTTGTTGTACGCACCGCCAAGGACATCCGTCGTCCGGACGGCAGCGTTATTCGTTTCGATAACAATGCAGCCGTTCTCATCGATAACAAGAAAGAGCCAATCGGCACGCGTATCTTCGGACCGGTTCCGCGCGAACTCCGCGCAAAGAACCACATGAAGATCATCTCGCTGGCTCCGGAAGTTCTGTAAGGAAGCAAGACGATGCAGAAGATTCGCAAAGGCGACAGCGTTGTCGTGCTGTCCGGTAAGGACAAGGGCCGTAAGGGCGAAGTTCTCAAGGTTATGCCGAAGGATGAGCAGGCGCTCGTTCGCGGTATCAACATTGTAAAGCGCCATCAGCGTCAGACCCAGACCCAGGAAGCCGGCATTATCTCCAAGGAAGCGCCGATCCACCTGTCCAACCTGGCAATTGCTGACCCCAAGGACGGCAAGCCGACTCGCGTCGGTTTCCGCGTCGAGGACGGCAAGAAGGTTCGTGTCGCAAAACGTTCTGGAGCGCTGATCGATGGCTGAAGCTAAGGCACTTCCCCGCTTCAAGAAGCTTTACAACGAAAACATTCGTAAGGCTCTGCTTGAAGAATTTAAATACGACAACGAGATGCAGATTCCGCGCATCACCAAGGTTGTCCTCAACATGGGCGTTGGCGAAGCCACTGGCGATTCCAAGAAGCCTGCGGTTGCTGCTGAAGACCTCAGCCAGATCGCCGGCCAGAAGGCTGTCGTGACCCGCGCCCGTAACTCGATCGCAACGTTCAAGTTGCGTGAGGGCATGCCGATCGGCACGAAGGTTACCCTTCGCCAGGACCGCATGTACGAATTCCTTGATCGTCTTGTCACGATCGCTCTTCCTCGCGTCCGCGACTTCCGCGGCCTGAACCCGAAGAGCTTTGACGGCCGCGGCAACTATGCCATGGGCATCAAGGAGCACATCGTGTTTCCGGAAATCAACTACGATAAGGTTGATCAGATCTGGGGCATGGACATCATCGTTTGCACGACCGCCAAGACGGATGATGAAGCGCGCGCTCTTCTGCGTGCATTCAACTTCCCCTTCCGGCAGTAACGGCAAGCGTAGCGAGGTATATTAATATGGCCAAGACTAGCGCAGTCGAAAAAAACAAGCGCCGCGAAAAGTTGGTTAAGCGTCACGCTGGCAAGCGTGCACGTCTGAAGGCGATCGTAATGGATCAGGGCCTTCCGCTGGAAGAGCGCTTCCGCGCCACCATCCGGCTTGCCGAACTGCCGCGCAATTCATCGAAGGTTCGTATTCGCAATCGTTGCGAAGTTTCGGGCCGTCCGCGTGGTTACTACCGTAAACTGAAGATGTCGCGTATCGCGCTCCGTCAGTTGGGTTCGCTCGGTCAGGTACCGGGCATCGTCAAGTCGAGCTGGTAAGGAGTAGCATATGTCTGTGTCAGATCCTATCGGCGATATGCTGACCCGTATTCGCAACGCAGTGGGCCGCAAGAAGACCAAGGTTACGACCCCGGCTTCCAAGCTGCGCGCTCGCGTTCTGGATGTCCTTCAGTCTGAAGGCTACATCCGCGGATACACGCAGAGTGAATTCGTGAACGGCAAGGCCGAGATCGAAATCGAACTGAAGTACTACGAAGGTGTTCCGGTTATCCGTGAGATCAGCCGCGTATCGAAGCCTGGCCGTCGCGTTTACGTGTCGGTCAAGTCGATCCCGCAGGTCGCGAACGGCCTCGGCATCTCGATCCTCTCCACGCCGAAGGGCGTGATGGCGGATCATGAAGCCCGTGAACAAAACGTTGGTGGTGAGCTGCTCTGCCGCATCTTCTGATGCGGTTGACAGCGAACAGATAAAAGACAGGTATCAAAATGTCTCGTATCGGTAAAAAACCCGTGCCGGTCCCGGCAGGCGTGACCGCCAGTGTTGATGGGCAGATCGTCAAGGCAAAGGGCGCGAAGGGTGAACTCTCCTTCGTCGTGCACGATGAAGTTCTGGTTAAGATGGAAGACGGCGCTGTTAGCGTCGATCCACGCGACCAGTCGAAGGAAGCTCGTTCGAAGTGGGGCATGTCCCGCACGATGATCTCCAACATTTTTGTTGGGGTGAAGGACGGCTTTGAAAAGAAGCTCGAAATCAGCGGCGTCGGTTACCGCGCTGCCATGCAGGGCAAGAACCTGCAGCTTTCGCTCGGCTTCAGCCACGAAGTGGTCTACGACGTGCCTGCTGGCATTACTGTTGCTGTTCCGAAGCCGACGGAAATCGTCGTTTCGGGTATCGACAAGCAGCAGGTCGGTCAGGTCGCGGCTGAGATCCGCGAATATCGCGGCCCCGAACCCTACAAGGGCAAGGGCGTCAAGTATGCTGGCGAGAAGATCGTCCGCAAAGAAGGCAAGAAGAAGTAAGGGAAGCGCGTCATGGCATCGCCAAAAGAAACTTTGCAGCGTCGCGCTGCTCGTGTACGCCGCCAGGTCAAGGCTGTCGCCAATGGCCGTCCGCGTCTCAGCGTGCACCGTTCTTCCAAGAACATCTACGCCCAGATCATCGACGACGTCCGCGGCGTTACGCTTGCGGCCGCTTCGACCCTCGATGGCGACCTCAAGGGCAAGCTCAAGACCGGTGCCGACTCCGCAGCAGCCGCTGCCGTTGGCAAGCTGGTTGCTGAGCGTGCCGTCAAGGCTGGCGTCAAGGACGTAGTGTTCGACCGTGGTGCATTCATTTACCACGGCCGTGTGAAGGCTCTCGCCGAAGCTGCTCGCGAAAGCGGCCTTAGCTTCTAATTAGCATTTGTGCTTCCGGAAAAGAAAAAGGAAATCAGGATATGGCACAGAGAGAACGTAACCGCGAAGATCGCGGCCGTGAGGAGCGCGACAGCGAATTCGTCGATAAGCTCGTTCACATCAACCGTGTTGCCAAGGTCGTCAAGGGTGGCCGTCGCTTCGGTTTTGCTGCGCTCGTCGTTGTTGGCGATCAGAAGGGCCGCGTAGGCTTCGGTCATGGCAAGGCACGTGAAGTGCCGGAAGCTATCCGCAAGGCTACCGAAGCTGCTAAGCGCGACATGATCTTCGTACCGCTGCGTTCGGGCCGTACGCTGCATCACGATGTTGAAGGCCGTCACGGCGCCGGCAAGGTTCTGCTTCGCGCAGCTCCTGCTGGTAAGGGTATCATCGCCGGTGGTCCGATGCGTGCAGTGTTCGAAACGCTCGGCGTTCAGGACGTTGTCGCCAAGTCGCTCGGTTCGTCGAACCCTTACAACATGGTTCGTGCGACGTTCGATGCTCTGAAGCATCAGATGCATCCGAAGGACATCGCTGCACAGCGCGGCATCAAGTACTCGACCCTTCAGGCTCGCCGCCATGATGTGGTCGGTTCGGAAGAATAGCCGATAGTTTGTGTTCGTCCGGGGCCGCTCAGGCCACCGGATACGCCATAGACAAGGGATTTGAGTGATGGCTGAGAAGAAGGGCAAGACGGTTACGGTCGAGCAGATCGGAAGCCCAATCCGTCGTCCAGCCGAGCAGCGCGCAACGCTGATCGGTCTGGGTCTTAATAAAATGCACCGCCGCAGCACGCTGGAAGATACTCCGGCAGTCCGTGGCATGATTGCCAAGCTTCCACACCTCGTTCGCGTTGTGGACGAGGCGTGATAGCGCAGGGAGATAGAGATATGAAACTCAACGATCTGCGTGACAAGCCAGGTTCGGTCAAGGCGCGCAAGCGCGTTGGTCGCGGTATCGGTTCGGGCACCGGCAAGACCGGTGGTCGCGGCGTCAAGGGTCAGAAGTCCCGTTCGGGCGTTTCGATCAATGGCTTCGAAGGCGGCCAGATGCCAATCTACCGCCGTCTGCCGAAGCGCGGTTTCACCAACATCTTTGCAAAGAGCTTCAACGTTGTGTCGCTCGGCCGTATTCAGGCCGCTATCGATGCAGGCAAGCTCGACGTCAAGGCTGTTGTGAACCTCGATTCGCTGAAGGCTGCCGGCGTGATTCGTCGCGCCAAGGACGGCGTTCGCATCCTTTCGGACGGCGAACTGAAGGCAAAGGTTGCCTTCGAGGTAGCCGGTGCTTCCAAGGCTGCGGTCGAAAAGATCGAAAAGGCCGGCGGTAGCATCAAGCTTCCTGAAGCCGCTGCCGAATAAGGCTTCGATACAAAAATAAAAAGCGGCGGCCTTAGTGCCGCCGCTTGCACATTTATGCCAATGCGCATATCTGGGTAGGGTCTTTTTAGTCTCGAGGCGCGACCGCTATAGATTGCGCTGACGGGGGCGGAGGACCGGAGACTTTTCACCGGAGAAATTTTAATGGCATCGGCTGCTGAACAGCTAGTTTCCAATCTCAATTTTTCGGCTTTCTCGAAGGCAGAAGAACTCAAGAAGCGCATCTGGTTCACGCTGGGTGCTTTGCTCGTATACCGGTTCGGCACCTATATTCCGCTTCCCGGCATCAATCCTGACGCGCTTGCGCAGGCTTTCCAGCAGCATAGCCAAGGTGTGCTCGGGCTCTTCAACATGTTTGCTGGTGGCGCCGTTGGTCGTATGGCCATTTTCGCGCTCGGCATCATGCCTTATATCTCTGCCTCCATTATCGTGCAGCTCATGACGTCCGTTGTGCCGTCGCTTGAAGCGCTGAAGAAGGAAGGCGAGGCGGGTCGCAAGATCATCAATCAATATACGCGTTACGGCACGGTGCTTCTGGCGCTTGTTCAGGCCTACGCGATTTCGGTCGGTTTGCAATCCGGTAACGGCATCGTTACCAGCCCCGGACCTTTCTTCATGGTCTCGTCGGTGATTACCCTTGTGGGTGGCACGATGTTCCTGATGTGGCTCGGCGAGCAGATCACTGCGCGCGGTATCGGCAACGGTATTTCGCTGATCATCTTCTCTGGTATCGTCGCAAACCTGCCGCACGCAATTTCCGGCACACTGGAGCTTGGCCGTACCGGCGCGTTGTCGACGGGCCTCATTCTGGGCGTCATTATTCTTGCTATCGTGCTGATTGCGGTCATCGTTTTCGTCGAACGTGCGCAGCGTCGTCTTCTGATCCAGTATCCGAAGCGTCAGGTCGGCAATCGCATGTTCCAGGGCGACACCTCGCATCTGCCGCTGAAGCTCAATACCGCAGGCGTTATTCCTCCGATTTTCGCTTCGTCGCTGCTGCTTCTGCCTGCGACTGTTGCCGGCTTCGCCAACACGACGGAAATGCCTGCCTGGGCGACGACCATTCTCAATGCGCTCGGTCACGGACAGCCGCTTTACATGCTGTTCTATGCTGCATTGATGGCATTCTTCTGCTTCTTCTATACGGCCATTGTGTTCAATCCCAAGGACACCGCTGACCAGCTCAAGAAGCATTCCGGCTTTATTCCGGGCATCCGTCCGGGTGAGCGTACCGCCGAATACATAGACTATGTGCTGACACGCATCACTGTTGTCGGCGCCATCTATATCGTGCTTGTCTGTCTCCTGCCGGAATTCCTGATTTCCGCAACCGGTGTGCCCTTCTATCTTGGTGGCACCTCGCTGCTGATCGTTGTGAGCGTGACGCTCGACACGGTTGCGCAAATTCAGGGGCATCTGATCGCCCATCAATATGAAGGGTTGATCAAGAAGTCCAAACTCAGAGGTGGGAAACGCAATAAATGAGACTGATACTTCTTGGGCCGCCCGGAGCAGGTAAGGGGACGCAGGCTGGACTTCTTACCAAGAAGCATGGAATTCCTCAGCTCTCGACCGGCGACATGCTGCGTGCAGCAGTCGCCCAGCAGAGCGAGATCGGGAAGCGCGCCAAGGCCGTGATGGACGCCGGGCAACTGGTTTCCGACGAGATCGTGAACCAGATCGTATCGGAGCGCATCGATGCTCCGGATTGCGCGAACGGTTTCATCCTTGACGGTTACCCGCGCACGGTGCCGCAAGCCCAGGCTCTGGGAGCCATGTTGGCGGGCAAGGGCCTCAAGCTCGATGCAGTGATCGAGCTGAAGGTTGACGAGAATGCGCTGGTCAAGCGGATGGAGAGCCGCGTGAACGAGACGATCGCCAAGGGTGGTCAGGTCCGTTCGGACGACAATCCCGAAGCTTTCCGCAAGCGTCTCGTGGAATACCGTGAAAAGACGGCGCCGCTTTCGAGTTACTATGCGGGAACCGGTGAATTGCGCGTCATCAATGGCATGGCGCCGGTAGAAGAAGTTACCGCCGAAATCGAGAGAATTCTCGTTCCGGCGTGAAAATTGAAGAGGCTTGAAGAAGCCTTGTTCCAATACGGGCAGGGAAAGCGTGAAGCATTTTCTGCCCGTTTATTGCTTCCAGAAGTTGCTTGAATTGCCTGTCAGGCCGATTTGATGGCTTTACGGGACAGTTAAGAGTTGACTTTTTCGGGCGATTCCGTCAAAGACTGCGCCACTTCAACTGGTTTTGAATGGCGGGTATCGGCGGAAATCGAAAGAGGCCGGTACCGGTCATTTAATGCTGTCTGGTTGATCGCATCTGCCAGATGGAAATTTCTATAACTCAAGGAGAACAGACGTGGCACGTATCGCTGGCGTCAACATCCCGACGAACAAGCGCGTTGTTATTGCGCTTCAGTACATCCACGGGATCGGACCGAAATTTGCTCGGGAAATCGTAACGAAGGTCGGCATTGCTGACGATCGTCGCGTTAACCAGCTGTCGGATGCTGAAGTCCTTCAGATCCGCGAAGCAATCGATGCTGACTACCAGGTCGAAGGCGACCTGCGTCGTGAAGTTTCGATGAATATCAAGCGCCTGATGGACCTGGGCTGCTACCGCGGTCTGCGTCATCGTCGTTCGCTGCCGGTTCGCGGCCAGCGCACGCACACCAACGCACGCACCCGCAAGGGTCCGGCGAAGGCAATCGCAGGCAAGAAGAAGTAATTTCGACGGGACGTATGTTCCGTCGAGCCTTTCCGGTGCGCCGGTTGGGTTTGATGCTGGTCCTTTCTTGAGGACCGGTGTAGCCGCTGGAATTACGGCGGTGTAGAGATCGATTGAAAGGACTGTCATGGCCAAGGAAGCCACGCGCGTTCGCCGTCGCGAGCGTAAAAACATCTCGTCGGGCGTTGCCCACGTAAATTCGACGTTCAACAACACCATGATCACCATCACGGATGCTCAGGGCAATGCGATTGCCTGGTCGTCTGCTGGTGCTCAGGGTTTCAAGGGTTCGCGTAAGTCGACCCCGTTTGCCGCTCAGATCGCTGCCGAAGACTGCGCCAAGAAGGCACAGGAACATGGCATGCGCTCCCTCGAAGTCGAGGTTTGCGGACCGGGCTCTGGCCGTGAATCTGCGCTGCGCGCCCTTCAGGCTGCCGGCTTCGTGATCACGTCGATCCGCGATGTTACGCCGATCCCGCACAACGGTTGCCGTCCGCGCAAGAAGCGCCGGGTCTAATCCTCGTTCACATGCCGTATGAGCCTCGGGCTTTTCAAGTTCGGGGCTCCTCTGCGGTTTCTTCACTTGATCGCTACGATAGGATGGTAGCGACGATTGATAGAGGGATACTTACATGATCCAGAAGAACTGGCAGGAACTTATCAAGCCGAATAAGGTGGATTTCATCACCAACGGCTCCCGTACGCACGCAACCGTCGTTGCTGAACCGCTGGAACGCGGCTTCGGTCTGACGCTCGGCAATGCTCTGCGCCGCGTGCTTCTGTCGTCGCTTCGCGGCGCTGCCGTGACCGCCATTCAGATCGATGGCGTTCTGCATGAATTCTCTTCGATCCCGGGCGTCCGCGAAGACGTTACGGATATCGTTCTGAACGTCAAGGAAATCGCCATCCGCATGGAAGGCGAGGGCCCGAAGCGCATGGTCGTCCGCAAGGAAGGCCCAGGCGTCGTTACGGCTGGCGACATTCAGACTGTGGGCGATGTCGAGATCCTCAACCCGGATCACGTCATCTGCACGCTGGACGAAGGCGCTGAAATCCGCATGGAATTCACCGTCAACACCGGCAAGGGCTATGTGCCTGCCGACCGCAACCGCGCGGAAGACGCTCCGATCGGGCTTATCCCGGTCGACAGCCTGTATTCCCCGGTTCGCAAGGTGTCGTACAAGATCGAGAACACCCGAGAAGGTCAGGTTCTCGATTATGACAAGCTGACGCTGAACATCGAGACAAACGGCTCGGTCAGCGGTGAAGACGCAGTGGCATACGCTGCTCGTATTCTCCAGGACCAGCTGGCGATCTTCGTCAACTTCGAAGAGCCGCAGAAGGAAGCTCCGCAGGAACAGGTTGCGGAACTGGCTTTCAACCCGGCTCTGCTCAAGAAGGTGGACGAACTCGAACTGTCCGTCCGTTCGGCAAACTGCCTGAAGAACGACAACATCGTCTACATCGGCGATCTGATCCAGAAAACGGAAGCCGAGATGCTGCGGACTCCGAATTTCGGCCGCAAGTCGCTCAACGAGATCAAGGAAGTTCTGGCATCGATGGGTCTCCATCTCGGTATGGAAATCCCGTCCTGGCCGCCGGAAAATATCGAAGATCTCGCAAAGCGCTACGAAGACCAATATTAAGACCGGCTATCCGGCTAGAACTAATTAAGGAGAAGGCTCATGCGTCACGGTAACGGATACCGTAAGCTGAACCGCACTGCCTCGCACCGCAAGGCGATGTTCGCCAACATGGCTGCTTCGCTTATCGAACACGAGCAGATTGTGACGACGCTTCCAAAAGCTAAGGAAATTCGCCCGATCGTTGAAAAGCTTGTCACGCTCGGCAAGCGCGGCGATCTGCATGCCCGCCGTCAGGCTATCTCGGCTATTCGCGACGTCAAGCTCGTCGCAAAGCTGTTCGATACGCTGGCTGCTCGCTATGCGACCCGCAACGGTGGCTACATCCGCATCATGAAGGCTGGCTTCCGCGCTGGCGACAACGCGCCTCTGGCAGTTGTCGAATTCGTGGAACGCGACGTCGATGCAAAGGGCAAGGCTGACCGCGCCCGCGTCGAAGCCGAACAGGCTGCGGAAGCAGACGCAGCATAATCTGCGCTGATTTCTGATCAATCAAAGGGCCGCCTTGTGCGGCCCTTTTTGCTTGCGTTCTTGACCGTTCATGTTTTTTGCGGGGCAGCATGCGCCAAAAACAGACGGTTTATGGCCCCAGGTCACAATGTGGCCCTTTATCCTTGCGTTCAGTTGACTACATTCAACACCCGAGTCTTGCTTCCTTTGTGGAAGCGGCAGACCTTGATAAGTGCGGAGTATGTGCATGAATTGGCGACGTTTAAGCATATTGGGTCTCGTGCTGGCATCGGTCGGACCGGCTGTTCCTTTCGCCGTGGCGCAGGATGCGCCCGCGGCGTCACAGACACAGATACCGCTCAACCGGGCCGACATGCAGTTGTCCTTCGCTCCGCTTGTGAAGGAAACGACACCGGCTGTTGTGAACGTCTATGCCGCTCGTCAGGTGCAGGCGCGTTCGCCCTTTGCGGGCGATCCCTTCTTTGAGCAGTTTTTTGGACGGCAGTTTGGCGAAAGCAAGCCGCGCATCCAACAATCGCTCGGTTCCGGGGTGATCGTCGAGAGTTCGGGCATCGTGGTGACGAACAACCACGTCATCAAGGACGCGGATGAAATCAAGGTCGCGCTGTCGGATGGGCGCGAGTTTGAAAGCAAGCTGCTTCTGCGTGACGAAACCACTGATCTCGCCGTTCTGAAAATCGAAGCCAAGGACAAGTTTCCAGTCCTCGGCCTCGGTAACTCTGATGACGTAGAAGTCGGCGATCTGGTGCTTGCGATTGGCAATCCCTTCGGCGTGGGCCAGACGGTGACGAGCGGTATAGTTTCCGCGCAATCGCGCACTCAAGTTGGGATTTCCGATTTCGATTTCTTTATCCAGACCGATGCTGCCATCAATCCCGGCAATTCGGGCGGTGCGCTAATCGACATGCGCGGGCGCCTGATCGGTATCAACACCGCGATCTATTCGCGTTCCGGCGGCTCGGTGGGGATCGGCTTCGCGATTCCGTCGAACATGGTTCGCGCCGTTGTCGAGGCCGCGCAGAATGGCAGCACGAGTTTCGAGCGCCCCTATATCGGCGCCACTTTCCAGGGCGTGACGGCCGATCTGGCAGAAGGCCTCGGCATGGAGAAGCCATACGGGGCCTTGATCACGGCCGTCGCAAAAGGCGGACCGGCTGAAGCGGCCGGGTTGAAAATCGGCGATGTGGTTTTGTCCGTCCAGGGCGTCCGCGTCGATAACCAGGACGTTCTTGGTTATCGTCTTTCGACGGCCGGTATTGGTAACACCGTGTCGATCGAAATCATGAGGAACGGAAAAAATCAGACCATCCCGGTGAAGCTCTCCAAAGCGCCAGCGGTCAAGGAAACCGCGCCGCAGGTTGTCGAGGGCGACAATCCCTTTGCTGGTGCATCGGTGCTTGAACTCACGCCTTCGACCGCTGCAAAATTGCGCCTGAAGCGCGACAGCCAGGGCGTGGCGGTGGTTGATGTCTATTCCGGCTCTCCGGCGGCAAGGCTCGGCTTGCGTCCCGGTGATATCGTTCGCAGCATCAACGGAAACTCCATCCGGACCGTGGGAGATCTGACCGCGATTCTGGAAGCGGGGCGCGGTCTCGCCTGGCGGCTTGAGGTGGAGCGTAACGGAATGCTGTTGCGCCAGTTTGTGCGTTAACCGATACCGACAGATCGCTAAAAGTTGCATGCCGCTTCGGGCCGCATTATGCCTGAAGCGGTATGGTCTTTTGATAGAGCAATTGAATGAGCGATCTTTTCTCAGCAGCGGCAGACCCGAACGCGGACCGCAACCGTCCGCTTGCTGACCGTCTGCGTCCTAGACATCTGTCGGAAGTGACCGGGCAGGAACATCTGACAGGGCCTGAAGGTGTGCTGACGCGCATGATCGCATCCGGGTCGCTCGGCTCCATGATCTTCTGGGGACCGCCGGGAACCGGCAAGACGACGGTTGCCCGCCTGCTTGCCGGAGAGACCGATCTGGCGTTCGAACAGATTTCGGCAATCTTTTCCGGCGTTGCCGATCTCAAGAAGGTTTTTGAAGCTGCGCGCGCACGTCGTATGTCCGGGCGTCAAACGTTGCTTTTCGTGGACGAAATTCATCGCTTCAATCGCGCACAGCAGGATAGTTTTCTGCCGGTCATGGAAGACGGCACCGTAATCCTGATCGGTGCCACGACAGAGAACCCGTCTTTCGAGCTCAATGCCGCTCTTTTGTCCCGGGCGAGGGTGCTGACCTTCCATCCGCATGACGGCGAGAGCATCGCAACGCTTCTAACCCGCGCCGAGGAGCAGGAAGAACGCCCGCTGCCACTGGACGAAGAAGCACGGGCCAGTCTCATCCGCATGGCTGATGGAGACGGACGCGCAGCGCTGACGCTTGCCGAGGAAGTCTGGCGCGCTGCCCGTCCGGATGAAGTGTTTACGGCAGAAAAATTACAGGATGTCGTGCAGCGCCGTGCTCCGGTTTACGACAAGGGGCAGGACGGACATTACAATCTGATTTCGGCGCTGCATAAATCCGTTCGCGGATCGGACCCGGACGCGGCGCTCTACTATCTTTCCCGTATGTTCGATGCGGGCGAGGACCCGCTCTATCTCGGTCGACGGCTTGTGCGTATGGCGGTGGAAGACATAGGCCTTGCCGATCCGCAAGCCTTGGTCATCTGCAATGCCGCCAAGGATGCCTATGACTATCTGGGGTCACCGGAAGGCGAGCTGGCGCTGGCGCAGGCCTGCGTTTACCTTGCGACCGCCCCGAAGTCGAATGCGGTTTATATGGCCTATAAAGCCTCTATGCGTGCGGCCAAGGAGAATGGTTCGCTTCTGCCGCCCAAGCATATTCTCAATGCGCCAACCAAGCTGATGAGGAATGAGGGCTATGGCGAGGGGTACGCCTATGACCATGATCAGCCCGATGCTTTTTCGGGGCAGGATTATTTTCCGGAACGCATGGGAAGGCAGAAATTCTACGATCCGCCGGAGCGCGGCTTCGAACGGGATATTCGCAAGCGCCTGGAGTATTGGGCACGGCTGCGGCAGGAGCGTCAGGGGCGCAGGTGAAGACCGGTTTCAGCGGAACCGTTCTTTTCATTTGAAAATGAACTATCCCCATAGTTATCCACTTTCATCCACAGTTTGAGCCGCGTCCGCATTTGGCTGCGGCTCTTGTTTGTTTCTCACAGGGGTTTGAAGCGGCGGGTATGGTGCGACCTCTCGTTAGAAAGGTCTTCTTAATTTTTACGCTTTATCAATCTTTGCAAAGAGACGAGGTTTTCCATGATGCGCGTTTTGTTTCTCGTCGCGCTCGTGATCCTTGGAGGCTGCGCGACCGCCCCACGGCAGGTCAACAATGTATGCGCGGTCTTCGATCAACGCGACGGTTGGTTCAATAACTGGCAGACGGCTGCCACACGGGTTTCACGCGAGTTCGGCGTTCCGGTTCCGGTTCTGATGGCGACGATTTATACGGAATCCGGCTTCCAGCCCTATGCGCGGCCGCCGCGCACCAAGATTCTCTGGATCATCCCGTGGAAGCGGGCTTCCAGCGCCTACGGCTATTCGCAGGCGCTGAATGGCACCTGGGACCGCTACAAGCGCGAAACGGGCCGCTGGACGGCATCGCGCACCAATTTTGCGGACGCGGTCCACTTCATCGGCTGGTATCACTACCAGAGCTATCTGAAGAACGGGATCAATCGTGGGGATGCCTATAGCCTGTATCTCGCCTACTATTCCGGCCATGGCGGTTATGCACGCGGCGCCTGGCGGGGGAATGCAACGGCGCTCAATGGCGCAAAACGCGCCCAATCAATGGCCAATCGTTACGCCGCGCAGTTGCGCAATTGCGGAGGCTTCAGTTAAAAAGCGACTGGCCGGATTCAATCTCTTATCCAAAACACCATCCGGCCTTAATCGCTACTATCATGCGAGCGGATTCGCTAATCGAGGATGACCATTTCATGCTGAAAAAGACCGGTATTGCCCTTTTCGCCGCCACATTTCTCGCAGGCTGCACCACTGATCCTTATACCGGGGAACAGAAGATGTCGAACACTGCCGGTGGTGCTGCGATCGGCGCGGCTGTGGGTGCTCTCGGCGGCCTGATGGTCGGCGGTTCGAGCCGTGCGCAGCGCAATGCGGTGCTGATCGGCGCCGGTATCGGTGCGCTCGGTGGCGGTGCAATCGGCAATTACATGGATCGTCAGGAAAACGAGCTTCGCGCGCAGTTACAGGGGACGGGCGTTTCCGTGACCCGTAATGGCGACCAGATCATCCTGAACATGCCTTCGAGCATTACCTTCGATACCGATCAGGATCAGGTGAAAAGCCAGTTCTATCCGACGCTTAATTCGGTCGCGATCGTGCTGCGCAAGTTCAATCAGACGCTCGTGGACGTCTACGGCCACACCGATTCGACTGGCAGCGTCAGCCATAATCAGGCTTTGTCGCAGCGCCGCGCCGCCTCGGTTGCAAGTTATCTCGGTTCGCAGGGCATCGACCCACGTCGTTTTGCCGTCATCGGCTATGGAGCCAGCCAGCCGGTTGCCACCAATGCGACACCGGAAGGACGCGCGCAGAACCGCCGCGTGGAAATCCAGATTTCGCCGCTCCGCGCTGCCGGCTGATTCCGTTTCGCAAAACCAGTCACCGCGATCACGCAGTCCTTCGCAAGAAGGGCTGCGTTTTTGTTTGTTCTCGCGAATCGTCGGGCTCACGGTTTGGTTTGAAATAAGCTAAATGCTGGATGGCTTTATTATTTTCGTAATTGCTGATGTTAGAGAACGATTAAAGAACAAAATTTCAGAATTGTTTATAATCAATGAGTTAACGGCATTGCAAAATGAGAACAAAACAGATACAAATAGATCGTGGCAACGAGCCTGCCGGGCTTCTAGCGAGACAAGAGGATGGTGTAAGATGTCTCAGAATTCATTGCGACTTGTTGAGGAAAATTCAGTGGACAAGACTAAGGCTCTCGATGCGGCATTGTCGCAGATTGAAAGGGCGTTCGGCAAGGGCTCGATCATGCGCCTTGGCCAGAACGATCAGGTCGTAGAGATCGAAACAGTATCGACCGGATCGCTCTCGCTGGACATCGCGCTCGGCGTTGGTGGCTTGCCTAAAGGACGTATTGTCGAGATTTACGGCCCGGAAAGCTCCGGTAAGACGACACTGGCGCTGCACACGATCGCGGAGGCACAGAAGAAGGGCGGTATCTGTGCGTTCGTCGATGCGGAACATGCGCTCGATCCGGTCTATGCTCGCAAGCTGGGCGTCGATCTTGAAAACCTGCTGATTTCGCAGCCGGATACCGGCGAGCAGGCGCTCGAGATCACCGATACGCTCGTGCGTTCGGGCGCTATCGACGTTCTCGTCGTCGACTCGGTGGCTGCCTTGACGCCTCGCGCCGAAATCGAAGGTGAAATGGGTGACTCCCTGCCTGGTCTTCAGGCACGTCTCATGAGCCAGGCGCTCCGCAAGCTTACCGCGTCTATCTCTCGTTCCAACTGCATGGTGATCTTCATCAACCAGATCCGCATGAAGATCGGTGTGATGTTCGGTTCGCCGGAAACGACGACTGGCGGTAACGCTCTCAAGTTCTATGCTTCGGTTCGTCTCGATATTCGCCGTATCGGCTCGATCAAGGAACGTGATGAAGTCGTAGGCAACCAGACCCGTGTCAAGGTCGTCAAGAACAAGCTTGCTCCGCCCTTCAAGCAGGTCGAATTCGACATCATGTATGGTGCTGGCGTTTCCAAGACCGGTGAGTTGGTCGATCTTGGCGTGAAGGCTGGTGTTGTCGAAAAGTCGGGTGCGTGGTTCTCCTATAATTCCCAGCGGCTCGGGCAGGGTCGTGAAAACGCCAAGCAGTATCTCAAGGACAACCCGGAAGTGGCCCGCGAGATCGAAACCACGCTTCGTCAGAATGCCGGGCTGATTGCCGAGCAATTCCTCGAAGATGGCGGACCCGAAGAAGACGCAGGCGACGCCGCAGAAATGTAGGATCGCCAGCCCAGGTTGAATTACCAAAGCCCCGTGCATGCGCACGGGGCTTTGTTTTTGGGCGATAGATTCTTGCGATATGAAAAGCGCCTCCTTTAACGTCTTTCAGCAGAAATTGCTTTTATGGCGCAGCGTACTTATCTGGACAGAAAAGCAAGGCACCGTTAAAAGCGGTCAACCGAAAACTCCACTTCACGTTCTAGCAGTGCGAGAGAGCCTCGGGCCTTCGATGACGGTTGGCGGCTGTGGGAGTTTGAACAGGATAATTGATGCAGCTTTCTGCAAAGCTGTGTCCGTGCAGGGCAGTAAAGCCCAAAGGTGACTTATGGCTGGTGTCAACGAGATTAGGTCCACATTCCTCGATTATTTCCGCAAGAACGGGCATGAGGTCGTTCCATCGAGCCCGCTCGTTCCGCGTAACGATCCGACGCTCATGTTTACCAATGCGGGGATGGTGCAGTTCAAGAATGTCTTCACCGGCCTTGAACATCGTTCCTATAATCGCGCCACGACCTCTCAGAAATGCGTTCGCGCCGGCGGGAAGCACAACGATCTGGACAATGTCGGTTATACCGCGCGTCACCATACTTTCTTTGAAATGCTGGGCAATTTCTCGTTTGGCGACTATTTCAAAGACGAGGCCATCAGCTTCGCCTGGAACCTGATCACCAAGGAATTCGGTCTTCCGAAGGACAAGCTCCTTGTCACCGTTTATCATACGGACGACGACGCAGCGAATTACTGGAAGAAGATCGCCGGTCTTTCCGACGACCGTATTATCCGCATCGCCACCAGCGATAATTTCTGGGCCATGGGCGACACCGGGCCCTGCGGTCCATGTTCGGAAATCTTCTTCGACCATGGCGACCATATCTGGGGTGGACCTCCCGGATCGGCTGACGAAGACGGCGATCGTTTCATTGAGATCTGGAACCTCGTTTTCATGCAGTTCGAGCAGATCACGCCTGAACAGCGTATCGACCTGCCGCGTCCGTCCATTGATACCGGCATGGGACTTGAGCGGGTTGCAGCCGTTCTGCAGGGCGTGCATGACAATTACGATATTGATCTCTTCAAGGCATTGATCCGCGCTTCGGAAGAGGCTACCGGCGTGAAGGCTGACGGCGAATTCCGTGCCAGCCACCGCGTGATCGCCGACCATCTGCGCGCGTCGAGCTTCCTGATCGCCGATGGCGTTCTGCCATCCAATGAAGGCCGTGGTTATGTGCTGCGTCGCATCATGCGCCGCGCGATGCGCCATGCCCAGCTTCTGGGTGCCAAAGAGCCGCTGATGTGGCGTCTGCTGCCAGCCCTGATCCGCGAAATGGGACAGGCTTATCCGGAATTGATCCGCGCTGAGGCTCTTATTTCGGAAACGCTCAAGCTTGAAGAGACCCGCTTCCGCAAGACGCTGGATCGCGGGCTTGGACTTCTGTCGGACGCAACTGAAAACCTTGTTGAAGGCGATCGCCTCGACGGTGAAACTGCTTTCAAGCTTTACGACACCTATGGCTTCCCGCTTGATCTGACGCAGGATGCGCTGCGGCAGCGTGGTATCGCCGTGGATACGGATGGTTTCAGCGCGGCCATGGAACGCCAGAAGGCCGAGGCACGGGCCAATTGGGCTGGTTCCGGTGAAGCTGCAACCGAAACGATCTGGTTCGGTATCAAGGATAAGGTCGGTGCGACTGAATTCCTGGGTTATGAAACTGAAAGCGCGGAAGGTGTCGTGGCTGCCCTGGTGCGCGACGGTGCTGAAGTGCAGTCGGCTTCTGAAGGCGAGGTTGTTTCGGTGGTGGTCAACCAGACACCGTTCTACGGAGAATCCGGTGGCCAGCAGGGCGATACCGGCACGATTTCCGGTGAAGGTTTTGTCATCGCCATCAAGGATACGCAGAAGAAGGGCGAGGGCGTCTTCGTTCACATCGGCGAAGTTGCCAATGGCAGCGTCAAGACCGGCGATGCGGTTGAGCTGAAAGTGGATTCGGCGCGCCGCACCCGTATCCGTTCCAACCATTCGGCAACGCATCTTCTGCATGAGGCCCTGCGGGAAACGCTCGGCAGCCATGTCGCCCAGAAAGGTTCGCTCGTCGCGCCGGATCGCTTGCGCTTCGACTTCTCGCATCCCAAACCGATTTCTGCCGAAGAACTGGCGAAGGTTGAAAACCTTGCCAACGAGATCATTTTGCAGAACGCTCCTGTCAGCACGCGTCTGATGGCCGTTGACGATGCCATTGCCGAAGGCGCCATGGCGCTGTTCGGTGAAAAATATGGCGACGAAGTGCGCGTTGTTTCCATGGGCACCGCCAAACACGGCTCGAAGGAAGGCAAAGCCTATTCGGTTGAGCTTTGTGGCGGCACGCATGTGCGCCAGACCGGCGATATAGGCCTCGTGCGTATCGTTTCCGAAGGCGCGGTCGCCGCTGGCGTTCGCCGCATGGAAGCGCTGACGGGTGAGGCTGCACGCCTCTATCTCGAAGAGCAGGACGAACGCGTAAAGGCCATCGCCGGGGCATTGAAGACGACGCCGGCCGAAGCGCTGGAACGCGTCAATGCACTGCTCGATGAACGCAAGAAGCTGGAGCGTGAACTTGCTGATGCCCGCAAGAAGCTTGCACTTGGCGGCGGTTCGGCGGACGGGGGCAGTGCAGTTGAAGCCGTGAATGGCGTCAAATTCCTCGGCAAGATTGTGACCGGCGTTTCTCCGCGTGATCTGAAGCCGCTTGCTGATGAAGGCAAGAAGCAGGTGGGTTCCGGCGTCGTGCTGTTTATTGGTGTCGGCGAAGACGACAAGGCCAGCGCAGTAGCGGCGGTCACGGAAGATCTGCTCGGTAGGTTCAGCGCGGTCGATCTGGTTCGGGCCGCTTCCGCAGCCCTTGGCGGTGCAGGCGGCGGTGGTCGTCCGGATATGGCCCAGGCCGGTGGCCCGGATGGTGCAAAAGCGGCTGATGCAATCGCCGCGGTCAAGGCGCTGATCGGTTAAGGTCGAAAACAGAAATAGAGAAGCCGGGCAGTGCCCGGCTTTTCATTATGCAGCGTGCGCTGAACGGCTGTCTTCGGGGGCCCCAATACGATCATCGAGGCCATAATCGCGCATGACGCTGGCCACACGTAAGCGATAGTTCTCGAAAACGCCCTTGCGGCCCTGTCCCTGTGCTAGTCGGTGGGACGGCGAGTTGCGCCATTCGCGTACGGCTTCTTCGTCACGCCAGAACGAAAGCGAGAGCAACTTGTCCGGATCGGCAAGGCTTTGAAAACGCTCTATCGACAGGAAGCCGTCGATTCTGGAAAGATCGTCGCGCAGGCTAGCTGCAATATCGAGATATTGGCCGCGCCTGTCGTCATCAGCCGGCCAGACTTCGAATATGACTGCAATCATGGCTTGATGAACTCCCCATGCGGTGCGGATTGAAGTTTCAGGAAGATGCGATCCTCTGACCGGATGAATTGTTCCCGGCGCGCAAATTCATAGTTGGAGCGACCAAGCGGATCGGCGGCAAGCCGAGCGCGATAGGCTTCATAAGCGGCAAGATTTTCGATTGAATAGACGCCATAGGCTGTCGTTGACGAACCCTCATGTGGTCCGAAATAGCCAATGAGATTGGCGCCGCATCGCGGAATGGCCTGTCCCCAGTTGCGTGCATATTCAGCAAAGGCATCCGCCTTGAACGGGTCGATCTGATAGCGGATGAAACAGGTAATCATGCATGTCTCCTTCAAATGCCTGTGTTCGATGCTGACAATGTAGCAATTGAATTATCTCTATAGTTCGGTTAGCATCGAAGTATGAAAGATGGCCCGATCATAGCTTCCGTTGCCGCACTGCTTGGCGACCCTGCGCGTGCAAACATGCTCACGGCGCTGATGGACGGCCGCGCACTGACGGTCAGTGAGCTTGCATCTGCGGCAGGTGTGACATTGCAAACGGCCAGCGGGCACCTTGCAAAACTTGATGCTGCTAATCTGCTGGTTGCGGAGAAGCAGGGACGGCATCGCTATTTCCGTCTTTCAGGAACGGATGTTGCGCAGGTTCTGGAAGGACTAATGGGACTCGCGCAACGCACCGGCGCCGTGCGGGTGCGGACCGGCCCGAAAGACCAGGCGCTACGCAAGGCGCGCATCTGCTACGATCATCTGGCGGGTGAACGTGGCGTCGAGATGCTTGATGCGTCGTATAGACTTGGTCTCATTGCCGACGATGGCGAGCCGATGCTGACCGAGAAGGGCAAATCGTTTTTCAACTGTCTTGGTGTGAATGTCACCACCCTGGAGCAGGGCAAGCGGCCCGTCTGCCGCCACTGCCTCGACTGGAGTGAACGCCGCAACCATCTTGGCGGAGCACTGGGCGCGGCGCTCCTGAACCATTTTATTTCGCAAGGGTGGGCACGTCGCGAAGCGGGGCGGGTCATCGCCTTCTCGCCCAAAGGATCACAGGCATTTTCGCGGACATTTGAACTGGCTGGCCAGATCACGTGGCCTGAACAGCCAGCGATTCCGTATTAATGTTGTGTGGCGGCAGCGGCTGCTTCGTCCAGTTCGGTGGCTCGTTTCATCGCCGGGCGATCCTTCAATCGGTCCCAATAGGCCACAAATGCTCCCCGGGCGGGCAGCGTGCCGAAGCGCAGGCCCCATCCTACGTGTGAACCGACGTAAACGTCAGCTGCGGTAAAGCGATCGCCGGTGATATATGGATGCTGTGAGACGGCGTTTTCCAAAGTGTTGACCACTGTGTCGTAATTGCCGTAGCCGACCATCCCCTGCTTGTCGGCGGGGATTTCAAATCCGAGCGCATGGTTGGAAAGTGCAGCTTCGACGGGGCCGGACGTAAAGAACAGCCAGCGGAAGAAATTTGCACGCTCATTCGGATGCGGCGCCAGACCGGCTTCGGGAAATGTCGTTGCGAGATAAGCGCAGATCGCCGCCACTTCCGTTACCACCGCATCGCCGTGACGCAGGGCCGGCACTTTTCCCATGGGGTTGATCGTGCAGTAGTCGGGGCCTTTCATCGGCGGGCCGAAATCCAGTATTTCCACATCGTAGGGTTTGCCGATCTCTTCCAGCATCCAGCGCGCGATACGTCCGCGCGACATCGGGTTGGTATAGAGCTTCAACTCAGCCATTTCATCCTCCCTGTAAGAGGTGGCAGGATGCGCTTTTTCCCTTGAAAAGGAAATGAAAAAACCCGGCAGCAATGCTGCCGGGTTCTGCATATCGAGAATGGATCGAATAGCCGATCAGGCGGCCATGGCCTTCTTGAGGTTTTCATCGATCTTGTCGAGGAAACCCGTGGTGGAAAGCCAAGGCTGATCCGGACCGATGAGCAGCGCCAGATCCTTGGTCATGAAGCCGCTTTCAACGGTGTCCACGCAGACCTTTTCCAACGTGTCGGCAAAACGCTTCAGCTCGGCATTGTCGTCAAGCTTGGCACGGTGGGCAAGACCGCGGGTCCATGCGAAGATCGAAGCGATCGAGTTGGTCGAGGTTTCCTCGCCCTTCTGATGCTGGCGGTAGTGACGGGTGACGGTGCCGTGGGCAGCTTCAGCTTCAACGGTCTTGCCATCCGGCGTCATCAGAACGGAGGTCATCAGGCCGAGCGAGCCGAAGCCCTGTGCCACGATGTCCGACTGAACGTCGCCATCATAGTTCTTACATGCCCAGACGTAGCCGCCCGACCACTTGAGCGCCGAAGCGACCATGTCGTCGATAAGGCGGTGTTCGTACCAGATCTTCTTTTCTTCGAACTTCGACTTGAATTCTGCGTCGAAGACTTCCTGGAAGATATCCTTGAAGCGGCCGTCATAGGCTTTCAGGATGGTGTTCTTCGTGGAGAGATAGACCGGATAGCCGCGCTGCAGGCCATAGTTGAACGAAGCGCGGGCGAACTCGCGGATCGATTCGTCAAGGTTGTACATGGCAAGAGCCACGCCAGCCGAAGGAGCCTGATAGACTTCGTGTTCGATGGTTTCACCATCTTCACCAACGAACTTAATCGTCAGCGTGCCCTTGCCGGGGAACTTGAAATCCGTCGCGCGGTACTGGTCGCCGAATGCGTGGCGGCCAACGATGATCGGCTGGGTCCAACCCGGCACCAGACGCGGCACGTTCTTGCAGATGATCGGCTCGCGGAAGATCACGCCGCCCAGAATGTTGCGGATGGTGCCGTTTGGCGACTTCCACATTTTCTTGAGCTTGAATTCTTCAACGCGCGCTTCGTCAGGCGTGATGGTTGCGCACTTCACGCCGACGCCATGTTCCTTGATGGCATTGGCTGCATCGATGGTGACCTGGTCGTTGGTCGCATCGCGGTTCTCAACAGACAGATCGTAATATTTCAGATCGATGTCGAGGTAAGGATGGATAAGCTTGTCCTTGATGAACTGCCAGATAATGCGGGTCATCTCGTCGCCGTCGAGTTCGACGACCGGGTTCGCAACCTTGATTTTTGCCATGGATGAAGCCTCTTTTTCAATGCGTCGCGCCCGTATAGCACTCACGGCGAATAAGGCAAAGCGTAAGAGGCTTATTCTTTGGCCTATAGACCATCTGAATGGTCAAAAATTCGGGAGAGATTTTGCGAAATGCGCGAAACGTCTTTCAGGCAAACCGATCATGCAGCGCGGTGGGCCGACCTGTCGTTATCGCGAGACTTCTCCCAAGATGATTGCTGCTGGCGATAGTTTTTCTCTTCACTTGCCAGAATGGCGTCCGCATCCAGCGTGGAGATGGCAGTCGACCTGTCTGTGGGCACGAGACCATTCAGCTGCAGCGAAAGATAACGGCCGCAGCAGACCCGCAGGAATGAGGCGAAATTATCGAGGTCGTGGCCTTCATTCCGGGATTCATCATAAAGTTTGCCAATGAGGCGACTGACAGTGAGGTCATCGCGCGCCGCAATATCCTCCAAGGCCCACCAAAAGAAATTTTCAAGGCGAACGCTTGTTACAACGCCGTCTATGCGCAGCGATCGCGTCACGCTCAGCCAGAGTTCAGGATTGGCGCCGATGAACAGCCTGCACATGGTTTCCTCCGGATCATTCTCCCAGACTTACTGTTGCGCAGTTTTGCCCCGCCTGCAACCGTGTCGGGTGCAGGCGGGGCAGCGCGATCAGCTGTGGGTGATCCTGGTGCCGAGGACTGTGAGGAACTGTGCCAGCCACGCCGGATGGGCAGGCCACGCGGGCGAGGTGACGAGATTGCCATCCGTAACGGCCTGATCGACCGGAATATCGGCATAGGTGCCGCCGGCGAGTTCAACTTCCGGCCGGCAAGCCGGATAGGCCGAACAGGTGCGGCCCTCCAGAACGCGCGCTGCGGCGAGCAACTGTGCACCGTGGCAGACCGCCGCAACGGGCTTGTTCGCCTCGAAGAAATGTTTCACCACGGCGATAACCTTGTCGTCGAGACGCAGATATTCCGGCGCCCGGCCACCGGGAATGACAAGCGCGTCATAGCTTTCCGGTTTCACGTCGGAGAAGGTTGCATTGAGGGTGAAGTTATGGCCCGGCTTTTCCGTATAGGTCTGATGGCCCTCAAAATCATGAATGGCTGTCGCGATATGGTCCCCGGCTTTCTTGCCGGGGCAGACCGCATGAACCGTATGGCCAACAGTCAGCAACGTCTGGAACGGGACCATGGTTTCATAGTCCTCGCCGAAGTCGCCGCAAAGCATCAGTATTTTCTTACCCGACATGGTTTCCTCCCTTGATCCTGTATCTGGTGGCGACAGTCTGGCACAAATGGGCGGAAGATAGGTGTTATCGGGCTACTACACAGGCTTTTCACCCGGACCTGTAAGGGGAATCTTTGCGATTCAGCGTCAATTATGTCAGGGAAGCGCCACGATTTTATAGCACAGCGGAAAACATCATGGCAGGAACAGATAAACAGCGCCCCATACTCGCGGAAGGACCAGCAATCGTTCTGGTAGAACCGCAATTGCCGGAGAATATCGGCATGGTGGCGCGCGCCATGGCCAATTTCGGACTGGCTGAACTGCGTCTGGTCAATCCCCGCGAGGAATTCCCGAGCGAGAAGGCGAGGGCCGCAGCGAGCAAGGCCGATCATGTGATCGACAATGCTGTGGTTTATGACGACCTGCCTTCCGCTATCGCTGACCTCAATTTCGTCTATGCAACGACGGCTCGCGAACGCGACGGTTTCAAGCAGGTTCGCAGCGCCGTGGAAGCCGGTGGTGAGTTGCGCCGTCGTTTTAGAACTGGCGAAAAGACAGGTATTCTGTTTGGCCGCGAACGCTTCGGCCTCAGCAACGAGGAAGTGGGACTTGCGGACGAACTGGTGACATTCCCGGTCAACCCAGCCTTTGCATCGCTGAATATCGCGCAAGCTGTCCTGCTCATGTCCTATGAGTGGATGAAATCGGGGCTTGAGAACGAAACGGAGACGGTATTCCGTGGGCCGGAACTTGAGCTGGCGCCGAAGCAGGAATTGCAGGGACTCTTCAACCATCTCGAAGAAGCCCTTGATGTGCGTGGCTATTTCCGCCCGGAAGCCCGTAAGGAAATCATGGTCAATAATCTGCGGGCCGTGCTGACCCGCGCCGGTTTCGCATCAGCAGAGCTGAAACTTCTGCGCGGCGTTATCACGTCGCTCGATGTGTTCTCGCCGAAAAAGCCGCGTGGTTCGGGTGCCCCTGATGGGCGTGCGCGCAAGCCCGCGACCGAGGCTCCGGCAACAAAGGACAAGGACGAATGAAAAACGCACCCGCTGTGAGCTTCTCTGTCGCGCCTTCCGCCGACGCCGAAAGACCGATTCTGGTTTTCGACAGCGGCATCGGAGGGCTGACGGTCTTGCGGGAAGCGCGGGTGCTGATGCCGGATCGCCGTTTCGTCTATGTCGCGGACGATGCCGGATTTCCCTATGGCGGATGGGAAGAGGATGCGTTGAGGGCGAGAATCGTCCAACTGTTCGGCAAGCTCATTGCCGACTATGATCCTGAAATTGCGGTGATCGCCTGCAATACCGCCTCCACGCTGGTGTTGGACGACTTGCGGAACGCCTATCCTGCGGTGCCATTCGTGGGAACCGTACCGGCGATCAAGCCCGCCGCCGAAAGAACCTCATCGGGCCTTGTTTCCGTGCTGGCCACCCCCGGCACCGTCAGGCGGGCCTATACGCGCGATCTCATTCAATCCTTTGCGTCTCAGTGCCATGTTCGTCTCGTCGGTGCTGACCAGCTTGCGGCAGTAGCGGAAGCGCATATTCGTGGCGAGAAGATCGACGAAGCGCTGGTTGTGGAACAGATTGCCCCCTGTTTCATTGAACAGGATGGCAACCGGACCGACATTGTTGTTCTGGCCTGTACGCATTATCCGTTTCTTGCGAATGTGTTTCGGCGCCTGGCGCCATGGCCGGTTGATTGGCTCGATCCGGCCGAAGCGATTGCCCGGCGTACCGTTTCTTTGCTGAAACCGCGTCGAGTCGATGAGGAGCTGCATCATCATAACGATCTGGCGGTGGTGACCTCGGAGAATCCGGATTACGCCATTCGCAGGCTCATGCAGGGCTTCGGTCTGCATTTCGCCTGATCTCTCCCAAGGTCTTGAATTTTGCGGCCAGGTGACGATCATGGCCATGATCGTTTCACAGGGGAAATGCCATGACTGGAACCATACCACGGATTACGCTTCCATCGGGACAGATGGTTCCGACGCTCGGGCAGGGCACCTGGTATATGGGCGAGGACAGCGCACAACGCCGCCATGAAATCGAAGCGCTGAGGAGTGGTATCGATCTGGGAATGACGCTGATCGATACGGCGGAAATGTATGCAGACGGCGAGGCGGAGGACGTCGTTGGGGAAGCGGTCTCAGGTCGGCGGAACGATGTATTCCTCGTCAGCAAGGTGCTGCCGTTCAACGCGTCACGGAAGGGCACAATCGAGGCCTGCGAGAGAAGCCTGAAGCGGCTCCGCACCGAGCGTATCGATCTCTACCTTCTGCACTGGCGTGGGCGCTATCCACTGGAAGAGACTGTCGCGGCTTTCGAACAACTGAAACACGCAGGCAAGATCGCGAGCTGGGGCGTCAGCAATTTCGACACGGACGACATGAAAGAACTCGCCAGTGTAGCGAGCGGCATGGAGGTCGCGACGAACCAGATACTCTATAATTTGACGCGGCGTGGACCCGAATTTGACCTGATGCCGTGGTGTGCAGAGCGAAAAATTACGCTGATGGCTTATTCGCCAATTGAACAGGGACGATTGCTAAATGATCCCGTCTTGGCCGAAATTGCGAGCGAGACCGGTGGTACGCCAGCTTCGGTCGCGCTTGCCTGGACGATGCGCAGCGGCAATGTCATCGCGATTCCAAAGTCGTCCAACCTGCATCATGTCCGGGATAACAGAAAAGCCGCTGAGTTGCGGCTTTCCAACGATCAGTTGAAACGTCTGGGCCAGGCTTTCTCGCCGCCGTCCCGAAAGACGGCGCTGGAAATGCTGTAACGAGAAACGTGCTTAACCTGCTTCCTTCTGGCGGGCATCCTTCTTGGCCTGCGCTACGCTTGCAGCCTTCCGTAACCGCCCACGTTCCGCCGGGCGGACGAGGCTGTCGTATTTTTCGTTCGGAATGTTACGCATGCCTTGCAGTGCGTGGCGCGTGTTGAAATCCTTGCCCTTCTTTTCGTTTGCTTCTTTGGCCGCGAGCGCTTTACGGGCATTTGCAATCAATTGGGCGCTCGCCGCCATGCGGCGCCGACGTTCAACTTCCGTGTTGATACGACGGACTGCCATGGCCAAAACGGAAACTTTGAGATGCGAACCTTCGTCGGCCTTGGAAGGAGTGGCCCCGCGAGCCGCTGCCTTTCCGCGCATTTCGCGCCTGCGCTGATGGGCCTGATCTCGTGCTTTCTTGCGGCGTTCGCGGACTAGTTTCGCCAGATGGCCAAGTTCTTCATCGGGAACGTTTTGCAAAAAAGGATGGTGCGATTTTTCGACCAGTTCTTTTTCGTCGGCATTGAGGGCACGCGCTTCCTGCTTTCTGGTAACGGCCATGGGACATCCTTTCTGCTAACGATGAGATTTTCCCGGTGGAATATAGGCGCGGCCGCCAGCATGGAAAGATAGGCTCCTCATTTCTGTTCCTCGGCGTGGATAGCTTCGCTTTGCTCTTCAAACCGTTGTAAAAGCAGCTTCAACTCATTGAGGGGCAGATGTTCCGCACCGATGGTCTCGATCTTGGTCGTAGAGACGATAGTCAGGATTTCATCAAGTTTGGCCTGGGTCGCACTCGCTTCGCGATTCTGCGCATTCTGGATAAGAAAGACCATCAGAAAGGTGATTATGGTGGTCGACGTATTCACCACAAGTTGCCACGTGTCCGAGAAGTTAAACAGGGGGCCGGTGACGCCCCATATGATGATGAACAAACTCGCCAAGACGAACGCCAGGTAATGACCTGCAAGTTCGGCAGCTTTTTCGCTGAGCTTTGTGAAGAACTGTGACATCTAAACCTCCAAAATGGCTGACATGAAACGCTCAATGGAGGGGCGCGGTTCCGCAATCGCATGAGGCAGGGAACTTTCACGCGCTGGTCGACGTTTCCCCTGCATAGAAAACGCGGAGGTTAGCCGATGGAAATTGTTGAAACCCGCATCAGCTCGGTGGGGGGCTTCAAGCTCTATATGGTGGAATTCGTCACCGAGGGCGAAGAGAAGATCACCGTCAAGGTGGAGAATGAGACAGACGCAGAATTGGCACGCGATGAAGTACTGCGGCGCGCTGCCATGAAGCTGGGTGAGGCTCTTGGGGTTGCATGTACGGAATGCGGTATCGAGCCGGGCAGTTTTGTGACGCGTCCAAGCGCCCGCCGTGCCGGCGATCGGGCAGAGCTCGAACGCCAGCTCGATGAAGGTTTGGAGGACACGTTTCCCGCCAGCGATCCGGTCTCCGTAACGGGTTCGACGATCGCAGGTTTTACCGGGCCGAAAGATTGAGAGATGGCTGCAAGCAAGAAGCCGGGCTGTTCGCCCGGCTTCTGAAGTAGTTCAGAAAATGAGTCCTGCAATCAATGCATCTGACTGATAATACTCAAAGATTGCGGCGCTTACCTTCCATCAGGTCGAATACCGCCCGGGCGCAATCGAGCACATTGGAGCCCGGTCCAAACACCGCTGCCACTCCATGATCGAACAGATACTGATAATCTTGACGCGGAACGACACCGCCGCAGACCACGATGATATTCTCCGCCCCTTTTTTGCGCAGTGTGTCCACAAGCTGGGGCAGAAGTGTCTTGTGACCGGCTGCGAGCGATGAAACTCCAAGAACATGGACCTTCGCCTTGATTGCCATGTCAGCGGCTTCGTCGGGCGTCTGGAACAGCGGACCAGCCAGCACCTCGAAGCCTATATCACCGAATGCTGAGGCAATAATTTTGGCGCCACGATCATGGCCATCCTGGCCGAGCTTGGCTACCATCACCTTTGGCTTTTCACCGATCTGTTTTGAAAAATCGCCTAGCCGGTCAACCAGCGTTTGATATTCCGGTTCGTTCTCATAGGCTGAGCCGTAAACTCTGTTGACGACCTTCGGAACGGCGGCGTGATCGCCGAATGCGCGGCGCATGGCGTCGGAAATTTCTCCGACGCTGGCGCGAGCGCGGGAGGCTTCGACTGCGGCAGCGAGGAGGTTGCCTTCGCCGGTCTCGGCAACCCTTTGCAGTTCTGCAAGTGCGGCTTCGACCTTTGCCTTGTTGCGCGTTTCCTTGATACGGTTGAGACGCGCAATCTGCGACTGGCGAACGGCCGAATTGTCGATCTCCAGAATGTCGATTTCGTCTTCCTGCTCCAGCCGGAACTTGTTGACGCCGACAATGACTTCCTCGCCCTTATCGACTGCCGCTTGCCGTTTGGTGGCCGCTTCCTCGATGAGACGTTTAGGCAGGCCACTTTCGACGGCCTTGGTCATGCCGCCAAGTTTCTCGACTTCCTCAATCAAGGCCCAAGCCTTTTCGGCAAGCTCATTTGTGAGGTTTTCGATGTAATAAGACCCCGCCAGCGGATCGACCACTTTGGTCACGCCGGTTTCATTCTGGAGGATGAGCTGCGTGTTGCGAGCAATGCGGGCGGAGAATTCCGTTGGCAAAGCAATGGCTTCATCGAAGGAATTGGTGTGCAGAGACTGCGTTCCACCCAATGCGGCCGACATGGCTTCGAAGGCCGTGCGGACGATGTTGTTATAGGGGTCCTGTTCCTGAAGCGAAACGCCGGAAGTCTGGCAATGTGTGCGCAGCATCAGCGAGCCGGGCTTTTTCGGATCGAATTCCTTCATGATGCGCGACCAGAGCAGGCGGGCGGCGCGCAGCTTGGCAATTTCCATGAAGAAATTCATACCAATGGCGAAAAAGAAGGACAAACGCCCTGCAAATTCATCGACATTCAAGCCCTTATTGAGCGCAGCGCGTACATATTCGCGCCCATCGGCGAGCGTGAAGGCCAGTTCCTGAACCAGCGTCGCGCCTGCCTCCTGCATGTGGTAGCCGGAAATGGAAATCGAGTTGAATTTCGGCATTTCGGTTGCCGTATAGGCGATAATATCCGCAATAATCCGCATGGATGGTTCCGGCGGATAGATATAGGTATTGCGAACCATAAATTCCTTGAGAATGTCGTTCTGGATCGTACCGGAAAGTTGCGCACGCGGCACGCCCTGTTCCTCACCCGCGACAATGAAATTGGCGAGGATCGGGATCACCGCGCCATTCATCGTCATCGAAACAGAGATTTTTTCAAGCGGAATGCCGTCGAACAGGATTTTCATGTCCTCGACGGAATCGATTGCCACGCCAGCCTTGCCGACATCGCCTTCCACGCGTGGGTGATCACTGTCGTAGCCGCGATGGGTGGCGAGGTCGAAGGCGACCGATACGCCCTGCTGACCGGCGGCGAGAGCCTTGCGATAGAATGCATTGGATTCTTCCGCCGTCGAGAACCCCGCATATTGCCGGATTGTCCAGGGACGACCCGCATACATGGTGGCACGCGGGCCGCGAACAAAAGGCTCGAAACCAGGCAAGGTGCCCAGATGACCGATCCCTTTCAGATCGTCTTCCGTATAGAGCGGTTTGACGTCAATCCCTTCCGGTGTGTGCCAGATCAAGCTGTCCGCTGGCCGCTTCAATTCCTTTTCAGCCAACGTTTCCCAGTCTGCGCGGGTGGTGGGGCGCTCGCTCATATCGAACCTCACTCGAATTCCATGATCAGTTCATCGACAGCGAGGCTTGCACCTGCTTCCGCTGTGATGCGCTTTACGGTAGCACGGCGTTCGGCACGCAGCACGTTTTCCATCTTCATGGCCTCTACCGTGGCGAGCGGCTGCCCGGCTTCGACCGTATCGCCTTGCCCGACGAGGATGGATGTGATGACGCCCGGCATCGGGCAGAGCAGCATCTTTGACGTGTCCGGGGGCAGTTTCACCGGCATGAGCTTTGCAAGTTCGGCTATGCGCGGCTTGCGAACGTGGGCAACAACATCCATGCCGCGCCAGCGAAGCCGCCAGCCAGTTCCGGAGCCTGAAACCTTGATGGCAATCGGCTTGCCGCCGACGGTGAATGAGCCCAGCTGACTGCCGGGATGCCAGTCACTGGCAACAGGCAAGCTGCCGCCATCCACGAAATTGATTGTTGTCCCGCCTTCGCCTTCTGCGATACGCACCGGCAAGGCAAAGCCGCCGAGCGTCGCTACCCAGTCGGTGGCCACCGATTGCTGGTCGCTGGAAAGCCGCCCGGAGATTTGCGCGTTGCGTTGTTCTATCGCCAGATTGATCTGTGCGGCTACCGCAGCAAGTATGCGTGCGTCGTCTTCCGAAACGGGCACACCAGTAAAGCCGTCCGGGTATTCCTCGGCAATGAATGCGGTGGTGAGCGCGCCTTCGCGGAAGCGTGGATGATCCATCACAGCCGACAGAAAGGGCAGATTATGGCCGATGCCTTCAACCTCGAATGCGTCCAGCGCATCTCCCATCGCGTCGACAGCGCTGGCGCGGTCCGGACCCCAGGTGCAGAGCTTTGCGATCATCGGGTCATAATACATCGAGATTTCGCCGCCCTCGAATACGCCAGTGTCGTTGCGCACGATTGTGCCATCCGGGTTGCGGCCTTCGACCGGCGGTCGATAACGGGTCAGCCTGCCGATTGAAGGCAGGAAGTTGCGATAGGGATCTTCCGCATAGAGGCGGCTTTCCATCGCCCAGCCGTTCAGCTTCACGTCGCTCTGGCTGAAGCGGAGCTTTTCACCGGATGCTACGCGGATCATTTCTTCAACCAGATCAATGCCGGTGATGAGCTCCGTCACCGGGTGCTCGACCTGCAAACGCGTATTCATTTCAAGGAAATAGAAGTTCCGGTTACCATCGACGATGAATTCCACCGTTCCTGCCGAAAAATATCCAACGGCTTTTGCCAAAGCGACAGCCTGCTCGCCCATGGCTTTGCGGGTGGCTTCATCCAGGAATGGCGAGGGGGCTTCTTCGATGACCTTCTGGTTGCGGCGCTGGATCGAACATTCACGTTCGCCCAGATAGACGACGTTGCCGTGCTGGTCGCCCAGAACCTGAATTTCGATATGGCGTGGCTGGGTGACGAATTTTTCAATGAATATGCGGTCGTCGCCGAAGGAGGATTTCGCCTCATTGCGCGAAAGTTGGAAGCCTTCGCGAGCCTCATCGTCGTTCCATGCGATGCGCATGCCCTTGCCGCCACCGCCAGCAGAAGCCTTGATCATCACCGGATAGCCGATGCTCCGAGCGATTTTGACGGCTTCGTCTGCGTCCTCGATCAAGCCCATATGCCCGGGCACGGTGGAAACACCGGCTTCGGCCGCAAGTTTCTTCGAGGTGATCTTGTCGCCCATGGCATCAATCGCGTTTACCGGCGGGCCGATAAAGGTGACGTTGGCGGCTTTCAGTGCTTCGGCAAAACGCGGGTTTTCCGACAGGAAACCGTAGCCCGGATGCACGGCATCGGCCCCGGTTTCCTTGATGGCGGCCAGAATTTTATCAATGACGATATAGGACTGATTGGACGGCGCTGGTCCGATATGGACCGCTTCATCGGCCATTTTGACATGGAGCGCATTACGGTCGGCGTCGGAATAAACGGCAACCGTTGCGATGCCCATCTTCTTTGCCGTCTTGATGACCCGACATGCGATTTCGCCGCGATTGGCAATGAGAATTTTTTTGATCATGGGCATCTACTCAAAGAGGAATGGTGTCGTGCTTTTTCCACGGCGTGCTTTGGTTCTTGTTGCGCAGGCTTGCAAAAGCCCGCGCAATGCGGCGACGCGATGAATGCGGCATGATGACTTCGTCGATGAAGCCGCGTTCGGCGGCCACGAACGGATTGGCGAAACGCTCTTCATATTCCTTCGTGCGCGCGGCGATTTTCTCAATGTCGCCCAGTTCTGAACGATAGAGGATTTCCGTCGCGCCCTTGGCGCCCATCACAGCGATTTCTGCCGTCGGCCAGGCATAATTGATGTCGGCACCGATATGTTTCGAGGCCATCACATCATAAGCCCCGCCATAGGCCTTGCGGGTAATAAGCGTAACCATGGGAACGGTCGCCTGGGCGTAGGCAAAAAGCAGCTTTGCGCCGTGCTTGATGACCCCGCCATATTCCTGGGCTGTGCCCGGCAAGAAGCCTGGTACATCGACAAGGGTCAGGATCGGGATATTGAAGGCATCGCAAAAGCGAACGAAGCGAGCAGCCTTTCGCGATGAATCGATGTCGAGGCAGCCAGCAAGAACCATGGGCTGGTTCGCAACCACACCGATGGTCTGCCCATCCATGCGGATGAAGCCGGTGATGATGTTCTTCGCAAAAGCTTCCTGAATTTCAAAGAAGTCGCTCTCGTCGGCCAGCGCGTGGATAAGCTCTTTCATGTCGTAAGGCTTGGTCGCGCTATCCGGGATCAGCGTGTCGAGCCGCATTTCGAGCCGCGCAGGGTCATCGAAGACCGGACGCACCGGCGGCTTTTCGCGATTGTTGAGCGGCAGGAAATCGAAAAGAATGCGGACCTGTTCGAGCGCTTCGATATCGTTTTCATAAGCGCCGTCCGCCACCGATGATTTTCGGGTGTGGGTGGAGGCGCCGCCAAGTTCTTCCGCGGTGACAATTTCATTTGTGACGGTCTTGACCACGTCGGGGCCCGTCACGAACATATAGGAGCTATCTCGCACCATGAAGATGAAGTCGGTCATGGCGGGTGAGTAGACCGCGCCACCAGCGCACGGCCCCATGATGACCGAAATTTGCGGAACTACGCCGGAAGCATCCACGTTGCGCTTGAACACGTCGGCATAGCCTGCGAGCGATGCAACGCCTTCCTGAATACGCGCGCCGCCGGAATCGTTGAGCCCGATGACCGGCGCCCCATTCTTCATGGCCATATCCATGATCTTGCAGATCTTCTGCGCGTGCGTTTCGGACAAGGAACCGCCCAGAACTGTGAAATCCTGGCTGAACACATAGACCTGACGGCCATTGATCGTGCCCCAGCCGGTCACCACGCCGTCGCCAGCGACTTTCTGCTTTTCCATGCCGAAATCGACGCAGCGATGAGTGACATACATGTCGAACTCCTCGAACGATCCATCGTCGAGAAGTACTTCGATCCTTTCGCGAGCAGTGAGCTTGCCTTTGGCGTGTTGCACGTCGATGCGGTGCTGACCGCCGCCGAGGCGGGCTTCCGCCCGACGGGATTCAAGCTGTTCGAGAAGTTCCTGCATAAAGTCCCCACTTTTGGGCGGCCTTCGGAAGGCGTGTTATGAAACTGAAAAGATAGTCTTTTTCTTCATCCTGCTTAAAATCCGAAGGCGCTCCGGAAAAGCTTGAAAAGGTGCGATTGTGTAAGTTATAAATTTGCAAACAGCAAAATGCGAATTTGCAAAATGGCGCCAAGAAAACTTTATATCGGCAGAAAGATACGTGAAATCCGGGAGCAGCATCGAGCAACCCAGTCGGGCTTTGCCGAACGGCTTGGGATTTCAACGAGTTATCTCAATCAGATCGAGAATAATCAGCGGCCTGTTTCGGCGGCGGTCCTGCTGGCGCTGGCCGAAAACTACCAGATCGACATCGGTGCCATTTCACTGGGGGACGATGATCGTTTGCTATCTGCGGTTTCCGAAGCGCTGGCCGATCCGGTCTTCGACAATTACAAGCCGAACCTGCAGGAGCTGAAGCTTATTACGCAAAATGCGCCGGGGCTGGCCCATGCGCTGATCGCCTGCCACCAAGCCTATCGCCGCAACAGTGAACAGCTTGCAAGTCTGGATAACCAGTTGGGTCGCGCCCCGTCGGCTGCCGAACCTGCGCCTTATGAGGAAGTGCGCGACTTTTTCCATTTTATCGACAATTACGTACATGAGATCGATATTGCCGCAGAAAAGCTGGCGAGCGAGCTGAACATTCCGGGACGCGACATCGGTGTGGCCCTGCCGCAGTATATGGGGGAGCGTCACCGTGTGCATATTGCGCGGGCTGCGCCGGAAGAAGCGGTTTTGCGCCGGTTCGATGCGCAGGCGCGGGTGCTTTATCTCAATCCATATTCGCCCGCTTCCACCCGCAATTTCCAGATCGCGTTTCAGATTGCCGAACTGGAGATGGACGAGCTTGTGAGTGCGATTGCCAGGCGGGCGGATTTTCGCTCTGCCGAGGCAGTCGAGATTTGCAAGATCGGCTTGCGCAACTATTTTGCCGGGGCCCTCATGCTGCCCTATCAAACCTTTCTTTCAGCAGCAAAAGAACTGCGCCACGATCTGGAACTTCTGGCGTCACGCTTCGGGGCCAGTCTTGAGCAGGTCGCGCATCGTCTGAGTACCTTGCAGCGCTCCGGTCAGCGGGGTGTGCCGGTGTTTTTCGCCCGCATAGACAGGGCAGGAAACATCACCAAGCGGCATAGCGCAGCCAAGCTACAATTTGCCCGTTACGGTGCTGCGTGTCCCTTGTGGAATGTGCATCAGGCATTCGAGATGCCGGGCCGGATCATTCGCCAACTGGCTGAAACGCCGGATGGCGCGCGTTACCTTTGCATTGCGACAGAACTGACAAAGAGTGAAGGGGGCTTCAACGCGCCTCAGCGCCGTTATGCCATCGCCCTGGGCTGCGAGGTGGCCTATGCGCAGGATTTTGTCTATGCCGATGGGCTCGACATAGCAGTGCGTTCTGCCTTCGATCCGATCGGTGTTTCCTGCCGCATCTGTGAACGTGCTGAATGTGTGCAGCGGGCGGTTCCCCCGCTGAAAAGCCGGTTGGCGGTCGATCACGACCGCCGCGGAATTTTACCGTATCGGCTGCTCTGAAGATCAGAAGCCAGCATGCTCCTTGAGGAATTCAGCTTCCTCATGGGTCGTGTCGCGCCCGAGCACCTTGTTGCGATGCGGGAAGCGGCCAAAGCGCTCAATGATGTCGTGATGCTGACGGGCGAAGCCGAGCGAGAACTCGTCGCCAAGCTTTTCATAGAGATCGACGCAGCGCTTCTGGTCGTTCAGATGTTCGCTATGCATGAAGGGCAGATAGAAGAACTGGCGCTGGTCAGGCGATAGCTGCCGATCGAAATCATGGTCGAGCGCCTGTGCGGCCACATCGCGGGCCAGCCCGTCGCTTTCGAATGAGCGTGGAGAGCCGCGAAACATATTGCGCGGAAACTGATCAAAAAGAATGGTGAGCGCCAGAGCGCTTTCCGGTTGCTGTTTCCACTGCTCCAGTTTGTCGGCACGCGCATCTTCGTAAGCAGCCAGAAATTTCTCGCGAATTTCAGCGTCGATTTCATCACTTTTGCTGAACCAGTTTTCCCGCATCCGGGGCGAAAACCAGAAGTCCAGAACATCCTTGGGTTCGATAGCCATGACAGGCCTCCTCTCTGGTTTTATTGGGCTGGCTGGCTTGTGCCTTCCTGCGGCGGACAGGGTGGCTCTCCCTTGAAATTGCGCGACATACAGGCGAATCGGTCGAAGCTCTTGCCCGTGTCCATCGCGGCCTTGCCGGCTCCCCCACATCCGGAAAGAACCACCAGAGAAATCAGAATAGCTAAGTTTTTCATGGAGGTCCTTTCAAGAGGCTTTCATGTGGCCATGTCGCCAGCCTTTATAATAGGGATCGCAACGTTCGGCGACAACCGATATAGGCCGATCACCCTCTGCCGCGATAGTTCGGGACGCCCTGTTCTGGTATCCAGACATTCTGGGGCGCCGCTCCGGTCTGGAAGAAGACGTCTATTGGAATGCCGCCGCGCGGATACCAGTAACCGCCGATCCTGAGCCATTCAGGCTCCAGCAGGTCCACGAGCCGCTTGCCGATGGTCACGGTGCAATCTTCGTGAAATGCGCCGTGATTACGAAATGAGAAAAGGAAGAGTTTCAGGGATTTGCTCTCCACGAGCCACTGCCCGGGGACGTAGTCGATCACGAGATGCGCGAAATCAGGCTGACCCGTCATCGGGCAAAGCGAGGTGAATTCGGGCGCGGTGAAACGGACGCAATAAGGTGTTCCCGCTTGCGGATTTGCAACCCGTTCGAGGACGGCATCTTCGGGCTTCTGCGGCACAGAAGCATGGGAGCCGAGCTGTTTTAAGTCGGAATAGATGGTCTTTTCAGACATTTACGTGCCTTTGTTTCAAGCCACGTCGCAGTCTTGCAGCGTATGATTGCGCTTGTCCTTGTTTTGACCGGGTAGGCTGCGACCGGTGGCGAATTGCCAATAAGGTGGAGCTAGCAGACCATGACCATTCCGTAAAGAGCGCATGCAAAAGCCCGCGCCTTGGATAAAAGCGCGGGCACAGTATTGTGAATTTTGCGGTTAACGCCGGTCGGAAATGGCGCAACCAATCGCGACGCCGATGAGGATGCCGATAATACCGGCGGTTCCGAAGAGCGTTGTAGCCGTACCGGGATTCTCGCGCACCGTTTCGGCTACCACCTGGCCGCGTTCACGCACCGCTTGCGCCGCGTTACGGAAACGACCGGATGCATCGTCCAGCGCATCTTCCGCACGTTCCCTCAGGTCACCGGATTGGGACGCCAGCGATTTGGAAAGACGTTTCAGTTCACTGCGCATGTCAGCGATCTGCTTTTCGAGCGCCTGCTGGATGTCGTTGGTGATCTTTTCATCAGCCATTTGGAGTCTCCGTTACGTTTTATAACGGTACAACGAGGAAGGGTGCGTTCGGTTCCATGCTGCGACAATGCGGTTAACAAACATGGTAAACCGCTCGTAAACCATTTTAATTTAAGCTTTTCGAATACAAGAACGATCTGGAGCGGGGCCAGAATGTATATCGAAAAAGATGCGCTTGTTGGTCGTTGCGAGCCGGTATCTGCGCGTGTTGTCCGGGCTGCACATCTGGCCAGACAATGTATCGACCAGCACCAGACGGATCAGGTGCGCGCGCAGGCAGAAGCGGCGTTGACGCTTTTACTTGATGATCCTTCTCCGAAAGTTCGTATGGCGATGGCAGATGTGCTCTCCACCAGTGTGCATTCTCCGCTGCATATTGTAACGGCGCTTGCCGCTGACCAGCCGGAGGTTGCGGGCTATATCCTCGCGCGCTCAACGCTTCTCAGCGACGCCGATCTGATCGACCGTGTGGCCTATGGGGCGCCAACAATGCAGGTTTTGATCGCCGCGCGACCTGATGTTTCATTCGCAGTTTCAGCAGCAATTGCAGAAGTCGGAAGTAACGACGCGGTTGCTGAAATGCTCTTTAACAGTTGCGCCCGGATCGCTTCCATTTCGTTCCGGCGCATGAGCGAACGCTGTGGACATGATGCTGTGGTGCGTGAGGCTCTGCTGTCTCATCCACATCTTCCGGCAGAATGCCGTCATCTGCTGGCTGTGAAAGTGGGGGAGGTCCTGCAGGCCCTCCCGCTGGTGAAGATGCTATTGGGCGAACGTCGCGCCGATAAAATCGTCGGAGATGCTACAGTTCGCGCATCGATGCATCTGGCGGAAACCTGTTCGCAGGAAGAACTCCCGGCGCTGGTCGAGCATCTGCGTCTACGCGGGGAGATTACAACCAGCTTTGTCATTCGCGCCGTTGCAGGCGGACGTATAGATTTTTTTGCCAGCCTGCTGGCTGCGCTTTCCGACCTCGATGACGCGCGGATTTGTGCGATTATTTCCAGAGGTCGTCCTGCGGCTCTTGCTGCGCTGTTGCGCTCTGCCGGATTGAGCGATGCTACGCATGCGCCCTTGATTGTTGCCATCGAGGCATGGCGAGCCGTGGCGGCCGGGCGGAAGCGGTTGGGAACGACAGAAATATCAGCCCTTATGTGCGAGGCCACACGTGCCAGCCGATATGCTGCGGCCAATGACGATCTGGCTGCACTTCTGCGCTCTATTCATCTGGAATTCATGCGTGAATCCGTGCGGGACAGGCTGCAGGCTATTCCCGCCTGATCAGGTGTTCTGCCGAAAAGGGCGGATGAGGCTGAGGCCATAGCCGACGGCGATGCCGAACACTGCTCCGGCAGCCTTGAAAACGAAATCTATGAACTCCCCATGCCGTCCGGGAGCAAGACGCTGCATCAGTTCAAAAAGCGCTGCACAGCCGACCGTCAGCAAAAGAACGCCCATCCAACGGCGAGGGTAGGCTAGCGCAAACAGAGCGCCGACCAAAAAGAAAGCCCCAAACCTTTCGAGATCGGCTGGTTCGCCGGTGACGGGGCGGAAATTGATTGGGCTGATCGTAACCGCCAGAATGGCGAGAAGTATCACCCAGGCGCCGATGCGCACAATTCGCTTCATGAAGAGCGTCTCTATTCATCCGAGTAATCGCCAGGTGGCTCGTCCTGTTTCGGGTCGCCACACCGTTGGTACATTCGGTCCGTTATTGAAGTTTTCAGTGCGTTACCGAATGGCAACTCATAATGTGAAATGACATCGACGCCCATACACCATTTGACGTCATGAGGCGACAGGCCATAATTGGTTTCGAGAAAACCCAGCGCGTAGTTCATGCCTTCGTCGCATTGGTCGGTCTTGCAGAAATTGCCATCCCTTGCGAGCTGACGAATCGAGCCTTCTCCAATCTTGACCACGATTGCTTCCACGGCAAAGGGGCTCGCGCCTATCACGGCGATGACGGCAAGTCCGATCAAAGTAAATTTTATAGAGCGCCGCATGAATCGCCGTTCGTAGCTGGTTTCCGCAAGTTCATAACGCATGAGCGGCAATATGATGGCAAGCCGGAAAGCGGTGAAACCAACGCAATTGCGGGATTTTTTAGAACAATGCTGTTATCAACCGCACTTGTCGCCGAGATTGACAAATCGAGTTGACCGTCCCGCCTTCGCCCAAATTCTAGCTAACCGAATTGTAGTTTACATCGGTTGCATATTGACTTTTACGTAAATGCGGGAGCACAACTTAAGCTCTGAATCCAATTTGGTTTGGAGCATGGTCCGCTTGATATAAGGCAGAAATGTTTTGGTGCGCGAATATTATACGATCACGGAGCTGACCCGCGAGTTCGGTATTTCAACCCGTACTTTGCGCTTTTATGAAGATGAGGGCTTGATTGCTCCTGTGAGACGTGGCCGTACGCGATTGTTCCGCCCGGCCGATCGCCATCTGGTGAAGCAGATTCTGCGCGGCAAGCGACTTGGGTTTTCCATCGCGGAAATTCACGAGATCATTCAGATGTATCGCGAGCCGCCCGGGGAAACGGGGCAGCTGAAACTGCTCATGAAGCGCGTTGAGGAAAAACGCGCTGATCTTCGGCAGAAGCGGCGTGACATTGAAGAGACACTGGGCGAACTCGATCAGATCGAAGAGTCCTGCATCGAGCGCCTCGCCGAACTGGGCGTCAATACCTGAGTTGGCCTACTGAGCGTCGGGCACTGGAGAGCACATTTGTGCGATGGCTTGAACCGTGCTGTTGTTGTCCTGATCGATTTTGCCGCTGAAGACATCGTCGAACAGTTTCGCCTTGTCCAGTTCCGTCACCACACAGCCGCAGAACTGCTGACATAGCTGTTCGCTGCCGTTTTGCAGGCATGCAGCCACGCAGGACTGCGTGAAGGCTTCTCGCGGCGTCGGCTGTGCCGGGGGCATGAACTGCGAGAACAAGTAAACCATTGCGATCAGCACAGGCTGATGAATGAGATAGAAGGCCAGGCTGTGCCTGCCTATGAAGGTCAGCGGCTTTTCAAGAAAGCGTGGTTTGATCCCGCCAGCCAAAAGCTGCAGCCAGCCGAAGTGCTGGAAAAACCGTGCGGCAGCTATTCCGACAAGGACTGCGCCGAACCATGGAAACAGCGGTACGTAATCGTTGGAGCGCAGCGTTACGGTCGAAAGCCCCACCCAACTCAACGCTGGATGATTGAAAATATCAGCCCGCGCAAAAAGCGGAGCGCCGATAACGAATCCCGCAACGATCAAGGTTGCGATGGCTGGCAGGCGCAGAAACAGAAGGCCGAGTACACTTGCCAGAGCGATCTGGTGCAAGATGCCAAAGAAAATGAAACTGTCAGGAGACATATACCATGTGACGGCTGAAATCGCCGCCGCCGCTACAACGATCTGAGCCAGCCGTTTCGCCATCGGCTTCCAGCGGATTCCGTTGCCATGCGCCAGGACAAGGCTAAAGCCCACCAGAAACAGGAAGCTCGACGCGATGCAGCGCGCGAAAAGTTTCCATCCGCCGTGAGCAGCCGTTGCTGGCGCCATATAGCCGAAGAACTCGAGATCCCAGCCAAAGTGGTAGATCGCCATCGCGATCAGCGCAATTCCGCGCGCAATGTCGATGCGCCCAAGGCGAACCCGGGACGAGGGTGCGGTATCCTGGTGGGTGATGTTAGACATGGTTCCTTTCAGCTGGATAGCAATGTCCGGCGTTTTTCGATTCCCGGCAAATCTCTAACACAGCCATTTGCAACTCTGTAGTATGCGGAAGCACAGGGATTCGTGCTGGCGCTGGCGCAGGTAAATGGCAGATATTGGAGAGCTTGGTTGTTTTATAGTCTGTCGAAGATTTTTTGGCTGTTTTTTCAACCCGTTACGATAATATCTGTTCTCGTGCTGATTGCTTTGCTAGCCATCTGGCGAGGTATGCGCGGTTTCAGCATGGGGCTGCTGGCGCTGTCACTGGCCACGCTGTTTCTTGCCGCCTTTACGACGTTGGGTGCCGTTCTGCTGGCTCCTTTGGAAGACCGTTTCGCAAAGCCGGATGCGATGCCGCAACGTGTGGACGGGATCGTCGTGCTGGGCGGCTATATGAATGGCGAAATCAATGCGGGTCGCAAAGGCTTTGAGTTGAATAGCGCGGCTGATCGCATTTTTGAAGCAATGCGGTTGGCACGACTATACCCCGGCGCTCGGGTCATTATATCTGGCGGCGAGGGCGCATTCTTTGAAAAATCCGCCAAAGAAGCGGATAGTACCCGGCAGATGCTTGCCGATCTTGGCTTTTCCGGCGAGCGCTATATTTTTGAAAACAAATCTCGAAATACCGTCGAGAACGCGGTTTTCTCGAAGGAATTGGCTCAACCGAAGCCCGGTGAAACGTGGCTTCTGGTCACTTCGGCATATCATATGCCGCGGTCCATCGGGTGTTTTCGCAAGGCAGAGTTCGACGTTGTGGCCTGGCCGGTGGACTTCAAGACGCGCGCCAGAGAGCACTTTGCCCTTTATCTCGAATCCCCGAACGAAGCGCTTTCGCGGTTCAGCGTAGCCATGCGTGAGTGGGTAGGACTGGCCGCTTATTGGCTGGCTGGCAAGACAGATATGCTTTTGCCTCAACCCTGATGCTGCATTTTCGCCGTCACTTTAAAGCTTTCATTAACGTTATCGTTCGGTAACCGTTTGATAATTAATGTATAGTCGGATTGTGTGCCCGGCGCGTGGAATTCGTCGCCGCATTTCAGCCGTTTTTCATCGTTGCGTTCCGGTGATCACGAAGCTATATGATCGGTAACAGCGTTGTGAAGGGCGCTGTGTAAAAGAGTTGCACAACAAGGTTGCCAAAATTTCCATGGACGAAACCGTTCAAAAATCCTGCTGGGGTGTTACGCTCTGGGCAGTCATTGGTCTCGCTGCTGTCATTCTCATGGCCTATCTGTTCTCCGTCTAGAAGTCAGGCGGCATTGCGTATTCCGGAAATTTGATGCCGCATTTCGGCATTCCGTTTGCGTTGATCCTTTCCTACAACTATCTGATAGGAATGCGCGGATTCCGCGTTAGCGACTTTTTGCCCATTTTTGTCTAATATGGATGATCGGGTAAATCGCAAGCGGCGCTGCGACCAGGAATCAATCAGCCTTATGACGGCTGCAGAAGGTGTGGAATGTTTCTGTCGGTTTTCGATCTTTACAAGATTGGCATTGGGCCTTCCAGTTCTCATACGATGGGCCCGATGACGGCTGCACGCATGTTTCTCAACGAGGTGATCGGTGGGAACTGGCCAAGGCCGGCACATTCCAAGATTCACCGTCTGAAAGCGAGCCTGCATGGCTCTCTTGCTTATACAGGTGTAGGGCATGCAACGGACCGCGCCGTTATCCTGGGGCTGTGTGGCCATCTGCCGGATACGATTGACCCCGACATCATGGATGTTGAAGTCGAAAAGGTCTTTGCTGAGAAGAAGGTGAACCCGCAAGGGCATCCAGTCTACCACTTCGATCCGAAAGTTGATCTTGTGCTGGATCGGAAGACACCATTGCCGGGACATGCCAATGGCATGGCCTTTTCCGCATTTGACGCCGACGACAATCTCTTGCTGCGTCGCGCATATTTTTCCATCGGCGGCGGCTTTGTCGTGACGGAAGAAGAACTGAGCCGCGTTCAGCGCAGTGGAGCGAAGCAGGACGATAAGGCCGACGTGCCGTTCCCATTCCGAAATGCTGCCGAAATGCTTGAGATGGCCCATGATAGTGGGCTGTCGATTGCTGAAATGAAGCGAGCCAATGAAGAAAAGCATATGGCCCGCGGCGATCTGGATGACGGGCTTGATCGCATCTGGGGTGCCATGCGCGGCTGCATCGAGCGGGGATTGAGCCGCGATGGTGTGATGCCCGGTGGCTTGAATGTTCGCCGTCGTGCGCGCCAGCTTCACGACAAGCTACAGGACGACTGGCGCAATAACCGCAGCAACCCACTGCTGGCCAATGACTGGCTTTCCGTTTATGCGATGGCCGTCAACGAGGAAAATGCGTCGGGCGGCAGGGTAGTCACTGCTCCCACCAACGGTGCCGCTGGTGTCGTGCCGGCAGTTCTGCGTTATTACCTGCATTTTCATGATGATGCCGATCAGAAGGGCATAAGGGATTTTCTCCTGACTTCTGCCGCGATTGGCGGGGTCATCAAGCACAACGCGTCGATTTCAGGCGCGGAAGTCGGCTGTCAGGGCGAGGTGGGTTCCGCATCGGCCATGGCCGCAGCCGGTCTCGCAGCCGTGCTCGGCGGGTCGCCCGAACAGATTGAAAATGCCGCCGAAATAGCGCTTGAACACCACCTGGGCATGACCTGCGATCCGGTCGCCGGGCTTGTTCAGGTGCCGTGCATCGAGCGTAACGCGCTCGGCGCTGTAAAGGCCGTCACTGCCGCTTCGCTCGCCGTAAAGGGCGACGGCAAGCATTTTGTTCCGCTGGATGCCTGTATCGAGACGATGCGTCAGACCGGCCACGATATGAGCGAGCGTTACAAGGAGACCAGTCAAGGCGGTCTCGCGGTGAACGTGGTCGCCTGTTGATCCGCAATTCTTGGCAGAATGCGGTGCTCCCGGCTTGAAGCTCGCATTCGTCTTGGCTAAATCACCCGTATGGCTCTCAATCTCGTTAAACTTTGCGTCGGCTGCGACAGTATCGAAGATCTCGCAGCTTGGATCGATTTTCGCCTGGCGGAACAGCGCGCTGCAGGCCTCGTGCCGGAACAGTTCCATACAACGAGGATGGTACCCAAGCGGATCGACGAGTTGCTGGAGGGCGGCTCGCTTTACTGGGTTATCAAGGGCAATGTCCAGTGCCGTCAGCGTTTGCTGGATGTGCGCCCGTTCACGGATGAGCAGGGTATCAATCGCTGTCATCTGGTTTTGGAGCCTAAGGTCATTCCGACCGAGTGGCAGCCGCGCCGTGCGTTCCAGGGTTGGCGCTATCTGAATGACAATGAAGTCCCGCGTGACGAGTCCGCCGGTAAGGCAGGCAGGGCTGTCTTACCGGCAGAATTGCGGCAGGAACTGGCGGCGCTCGGATTGCTGTAGAGGTGACCTATCCATGAAAAAGGCCCTGCTTTTAAACGGCAGGGCCTTTTCGTTCTATCTGTGAAGTTTCAGTTTTCTATCGTCAGGCGGACTGAAACCCTATCGAAATTCACTGGCAAGGTCATGCGCATGGACGCACGCGGTTGAACCAGGCGCTTGTTGCGCGCCGCATGGCAGACGAGCAGTCCGACCAGATCGCGGGTCTGAAAGCCGGTACCGCGCCTTACATCCGCGATTCGCAATGCGGCCTGCTTAAGGCCTTGCACCGAGAACAGCGCGCCGAACGCTGATGCCTTGCCTTCATCCGGTGTCCAGTCGACAGTTTTGAACGGAGACTGACCGAAAGTTTCTCTCATATTTGACATCTCGAAACCCTCTACGCACTACAAATTCGGGTTTGAAGCTGGCAACGAGGAGGCGAGCCTCCTCGCTATCGATTAGTTCGCGACCGCATAGCAGCCGAAATTTTTCTTCTTGAGCGAGGCGCATGCGTCCCATGCAGCCTGCTTGGAAGAGAAGCCGACAAAGCGGGCGCGGTAGAAAGTTGCGCTGCCCTTGCTGAACGTTTCGGTATAGGGAGACGCTGCGCGCAGGGTGCCGCCTGCCGTGGCAGACGCCTTGGCCAGCATGTCACGTGCCTGGCCTTCGCTCGGCAGGGAGCCGATCTGGATGGCCCATCCGCCAGCCGCGGGCGCAGATGCGGTTGTAACCGGATCGACGTCCTGCGCCTGCGCAGATGGAACAGCTGCCTTTGGCGTTGGGCGGATCGCAGCCTGTGCGGCGAGCGCCGCAGGGCGTGCCGGTGGAGCTGCGAGCGCCAGAACCTGCGGCTGATCGCTGTCGCCTTCGCCGCTTTCATTGTTGATGAAATCTTCCACAGCCGCGGCCTCGCGTGTCACCGGAACGGGCGCGTTCTTCGCCTTGGGAAGATCGACCGAGGCAACGACCTGCGGAACATCGTTGCGCATAGCTACGAGCGGAGCAGCGTTACGGCTACGTGTCGCCATAGGAAGATATTTGCGAATGAGCTGCGCCATATGGGCGTCACGGCTTGCGCCGGTATTGCCGCCCATCACGACTGCCACGAGCCGACGGCCGTCGAGACTGACCGATGAGGCCAGATTATAGCCGGATGCATTGGTATAGCCGGTCTTGATACCGTCCACGCCTTCAACGCGACCGAGCAAACGGTTGTGACCATTGATGGTCTGGCCGCGGAAAACGAAGCTGCGGCGCGAGAAATAGGAGAATTCATTCGGAAAATGCTGGCGAAGCGCAATGCTGAGGATTGCCATGTCACGTGCCGTCGTATGCTGCGCCATGTTCGGCAGGCCCGACGCGTTACGGAAAGTCGTGTTGCGCATGCCGAGACGGCGCGCCTTTGCGGTCATCATCTGGGCAAAGCGTTCTTCCGAGCCCCCAAGATATTCTCCCACCGCTGTCGCTACGTCGTTGGCCGATTTCGTGATCATGGCCAGCGCGGCATCTTCAGCGCGGATACTCTGTCCCGGACGGAAACCGATTTTCGTGGGCGGACGCGCAGCCGCATAAGCGGAAACGGGGATACGCGTATCCTTGCTCATGCGACCTGCCTGCATGGCCTCGAACAGCATGTAGAGGGTCATCATCTTGGTGAGAGAGGCAGGATAGCGCTGCGCATCCGCATTCGAGGCGAACAGCGTCTTGCCGGTGTTCGCATCAATTACGATGGCTGCGTATCGGTCACCCGCCGCTATCGCCGGTATTGTTGTCGAAGCTGTCGAACACCCCGTTACAACTGCAAGAAGAAGGGTGGCTTGTGCCGCTCTTTTCAAGGCGTATGCGACTTTACTAAATGCGGTACGCACGATGATGACCTACCTGTATCCCGGATTTTTTAAACTGCGGCACAAAAGGCACACAGCGTCTAATTCGGTGATCCTACTGCCATCAGCGTTACCAATCCGTTTATGGTAACTGCATTGTTCATAAATTTCGGAAAAATTTGGGAGCGGGCAACGGGACCGGTAGCGGATATCGATAGGGCCCCTTTCGGCGTTCACGCAGATGTGTCATTGAACGGGAATCCCCCTTTCGTGGTGAAGGGGGCGATAACAACAAAAAAACCCGCTTTCGCGAGTTTAATTTTTACTGCTGCCTTATCGTATAGGAGGGGGAGGGGCAGCGACTTGAAATAAGTATGTGTTAAAAAGTTGCTTTCTAATATTATATAAAATGCACCTATTATCGTTCTGATTATATGTGCAAAATAGTATTTTTTTTTCATAGGTCGAAATGGCAATTTGTATTCCGCTTTCTATAGGGTGGAACTTTTTGGGGCACAGTTAGCCCGGTCTGTATTTGAGAACTCAGGCATTTAGACCGCTATTTTATAAAGAACGCCCTTCAATTCGAGATACCATATAACTGTGTCAAGCCGCGTTATTGCAATAAGTCCCGGTTGCAAGTGCCAGTGAAGGGCTTAAAATCACCACATGACGACCTACATAATAGGGCAAGTTGGGTCAGGCAGATGGGCATCCGGGTAATAGGTTTCATGAGGCATCTCGATATAGTCATGCAAAGCAAGACCGACGGCGGGAATGGTCCGGAAAACGGCACCGTTGTGGTCACGCGCACGCAGCCGAAGACCAAGAAACCCAGCCTCTATCGTGTCCTGCTCCTCAACGACGACTACACACCCATGGAGTTCGTCGTTCATGTCCTGCAGCGGTTTTTCCAGAAGAACCGGGATGATGCCACGCGCATCATGCTGCATGTTCACAATCACGGGGTCGGCGAGTGCGGCGTATTTACATACGAAGTCGCCGAAACCAAAGTCAGCCAGGTCATGGATTTCGCCCGCCAAAACCAGCATCCGCTGCAATGCGTGATGGAGAAAAAGTGAGGTCATATGCCATCGTTCTCCCCAAGCCTTGAAAGGGCCCTGCATCAAGCCCTCACAATAGCAAACGAGCGGCATCACGAATATGCGACGCTCGAACACCTTTTGCTTGCCTTGATCGACGATCAGGATGCGGGCGCAGTGATGCGTGCCTGCAGCGTCGACCTTGAGCATCTCAAGCGTATCGTTACCGATTATATTGATCGTGAACTTGATAACCTGGTGACGGGTTATGACGAAGATTCCAAACCCACTGCCGCGTTTCAGCGGGTCATCCAGCGTGCGGTCATCCATGTGCAGTCCTCGAACCGTGAGGAAGTGACTGGCGCGAACGTGCTGGTTGCCATCTTTGCGGAACGGGAAAGCCATGCTGCCTATTTCCTCCAGGAACAGCAGATGACCCGTTACGACGCCGTGAATTATATTTCGCACGGCATTTCCAAACGTCCGCAGAGCAGCGAAACCCGTCCGCCGCGCGGCGCGGAGAGCCCGAGCGAAGAACGGACAAGCACCGAGCAGGAAGAAAGTGCGAAGAAAAAGCAGGACGCGCTGTCGGCTTACTGCGTCAATCTCAATGAGAAAGCCAAGGCTGGACGCATCGATCCACTGATCGGACGTGACAGCGAAATCAGCCGTACCATTCAGGTGCTTTGCCGCCGTTCGAAGAACAATCCGCTTTATGTGGGCGATCCGGGAGTTGGCAAAACCGCCATCGCCGAAGGTCTCGCCAAGCGGATCGTAGAAGGACAAGTGCCCGAGGCGCTGGCCGACGCGACGATCTTCTCGCTCGACATGGGTACGCTTCTGGCTGGCACCCGTTATCGTGGTGACTTTGAAGAACGCCTGAAGCAGGTAGTCAAGGAACTCGAGGAGTATCCGGGTGCGGTCCTGTTCATCGATGAAATTCACACGGTCATCGGCGCTGGCGCTACCTCAGGAGGCGCAATGGACGCGTCGAACCTGTTGAAGCCTGCGCTTTCGTCGGGCGCTATCCGCTGCATCGGATCCACCACCTATAAGGAATATCGTCAGTTCTTCGAGAAAGATCGCGCCTTGGTGCGTCGTTTCCAAAAAATCGATGTCAACGAGCCTTCGATCCCGGATGCGATTGAAATCATGAAGGGGCTGAAGCCTTACTTCGAGGATTTCCACAAGGTCAAGTACACCGTCGATGCCATCAAGACGGCGGTGGAATTGTCTGCGCGTTATATTTCGGATCGCAAGTTGCCCGACAAGGCAATCGACGTGATTGACGAAACGGGCGCCAGCCAGATGCTCTTGCCCGAGAACAAGCGCAAGAAGACCATCGGCGTAAAGGAAATCGAAGCGACAATCGCAACGATGGCCCGTATCCCGCCGAAATCGGTGTCGAAGGATGACGAACAGGTTCTGTCACATCTGGATGCAGAGCTGAAGCGCGTCGTTTATGGTCAGGATTTGGCAATCGAAGCTCTGTCGGCCTCGATCAAGCTCGCCCGTGCGGGGCTGCGTGAACCGGACAAGCCAATCGGCTCCTATCTGTTCTCCGGCCCTACTGGCGTCGGCAAGACGGAAGTCGCCAAGCAACTGGCAAGTTCGCTCGGTGTCGAACTGCTGCGTTTCGATATGTCGGAATATATGGAGCGCCATACCGTCTCGCGGCTTATTGGTGCCCCTCCCGGCTATGTCGGATTCGATCAGGGCGGTCTTCTGACAGATGGGGTCGATCAGCATCCGCATTGCGTGCTGCTGCTCGATGAAATCGAGAAGGCGCATCCGGACCTGTTCAACATCCTGTTGCAGGTAATGGATCATGGCTCGCTGACCGATCATAACGGCAAGAAGATCGACTTCCGCAACGTGATCCTGATCATGACCACCAACGCCGGTGCGTCGGATATGGCCAGGGCAGCAATCGGCTTCGGTTCCACACGTCGCGAAGGCGATGACATGGAAGCGATCAACCGTCTGTTTACGCCGGAATTCCGTAACCGACTGGATGCGATCATTCCGTTCGGCCCGCTGCCGGTTCCGGTCATCCATCAGGTGGTGCAGAAGTTTGTGCTTCAGCTTGAAGCACAGCTTGCTGAACGCGGTGTAACTTTCGAACTGACCGAAGGTGCAATCGCCTGGCTGGCCGACAAGGGATACGACGAGCGCATGGGTGCACGTCCGCTGGGCCGGGTTATCCAGGAGCACATCAAGAAGCCATTGGCCGATGAAGTGCTGTTCGGAAAACTCAAGCACGGCGGCACGGTTCGCGTGAACGTGGTAACCAAGCCTGACGGAAAAACCGATCTGTCGTTGGAAAGTGTCACCGACAAGCCGGTCAGTCCGAAAAAGGACATTCCGGCTGAAAAGAAGCAGTTGCAACGCAAGAAGGCTGCTCCGAAGAAGGCTGAAAAGGAAAAAGTGCTGGCGGGCAAGGACGAACCGGCACCCAAAACGACCTCGAAGTCTTCGGCGACCAAGTCCTCGGTGCCGAAGGTGCCGCGCAAGAAATAGTCGGGATAGAAACGGCCCCTCCGGGGCCGTTTTTTCTTGAATCCGTGACGAGCATGGACAAAAACTGAGGTTTTCCTATTCTGGCGGAAGAAACCGGGTGCAACTTGCTTGGACCTTGCTCTAACGTGGCTCCATGCCACCGATTCACCTCAGTCCTCCTGAACATAATCCAGAAGATCAACGCCACATACGATGGTTTCTGCGCGGTTGTATGCGCATTTGCAGCATTCCGGCTCTATTGTTGATGAGTTCATTCATCGGCTTTGCCGGGCTGGCAATCGAAAGCGGAATTACAGTTGTTCAGGCGGTTTTCATGACCCTGACCATCTGGGCTCTTCCGGCCAAGGTCGTTTTGATCGGCGCGATCAGCGCCGGCGTGGCTTTGCCTGCCGCAGCTCTCGCCGTCGGGCTGTCGTCGGTGCGTTTGATGCCTATGGTGGTTGCACTGCTTCCCGAATTGCAGGGTCCGAAGACCCGGAAACTGACGCTGGCGGCCTTGTGTCATTTCGTGGCTGTCACCGCGTGGGTCATGGCCATGGAAGAGTTGCGCAAGATACCGCGTGATATGAGAACCAGTTATTTTGCGGGAATCGGAATGGTGCTGGTGGGAACCAATGCGATCATCGTCGCAATCGTCTATTCGTTATCGACGTCTTTTCCGCCAATCGTTTTTGCTGCACTTTTCATGCTGACGCCGATGTATTTTCTGACATCGCTCTGGCGTTCAGCCAGGGAGCGGGCAGGGCGGGTTGCGATGGTTTCCGGGATCGCTCTGTTTCCCATATTTCATCATCTGGTCCCGGGATATGATCTGCTGATCACGGGTATTCTCGGCGGGCTGATAGCGTTCGGCTTTTATAGGATGCGTCAAATACCAGCAGGAGCGGGTGAATGAACTGGGACAGTTTTTCAACCTGGTGGTGGCCGTTCGTGTTTATCCTGCTGGCGGGAGCGTTGCCGACCTATCTGTTCCGCGTGATGGGAGTGCTGGTTGGCGGGCGGTTACGGGAGGATTCCGAGGCGCTTGTTCTCGTACGATGCATCGCAACCGCGCTGGTTGCAGGCGTTATTGCGCAGCTTATTCTCTATCCCAATGGAGAACTGGCCAACTCGCCGCTGTGGTTGCGCGCTGGTTCCGCCGTAGCAGGATTTGCCGCTTTCATCATGACCGGCAAGCGATTGCTGGTCGGTGTTCTGGTCGCGGAAATCCTGCTGGTGATCGGTCTGCTTACACTTTGAAAGTTTGAGTCATATCAAATTGCTGCGCGGATTTTTTCAGCGTTTGCTGAAAGAACTGCGGCGTCTTCCATCTGTCCCGTATGGGGCTTGAGCGCGACGCCTTCAAAACGCGGGATCACATGGAAATGCAGGTGATAGACGGTCTGGCCGGATGCAGGTTCATTGAATTGCATGACCGTTACCCCATCGGCGTTGAAAGCCGTTTTTACGGCCTGTGCGATTTTTTGCACAACCTGGATAACGTTCGCGAGGGTTTCCGGCTTGGCATCGAGCAGGTTGCGGGAAGGTGCCTTTGGCACGACCAGCGTGTGGCCCGTGCCTTGCGGCATCACATCCATGAAGGCAACGACATCGTCGGTTTCATAAACACGGGTGGATGGAATTTCACCGCGCAGAATCTTGGCGAAGATATTATTGTCGTCGTAGGTAGCGGGCATGCGATTCTCTCCAATGCGGAATGTTTGAATGGATCAGACCGCATCTATTCCTGTTAGGCAAGGTGGATCGGTTCATGCGTCCCTGAATGGGGAGTGTTCATCCAAAGCGCTCTGGATTTGCTCGACTTCGCGACGCTCATGCTCAAGATAATCGCGCACTGCATTCCGAAAACCCTCATGGACAATATAATGCGCCGAATGGGTCGTGACCGGCACATAACCGCGCGCGATTTTATGCTCGCCTTGTGCGCCAGCCTCCACGACACTCAGTTTTCGATCGATGGCAAAATCGATTGCCTGATGATAGCAAACTTCAAAATGCAGGTAGGGATGATCTTCAATGCAGCCCCAGTGCCGGCCGAAGAGCGTGTCACCCCCGATGAAATTGATTGCACCGGCGATATAATGCCCGTTGCGTTTTGCCATGATGAGCAGGATGTCCTCGGCCATGCTTTCGCCGATCAGCGAAAAGAACTGCCTGTTTAGATAGGGCCGCCCCCATTTGCGGCTGCCCGTATCGATGTAGAACGCAAAGAAATCATCCCAGACGGCTTCCGTGAGGTCGCTGCCGGTCAGCCAGTCGATTTCTATGCCGTCCGACAAGGCCTCGCGGCGTTCCTTTTTTAACGCTTTGCGTTTCCGGGATATAAGTTCGCTCAGAAAGTCATCATAGCTTTTAAAGTTGTTGTTTTTAAAGTGAAACTGCTGATCAGTGCGATGGAGAAAGCCTGCGCGCTCCAGTGCGATGATCTCATCGGGCAGTGCAAATGTAACATGCGCGGATGAAACACCGGTCTGGTCCGCCAGTTCCCGCAATCCGCCAGCCAGCGCCAGCCGAACCGTTTCGCTTTCATAAGCGACGTGATTGATCAGGCGCGGGCCGGTAGCTGGTGTGAAAGGCACTGCTGCCTGAAATTTGGGGTAATATCGGCCTCCGGCGCGATCAAAAGCATCCGCCCAGCCGTGGTCGAAGACATATTCGCCCTGGCTATGTCCTTTGAGATAGTTTGGTACCACTCCGATGAGACTGCCCCGATCGTCTTCAAGGCGCAAATGCTTCGGAAGCCAGCCCGCCTTTCGGGAAACCGAGCCCGACTCTTCCAGAGCCAACAGGAAGTTACGGGTAATGAAGGGATTGTAGTTCGCGTCCTGTCGGGAAGCCCCGACAAGACTGCTCCATTCGTCCTTCGTGAATTCGCTGATATTCTCAACGACACGGAGAACGAAGCTTTGCTCATTCCGCGGGTCTTCGTCGTTCACCGCTATTCCTTTGCCGTTATCGCGCATGTTGCGGCGCTCGGCGTGTTGTCGTCAAGCTAACAGGGCGCGTGGATCAAAACCTTCGAACGTGATCTGATCGACATTGAGATCGCTATGCTTCTGCATTTCGCGATCTCGAACGGTCCAACTGATCACCGGCATGTGCAACTTCTTCTGAACGAAAGTGACGAACGGGTTGGGCAGATGATGCACATTATAGGATACGAAGGAAATGCCATGCGCCAGCATGGAGAAATGTCTTTCAAAATCTTCCGTGCGGGTACCTTCGGCGGTAAGCCCTCCCGGGATTCCCGGCGCATCTGCTGCAAAGCGGCGGATCAGGTGGTGATCGAAAGACATGACGGCCGCTTCGCCCTTATAAGACGCCAATTCTTTGGCAACGGCGGCCACCAGACCGTCATCCTTACCTTCTATGCCCTTCAATTCGATGACAAGAGGAACACGGCCATCGACCAGATCAAGCATCTGACGAAGCGTCGGCACGTGATCGGCGGTGCCGCCGACCTTGAGCGCGGTCGCTTCGGCAAGCGTCAAATCGCTGATGTAGCCTTCGCGACCGGCGAGACGCTTCAGCTCGTCATCATGAAAGACGACCACGCCGCCATCACGGGTGAGATGAACATCGCATTCAATGGCGAATCCCGCTTTGGCTGCCGCCTCAAACGCCGAAAGGGTGTTTTCCCAGCGTTCCTTGTTAAGATCGTGCAATCCACGATGAGCGACGGGGCGCTTCTTGATCCAGTCAATGGACGTCATGTCACGCAACCTCGATGATTGCTTCTATTTCGACAGGTGCGTTGAGCGGCAGGCTGGCAACGCCGACTGCGGAGCGGGCATGTTTGCCAGCGTCGCCGAGGACTGCGACGAGGAGATCGGATGCGCCATTGGCAACCAAATGCTGCTCCATAAAGTCGGGCGTTGAAGCCACGAAAGCCGTAATTTTTACAATTCGCTTGATGCGGCCGAGGTCGCCAAGTGCCGCCTTTGCTTGGGCAAGAATGTTGACAGCACAGGCGCGTGCCGCCGCTTGTCCGTGCGCAACTGTCAGCTCGTCTCCGATCTGGCCAGTATGCACCAGCTTGCCGCCTTCGAGTGGAAGCTGGCCAGAAGTGAGCAGCAAAGAGCCGCTTTGGGCAAAAGGAACATAGTTTGCGGCGGGTGCGGCGGCTTCCGGGATGGATATACCCAGATTTTTAAGGCGGCTGTCGATCGTGTCGGTCATTATATTAATCCTTGCTTGCAAAGGTACTTCGCGATCTACCTATAAGCAGAATCGGTGAAGCTTTGGGGAAGGGTGCTTTTTTTGCCTCGCTTCCGCCACGAGTTTTTTTATCATGCTCGTCAACTCATCGGGAGATTCATGTATGCGTTTTTTCAAGAGTGCGGTTGCGGCGAGTGGAACGGCTGCTTGTATATGGGCCGGATTTGCGGTCGCCGCTCATGCGGCCTCGACGGTAACGTTGGTTCCACATCGCGCAGTCTATGATCTGACTCTGGATCGAGCCGATGAAAAATCAGGGATCAGTGGTTTGACCGGCCGCATGGTGTATGAGTTTAACGGATCGGCATGTGAAGGCTACACCACCAATTTCCGTTTCGTGACCCGGATCGATATGGAAGAGCAGCCGCAGCGCGTGACCGACCAGCAGACGACGACGTTCGAAGGAGCGGACGGAAAGAACTTCCGCTTCGTCAACAAGACCTTCGTGGACAAGGAACTGGTCAAGGAAGTGCGTGGCGACGCGAAGCTCGAGGGCGGCAAGACCGTCGTCGAGTTGAGCAAGCCGAAGGAAAACAAGCTTGACCTCAAAGGAACACAATTTCCCACTGGTCATATGGAAGAACTGATCGGCAAGGCGGAAGCCGGGCAGAAGTTCTACCAGACATCGCTGTTTGATGCTTCCGAAGATGCCGACCGGGTGGTTGCAACCACCGTTGTCGTCGGCAAGGAACAGGCGCTGCCGGACGACGAGACCAAGATCATGGGCAAGTTTTCCAAGGATCAGGTCTGGCCGGTAACGATTGCCTATTTCGATGACAAGGAAAAGCAGGACGGCCTGCCCATCTATCGCATCAATTTCAAGCTTTATCGCAATGGAATTACCCGCGACCTTACCATGGATTATGGAGATTTCTCCATGCGGGGAAAACTTGTGAAGCTTGATATCTATGATACGGCAAAACAGGCTGGAACCTGCAAGTAGACGCCTTGGTGGGCATGTTTGTTAGCCCGTTCAGTGCTATATTGTGCAGACGACTTGCATTTTGCGGCGTGATCAGTTAACAGCGCGCCTATTCCACACACGGGATTGGGCTTTTGTCGGGAGAAATCCGGCAAAAACCTCCGGTGGCGAGAAATCGCCTCAGCCCGTGGAGGTTAAACCGGAAAAGGAAAATAAAGATGGCATTGCCTGATTTCAGCATGCGCCAGCTTCTGGAAGCTGGTGTTCACTTCGGCCACCAGACCCACCGCTGGAACCCGAAAATGGCACCATACATCTATGGTGACCGCAACAATATCCACATTCTCGATCTGTCCCAGACCGTTCCTCTGCTGCACAACGCGCTGAAGATCGTTTCGGACACGGTTGCCCGCGGCGGCCGCGTTCTGTTCGTTGGCACGAAGCGTCAGGCTTCGGACATCATTGCCGATGCTGCCAATCGTTCGGCACAGTATTACGTCAATGCACGCTGGCTCGGCGGCATGATGACGAACTGGAAGACGATCTCCAATTCGATCCAGCGTCTGCGCAAGCTCGACGAACTGCTGGCTGGCGAAGCTCAGGGCTTCACCAAGAAGGAACGCCTCAACCTTGAGCGCGAGCGTGAAAAGCTTGACCGCGCCCTCGGCGGTATCAAGGACATGGGCTCGGTCCCGGACCTGATGTTCATCATCGACACCAACAAGGAAGCGATTGCCATTCAGGAAGCCAAGCGTCTTGGTATTCCGGTCGTAGCCGTGATCGATTCGAATTGCGATCCGGACCAGATCGATTACCCGATCCCGGGCAACGATGACGCCGCACGCGCTATCGCCCTGTATTGCGATCTGATTGCCCGCGCTGCCCTCGACGGCATTGCGCGTCAGCAGGGTGCGATGGGCATCGACATCGGTGCACAGGCTGAGGCTCCGGTAGAGCCAGCCCTCGAAGCTCCGGCTGAAGGCGCTTAATCAGCGTATGATTTCATCCATCCGTCATATCTGTGATAGGGCGGGTGGATAATCTCGTTTCATCCCGGTGCGAGATTGTGATTCCTGTAGTGCAACGCTCAGGTCAGGTCGCGATCCAGAAACCAAGCGCCGGTTAAAAGTTGGCACACCCTTTCGGTGTGCCTTCGCTTTCATGAAAGGCGACATCATGAGCATTTCCGCATCTCTCGTCAAAGAACTCCGCGACCTCACCGGCGCCGGCATGATGGACTGCAAGGCAGCACTTGCCGAAACCAATGGCGACATCGACGCTGCCGTTGACTGGCTGCGCGCCAAGGGTATTGCAAAGGCTGACAAGAAAGCTGGCCGCACGGCTGCTGAAGGTCTGGTCGGCGTTGCAGCTTCCGGCAACAAGGCTGTTGTCGTTGAAGTAAACTCCGAAACCGACTTCGTTGCCCGCAACGATGCTTTCCAGGATCTGGTCCGCAAGATCGCCCAGGCTGCTCTGTCGACCGATGGCTCGACCGAAGCTGTGGCCGACGCCAAGATCGATGGCAAGACCGTTACCGAAACGGCAAAGGACGCTGTTGCCACGATCGGTGAAAACATTGGCTTCCGCCGTTCGGCTGCGCTGACCGTTCCGCAGGGCGTTGTCGCGACCTACATTCACAACGGTGTTGCTGATGGCCTCGGCAAGCTGGGCGTTCTCGTTGCAATCGAAACCGCTGGCGATGCAGAAGCTGCAAACGCATTCGGTCGCCAGGTTGCCATGCACGTCGCTGCAATCAACCCGCTGGCTCTGACCGCCGAAGATGTCGACCCGGCTGCTGCCGAGCGCGAAAAGGCGATCTTCATCGAGCAGGCTCGCGAATCCGGCAAGCCGGACAATATCATCGAAAAGATGATCGAAGGCCGCATGCGCAAGTTCTACGAGGAAGTCGTTCTTCTTTCGCAGGCTTTCGTTATCAATCCTGACCTGACGGTTGCAGCTGCCCTCAAGGAAGCTGAAAAGACCATCGGTGCGCCGGCCAAGATCACGGGCTTTGCCCGTATCGCTCTCGGTGAGGGCATCGAAAAGGAAGAAACCGACTTCGCTGCTGAAGTAGCTGCTGCAGCCAAGGGCTGAGCCGGTCGGTTTTTCAGCGCATCTCGCCCGAAAATAGGTTTTCCCTTTTCGGAATGCGTTGATTGCCTGAAAAGGCTTTTGATTACGAAGGGCATCGCGTGACAACGCGGTGCCCTTCGTGTATCGGAACCCGAACACATCCACTTGATCACCATCTGCGGAGAGCATCCAATGCCAGGTCAACCCGCCTACAAACGCGTCCTTTTGAAAGCCTCAGGTGAGGCATTGATGGGCAGCCAGGGCTTTGGCATCGATGTTTCCGTTGCAGACCGTATTGCAAGCGATATCAAGCAGGCACGGTCGCTTGGGGTCGAAGTCGGCGTCGTCATTGGCGGCGGTAATATTTTCCGTGGCGTGGCAGTGGCCTCGAAAGGTGGCGACCGCGTGACGGGCGACCACATGGGAATGCTGGCCACGGTGATCAATTCTCTTGCGCTGCGTACCTCCCTGCACAAGATCGGTGTCGACTCCGTCGTGCTCTCGGCCATCGCCATGCCTGAAATCTGTGAGAGCTTCTCGCAGAGACAGGCTACGGCCTACATGGATGAGGGCAAGGTCGTGATCTTTGCTGGCGGTACTGGAAATCCATTCTTCACGACGGATTCGGCGGCGGCTCTTCGCGCTGCCGAAATCGAGGCGGACGCGCTTTTGAAGGGCACGCAGGTCGACGGAATTTATTCCGCCGACCCGAAGAAAGATCCGAACGCCACGCGTTTCGATCGTCTGACGCACAAGGAAGTTCTCGATCGCGGGCTTGCGGTCATGGATACAGCCGCTGTTGCCCTTGCGCGTGAGAACAACATTCCGATAATAGTCTATTCCATCCATGAAAACGGCGGCTTGGCCGAAATTCTGCAAGGCAAGGGGCGCTGCACGATCGTTTCCGATAATTGATCGGCCCTTGCTGCGTATCGAAGGAGAAAATGCATGAGTGATGCTTTCGACATCAACGACCTGAAACGCCGCATGGAAGGCGCTATCAACTCTTTGAAGCACGATCTTGGTGGCCTGCGCACGGGCCGTGCTTCCGCAAGCTTGCTGGAGCCGATCGTGATTGAAGCCTATGGCTCGACAATGCCGATCAACCAGGTTGCAAATATTACCGTTCCCGAATCGCGCATGCTTTCGGTCTCCGTCTGGGACAAGAGCATGGTGGGCGCCGTGGAACGCGCAATTCGCGATTCAGGCCTCGGCCTCAATCCGATCACCGACGGTACGACGCTGCGCATTCCGCTGCCGGAGTTGAATGAACAGCGCCGCAAGGAACTGGTCAAGATTGCACATCAATACGCCGAGCAGGGCCGCATCGCTGCCCGCCATGTGCGTCGCGACGGCATGGATACGCTGAAAAAGCTGGAGAAAGACAGCCTCATCAGTCAGGATGATAGCCGTGTTCTGTCGGAAAAAGTGCAGAAGCTGACTGACGAAACCATTGCAGAGATGGATAAGATCGTTGCCGTGAAAGAAGGGGAGATCATGCAGGTCTAGGACTTGCATGGTTTTCATTGAAGGAGAGCTTCGCCATGTCCGAACCGCGCCACATCGCCATTATCATGGATGGCAATGGCCGTTGGGCGAAGGCACGCAACTTGCCCCGCAGTGCCGGACATCGGGCAGGTGTGGAAGCTCTTCGCGAGACGGTGCGGGCAGCCGGGGATCGTGGCCTCGGCTACCTGACTTTGTTCGCATTCTCTTCTGAAAACTGGTCGCGCCCGAGTGGAGAGGTGAATGACCTCCTCGGCTTGCTGAAGATTTTCATCCGTCGCGATCTCGCGGAGCTGCACCGCAATAATGTGCGCGTCAGTATCATCGGCGAACGCGAGGAGCTTGCCCCCGATATCAGGACGCTGTTGGTAGAAGCAGAAACGCTTACGCATCGCAATACCGGCCTCAACCTGATCATAGCTTTCAACTACGGTTCCCGCGACGAGATCGTTCGTGCCGTGCGAAGCCTGGCGCGCGACGTTGCCGCTGGCCTGCTTGATCCGGCGTCCATTTCCGCTGAACTGATTTCCGCAAATCTTGATACGGCGGGGATACCCGATCCGGATCTTATCATCCGCACGAGCGGAGAAATGCGGCTGTCGAATTTCCTGCTCTGGCAAGCGGCATATTCGGAATTCCTATTCCTGCCCATTCACTGGCCGGATTTTCGTTCATCGGACCTCGACGCTGCCTATGATGCTTTTCGCCAGCGGGAGCGTCGATTCGGCGGTGTTGAAGTGCGAGCAGGAATTGAAGAACTCGAAGAAGAAATCGCATGCCCTTCGACCAAGGGGGCGGCAGTCTAAAGTGGTTCCTGAGAATCGGAACCACTGAAATGCTCTAGTAAGGCGCAAGCCGGTCCGTCGAAAGGTCTCAATGTCCAATCTGCAAACCCGTATCATTACTGCTATTGTTCTCGGTGCAGCTGCCTTGTGGCTGACATGGATTGGCGGTTTGGGTTTCACGCTGTTTTCGATTGCGATCGGATTGGCCATGTTCCATGAGTGGACCAGCTTGACCGCACCCAAGCAGACCCTTTTTTCTCGAGCATTCGGTTGGGGATGGCTGGTTTTTACGAGTATTCTGCTCGTTATGGACCGCTCTGCGTTGCTGACCATCGGCGTTCTGATAGCGGGCACGCTTATACTTTTGCTCACCCAATGGCGGGCAGGGCGCGGCTGGCCAGCGGCAGGACTATTCTATGCGGGTTTCTCCGCCGTTTCGCTTTCGCTCCTGCGCGGCGACGAACCTTTCGGCTTTACTGCCATTGTTTTTCTTTTCGCTGTGGTCTGGTCCACAGATATCGCAGCCTACTTCAACGGCCGGGCACTGGGTGGGCCGAAGCTGGCGCCGCGCTTCTCGCCGAACAAGACGTGGTCCGGCGCGATCGGTGGCGCCGCTGCCGCGGTGGCCGGTGGCATCCTGGTTGCCTCTCTGGTGGCGGCCCCAGGCAGCTGGCTTGTACCGCTGCTCGCGCTCCTGCTGTCCGTCGTATCGCAGATCGGCGACCTCGCGGAATCATGGGTGAAGCGCCAGTTCGGCGCAAAGGATTCAGGGCGCCTGCTACCAGGACATGGCGGTGTATTGGACCGTGTTGACGGACTCGTAGCTGCTGCCGCACTTTTGTACCTGTTTGGTGCAATTTTCGCCGAGCCAGACGTGCCGTCCGCGATTTTCTTCAGTTTCTAAGGGCGCAAGGAATTGTTCAAATTCATTCGGTTTTTTGGCGACCCGCTAGTGTTTTGTAAGGAGCAGTGATTTGCAGGACGCGTTGGCCTTTTTTCTGGGTGGCGAAAGCCTGCTTGTCGGGACCATCATTCCTTTTCTGTTCGTTTTGACCGTTGTGGTCTTTGTCCATGAAATGGGCCACTATCTGGTTGCGCGCTGGTGCGGCATCGGCTCCCAGGCTTTTTCCATCGGTTTTGGGCCCGAATTGATCGGTTTCACGGATAAGCACGGAACGCGATGGAAGATTTCCGCAATCCCGCTTGGCGGCTACGTCAAGTTCATTGGCGATGAGAGTGCCACGAGTTCTCCGGTGGACGTCAATAATGCGAGCCTGAGCGTGGATGAGCAGCGAAGGGCGTTTCACACCCAACCTGTTTGGAAGCGCGCGGCGACGGTCTTTGCCGGACCTGCTTTCAATATTATTCTGACTGTCGTCATCTTCAGTGTGTTCTTCGCGCTTTACGGCCGTCAGATTTCTGATCCGCTTATCGCGGGTGTTCAGCCGGGCAGTCCAGCAGCTGAGGCCGGGTTTGAGGCTGGAGATCGCTTCATCAGCGTCGACGGCGAAAAAATCACCACTTTTTCCGATGTGCAGCGCATCGTATCCGGGCGAGCCGGGGACAAGCTGAATTTCACCGTCGAGCGTGATGGCAAGATGGTTGATCTTCAAGCTGTTCCGGCAATTGTCGAGCGCACCGATCCGCTTGGAAACAAGATCAAGCTTGGTGCTATCGGTGTGGAAACCACTGAAGCTGTAGGCAATTTCCGCCGGATTGAATACGGCCCGCTCGAATCAGTGGCACAAGCTGTCATGGAAACGGGCTATATTATTGGTCGCACCGGAGAGTTTTTTCAGCGCTTTGCGGTCGGCCGTGAGGATAAATGCCAGCTTGGTGGGCCAGTCAAGATTGCCAATATGGCTGGCAAGGCAGCAAGCCAGGGATTTGATTGGCTCATCCAGTTGATGGCGATGTTATCTGTCGGCATCGGGCTTTTGAACCTGTTTCCGCTGCCTCCGCTGGATGGCGGTCATCTGGTTTTCTATGCGGTGGAGGCCATCAAGGGCAGTCCGGTGTCTGCCGCAGCGCAGGATATTTTCTATCGTGCCGGGTTCTTACTTGTTATGGGATTCATGGGGTTCGTACTTTTCAACGACCTGTTTGCCTGCTAGATGACTCTCCGGCTGGCTCAGGTGGTGATCTTGGGGATCGGTGCAGGCTGGAGGTTCCAGCGAGCAAACCGCTATGATGCGTTTCTTCTCCGGCGAGGACCGGGGAAGGTGTTAAACAGAAATGAAGGTTGGGAGTGACTGCTGGAAAAGCTAAGCGATTTGTTTACCATAACACCTAAATCGCGTGGCGCGGATGCCACGCTGGTTGCTTAAGTAAACAGAATTTAACCGTGACGCTTGCTTGTATGGAAAAACCGGGTATGACGGTTGTATCTGTACGTGCTTTTCTGGGTTAATCGCCCCGGGGACAGAAAGAAACGAAGGTTCGGAAAGCCTATGACGGCAAGTTCTAAATTCTTTGGCGCCGCTTCTGCGCTCGCCATGTCAGTGGCTCTTGTGGCTTCGGGTACTGCTGCACTCTCGCTGGCTTCGGTCAATGTTGCCGAGGCTGCTGTCGTTAGCCGTATCGAGGTACGCGGTAATACACGCGTCGACGCGCAGTCCATCCGTGACAATATCGATATTCGTCCGGGCAAGGCCTTCACCAGCGCCGATATTGATGCTGCGGTGAAGCGTCTGTTTGCGATGGGGCTGTTCTCGGATGTCCGCATCAACCAGTCCGGCAGCACCCTCGTCGTCAACGTTACCGAGCGCTCGGTTGTCAACAATGTCCTCTTCCAGGGCAATAAGAAGATCAAGGATCCCGATCTTGCCCGCGCAGTTCAGCTCAAGGCTCGCTCGCCTTACGACGCTGCAACGATGGAAGCGGATGTCGAAGCAATCAAGGGAGCATATGCACATATCGGGCGCAGCGATGCGACTGTGAATGCGCGTACCGTTGATCTCGGCCAGGGCCGTGTAAACGTTGTTTATGAAATCAACGAAGGCTCGCGTACCAAGATTGCGAACGTCGATTTTGTCGGCAATCAGGCTTTCAGTTCCCGTCGTCTGCGTGATGTGATTTCGACCAAGCGTTCGAATCCGCTTTCGTGGCTGACGCGTAACGACGTCTACGACGAAGGTCGTCTTCAGGCCGACGAAGAAACGCTCCGCCGTTTCTATTACAATCGCGGCTATGCGGATTTCCGCGTCATTTCGTCCAATGCTGTGCTCGATCCTTCGACGAACGAATACACGATCACCATCACGGTAGATGAAGGTCAGCGCTATACGTTCGGCAATGTCAGCGTCGAGAGCAACGTGGCTGGTGTCGACGGGCAGGCTCTTGATCATCTGGTCAAGACGCGCTCGGGTAAGCCTTACAGCGCGAAGGAAATCGAGGATTCTGTTCTGGCGGTTACCGAAAATGTCGCTGGAAGCGGTTACGCTTTTGCGAAAGTCGAGCCGCGTGGCGATCGTGATTTCGAAAACCGCACGATCTCGGTCGTTTACAGCGTCGATGAAGGTCCGCGCGCTTACATTCAGCGCATTGAAATCCGCGGCAACGATAAAACCCGCGATTTCGTGATTCGCCGCGAATTCGATGTGAATGAAGGTGATGCCTTCAATCAGGTCATGGTGCAGCGCGCAAAGCGTCGTCTGGAAGCGCTTGATTTCTTCCAGACCGTCAATATTTCGACCGCACCTGGCTCTGAGCCGGATCAGGTCATTCTGGTTGTTGATGTCGTTGAAAAGTCGACCGGTGAATTCTCGATTGGCGGTGGCTATACCACCGGTGGGGAATCACCAGGTGCGCAGGTTGAAGCTGCTATCACCGAGCGTAACTTCCTCGGACGTGGCCAGTATATCCGTATCAGCGCGGGTGCCGGTCAGGACGATATGCGCAATTACGGCCTGTCGTTTACCGAGCCATATTTCCTCGGTTACCGCCTCTCGGCTGGCTTTGACGTTTTCCGTCGTACATACCGCGTAAACGACGACTACGACGTCGAACAGACCGGTGGTACCATCCGTTTCGGCCTGCCGATCACGGATAACTTCTCGGCAGGTATCGCGTATAACCTGGTTCAGGAAAAGTACGATCTTTTCCGGGCGGATGCCGATAACTATTATGCTCCAGCCTTGCTTGAAGCTGCCGAACATAGCCCGTGGTTGCGTTCTTCGATCAGCTATTCGCTGACCTATAACTCCATCGATGACATGAAGAACCCGCATGACGGTCTTTATGGGAAGTTCACGCAGGAGTTTGCTGGTCTGGGTGGTGACGCCAAGTACATCAAGACCACGTTCAAGGGTAACTACTACAAGACGCTTTCTCAGGAAGCCGATATCGTCGGTATGCTGGGCATCGGCGGTGGTTATATCCATGAATTTGGTGATGATGGCGTCCGTATCTTCGACTTGTTCAAGAACAATTCGGACATCATTCGTGGCTTTAAGTTCAATGGTATCGGTCCGTACCAGGATGCTGCGAACGGCAAGCGTTACTGGATGGGCGGTACGACCTACATCAATGGTACGGCTGAAGTTCAGTTCCCGATGCCATTGGTTCCTGAAAGCCTGGGTATCCGTGGCGCCGTGTTCGCAGATGCTGCAACGCTCTATGGCAACGACTCCTCGCAGGGCGGTTCTCCGATCTATGGCGACGACAAGAAGCTTCGTGCTTCGGCAGGTGTCAGCTTGATGTGGGCTTCTCCGTTCGGTCCGCTGCGCTTTGACTATGCGTTCCCGATCGCGAAGGCTGATACCGACAAGGTTCAGAACTTCAACTTCGGTGTTTCGACCAAGTTCTAATAGATTTGCCTTTTCCCGGGGTATAACAACCCCGGGAAAGAAAGTGTTTTGATGGCAGATCCTGTTTTTTTCGCGCCTTCGCGTGAACTCACGATTGGCGATATAGCAGATTTTACCGGTGCAAGACTTCGCGATGCGAAGCTTGCGCCGCGTTCTGTTGCGCGGCTCTCCTCTCTTAAAGATGCAACTGAAGGTTCTCTTGTCTTCGTCGAGGGCAAAAAGAACGCCGATGGACTTTCATCGATCAGTGCGGCCGGGGTTTTGTGTACGGAAGCCGTAGCGGACATAGTACCGTCGCATATAGCTGCATTGGTGACCCGTAATCCTCAGCGAGACTTTGCCTCCGTAGGGCGGATGTTGTTTCCTGCGTCGGTCAGGCCAGTAAGCTGGTTTGGTGAAACAGGTATTTCGTCGGCGGCGATCATTCACCCGACTGCGCATATCGAGGATGGCGCAACCATCGAAGCTGGAGCAGTGATCGGCAAGGGCGTTACCGTTGGTAGCGGTACCCTGGTCGCTTCAACTGCAGTCATTGGGGAAGGTAGCCAGATTGGCCGCAACAGCTATATTGCGCCGGGCGTTACCGTACAATGTGCTTTTATCGGCAACCAAGTTGCGCTTCATCCGGGCGTTCGGATCGGTCAAGATGGTTTCGGCTACGTCCCAGGTCCGGCTGGTCTGGAAAAAGTTCCCCAGCTCGGCAGGGTCATTATTCAGGACAATGTCGAGATCGGCGCAAATACGACGGTGGATCGTGGTTCGTTGAATGACACCGTTATCGGTGAAGGCACCAAGGTCGATAATCTTGTCCAGATCGCACACAATGTGCGGATCGGCCGCTTTTGTATCATTGCCGCACATTGCGGCATCTCCGGCAGCTGCGTTATCGGTGACCAGACGATGCTGGGTGGACGTGTGGGCCTTGCTGACCATTTGATCATCGGTTCGCGCGTGCAGGTTGCTGCGGCGAGTGGCGTTATGAATGACATACCCGATGGTGAGCGCTGGGGCGGTATTCCCGCGCGGCCTATCAAGCAGTGGTTCCGCGATATTGCGAATATCCGCAGCATCGGGCAATCGAGAAAGGAGCAATCCTCTGATGAGTGATGCAAATCAGACCAAGCTGGAAGCAGCAGATATCCAGGACCTTCTGGCAGTGCTGCCGCATCGCTATCCGTTTTTGCTGATTGATCGTATCGTCGACATTGACGGTGACGTCTCTGCGACCGGTATCAAGAATGTGACAATCAATGAGCCGCATTTTACAGGCCATTTTCCTGAAAAGCCGATCATGCCGGGCGTACTGATTGTCGAAGCCATGGCACAAACGGCAGGCGCTATTTCCCTGCTTCAGCGCAAGACCGGGCGCCCGGGCGTGGTCTATTTCATGACTATCGACAATGCGAAATTCCGTCGGCCCGTCATACCGGGTGACAGGCTTTTGCTTCATGTCAAGAAGATCAAGCAACGCGCAAATATCTCCAAATATGAATGCATTGCGGAAGTTGATGGTGTGAAGGTTGCGGAAGCTGAAGTCGCTGCCATGATCAGCACAGCTGAAGAAAACCAGTGAGCATATCAATGAAAGAAACATTTATTCACCCCACCGCTCTCGTAGAGCAGGGCGTGGAACTGGGGCAGGGTGTGTCTGTCGGCCCCTTCTGTCACATTCAGTCTGGCGCCGTCCTTGGCGACAATTCGGAATTGATGAGCCATGTGGTTGTAACGGGCGCGACGACGCTTGGCGAGGCAGCCAAGGTCTATCCGCACGCTGTTCTGGGGTGCGATCCGCAGAACAACAAGCATAAGGGTGGTCCCACCAAGCTGAACATCGGAAAGAACTGCCTGATCCGTGAAGGCGTGACCATGCACAAAGGGTCGGACAGCGCACGGGGATATACTTCGGTTGGCGACAACTGTTCGTTTCTGGCTTACGCTCATGTAGCGCATGATTGCGATATTGGCAATTACGTCACATTTTCCAACAATGTGATGATTGGCGGCCATACGACGATCGGACACCACGCCATTCTGGGCGGTGGCGCCGCTATCCATCAATTCGTGCGTATCGGGCACCACGCTTTCGTAGGTGGCATGGCTGCTGTGGTGAGCGATCTTATCCCATACGGTATGGCGATAGGCGTGCATGCTCATCTTGGCGGATTGAATATCGTCGGCATGAAGCGCTCTGGTATGGAGCGCAAGGAAATTCATAATCTTCGTCATGCTGTCAGGATGCTGTTCGACCGTACAAAGCCGATTCGGGACCGCGCCAAAGACGTTCTAATTGCAATACCGGGCTCCCCGGCTGTCATCGATATGATCGACTTCATCAACGTCGATACCAAGCGTGCCTACTGTACACCTCCGCTTGATGCGGTGCATGGCGGGGCCGGACATGACAGCGGCGAAGATTGAGAAAATCCAGCGTCTCGCAGACTATGCGGGGCGCGTTGCCATTATCGCCGGGAACGGCCTGCTGCCGATCAATGTGGCGGAGGCTCTGGCGACAGCGGGAAAGTCTCCCTTCCTTGTGCCGCTGCGCGGAGAAGCCGACCCGATACTTTACAAGTATGAACATCAGGAAATCTCGATCGTAGAGTTTGCAAAGCTGGTGCGCTCTATGAAAGCTGCGGGAGTGGATCGGGTTGTTCTCGCCGGTGGCGTGACGAGCCGCCCTCATGTCAGCGATTTGAAGCTTGACTGGCCTACGCTGCGGGCGGTGCCTTATGTTCTGCGGGCACTGGGACAGGGCGACGATGCGCTCTTGCGTGCGTTCATAGGGCTGCTGGAATCTTTTGGTTTCAAAGTTGTCGGGGCTCATGAAGTTGTCCCGGATCTGCTTTCCCCATCACCGGCTCAAATTCTGACTCGAGCCGTGCCAGACGCCCGAGAACGCCATAATCTTGAACTTGCGATGGAATCTGCGCTTCGCCTCGGTGATCTCGATGTCGGGCAGGGCGCAATTGCGGTCGGCGGACGTGTGGTGGCTCTCGAAGGAGCGGAAGGCACAGATCAAATGATCGAACGTGTGCGGGAGTTGCGTGCGGCTCGCCGCATACCTCGCCGAGGCGGTGTTCTCGTCAAGATGGCAAAGCCGCAGCAGGATGAAAGAGCCGACCTTCCAACCATCGGGATTTCAACAGTCGAGAATGCCGCCAAAGCGGGATTATCGGGAATAGCGGTTGAGGCAGGCAGGACATTCATTCTAGGCTTCGGTGAAACCATCGCTGCAGCAAACGACAAGGGTCTCTTCATAGAGACAGTCAGTCGCGAGAGAAAGGATGCGCGGACGTGAGCACCAACAGCCGGCCTCTGAAAATAGCAATCGTGGCCGGTGAAGAATCCGGTGATCTTCTTGGTGCTGATCTGATTGATGCACTACGAAATCAGACAGACCGGCTTGTTGATATCGTCGGCGTCGGTGGCGATCACCTTGCGGCCCGGGGCATGAAGTCTTTCTTTGATCCGCACGAAATTGCCCTTATGGGACTGGGAGCAATTCTCAGGAATTTACCGGGGCTGATGCGGCGCATTAGGCAGACCGCGCAACGCATTATTGCGGAGAAGCCAGATTGCGTTCTTCTGATCGATAGTCCCGAGTTCACGCACCGCGTTGCCCAAAGGATCAGAGCAGCGAATGCGTCTATTCCCATTGTAAAATATATAGCGCCGAGTGTGTGGGCCTGGCGACCGCAGCGTGCCCGGGCGATGAAAGCCTATTTTGACCACGTGCTGACCATTCTTCCATTTGAGGTGGAGGTCATGCAAAAGTTGAGTGGACCGAGTGCCACCTATGTCGGGCACCGCCTTTCCAGCTATGAACCGATATTGCAGGCAAGGGCAGAACAAAAAGCACTGGAAGTGCAACGGTCTAATGATTCCCGCAAAACGCTGCTCGTTCTACCAGGGTCTCGCCGTACTGAAATCCAGATGCTGATGGAACCGTTCGGCCAGGCTGTTGGTGAACTTGCTGCCAGAACCGAAAAACTCGATGTGGTTTTGCCGACACTGCCGCGCATCGCGGAAATGGTGCGGGATCTTTCGAAGAATTGGGCGGTCAAACCGCTTATTGTCTTGGGCGATGAGGAAAAGTGGAAAGCTTTTTCCAGGGCCGATGCGGCGCTTGCTGCTTCCGGGACGGTCTCGCTGGAACTGGCTCTCTCACGTATCCCAAGTGTGCTTTCCTATAAGGCGGACTGGTTTGCACGCAAGTTTCTGATGCCTAAGATAACCATCTGGAGCGCGGCTCTGCCGAACATCATAGCCGATGAGCCGGTCGTACCTGAGTATTTCAATGAATTCGTTCGCCCCGGAATGCTTGCTCGCAATCTCGAGCGGCTGATGAAGCCAGGATCGGCACGGCAGGCACAGCTCGACGGGTTCGATAAGGTTGCTTCGATCATGGCTACCGAGCAGCCGTCTGGCGAGATCGGTGCGCGGGTCGTTCTTGAGCTGGCAGGCAAGAGCATTTCCAGTTTAAATTGAATCGGTGGAAGTGTTCTGTCGCAACCCAACATTCGCGCTTTTGCTGGAAATGATTGTGTCCAAGACCTGACTACCTGCTGCGAGCAGGCATGAAAAAAACCCGGCTGTTGCAACCGGGTTTTCTTATGCGGATCTGATATTTATTTGCGCTTTGCGAGCGGTACGTAGTCGCGTTCGGCGGCGCCCGTGTAGAGCTGGCGCGGGCGACCGATCTTCTGCTGCGGATCTTCGATCATTTCCTTCCACTGTGCGACCCAGCCAACGGTACGGGCGAGTGCAAAGAGAACCGTGAACATTTCGGTCGGGAAGCCCAGGGCCTTCAACGTGATGCCGGAATAGAAGTCGATGTTCGGGTAAAGCTTCTTTTCGATGAAGTATTCATCCGTCAGGGCAATCTTTTCCAGTTCCATCGCAACGTCGAGCAACGGATCGTCCTTGATGCCGAGTTCGCCCAGAACTTCATGGCAGGTCTTCTGCATGATCTTGGCGCGCGGATCGTAATTCTTGTAGACGCGGTGACCGAAGCCCATCAGACGGAACGGATCGTTCTTGTCCTTTGCACGGGCGATGAATTCAGGAATGCGGTCGACGGAACCGATCTCAGCCAGCATGTTGAGCGCGGCTTCGTTAGCGCCGCCGTGCGCAGGGCCCCAGAGGCAGGCAACGCCGGCAGCGATACATGCAAATGGATTGGCGCCCGACGAACCGGCAAGGCGCACGGTCGAGGTCGAGGCGTTTTGCTCGTGATCCGCGTGGAGAATGAAGATGCGGTCCATCGCGCGCGCCAGAACCGGATTGACCTTGTAATCCTCGCATGGAACACCAAAGCACATGTGCAGAAAGTTTGACGCGAAATCGAGATCGTTTTTGGGGTACATGAACGGCTGGCCGATATGGTACTTATAGGCCATGGCAGCGAGCGTCGGGACCTTGGCGATCAGACGGATCGACGCAACCATACGCTGATGCGGGTCGGTGATGTCGGTCGAGTCATGATAGAAAGCCGACATCGCGCCGACACAGCCGACCATCACGGCCATAGGATGGGCATCACGGCGGAAGCCCGTAAAGAACTTCGTCATCTGTTCGTGAATCATCGTGTGGCGCGTCACACGATAGTCGAAGTCAGCCTTCTGGGTTGCCGTTGGCAGTTCGCCGTACAGAAGCAGGTAGCAGGTTTCCAGAAAATCGCCGTGTTCGGCAAGCTGATCGATTGGGTAACCGCGATAGAGCAGGGTGCCTTCGTCACCGTCGATGTAGGTGATTTTGGATTCGCACGATGCCGTGGAGGTGAAGCCCGGATCGTAGGTGAACATCTGGGAATTCTTGTAGAGTGGACCAATATCAACGACGTCTGGTCCGACAGTGCCTTGTCGTACAGGCAGGTCGAATGTTTTGCCTTCTAGTGTAAAGCTGGCTGTCCTATCTGACATCGTGTTTCCTTTCATGTCCACTTTGCCGCCCGCACGACGGCAGAATTGTAATCGTCGTTATAATTTGTCTTTTATCTCTTGGAATGGTCCCGCCCCTGTGGGGACCATTAGCGTTCACGCATTATCCTAACGATTTTGCCCGTCAAACTATCCCAAACGGTTCGCGATGCAATGCGTAATTTGAACTATTTACGCCGGTTTTGTCACGTCAGCGTGAATGTTCCCACCTTAACCGATTTGATCGCGAATACGCCCGAGCGACTCCTCACGGCCAAGGACGGAAAGCACGTCGAACACGCCCGGAGAGGTGGCTCGACCGGTCAATGCTGCGCGTAGGGGCTGTGCGATCTTGCCGAGTTTCAGCCCGGTTTTTTCCGCGTGAGTCCTCACGACCGCGTCGAGAGATTCGGCAGTCCATTCGGTTGCAGCTTCCAGATCCGGCAGAACAGACTTGAGTACAGCGCGGCCCTCTTCATTCAGGAGGGAGGCTGCCTTCTCGTCAAGGTCAAGGGGACGAGCAGCGAAGATGAATTTCGATCCGTCAGCCAGTTCCACAAGAGTTTTGGCACGATCCTTCAGGCCGGGCATGGCGGCAAGCAACTGTGCGCGGCGCTTATCGTCCAGCGCATCGGAAATTTCCTTGCCGCCTTCAATCTCCGGAAGAACGGCTATAAGCGCATCATAGAGCGCGTGATCGTCGCTGGCGCGCATATAGACGCCGTTGATCGCCTCCAGCTTCTGAAAATCGAAGCGGGCCGCACCCTTGTTGACGTCCTTGACGTCGAACCATTCGATCATCTGTTCGGTCGACATAATCTCGTCATCGCCGTGACTCCAGCCGAGGCGCACGAGATAGTTGCGCAGGGCCGCGGGCAAATAGCCCATCGCACGGTAGGCATCGACACCCAGAGCGCCGTGACGCTTGGAGAGTTTTGCGCCGTCAGCGCCATGGATCAGCGGGATGTGCGACATCTGTGGCACGTCCCAGTTCATTGCGTTGTAGATGACTGTCTGCCGCGCGGCATTGGTCAGATGATCATCGCCGCGAATGATATGGGTCACACCCATGTCGTGGTCATCGACAACGACTGCATGCATGTAGGTGGGCGTGCCATCGGAACGTAGGATGATGAAATCATCGAGATCCTTGTTCGGGAAGCGGACATCGCCCTGCACGGCATCCTGCACGAGAGTTTCGCCTTCCTGCGGCGCCTTGATGCGAATGACCGGCTTTACGCCTGAGGGTGCTTCTGACGGATCGCGATCACGCCAGCGACCGTCATAGCGCGGTGGACGACCTTCGGCGCGGGCTTTCTCGCGCATTTCTTCCAGTTCTTCCGGCGTTGCATAGCAGTAATATGCCTTGCCAAGAGCAACCAGCTCTTCCGCTACTTCGCGATGGCGAGGCGCGCGCTCGAATTGCGAGATGGCTTCGCCGTCCCAATCCAGCCCCAGCCAGGTCAGTCCATCGAGAATGGCAGCCGTCGCGGCATCGGTAGAACGTTCCCGGTCGGTGTCTTCGATACGCAGCAGCATCTTGCCGCCGTTATGCTTGGCGTAAAGCCAGTTGAACAGGGCAGTGCGCGCACCACCAATGTGCAGATACCCGGTGGGCGAAGGGGCAAAACGGGTAACGACCGGTTTCGGCATGATAGCTCCACTATGTCGTGCGCCATTCCAGAGCAGCGGCGAATGCCGGAGACACAGGCGCGAACTTGAATTCCAATGCCTGCGCGAGGCAACTCGGCAGGTAATCGCGGTTCTTTGTACGAACTCACTCGATTTCGGCTGCGGTTCATGTAGCATAGGCAGCAACGTGCGCAAGGGCTTCGCAACCCTTTCGCACCGATGAGCCGTTGTTCTTTCGGGGTACTTTGGCGGTTTAGGCCAACTTTTGCGGTCAGGCGGGGGCATGACAGGCATCAGGGAAGCGAGCGAGGTAAACGAACGGGCACTTGTCAGAAGCATGCCTGATGGTTCGCTGCGCGCCTTATTTCCGGAGACTTCGCCTCCAGGTGAATTCGAAGTAGACTTACCACCCGTCAAGCCTTCGGGATTGAGCCTGCGTGAACGGCTTTTGTCTATATCTTCGGTCGCAGGCAGCCAGATCAAGGCTGCGATGGAAACAGAAGCCGGACGCGGCGTACTCTTCCTCCTGCTTCCGGTTTTTGCCGGTATTGGCGCGATAATCTATTTCACGCTTTCATTCGAACCTGCGTGGACTCCGCTTCTGTCCATGCTCGCGATTGCCCTCAGCTTGCGAATTGCGACGCGCAAGCATTTTGCGGTTGCCCAGGGCACAACCTTGGCTATCGCTCTGATCGGCGGGCTTATGGTCGGCAAATGGGAAACGGAACGTCGCGCCACGTCGATGTTGGGCTCAGACGTGGCGACGCGTGTGACGGGCCGGGTCGTTGCGCTTGAATATCAGGATAATGGTAGTTGGCGGATAACACTTGAGGTGCTTCAGACCGAGCGCCCCAAGCTTCGATTTCCGCCGAAGCGCGTTCGCATCAATGCCAGAGATATACCGGCGACAACAGCGATTGGCAGCGGATTGTCCGGTTTTGCGCGATTGCGCATTCCGTCTGGCGCCGTCCGCCCTGGAAACTATGATTTCTCTTTTCACGCATATTTCAATGGCATTGGCGCCAACGGGTTCTTTCTTGGGACGCCCAAATTAGCGATTGTTCCCCCGCCAGATGAACTGACAGCGGAAATGTCCCAGTGGATTGCCATGCTACGGGTCCGGGTTTCTGAACGGATCGAGGAAGTGATTGGAGGGGAGGATGGTAGTGTCGCTTCGGCGCTCGTGGCAGGCACCCGCGCCGGGATCAGCGAGCAAACCAACGACGATCTGCGCAAGGCAGGGCTTGCACATATTCTTTCAATCTCGGGTTTGCATATGGCGCTCGCCGCTGGCGTCGTCATGTTGACGCTACGATCCGCCTTCGCGCTGTTTCCCGCTTTCAGCGTCCGGCACCCGGTGAAGAAATACGCGGCTTTTCTCTCCCTACTAAGCTGTACCTTCTACCTTGCCATGTCCGGTGCGGACGTTGCTGCGCAACGAAGCTATGTAATGATTGCGATTATGCTTGGAGCATCACTGGTCGATCGCGCTGCCATCAGCATGCGCAATCTGGCCATAGCGGCGCTCGCGATGATCGCTCTTTCGCCGCATGAGATTTTGGGGCCGAGTTTTCAGATGTCGTTCTCTGCAACCGCTGCGTTGATCGCCGGTTATGCCTGGTGGAGTGAACGCAATGCGAACAGGCGTGTCGGCATAGAGAAGCGTAGGAAGCCTAGCGACGGCTTTGCTCGGCGGATATTAAAGCTAGTCGCGGCAGCGGCAGGCACCTCGCTCATTGCCGGGTTGGCAAGCGGCATTTTCGCCGCCTATCATTTCAACAACACCGCGCCATTGGGATTGGTGGGAAATGTGCTTGCTGAACCCGCAATAGCCTTGCTTGTGATGCCGTTTGCTGTTTTCGGCCTGGTGCTGATGCCTTTGCAGCTTGACTGGGTGCCTCTGCAAATAATGGGCTGGGGCATTTTCGCGGTAAGGCACATTGCTGCCTTCGTCGCTGCCTGGTCGCCGGATGGTAATCCAGGAACCATGCCCGCGCTTACTCTTGTTTTCTGGACCATTGCGCTGGTTCTGGCGGTTGTGCTTTCCACCAGACTGAAGGTACTGGCGCTCCCATTTGTCGTCCTGGGCCTGGTGGTTTTTTTAAGGGAACCATTTCCCGATATCGTCATATCCGAAGATGCCAAGCTGGTAGGCGTCCGATTGGAGGACGGAAGGCTTGCGGTTAATCGAAATCGACCTTCCCAGTTCACAATCGACAATTGGAAAACTGCCTATCTGGTCAAGGAAATGATCCCGCCGCTTTCGGTTAAAAAAGAAGAGCTGGCCGCGTCCGATGGTTTTGAGTGTGTTGAGGGAGTGTGCACGATTACCCTGCGTGATGGTCGCACGCTTGCCTATACTGCAGAACCGGCAATGCAGGAAATTGCGTGCAATATCGGGGATGTGGTCATCCTGGCTGTTCCGGGCAAGGATGCCACATGTCGTCGCTCAACGATTACCAGCATCAGTAAACGCGATCTGGCGCTGAAAGGAGCCGTAGAAATCAGACTTGGACAACAACGCGATGAAAGCCGCTCTCCCAAAGCGGCAACGGGAAAATCGCATGAAACTGCGAGGCTCGACAAGAAGCAGCCGACACCCGATTTGCGTCCGGACGACCGAATTACATACGCTGTTGATGTTCCAAGCCGTCCCTGGCATTTGCATCGCATTCATTCGCGCGCGGCACGCGGCTTGCCCGAACGAGAATACAAGCCCAAATCCGCTTCCACTCGAAACGTAGCAGACTGTTCATCGGGCGCGGACGACGCTACAACGCGCTGCAATTGATTTCGAGCGGTCTCTCGCTTCTATTCAATCCAAACCGCTCGATTCAGTTTTGTCATGCGCATCACCCGAAACCGGTTCCCGCTTTCGGAAGACGTGCTCTAGTAACGGCGGATGAGACCGACGAGCTTCCCCTGTACGCGAACACGGTCAGGGCCGAATATCCTCGTTTCATAAGCGGGATTAGCCGCTTCCAGAGCGATGGAGGCACCCTTACGGCGAAAGCGCTTCAAGGTCGCTTCTTCATCATCGACCAGAGCTACCACGATCTCACCGGGATTTGCGGAATCTCCGCGTTTGATGATCACCGTGTCTCCGTCGAAAATTCCGGCATCGATCATTGAATCCCCTTTGACCTCCAGCGCGTAATGCTCGCCCGCGCCGATCATTTCTGGCGGTAGACTGAGGGAGTGGGTCTGGTTCTGAATGGCGGAGATCGGCACACCCGCAGCTATTCGTCCCATTACCGGTACGGATACCGTAGCCGACGTGTCGTCATTGGTAGCTACAGGGGCAGGGCGAGCTGGTGGAGGGGGTGGCGGCGCTTTGCCAAGACTACCTTCGATCACGCTGGGGGCGAACTTCTTTTGCGCATTGAGCCCAGGAGCGATTGAATCCGGCAACCGCAACACCTCAAGCGCACGCGCCCTGTTGGGCAGGCGGCGGATAAAGCCACGCTCCTCCAGAGCAGTGATCAGACGATGGATACCCGATTTTGAAGCCAGATCGAGCGCTTCCTTCATCTCGTCGAAAGAGGGAGGAATGCCCGTTTCCTTCAGACGTTCGTGAATGAACAGCAGAAGCTCGTGCTGCTTACGGGTCAACATGCGCGACACCCTCCCGGCCAAGAATCGAGAAAAACAAAACCAGAACGAACACTATATGTTCCAGTCTTGTTCTGCAATGGTTTTAAAATCGTTAATGCTAAGAACAAGGAAAGAAGGGATGTTCCAGCGCTGCATTCCCGCCACCGGAGTGAGTGGGGCGACATTCTGAATAATATATATCGCACCGGGGCTTAGGGTGAATTCCTCATGTTCGGATGAGGCGTTGCCGCTATAGCATCAGAACTCGGCAATCATCGCCACTAGCGGCAGCGGGAGCGTTCTCATCCCTGATGATAAGCGCTTTTGAGCGGACGAGGGCGGACAACATGGACGAATCCTGCAACGGAAAAGGCGACGCGACCAGCATTCCATCCGGTCGTGATTCGATGGTAGCCCGGATATAGTCGCGGCGATGATCGTTAGCTGGCAGGGCAACACCCAGCTTCGCCGGACGGATGCCGGCTTCAAGGCTGGTGCCGGCGAGCTTCGCGACAAGCGGCCGGAGAAAAACAAGGCTGCACACCAGGCTGGAAACAGGATTGCCGGGCAAGCCGATAACATGGACGATCTTGCCATTCACCTCGATTCGTCCATGCATCAGCGGTTTGCCAGGCCGCATGGCGATCTTCCAGAAATCGAGGTTGATGCCCAGTTTCTGCAGCGCGCCATGGACAAAGTCCCTGTCACCGACCGAAGCTCCGCCGATTGTGACCAGAACGTCGACGCCGCTTTGCAGGCTATCTTCTATTGCCTGCTCTATTTTAGCGGGATCATCGGGAATGATCCCCTTATCTTGAGAAGTCCCGCCGGCTCGTCTTACGATCTCGGCAATTCCAACACTGTTCGATGCAACGATCTGGTCTTTTCCGGGTATCTCGCCCGGTGCAACAAGCTCATCGCCGGTAGCGATAATGGCTACAGTGGGCTTTTTGAATACGTCGATTTTCGCATTGCCGCTGGCCGCTGCCAGCGACAGTGCAGCGGCATCCAGTTCACGGCCTGATGGAATGACTATATTGCCCGGCGAAAAGTCCAGGCCTGCGCGGCGTATATGCCGTCCCGGTTCCATGCCTTTATGGACGATCAACCGGTTGCCTGAGCGCTCGGTGTGCTCCTGAATGACGATTGTGTCGGTACCGTTGGGAAGCGGCGCGCCGGTGAAAATGCGGACTGCCTGTCCGCTTCTTAATTCGCCTTCGAAGCGATTGCCCGCCGCCGACTCGCCGATGATATCGAACTCGGCAGGATAGGAGATGTTGTCCGGCGCGATCAGGGCATAGCCGTCCATCGCCGAACCGTCAAAAGGCGGCTGCAGAAAATGTGCCAGCACGGGTGTTGCAACGACACGTCCACCAGCATCTGACAATGCGATCTGCTCAGTGCCGTGCGGCTCAGCCGACTTCAGAATGCGGGCCAGTGCTTCATCGACCGGGAGAAGGGACATGGCGTTTCCTCTCGAACTGAATTTCTGCCCCGTCTAAACCATAAAAAACGATTGGCAGAATTGATCCAAAGCAAAGTCAGCAGCATATCTGGAAAAAGCGGTTTATGCCGTCCAGTCGCCTGATTTGCCGCCGCTCTTTTCGATAACGCGAATGCTGCCGATCTCCATATGCTTGTCGACCGCCTTGGCCATATCATAGATCGTGAGGCAGGTAACTGAAACGGCGGTGAGCGCTTCCATTTCTACGCCGGTGCGTCCCTTCAGCCTGGCGAGTGCACGAACGCGCAGGCCGGGCAAAGTGTGGTCCGGTTCGATTTCGACCGCGACTTTGGTCAGCATCAATGGATGGCAGAGGGGAATAAGGTCCGAGGTCTTTTTCGCTGCCATGATGCCAGCCAGACGCGCAGTGCCGATGACATCACCCTTGGCTGCATTGCCTTCCAGAATGAGCGCCAGCGTTTCCGGCTTCATTCTGACCGATCCTTCGGCCACAGCCTGACGTTCTGTCTCGTCCTTGCTCCCAACATCCACCATGTTGGCAGCGCCACTCTGGTCGATATGGGTGAGTTTGGAGACCATCGGTCAGGCCTTGCCGGTCAGAAGTTCGCGGGTCGCCGCTGCAACATCTGCCTTGCGCATCAGGCTTTCTCCGATGAGGAACGTCCCGATCCCCGACTTTTCCAGTCGCAGACAATCTTCGTGTGTGAAGATGCCGCTTTCCCCAACCAGCAAGCGGTCGGAGGGAGCCATTTTCGACAGGCGTTCGGAGACAGCGAGATCGACCTCAAACGTTCGCAAATTGCGGTTGTTGACCCCGAGCAGACGCGACGACAGTTTGAGTGCGCGTTCCATCTCGGTCTCGTCGTGTACTTCGATGAGAGCATCCATACCAAGCTCGAAAGCGGTTTCTTCGAGCGCTTTCGCCAGATCGTCATCGACGCTGGCGAGGATGATCAGGATGCAGTCCGCGCCCCAGCTGCGGGCTTCATGCACCTGATAGGTATCGAACAAAAAGTCTTTGCGAAGTGCCGGCAGGCCACATGCGTTGCGGGACGCCGTCAGAAATTCTGGCGCTCCTTGAAAGGACGGCGCGTCGGTCAGCACGGAAAGACACGCCGCACCACCAGCCTCGTAGGCCTGTGCAAGGACGGGCGGATCGAAATCAGGACGAATAAGGCCTTTCGAAGGGCTCGCCTTCTTGATTTCGGCTATCAGGGCGAATTCCCCAGCCGCGCGTTTCGCTTCCAGTGCCTTGAGAAAACCGCGGGGTGCTTCCTGATCCTGAGCGCGTGCTTTCAGATCTGCCACGCTACGCTCGGCCTTGGCGGCGGCGATTTCGTCGCGTTTGTAAGCCTCTATCTTGCGCAGAATATCGGTAGACATAACTTGATCCTTTCCGTCAGGCGGTGTTGTCGTTCGAAACGGCAATCACCTTCTGCAAAACACCAAGTGCGGCACCGCTGTCGATGGATTGCGTCGCCAGTTCGATGCCTTCTTTCAAATCTTTCGCCTTGCCAGCAATGACGAGCGCCGCGCCCGAATTGAGCAACACGATGTCCCGATAGGCATTTTTATCGCCTTCAAGTACACCCAGCAGAGCCTTGGCGTTCACGGCAGCTTCGCCGCCTTTCAGTTCCGCAGGATCGCAACGGCGAAGCCCGACTTCTTCCGGCGTGATTTCAAAAGTACGGATTTGACCCTTCTCAAGAGCCGCAATCTGCGTTGTGCCTGCGGTGGTCATTTCGTCGAGACCATCGCCATAGACAACCCATGCCGCTTCGGAACCCAGTTCCTTGAGCACTTCGGCCAAAGGTACGAGCCATTGAGGCGCGAATACTCCGACGAGTTGACGCTTGACGCTGGCCGGATTGGAAAGAGGTCCAAGCAGATTGAAGATGGTACGCGTGCCGAGTTCGACCCGTGAAGGGCCGACATGGCGCATGGCGGAATGGTGCATCGGTGCAAACATGAAGCCAAGGCCAGCTTCGGTGATGCTGCGGCCGATCGTGTTTGCACCGGCTTCGATATTGATGCCGAGCGCGGCGAGCGCATCGGCGGCACCTGAACGAGAGGAGAGGGCCCGGTTGCCATGCTTGGCCACAGGGACGCCGGCGCCAGCCACGACAAACGCCGAGCAGCTTGAAACATTGTAGGAGCCGGACTGGTCGCCACCGGTTCCGACGATATCGATTGCATTGTCGGGAGCGGAGACTCCCAGCATGCGGGACCGCATGGAGGCGACAGCACCAGCGATTTCCGGTACTGTTTCACCGCGTACACGCAACGCCATCAGCAATCCACCTATCTGCGATGGCGTCGCCTGGCCAGACATCATGATGTCGAAAGCGGCCCTGGAATCTTCCAGCGAAAGCGGCTCTCCAGCAGCAGCTTTCGCAATATAGGGTTTTAGATCAGCCATTTTGGATGCCCACCGTCCCTAAAACGCCAAAGCGTTGTTGATGACGGTCTGATTTATCTTAACGGGGTACTGCTTCTGCAATTCACCGACGAGCTGTTCAAGGATGTCATCCGAGAGTGATGTCGCCAGATATTTCTGCTGCTGTTCCGGAATGGCTTCCGGGCCAGCTGCGGCAGGTTCGGTAACTTCCGTAACCTTGAACAGGATCTGGGCATCATCCGAAGGTGCGGCAGCGCTGCCAGTGAAACCATTTGCTCCGCGGAAAATCTGCGCTGCGGCAGCGGTTCCGGTATCGGCATCATTGGTGGTGCGGACAACACCGCGCTTGGTTTGCTTTTCGACACCCAGTTCGGAAGCAATCATGTCGAGTGTCGCGCCGCCATCGAGACGCTTCTTCAGTTCTTCCACACGCTGGTTGAGGCGCTTGACGGCTTCTTCGCCCTTCCAGGCAGCCACAACCTTATCCTTGACTTCATCAAGCGTACGGTCACGGGCCGGGGTGATACCATCAACCTGATACCAGAGATAGCCGACATTGCCCATGGTCAGGGCGTCGTTGTCAAAACCCTGATCGGCTTGAAAGGCTGCTGCAAGGAGTGCTTCCGAGTTCGGCAGCTGGACGGGATTGCCGGAAGGATCGTTGCCTTCGGCGTCGACGGCTTCCACGGTGACAGTTTTCAGGCTCAGTTTCTTAGCCACATCTGCCATGGATGCGCCATCGGAGCGTTCCTGCTCGTAGGAGTCATGAATGCCGCTGATGCTGCTTGCTGCGATATTGTTCGCAAGGGTGGTGCGAATTTCGCCTTCAACTTCGGCCAGCGGCTTTACATGAGCCCGTTCGATCTGCGTTACGCGCAGGATGACGGGACCGAAGCTTCCCTTTACGACTGGGCTAACACCATTCTCCGCCAGCGCAAATGCTGCATCGGCCACGGCCTGGTCGGGAATAGCGGATTTTTCGAAGGTGCCGAGCTTCAGGTCGTCTTCGGTTTTGCCCTGTTCCTTACCGATGTCAACGAAGCTCGTTCCAGCGGCAATTTTCTGTTGGGCAACTTCAGCCGCTGCGTCATCGGCAAAGTTCAACTGCTCGATGGCGCGCTTTTCGATTGTACCGAAGCGATCCTTGTTCTTCTCATAATACTCGCTGATTTCATCCTGCGTGACGGCGGAGGGATCGGCAATGTCAGCCGGCTCCAGCTTCACATAGGTTACCTTACGGTATTCCGGCGCCTTGTACTCGTCTTTGTGCGCTTCGAAATAGCTCTTGAGCGCATCGTCGGATGGCGCGGGAACGGCATCGGCCTTTTCCGCCTGAATGGTAACATAGTCGACACTGCGGGTTTCACCCTGATATAGGGCCAACGCCTTCAACGCTGCGTCCGGTAGCTTGATGCCATCCGTGGCCGCTTCCACGATCTGCTGGCGGCGGGCGACTTTGGCGCGGTTGTCGAGATAGTCCTGCGCGCGAATGCCGGATTGACGAAGAACCGCGTCGAACTGAGCGCGATTGAAGTTGCCGCTTGCATCATGGAAAGCCGGATCCTCGCCCGTCAGCCGCGCAATTCCGTCCTTGGAAAGGCCAAGCTGCATGTTACGCGCGCCTTCATCCAGAACAACGCCGGCTGCGAGTTGGGCAAGCACCTGGTTTTCGACGCCGAGCGTTTTTGCCTGTTCGCGCGTCAGGCGCTGGCGGAACTGCTGGGACAGACGCATCATCTGCTGCTCATAGGCAAAGCGATAATCAGTGGCGCTGACTTCAGAGCCCCCGGCCGTCAACGCGGCGTTGCCTGACAGGCCGCCGCGAAAGACATCGGAGATGCCCCAGATCGCAAAGCTCAGTACAAGCAGGCCAAGCAGAAGTTTGGCGACCCAGGATTGAGCGGCGGAACGCAGGCTGTCGAGCATTGGAAACCCTTCAAGAACAAAACGAAGCTCGGCTTTTATGGATAGAGCCAGTCAGGGGATAACCTTAAGCCAGCCCTATATGCAAGGTCTCATTGCAAGTAGGAACCTAAGAACATTTGCATTGCGGCACGAATACGCTTAGTCAGTGGCAAATTTTGGCGCTGATCCGTTTTCGAGGCGTGATCACGCCGGCTGTTTCGAACAGGCGAGGAGAATGAAATGACTCCGGGAATCCGTCCGCTGGTTGCTGGCAACTGGAAGATGAATGGAACGGGAGAATCCCTGACCGAACTGCGTGCGATTGCTGCCGGCCTCAGCTCTGATCTCGGCCGCAAGCTTGATGCAGTGATCTGCGTGCCCGCGACGCTTCTTTCCCGTGCGGCGGAAACGCTCGAAGGTGAGACCGTTGGTCTCGGTGGTCAGGATGCCCACCATAAAGTGTCTGGCGCGCATACGGGCGATGTCTCGGCCGAGATGCTTAGGGAAGCAGGCGCCACACATGTCATTATCGGACATTCCGAGCGCCGAACCGACCATTACGAAAGCAATGAGGTCGTTCGCGCCAAGACCGAAGCCGCCTGGGCCGCGGGACTGATCGCCATCGTGTGCGTCGGCGAGACTGCCGATGAACGCAAAGCAGAGCGCACGCTGGATGTAATCGGCGAGCAGCTTGCCGGTTCCTTACCCGACGGTGTCAATGCGGAGAATACCGTCATCGCTTATGAGCCAGTCTGGGCAATTGGCACAGGCCTGACACCGACGGTGCAGGACGTGCGCGCTGCGCATGCTTTCATGCGTGAGCAGCTGATTGAACGTTTCGGCGCGAAAGGTGCCCATCTTCGGTTGCTTTATGGCGGTTCGGTCAAGCCTTCAAATGCATTGGAATTGCTGGGCGTCGCGGATGTGGACGGCGCGCTTGTCGGCGGTGCGAGCTTGAAGGCGAACGATTTTCTCGCCATATGCGAAACCTATCGTAATTTGTAACCGGCGTCTCACGTCTGTCTATCTTGGTCTCGGGGCTTGGATTATCGGACAATAGCGTGTAAAGAGCCGCTCTAGTTTTAGGGATGTAAAGACCGTAACCCATGCAGACCGTACTCATTGTCATTCACTTGTTGATCGTGCTGGCGCTTGTCGGCGTTGTGCTTATCCAGCGCTCGGAAGGCGGCGGCCTTGGCATTGGCGGTGGTTCGGGGTTCATGACGGCTCGCGGTGCTGCGAACGCGCTGACCCGCACGACGGCCATTCTTGCGATTGGTTTCTTCGCCACGTCGCTTATCCTCGGCATCATGGCTCGCTATGGGGAAAAGCCTACCGACATCCTCAACCGTATTCCGGCAGCAACCGGTAGTCAGACGGCCCCGGCTGGTGGAAACGGCGGCGGTATTCTTAACCAGCTGGGCGGTGAGTCTTCACGCCCGGACGCAAATCAGGCAGCACCTGCGGCTCCAAGCGCCGGTGCGCCGGCAACGCAGCCTGATGCCGCGCAGCCACAGGCTCCGGCTGTTCCGGCCAATCCGGTTCCAAGCTCGCAATAAAACGCGCAGCGTGAATTGAATGCGGAAACCGGCCCTTGCGGCCGGTTTTCTTTTTGTTAACCATCGAGCTGCAAAGTGTTGCAGCTAGGCAATAGGCTGCTCCGAATCGCATTGCAGAACGGTGGCAGCGAATTGAGAACCGGATCGCTTTGCAGTAAGCAGGGCGAAAGTCTGGTCGCAATTAATGCGGCAGGCGTTTCTCCCTTGTGCTTGATTTTTCGGGAACCGAACATGTTTTCACGCCGTATTCTGATGGCAGGTATTGCAAGTCTCTGCATTGGGGCGACTGCTCCGGCATTTGCAGCTTCGCCCGTAAGCGCTGAAGCGCAGCTGAACGAAGCTGCCGCATCCGTTCAGCAGGTAGCGCTTTCAAGCGACACCAAGACCAATCCCGAAAAGCCGAAGAAGAAAAAGGCTTCCAAGAGCGGCAATGCGGTTAAAGCCAGCAAGTACAACATCGATCCCAAGTTTCGGGCGCAGGAAGTAGCATTTACCGGCTATAAGCCCGGCACGATCGTGATCGACCCGAAACAGCGTTTCCTTTATCTCGTTGAAACGTCGTCGACGGCTCGTCGCTACGGCATTGCTGTCGGCAAGCAGGGGTTGGAGTTCAAGGGCACCGGAACAATCAACGCGAAGCGTGAGTGGCCGCGCTGGATTCCGACCAAGGAAATGATCGAGCGCGATCCTGCCCACTATGGTCGCTTCAAGAACGGGATGGATGGTGGTCCGGGCAACCCGCTTGGTTCCCGCGCCCTCTACCTGTTCCAGGGAAACAAGGATACCTATATCCGCATTCACGGCACCGTGCAGCCCTGGACCATCGGAAGCTCGGCTTCGAACGGCTGCTTCCGCATGATCAATGAGGACGTAATGGATCTATATGAGCGCGTCGGTCTTGGCACCGAAGTGGTTGTTCTCTGATCTGTAATTGACTATGTGAAAGTGGCCGGGCTTCGTGGCCCGGCCTTTTCTTTTGCGCATCATCATTTCGGAAGCTGTGGATTTCGAGCTTCGACATGGCTTTATGTGAAGATGGGCGCTAGAGAGTACAAGCGTATTCGCTCCGGGGTTTCTGGCTCCGGTTTTTCTTTGTGCAACGACGATTACCGCCTGGCTCCGGTGAAAAAACACCATCGGGGTGCATTTTTTTGTGGCGGAATCAATCAAGAAAGTCTAACGAGATAAGCCCATGGCGCGATATGTATTCATCACTGGCGGCGTGGTTTCTTCCCTTGGAAAAGGCATAGCTGCCGCAGCTCTGGCTGCACTCCTTCAGGCACGTGGTTACCGCGTGCGTATCCGTAAACTCGACCCTTATCTGAATGTCGATCCCGGCACGATGTCGCCTTACCAGCATGGTGAGGTGTTCGTCACTGACGATGGTGCCGAAACCGACCTTGATCTGGGCCATTACGAGCGGTTCACCGGTCGTCCTGCCAACCAGCAGGACAATATCACGACCGGCCGTATCTACCGCAACATCATCGAAAAGGAACGCCGCGGCGATTATCTTGGCGCGACGGTTCAGGTCATTCCGCATGTGACCGACGAGATCAAGAACTTCGTCCTTGAAGGCAACGAAGATTACGATTTCGTGCTTTGCGAAATCGGCGGCACGGTTGGCGACATCGAGGCCATGCCGTTCCTCGAAGCAATCCGACAGCTCGGCAATGAACTGCCACGCGGAACAGCGGTTTATATCCACCTGACCCTGATGCCTTATATTCCAGCTGCGGGCGAACTGAAGACCAAGCCGACCCAGCATTCTGTCAAGGAACTGCGCTCTATCGGCATTGCTCCGGATATCCTTTTGGTTCGTGCTGATCGCGAGATTCCGGAATCGGAACGGCGCAAGCTTTCATTGTTCTGTAATGTCCGCGAAAGCGCGGTCATTCAGGCGCTCGACGTGGCCACGATCTATGACGTTCCGATTGCCTATCATAAGGAAGGTCTTGATTCGGAAGTCCTGTCTGCATTCGGTATCGATCCGGCTCCAAAGCCACGCATGGATCGCTGGGAAGAAGTTTCCAACCGCCTTCACAATCCGGAAGGCGAAGTGACCATTGCCATTGTCGGCAAATATACGGGTCTCAAGGATGCGTATAAGTCGCTGATTGAAGCGCTTTATCACGGTGGTCTTGCCAATAAGGTGAAGGTCAACCTCGACTGGATCGAGGCGGAAGTCTTCGAAAGCGAAGATCCGGCTCCATATCTGGAAAAGGTTCATGGCATTCTGGTGCCTGGCGGCTTCGGCGAGCGTGGTGCGGAAGGCAAGATACTGGCGGCGAAGTTTGCTCGCGAACGCAAGGTTCCTTACTTCGGCATCTGCTTCGGTATGCAGATGGCCTGCATCGAAGCTGCGCGTAATCTTGTTGGTATCGATAACGCCTCTTCGACCGAATTCGGTCCGACCAAGGAGCCGGTTGTCGGCCTGATGACCGAGTGGCTGAAGGGCAATATGCTTGAAAAGCGTGCGGCGGCGGGTGACCTTGGCGGCACGATGCGCCTTGGCGCATATGAAGCAGCATTGAAGCCGGGCTCGAAGATCGCGGAAATCTATGGCTCGACCGATATTTCCGAGCGCCATCGTCATCGCTATGAAGTCAATATTGACTACAAGGAACGTCTGGAAATTGCCGGGTTGAACTTTGCAGGCATGTCACCGGATGGTGTTCTGCCTGAAACAGTTGAATATCCTGACCATCCTTGGTTTATCGGTGTTCAGTACCATCCCGAACTGAAATCCCGACCGTTCGAACCACATCCGCTCTTCGCTTCCTTTATCGAAGCGGCAATCGAGCAGAGCCGTCTGGTCTAAAACTCTAACGCGCCTTTCGGGGCGCGTTTTCGTTTCGGCATTCAGGATGCGGTCTTGTTTTCAACCTGCGTTTACGCCAGATAAGATGCCGGAAAGCATCCAATATTGAGGTTCACGTCATGGCCGCTGCCAATTCATCCGTAAAAATCGGAAACGTTACTTTTTCAAACAGTGCGCCATTTGCCCTGATCGCAGGTCCATGTCAGATGGAAACGCGTGAACACGCTTTCGAGATGGCAGGACGTCTCAAGGAAATGACCGTCAAACTCGGCATCGGTCTCGTCTACAAGTCGAGCTTCGACAAGGCCAATCGCACCTCCTTGAAGGCAGAGCGCGGTATTGGTCTCGAAAAGGCGCTCGAAGTCTTTGCCGATCTCAAGAAAGAGTTCGGTTTTCCAGTACTGACCGATATCCATACGGAAGAGCAATGTGCCGAAGTTGCTCCCGTGGTTGATGTCCTGCAAATCCCGGCATTCCTCTGCCGTCAGACCGATCTGCTGATCGCTGCGGCAAAGACTGGACGCGTTGTGAACGTGAAGAAGGGCCAGTTTCTGGCGCCGTGGGACATGAAGAATGTTCTTTCCAAGATCACGGAAAGCGGCAATCCCAATGTACTGGCGACAGAACGCGGCGTTTCTTTCGGCTATAATACGCTTGTTTCCGATATGCGTTCCTTGCCGATCATGGCTGGCCTTGGTTCGCCGGTTGTGTTTGATGCGACTCACTCGGTCCAGCAGCCAGGCGGGCAGGGCGGTTCGTCGGGCGGACAGCGCGAGTTTGTTGAAACACTTTCGCGCGCGGCCGTTGCCGTTGGCGTCGCGGGGCTGTTCATCGAAACGCATCAGGACCCCGATAACGCGCCCTCCGATGGTCCCAACATGGTGCCGGTGGATAAGATGCCCGCACTGCTCGAAAAGCTCATGGCTTTCGATCGTATCGCGAAGGGGCTTTAAACAGTTCTCGGAGAATTTAGAAAGGCGGGGGATTTTCCTCCGCCTTTTGTTTCGCTAAGGCTTAGAAACCGGCCCGGTGGATAATCTTTTCTGAAATGTCTGCAAAGTTTCGGGATTATGCGCTAAGAAATGGCCGCATCGGATTTGTTAAGCGCCTCGCGCATATGGCGGGGCAATCTATAGGGAAGGACTGGTTCCTATGACTGCAATCATCGACATCGTCGGTCGCGAAATTCTCGACAGCCGCGGCAACCCGACCGTCGAAGTGGACGTTGTGCTTGAAGATGGCTCTTTCGGACGTGCGGCGGTTCCGTCCGGCGCATCGACTGGCGCACATGAAGCCGTAGAATTGCGCGACGGTGGCGGCCGCTATCTCGGAAAGGGCGTGGAAAAGGCCGTTGAAGCGGTCAACGGCAAGATTTTCGACGCGATTGCCGGCATGGATGCAGAAAGCCAGCTGCTTATCGACCAGACGATGATCGAGCTCGACGGCTCGGCGAATAAAGGCAATCTCGGCGCCAATGCAATTCTGGGTGTTTCGCTTGCCGTTGCCAAGGCTGCAGCCCAGGCAGCCGGTTTGCCGCTTTACCGCTACGTCGGCGGCGCAAACGCCCATGTCCTGCCGGTCCCCATGATGAACATCATCAATGGCGGCGCACATGCCGACAATCCGATCGATTTCCAGGAATTCATGATTCTTCCGGTCGGCGCTTCGTCCGTTCGTGAAGCTGTTCGTTATGGTTCGGAAGTTTTCCACACGCTCAAGAAGCGCCTCAAGGATGCCGGTCACAACACCAATGTGGGTGATGAAGGCGGATTTGCTCCGAATCTGAAGAATGCCCAGGCTGCCCTCGATTTCATCATGGAATCGATTGAGAAGGCTGGCTTCAAGCCGGGTGAAGACATCGCTCTTGGCCTCGATTGCGCGGCAACCGAGTTCTTCAAGGATGGCAACTACGTCTATGAAGGCGAACGGAAGACGCGCGATCCGAAGGCTCAAGCCAAGTATCTTGCCAAGCTCGCCAGCGACTATCCTATCGTCACCATCGAAGACGGTATGGCTGAAGATGACTGGGAAGGCTGGAAATATCTGACCGATCTGATCGGCAACAAGTGCCAGCTCGTTGGCGATGATCTGTTCGTCACCAATTCGGCCCGTCTTCGCGACGGTATCCGCATGGGCGTCGCCAACTCGATTCTCGTGAAGGTCAACCAGATCGGCTCGCTGTCCGAAACGCTTGATGCTGTGGAAACCGCTCATAAGGCCGGCTACACTGCTGTCATGTCGCACCGTTCGGGTGAAACCGAGGACTCTACTATTGCCGATCTCGCAGTTGCCACCAACTGCGGACAGATCAAGACCGGCTCTCTGGCTCGCTCGGACCGTACGGCAAAGTACAACCAGCTTATCCGCATCGAGGAAGAGCTTGGCAAGCAGGCGCGTTATGCTGGTCGCAACGCTCTGAAATTCCTCTAATTTTTCGCAACGAATCATACAAAGGGCGGGCTTCGGTCCGCCTTTTTTCGTTTTGGCTCTATTTGATCCGGATATCGGGTATTTGACCCAATGCAGTTATATTGATATCAATATTATTGCATTGGTGCTCAAGCTGATGAGGGAACGGCTTGCAATTCTGGTAACCGAGCCGTGGGCGGAGCTAGCAACGGGAGAGAGAAGATGGCTTATATTGAAGGATTTGTTGTCGCGGTCCCCAAGGCGAACAAGGAACTCTATCGCAAACATGCTGCCGAAGCGGCTGTATTGTTCAAGGAATTCGGCGTAACGCGCATGGTCGAAGCATGGGGAGACGATGTGCCGGATGGCAAGGTCACCGATTTTCGACGTGCTGTTAAGGCTGAAGCCGACGAGGAGGTTGTGTTCTCCTGGTTCGAATATCCCGACAAGGCAACGCGCGATGCTGCAAACAGCAAGATGATGAGTGACCCGCGCATGAAAGCAATGGGCGACCAGATGCCATTTGATGGCAAGCGCATGATATTTGGCGGCTTTTTCACCATCGTTGATGTCTGATCAGATTAAAGACTTTCTATGAAAACGAGGAAGCGGCTTGTTCTGACGGTGAGCCGCTTTCCTATTCTGGCCGCTCCGCGTCTTTCCGCTTTTTGAGCATACAAAAACGCTGCCCCACTGGCCGTAGCGAGGGTTCTGGTAAATCTCTGTTAAGCAAAATAATGCTTGATGGTGGAATTCGGAATGCTGCCTTTCGCAGGATTCGCCGTGGCTCCGAATATCCGGGAAGGAAGCCGAAATGTGGACCAAGCAGAAGCGTAAATCGATCCGTGGGCGTTTTGTATTGCCTATCCTGACGGCTGCGTTTCTGAGCTACTTTGGCTTTCACGCTTATCATGGCGAGTTCGGTCTTTATTCCCGTATCCAACTGGAAGAGCAGAAAAGCCTTCTGGCCAAGCAGCTCGAACAGGTAACTGCCGATCGCAACGCGCTTGAAAAGCGAGTCACACTTTTACGTGACGGTTCCATCGAAAAGGATATGCTTGACGAGCAGGCCCGCAGGGCGCTTAATCTCTCCCATCCCGATGAAGTGACAATTATCACTTCCCGGGAAGATCGATCGAATTAACTGAAATCCGGTTAATTGTCTTTTTGTGATATGTTTTTAAGGGTTTGGCGACATAGCAGCTATGCTCTGGGCGCATATTGTATCTTGTGGTGCGCCCGTATAACGTCACAATAGAACGACAATTTAGGGAGCGAGAAATGGCACCGAGGGCTAAAAAGGCGCCTGCTAACAAAGCGCAGGCGTCTTCTGTAACTGCACCCAAGGCACCTGCACCTGCGAACTTCGACAAGAAGCAGGAGCTGGACGCTTATCGCGAAATGCTGTTGATCCGGCGTTTCGAAGAAAAGGCCGGACAGCTTTACGGCATGGGCTTCATTGGCGGTTTCTGCCATCTCTACATCGGCCAGGAGGCCGTGGTGGTTGGAATGCAGATGGCGCTGAAGGAAGGTGATCAGGTTATCACCGCCTATCGCGATCATGGTCATATGCTTGCAGCGGGCATGAGCGCGCGCGGCGTCATGGCCGAACTGACCGGACGCCGCAGCGGCCTTTCCAAGGGCAAGGGCGGCTCCATGCACATGTTCTCCAAAGAGAAGCACTTCTACGGTGGTCACGGTATCGTCGGTGCACAGGTTTCGCTCGGCACGGGTCTAGCTTTCGCGAATCGTTACCGCGACAACGACAATGTCACGCTGACCTATTTCGGTGACGGCGCTTCCAATCAGGGGCAGGTCTACGAAAGCTTCAACATGGCATCGCTGTGGAAGCTGCCGGTGGTCTACATCATCGAGAACAACCGCTACGCCATGGGTACATCGGTTTCGCGCTCGTCCGCAGAAACCGATTTCTCGAAACGCGGACTCTCTTTCAATATTCCGGGCATCCAGGTCGACGGTATGGATGTTCGTGCGGTCAAGGCTGCTGCCGACCTGGCTGTAGAATGGACGCGTTCCGGCAAGGGGCCGATCATTCTCGACATGCAGACCTATCGCTATCGCGGTCACTCGATGTCGGACCCGGCCAAGTATCGTTCGAAGGAGGAAGTGCAGAAGATGCGCTCCGAACACGATCCGATCGAGCAGGTCAAGCAGCGTCTGATCGAGAAGGGTTGGGCAACCGAGGAAGAGCTGAAGGAAATCGACAAGGAAGTTCGCGACATTGTCGCCGATTCTGCCGATTTCGCTCAAAACGATCCGGAGCCGGATGCATCCGAGCTCTACACGGATATTCTGCTCTAATTCCAGGAAGGTGTTGTCATGCCTGTAGAAATTCTCATGCCCGCACTTTCCCCAACCATGGAAGAGGGCAAGCTCTCCAAGTGGCTGAAGAAAGAAGGCGACAAGGTTACGTCCGGCGATGTGATCGCTGAAATTGAAACCGACAAGGCGACGATGGAAGTCGAAGCTGTCGATGAAGGCACGATCGGCAAGATCCTTGTCGATGAAGGCACGGAAGGCGTGAAGGTCAATACGCCGATTGCCGTGCTTCTCGGTGATGGGGAAAGCGCTTCCGATATCGGTGTTGCTCCTGCCGCCAAGGCTGAAGCGCCGAAGGCCGAAGCCAAGGAAGAACCCAAGGCTGAAGAAAAGAAGGCCGACGCTATTCCGGCTGCGCCCAAGGCTCCCGCGCTCGAAGTGGCGTCCGATCCAGACATTCCGGCTGGAACCGAAATGGTCTCCACCACGGTTCGCGAAGCGCTTCGCGATGCGATGGCTGAAGAAATGCGCCGTGACCCGAACGTTTTCGTGATGGGTGAAGAAGTTGCCGAATATCAGGGCGCTTACAAGGTAACGCAGGGCCTTCTCGATGAGTTCGGTCCCAAGCGCGTTGTCGATACCCCGATTACCGAGCACGGTTTTGCCGGCGTTGGTGTTGGTGCGGCTTTCGCAGGACTGCGCCCGATCGTTGAATTCATGACTTTCAATTTTGCCATGCAGGCAATTGACCAGATCGTGAACTCCGCTGCCAAGACGCTTTATATGTCCGGCGGGCAGATGGGCGCTCCGATGGTCTTCCGCGGTCCATCCGGTGCGGCTGCGCGCGTTGCTGCCCAGCACTCGCAGTGCTACGCTGCCTGGTACAGCCATATTCCCGGTCTGAAGGTCGTCATGCCGTACACGGCTGCTGACGCCAAGGGCTTGCTGAAGGCTGCTATCCGCGATCCGAATCCGGTGATCTTCCTCGAAAACGAAATTCTTTACGGTCACCATTTCGATGTGCCGAAGCTTGATGATTTCGTTCTGCCGATCGGCAAAGCCCGCATTCACAAGCAGGGCAAGGACGCGACCATCGTTTCGTTCGGTATCGGCATGACCTACGCCGTCAAGGCGGCAGAAGAGCTGGCCGAGCAGGGCATCGATGTCGAAATCATCGATCTGCGCACGATCCGTCCGATGGACATTCCGACTGTCATCGAATCGGTCAAGAAGACTGGCCGACTGGTGACTGTGGAAGAGGGTTTCCCGCAGTCGTCGGTGGGTACGGAAATTGCTACCCGCGTCATGCAGCAGGCTTTCGATTATCTCGATGCGCCGATCCTGACCATTGCCGGTAAGGATGTTCCGATGCCTTACGCGGCAAATCTGGAAAAGCTGGCGCTGCCGACTGTCGCCGAAGTGGTCGAAGCGGTGAAATCCGTTACCTATACCGCTTAAACAGAAAGGGTCTGGACATGCCGATCAATATCACCATGCCAGCGCTTTCTCCGACGATGGAAGAAGGCAATTTGTCGAAGTGGCTGGTCAAGGAAGGCGACAAGATCGCTCCTGGCGATGTCATTGCTGAAATCGAGACCGACAAGGCCACGATGGAAGTGGAAGCCGTGGATGAAGGCACGATTGCCAAGATCGTCGTTCCCGCGGGTTCCGAAGGCGTCAAGGTCAATGCGTTGATCGCCATCCTCGCCGAGGAAGGCGAGGACGCGGCTGCTGCGGCCAAGGGTGCAGCTTCTGCCCCTAAGGCTGAAGGAAAGGCCGAAACTCCGAAGGAAGAGCCAAAGCCAGCTGCCGCTCCTGTGGCAGCCCCTGCACCAGCCAAGGCAGAGCAGCCTGCTGCTGCGAACAAGGGTGACCGGGTGTTTGCGTCGCCGCTCGCGCGTCGCATTGCCAAGGAAACCGGTGTCGATATTGCTGCTGTGAAGGGCACCGGTCCGCATGGACGTGTCGTTCAGCGGGATGTGGAAGCTGCTCTGGCGTCGGGTGGCGTAAAGGCCGCTGCGCCGAAGGCCGAAGCCGTCTCCGCTACCGCTCCAAAGCCGATGTCTGACGATGCCGTTCTCAAGCTCTTTGAGGAAGGCACCTACGAAATCGTTCCTCACGACGGCATGCGCAAGACGATTGCCCGCCGTCTGGTGGAATCGAAGCAGACTGTTCCGCATTTCTATCTGACGATCGATTGTGAACTGGATGCGCTTCTGGCTCTGCGTTCGCAGATCAATGCCGCTGCACCGATGATCAAGACCGAGAAGGGCGAGGTTCCGGCCTACAAGCTTTCCGTCAACGATTTGGTGATCAAGGCTGTTGCTCTTGCGCTGCGTGACATTCCTGAAGCCAATGTCTCCTGGACTGAAGGCGGCATGGTGAAGCATAAGCGTGCGGATGTCGGTGTTGCCGTGTCGATCCCGGGTGGTCTGATTACGCCAATCGTGCGTCAGTCGGAATCGAAGACTCTTTCCGCCATCTCGAATGAGATGAAGGATCTTGCCAAGCGCGCGCGTGACCGCAAGCTCAAGCCCGAGGAATATCAGGGCGGTTCGACCTCCGTTTCCAACCTCGGCATGTTCGGTGTGAAGGACTTTGCCGCTATCATCAATCCGCCGCATGCGACCATTTTCGCAATCGGTGCTGGTGAACAGCGTGCAGTGGTCAAGAACGGTGAAATCAAGGTTGCGACGGTTATGTCCGTAACCCTTTCAACCGACCACCGTGCTGTCGATGGGGCGCTGGCTGCGGAACTTGCACAGGCCTTCAAGCGCCACATCGAAAACCCGATGGGTATGCTGGTCTGATCGATCAACTTCAAGGGCGTCGCGTTCCAATGAACTCGACGCCTGAGGTTTTTTAATGGCTGGACAACTGAACCTACGCCCGGCTCAACGCCGTGAAGCCGCAGAGATCGCCATTCTTGTCGATATCTCGTCGCACGGTTTTGCGTCATGGCTCTGGTACGGGGCCGTTCTCGACGGGCGGACTGAAACGGCCATGGAACGGGGGCGGCAGTATATGCGCGCTGACGGGACCGAAGGCTGGCAGAGCACTACGATTGCCGAATGGGCAGGCGACATTGCCGGACTTTCGATCGGCTTCACACTCGATGACAGTTTGAACGACACCCCGCCGCAGCATCCGGTTCTCGATCAGTTGATCGACCTGCAGCGCAAGGCGATAGGCAACCGTTTCATAGACAGCGTTGGCGTTTATCGGGAGTTTCGCGGCAAAGGAATTGGCCGCGCCCTCGTCGCCAATGAAATCGACCTGGCACGCCGGAACGGTAATCCGGGAATCAGCCTGATAACCGAAAGCCACAACGATGTGGCGCTCTCCCTTTACGGCGCCCATGGTTTCAAGGAAATTGAGCGGCTCGAAGCGATAGAACGCATTGGGCAGGACAAAAGACACGACTGGGTGCTGCTCACCCGTGAAGTGAACTGAGCAAAGGCAGGACAATATGGCCGACATTTACGACGTTATTGTTATCGGCTCGGGCCCGGGTGGCTATGTAACCGCAATCCGCGCTGCGCAGCTTGGCCTCAAGACCGCTATCGTCGAGCGCGAACATCTGGGCGGCATTTGCCTCAACTGGGGCTGTATTCCTACCAAGGCACTGTTGCGCTCGGCGGAAATCCTGCATTTTGGCGAACATGCCAAGGATTACGGCCTCAAGTTGGAAGGTACGATCACACCTGATGTGAAGGCTGTCGTACAGCGCTCGCGCGGTGTTTCGGCCCGACTTAACGGCGGAGTCGGGTTCTTGATGAAGAAGAACAAGATTGATGTGATCTGGGGCGAGGCAAAGCTCGTAAAGGCTGCTTCGGGCAGCAATCCGGTCGAGATTTCGGTCGGGAAGTCGTCAAAGCAGCCGATGCAGCCGCAGAACCCCGTTCCCAAGGGCGTTCTGGGTGAGGGCAACTACAAGGCGAAGCATGTCATCGTCGCTACGGGTGCACGTCCGCGCGCTCTGCCGGGCATTGAGCCGGACGGCAAGCTGATCTGGACCTATTTCGAGGCAATGGTACCGCAGGAATTGCCGAAATCCATGCTTGTGATGGGCTCGGGTGCAATCGGCATCGAGTTTGCCTCTTTCTACAACGACATGGGCGTCGACGTGACGGTCGTGGAGTTGATGCCGCAGATCATGCCTGTTGAGGATGCGGAAATTTCCGCACTCGCTCGCAAGCAGCTTGAAAAGCGCGGCCTGAAGATCATTACCGAGGCCAAGGTTACAAAGGTGGAGAAGGGCGCAAATAATGTGACCGCCCATATCGAGACCAAAGATGGCAAGACGCAGTCGCTAACCGTTGACCGCATGATTTCGGCTGTTGGTGTTCAAGGGAATATTGAAAACCTAGGCCTCGAAGCTCTCGGCGTGAAAACCGACCGGGGATGCGTTGTCATCGACGGTTATGGCAAGACCAATGTGGCGGGCATCTATGCTATCGGCGACGTTGCCGGTCCGCCTATGCTTGCACACAAGGCTGAGCATGAAGGAGTTATCTGTATCGAGAAGATTGCCGGTCTTCCGAACGTGCATCCGCTCGAAAAGAACATGATTCCGGGCTGTACCTATTGTAATCCGCAGGTTGCGTCGGTTGGTCTGACCGAAGCAAAGGCCAAGGAAAAGGGTTACGATATCCGCGTCGGCCGCTATTCCTTTGCCGCAAACGGCAAGGCGATTGCGCTTGGTGAAGACCAGGGACTGGTCAAGACCGTCTTTGACAAGAAGACGGGACAATTGCTCGGTGCCCATATGGTCGGAGCGGAAGTGACCGAACTCATCCAGGGGTTCGTGATCGCCATGAACCTCGAAACCACTGAGGAAGAACTGATGCATTCGGTCTTCCCGCATCCGACGCTTTCGGAAATGATGAAGGAAAGCGTTCTGGACGCTTATGGTCGCGTGCTGAATGCATAAGATGGAGAGACGCTCATTCCGCTGATCGAAAACGGAGGGCCTTGGCGGCGTGCCGCCTGCCCCACCATCAAATGGTGCACCGTCGGAGGACTGGTGCTGGGGTTTGCAGCCGGCACCTTGAGTGTTCTTGGCGGGAACACCATATCGATCAACGGAATGGCCTTGGCCGGCTGGTATGGCGTGTGGATGCTCACCTTAGCGCTGGGGACCGCTGGTTTGGTATTTGGCCTCATATGGGCGTTGGTCTTCCGCGCTCTCGGACTGGCGACGCGGCGATGAGTAGCAAATCGCTCAAGTTGACAGGGTAGAGGGCAGGGATTAGGACCGAACCCAATTTTGAAAGCATTTCAGGTCCATTCTTGAAAATGGCCCGGATAGGCAGGGAAAGCATGGTTACAGTTCTCGATCTGGTGAACCAAGGCAAGCGCGAACGGCATCCAGAAAAGGCGCATCGTCCGGACAATGTTGTCCTGAAGAAGCCGGACTGGATCCGCGTCAAGGCTCCTGTCTCGCGTGGCTATAGCGAAACGCGCGATATCGTTCGCTCGAACAAGCTGGTTACGGTTTGTGAGGAGGCTGGTTGCCCGAATATCGGCGAATGCTGGGAAAAGAAGCACGCCACCTTCATGATCATGGGCGAGATTTGCACACGCGCCTGCGCATTCTGCAATGTCTCGACGGGCATTCCAACCGCACTTGATCCGAATGAACCGGAAAATGTTGCGAAGGCCGTCAAGCAGATGGGCCTGACTCACGTGGTCATTACTTCGGTGGATCGCGACGATCTTGCCGACGGTGGTGCGCAGCATTTCGCGGAAGTTATTCAGGCTATCCGCGAAGCCACGCCTGCGACCACGATCGAAATCCTGACGCCGGATTTCCTGCGCAAGGAAGGCGCTCTTGAAATCGTCGTTAAGGCACGTCCTGACGTTTTCAACCACAATCTGGAAACCGTTCCTTCGAAGTATCTCAAGGTTCGTCCCGGCGCCCGGTACTTCCATTCGATCCGCCTCCTGCAGCGTGTCAAGGAACTCGATCCAACCATTTTCACCAAGTCCGGCATTATGGTTGGCCTTGGCGAAGAGCGGAATGAAATCCTTCAGCTGATGGATGATCTTCGTTCGGCTGACGTGGACTTCATGACCATCGGTCAGTACCTTCAGCCGACCCGCAAGCATCATCCTGTCATTCGCTTCGTGACCCCTGATGAATTCAAGTCGTTCGAAACGATTGGCCGAACGAAGGGCTTCCTGCTGGTCGCGTCCAGCCCGTTGACCCGCTCGTCGCATCATGCTGGCGATGACTTTGCCAAGCTGAGGGCAGCCCGCGAGGCGCAGATCGCAGCCAAGGCCTGAGATCAGACATGCCGCAGTTTACAACCGTCAGGCGGGTGCATCACCGGGCAGAGCAGATGTTCGGCCTCGTAGCGGATGTAGAGAAATATCCGGAATTTCTGCCAATGTGCGAGGCTTTGTCGGTTCGCTCCCGCAAGGAGCGTGACGGCAAGGCCCTTCTCATTGCCGACATGACGGTGGGCTACAAGCTCATACGCGAGACATTTACCAGTCAGGTATTGCTGAAGCCTGAGGATAATGTCATTGATGTTAAGTATCTCGACGGGCCGTTTCGCTATCTCGACAATCGCTGGACCTTTAAACCGGTGGGTGATGGCAGCGAATGTGATGTCGAGTTCTTCATCGATTACGAGTTCAAGAGCCGGACGCTTGGTCTTCTCATGGGAACCATGTTCGATCTAGCTTTCAAGAAGTTTTCCGAAGCTTTCGAGAAACGGGCCGATCAGATTTACGGAACGGCCTGAATGTAGCCCCCGATTTTCGGGGGCGCTGTTTATTGCGCCGTATAACCGCCATCGACCAATATGGACGCGCCGGTGACGAAGGAAGCCTCGTCGCTCGCCAGGAAGAGCACGACGCTGGCAACTTCCTCGGCTCGTCCGAGCCGGCCAATTGGATGCAAGGCTACCAGAGCCTCTTTCTTGTCGTCGGGTATATCCTTGAGCAGCGGTGTGTCGATATAGCCGGGGCAGACTGCATTTACCCGAATGTTCTGCGCTCCATAGTCAATTGCAAGCGTCTGCGTCAGGAGTTTCACGCCTCCCTTTGCTGCCGCATAAGCCGTGACACCAGATTTTCCGACATGACTATGGATGGACCCGCAATTCACGATCACACCGCCGCCTTGCGAACGCATCTGGTCGATGGCGTATTTATCGCAAAGATAGACGCCGGTAAGATTGATATCGATGGTTTTCTGCCATGCAGTTTCGTCCAGTTCATCGATCGGGCCATCTGCGGCGATGCCTGCATTGGCGAACATGATGTCGAGGCGCCCATAGGTTTCGACGGTTTTAGCAATCAGCGCCTGCACGGCTTTCGTGTCGGCCACATCGGTCTTGACGAATAATGCCCGCTCGCTGCCGCCTGCAAGCTCATTGGCCAACTGCTGGCCGTGCTCTGAATAATCGGCGATGACGACATTCGCTCCCTCGCGAATGAAAGCTCGAGCGGTTGCTTCCCCAATGCCGCTTGCCCCACCGGTAACGATTGCCACCTTTCCGTCGAAACGCATCGCCATGTTCTCCTCATATTGACCAAAGACAAAGGTAGGGCGCGGCAGATAAAAGTGTACGCCTCAAGGCTGTCGAAGGTTTTCCAGAACGAGGTCCAATGCAGCAAGAACCGTTGCGTGGCGGATGTCAGCTCTGGTTTTTTGACCGAAACGGCATTCGCGGTGGAGCGTCGTGTAGCCTTTTCGCGCCGAGGCGATGTGAACAAGGCCCACAGGCTTTTCATCGGAGCCCCCACCAGGTCCGGCAACCCCGGTAACAGCCACAGTTACACCGGCGCGGGACCGCGCAAGTGCGCCTTCAGCCATGGAAAGTGCTACTTCCTTCGAAACCGCGCCAAGGCGATTGATCAATTCCAGCGGAACGTCGATCATTTCGGCTTTTGCTTCATTAGAATAGGTGACAAAACCGCGATCCACGACGTCGGATGATCCGGCGATATCGGTCAAGGCTCCGGCTATCAGTCCCCCTGTGCAGGACTCAGCCGTGGCGATCATTACACCGGCGTTGCGGCATGCCTCCAGCACGACAATGGCTTTTTCTTCTGCGATGAGTGCGCTCATTCGGGAACCTCGCCGGGATAGATGACGGTTGCCGTTGCGATTGCTGCGATACCCTCACGACGTCCCACGAAGCCCAGCTTTTCATTGGTCGTGGCTTTGACGGAAACGCGGTCCGCTGCAATGCCCAGCATGTCGCAAAGCACTTCTGTCATTGCTGCGCGATGCGGGCCGATCTTTGGTGCTTCGCTGATAAAGGTAACATCGACATTGGCGATACGACCGCCTGCTTCACGCACGATACTGGCGGCATGTTCGACAAATATGCGGGAAGCCGCACCTTTCCATTGCGGATCGGAAGGAGGGAAATGCGTGCCGATATCGCCGGCTCCCCGTGTTGCAAGCAGGGCGTCGGTCAGCGCATGAAGTCCGACATCGGCATCTGAATGGCCGTTGAGTTTTGCTTCATGGGGGATTTTCACACCGCACAGCGTCACGTGATCGCCGGGTTCAAAAGAATGAACGTCGTAGCCATTGCCGGTGCGAATATCGGGAAACGAAACGTGGTCTTGCCGCAGGCGCTTGTCAGCCATTTCAATATCCTTTGCCCAGGTAAGCTTTGTATTGTCTGCCGATCCTTCGATGATGCGAACAGCAATGCCCTGCCATTCGGCAATGGCGGCATCATCTGTGAAATCAGAACGATTGATTGCGAAGGCCTTTTCATGCGCGTTAAGGATCGGCGCGTAGGGAAACGCTTGTGGTGTTTGCGCCGCAAAAAGACCGGCGCGGGGCACAGTCGTTTTTACGGTTCCGTCCGTAGCCGACTGCTTGAGCGTGTCGGAGACAGCCAATGCGGGCAGAACGCCTTCATCCGGCGCAAGGTTTTCAACGATACGCTTCAACAAGTCCTGACCGACGAACGGCCTCACGCCATCATGGATCATGACATGTTGGGGCGCAGAGTCTTGCAACGCACGGAGACCAAGACGAGTGGATTCCTGCCGGGTGGGGCCGCCGTTCACAACCAGAATATTGCTTCCGTTTTCCGGAAGGGCGCGTTCATAAAGGGCATGATCGTCAGGATGAATCACGACAACGATGCTATCAATCAGCGGGCAGTCGATAAAGACGCGCAAAGTACGGGCAAGCACGGCTTCGCCGCCGATGCGCCGGTACTGTTTCGGCCCCTCGACACTCTGCCCGGCTCGCTCTCCGCGGCCAGCTGCCACAATGACTGCTGCAATCTTTGAAATGGTTGTCGCCTCTGCCAATGGTTGTGTTCCCAAGCCGAATAATGCCTTGCGCGGATAAATGCCAGACGACAATTGATTTATCGTAATCCTGCGCGCGCTTTTCCTTGCGTTGAAAAGTGAGACTGATTAATGTATGTGCTAATCGCACTATGCACATCAAATAGGCATTATTGGTGAGTTTTCTCGATCAACCTTTGAACATCGCCGGTATGGCGCTTGCCAACCGCGTCTTTCTCGCGCCTATGTCGGGCGTTTCGGACCTTCCTTTCCGCAAGCGTGCTGCAGAGGCTGGCGCGGGCATGGTGGTGTCTGAAATGGTCGCCAGCGCCGAACTGTGCAACCGCCACAGGGAAAGTCTTCTGCGCCTTTCCGGAGAAGGGCTTGGAACACACGTTGTGCAACTCGCGGGACGTGAAGCCCATTGGATGGGCGAAGCGGCCAGGATCGCCGAAGGAGAAGGCGCTGATATCATCGATATTAATATGGGCTGTCCAGCCAAGAAAGTGACGGGCGGTTATTCCGGGTCTGCATTGATGCGCGATCTTGATCACGCAATGACGCTTGTGGAGGCCACCGTTAATGCGGTCAAGGTTCCGGTTACGCTCAAGATGCGTCTGGGATGGGATGAGAAAAGCATCAATGCGCCTGAACTCGCAAGGCGGGCGGAAAGCGCCGGTATCGCCATGGTGACTGTGCATGGGCGGACCCGTTGCCAGTTTTATGAAGGCAAGGCGGACTGGGATGCAATTCGCGCCGTTCGCGATGCGGTCAAGATTCCGTTGGTCGCCAACGGAGATGTGGCGTGTCGGGAGGATGCTGAGGAAATTCTGCGCCGTTCCGGGGCGGACGCCGTGATGGTGGGACGTGCTTCTTATGGCCAGCCTTGGTTGGCTGGCGCAATCGCAGGAAGTGATTTTGCCCCAAAGTCGCGAAGTGAAGTTCTCGAATATATTATAAAGCATTACGAAGATATGCTCGACCACTATGGAAGCACGACGGGTGTCCGTCATTCCCGTAAACATCTTGGCTGGTATCTTGATCGTCATGCGGGTGCGGCATGTATGCCTGCCGAGAAAGCGGAAGTTATGACTCAAACCGACCGGCAAGCCGTTATCGATGCTTTGCGCCGTATTTTCACGCGCGAAGTTCCGGAAGTCGCGCTCAAAGAGGTTGCCTGATGCGCGAAAGAACAGAAGCGAACGGCATTCCTTCCGTCGTGCTCGATGCCATTAGCCAGCCGGTCATCATGGTCAGCGCCGAGAATTATATCGCCTATGCCAATCTGGATGCGGAACAATTCTTTCGTTCCGGCTCGTCTATTCTGGCGCGCAACCGACTGGAATCCTTTCTGCCTTTCGGCAGTCCGCTTCTGGCGCTGGTCGATCAGGTTCGCACCAGCCAGATGCCAGTGAATGAATATCGCGTGGATGTTTCGTCGCCGCGTCTTGGAGCCGAACGTATCGTTGATATTTACGTGGCGCCCGTCGCAGAACTGCCGGCAGCGGTGGTCATTCTCTTCAAGGAAAAGACGATGGCCGAAAAGATCGATCGGCAGATGACGCATCGCGGCGCTGCACGGTCGGTGACCGGGCTTGCATCGATGTTGGCCCATGAGATCAAGAACCCGCTTTCTGGTATCCGTGGCGCGGCGCAATTGCTGGAGCAGGTTGTCAGTGACGAGGACCGCGCCCTTGCGCGGCTTATTACTGACGAAACGGATCGGATCGTCTCACTTGTCGACCGCATGGAAGTTTTCTCGGATGAACGTCCGATCGAGCGCTCTGCGGTCAATATTCATGCGGTTCTGGATCATGTGAAGGCAATTGCGAAGAACGGGTTCGCGCGGAAGATTCGTTTCGTGGAAGATTATGATCCGTCGCTCCCGCCGGTCTTCGCCAATCGCGACCAACTCGTGCAGGTTTTTCTCAATTTGCTGAAGAATGCCTCGGAAGCCATCGGTGACCGTGAGGGGGGCGAGATTGTTCTGTCCACGGCCTATCGTCCGGGCATCCGCCTCCAGGTGCCGGGTGCGCGGGACAGGGTGGCGCTGCCTCTCGAGTTCTGCGTGCATGATAATGGTCCGGGAGTGCCGCAGGACATGCTCCCGCATCTGTTCGATCCCTTCGTGACGACGAAGACCAACGGTTCCGGGCTCGGCCTGGCGCTGGTCGCGAAGATCATTGGTGATCATGGCGGCATCATCGAATGCGACAGCCATCCTTCGCGCACGACTTTTCGGGTTTTGATGCCCGCATGGAAAAATACGGCTGGAAATACTGGAGATAACGCATGATCGCAGGACGTCCGTCTGGAACCATATTGGTGGCGGATGACGATGCCGCCATTCGGACAGTGCTGAACCAGGCCTTGTCGCGTGCAGGTTACGATGTGCGCGTGACTTCCAATGCTGCTTCGCTCTGGCGCTGGGTGGCGGCAGGTGACGGGGATCTGGTCATTACCGACGTCAATATGCCCGACGAAAACGCCTTCGACCTTCTCCCGCGCGTCAAGAAGATGCGCCCGGACCTTCCGGTCGTGGTTATGAGTGCGCAGAACACATTCATGACGGCAATCCGGGCCTCCGAGGCGGGAGCATACGAATATCTGCCGAAGCCATTCGATCTGACGGAACTCATCAATATAGCTGGTCGAGCGCTGTCGGAGCCCAAGAACAAGCCCGCCGCAGCCCTTTCCGACGAGCAGGCAGACAACATGCCGCTGGTTGGCCGCTCGCCTGCGATGCAGGAAATCTACCGTTTGCTGGCGCGCATGATGCAGACGGATTTGACCGTCATGGTGACAGGTGAATCCGGTACGGGCAAGGAACTGGTTGCGCGCGCGCTTCACGAATACGGGCGACGTCGAAAAGGACCGTTTGTTGCGATCAATATGGCGGCAATCCCGCGCGATCTGATCGAGTCTGAACTGTTCGGTCATGAGAAGGGCGCTTTCACCGGAGCACAAAACCGCTCGAGCGGCCGCTTCGAGCAGGCAAATGGCGGCACGCTGTTTCTCGATGAGATTGGCGATATGCCAATGGAAGCGCAAACCCGTCTTCTGCGTGTGCTGCAACAGGGCGAGTATATGACAGTCGGCGGACGCACGCCGATCAAGACAGATGTGCGTATTGTTGCTGCAACCAACAAGGATTTGCGGCAGCTGATCGCGCAAGGACTGTTTCGCGAGGATCTCTATTACCGTCTGAATGTCGTACCTCTGCGCCTGCCGCCACTTCGCGAGCGAAGCGAGGACGTAGCCGATCTCGTGCGTCATTTTTTCAAGCGGGCTGCTGAAGAAGGACTGCCGGAGAAACGCATCAGCACTGCTGGTTTGGAAATGATGCGCCGATATCCCTGGCCGGGCAATGTCCGCGAGCTTGAAAATCTCGTGCGAAGGCTCGCGGCGCTTTATCCGCAAGAAGAAATTTCACCCGAAATTATCGAAACGGAGTTGCGAGCCGAGCTTACCAAACCGGATGTGGTTCCAGCAGGTGCCGGAGATATGGAAAATATCTCCATTTCACAGGCTGTCGAGCAGAACATGCAGCGCTATTTTGCGTCTTTCGGTTCCGATTTGCCACCGCCGGGCCTCTATCACAGGGTTCTGGCAGAACTGGAATATCCCCTGATCCTGGCATGCCTTACGGCTACACGGGGAAATCAGATCAAGGCGGCCGATCTTCTGGGGCTGAACCGCAATACGCTGCGCAAGAAAATTCGCGAACTCGGTGTGAATATATATCGCGGAAACAAGGGAAATTAGCGACAATCAGGTGCTGATAACCTATTAACTACGTTATTTAACGGGCGGTTAAGTCTGTTCGGCTACTGTTGGTTGTATGAGAAATCAGCAATCAACACGACACAACAGAACCCGGCGTATTCTTGAACCGGCTGTAAGGAGCGGCATTCTTGCCGCACCGTTGATATTGATGCTTGCCATCGTTGTGATTTTATCCGGAGCAGAGCCGAAACTTTCTGCCATGATCGATCAAACCTTCACCGGTTCGATCAGCCCTATCATCAAGTAATTGTCCGTTGGCCTTGAAGACGGCGCCTGAACCCCTATCCTTTACGGTAGATAAAGGAGAAGATCATGCGTCTTGCCGCTACGACCTTGTTTATTGTTTTATCCGCCGCTGCCGCTTATGCCGCACCGCCACCGGAGGGCTCCAAGCTTTCGGAGATAATCGCAAAAATCGAACAGAAGGCGGATACGGCTTTTATCGATGAAGTCGACTGGAACGATCGCGGATATTATGAGATCGAGTATGTCACCAAGGCCGGCGCCAAGGTGGAGGTCAAAGTCGATCCCAAGACCGGAGAAAATGTCCGGTAGACTTTCGCTTTTGAGTGGGGCCGGCTGGAGCGGGTAGCGGGAATCGAACCCGCGCGTTCAGCTTGGGAAGCTGACAGGCTACCATTACATCATACCCGCAAACTGTAATACATTTCAATAAATTAGCGACAAATCCGAGGAGGTCGCTTCAGAACGATTTACAGTTGGTTTTGACAACCTATGTTCTCTTTCTGGGCTCGTCAAACTGTTTTGTCGACAGCCTTGGCTTGTCATTCCAATCGATCTCATCGCCTCACGAAACACTACAGCGCCGTGACAAATTTTTCATGACCTGTCCCATTGATATCCGAGTTCGAGGGGCCATCTGCAAATGGCGCTCTCAACCATGCAGCCAGATTGCAGGCTGTTGCAGATGACAGGAAATCCATGGGCAAGACCACAATGCGGCGGGCACTGCTTATAGTAAATCCACATGCCCGAAACGGCAGGGGATACGGTGCGGACATTCGTTCCGCGTTGGAGCAGGGCGGGCTCCAACTCGTCGAGCGAAGCCCGCAAGATGACGAGACGATTTCCGATGTGATCCTTGGGGAAAGAGATTGCGATCTCGTCATCGTTGGTGGTGGCGACGGATCGTTGAATGCTGCGGCCAGAGGATTGATGGAAACGGGACTGCCGCTCGCAATTCTTCCGCTTGGAACCGCAAACGATTTTGCCCGGACCGTCGGCATTCCTGCCGATCCGGTTGAGGCGGCGCGGCGCATTGCTTCTTATGAGGCGCGCCCCATCGATCTTGGCGAGGTGAACGGTCATCTTTACTTCAATGTCGCGAGTATAGGTTTCAGCGCCGAACTGGCACAGCAGCTGAGTTCCGCGGCGAAGAAGAAATGGGGCAAGCTCGGCTACGCGATTGTCGCGGCCCGGATTCTCATGCGTTCGGAGCTATTTACGGCCTATCTGGAACATGACGGCATGACGGAAAAAATCCGTACGTTGCAGGTCTCTGTGGGAAATGGAAAATTCTACGGCGGGGGCATGGCCGTAGAGAAGGATGCCACTGTGGATGACGGTAAACTCGATTTCTACAGCCTGGAAGTCGATCACTGGTGGAAGTTGTTGCGTCTTCTGCCAAGCCTCCGTCGTGGTACGCATTCGAAATGGGATGATGTACGGGCCTTTCCGACAACGGAGGTGGTTGTCCGCACCAAGAAACCTCGCGCCGTCAATACTGACGGGGAGTTGTCGACATGGACGCCCGCCCATTTCCGTCTGCTGCGCAAGGCAATAAAAGTCTATATGCCCGATCCAGCGGCGAGGCCTTGACGCGATTGCGCGAAAAAAGGGCCCGCCTTTTTAGACGGGCCTAATCCATGACGTTAGGTGACTGGCTCGGAGGTCATTTGAGCCGTAGGAATAACGGTTCAAAGGGCCGAACGTTCCACCGTCAAAAGAAAAAATACCAGATAAGCAGCACGAAAATGAGCGGGACGCCCATCAGCCAAAGGATCATTGCTCTGAACATTTGTTTTCTCCTTCCTGTTGAAAATCCAACGTTTCTAATGAACGATTGTTCCATCGGGCAGGATGAACGTGGTGCGGTGGAGTTGAGTAGAAGGGGGGCAACGCGACTCAAATGGGCAGAATTCCGAAAACTTTAATGATCCGTCAATGAATCGGTGACATCACTAAAATCTAAAAAGGCGCAACCAGCGTTTCCGGTTGCGTTTGTTGAGTAACGGGCGTGTGGCGTATGGATTCGAAACGAGGGCTGAAACATTCGGTCAACGGAAAGACGGCTAAGCTGCGAGACAAGCGCGGTTCAGTCGCCTTATTGTCATTCATGGCTATTGCTGTCGCCTTGGCGGGCTGCGCATCGGCACCGCAGCCGAAATCGAAGAGCAAGCGATCCAAGGAATATTTCGCCGAGTCCAAATACGGTGTGAAAGCCAGTCCCCGCGTGGCTTTTGCAAAAGGAAAGCCCTTGCCGCGTGGCGGTGGACGAGATCAGACGGGTCAGCCGTACAAGGTTAAGGGACGCTGGTACTATCCCAAGGAAGACAAGAACTATGTCAAAGTTGGCCATGCCTCTTGGTATGGCGAAGCTTTTCATGGCCGCCTGACGGCGAACGGTGAAGTTTACGACATGGCGCACCTGACCGCTGCGCATCCAACTATGCCATTGCCCAGTTATGCTCGCGTCACCAATCTTGCCAATGGCAACTCGGTCATCGTGCGCGTAAATGATCGGGGTCCATATGAATTCGACCGCGTCATCGATCTTTCCCAGAAAGCTGCCGAAATGCTCGATTACCAGCACCACGGTACAGCGAATGTGAAGGTTGAGTATGTTGGAAGAGCGCCTCTTGACGGGAACGACGACGCATTCCTGATGGCCTCTTACCGTCCCGGAGGTGGTGATGCGATCGGCCAGCCGGCAACTGGCGTCATGATGGCGATGAACGGACCGACGCCTACCTCGCCGAAGTCTCGTGTTCCGATGCCTGTGATGGATGCGGTTCCGGCCTCTGCGCCTATACCTGAAAATTCACCTTTTGCGGTCGATCCTGCCTATGGCGATCCGTCTGGTGGGGCAACTCCGTTGCTGCCGGCAAACGTTCCTGTGCCATCGCATCGTCCGGCAACCAGCTTCGGCGTGGCGAATGCTGCCGGTGTGAGCGGTCTTGCCGGTTATGCCACCGATCGGCTTGCTGTGGCTGCTTATGCTGAGGAGCGTGCGTATGGCAGCATCTTGTCCAAGGATGCGATCTCAAGCGCGTGGAAGCGTCGCCTGGCTGAAGAACATGGAGAATATGTCGAGCTTGGTACTTTCGAAACGCTGGAAGAGGCAAAACAGATTCAGTCATCGCTGCCTCGCTTGACCAGATTCACACTGACCAAGCTTCCGACCGAAACCGGCGCAACCTATGAATTGACGGCGGTGGCGACGAAGGGTGGAAACGACGCCCTGTTGCGCGAGGCCTGGAAGGCTGGTGCAGTGAATGCGTTTGTCGTTCGTCTCGATTGAGCTCACGATGCGGTGATAAGAGCTGCCATATTGATTTTGGTCAGATTCGTTGCGTAAGCTCTAAGACATTGCTCACGTAACGGGGTTCGCATGGGGCTGCTATCAAAAACACTGATATTCGTCCGTGCCGCTGCCGCTGGCATTTCGGTGGCGGTTTTGGTGCCAGCTATTTGTTGGGCAGCCCCTGTTGACGCAGCATTCGTTACGAAAGCGCCGCAGGTGTTGCTCGTAGATGACCGGAGCGGAACGGTGCTCCTCTCCAAGAACGCCAATGTACCGATTCCTCCCGCTTCTCTGGCCAAGCTGATGACGGCTGAAGTGATATTTGAAGCTCTCGAAAAGGGACTTACCACACTCGATACTGCTTATCCCGTCAGCGAGAATGCCTGGAGAACGGGCGGCGCTCCTTCAGGAACGTCTACGATGTTTGCGCGCATCAAATCGTCGCCGACGGTTGCTGATCTGTTGCAGGGAATGATCGTTCAGGCGGCGAATGATGGGGCCATCGTGCTGGCGGAAGGGCTGGCAGGCAGCGAACGCGCTTTTGCAGAGCGGATGAACGACCGGGCGCGGGAGCTTGGCTTGACCGCCTCCAGATTCGTCAACTCCACGGGGTTACCTGCTGAAGGGCAGACGGTTTCTCTCCAGGACCTGGTCAGATTGGCGCAGCATATCCGGACCGCCCATCCTGAATACTATAAATATTATGCTCAACCAGCTTTCACCTGGAACAACATCATGCAACGCAACCGCAATCCATTGCTGCGGCTTGATGTGGGAGCTGACGGTATGGGTACAGGATTTACGGAGGCATCCGGCTTTGCACTCGTCGGGGCTGCTGAGCAGAATGGCCGCAGGCTCTATCTGGCGATGAGCGGCCTTTCCAGCGTCAAGGAGCGTGAGGAGGAAGCAAAGCGGCTCCTGCAATGGGGGATGACGGCATTTGACGATGTGCTGCTGTATCCCGCAAACGAAATTGTAGGTGAAGCGCAGGTTTTCGGAGGTACGCTTGCGCATGTGCCGCTGAAGGTCAAGGACCGTGTCGAGTTGTTGCTGCCCAAGAATGCTCGCGATAGGCTTAAAGCGCGTATTGTCTATAAGGGCCCACTTGATGCCCCCGTTGCCGACGATCAGCAGGTCGGCGTTCTTCAGCTTGAGCTGAATGGAAGCATTCTCCGCGATGTACCTGTTTTTACGGCTCAATCTGTCGATGAGGGAAGCCTTTCAAAGCGCGCCTTGGGGGCGGCGATGGAGCTTTCCACAGGTTGGCTACGGAAATACCTTTAGCCTGCGTCATGCGTAATCCAGGCTCGACCTGATAACCAAAGGCCGATAATAACTTTCACAGAAGTCCATTCGGACATCGATTCAAACATTTGGAAGTTGGCTTGTCAGGATTGTTCATCACATTCGAGGGCGGCGAAGGAGCGGGCAAATCAACGCAAATTGCGTTGCTGGCCAAGCACCTGCGTGCAAACGGCTTCGATCCGGTCATCACACGAGAACCTGGCGGTTCTCCTGGTGCGGAAGCAATTCGTCACGTCATACTGAGCGGCAATGCGGAGAACTACGGTCCGGCGATGGAGGCGCTGCTGTTTGCCGCTGCAAGAGCAGACCATGTGGACCAGCTTATCCGCCCGGCATTGGACGAGGGACGTGTGGTTCTGTGCGACCGCTTCATCGATTCCAGCCGCGCTTATCAGGGCGTTACCGGCAATCTCGACAGCACCTATATGTCCGCAGTGGAACGTATTGCTATCGACGGTATCATGCCAGATATGACGATCATTCTCGATATTCCTGCGGAGAAGGGGTTGTCACGTGCCGGAAAACGGCGCGGCAGCGAAACTGCGGACCGGTTCGAGAAGGAAGATATCGCAGTGCACGAGGCACGGCGGCAGGCCTTTCTCGCAATCGCGGAAGCAGAGCCTCGGCGCTGCAAGGTAATCGACGCCGATCGCCCGCAAGACGCGATCGCGGGCGAGATCGCAAGAGAGATCGATAGTGTTCTAAAGGAAAGGGGGCTGTTGTGATCGAGGAACTCGACGTCCCTAAAGCTCACGATTCGATTGAGGGTGTGCCTGAGCCATCCGCGAGCGATTATGTTTCCGGACACCGCGAGATCAGTGATTTTCTGGCTCAAGCCTATCGTGAGGGGCGCATGCATCACGCGCTGCTCTTTGAAGGTGCGCAGGGCATCGGCAAGGCAACGCTCGCCTTTCACCTCGCAGGCCATATGCTGGCGCATGGCAACAATGGACAGGCGCCGGAACATATTGCCGCTCCGGATTTTGCAAGACCGCTCTGGCGTCAGATTGCGGGCGGCATGCATCCGGCTGTCCTGCATATCAACCGTCCGTTCGATCAGAAGACCGGAAAGTTCAAAACCGGCATCCCGGTGGAGGAAATTCGCCGTGTCACGCATTTTCTGACCAGAACGGCATCGGACCACGCCTGGCGCATCGTGATTGTCGATCCAGCCGACGATATGAACCGCAATGCCGCCAACGCTTTGTTGAAAACGCTGGAAGAGCCTCCCGCACGGGCGCTCTTTATCCTCATTTCCCACTCGTCTGGACGCTTGCTCCCAACAATCCGGTCGCGCTGCCAGAGCATTGGCTTCAAGCCGCTTGACGATAAGGCGCTTACGGACGCCTTGTCTCATGTCGGTCCCGGTGTCGGAATGGACGCCGGTAGGGTAACGGAAACGCTGCTCCAGCGATCGGAAGGCAGTGTGCGCAAGGCACTTTTGCTGGTGGCAAATGGCGGTATCGAAATCTCCGACACGGTCGACACCCTTCTTGAAGGACAGAATTTCGACCTGCCGAAAGCACAGGCGCTTGGCGGCATATTGAATGGCCGCGAGTCGGAAGTTCAGTATGAACTGTTTCGCGACCACCTGCTGGGGCGGGTTGCAGTGGAAGCTCGGCGTCGCGCTGAGGCCGGGCAACTGCATGATGCAGACCGCTGGTCGCGATTCTGGAGCGATCTGTCACGCGAAACCGTGGATGCTGAAACCTACAATCTCGACCGTCGGCAAGCTGTGGTAATCCTTCTGGAAAAAACCCATCGCGCTTTTCGTTCTGGTCTGCCTCCACTTGCGTGACATGGCCGCTGACATGCGTTATGTCACCGCTGACGAATTTTCTTCCGCGTGTGCCTTGTTTTGTTCAGAGTGCGCGCTTCCAAACATCGAAAGACCGGGTCCATAATGAGCCGCGAAAAATATTACATCACCACCGCGATTGCTTATCCCAACGGAAAGCCACACATCGGTCACGCGTATGAACTGATCGCGACCGATGCGATGGCACGTTTTCAGCGACTGAACGGCAAGGATGTTTTCTTTCTGACCGGTACGGACGAACACGGCATCAAGATGCTGCAGAGCGCGCGCAAGGAAGGCATCACGCCGCGCGAGCTTGCCGACCGCAATACGGCTGCGTTCCGGCAGATGGCAGACGTGCTGAACAGTTCCAATGATGATTATATTCGCACTTCGGAAGAGCGCCACTACAAGGCCAGCCAGGCTATCTGGAAAGCGATGGCTGATAATGGCGATATCTACAAGGGTGGATATGCCGGTTGGTATTCTGTGCGTGACGAGGCCTATTACGGTGAAGAGGAAACAGAAGTTCGCGAGGACGGCGTTCGTTACGGCCCGCAGGGGACACCTGTCGAGTGGGTTGAGGAGGAAAGCTATTTCTTCCGTCTCTCATCCTATCAGGACAGGCTGCTCGATCTTTACGAGCAAAACCCCGGCTTCATCATGCCTGCGGAACGTCGCAATGAGATCGTGAGCTTCGTCAAGTCCGGGCTGAAGGACCTGTCGATTTCCCGCACGACCTTCGATTGGGGCATTCCGGTGCCGGGTGACGAAAAGCATGTAATGTATGTCTGGGTCGACGCCCTGACAAACTACGTCACGGCCCTCGGCTATCCGGACACTACGGACGGAAAATGGGGCTATTGGCCTGCCGATGCCCACATCATCGGCAAGGACATCTCTCGCTTCCATGCTGTCTATTGGCCCGCATTCCTGATGTCGGCTGGTATTCCGTTGCCGAAGCGGGTTTTTGCACATGGCTTCCTGTTCAATCGCGGCGAGAAAATGTCGAAGTCGCTCGGCAATGTGATCGATCCGTTCGGTCTCGTTGAGCGCTATGGGCTCGATCAGTTGCGCTACTTCCTGATGCGCGAAGTACCGTTTGGTCAGGACGGCAGCTACAGCCATGACGCTATTGTCAATCGCACCAATGCCGACCTGGCGAATGATCTCGGCAATCTTGCCCAGCGCTCGCTGTCGATGATCGCCAAGAATTGCGAAGGCAAGGTCCCGGTTCCAGGTGAATTCTCGGAAGCTGATAAAGCTATTCTGGACCAGGCCGAGGCGGCGCTGGATACCGCGCGCAAGGCAATGGACGATCAGGCGCTGCATCTGGCGCTCGGTGCGATCTTCGCTGTCGTTGCCGAAGCAAACCGCTATTTTGCGGGGCAGGAGCCCTGGGCGTTGCGGAAGACCGATCCGGCGCGTATGGGAACCGTCCTTTATGTGACCGCGGAAGTGATCCGGCGTGTCGGCATCATGGTACAGCCGTTCATTCCGCAGTCCGCTGAAAAGCTTCTCGACATATTGGCAATTCCTGCCGACAAGCGTCAGTTCTCTGACGTTACGGCAAGCCAACTTGTCGGCGGTGCCGATCTGCCAGCTCCGCAGCCGGTATTCCCGCGTTACGTGGAAACAGAAGAGTAGAACTGAGTTCGATGATGCTTGTCGATAGCCATTTTCATCTCGACTTTGCCGATTTCGAGCCGGAGCGCGATGCTGTTGTGCAGCGCGCGCTCGACGCCGGGATCAAGCGCATGGTGACGATTTCCACGCGGGTCAGGAAATTCGATACGATCCGTGCCATCGCGGAAGCCTATGAGTCCGTCTATTGTTCCGTCGGTACCCATCCCAACAATGCGCATGAAGAACTGGACATTACGGCTGACGATCTCGTGCGCCTTGCGGAACATCCGAAGGTTGTAGCCATAGGCGAGGCAGGTCTCGATTATCACTACGACTACGCTCCGCCGGCAGCGCAGCGTCAAGGTTTTCTCGTTCACATCGAAGCAGCACGTCGGACCCAGTTACCGCTTGTTATACATGCGCGCAGTGCGGACGACGATATGGCTGAAATTCTTGAGCAGGAGATGGAGAAGGGTGCTTTTCAGTTCATTCTCCATTGCTTTTCTTCTGGACGAGCGCTGGCTGAGAAAGGCATTGAACTGGGCGGCTATATTTCCTTTTCCGGCATTTTGACATTCAAGAACTCGCCGGAAATCCGCGAAATAGCATCCATCGTTCCGCGTAACCGCCTGCTGGTGGAAACAGATGCGCCGTTCCTTGCCCCGTTGCCGCATCGCGGCAAGCGCAATGAGCCGTCTTTCGTTCAACATACGGCCGCCATGTTGGCCGAAACGATTGGCGTGAGCAATGACGAGGTTGCGCGTATCACGAGTGATAACGTGTTCAGGCTGTTTTCCAAGATGCCTCGGCCCTCAGAGGAAAATTGAGCGTGAATTTTCCCCGAAACTGCCTGCGCTTTACGCTTCTGGGTTGCGGCTCTTCTCCCGGCGTCCCGCGCATCAATGGCGATTGGGGCAGTTGCGATCCCGAAAACCCAAAGAACAGGCGTCGTCGTGCATCGCTTCTGGTTGAGCGGTTTGACATTGACGGCAAGAGAACAACGGTTGTGATCGATACGGGTCCGGATTTCCGCGCCCAGATGATCGATGCGGGCGCACACAGCCTCGATGCGGCTGTCTACACCCACCCGCACGCGGACCATATTCATGGAATCGACGATCTTCGCACCTACGTCGTCGAAAATCGTCGTCTGATGGATGTTTATGCCAATCGGCTGACGCGTAATCGGCTCTTCGAGGCCTTCGGCTATTGTTTTGAGACACCTGCCGGATCGAGCTATCCGCCGATCCTCAGCATGCACGATATTGCCCCCGAAACACCGTTTTCAATATCGGGCGCGGGCGGTGCAATTCGTTTTGAGCCATTCAGCCAGGTGCACGGCGATATCGAGTCGCTCGGATTTCGCATCGGTTCTGTGGTCTATTGCACCGATGTGAGCGCGTTTCCCGAACAAAGCATCAGCTATTTGGGCGGAGCCGATGTCCTTATAATCGATGCATTGCAATACCGCCCGCATCCAAGCCATTTCTCGCTCAGCGAGGCGCTCGAATGGATTGAGAAGCTGGCGCCCAAGCGCGCCGTTCTTACGCATATGCATGTCCCGCTCGATTATGAGACAGTCATGCGTGAGACACCGGACAATGTGGAGCCCGGATATGATGGACTCCGCTTCGAGGTGCCGATTTAAATTCAGGCGTGTTGGTAAAAAGCAAAAGCCCGCGATGAGATCACCGCGGGCTTTTCGCTTACAACATGTCTGATTTTAGCCAACTGCGCCTTTGGTCGGGAAAGGCATGACGTTGCTACCTTCGATGACTTTGGTAGCCTTGTCTTCAAGCTTGAGACCACCAGCGCGCAGAAGGTCGGTGAAGCGACCGCCGCGTGCGGCAAGCTCATCGAAGCTGCCGCTTTCAACCAGATGTCCCTTGTCCATGAAGAGGACCAGATCGGCCGAGCGAACCGTCGAAAGACGGTGCGCGATGATGAAGGTAGTGCGGTCATGGCTCAGATCGTCCACCGCCTGTTTCACCTTCTCCTCGGTTTCGACGTCAAGCGCACTCGTGGCTTCGTCAAGAACGAGGATGGGCGAATCCTTCAGGATAGCACGCGCAATCGCGAGACGCTGGCGTTCGCCGCCTGAAAGCTGCGAGCCACGTTCGCCGACAACGGTATCGTAGCCATCGCTCTTGGCCAGAATGAAGTCGTGGGCGGCAGCAGCGCGAGCGGCAGCGTGCACTTCTTCAGATGTGGCGTCTTCACGCCCAACGCGGATATTCTCTTCCACAGAGCGATTGAACAGTCCGGCGTCCTGAAAGACCGTCGCAATAGCATGACGCAGGGAGCGACGGCTGACGGTACGCGTATCGGTTCCATCGATGGTGATGCGACCGGCTGCCGGATCGAAGACCCGTTGCAGCAGATTGATGAGCGTGGTCTTGCCCGCGCCGGTCGGGCCGACAATAGCCACCGTCTGCCCCGGCTTGATCTCGAAAGACACGTCATAGACGCCCTGACCGGAGTTCGGAAACTCGAAGGTAACGTTGTCGAAAACGATATCGCCCTTGACCTCGGCGAGGTCCGAAACGTCCTGCGGTTCCTGACGGTCAGCAGTCGCATCTTCCATTTGGAAGAATTCTTCAAGCTTGGCGCGTGCGGTTACGGTCTGATTGATGAAAGCGCTGATCTGATCGAGACGGCCGATCATCAACTGGGCAAAACCGATAAAGGCGATCACGTCGCCGACGCGCATCTGACCCTTGGTGACGAAGTAGGCGCCCAAGACGAGGACAACCACCATCGAGAAGGTCGAGGCCATCCGATTCAGGCCGCTGGCAAGTGCCCACCAGTTGAGAACCGGAAACTGCGCCTTCTCGAGATTCTTGGCATAATTGCGCAGGGATTGCGTTTCCGACGCAATGCGGTTGTAGCTCTGCACGACCGAGACGTTGCTGATCGTATCGCTGACATGCTCGAAAAGCTTGTGGTGGTGCTTTTCGACAGCTGTCTGACCGTCCTTGGTCTTGCGCATGACCAACTGCCCGATCATCACATAGATGACGCCGAGCACGATAAGCACCAGCGACATGCGCATATCCATGTTCATGGCGACAGGAATAAGCGTTGCCAAAGCAACGATTGTCGTCAGATGCTGGCGCATGAATTCGAGCCAGAGGGTGAAAAGCGAGTCCGTTGCGCGGATCAGCGTATGGAGCGCGTTGGATGTGCCGCGCTTCTGGTGCCACGAAAGCGGCATCGTGATGAGACGCTCGTAGGAATCGATCATCACGCCCAAACGGCGGCGGTGTGCGAGACGGTCTGCGCCGCGGGCCACAAAGACGGCGGCAACAATGTTGAAGCCGCCCAGTGCAGCCCACATCGCCAAGGGCGAGAAAATGTCACCCTTGTCGGAGATAGCCTGAATGACCCGACCGAACAGAATTGGTTCGGCAAGTGTGACCAGGGCAACCAGGACGCTGGCCACGCACATGGTTATCGTTGCAGTCTTCTCGACCGCAAGATATTCCATGGCTCGCCAGTAGATTTTGAGCAATGACACTTTCGCACTCCCGCTCGTGTATTCACGGGCTAAATGGTATAGCCCGCTTGTTCTATCAATATCAGATGGCGACAAGAAGTGGCGATTGGGTGTCAAGACCGACCATAAATTAAAAACGTATGTAACCGAGCGTGAAGTTTATGCGTGGAAATCAAACTCTTTGGAGAAAGAGAACCGGTTTCCTTCAAAGCAGCCAAATTTCGGTTTTCGGGAATTCCGCCTAGCAATCCGCGAAACTCGCGTCTATTGAGATGACTAAATGACCGGCGGGCTAGTACACGCCGTATTAGGAAGAGTTGATCGGGTTTCTCCATGGCAGTCGTTGAACAGAAGATTGTGGATACAGGCGAGGCGGGCATGCGGCTCGACCGCTGGTTCAAGGTCCATTATCCAGGCCTGGGTTTCGGTCACCTGCAAAAACTTCTGCGGTCGGGCCAGATCCGTATCGATGGCTCCCGGGCTAAGGCTGATACACGTGTTCAAGCCGGGCAGACTGTTCGCATTCCGCCGCTCGGCGTCGATGAAAAAGCCACTGGACCGGTTACGGCGCGAACAATCCGCAGCCAGCAGGACGGTGATGTGCTTTCGCAGATGCTTCTGTACGAAGACCCGAAAGTGTATGTTTTCAACAAGCCGGCAGGTCTCGCTGTGCAGGGCGGGTCCGGCGTAACGCGACATATCGACGGTATGCTGGAGGCATGGCGCAACAAAAAGGGCGAAAAGCCGCGTCTTGTACACCGCATCGACCGTGACACGTCAGGCGTGCTGGTCGTGGCGCGTACCCGCAGCGCGGCACAGGCGTTAACCGCCGCTTTTCGTGAGCGCGATACCAAGAAGACCTATTGGGCTTTGGTAAAAGGTGTTCCACGCAAGCGCGAGGACAAGATTTCCACGTGGCTGGTCAAGGATCAGACGCCCGACGGTGACAAGATGCGTGTCTGCCAGCATGGCGAACCGGACTCCGATCATGCGGTCTCTTATTATCGCATCATCGAGAAGGCAGGGAACAACCTGACCTGGCTCGAGATGGAACCCTATACCGGCAGAACCCATCAGCTGCGCGTTCATGCGGCTTATATCGGTCATCCAATTATCGGTGATCCAAAATATTTTGAAGCTGACCAGAATTGGGAGTTTCCGGGCGGGATTCAGAAACGGCTGCATCTTCATGCACGCCGCATTCGCATTCCGAACCCGTCGGGCGGCATCATCGATGTGACGGCGCCTTTGCCGCCACACATGGTGCAGTCGTGGAATCTGCTCGGCTTTGACGAGGAAAGCGCGGAAGATTAAAAATGTCAGGCGAAGCGGGGGGATCGTCCGAAGGACGAGTTTCGTTCGATGGGCTGGCCATCATGCTGGTCGTGTTCATCATGTTCAGTTGGGGGCTTAATCAGGTTGCCATCAAGATCGGCAATCAAGGTTTCAACCCTATGCTCATGGCGGCCGGACGTTCTGCGCTCGGCGGCATGTGTGTCTTTCTCTGGTGTTGTTGGCGCCGTATCCCGCTTTTCAAGCGTGATGGCACGCTTGCGGCGGGAATAGCCGCCGGATTGCTGTTCGGCACCGAGTTCGTCCTGATTTTTCTGGCGATGGAGCTGACAAGCGTGGGACGTGTAACGCTCATGATGAATGTCATGCCGTTCTGGGTCGCTATCGGCAGTCATTTCCTTTTAGGTGAACGCATGTCTGTTCGCGCGTTCATCGGCATGTGTATCGCCTTTCTGGGGGTGTTTCTGGTCTTTTCCGATCATGTCAGCCGTCCGGGACCGCATGCAATATATGGCGATATGCTAGCGCTGGTGTCTGGTGTGTTGTGGGGTTTAACCACGCTGGTCATCAAGCGGACCCGGCTTGCCTATACAGCGCCGGAAAAGACACTTCTTTACCAGTTGGTGATTGCGACACTGGTGCCGTTGCCGTTCATTTCGTTGAGTGGCCCGCTGCTTCGCAGCCCAGATGTCTTGTCCATATCAGCCTTCCTGTTTCAGGCGGTATTCGTTGTGGCATTTACCTATCCGCTCTGGTTCTGGATGGTACGCCGATACCCCGTGTCGAAACTTTCAAACTTTGCCTTTCTCACGCCTGCTTTCGGCGTGTTATTGAGCGGCCTCATCCTGAACGAGCCACTGAGCTGGAAAATATTTGCGGCTCTCGCGCTGATCGGTTGCGGACTGATGATTATCAACAAGCCGGCAAAGGTATCCAACGCCCGATGAAACTTGTACTCTTCGATTGCGACGGAACGCTCGTCGACAGCGGTGACTTCATTCACAGATGCATGGCAACCAGTTTTGCCGACGCTGGTCTGGAACCCCCTGCAATCGAGGAAACGCATTCGATCATCGGCCTGTCGTTGCATCTTGCCATTGCGAAGCTGTTGAATCGGGAACCGGACGAGCAGGTCCACTGGCTGACCCAACGCTACAAGGAAAACTTTGTGATGTTGCGACAGGCGCCGGACTTTGCAGAGCCGCTCTATGATGGAATTCTGCCGCTCCTGAGCGAGCTTGGGGCGAGGGATGACCTTCTGCTCGGTATCGTAACTGGCAAGTCCCAGCGCGGCGTCCGCTCTGTTTTCGAACGTCACGGTATAGGGCACCATTTCGTGGTCACGCGTACCGCCGATGACTGTCCGTCGAAGCCGCATCCGGCCATGGTGCTTGAATCCTGTGCTGAAATGGGAATAGAACCCAATCGAACGATTGTTATCGGCGATGCTGTTTATGATATGCAGATGGCACGCTCGGCGGGCGCTATGGCCGCAGGCGTCTCTTGGGGTTATCATCATCGGCAGGGACTGATCGAAGCTGGCGCCCATCATATTCTGGAAGTGCCATCTGAACTCCATGCATTGCTGCAGACTATGGACGAACAGGTCCTCTAGTTGTTTGAGCCTTCCGCCAAATCAGCGATACAGAACTGGATAAATCTATGCGTGATATTCTGAGTGATCTTGAAGCGGGAAAGCAGCTTTCCGACGAGAACCCCATCGTGCGTGCGCAAAAGCAGATGCTGGCGCAACTGCCCAAACGTTTCTACGAGAAAGCAGAAGTAGCCGATGTTGAAGGCGGTTTTGCAGTCCATCTGGACGGTCGTCCGGTCAAGACGCCAGCGCGTAGCCTGCTGAGGTTGCCGACGAAAGCAGCTGCCGAGATCGTGGCGGACGAATTTGCTGCTCAAGAAAAGGTCATCGATCCCGGAAAAATGCCAGCAACGCGTTTGGTCAATACGGCAATCGACGGAATTGCGCAGGACCCGCAGGCGGTTTTCGAGGATATTCTACGTTTTGCGGGTACGGATATGATTTGCTATCGCGCCGACAGTCCGCAGGAACTCGTTTCTCGGCAGACGCAGCAATGGGACCCGCTGATCGATTGGATGCAAGGGCTTGGCGCACGGTTTTCGCTCGCCGAAGGTGTAATGCATATTGAGCAGCCGCGTGAAGCCATAGCAGCCTTTGGTGTGCATCTGTCTGCTTTCAAGGATCCAATCGCACTGGCGGCTCTGCATACGATGACGACACTGACGGGGTCAGCGATTATTGCACTGGCTATAGCAAAAGACGAAGTGACAGCAGAACAAGGCTGGCAGCTGGCCCATATCGATGAGGATTGGACCATCGAACATTGGGGAGCCGATGCGGAAGCAGTGGAGCGCCGCAGGAACCGTGAAATCGAAATGATGATGGCTGCCCGCGTGCTCGCAGCCCTTTAAATAACATATCTATTTCATTGGTCGAACAAAGAAACCCCGGCGTCGCCGGGGTTTCTTTTTTGGGGGGTAGGTAGAAGGCAAAGAACGCGCGGACTACCTGATCCGGCGTCCGCGCATTTTTTTAAACCGAGTAATACATGTCGTACTCGACCGGGTGCGGCGTCGTTTCATAACGCATCACTTCGGCCATCTTGAGTTCGATGAAGCTGTCAATCTGATCGTCGTCGAACACACCGCCGGCCTTGAGGAATTCACGATCCTTGTCGAGCGACTGCAGGGCTTCGCGCAGGGAACCACAGACGGTTGGAATTTTCTTCAGTTCCTTGGCGGGCAGATCGTAAAGATCCTTGTCCATGGCCTGTCCCGGATGAATCTTGTTCTTGATGCCGTCAAGACCAGCCATCAGCAGGGCAGCAAAGCACAGATAAGGGTTGGCAGCCGGGTCAGGGAAGCGGACTTCCAGACGCTTGGACTTCGGCGAGTTGCCAAACGGAATACGGCAGGAGGCCGAACGGTTGCGAGCCGAATAGGCAAGCAGAACCGGAGCTTCATAACCTGGAACCAGGCGCTTGTAGGAGTTGGTTGACGGATTGGTGAATGCGTTCACGGCCTTTGCGTGCTTGATGACGCCGCCAATGAAATAGAGGCAGTTTTCCGACAGGCCAGCATATTCATTGCCAGCGAAGGTCGGCTTGCCTTCTTTCCAGATCGAGAAGTGGACATGCATGCCCGAGCCGTTGTCACCGAAGATAGGCTTCGGCATGAAGGTCGCCGTCTTGCCATAAGCATTGGCAACCTGATGCACGACATACTTGTAGATCTGCATCTTGTCTGCATTGCGCACGAGCGTGTCGAATTTGACGCCGAGTTCGTGCTGGGCAGAAGCCACTTCATGGTGATGCTTTTCGACAGTCACACCCATTTCGGTGAGAACGGTCAGCATTTCCGAGCGCATGTCCTGCGCGCTGTCGATTGGCGGAACCGGGAAATAGCCGCCCTTAACACGCGGACGATGGCCAAGGTTGCCTGTTTCATAATCGGTGTCGTCATTCGACGGAAGTTCAGTCGAATCGAGCTTGAAACCGGTATTGTAGGGGTCGGCCTTGTATTTCACGTCGTCAAAGACGAAGAATTCAGCTTCCGGACCGACATAGACCGTATCGCCGATACCGAGCGACTTCATGTAGGCTTCGGCCTTCTTCGCGGTCGTGCGGGGATCGCGGCCATAGGCCTCGCCCGAAACGGGGTCGAGAATGTCGCAAAGGATGACGAGTGTAGACTGAGCGAAGAACGGATCGATATGGGCGGTCGTCGGGTCCGGCATCAAAACCATGTCGGATTCGTTGATTGCCTTCCAGCCGGCGATGGAAGAGCCGTCGAACATCACGCCGTCGACAAACATGTCTTCGTCGACGAGACCGATATCCATCGTAACGTGCTGCAGCTTACCCTTCGGATCGGTGAAGCGAAGGTCGACAAACTTGATGTCGTTGTCTTTGATTTGTTTCAGAATATCGTTGGCAGTCGTCATATTAATTCCCTGTTTGCACGACGATGGATTGTACGCAGGTATTGTCAGATGGCATCCACGCCGGATTCACCGGTACGGATACGGATAACTTCTTCGATGTTGGAGACGAAAATCTTGCCATCGCCGATGCGTCCCGTCTGGGCAGCCTTGCGGATGGCTTCAATAGCGCTGTCCACGGTTTCGTCTGCGACGATGACTTCAACTTTCACCTTGGGAAGAAAGTCGACGACGTATTCGGCGCCGCGGTAAAGCTCGGTATGACCCTTCTGTCGCCCGAAGCCCTTGGCTTCGATGACAGTGATCCCCTGCAAGCCGACTTCCTGAAGGGCTTCCTTCACTTCATCCAGCTTGAAGGGCTTTATGATGGCTTCGATCTTTTTCATCAGAGAATGGTCTCCGCTCTTCTTCGGAAATGAGCATTGTGCCCGCTTCACCCATAGAGAAGCATGAACTGTGCCAGTTTGAATGGGGTGTGAAAATTTTCTTCCACTTCCTTCATCTGGAGGGAGATTGGCACTAATCGTGTTGCTAGTGCAAGCGCCACTCTGGCGCCGCGCAAGAAAAGCGGTTCTTTCAACTGGATCTTCTGGCTAAAAAATAGTCATTTCGCCTCAAAAGAAGGCAAGCTTGCATAAAGCCCGCTGCCGCGTATTTAATCACTCCAATCACCTATGTTCAAAAGGTACGCGATGTACGAGTTGCTGACCCCGAAGGAAATGGCAGAAGCGGATCGCCAGACGATAAAGGCTGGTATCAAGGATGGCTTTTCGCTGATGTTGGCGGCAGGACGTGCCGTCGCGGAGGTTGCCCAAGGGATGTTCGCCCGCAATTCGCCAGTCGCGGTTCTATGCGGCCCCGGCAATAATGGTGGTGACGGCTATGTCGCGGCCCAACTTCTGCTGGAAGCCGGTCTGGAGGTCATATGTTTTGCATCGGCTCCTCCGCAAAAAGGTTCGGATGCCATGCGCGCATCGCTTTTTTACAAGGGGCCTGTCTCGAATCTGGGTGAGTTTTCAGCCGTCAGTTTTGGGGGCGTGATCGATGCTTTATTCGGTGCCGGGCTCGCCCGCGATATTAATGGATCCGAAGCCGTTGCGATTGATGCGCTGAACAGTTTGGACGTGCCTGTGGTGGCTGTTGATTTGCCTAGCGGCGTATCGGGTGAGACCGGAGAAGTTCTGGGAACAGCGATCCGGGCGCGCGCCACAGTTACTTTCTTTCGAAAGAAGCCCGGCCATCTGCTGCAGCCGGGAAGGGCGCATTGCGGGGTGCTTCACGTCGCGGATATCGGCATTCCCGATCATATACTTGCAGCCATCGAGCCCCACACTTTTGAAAATGCTCCCGAGCTTTGGGAAGGTGCCCTTCCTGTGCTGGGCGTTGAAACTTATAAATATAGTCGCGGCCACGCAGCCGTGTTTTCGGGTGGCCCTCATTCGACTGGCGCTGCGCGTCTTTCGGCTCTCGCCGCAGCACGCATTGGGGCAGGGGCGGTTACGCTTTTATCTCCGCCCGATGCGATGGCGATTAATGCTGCCAATCTGACCAGCATCATGGTTCGCGAAACCCGCAGCTTGAAGGATGTTCGGCAGTTTTTCGCCGAGCGCAAGGTTGCAGCGGCGGTCCTCGGTCCGGGCTACGGGAATCCAGCATTTGCGCGTGAGCACGCACTATTTCTCGCCGATGGCGGACTAGAGGGATACCACGGAGTGGTCCTCGATGCTGACGGAATCACGGCCTTTGAGCAGAATCCAAACGAGCTTTTCGATCGTCGGCAGGATGCCCCGTCGTCACTTGTGCTGACGCCGCATGAAGGCGAGTTTCGACGGCTTTTTCCCGATATTGCAAGGGCTGCGGTCTCGAAAATTGAAAAGGCGCGTGAGGCCGCAAAGCGTGCCAACGCTATCATTGTATATAAAGGGCCTGATAGCGTGATTGCGGAACCCGGCGGGGTGGCCGTGGTCAACGCCAATGGAACTCCTTTGCTTGCAACGGCAGGATCAGGCGATGTTCTGACCGGAATTGTTTGCGGCCTGCTTGCGCAGGGCATGCCCGCATTCGCGGGAGCCTGTGCTGCTGTGTGGATACATGCCGACGCAGCCCGCCGTTTCGGTCATGGGCTTATCGCCGAAGATTTGCCCGCTCAACTGCCAGCCGTCCTGTCGGCGCTGGCCCGAGCCTCCCGAAATTAGCGGCGGGACGAGCGACTGTTTCCGGTGCCGACATCGACGCTAATGCTGCCCGAAATCGACACGTCGGTATTGCCGACACGAAAATTTCTCCAGTCGCCGCTTTGTGCCTGATCCGGTTCAGGAGCGGGTGGTGGAGCGGCCACGATTGGTTTTTGCGGTTGCACGCCGGGCAAACCCGGTGATCCATCATCCGCAGACGCCGTTGATAATGCGGCTAAGAAAATCGCGCCCGATACTAGAATCCGCAGCGTAGACATTTTCTGCTTCCCGTTACACTGGATCGGTTACGGCAGCGATAAGTTCGCCAGCCATTTCGAGAGTGAACTCGTCAAAATGCGAGATGACGCGGCTAGGACCATAATGATGCACGGGCAGATCAGTATATCCGAAATCGACCGCAACAACTGGGATGCCAGCCGCTTTCGCAGTGTCGATGTCGGTGCGGCTGTCGCCAACCATTATGGCCCGTTCGCGATTGCCACCTGCACGTGCGATGGTGTCAGTAAGGTGACGCGGATCGGGTTTACGATAAGCGAATGTATCTGCCCCGCAGATCGCTGCAAATCGCGTGGCTTCGCCCATCGAAGTCAGGAGTTTTACCGACAGGGCCTCGAATTTGTTCGTGCAGACCGCCAGTTCGTAACCGCTCGCGGAGAAGCGGTCCATTGCGTCCAGTACGCCTGGAAAGAAAGTGGAATGCCCCGGCATATTATTCGCATAATGTTCCCGGAACTCTTCTACGAGGTTATCGAGTTGCGCTTCGTCAGCCTGTTTCTGCTGCGCGGCGAATGCGCGTTCGATCATGACGCGTCCGCCTTGTCCCACGAATTTGCGCAACGATTCACGGTCGGCTGTTTTCAGTCCGGATATCGCCAGGCAGTGATTGAGGCTATCGAGAAGGTCTGGTGCTGTATCGACGATGGTTCCGTCGAGATCGAAAACGATGATGGGCTTGGGATTAGCAGCAGACATTAGCTTCTCGTATGTGAAAATAGGGAATAGAGAACTCCTATCTGATTGTCGTCCCCGGCTCAACCTCGCGATCAGATTTGCTTAAAATCCGAAATTCTGCGTCATAGTTCGAATAGAAGCTTTGTTGCGCCGCGCCCGCATGCTAGAGGCGAACCGGATGACAATGAGAATCCGCTGGGATTTCGGGGAACTTGGTATGGATGAAGCTCGCAAGTTAAAAATTGCAGCCGCCGCAGAAGCACTCACACACGTCAAGGACGGAATGCGTCTGGGAATCGGTACCGGTTCAACTGCCGAGGAGTTTGTGCGACTGCTTGCTGAAAAGGGAAGTGGCGGCTTCAAGATCATTGGCGTGCCCACTTCCGAACGTACCGCCAAGCTTTGTGAGGAACTCGGAGTTCCGCTTACAACGCTTGACGAAACGCCCCATCTCGATCTCACGGTTGACGGTGCGGACGAAGTCGATACCAATCTCTCGCTCATCAAGGGTGGTGGTGGGGCGCTTCTTCGTGAAAAGATCGTTGCTGCCGCCTCTGATGCAATGATCGTCATTGCCGACAGCTCCAAGGTGGTCGAGACGCTCGGACGTTTTCCTCTGCCCGTGGAAGTCAACCGCTTCGGTCTTGGCGCGACCTTACGCGCTATCGAGGAAGCAGCTGCAAAGTGTGGCCTTGCAGGCCCGCTGGCACTGCGTTTAAAAGATGGCTCACCCTTCGTAACAGATGGTGGGCATTATATCGTGGATGCATCTTTTGGCCGCATTCCCGATCCAAAGACACTATCTGACGCTCTCTTCGCAATTCCAGGCGTTGTCGAGCACGGACTTTTCATCGGACTCGCGCGTGCGGCAGTGATTGCCGGCAACGACGGCATCCGCACCATGAACCGGTCTTGAACTGATTGAACGGAGTACTGACTTATGATCCCGGCAACTGGCTTTCGCCGTCTGATTGCACCGTTTTCCGCGCTCGTACTGATGTCGGGCATTCACGCAGCATCGGCACAGGAAATCTCTGAAGCTCATCTGGAAGCTGCCCGCGCTGCTATTTCTGCAATTAATGCCACCGAGCAGTTCGACGAAATTCTTCCGAATGCGGCGCGCTCCCTGAAGGGCGAGCTGATTCAGAAGGACCCGAATCTGGAAGCCCTCATCACCAAGACAGTCGATGACAAGGCTTTGGCTCTTGCTTCCCGCCGCGCAGATCTCGAAACCGAATCCGCTCGCGCTTACGCGAAGGCTTTTTCGGAAGACGAACTGAAGGCTATCGCAGCATTCTATACGTCGTCTGCAGGCAAGAAGCTTTTGTCGGAAGGCCCGATTGTAACACGTGAAGTCGTCAAGGCCGCCAATATCTGGCAGAACGGCATCGCCCGCGATCTGGCAACCAGCGTGGCAGAAGTTCTGGCCGCACAGGCAGGCGCCGCTGCCGCTCCGGCGCAGCCTGCACAGCAGTAATTTTAGCGGTAACACGGAATTTGAAAGCCCGGTCACTTGGCCGGGCTTTTTCTTTTGCCTACATATCGGCCAACCTAATGTTTTTGGAGAATCCCATGTCCGGCTTCGATTATGATCTTTTTGTTATCGGCGGCGGGTCCGGCGGGGTCCGGGCTGCTCGCCTTGCCGGAGCGATGGGTAAGAAAGTCGCCCTTGCTGAAGAGTATCGCATGGGCGGAACTTGCGTTATCCGTGGGTGCGTCCCGAAGAAGCTGTTTGTCTATGCCTCGCAGTTCCCCGAACATTTCGAAGATGCTGCTGGTTACGGCTGGAATGTTGGTGCGTCGACATTCGACTGGAAAAAGCTGATCGATGCCAAGGACAAGGAGATTGCACGGCTAGAGGGGCTCTACACCAAGGGGCTCCAGAATTCTGAGGTCGAGATTTTCGCCAGCCGTGCCGAACTGATCGATGAGCATACCGTCGAACTGAAGGCGGAGGGGCGCCGCATAACGGCCGACCAGATATTGATTGCGACGGGCGGTCATCCAACGATGCCGGAAACCATGCCGGGCCATGAATATTGCATCAGTTCCAATGAAGCGTTCCATCTCGCCGAGTTGCCGAAAGCGATCGCCATCGCAGGTGGCGGTTATATCGCTGTTGAGTTCGCGAACATATTCCATGGTCTTGGCGTCGAGACCACGCTCGTCTATCGCGGCAAGGAAATTCTCTCCCGTTTCGATCCCGACTTGCGCCATCTCTTGCACGAAACCATGGAAGCAAAGGGCATCCGTATCATTTGCGAAGCGGTTTTCGAGAAAATAGAGAAGCAGTCCGACGGCAACCTGAAGATTTCGCTGAATAATGGCGACACGTTGGAAGTCGGTCAGGCAATGATGGCTATCGGGCGCAAAGCCAACACGACTGGTCTCGGTCTGGAGAGGGCCGGTGTAAAGACGGATGAGCTGGGCGCCATTCTTGTGGATGATTACTCACGCACCAATATCGCGAATATATGGGCAGTGGGCGACGTTACGAACCGTGTCCAGCTGACGCCCGTGGCAATCCATGAAGCAATGTGCTTTCTCGAGACAGCCTTCAAGGACAATCCGACGAAGCCGGATCATGAACTGATCGCGACGGCCGTCTTCTCGCAGCCGGAAATCGGTACTGTCGGCCTGCCCGAAGATGAGGCTGCGAAGAAGTATCCGGAGCTTGAAGTCTACAGAGCACTGTTCCGTCCGATGAAGAACACGCTTTCCGGTCGAAACGAGAAAATGCTGATGAAGCTCATCGTGGATGCAGCAAGCCGCCGTGTGATCGGCGCCCATATCATGGGGCCGGATGCTGGTGAAATGGCCCAGCTTCTGGGCATTTCGCTCAAGGCTGGCGCGACCAAGGATGACTTCAATCGCACGATGGCGGTTCATCCGACTGCGGCCGAAGAACTGGTCACCATGTACAAGCCGACCTATCGGGTTGTGAATGGTGAGAAAGTCGATGGATAAATCTTTCGCAGCCGGTTTCTTCGGTTAACGAATATTGCTGGCATAAAGTTTCAGCCTGCATTATATCAGCGCGATCACGCACGCCGGTTTTCCGGGATATGCTGTCATCTTTGTCAGATGGGGCTGTCCGTTAAGGAATTCCGGCTTTCGTGCAAGGAGGATATAATCCGAGAGAAATCGAGCGGATAGAAGCAAACAGGTGCTCAAATGACGAAGAACTGGACCCCGCATTCCTGGAGAAGCAAACCGATCAAGCAAGTGCCGTTTTATCCGGACGCACAGGCTCTGAACGACGTTGAGGCCCGTCTTCGTACCTATCCGCCGCTGGTTTTTGCAGGTGAAGCGCGCAAGCTCAAGCAGCAGTTGGCCGAGGTTGCGGAGGGCAAGGCATTTCTGCTTCAGGGCGGTGATTGCGCCGAAAGTTTTGCGGAACACGGCGCGGACAATATCCGCGACTTTTTCCGTGTGTTCCTTCAGATGGCCGTCGTGCTTACATTTGGCGCATCGAAGCCTGTTGTGAAGGTTGGCCGTATCGCTGGTCAGTTCGCCAAGCCGCGTTCGTCCGACATGGAAACGCTGAATGGCGTAGAACTGCCATCTTACCGTGGTGACATCATCAACGGGATCGAATTTGATTCAGCTTCGCGCACACCCGATCCTCAGCGGCAGGACATGGCATACCGTCAGTCGGCGGCGACGCTCAATCTGCTGCGCGCTTTCGCTCAGGGCGGCTACGCAAATCTGGAGAACGTTCACCAGTGGATGCTCGGCTTCGTCGGCAAAAGCCCACAGGCAGAACGCTATGCAGCTTTGGCCCAGCGTATTTCCGAAACCATGAACTTCATGCGTGCAATCGGGATTACGGCTGACAGCAATCATTCGTTGCGCGAAACCGATTTCTACACCAGCCATGAAGCGCTGCTTCTTGGGTATGAGGAAGCGCTGACCCGTGTCGACTCGACCTCTGGGGATTGGTATGGCACGTCCGGTCACATGATCTGGATCGGCGACCGCACCCGCCAGGCCGATCACGCGCATATTGAATACTGCCGCGGCATCAAGAATCCGCTTGGTCTCAAATGCGGCCCGTCTTTGCAGCCGGATGATCTCATCCGCCTGATCGATCTTCTGAATCCCGAAAATGAAGCAGGTCGCCTGACGCTGATTGCGCGCTTTGGTTACGATAAGGTCGGCGATCACCTGCCGCAGCTTATTCGTGCTGTCGAGAAGGAAGGCCGTAAGGTCGTATGGTCATGCGACCCCATGCACGGCAACACGATCACCGCTGGCGGCTACAAGACCCGTCCGTTCGACCGTATCCTCAAGGAAGTGGAATCTTTCTTCGCGATCCATCGTGCCGAAGGCACGCATCCGGGCGGCATCCATGTCGAAATGACCGGTAAGAACGTAACGGAATGCACAGGCGGCGCACGTGCGATCTCGGCCGAGGATCTGCATGATCGCTACCATACGCATTGCGACCCACGTTTGAACGCCGATCAGGCGCTGGAACTGGCGTTTCTGCTGGCTGAACTCCTCAAGAAGGAGCGCGATGCTGGAACTGCCCAACTGGCGGAAATCGCCTGATCCTGCAAAGATAGTGCGTTTTGATGTTGAGCATCAAAACGCACATCCATTATTATCTTCTAAATACTATTAAAATTACTTGCTCATGCATTCATTGTATTTTTGATCTATACATTGTGCATGTATGGGGCTTTTCTCGAACGGTTTGCACTGTATGGTGGCGTATTTCACGCAGGATTGTGATTTGCTGTCGGCGAATTGCTGCCCTTCATTGGAGTAGCTTTTTTCGACGGAAAGAATTGTCAATGTGGAAACGAATGTAACAAATAATGCTTTTTTAAACATAAATCTTTCCTTGAAGTTGACATTCAATACATACGAAACTTTGTAGTTTTGATATACTCCAAAAATATTCCGGCAACTATTTTGATGGTAGGTTGCTGTTAGCTGATTATATTTTCCCTATTTAGATGTAATTACTTATGTAATCGAAGCAACATCGAGGGTGCACGCCTATGGGCAGGTAACGTGGCGATTTCGATCTCCACCCTGTTGCTTTTCAGGAAAACTCGCCTATTGATTGCCGTGACCGATCATATTGGGGGTATTCATGCAGCGCATTTTTCTGGCTTTTCTCAACTCCATGCGGGCACTGAAATATCTCGCGGGACATGAAAAGGCCGTCCAACAGGAATTGGTGCTGTTTCTTCTGTCGTTGCCGGTGGCGTACTTTCTTGCTCCGACCTGGCTCGCTTTCCTCTTCATGGTCGGCTCGATCCTGTTTCTTCTCCTCGTGGAAGTATTGAACACCGGTATCGAGGCGACTTGTGATGCCGTTTCCCGGGATTTTCACAAGGAGATCCAGATTGCAAAGGACTGCGGGTCGCTTGCTGTCCTGATCTCCATTGTGTTCGTCGTTGCCGTCTGGGGCTACATTCTCGCCAATACCTATCTGGCCTGACAAACAAAACGTTGATTGATTGCATCCGTTGCATTTGCTTGCCCAAGCGCGCTAAAGCTTGGACATGTTAGCCTCTCACGAGAATCTCGCCATGCTCCGTATTGCCGTTGCGCAGCTCAATCCCGTCATGGGTGATATCGCCGGAAATCTGGCAAAGGCACGTGCCGCGCGCGCTGAAGCCGCCAGAATGCAAGCCGATCTCATTCTTTTTACGGAATTGTTCATCTCAGGTTATCCGCCGGAAGATCTGGTTCTGAAACCATCTTTTCTTGCTGCGTGCGAAAAGGCTGTTCGTGATTTGGCGAACGATACCGCTGACGGAGGGCCAGGCGTCATTATTGGTACGCCGCTCAGTCGTGAAAGTGGTCTGCATAACTCCATTGCCGTTCTGGATGGCGGCGAGGTTATTGCGGAACGTTTCAAGGTGGATCTACCGAATTATGGCGAGTTTGACGAGAAGCGGGTATTTCAGTCCGGCCCGATGCCGGGCCCGGTCAACTTCCGTGGCGTTCGCATCGGAATACCGATCTGTGAAGACATTTGGGGTGAACTCGGTGTAGCTGAAACGCTGGCGGAGAGCGGCGCCGAGATTTTGCTTGTGCCGAATGGTTCGCCCTATCACCGCGCCAAGATGGATCGGCGTCATCAGGTGGTTCTCAAGCAGGTGATCGAAACCGAATTACCGATGGTCTACGCCAATCAGGTCGGCGGGCAGGATGAGTTGGTCTTCGATGGTGGATCGTTCGCCTTCAACGCAGACCGGTCGCTCTGTTTGCAAATGCCGCAGTTTGCGGAGCAAATCGTACTCACCGTATGGCATAGGAACAATGATGGCTGGCGCTGCGAAGAGGGCGAGAAAGCTAATCTTCCAGAAGGACTCGAAGCTGATTATTCCGCCTGCATGCTCGGTTTGCGGGATTATGTGAACAAGAATGGTTTCAAGGATGTGGTGCTTGGGCTTTCGGGCGGCATCGACTCGGCAATCTGTGCGGCACTGGGGGTAGACGCCCTGGGCAAGGATCGCGTGCGCTGCATCATGCTGCCTTACCGCTATACATCCGACGAATCGCTGAAAGACGCAGCTGACTGTGCAAAAGCGCTCGGTGTTCGGTACGATGTTGTGCCGATCGCTGCACCAGTCGAAGGCTTTCTTGAAGCGTTGCATCCGCTGTTCTCGGGAACCGAAAGCGGTGTCACCGAAGAAAACCTGCAGAGCCGCGCACGTGGAACCATTCTGATGGCGGTTTCGAACAAGTTCGGTTCGATGGTTGTTACGACGGGTAACAAGTCCGAAATGTCGGTGGGCTATGCCACGCTTTATGGCGACATGAACGGCGGGTTCAACCCGATCAAGGACGTCTACAAGATGCAGGTCTATGCAATGTCGGAATGGCGTAACAACCATGTGCCCACTGGTGCGCTTGGACCATCAGGAGAAGTGATCCCGCAAAATATCATTTCCAAGGCGCCATCGGCCGAACTGCGCGAAAACCAGACCGATCAGGACAGTCTGCCGCCTTACCCGGTTCTGGACGACATCCTTGAATGCCTTGTCGAAAACGAAATGAGCAACACCGAGATCGCTGCACGAGGGCATCCGCTCGAAACAGTCCAGCGGATTGAACATCTGCTCTATCTGGCTGAATACAAGCGCCGCCAGTCGGCGCCCGGTGTAAAAATTACCAAGAAGAATTTCGGACGCGATCGCCGCTACCCTATAACGAACCGCTTCCGCGACCGCTGAAAGACAATAAAATGACTGTGACCGTTCGTTTTGCTCCGTCACCGACGGGCTATATTCATATTGGCAATACGCGTACAGCGCTGTCAAACTGGCTTTTTGCGCAGAAGAATGGCGGCAAGTTCATTCTGCGCTATGACGACACCGATGTTGAACGCTCCCGGGACGAGTATGCGCAGGCAATTGCAGTCGATCTTGATTGGCTGGGCGTCAAACCGGATCGCGTGGAGTATCAGTCGAAACGTTTCGATGTCTACGGCAGGGCGGTCGAAAAGCTGAAGCAGGCCGGGTTGCTTTATGCCTGCTACGAAACGGCGGATGAGCTCGAGCGTCGTCGTAAGCTTCGTCTCGCGCGTCGCTTGCCACCCGTTTATGGTCGCGAAGGCTTGAAGCTCACGGACGAAGAGAAAGCAGCCTTCCAAGCCGAGGGGCGCAAGCCGCATTGGCGTTTCCTGCTGCCAAATTTCGATGCCGATCCTTTTAACACCAGGCGTACTGAGGTGCATTGGGACGATCTGGTCCGCGGCCCGCAGACGGTGGATCTTGCCTCGATGTCCGATCCGGTACTGGTGCGCGAGGATGGCACCTACCTCTATACGCTGCCGTCTGTGGTCGATGATATTGATCTCGGCATCACCCACATTATTCGTGGTGATGACCACGTGACCAATACAGGTGTGCAGATCGCGATTTTCGAAGCTCTTGGTGCCAAAGCGCCCGTTTTTGGTCACCACAATCTCCTGACGACGATTTCAGGTGAGGGGCTTTCAAAGAGAACCGGAGCTCTATCGGTAGGATCGTTGCGCGAAGCTGGATTCGAGCCTATGGCAGTAGCTTCGCTTGCTGTTCTGATCGGCACATCGGAAAGTGTTTCGGCTTCCCCAAATATGGAAAGCCTGGCTGAGCGATTCGATCTGGCTTCGATATCGAAGTCGTCGGCGAAATTTGACCCCGCGGAACTCGATACGCTCAATCGCGCCCTGCTGCACGAGATGCCGTTTTCAGAAGCCAAGTTGCGCTTGGCGGCATTGGGTATTTCCGGCGACAAGGCCGAACCCTTCTGGCTCGCGGTACGGGGAAATCTCGACCGCTTCAAGGATGCGGCTCATTGGTGGTCTATCGTTGATGGCGAGTTGCCAGAAACACCGGCTTTCTCGGAAGAAGATCGCGCTTTCCTGAGAGAGGCTTTCACTCTTCTGCCGGCAGCGCCCTGGGATCATCAAACCTGGAAAATCTGGGCTGATTCCGTGAAGGCAGCAACAGGTCGCAAGGGCAAGAATCTTTTCATGCCGCTACGCCTGGCACTCACGGGGCAGGCGCATGGTCCGGAGTTGGCTGACTTGCTAGTGCTGATTGGTCCGGAAAGAACTCTGAGCCGACGACCCTGACTTTTGTGTTTGCGGTATAGGCGCGCTCAGCAAGCGGGGTGGATGTGACCGGCGCAACATAGGTCGGTGCGTTTGACGTTTGCGTTATCGGGGAGGGCTTATAGTTCACTTCCTCGGCTTTGACGGGAGCGACCGTTTCATAGATCGGTAATGTAACCGTGGCGACGGACTTAGTGATCGGCTTGGCGGGGGTCTTGATCTTCCGCTGCGGAACGTAGGCAGCTTTCGGCTGAACTTTCTTGGGGACGACGACCCAGGAGGCTTTGCATGATTTGACATGCTTGGACGGCGATGGGCGTCCGGCAAGTGCCATATTCAACTCGTGAACGCGCTCGTGCATGGTTCTTGTTTCCGCTGTCAGCCGATCCATCTTTGTCAGCAATTTGGTGCACTGGGCTGATTTTGCCGCTGGAGCAAACAAACTTCCCAGGCAACGATCCTGAGTTGCTGTCTTTCGCAAAACCGAGAGATTGGTTTCGTTTCGATCCAGAAGTGACTGGGTAATGAGAAGTTGCTTTCTAAGCTGCTTCTGTTCCTTGGGCGAGCACAATTCTGCCGGAGGTACCGTCGTGCAGCCGGCCAACGCTCCCGAAAATATCAAAAGTACTGAGTAAAACAAATTTCTATTAGAACACTGTGAAATAATAGACATGATTTCCTCGTGTGTGATAGCGATGAAAACATGTTTGAAGAATATAGTAAATTAAATATTAATGGCGAGTATACCTAAATATACTCGCCACCAACTATACTTATATTAAGTAATTCTAACTTAGTTTTGGATGATTAACCTCTTTTGCGAAGAGTTTCTCCGGATTTCTGCAAAGCCTCAACCACAGCCAGAGCGGTCATATTGACAACGCCACGTGAGGTGACGGAAGGGGTCAGAATATGAGCCGGCCGAGCTGCTCCAAGCAGAATTGGCCCCACATGCAGCGCGTCTGTAACCATCTTGACCACATTCAGCGTAATGTTTGCAGCGTCGAGGTTTGGGAACACGAGAAGGTTGGCTTCACCTTTCAGACGCGAGTTCGGGAAAACGCGGTCGCGAAGGGCCTGCGAGAGTGCTGAATCGCCATGCATTTCACCATCAGACTCAAGTTCAGGCGCCTTTTCGGCGAGAATTGCCGCTGCTTCGCGCATTTTTTCCGCGCTTGCTGATTCTTTCGATCCGAAATTCGAATGCGAAACCAGAGCCGCTTTCGGTTCGATACCGAAGCGGCTGATTTCTTTAGCGGCAAGAATTGCCATTTCGGCGACTTCGTTCGCGCTCGGTTCGACGTTGACATAAGTGTCTGTGAGGAACAGCGCGCCGCGTTGCGAGATGAGCAGGCTCAAAGCGGAATAGTCGCGGATGCCGGGAACCTTGCCGATAATCTGGCGCACGACACGAAGGTGGCGTTCGAAGCGGCCTTCAAGACCGCAGATCATGGCGTCCGCTTCGTCACGCATGACGGCCAGGGCGGCAATCGCGGTCGAATTCGTACGTACGATGGTGCGCGCGGCTTCCGGCGTGACGCCCTGTCTGCCAGTATAGGACAGATAGAGATCGACGTAGTCGCGATAGCGCGGGTCGTCTTCGGGATTGATGAGTTCGAAATCCGTTCCCGGACGGATTTTCAGGCCGTAGCGGCGCAGGCGCGTTTCGATAACCTGCGGACGACCGACGAGGATCGGAGCGGCGACGCGCTCTTCGATCACAACCTGGGCTGCACGCAACACGCGTTCATCTTCGCCATCGGCATAAATTACGCGCTTCGGCTTTTCCTGTGCGCGAGCCGCGGCAAAGACCGGCTTCATGATGAGGCCGGACCGGAAAACGAAGCGATTGAGGCGATCGAGATAAGCTTCCATGTCTTCGATCGGGCGCGTCGCCACGCCTGTTTCCATGGCGGCCTTGGCCACTGCCGGGGCGATGCGGAGAATCAGGCGCTGATCGAATGGCGAGGGGATGATATAGTCGGGTCCGAAAGTGGGCGTATCGCCGGAATAAGCGCGTGCGGCGACATCGGAAGGCTCTTCGCGGGCGAGTGCGGCAATCGCGCGAACCGCCGCGAGCTTCATTTCTTCGTTGATTGCAGTGGCACCGACATCGAGCGCGCCACGGAAGATATATGGGAAGCAGAGGACGTTGTTGACCTGGTTCGGATAATCCGAACGTCCGGTGCAGATCATGGCGTCGGCGCGGGCAGCACGGGCCTCTTCCGGCATAATTTCCGGCTTCGGGTTGGCGAGTGCCATGATGAGAGGCTTTTCGGCCATCTGCTTGAGAAGTTCGGGCTTCAGCACGCCAGCGGCCGAAAGGCCAAGGAACACATCGGCTCCGCCGATAACGTCCGCCAGAACGCGCGCGTCGGTCTTTTGGGCGTAAACTTCCTTCCAGCGATCCATCAGCGTGTTACGGCCTTCGTAGACGACACCTTCGAGATCGCAGACCCAGATGTTTTCGCGCTTTGCACCGAGATTGACGAGCAGATTAAGGCAGGCAAGGGCCGCTGCACCTGCTCCGGAGGTGACAATCTTGGCGTCGCTGATTTTCTTGCCAGCGAGTTCCAGGCCGTTCAGCACTGCGGAAGCGACGATAATCGCCGTGCCGTGCTGGTCGTCATGGAAGACAGGGATGTTCATTTTTGCGCGAAGCTGCTCTTCAACTTCGAAGCACTCGGGAGCCTTGATATCTTCAAGATTGATGCCGCCGAAAGTCGGCTCCAGGGCAGCGACTACATCGACGATGCGATCGATTTCGTGCGCGTCGATTTCGATATCGAACACGTCGATATCGGCAAACTTTTTGAAAAGGACGGCCTTGCCTTCCATGACCGGCTTGGAAGCAAGTGCACCGATATTGCCAAGGCCAAGAACCGCAGTGCCGTTCGATACGACGGCGACGAGGTTCCCCCGGGCGGTGTATTCGGCAGCCGTTGCAGGGTCTTCGTGGATCGCGAGGCAGGGAGCGGCTACACCGGGCGAATAGGCGAGCGCCAGATCTCGCTGGTTGCCAAGGGGCTTTGTCGCCTGAATTTCCAGCTTTCCGGGCTTCGGATAACGGTGAAAGAACAAGGCTGCTTCATCGAAATCCGAACGGGAAGTGGAAGGTGTTTTCTTGGTCATGGTCGCATCGCTTTCCAAAATCTCTTGTGCAGGGCAAAAGCTTGTTTGCACGTGGAGGAAACGGTGACATCCCGTTTCTGCACGCAGCTTTCGCTCACAACTTCCGCACGCTGGGCCATTATTGTTCTTAGTCTATCGGCTCAAGTCTCAGTAGGCCCGTTTTCGAGAATGAGTTTTTCCAAATTGCAGATCTATCGTTTGGTGCTGTTAAAACGCACTCTGATAAGCGCCGCCATCGATAACGAGATTCTGCCCGGTAATGAACCCGGAATGTTCCGAGCAAAGGAAGGCGCATGCCTGCCCAAATTCCTTCGGCTGGCCAATTCGCCCGGCAGGAATTGCCGACGCTCGCTTCGCAGCTTCCGCATCGGGCGTTGTGCCATTCTTCTGGGCGGAAAATGCAAAGCCGCTGCGAAGCCGGTCTGTGTCGAAAGCGCCGGGGAGAATGTTGTTGATCGTCACGTTGGAGGCTGCGACCGTCCGGGCGACACCCGCGAGAAACGCGGTGAGACCGGCACGAGCCCCGGATGAAAGATCGAGACCAGGAATAGGCGCGTATACAGACGTCGATGTGATGTTGACGATACGACCGAACCGGCGCTCGACCATTCCGTCGATCACTGCTTTGATCAACTCCAGAGGAGTAACCATATTCTGCGTTACACCTCGAAGGATCGCATCGCGGTCGAGAAGGCGGAAATCCTTGAAGGCCGGTCCGCCGTTATTGTTGACGAGAATGTCAGGCGCGGGACAGGCGGAGAGCAGTTCAGCCTGTCCTTCAGCGGTGGATACATCCGCGGCAACAGCGTCAACCCTTACATTAAATGCCTGCCGAATTGCTTTCGCGGTTTCTGCGAGGGTTTGCTCATTTCGCCCATTGAGAACCAGGTCGCACCCGGCTTCGGCGAGTGCCTCTGCACAGGCTCGTCCGAGCCCCTTGCTGGAAGCGCACACAATTGCTTTTCGACCTTTCAGGCCCAAATCCACGGCTTCATCCTCGCAATTCATTCAGTTTTCAAGACATGCCACCAAGCAAGCAGTCTGATCAACCGGATTCTGGTTCATCGGCTCATATGTCCACCTTTTAGGTCAGAAACCGTGTTACACGAGAACAAAATTTGGTGAGTTCCGCTATTCAAGCGGAGGCGTAAACTCTGCCCTTGGCCGTATCAGCGATCCATTATCCGCCTGTTCCAGCGCATGAGCGAGCCACCCCGCGATACGCGCGAGCGCAAACAACAACAGTGGCGCATCTGACGGCAGGCCATAGATTTCAGTCACTGCGGCGAGGGCGAAATCGACATTCGGTTTCTCACCTAGAATGTCTGCAGCGGATTGTTCAAGATCGCGATAAGGCGCGGGCAGTTCCAGATGTTTCAGCAGGGCGGAAGCACGGATATCCCCGGTTTCGCCGTAAAGCGGATGGCCGAACAAATGAAACTGGGCACCTTGCCTGAGCAAGTCCTTGATGGTGGCTTCGGCGCCTATCTGGCGGGCTTGTGCGATGATTGTCGTTGCGGCAGTTGCGGCACGTCCATGTCGCGGGCCGATCAATGTAGATAACCCGGCGAGAACTGCTGCGGAAAGTGGCGCTCCTGTCGAGGCCGCAACGCGGGTGCCAAATGCTGATGCGTTGAGCTCGTGATCGGCCAGAAGCACCAGTACGCGCCGGATCACATCGCTCGCCCGCGGCTTTTGCCAGGCTGACGCAATGCGTTCATGCATAGGGGCGCTGGATGAGGGAACGTCAAGGATCGTATTGTGGAATAACTGCAGCAGAGCGAAAGCCTCTTGCTGCAGGATTGCCGTGGAACGTCCGGAACTGGGCAGATCATTCGCTGCCCGAATGGCAAAGACGGTAAACAGCCTTTCCAACGGGGAAGATTGTGACTGATGTCTGCTTAGCTTCGTCTCGTCGAGATTGCTGGCACTCGTATCGAAATTCATTTGCCATAGCAGAGCGGCCACTTCTTCCAAGGTTGCTGTTTCGGACAGTTCGACCGCGTCACGACCGCGATAGAGCAGGCGACCGTCGACAATGGTCGAAATGCCCGAACGCATGATGGGAAGCCCCCAACGAATAGTATCGGCAGCAACAACGCTGTCTCTTTTACGACCGGGACGCCTCTCGGCCAATCGATGAACGTCGTCCGATCTGTAGAGGCTGCGTCTGGGGTCGTCGGGCAGCGGCTTGGAACGAATGCGGCCGCGGCTGACGTTGGCATAAAGGGTTTGCGGCTTTGTCTGAAGAATGGAAAGCGCTTCCTCCGCTGTGAGCCAGTTCATTATTGCTCCCAACATTGATCGATTTCATCAAGATTGACGTCAATTATACTTGGAACCAATGTCGAAAGGCAAACAAGGAGAAATACCATGAATAGCGGACTTGAAGATGTGGTTGCTGCCGAAACCGTGCTGTCTGATGTTGATGGGCTTGCAGGCAGGCTGGTCATCCGCGGTCGATCGCTGGATGATCTGGTTCCCCACAGCAGCGTCGAAGATGGAATTGAACTTTTGTGGGACGGATTCTTCGAACAACTCCCGACAGGAGAAGAGCTTCAGAAGGCGCTCGGCGAAGCCCGCTTGCAGGTATTTCATCACACGGATGCGCTTGATGACGCACTGATGGAATTGTCGCCGCTGGAAGCACTGCGTGCCTTGATGGCTCGCATCCCGGACGAGGACGATTTGACAGCCGCCTTGCATCTAATGGCCGCACCGGCGGTTTTCACAACCGCAATTTTGCGTGAACGCAAGGGGCGGCGCCCCATCCGCCCTGATCCCACACTGCCGCATAGTGCGGACATACTCCGCATGATGAATGCCGGAATGCCTGACGAAGTGGAAGTTGCCGGGCTGGATACTTATCTCATGGCGGTTTGCGATCATGGATTGAATGCCTCGACATTCGCCGCCCGCGTCGTGGCATCGACGCGTGCCGGCCTGACTTCTTCCCTGCTCGCCGCAATCAGTGCGTTGAAAGGGCCGTTACACGGTGGAGCTCCAGGGCCGGTACTCGATATGCTTGATGCCATTGGCAGGCCCGATAATGCAGAGTGGTGGCTTGAATCGGCAATTGCCGACGGAGAAAGGTTGATGGGCTTCGGCCATCGGGTCTATCGTGTGCGCGACCCGCGTGCTGACGCCCTGAAAGGCGCCTTGAAGCGTATCGAATCCCTTGGGCATGAGCGTGGAAAACACCGGGTTGAGTTGGCGGAGGCCGTGGAAAAGGCAGCCATAGCAATTCTCAGGCGCCACAAGCCGGATCGGGCTCTCGAAACCAATGTCGAGTTCTATACCGCCCTTTTGCTTGAGCAACTAGGTTTCCCTCGCGAGGCATTCACCTGCGTCTTTGCAATGGGCAGAACCATGGGGTGGATAGCTCACTGCCGAGAGCAGATCGCGACCAACAAGCTCATTCGTCCGCAATCGCGTTATGTTGGTCCAAAGGTGGAGCTCGTAGCTTGAAACATAGTCAGCGCATTCGAAGCTGTGTGAAGTTGCTCATCGCACCATAAAAACAGCTGTCATATCGCTGTGACAGGAATCGGGTTTTCTGCGCTCAGATCAGGTTGCCATTGAAGGGGACAACCAATGAGCGCAGATGCTCCACAGCCCAGAAAACTCCGAACGCTCTTCATTTCGGATGTGCATCTCGGTTCAAAAGCAGCACAGGCTGAACTGCTTTTGGATTTTCTCCGTTATCATGAAGCGGAGACAATCTATCTCGTAGGGGATATTGTCGATGGATGGCGCCTGCGGCGCAATTGGCATTGGCCGCAGGAACATAATGATGTCGTCCAGAAGCTGCTTCGCAAAAGCCGCAAGGGCGCGAATATCATCTACATCGCCGGCAACCACGACGAATTCCTGCGAAATTTCCAGGGAACGCATTTCGGCGGCATCGAAGTGATGAACCGGGCGATTCATGAGACGGCGGACGGCCGCAAGTTTCTGGTCATCCATGGCGACCAGTTCGATGTAGTTGTCCGCAATGCTCGCTTCATCGCTTATCTCGGCGATTGGGCATATGACAGTGCAATCTGGATAAACACAGTGATGAGCCGTGTCCGCTCGCTTTTCGGATTGCGCTACTGGTCATTTTCGGCCTGGGCGAAATTCCGGGTCAAGAAGGCGGTCAATTTTATCGGCCAGTTCGAGAATGTGGTTTCTGAAGAAGCGCAGCGTATTGGTGTCGACGGAGTGATCTGCGGTCATATCCATCATGCGACGATCGAAAGCATGAATGGCGTCGAATACATCAACACGGGCGACTGGGTGGAAAGCTGCACCGCTGTGATCGAACATTTCGACGGTCGGATGGAACTTGTCGAATGGACCGAACGCCGTGACCACCGCCCGAAGGCAGGACGCGTCAATTCCGACAGCGAAGAGTATGACGAGGGCAGGATAATCCAACTGCCGCGCACCGTTCGCGAATTGGCGAACCTTCGCCGATGAAGAAAATCGTCATCGTCACCGACGCCTGGCATCCACAAGTCAACGGCGTCGTGCGCACGCTGACCAAGTGTCATGATCTGATGATCGAACGGGGATATGACGTCACTGTCGTATCCCCATTAGACTACAGATCAGTTCCGTGTCCGACATACCCGGAAATCCGGCTGGCCTTGACGACACCGGGCGCGCTCAAGCGGCGCTTAAAAACCATGCAGCCGGATTTCGTGCATATTGCGACTGAAGGCCCGCTTGGATTTATGGCTCGACGTGCCTGTCTGAAAATGGGGTGGTCCTTCACGACGAGTTTCCACACACGGTTTCCAGAATATCTGCAGGAACGCTTTCCGGTCCCTCCGAGTTGGACCTACGCATTCCTTCGGCGTTTCCATAATGCGGCCCGGCACACGCTCGTGCCTACCCAATCCATACTGGATGACCTCAAGGCCCGTGGCTTTACGCAACTGGATCTCTGGACGCGCGGTGTCGACCGGACATTGTTCTATCCCCGACCCGAGGTGCTGAAGGAACTGCCCCGACCGGTTTTTATCTGCGTGGGACGAGTCGCGGCAGAAAAGAACCTGCCTGCATTTCTGGAACTCGATCTTCCCGGCACAAAGCTGATTGTCGGAGACGGCCCCTCCCTTAATGATCTGCAGGCGCGGTTTCCAGAAGCGGTGTTCGTCGGGAAACGCGAAGGCGAAGCGCTGGCCCAGACTTATGCCGCGGCCGACGTGTTTGTCTTTCCTAGCCGAACGGACACGTTCGGTCTCGTTTTGCTTGAAGCGATTGCATCCGGCCTGCCCGTCGCAGCTTATCCGGTGCCCGGATCACGAGATGTTGTCGGTGTTACCGGTGCAGGCGTTCTTTCCGAAGACCTAGGCAAGGCATGCTTGGCCGCCCTGGAGATGGAGCCGTTTGAGCCTGCAACAGTGCTCAAACAATTCACCTGGGATGCCTGCGCCGATATCTTTGAAAGTGCGCTCGCTCCAGTCAACGGGGCAGGGAGCGAGAGCTATCGACGCGCAGATCAGCCCCAGACGGCAGCTTCCGGCGGATAGACCAGAGCGCCTTCATAACGCAGGCCGGGATTACGGTCATGGGCCAGAAGCAGCGGTCCATCTAGGTCGACCACATTGGCTTTCTGGGCAAGCAGGACTGCCGGCGCCATACCGAGCGAGGTGCCGACCATGCAGCCGACCATGATCTCAAGCCCCAGGTCAATCGCCTTGTCCCGCATGATGAGGCCTTCCGTCAGCCCTCCCGCTTTATCGAGCTTGATGTTGACTGCGTCATAGCGTTTGGCAAGTTCTTCAAGGCCCACCGACGTATGAACGCTCTCATCGGCGCATATGGTGACCGGTCGTTCGATTTCACTGAGAATCTGATCGTTGTCGGCTGGCAAGGGCTGTTCGATAAGGACGACGCCTGCTGCGGCCGCGGCGCGCATGTTCTCGGCAATATTGTCGGCTGTCCATCCCTCGTTCGCATCGATGATGATCCGGCTGTTCGGAGCAGCATCTGCGACGGCGCGGATTTTCTCGATATCGTTTTCACCGCCCATTTTCACCTTGATAAGAGGATAATGGGCGACTTTTGCCGCTGATTCCGCCATTTCGGAAGGCGTGCCGAGCGAAACGGTGATTGCCGTTTCAAGTGGGCGTGGCGGCATACCGAGCATATCGGCAACGCTTTTGCCCGATTGCTTTGCTTCGAGGTCCCATAGAGCGCAATCGACTGCGTTGCGTGCAGCTCCGGCAGGCATCAAATTCTGAATATCCTGCCGCGTCGCGCCGTTCTCGATAGCGGAGCGGACGGCCTCGATCTGGGCGCTTACGCTTTCGATACTCTCGCCATAGCGTGCATAAGGAACGCATTCGCCACGTCCTTGACGAGAACCGTTGCTGATCGCACACACAACAACAGTGGCCTCTGTCTTGGAGCCTCTGGAGATTGTGAATTTTCCGGCGATGGGATAGCGTTCTACAGTGATATTCAAGGTATTGTGCATAGAGATGCCCTCTGGGACGCAGTATTTCGGTCGTTCAACGACTCGTATATGAGGTAGGCCATGTTGACCGACACTGCCGACAAAGCAAGAGCCACCGACAACTCTGCGCCGAAGATTGATCTGGCGGAGCACGACGGCGTGCGCCATATACGGATGAACGGTCGCTGGGTATCGCAGAGCGTCAATCTTGTCGATGACAAGGTGCGCCGCCTGGAGAAGGCGGACAAGAGAGAAGCCACGATCATTGATATTTCTGGCGTGTCCGGTCTCGATACGGCAGGCGCCTGGCTCATTGAACGCTTGCGGCAGCGTCTTGTCGCGCAGCAAGTGGAAGTGCAGCTGGAAGGTGTGCGTCAATCCTGGCTTCCTCTGATGGAGGAAGTAGGGCAGGCCGTCGAGCGTACCCTGGACATCCCACGCCAGAAGAAACCGTTCTTCCTTATTTCATTTCTGGCCGCGCTGGGCGGTGGCGTTGTTTCCTTGGGTCGTGACTTCAAGATGGCGATGCACATTCTTGGTGCCACGATCCGTGGAGCCCAGTTGAAATACGGACGCGGTAGCGGCATCCCCTTCGCTGCGATTGTCACGCAGATGGACCGTATGGGGGTGGGGGCAATTCCCATCATCATTCTGATGTCGACGATTGTCGGTGCAATCATTGCCCAGCAGGGTGCGTTTCAGTTGCGCTATTTCGGCGCTGAAATCTTTGTCGTCGATCTGGTCGGCATTCTGGTGTTGCGTGAGCTCGGCGTACTTCTGACGGCTATCATGATCGCGGGGCGCTCAGGAAGCGCCATTACTGCCGAGATCGGCTCCATGAAAATGCGTGAGGAGACCGACGCTCTTACGGTCATAGGTCTCAATCCGGTCGGCGTTCTGGTCTTTCCACGTCTCGTGGCGCTGGTCATAGTGCTGCCATTGCTCACCATCGTTTCCGATCTCGCCGCGCTGATTGGGGCAGGTGGTGTTGCCTGGTTTTATTCCAATATTTCGCCAGATGCATTCATCAGTCGCCTGCATGACGCCGTGGCGCTGAACACTTATTTTGCAGGTCTTATCAAGGCCCCGTTCATGGCGATGATCATCGGAATTCTCGCTTCGGTAGAAGGTATGAAGGTTGGAGGCAGCGCGGAATCACTGGGCCGTCGCGTGACTGCTTCCGTTGTGAAGGCAATCTTCGTGGTTATTGTCGTGGATGGTCTGTTCGCAATGTTCTATGCGGCTATCAATTTTTAAATGCAGCTTATGTTCTTTATTTTTAATGGGTTCTTTGAGACACAGTTGCACAGAAAATTGAACCCTCAATCCTGTTCACTGGTTCAGTCCGAAGCCAAGCTCAGCTAAAGAATGGTTATGGAGAACGGCATCGACCATCGGTCGCAACCGCAGGATGAAGACATTCGCCAGACGGCCGTGCCGATGATCTCGGTGCGCGACGTAACGGTTTCGTTCGGTCGCCAGACGGTGCTCGATAAGTTGTCTCTCGAGATTTATCGGGGGGAGGTGCTCGGTTTTATCGGCCCTTCCGGTTCGGGCAAATCCGTCTTGATGCGAACCATTCTTGGTCTCAATAAAAAGCAGACCGGGGAAATCGAAATTCTCGGCCGCAATATTGATCAGTTGAATGAGCTGGAAAAGATGTCCATCGATATGCGCATGGGCGTTCTGTTTCAGCATGGGGCGTTGTTTTCAGCATTGAACGTTCTTGAAAACATTCAGGTTCCGATGCGCGAGTATCTTGACCTATCACCGAATCTGATGGACGAGCTGGCGCGGCTGAAAATCGATCTGGTCGGCTTGAAGCCGGACACAGCGGAAAAATTTCCATCCGAGCTCTCGGGCGGCATGATCAAGCGCGCTGCACTGGCACGCGCGCTGGCCTTGGACCCAGACATCTTGTTTCTTGATGAGCCCACATCGGGACTGGACCCCATTGGTGCAGCCGAATTCGATGACCTGATCGCCAATCTGCGGGATACGATGGGGCTGACCGTCTATATGGTCACGCATGATCTCGATAGTCTTTTTGCAATCTGCGATCGGATTGCTGTGCTTGGGGGCAAGAAGGTGCTCGTCAGCGGCACTATTGAAGACATGCTGACGGTGGACGATCCGTGGGTTAAATCCTATTTTCGGGGCAAGCGTGCGCGCCAGATCGATCCGTCGGCGCCAACGAGACGGCGGCCCGGCAGCCGCTTGCAGACTGGATAAGATATGGAAACTAAAGCCAATTACGTACTGGTGGGTGTCTTTACGCTGATCGTCAGCCTATTGGCTTTCGCTTTCGTGTTCTGGATCGCCCGTTTTGGCGAAGCACGCGATTCTCTGGAACTTGACGTTCGTATTCCAGGTTCGGTCACCGGCCTTTCGATCGGAAGCCAGGTTCTGTTCAACGGTATCAAGGTTGGCGATGTACGGGCGCTGCATCTGGATGAAACCAATCCCGAAATGGTTATCGTCAAGACCCGCGTCAACGCGACCACGCCTATTACTCGCTCAACGGCAGCAACTCTTGGTTTTCAGGGGCTGACAGGACAGGCCTATATCGAACTAAAGGGCGGCCGCCTCAATGAGCCCAATCTTCTGACAGAGGCTGCGAAGGTAGACAGTGTTGCCCGCATTGATGCCGATCCATCCTCAATCAACAATCTTCTCGCAACTGCGCAGGATATCGCTGCACGCGCAAATTCGGTGCTCGGTCAGTTGGAAGGCTTTGTGAAGGATGCGCGCGGCCCACTGACAGATACCATCAACAATACGAAGACGTTCACCGACGCTCTGGCGAAGAATGCCAACATCATTGAGGAACTCGGCCAGAATACCGGCAATATCAACCAGATCGTCACCGACGCCAAGGACATGATGGCTCGCTTGAATGCCGCGTCTGTGCGCGTCGATGCCATCCTGGCCAAGACCGACAAGCTTTTGTCCAGCGATGACAAGGATGGCGTTGTTGCCCAAGCGAAGGCAACATTGGAGTCCATCCGGCAGACGTCAGACAATCTCGACAAGCGACTGGGACCTATTGCGGACAATCTGCAGCGTTTTTCCGGACAGGGACTGCGGGATGTCCAGTCCGTCGTGGTTGACAGCCGCCGTTCCATTCAGCGCATAGAACAAGCTATCACCGATCTTGAGCGAAATCCCCAGCGTCTTATCTTTGGCGGTCAGGGGAATGTACCTCGGTACGACGGGAGGACGCGTCATTGAATTTCAAAACCGGCTTTAATGATATGAAATCACGTCGCGTTGTTCTCCGCACCGCTTCGGTTCCTTTTATTTTTGGCCTGCTTCTTGCGGGCTGCGGGACGACAACACCGCTCGACACGTTCAATCTGTCTGCGCCCCAGCCCGGTGTGACTTCACCGAGCCGCAAAAATGTGCAGTTGCTGGTTCCGACGCCAACAGCTCTCAAGGCGCTTGATAGCGAGAATATAGTCGTCAGTTCCGCAACGGGTTCCATCGAATATCTGAAGGGCGCTCAATGGGGCGACAGGCTGACAAATATCGTGCAGTCTCGTCTGGTGCAAGCCTATGAGAATACCGGTGTATTTGGCGGGATTGGCCGTCCGGGAGACGGACTGGCAATCAACTATCAGATCCTCACCGATCTTCGAATGTTCGGCATTCAGGCCTATGCCTCGCCAAAGCTCGCAGTTGTCGAGCTGGCCGTGAGGCTGATGAACGATAAGAACGGGGAGGTTCGTGCGACCCGTGTTTTCCGTACGGCCATTCCCGTCGGCGGCGCGACGAATGCAGCTTATGTGAAGGCGCTCGACGCCGCCTTTGAACGGACTGCCAGCGAAATCGTGAACTGGACGGTAACGACGCTCTGAACCGGCGAAAGTTGATTGATGAGGAGGGCCGGCGATTAGAGCGGTTCCTGTTCTAACAGAATCGCCGGAACCGCTCTAACTATTTGTTCTATCGCATTATCCAACGCAAAACCGTTTCACACTTTTGCTGGAAATGCTCTAGTCGCTGGCCTTTTTTATGGATTGACGCAGCCTGTTGCTGGCCGATAGCCCAACCAACAAAAAACGCGGCCCGAAGGCCGCGTTTTTTCATTTCCGTTTCTTAGCGGAGGCGACCGCTTGCGTGAGCAAGCATTGTGTAGACTTTGCCGGTATCTGAGGTGAGGTAAGTCCGCGTTACCATGTTGTCACGGTCGTTGCGGGCGACGTCCTCGAGAAGACGCTGGAAGTCGTCCATGTAGCGGTCCACGGCGCGGCGGAATTCGCCATCCGTCTGATACTTGCGCTTGATATCGTCAAAGGTCTGCTGACCTTTCAGCGTATAGAGGCGACGGGTAAAGACGTTCCGCTCACCACGACGATAGCGGTCCCACAGTTCCACAGAAGCTTCATGGTCGATAGCGCGCGCAATATCCACCGATAGCGAGTTCAGCGATTCAACGACATGGCTTGGCGAGCGAGGCGTTGCTGTCGGCTGTGCCTTGGGCTGCGCGGCCTCTTCTTCCTCACGGGATGCGCGGGCAAGGAGATCAGACACCCAACCACGCGGCTTTTCCGGTTGCGCAGCTTCGGATGATGCAGGCTGCGCCTTCGGCGCTTCGTAGACGCGCTGACGGAGAGCGACATCTGCCTGCGCCACAGGCGCCTGAACGGGAGCCGGACGAGCTGCAGCGGGTGTAGGACGCGAGACCGGGCGATCTGCACGGCTTTCGCCGACATCTACCAGGCGACCGGACTTGTTGACGATTTCGGCCAGTTCCTTGAGCGCATTGATCTGCTCGCTCACGGCCTTGCGCATTGCCGTCGTTGTTTCCTTTGCCTCAGCAGGCATATCGAGAACGCCGCGCTTCAGTTCACCACGGGTCGTGTTGAGCTCGTTGCGGATTTCGCTGGCCGTTCGACGGATGTCGTCGGTTGCCGCAGAGAACTTCTGTGCAGCCTGTTCGACGATTTCCGAAACGCTTTCGCGCATTTTTTCGGCAGAAGAGCGGGTCTGGCCTTCGGCGCGCTGGAATGCAGATGCCACCAGCTCTTCGAAGGATTGCATCAGCTTTTCCACGCCTTCCGACTTCTCGACCAGGCCGGACGCCAGCTTGTCAAGCGCCTGATGGCGATCTTCAAGCGTGCTGACGAGGCCGTTTTGAGCCGAATTGATCATTTCGGAAGCCGAGGAAAGAACCTTTCCATGCTCTTCGAAGCGGTCGGCGATGTCTGCAATCTGAGACAGCGTGCTGTCCGAGATGGCCCGCAAAGTACCGATATTGCCGTCGATCAGGCCTGTGGAGGCCTGGAACATCTGCGCGGCGCGGTTGGTGTTCTCGACAAAGCTCGATGTCGTGTCGACAAGGCGACCATCGATGTCGGTAAGATTGCGCGTCGCTGCATCGATCAGCTTGCCCAACTCGCCGTTCGATGCGGCGAGACGGTCGATCAGTTCGCTGACATTATCGGAAAGTCCGGTTTTGGCCTGCTGGACAGCAGCAATTGTTTCTGCAGTCCGGCTCGCGAGTGCATTGACCAATGCGGCATTTTCCGAACGAAGTCTGTCGGTTGCGGCATGCGTTGCTTCTTCAAGTTGTTGTGCCAGCCCACGACCGCTATCAGCGAGCCGCTGCACGAGCGGCTCTGCCGTATCGTTGAGAATCTTGGTGATTTCCTGCGAACGGGCAGCAAGAACGGCGTTGAGTTCGCGGGTGCGTTCTTCCAGCGTAACCGCAGTCGTGTCGGTTACCTGTGCGATACGTGCTTCGACGGAGCCGAGTTCCATCGTGATACGTGAACCGATGTCGCCCAGACGGGTAGCGATTGCATCGGCACGTTCTGCAAGACGGGTTTCGGTGCCAGCGAGATTGTCGGCAACGCTGGCCGAGAAGGATTCGCTGTGACCAGCGAGCGTCTCACTCGTCTTGGACGCCGTATCTGCGATACGAGCCTCAATCGTGCTGAGTTCGCTGGTGAGGCGGTTTTCGATTGCTTCAAGCCCGCTGGCGATGGCATTGGCGCGTTCGCTGAGACGGCTCTCTGTTCCAGCCAGATTGTCGGCGACGCTGGCCGCAAAGGCCTCGCTGTGACCGGCAAGCGTTTCACTGGTTCTGCTGGCCGTATTGGCGATGCGGGCTTCGATCGAGCCCAACTCGCCAGTGAGGCGGCTTTCGATCTCGCCGAGGCGACCGGCAATCGCATCGGCGCGGTCGCCGAGGCGGGCTTCCGTGCCAGACAGGTTATCGATCAGGCGTGCGCTGAATGCCTCACCGAAACCGTCCAAAGCTTCACCGGCCTTGGCTGCTTCAGCTGAAAGCGTGCTTGCTGCTTCGCCGATCTTTTCACGTAGCGTGCCTGCAACGATGCCGGCGCTTTGTTCCAGTGCCCGACGGACATTGTCGACGCCGATGGTGAGCGCCTTTTCCATCGTCTGGGTGCGTTCTTCGATAATGCCGGTCTGGCCTTCGAAAGCGCGGCTGATAGCGGAGCTGCTGTCGGCAATTGCATTGTGCAGGTTGGCCGTGCGCTGTTCCAGAATGTCGCTGTGATCCTGAAGCGTCTGGCTCAGCGAGGCGGTGCTTTCGCTCAGCGTCGAGCGGATTTCGGCGGCACGGGTTTCAATCGTGCGCTCATGACCGTCAAGAATACCGGAAAGGGCATTGTTGTGGTCGTTCAGGACGGTATGCAGACCGCTCGTGCGTTCCTCGACCTGACGGATATGCTCACCCAATGTTGCGACGAACGTGTCGCGGCTGGCGCCGATGGACGCGTTCATGCTGCTGGCGCGCTCATCGAGAATACGCGCGAGCGTATCCTGGTTGTCGGCGATAAGTGCCTGAAGCGAATTTACGCGTTCGTCGAAGGTGCGGGCGAGAACTTCGCGATTTTCGTTGAAGTTATCCCGCATTGCGGCCGCGCGCTCATCCATCAATTGAGCAAGCATGGCCTGGTTGCCTGCAATGATGCCATGAAGCGTGGAGGCGCGTTCTTCGAGCGAACGGCTGTGATCTGCGAAGCTCGCATCGAGCAGAGCAGAGTGGCTTTCCATTGTCTGGCGCAGCGCGTGGGTCCGCTCTTCCAGAATTGCCGCATGGTTGTCGGCAACAGAATTGAGCGCCGATGCACTCGCGTTAACGGCATTTTCGATGTCACTTGTGCGTGCCGCAAGCGTGTCGGCGTGTCCGCGGATAACGGCGGAAACCCGTTCGGTTTCGCCTTCCAGCGATGCAGCGAGAACATCGCGGCTTTCGGCAAGCTTGCCGGCAAAGGCATCCGCCTTTTCGCCGAGGATGTTGCCGACGCTTTCGCCGATAGACGTCAGATCTTCACCGATCTTGGTCTTGGTTTCATCGATCATCGTGCTGAGCGAAGCGCGACCGCTGGAGAAAGTCTCTGCGATTTCGCGGGTACGGGCGATGAGATTTTCATTAATCTGACGAGAACGGGTCTCGAGAGCCGCGTTGAGTTTTTCAGTGCTGCTGTCGAGTGCATGTGCGCGAGCTTCGAATTCGGACAGAAGCGACCGGCCGCGCTCGGAAAGTGTGCTTTCGAGGTTGGCGAGGCGAGTGTCGAATTCGCTGACCATGGACTGCGTTGCGCCGCCGAGCAGATTGGCGATACCGCTCGTACGTTCGTCCAGAGCCTCAGCCAGACGGTCGGATACAGTGCGGGATTGCTCATCAAGTGTCGCGATACGCGTGTCCAGCAGGTTGGCAAAGGCTTCACCGGAAGTCGTGATGCGCGAGCCTATGTCTCCGGTGCGGGTTTCGATGGCTTCGGCAATAGCGCCGCCGCTTTCATTGATGCTGCCGATCAGGCGTTCGCCAGATTCGGTGAGCAGGGTGCTCAACTGTTGGGAGGCAGAAAGAACATTGTCGCGGATGATGTTGGAAGCGCTCGAAAGTTCTTCCTTGAGCTGTTCGTGCGCACCCGAGATCGACGAACGCACGCGCTCGGCATGGCTGACGACAGCTTCACGCTCGTTGCCGAGATCGCTGACCAGCGAACGAATGCGAACTTCATTATCGCTATAGGCGCGTTCCAGCTGATTGACTTCGGACTGGACAAGCGTTTCCAACTCGACGGCCCGCGCCAATGTGCGTTCGATACCTTCGTTCATGGCGGCGACTTCGCGACGCACAGCCTGTCCAAGAGTAGAAACGCGATCACCGGAAACGGCTTCCGGCTGCAGTAGCCGCATGGCAGCTTCCGACATGCTGCGTGCAGCCAGATGCATTTCCTGAGCACGCTTTACGAGCTGCGCAAATCCCCAGAACATGGCGACGGGCAAGGCTACACCAGCCACGACGCCGAGACCGGCGGGCGAAGTGAAGAAGTCCTTGGTGGCCTGCATGCTCGAGAAGACATCAGGATTGATGGCCTTGCTCAGCGCAACACCGCCAGCAGCCCAAAGCACGCTGATTGCGGTCGTGGTCCAGAACAGCTTCGACGAGTTTTCGGTCACGCGGCGTGGAGCTGCGATTATTGCTTTTTCACTGCGGGAATCGTCGTTTGCTGGCGTGAAGGTAGAGGAGGCGACATTGGCAGTCGTCGCGACAGACGGAGCGGAAACAGGCTTGCTGACCGGCTCTGGCGTGGGTGCTGCTGACTTCGAGGTATTGGCCGGCTTGTGCTGCACATTGGCCACGGCTTGCGCCACGGGACCTGCAGCTTTCACGACCGGCGGAACCGGTGGCGCCGCAGGCGTCGCAATCACCGAGGCTGTGGTGATGGTAGCGGCTTTTGCAGCGGTTTCCACTGGAGAAACGGCAGCGGGCTCAGCCGTTTTGGTCTTCTGTTCGGCAACCAGTTCTTCAGCCGCGCGCGAAATCTGCTCTTCCAGATCATCGACCGAGAAGCCTTCATCGAAGGCACTCAAGTCCATATCCATATCAAGATCGTCACCGAAATCGATATCGAGTGCCTGTTCCAGTGCCTTTTCAACCTCAAGGTCGAGCTTCTGTGCCTTGGATTTGGAAGCCATTGTTCGCCTACCTCGTACTCATTACTGCGACGGCCGGACCATGAAAGAGCCGTTACAAAACTTTCTCCGCCATTTTGCATCGTATCGGGTCGTGCCTGTTAAGGAAATAGGCGTCTTTTGCCGATACCTAAAACTTTAAATACAAGGTTAACGGAAACCGGCTCAATTCGTGAAAATTCGACATTTCCGGCCTTCTGGCATTTACCAGCAAGTTGTGGAAATTGATCTGAACCATTGGGACTGCCTGAAAGAGCACCGCAAGTTTATTAACAAAAATACTCTCTTTGCGTGCAAAGCCTATCGCAGTCCGCTCCATGATTGCATCGTGTCGGCTCGGGATTCTATCCGTTCTTTCTCACAATCATTGCTTCTTATCATATGATGCACTTTTGGCTGACGGCAAGGAAGAGGTTTACGGTCGTGAACGCAACTGTCGGATTTGCCAGGCGAGGAAACCTTCAATCGACGCACGGCATATTGGCGCAGTTGCGGACAAGTGCGCGGTCAAGGTTGAAACTGTTTCCAGAACGCCGTATCTGCGATTTCGAGTTTATTTGCGTTTTCAAGCCGGGATGGTGCGAACGCTGAAGACAAAGATCGCGTGAAATTTGCGCGTTTCAAGGAATTAAAATGACGAAGATCGTATTCGTATCCGCTGACGGCGCGACCCGAACCGAAGTCGAAGCCGACAACGGGTCCAGCGTGATGGAAGCTGCCATTCGCAATGGCATTCCTGGCATCGATGCGGAATGTGGCGGCGCTTGCGCCTGTGCAACCTGCCATGTCTATGTTGACGAGGATTGGACGGACACTGTCGGTGGGCCGGACGCGATGGAAGAGGACATGCTGGATTTCGCTTATGAGGTCCGCCCGACCTCGCGTCTCTCATGTCAGATCCGGGTGTCGGACGATCTTGAGGGCCTGGTCGTACAGGTGCCAGAACGCCAGAACTAGGCTTTTAAAGAAGTAGGGATGCGATGGGTGATGAGCCGCAGAACGATATTGTTATTATCGGCTCCGGACCCGTCGCACTCTTTTCCGTCTTCCAGCTTGGGCTTTTTGGTTTCAAGTGCCATCTCATAGAAGCCTGTGATCGGCCCGGCGGTCAATGCACGGCACTCTATGCTGACAAGCCGATCTATGACGTACCCGGATTTCCCGAAATCATGGGCGAGGAGCTCGTTGAACGGCTTCTCAGGCAGATCGAGCCGTATAATCCGGTTTTTCATTTCAAGAAGATTGCAGACAGCATCTCTGCCGATGAATACGGTGTGACCATCAATACTTGCGATGGTGAAAAGTTCTACGCCCGCGCTGTGGTGGTTGCTTCCGGTCTCGGCGCGTTTACCGGTAATGGGCAGGTTATCCGTCCTGACCCGCTTGCAAAGCTTTCACTGTTGAAAACGGGTAATATGCTGGCTGTAAGTTCGGAGACCTTCAGAACTTCGAGTCCGAAGGTCTATGCCATCGGGGATGCCTGTCATTATCCGGGCAAACTGAAACTGATCCTGTCGGGGTTTCACGAAGCCGCTTTGATGACGCAGGCCGTACGACGGGAATTGGCCTAGCTTCGGTTCGCTATTTGGAAGCCTGCTGGGCGCGCTCCATGCGATAGGTCAGCAAGCGCGCGAAACGATCTTCGAAATTGATTGTCTCAACCCGGTCGAACCGCTGCTGCTCCTTGTCATGTGCTTCCATGAGGCGGGCTGTTATTTTGTCTATGTCAGCGCGCAGCACCACGCAATCCGTGCGGCTGCGCAGACCACGTATTTCCCGTTCCATCCGGCTCGCAAAGCTCCGGGCGATCACGATGTGGCTTTCTTCATGCCGACGAATATCCTGCACCAGCGTATCCCAGATCAACGCGAGTTCCGGCGTAGCCTTGCGACGCTGCTTCCAGCGGGGCAGGGAGACCTTTGCGTGAACATTCACGTAAACATCCTGCACCTTGCAGTCTTTTCCGGGTGCACGACCATAGCGCACTTTCGCGTCGAAACGGATTTCAGCGGCACCGGGGTGATGCCGGCCTGTCTTCTTGAGGAAGGGGCCGCTACGGGAAAGCGCCTTGTCGAGGTCCGCCGCCGTTTTGCCGCTTACGGTGTAATAGCTGAATTCGCGAAAGATCGACGCGGCCTCGGCCTGGGGAGCTACCATGGCAAGAACTGCACCGAGAGCCAGAACCTTCTTTCTCAAATTCATGTCCTGGCACCTCTTTCTAAAACCAGTAGGAAATTCGCTTTTTGCTGCCACAAGCATGGCATGCAATCGTCAAGAGAACTATAACGCCCTTCACAAAATGACTTCAGGCGAGGTTGGTTGCAACCTCGCCGCAATGAAAAGTAGCACGGAGAATGGCACAGGAACATTTCGCTATGACGAAAGAATGGCACCTCGCGCATGGACGAAGCATCCATGTGGGGACTAAGGCCATTATCATGGGCATACTAAATGTCACGCCCGACTCTTTTTCCGATGGCGGCCAACATGAAGAGTTGGAAAAGGCCCTTGAAGCGGCTGGCCAGATGCTCGCCGACGGAGCGACAATCATCGATGTTGGAGGGGAATCGACCCGTCCCGGAGCCGCCGCCGTCGATGCCGAAACTGAAATCGCACGCGTTATCCCCGTCATCGAGGCATTGGCAAGGAGATTTGATTGCATCATCTCCATCGATACTTACCGCGCTGCAACGGCGCAGGCCGCGGTCAATGCCGGAGCACATATCGTCAATGACGTCTGGGGGCTCCAGCGCGAACCGGAAATTGCTCATGTAGCTAGATACAGCGGCGCGGGACTGGTCATCATGCACACCAGCAGGGATCGCCCCGTTCTTGCCGATGTCATTGAAGATCAGTTCTCGTTCCTCAATGTCTCGCTGGATATAGCGAAAGACGCAGGTATTGAAGAATCCCGCATCGTGCTCGATCCGGGGTTCGGCTTCGGCAAGAACAAGGATGAAGACGTTGCGCTTTTGGCCAGGGTGGATGAACTTCAAAAACTCGGGTTTCCGTTGCTGGTCGGTACATCGCGCAAACGTTTTATTGGCGGTATGACGGGAAGGGATATTCCGCTTGACCGTGATATAGGAACTGCGGCAACGTCGGTCGCACTGCGTTTGGCAGGTGCCGACATCTTCCGTGTTCACAATGTCGCTTTTAATAGAGACGCACTTGCCGTTGCAGATGATATCCTGCAATCAAGACGCAGCGAAAACAGGAAGTGAAGCCGTGTATACGATCCGAATGATGAATTGCGCGTTCTTTGCGCACCACGGCGTTTTCGATGAAGAGCATAAGCTCGGCCAGCGTTTTTATGTCGATGCCATTCTCGATGTCGATCCCGGCAACGCGCTGGAAAACGACGATATTGACGGCACTGTGCATTACGGTATCGCATTCGCCGTCATTCAGGACATTATCACCGGGCGCCAGCGCTATCTGATCGAAACGCTGGCACTCGACGTTGCAAAAGCGCTCGCCGCCCGGTTTCCGCAGGTAAAGCGCGCGGAAATCACCGTACGCAAGCCGAACGCGCCAGTACCGGGTGTCCTGGACCATGTTGAAGTGACCGTGGTCTATCCGCAGTGAACACGAGCAAATCTTACCGCGCCTGGCTGGGGCTCGGCGGAAATATCGACGATCCAGTTGCCTCGATGGGCAAGGCCTTGCGCATGCTGGATGCAAGGGCCGACACGAATATCGTCGCCGTTTCGGCAGTTTATCGCACGCCGCCATGGGGCAAGACGGACCAGGCGTGGTTTCACAATGCCTGCGCCGAAGTCGAAACTTCGTTGCAGCCATTGGAGTTGATTGCGACCTGTCTCGATGTTGAACGCTCTTTAAAGCGTGTCAGGCTGGAGAGATGGGGACCGCGCATTGTCGATATAGATATACTGGCAATGCAGGATGAAGCGGGCAGGGCTGTCATTATGACTGACGCCGCTCTGGTATTGCCGCATCCACGTATGCACGAGCGCGCTTTCGTGCTCGTGCCGCTGAACGATATCGCGCCTTCTCTCGAAATCGGAGGCAAGACGATTGCCGACTGGAATGCCGGGATCGAACAGTCTGGAATAGAAAAAGCCCGCACGGATGCGGGCTGGTGGCGGGAATAGGGTCGGCTCAGTTCTTGGCGATGCTACCGACAGCGATATTATCGACGCGCTTCAAATTCATGCCGATGACTGGAACCAGCTCCTTGTCGACGCGAACGGAAACCGTCACGTTCATCGTGTTCGGATCAGAGATGCGCGCCAGCATCGCACCGTTGAGCTGCTTGCGGTTCAGGCCGAAGACGACCTTGTTGCCGCTGACTGAACCCGATGTAACGTCAAGCCCCTTGCCTTCGGCGCCGTCGTTGAACTTCCCGGAATAAGCCGAGCCAACGCGTGTAACGGTGGCCTTCATCGGTTGCGAGAAAACGCCGACGCGGCAAGTGCCATCCAGCGTCATTCCAATGCTTTCATCCGGCGTCGATCCAGCGAGATTACAAACGAACTTCGTGCCTTTGTATTTTCCGGCAACGATTTCGCCCGGGCCGGACCATTGGCCTTCGATGGTTTGAAAGAACTGCTTGTCCTTGTCGGCGGCCAGAACCGGCGCGGCAGAAAATGACACGGGCAGCAGCGTCAGGCAGGCGGCGATGCAATTCTTCATATTCAGCTCTGTCCCGGATTCACGACCTTGATTGGACGTCATTCCTAATCGTTGTTTTTCAGCATGTCACGACCAAAACTGGCCGCACCTCGCAAACCGTCGGATATTCCGAGGCTGCCAAAAGCCGATTGAAGGAGAAGGGCACGGATTGAAGGGGAGTGTGCCGATACACCGGATCGCTCGATTCTGGCGCAGATTTCTATCTGCCATAATCGGCGGGAATGGTTAATGCTTCGGAAATAAACTGCTATTTTCCAGAAGGCTTCTTATCGGTGCGTTCACCGCTGATCCTTGCAAGATCGCCAATAAAGTCGCCGATACCGGGCCGTTTTTCCGCATTGAACGGGAATGGACGCACTACATCCATAGCTGCAATTCCGATGCGTGCCGTCATCAGCCCGTTGACCACGCCCTCGCCGAGTTTGGCCGACAAGCGGGAGGCAAGACCATGGCCGACAAGCTGTTGGATCACACTGTCTCCCATGGCCAGCGTGCCCGTCACGGCCAGATGAGCGATGACCCGGCGGGCAAGTTTAAGGAAACCCAATGTCCCGGGCCGACCGCCGTAGAGTTGTGAAAGCCTGCGGATCAGCCGGGCTGATTCAAAAATGACATATCCGATATCGACCAGCGCCCGCGGGCTGATCGCAGTGACAATCGAAACGCGTTTGGACGCATTCAGAATGAGTGCGCGCGCCTCCCGGTCGAGGGGGCGGAGAATTTCCGTTTCGGCAAGCTGGATCAGATTTCGCCCGTCAATGATATCGTCCGTGAGACCATCCAGAAGCTGTCGTCCGCGCGCAGTTTCAGGCAAGCTCGCCGCAATGGAGCGCAGTGCATCCACGGCCTTTCTGGCCGCCGCCATATCGTCACGCTCAGCTGCATCTGCCGCGTCCTTGCGAAGATGCTGCACTGAAGCGAGGCGGCGGAGTGCTGCCAGTTCGCGAACGACGATGGCGATAAAGGCGGCAAGCGCAATTATAGCGACGCCCAAGGCGGTCCAGCCCAACCAGTCAGCGCGCGAAAACAGTGCCCGAATGAGGTCTTCAATCCAGATGCCGACGGCGAAGGAAACAAGTAAGCCGAGCGCGCCGAACAGTATTTTGCTGAGGGACCAGCCCTTGCGTTCGGGCGCTTCATAGGATGGGTCGAGGATCTCCAGTTCGGCTGCCTCGTCGTCGCTCAAGGCGAAAACATCCGGTTGCGCGATAACCGCATCAAGGTCACGGACCGCGCGGGGACGGCGGGGCGCTTCATCCACCGTCTCGGGATGGATTGTGGGCTGATTTACCGTGAATGAAGCCGGTCTACGTGGTGTCTTCTCAGTCATGCGAGACGATCCCCAATCAGAAACTGCAAGGCGCGATCCAGCCTTATATGAGGCAGGGAAAGTGTCAGTCCTTCGGCGGTACGTTCAAGCCGCGGAGGGCGAAAACGGACGAAACGGATGGCCGGATCATCCTGCGCAAAGGACTTTTCAAAGATCGCATTGGGATTCTTCGGTAAATCTCCGGGAAATATGGCTGTTTCGGTTTCACCATCGAACACCTCCCCGTCGATCTTCTCGCCCTCCAATGGGGTTCCCACGATGACCGGGAGAGTTTCCTTGCCCTGTGTCACGGTTGCCTCGCGGGTCGCGCGGACCGCAGCCATTGCGAGGACATCAATATCAGCGCCGGAAAAATCGGCTCGCTCTATCGCTCGCTCGACCAGACGCCGCACGATGGCTTGTAGGCGGTCATGACTTTCATGGTGCAGATGATCGGCTTTCGTTGCCGCAACAAGGATACGCCCGATCCGGCGCTGGATCAGGCCCGTCAGCAGATTGGCGCGCCCCGGCCGGAAACACGACAAAATATCGGTGAGCGCGCGTTCCAGATCGGCCACGACGGCGCCGCCGGCGTTCATCGCCTGCATGGCATCGATCAGCACGATCTGCCGATCGAGCCGGGCAATATGCTCGCGAAAGAATGGCTTGATGACGTAGGTTTTATAGGCTTCGTAACGCCGTTCCATCATTGCGCCCAGCGAGCCGGCCCTCAGATCGTCCGGTTTCAGGTTTGGAAGCGGAGCGAACGTCAGCGCGGGTGAGCCCTCAAGGTCTCCCGGCATCAGGAAGCGTCCCGGCGGCAGGGTGGATAATGCGCGCTCATCGGCTTTGCCAGCACGCAAATACGCCGTGAAACTTCTGGCGAGGCGCTGGGCCGTCAGTTCGTCTGCTTTTTCAGAAGGGTCAACGAGAGCGGCTTCGCTAATCCACTGCTGGGCCAGATCCTTGTGTGTTGGTTCATGGGCCAGAGCAAAGGAGTCCGCACTGAATTCCGCATAAGATTTGCCAAGCAGAGGCAAATCGAGCAGCCATTCGCCCGGGTAATCGACAATATCAACCGAGAGCTTGCCCGGTGACAACCAACGTCCCCAGGCGGAAGCGGATTCATATTCGATCGTGAGGCGCAGTTGCGAGATGGCGCGGGTGGAGTCCGGCCAGATACGCTCATCGATCAATGCCGACAGATGTTCTTCATATTGAAAGCGGGGAACAGCATCGTCCGGTTGCGGTTCGAGCAGGGCTCGTGAAATGCGGCCCGATTTGTAGGCTTCGAACATCGGGAGCCTGCCGCCATGCAGCATGTTGTGAACGAGAGCCGCGATGAAGACCGTCTTTCCGGCGCGCGACAGACCCGTCACGCCGAGCCGCAATGATGGAGACAAAATCCCGGTCGCACGATCTGCCAGCGTATCCAATGCGATCTTCGCTTCGTCGCCAATACTTGTCAGCTTAGCCAATTAATCCTCGCCCAATTCACTGATCTGTCAGCGGTATAGATAGGGTGGCCCCAGCGGCCTTGGCAAGGAAAGCCGGTTGCTTCGCGGAAAATCTACTGGGGCAGTATGAAGCTTTCCAGATAACCAGCGCCGCGCTCAAGATCGGTGAGGGAGGCGGGAAACGTGATTTTGGCCAGCGCGGCAGTAGGAAAGCCAGCGCGCAGTTTCAGAAGGCTATCTTTGTTGCCATCGCTACATAAGGCGAGTGCCAGATCTTCGATACTGGGATTATGTCCTACAAGCATCAGCGTTGCCGCGTCACCGTGTTTGCGTATGGCTTGCATGTAGTCAGCTGCGCCGCCGCTATAGATCGTATCGTCGACGATGGTTTCGATCTCGATACCCAAACGTTCAATAATGCCGAACGCAGTTTCTCGCGTTCTGCACGAACCGGAAAGAACCACCCGATCGGGATAAAGCTCGGTTGACTTCATAGCCCTTGCGAGCCGGTCGAGTGCAGCTTTGCCTTCCTGATCAAGAGGACGATCGAAGTCCTTCATTCCCGGTCTGGCCCACACGGCTTTCGCGTGTCTTAGAAGAAGCAAGCGACTCATCTGTAACGTTCCAAGCTGTGTTTCTCCTGCATTTTTCGCCATAATCCGAGAGCGAATGAACGCTCCGGTTGCCTATTCTCCCGATTTTTTGATGGCTGTCAGCATTATTTACAGGTCCCATTTGCCTAATTATTGAGCTTCAGGAACTTCTCCCGGGGGAGAGTGGTTTCGACTGAAAAGATACCGGTGTTTTCCGCAATTGATTGAAGTTATTCTGAAAGTGGCAAGAGCAAATTTTTGCGTTCAGTTCTATGTTGCACCATTTTTACGCATAATCATACAAAATTGATGCACTAAAAAGTAGTGAAGTACGCTTGTTTGATGTTGTGTCCTTGTTGCTATGGAACTATATAACCGCTCGCGTCTCCTAGATGTGGGGTAATTCAGAATGAGTGAATTGATTGACCTTGACTATAGGCCCACTGAAGACGAGCCGTTCATGAACGAGCGGCAGAAGTCTTATTTCCGTGCGAAACTGATCGCATGGAAGAACGATATTCTGCGTGAAGCGCGCGAAACGCTTGAGGCGCTGCAGCAGGAAAATGCCAACCATCCCGACCTGGCGGACAGGGCATCCTCCGAAACGGATCGGGCAATCGAGCTGCGAGCTCGCGACAGACAGCGCAAACTGATCTCAAAAATCGACGCGGCCCTGAGCCGCATTGATGAAGGAACATACGGTTTCTGCGAAGAAACGGGAGAACCTATCAGCTTGAAGCGGCTTGATGCGCGTCCGATCGCTACGCTTTCAATCGAAGCACAGGAGCGTCATGAGCGTCGAGAAAAAGTCTATCGCGACGACTAGTGCGCCTTCCGGAACGTGTGAAACAGAGCGTCGATCTAATTCAATCTGATCGTAATATGCTCTAGGTCCGAGACGGTTTGAAAATTATAGGCTGCGGTTTCCGCAGCCTATTTTCTTTTATCGATATGACTTCGGCGGGAAATCAGTCCCGGCGGATTCCATCCTTGGTCAATTCACCGAGGAGCTTTTCCATTTCGTCCTCGATATCGTCCTTTGTCTTGTCTTCGAGCCCATCGTCGGTTGCCGAAATCTCAAGCGAACTCAGAAGCTCATTCTCGAAGAACTCGGTATCGAATGAGGCCGCTTCCTTGCTCTCCTTGCTGGTAGAGCTCTGCGAATTGATGTCTGCGGTGATGGCGTCCTGCAATGCATTGCCGAGGTCCGCCAGATCATCAGCGGGCGGTTCTGTCGAAACTGGCTCGGATACCGCCGGCTTTGACGCCGCAATCGGGATATCAGGTTCGATGCGCTTCGGTTCGGAAGGCGTGGAGAATGCTGGCGCTGCTGTTGTGGATACCATGGGACCCGTTACGTCGAGCGATGGAGATTTGTCCGCGACCGTTGTTTCACGCTCAGGAACGATACTGCCGAGATTTGCCGAGGCGACCGACGTAACGGCAGCAACGCCGGTAGCGGTGACACCACCTGAGGAGGTTGAACTCACCACTCCGCGCGAAACCTGGCTTAATGGATAGGCCGGGTGGGCGCGTGTTGACTGTGGCTGTGCCTGCGCGGGGCGGGGCGGCAATACTGTGCGCGGTTGCGGTGGATAATTCGGCGCGGGCCGTGGTTGTGGTCGAGCCTGCACCGGCTGAGCGGGTTTCGGCTCGACAGGCGATTGCGACGAGTGTGACGCCGCAGCCGGAGCCTGGGGCGGAACACGAACCGGCGTAGCAGCCTGGGGGGCCGGTTCTTCTCGTGCTGGCTCGGGTTTGCGGTAAGCCGGTGTTTCGATTGCGGAACTGATCTGGATCGCTTCGTCCTTCTCGTTCGCCGGAGGCGTCTGCAGCGACAGAGCAGGGGTCTTTTCATTGGTCAGCACTTCGTGCTGCTTGAAGCGTTCGATGTGCTCCGGTTCTATCCGAGAAGGCTGCGCCCGCGCATGGGCCCGCGATTCCATGACGATATTCTGCTCCACCACAACGTCCGTGGGGCCGCCGATGAGCAACAGATGCTCCACATCGTCACGGCGAATAAGGACCAGCTTGCGCCTGCTGTCGACTGCCGCCGCATCCATCACGGAGAGCCGCGGTTGCCGCGTACGTCCGTTGGATACGTAAGTACCGCCGCTGAAACGGCGGATAATACTGAGAACAACGAAAATTCCGCAAAGAATGATCGCAAATATTAGGATGAAGCCGACAATATTAGCCGCGCTCTCTCCAACGATGCCGCTGAGCCATTCCTTCATGCGGATACCCTCTTATACAATAAACGAAAACCTGCGATGAATGGAGACTGCGCTTCCCCCGACACTCCACATCATCGCGTTGTTCATACAGTAGTTGAATTTCTAAGCCTTGGGAATGTTTCTTGGGAATGCGAGAAATATATGATCCCCAGGCAAAACAGTGCAAAAAAGTCCAATTTGCACCGTTTCAGTGCAGCAATGCTTGTACTGCTCGCCGAATAAAGCATTCTGCGAATCGGGTATACCCTGACATATCGGCTTTGCGGTCCCACGCGATAGCCGAACCGCGCGGAAAAGTGCATTCGAGAAAATCGGATATGCAGATGATTGAAATGAGGTCTTGGCTGATCAAGAAGATGCACGGCACTCTGATGCCCGCTCATGTTCAGCCACGCAACATGAAAGGGCAACTGGCTTGATGTCGCGACAGACGGACAATGCCTACCCGAAACCGCTCGTCATGCCCAAGCGCAATCGCAGTGGTGCCCTTCGCCTCCTGATCGTAGGCATATTGCTGACGGTTGCAGCCATCGCCTATTTTGTGTTTCGAGACCAGTTGGGAGATGGATTTGCCCTCATTCTGATGGGCATTCTGTCAATGGTCGGCGTATTCTATCTTTTCGGCGCAGTGACAGGCCTCATTCAATTCAGCCAGAAGAACGGCGAGCAGGACCTCGCGCATTCCTTCATGGATTCGCAGCCGGAAGGGACAGTCATTTCCGACGCGCGCGGCCAGATCGTCTATGCCAACCAGGCTTATGCCATGATGACCGGCGTGGCGAATGCCGAAGGCGTTCGCTCGCTCGACAATGTGCTGACGGCGGAACCGGCTGCATCTGACGCTATTTACCGTCTGACGAATGCCGTGCGTGATGGCTTGTCGGCGCAGGAGGAAGTGCGCCTTTCGGGCGGTCTTTCCCGCGAGGGACGTGGTTCACTGGCACCGGTCTGGTATCGCATCAAGGCACGTCCCATTGAAGCAGGGCAGGAATTCAAAAGTCCGCTCGTCGCGTGGCAGATTGCCGATATTTCCGATGAGCGTGCCGAGCAGGAGCGCTTCTTTCAGGAACTGCAGGAAGCGATCAATCATCTCGATCATGCGCCGGCTGGCTTCTTTTCGGCTGATCCTTCGGGCCGGATTATCTATCTCAATGCGACCCTCGCCGAATGGCTCGGAGTCGACCTGACACAATTCACGCCGGGATCGTTGACGCTCAATGACATTGTGGCCGGCAGCGGAATGGCGCTCATCAAGGCGGTGAAGGCTGAGCCAGGTACAAGCCGGAATACCGTCATTGATCTGGATCTTATCAAGCGCAACGGGCAGAGCCTTGCCGTCCGGTTCTATCATCGTGTTCAGGCCGCGCGCGACGGAACGCGCGGCACGAGCCGCACCATCGTTCTTGATCGTGCGGAGGGTGAAGATTCATCAATGGCGCTGCGCTCCGCCGAAGTGCGTTTCACGCGCTTCTTCAATTCGGCTCCGATGGCAATCGCTGCGGTTGATTCCGCCGGACATATATTGCGCACCAATGCGCGTTTCCTTGATATTTTCGCGCCTGTCGTTGATCGCGATGCGATTGACGGAAATGCGAAGCTTGAGATCGTCGTGCATGAGCGTGACCGCGAGACTTTCAACAGGGCGCTTGCGGCTGCCTTTGCAGGACAGGCAAGCATTTCGCCGGTCGATACAGTGCTGCCGGGCAATGAAGAGCGGCATATCCGCTTCTACATGAGCCCCGTAACCGACCTGGGTGGCGAGCGCGCCGAGGAAGCTGCGATTATCTCTGCCGTTGAGACGACCGAGCAAAAAGCCCTCGAAAACCAGATGGCACAGAGCCAGAAGATGCAGGCCGTTGGCCAGCTTGCAGGCGGCATCGCGCATGACTTCAATAATGTGCTCACTGCCATCATCATGTCGTCGGATTTGCTGCTGACCAATCACCGCGCGTCTGATCCGTCTTTCCCAGACATCATGAACATCAAGCAGAACGCCAATCGGGCCGCCTCGCTTGTGCGCCAGTTGCTAGCATTCTCCCGCCGTCAGACGCTGCGTCCGGAAGTGCTCGACCTGACGGACGTTCTGGCGGACTTGCGCATGCTTCTGGCACGTCTGGTTGGCAAGGACATCGAGCTGAAAATCGATCATGGTCGCGATCTATGGTCGGTCAAGGCCGATCTCGGGCAGTTCGAACAGGTTGCGGTCAATCTGGCGGTGAATGCACGCGATGCCATGCCGGAAGGCGGTGAAATTACGCTGCGCACCCGCAATGTGCCGATGCAGGAAGCCGCGAAGCTTCATTATCGCGATCTGCCGGAGGCGGATTATGTAGTCTTCGAAGTTGAAGACACAGGAACGGGCATACCCGCAGACGTGCTTGAAAAGATTTTTGAGCCGTTCTTCACCACGAAGGAAGTGGGCAAGGGCACCGGCCTTGGCTTGTCGATGGTCTATGGCATCATCAAGCAGACCGGTGGCTTCATCTATTGTGATTCCGAAGTAGAAAAAGGCACGACGTTCAAAATCTTCCTGCCGCGCCACATTGAGGAAAAACGCGCAGATGATGCGCCTGTCGTCGTGAAGGAAAAGAAGGTGGAGAAAGCCACCGATCTTTCCGGTTCCGCGACGGTTCTTCTGGTGGAAGACGAGGATGCAGTCCGCATGGGCGGAGTGCGTGCACTCCAGTCGCGCGGCTACACGGTGCATGAAGCCGCGTCCGGTGTCGAAGCGCTTGAAGTGATGGAAGAGCTGGGCGGCGAGGTGGATATTGTCGTTTCGGACGTGGTCATGCCCGAAATGGACGGCCCGACATTGCTGCGTGAACTGCGCAAGACGCATCCGGATATAAAGTTCATCTTTGTATCGGGTTACGCTGAGGACGCCTTTGCACGTAATCTTCCCGCGGACGCCAAGTTCGGATTCTTGCCAAAGCCGTTCTCGCTCAAGCAATTGGCAACGACAGTTAAGGAAATGCTGGAGAAGCAGGATTAATGCTTCGTTGGCTTTGAACATGAAGGGCAATATAGCCATTCTCGGAGGCGGGCCATCGGGTTTGATGGCCGCCGAAAGACTATCCGCTCTGGGCCACCGGGTGACGGTTTACGAGCAGATGCCCACGGTTGGCCGCAAGTTTCTGCTTGCCGGAAAGTCCGGCCTGAACATCACGCATTCAGAAGATTTTACAGCTTTCGCCAAACGGTTCGGCTCAAGCAGCGAGCTTATCTTGCCAGCCTTGACGGCCTTTGGTCCTATCCAGTTGCGCAAGTGGGCGGATGAATTGGGGGCCGACACGTTCGTCGGCTCTTCTGGCCGTGTTTTCCCCAAGGCAATGAAGGCATCGCCGCTTTTACGCGCCTGGGTAAAACGTCTCGAAGATCAGGGCGTTCGTATTCTTACCCGGCATCGCTGGCTTGGTTTCGAGGGCAATGGCCTGCGAATTGAAAAGCCGGATGGCGTTGAAGTCATCACATGCGACGCTGCGCTCTTTGCCTTTGGCGGCGGAAGCTGGCCGAAACTCGGTTCGAACGGGGCCTGGATCGACGAATTTCGACGCAAGGCAATCGACATAGCGCCGTTTCGCTCAGCCAATTGCGGTTTTGATGTCGTGTGGAGCGATTTCTTTGCCCAGCGTTTCGCCGGTGAACCGGTAAAGTCTGTCACAGCCACGTCTCATGCAGGCACGACACAAGGCGAGTTCGTCATTACCCGAGGCGGTGTCGAGGGGAGCCTCATCTACGCGCATTCCGCAGCCCTGCGCGACAGCTTGGAGGAAAACGCGCAGACGTTCCTGACCCTCGATCTTGCGCCGGGACGAACTGTCGAGCGCTTGGAAAGCGATATTGCCCGGCAGGATGCAAAGCTGAGTTTTGGAAACCTGTTGCGCAAGGCAGCGGGGCTTACAGGCGTAAAAGCCGCGCTCGTGACCGAGTTTACACGTGACAGAAGTCCGAAAGCGCTGGCCTCCACCATCAAGGCGCTCTCCATTCCGCTTATTCGTCCGCGCCCGCTTGCGGAAGCGATTTCGTCGGCTGGCGGCATTCGGTGGCATGAAATCGATGGGCACTACATGCTGCCGAAGTTTCCCGGCGTTTTCGTTTCCGGAGAAATGATCGATTGGGAGGCGCCCACTGGCGGGTATCTTCTGACTGCCTGTTTCGCGATGGGCCGTGCGGCGGCCGATGGAATCGACGTATGGATCAAGGCTGGCAACACGCTTGACGCGAGGTGACCCGATCTGGCTTCTTCAAGTGGAAATCAGCATAGCCGGATATGCGATGTGCTCACTACAGGATAAGCTGGTGGAGTTGGATTGAATGTTTGCCGTCTGAGGGGAAGGTACATTCGCATGAATACAGCTTCTGCCACCGCCGCACATCCGCTTCTGAGAGAAAGAGACGGGCACCATGCCCGGGTAACATTCGAGGAACTGTTCTTCGACCTGGTCTATGTTTTCGCGGTTACGCAACTCAGCCATGAGCTTTTGCACAATCTGACATTAACCGGCGTAGCGGAAACGCTCATTCTCTGGTTCGCCGTGTGGCTGGGCTGGCAATATACCTGCTGGGTAACAAACTGGTTCAACCCGGAGACACCGCAGATACGCAGCCTTCTGTTTTGTATCATGCTGCTCGGCCTGGTGATGGCTTCTTCTATCCCAGGCGCATTTGCAGAGAATGGCTGGATATTCGCGCTGGCTTATGTGGCCATGCAGCTCGGCCGGACCGGCTATATCGTTTTTGTCCTTGGGCAGAAACATCCGCTTGCCGCCAATTACCGGCGAATGCTCGGCTGGCTCACCATTGCAGCCGTCTTCTGGATCGCCGGTTGTTTTGTTGAACATGAAATCCGCATGGCTTTCTGGCTGATCGCCGTGCTTTGCGAATATCTATCGCCGATGTTCGGCTTTGCATTGCCGGGGCTCGGGCGTTCCCATACGAGCGACTGGACCATCGAGGGAGGGCATCTGGCGGAACGTTGCCAATTGTTCGTGATCGTCGCACTTGGCGAAACACTGCTCGCTACCGGCGCATCGCTGTCCAATGCCGATGTCTGGAATGTCGCCTTGATATCCGCTGTGCTTGCAACCTTCGGCGGCACACTTGCGATGTGGTGGCTATATTTCGGAACTTCCAGCAAGGACGCGACAGAAACGATCACTCATTCCCCAGACTCAGGGCGGATCGGCGCATATTTCCATTATGTCCACGCAATACTGGTCGCCGGCATTATTGCGACGGCAGTGGGAAACGATCTGGTGATGGAACATCCACATGATCCGCTGAAAACAGCCTATGTTCTAACTCTTGTCGCTGGACCGGCAATCTATCTGATGGGCAGCGCGATCTACAAAAAAGTTGTCTATGGCCTGATCCCGGCGTCGCACATTTTTGGCGTGCTGGCCCTGCTGATAGCCATTCCCATAGGTTACGCGGCCAATCTCTTACAGATGGGAATCCTGACGACGGTAATCATGCTGGTCGTGAGTGTCTGGGAAGGGCTCAACAAGCGGCTGCGCGCCCCTGCAATGATGAGTTAACTGGACTTCCAGCTCGTCTGTCCAATCCCTATCTACGAAGTCAGACCCGTGTTTTGGAACTTGTAGCGCACCATGTCAGATACGCAGCCCGCCGATGAACCAGCAGCCGAAAATACTCATGTCAAAGTTGCCCGAAAGGTCGACATCGTAGTCATTGGCGCCGGGCAGGCAGGGCTTTCGTCAGCCTATCACCTGAACAGGCTCGGTCTTGCCGGAGAACGGCAATTCGTGGTTCTCGACAAGGCTCCAGGGGCGGGCGGGGCCTGGCAATTTCGATGGCCTTCGCTGACGCTCAAGACTGCAAACGCCATTCACGATCTGCCTGGCATGAAGTTTGAAGATATCGTCGAAACGGAGAATGGCGAAGTGCGCGCGTCGGTGGCCGTCCCGCAATATTATCGGGCTTATGAAGAAAAGTTCGATCTTCCAGTGCATCGACCCGTAACCGCAAGAGTTGTCTGTGACCGTGGCGAGCGGCTTCGGGTGGAGACCGATCAGGGCAATTACTCGGCTCGCGGGGTAATCAACGCGACCGGCACATGGGAGACGCCCTATGTTCCGCCTTATCCGGGTGCGGAACTGTTCAGAGGCCAGCAGCTACACACTCGTGATTATCAGACAGCGGGGGAGTTCAGAGGTAAACGTGTTCTGGTGGTCGGCGCTGGCATCTCGGCCGTGCAGCTTCTGGACGAAATATCGCGCGTGACGGAAACCGTATGGGTGACGCGGAAGGAGCCTGCATTCAGGGAAGGACCATTTACGCCTGAACTGGGGCGCGCTGCGGTGGCCCTGGTCGAGGAGCGTGTGCGCCGAGGCTTGCCGCCGGGATCGGTCGTTTCTGTTACCGGCTTGCCGCTGACACCGGCCATTGAAGCAGCGCGGGCTCGCGGTGTGCTCAACAGGCTGCCAATGTTCAAGGAGATTACGGAAACCGGGGTTCGTTGGGAAGACGGAAGGGAACAATCTTTCGACGTGATCTTGTGGTGCACCGGATTTCGCAGTTCGCTCGATCATCTTGCCCCGCTGCAGTTGCGCAACTCCGAAGGCGGCATTCTCATGACCGGGCGTCTGGCGACACAAGTGGCTGCCGATGCCCGCATTCATCTCGTTGGATACGGTCCGTCAGCTTCGACCATCGGTGCAAACAGGGCAGGTGGCGCGGCAGCGCGGGAGTTGGCAAGCCACCTTGGACTGATATGATCTGATGCAACCAATTTTGCGAGGGGCAGCATGCGGCGCATTCTGAAGTTTGCAGGGGGGGCACTGCTTGCCATCCTGCTTGGAGCAATCGTGTGGCTGGCTGTGAAACCGCCCGAACTTTTGCGTGTCGGCACGGGCTACGCCGCCAAGATCGTCTGTTCAAATGTCTTCATAGCAGGACGTGATGCTGCCAGTGTTCTTGCAGACGATGTTCAGGCACCGGGAAATCCGTTGCTCCGGTTTCTCGATGCGTCCGTTGACAAGAGTCGCGGCAGCGTAACAGTGCGCATTTTCGGCTTTTTCGCGCCAAGTACCGCAACCTACCGCCCGGCGCTTGGATGCGCGAATATCCACCAAAGTGATTTGCGGCTTGAATTACCGACGGGGCCGCAAGTGCCGGCAGAGCCCATCCAAATCGAGAGCGACCCGGCGATACAGGCCATAATCGAAAACGATGCCCTGGCTGGCCCTGGCATGCGGGCGATTGCCGTTATCCGCGACGGCAAACTGATCGCGGAGAATTATGGTCCGGGCTTTAATGCTGATACGCCCTTGCTGGGATGGTCGATGACCAAATCCGTCATGGCAACGCTGATCGGCATGCGCATCGCAGAGGGACGCATGGCGACGGAACGTACGGACCTTTTGCCTGAATGGAAGAATGACGGCCGGTCGAAGATTTCCCTGGCAAACCTTTTGGCGATGAACAGCGGCTTGCGCTTCGATGAGGATTACGGCACCGTGGCGGATGTCACGCGTATGCTTTTTCTCGAACCGGACATGACCCGATTTGCCGCCTCGTTGCCGCTGGAGGAAGCACCCGGCACGAAGTTCAACTATTCCAGTGGAACGGCGAATATTCTATCAGAGCTGTTCATGGATAGTTTCAACAGCCGCGAAGAGGCGCTGGCCTATCCTCGACTTGCGCTTTTCGGCCCGCTTGGCATGCGCAGCACCATTCTGGAGGCTGACGCTTCGGGCGTCTTTGTCGGCTCCTCTTATATGTACGCGACGGCGCGCGAATGGGCACGTCTGGGTGCATTTCTCGCAGATGACGGAAAGCTTTACGGAAGACCGGTACTGCCTGCGGACTATGTTTCGTTCATGCGCAGGCCCACGCCGGAGTCGCAAGGACGTTACGGTTCTGCGCAGGTCTGGCTTCAACTGGGCGGCGTGAAAGCAGGTGAAGACGGTATTCCCGAAGATGCTTTCTGGATGTCGGGACATGACGGGCAAAGTGTCATGGTCGTTCCGTCAATGCATCTTGCCGTGGTTCGCCTTGGCCTGACACCATCCCGCACTGGCTATAACGTTCAATTGTTGAACGCCAAAATCATTGAGGCTCTCCGGAGGGAGCGTTGAACGTCAGTTTGCGAAAATCGTTTCCGCTCGGATTTTGGAAAGCGCTCAGGCCGAATTGCGGCAATACCGCATAGAGGTGATCGAAAATGTCGGACTGGATCTGTTCGAACGATGCCCAGACCGTTGTGTTGGCGAAACAATAGATCTCCAGCGGCAAACCTTCGGGTGTAGGGTCCATCTGGCGCACCAGCAGCGTCATACCCTTGTGCACGCCGGGATGGTTGCGAAGATAATTTTCTACATAGGCCCGAAACGTGCCTATATTGGTGAACTGACGCCGGTTGACCGGATTGTTGGCGCGGTCGCCCAGCTTCTGGTTCCATTCGGCGATTTCCTTGGCTTTCTTCGGTAGATATTCCGCCAGCCAATCGACCGTGCCCAGTCTGGCGCGCTCTTCCTCAGATAGAAATCGAATAGTGTTCTGATCGATGTAAAGAGCACGCTTGATCCGTCGGCCACCAGATTCCTGCATGCCGCGATAGTTCTTCATCGGCTCGGTGATGAGCTTGCGGATGGGAATTGTGGTGATCGTCTTGTCGAAATTCTGCACCTTGACCGTATAGAGCGCGATCTCCGTGACATCGCCATTGGCGTCGAGGTTCTTCATCTCGATCCAGTCGCCGACACGCACCATGTTGGAGGAAGCGATCTGCATGCTGGCGACGAGGGAAAGCAGCGTATCCTGAAAGACGAGGATCAGCACTGCCGCCATGGCACCGACACCGGAAAGCAGGATAACCGGCGATTTGTCCAGCAAGGTGGCAATGATTAGAACCGTCGCGATGATATAGACCGCCAGCTTGGCGACCTGGATATAGCCCTTCATAGGGCGGAATCTCGCCTCTGGACGACGGTGATAGAGCGTATCGACAAGCCCAAAGGCCGAATTAACCGCCAATGCCAGCGTCAGAATGATAAAGGCTATGGCCACATTCCGAATGACGGTGATCACGCCTTCAGGCAGACCCGGCACGGCCATGATCCCGGATGAAATAATCAAGGCAGGAACGATATTGGCAAGGCGGCTGATGACCCCGTGCCTCTTAAGCTCTTCGTCCTGTCCGAAAGATGTCTTCTCGACAATCCGATCGAGCAGTTTCAGCAAGATGGCCTTGATGAGAAAATTTGCAATGAATGCCGAAAGGAATAATCCGCCGAGCGCAGCAAGCGTCTCGGCCCAAGGATGAGCAAGTAAGAATTCCGACAATATTCTTTTCCGGGACCTGTTTTTCGATACTGAGTTTTATTGTGCGTAGCGTGGTTGAGCGCTGAATTCAATCGCGGGGCGTGTTTTGCCTATGTGAAAACCCCGGCTGGGTCGCCGGGGTAATTTTCTGTTGCATTTTCCGTGACGGAATTTGTCAGCTCTACTGAGCGGGTGCCGGAGAGGCTGGCGCAGGCGCGGTCCCGCTTGCGGGAGTGTCAGTCGCTGGCGCGTTGGTCTCCGTTGCCGCAGATGGATCGGCGACACCATCAGCAAAGAATTTTGAACGGTCGAAGGCCGGTGCGTCATTCAGCTGCTGCTTGTTGGCCTTGATGACCAGCCACGTTTTTCCGTCACTGCGCGTAGCAAGCTGAAGTTGATCAGGGCTGACCGCGACGTCCTTTTCACCGACACCGAGGAAACCGCCGACACCGATAATGGCCGCTTCGATCTGACCATCGGGGCTGGCGATCAGGTCATTCAGTTTACCCACTGACTGTGCGTCAGGCGCATCGCTTTCATAAACGCTTCGCCCGATGAAGGACGAAACAAGCAACTGCCCTTCTTTCGGTTCCACAAAGCCGACCTTGCCCGCTTCGCCGGTTATGGGCTTGCCGAACATGTCCTTGGATGAAACCGGCATGTCTTGCGTGGTTGCGGGCGCTTCTGCCGGAGCAGGCGAGGGAGTTGCTGTTTGGGCGAAAGCCGATCCGCCGATCAGCAAAGCACAGGTCGTCGTCAGAAGTGTAGTTCTGAACATAACTATCTCCTTTATACGTTCCGGTTATTCAATCCAAACGCTGAAATTGCTCCTTCGTTCCAAAATTCATTGCAATCTGCCAAGTGTTACAGCTCTGCTTACGGCGGAATATCTTTCCCCGCTACCATTCGACAAACAAAAAGCCCGCGCGAGGCGGGCTTTCAGTGTTGCTGTTTTTACCGACGACCTTTAGCTGCAGCCGCTCGTTGCGCCGCAAGTGTCGCACTTCAGGCAGGTGCCATTGCGAACCATGGTGAAGTTCTGGCACTCGGTGCAGCTGTCGCCCGTATAGCCCTGCATCATCGATTTGATGCGGCGATCAGCTTCCAGCTTCTTGGCGGCATTTGCGCTTTCCGCACGGGCCGAGGCAGCATCTGCGGCGGCCTTGTCCGAGAAGAGCTCAGTTGCCGATGTGCTTTCCTGCTGTTGCGCCGGTGCAGGCTGTTCCTCGAATTCGCGTTTGAAAGCCGTTGCGCCATCCGTGACCAAGCCGATTGTCGCCGGGCGATTGCCCGCCGGAGTGGTCGACTTCAAGGCTGTGACGTTGGAGGCCTGCGGCGCAGAACTCGTCGACCCCTTGGCTTCGTTGTTCGAATTCGTCACCAGCGTGGGCTTGTATCCACGCGTCCAACCGGTCGAAACCAGATTGGTCTTGCCTTCCTTGATGCCTTTGCCCAACGCCGTATTGCCGAAATCGCTCGTATCGACATGGGCGAGGTCATTGCGACCGAGATAGGAGACAGCCAGTTCACGGAAGACATAATCGATGATCGACGTCGCGGTCTTGATGGCATCGTTGCCGATAACCATGCCAGCCGGTTCGAATTTTGTGAAGGTGAAAGCCTCCACATATTCTTCAAGCGGCACGCCATACTGCAGGCCGAGGGAAACGGCGATGGCGAAGTTGTTCATCATTGCGCGGAAGGCGGCGCCTTCCTTGTGCATGTCGATGAAGATCTCGCCGAGACGTCCGTCGCCGAATTCGCCAGTACGCAGATAGACCTTGTGTCCGCCGACGACTGCCTTCTGGGTATAACCCTGACGGCGGTTCGGCAGCTTTTCGCGTTCGTGGACGATCTTCTCTACAACCTTCTCGACGATGCGTTCGGTAACCTGAACGGCACGAGCGGCTGCCGGTGCTTCAATCAATGCCTCGATTGCGTCGTCTTCATCCTCATCGTCCGCGATCAGCGAGGCGTTGAGCGGCTGGGAGAGCTTGGAGCCATCGCGATAAAGCGCGTTGGCCTTGAGCGCCAGCTTCCATGAAAGCATGTATGCGTCTTTGCAGTCCTCGACGGTTGCATCGTTCGGCATATTGATCGTCTTGGAGATCGCGCCCGAAATGAACGGCTGCGCGGCAGCCATCATGCGGATGTGGCTATCTACCGAGAGATAACGCTTGCCGATCTTGCCGCACGGATTGGCGCAATCGAACACCGCGTAGTGTTCTTCCTTCAGGAAGGGAGCGCCTTCGAGGGTCATCGCGCCGCAAACATGAATGTTGGCAGCTTCGATTTCCTTGCGGGTAAAGCCAAGGGCAGGCAGCATTTCGAACGAGAAATCATTGAGCTGCTCGTCCGTGAGCTTCAGCACATCCTTGCAGAAATCTTCGCCCAGCGTCCACTTGTTGAAAGCGAACTTGATGTCGAACGCGCTCTTGAGAGCCGCATTCAGGGCTTCGATCTTCTCATCGCTGAAGCCCTTGGACTTCAGGGAAGAGGGATTGACGCCAGGCGCCTGATTGATGTTGCCGTGGCCGACAGCATAGGCTTCGATTTCGGCAATCTGGCTTTCCGAGTAGCCGAGCGTGCGGAGTGCTTCCGGCACGGCGCGGTTGATGATCTTGAAGTAGCCGCCACCGGCAAGCTTCTTGAACTTCACCAGAGCGAAGTCCGGTTCGATGCCGGTTGTGTCGCAATCCATGACGAGGCCGATCGTGCCGGTTGGCGCAATAACGGTTGCCTGTGCATTGCGATAGCCATGCTTTTCGCCCAGTTCCAGCGCCTTGTCCCAGGCCGCACGGGCATGGACGATCATATCCTGATCCGGGCAATCCTCGGCAATGAGCGCGACCGGGTTGACGGCAAGGCCTTCGTACCCTTGAGTTTCACCATGTGCGGCGCGGCGATGATTGCGAATGACGCGCAGCATGTGCTGTGCGTTCGGCTCGTAGCTCGGGAAGGTGCCCAGTTCCTTCGCCATTTCGGCGGAGGTCGCATAGGCCACGCCGGTCATGATCGCGGTCAGCGCACCGCAAATAGCACGGCCTTCGTCGGAGTCATAAGGAATGCCGGAAGTCATCAGCAGGCCGCCAATATTGGCATAGCCGAGGCCGAGCGTGCGGTATTCATAGGAGAGGCGGGCAATTTCCTTGGACGGGAACTGCGCCATCATTACCGAGATTTCGAGAACGATGGTCCACAGGCGGGCCGTGTGCTCGTAAGCTGCAATGTCGAACGAACCGTCCTTGTTGCGATAGGTGAGTAGGTTGATCGACGCCAGATTGCAGGCCGTATCATCGAGGAACATATATTCCGAGCACGGATTGGAGGCGCGGATAGGACCAGCCGTCGGGCAGGTGTGCCAGTCGTTCATGGTCGTGTTGTAGTGCAGGCCCGGATCGGCGGACGCCCAGGCGGCGTAACCGATCTTTTCCCAAAGGTCGCGCGCCTTGAGCGTCTTCATGACGCGACCGTCGCGGCGTGCGGTGAGGTTCCAGTCGCCGTCATTTTCGACAGCGCGCAGGAATTCGTCCTTCAGCGAGACGGAGTTGTTGGAGTTCTGGCCCGAAACGGTGAGGTAGGCTTCCGAATCCCAATCAGTATCGTAGGTCTTGAACTGAATGTCGGTGTAGCCCTGACGCGCGAACTGGATCACGCGCTTGACGTAGTTTTCCGGGACCTGGTTCTTCTTCGCGGCCCTGATTTCACGCTTCAGGGCAGGGTTCTTCGCCGGGTCGAAGCAATCGTCCCGAGTCGCTTCAGAACCGGCTTCGCAATTGACGCAAGCCTTCATGATGGCCGTCAGATGCTGCTTGACGATCTTGGAGCCGGTGACGAGCGAAGCAACCTTCTGCTCTTCCTTCACCTTCCAGTCGATGTACTCCTCGATATCCGGGTGATCGATATCGACAACGACCATCTTGGCGGCGCGGCGGGTCGTGCCGCCGGACTTGATTGCGCCCGCAGCGCGATCGCCGATCTTCAGGAAGCTCATGAGGCCGGAGGACTTGCCGCCGCCAGAAAGCTTTTCACCTTCGCCGCGCAGATAAGAGAAGTTGGAACCGGTGCCCGAACCATATTTGAACAGGCGCGCCTCGCGGACCCAAAGGTCCATGATACCGCCCTCATTGACCAGATCGTCGCCAACGGACTGGATGAAGCAGGCATGTGGCTGCGGATGTTCATAGGCCGACTTGGACTTGGTCAGCTTGCCAGTCTGCCAGTCGACGTAGAAGTGGCCCTGGCCGGGACCGTCGATGCCATAGGCCCAGTGCAGGCCGGTGTTGAACCATTGCGGGCTGTTCGGCGCCACGCGCTGCGTTGCGAGCATATAGGCAAGCTCGTCGCGGAAGGCGAGGGCATCTTCTTCGGAGGCGAAATAGCCGCCTTTCCAGCCCCAATAGGTCCAGGTGCCGGCGAGACGGTCGAAAACCTGGCAGGCATCCATCTCGGAGCCATAGCGTTCGTTTTCCGGCAGCTTGGCGAGCGCGTCCTCATCGGCGACCGAACGCCACAGCCATGAAGGGACGTCGTTTTCCTCAACCTTTTTCAGCTGCGCGGGGACGCCGGCCTTGCGAAAATACTTCTGGGCGAGAATGTCAGCGGCCACCTGGCTGAACTGCGCGGGCACATTGATGTTTTCAAGACGGAATACGATGGACCCATCGGGATTCTTGATCTCGCTGGTCGCAGTCCGGAACGCGATGTCCGCATAGGCCGACTGATTCTCTTTCGTGAAACGGCGTTCGATCTTCATCTGTCCCATCCAAACGTTCTATATATAGTAGCTTTAGTGACGGTTTTCAGCCACGGCCTGTCTGTATCGCGTCTCTGTCAAAACAGCTCTTCTGCGGGGAGGAGCGTCTTGTTGGGGAGAAAGCTCCCGGAAATCCGCTTCCGCCTCTTCCAATCCCACGAAAAAACGCCTCAGGGGAGCTTGATTGCAACCTTGCTAACGCTATTCGCGATAAAAATCAGCGGAACGAAAAATACCTTATCTTGTAAGGAGTGTGAGCGCAAATACTAAATCTAGTGTTAACGCTGTTTCTTTCCGACGCTGCATCTGCTTCTCCAAAGACCGGAATGCCCAGAATACGGGCGCAAGAAAGCACCGAGCGAAAAAGACACTTCCAAAACGCGACGCTCGTTCGATACTCAACTTGACCGAAAAAAGATCGACGGATTTACAACGCCCGACCACGCTACTTACGCAACGATAGTCTCATAAAAAACGACTCGGCTTCGAGCGTCAAGCAATGGTTTGCTGCAACGCTCCAGCATCTAGATATTGTGCGCAACCGCTTGGGGCAAATGTGGATAACGGGGAGAAGCGACAGTTTTAAGAATCAAGCCGGCTAGAGAACGAAGCGCCTGGAACCTCGCCCTCTCGTGGCGCTTCCTGGAGCAATTTCGGTAGGATTTTCTATAGAAAGGGGAAATCCCGGCAAATAGGTCGCAAGCCGGGAGAAATTGCGGTGGCGGGCGGCTAGCTGCCTACTCGGCCGCCGCCGCTATTCCCGAATCACCAAACTGGTTCAGAATCTGCTTCAATTCACTTTCTTCGACACGACATGCAGCTTCCTGCGGCGATACCCACTCGCTGATGCGTTGGTCCCGCTCAGGCCAGTCTTTTTCCTGACCTGTGAATTGCACGGCAAATACCGCAGCCACGAACTGGTTGATGCGCTCGGGCGGCAGGTCCGTCTTGCAGTAGCAAAAACTGCCAATCGGTATTGGAGAGACTTCGCCGCGAATGCCGGCTTCTTCATACGCTTCGCGAAGAGCGGTTTCTGCAAGGGTACGACCCACTTGCGGCCAGCCCTTGGGAATGATCCATCGCCCTGTGCCGCGACTTGTGATGACGAGAACCTTGAGTGCGCCCATGTCGCGACGATGCACAAGTGCCGCAACCTGCTGCAAACGACCCGAAGGCGTAAGAATACGCTTTTCGGTTGCAATAAGTTGTTTGGCTTGCGACTTCACCGCGAAAATCCCCTCTTTCTTTATAGCATGATCCGATTCGCCAAAATAACAACTGATTACTTAGACTGCGAACCTTCGAAAATGTTCCAAAAAATCTTTTAATTTAAAGGCATTACTGAAATTAATAGATGGGATAGCAGCTTAGGAAAGGCACTTCGCCCTTGGTCGGCGTTATTTCGGTGGGCTTTCTATAAAGCGCGATTGCGGCGGAAATATCACCGCAATCGCATTCGTTTATTTTCGTTTAGTAGTGTTATGACCCGGCAAAGCGGAAAGCCAGCAGTTCCGAGAGAGGTGGAATCCCTATGAATTTAGGGCAAGTTTGCTTCGGGCTTTAGCCGCGCTTTCCGCCTGCAATCGGCTCCTGATAGGTGAAGCCCATATCCCACGGGAAGTAGATCCAGGTGTCCTGCGATACTTCGGTCACGAAGGTATCGATCAGCGGGCGACCTTTCGGCTTGGCATAAACGGTTGCAAAATGGGCCTTCGGCATCATTTCGCGAACGATGGCTGCCGTCTTGCCGGTATCGGTCAGATCGTCGACGACGATGACGCCTTCACCGCCATTTTCGAGAAGCGTTTCGCTGACGCCCTTGAGAATCTGCATGTCTCCTTGCGATGTGTAGTCATGATAGGAGGCGATGCAGACGGTTTCGATAAGGCGAATGCCGAGTTCGCGGCAAACGATGGCCGCTGGAACCAGTCCGCCACGCGTAATGGCAACAATTGCGTGCCAATCGCGGTTCATGCCGGCGATCCGCCAGGCGAGGGCGCGGGCATCGCGGTGGAACTGGTCCCAGGAAACGGGAAAGGCTTTATCTGGCAAGGACATCGAAACGCTCCGTGGAACGATCCGGAGTTTGTTCTCCGGACCTTTTAAAACCAAAAATGCGCTGTGACGGTTGCCAAGCGCTGTAACTGTCAGGATCTGCGGCTTTTCCACCCGCGCCAATTCAGACAGGCGGCGAGTAAGAAAAGGCTCTCCACCCGGCACAGTCAGCGCCGGGTGATGCTGATAACCGCAAAAATGGCGTTCTTGCAAGCGTATCGTGCGATCACATAGGGGCTGAGCGACCAAACCGGTCCTCAGCCATGACTTTTAACGCGAGAAAAGTGTGAGGATTGGCAATTCGTTCAACATGGAGCGCGTCACGCCGCCAAAGACCAGTTCTCGCAACCTTGAATGACTATAGGCGCCCATCACGAGAAGATCGGAACGTTGCGCGATAATATGCTCCCGCAAAGCATCCTGGGCGTAGCGGCCGTTCGAGGCGATTGCCGTTGGCGTTACTTCGATGCCGTGGCGCGAAATTGATTCTGCGATATCGTGGCTTGCCAGCGCCTGATCTTGGCCTTCGATTTCCGGTGGATCAACCCAAACGATTTCCGTCCTGTCCGCATGTTTCATCAGGGGCAGGGCGTCGAACGCAGCGCGGGCGGCTTCACGCTTGCCGTTGAAGGCGACGACGATACGATCCAGTGAGACCATAGGTAGCACCGGTGCATAGGGTACAAGCAGAACAGGGCAGCTTGAATTGAAAACGATGGTATCGGCGGTCTCGTCGTTGGTGGCCGGATCGTCCGGGTCCGGTTGTCCGGCGATCAGCAATTCCGCGCCAAGACAAGCCGTCAGCACACCGTCTGCGGCTGTGCCCGTTTCCGAGCGCGTGATGCGATACTCATAATTGGTGCCCTGACGGCGCATTTCCTCTTCGAAGACATGTTTCAATCTTTCGGAGAGTTCCTTGTGCTGCTTGTCATGTAGTTCGAACATTCCGGGATCGATGAAACCGTTCGGGTCGGCATAGACGATGGGCGAAGGAGTGGCATATAGCCCGATGACATGAATATCGGGCAGCTTCTGCTTCAAAAGTCCAACGGCGGACAAAACCCGCTTCAACTCGGATTCACTGCGAGAATAGGCAACCACCGTCTTGTAGGACATGATAGAACTCCTTCCGGCTGTGTTTCTATTTTAGCATATAATGCAACGAGTTGCGCAGGCAAAAGGTTGCAGGCGATCAAGCGGCGCCCATCTCTTCGAGTGACGAGATCATTTTCTCGATTGCATCGATCGCCACATCAATTTTCACAGGGTCGCTGCCCCGGACGACAAGTTCGGTGCTGAAGCGTCCATTCTCGAATTTCGGGTAGGAACCGATGATCGTATCCGGGTTTTCTTTCTGGATTTCCGTCAGGGGCGCACCGATCACGCCTTCGCCAAAGGGACAGCGCACGGATTTCGACAGAAGCTTCCGTCCGGTCTTCAGCGTGGGCAGCACGTTGTCGAGCATCGCCTGGAACACGGAGGGTACGCCAGCCATCACATAGACATTGCCGATATGAAAGCCGGGAGCAGCGGAGATGGGATTCGCTATATGCTCCGAGCCTTGCGGCATGCGCGCCATGCGCTTGCGCGAGTCAGTAAATTCCAGCCCGCGCTTCGCGTAATTATCACCGAGCAGCCTCATGGCTTTCTCGTCATAGATGCAAGGCACGCCGAACGCCGTCGAAACAGCGTCGGCAGTGATATCGTCATGGGTGGGGCCTATCCCGCCTGACGTGAAGACGTAATCATAATGCGGTCGCAGCGCATTGAGAGCGTCGACGATGGCCGCTTCCTCGTCCGGAACAATCCGTACTTCCTTCAGATCGATGCCGGCCGCTGTGAGCACGTCGGCAAGATGCCCGATATTCTTATCCTTGGTGCGGCCAGAGAGAAGCTCGTCGCCAATTGCCAGCATCGCGGCCCTGACGGCTTGCTGCGGATTGTTGGTCATATCCAGACTCCATTTTCTGGCGTCAGTTAAGCGCCAGCGGGACAAGGCTGCAACTGCTTTATTTCAGCATTTCATTCGTTTGGCTGCGGTTGCGCCTTTCCAAAGGAGGCCGCTCCCCTAATTGAAGCTTTCGAGGTCGGGGCCTCGCAAACCGGGATAGGGAGAGTCACATGGTTAAGGTGCTGGTGTTGTATTATTCGGCCTATGGTCATACCGAGAAAATGGCCAAGGCCGCTGTCGAAGGCGCGCGCGAAGGCGGCGCGGAGGTCACTCTCAAGCGGGTGCCCGAACTGGTTCCACCCGATGTCGCAAAAGCCTCGCACTACAAGGTGGATCAGGATGCGCCGATCGCTACGCCGGCGGAACTTGCAGATTACGACGCCATCATCATCGCTACTGCTACCCGCTACGGCATGATGGCAGCCCAGATGAAAAACTTTCTCGACCAGACCGGCGGGCTTTGGGCAAAGGGCGCTTTAGTCAATAAGGTCGGGTCGGTGATGGTTTCCACAGCCACACAACATGGCGGTGCGGAACTCGCGCTGATTTCCACGCAATGGCAGATGCAGCATCACGGCATGATCATCGTCCCGCTTTCCTATGCCTATCAGGGCCAGATGGGTAACGATGTGGTGCGTGGCGGTGCGCCCTACGGAATGACGACGACCGCCGATGGCGACGGTTCGCGTCAGCCTTCGGAGCAGGAACTCGAGGGAGCTCGCTTCCAGGGCAAGCGCGTTGCGGAAATTACCGCCAGGCTACACGGCTAATCAGGTTTCAAGCGCGGAGGAGCCGCAGACCTGATCTGCGGCTTTTCATGTTGTATGTTATGTATCTCAATTAGTGAATTGTATTATATTATCTTTTTGTATTGATGGCGTCTAACCGCCCGGTAAAGATACCAGCGACGGGCAACGACAACAGTGAGCGGAGGTGGTGCGGTCGGCGGGACTTGAACCCGCAAGTCTAAAAGACGACGGATTTTAAGTCCGTTGCGTATACCAATTTCGCCACGACCGCAGCAATTGCCATTGTCTATGTCATGATTTGTATCACGATTTCAAGCCACAAAGCCTGTTAACATCAACAGTTAGAACTGCCGAATATATGCCTGGTCCAGATCGCTGATTTGGCATCCGGCAAGGCTTCAACCTTGTCTGTGAGGTCAAAGCCATGTAGCGATGGGCAAAATTCCGTTGGAAATGCAGAAAGTCCAATAATGACCGCCTTCGTCAAATCCGTATCCGAGGCCGAAAAGGCAATGCGCGCGCTGTTTCCAGAAACGCCGTTGCAGCTTAACGATTACCTGTCGCGGAAATACGGTGCGGAGATTTGGCTCAAGCGCGAGGACCTGACGCCTGTCCGTTCCTACAAGATTCGCGGCGCCTTCAATTTCATTTCCAAGGCTGTCGAAACGACCGACAAGAATGTGGTGTTCGTATGCGCTTCCGCAGGCAATCATGCGCAGGGCTTTGCATTTGTCTGCCGCCATTTTGGCCGCAAGGGCGTCGTGTTCATGCCGGTCACAACGCCGCAGCAGAAAATTGACAAGACGCGCGCTTTTGGCGGCGAATTCATCGAAATCAAGCTGGTGGGCGATATTTTCGACGTTTGCTATGCCGCGTCGCAGGAGTTTGCAGCAAGCAACAAGGGCGTGATGGTGCCACCTTTCGACCATCCCGGCATTGTCGAAGGACAGGCCACGGTGGCGCTGGAGATCGAACGGCAATTGCCCGACGAAAAGAAGCCTGACTTTATCCTGTTGCCCGTGGGTGGCGGGGGACTGTCCGGCGGCGTTACCCAATATGTTTCGGATCGCGGCTGGAAGACGAGTTTCCGCTTTATCGAGCCACAGGGCGCGGCGAGCCTGAAAGGCAGCCTTGAGGCAGGCAAGCGCATCAAGCTTACCCACGTCGATAATTTCGTCGATGGCGCGGCTGTTGCTGAGATCGGCAAGGAAAACTTCAAGCTTCTCAAAGGCTTTGATCCGAAAACTGTCATAACGGTTCCGGAAAACCGGCTTTGCGCGACCATCATCGAGATGCTCAATATCGAAGGTGTCGTCCTTGAACCGGCCGGCGCACTTGGCATCGATGCGCTCAAGGATTTCAAGAAGAGCGATCTCAAGGGCAAGCGGATCGTCATTGTCGTTTCGGGCGGTAATTTTGATTTCGAGCGCCTGCCGGATGTTCGCGAACGTGCCCTTCGATTTGAAGGGTTGAAGAAGTATTTCATCTTCCGTTTCCCGCAGAGGCCGGGCGCGCTTCGCTCGTTCCTTGATCTGCTGGGGCCCGAGGATGACATTGCCCGGTTCGAATATCTGAAGAAGTCGGCGCGCAATTTCGGTTCGGTCCTGATCGGTATCGAAACGAAGAATGCGTCTAACTTCAAGCTTCTGGAAAAGAAGTTCGCAGCAGCGGGCTGGGCTTATCAGGACATTACGGACAATCAGGTTCTTGCCGACTTCATCATCTGATTTTGGTGGTTTAAGCAAAATCGGTTGCTTTTCTGGCGAAAACACCCCATATGCCGGGGCAGGCGCATGGGCCGACGTGTTCGTCGGCTTTCCCGGCATTGGACTTGTTGCGTCTCGCCTCTGTCTTCCGGAATGGTCCGGAGGCGGGGAGACCCGAGAAATGTTCGGGCACGGCAGCGCAAGTCGCCAGGAGTTTAAAGTTCCGGCGTCCCGTCGTTATCATTGAACAGATAGAGTTCGGCAAGTTGCGCTTGACCGGCATTGGATGTGGACCATGGCAGCATGGTGCCACTGAGAGAGATTGAATTGACAAAAGAAATTACGGGCGGCTTTGCCGCTCTTGGCGTTACCGGCATTTTGCTCAAGGGCGTTGAAGCCGCTGGCATGACCGAGCCAAAGCCGATCCAGTTGCAGGCGATCCCACACCAGCTTGAAGGTCGCGATATTCTGGGCATTGCGCAGACGGGCTCCGGCAAAACCGCTGCTTTCAGCCTGCCTATCCTGCAGAAGATCATCGGGCTCGGCGACAAGCGCCGTCCGAAGACCGCACGTGCGCTGATCCTGGCGCCGACGCGCGAACTGGCCGTGCAGATCGAACAGACGATCCGCAATGTTTCCAAACATGCGCATATCTCGACCGCGCTTGTTCTTGGCGGCGTTTCCAAACTTTCGCAGATCAAGCGCATCGCGCCGGGCATCGACGTTCTGATCGCTACGCCGGGCCGTCTCACTGATCTGATGCGTGACGGTCTGGTAGACCTTTCGCAGACGCGCTGGCTTGTTCTCGACGAAGCGGACCGTATGCTCGATATGGGGTTCATCAACGATGTGAAGCGCATCGCGAAGGCGACCCATTCCGAACGCCAGACCGCGCTGTTTTCGGCGACCATGCCGAAGGAAATCGCATCGTTGGCGGGAAGCCTGCTGCGTGACCCGGTTCGCGTCGAAGTTGCTCCGCAGGGAACGACTGCTGCTGAAATCACGCAGGTCGTGCATCCTGTGCACACCAAGGAAAAGCGCCGTCTTCTTTCCGCACTGCTCGGCGACAAGGCCATGCGTTCGGTCATCGTCTTCACCCGTACCAAGCACGGCGCGGATGCAGTGGTGCGCCATCTGGAGCGGGACGGTTACGAAGTCGCTGCGATCCACGGCAACAAGTCACAGAATGCACGCCAGCGTGCGCTGAACGGATTCCGTGACGGGTCGCTGCGAATTCTGATCGCAACCGACATCGCTGCACGCGGCATTGACGTTCCGGGTATCAGCCATGTCGTGAACTACGATCTGCCTGACGAGCCGGAAACCTATGTGCACCGCATTGGCCGTACTGGCCGCAATGGCGCCAGCGGCGCATCGATCACGCTCTACGATCCGGCGGCGGAGGAATCCAAACTGCGAGCGGTCGAGCGCGTGACGCGCAGCAAGCTTCCGATCAAGGATGCGCCTGTGGAACTTGCACCGGCTCCGGCACCCCGCGCTGCAACTCCCGGCGAGCGCCCGCAGAAGACCCATCGCAAAGGCGGAACGCCACAGAAACCGCGCCGCGCAGCCCCCAAAGCTGGCGATCATCGCGGAGCCGCCCACGCAACGGCGGAAGCTGCTCCCAAGGCGAAGCGCCCGTTCCGCCGTAAGCGCCGCAATGCCAACGGCAATGGCGGCCAGCGCGCGGCATAATTCCGCTTCTCAAACATTTTTCCAAAAAGCCGCTCATTTCGGGCGGCTTTTCTATTTATGACTGCGAAACGGGTTTCGCTTTGCGTAATGGCGGGGAAAAATATTCCCTGCTTGCTTGAAGGGCGGGGCTGTTCCTCATAGTTTCCTCTGCGAAACAGGAAGGACGGATGCCATGTTCCAATCGGTGCTCGACGCAATCGGCAATACGCCATTGATCCATTTGAAGAAGGCTTCCGAACTGACCGGCTGCGCAATTTACGGCAAGGCCGAGTTCCTCAATCCCGGTCAGTCGGTGAAGGACCGGGCAGCGCTCTATATTATTCGCGATGCGGAAAAGCGCGGGCTGTTGAAACCCGGCGGGGTTATTGTCGAAGGCACGGCTGGCAATACCGGCATTGGCCTCACGATGGTTGCAAAAGCGCTCGGCTATCGCACTGTCATCGTCATTCCCGAAACGCAGAGCCAGGAAAAGAAGGACGCCTTGCGCCTGCTTGGCGCCGAACTGATCGAAGTTCCAGCCGCGCCCTATCGCAATCCGAACAATTATGTGCGTCTTTCCGGACGCCTGGCCGAACAACTCGCCAAAAGCGAGCCGAATGGTGCTGTCTGGGCCAATCAGTTCGATAATCCAATCAACCGGCAAGCTCATGTCGAAACCACCGCACAGGAAATCTGGCGCGATACCAATGGCAAGGTTGATGGATTTGTCGCGGCAGTAGGATCGGGCGGAACGCTTGTCGGTACGGCATTCGGTCTGAAGGACCACAATGCCGATATCAAGATCGCACTTGCCGATCCGTATGGAGCTGCACTTCATTCCTTTTACACGACAGGCGAGCTGAAAGCCGAAGGCGACTCGATTACCGAAGGCATCGGGCAGGGGCGTATCACCGCCAATCTCGAAGGCTTCACCCCCGATTTCTCCTATCGTCTTTCCGATGCGGAAGCGCTCGATATCGTATTCGATCTCGTGGAAAATGAGGGGCTTTGCCTTGGCGGTTCATCAGGCATCAATATTGCAGGCGCAATCCGGCTTGCAAAAGATCTCGGTCCGGGCCACACAATTGTGACGGTGCTTTGCGACTATGGTAATCGCTATCAGTCCAAGCTGTTCAATCCTGCTTTCCTGCGCGGCAAGAATCTGCCCGTACCGGGCTGGCTGGAGACGAAAACCGAGATAGACATACCGTTCGAGGGATAATCATGGCATACGAGACCGAAGCGCTTTTCCGCGAAGATTCCTATCTTTCAACGGCGGAGGGCACGGTGCTCGCCATTACCGAAACGGGCGGGATTATTCTCGACCAGACCAATTTTTACGCGACCTCCGGCGGTCAGCCGGGGGATATCGGCTTCTTCGAACGCGCCGACGGCTCTCGCATAGAGATTGCGGCGACCGTTACCGGCGAAAACAAGAACGAAATCATTCATGTGCCGGCAGAGGGGCAGGCTGCACCCGCAATCGGCGAAAAACTGGTGCTGCATGTAGACTGGCCCCGGCGCTACAAGCTGATGCGCATGCATACGGCCTGTCACCTGCTGTCTGTTGTCTGCCCTTTCCCGATTACCGGCGCCGCTGTCGGCGAGGACGAAAGCCGCGTTGATTTCGATCTTCCCGATCCGACCTACACCAAAGAATTCGTGACCGAAAAGCTCATGGAGCGGGTGAACGCCAATGATGCTGTCGCCATTCGCTGGATCAGCGATGAAGAGTTTCTGGCCAATCCGGATATTGTGAAGTCGAAGAATGTACGCCCCCCCGTGGGGCTCGGTCGCATACGCCTCGTTCTTATTGGTGAGAACGGAGTGGTGGATTCGCAACCTTGCGGCGGCACGCACGTTTCCGAGACGCAGGAAGTGGGTGAAATCCACATCGGCAAGATCGAAAAGAAGGGCAAGGAAAACCGCCGTTTCCGCATTCGTTTCGGCGCCTTGCCGGAATCCTGAGCCGTAGGGGAGTGATTGTCATGGCTGATAAAAGCGCTTTCGTCGTTTCGCGTGACTGGTTGAAAGAACGGCTCGGCAAGCCGGGCATCGCGATTGTCGATGCATCCTGGTATCTTCCGGCTGCTGGGCGCAATGGACAGGAAGAATACAACGCAGCGCATATTCCGGGCGCGGTTTTCTTCGATCAGGACAAGATCGCCGACAAGGAATCGGGTCTGCCGCACACGCTGCCATCGGCAGAGCTTTTTGCCCAGCATGTCGGCGCCATGGGGATTACGGCCGACGAGACAGTCGTTGTCTATGACGGGCCGGGCATGTTTTCCGCGCCCCGGGTCTGGTGGATGTTCCGTGTCATGGGCGTGAAGAATGTCTTTGTGCTCGATGGCGGCTTTGATGGCTGGAAGAAGGCCGGATATCCGGTTACCGATGAAGCCACAAAGATTGCATCGACGCTTTTCACGCCATCCTTCAACAAAGCCGCTGTGGTCGATTTCGCCGAAATGCGCGATATCGTAGACGAACGGCGTTCGCAGGTCGCCGATGCTCGTGCTGCCGGACGGTTCACAGGTCGCGATGCCGAACCGCGCGCCGGCATGCGATCCGGCCATATGCCCGGCGCACGCAACGTTCCCGTCGGCACTCTGTCCGAAAATGGCGAACTGAAGGATCTGGACAGCCTGCGCAGGATCTTCGATGAGGCCGGGATCGATCTTTCCAAGCCGGTTGTTACAAGCTGTGGATCGGGCGTAACGGCTGCGGTCATCACGCTGGCCCTCACATCGCTCGGTCATACCGAAAACCGCCTTTACGATGGCTCCTGGAGTGAATGGGGCAGCAGGCAGGACACGCCTGTCGTGACTGGTGAAGCCGAGTAAGCATGTCGGAAAAGCTGGTTGCCCGCATCACCCATCTGGAAATGTCTGCCCGTCAGGCGGTCGCGGTGCCGGTACCTTCCGGTATCCGGCTGGCAATCATGCGTGCGGGCGACATGCCCGTCCACTATTATCGCTATCTCTATGAACGGGTGGGGCGCAAGCATCACTGGATGATGCGCCGCGTTCAGACAGACGCAGAGGTTGCGGCTGCGATCCACGCCAACACCACCGAAATCCACGTTCTCTATGCGGAAGGATGCCCGGCGGGCTTTGTCGAATTGGACCTGTCGGCATTACCCGCCACCGCAGAAATCCTTTATTTCGGTCTCATTGATGATTTTCAGGGACGGGGGCTGGGCAAGTTCTTTCTAAGTGAGGCAATTTCAGCGGCATGGGCGCATGGACCGCAAAAGGTGACGATCCATACCAATACGCTCGACAGCCCGCGCGCATTGCAGCTTTACCAGAAAATGGGTTTCGTCCCGGTTGGTTGGTCCGAAGAGGTCATCGAACCTTGGGAGTAGGGGCTGGCGCTAGAGCGGTTCCTGTTTTAACAGAATCGCCGGAACCGCTCTAACTATTTGTTTTATCGCATTATCCAACGCATCGAAGCGGGATAAGAAATCAGTCCAGTGAACTGATTTCCCCGCGTAGACGTTTCACGCTTTTGCTGGAAATGCTCTAACCGCGTGCCACTTCCCGAACACTCGCGATGGAAACGATGGACGCGCTGGCTAGCCGTCCGCTTTCCTCATCGAAGACCACACAATTGCGCCCGCGCTGCTTTGCCATATAGAGACAACGGTCCGCGCGGCTTAGCACCTGCGAGTTCGTCTCGTTCTTCGGCGCGGACGCAACACCGATACTGATCGTCAACGGATAGACCTGATACTCGGTCGTGTGAAACGGTGTGTTCTCCACTTCCGCGCGTATACGCTGTGCAACGCGCATGCCGGTTTCTCCGCTTGCGCCCGGCAAGAACACGCAAAATTCTTCCCCGCCGATCCGGCCAACCAGATCACCCTTCCGCGTCACGTTCTGAAGCGCGAAAGCGATCAGCTTCAAGGCGCGGTCGCCGACGCCGTGGCCAAACGTATCGTTGATCGCCTTGAAGTGGTCGGCATCGATAACGAGCAGGGTGCCGGTTTCGATACGGGAACGGCTGATCTTCATCGCTTCAAAAAGCGCCTCACGGTTGAGAAGACCGGTCATGTGATCGATCCGCGACCGTGCCTGCAGTTCAACATGGGCCCTCTCGAGCTGAAGATAAGCGTCTTTCAGTTTCCCATGCTGATGGAAAATATAGGCAAGGGAAGGGAAGGCCGTTGCTGCGGGAATGCCCGCGCTGAGGCTAAGCGCAATGATGCCAGGAGTGGCGCCAGCGGAAAAAGCCACTATCGACGTTGCCCCAAGCGAGAACGCAACGACAGACAGCGTTATCAGTGCTGCTTTCACAAGAGCAGTCTTCTTCATTCCCTCGCACTCCCAACCCTGAGTGAGGATGATCAACGACCCCGCCTTAACCCAGAATGAACGGGCTATATTTTGCGGGCCTTATAAAAGGAACGCCGGAGAGGGGAAAGGTATCACCATGCGCGTCCTACAATTTTTTGTTTATGAGTGCCATTAATGACACAATCATAGGTAGCATGATGGTTATATATTACGAAGAAATGTAAATAAGCACAACTATGTTTAAAAGAACGATCCTGACGGGACATAAATCATCAATATCTAATATAAGTATGGAGCGCCTCTCGCAAGGCGTTTTGGAAGATCCCGGAGTAGCGCAAAGCCACAAACTCCGGGATCGTAGCTGCTGAAGGCTTTAAATCAGAAGACCGCCAGATATTTCAGAAGCGAAATGATGCCGATAATGATCACGATAACTTGAGCGATCTGTTTGACCTTGGCATCCAACGGCAGCATGTTGATCAGATAAAGTATGAGGAAGATAACGAGAATTGTTATCAGCAGGCTGATGAGGATGGACATGGGCGGTCTGATCCTTCCCGGAACTTGGGGTTGCATTGCCCACCCGACGACCGTTCCTCCGCGTCGCCCGGTTGAGCCGTTCTAACCGGAAGAAAGAGCAGGGCCCTTGCTGCCGGCACATCGTTTCCAATCCAAAAACAATGTGCCGGTTAACGTTCCAAGAAAAAGAAGGTTCCGCTTTATAAGCAAGAACTTAAAACGCAACGCGCTGTTCAGTTCTGGAGTTTCCAACTCGTCATTTGCGCATGCTGCCCGTTTCGCGGCGGCGTTGATGCCAGCTGAAAGCTTCTTCGATCAGGTGAGGGGTATGTCCGCCACGCGCACAGGCCCTGTCGAAATAATCGTTAAGCTGGCCGCGATAGTCCGGATGCGCGCAGTTGTCTATGATCGCGCGCGCCCTTTCGCGCGGGGCGAGGCCGCGCAGGTCTGCAAGGCCCTGCTCGGTCACAAGAATATCCACGTCATGTTCGGTGTGATCGACATGCGTAACCATCGGTACGACGGACGATATGGCGCCGTTCTTGGCTTCGGATTTGGTCACGAAGATCGAAATGAAGGCGTTGCGGGCGAAGTCGCCTGAACCGCCGATGCCGTTCATCATATGTGTGCCGTCTACGTGCGTGGAGTTCACATTGCCGTAAATGTCGAATTCCAGCGCGGTATTGATGCCGATAATGCCGAGACGACGGATGACTTCCGGGTGATTGCTGATCTCCTGCGGACGCAGAATGAGCTTGTCGCGGTAGCGGTCGATATTGTTGAAAACGCGCTCTCCGCAAGCGGGGCTGAGCGTGATGGACGATCCCGATGCAAAGTCCAGCTTTCCGGCATCGAAGAGATCGAAGGTGCTATCCTGCAACACTTCGCTATACATGCGCAGATTGTGAAACGGGCTGTCGGCAAAACCGTTCAAGACTGCATTGGCAATGGTGCCTATACCCGCCTGAAGCGGATTGAGCGTCAGGTCCAGACGCCCGGCCGCTACTTCCTGCATCAGAAATTCGATGAGATGGCCAGCGATGGCAATGGTTTCACTGTCGGCCGGTTCGACGGTCGATGCGCTGTCATTCTCCTTCGTGATGACGATGCCTGCGATCTTTTCCGGCGGGATTGGAATGTAGGGCAGGCCGACGCGGCTGTCGCAGGCCGTGACCGGTATCGGGTCGCGGGAAGGGCGCTTCGTTGGGATATAGATGTCGTGCAGACCTTCAAGCGCCATGGACTGGTTGAGGTTCACTTCCACGATGACCTTTTCGGCCAGAATGGCAAAGCTCGCGGAATTGCCGATCGATGTCGTGGGAATGATCCCGCCGCTCTCGGTTATGGCAAGCGCTTCAACGACCGCATAATCAATGGGGCCGATCTGGTTCGAGCGCAATTGCTCGACGGTTTCGGAAAGATGCTGGTCGATGAACATCACTTCGCCGCGATTGATGGCGGCCCGCAGGGTTCTGTCGACCTGAAATGGCATGCGCCGCGAAAGCACATGGGCTTCGGTGAGCAGCTTGTCGACATCGTGACCAAGCGATGCGCCGGTAATCAGCGTGATCTTGAAAGGGTCGGTCGCAGCGCGCGCAGCCATGGCCACCGGCACGGCCTTGGCATCACCAGCGCGGGTGAAACCGCTCATGCCGACGACCATGCCGTCTTTAATCAGGCTCGCGGCCTGTTCCGCGGTAATGATCTTGTCCCGAAGCGAAGTGTTGCGAATACGTGCTTCCAACATCTTTAAAACTACCTTCCTCGCCATTCCGGGCTTGAGCCGGAAATGGCGCTCGCTGCGTCCAACGCCGGATACTGCCACCGTTCGATTTGTGGGTCACGGCGCCGCCTGCGTATTAGCGCATATGGACGAGCAGTACACGCATGCTTTGGTCTTAGAAGCCGAAACGGACGGCTGTGAACCCCGCCGTGTCTCCCATGGTCCGCGATTCTAGGGAATGATTGAAATCAACGACGCAGAGCGGGCAGGTGCACGGTCGATCGGTACAAAACGCATGACGCAAAAGGCAGCTCATCTGCAAGTCGCACTTTACGCTGGAACCCACCCTGGCTAACATACGTCGATTGCATAAGATAGATTATGGAACTATCCGATGTGAAGTTCGCGTGAGAACCTGACCTCAAAGCCGATGCCATTATGAAAGCTGCCCTTGCTTTCGAGGACATGTAGCCAGCGTGAAAATCAGCGCCGCCGCGCGATATAGAGATGTCCTGGAACCGGCGCTCCCTGTTCACTGCGAACGACAATATCTTCGCAGCGCACGCAGTCCATATCATGGTTGTCGAGCATCGCACGCACATAGGATTGTGCGTGTGCAAAGCGCTGATAATCACCGACCATGAATGCGCGTCCGGCCAGTCGCGCATCGTCCAATGTCTCGCTTGAAAAGCCGAAATGTCCGCCTGACGACAGATGCGCGGCAACGCCCGCGAAGAATTTTTCGAGTTCGCCCATATATGGCAGGACGTCGGTGGCGACGATCAGGTCCCATTGCGGTTCATCGGTGGTCTCGAGAAAGCGTACGGCTTCGCCGACAAACAGCGCCTGATAATCGCCTTTCTCGTAAGCGACTTCGATCATGTTTTCAGAAATGTCGACGCCCGTCTTATGTCCGGCCATGTCGTCGAGCGCATCGGCGGACAAACCGGTGCCGCAGCCGAGATCAAGCATGCGTTCTGCGAAAAACTCGTCGTCCAGTTCAAGGAGCATTTCGCGCAGCTGCAGCGGAACGTCATAGCCTAGCTGGTCTACAAGGATCGTATCGAACATTTCGGCGTGCTGATCGAAGAGTGTGGACACATAGGCATCCGGCGCCTTTAACGGCACTGCGCCGCGTCCCATGCTCGCAAGCCGCACGGCAGCGCCGCCATGGTCATCAGGATCGATGCGCAGCACATCTTCATATGCCTTGGCAGCGGCATCGAAATCACCAGCCTTTTCCAGAGCGAGAGCCCGGTTATAGGCTTCTGCTAGTGCTTCCTGATCAAAAGCCTGGGCATCGTTCTTTGCCATTGATTTCTGCCTTCTCCACCTTGCACCGCGCACGTGCAAAGACAGCGCAACAATTGCGCACATTTCGTTAGAATATTTGAAGGCCGGAATCCCGTAATCGCAGAGCCGGCCCCTGCCCGTTCTCCTACGCCGATCCAATTGCACTCGCAAGCGCATTATGGAAAGGTTTGTTTCCGTTTTAAATAAAACAGATAAATCTAATATTGTTTATAATTTTCATTGGGAAAAATAATCGATGGAAATATAAAATCGTAATGGTAGCGTCATGATACTTTACGGGCATTTACATCATTGTATTATTTAACTGTAATGAGGCTCAGGTGCGCAGTTCAATTTTGAAATTATTGGTCTTCCTGGCTGCTGTTTCCGCTAGTATCGATCTCGCGCGCGCTGATGCAGAACAGGAACTGGCCAAAAAACTCGCCAACCCCATTTCAAGCCTCATCAGTGTTCCTTTCCAGCAGAATTACGACTGCTGCTTCGGCCCCAAGGATGCTTACCGATATTCACTCAACATTCAGCCCGTCATTCCGTTTTCGCTGGATGAGGACTGGAACCTTATCGTCCGCACAATTGTGCCTGTCGTCTATCAGGAGGCTCCAGCGGCCGGTTTCGACAGTCGTTTTGGTCTGAGCGACACAGAACAGAGTTTCTTTCTTTCGCCGGCGCAATCTCTGAACGGTATAACCTGGGGCGTTGGCCCCGTGTTTCTGTGGCCGACCGCCACCAGCAGCGAGCTTGGCACCGGCAAATGGGGGGCAGGCCCGACAGGTGTCATCCTCAAGCAGCATGGCGGCTGGACCTATGGCGCACTGGCCAACCATATATGGTCCTATGCCGGGCACAGCGACCGTGAGGCTGTCAGCCAGAGCTTTGTCCAGCCGTTTCTCACCTATACTTTTCCCGATACGACAGCGCTGAGCCTTTCATCGGAATCCTCCTATGACTGGACCTCGGAGCAGTGGACCGTGCCAATCAACGCGGGCATATCGAAGGTTTTCAAGTTCGGAGAACAACGGGTCAGCCTCGGTGTTTCTGCGCGGTATTATGCCGAAGCACCGTCGGACGGGCCCAAATGGGGCGCCCGCTTCGTAACGACGTTTCTATTTCCAGAAAAATAGGAGAACGCCCTACTCCGCGGCAGCCGTAACACGTTCGTCGTGATCTTTATGATCGGCCAGTTTTCTGGCGATCACTGCGCAGGCCATGAGCTGTATCTGGTGAAAGAGCATCAGCGGCAAAACGATGCTGCCGACATTCGCTCCGGCGAAAATGGCGCTCGCCATTGGTGCGCCGCTGGCGAGGCTCTTCTTCGAGCCGCAGAACATGATCGTAATGCGGTCCGGCCGGTTGAAGCCCAGCCATTTGCTTCCGTACCAGGTCGCAAGCAGCACGGCGACCAGCAGGACGATATTGACGCCCACCATCATGCCAAGATCGTCCCAGGAAACGGTACGCCAAAGGCCTTCAACCACGGCCTCGCTGAAAGCCAGATAGACCACCATCAGGATTGAACCGCGATCGACGAAACCGAGCGCCTTGCCGTGGCGCCGCATGAAACTCCCGATCCAGGGTTGCAGGATTTGCCCGAGCACGAATGGCGCCAGCAGTTGCAGCAGGATTGATTCAAGCGCGTCGACCGATATTCCGCCACCGCCTTTGACCGCAAACAACAGGCCGACCAGCAACGGTGTGAGAAACATGCCGAAAATGTTTGACGCTGACGCCGACACGATTGCCGCCGAAACGTTGCCGCCCGCAATTGAGGTGAAGGCGATGGATGACTGGACCGTCGAAGGCAGAACGCAAAGAAAGAGGATGCCTGTGTAAAAGGCTGACTGCGACAGTCCAGGAACGGACCAGCCTGCCGCCAGACCGAGGATAGGAAACAGGATGAACGTCGATGAGAGCACCGCCAGATGCAGTCTCCAGTGCGTTATGCCTGCAACGACAGCCTCTCGCGACAGCCGGGCACCATGCAGGAAGAACAGGAGCCCGACAGCAAATTTCGTCGCCAGTGCAAACCACTCCGCAAATTCACCATGTACGGGTAGCACGGACGCAAACAGGATGGTTACGATCAGCATGCTGGTGAATTTGTCAGGCAGGAAACGCATCATATCGTCCAATCTCGCGGCATTTCAAAAGTCTCGGGAGGAGTTGCAATCCCCCGATGTCCGTAAACAGCTCGCAATTTCAAGAGCGGGCCCGAACTATGAACTAATTCGGCCCTGTCCGGTTCATTCGTAGCCGTTGGGGTTCTTCGATTGCCAATGCCACATGTCCTGGCACATCTCGCGCAGGTTCTTCTCCGCTGACCAGCCGAGGAAGTCGCGGGCAAAGGTTGGATCGGCGTAGCATTCCGCCACGTCGCCAGGACGGCGCGGTGCGATCTCATATTTGATCTCGCGGTTGGAAACATGCTCGAAGGCCTTGACCACATCGAGAACGCTATAGCCCTGCCCCGTGCCCAGATTGACCGAGAAGCACTGCGGCTCATCAAGCTTCTTGAGCGCTTTCAGATGCCCTGCCGCCAGATCGACCACATGGATATAGTCGCGAACGCCGGTGCCGTCAGGCGTCGGATAGTCATTGCCCCAGACATTCAGTTTCTCGCGGCGGCCGGTCGCGACCTGCGCGATGATGGGCATCAGATTATTTGGAATGCCCTTCGGGTCTTCACCGATCAGGCCGCTCTCATGCGCGCCAACCGGGTTGAAATAGCGCAGGATGGCGATTTTCCAGCTATTGTCGCCATTATAAATATCGCGAAGCATGTCTTCGATGACGAGCTTGGTGCGACCGTAAGGATTCGTCGCCGTCAGCGGCTGGTCTTCGGTGATCGGTAATTTTTGTGGATCGCCATAGACCGTGGCCGACGAACTAAAAACCAGCGTTTTGACGCCCGTGGCCTCCATGGCTTGCAACAGTCGGAGTGTCCCGACCACGTTGCAATCATAATAGAGCATCGGCTTTTCGCTCGATTCTCCCACAGCCTTCAGACCGGCGAAGTGAATGACGGCGGTGCATTTGTGATGCCGGATCACCTGTTCCAGAAAGGCGCGGTCACGAATATCACCTGCTTCACGGCGCGGCGTGCGCCCGGTAATCTGTTCGATGCGATGCAGGGCTTCCGGGTGGCTGTTATCAAAATTATCGACCACAACGACGTCGTGGCCTGCCTCGATGAGCTGAACGCAGGTGTGCGAACCAATATAGCCGGCACCGCCAGTCACAAGAATTGTCATCGTTTATGTATCCGCTTGTTGAACATACCGCCCCGATGTGCGATCCCCGGCTGACTATGCAAAATCAGTAACAGACTTCAAGCCATCCGGCACGATTCTCTCGAATTGACAGACACGGATTAGCCAAGTTTGATGGAGCGAAGATGAAACCATCCCGCAATATTGATCGCTTGCTGGAAATCATGGCAGCGCTTCGCGACCCGGAAACCGGCTGTCCGTGGGATGTGGAACAGAGTTTCGAATCCATCATGCCCTACACGCTCGAGGAAACTTATGAGGTCCTCGATGCCATAGAGCGCAACGATATGGACGATCTGCGTGAAGAGCTTGGCGACCTGCTGTTGCAGGTGGTGTTTCATTCGCGCATGGCCGAGGAACAGGGCAGCTTTGCATTCGGCGATGTTGTCGAAGCCATCACGCATAAGATGATCAGGCGACATCCGCACGTTTTTGGTGACGCCGAAGCCAGAAGTGCCGGCATGGCCAAGGGGTCGTGGAACCGCATCAAGGCAGAAGAAAAGGCCGAACGGGCCGAGCGGCGCTCCAAACTTGGACTTGAAACGACAGAAAAGAACGGCTTCCTGGATGATATTCCACAAGCCTTCCCCGCCCTGCTGCGCGCCCTGAAACTTCAGCAGAAGGCTGCGAAAGTCGGATTCGACTGGTCTGAAGCGGCACCGATTCTCGACAAGATCGCCGAGGAAACCGCAGAGCTCAAGGAAGCAATGGCGGCACAGGAACGCGGAAATATCGAAGAGGAATATGGCGACCTGCTGTTTGCCATGGTCAATCTTGGCCGCCATCTCGAAATCGACGCAGAAACTGCACTTGTCGCCGCCAATGAAAAGTTCAAGCGGCGGTTCCATTTCATCGAAAAGACACTCGGTGAAGCCGGTAGCGATCTCGACGCTGCTACCCTCGACGAAATGGAAGCAATCTGGGGGGAGGCGAAGAAAAAGGGCCTTTAGAACGGGGTTCTGTCAGGTTGGATCGCCCCCTCAAAGCTTTTGCCTGAAGGCGGGCTCCCACTCTCCGGAATCATGCTCTGATGACGCCTATTTCTCGTCTTCCCATTTTGGCCGGAACATCTGATAGACGCTTTCCGTCGTGGAAAAATCCATATAGCCCAGCCTGCTGACAGGTCTGGTCTTGGCAATATCGATGAGACCATCGGTCAAGACCTGTTCATCGATATGGACGCCGACAACTTCGCCAATCACCATGTAATTGTCGGTCAGCCTGCCCTCTTTATCCTGCAATCGCTTGATTTCCACCGCAACGCATTCAAGCGCGGCGTAGGCTTCCTTGACGCGCGGTGCTGCGATAAGCTTGCTTGCTGCCCTGGTGAGACCCGCATAGTCGAACTCGCTGACGCCGCGCGGGGCGTTGACGGATGACGCATTCATCTGCGTTCTCAAATAATCGCTCACCAGATTTGCGGTGAACTCACCGGTCTGCTCGATGAACGAAACGCTGTCCTTCGCACCGTTCGAGGAAAACATGACCATTGGCGGCGTATCGCAGATCGCGTTGAAGAAGGAATAGGGCGCGAGGTTGACCGCGCCCTCCTTCGATTGCGTCCCTATCCAGCCAATGGGGCGGGGGGCGACGATCGCCTTGAACGGATTATGGGGCAGCGGGTGCCCTTCCCTCGGTTCGTAAAACATAAGCCTGTCCGTTGATTAGCAATGGTTGTTAAAGCCGATTCTAGGCTTGCTCCCACGGGCCGGAATATTCCGATACGATCTTGTCCATATCCGCTCTCGGGCGTTCCGGCATCTTGTTTGCTGCCGATCCGACATGAACGAACCCGGCAACGCATTCATGGGGCGCCAGCCCCAGAAATGCGCGGGCGGGCGCGTCGTCGGCATACCAGTTTGTAATCCAGTTGGTAGCGTATCCAAGCGCATTGGCAGCGGTGCAAAGGTTCATCGCTACAGCTCCGGCGGACAGAAATTGTTCCCATTCCGGAATGCGCTCGTGGGCGACGGGCGATGACACGACGCCAACGACGAGCGGCGCGCGGGAGAAGCGCGTCAGCTCTTTTTCCTTCCGACCTTCCGGAAGCGGGCCTTCAATTTCTTCGGCACGCCGGGCCAGATATTCGCCAACCCTGACACGTGCATCGCCACGATAGAGGATGAAACGCCACGGCGTCAGACGTCCGTGGTCCGGCACGCGCGCGGCGACTTTCAGCAGTGCTGCAAGTTCCTCGCCCTCGGGTGCCGGTTCGGTAATCGCCGAAATCGGGGTGGAACTGCGCTGCGCCAGAAAATCGAATACCGGGTGGGCCACGGATAACCTCATCACTAAAATGCTGCTTATATTGCTCCACTTATTGGAGCTGCCTCTTCTCGCCCGTTGCACCCGAACTGTAAAGTTAAAATTCAAGGATGGAACAATTGCATGAATTTGCAAAAATGCGGGCTCCGAAAGCGATTTGGCCTTGAATTCGCCACCCGCATGGGCTCAAAAATACAGCATGTCGGATTGCTTGAACCTGCTTTATTCAAAGAGAAAAACAGCCCTCGGGGGAGGATCGCTTCTATCAGCGATCATGCTTGCCGTCAGTGCAGTGCCATCGTTGGCTCAGGGCCTCGATCCGCAGACACATATTCCGCAGTTGCAGACCACGACGACCGGCCTGCCCGACTTGCCGCAACCGGCGCTCAATCTCCCGACGCTGAACAATTACGCCTCCCCCTCAAGTCCCGAGAACAATCCGCTTGCCCAGACGCGGGAACTCGATCTCAAGGCGCGACTGAGTGAGGACGGCGGAGACATCCCGGCAGGGCTTGTCTGGCGTGTATTCTCGCCCGATGTCGGAGCTGATGGTCAATTGCCGCTTATCGCGAGCGCACAGGGCGGCGGCGCAGTTTTCAACCTGCCCGAAGGCAGCTATCTCGTGCATGTCGCCTATGGGCGCGCGGGTGCCACAAAGCGGATCACGGTTGGAAATGCGACGCGCCATGAAGTGATGATGCTGGATGCCGGTGGGATGAAGCTTAGCGCTATCCTGCCCGATGGCGGCAAGATCAACAATGATCTCCTGCGTTTCTCGATTTATGCCGACGAGGATAATAGTGACCGTTCGCTGATCGTCCCTGACGTCAAGCCGAACACGATCATCCGCCTCAACAGCGGCACCTATCACGTTGTTTCTAACTATGGCTCGGCGAACGCCATCATCCGTGCGGATATTCGGGTGGAGGCCGGTAAACTGACCGAAGCGACCGTTCAGCATCGTGCTGCGGAAGTGACATTGAAGCTTGTGCGCGAGCGCGGCGGCGAAGCACTCGCCGACACATCCTGGTCTATCCTCAACGCTTCCGGCGATGTGGTGCGCGAAAGCGCCGGCGCCTATTCATCAATGGTTCTCATTGAGGGCGATTATGTTGCGGTCGCCAAGAACAAGGACCGCATTTATCAGCGTGATTTCAAGGTGTCGTCCGGCAAGAACGAGGAAGTTGAAGTCGTCGCCAATGGCGAATCCGAACCTGCTCAGGACAGTATGGATTAGACTCTCCCCGCCTTAAAAATCAAAGGCCGCGCAGTGCGCGGCCTTTTTATTATCAATTGCCATTCTTCAGACGCAGCAGATCGGGCGGCGTTGCCTCTTCAACAAGGCGCGCGATGGCTTCGTCGAGCGTCATCGATTCCTGATCCCGGGAACCGAGACGGCGCATATTGACGGTGTTTTCTTCCGCCTCGCGCTTGCCGCAAACCAGGATCACCGGAACCTTCTGCAACGAGTGCTCACGAACCTTGTAGTTGATCTTCTCGTTGCGCAGATCGGTTGCGACCTGCAATCCGGCGGCCTTCAGCTTGGCGGCAGCCTGTGCGGCATATTCATCGGCGTCCGAGGTGATCGTGGCAACGACAACCTGCACCGGCGCGAACCACAAAGGCATGTGACCGGCGAAGTTCTCGATCAGAATGCCCAAAAAGCGTTCCATCGAACCGCAGATCGCGCGGTGGATCATCACCGGCTGGCGCTTTTCCGAATCCTTATCGATATAGAAAGCGCCAAAGCGTTCCGGCAGGTTGAAATCGACCTGCGTGGTGCCGCACTGCCATTCACGGCCGATGGCATCCTTCAGCGTATATTCGAACTTCGGCCCGTAGAACGCGCCCTCGCCTGGCAGGACGCCGGTCTTGATGTTGTTGGACTGCTGCTGGATCTGATCCAGCACCGACATCATCACGCTTTCTGCACGATCCCATAGTTCATCCGACCCCACGCGCTTTTCAGGACGGGTGGACAGCTTGATGGTGATCTCCTCGAAGCCGAAATCCTTGTAGACCGACAAGATGAGATCGTTGATGCGCAGGCACTCCGCTGCCATCTGCTCTTCGGTGCAGAAGATATGCGCATCGTCCTGCGTAAAGCCGCGCACACGCATCAGCCCATGCAATGCGCCGGACGGTTCGTAGCGATGCACATTGCCGAATTCAGCAAGCTTGATCGGCAGATCGCGATAGGATTTCAGGCCGTGCTTGAATATCTGCACATGGCCGGGGCAGTTCATCGGTTTCAACGCGAACACGCGATCATCGTCGGTTTCATCCCCGGCGACGGTCACCTTGAACATGTTGTCGCGATACCAGCCCCAGTGACCGGAGGTTTCCCACAGCGACTTGTCCAGCACCTGCGGCGCGTTCACTTCCTGATAGCCGTGGCTGTCGAGGCGGCGGCGCATATAGCTCACCAGGTTCTGGAACATCTTCCAGCCCTTGGCGTGCCAGAACACGACGCCCGGCCCTTCTTCCTGGAAATGGAACAGGTCCATTTCACGGCCAAGGCGGCGGTGATCGCGCTTTTCGGCTTCTTCAAGCATATGGAGATAGGCCTGAAGATCGTTATCGTTCGCAAAGGCAGTGCCATAGATGCGGGTCAGCATCGGATTGTTGGCATCGCCGCGCCAATAGGCGCCGGCAACCTTCATCAGCTTGAAGGAATTGCCGATCTGGCCTGTGGAGGCCATGTGCGGACCGCGGCAGAGGTCGAACCAGTCGCCCTGATAATAGATCTTGAGATCCTGCCCGGCTGGAATGGCATCAACCAGTTCCACCTTGTAGTTTTCGCCCTTGTCGGCAAAAACCTGCTTGGCCTTTTCGCGCGACCAGATTTCCTTGGTGAACGGCTTGTTGCGCTGGATGATCTCGCGCATTTTCTTTTCGATCACGGGAAGATCGTCGGGCGTGAACGGTTCATTGCGCGCGAAGTCGTAATAGAAACCGTTTTCGATGACGGGGCCGATGGTAACCTGTGTGCCCGGAAAGAGCTCCTGCACGGCTTCTGCCAGAACGTGCGCCGTGTCGTGGCGGATCAGTTCGAGCGCGCGCGGGTCTTCGCGGGTCAGAATCTCGACCTTGCCGGAAGCGCCGAGGGGATCGGAAAGATCGCGCACAGTGCCATCGACGGCGTAGGCAACAGCTTTTTTGGCAAGTGATTTGGAAATCGATTCCGCGAGACCGGCGCCGGTCATCGACGCATCGTATTCACGCACAGAGCCATCGGGAAATTGCATGGAAACGGTATTCGACATTCTAGTCATCCTTATCCAGTCCCGCCAACGATTGCGGGTGGGGTTCATGCGTATGAAATGAAGGTTGGGTTCTAGTCTTTTTCGCCCGGTCAGTAAAGCGCGACACGCTGACAGCGTCAGGTCGCGCTTATCGACGTTGAAAAGAATAAATCAGTTCCGGATCGGCAGGCAATCAATCTTCTGCTGCTTCAGTTGAGCGCATGCCTTTTCGGCGGAGGCCGAATCCTTGAAGCCGGAGAAACGCGCGCGATAAACCTTGCGACGCTTTTCGGCCGGAGAAATTTCAGCCTTCAGCCCCGGCGCGACCTTGTCGACCGCAGGTCGATACCTGGCCAGCAGTTGCTTTGCGCCGTCAAGCGTCGGCGGAGCGCCAAGCTGGATCGTCCAGGCCGATGCGCCAGCGGCAGAGGCGATCAGGAACCCGCCATCGCCCTGCTCGATGCGCGAATCGTCGATCAGCCCGGCGACTGCGTCGGCTTTCGGCTGGGCTGCGGCTGTTTGCTTCGCGACAGGCTGCGGCTTGGCCATTGCGACGAGCTGCCCCTTGGTATCGGCGTCTTCGGTGCTGAATCGTGTCAGAAGCTTCGCCATCTGGTCGTCGCGCTGCCGCGCCGATCCGGCGCCAAGAACAACGCCGACAAGATGCTTGTCATTGATGATAGCCGAAGAAACGAGATTATAGCCGGACACGTCCGTATAGCCGGTCTTGATGCCGTCCACGCCCTGATAGCGGTACATCAGGGTGTTGTGACCGTTCAGGACGCGGTTGCGGAACGTGAAGGAGCGCGTGGAAAAAAGCGCATATTGTTCCGGAAAATCGCGACGCAGGCTCATGCCGAGAATTGCCATGTCGCGGGCGGTGGTAAGCTGTGTGGCCTTGGCAGTCAGACCCGAAGGATTGACGAAGAAAGTGCTCTTCATGCCGATCTGGCGCGCCCGTTGCGTCATCAGGCGACCGAAAGCGGCTTCCGATCCCGCCATATACTCGCCCATTACGGTTGCCGCATCATTGGCCGATATGACGATCATGCCATAGATGGCGTCGTGCACGGTGATGGTTTCGCCCGGCTTCAGCCAAAGCTTCATGCGGACCTTGGATGCGGCGTTCTTCGAAATGGGCATTGCATCGTCCCAATGCAGCCTACCGGTCTTGAGCGCCTCAAAAGCGAGATAAAGCGTCATCATTTTCGCCAGCGAAGCAGGCGCATGCTGAATATTGGCGTCGTCCTGACCGAGAATCCGCCCGCTATCGGCATCGAAAACCACCCAGGAGGTGCTCGCCATGGACGCGGATGTACAAAGCACACCTGCACCAAGCGCAAAGGATGCAATGAGACGCGAAAGGCGGGACGATGATTTCAGCATAACAGCTCGCAGGAATATGAACGCCGAGGGGGACATGCAGGCAAATTGCGGCCCGAAAAAGACCACAGCACTGCCTTAAATTCCAATTCTCAATGAAACGTTGATATCCTTAATGAATTATAATCAGCTAACAAAAAACTGTCAGAAATCCCCACGCGGAGATGAGCACCGCCAGTAGCGCCAGGGCAGATACCATTTCAATTCATTGGGGAGCGTTCGGGGTACGGGATCGAATCCGTGTGTGCCGAACGGCCCGCAGCGCATGACGCGAAACAGCCCCATCCACCCGCCGCTCCACAGTCCGTGACGTGCGATGGCTTCGTAGGCATATTCGGAACAGGTCGGCAGATGCCGGCAGGAATTGCCGATGAGGGACGATAATGTCACCTGATAGAAACGTACGAATGCCGTGCCGATCAGCCTTCCCGGCGTCTTGCGCCAGGGATCGGTAAAGTTCCGGCTATAGCGTTTTCGCGGCCCCTCGCCCGCATGATCCTTGCCGGAGGAACACATCAGGCAGCTTTGGCCTTCTCCTCTATCTGCCGGATGCAATCGACAACCGCATCGAAGGTCAGCAGCGTGGAGGCATGGCGCGCCTTGTATTCGCGCACCGGCTCGAAATATTTCAGATCGGCAAAGCGTCCTTCCGGTGCCGGGCCGTCTTCCTTGAGCATCTTGTACATTTCATCGCGAACGGCTTTCAGTTCCTCCGCGGAAGCGCCGATGATATTGCGCGCCATGACGGAGGAAGAAGCCTGTCCAAGCGCGCAGGCCTTCACCTCATGCGCGAAATCCGTCACGACGCCATCGGCCATTTTCATATAGACGGTAACGGTCGAGCCGCACAGCTTGGAATGCACCTTGGCAACCGCGTCCGGTTCGGGAAGACGCCCAAGGCGCTCCATGTTTCCGGCGAATTCCAGGATGCGTTTGTTGTAAATATCATCGATCATCGAGGCGACCTTCCGCCGTGCCGGAGAAAAACATAAATTTGTCGCCCGGCTGCGGTTTGAAGTTGCAATTTATTGTCTATATAATAGGCAAGTAGCGTCTGCGCCATGGGTAACAATAGCACAGACCCCGGGGGCAGTCGCACGAAAACCTGTCCGGTGACCGTAAGCGCCGGATCAATACATCGCCCGCTCGCAAAGCGTATCGTTGTATTGTCCGTTTAACTCGTCTCCTCCTTGAAGGAGACTACTGGAGAATACTGATGGACGCTCGCATCCTCAAAGAAGATGACGAATCCGGCCTGCCGAACAAGCAGGCAGATGTAACTCTTTTGCATGGCAAGCCGACGCAGGCCGATGCGGAAGCGGCGGTACGCACGCTTTTGCTTTGGGCTGGAGACGACCCGGAACGCGAAGGCCTTCTGGAAACGCCGAAGCGTGTGGCCAAGGCTTATAAGGAACTGTTCGCAGGCTATACGGAAAGCCCGGAAGAAGTCCTCGGTACGGTTTTCGAGGAAGTCGGCGGCTATAACGATCTCGTTCTCGTAAAGGACATTTCGTTCCATTCGCATTGCGAGCACCATATGGTGCCGATCATCGGCAAGGCGCATGTCGCCTATCTGCCCGATCACAAGGTGGTTGGCCTTTCCAAGATTGCCCGCGTCGTGGATATTTTCGCGCGCCGCCTGCAGACGCAGGAAAGCATCACTGCGCAGATCGCCGACAGTATCCAGCGCATTCTGAAGCCTCGCGGCGTTGCCGTGATGATCGAGGCGGAGCATATGTGCATGGCCATGCGCGGCATACGCAAGCAGGGTTCGACGACCATCACCACCACTTTTACCGGCGAAATGCAGGTAAATGCGGAGGAGCAGGTTCGCTTCATGACCCTGACCCGCAGATAAGCGGCTGAAATGAGCTTCTTTCCTGCACAGCCTTCCGACAAGAAGGCCATAGAAGAAGGCGCGGCATTCATGCCGCGCTTCGATGCATCGGGCCTCATCACTGCTGTCGTTACCGATGCGCGTGACGGCGAATTGCTGATGGTCGCCCATATGAATGAGGAAGCGCTGCGGCTCACCCTCGAAACGGGAATTGCGCATTACTGGTCACGCTCGCGTTCCACGCTCTGGAAGAAGGGCGAGACGTCGGGCAATCTGCAAAGCGTGGTCGAGTTGCGCACCGATTGCGATCAGGACGCGCTCTGGCTGAAAGTACGCGTGGCTGGCGATGGACCAACCTGCCACACAGGACGCCGCTCCTGCTTCTATCGGCAGGTTATTGCCGAGAACGGCGATATTTCCCTGGCCGTTGAAGGCTCCTGCGATCACGGGCACTAACCCCGGTCAAAAGGATGTGATGGCGCGAATATGAGTCGCGCCATCAATTCGCAGCATTTATTCTTTGGATACTATGTTTCACTAACGTGAAGCTGTTCCCGCCAAACGGAACTGTCGGAATCGTTTTAGCTATTTGCCTGTGCATTTCCTGACGCAAACCGTTTGCCCTTTTACCGGGCTCTTTTGCCGGAAGTGCTTCGGGTGGAAACGAAGAGGTGTCCATCGTGATGCTTGCATGGGGGCAGAAGCGGAAGGCTGCGAATAACGACCTTGCTCTGCCAGCAGAAGAACCCGCTGAAAAGCCTGAAATCAAGCGAGACCCGCGCCGGATAGCCCTGGCGCTGGGCGGTGGCGCTGCACGCGGCTGGGCCCATATCGGCGTGCTGCGCGCGCTGGACGAAGCCAATATCGATATCGAGATGATCGCCGGCACGTCGATCGGCGCGCTTGTTGGCGGCTGTTATCTGGCCGGAAAGCTGGACGAACTGGAAGAGTTCGCCCGCAGTCTTACCCGGCGGCGCATGTTCAATCTTCTCGACATTACATTTCGCGGCAGCGGGTTGTTCGGCGGCATGAAACTGGACGGTCGCCTGCGTGAGCATCTGGATGGGCTGCGCATCGAGGAACTGGATCGTCCCTTTGTTGCGATCTGCACCGAGTTGCGCACCGGGCACGAAATCTGGCTGTCCTCCGGCCCTCTGGTGGAAGCGATGCGCGCCTCCTACGCCCTGCCCGGCGTTTTCGAGCCTGTGCGCTGGCAGGAACGTGTGCTGGTCGACGGCGCGCTGGTCAATCCCGTGCCGGTATCCGTATGCAGGGCTTATGAGCAGCGCCTCGTTCTGGCGGTCAATCTCCACTACGACCAGTATGGTCGCGCGGCGGTCATCAAACACGCGCAAACCCGGCAGGACAGTCTTGCCGACGCAATCCATGGCGAGAAGGAAGCGCGTCTCGGCATTACCGGCGTGATGATGGAAGCCTTCAACATCATTCAGGATCGCATATCGCGCGCCCGCATGGCTGGCGACCCGCCGGACGTCACGCTGATGCCGATCGTGGGACAGATCGGGCTTGCCGATTTCCATCGCGCATCCGAAGCCATTGACGCCGGATATACAGAAACGCTGAAGCGCCTTGAGGATATCAAGCGCCTGCAGGGCATCGCGGGCTGATTTTCGACAGCCGAAACGAATCCGGGGGAATCGATTTCACCGGATTCGCTTCCCGTTGCTCCCTTCAGCTTGGTCGCTGACCGCCGCGCATCCGCTTGATGACGTTTTTCAGAAATTTTTCTGATTTGTGGAAGTCTTTGAAAAAGCCCGGAAATTCTGGGTTTCTTTCCCTTCTGTCGTGATTGAGCACAAGCTTTTTCACATTCTTTTTCAAAAAGATTGCCGGAAGATGCAGATGGGGCTTGTGCACCCCAAAGTGATTTGCTAAATGCCCACTCGCCGACGGAGTTCGGCTCCTACCACGGGCGGTCGTGGCGGAATTGGTAGACGCGCAGCGTTGAGGTCGCTGTGGGGCAACCCGTGGAAGTTCGAGTCTTCTCGACCGCACCATCTTCTCTCAAGAACAATTTCAAATACTTTCCCCGCAAGGGGTTAAAGCCGTTTCTTGATTAGAAACTTTCACTTCTCTTCAATGCATTGCAAACGAAAACGCGCCCTTCCAGGAAGAGCGCGCCGATAGAGTTTCGGGTTTTCGCTCAGCCTTTTCCAATCTCCGAGAGGATCGCTTCGCTGTGTTCACCAAGCTTCGGGGAACGGTTGTGGAGCTTCAGTTCGGCACCAGAGAAACGAATGGGCGTGCGCAGGCCGGGAACCCCTTGCGGGTCTATTCTCATCCCCCTCGCCTCGAACTGCGGGTCTGCGAACACATCGGCCACCGTGTTGATCGGGCCGGCAGGCACGCCGATTCTGGCAAGCTCGGCCAGAAGATCGTCGCGCTTCCACGCTCGGGTCTTTTCTTCCAGAAGCGCCGTCAGGGCCGCCCGGTTGGCCACGCGCGCCGAATTGCTGACGAAGCGCTCGTCTGCTGCAATATCACCGATACCGAGCAGTGAAGTCAGTTTTCCGAACTGTCCGTCGTTGCCGCAGGCGATGATGAAATAGCCATCGGAAACCGGCAGCGTCTGATAGGGCGCGATGTTGGGATGCGCATTGCCCATGCGCTTCGGCGATACGCCGGACGCCAGATAGTTCATTGCCTGATTGGCAAGTACCGCCGACATGCAGTCGAACAGCGCCATATCGATATGCTGGCCGGTGCCGGTGCGTTCCCGCATGATGAGCGCTGACTGAATTGCAATCACGCTGTAGAGGCCGGTGAAAATGTCGGCGAAAGCCACACCGATCTTCTGCGGCTCCCGGTCCGGTTCACCGGTCAGATCCATGATGCCGCCCATACCCTGGATCATGAAATCGTAGCCTGCGCGTTCCGCATAAGGGCCTGTATGGCCGAAACCGGTGATCGAGCAATAGATCAGGCGCGGATTGATGGCCTTCAGGCTCTCATAGTCGAGGCCGTATTTGTCGAGGCCGCCCAGCTTGAAGTTTTCGATGACGACATCGGCGTCAGCCACGAGCTGGCGGACCAGTTCCCTGCCCTCTTCGGTGCGGAAATCGGCCGTGATCGAGCGCTTGCCGCGGTTGCAGGCGTGAAAATAGGCAGCAGACCGTTCGCCTTCCACATCAATGAAAGGCGGGCCCCATTTGCGCGTATCGTCGCCCTCGGGGCTTTCAACCTTGATGACATCGGCTCCCAGATCGGAGAGCGTCTGCCCCACCCATGGCCCGGCAAGAATGCGCGCCAGTTCTACCACCTTGAGACCGTCAAGCGGTGTGTTCTGCATTTTCTGCAATCCCATACAAAAAATAAAGAGGCCCGCCCGCGAACTGCGAACGGGCCCAAATGGAAGGCTTGGCTAGAGCATGTCTCCCGAAAGCGGGAACCGGTTTCGGGTTAAAGACATGCGTAAAAACAAATGGATAGAGCATTTCCAACGACTGATGAAAAACAGGAAATGCTCTAACTGCTATCAGAAGAAAGCCTGAATGCCGGTCTGGGCGCGGCCCAGGATCAACGCATGAACGTCATGCGTGCCTTCATAGGTATTTACCGTTTCCAGATTCTGCGCGTGACGCATGACGTGGTACTCGATCTGGATACCGTTGCCGCCGTGCATGTCGCGTGCCTGACGGGCGATATCCAGCGCCTTGCCGCAATTGTTGCGTTTGACGATGGAGATCATTTCCGGCGCCATCTTGCCTTCGTCGAACAGGCGACCGACGCGCAAGGATGCCTGAAGGCCAAGCGCAATCTCGGTCTGCATGTCGGCGAGCTTCTTCTGATAAAGCTGCGTGCCTGCGAGCGGCTTGTCGAACTGCTTGCGGTCAAGGCCGTATTGACGCGCACGGAACCAGCAATCTTCCGCCGCACCCAGCACGCCCCAGGAAATGCCATAACGAGCGCGATTGAGGCAGCCGAACGGACCCTTGAGGCCGGAGACATTCGGCAGAAGCGCATCTTCCGAAACTTCGACGCCATCCATGACGATTTCACCGGTGATCGATGCACGCAGCGAAAGCTTGCCGCCGATCTTCGGCGCGGAAAGACCCTTCATGCCCTTTTCGAGCACGAAGCCGCGAATGGCGTTGTCGTGCGCGGCAGACTTGGCCCAGACGACGAAAACGTCGGCAATCGGCGAGTTCGAAATCCACATCTTGGAGCCGCTGAGACGATAGCCGCCGTCGATCTTTTCCGCCCGGGTCTTCATGCCTGCCGGGTCGGAGCCCGCATCAGGTTCGGTCAAACCGAAGCAGCCGATCAGTTCGCCGGAGACGAGGCCCGGAAGATATTTCTTGCGCTGTTCGTCGGAGCCATAGGCGTAAATCGGATACATCACGAGCGACGATTGCACGCTCATCATGGAGCGATAACCGGAATCGACCCGCTCGACTTCACGCGCTACCAGACCATAAGACACATAGCCCGCATTGGCCGCGCCGTATTCTTCAGGAAGCGTCACGCCCAGAAGTCCAGCCTGCCCCATGAGACGGAAGAGTTCAGGATCGGTCGTCTCATCCAGATAGGCCTTTTCGACACGAGGCAGCAGAACATCCGTTGCGAAAGCCTTGGCCGAGTCGCGGATCATGCGCTCGTCTTCGTTCAGCTGGTCATCCAGCAGAAACGGGTCTTCCCAGCTAAAAGCCGCACGTGACATCAGTGTATTCTCCTCAATGAAAATTTGCAGGAAATATGGACTGTGCCGCAGTTCGGTGCAATCGACGTTTACTCATCGATCTATTCCATTTAGTAATGGATCATGACTTCGATCTCCCGACGCCTGCTTCCCTCCACCAGTGCGCTTGCCGCCTTCGATGCCGTTGCGCGGCATGAGAGCTTTTCGGCTGCGGCCGAGGAGTTGTCGCTAACGCAAGGCGCGGTGAGCCGACAGATTGCAACGCTTGAAGAACAGCTCGGAACGGCACTTTTCGACCGCACCAGTCGTCATGTGGTGTTGTCGGATGCCGGACGCGCCTATCTCAAGGCTGTGGGGCCGGCGCTGGCGTCCATTCGGGCCGCCTCACTGCAAGTCATGTCGCAGATGCGCGGCACCACGCTCAATCTGGCCTTCCTGCCGACATTCGGGACACGCTGGCTGATACCGCGCATACCGCGTTTCGTGGCAAAATATCCGGATATCATCCTGAATTTTGCGACCCGTATCGGTCAGTTCGACTTTGATCGCGAAGGGCTGGATGCGGCGATCCATATCGGCCAGCCGGACTGGCCCAACGCCGACAGTGTCTTCCTGATGGATGAAACGGTGGCGCCTGTGTGCAGTCCCGCTTTTCTCCAGCAACATCCCGTGCAGGCGCCGACCGATCTTCTGCCGCTCCCTTTGTTCAACATGGCGTCACGCCCCGGCGCATGGGATCATTGGTTCAAGAGCCTCGATATCGCCGCCCCGGTTTCTCCGGGGATGCGTTTCGAGCAGTTTTCAAATGTCTCGCAGGCCTGCATTGCCGGTCTGGGCGTGGCACTGATGCCGCTCTTCCTCATACGGGCTGAAATCGAGAACGGACAGCTTGTGGTCGCCTGCCAGCATACGGTCAGAAGCCCGAGCAGCTATTACTTTGTGACGCCGAAGGCTCGTTCGAGCACTCCGGCTGTATCTGCTTTTCGGGACTGGCTGCTCGCGGAAATCAAAAGCGAGAATGCGGCTCACCCGGCCACGAAACCTGCATAGCCGTCGTTCAGGGTCTTGCGCAGGATCGCCGCATAGTCGGCGAAGGAGTGATCGTCCGCGCGTATACGCCCGAATGAGGGGCTGGTGAATTGCCGCATCGGCACGAGCGCAAGTGGCGTCGAAACGGGTGTCAGATGTGCGCCCTGCCCGGCCCGCAATGTCGTCAGGATACCAAACATTTCACCCGTGATGCTGGGGCGAGAGAGGACGGCCATGCGATATTGGCCGGACGTATTCGTGACCAGATAGATGTGCCCCGAAAGATGCGGAACGGAAACCGCTCCCTGTTGCGAGAACGAAACGTCGGAACGTTCCCGCTCACGAAAATTGAGATGCCCGGCATCGAAATCCCAACCGATTTCCGTGATATAGGCGAAGAGCGCCTTGTCCTCGCCGAAGGATGGACGCAAGGTGAGGTAATCGCCTTCGAGCCATGAAACCGAGGCGCGCGAATAGGCCCCCAGTTCTTCCGCTGCGTGGCTGTTGCCATTTCTGGTCAGTTGAACGGGAGCTTCACCCGCCTGCTCGCGCAGGGCTACGCCCATTGCCTGTTCGAGCCGGATGATCGTTGCGAGCGTGAAGGGCCTGTGGCCCGACAGCGCCTTTTCCAATGTCGAAAGACTGATCCGCGCTTCATCGGCCAGAAGCTGGCGCGAAATTCGCCGTCTTGCGATTTCCTCACGAACCCGAACGGCAACGCGGGTATTGATCTGGTCGGGAAGGTGAGAGTCCTGATCGGACATGGCTTATCCTGAACTGCGTACTTTTCTTCACAATTCCACACATATGCGTAACGGGCAAGGCGGTTTGCGGAAAGGGACGGCTGAAACTTGGCAAAGCTTACGCTGGAGTGGAAACAGCCGCTCCGGCGACAATGGCTCCAGTTCTTCGAGGTGAACAAGGAGCATGTCATGTCACCGGCGACAAGTCTTTCAAATCATAGCATTGGAGGCGGGGTACTCTCCCGCTTCTGTTCGTTCGTCTGGTTATGCAACATGGCGTTGCTGCCCGCGCTGGCCGTCATTTTCTGCCTGTTGCAGATTGTTCAGGCGCGTGCCGAAACATCCGGTCTGGTCACACCGAACGAGGTTCAATCCGGCAGCCTTCTGCTGGAAACAAGCGAAGCCGGTCGTTATGTCGAAGCCCCTCGGCTTGCGACGGACGTCAATCTCGATGTGAGCGGGCCGACGGCCCGAGCCCGGCTGACGCAGGCATTCGAGAACCCGACCGACAGTTTCGTCGAAGCCCTGTATGTTTTTCCATTGCCCGAAGAAAGTGCAGTCTATTCGTTGAAGATGGTTATCGGCGATCGCGTGATTGTCGCTGACATCAAGGAAAAGCAGGCAGCCCGTGAAATATATGAAAAGGCGAAAAGCGAAGGCAAGAAAGCCACGCTGATCGAACAGCAGCGGCCGAACGTGTTCACCAATGCGGTTGCCAACATCGGCCCGCACGAAAAAGTTGTCATCCAGATCGAGTATCAGCAGGCGGTGCGGCTTGCCGATGAGCGTTTTTCGCTGCGTGTGCCGTTGGTCGTTGCACCGCGCTACAATCCGGACATTGCCTCACCCGTTGTCCAGCAAGTCGAAATGAAAAATGGCTGGGGCAAGTCGAGCGACACTGGCAAGCCCGATCCTTATAACGCGCCGATTGTAACGCCCCTAGCTCCCCCGGCTGAACTGCGGACCAATCCTGTGAGCATCTCGGTCGAACTGAAGCCCGGCTTCCCGCTTGGCAAGGTTGAAAGCCTTTACCACAAGGTCAGGATCGCTACGGCGAATGATGACACGCGAGAGATTGCGCTGGACGGCACCGCTGCTGCGGACCGCGATTTCGTTCTGGAATGGAGTGCTGTTGCAAATGATGCACCGCAGGTCGGGCTGTTCCGCGAACATGTCGGCAAGGACGACTATGTGCTTGCCTATGTCACGCCACCGGCTGTTGCCAGCGCAAAAAAGGCGCAGCGTGAAGTCGTCTTCGTGATCGACAATTCCGGATCGATGGGCGGTACTTCCATCGAACAGGCAAAGGCCAGCCTGGATTATGCACTGTCGCATCTTCAGCCCGGAGACCGGTTCAACGTGATCCGCTTCGACGACACGCTGACCAGGTTCTTTGAGGATTCGGTCGAGGCCAATCAGCAGAATATCGCCTCCGCCCGTCGTTTCGTGACGAGCCTTGAAGCGCAAGGCGGTACGGCAATGCTGCCAGCCCTTCATGCAGCGCTTGATGACAGCCATCAGGGCAATGGATTGCGCCAGATCGTGTTTTTGACTGACGGCGAGATCAGCAATGAGCAGCAATTGCTGGATGCCATTGCAGCACGTCGGGGCGCTCGCGCATTTTCATGGTCGGTATCGGTTCTGCCCCCAATTCCTATCTGATGAACCATGCGGCGGAACTTGGACGCGGAACCTTCACCCATATCGGGTCGGCGGCGGAAGTGGACGAACGCATGCGGGCTCTGTTCGACAAGCTAGAAAACCCTGCAGTTACCGATCTGAAGGCCAATTTCTCGGAAAAGAATGTAAGCATGACCCCATCCCTTCTGCCCGACCTCTATCGTGGCGAACCACTGGTTATCGCTGCGCGGATGGGCAAGGCAGCCGGAAACCTTGTCATCGAAGGCCAGATTGATGGCCGTCCATGGACAGTCAATCTGCCGCTCGATCAGGCAATGAATGCGGAAGGCATTTCAAAATTGTGGGCTCGCCGCAAGATTGATGATGCCGAAGTGGAACTTACCCTTGGCAAGATTTCTCAGGACGCTGCCGATGCGCGCATTCTTCGGCTCGCACTGGAACATCATCTGATTAGCCGGCTGACGAGCCTCGTTGCGGTCGACAAGACGCCGTCGCGACCGGCCAACACACCGCTCACCCGCGCCGATATTCCGCTGCAACTGCCTGCTGGCTGGGATTATGACAAGCTGTTCGGCATCCGTGCGGAACGCAATGTCGAGGAGCATGCAAGTATGGACGTGAATGGCGTGAGCGCCCCTGTTCGCAGCCATGAGCGCCTTGCTTCACCATCCTCGCCGTCGCAGCCCCTTCCGCTGCCGCAGACGGCAACGCCAGCGACGCTCCTGCTCATGCAAGGCCTCGGTTCGATGCTGGTCGGGCTCTTCGTCCTCTGGTTCTTCCGCCGCAGGGAGAATGTGTGATGGCTGTCGGTCGGTTTGTTACGGGGAGCGCGCTGAAGCGCTCCCTTTTTCCCGCGCTTGGCATGATGCTGGTCGCAATGGGTTTGGTACTTTCCGGTCAGGGAATGTGGATACATGCCAAAGCGTTTGTCGCACAAATCCTGCTTGAACGGGCGTTTTCAGAGAGCATTGAAACAGGCGCTCCCGTCAAACCGTGGAACTGGGCCGACACCTGGCCGGTAGCCCGTATCGAAGTCCCGCGGCTTGAAGAATCAGCCATTGCCCTGAAAGGCGCCAGCGGGCAGGCATTGGCTTTTGGCCCCGGCCATCTGGACAATACGCCGATGGCGGGCGAACGGGGAACGGCCGTCTATGCCGCGCATCGCGACACGCATTTCGCATTTCTGAAGAATGTCGAGGAGAACGACCAGATACTCGTCACTCGCAGCGACGGAAAGACGGTTTCCTATCGCGTCAGCCACATGGCCGTGGTGCGGTGGGATGAGGCGAGGATCGCGCCGGACCGCGAAGGCCGCCACCTCGTGCTGGCGACCTGTTACCCGTTTGATGCGATTACTCCTGGCCCGCTTCGCTATCTGGTCTATGCAGACATGGAGACTGGCAAGTCAGGCGATTGATCGACTTGCGATCTCGTATGAACGCAGGCGTTTCTTGTGATCGTGGATCATGCCGGTCAACATCAGCTCGTCGGCACCGGTGCTCTCCGCAAAGGCCTTGATGCCTTGCGCTACTGTCTCCGGTCCACCGACGACGCGGCATGAAAGCATCTGCCGCACGAGCGCCTGCGCTGCCGGATCAAGCCGTTCCATATAGCCTTCGACAGGTGCGGGCAGCTTGCCGGGGCGACCGCTGCGCAGGTTCACGAAAGCCTGCAGTTGCGACGTGAAAAGATAGTTCGCCTCTTCGTCCGTATCGGCAGCAATCACATTAAGGCCCAGCATCACATAAGGCTTTTGCATATATTCCGATGGTTCGAACCGCTCGCGATAAAGCGCAATGGCGCGTTCCATCTCGGCAGGCGCAAAGTGCGAGGCGAATGCGTATGGCAATCCCAGCATGGCGGCAAGCTGCGCGCCGAACAGGCTGGAACCGAGAATCCAGACAGGCACATTCAGCCCCTCACCCGGCACGGCGCGCACGCGCTGGCCCGGTTCGGCAGGTTTGAAATAGTTGAGCAACTCGACCACATCCTGCGGAAAGGCGTTTGCATCGCTGTCGAGATTGCGTCGAAGGGCATGGGCGGTGATCTGGTCGGTGCCGGGAGCGCGTCCAAGACCGAGATCGATGCGGCCCGGAAACAGCGACGCCAGCGTGCCGAACTGTTCGGCAATCACTAGGGGTGCGTGATTGGGCAGCATGACGCCGCCTGCACCGACGCGGATGGTCGTGGTGCCGTTCGCGACGTAACCAATAACCACGGATGTCGCCGCGCTGGCGATGCCCGGCATATTGTGGTGCTCGGCGAGCCAGTAACGGTGAAAGCCGAGCCGTTCGGCATGTTGCGCAAGTTCCAGTGTGTTGTGCAGCGACTGCGCTGCATCACTGCCTTCGGGAACGGGCGAAAGATCAAGAACGGACAAAGGTATCATACTGGCTCATATGGGTTGGAACGCCGCATTCGCAACGTCAGCAGAACAAAAAAGGGCGACCTATTTCTAGGCCGCCCCTTGTCGTTGGTTCAACGCAAGTTTCAGTGATGTTGCACTGGAGCCGGTTCGCCGCCCTCTTCGGAGGACGCGACATACTCGCCTTCCACATCCTTCTTCGCGATGAAGGTGTAGAACATAGGCACCACGAACAGCGTGAAGATCGTACCGATCACGATGCCGGTGAAGATCACGAGGCCCATCGAATAACGAGCAGCCGCACCGGCACCGGTCGCGATGATGAGCGGCACGACGCCGAGCGCCATGGCCGCAGTGGTCATCAGGATCGGACGCAGGCGGGTTTCAGCCGCGACGATGATTGCATCCCGGCGTGACAGGCCATGCAGGCGGCGCTGCTGATTGGCGAATTCGACCATCAGAATGCCGTGCTTGGTAATCAGCCCCACAAGGGTGATGAGACCGACCTGCGTATAGATGTTGAGCGTGCCGAGGCCGATATTCAACGGCACGATGGCCCCGAAGATCGACAGCGGAACCGACATCATGATGATGAACGGATCGCGGAAGCTTTCGAACTGCGCCGCAAGCACGAGATAGATCACGATCACGGCGAGGCCGAAGGCGATCAGGATCGTGTTGCCCTGCTCCACTTCCAGACGCGACTGGCCGGAATAATCCAGGAAGAAGCCTTCCGGCATCTTGGACTTGGCCAGATCGACCAGGGTTTGCAGACCCCGCCCGGTGGTGACGCCCGGAAGTGGCAGCGCCGAAATCGTTGCCGAATTCAGCTGGTTGAACTGCTCGATAGCGGCAGGCGATGCGTTCTGGCTGACCTTGATGACCGAAGACAGCGGGATCATCGAGCCGGAGACGCTGCGCACATAGAAGTCGCCCAGCTTTTCCGGGTTCGAACGGTAGACATCAGGCACCTGCGTGATGATGTCATAGCTGTTCGAATCGCGGTCGAATTTCGCCACCGACGCGCCACCGGTCAGGAGCCCCAGTGTCGAACCGATATCGCTGATCTGCACGCCCAGCGTCGCCGCACGGTCACGGTCGATGGTGATCGTGATCTGCGGTGCGTTGAAGGAGAGCGAGTTCTGCACGATGATGTACTGGCCGGAAGCCTGCGCTTCGTTCTTGATTTCCTCGGCGAGTTCGAAGACCTGATCGGCCGGGCCGGTCGATTGCAGCGCAATCGAGATCGGCAGACCGCCACCCGTTCCCGGCAGGGACGGAGGTGCGAAGATGAAGGCTTCGACACCTGCGACCTTGGAGATACGTGCGGTCAGGTCTTCCTGGATCTGCTTCTGCGAACGCGTGCGCTCGTTCCAGTCCTTCAGAACCCATAGCGCGATACCGGACGTCGTTCCGCCGTCCATGCCGACGATCTGGAAGCGGGTCTTCAGTTCAGGAAGATCCTTCGTCAGTTCGTCGATCTGTTCGGCGTAGAGATTGGTATAGGCCGAGGTTGCATATTGCGGAGCCTGGAACATCGAGAACAGCGCGCCGGAATCTTCTTCCGGTGCCAGTTCGCTCGACGTGTTCATGAACAGGAACCCCGTCAGGCCCATCAGCGCAATAACGATCATCAGCGTGATGCCGCGATAGTTGAGCGAGTTGGAGACGCGGCGGTGATACCACTTCTCGAAACGCGAGAAGGTCCGGTCGATGAACTTCTGGAATCGGGTCTGGTCGCCGTGCTTGAGCATGCGGGCGCACATCATCGGCGAAACCGTCAAGGCGGCAATACCGGAGATGATGACGGCACCGGCCAGCGTGAAGGCAAATTCCCGGAACAGAGCGCCCGTCAGGCCGCCCGTGAAACCGAGCGGTGCGAACACCGCCGCCAGCGTGATCGTCATGGCGATGATCGAGCCGGTGATTTCCTTCATGCCCTTGAACGCGGCGTCAATGGGCCTCAGGCCCTCCTCGATATGCCGGTGGATGTTCTCCAGGACCACGATGGCGTCATCGACCACAAGACCGATGGCGAGAACCATGGCAAGCAGCGACAGGAGATTGATCGAGAAGCCGAGCACATAAAGGAAGAAGCACACGCCGATCAGCGAAATCGGGATCGTGACAATCGGAATCAGCACCGAACGGAACGATCCGAGGAAGACGATGATGACCAGAATGACGATGGCCACGGCTTCGCCGATGGTCGTGAAGACTTCCTTGATCGACGAGCTGATCTGTTCGGTCGCGTCGTAGACCAGAACGAGCGACATGCCTTCCGGCAGCGATGCCTGGATGGACGGAAGCTCCTTCCGGACCGCCGCCGCCATGTCGATGGGGTTTGCCGCCGGCGTCGGGAAGACGCCGAGGAATGTACCCGCCGAGCCGTTGAACGAAACGATGGTGTCGGTGCTTTTCGCCGCGAGTTCGACCCGCGCCACATCACGCAGGCGAACGACGTCATCCCCCGACGCCTTGATCGGCATGGCGCCGAAGGCTTCCGGGGTCTGCAAGGTCGACTTCAGCGTGATCGAAGACGCGACATATTCGTTCTTCGTCGTGCCAGGAGCCGACAGGAAGTTGGAGGCCTTGATGGCCGCCAGAACTTCCGGCGCCGTGATCTGGCGGGCCGCAAGCTGGATCGGGTCCAGCCAGACGCGCATCGAATAGACCTGGCCGCCCAGAATTTCCGCCTTTGCAACGCCCTGAATGGTGGACATGCGCGGCTGGATAACGCGCTCCAGATATTCGGTGATCTGTTCGCTCGTCATGTTCGGGTTCTGCGCCGCCAGATACATGGTGGCGAAGTTCTGGCCCGTGCCCTTGACGATGACAGGGTCATCGGATTCGTCCGGCAGGTCGCCGCGAACCTGATTGACCTTGGCGATGACTTCCGTCAGCGCCGCGTCAGGGTTTGCGCCGAGCTTCATCTGCACCGTCACGGTGCTTGACGACGGACGGCTCGAAGAGGTCACGTAATCGATGTTTTCGGTGGTCGCGACCGCTTCTGCAATCGGAGCGGTGATGAAGCCCTGAATGAGATCGGCGCTCGCACCGGCATATGTGGTCGTTACCGTAATGACGGTTTCGTCGACCTTCGGATATTCACGCACCGTAAGCTGCGCGATCCCCTGAAGGCCCAACAGAATGATCATGAGGGCGACCACCGTGGCAAGCACGGGGCGCCGGATGAAGATATCGGAAAAGCTCATCGGGTTCGCCTATTGCTTGTCGGCCGGCTGGCCGGCCGGAATCGGATTGACGGTGTTGTCGATTTTCACCGGAACACCGGGCGAAAGCCGGTTCTGGCCTGCCGTGATGATGATGTCGCCGGCCTTGAGGCCGCTCGTTACCTCGACCAGACCGGAATAACGGCGTCCAAGCTTGATGAAGACCTGCTGCGCCACCTGCTTTTCGCCCTCTTCAGGCTTGGCATCGGCTGCTGGAGCCTTGGCGGTGCTGTCGCCTTCGGCGGCCTTCGCGCCTTCCGGCTTCTGTTCCGGACGGACAGCATAGACATAATCGCCGTAAAGGCTGGAGATGATCGTGGTCTGCGGAAGAGCGATGACATTGTCTTCTTCCGGCAGTTCGACACGAACCTGCACGAACTGGCCCGGCGTCAGCTTGTGATCCGGATTCTGCACTTCGGCACGCACGGAAACGAGACGGGTGGCCGGGTCGATCTTCGGATCGATGCCGACAATCTTGCCCGTAAAGTCGAGCGCGTCCGCCGTCGAACCGACCTTGACGGTCTGCCCGAGCTTGATGGACGCCAGCGATTGTTCAGGAACCGTGAAGTCGATACGCATCACGTCGGCGTTCTGCAGCGTGGCGATGACCGTGCCGGGGGTCAGATACTGGCCAAGATCGACTTTGGAGATGCCGATAACGCCGGAAAACGGAGCCTTGACCGACTTCTGCGCCAGCGTTGCGCGCATTTTTTCAACGCGTGCGCTTGCAGCATCGGAGGCCGAGGCCGTCGTATCGACATTCGACACCGCACCCACGCCACGGGTGCGCAACGTGTCAGCTCGCTTCAGGTTCTGCTGGGCAAGGACGGCTTCGGCTTCAGCGGCTGCGAGGTCCGCCTTCTGAATGCTGTCTTCCATCTGAAGCAGCAGGGCGCCTTCCTTGACTTCCTGATTGGCCTTGAAGTTGATCTTCTGCACGACGCCGTCGAGCTGCACGGTCAGGTCAACACCATTGAGCGCGTTGGCCGTGCCGATGGCCTCAACACCCGGCTTCCAGACGCCCGGCTCCACCGTGACGGTCGAAACCGTCTGGGCAGGCTGCTGCATGTTGGCGAAGAAGTCCTTGATGGCCTGTGATCGGAACAGGTTAAAGCCGACGAGGCCTCCGACGACGATCACGAGGAATATTATTGCCAGTATAAGGCGCTTGATCATTGCGGATGCACTCCAGATGGCTCCCTGATCGATCAGGGTTGGGGGATTGGCCGCGGCGCCTTCTTTCGCATTCACGCAAAGGTCGCGCGTATTTTACTTGAATGAAAGTGGCGAATAACTGTACCGTCCAGACGGTATTGTCAACACTCGAACTGTCAGGAGACACCAGTAAGTTGCCAACTAAAAAGAAAGTCTCGTCGCGCGAACGTATTTTGCGCGCTGCTATCGAGCTTGCCCGTGAGATCGGCCCTGCTCACCTCTCTCTCGATGCCGTAGCAGCCCGTGCGGGGCTTTCAAAAGGCGGATTGCTTTATACTTTTCCGACCAAGGCCAAACTGCTCGAAGCGGTGGTCGAAGAATACATGAAAGAGCATGAACACGCCATGGAGGTTCATGAGACACTTCAGAAAGGCGATAAAAACCGCGTGGCGCGGGCTTTTCTGGATGTTTACCGGGTGCAGGCCGATGAGGAACCTCCTGCCTGCGGCGTTCTTGCCGCGCTTGCCGAAGACCCCGGTTTCATGGTGCCTGTCCGGCAATATCACAGGGCTTTCCTCGACCGCATGATCAAGGACACGACCGATTCCGATACGGCGCTGATCGTCTATCTGGCCGTCGCCGGGCTGGAATGCTCCAAATTGATGGAATGTGAAATTCTGGACGACGAAGAGCAGCGCGCCGTTCTCTGTCGTCTGGAGAACATGTTGACGGTCGGATAGGCCGCTCGCCTGAGACGCATCGGCGAGATGCGCCCCGGTGGTTTTTCTTCCTCTGATTCGTATCATCTTGCGGCCGGAGAGAATACGCGCAGGCGATGTCCGTCTGGATCAATTGCCACAAACGAGCGTCCGAACTCCAATGTTTGCGGCTTGGACAAGTTGGAAATCTCGCGCGCGGTCCAGTCTGCATATATCTTGTCGATCTCTTCATAACTCGCGTACCGGAAAGCGATCTCTCCACCAAACGCGCCGGAATCAGCGACCGGTTCTACCGTGTGTCTGGACCACAGTCCCAGCATCAGACCGTTGTTCAACAGAAAGAGCACAAAAGTCGGTGAGGCTTCGATAGGCTCAATCCCAAGCAGTTCTGTGTAAAAGCGACCGCTCGATAGCGGGTTCTCTACGTATAGAATTGTGAAATTCGGATGGTTCATTGTTGTCGCTCCTTGATTGGATACGAGCAACACTACGAAGACACACTGTCAGTTTCCGGCAGTATCAATCAAAATTCCGGACGATCCCCTGACGGGTCTTCCACTCTTTAAGGAGCGCAGAACGTCGTTTGGGGTAGCGATCGCTCTCAACGCTCAATCTGGCGATGCGATCAGTACGGAAATGTCGAAAATCCTGTCGCATTTCGCACCAAGCGAGCACTACCCGCACCTGTTCGAAAAAAGTCAGGGCGAACGGCCAGATCAGGCGCTCGGTCGAAGTACTGGCCGCATCGTTATAGAATATGGTGATTTTTCTTTCCGAGCGAATGGCGCTACGAAGAGCGGCAGCATCCACCAGATCGACCGCATCTTTCTTGCTGGGGCCGACAAGAAGGCTTACCGCGTCGAGCGTAACGCGTAAATCCTCAGGCATTACTGCTGCCACTTTGGCAAGAACATTGCGTGCAGCTGCGCCGAGTTCAGCGTCTCCCCTGTCCGCAACCCATCTTGTGCCGAGAACCAACGCTTCGATTTCTTCCTGGCTGAACATGATAGGCGGCAACATAAAGCCGGGACGCAGGATATAACCCAATCCCGGCTCCCCTTCGATAACTGCGCCCTGCGCCTGAAGGCTCGCGATATCACGATACAGCGTGCGAATACTGATACCGAGCTGCTGCGCCAGCGTCGCCCCGCTTACCGGGCGACGATAGGTGCGGAGTAACTGCAAAAGCTCAAGGAGGCGTTCAGAGCGGGACACCGGGATGCTCCTCCTTGTGCAGTATGGAGATATTACAGAAGGGCCGGAATATCGCCCCTCGCCCATCCTTCCGAGGTTTCGGCGGAGAAATCGGCAAAGCGTCCCCCGGCAATCGATGCGCGGATGCCTTTCATCAGATACTGATAATAGGCCAGGTTATTCCAGGTCAGCAGCATGGCGCCGAGCGCTTCACCCGATTTCACCAGATGATGCAGATAGGCGCGGCTGTAGTCGCGCGATGCCGGGCAATCCGATTCCGGATCGAGCGGGCGATGATCGTCGGCATGGCGTGCATTGCGCAAATTCACCTTGCCGAACCGCGTAAACGCAAGGCCGTGGCGGCCTGCTCGCGTCGGCATGACACAATCGAACATATCGATCCCGCGCGTCACGGATTTCAGAATATCGTCCGGCGTGCCGACGCCCATCAGATAGCGCGGCTTTTCCGACGGCAGGATCGGACATACGACTTCCAGCATGTCGAGCATGACCTGCTGCGGTTCGCCGACTGCAAGCCCGCCGACCGAATAGCCCTTGAGATCCATGGCCTTTAGCGCTTCCGCCGATTTTTCGCGCAGGCGCGCAACATCGCCGCCCTGCACGATGCCGAACATCGCCTTGCCCGGCTGGTTGCCGAAAGCGACCTTGCAGCGCTCGGCCCAGCGCAGCGACAATTCCATTGCGCGCTCGGTGTTCTTTTCCGGCGAAGGCAGCGCCACGCATTCATCGAGCTGCATCTGGATATCGCTATCGAGTAGCCCCTGTATCTCGATGGACCGTTCCGGCGTCATCTCATAAGGCTTGCCGTCGATATGCGAGCGGAATGTCACGCCATTTTCGTCAAGCTTGCGCAATTGCGCGAGCGACATGACCTGAAACCCGCCGGAATCGGTCAGGATCGGGCCTTTCCAGCCGCCGAACTCGTGCAGGCCGCCCAGACGTGCCACGCGTTCAGCGCCGGGCCGCAGCATCAGATGGTAGGTGTTGCCAAGGATGATATCCGCGCCGAGCTCTTTCACCTGATCCATATACATGGCCTTGACCGTGCCCGCCGTGCCCACCGGCATGAAGGCAGGTGTGCGAACCACGCCGCGCGGCATGGAAATCTCGCCCTGACGAGCAGCGCCGTCGGTTGCCAGCACCTTGAATTCGAAGTTTTCGCTTGTCTTTAGGTTTTCCAGAGTCATGCGGTGTCTTTAACTTTGTCGGCTCGCTCAAGCAAGCTGCCGTCGCCATAGGAGTAGAAGCGATAACCGTTGCTGATGGCGTGATCGTAGGCGGCGCGCATCGTGTCGAGACCGCTGAATGCCGATACGAGCATGAATAGCGTCGAGCGCGGCAAATGGAAGTTGGTCATCAGCAGATCAACCGCACGGAACTTATAGCCGGGGGTTATAAAAATATCGGTCGCACCCGACCATGGACGGATGAGGCCGTCCTCACCCGCCGCACTTTCGATCAGGCGCAGGGATGTGGTGCCGACGCAGACGATCCTGCCGCCCCGCTCGTGAACGGCATTGAGCGCATCTGCAGTGCGCTGCGACACATGGCCGATTTCCGAATGCATCTTGTGGTCGGCGGTGTCATCGGCCTTGACCGGCAGGAAAGTCCCCGCCCCCACATGCAGCGTCACGAAATGTTCTTCAACGCCCTTGGCCTTGATCTTTTCCAGAAGCTCCGGCGTGAAATGCAAACCGGCGGTCGGAGCTGCGACCGCGCCTTCTTCCCGCGCATAGACCGTTTGATAATCCTTGCGGTCGCGCTCGTCTTCGGCGCGCTTCGATGCGATGTAAGGCGGCAGCGGAATGTGCCCGACCGAAGCAATCGCCTCGTCCAGCATGGCGCCGGAAAGATCGAACACCAGAAGCGCCTCGCCCGCATCGCCCTTTTCCGCCACGGTGGCATCAAGCGTGCCGAGGAAGCAGCTCGATCCGGAATGGCCAAAGCGGATGCGGTCGCCTTCCTTCACGCGCTTGGCCGGACGGAGGAAAGCCTTCCAGCGATCGGCGCCGGTACGCATATGCAGCGTGGCGCTGACCTGGCTTATATTGCCGTCGCGCTCGCGCATGCCTTCAAGCTGCGCCGGTATCACTTTGGTATCATTGAAGACAAGCGCATCGCCGGGTTGCAGCAGATCAGGCAATTCGAATACCTGTCGATCCTCGAATGGCTGGCCGGGACGGACACGCAACAGTCGGGCGTGGTCACGCGGCTCGACCGGGCGCAGAGCGATGCTCTCTTCCGGCAAATCGAAATCAAAAAGATCAACACGCATGATAGACCTCATTATTACGGCCCCGGCATGAACCGGAGCCGTAATTTTTCTTTGAAACAGGCAGGATCAGATGTCGACAGCGATACGCGCCGTCACGATCTGGTCCGGATCGGAGACCGGTTCGCCGCGCTTGATCTTGTCGACATTGTCCATGCCTTCGATGACCTGGCCCCAGACGGTGTACTGGCGGTCGAGCCATGGAGCATCGGCAAAGCAGATGAAGAACTGCGAGTTGGCCGAGTTCGGATTGGCGGAACGCGCCATCGAGGCGGTGCCACGCTTGTGCGGCGTGTTGGAGAATTCCGCCTTCAGGTCCGGCTTGTCCGAACCGCCCATGCCAGCGCGCGAGCCGTTGAAATGAGCGCCGCCCGTCTTGCCGAACTTCACGTCGCCGGTCTGGGCCATGAAGCCATCGATCACACGATGGAACACAACGCCGTCATAAGCGCCTTCGCGCGCCAGTTCCTTGATACGCGCAACGTGATCCGGCGCGAGATCCGGATAAAGCTCCAGAACGACATTGCCCTTGGTGGTTTCAAGAACGAGCGTGTTTTCAGGGTCTTTGTAAGCCATTGGGCCTCTCCTTGTATTTACTTCTTGGTGGCCTGAAGCGTGGCCTTGATGATCTTGTCGGGGTTTTTCACGGCGCCATTATCGGCTTCGCTGCCCTTCTTTATCTTGTCGACGACATCCATGCCGCTGACAACCTTGCCGACCACCGTATACTGGCCGTTGAGGAATGAGCCGTCCGCAAACATGATGAAGAACTGCGAATTGGCCGAGTTCGGGTTCTGGCTGCGGGCCATGCCCACCGTGCCGCGAACGAAGGGTTCCTTGGAGAATTCTGCCGGAATATCCGGATAGTCAGAGCCGCCGGTGCCGACGCGTGATGCATCGAAGTTCTTGTCCATGTTGCCGAACTTTACATCCCCGGTCTGGGCCATGAAGCCCGGAATGACACGGTGGAAGGCAACGCCGTTGTAAGCGCCCTCGCCGACCAGCTTTTCGATCTGCGCAACATGCTTTGGCGCAAGGTCGGGACGAAGCTCGATGGCCACGTCGCCATCCTTCAGTTTGAGAACCACGGTGTTTTCGGTACTGGCGGCAGAAGCGGTGTGGACTGCGCCTTGCGAGAGCGCGAAGAAGGCGGCAGCGGCTAGCGCTGAACGAACGAAAGACATGATCGAAAAACTCCCTGTGGTCAGGATTTGAATTTGGCGTTCAGGGCGGCAGCGACAGCCGCCGGAACAAAAGGCTTTATATCGCCGCCCATGGAGGCAATCTGTCGAACCAATGTGGCGGTAATCGTGCGCACTGCCGGGTCTGCCGGAAGAAACACGGTCTGCAATTCCGGCGCCATGGTGCCGTTCATGCCTGCCATCTGCATTTCATAGTCGAGATCGGTGCCGTCGCGCAAACCGCGCACCATCAATTGAGCACTGTGCTTGCGGGCGGCATCGATAACAAGACCGTCGAAGGAAATGACGGAGAGCCGACCCGCATCCTTGCCCAGCACGGCCTTGCAGCTTTCATCGATGAGCGCCACGCGCTCCTCAAAAGTGAAGAGAGGCTTTTTCCCGGGGTGAACGCCAATCGCGACAATAACCTCATCGGCAAGGCGCAGGGCACCTTTCAGGACATCCATATGGCCGTTGGTCACCGGGTCAAAGGAACCCGCATAAATCGCGATTGTCATTTCTTCCAGCTAGCCTTTTCTGACGGGATTTTCAACAAGAACCACAGCGCTAAGGAAACAGAAACCAAGAAAACAGATGAACGCGATATGAACCGCAATTTCACGGCAAGTTCACAACCGATTTACCAAAATAGGCGCAAGTTTGGTGCAACCTTTTCGCTTTTGAAGCGTATGTATGTCGAAAGGATAACACGATGATGATCTTTCTTCTGGCATTATCCATGATGGTCGCAATGGCAGCTTCGGCAATCATACTGCTTCTCGAAGAGAATGAAGCCAAGCGTCAGCGCGTGCGTCATGTCGCATTCGACATCAATACTCTGCGCAACATGCGTTCGCGCTAGGTATTAACAGCTGAGCTCACGCGATAGCGTTGGAGCTTGCTGGAAAAGAGTTTGTGTGATCGCCAATTCCTCCAGTCTTGGCATCTGAAAAAGGCCGATGGTTCCCGCCATCGGCCTTTTTCATTGATCTGTACCGAAAGCCCGGTTCCGTTGTCTTGTTGCATTATCCGCCGCAAAACCGCCTGACCCGGGCTTTCAGCTTATTCTTCGGTGCCCGCGACCGGTGCTTCACCTTCCGGCGACGCATCGCCCTCACCGCCGTTTTCTTCGTCGCTGTCCGTTTCGGAAATGCGTTCGACCGAAACGACCTTTTCGCCGTCCGCCGTATTGAAGATCGTGACGCCTTTGGTGGAACGTCCGGCAATGCGGATGTCGTCAACCGGCACGCGGATAAGCTGTCCGCCGTCCGAAACGAGCAGAATCTGGTCGCTTGCCTCGACCGGGAACAGGGCGACGAGCTTGCCGATTTCGTCGGTCTTCGACGTATCGGTGGCGCGGATGCCCTTGCCGCCACGGCCGGAAACTCGGAACTCGTAGGACGAGGAGCGCTTGCCGTAACCATATTCGCTGACCGTCAGCACAGTCTGTTCGCGCGCTTTCAGCTCCTGATAGCGTTCTTCGTTGAGCTCGGTTTCGTTTCCGACCTCCTCGCCAACCACCACGATATCATCCGCGTCATCTGCGCCCTGGGCACGGCGTTCGGCAATCGAACGCTTCAGGTAGGCCGAGCGCTCAGCCGCGTCCGCATCGACGTGATGCAGGATCGCCATGGAGATGACCTTGTCGCCATCCGCCAGATTGATGCCGCGCACGCCGATGGAGTTGCGGCCCGCAAAGACGCGCACATCGGTAACGGGGAAGCGAATGCACTGGCCACCGGCGCAGGTCAGAAGCACGTCGTCGAATTCCGTACACGTATCGACCGAGAGGATTTCATCGTCCTCGTCCTCGAGCTTCATCGCGATCTTGCCGTTGCGGTTGACCTGAACGAAGTCCGACAGCTTGTTACGGCGAACCGTACCGCGCGTGGTCGAGAACATGACGTCCAGATTTGCCCAGGAATCCTCATCCTCGGGCAGCGGCATGATGGTGGTGATGCGCTCGCCCTGCTGCAATGGCAGCATGTTGATGAGCGCCTTGCCGCGCGACTGCGGCGTGCCAATCGGCAGACGCCAGACCTTCTCCTTGTAGACGATGCCACGCGAGGAGAAGAACAGAACCGGCGTATGCGTATTGGCCACGAACAGGCGCGTGACGAAATCCTCGTCCTTCGTCGCCATGCCGGAGCGGCCCTTGCCGCCGCGGCGCTGCGCACGATAGGTCGTCAACGGCACGCGCTTGATGTAGCCCGCATGGCTGACGGTGACGACCATATCCTCGCGGGCGATCAGGTCTTCGTCATCCATTTCGGCGCCGCCGAAACCGATTTCGGTGCGGCGTGGGGTTGCGAACTCGTCGCGAACCGCAATCATCTCTTCCTTGACGATGGTCATCACGCGCAGGCGCGAACCGAGAATGTCGAGATAATCGCGGATTTCCTCGCCGATCTTGTTCAGTTCGTCCGCCACTTCGTCGCGACCAAGCGCGGTGAGGCGCTGCAGACGCAGATCGAGAATGGCGCGAGCCTGTTCTTCGGAGAGGTTGTAGGTGTTATCTTCATTGATGGTGTGGCGCGGATCGTCGATCAAACGGATCAACGGTGCCACATCTGCCGCCGGCCAGCGGCGTTCCATCAACTGCTCGCGCGCCGTCGTCGGATCGGGAGCGCGGCGGATAAGCGCGATGACCTCATCGATATTGGCGACGGCGATTGCAAGACCGACCAACACATGCGCGCGGTCACGCGCCTTGTTGAGCAGGAACTTGGTGCGGCGCGTCACGACTTCCTCGCGGAAGACGACAAAGGCGCGCAGCATGTCGAGCAGGTTAAGCTGTTCCGGCTTGCCGCCGTTCAGCGCCACCATGTTGCAGCCAAACGAGGTTTGCAGCGGCGTGTAGCGATAAAGCTGGTTCAGCACCACATCGGCAACGGCGTCACGCTTGAGTTCCACCACGACGCGATAGCCTTCGCGGTCGGACTCATCGCGCAGATCGGAAATGCCTTCGATGCGCTTGTCGCGCACCAGTTCGGCCATCTTCTCGATCATCGAAGCCTTGTTCACCTGATAAGGTATCTCGGTGATGATGATGGCTTCGCGGTCGCCGCGCATCGGCTCGATCGTGGCGCGCCCGCGCATGACCACCGAACCGCGCCCGGTCGTGTAGGCGGAATTGATGCCGGAACGTCCAAGGATGATGCCGCCGGTCGGGAAGTCCGGTCCCGGAATGATTTCCATCAGTTCCGCCAGTTCAATGGCCGGATTGTCGATCAGCGCAACGCAGCCGTCGATCACTTCGCCCAGATTGTGCGGCGGAATGTTGGTCGCCATGCCGACAGCGATACCGCCCGAACCATTGACGAGCAGGTTCGGAAAGCGCGCAGGCATGACCACAGGTTCCTGCTCGCGACCGTCATAGTTGTCCTGGAAGTCGACCGTATCCTTGTCGATATCCGACAGGATGGATTCGGAAAGCTTTTCCAGACGGCATTCGGTGTAACGCATCGCCGCCGGCGGATCGCCGTCGATGGAGCCGAAATTGCCCTGCCCGTCGACCAGCGGATCGCGCATTGAAAAATCCTGCGCCATACGCACGAGGGCGTCATAAATAGAGGCGTCGCCATGCGGGTGGTACTTACCCATCACCTCACCGACCACACCCGCCGACTTGCGGTACGGGCGGTTATAGGCGAGGTTCATTTCGTTCATGGCGTGGAGAATGCGGCGATGCACGGGCTTCAGGCCGTCGCGCACATCGGGCAGCGCACGGCTCACGATAACGCTCATCGCGTAATCGAGATAGGAGCGCTGCATCTCCTCGATGATGGAAATCGGTTCGATACCGCTAGGGCCGCCGTTTGGGCCACCATTCATATCGTCGGAACCGGGTGGAGGCGTTTGATCTGACACTATTCAGATTTCTTTCTCAACAGAATCGATAAAGTCACTTTATAACGGAAACCAGCAAAAAACGCCAATTTCACGACCTTTTCGGCGGGCTATTTCCGCACGTCAATTCAATGACTTAAAAGATATTCACATAAAGATTGAGCAACGATGTTGCCCGACCTCGCGCTTTGCATCGACCATGTGCTCGTGATCGTCTACAATCCATGTATCCGATCGAGCATAACATGCCAACAGGAAGGGCGCGTGCAGTATGGGGTTCTACGATACGGTTTTCAGCGCCTTCGTCACCCTGCTTGTTACAATCGATCCGCCCGGGCTGGCGCCTTTGTTCCTGGCGCTGACGCCGGGCATGGAGCGGCACCATCGCGGACAGGTTGCGCTTCGCGCCTCCATCATCGGTTTTATCGTGATGGCGCTGTTTGCCATTGCGGGCGCGCAGATACTCGGCATGTTCGGCATCACCATCGGCGCGTTCCGCGTCGCGGGTGGTCTGCTCCTCTTCTGGATCGCCTTTGAAATGATCTTCGAGAAGCGGACGGAGCGCAAGGAAAAGAGCGCCGAGGTTGCGATCACCAAGGATCACATCCGCAATATCGCCGCCTTCCCGCTCGCCATTCCGCTGATTGCCGGTCCGGGTGCGATCTCGGCTATCGTGCTGACGTCAAATTCCTTTGAAGGCGTAGGGCCGAAAGCGGCCCTTCTCGGGGTCATCTTCGTCTGCCTGTTCATCACCTATCTTGTGCTGCTGCTGGCAGAGCGCGTCGACCGGTTTCTTGGCGAAACCGGCCGTTCCATCCTCACTCGCCTTCTCGGCGTCATTCTGGCAGCGCTTGCCGTTCAGTTCGTGGCTGACGGCATCAAGACACTTATCAGTGGTTAAGCCGACCTCTGTGCCTTCTTGCCGATCATGGCGTGACGGAGCTTCGACGAGAACCAGTCGATGAGGGCAACAGCGATCAGGATCATGATGATCAGGAAGGAAACGTCCTGAAGGTTGAGAACCTTGATCTGTTCGGCCAGATGCGCGCCGATGCCGCCTGCCCCGACAATGCCGATGATTGTCGCCGAACGCGTGTTTGACTCGAAAAAGTAAAGCACCTGACTGCCGATGAGCGGCAGAACCTGCGGCAACACGCCGAAACGATAGCCGTGCAGCCTGCCGCCGCCCGATGAGACGACGCCTTCGACCGGCTTCTTGTCCGCGCCTTCAATGGCTTCGGAGAACAGCTTGCCGAAAGCACCGAAGTCCGAGCAGGCAATCGCAAGAATGCCGGCGAACGGTCCGAGCCCCACGACCGACACCCAGATCAGCGCCCAGATAAGCGTGTCGACGCCGCGAATGGTGTCGAGGAAGCGGCGAATGCCGAAATGCAGGAACACATTGGGAATGATGTTCTTCGCCGCCAGAAAGCCGAACGGAAAGGCGAGGATCGCGGCCAGCAACGTGCCGAGATAGGCAATCGCCAGCGTTTCCATCATCGACCACAGGTAAAGGCTGAAACGCCCGCCGGAGGATGGCGGCATCATCATCAGCGCGAAATCGCCGAGGCGACCAAGGCCGTTCAGAATGCGCAGCAGTGAAAAATCGAGCCAGTAGAAGGCGAACCAGACCGAAGCGATAAGCGCTGCGGTTAAAATCGCCAGATTGCGCCATGTGCGCCCATTGCCGAACAGATCGGCATATTCGGCCCTCAGTTCCTTTTCGTGCGCGTGTGCTTCGCGGGAGAGACTTTGTGCAATATCGGTCATAGTTCTCTCCTCAACCAATACGGCCAAGCAGTGCGTGACGCACGCGCTGGGTGACAAGATCGATCACGACGATCGTCACGATGATCAGAAGCAGAATGGCGCTGACATCGCTGTAATAGAACTGGCGGATGGAAGTAAGCAGTTCCTGCCCGATACCGCCTGCCCCCACAAAACCCATGACGGAAGCGCCGCGCACGTTGATTTCAAAGCGCAGCAGGCCATAGGAAGCAAAATTCGCGGCCACTTGCGGCAATACGGCAAAGCGGATGACCTGCAGGCCGGAACCGCCGGATGCGCGAATGCCTTCCACCGGGCGCATGTCGATATTCTCGACGACTTCGGAGAACAGCTTGCCCAGCGCACCTGTGGTGTGCAGCATCAGCGCCAGTACACCGGCCATCGGCCCAAGGCCGAAGGCGATGACGAAAAGCAGCGCGAAGACGATTTCCGGAACAGTGCGCAACAATTCCAGCCCGCGACGGACGATGAAGCGAATCGTCGAATTGGGGGCCATGTTGGATGAGGCTGCGAAGGATGCAGCGAAAGCGACGACCGCCCCGATCAATGTCGCCAGATAGGCGATCAGCAGCGTCTCGAACAGCATCTTGAGCCAGCCGCCGAGGTTCCAGTACCAGGCGGCGAGGTCGCCCCAGAAATTGGCGATGGTCAGATCCGGCAGAATGCGGCCGAGATAGCTTGTGAAGCGAAAGAGATTTTCGACCAGGGTGCCGGGCCGAACATCGGCAACGACGGAGGCGGCAATGGCGACAAGGACAAGCGCAAGGAGAAGCGCGATACCATAGAGCCGCCGTTTGCCGACTTCCCTGCGGTAATCGGCGAGCAGGCTTTTTGCTCCACTGCCGTCGAGTGAGGATACCGTCATGCGAAATTCCTTTGATCAAGCCTGATCCCGAAAACCTTTCGAAATCCTGCCCTAAAAAAATGCCCGGAACGGGTTACGTTCCGGGCACTTCAATTTCTCACGGATCAGGACTTGCGAGCCTTGTCGTTGAACTTGAGCATTTCGATGATCGGCTCATAGTCCTTGGCTTCGGTGGCTACGAATTCCTGATCCTTGCCATCGGAAAGAGCGTCAAAGCCAGCCTTGTCCTTCTTCGGCATGTCGAGGAAAGCCTGCTTGATATCGGCCTTCAGCTGATCCGGCAGGGTGCTGAGAACGGCGAACGGGCCTTCAGGAAGGAAGTCCGACTTGAAGATGATGCGGAAGTCGTCCTTCGTCAGTTCCTTGCCGTTGGCATCCTTCAGAACGCCGCGGCTGACCATGCGGGTCAGGTTGGAATCGTTTTCCGAGTTCCAGGAGTTGGCAGCGGCATCGGCGGTGCCCTGCGCCAGAGCGAGAACTGCGTTTTCGTGGCTGCCGGCGAAGAAGTTCTTACCGAAGAACGTATCGACGCTATAGCCTTCGCGGTTGAGGAAGAAGCGCGGTGCGTTGTTGCCCGAGGTCGAGTTCGGATCGACGAGAGCAATGGTCTTGCCCTTCAGGTCGTCCATCTTCTGGTACGGGCTGTCGGCGCGAACATAAACGACCGAATAATAGCCGTTGACGCCGGTGTCGTGACGCTGGTTGACGAGCGGCGTGGTTTCAACGCCGGTCATGACGGCGCGGGCGTAGGAAGCCGGGCCATAGAATGCGATCTGGATGTTTCCGGCGCGCTGTCCTTCGATGACGGCTGCATAGTCGTTGGCGACGCGCAGCGTTACCTTGGTGCCGAGTTCCTTGCCGAGATAGGCAGCCAGAGGCGCATAACGGTCGGAAGTGGTCGAGGCGTTTTCAGCCGGGATAACGCCCAGAACGATTTCCGGATAGTCCTTGCTCCAGTCGGCAGCCTGGGCATTGAAGGTCATCGTAGCGGTGAGCGCAACAGCCGCCAGAAAGGTTCTACGGTTAAGCATGGGTATCTCCTGTTAATCCTGAGTTTGGAGCGTGTTTCTTTTCCGGAGCTTTGTGCGCTCAGGCGGAAAGCTGGCGCAGAACGGCTTCGGCCGACTGCGGAACTGGCATCGGCATCGGTGCGTCCAACTGCTCATCGGCATCGATGACGTCAGCGGCTTCCATGCCGTAAAGGTCGCGTGATGCCATATCTGTCAGCATCGACGGTGTGCCGCGGAATACGATCTTGCCGGCGGACATGCCGACGAGACGGTCGCAATAGCTGCGCGCAATATCGAGCGAGTGCAGATTGCAGAGAACCGTGATGCCGTATTCGCGATTGATGCGGCGCAGGGCGTCCATGACGCTGCGCGTGTTGCGCGGATCGAGCGATGCAATCGGCTCGTCGGCGAGGATGATGCGCGGCTGCTGCACGAGCGCGCGGGCAATCGCCACGCGCTGCTGCTGGCCACCCGAAAGCTCGTCCGCGCGGTGCGCTGCAAGATGCGCAATGTCGAACTGCTGCAAGGCTGAAAGCGCGATCAGGCGCTCCTCATCGCTCCAGATACGCAGGAGCGATTTCGGCGTCGAAACATAGTTCAGACGGCCCATCAGGACGTTGGTCAGAACATCCAGACGGTCGACCAGATTGAAATGCTGGAAAATCATCGCGCATTGCGCACGCCAGTCCCGCAGGCCCGAGCCTTTTAGCCCGGTAACATCGCGGCCATCCCAGTGGATGGTTCCCTCTGAAGGCTCGACAAGGCGATTGATCATGCGCAGAAGCGTCGACTTGCCTGCGCCCGAGCGCCCGATAATTCCCACAAACGTGCCCGGTTCGATTTCGAGGTCCACACCCGAAACCGCCACCTTGTCATTATAGCGGCGCGTTATGTTTTTCAGTTGAAGCATGAATTCGTCTCCATTCATGCTTACTCTGAATGGCTTCCATGACACTGCAATGAAAGCCCCATGACGTTTGTGTAAATTTAGATATTGCTACAAAAACCTTATCTAAGCGACTGTTTTGACGCTGATTTCCTCCAGGTGACGCAGGAAGGCTTTTGTGGACAGGCCGACTTCGCCGGAATTGTCTATTGTGACAACATCGCCCGCACCGTCATCGAAGCTGACTTCCCGTGAAAGCCGCGCGACGATTTCCTCCCGGCTTTCGCGGCCGCGCGATGCGAGCCGCTCGGCCAGAACTTCCGGCCGGGCCGTAATCACGACCACCGAGCGCGACGGGTAGAGCCTGCGAACATCGCCCAGAACCCGGCGTGAAACATTGGCGATCACCACCGTTCCGTCCGCGATTTCATCCTCCAGCGATTTCGGCAATCCGTAGCTCAGGCCATGCGCCTGCCAGTGCAGGGCGAAGGCGCCCTCGCCCGCCGATTTTGCAAATGCTGCTTCATCCAGACTGTCGTGATCTTCCGTTCCCGGCATTTGCGGGCGGGTGATGATGCGACGCACAAAGTGAAAACGCGTGTCGCCCGCCAGAGCCACACGCGCCGCATCCATGATCGTATCCTTGCCGGCCCCGCTGGGGCCGACAACGGCGACGAAACAGCCTTTCGGCCTGTTGGATTGCATCTGCATCAGAGCACCCGTTCGCCTTCGCGCCAGACGGTGCGGACAACCGGGATTGCGCCCTTCGGACGGACACGGACCAGATCGGCGCGCTTGCCGATGGCAATCTCACCGCGATCATCCATCGCCATCGCGTCAGCAGGATTCTTGGTCACAAGCCGGATCGCATCCGGCAACGCAATCGGGCGTTCGCCGGAAGCCAGACCGAATGCCGACTGAATGAGGCTGAACGGGATATAATCCGACGACAGGATATCCAGGCTGCCATTGTCCACCAGATCGCGCGCGGCGATATTGCCGGAATGCGAGCCACCGCGAACGATATTCGGCGCGCCCATCAGGATCGAAAGGCCAGCGCCCTTTGAAGCATTGGCGGCTTCCATCGTGGTCGGGAATTCTGCGATCCGCACGCCATGATCGAGCGATTCATCGACATGCGCACTGGTTGCATCGTCATGGCTGGCCAGAACGATGCCACGCGTTGCCGCGAGTTCGGCGATGGAGCGGCGGTGTCTGGCCGAATAGGCGTCCGAATCCGCCATGCGCTTTTCACAATGCACCCGGAACTCCTCATCCGTGAGCTTCATCTTGCGCATGTAATAGGTGCGATAGGTCTCAAGATCAACGAATTGCCGCTGTCCCGGTGCGTGATCCATCAAGGATGCGAGTTTTACGCGGTCATCATCCGCGAAAAGCTCGAATGTTTCGAGGCAATCGGCAGAGGAGACTTCGCAGCGCAGATGCAGGAAGTGATCTGCACGCAGGCGATTTTCGCGCACGCCGCTTTCAATCGCGTCGGCGAGCATGCGCATATCCTTGCCGACGAAATCGCGGTCATAGTCGGAGCCGACGCGCATCGCGTCGAATACCGTGGTGATGCCGGAGGCCGCGACCTGCGCATCGTGCGCCTGCACGGCAGCATCGACATTCCAGCGCACCTTCGGACGCGGCGCATAGTGGCTTTCCAACTGGTCGGTGTGCAGCTCTATGAGGCCCGGGATGACGTAATCGCCATCCATGTCGTCGCCGCCATTGCTGTTGCCGTGGTCGATTGCTGCGATCTTGCCGTCCCGGATCAGGATGGAACCGGAAACAATCTCATCGGCGAGCACGATCCGCGCGTTTTTCAGAACGATTTCATTAGCCATTGGACAGCTCTTTCATGACCGCATTTGTGTTGGCGGCTGTTTCATATTTCGAGAGGAAGGCTTCGATATCGAGCGTGCGGAAATCATCGAGCGCCTGGCGCAGACGATCATGGCTCCAGTCCCACCAGGCCAGCCGGTCAAGGCGATTTCCGGTTGCAGCGTCGAAGCGTTCGCGAATGAGCCGCGCAGGCACGCCGCCCACGATCGTATAGGGCGCGACGTCCCTGCTCACCACGGCTCCGGCACCGACAACCGCACCATTGCCGACCGTCACGCCCGGAAGGATTGTCGAGCCATGGCCGAGCCATGTGTCGTGACCGATCTTCACCGCGTTGCCGCGACGCCACTCGAAAAACTCCGTCTCATCCTTTTCTTCCGGCCAGTAATCACCGGCGCGATAGGTGAAATGGTGCAGTGTCGGACGCCATGTCGGATGATTGGTGGCATTGATGCGCACGTGGCTGGCAATATTGGAAAACCTGCCAATCTCCGCACACCAGATTTCGCAATCGACGCCGAGATAAGAATAATCGCCCAGCACGGTTTCCGAAACGCGGCTGCGCTCGCCAATCTCGGTATAGCGCCCGAGCGTACAGCCGCTGACGATGGCCGTTTCGTGAACCAGCGGTTCTACCGAGAGCTTGGTCATGAGAGCCCCCGCGGAGAGAAAGCCGTCACGTCGATGATCCGGTCGGCAACGACCGAACGCACATCTTCATCGTGGAAGATGCCGAGCATGGCGACGCCCTGCTCCTTCTTGGTCTTGATGAGGTCCACCACGACCGCGCGGTTCTTCGCATCGAGCGAAGCTGTCGGCTCATCGAGCAGCAATACCGGATGATCGGTGATGAAGCCGCGAGCGATATTCACACGCTGCTGTTCGCCGCCCGAGAAGGTCGCAGGCGGCAAGGCCCACAGCCTTTCCGGAAGATTGAGCTGCGCCAGAAGTTCGCGGGCGCGGTTGAGCGCTGTCTCACGGTCGACGCCACGCGCAACCAGCGGTTCGGCAACCACATCGATTGCCGCAACGCGCGGCAGCGTGCGCAGAAACTGGCTGACATAGCCGATCGTATCGCGGCGCACCGCCAGCACTTCACGCGGATCGGCAGTGGCAAGATCGACAAACCTGTCGGCATGGCGGATCATGATCGAGCCGCCATTGACCGCGTAATTGCCATAGACCATCTTCAGGATCGAGCTTTTGCCCGCGCCCGAAGGCCCGCCAAGCACGGCGCATTCACCGGCATTCAGTTCGAAATTCACGCCGCGAACGACCGGAAGTTCGATGCCGCCCTGCAAATGCATGACGAAGGTCTTGGTAACGCCGGTGACGGCAAGCGGGGCTGATGTTTGCAACATAGGCATTTTTCACCTCACGCATGAAGTTCGGCTAATTTAGGAACAACATGCAATAAACATCTGTTTTAATTTACTAAACTTGCAGAATAGACGACACAAGCAGCTGCGTATAAGGCGCCTGCGGGTCATCCAGCACGCGGTCGGTCAGGCCCTGCTCGACAATATGGCCGTCTTTCATGACCATGATGCGATGGGACAGAAGCCGGGCCACGGCGAGATCATGCGTCACGATAATCACCGAAAGGCCGAGATCGCTGACAAGACCGCGCAGAAGGTCGAGAAGGCGCGCCTGCACAGATACATCAAGACCGCCGGTCGGCTCATCCATGAAGACGAGACGCGGCGCCGTCACCAGATTGCGGGCAATCTGCAGGCGCTGGCGCATGCCGCCGGAAAAGGCGCGTGGCTGATCGTCGATACGGTCGGAGGCAATTTCGACACGTCCCAGCCATTCGGTTGCCGTGTTGCGAATATTGCCATAATGGCGTTCGCCGACCGCCATCAGACGCTCGCCGACATTGGCCCCGGCCGAAACCGTCATGCGCAATCCGTCTGCCGGGTTCTGGTGCACGAACCCCCAGTCCGTCCGCATCAGGAAGCGGCGTTCCGCCTCGCCGATCTTGTAGAGATCGCGGAATTCACCGTCGCGCATCCGGTATTCAACCGTGCCGGAAGTCGGTTCCAGACGGGTTGCCAGACTGTTCAGCAGCGTCGTCTTGCCGGAACCGGATTCGCCGACGATGGCCAGCACTTCACCCGGCCACAGATTGAAGGAAATATCCGCGCAGCCACGACGATTACCGTAGAATTTCGACAGGCTGTTCACTCTCAGTAGAGGTTGCTCGCTCATTGTGCGGCCTCCTTGTTCGCTGCCAGATGGCCGAAATGGCCATTCGCCTGACGGTCTTCGCAAAAATCGGTGTCGGAGCAGACGAACATCGAGCCGCCGCGATCATCCAGCACGACTTCATCGAGATAGACGCCCTTCGCGCCGCAAAGTGCGCATGGTTCCTTGAATTTCTGCACCTCAAATGGGTGATCTTCAAAGTCGAGGCTCACGACATCCGTATAGGGCGGCACGGCATAGATGCGTTTTTCGCGCCCGGCACCGAACAGCTGCAATGCCGGAGACATATGCATTTTCGGATTGTCGAATTTCGGCGTCGGCGAAGGCGCCATCACATAGCGGCCTTCGATCATAACCGGATAATCATAGGTCTTGGCGATATGGCCGTGCCGCGCAATGTCTTCGTAGAGCTTCACATGCATGAGGCCATATTCGGCAAGCGCATGCATCTTGCGGGTTTCGGTTTCGCGCGGTTCAAGGAAACGCAGCGGTTCCGGGATCGGCACCTGATAGACAATCACCTGCCCTTCGCTCAGCGGATATTCCGGAATGCGGTGACGGGTCTGGATGATCGTCGCCTCACCCGTATGGGTGGTGACGGCAACATCAGCCGTCTTCTGGAAAAAGGCGCGGATGGAGACGGCGTTGGTCGTGTCGTCGGCACCCTGGTCGATGACTTTCAGCACGTCATCCGGCCCGATGATCGAGGCCGTCACCTGCACGCCGCCCGTGCCCCAGCCATAAGGCATCGGCATTTCACGGCTGGCAAACGGCACCTGATAGCCGGGAATGGCAATGGCCTTCAGAATGGCGCGGCGGATCATCCGCTTGGTCTGCTCGTCCAGATAGGCGAAGTTGTAATTGGCCAGATCGCTCATTCTGCGGCCTCCTTGGTTGGGTTCTGCGCTTCCTCATACTCAGAACGCATACGGCGGATGAGTTCGAGTTCTGCCTGAAAATCCACGTAATGCGGCAGTTTCAGATGTTCGACGAAGCCGGTGGCCTGCACATTGTCGGAATGGGAAATGACGAATTCCTCATCCTGTGCGGGTGCGGTCACATCCGTATCGAATTCGCGCACGCGCAGCGCACGGTCGCAGAGCGACATGGACATGGCCTTGCGCTCGCTCTGGCCGAACACCAGCCCATAGCCGCGTGTAAACTGCGGCGGCTGCTTGGCCGAACCCTTGAACTGGTTGACCATCTGGCATTCGGTCAGCTGTACGCGACCCAGCGAGACGGCAAAGCCAAGCTCCGGCACATCGAACTCGACCTCGACTTCGCCGATGCGGATTTCGCCAACGAATGGGTGGTTGTTGCCATAGCCGCGCTGGGTGGAATAGCCGAGCGCCAGCAGAAAGCCCTCGTCGCCGCGCGCCAATGCCTGCAAGCGCAGGTCGCGCTCCATCGGAAATGTCCATGGTTCGCGGGTCAAATCGCCCGGTTCGTGACCGTCCGGCAGCGAGCCGTCTTCCTCGATCATGCCGTTGACGCCGAGAATATCGGTTACACGCGGCGTTTCTTCGGGTTCTGCGGGGCGCAGTTCCGGTTCCGGCACAGCCACATCGCCAGCCAAATCGGGATCAAGCAGCCGATGGGTATAATCGAAGGTCGGCCCCAGAAGCTGGCCACCCGGCAGATCCTTATAGGTCGCCGAAATGCGGCGCTCAATCAGCATTTGTGCCGTTTCCATCGGACGGGAATAGCCGAAGCGCGGCAAGGTGGTGCGATAGGCGCGCACCAGAAAGATTGCTTCGATCAGATCGCCACGCGACTGACGCACGGCAAGGGCTGCCAGTTCACGGTCATAGAGCGAACCTTCCGCCATGACGCGATCAACCGCCAGCGCCAGCTGTTCGGCAATCTGGTCGAGGCGAAGCGCTGGAACCGAACGGTCACCGCGACGACGATCATCGAGAAGACGGTGGGCATTGCGGATGGCCGTTTCGCCACCCTTTACGGCAACATACATTTTCAGCCCTCCAGAGCAGAAATTCTGGTTGTGCGGGGAAGTGCTGCAACAGCGCCGTCGCAGACCAGAACAAGGTCAACGCCAAGCGGATATTGCGCACCGTTTTCACGCCATTGCTGGATGAAATCCTGCGGCAGACCATCGACGCGGAGCGAACGCTCGCCATCAATGCCGGGGCCTTTCAACACAAAGCCCTGCCCGCCTTTCAGCGACGCGACAGCCAGCACGATGGTTGTGGAACGATCGGGAAACTCGGCATTGCCTTGCGAAAAATCGGCTAGGGACGGCAGCAGCGACACATCGCTTACGAGAGAAAATTGCGCGGCATCGGCATTTTCGACACGGGGCGCACCGGTGTGGAAAGTAACCCAGGCGGTTGCATATTCATTGGCGGCTATCGCCGCATCGCACCACACCGTCGCATCATGATCGAGCAGGGTTGCAGCGATTACACCCAGTTCCGGCGTCAGCGGCTGCGGCGGCGTGGCAGCTGCGGCCAGCGGATAGATGCGGCCGGGATTGGCCATGGCGTGCATGACGGCATGAAAGACAGACTGCGCATCCGTCACCGGATTAGCCAGACCGCCTTCAAATGCTGGAGAAGAAGGAAGCATCAATTGTCTCCCCGAACCATTGTAAAGAAATCAACCTTGGTAGCAGCTGCTTCGCCGCGCAGCGTGGCGTCGGCATCGTCGTGCCGTTTGCGCAGGACGCCCAGCACCTGCGTTTCCACCGCGTCGCGGCGACTCTCATCAAGCCAAAGCGCATCGAAGAGAGCGGCAAGGCGTGCCTTTTCCTGATCGCGGCCAAGCGCATAAGAGTGACCGACCGAACCATCGGAAAGCCGCACGGTGGCGCGTGTCACGGTCGCCTCGCCCACATTGAAGGGAGCGCCGCCGCCGCCGATGCGTCCGCGCAGCATCACGAGGCCGGTTTCCGGCCCGCGCAAAACCTCAAATTCCGGCTTGTTGGACCATGCCTGCCAGAAGGCCTGCAATTCTTCGCCGCTGGCGCGCGCAAGAACCGCCATGCTTGCCTGCCGTGCGAGCTGCACTGCATCCGGTGCCTTTTTGCTTTCAGTGGCGGAACCGGCTCCGCCTCCCTTCGCACCATGCTCCGTACCGTACATGAGCTTCCCTGCCTTCAAATCCTGTTGACGCGATCTTTCAAATTGTCTAGTTATATAGACAACTATACAATACCAGAATGAATACACCCTGCCAATGACAGGACGATGACAGTTGATGGCAAAGACCAGACACATTGAGAGAAACAGCGGCGTTGCGATCTGGCGGCAGATTGCCGATGAGATACGCGGCGACATCATGGCGGGTAAGCTTCAACCCGGCGCGCGCATGCCAGCCGAGATGGAGTTGGCCGACAGGTTCGGGGTCAATCGCCATACGGTGCGCAGCGCCATTGCAGCATTGACGCAGGAAGGCGTGCTGCGCGCCGAGCAAGGACGCGGCACCTTTGTCGCCAACGCAAGGCGCCTCACCTACCAAATCGGACGCCGAACCCGCATTTCCCAGTCGCTCGCTTCGCAGGTGCGGGAAATGCAGGGCATTCTGCTGGCCTCAGGCAGGGAAACCGCAACGCGGGAAGTCGCGGACGCGCTTGAACTGCATGCGGGCGACGAGGTGATCCGGCTTGAAACGATGCACAACGCCGATGGTTATCCGATTTCGATTGCGACTCACTGGATCGATGCCGCGCGCTTTCCTTCCTTTGCAGAGGATTATGCGGAAAGCGGCTCGATAACGGCTGCGTTCAAGGCTGCGGGGATCGCCGATTACCTGCGAAAATCGACTGTCATATCGGCCCGTCATGCCGGTCCGGAAGACTTGAGAATCTTGAAACTGTCTCCGGGTGCCATCGTCGTGACAGCGCGTGCAGTAAACGTCGATACGGACGGAAAACCGATCCAATATTCCCTGTCGCGATTTTCGGCGGATCGCATGGAGTTCTCCATCGAGAATGACGAGAACAGCTGAGGTGTCCGCCATGCAGTTTTGGTTAAGCCTCTGGGCCGATTAAGCATTATCCGGGCTGCGTTCGCATTGCCCCACTGGCATAAGACTTAACCGCGGGATGGCCACTCCAGATCGCAGCTTGACGTGCATGTTATATCCATTATTCTGGATATATGGAAAACGACTCTGCAATCCTGGCTTTGGCCGCTCTCGCCCAATCGACAAGGCTCGATACCTTTCGATTGCTGGTCCGACACGAACCTGCCGGGATCAGGGCGGGCGAGTTGGCCCGTATGCTGGACATTCCGCAAAATACGATGTCCGCCCATCTGGCTACCCTGTCACGGGCTGGTCTCGTAAGGAGCGAGCGGCAAAGCCGCTCGATCATCTATCGCGCTGATCTGGATCAGTTTCGCGAACTGACGCTTTTCATGATCAAGGATTGTTGCGGCGGCGGCGCCGAACTCTGCGCGCCTCTGCTCCAAAGCCTGACACCTTGCTGCGAACCCAGGACGGCTGACGCCACTCAATAACCACGTTCTGGCGACGCCAGTTCACCCCAACGGACGTTAAAATGACAAATCGGTTTCAACTGGCGCCCGGCGCGCGCACGGGCAGTCAGTCGCCCATGAGAAACACCCTGACGCCGACATGGAAAGGCATGTGGAGCAACGCTGATGTCTGTCTTTGAACGGTATCTGACCGTCTGGGTTGCCCTTTGCATTGTTGCGGGTGTCGCTCTGGGGCACCTCTTCCCGGCTCTGTTCCACGCTATCGGCTCCGCCGAGATTGCCAAGGTCAATATTCCCGTCGCCGTTCTCATCTGGCTGATGATTATTCCCATGCTTTTGAAAATCGACTTCGCCGCGCTTCGGCAAGTCGGTCGGCACTGGCGGGGCATCGGCGTCACGCTGTTCATCAACTGGGCCGTCAAGCCGTTCTCGATGGCGCTTCTTGCATGGCTGTTCATCGGCTGGTTTTTCCGCCCGCATCTGCCTGCCGACCAGATCGACTCTTACATTGCAGGCCTTATCATCCTTGCCGCGGCACCCTGCACGGCCATGGTCTTCATATGGTCCAGCCTGACCAAAGGAGAGCCACACTTCACCCTGTCCCAGGTCGCATTGAATGACGCTATCATGGTCATAGCCTTTGCTCCGATCGTCGGGCTTCTGCTTGGGCTTTCGGCCATTACGGTTCCATGGGATACGCTCGTTCTTTCCGTTGTCCTCTATATCGTCATTCCGGTGATCCTTGCGCAGATCATCCGGCGAAGCCTGCTGGCGGGTGGCGGACAAAGCGCGCTCGACAGGCTGCTGAAGACACTGCAACCGCTTTCCCTTGTGGCGCTGCTCGCCACTCTCGTCCTGCTCTTCGGTTTTCAGGGCGAACAGATCATCGCGCAGCCGCTCATCATCGCCATGCTGGCGGTGCCGATCCTCATTCAGGTCTATTTCAATTCGGGGCTGGCCTATCTTCTCAACCGCCTGTCTGGCGAAAAGCACAGCGTTGCCGGACCGTCGGCCCTGATCGGCGCGTCGAACTTCTTTGAACTTGCCGTCGCCGCTGCAATCAGCCTTTTCGGCTTTTCATCCGGCGCGGCGCTCGCAACCGTGGTGGGCGTTCTCGTCGAGGTGCCGGTCATGCTGTCGGTCGTCTGGATCGTGAACCGCTCCAAAGACTGGTATGAACGCGGCGCCGATCAGAAGCCTGCAACACAAACAGGAAACTCCCGATGACTGTCACTATTTTTCACAACCCGAAATGCGGCACCTCGCGCAATACGCTGGCTATGATCCGGGCGAGCGGCGAAGAGCCTGTGATCGTCGAATATGTGCAGAGCCCGCCCACGCGGGAACGTCTGGTCGGCCTGCTTGCGTCGATGAAATTGACGCCGCGCGAATTGCTGCGCGAGAAAGGTACGCCCTATGCCGAACTCGGCCTGTCCGATCCGAAATGGACTGACGAGGAACTGATCGACTTCATGATGGCCCATCCGATTCTGATCAACCGGCCGATTGTTGAAACTCCGCGCGGCACCCGGCTTTGCCGCCCTTCCGAGCTGGTCCTGGATATTCTGGAAAACCCGGTTGCTTCCTTTACCAAGGAAGATGGCGAGCAGGTCACCTATGGAGAAAGGAAATGACTGCCGCGGACTTGCCCAACCTCGACCGGAAATCCTTTCTCCTGCCGGATGAGAATGCTCTTCGCGCACCTTTCCCGGAACATAAGCCTCGCATCCTGCTGCTCTACGGATCGTTGCGCGAACGTTCCTATAGCCGTTTCCTGACGCTGGAAGCGCAGCGACTGCTTGATGCAATGGGCGCGGAAACCCGCGTTTTCCATGCCGATGGCCTGCCTTTGCCGGACCATGGGACGCCGGATCACCCCAAAGTGCAGGAACTGCGCGAGGCGATGCTCTGGTCGGAGGGGCAGGTCTGGACAAGTCCTGAACGCCATGGCGCGATGAGTGCCGTCATGAAAGCGCAGATCGACTGGATTCCCCTGCCCGGTGGCGCGATCCGCCCCACGCAAGGGCGAACACTGGCCCTGATGCAGGTCTCCGGCGGTTCGCAGAGCTTCAATGCCGTCAACCAGATGCGTATTCTCGGCCGCTGGATGCGGATGATTACCATTCCCAACCAGTCATCGGTCGCCAAGGCCTGGCAGGAATTCGATGATGCCGGCCGCATGAAACCATCGTCATTCTATGATCGCGTCGTCGACGTCATGGAAGAACTGATGAGGTTCACCTTGCTGACGCGCGGTATTTCAGACGATCTGACGAACCGTTACAGCGAACGGAAAGAAGCTGCTGCCCTGCTTGAAAAGCGGGTCTCGCTGCAATCGATCTGACATTCCGGCAGTCTGGCGCACAGGCAGCGGGATGCCTTCAAGTAGAATAGCCATCCCGCCGCAAGCCATTGTTTGGGCATGGTTTCATCCGATCCAGGCAGGATCAGAATTCAGTCCGATAGACTGATTTCCCTGCGTAGGCGGTTCCCTTTTCGGAATCGTGCTCGAATTTCGGGCGCAGGTATTTCTGCCGGTTTGGACGCCAGAACATCAGTTCGAAAAACAGAAAAGGCGCTGCAAAACAGCACCTTATCGCATTTTACTAATAAATTGGGTTATACGCGTTCTCAGAACGGAATTTCGTCGTCCAGATCGCGGGAGAAACCACCACCGCTGCCGCCCCCCGAAGACGGGCCGGACGAACCGAAGTCGCCGCCGCCACCGGAATAATCCGACATCTGGTTGCGATTGCCGCCACCACCGAACGAACGGCCCTCACCGCCGCCTTCGCCACGGCTGTCGAGCATCTGCAACTCACCGCGGAACTTCTGCAGCACGACTTCCGTCGAGTAACGGTCATTGCCGTTCTGGTCCTGCCATTTGCGGGTCTGGAGCGCGCCCTCGATATAGACCTTGGCACCCTTCTTCAGATATTGCTCCGCGACCTTGGCAAGGTTCTCGTTGAAAATGACGACGCTGTGCCACTCGGTGCGGTCCTTGCGTTCGCCAGTCTGGCGGTCACGCCAGCTTTCAGACGTTGCAATGCGCAGATTGGCAACCACGTCGCCCGAGTTCAGACGACGAATTTCCGGATCGGCACCAAGGTTGCCGACCAGAATGACTTTGTTGACGCTACCAGCCATCGAAAAATTACTCCGGGTCTCGCATGCACACTCTTTCCGCACAGCTTCGCACGGACAAGAGGCACTTTCCAAATGAAAGCTCAGGCGCAGCGATGCGCCATCACCAGAAACTCATATGCTCACCTTACAGGACTGGCTCAATGAGCGCTCAGTCCGGCGCGGTGAATTTGTCAATGTCCACAGAGTTTATGTTCTTGTTTTGTTCAAAATGCAACCTTCGACACGAAAAAGACATGCGTTCGCCACAAATTTTCATGGGTTTTTGCACTGTTTCCCGTGCAGAAAATGCAGTTTTGCATATTTCGGGCGCAAAAACTGCATCTGCCTTAATTTGAAATCGGCCTTCCCTCCACTCTTCCTGAAGCGATAGCCACAGGCGCTGTGTGCGCCGGATCGTGCTCCAAGAAAAAGCCCTGCCGCTCACTGTATCTTTGGCGCGCAGGGCTTGGGTTTTGAGCAATGCTCTTGTGCCGACAATAATTCGCCAGCAGATATTTTCGGACGGCGATGACGCGCGGTCATTTGCCTTCCGCGCAAATTCAGATTTTCGGCAATCGCAGTTTCAGTCAACGAGGCATCATTCCTTGCGAAAAGATGCTGCCGCGACGGAAATGGATTGTGCTTTCATCGTTGTGAAAGCTAGGCAACGTAGTCAGGTGGACTCATGCTCCTTACCTCCCTACTGGGTTTCCCGCCTCCTGCGGACCTCTTGCCGATGCCGCGTCATCCCACCACGACACCTCTCCGCCATCAGCGAGCAAGGCCAGTCTGCTCCTGTCAGGAGTGACAGTCAACGCTCTTGCGTTCACATTTCGTATCGCCTATCAGAAGGCTGGTTGTTCGATATTTGTTCCAGTGATAAGAGTGCACCGATGAATGACCCGAGACCCCTTCTTATCGGAGGGTTCCACCCCATATTAGAAACCGGCGCGACGGGTTTCACCATTCGGCGCCCGTTTATCCATGGCATCATGAGCAGGCAGGACGCGGAATGAGCGATCAGAAATTCATTTCCATACGTGGCGCGCGCGAACACAACTTGAAAAATGTCGATCTCGATCTGCCTCGCGACAAGCTGATCGTGATGACAGGCTTGTCCGGTTCGGGCAAATCCTCGCTTGCCTTCGATACGATCTATGCGGAAGGCCAGCGCCGCTATGTCGAAAGCCTTTCGGCCTATGCGCGCCAGTTCCTGGAAATGATGCAGAAGCCGGACGTCGACCAGATCGACGGCCTGTCGCCAGCCATTTCCATCGAGCAGAAGACGACGAGCCGCAATCCGCGTTCGACGGTCGGCACCGTCACCGAAATCTACGACTATATGCGCCTGCTCTTTGCGCGCGTGGGCGTGCCCTATTCGCCGGCGACCGGGCTTCCCATCGAAAGCCAGACGGTCAGCCAGATGGTCGATCGCGTCATGGCGGTTGAGGAAGGCACCCGCCTCTATATCCTCGCGCCCATCGTTCGCGGCCGCAAGGGCGAGTACAAGAAGGAGCTGGCGGAGCTTCAGAAGAAGGGCTTCCAGCGCGTCAAGGTCGACGGCACCTTCTATGAAATCGCCGATGTTCCGGCACTCGACAAGAAATACAAGCACGATATCGATGTGGTGGTTGACCGCGTGGTGGTTCGGCCTGACCTTTCGACCCGCCTCGCCGACAGCCTTGAAACCTGCCTCAAGCTTGCCGAAGGGCTGGCCGTTGCGGAATTTGCCGACAAGCCGCTGCCGCCTGAAGAAACGGCGGAAGGCGGCGCTGCCAACAAGTCGGCCAACGAAACGCATGAACGCATTCTGTTTTCGGAAAAGTTCGCCTGCCCGGTCTCCGGCTTCACCATCCCGGAAATCGAGCCGCGCCTGTTCTCGTTCAACAATCCCTTCGGCGCCTGCCCGACCTGCGACGGCCTTGGCACGCAGCAAGCCATCGATCCCAACCTGATCGTTCCCGACGAAACGGCAGTGTTGAAGGACGGCGCGATTGCCCCGTGGGCGCGATCCTCGTCGCCCTATTACAATCAGACGCTGGAAGCGCTTGGCAAAGCCTATGGCTTCAAGATCGGCGCAAAATGGGCTGATATTCCGGAAGAGGCCCAGCAGGCCATTCTTTACGGTACCAAGGGCCAGGAAATCACCTTCCAGTATGATGATGGCTTGCGTTCCTACCAGACGACGAAAGCTTTTGAAGGCGTGATCCCCAATCTGGAACGCCGCTGGAAGGAGACCGATTCCGCCTGGTCGCGTGAGGATATCGAGCGCTTCATGGCCTCGACGCCCTGCCCGGCCTGTAACGGTTTCCGCCTGAAGCCGGAGGCGCTGGCGGTCAAGGTCGGCATGAAGCACATCGGTGAAATCACCGAAATGTCGATCCGCAAGGCCGATGCCTGGTTCCGCGATATCGACAGCAGCTTCAACGACAAGCAGCGCGAAATTGCCGCCCGCATCCTCAAGGAAATCCGCGAGCGCCTGCAGTTCCTCAATGATGTCGGCCTCGACTATCTGACGCTGGCGCGCAATTCCGGCACGCTGTCGGGCGGTGAAAGCCAGCGCATCCGTCTTGCCTCGCAGATCGGCTCCGGGCTGACCGGCGTGCTCTACGTGCTGGATGAGCCGTCCATCGGCCTGCATCAGCGCGACAATGCCCGCCTTCTCGACACGCTGCGCCATCTGCGCGATCTCGGCAACACGGTCATCGTGGTCGAACACGATGAAGATGCGATCCTGACCGCTGATTATGTGGTCGATATCGGCCCGGCGGCTGGTGTCCACGGCGGCAAGATCATCGCGCAAGGGTCGCCGCAGGACGTGATGTCCAATGCAAACTCGCTGACCGGCAAATATCTGTCGGGTGCGATGGAGGTTGCCGTCCCGGCGGAACGCCGCAAGATTTCCAAGTCCAAGCGCATTCGCGTGGTGGGCGCGCGCGGCAACAACCTGAAAAATGTCTCGGCGGATATTCCGCTCGGCACCTTCACTGCTGTTACCGGCGTTTCAGGCGGCGGCAAGTCCACCTTCCTGATCGAAACCCTGTTCAAGGCCGCTTCGCGCCGCATCATGGGTTCGCGCGAGCATCCGGCAGAGCATGACCGTATCGAAGGGCTGGAATTCCTCGACAAGGTGATCGATATCGACCAGTCGCCGATTGGCCGCACGCCGCGCTCCAACCCGGCAACCTATACCGGCGCGTTCACGCCAATCCGCGACTGGTTTGCGGGCCTGCCGGAAGCCAAGGCACGCGGCTATCAGCCGGGCCGCTTCTCGTTCAACGTGAAGGGCGGGCGCTGCGAGGCCTGCCAGGGCGATGGCGTCATCAAGATCGAGATGCACTTCCTGCCGGATGTGTATGTGACTTGCGATGTCTGCCACGGCAAGCGCTATAACCGCGAGACGCTGGAAGTCCTGTTCAAGGGCAAGTCCATCGCCGATGTACTGGATATGACTGTCGAGGAAGGTGCGGAGTTCTTCTCCGCCGTGCCTGCGGTGCGCGACAAGCTGGAAACGCTCGTCAAGGTGGGCCTCGGCTATATCAAGGTCGGCCAGCAGGCAACGACGCTTTCAGGCGGCGAAGCGCAGCGCGTGAAGCTTGCCAAGGAACTGTCGCGCCGCGCGACGGGCCGCACGCTCTATATTCTGGACGAACCGACAACCGGCCTGCATTTCCATGACGTGGCGAAGCTCTTGGAAGTGCTGCACGAGCTGGTGGAACAGGGCAACACAGTCGTGGTGATCGAGCACAATCTGGAAGTCATAAAGACCGCCGACTGGGTGATCGATCTTGGACCGGAAGGCGGCGATGGCGGCGGCGAGATTGTCGCCGTGGGCCGTCCGGAAGACATTGTGAAGGAGAAGCGCTCCTATACCGGCCACTTCCTCAAGGAACTGCTGGAACGCCGCCCCAAGCGCAGTTCAGAGGCGGCGGAGTAGGAACGGCTTCGCCTATGCAGAGCCTCCCCCTGTTGATGCCTATCCCCACGGTTTTTTGCACTTGCCAGCTTGGCTGGCCTTCTTATCGCCACTTGTGAGATAAGGTGCAAACAATCTGACCGATGGGGATAGACATGCGGCACAGCATTCTTGGACTGGTCGTCTGTTCAGCAGTGGCGCTCACTGCTACGCCGGTTTTTGCTGACGCGGCCGACATTCTTGATCGTTACAAAGCGACCATGGAAACTCTGGTGGGCGACGTCACCAATCCAGAAGCAAATCGCAAGAAGATTTTCGACGGTCTTGATGGAGACTGGTTTGCGATCAGCACATTGCAGCCAGCCGAAATCGACCCAGCAAAACTTGCTCTGTTTTGCAAACCTTCGAGTCTTGGAAGAATAGCTGTGCGGGTTCTGAACCCGTATTCATTCGAAGCGACCACCGCGCCTGCCAGCAAAAACCCGTCATCCACCATTTATACGGCCCGCTCTGAAAACCAGTTCGGTTCATATACTGACATTCAGCCGCTTGTGCGCAGGCTGGGAATTGCTGATGGGGACACTGTTTCTCCGGCAGAGAAGAGAATGATATCCGCGATATTGCAGAGGAATAATGGTGTTGTGACCATTACGCGCCCCTATGACGATATGCTGCTCATTCGCTCTCCGGACACGGTTTTGATTATGGCGCGATGTCCGCAGCAGGATGCTCAGTGAGAGAGCCGTATCCTTTTGGCTGCGAAATGCTTCCGGCTTCCGTTATTTGAGCAGCTTTAACCGATATCGATCGATCATCCACAAGTGGAGAATCTGTACCGCAATCAGTGCGATCAGCACTATGCCCACCGATTTTGCAGTGTATTTTTCGGGATCATGCTCCGCGGCCCAAATGAAGATACCGGCCAGCACGGCGTAAAGCACAGGGACAAAGGCCAGACCCAGAACGCGCGGTGCCGTCCAGTTAACCTGGCCTGACAGCCCCCACTGCATGGGAAGCCGCTCAAGGTCCGCAAACCGGCTGTTGGCGGCCACTGCCAGCAGCACGCTTAATGCAAAACCAATTAAACCAACGGCGAGCATATACGTCTCCAAATCAGCCCGAGGTTATCGTTCTCAAGGTGCCATATCGCGACGGTTTGTTGAAGCACCCCCTCACCACACAAACGAAAAAAGCCCGGATAAACCGGGCCTTCTCGACAGCCAATCGCGATCATGCCGCGATGGCTGGAAATTTAATGTCACGATCCGTTCGAAGAGCTTTCACTCTCCAGATCATGATTAGCCGTTTACGGCGTCCTTCAGGCCCTTGCCAGCCGAGAACTTCGGCACGTTGCGAGCCGGGATAGCAACTTCCTTGCCGGTCGACGGGTTACGGCCGGTCGAGGCAGCGCGATGCGAAACGGAGAAAACGCCGAAGCCAGGCAGACGGACTTCTTCACCAGCCTTCAGGGCGCCGGTAACAGCAGCGAGTACGGCGTCAACAGCAGTACCGGCGTCAGCCTTCGTCAAACCGCCCTTTTCCGCAACTGCGGCAACCAATTCGTTCTTGTTCATTGGCATTTCCTTTCTTTATCTACCGGAACGGATAACGTGACCGGATTGGTCGGAGTTTATTCAAATCGTTTCACAAACCAAGCCTGTCAACGTGAAAAAACCCCGGAAAACCGGGGTTAAACACAGAAATGCCGGGCAAATTGCCCGGCATTTCGATTGTTGGTCCTGATAGACAGCTTCCGGCAGGACTATCCGACTGAATCAGAATCGCCTGCCGGAAGTTCATTTCAGCGCATTGCCAATAAGCAAACTCTTTCGAACGTTTGCCGGAAATGCCTTAATGGGCCATCGTGGCGCCAGCTTCTTCCTCGACCGAAGGGACCGGTGTCGCATTTGCGGGCTCCGTCCATTCAATCGGCTCGGGCTCGCGAACCAGAGCGTGCTTGAGCACCTCACCCACGCGGGACACCGGAACGATCTCAAGACTGTTCTTCACATTGTCCGGAATATCCGCCAGATCCTTGGCGTTTTCTTCCGGGATCAGAACCTTCTTGATGCCGCCGCGCAGTGCCGCGAGGAGCTTTTCCTTGAGGCCGCCGATGGGCAGGACACGACCGCGCAGCGTGACTTCGCCCGTCATTGCGATGTCCTTGCGAACCGGGATGCCGGTCAGCACGGAAACAATCGCCGTGACCATGGCGATGCCAGCGGACGGACCGTCCTTCGGCGTCGCACCTTCCGGAACGTGCACGTGGATGTCGCGCTTGTCGAACAGCGGAGGCTCGATGCCGAAATCGATTGCCCTGCTGCGGACATAAGATGCCGCCGCCGAGATCGATTCCTTCATCACGTCGCGGAGGTTACCCGTGACGGTCATGCGGCCCTTGCCGGGCATCATGACGCCTTCGATGGTCAGCAATTCACCGCCGACTTCCGTCCAGGCAAGGCCTGTCACGACGCCAACCTGATCCTCGCCATCGATCTGGCCGAAGCGGTACCGCTCGACACCCAGATAGTCGGAGAGGTTCTTTTCGGTGACTTTCACCGACTTCTTCTTCGACTTCAGAATGTCGGTCACGGCCTTGCGCGCCAGCGTCATCAGTTCGCGTTCGAGGCTACGGACACCTGCTTCCCGCGTGTAGAGGCGGATAACATTGCGCAACGCATCGTCCGTGACCGAAAACTCCTTCGGCTGCAGGGCGTGATCCTTGATCGCCTTCGGCAGCAGGTGCCGCTTAGCGATCTCGAGCTTTTCATCCTCGGTGTAGCCGGCAATACGGATGACTTCCATACGGTCCAGAAGCGGGCCGGGAATGTTGAGCGTATTGGCCGTCGTCACGAACATGACGTTCGACAGATCGTATTCGACTTCAAGGTAGTGATCCATGAAGGTCGAGTTCTGTTCAGGATCCAGCACCTCGAGCATTGCCGATGACGGATCGCCGCGGAAATCCTGGCCCATCTTGTCGATTTCATCGAGCAGGAAGAGCGGGTTGGACTTCTTCGCCTTCTTCATCGACTGGATGACCTTGCCGGGCATCGAGCCGATATAGGTGCGGCGGTGACCGCGGATTTCGGCCTCGTCACGCACGCCGCCGAGCGACATGCGGACATATTCACGGCCGGTAGCCTTGGCGATCGAGCGGGCGAGCGAGGTCTTGCCGACGCCGGGAGGTCCGACGAGGCAGAGGATCGGGCCCTTGATCTTGGTCGAGCGGGCCTGCACCGCGAGATATTCGACGATGCGTTCCTTGACCTTGTCGAGGCCGAAATGCTCGTCATCGAGCACTTCCTCAGCGAAGTTCAGGTCCTGCTTGATCTTCGACTTCTTGCCCCACGGAATGGACAGCAGCCAGTCGAGATAGTTGCGGACGACCGTCGCTTCGGCCGACATCGGGCTCATGCTGCGCAGCTTCTTCAGCTCGGCCTGTGCCTTTTCGCGGGCTTCCTTGGAAAGCTTGGTCTTGTTGATGCGTTCTTCGAGTTCTGCCGCTTCATCGCGACCGTCCTCGCCATCGCCAAGCTCCTTCTGGATCGCCTTCATCTGCTCGTTGAGATAGTATTCGCGCTGCGTCTTCTCCATCTGGCGCTTGACGCGGCTGCGGATACGCTTCTCAACCTGGAGAACCGAAATTTCGGCTTCCATGAAGGAAAGCGCCTTCTCGAGGCGCTCGCGCACCGAGAGGATCGACAGCATTTCCTGCTTCTCGGGAATCTTGATCGCGAGATGCGAGGCAACCGTGTCGGCAAGCTTCGAATAGTCGTCGATCTGGCTGGCGGCGCCAACCACTTCCGGCGAAATCTTCTTGTTCAGCTTGACGTAGTTTTCGAAGTCGGAAACCACCGAGCGGGCGAGCGCCTCGATCTCGACGGCATCTTCATCAGGCTCCGGCAGAGCCGCAGCATAGGCCTCGTGATAGTCTTCGCGGTCCGTAAACTTGGAAACCCTGGCGCGCGCCGTGCCCTCGACCAGCACCTTGACGGTGCCGTCCGGCAGCTTGAGAAGCTGCAGCACATTGGCAATCGTGCCGATTTCATAAATCGCATCCGGTGCCGGATCGTCATCGGCGGCGTTCTTCTGGGTGGCAAGCAGGATCTGCTTGTCCACGCCCATCACTTCCTCCAGCGCGCGAATGGACTTTTCGCGGCCGACAAAAAGCGGAACGATCATATGGGGGAAAACGACGATGTCACGCAACGGCAAAACGGCATAGAGCCCGTCTGCACCGCCCGCTTCAGAGCCACCCAGCGGTGTCTTCTGTTCAGTACTCGTCATAGTTCAAGTCCTTTCTCAGGTCTTTCAACCTGACTGCCACATCCGCGCCCCCTTTCGTCATGAGGCAGGTCACGAATGTGCTTCGGTCCATACTTGGAGAGCCGACCCCGGCAATTCAATAGGCTTTATCGGGCCGGCTTTCATAGAATCGTCATCTATCCTGCGCTGTGCCGCGCATTAGTACAATATCCAGCTTGGCCTGTACCCTGATTGCTGCCCTGCAATAGTGACAGGTTAAGCCCCACGCAAGCCTGAAGCATGTCATCTCCTCGGCCTGCACTTTTCCGTGACATGGCTGGCCTATGGCCCGGCACATGAAAAAGGCCGCTTGCGCGGCCTTCTTTTGAATGATTGCTGCCGCGAATATTGCGCATTACCCGACGCAAAACCGCTACGCACTTTTGCCGGAAATGCTTCAGGCGGAAACATTACCCTTTTCGTCCTGCCGCTCGGCATAGATATAGAGCGGACGGGCGCTGCCATCCACCACATCGCCGGAAATAACCACTTCCTGCACGCCTTCCAGCGTCGGAAGTTCGAACATCGTGTCGAGCAGGATCTTTTCCATGATCGAACGCAGGCCGCGTGCACCCGTCTTGCGCTCGACCGCCTTGTTGGCAATCGCCCGCAGGGCGTCGTCGTGGAAGCTCAGCTCGACATTTTCCATGTCGAACAGGCGCTGATACTGCTTTACGAGCGCGTTCTTCGGCTCGGTCAGGATCTGCACCAGGGCATCGACATCGAGGTCTTCGAGTGTCGCGATCACGGGCAGACGACCGACGAATTCCGGAATGAGGCCGAATTTCAGAAGGTCTTCCGGCTCCAGTTCCCTGAAGACGTCGCCGATGCGGCGTTCATCGACCGACTTGACGGTGGCGCCGAAGCCGATGGAGGTCTTTTCGCCGCGTGCGGAGATGATCTTGTCCAGACCGGCAAATGCGCCACCGCAGATGAAGAGGATGTTCGTCGTGTCCACCTGCAGGAATTCCTGCTGCGGATGCTTGCGGCCACCCTGCGGCGGCACGGAAGCGACGGTGCCTTCCATGATCTTCAGAAGCGCCTGCTGGACGCCCTCGCCCGACACGTCGCGCGTGATGGACGGATTATCCGACTTGCGGCTGATCTTGTCGACTTCATCGATATAGACGATGCCGCGCTGTGCGCGTTCCACGTTGTAATCGGCAGCCTGAAGCAGTTTCAGGATGATGTTCTCGACATCTTCACCGACATAGCCTGCTTCCGTCAGCGTCGTCGCATCGGCCATGGTGAACGGCACATCGATGATGCGGGCGAGCGTCTGGGCAAGATAGGTCTTGCCGCAGCCCGTGGGGCCCACGAGCAGAATGTTTGACTTCGCAAGCTCGATGTCGCTGTTCTTCGACTGATGGGCGAGACGCTTGTAGTGATTGTGTACCGCAACCGACAGAACGCGCTTGGCATCCTTCTGGCCGATGACGTAATCGTCAAGGACGGCCATGATTTCCTGCGGCGTGGGCACGCCCTCGCGCGACTTCACCATGGAGGATTTGTTTTCCTCGCGGATGATGTCCATGCAGAGTTCGACGCACTCGTCGCAGATGAAAACGGTCGGGCCTGCAATCAGCTTGCGCACTTCATGCTGGCTTTTGCCGCAGAACGAGCAATAGAGCGTATTCTTGGAATCGCCGCCGCCGTTGCTGACTTTGCTCATTGCAGTTTCCTTTCAGTTGATCGAAATGAGCCTTGGGCGCTTCAGATCGATCGTTTCTTCCGGTTCGGACCCAGTGCTGGAGGAGAAACGCGCCTCCCGCCGGTCACAACAGCAGCAGATACGCGCTGCCTATAGTCCTGGACCTGTAATCAAGGGCCAGTAGTCTCAGGATTCGTCACCGTATGGCTCCCCGACCGAAGGAACCATCTGGCGACTTTTGCAGAAGCTGCACCGTCGAACAAATGAAAAATATGTTCCCGGCAAAGATTCGGCATAATCTGACCAAGTTTAGCGCCCCGAACCCCAACAGATGCTTAACGCGGCGCGTTAACCATCACGTAGGTGCAAGAATTGGGCCCCTTTTGTGGCAAAGGGCGCTAAAAACAGGTGCGAGCCGGAGAAACCGGCTCTTACTTCGATTCGTCCGCGCTCACGTCGCGCGCTTCGACCACCTTGTCGATGAGGCCGAATTCGAGCGCTTCCTGCGCGGTCATGAAATGGTCGCGGTCGAGCGTGCGTTCGATCGTCTCGTAATCGCGGCCCGTGTGCTTGACGTAGATTTCGTTCAGGCGGCGCTTCATCTTGATGATGTCCTGCGCATGGCGCTCAATGTCCGAGGCCTGTCCCTGGAAACCGCCCGATGGCTGGTGGACCATGATGCGCGCGTTCGGCAGCGCATAACGCTGGCCGGTGGCGCCTGCCGTCAGAAGCAGCGAGCCCATCGAGGCGGCCTGGCCCATGCAAAGCGTGGAAACCGGCGGACGAATGAACTGCATCGTATCATAGATCGCCATGCCGGACGTCACCACGCCGCCGGGCGAATTGATGTACATGTTGATCTCTTTCTTCGGATTTTCCGCTTCGAGAAAGAGAAGCTGCGCGCATACCAGCATCGACATTCCGTCTTCAACCGGTCCGTTTACGAAGATGATGCGCTCCTTCAGAAGGCGCGAGAAAATATCATAGGCCCGTTCGCCACGGTTGGTCTGCTCAACCACCATCGGGACGAGGTTCATGACGGTTTCGATCGGATCTCTCATTATGGGCCTCTGGATATATTTATGGCGAAGTGAATAGTTTTGAATCGTCGGTGTTTCATACATAGGGCGTTGCGCCCCTGTTTCGCAAGTGGCGCAGCACTTCCCGCCTCAGTCCCAATCGGACTCCGGCTTTTCAGGACGGATGCCGCGCTTCTCGTCCAGCGTTTTGCGGGCCACTTCGGTCAGCCGGGCCTTGATGCGAACGGAGCCGTCTTCCAGATTCTCGCGCTCCACATTGCTGCCATGCTGGTAAATCCAGTCGAGCAGATGAAGCTCGAAAGGAGACAGCACGACATCGATCGCGCCGAGCGAACCCGCTATCCGCGTTTCGATAAGCGAAAGCAACCTGTCAACGCCTTCACCGGTAATGGCCGAAAGCGGAATGGGACGCCCCTCCTCGCTGCCGGCAGCGGCAAGACGCAGGGCGGCCTCGCGTCCGCTTTCGTCAAGATTGTCGATCTTGTTCCAGATTTCGACGACGCGCTTGCGATCCTGCGGCTCGATGCCCAGCCCGGCAAGGATGCTTTCCACGTCTTCGGCCTGCGCGGCATTGTCCGGATCGGAAATGTCGCGGACATGCAGGATCAGGTCGGCCTCGACCACTTCTTCAAGCGTGGCCCGGAAGGCAGCGACCAGATGGTGCGGCAGGTTGGAGATGAAACCCACCGTATCCGACAGGATGACCGTCTCGCCATGCGGAAGCCGGATGCGGCGCAATGTCGGATCGAGCGTGGCGAAGAGCATGTCTTCGGCCAGTACTTCCGCGCCCGTCATGCGATTGAAAAGCGTGGACTTTCCGGCATTGGTATAGCCGACGAGCGCTACAATCGGATGCGGCACCTTGCGCCGCTTCTGGCGATGCAGCGTGCGGGTGCGCACCACCGTTTCAAGTTCGCGCTTGATCTTCAGAATCTTGTCCTGCAGCAAACGGCGGTCGGCTTCGATCTGGGTTTCACCCGGACCGCCGAGGAAGCCGCCACCACCGCGCTGGCGCTCCAGGTGAGTCCAGCTTCTGACCAGACGGCCCTTCTGATAGTTCAGATGCGCCAGCTCGACCTGCAATGCACCTTCCTTGGTGCGCGCGCGCTCGCCGAAAATTTCGAGGATAAGTCCCGTGCGGTCGATGACCTTGACGTTCCATTCCTTTTCGAGGTTGCGCTGCTGCACCGGCGTCAGGGCGTGATCGACGATGACCAGCCCGATGGCCTTTTCCTTGACGGTTTCGGCAATGGATTCCACCTTGCCCGCGCCCAGCAGGGTCGCAGGACGCGGATTGGCGACAATCGCGATTTCGGCATGTTCGATATCGAGCGCAATCGCCCGGGCAAGCCCCATGGCTTCCTCAAGCCGCGCTTCGTTCGAACGCTGGAACTGGGGACGCGCGCCTTCCTCGGCGGTCGTGCCTGCACTATACCGCTCCGGCAGGACGGGAACGATGACGGCTGCCCGTGTGGGCTCTGGCTCTGAAAGTCCGAAGCCCTTGTCTGCATCGGCAGATGACGGCTTCTTATCCTTGAATTTGGACAATGTTCACTCCGGGGACACGGAAACGTGTTATCTACGGCTGCAGATAAGTCACCGCTAAAGCTGTTTCAAATGAAAGACGCCCCGGATCGTTCAAACATGACGAACCGGACAGGCAATGCGTGTCCGGTTATCATCAGCAGAAACAAAATTTGGAGCGACAACCAAAGCCAGTGCGCTCCAATGGTATTGGGAAAGCGTCAGGCTTCTTCGCCTTCGAACATCTGCACAGGCTGGCTCGGCATGATCGTCGAAATCGCATGCTTGTAGACAAGCTGCGAATGACCATCACGACGCAGAAGCACGCAGAAATTATCGAAGGACGTCACAATGCCGGTCAGTTTCACGCCATTGATAAGGAAAATCGTCAGCGAAATTTTCTGCTTGCGTACAGAATTCAGAAAAAGGTCTTGTAGATTTTGCGATCGTTCAGCCATTGTTTTTATTCCTTTAATCGATCAGCAGCCAGCTCGCGATGTGTTAAACGAACACGCGCATGCACATAAATCAAGGACCGGAGCGTGCAAAACCGGTACCTGACTGCAATTGCTGTGGAAAGACAACTGCTTCGCTATTCAGCTTCGGTTAACAGGATGGGAATCTTTGTGCAACCGTCAATTTCATTAGCCTCGCGGCAAATTCCAGCAGGGCCGATAATACAGCGACGCCGAATGCGCCACCAAGCTCTTCGCCTCACGGGAATTTGAAGCGGTAGAGGTGTCGCGCAACGTGCGTGAGCCTGCGTATCAGAAAAATTCCAGACTGACGCGGAACATCTGCTCCACATGCTTTACGGCGTCAGAGGTTGCGAAGATGACGACGCGGTCCTTCGGCTTGATGCGCACATCGCCGTTCGGACGGATCACCTGTCCGTCACGGTAGATCGCACCGATTCGCAGACCTTCCGGCAAGTCGAGATCGCGCAACGGCGCGCCAACCAGTGACGATGTTTCCAGAGCTTCGGCTTCGATCAGTTCGGCCATGTCGCGATAAACGCTATAGACCGCCCGGATGCGGCCTCGCCGGACATGCTGGAGAATTTTCGAAATCGTCACGGCCTTCGGGTTAATATAGGCGTCGATCCCCACCATGTGGGTGAAGTCCTGATAGGCAACCGTATTGAGCAGCGCCATGTTGGACTTGCAGCCCAGCCGCTTTGCCATGATGCTCGACAGGATATTGACCTGATCCTGATTAGTGAGCGCGACCATCAGGTCGGCGTCCTGGATGTCAGCTTCCTGAAGCAAATTCTGGTCGAGCGCGCTGCCGTGCAGCACCATGGTGCGTTTGAGCTGGTCGGCGATGGCGAAGGCACGCTCGTGCTCGCTTTCGATCATCTTGACGCGCGTATGCCATTTGCGGTCCTCGATGGCCTTGGCCACGTACAGGCCGATATTGCCGCCGCCCGCGATAACGATGTGGCTGGCTTCCGGTTTCTCGTGGCCGAACAAGGAGAGCGTGCGGCGCACCTGCTCGCGTGTCGTCACGACATAAGCGAGGTCGCCGGCATTCAGCTCGTCCGAAGATCGCGGGATGAAAAGGCTGTCATTGCGCACCACGCCGACGACGGTGGCCGCAAGATCGGGAAACAGATCGGTCAGCTGCTTCAGCGGCGTATTGATGACCGGGCATTCCTCCAGGCATTCGATGGCGAGGCCGATGATCTTGTCGTCGGCAAAACGCAGCACGTCCGTTGCGCCCTGCAAGGCGATGCGCCGCAGAACCACCTCACCCACTTCAAGCTCCGGCGAGATAATCACGTCGATCGGCAGGTTTTCGCGGAGGAAAAGATCCTGATATTCTGCCTTGAGATAGGACTGCGCGCGAATGCGGGCGATCTTGGTCGGCACGTTGAAGACCGAATGCGCCACCTGACAGGCCACCATGTTGACCTCGTCGGACAACGTGACGGCAATGATCATATCCGCTTCATCGGCGCCAGCGGCCGCAAGCACGTCCGGCTGCGAACCGTGCCCGACAAAACCACGGACATCGAGCGTGTCGCGCACGATCTCGATATGGCGGGCCGAGGTGTCGATGACGGAAACATCGTTCTCCTCGGCGGCAAGCCGCTCAGCGATGCCGTATCCGACCTGCCCTGCTCCGCAAACGATTACCCGCATGACACATCCGCCCGAGACACTTGACTATTTATACGCCGAGAGATTTCAGCTTACGATGCAGCGCCGAGCGCTCCATGCCGACGAACTCCGCCGTGCGCGAAATATTGCCGCCGAACCGGTTGATCTGGGCGATCAGATATTCCTTCTCGAAACGCTCGCGCGCCTCGCGCAACGGAAGCGCCATGATGTGCTGGTCGGATTCCGTCGGTGCACGCGGCAGCGTGTCGCCGATTTCGGCCGGCAGGAGGTCGGCCGTCACCGGCGCCTCCGGATCATCGCCGCGCGCCAGAATCATCAGGCGCTCGACATTGTTGCGAAGCTGGCGAAGATTGCCCGGCCAGCTATGCGCCTGCAAAACCGCCATCGCATCGGAGCCGATCTTGCGCGGCTTGATGCCCGCCTGTTCGGCGATCTGCTTCATGAAGTATTCGACCAGTGACGGAATGTCCTCGCGCCGCGCGGCAAGCGGCGGCACCTGCACCGGAACCACCGAGAGGCGGTGAAACAGGTCTTCGCGGAACGTGCCTTCCGCAATCATGCCTTCGAGGTTCTGCGCCGTGGAGGAGATGATGCGCACATCCACCTTCACGCGCTTGGTGCCGCCCACGCGTTCAAACTGCTGGTCGACCAGAACACGCAAAATCTTGTTCTGCGTCTCGCGCGGCATGTCGGCGACTTCATCGAGATAGAGAATGCCGCCATGGGCTTCTTCCAGAGCGCCGACCTTGCGCTCGCCGCCATCCATTTCGGTGCCGAAAAGCTCGATCTCCATGCGCTCCGGCGTGATGGTTGCGGCATTGACGGTCACGAACGGCCCATTGGCGCGGCCCGACTGCGCGTGGATGGCGCGGGCGGCAAGTTCCTTGCCAGCGCCGGACGGTCCGGTAATCATGATGCGGCTGTTGGTCGGCGCGACGCGCTCGATGGTCTGGCGCAACTGGTTCATGGCCAGCGATGCGCCGATCAATTCCAGATGGTCGCCGCTGCGCTTGCGCAGGTTCGAGACTTCGCGCTTCAACTTGGAGGTTTCGAGCGCCCGTTCCGCGATGAGGATGAGGCGGTCCGCCTTGAACGGCTTTTCGATGAAATCGTAGGCGCCGCGACGGATCGCAGACACCGCCGTTTCGATATTGCCATGACCGGAGATCATCACCACCGGCAGTTCGGGGTGCTGCTTCTTGATTTCATCGAGCAGCGCGAGGCCGTCCAGACGGCTGCCCTGCAGCCATATATCCAGAAAGACCAGCCGGGGAACGCGATCGTTGATTGCGGCGAGCGCGCTGTCCGCATCGAAGGCCGTGCGGGTTTCGTGGCCTTCATCGCTCAGAATGCCTGCAACAAGTTCCCGGATATCCGCTTCGTCATCAACCACAAGAATATCGGCAGCCATATCAAATCACCTGTCCAGCTATGTTCTTTTCGTCATTTCCCGCATCTGCTTCGATCTCACCGGCAGAACCGGCATTCACGCCAGCTTCGTTGGTGGGTGCTTGCGGGAAGACCATACGTATCATTGCGCCCCGTCCTCCGTGGAAATCCGAAGGCGCATCATGCAATTCCAGATGCCCGCCATGATCCTCGACGATCTTGCGGACAATCGCGAGACCGAGGCCGGTGCCCTTCTCGCGCGTCGTCATGTAAGGTTCGAGCAGCTTCTGGCGGTCGTCGCCCGGCAGGCCCTTACCGTTGTCGATGACATCGACAAACAATTGTCCATCCGCCTGATAGGAACGGATGAGGATATGCCCGCCCTCGCCTTCCCTGGCGCGATCTTCCTTCGGAAGTCCGTCAATGGCTTCGCTGGCATTCTTGATGACATTGCCGAAGGCCTGTCCGATCAGGCGGCTGTCAAAGGAACCCACCAGCTTTTCCGAGCCGAAATCGTTCTGGAAACGAATATCGCTGCGGCTGACTTCGACCAGGAAGGAGGCTTCGCGCAATGCCTCGCGCATATCCATAAGCCGCATTTCCGGCTTCGGCATACGGGCGAAGGCGGAGAATTCATCGACCATGCGGCCTATGTCGCCGACCTGACGGATGATCGTATCCGTGCACTGATCGAAAACCTCGCGGTCCTCGGTGATGACCTTGCCGTAACGGCGGCGTATGCGTTCTGCGGAAAGCTGGATCGGCGTGAGCGGGTTCTTGATTTCATGCGCGATGCGGCGCGCGACATCCGCCCAGGCGGACGAACGCTGCGCCTGCACCAGATCGGTGATGTCGTCCACCGTCACCACATAGGAATGATCTTCGGATTCCGTGTCCTCGACAGTTACCTGTACGTTGAAGGTGCGCGCCACGCCGCCACGGGTCATGCTGACCTGCTCGCGATGCACCGCGCGCCCCGTTGAACGGGCGACCTCGAAAGCCTGCCCGATCTCCGGCGCGATGCTTGTGAGGTTCTTGCCGACAGCATCTTCCGAAGTGACGCCGAACATATGTTCCGCCGAACGGTTCAGGATGGAAATACAGCCATCGGTCTCGATGCCGATGACGCCTGCCGTCACGCCGGAAAGCACGGCTTCGGAGAAGCGGCGGCGCTCATCGATCTGGTCCTTGGCGGAAAGCAGCTCGTTGCGCTGGCTTTTCAGCTCCGCCACCATGTTGTTGAAAGTGCCGGATAACGCGCCCACGTCGCCATCCGAAGTGCGCACCGGAACCGAAACGTCGAGATTGCCAGCCGCCACATCGTCGGATGCCCCGATCAACAGCCGGATCGGACGCACCAGCCGGTCGGCGACGGCAATGCCGGTCCAGATAGCCGAAAGCAGCACGATCAGCGTCAGGCCGAAATAGAGCAGCGCAAAGGCGATCTGCGTCGGAATGCGGTTGGCATCCATTTCCTGGTAGCGCTGGGTATTGGCTTCCATCAGGCGCATGGCGTCGAGAATCTGAGGATCGACTGCGCGAACCGTGTAGAGATAGACATCCGGTATCTCGCGCATCTTGATGATGGCGCCGACGAATTTACTGTTGCCAGGCGGAATGACCACAGCCTTTCCGTCGCTGGCGGTGTTGAGCGCGCCGGATGGCGGTGGCGGCAGTCCGGTTTCCGTACCGACATTGCTTGCAACCACAACGTCGCCGTTTTCACGCACCAGAAACCCACCGAGCAGGCCGCGGCCACGTACCTGCAATGACATAAGCTGGATGAAACCTCCCCGGTCCAGACTGTATATCGTTCGCTGCGCGTCCAGATCCTGCAGCATGGAATAGGAGGTGCTTTGCAGATTACGCCCGGTTTCGAGAATGTAGGATTGTGACAGGCTGAGCGAGGAATTGACGATATCGCGGGTGTTGGTATCGAACCAGCGGTCGAGACCGAGGTTGAGCGTGACCGACGCAACGATGGCAACCACGATGGCGGGCACCGCCGCGATCAGCGAAAACAGCGCGACAATACGGACATGCAGGCGCGAAGCCGCCTTCCCGAGCCGCCGGGCCATCACGATGCGGTAAACTTCGCGGCAGATCAGCAGGATGAGAAACAGAATCAGCGCGACATTGATGATGACCAATGCCAGCGTGACGGTCCTGTCAGGCGTGATCGGTGTAATGCCGATCAGAATGGCAAAGGAAATCGAGGCGGTGACAAGCGCCGAAATGACCGTGATAATGCCCGGCAGGGCCAGAAGCCTGCGCCCCTCGCCGCTTTGCGATGATTGTTCCTCGCCGTTCATGTTCGCCGTCAGATTCGCCGTGTTCATATTAACCATGTTACCCAATAGCGTTGCATCTATGCAACGCATTGTGGCGAAAATGCAACGTTATTCTATGTGCTCTGCTGGATCGGACTTTGGCTTGCCCGAAGCGAACCCGGAAAGTCGGCCCATCGACACTTTCAGGCCTTCAATATGGTGCGATTTCGCTGCATAAGAGCGCGCGCCGATTCCGGAATTTCCGGGCTCTTCGAAACCGGGGTGAGGGATTCTCCGACATGCAGGACAACACGCTGGGTTTCTACAATTCCAATGCGATCGACTATGCAGCCGACGGCGACACGCCCAACCCGAAACTGTTCGGCTTTCTGAAGCGCTGCAAGCCAGGGGGACGAATCCTGGAACTGGGAACGGGTTCGGGCACCGATGCGAGTGCCATTCTGAAGGCCGGATTTCAGCTCGATGCGACGGATGGCTCCTCCGAACTGGCGGCAATCGCTGCAAAACGGCTGGGGCAGCCCGTCCGCACGATGATGTTCGACGAACTTTCCGCAATCGAGGAATATGACGGGATTTACGCCTGCGCCTCGCTCACCCATGTGCCGAGAACCGAACTTGGTCCTATCATAAGACGCGTTCACAGTGCCTTGGTGAAAGGCGGGATCGTGTGGGCCAGCTTCAAGACCGGCACGGCTGAAGGCCACGACGCGCTTGGCCGCTATTACAACTATCTGTCGCCGGAAGAATTGCAGGAATACTGGAGCGATAACGGTCAATGGTCGGGCATCGAAATTGAATGCTGGACCGGCAGCGCCTACGATAAACGCTCCACTGACTGGGCCGCAGTTATAGCGGTGCGATAATCGCGAAAGAACGGCGTCAGAAGTTGAGCCTGGCCATTGCGAGCGAGTCGACAAACTCACCGGCCCGGAAAGCATCTTTGCGGCGTATGCCTTCCGAAACAAAGCCGAATTTTTCATAGAGGCGGATTGCGGGGGCATTGTCGACGTAAACGGTGAGTTCAAGCCGTTTCAGGTCGAGCCAGTTGTCGGCAATGTCGATCAGTTCGGCCATGAATGCCGTGCCGATGCCCTGTATGCCCATGATGATTGCCGCGCTATGACCACGCCGTCCTGCGTGCCGGAGCAAGCCAGCGTTTCCGACAATCTCTTCATTGATCGTCGCAACCAGAACCGTGGCTTCCGGCCCGAGCGCTTCCAGCCACTTGCGTGTCGTTTCGAGGCGTTGAAACGGAGTGCGCAAGGTGCCGAAACGAAATCCCGGCATGTTCTGCAAATGGGTGAGCCCTTCCGCATCCGCGGCTTCCACTGCGCGAATGACGAGATTTTCAGGTCGCATTTTTTCTCCGGGGTATTCTCAATTCCTCATTAAATTCAGTTGGTCCACTGGCAAACATCCAGACACGCAGAGACCGGCTGGCGGTTCTTGTCACAGATACAGCCCTTTGTTGCGGCATAGGATATGACCGGCATATCCTGCCGATAGTATGAAGACATATGCGCAAGCGCGAAACCGGAAACCATCAGGCACAGTATTCGATACATCTGGAACTCCCGTGCACGGCAAGATCAGACATTGTCCTTACCGGCACGAGAATTCTCAACTCCAACAACTGCCTCATGATTATATGGAGGCACAGTCTTGCCGCCATCATGGCCTGCCAATGGCAATGCCGCCGGTGACGGCATTGCGAAGGCCGACGGGATAACGGCCTTTTGTCCTTATTTTTCAGGGCCGTAGGCGTCGAAATCAAAGTATTTGTCGTTGACTTCCTTGTACTTGCCGTTGGCGCGGATGGCCTTGATCGCCTTGTTGAACTTTTCGACCAGTTCCGGGCGTCCCTTCTTCAAGGCAACGCCGACGCCAACACCATGGATGTTGTCATCGGGCGGATAGGTGCCGACCATCTTGCAGCAGGCGCCGTCCGGCGTCTTCAGCCATTCGCTCAGCGTTACGCTGTCATCATTGACGGCATCCAGACGGCCATTGGCCATGTCGAGGCGGTATTCTTCCGCTGTTGGATAGGCCTTGATGGTGCTCTCGGTGAAGGCGTGTTCGGCATAATTCGCATGCGTCGTGGACACCTGAACGCCGATCGTCTTGCCTGCCAGATCTTCCTTGGTCACGCCCTTGATGTCGGTGTCCTTCGGCGCGGCAATGCCGGGTGGCGTGTTGTAGTATTTATCGGAAAAATCGACCTGTTTCTTGCGCTCTTCCGTGATCGACATGGAGGAAACATAAGCGTCGAACTTCCCGGCCTGAAGCGCGGGAATAGTGCCATCCCATTCCTGTGTGATGAATGTGCACTCGGCCTTCATCTCCTCGCAAAGCGCCCGTGCGATATCGACATCGAAGCCGGAAAGAGAGCCATCCGGATTGATGAAATTGAACGGCGGATACGCGCCTTCCGTTCCGATAATCAGTTTCAGCGGTTCTTCGGCGCTTGCTGCGCCAATTGCAAAACCACCTGTCGTGGCCACGATCCCCACCATCGAAGCTGCCACAGCGATACGCTTTAAAACGCGCATTCCAGTTCCTCCCATTTCGTACCGGCCCGCTCCGGAATTGTTCTTCCGGTCCGGCCTCTTGCAAAGGGGAAGATTCACGCCGGCAATGCGAATTGGCCGACTCGTCATAATTTCTCCCCCGTAGCTATCATTAGATGGTTCGGCGCGGCTTGCACACTGTCTTTTCGCTTGCGGCGCACCGGCCCTATAACGGTCGAACGCTTTCTATCCCTGGGATTTCCCAATGCCGGTTTGCTGCCGATTGCCGGTTTCTTACACAGCGGTGACCGCCAAAGGTCGCGAACACAATCGCCTGTTCACCTAACAGAAACGATTGAATTTCACCGTTGATAGGGCTTGAGCCTTCGATGGGTACTATGAGCAACGCGGAAGCAAGGGGATGCCGACCTGTTGCGGCCTTTTTGGGGCTTGGAGACTACTGCCCGGCAGACGAGCCTTGTTCGCCGCTATTTTGCGGACTTACGCCATAGTAATAAGGCGTTGCGAAAATGAAGCCCAGGATCACGGCAACGGCCAGAATAATAAACAATAAGGACTTTCGCATTCAATTCTCCTGTTCACGAGAGACGAAACGAGCCTCCGGCGATCAAGTTCCGTCTCTCGACAAACAACTGTGACGCTCTATCTGCCGAAATCGAAACAGTGAGGGGATCGCCATGTCCAATCCGGAAGAGACAGAACCGACTGCGGATGGACTAAAAGAAGTTCTCCCGTCGAAATCGGCGGCAATACACGAGCTGATCCGGCGCGACGGAGAAAAGGAGATAAATCGCGAAGCGATGGCGCTGCTCTGGTCTGCCATTGCGGGCGGTATATCCATGAGCACTTCGATGATCGCTCGCGGCATTCTGGAGACCTATCTCCCCGACGGCGACCTGTTCTTCCTGATCAGTTCCGCGGGATATACCGTCGGTTTCATAATCGTCATCATCGCCAATCAGCAACTGTTCACCGAAAATACGATCACCCCGGTTCTGCCGTTCATGGTTGAACCTACATTGTCCCACTTTCTGAAGATGATCAGGCTCTGGGGAATAGTCCTTTTCGGCAACCTGATCGGAGGCGCCATTGCGGCCTACGTTATGGCCTCGATGCCTATTTTTTCAGACGAGGTGACAAAGACCTTCATCGGCATGGGAAGGCACCTCATGGCCAACACCAGCAATGAGTTGTTCAGCAAGGGCATAATGTCAGGGTGGCTTATCGCGACGCTGGTCTGGATGCTCCACAGCACCAAACAGGGTCACATAGCGCTGATATTTTTCGTCACCTACCTCATTGCGATCGGCGATCTGACACACATCATCGTTGGCTCGATCGAGGTGTTGTTTCTGCTGATAATTGGGGAAGTCTCCCCATTTGACAGCCTCTTCAAGTTCGGCCTCCCCACATTGTTGGGGAACGTCGTCGGTGGAACATTCATCTTCGGGTTAATTTCACACGCGCAGGTACGCGCGGACGAATGATGAGATTCCGAATATCTGGCGCGCTCTTCTCGGCAATCACACTCAGGGCGTGCGCCCGATTCTCACCGGATTATCTGCTCAAAGCAGCGTCGGCACTGGACTTCCAGACTCAATTGAACCCGTAGTCGCTGCCAATTCTACCTGTAAACTATTGATTTTTATGGCGCACCCGATGAACGTTCAGGTGGCAGGTCAGGACTGAGATACGTTATCTTTAATTCAGTGTTGTTCACGCTTCCTTTGCTCTCGTTTCTTTGTGTCTTCCCTTATAAAAACTAATGCATCGTATGTAGAGCGCACGACGATTTCGAGATGCTTACATGCTTCTTCTAAAGATGGAAACGCTTCGCTAAAGGGGGTTATTTTTCCATTCTCATAAAAATATCCCTTCTCACCAAACCTTAAGGCTTTTAAGCCTTCTTCTCGATTAAAAGTTGTGGTTTCTTCGAGTACAAATTCCTGCATTCTAACCACCTCTTCGAGAACCAACTTGTGCGCGAAACAAAACCTAGCGGCACCTAAAATTTCCCATTGTTTTTCACTTTGAATTTGAGCTGATAAAGGCGATGCCCAAAGTATTGACGAAAATATAATCACCCTATCAATGGAAACTTTTAAAATTGATTCTTTAATATATCCTGCCATGATTATAAAATTTATTAGTGTTAGGAGTATAATTTTCTGCACCCTTAGTTTATTCGTATAAATTAAAATATTCAAGGAACACTATGGACTCCTTGTTAAATTCTGGCCTTGCTTTCCCTGAAACCCCAGCCCGTTTGCGGGCTCTGTATAGGCTGTTTTCAAGGCGTCTTTTGTTATTTTGAAAACTTGTCCATCGCGCTTAGGGTTATCAGGCAATCTTGCAAAATCTCCATGGCGCGAGGCGATAGTCCAATTTTAATGTCGCGAGCTTCGTGCGGATTTCGACTGTTTTTTACCCGTCGCAACAGTACCGTGCGCTTTTCTAGATCGATAAGCGTCTCTTCATGTCGGCGAGAACGATCAACGAAAACGCCTTTATCCATGCTGGATTCCACGTCACGCGCCCACGTTTCGGCTTATACCTTCGTTCGAAACGTGCTTGTCTGGTTCGGCCAACCTTCGCCGAATTTGAACATGCCACTGTTCTGGGCCCTTTTGTCGAATCGTTGCCACCTGAAATCACCGTGATCGCTAGTGTGTCGAGGTTCGGCACTGTGTCAAAACTGTGTCAGCAAATAGCTCAATTCCACCCACCAATTTCGCGACTATTGTAATTATTTGATTTTATTGAGAAAAATGGCGCACCCGACAGGATTCGAACCTGTGACCTCTGCCTTCGGAGGGCAGCACTCTATCCAGCTGAGCTACGGGTGCATGGCCGGAAGGCTCGAAGCCTTTGCATGCGCGTTTCTAACCGAACCGCGCATGTGCATCAATGGCTTATTTTGATTAAGCGACGCAAATCTTGTCGTAAATCATGCGTCACGAACGCAAGCCCGGGGCCTCCTGCCCCGTCCGCTCGACATATTCCGTATAACCGCCGCCATATTGATGAATGCCGTCCGGCGTCAGTTCCAGAACGCGGTTCGACAAGGCACCGAGAAAATGCCGGTCGTGCGATACGAACAGCATCGTACCCTCATAGGCGGCAAGCGCCTTGATGAGCATTTCCTTGGTATCGAGATCAAGATGGTTCGTCGGCTCGTCCAGAACAAGGAAGTTCGGCGGATCGAACAGCATTGCCGCCATGACCAGGCGGGCTTTTTCACCACCTGAAAGCACCCGGCATTTCTTTTCGATATCGTCGCCGGAAAATCCAAAACAGCCAGCGAGTGCACGAAGCGGAGCCTGGCCGGCCTTCGGAAAGCGCTCTTCCAGCCATTCCAGTATGGTTGCGTCCCCGTCGAGCACGTCCATTGCATGCTGCGCGAAATAACCAAGCTTGACGCTGGCACCGATATTGACATTGCCTTTGTCCGGCTCGGCAGCGCCCGCGACCAGTTTCAGCAGCGTCGATTTTCCCGCACCGTTGACGCCCATGATGCACCAGCGTTCGCGGCGACGGACCATGAAGTCGAAGCCGTCATAGATCGTGCGGCTTCCATAGGTCTTGTGCACGCCCTTGAGGCTCACCACGTCCTCACCCGAACGTGGCGCCGGAGCGAAATCGAAGGCGACGGTCTGGCGACGGCGTGGCGGCTCCACGCGGTCGATCTTCTCCAGTTTCTTCACGCGGCTCTGGACCTGCGATGCATGGGAAGCACGCGCCTTGAAGCGCTCGATGAATTTGATTTCCTTGGCAAGCATCGCCTGCTGACGCTCGAACTGGGCTTGCTGCTGCTTTTCGTTCAGCGCCCTCTGCCCCTCATAGAATGCATAGTCGCCGGAATAGGTGGTGAGCGAGCCGCCGTCGATTTCGATGATCTTGGTGACGATGCGGTTCATGAATTCGCGGTCGTGCGAGGTCATCAGCAGCGCGCCGTCGTAATTCTTCAGGAACGCTTCCAGCCAGATGAGGCTTTCGAGATCGAGATGGTTGCTCGGTTCGTCGAGCAGCATCACGTCCGGGCGCATCAGCAGGATGCGCGCCAGCGCAACGCGCATTTTCCAGCCGCCGGAAAGCTTGCCGACATCGCCGTCAATCATTTCCTGCGTGAAGCTCAGGCCCGCGAGAACCTCGCGCGCGCGGCCGTCCAGACCATAGCCGTCCAGTTCCTCATACCGCGCCTGCACTTCACCGTAGCGCTCGATGATCGCATCCATCTCGTCCATGCGGTCCGGATCAACCATAGCACCTTCAAGCTCGCGGAGTTCGGCTGCGACCACGCTGACCGGGCCAGCACCTTCCATGACTTCCGCCACGGCAGACCGCCCGCCCATTTCACCGACATTCTGGTCGAAATAGCCAACTGTCACGCCTTTTTCGACGGAAACCTGTCCTTCGTCCGGCTGTTCATCGCCCGTAATCATCCGGAACAGTGTCGTCTTTCCCGCGCCGTTGGGACCGACAAGGCCGATCTTTTCGCCGCGGTTCAAAGCGGCGGACGCCTCGATATAGAGAATTCGATGGCTGTTGGACTTGCTGATATTGTCGATGCGGATCATGAAACGGAAGAACTTTGTGAGAGGATGTGGAACGTAAGGCGGTCGCGTTGCGGCCTCCCTATGCCATGGCGGCACGGGCAAGTCACCCCGCTTCGCGATTGTGAGCGAGACAGAATGTTCAGGGAATGTTGTGCAGCCACTGCTCGGTCGAGAATTTCTCGACCACGAGCTTTTCCGCAGCCGCGTATTCCTCCGACGTTATCGTGCTGCTGACGCCGCCATTGAGCGACATGAAGGTTTCCTTCATGCGCTTGATGACTTCCTCGCGCGGCAGGCCCGTCTGGCTGCGCACCGGATCGACGCGCTTGACGGCGCTTGCTGTGCCCTTGTCGCTCAGCTTCTCACGCCCGATGCGCAGCACCTTCACCATCTTCTCGGCGTCCATGTCGTAGGCCATGGTTACATGGTGAAGGACCGTTCCCTTGGAAAAGCGCTTCTGCGCAGCACCACCGATCTTGCCTTTGGAGCTCGAAATATCGTTGAGTGGCTTGTAGAAAGCGTCGATGCCAAGCGAATTGAGCGCTTTCAGCACCCAATCGTCCAGAAATGCATAGGAATCAGCAAAGCTCATATCACGCACGAGTTCGCCCGGCGCATAGAGCGAATAGGTGATGGTGCTGCCAGGTTCCACGAACATGGCCCCGCCGCCAGTCACGCGGCGGACGGTCTCGACGCCGAATTCGCGTGTCGCTTCCATATCGACTTCGTTGCGCACCGACTGGAACGCGCCGATGATGATGGCGGGGCGCTCCCATTCCCAGAAGCGGAGTGTAGGCGCGCGACGCCCCGCGGCGACTTCCTGTGCCAGAACTTCATCCAATGCGAGATGCATGGCGGGCGAAACCGCAGGCATTTCAACGATCTGCCACTCGAAATCCCGCCATGTGCGCGCAACGCCCAGTGCTCGCCTGACGGCAATCGCCACCGCTTCGGGGCTGAAACCCAGCATCATGGCATCCGGGCGGAGGCCCGCCCTCACCGCGTCTGCGATCTGCTCCGACGATGCATCGACTGAAAGGCCCTCGAGGGCATTGCAGATGTCCTGCAGCGCCTCGTCCGGCTCAAGGAAGAAATCTCCCGCAACCTGCACATCGCTCAGGCGTCCGTCGCGGACATCCAGATCGACAACGACAAGTTTTCCACCGTGGACTTTATATTCGCCATGCATGCGGGCAGCCTCCGAAGAGTGAAGGTGAGGTTTCACTCTCATTTCATGAAACCTGCGGGAAAGGAAGCTCGTTCGGAGCAAAAGAGCAGGACTATATTCCAGCTTCAGATGGCGCGGAACGTTGAACAAGCGATGTCTGGCGCGCCTCTTTCGTTTTGTGGCCGACATAAAACCCGACGGCGATCATGCCCGCCAGAACGACGATGATAGATGTGAAACGAAAAGGCAGTCGGTGCATTTCAGAACCTCATTCTTGCCGCAGCAAACCAGAGCGGAAAATGTTTGTCGACCCCGCCTCATGGAATTCTTAACCACCCGGCAAAATTCCCATTGGACACAGCACATTCATCCTCTGTTCAAGATACCGGAACTAAAGCATATTTCACCGATATCAGAGGGACACATCATGATACCTGCACTCAAGACGACCATTGCTTCAATATGCCTTGGCGGCCTGGTAACCGTCCTCGCTCCGCTCGTTGCACCGGCATCGGCAGCACAGCTCCAGCGTTGCGCAAGCGAGAACGGAATTTGCCAGCTGCCCTATCCGGCCGAAGTGGTTTACGGCACTGGCGGACGGAATACCTCGCGCTTCATCGACCGCCCGCAGGTCAACTGCTCCAACCGGGTTTTCGGCGATCCCGCGCCGGGCCAGAAGAAGAGCTGCTCCTTCGTCGTTCAGGATCGCTGGGACAGGCCAGACCGTCCGGGCCGCCCTGATCGCCGCGATCGTCCGGGCCGGTATGACCCGTATGACCGCTACGATGATCGTGACCGTGACCGTGACTGGAGCCGTTGCGCGAAGGAAGGCGGTTTCTGTGATTTTTACGGACGCAAGCGCGTCCGCTACGGCGCTGAGGGCCGGTTCACGGAAGGCGTCTTCCGGAATGGCGTTCGCTGCGACAATCGCGCCTTCGGCGATCCGGCACGCGGCAAGGCCAAGGCCTGCTACATTCTCGACTAAGAACCCAGCCATGAGCATCCAAAAGCCCGGAACGAACAGTCCGGGCTTTTTTAGTTAAAGCAGAATCTCGACTATACCTTTAACTTATTGTTTCTTATGCCGTTCTTCAATTCTATAGCGTAATATAAAAAGGCGGCGACCGGTCAGGTCGCCGCCCCTGTCGCTAGAAACATGGACTGGAGGTCATCATAGTTCTACGACAATGCTTGTGCCGTTGTCGGCACTATCAGCCAGCCTGTCAGAACGAGCGCTGGAAACGGATCTTGCCCTGCCAGGCGTCCTTGCCATCCATGCTGGTGTTCTTGTCCTGCCACTTGGTGTAGGAAACTTCAGGCGTAATGGTGAAGCCCGGAACCAGCTGGTAGGCGACGTTGGCGGTTGCGGCGAAGGTTTCACTGTCGTCGTAAGCGGCCTGTACGTTGAAGGTCGCCTTGCTGGTCGCCTTGAACGCTGCACCGCCCCAGACTGCCCAGTCACCGCCCCACGTGCCGTAGAACGAGTCGACGATACGGACGCGATAACCACCCGACGTGCCGTAATGATCGTCGTTGGACTTATAGGCGCCCTGCAGCCAGACCGAGAACTGATCGGTGATGTTGACATCGCCGCGGACCTTTCCGGCCCATTCCTCATTGCGGGCGTCATAGGCTACGACGCCTGCGATCTTGCCCCAGCTCTGCTCGTATTTGAGACCGCCAACCACATGCGGCATGTAGTCCTTGATGGTGACGTCCACGTTGGAGTCGGAATTGCCGCCTTCTTCGAGCGAGACGATGGCCGAGAAGCCGTTTCCGCCCTTGAAGGTGTAGCTGATGAGGTTGGTGCGATAACCGCCAGCGAGGATCACGTCGTCGCTGATGACGTTGCCCAGATAGCCGGTGAAGGTAACGAAAGCCGATTCATCCAGACCGACACGCAGGCCGCCAAGCTGGATATAGGCATAACGCAGCGAGGTGCTGGTGGAGCCGCCATTGTAGTTGTCGGCCTTGCCGTTTCCGTCGCCGTTCCAGTCATAGCGCAGTTCGCTATAGGTCTTGAGCGTGCCGAGTTCCGTTTCGGAAGCGGTGGAGAAACGCAGGCTGACGCGGGCCAGCTTGTTCCAAGTGTCGCGCTCCAGCTGTGCCGGGGTGCGAGCATAGTTGTTGTCGCCGCCGCTTGCATCATAGCGAACATAGCCATGAATGCGCAGGCAGGTTTCCGTTCCCGGAATGTAGAAATAGCCAGCGCCGTATGCATCGCATACGCGGACATATTCGACTGCTTCGGGTTCAGGCGCCACGATTGCATCGGCTGCCTGCGCGCCGGAAATCGCTACGAGCGATGCAGCCGAACCAAGAAGAATTTTTCTGATAGTCATAAAATGCGTCTCCAGTGGAAGATTTAGACGCCACCGCTATATTTATTCACTAGAATTTGATCAATGTTTATTCGATGTAAGTTTTGTGAATTATTTATATGTGATATAAAAACTACTTCATATAATATTATATATACTTCATCTATTCAAAAATAGAAAAAATAATTCTCTTCATCGCCGCAACATGCAACGAATCCACCATTCCAGCGATTTTGTTAGTCTGCCCCTTAATGCCCGTCCGATCCGCTCAACAAGCGGTCGCCCTCGCCTAACCGGCGACGGTGAAGGTTTTATAACAGCATGAAGAAATATACGTCGTAACGCCGAAAATGGCCGTTGTTGCGCCCATGCGCGAAAACCGCGACTCGTCAATTCAACTGTCAAAAATGTTGATTCGTCATTGCGGACCTGACGAAGTGATTTTCCTCGGTCATTCTCCCCTCCGATAAAGAAAACAAACGGAACAGGGACAATGCAATGGTCTTATTCTCTATTGTCATAGGCGTTCTGACGTCTGCGGTGGTGATTGCAGCGTGCATTATGCTTTGGAGATATGAACGTCCCTGAGACCGATGAAGTTTGACGCGCTGCGCCGCCCTTTCGACAGAAAACTCACGTAAGCCCGACAGAAAATTCACACGATCTTCACAAACGCAGGGTCATGCTCCGGAAAACTGAGCAAGAATTGGTACTGTCGTGTTTTCTGATACCGTGAACAATTATTGGCGTGACACCTTTCGTGGGGAAGGCGTCGTGTTTGAAGACAAACACTTTTCGATCGCCACCACGCCGGCGCTCGAGATCGAAGCCGATGGCGCCATTCTTGAGATGGCGGATAAAACGCTGGTCGTTCTGCGCGAAGCGCTGGCCAGGCAGTTGCTTTCGGACACCCCGTCAAGCGCACCGGAATTTCACCGCCGCCTTGATAGGGCTGGCATAAAGTGCCACGGGGCAGACCACCTGTTCTATTTTCCCGAGGCGGAGCTGAAAAACATCGCCGAAATGGATGTTTCTCCCGATATACGTCTGCTTACGGAAGAAGACGCCGCACTCTTCAACGCATTCTGCGATAAGGCTACCGAGGCTGATCTCGACGCCGCGTCTGTGGAACTTGATCACTGGCTCGTCGCTGGCGCATTCGAGAACGGCGAGCTTGTCAGCGCTGCAAGCATGTATCCATGGGATGACACGAAACTCGCGGATACGGGCGTGCTGACCTTGCCTCATGCAAGAGGCAAGGGATATGCATCCAGACTGTTCCGTGGGATTAGCCATTTTGCGATCGAGCGGGGCTTTGAACCGCAGTATCGCTGCCAACTCGACAATTTGCCGTCCGTTACGCTCGCCAAAACCTGCGGCCTCGTAGAGTTCGGCAAATGGGATGTCATCCTGTCGCGATAGACCATCGGCGCCCGTTTCCGATAAACTCGCAATCGATCAAGCCGGATTTTCCGGCTTCTTTCGTGCGCGCTCACGGCAGCTGCGGCGAGCCGGATCATTCGGCGTGGGAGTAAGGGGTCGTTTGCGGGAGGGGGCGGAATCCGACGCTAAGGCTTTGGCCAACGATATTCTCCGGTGAGATTGATGTGCTCCCATCCCAGCGGCGAGACATGGGCCAGCAGATTTTCGGGAAGATCGACACGTTGCAGGTATTCCAACCGGTCGAGCAGACGGTTGGCCGACGAAGAGTTCGAGCCAGGCTCGAACTGACGCAGCCACACGAAGCGGGTCACCCGATCGTCAGCCGTTTCTTCGAGCAATGCCAGTAACTGTTCCCGGATCGGTATGAGCAAGCGACGCGGCGTCCGGGTTCCTTTTTCAAAATCAGACGATGTTCAAGACGCTTTGTTTGTGAAGCTGGTTGAGATACGTTTCCAGTGAACAAACCATCCGCGACCGATGCGCCGCCTCAAACCACCGTTTGTGAAACAGGGAATACCACGCAATGAATCAACGTGACCCAGATGAGAACGGGTGGCTTAGCTCTTCTCAAGCGTGGATCGACAGAATGCCAGATGCGGGCGATTTCGCGCGCGAATTCATTCTCGACAAGCCGATGCTGGAACGATCCGAATTGTCGGGCGCGGCAAAAATGTTGGATATCGGCTGTGGCGAAGGGCGGTTTTGCCGTATGGCAAAGAAGATCGGTATCGATGCTGTCGGAATTGATCCAATCGAACCGTTTATTGAAAGAGCACGAAACCGTGATCCAGCTGGTAAATATCTCAACGCTTTTGCCGAAAAATTGCCTTTCGATGATGAAGAGTTCGACCTCGCAGTATTCTACCTAAGCCTTATCGACATTGACGACATGCACACGGCGGTTCGAGAAGCCACTCGCATTCTCAAACCCGGTGGAAGAATTCTGATCGCAAACCTGACAAGTTTCTTCACTTCCAATGGCACAATTGGGTGGATCAAAGGCGAAGACGGTCGTGCGTACCATCCTCTTGGAAACTATTTTAGTGAACAGGCAGAGTGGTTTGAATGGGATGGCTTGCGAGTGCGAAACTGGCATCGCCCCATGAGCACTTACATGTCTGTATTGCTTGGTGAAGGCCTGAAACTGACGTTCTTCGATGAACCGAAACCATCCAGCGGTCCCCAAGACAGGGTGCAAAGATATCTCACGACGCCATTCACCATGATCATGGAATGGCGAAAATGTTGATCGCTATGAGCGCATTTCCAAAAGCTGACGGGTCGCAGTCGCTAGACCTGCAACACGATGCCCTGAGCGCCGCCGGCGTCGAACAGGACAAAATCTATGAAGATCGCGCTTCTGGCAGCACGTGCGGGCGATGTGCTGGTTGTCTGGAAGCTCGACCGCCTCGGGCGCTCGCTCGCCCATCTGGTCAACACTGTGAAGGATCTGTCTGATCGCAATATCGGTTTGCGGGTGCTGCCCATCTCCGATCTCTGCAAGGAACTCGGGATCGAGCGCGTCACTCTCTATCGATATGTCGGACCGAAGGGCGAACTCAGGGACTACGGGAAGCGCGTTCTCAGCTTAGCGTAGGATTTCGCCCCCTCCCGCAAACGACCCCAGTAAGAAAATGGTGGGCGTGACAGGGATTGAACCTGTGACCCCTCCCGTGTGAAGGGAGTGCTCTCCCGCTGAGCTACACGCCCGATGAGCAGTGCTCAATCAAGGTGGTGCGGATATACTGGCCTGCGCCTGCATAAGTCAAGCGTCTGGTGTGCCACTTCCCAAAGAGATTTTATCTTCTCCCGTCTGTCCCGAGCGACAAACAAAAACGGCAACCATTCTGCAATGGTTGCCGTTCTGTCTTGAATGGCAAAGGATTTCAGAGCGCTGCCAGACGCGAACCCGCAGTCTTGTCGAATGCCTTCTGCAAGCCGGAATCACGGTCATAGACGTCGCCATAATAGCGAATCTGGCCGCTCGCATCCGGCCATGCCGTGAAGTAGGAGATATAGACAGGAACCGGCTCCTTCACCTTGATGCCGCGTTCGTTCTTGCCGAAATACTTGTCCAGATCCTGCACGGTTGTTCCCATGACGGCAGCGGCCATGTCGCGCGGGCGTTCCAGTCGGATGCAGCCGTGGCTGAGCGCCCGCATGTCGCGGCTGAAATAGGACTTGGCCGGAGTGTCGTGCATGTAGATGTCATGCGAATTGGGAAACAGAATCTTCAGTTCGCCCAGCGCATTGTCGAGGCTCGGCTTCTGCCGAATGCCGACATGGGCCTTGCCTGCGGCAACCGCGCTCCAGTTGACGGCGCTGGCCGAAACCTTCTTGCCGTCCGCATAAACCTCATAGCCGTTGCGGTCGAGATAGCTCGTGTCCCGCATGACCTTCGGCAGCATCTCGTTCAGGATGATGGAGCGCGGCACGCCCCATGACGGATTGAAAACGACCGTCTGCACCTTGTTGTAGAAGAAATAGGTCTGGTGGCTCGGAGAGCCGATGACCACATTCATGGCCAGCTTTTCTTTTCCATCCTCGAAATATTCCGCACGGTAAGCCGGCTGATTGACCATCACGTAGCGCGTGCCGAAATCATGCGGGAGCCAGCGCAGGCGTTCCATGGAATAAAGGATACGGTCGCGCTTGATGGAGGACTGCTCGCCCTGAAGGGCAGAAAGCGTATTGCGGCCAATGACGCCATCCGGCGTGCTGCCGGAAAGCTTCTGGTAGTCCTTGATGGCCGCAACCAGCTCCGGATCGTAAACGTCGCCGTTGGCATGGGCGTCCAGCACCTGCCTGTGCTCTGCCAGATAGCTGGCGGGCGCATGTCTCGAAATGAGGGCGACGACCTTGCCAAGCTGCGGGTTGGCATCGCCGGGCTTGATGACGCCATTCAGCGAGATGCGGATCGGTTCGGCAGAGGGCGGCTCGGTATTCGCCAGTTCGCGCTTCAAGGCCACATATTGCTCGTTGTTCGGCTGGAAGCCATGCAGATAGGCAGCCGGATCGCTTTCCGACGCCAGTTTTTCGAGAACGGCTTTCGGATCGACGCGATCGCGCGGCAGGTCGTGGAAACCGCTGAGGCGGTCGGCGATCACCCGCCCCTCGCCTGCGTCGATGGCATAGCGCAGAGCGCGTGCCGACATGCGGATTTCAAATTCTGCAAGTTTCTGCTGGCGCTCGGCTTGGGCGGAAGCATCGAAAGTATCAGCGGGAATCGTGACCGCATATTCGTCGGGATTGAGCCCGTCTTCATCGGCACGGGCAAAGAAAGCAGCGACGTCCTTGGCGCGGTCCAGCGCCTTGTCATCGGCCGACCACATGAAGCTGCGCTTGTTGGAATAATAATCAACGATAGCCTGTGCTATCTCTTTCTCCGCCTTGACGTTGACGGACTTCAGATAGTCCACCGCTGCATCGAATGCACGCTGCCCCGGGGTTTCCTCATGTATCTTCGGGCGGATCGGCGACATGCCCGATGTCAACGGATCGACCGTGGCAGGTTCAGTGGCCGCCGTGACGCCCATGTCGAGCGCGCTGAAATCGACATTGACCAGAGCATCGGGCTTGTAATCGTAAATCTGCGGGCCCTTCACCGTCACGCGCTGGGCTGGCGGAACGCTGCGCGCGGCCGTGTTCGGCGTGGAAGGACGCGGAGCCGCGACTGCTTTTGGCGTCGCAGCTTTTGGAAGCTCCGGCTGGGGTGCAATCTGTGGCGCCTGCTGCTGGCGGCGCTGCTGAAAAAGCTCCAATAACGAATTCGCGGCTTCAGCCTGCGCCGTGGGGAGAAACACCGAAGCTGCCAAAGCCAGCGCCGCTGCGCGACGGATAGTTAGTCCGCGCCCAGCGCTGCTCTTCTCATCTGTCTGCGAGTGTCTGGGAAACTGCATTTCAAACCGCCCAAATTGATGCGTTCGCTGAACAAGCGAATCCGTCCGAATCTCGCACGTAGAATTTACCAATCTCGTATAGAAACTTTTAACGCTAATGCTTCGGGAAGCAATTTCGCGTTCCACACCTATCACAATTGTTTGAGGCACCTTCTTGGGAGACCGACCCGGATTGCCCTGATGAACAAAGTGACGCAGTGGCATCCATCCCGCATCGCGCTAAAAGCCCCTCTGACTTTGGTTCCGGAGCTGTCTTCGGGGCTTCGATCAACCTATCGCGCGAGCCGGAACGGTGACCATTTCCGGCTGGCGCAGCTGGCAAGCAAGCGAGGTACCGCGATGGCAGAAGCAAGCGCCGCCGATCTTTTCCCTCTTGGCGAAGACGACACCCCTTACCGCAAGCTGACTTCGGATCATGTTTCTGTCGATACGTTCAAGGGACAGGAAATCCTGACGGTTGACCCGGAAGGGCTTCGCCTGCTTTCGGAAGCGGCTTTTGCCGATATCAACCATCTGCTGCGCCCCGGCCATCTTCAGCAGCTTGCCAGGATTCTCGAAGACCCGGAAGCGACCGACAACGACCGGTTCGTTGCCTACGACCTCCTGAAAAACGCCAACATCGCCGCTGGCGGCGTGCTGCCCATGTGTCAGGACACCGGCACGGCCATCATCATGGGCAAGAAGGGCCGCCGCGTCTGGACTGAAGGCGGCGATGCCGATGCGCTGGGCGCAGGCGTTCTCGACGCCTACAACAAGAAGAACCTGCGTTATTCGCAGCTGGCACCCCTGTCGATGTTCGAGGAAAAGAACACCAAGAACAACCTGCCCGCGCAGATCGATATCTATGAAGAAGGCGAAGACGCCTACAAATTCCTTTTCGTCGCCAAGGGCGGCGGTTCGGCGAACAAGACGTTTCTCTATCAGGGAACGCCATCGCTCCTCACCCATGACCGCATGATCGATTTCCTCAAGGACAAGATCCTGAGCCTCGGCACAGCCGCCTGCCCGCCTTACCATCTGGCGATCGTCATCGGCGGCACTTCCGCCGAGATGAACCTGAAGACGGTCAAGCTCGCCTCGACGCGCTATCTGGACAGCCTGCCCACCAAGGGTTCGGAAACCGGGCACGCCTTCCGTGATCTCGAAATGGAAGCTGAAATCCACAAGCTCACGCAGTCGCTCGGTGTCGGCGCACAATTCGGCGGCAAATATTTCTGCCATGACGTGCGCGTCATTCGCCTGCCTCGCCACGGCGCTTCGCTGCCGATCGGCATTGGCGTTTCCTGCTCTGCGGATCGTCAGGCCAAGGGCAAGATCACCAAAGACGGCATCTTTCTGGAAAAGCTGGAAACCAATCCGGCCAAGTACATGCCGGACATTGACGAGGAAAAACTGTCGTCGCATGTGGTCAAAATCGACCTCAATCAGCCGATGCAGGACATTCTCAAGGAATTGTCGAAGCACCCGGTCAAGACGCGCCTGTCACTCTCCGGACCGATCATCGTGGCGCGCGATCTGGCCCATGCCAAGATTCGCGAGCGGCTTGAAAACGGCGAAGCCATGCCGGATTATTTCAAGAACCACCCGATCTATTATGCAGGCCCGGCCAAGACCCCTGCCGGGTACGCCTCCGGCTCATTCGGCCCGACCACGGCTGGCCGCATGGATTCCTATGTGGACCAGTTCCAATCCTTCGGCGGTTCGATGGTGATGCTCGCCAAGGGCAACCGTTCGCGCCAGGTGCGCGAAGCCTGCGGCCAGCACGGCGGCTTCTATCTGGGTTCCATCGGTGGCCCGGCTGCCCGTCTGGCGCAGGATTGCATCAAGAAGGTCGAGGTCGTCGAATATCCGGAACTCGGCATGGAAGCGATCTGGCGCATCGAAGTGGAAGATTTCCCGGCCTTCATCGTCATCGATGACAAGGGCAACGATTTCTTCAAGGAGCTCAATCTGGGCTAGGCAGTTCAAGCAAGAGACAGAAAACAAGGGCGGCGTGAGCCGCCCTTTTCGTTTCAGGCGTTGGCCCCACCGTCGACGGTGAGCGAGGCTCCCGACACGAAGCGTCCTTCGGAGCTGGCAAGCCAGGCGACCAGACTTGCAATATCGTCGGGCGAACCAAAGCTGCCGGTAGCGATGCGTTCGCGCTGCTGCTCCGCATGGTCGCCTGCTGCCGGATTCATGTCGGTATCGGTCGAGCCGGGGTGAACGACATTGACCGTGACGCCTTGGGGGCCGAGATCGCGCGCCAGACCTTTCGTCAGACCGATCAGCGCCGCCTTGCTTGCCGCATAAAGGCTGATGCCCGGCCAAGGCACGCTTTCGGCGAGGTTTGAGCCGATAGTGATCACCCGTCCGCCATTACCGAGATGCGGAGCGGCTGCGGAAACGGCGGCAAAGACAGCGCGGAAGTTTACCGCCATTACGTCATCGAAATCCGCAAGCGTGACCTGTTCCAGCGGGGCTGCGTGCCAGATGCCGGCGCTGTTGACCAATATATCCAGACGGCCGAATTCCTTGACGGTATTATCGATGGCCGCTGCAATCTCGCCGGCATCGCGATTGTCGGCCTTCAGCGCCAGCGCCTTGCCGCCATCGGCCAATATCCCGGAGACCACGGTGTCGGCCTTTTCCTTACCATTCACATAAGTGATTACGACTGCTGCCCCATCTTTCGCGAGCCGCCGCGCAATTGCGGCTCCGATGCCACGGCTTCCGCCAGTGACGAAAGCAACCTTCCCGTTCAGAGCTTCTGCTGGCATGTCATTTCCTTTCTGTATCGATTGATAAATAATTGCTGACAGGCTTGCACAGAGCGGTCAAGCGATTTATTTATTGATCGATACAGAAAGGAGGGAGCGTGGCAGACAAAGGACGCCCCCGCAGCTTCGACCGCGAGACAGCGCTGCGTGCTGCAATGCTCAAATTCTGGGAAAAAGGTTTTGATGGCGCGTCGCTGGCCGACCTGACAGCCGCCATGGGCATCAATGCTCCCAGCCTCTATGCAGCTTTCGGCAGCAAGGAAGGGCTCTATCTTGAAGCCCTCACCCTTTATTCCGGTGAAGTCGGGGTAGAAATATGGTCGACGCTGGATAAGACGCCGGAGGTCCGCAGGGCATTCGAGCAGTTTCTCTACGCCACCGTCGACGCTTATTGTCAGGAATCGGTGCCTCGCGGATGCATGATCGCACTGGATGCGCTGCACCGTACGCAGTCAAGCGACAAGGTCTGCACCATGCTGCGCAACTGTCGCCAGGCCAATATCGAAATTTTGAAAAAGCGGCTCGAACGCGGCATTCGCGACGGCGACATAGCCATGTCGGTCAACTGCGAAGCGGTGGCAACCTTTTACGCAACGGTACAGAACGGCATGTCCATTCTTGCGCGCGACGGTGGAACGCGCGCAGACCTTACAGCAGCGGCGCAGGGCGCCATGGCGGCATGGGACAAACTTGTTCCCGGCCAAGCATGATCAGGCGACGAGCCTTAACCCCGGAGCATCATCAAGATAATCCGCCACGATGGACGCTACTTCCGCACTTGCGATGATGCGGCGATGGCCAAGGCCGTCGGCCCAGCGCACCGTGACATGGGAGCCAGCTTTGCCAACCATTTCCGCGCAAATGGCGGGAACTTCCTTATCGTCATGCGCATGAACGACCAGCGTCGGTATCGTCATGCGGCGCAGGAGCACATCGGTATCGAAATCCGTGATCGGACGCGCCGCGATGTAGCGGACCTGCTCCTTCATGGCGTTGCGCGCATCGCGGCCAAGCCCGAGCACTTTGCCGAAACCGTCGAAAACGCCCGCCATCGAGTGCGGAGAGGCAATCGTCACCAGCTTTGCCGGGCGGTGTGACCGGTAGCAACCGACGGAACCCGCCGCCGCATTGATGATGACCGCGCCGCCGAACGAATGGCCTATCATCGCGTCGAACGGGCCGTACTGCCGCCACGCAACATCGACGGCGGCGATTGCCTGTATCATGTTGAGCGTGTGGCCCGCGGATGCACCATGTCCCGGCAGGTCGAGGGAAACGACCCGTTCGCCGCGTGCGACAAGCTCGCGAATGATCGTCATCATGTCGGCAGTGCGCGATCCCCATCCATGGACGACGAGCGAGGTCCTCCCCGCCGGAACCTTCGGCTCGAACAGATAAGTCGCGATCAACCCGCGATCGATAATCAGATCGAGCCGCTTTGCCTGGCCGAGTTCCGTGTTCGCTTGTTGAAGGCGCGCCGCATAGGCCTTCGTCTTCGGCTTGCGGCTTGGCGTCCGACAGAAAATCCTGAATGCCGCGCGGCCCGCCTTCTCGGCATCAATGCGTCCGAGCACACCCAGGCCGAATCGCGTAACCTGCAAAGAGAACGATGTCATGACAGGGCCTCAATTATGTTCAATCCTGAACAAATAATTGTACAAGAATGAACAAAATGCAAGACGAGACTCAAAAACTGCCGTGGGATAATCCCCGCTTCAAGAACTGGATTGCCGTCGCGCGCGCCGGCAAGGCGGTGGAACGCGCCCTCGCCCAAGGGCTGTCGACCTTCGATCTGAAGATCGCGGACCTCGATGTACTGATGAATATCTATCGCCATCCCGGCGAATCCCAGCACGATCTTGCGCGCCGCATTCTTGTCGGGCGTTCAAACATCACCATGCTGCTGCCAAAGCTGGAAAAGCGTGGCTTGCTGGTGCGCGAAGGCGATCCTGCTGACAAGCGTGTGATGCGCCTGACCCTGACCGCCAAGGGCGAAAAGCTGCTGGGACACGCGCTGACGGTCTATACGGAACTGATCGACCGCGTCATGGCGCAGTCGACAGCCGCGCAATGCAACGCGATGGGCGACGTGATGCGCCGCATCTGCGAAATGCTGGAGAAAGAATAGGTCAGCGGTCCCGCTTGAGCCCCTTCCCGGCAAGCTCATCGAGATAGGTTTGCCACAACGTCTCCTTCTCGGAGCCGAGCTTGTGGAGATAGGTCCACGAAAACAGGCCGGTGTCGTGCATGTCGTCGAAAGTTATTCGAACGGCGTAATTGCCGACCGGCTCGACCTTCATGATTTCAACATTGCGCTTGCCGCCAACCGTCACGCGCTGTTCCGGCGAATGGCCCTGCACTTCTGCCGAAGGTGACAGCACACGCAGCAATTCGGCGGTCAGCTCGAATTTCTGGCCATCATCGAATGCCACCGTCAGCAGCCTGCGGTCGTGCGAAACGCGCAATTCGGTCGGCCAGACTTCGCTCATAACCATTCTCCAGCTTGGATATTCGCCAGCTTTGATAGGCCCCGCGTTAAAATATCGCAATAGGCGCGATCATTATTGAAAGAGCTTCGTGCGCGCGAAACTGGACAATGAAGTCCGCAGGTCCTATCTCTAGGGAAACGATGCGGACATTCTTCCGCAGCAAGCGGAAACAACGGCTTATGATACACACAAACCAAGCCCAGCCACTTGTTTCCCCGACTGGACCCATGATCGATCCTTTCGGGCGCGCCGTTACCTATCTTCGCGTTTCGGTTACGGATCGCTGCGATTTCCGCTGCACCTACTGCATGGCGGAACATATGACGTTCCTGCCCAAGAAGGATTTGCTGACGCTCGAGGAACTGGACCGGCTTTGCACCGCCTTCATCGACAAGGGTGTGCGGAAACTGCGACTGACCGGCGGCGAGCCTCTGGTGCGCAAGAACATCATGCACCTGATCCGGCAGCTTTCGCGCCATCTGAAATCAGGTGCGCTGGATGAACTGACCCTCACCACGAACGGATCGCAGCTTTCACGCTTTGCCGACGAACTGGCGGAGTGCGGGATACGCCGTATCAATGTCTCGCTGGATACGCTCGACCCTGAAAAATTCCATCAGATCACCCGTTGGGGCGATCTGCCCCGCGTTCTTGAGGGGATTGAGGCTGCACAGCGTGCGGGTATCCGCGTCAAGATAAACGCGGTCGCACTGAAGGATTTCAACGAACATGAAATTCCTGAACTGATCCGCTGGGCGCATGGCCGCGGCATGGACATGACCCTCATCGAAACAATGCCGATGGGCGAGATCGAGTTCGACCGCACCGACCAGTATCTGCCGCTGTCGCAGGTAAGGGAAGACCTGTCGCGGCAGTTCACGCTATCGGACATCCCGTACCGCACGGGCGGCCCTGCCCGCTACGTCACGATTGCCGAGACAGGCGGGCGGCTTGGTTTCATCACGCCGATGACCCATAATTTCTGCGAAAGCTGCAATCGTGTCCGGCTGACCTGCACCGGGATGCTCTATATGTGCCTCGGCCAGAACGACGATGCGGATCTGCGCAAGGCCCTGCGGGAAAGCGAAAGCGACCTGCTGCTCGGCCAGGCGATTGACGAAGCAATTTCGCGCAAGCCGAAAGGGCACGATTTCATCATCGACCGCGATCATAATCGCCCGGCGGTTGCACGCCACATGAGCCTTACCGGCGGTTGAGCCGCCTATACTTGAAAAGCACAAATCACCCGAAATAATTGTCGCGAGATCGACTTTAAAACGGTATGCAATCCAAGGCTCAGGCCTAAACCGGATTCTGTATCGTGCCGCAATCAGCGAATTTTCGTGCAAGTATTTTCATGCTTCTCGCCATGGGGACCTTCACCATCGGCGATACGATCACAAAATATCTCCTGACCGAGATGAACAGCGGGCAGTATATGCTGGTCCGCGGCATATTCGCGACGGCGCTGATCGGTTTGCTGGCATGGCGCCACGGCGCGTTGCGCAATCTTTCGCTGGAGAGGATGACAATCCTGCGTGTTGTGGGTGAAGTCGTCGCCACGATCACCTATATTTACTCCCTCGGTCATCTCTCACAGGCCTTCTGTTCCGCCGTCTTTCAGGCAACGCCGCTTGTCGTGACGCTCGGAGCGGCGCTCTTCCTGAAGGAAAAAGTGGGCTGGCGTCGCTGGTGCTGTATCCTTGTCGGATTGGTAGGCGTTCTCATCATCATCCGGCCTGGAACGGATGGCGCGGCCAGCCTGGCCGCTGTCGCCGTCCTTCTCGCCAGCGTGTGCTTTGCCGCCACACGAGATATCGCGACACGCCGGGTGCCGGCGCATGTGCCAACTCTCTTTCTGTCGACATTGACCGCAGGCGCGATAACACTGACGGGTGGCGCGCTGACAGTTCCGATGGGCGGATGGCAGCCACTCGGGATGACCGCCGTCGTCGCCATGGCCATTGCCGCCGTTCTGCTTCTCGTTGGTTATCACTTCATCATTCTGGCGATGCGCGAAGGCGAAGTTTCGTTCGTTTCACCGTTTCGCTATTCGAGCCTGCTCTGGGCGATCGGCCTCAGCACTTTGATCTTCGGTGAAGCGCCTGACATATATACGATCATCGGATCGGTTCTGGTGGTCGGAAGCGGCGTCTACATGGTCTATCGCGAAAACGTATTGAAGAAGCGCGAACGCAACAAGAGCACGCTCGCGACGATCCCGACAGGCGTGGAACCGTCATGATTGCAGGGGCCATCATCGCCGGGGGGCTTTCCAGCCGCATGCAGGAAGGTGGCGTTGCGGGCGACAAGTTCCTTCAGCCACTCAACGGCGAGCGCTCGATCATTGCCCATGTCATCACGCGCATCAGCCCGCAGGTCGAAACTCTCGTTGTCAATGCGAACAGCGATGATCCCCGTCTGGCCAATCTCGGCGTACCGATCCTGAAAGACCTGCCTTCAAAACATGGCGGTCCACTTGTCGGCATCCTGTCGGCTTTGATCCATGCGCGGGGGGCTTCCCTTTTACTAACAACGGCAGCCGATACGCCGTTCCTGCCTCGCGATCTCGCCGGACGCCTGCTTTCGCGTCGAAATGAAAGCGGAGCGCGCATCGTTCTCGCCAGTTCCCTTGACCGGGTGCATCCGATTTTCGGCCTGTGGGAAACGGGACTGGCGGATGAACTGTCCGCTTGGCTCTCCGAAACGAACAGGGCGAGCGTGCTTGCGTTCGCTGAGCATATAGGTTTTGAGACCGTCGATTTTCCGCTTGCCTTCGCTGGCGATAGTCCGGAAACATATGATCCGTTCTTCAACATCAATCGGCCCGACGATCTTGTCGCGGCCCGAAAACTGGCTGAGTCGATGGAATGAACCAGAAGCTTTTCGGCATTACCGGCTGGAAAAACTCCGGCAAGACAACAATGACCGAACGCCTGGTGACATGCCTTACCGCCCGCGGATACCGTATCGCCACGATCAAGCATGCCCATCACAATTTCGACATCGACCATGAAGGAACTGATTCCTGGCGGCATCGAAAGGCGGGAGCGGCGGAAGTCGCCATAGTCTCGTCGCAGCGCTACGCGATCATGCATGAGAGCATGGGCGAAGATGAGCCCTCCCTGCGTGAGATTGCCGCCAAACTGGCGCCCTGCGATCTTGTCCTGGTCGAAGGCTATAAGCGCGAAACACACAAGAAAATCGAGCTGCGTCGGCAGGGAAGCCATGACGGGCCCGCGCTTTCTGGCGACGATCCGACCATCGTCGCCATCGCCAGCGACCAGCCCCAACCCGACGAAGCAGTGCCCGTGTTCGACATCAATGATATCGAGAAAATAGCCGATTTTATCGAACGCGAGATGGCGCTTTGAGCAACTCCCTAAATTTTATGGTCAAAATAGCGATTTCCATTATAACGAGACAAAAACATGCAGAAAATGCAGACGAATTCACTCTCAAGAGACACAATTTAATTACACGGACCATCTTGCCAATCGTCTAAAAATGGTGGGAATATCGCCGACAGACCTGATGGTGGAGATGGAAGCGCGAAAAAATATTGCGCATGATCGGCTCAACCATCTATTGGTAGGGATAGGGGGAATCCACTGCCAAACGTGCAATCTAAAGTTACACGGTCGTGAGTGCCCCTTAAGCGGCTGAACCAGAAGAAATAATCAGGGAACCAGCCAAAACAAACGAGAGGACTGAAAATGCGCGTATTGAAGCGTATCGCCACTGCAGCATCGGTCGCAGCACTGGCAATCACAATCGGCAGCATGGCTGCTGGCGTTGCCAATGCAGAAGAACCACTCAAGCTCAAGATCGGCACCGAAGGCGCCTATCCTCCCTTCAACTTCATCAATCCGGACGGCACCCTCTCGGGCTTCGACGTCGATATCGCCAAGGCGCTCTGCGAGGAGATGAAAGCCGAGTGCGAATTCGTTACCCAGGAATGGGACGGCGCTATTCCTGCGCTTCAGGCAGGCAAGTTCGACGCCTTCATCGCATCCATGTCCATCACGGACGAGCGCAAGAAGCAGGTCGACTTCTCCAATAAATATTACAACACGCCTCCCGGCATTGCGGCTCCCAAAGACACCGACATCAAGGGTGTGACCAAGGAAGACCTCGCAGGCAAGACCATCGGCGTGCAGGTTTCCACCACGCACTCCAACTATTCTGAAAAGACCTTCACCGACAGCACGATCAAGGCCTATCCGACGGCGGAAGAATATCGCCTCGATCTCGCCAATGGCCGTCTCGATGCCGTTAACGACGACAGCGTGACGCTGGCCCAGTGGCTGAAGTCCCCAGATGGGGCTTGCTGCAAGATGGTCGGTACGTTCCCGCCAGTTATCGAAATCCATGGTCCGGGCGCTGGCGTGGCCTTCAAGAAGGGCCGCCCCGAACTGGTTGAAAAGTTCAACGCAGCCATCAAGGCCATCCGCGCGAACGGCAAATACAAGGAAGTCAATGACAAGTACTTCGACTTCGATGCTTATGGCGCTGAAAACTAATCCAAATTGATAGACATGCGCCGGTTTGCGTTTTGGCAAACCGGCGCAAAACATTTGTACGGGCATGCCGCACAAGCCTCGCCGGGTTGATGCCCGCAAGGCGATAAAAAACACAGGCAGTTGCCTTCAGGAAAAAGAATAGGCGCATGGAACATTACGCCACTTTGTTGAGTTTCGGCCCGGACGGTTGGGGGGCAAGCATTGCCTGGGGCCTTCTGGTTACCGTCTCGCTGGCCCTCGCAACACTTCCCGTCGGTCTCGCACTTGGATTTCTGGTTGCCGTCGGCAAACAGTCCAGCGAACCCTCGATACGGCTGGCAGCAAACATCTACACGACGATCTTTCGTGGTTTGCCTGAACTTCTGACCCTCTTTCTCGTCTATTTCGGCGCATCGCTGGGACTGCAGCGGCTCTTGAGCCTGTTCGGCGTCGAAGCCAATGTCGAAATCAACGCGTTCGGCGCGGGTATGGTCGCGCTGGGCTTCGTCTTCTCATCCTATTCGAGCGAAGTCTTCCTCTCGGCATTCCGCGCCATCCCGCGCGGGCAATATGAAGGCGGTTATGCCGTCGGCCTGTCGCACTGGCAGACCATGCGCAAGGTCATCCTGCCGCAGCTGATCCGCATCGCCCTGCCCGGTCTGGCCAATCTGTGGCTGGTGCTTCTCAAGGATACATCGCTGGTTTCCGTCATCACCCTGTCGGATATCCTGCGGCAGACTTCCATCGCGGCGCGCGTGACCAAGGAACCGTTTCTGTTCTTCGGCATAGCCTGCCTGCTCTATCTGGTTCTCGCAATCATCTCGTCCTACTTCATCGACCGCATTGCCCGCTGGGCCGATGCAGGCGCCAACCGTTCGCGAGGTGCATGACATGAGTCAGACGGTTTCCAACACGACAGTCCCGGTGATGGCCCCGCCGCCAGTGGTAAAGCAATGGACGCGGATGCGCGTCGCAGGCCACGTCATCGTCGCTTTATGGTTCCTTCTCTTCGCCGGCCTTGCGATCTATCTCTATAACGCATGGCGCGTCGATCTGTTTGAAACCTACGGGCCGCGCTACTGGTCCGGTCTTCTGATCACGCTGAAGCTGGTCGCTGTCTCCATCATCATAGGCGCCCTGCTTTCGCTGCCGATCACGGCCGCGCGCATGTCCAACAATCGATGGCTTCGCGGACTTGCCTTCGGCTATGTCTATTTCTTCCGGGGCACACCACTGCTCGCGCAGACATTCCTTATCTATTACGGTTTTGGCACCTTCCGTCCGTTTCTCGAAAGCATCGGGCTTTGGGTGTTTTTCCGCGACGCGTGGAATTGCGCGATTCTGGCGTTTTCGCTCAATACGGCGGCTTATCAGGCTGAAATCCTGCGCGGCGCCATCCAGAGCGTGGCGCTCGGCCAATGGGAAGGCGCCGCGGCTCTTGGCATTTCAAAGCGTGTGACCTTCTGGAAGGTCATTCTTCCGCAGGCGCTTATCGTGGCGTTGCGCCCTTACGGCAACGAAATCATCCTGATGATCAAGGGATCGGCCATTGTCGCCATCATCACCGTGCTGGACCTGATGGGCGAAACGCGCCGCGCCTATTCGCGGACCTTCGATTTCCAGACCTATCTCTGGGCAGCGGTCATCTATCTGGTGATCGTCGAGTGTCTGCGGCACGTTTGGGATTTTCTCGAACGACGGCTGACACGTCATCTTGTTCGCTAGAGATCACTAAATAGGCATAAGCCAAAATATCGTCCCCGGAAGTCTTGCGACTTTCGGGGACGATCTGTTTAGAATGCATTTTTCGACAGTAATGCAACAGGCTGAGTCATGCTGAAAATCTGGGGTCGTATCAATTCCACGAATGTGAAGAAGGCGCTCTGGATAGCGCGTGAACTTAATCTCGACTATGAGCAGATCGACGTGGGCGGCCAGTTTGGTGGCCTGAAAGACCCCACTTATCTTGCGCGCAATCCGAACGGGCTGATTCCGCTACTGGAAGACGGCGAGACTGTGTTGTGGGAATCCAATACCATCACCCGTTACCTTGCGGCAGTCTATGGCAAGGGAACGTTCTGGATCGAAGACCCGGCCAGGCGCGCGCAGGCTGAAAAGTGGATGGATTGGGCCTCCACCTCCCTCGCCTCCAATTTCAGCGATGTCATCAAGCATCTGATCCGGTTGCCGGAAGCGGAACGCGATCCGGCCATTCTGGAACGCGGTCTTCAGGGGCTGGCTCATTCGATGCAGATTGCCAATGACGGCCTCAAGGACGCCGCCTGGTTTTCGGGCGACAATTTCGGCATTGGTGACATTCCCATCGGTTGCTATGCCTATGCGTGGTTCGAGTTCCCAATTGAGCGCCCCTCTCTCCCACGGCTCGAAGACTGGTATGACCGTTTGAAACAGCGTCCGGCCTATCAGGCGGCCGTTATGACGCCTCTCACCTGATTGCTTACATCTATCCAGAGGAATGAACGAATGACGACACCCGCTAAAGTCGCCTTTCTGGGTTTGGGCGTCATGGGCTATCCCATGGCCGGACATCTCAAGAACAAGGGCGGTCACGACGTCACGGTTTATAACCGCACGACGGCCAAGGCCGAAAAATGGGCAAGGGAATTCGGCGGCAGCTTTGCTGCCACGCCCGCCGAAGCCGTTCGCGATGCGGATTTTGTTTTCGCCTGTGTCGGCAATGACGATGATCTTCGTTCCGTCACCATCGGCCCGGATGGCGCATTCTCGACCATGAGGAAGGATGCGATCTTCATCGACAACACCACGGCCTCCGCGGAGGTTGCCCGCGAACTGGACGCCGAAGCGCAAAAGCGCGGCTTTCACTTCATCGATGCGCCTGTCTCCGGCGGGCAGGCAGGTGCCGAAAACGGTGTGCTGACGGTCATGGTTGGAGCGCCGGAGGCTGTTTTTGAGCGCGCCAGGCCAGTAATCGATGCTTATGCGCGCATGGTCGGCCTCATGGGTCCGGTCGGCTCGGGCCAGCTTGCAAAGATGGTCAACCAGATTTGCATTGCCGGTCTCGTTCAAGGGCTGGCGGAAGGCATCCATTTCGGCAAGAAGGCTGGTCTCGATATCGAAAAGCTGATCTCGGTAATCTCCAAGGGGGCAGCGGGCTCCTGGCAGATGGAGAACCGTTCCGGCACCATGAACCAGGGCAAATATGATTTCGGTTTTGCAGTCGACTGGATGCGCAAGGACCTTGGCATCTGCCTTGAGGAAGCAGACCGCAATGGCGCGCTTCTGCCGGTTACGGCTCTCGTGGACCAGTTTTACAAGGAAGTGCAGAAGATCGGAGGCAACCGCTGGGATACGTCTTCGCTGCTTGCGCGGCTTGAACGGTCCTGAGCCCAAGCGGCATCCAACAAAAAGCCCGGCAACGCCGGGCTTTTTTCGTGTCTTATATGTCGAGCTTAGAACTTGACCTTCGCAGTGAGTGACAGGGCACCAACGAAATCATTTCCGAACTCGCCCTTGGAGCCTGTGGCATTGCGCGTACCACCAATAACGGTATCGTCCAGTTCACCCGAGGAAAGCCAGCCGGCAGCACCCGCCAGACGGACCTCAAACTGATCGTTTGGCTTGTAGTTCGTGCCGAGACCGAAGAGCCAGATGTCTGTCTGTGAAGTCAGGCCCGTGCTGGTGCCACGATCCCAGGTAACGGTCGCAGCAGCCGACCATTGGTCGTTGAACTTGTGACCGACGCCACCGCTAACCGTCCAACCGTCCTGATAGTAAAGGTTCAGGCTGGTGATTTTCGTTCCCTGACGAACGACCCTGCTATCCGCGGAATTAAAGTCCACAGAAGTAATGCTCGACCAGTCGGTCCACTTGACCGAACCGAAAGCAAGCCAGTCTGGAGCGATACCGGTCTGGAACCTGAATTCCACCGACTGAGGTGTAGAAACGTCGCTTTCAACGTTGATCGGTATACCGCGACCTGTCAACCGATCGAGCGCCAGATTGTCGATGGTGCCTTCGAGGTTATATTTGACTTCCGACTGATAAACGAGCGTTGCGCGCATCGCATATTCAGGGATTTCGTAAGCGGCACCAAGACGCCAACCCACCGACTGATCTTCAACATCCAGAGACGCTACGCGGAACGAGCCGCCAAAGGCTGAACCCGGAGGTATCATTCGGGTCTGTTCGCCCTTGAGCTCCTGATAGCTCACGCCACCCAGAATACGAAAATAGCTCTTCTCTCCAGCTGCAAACCGATAGGAGCAGTTTACACCATAATCGTTGGAGGAGATTTTCTGTTCAATCGCGGTGAACATTCGCACGGTATCGACGCCGACATCCGTCTCGATACCCCAAGGCTGGCGATATTGAGCCGCACAAGCAAGATCATTGGTAAGGTCGAACTTCGCCGAAACTTTTGGAACCCAATAGCTCTTCGCTTCATCGACTTCAGTCTCGTAAGGGCGACGGGTAATCGGATTGATACCGCCTGTCGAGGCGCCGACCAAAGAGCCGCCAATATTCTTCAACTTGCGCTGAGGAGCCACAAAAGTGCCGGTCGCCTCGACGGCATTGCCTTGTTCAAAGAGAATATCGAAATCCTGCGAGCCGCGCTCGAAGCCGCCCGCATTGGCAGCGACCGCGCTTCCGAGGAAAGCTGCGACCATCCCTGCCATTTTCACGCGCTGTACACTCATAAATGTCCTCCCACACAGCAACGGTATTAACGTTGACGAAAACGTAAATCAGGAAGGATTCAGCCCGCAAGATGCATTAATTTGGATTAGCGTTATGGAACTTTCAACGCATATGCGGAAAATGGCTAAAACACCGATCATATTGTCGTTTCATTAGTAAAATTAGACCAAGCACATGGCAAAACATGCCTGAATCGGCCAATTTTCGGCCGCTTTTTCGCCTTGTTGCGAAAGCGCAACATTGCTCAAAAACAATCGAAACGCCAGTTCGATCACTCCCTCTGCCGCTTGAAACGCGCCGAATTACGACTAACGCGCAACAAAACACCCGACAGCGGAGGCTGCCGGGTGTTTGATTCGACCGAAATCTGTTTTCTTACGTCAGGTCAATTCAGCCTGCATCACGGATGCGTGACTCGGCCGTTGCCACACGCTGCGCGGCTTCCTTCAGTTCCGCAAGCCGCTCACGCTCCGCTTCAACGACTTCTTCACGCGCATTCGCAACGAATTTCTCGTTGGAAAGCTTTTTCTCGATGCGGTCCATTTCGGCGGCAATCTTGCCAGCTTCCTTGGCGAGGCGTGCGGCTTCCGCCTTCAGGTCGATCAGATTGCCAAGCGGGATGCAGATTGTCGCTTCACCCAGCAGCATCTGTGCCGAACCTTTTGGAGCCTGTGCCTCGAACGAAACATTCTCGACACGCGCAAGACGCTTGATCGCAGCATCGTGACGGGCAAAGCGGTCGATACTTGCCGCATTCGCATCCAGAACGACAACAGGAGCGATCGCCCCAGCAGGCACATTCATTTCTGCGCGAACCGAACGAATCCCGGTGACGAGATCAACCAGCCAGTTGATGTCAGCCGCTGCTTCCTCGTCCTCGAACGACAGTTCCGGCCAGGCTGCAAGCGCCAGCACCGTATCGCGCTTCTGCCCCTCGCCTGCGGTCAGGGTCCAGAGTTCCTCCGTCATGAAAGGCATGAACGGGTGCAGAAGCTTGTAGATCTGATCGAGGCAATAGGCTGCAGTAGCCTGGGCTTCAGCCTTCGCAGCTTCATCGTCGCCCATGAAGATCGGCTTCAGCAGTTCCAGATACCAATCGCAGAACTGGTTCCAGACAAAACGATAGGCAGCGCCCGCTGATTCATTGAAGCGATAGTTGTCGATGCCCTCGGTCACGGCGCGCGTGGCCTTGGTCAGTTCCGTCAGTATCCAGCGATTGACGGCAAGCCTGGCGTTTTCCGGCTTGAAACCGGCGTCGAGCTTCACGCCATTCATCTGCGCAAAGCGCGTCGCATTCCAGAGCTTGGTGCCGAAATTGCGATAGCCTGCAATACGAGCCGGATCGAGCTTAACGTCACGCCCCTGAGCGGCCATGATCGCAAGGGTGAACCGCAGCGCGTCGGCGCCGTATTCATCCATCAGCTCCAGCGGATCGATGACATTGCCCTTCGATTTCGACATCTTCGCGCCATGCTTGTCGCGAACCAGGGCATGCAGATAAACCGTGTGGAACGGGATTTCCTCCATGAAATGGAGACCCATCATCATCATGCGGGCAACCCAGAAGAACAGGATATCGAACCCGGTAACCAGAACGCTTGTTGGATAATAGGTTGCGAGTTCCGGCGTCTTGTCCGGCCAGCCGAGTGTGGAGAACGGCCACAGCGCAGACGAAAACCACGTGTCGAGAACGTCGGTATCACGCTCGAGCGCAACATCTTCGCCATAGTGGGCGCGCGCGGAGGCCTTCGCCTCTTCTTCGCTCTTTTCGACAAAGCATTTGCCGTCGGGGCCATACCAGGCTGGAATCTGGTGTCCCCACCAAAGCTGGCGCGAGACGCACCACGGCTGGATGTTTTCCATCCAGTCGAAATAGGTCTTTTCCCAGTTCTTAGGAACGATCTGCGTGGTGCCGTCGCGAACGGCCGCCATTGCAGGCTTGGCAAGTTCGGCAGCGTTCACATACCACTGGTCGGTGAGATAGGGTTCGATCGGCACGCCACCGCGGTCACCGTGCGGAACGGCGTGCGTGTGGTCCTCGATCTTTTCCAGATAGCCGCGCTCGTCCATCAATTCGACGATGCGCTTGCGAACCGCAAAGCGATCCTGCCCATCCAGCTCGTTGATGAGCGCCTTCAGTTCGGGCGTCAGCTCAAGGCCTTCCAGGAAGTCATTGTTGCCCTTGAGCGTAACTGCGGCCTCGGGCGTCAGGATATTGATGGCGCGCAGATCGTTGCGCTTGCCGACCTCAAAATCGTTGAAGTCATGCGCAGGCGTAATCTTGACCACGCCAGAACCGGCTTCCGGATCGGCATAATCGTCGGCAACGATCGGAATGTGGCGACCGACGAGCGGGAGTACCACGTCGTTTCCGACCAGAGCATGGTAACGCCCGTCCTTCGGGTTGACCGCGACAGCGGTGTCGCCCAGCATGGTTTCCGGCCGCGTCGTCGCCACGACGATGTAAGTGTGCGGGTTTTCCGGGTCGAACGGGACGTTCTCAAGCGGATAACGGAAATGCCACAGATGGCCTTTCGTCTCGCGAGACTCGACCTCAATGTCGGAAATCGCCGTCAGCAGCTTCGGGTCCCAGTTGACCAGGCGCTTGTCGCGATAGATGAGGCCCTGCTTGTAGAGCGAGACGAAAACGTCCAGAACCGCGCGCGAAAGCCCTTCATCCATGGTGAAGCGCTCGCGCGACCAGTCACACGAGGCACCAAGGCGGCGCAGCTGGTTGGAAATCATGCCGCCCGATTCAGCCTTCCACTGCCAGATGCGTTCGATGAACTTCTCGCGGCCCATGGCATGACGGTTTGGTTCCTGCCGTTCAGCCAGCTGGCGCTCGACAACCATCTGGGTTGCAATGCCTGCGTGGTCCATGCCGGGCTGCCACAGCACATTCTTGCCGCGCATGCGTTCGAAGCGAACCATGATGTCCTGGATCGTGTTGTTGAGCGCGTGGCCCATATGCAGCGATCCGGTGACGTTCGGCGGCGGAATAACCACGGCAAACGGATCGGCTCCCGGCTTCGCGCCTGCACCCGCCTTGAATGCACCCGCTTCTTCCCAGCGTTCAGCAATTTTCGGCTCTATCGCCGCGGCGTCATAGGTCTTCTCAAGCATGGAATTATCCGGTCTTTATGCGCGATGAATGAATTGAAGGCTCAATAGCAACTAACAGCTGACAAATCACTTTAAAAGTGACAGCGCCGCCGTCGGTCATTCTAAAAGTGAAAACCCGCCTGCTGCGCAGACGGGTAAGATTTCCACAACTCGGGACGGTACGCTTATCGCTCGCCGCGTACCACGCGTTCGATCTCTTCGCGCACAAGCCGCTCAACGAGCGTCGGCAAATTGTTGTCGAGCCAGTACTGCAGCATCGGGCGCAGCAGTTCCGCAGCAATATCATCGAACGAGCGGCGCGGTTCGGCCCGGACTGCATGATTCAAATCCTGAAACGCAGCAGCTACCTGACGTTCAGCAATCTGCGACAACATATGGGCAGAAGGCTGCGGCTTTGCAACGGCTTCTGTAACCGGGGCGGCAGCCTTGGGCTGAACAGGAACTTCCTGTTCGATTTCCGCATCGGGTTCCGGTTCCAGCAAGGTATCGACCGCCTTTGCGATCTCCGCTTCAACCGAAAGGTCCATTTCTTCCAGCGAAATATCTGTTGCGGCGGGCTGTTGCGGATGTGCCAGAGCCTCGGGGTTGGAATGATCGTCATTCTCGGCGTTGAGAACAACTTCATCCTCGTCCTCGGCCTCGATTGCCGGTTCGGGCGCCGGTGACACCGGCTCGCTGATCGGGCCGCGCAATGTCGGTTCGTCCTGGAACACATTGCGCATCATTGCGGGCCTCTCCGGCTGCGCAACGGGTTGCTCGGTGACCGGACGACGAAACTCGGCAACCTCTCCGCGAACCTGAGATGCCATGGGCGCGGGCTGGCGGGTGACATCGCTGTCTTCGATGATCCTGCGGATGGACGCGAGAATCTCTTCCATCGACGGTTCACGTGCTGCGCTGGATGTCTGTGCCATGGCTAATCCGCTTTCCTGTATTGCGACATTGTCTGCAAAAGACAGAGAATCAATGGATTAAGGGTAGCGGACGATCCCCCGTTTGAGAATCCCCACGCAGGACACGTGCTCTCAAACTCACAGCTTTATGGATTTGTTAAGGATTGACGAAGCCGCAAGAATCCCGATCGCCGGCAAAATAAAAGGCACCCGAAGGTGCCTTTCAATTCTCATTCAACACAAATGATCAGCGACCGTCCGGCGTGCGCAGGCCGAACCACTTGTCCTTGACGGCGTTGTAGTGCTCTTCCGGCTTGTACTCGGCAACCTGCAGCCCCATCTGGGTGGCGGTCATGCGACCGGTCGCGCTCAGGAGCGCATAGCTGGCAACAACGACGTTACGCTCGGATTCGACCAGAGCGATCTGCGCCGTGATGAGATCGTTTTGCGCATTCAACACGTCGAGCGTGGTGCGCTGCCCCACCTTACGTTCCTCGATGACGCCATCGAGAGCAAGCTGTGCGGCAGAAATGCCGTCCCGATTTGCCTTGACCGACGCACGGGCAGCTTCAAGCTGCGACCAAGCCGAGCCTATCGCTTGACGAACCTGATCGCGAACCACGTCGACTTCGATACGCGCCTGACCAAGCTGCTCCTTGGACTGGCGGACCTGTGCCGAAGTACGGCCACCGGTATAGATCGGAATGCTCACACCAACGCCGATCGAAGCCGAATTACCGTCGGTCTGCGAACCGCCCTCACCGGCATAAGTATCGAGGCGGCTGGCGCTTGCCGTAAGCCCGACGGAAGGAAGCAGAGCGCCTTCCTTAGCCTTTACGTTATATCCGGCAGCGTTGACGGCGTACTGCGTCGCGAGGATGCCCGGATGGCCAGCAATTGCAATGGAGAAGGCCTGATCCGGAGAGGCCGGCAGATTCTTGGCAGCCGCAGCCGCTGCAAGCTTGTCCGGCTGAACGCCGATCACCTGCACGTAGGCTGCTTCTGCCGACTTGACATCCGCACGTGCAGAATTGAGCGCAGCAACCGCATTCGAGCGGCTGGCGTCTGCCTGGGCAACGTCGGTGCGCGTGCCCTCGCCCACGTCGAGGCGAGCGCGGGCTGCACGAACCTGTTCGTTCAGGGCTGCAAGGTTGCGTTCACGCAGGGCCGCGATCTGGCGAGCTCGATAGACATCCATATAGGCGGTCACCGCCTCATAGAGTCTGTTCTGCTCTTCATTGCGGAGGTTCTCGCGCTGGGCAAAGACCTGTGTCTCGGCGGCGGCGACATTGTTCTTGGTTTGAAATCCATCGAACAGCATCTGATTCAGCTCAATGCCGAATGTGCCTGTCGTACGATATCCCCGGCTTGAAGGGGTCTTGCCGCGCCCTACGTTATAAGAACCCGTAATCTGCGGGCGATAACCGGACTTGGCAATCGCCACGCCTTCATCCGTAACGCGGACGCCTGCGCGGGAGTAGTTCAGGTTAGCATTGTTCTTGTAGGCCTTGACGAGAGCGCCGGTCAACGTCTCCGAGAACGCCGCCTGCCCCGTTAAAATGGTGCCAGACAACAATGCTGCGGCCGCTACCAGTCCTTTGCACGTTTTGAACACCGGGTACCTCATTATAAGAACAAACGAATCCAACTATCGAACCGATTGGTTCGGGCAAATCCTAATAACCTCTAAATTCGGTTATTTCCATTGCCCCCGCCAGAGCTTGCACAAACAAATTCCACAGCGTTGCAGAATTGTATCATCCGCTAAAATTAAAACTCGAACTGCGGAATCCGTTCAAAGCCCGGTAGCGGACGAACCGCAGTGTTGAACACACCGCGTCCCGATGCAACACCATTTTCTTTAACGTAAATCCGCGCAACTCCCGCATTCCCGCGCCCTTCAACGGCAACGAGACGTCCGCCGTCCCTCAACTGGGCGAGAAGTGCGTCCGGGATGAAGTCGACAGCGCCCTCAATGACGATCACGTCATAAGGTGCTTCCGAAGGATAGCCTGCCTGCAGTTCGCCCGAAACGATCACAACATTGTCATAGCCCAATTCTGCGAGACGGGCAGTGGCGGCAGCCGACAATACGGAATCACTTTCGAGGCCGATGACCGAACCGGCCAGCTTGGAAAGGATGGCGGCAGAATATCCGGTGCCGCAGCCGACATCGAGAACGACGTCCGTGTTCTTGATGTTTGCGAGCTGCACCAGCTTGGCGAAAGGCGAAGGCTCCATCAGATAGCGGGGCTGCTTGCCTTCGCTTTCGAGAAGCTGGTCTTCGTCAATATAGGCAAGGACCTGCCGGGCCGCCGGAACGAACGCCTCACGCGGGACGGTCAGGAAAGCATCGATCACTGCCAGATCGGTTACGTCCGTCGTGCGGATCTGGTTGTCGACCATCTTTGTGCGAAGATCCTGGAAATCGGCTGCCATAGCCCTAAACCCTTCCTTATCGCGAAGTGCGATGTTTCATGCCATTGGAGCGCCCTGCATCCTGCCGGAGCACCATAAACGAGATTTGCCGTTGATGTGGCAAAAATCGCGGGTCCAGTCAATGAAACACAGCATTTGCGGCATTTATGCTCACTGTTACCGATAACAGCGCCGGTAGGTTTACCGGGCGCGCCCAAGGTCACTCCATATGAGTGCTACGGTGCGTCGGGACATGGAAATGCCGGAAAGCCCTCCGCTTCCCGGCATCTGTTCTCGACGCACAGCCTAGCCGGAACTGCATCATGCTTCCGGGGATGGCTCTATCTTCTGCAGCGCATTGAAACAAGCGCTGCCGAAATCACATTATTGAGCGTTTGCCGCTGGAAACCCGGCAGCAGCCAGGGCGGAGAGCACTCTATCCTGGGGAACGTTGCCGCCGAACTCGACTTCCTTCTTTTCGAGGTCGATCTCGATGGGCGCCGTCGCATCAAGTCCGCGCAAGGCGGCTGTAACACTATCGGCGCAACCGCCACATTTCATCTTGGGAATGGAAAACTTCATCAAATCAGTCACTCCTTCTAGGGATGGCCATAAGATGGAGCTTCCCATCGTGGCAAGGTCAAGGGCCTTTTTGCCATTTCGATTCAAGGCGCTTCGCAGGTCTCCGGCACGCTTTTTTCCAGTTCAAGCGGGGACTTGGTGAGCGAGCCAGTCATGATCTGCATCGGCTTGAAGGGCGGGTCCTCCTGCATGGCCGGATTTGTAAGGTGAATCGTATAGCAGCCTGTAAAGACTTCCTTCTTGCCATCCGTCGTTTCCGCTTCGATGGCCACCGGCTGGCTCCAGTAAATCTGCCCCGCCCCCGGGTCGGGATCGGTCTTCCGCAACGCCACCTTCACGCTCTTGGTGTTTTCATAACCTTTCAGGAAGGTCTTGAAGTCCGGTTCCCGTCCCTCTTCGGAATAGTAGCCATAGGCTCGCGCATATTCCTTGCGGTTGATCGCATTGTAATAGGATTCGATGAGCGCCTGTGGAGTGGAACGATCGTCGCGATAGTCTGGAACCGTCACGCCTCCGGCGGCATCCTGCGTCTGTTCGGAGGGCTTGGTTTCCTGAACTGGCTCGGGAGCATTATCGTGCTTTTCCTGGACGTTTCTCGGCGTTTCTTCAGGCGCGCCCTTCGGCGGATTCTGCGCCAGGGCGCCTCCGGCTGCAAAGCCTGCTACCCCTGCACCCAGAAGGCCGATCACGGCAGCCAGCATGAGAGGTTTCATCCGGTCATTCGACATACGCTTCTCCTCTTCCGAGCAATATTTTGCAGAGCGCTTCGGGACGCTCCCGATTTGGTGTATTGCAGTAATGATGTTACAACACTAACTATAGTGAAAACGTGGCAATCGCAGAGGAAACTCAGCCTGTTGCGACAAGACTGGACGATTCTCCGTCCATAAGCCAGCACGATACCGGAAGAGAGAAAATGGGCCGTTTCGCAGTCATGACGCTAACCGACAAAGCAGCTGATCGCGTCCGCGAGATCATCGCATCGCGGGACGGCGCCCTGGGTATCCGGGTAGGCGTGAAAAAGGGCGGCTGCGCCGGGATGGAATATACCATCGATCTCGTTACCGAAGCCAAGGCTGGCGACGATGTCATCGAAAAGGATGGTGCGAGGGTTTACATCGCGCCGGAGGCCGTTCTTTTCCTACTCGGCACCCAGATGGACTTCGAGGTGACGACCCTGCGCACGGGTTTTGTCTTCAACAATCCGAACCAGACCTCGGCTTGCGGATGCGGTGAGTCTGTTGAAATCAAAGCCGCTTCCCCGGAAAGCCTGCGCCAGATGCAGGGTGCAGCCTGACGCCAGACAAAGGTCCGCCTGCCGATGGATGACGAAGTTCTCCGCGATCTGTTGCAGGACTTTGGTCCCGTCACCATCCGCCGCATGTTCGGCGGCAAGGGCATCTATCATCAGGGCCTGATTTTTGCGCTCGTCGTTCGCGACGAGCTGCTCTTCAAGGCTGACGATGCAACCATTCCTCAATTTATTGACGCTGGCGCGACCCAATGGACCTACGAAGGACGCAAAGGCGGCGAACCTGTCGCCATGCCTTACTGGAGCGTGCCAAGTGAAGCTTTCGATGATCCGAAGTGATGACGCGCTGGGCCCGCCTCGCCTATAACGCGGCCTTGCGAAGCGAAAAAACCAAGCCCAAAAAGAAATCGGCTGCAAAGCGCTCGCTTGCAGCCGATTGAACATTCTCAGTTTTCTTCCATCAGATTCCGGTGGGAATCAGCATGAAGGCAGGGATATCGTTGCCGAAGCCAACAGGCGACGGGCCGTCATCGTCACGATCACGACGGCGCTTCTGTTCATGCTGCGGCTTGCCGCGGCGCTCGTCATTGGAAGCGCGGATCGCATCGCGGCGGTCACTGGTTTCAATGACCGGCTGGGGCTGCTCGGCAGGATCAACGATTTCCGCAGGCTTGGCCTTCGCCTTTTCCTTGCCCTTGGCGTCCTTGCCTTTGCCGCGCGCATTCTTGCCCTTGCGCTGATCGTCCGCCTCGTCGGAGGCCGGCAAGGTGGACAGATCACCGTCCAGCCATTCGATCTTTTCACCGATCATGTCTTCGATAGCAGCCAGATATTTCGTATCCGAAGGCGTCACGATGGTGAAGGCCTTGCCGGAACGGCCCGCGCGACCGGTGCGGCCGATGCGGTGAACATAGTCTTCCGAATGGATCGGAATATCAAAATTGAAAACGTGGCTCACATCAGGAATATCGAGACCACGGGCAGCCACGTCGGACGCGACCAGCAACTGCAGTTTGCCGTCCTTGAAATTGGACAGCATGGTCATGCGTGCGCGCTGATCCATGTCCCCATGCAGGGCTCCGGCGTTGAATTCATGCCGCGTCAGCGAGCGGAACAGCTCCGATACGTCCTTCTTGCGGTTGCAGAAGATAATTGCGTTCTTGAGCGTATCGCCTTCGGCGCGGATGAGATCGCGCAGCACCGCGCGCTTGTCCCAATCCTTCTTGGTGGATTTCACCAGGCGCTGGGTGACGGTCTTGGCCGTCGATGAAGCCTTTGCGACCTCGACGCGCGTGGGAGAATGCAGGAACTGTTCGGTCAGCTTGGTGATTTCAGGCGGCATGGTGGCCGAGAAGAAAAGCGTCTGACGCGTGAACGGGATGAGCTTGCAGATGCGCTCGATGTCTGGAATGAAGCCCATGTCGAGCATGCGGTCGGCTTCATCGATGACGAGAATTTCGACACCGGTCAGCAGCAGCTTGCCGCGCTCGAAATGGTCGAGCAGGCGGCCCGGCGTCGCGATGAGGACGTCAGCGCCGCGCTCCAGCTTGCGTTCCTGGTCATCGAACGAAACGCCGCCAATCAGAAGAGCCACATTCAGCCGCTGATTGATGCCGTATTTGGCGAAGTTTTCCTCGACCTGCGCGGCGAGTTCACGGGTCGGCTCAAGAATGAGCGTGCGAGGCATGCGCGCCCGCGCCCGGCCCTTTTCCAGAAGCGTCAGCATGGGAAGCACGAAAGAGGCCGTCTTTCCGGTTCCCGTCTGCGCTATGCCCAGAACATCCTTGCGTTCAAGGGCTGGAGGAATGGCTCCGGCCTGGATGGGCGTGGGCGCAGTATATCCTGCCGCTTCAACAGCGGCGAGCACTTTCGGGGAAAGACCGAGTTCGGCAAATGTCGTCAATGGAGGCGCAGCTCTCTGGTTTGGAAATGGTTTCCACCCATCCTGTCATTGCAGCCGCGTCATCGGGCGCAGGAACCAAGGCAGAATAAGGCGTCTGCAACGCAATATGCGTTTTCTTGCAGCATCGCCTACGTCTACAGCGTGCAAAAGTCAACTAAAATACCATCGAAAGATATCAAATTGCTTCAATCATGCTGCAACAATCGAAATCAACGTCGAACATGAACAAATTTATTCAAATTATCAAAAGCTAAAAAGCAATCGGCACAGCTCAGGTCGCGCGCCCTTTTCCTGCCAGAGCTAGTGCCTGAACTGTTCCGTCAGGATGCGTTCATCCCATGAATGATTGCGATCGAAAAGAATGGCGACCTGGCTGTTCGGCGCTTCCCGCACCGTGACGGAGCGAACCGATTTGACTTCATTATTATCCGCGACTGCATTGACGGGACGCTTTTCGGTTTCCAGCAGATCCATTCGAACGGTTACATGCTTAGGCAGCAGCGCCCCGCCCCACCGACGCGGGCGAAACGGGCTTACCGGGGTCAACGCCAGAAGCGGCGCCTCAAGCGGCAGGATCGGGCCTTGCGCCGAGAGATTGTAGGCGGTGGAGCCCGCTGGTGTCGCAACCATCACACCATCACAAACAAGTTCATCGAGCCGCACTTTGCCGTCTATCGTTATCCTGATCTTGGCGGCCTGATAGGACTGGCGGAACAGAGAAACTTCGTTGATCGCCAGTGCTTCGAACGATTGTCCGGATTCCGTTTCTGCGACCATGACAAGCGGGCGAATGGTTTCCATCTGAGCGGCCAGAATACGGGCTGGCAGATCATCCACGCTGAACTCGTTCATGAGAAAGCCGACCGACCCGCGATTCATGCCATAGATCGGCGTGCCGCTGCTCATGAAGTCGCGCAGGGCCTGCAACATGGTTCCATCACCGCCAAGCGCGACAATGATGTCGGCATCTTCCGCTGCCACATGACCGTAGCGAGCCACCAGGTCCTTTTGTGCCAGCAGTGATTCTTCGGTTCCTGATGACAGAAAATGCAGCGCGAGCGATTTATCTTCCATGTTTACAGTCCCGAATCCGGCCCAACTCTGACAAGTTTGCCACTGTTTTCCCAACCCGCTATTGGCTATCACATGAAAAACCCGGTTGCCATGACCTGCTTGCGACGAATTTTCGTTTTACAGTCGCTGCATTTGTGCTAATCGGGCGCAAGTGCCCTTATAGCTCAGTTGGTAGAGCACCTGATTTGTAATCAGGGGGTCGGGAGTTCGAGTCTCTCTGGGGGCACCACTTTATCCCTTTAAAATCATTGGAAGCTCTTGCGCTGTAAGGCTTTTCCCCCATATTGACGTCACAAATCACGTCATAAAATGGGTGTGGGAATGGCAGGCAAAGTCAGACATTTCAAGGAACGCAACGGGCGCTATTCGGCCGCGTTCGCATCAAGATAATCATACCTTCCACGGACAAGAATTTAGTGCACTGGATGCGCTGGCGCGGCAAACACTCAGGCGATAGCAACCTCCTTGATCTTGCAAGGTGTGGATGCAAACTGGGCGTCGTCTCGAACATGGTATCTTTACCTTGGCGTGATTACGCCAGATAGGTTTGCAGCTGTTGAGATATATGGCGCACCCCACAACGAATTGAAGGTGGCAGTATAATGGCCCTCAACCCTACCCTCCGCCGGTTGATCGCCGACGCGCAAGCCAAGTATGCAGATCGTCCCACATGCGACGCCGATGACGACCGCGAATCCCTCTCGAACTTCATTGGAAACACGCTCGAACGCATCCACGCCACACCCGGCACGGAACTGGTAGATTATCAGCAGGAAGCGAAAAACCTGCTGGAACAGGTGGAAGCTTGGACTATTGCGCGTCATCCGGACGGCAGTTTGATACTTGCTGGTCCTGCTGACGATGTGAAGCGACTATTTTGATTGGCGTATTAAAATAACGTGGTATGAAGCCCGCCCGTGCTTTTAATCGGGCGGGCTTCTAGTTTATTCATTACTCATCTTTGAGCGGTTAGGAAAAACCCGCCGCAACGCAAATGCAAGCAGAACAGGGGCGAGAGCAACAACAAGCGGATGTGAGGAATACTGAAAGACCTCATCCCACAACAGTTCGAATGTATCCATGGATAACCTCAACGGATAGCTTAAGACGGATTATGAGAAAGTTCCTCGGCAGATCTCCTGCTCACCGAAAGCCCCCTTTCTTAAACCCATTAGGCGAGAGAAAAGGGCCTACAGCTTACAGTTGCGGGGCCAGCTACAGCTCTAGCCCATACATGGGCGTCACCGCATTCCCGTCTTAGCTACAATTCTTGCGAATCGGCATAACCTAGAACAGATTTTATATTTATGCATTGCGTTGATGTCGTCAATAGTTACTTGTAAGCGAGTTAACGACAAAGGGTAGCGAGAGTTTAATTCTAGAGGCCAACGGTAAGCGCACGGCTTTAATGCAATAAGAAGTCGCCAAAAAGTTTAGCGACTTCCTAAAGTTCAATCAGGCAACTGACACGTCTTCGGGATGTTGAAAGACTGGCGCTTCACCCATCAAGCGAAGGGCTGCCTCATTTAGTAGCGATATCCGTTGCTGCAAGAACGAAGGATAGTCGAGTTCCTCAAATCGATCTGGGCAAAGAGCCTCTTTTATATAGGTAGAAATATTATCGTTTCGGAACTCGTTGATGTATTGTGCTGGAGACTTATCCCGAATAGCGTTGTTGTCGGATCGCGTCAGGAAGCATATGTTAGCTAGAACATTTATGTGAGAAGTATTTTCGCCTTCTCTCTCCAAGTGTTTCCTGGGAAAGATGTGGTGATATTCGTGTTTGCTAGCTTTCTTAAGGATTTTAGACGTATCAATTTTAGCTCCGCTCACGAAAGAGTGAGGCTTCATTGAGTTTAATAGCAGAATAAGCGTTTTAGAATTAGCATTCCCTGCCGAAAAATTTCCCATGAAGAAAACCGAATTTTCCGCTTTAGGCATACGGAAGTCATGATTTTCATCCACTTTTAGTTTTCGGAACTCAATAATGTCGTGAGCTTGTCGCTCGTTCACGTCTGACGAAAACCTTCGGGTGAAAAGAGACCGCCAAAACCATTGGGTGATTATTCGCTTCTGCTTATCAGAATAAGCATGCCCCTCCGGTTTTTCTGTCGCAAAGAAAACACTCAACGGAACCATAATCGCGGGAAATGGGAGCAGTTTATATTGTTGAACGTCTAGTTCCCTCTTCAAAAAATCAATAGCGCCTACAATGCCTCGTTCGATCTCCGAAAATCTTTGCCTGATTTCTTCGCCCCGTAGTCCGATGATATCTTTCGGTGTTGTTCTGCCAAGTATAACTCCCGAACAAATCTTAAGTTGTAAATCTTGATCGTTGCAGAGATCTTCATATCCATGTTCAGCAATTTGGTCTTGCAAAGTGTCAAATTTCTCTACAAGGTCAAAATCATCGGACCAACTCCATGCTGTTAGCAGCTCAAAAATTTCGAGTTGGGTTCCCGCTCGGTTGATACGTTCGAAAACTATCGCGACCTTGTTGCGGTCACCAGATTCAAACGTTTCGTTGGGGATCAAATATTCTTTAAATCTATCTTGTAGATTTACAACCTTGTCGAGCTTTTCTTTGGGTAAATTTAACGTTGAATCTCTATAGGCGCTTGCGTCAAATAACGTTTTAACTGGAAAATGTCGATTGACATCAGCCTCAGAACTTTTCATGCAGATAAAAAGGGATTCCTGTATGTCTTCATGCGCCTCCATGTCATAGTATACATCGACAAAATCATCGTTGTCTGGAGTAAGATCTGTTTGGAATACGCTAAATAAACTTGTAATTCTTTGTTGACCGTCTAAAACATAATTTACGGGATAGTCCTTTTGTGGTTCCGGGAGTGTAAACGAACCAAGTTTTTTCTCTGTATTTAACCTATTGTCTGTCTTCCAAAGAATTATTGTTCCTATTGGAAATCCTTTGTAGATACTGTCAAGCAAAAACGCAACCTGATCTGCTTCCCACACGTATTCGCGCTGGAACGCTGGTATTCGGATATCCCCAATCGAAATTCGATTGATCAGTTTACGAATTGTAAGTGGCTCGCCCATAATTCACCCCCAAAAAAGTAAGTTAGTATCTGGGAGCCGATTCCACGTGCGATAGTCAACCGAATATTTCTTCCCTCCATATGATACTCAGCTTAAACTTCAGACGTCACAAAATTTAGTCCGTCACAACGTCACAAAATGCTTTTTTTAGCGCACACTAATAATATATTTATTTCAATAAATTATAAGGTATCATTAAATGAAAATGACAATTCGAGTCTCCCTGGGGGTACCAACATATCCTCATAATCGGAAGATTGTGCTTTTGTTACAATGACATAAGCTGGCAATAACACCTCCCAATTAGATCTTCACCTTAATCATTACTGCGCGCCGCAAGGCGGAGTGTTGATTGTGGAACATCCTCCACAGCTGGCCACATTTTTGATTTCTGGATTCGAGTGCGCCTTCGCTTCGAGCTTGATTACTGCCGGATACACAAGGCCTCCGCGTAGGATTTCCGCGCAATTTCGCTTACTTGACATTGCCCAACTTTAACCACAGTAATACTGCATACTTCTTTATTATATTTCTATTCTCTAAAGTATTTAAATACACCTATAATAGAGATTTATAAATGGAAAAAGTTAGCATCATTATTGCGACCATTACGCGTAATAGACCCAAAATGATTGCAAATCTTTATTTGTCTTTATGCGATATGGACTTTCCGGATTCTTTGAAAATAGAATTTCTGGTTATCGAAAATAATACGGTCAGCACCTTGGATGGCTGGCTTGCCGAAATGAGGCCGAAAATTTACCCATACCCGGTGCTTTATTTGCTCGAAACAAGCATCGGCATTTCGTCTGCACGTAATCGCGCCCTTGAATTTGCTGAACAGGCGGGAGCGGATTTTCTTGTTTTTGTAGACGATGACGAGACTGTCGCAACCGACTGGCTGAAGCAACTGCTGGCCGAGCAGCAGCGCATGGATCTCGATATCCTTGGCTCCCCGGTACGGCCAAGGCCGTTCAATCCGCAACTGAATATCTGGCAAAACCTGATCTGGTCCGGCGTTGAGAAGAACAGCGTCAAAGCTGAACTGCGTGCGCGTCAGAAGTGGCAGGAAAACAAGGCCGACGCCATCAAGGTTGCAACTGGCAGCTGGATGGGAAGGCTCGATTTCTTTCGAAGAACCGGGTTACGGTTTGATTCGCAATTGGGTCTGACGGGCGGAGAAGACTGGAACCTGTGGCTTAAAGCCAAAAAACTTGGCGCCAGGACCGGCTGGGCGCCCGACGCGATTGTCTATGAAACCGTCCCCTGCTGCAGGATAAGCTTTTCTTACCATTTCCGCCGGAACCGGGACCATAATGCGAGTGAATTCGCACTCCAATACAGAGTGAACCGCTGGCGGGCAATACAGCAGTTCCCAGCCAGGTTTCTTAGCCGATTATGGAAACTGCTGAGCGCAACCTTTACCCTGCCCTTCAAGGGGGGACAGGGACTGGTTTCATTCGCTATGGCATTGGGGGGCGTTGCCGGGCTGCTTCAGGCGTGCTGGGGCAAGCAATCCCTGCATTATTCGAAGACAACTGGCTTTTGAAAGCGTTCCTCCCGGAGCCGGCTCTCGACTTCGGGAGGAAGAGAGACTGATTTCAGTACCAGCCGACGGCTACCTGAGCCTCTTCGGACATACGGTCCGCGGTCCATGGCGGATCGAACGTCATGGTGACTTCCACCATTGACACACCTTCGACCGCGCCGACGGCATTCTCGACCCAGCCCGGCATCTCGCCCGCCACAGGGCAGCCGGGAGCCGTCAGCGTCATCTCGATCTTCACGGTGCGATCATCTTCGATGTCGATCTTGTAGACGAGGCCCAGCTCGTAGATATCGGCTGGAATCTCCGGATCATAGACCGTTTTCAAGGCCGCAATGATGTCGTCCGTCATGCGCAGGAGTTCTTCCTGCGGGATGGCGGAGGCAGAAAAGGCGGTTCGATCCTCAGTTTTCTGTTCCATGTCGGTCATCCGAAAAACTTCCTTGCCTTTTCCAAGGCTTCCGCCAATGCATCCACTTCAGCGCGGGTATTGTACAGGGCGAAGGATGCACGGCATGTAGATGTAACGCCGAAGCGTTTCAAGAGCGGCTGCGCGCAATGCGTTCCTGCACGCACCGCGACCCCTGCCCGGTCGATCACCATCGACACGTCATGCGCATGAATTCCTTCAAGCGCAAACGAGATGATGGCTCCCTTGCCCGGCGCATTGCCAAAAATGCGCAAGCTGTTGATGCGTCCAAGCTGTTCGTGAGCGTAATCACGCAAGTCCTCCTCGTGAGCGAGGATCGCGTGACGGCCGATCTTTTCCATATATTCAAGTGCTGCACCAAGACCGATAGCCTGAACTATCGGAGGCGTGCCTGCCTCGAAACGGTGCGGCGGATGATTATAGGTGACGTATTCTTCCGTCACCTCTTCGATCATTTCACCGCCGCCCTGGAAAGGACGCATCTTCTCGAGCATTTCCGAACGGCCATAGAGCACACCGATGCCGGATGGGCCGTAAACCTTGTGGCCGGTAAAGACATACCAATCGCAGCCGAGATCCTGCACATCGACAGGAAGGTGCACAGCGCCCTGGCTTCCATCGACCAGAACGGGAATACCGCGCGCATGGGCGAGTTCCACGATTTGTCTGATCGGCGTAACTGTTCCAAGCGCATTCGACATATGCGTGATCGCGACCAGCCTGGTGCGTTCCGTCAGGCGCTTCTCGAACTCTTCGATGTGGAAGGTGCCTTCGTCGTCCACCGGCGCGAATACGAGCTTCGCCCCCTGTCTTTCGCGAATGAAATGCCACGGAACGATATTGGAGTGATGCTCCATGATCGACAGCAGAATTTCATCACCCTCGCCGATATTCGGCATGCCATAGCCATAGGCGACCGTGTTGATCGCCTCGGTCGCGTTTTTCGTGAAGACGATTTCGTCAACCGAACCGGCGTTCAGGAAGCGGCGCACCGTCTCACGCGATTTTTCATAGGCATCGGTTGCCGCATTCGACAAAAAATGCAGCCCGCGATGAACATTGGCATATTCGTTGGAATAAGCGTGAGCAACCGCGTCGATGACGCTCTGCGGTTTCTGCGCCGATGCGCCATTGTCGAGATAGACGAGCGGCTTGCCGTGCACTTCGCGCGAAAGGATCGGAAAATCCCGGCGGATCGCTTCGACGTCATAGCGCGCTAAAAGCGGATTCTTATGGTCCATGATCGTTCCTCTTGCCGTTTCGGCAGGAAAAGGCGGAGCGCATATTCACACGCTCCGCCTCAATCAATCAGGCATGGCTGGCGAGCCAGTTGGACAGCACTTCTTCCAGTGCCTCAACCAGCGTTTCGTCTTCCAGCTCTTCGATAATCTCGGCAATGAAAGCCTTGATCAGCAGGCCACGAGCCTCGTTTTCCGGAATGCCTCGGGCCATCAAGTAAAACAGATAGTCCTTCGACAATTCGGTAACCGTCGCACCATGGCCACAGGCCACGTCATCGGCAAAGATTTCGAGTTCCGGCTTGGCATCGAACTCGCCTTCGTCCGACAGCAGCAGCGTGTTGCAGGCCATGCGGGCGTCGGTCTTCTGGGCGATCTGCGCAACGCGGATCATCCCCTGGAAGACGCCGCGCGCGCGGTCCTTGACCACATTGCGGACGATCTCGGTCGAACGGGTGTTCTCCACCAGATGGCCGACCGTCATGGTCACGTCGGTATGGCTGTCATCGGCCAGCAGGTTGAGGCCGCGAAGTTCGAAGTCGGAATCTTCTCCGGCCACGTTGACGTGCACTTCCTGACGCACGAGCTTACCGCCCGCATTGATGATGTAAAGCGTCAGGCGGGAACCCTTGCCCATGGTCGCATTGAACTGCGAGAGCTGCGTTGCCTGACCGAAATCTCGCAGGATAACCCAGAGAATTTCAGCGCCATCGCCAACGGTTACATGGTTGACAGAAGTGGAGAAGGCATCGCCCTCACCGCCATTCTGGCGTTCCACGATCGTGGCCTTGACATTGGCACCAATGCGAACCGGGAAACGTGTGTGTCCCTGGCCGGCCTTCTGGATATTCTGGAGTTCCAGCGGAGCTTCCAGTTCGGTGCCATCGGCAATCGAAACCATCCAGCCATCACTGACATAGGCAGCGTTGATCTGGCCAATCGTATCGTCGAAACCCCGTGACCGGAGCTGGGTGACGAGCGAGCCGTCAGCCAGGGCTTCGCGGACCGGCGTCAGCGACACGCCTTGGGGTGCATTCGCAGCAAGAGCAACGCCATTGCTCGCAGCGACAATCGATGAACCGGCAATGAGCGCGGGCAATGCCTGCGTTCCCGCTGAGGTGTCGAATGGGGCCACGCCTTTCAGAAGCGTACGGAAATCCGTGTAGTGCCAGCTTTCAACGCGACGGGACGGAATGCCGTTTTCCTTGAGCGATTCAAGGGCCGCATCACGTGCAACGACAACGTCGCCATTGCCCGGCAGGTCGCCCATGCGGTCGGCAAAGCTGTCGATCAGCGCAGTTTCAGCCGGCGTTCGCGGCTTGGCAGCCGGGGCGGTCTGGATATTCATGATCCATCCCTCCTCAGGCAGCTTCGCCGATTACGTCGGCATAACCATTTTCTTCAAGATGCAACGCAAGGCTCTTGTCCCCGGACTTGATGACCTGGCCCTTGTACAGAACGTGCACGCTGTCCGGAACGATATGCTCGAGCAGGCGCTGATAGTGCGTAATGACGACCACGGCGCGATCTGGCGAACGCAGCGCGTTCACGCCTTCCGAAACGATCTTCAGCGCATCGATGTCGAGACCGGAATCGGTTTCGTCGAGGACGCAAAGACTTGGCTCCAGAAGCTGCATCTGCAGAATTTCAGCGCGCTTCTTTTCGCCGCCCGAGAAGCCGACGTTAAGCGGGCGCTTGAGCATGTTCATGTCGATGTTGAGGCCGCCAGCGGCGTCCTTCACGCGCTTGATGAATTCAGGAATCTTCAGTTCCGGCTCGCCACGCGCCTTGCGCTGGCTGTTCATCGCAACCTTCAGGAATTCCATCGTGGCGACGCCCGGAATTTCCATCGGGTACTGGAAAGCCAGGAAGATGCCCTTGGCAGCGCGTTCGGCCGGGTCGAGTTCGAGGATCGACTCGCCGTTATAGAGAATGTCGCCTTCCGTCACTTCATAGTCCTCGCGACCGGCGAGGATATAGGAAAGCGTGGACTTGCCCGAACCGTTCGGCCCCATGATTGCAGCAACTTCACCCTTGTTCACGGTGAGGTTCAGGCCACGGATGATCTCTGTATCCGTGTCGGCGATCTTTGCATGGAGGTTCTTGATCTCAAGCATGAATGTAAACCTTGTTCTAATGCCAGGAAAAGGCTGGCCAGAAAATCTGATGCGAGATGGAATGGGCGCGTCGGTCAACCGACGCTGCCCTCAAGCGAAATGCCGATAAGCTTCTGGGCTTCGACGGCGAATTCCATCGGCAGTTCCTGAATGACTTCCTTCACGAAGCCATTGACGATGAGAGCGATTGCCTCCTCTTCCGGAATGCCGCGCTGCATCACATAGAACAGCTGGTCTTCCGAAATCTTGGAGGTGGTTGCCTCGTGTTCGAACTGCGCCGTGGCGTTCTTCGCCTCGATATACGGCACCGTATGCGCGCCGCAATCATTGCCAATCAGGAGCGAGTCGCACTGGGTAAAATTACGGGCATTCTCAGCCTTGCGATGGGCCGAAACCTGTCCGCGATAGGTGTTGTTCGACTTGCCGGCCGAAATACCCTTGGAGATGATGCGGCTCGACGTGTTCTTGCCGAGGTGCAGCATCTTGGTGCCGGAGTCGATCTGCTGATGGCCGTTGGAAACGGCAATCGAATAGAACTCACCGCGCGAATTGTCGCCACGCAGAATGCAGGACGGATATTTCCACGTAATTGCGGAACCGGTTTCTACCTGGGTCCACGAAATCTTGGAATTATCGCCACGGCAATCGCCACGCTTGGTAACGAAGTTATAGATGCCGCCCTTGCCATCCTTGTCGCCGGGGAACCAGTTCTGGACCGTCGAGTACTTGATTTCGGCGTTTTCGAGCGCAATCAGTTCAACGACAGCCGCGTGCAGCTGGTTTTCGTCGCGCTGAGGTGCGGTGCAACCTTCGAGATAAGAAACATACGCGCCTTCATCGGCGATGATGAGCGTCCGTTCGAACTGACCGGTGTTCTTTTCGTTGATGCGGAAATAGGTCGAAAGCTCCATCGGGCAGCGAACGCCCTTCGGAACATAGACAAACGAACCGTCCGTGAAGACAGCCGAATTCAGCGTCGCATAATAGTTGTCAGAAACGGGAACCACAGAAGCCAGATACTTCTGCACCAGTTCGGGATGCTCGCGGATCGCTTCGGAAATCGAGCAGAAAATCACGCCAGCCTTGGCGAGTTCTTCCTTGAAGGTCGTGACGACCGAAACGCTGTCGAACACGGCATCAACGGCCACGCGGCCCGACGCATAGACATTATCGGACGGATTGCCGTCGATTTCGCTCGGCTCGCCCTGCTTGCGCACGCCAGCAAGAATTTCCTGCTCGCGCAGCGGAATGCCAAGCTTTTCATAGGTCTTCAGCAATTCCGGATCGACTTCATCGAGCGACTTCGGACCGGACTGGTTTTTCGGCGCCGCATAGTAATATGCGTCCTGGAAATCGATCTTCGGATAATCGACACGAGCCCAGGTCGGCTCTTCCATGGTGAGCCAGCGTTCATAGGCCTTCAAACGCCATTCCAGCATCCATTCCGGCTCATTTTTCTTGGCGGAAATGAAGCGGATGATATCTTCGTTAAGGCCCTTGGGGGCCTTCTCAGCTTCGATCGTCGTCTCGAAGCCATACTTGTACTGGTCCACGTCAAGGCCGCGGACCTGATCAATGGTCTCCTGCACTGCAGGCATCGGCGTTCTCCATCCTCGTCGGGGTCAAGGCCCGACAGTTGCAAACGTCAAGGCGATAATAGTCTTGATTACCGTCTCGATATAGTGTGCGTGGCCCTTCTTTAAAACCTCTCTAAACTGAATTTCAAGCGCCGGGTGCAAATTTGCCCGAAAAAATGCCGATTAAAACAATCAACTTATAAAACTCCCCCGTGAAACCGCGCTTGCAGGTAACATACGTCCCCGGGGCGGAACTTCAATTTCGGCTTGGATCAGGCTCTTTTCGCGCGGCGCTCGACAATTTTGCGGAACACTTCGAGAAACGCATCTACCTGATCGGACGTTGCCGTCGGCTCCAGCGAGACGCGGACCGCCCCAAGACTGTCTCCATATCCCATTGCAGACAGCACATGACTGGGACCGACTTTGCCAGACGAGCAGGCCGAACCCGCTGAAAGAGCGACCCCGCCAAGATCAAATGCGATCTGCACGGTTTCGGCCTTCTGTCCTTCAAGGGAAAAGAATGTCGTGTTCGGCAGTCTATCGACCGATTGGCCATAGATCACCGCGTCTGGAGCAATTGCGGTCAGCCCTGCTTCCAGCCTGTCCCGCATTGCCGGAGACCAGCCATCCCCGTCCAGCCGCGCTTTGGCGACATCAGCCGCAGCCCCAAAACCGGCAATCAGCGGCAGGGCTTCGGTTCCCGCTCTATGCCCCTTCTCCTGCCCCCCACCGCGAACAAGCGCGCGCGGCATCATGAGATCGGAAATGGCAATGATGGCGCCGACACCTTTCGGTCCGCCGATCTTGTGTGAGGAGATTATGAGATAATCACCACAATTATCTGAAATGTCTAATTTAATACGTCCAGCGGCTTGCACGGCATCGACGATGTAAATGCCGCCAGCAGCTTTCACGATAGCGGCAATTTCGGCAACGGGCTGGATGATCCCCGTTTCATTATTGGCAGCCTGTATTGCCACGAGCGGCAGCCCGGCGCTTTTGTCGTGACGGCCGAGGGCAGCCTTCAGGGAATCAAGCTCCACTATGCCGTTTGCGTCGACCGGCAGGACAGTGACATCCTGCGGGGCAAACTGGCCACCGGACAGCATGCATGGGTGCTCCGTCCCGCTCACATAGAGATGCGACAGGCGGACCGGCGACCGCCCCATCATGTAGTGCGGCGTCAGCAGCGTCGAAGAGGCTTCTGTTGCACCTGATGTAAAGAAAACATGGTCCGGCCTGGCATTGACGAGCGCGGCAACGCTGCGACGCGCTGCTTCAACGAGCGCGCGTGCGGCCCGGCCTTCACGATGCACGGAGGATGGATTTCCGGTAATGCCGAGTGCGTTGACGACCGCATCCCGCGCCTCTTCAATCAACGGAGCACTGGCATTATAGTCCAGATAGAGCCTCTTGCCGCTCCCGTTCACCGTACCTATCTCCTAAACAAAATTCTGGAAGCGCAATTTTCTTGAATTTTCAATCAAGAAAAGCCTATTAAGCCCCCATAGGAACTGAAACTCGCTTTCAGTCTGTCGAAATTTCAAACCGGTTCTAGAAGCGGCGTCCAGCAACGTCAAGTTTCGCCGTCCAGATCCGGTCTTCCCGTTACGAGCGGAGTACACATGCCAGAAGTCATTTTCAACGGCCCTGCCGGACGCCTCGAAGGTCGCTATCAGCCTTCCAAAGAAAAGAATGCTCCAATCGCGCTCATCCTTCATCCGCACCCGCAGTTCGGCGGCACGATGAACAACAAGATCGTCTATGATCTTTTCTACATGTTCCAGCAGCGCGGCTTCACCACGTTGCGCTTCAACTTCCGCGGTATTGGACGCAGCCAGGGCGAATTCGACCACGGTGCGGGCGAACTGTCGGATGCGGCAAGCGCTCTCGACTGGGTGCAGGCGCTTCACCCCGACTCCAAGACGTGCTGGGTCGCCGGTTACTCGTTCGGCGCGTGGATCGGCATGCAGCTTCTGATGCGCCGCCCGGAAATCGAAGGTTTCATTTCGGTCGCCCCGCAGCCGAATACCTATGATTTCTCCTTCCTGGCGCCCTGCCCGTCGTCCGGCCTCATCATCCATGGCGATAACGACAAGGTCGCGCCGCCGAAGGACGTGCAGGCTCTGGTCGACAAGCTGAAGACCCAGAAGGGCATCACCATCACCCAGACCACGATTCCGGGAGCAAACCACTTCTTCACCGGTCAGGGCGATGAACTCATCGAGGATTGCGCCGAATATCTTGATCGCCGTCTGGCTGGCGAACTGGTTGAAGCGCGTCCTAAGCGCCTTCGCTAATAAACAATCCGGCAAGTCGTTTTCCAGATTTGCAGCGTCTCATCCGGCGGGTCTCCCGCCGGATTTTTCATGCGATGCTACCATCGCCGCCAAATGATTCGTCCTTTCACATCCATCTCACGAGCGTGACATGCCGGTTTATGCTATCCTCGCTATCGCCATCGTGTCCGAAGTCATCGGAACGCTCAGCCTCAAGGCGTCCGAAGGCTTTACCCGGCTGGGACCATCCATGATCGTCATCGTCGCTTATGGACTGGCCTTCTATTTTCTTTCCCTGACGCTGAAGAGCATCCCCGTCGGTATCGCCTATGCGGTCTGGTCTGGAATAGGCGTGACGCTCGTGGCCCTGATCGGGTGGCTGCTGTTCGGCCAGAAGCTCGACCTCGCCGCCGTGCTTGGCATGGGATTGATCATTGCAGGTGTCATTGTGCTCAATCTGTTTTCAAGCACCGCACAACACTGAGGCCAACGCCAGTTCCCCCCAATAGATGAAGCCAAATTACCGGTTTGCAATCCGCCAATTCGGGAGTTTCCTTGTTATTGGCGGTTGATTGGTGCTAAAGGCGGACTTATCACATGGGTGTAAGCAGCCGCTTGCGACCAGTTTCAACTTCGCCTTATCAGTCAGGGAAAAGGAATGTCCGGTTTCAAATCCGATTTTCTTCGCACGCTTTCCGAGCGTGGCTTCATTCATCAGATTTCCGATGAAAGTGGCCTCGACGAATTGTTGGCCAAGGAAACCGTGACGGCCTATATCGGCTTCGACCCCACGGCTCCGAGCCTTCATGCAGGCGGACTGATCCAGATCATGATGCTGCACTGGCTCCAGCAGACCGGCCACAGGCCCGTCGCGCTTATGGGCGGCGGCACTGGCATGGTTGGCGACCCGTCCTTCAAGGACGAAGCCCGTAAGCTGATGACAGAGGACACGATTGCCGAGAACATCGCCGGCATCAAGCGTGTCTTCGCCAACTACCTTACCTTTGGCGATGGTCCGACCGATGCCCTGATGGTCAACAATGCCGACTGGCTGCGCAACATCAACTATCTGGAATTCCTGCGCGATGTCGGCCGTCATTTCTCGGTCAATCGCATGCTTTCGTTCGATTCGGTGAAGACGCGCCTTGATCGTGAGCAGTCGCTCTCATTTCTCGAATTCAACTACATGATCCTTCAGGCCTATGATTTCGTGGAACTGAACAAGCGCCACGACATTCGCCTCCAGATGGGCGGTTCGGATCAGTGGGGCAATATCATCAACGGTATCGATCTCGGTCACCGTATGGGAACGCCACAGCTCTATGCCCTCACCTCGCCGCTGTTGACGACGGCATCCGGCCAGAAGATGGGCAAGTCGCTTGGCGGCGCCATCTGGCTGAACGCCGAAATGTTGAGTGCCTATGATTTCTGGCAATACTGGCGCAACACGGAAGATGCGGACGTGGAGCGGTTCCTGAAGCTCTACACGACACTTCCGCTGGACGAGATCGCCAAGCTGGCCGCTCTTGAAGGTGTTGAAATCAACGAGGCGAAGAAAATCCTCGCGACGGAAGTAACTGCCATGCTGCATGGTCGTGACGCAGCCGAGGAAGCCGCGGAAACGGCGCGCAAGACCTTCGAGGATGGCGAACTGTCGGAAAACCTCCCGACAGTCGGCGTTCACAAGGCAACGTTGAACAGTGGCATCGGTGTTCTGGCATTGATGGTTCTCGCTGAACTGTGCACGACTAATGGCGAAGCCCGTCGCCATGTTGAAGGCGGCGCGGTGCGCATCAATGACGAGCCGGTCAGCGACCCCCGCATGATGGTCGACGCTGGTGCCCTGAATGATCAAGGCGTCATCAAGCTGTCGCTGGGCAAGAAGCGTCACGTGCTGATCCGTCCTGCATGAGCCGGACTATCATGGAATGAACAAAGCCGGGCCTTGCGCCCGGCTTTGTTGTGAGGGGCATCGTGAAAGCTTGTAGGCGGATCACCGTTCGTTATATCCGAGCAATTGCTTGGTACGTGCTTCTATGACTTCCGCCCGGCAAGCTGGAAACGAAAGCACCTGTCCTTCACGTCCCCAATCGCCATTCGCGTAGAATTTGCAGGACGCTTCCTTGTAGCTGTTCCAAAGGCGCTGTTCGGCCAGCAAATCAGTCTTTGTCTGCCCATCAGCCTGACCGTAGGTCTTCTTCCATGCCGCGTTCAGCGCATTGTCGGCCCGCTTCACCCACGCGCCGCCACACTCCGCCCAAGCGGAGTTTGTGCCATCGGATTGCTGAATGCATTTGTCGTAGAGAGAGTCCGCATTCGCATGCACCGCCGGCAGCAAGAAAGCCAGTGTCAGAAAGAGACGTTTCATCGTGCGCAACCTCGTTCAGATCGGTCGTTTTGCGTTAGAACTCGAATATGGAGCGGAATATGCCGGGAGCGATGACTGAAATCGGGTTGACGATCACCTGGGGCTGCTTGGCGCTGCCAGCAAGCTTGTAGGTGATTCCAATCAAGCCACGGTCGCGTCCGTTGCCGAGCAGCGCACCCACGATAGGAAGTTCGCCGAACAGCCGGTTGACACCGTAAGCGGGCATGAATGTGCCGGTGATGGACATGTTGCCTTGCTGGTCATAGAGCGTTCCCTGGAAGGTCGTACCGACGGCGGGTCCTCGCACAACTCCCTTCGCCAGGTTCAGGTAGCCATTGCCCTTTTCGATCAGCGAGAAACCGCGCTCCACGTCGACACGTGATACGTCGATATCGCGTTTTACGGCCTGATTGAGACTTGTGCCCCCATCCGAGGGTGGACTGGAAACGATCTTGGCCAGACGCGGTTCGTTGATAATGGCAAAGTTGCGTGCGTCGATCTGGCCGCGCAAAGGACCGTTGCCCTGTGCTGCAAGCCCGACCGTGATCTTGCCGCCGCGCATCTTGTCATAGAAGTCGAAAAAGCGAAGAACCGCGCCAGCATCGTTCGACTGAAGCGAAATAGAGCGCGCATCGCCCTGATCGTTGTTCGTCGCCACGAATGATTCACCGGATGATGTAACAGCGTTGACCGATACGCCCGAAACCTTGCTGCCAGCACTTTCATAGGAAACATTGACGTTGCGCAGCGTTTCGCCGTTAAAGCCCCCGACCTCGTCGATCTGGGCGCTTACAACCACGCGTGGGTTGCTGGATTTGCTGCCGCTTCCGCTTTTTCCCCCAAGGTCCGAGACCTGTTTGATCAGGGCGCGCGCATCGAATTGCGAGCCGCGAACATTGACACGATAGCTGTTGCCGCTCTTCGTCGCCTTGACCGCGAGGCTATCGTTTCTGTTCAGGCGTATCTCGCTGAAATTCGCGGACTGGAAGTCGCCTTTCGCGATCGAGAGATCGCCCTTGGCGCCGAAGGCATCCCCGGAAAAAACAAGATTATGGATGTCCATCTTGCTTTTGTCGTCAGGGCTCTGGACCAAATCGAAGGTGGCTTTCGCGGGTATGCCCGCACCCTTGCGCCATCCGAGCCAGGGAAGGTCAATCTGGGTCTTGCCAAGGTCCGCCGAAACACGGCGCTTCCCGCCGTCCTCCATTCCGAGGTCAACCGACATCGGGCCCGAAAAGATGGAGTTCAGCCCCGGAAAGACCGCGTTCCGGGTCTTGTCGTCAATATCCAGCCGGACCTTCTGCTCGCGCTTGACCGGACCGGACCGATCGACCGGCTCGACCAGATTGATCTTTGCAGGAACACCGTCGAGCATCGCATCGGCGGTGATATTGGCGGCTGACTGATCGACCTTGATGCTGCCCGTCGCATCGCTGACGGACGAGCCCGCTATCGGCTTCGAAATATTGAGACCAGTAAAGCCAATATCGGCATTCCAGCGAAGCGTGCCGGGCGGCGGGTCCTTGGACACGGCAAAGTTTACTTTGACGCGCGATTTCACATCGCCAGTCACATCGCCGGGCTGAAAAGGCACACTCTTCAGGACGTCGATGGGCTTGTTCCCGGCTATTTCGGCAATGGCCGCCGCTTCGCCGGAGACACCGAGATCCAATTCGGCGATAACCGGGCGTTGCGGTCCCCACGGAATGATGAGCGTACCGTCCGACACATCAACCTTGCGGTTGTTCGGCGTATAGGCCACGCCTTTCAAAAGCTTGATCGTCGTATAGGCCCCTCGGACCGATATTTCACCCTCGGCGTCCCGCACGGGGGGCAGTTCTCCCACCACATCAAAGCGTGTGTCGACGACCCTGAAATCCGCCTTGATTTCATCGCCCGTCAATGGCGGCGGAAGGCCCGGCCCGTTGAAACGGCCGCCGGCAAGCGAAATATCGATGCGGCTATCCTTGAGCGTTCCGCCGAAAAGGTTTTTGAGCACCCATTCTCGGGCACCGTCCGCAACATCGATGGGCCAGAGATGCTTGGCGTCGGCCACAGGCATCTGGGGAATGCGCAGCAAGAAGATCATTTCCGGCGAACCGGCCCCGAAAGCCATGCTTCCCTGACCAAAGAGCTGTCCGTTCTCCGTCTGCACATCGAGATTTGCAAACTGGATGCGTTGCTGATCAGCCATGTAGCGTCCCGCTATCCGCGTTGCGAAGGATAGCGGCGGATCGGTCGATTCCGACGGCATGCTCGTCGCCGAAGTGGTGAGCACCTCAAAGCGATATGCAGGCCCGCCCGTATTGTTTTCGGTTTCCGGCTCTGGTCCAAAAGCACCGTTGAACTGTGCCTGCAAACCGCCGAGCTGCAGGCGGGATGACTTGATCTCGATTTTACGGCTTCCAACCGCATGCTCAAGATTAAGGCGAACACCCCCGCGCACGTCCTCGACCTTGCCAAGTTGCATATCCAGATCATCAATGGCGAGTTCAGTCGCGAGACGTTCGGGCTTGTCGCCATCTCCAGCTGACCCCATCAGGGACAAGCGAGCCGATGCCTCAAGTTCGAAATGGGCCGGATTGACACGGTTGCCGTTTATGAGGGGAGCAACTTCCGGCGGAGAACCCAGTGCAATGGGAATGTCGCGGATGTTCAGCTCAAAGCCTGCCAGGCTGTTATCGCCTGCATGTTGATCAATCTTGCCATCCAGCGCAATTTTCTTGCCCTTCCAGATGACACTACCGGTGATGCCGATCTTCCCGCCTTCTTCGATCAGGCGGGCCTCCTCGATGTCCAAAACCTGCTGCTCATCGCCAACCTTGAATGCGACGGTGCTGTTGAAAATGCCGATGACATGCGTGTCCTGCGCGCGCAAAAGCTCCAGGCTGCGGCGCATGGCAGCAAAAAGCTCGCCTGAAACCGCGTCGAAATCGAGAATGCCGTTTTGATCGTAAGGCAGCGACTTCCAGAAACCCGGCCCCTCCGTTTCCGGCATTTCAAAGGACACACCATCCACTTCAAGCTGGGCGACGCGCACCTTGCCGGTCAAAAGCGGCAGCGGCGCCAATCCGAGACGCACCGATTTGATTCCGCTGATTTCCACACCCTGCTTTGGATCGGCGATCGACACATCCCGGGCCTCTAGCGCCACATGGCTGTCCTGATCCAGCGACAGCGCCGCGCTACCGATGGAGGCCGATGCGCCTTCTCCGAGAATATGCGTCAGGCTTTTCTGCGCTTCGTCACGCAAAAGATTGCTGTCAACGCCGCTGCGAAGGATGACAAAACCGGCGCCCGTGATGAGAACCAGAAGAATGCAGACCGATAAAACTGCATGGGAACAGCGCGACAGAAATGAGCGGCTCGAACGTGCCGGGCCGGGCAAAGAGCCTCCCTCGCCATCAGCGGCGAGACGCTCGATTCTTTTCATCTCCCGCTTGCTGAAGCGGATCTTCTGCGGTTTCTCTGTCAACAACCCAGCCAGAAAAAGAGTGCCATGCCAAACGATCCCTTAGAATTTACTTTATTAAGTGATCGTAATCACCTGTTTTATAAGCAGTTCGTCACTTGTGCGACATGCATGAACTGGCAGCCTTGAGCATATCAACTACCGTCACGATGACGCCGTGAATGGTTGCACAAGCCTTGCCCGAATGCGATAGCTCAGACTGTAACAGGTGGTTTCCATCCTAATCCATAAAAGAAAGGCGCAGATATGGCTCATCCCCAAGTTGGCGATCCGGCACCCGATTTCACTCTGCCTTCGGATAATGGCGAAATCTCCCTGTCATCCCTAAGGGGCAAGCCGGTGGTCATCTACTTTTATCCGAAAGACGACACTTCCGGCTGCACCAAGGAAGCGATTGCCTTCTCCCAACTGAAGCCGGAATTCGACAAGATTGGGGTTCGCGTCATTGGCCTTTCTCCCGACAGCGCGACGAAACACGCGAAATTTCGCAAGAAGCACGACCTGACCGTCGATCTTGCCGCGGATGAAGACCGGGTAGCACTTGAAGCCTATGGCGTATGGGTGGAAAAAAGCATGTATGGCCGCAAATATATGGGCGTGGAACGCACGACGTTCCTGATCGATGCGCAAGGAAAAATCGCTCAGGTCTGGAACAAGGTGAAAGTAGACGGTCATGCCGATGTGGTTCTCGAGGCTGCACGCGCGCTTTGAACGATGACAAACAAGCCATCTTACGAACAGACGCTGCGTGGCAATGCCATCCGCGCCATATCCGCCAGCGATCTTGACGAAAAGGTCCGGCTGACACGAGAAACTGCCGCCCGCTGGTTTGGCCGCACATTGTCGGTTCGCAGTCCGCTCGATCCGCCTTTGCCCGAGCGTCCCGGACGGCCTGAAAAGCCGGAACTCGTACCTCCGCGGATGTTGAAGAAGCGATCGCTCAACACGGAACACGGGCGCATCGCCTTGATGCATGCCCTCGCCCATATCGAGCTGAACGCCATCGATCTTGCGCTGGACATTGTTGCCCGTTTCGCCGCCAAACCGATACCACGCAGTTTCTTCGACGGCTGGATGAAAGTCGCCGATGATGAAGCCCGGCATTTCACACTGCTGCGTGATCGCCTCAAGTCGTTGGGTGCGGATTACGGTGACATGCCCGCCCATGATGGGCTCTGGCAATCCGCCCACCAGACCCGCAACGATCTCGAAGCCCGTCTCGCCGTCGTGCCGCTTATTCTCGAGGCTCGCGGGCTCGATGTGACCCCATCCTTGCTGGAGAAAATGATCGAGACTGGCGATCATGACACGGCTGCAATTCTGGACGTCATCTACAATGACGAGAAAACGCATGTCGCCGTCGGCGCCAAATGGTTTCGTTTTTTCTGTGCCCGGAACAGAATCGACCCGGTCGCGAGATTTCAGGAGCTGGTGCGTGCAAATTTCCGCGGCGACCTGAAGCCGCCCTTCAACGAACTGGCACGTGCCGAAGCGGGCTTGACCCCGTCCTTCTATCGTTCGCTGTCCCCGGTATCCATCTAGCCCTTATCCCGCCGGTCCCTTCGGTAAAAACAAACCTCGTCGCACGGCCCGCGCAAGCTCCGAATGTAAAGGTCTGTTAACCCTAATAAGTTGTAATCAGGTAAGGGAATCGAGAAGGGGCATGCGGCTGGCATGACTGGGAATCAGGCGAAAACATCCACGAAAAAGGTGTTCGGAGAGCGCAAGGAACCGCCTGTCCTGATTATTGCGCGCGGCGAAAAGATCAGCCATTTCACGTTGCGCCCCTGGATGACAGTTCTTGGCGGCGCGGTGTTTCTCGCTCTCTCGGCAGGATATCTTGGCGCGACGGCTTATCTGGTGCTTCGCGATGATCTCATGAGTGCCGGCATCGCGCGCCATGCCCGCAACCAGCAGCTTTATGAAGACCGCATTTCAGCGCTTCGCACCGAAGTTGACCGTATCACCAGCCGGCAGATGCTGGATCAGCAGGTGATGGAGAACAAGGTTGCTGAACTGATGCAGCGTCAGCAGACATTGAGCGCACGTGACGGCAAACTTGCGCCACTGCTGGAACGGGCTTCGCAATTGCAGCCAATGCCGGAAATGCCTGCGGAAACGGCGCCGGATATTGAGCAGCACAGCCAGTATATCCCCAATGAAGCCCTTGCCGGGCGCGATTTCCCCGGCATCGATCCGATCATCACCGGTCCTGTGCCCGGAAAATTGCCGGCTGGAAAGCCTGATCGCCGTGCGGATGCGGGTTCGGTGGGATTGCGCCTTTCTGGCGGGATTTCGGGTGAATCAACGCTTGAAACTTCCGACAAGATACTTGCCACCATCACCCATAACCTTCATCGCATCGAAAGCGAGCAGAATGGCAAGGTTCGGGTGCTGGCCGATGCCGCCTACGAAAAAGCAGACAGCATTCTCGACACTTTGAACGCCGCCGGATTGCGTATCGAAACGCCCGGCAACGCATCTGTGGCGATGGGCGGACCGCTTATCCCGGTTTCGTCGCCCGGCACAGTCGTTAATGATTTCGACATGCAGTTGCGGAATCTCGATAGCGCGCTTGACCGGCTCGATCAGGTCCGCAAGCGTGTGAGCGCCCTTCCCCTTGCCAATCCGGCTCCAGGAAACCCCTTAACCAGCCTGTTCGGCGTGCGCCGTGATCCGTTTCTCGGTACGGCTGCTTTTCATTCCGGCATCGATTTTCGCGCAGCCTACGGCCAGACCGTAAAGTCCACCGCAGCGGGCAAGGTCGTGAAGGCGGGCCGCTTCGGCGGGTATGGCAATATGGTCGAGATCGATCATGGTAACGGCTTCTCGACCCGTTTTGCGCATCTAAGCCGGGTCCTTGTACGCGACGGGCAGCAGGTTGCCGCCGGAGTTGTTGTCGGCGAAGCGGGAAGCTCCGGACGTTCGACCGGCAGCCACCTGCATTATGAAGTCCGTGAAAACGGACGTGCAGTCAATCCGGTCAATTTTCTCAAGGTCGGAAAACAGATCGAGCCGTTACTCTGAGTTTCTGCAACGAAAAACCCGGCCGAAGCCGGGTTTTGTTTTCTATGCCGTGCAGATAGTGAGCAATCAATCGATATCGTCAATCAGTTCACCACCGCCCTGAATGCGGTTCGCGAGTGCGGCTTCCATGAACGGCGTGACGGAACCATCCAGCACTTCCTGCGGGTTGGTGCTTTCCACACCGGTGCGCAGGTCCTTGACCAGCTGGTAAGGTTGCAGGACGTAGGAGCGAATCTGGTGTCCCCAACCGATATCGGTCTTAGTAGCATTCGCAGCATCCGTCGCCGCTTCGCGCTTTTTCAGTTCCTCTTCATAGAGGCGAGCGCGCAGCATCGACCATGCCTTTTCGCGGTTCTTGTGCTGTGAGCGTTCCGCCTGGCACTGCACCACGATCCCGGTCGCAATATGCGTGATACGCACTGCCGAGTCGGTCGTGTTGACGTGCTGGCCGCCAGCACCCGAAGCGCGGTAGGTATCGATGCGAACATCTGCTTCTGTGACCTGCACGTCGATATTGTCATCGATGACAGGATATACCCAGATGCTGGCGAAGGACGTATGGCGACGGGCGTTGGAGTCATAAGGCGAAATACGGACCAGACGATGGACGCCCGATTCGGTCTTCATCATGCCATATGAGTTGTGCCCCTTGACGAGAATGGTCGCGGACTTGATGCCCGCTTCTTCGCCTTCATGCACTTCCATCACTTCGACCTTGCGGCCATTGCGTTCCGCCCAGCGCGTATACATGCGCAGCAGCATCGACGCCCAGTCCTGGCTTTCGGTGCCACCGGCACCGGCGTGCACTTCGACATAGGTGTCGTTCGCATCGGCTTCGCCCGACAGAAGCATATCGATCTGGCGACGGTCGATCTCTTCCTTCAGTTCGCGGATGGTGTTTTCCGCATCCTGAATGATCGACTTGTCATTTTCTTCCTCGCCCATGGCGATCAGTTCGATGCTGTCGTTCAGCGTCTGGGTCAGATGATTGATGCCATTGATGCTGTCTTCCAGCTGCTGGCGCTCGCGCATCAGCTTCTGGGCTTCCTGGGCATCATTCCAGAGTGTGGGATCTTCAGCTTTCTGGTTGAGATAGCCGAGACGTTTTATCGCCTGATCCCAGTCAAAGATGCCTCCTCAGCAGGCTTATGGCCTGCTGGATTTCGTCAACCAGCGTCTCGATTTCCGCGCGCATGGGCAAATCGTTCCTTCAATATCATTCTATTCAATTGAGAAGCTGAGCCGGTCGTTACGAGGCCCAGACTTTCGGGCATGGACAGACAGTCCAGGCGCCGCGGACCATAGTGAGCACGCGGCGCAGTGTAAAGGGTAAAGGCCCGTTTTTCCCGGTCAGTAAAGTCCGCCCGAACCTGAGTTGATAGCGCGGGTTGCCTGCGGCGACTGCGGCGCAACCGGAGAACCTTCGCGGAAGGAATCCATGCCAATGACCGAATAGCTGTCGGATGGTCCCGTGCCCGGCTTGAAAGCTTCCATGATCACATTCGGATCGCCCTGATTGGCACGCATACCGGTTTTCCGGTTGATAGCGATGACCGTCATGCCCTCAGGCACGCGGAAATCCACTTTCGGTGTTCCGGCCAGAGCCTGCTCCATGAAGGACTTGAACACAGGCGCTGCGAGACCGCCGCCCGTATTGCCGCGGCCAAGCGGTGTGGGCGTATCATAGCCCATGAACACGCCGACTACGAGATCGGGCGTGAAACCAACGAACCAGGCGTCCTTCTCATCGTTGGTCGTACCGGTCTTGCCAGCCATCGGGCGGTCGAGGCTCTTCAAAATCTGCGCCGTGCCGCGCTGAACGACGCCTTCCATCATCGAGGTGATCTGATAAGCGGTCATGGGATCTAGTACCTGATCACGATTATCGATCAGCGTCGGCTCGTCCTGATTGGCCCAATCCTGTGCATTGCAGCCTTCGCACTGGCGCGCATCGTGCTTGAACACGGTCTTGCCGTAGCGATCCTGAATGCGGTCGATCATCGACGGCGTTATGCTCTGGCCGCCATTCGCCATGATGGAATAGGCCGTCACCATGCGCAGAACGGTCGTTTCACCGGCACCAAGCGCCATGGAGAGAACGGGCAGCATCTTGTCGTAGATGCCAAAGCGTTCCGCATATTCAGCGACGAGCTTCATGCCCATGTCCTGCGCGAGACGCACGGTCATGACGTTACGCGACTGTTCGATACCGTAGCGTAGCGTGGACGGGCCCGAGAACTTGCCCGAATAGTTCTTCGGTGCCCAGACGCCCAGCGTACCGCCCTGATTGACTTCCAGCGGGCCGTCCAGAACCACGGAAGCCGGCGTATAGCCATTATCGAGGGCCGCAGCGTAGACGAACGGCTTGAACGACGAACCGGGCTGGCGATAGGCCTGCGTTGCGCGGTTGAACTCCGATTCCGCGTAGGAAAAGCCGCCGACCATGGCCAGAACACGGCCTGTGTGCGGGTCCATGGCAACGAGCGCACCTTCAAGCTTCGGCGGCTGTTGGAGACGGAAGCGGGATTCGCCGGACTTGGAGACATAGATAATGTCGCCCGCTTTCAGCACGCCTTCCGGTGATTTGGCGCTGGTGCGCTTGCCACCGATATTCACGATGCGCATCGCCCACTTCATATCATCGGCCGCGATGAATGCGCGCTTGCGCTCCTTGCTGCGCGAGCCCGATGCCTCAAGCGGCGGCTGCAGACCGATATCTGCGCCAGCGGCGGAAACATTGAGCACGATCGCAAGCTGCCACTCGGGCACATCCGTATAGGACTGCATGTCACCAAATGCCGTACCCCAGTCGTTGCCGAGTTCGACATTCTTCATGGGGCCACGCCAGCCGCGAGCTTCGTCATAACGCAGCAGCGCAGCCTGCAAGGACTTGCGCGCCTCGACCTGAAGGGTCGGGTTCAGCGTGGTGCGAACGGAAAGGCCACCTTCGTAAAGCGCATCGACACCATATTTCTGGATGATCTGGCGGCGAACTTCTTCTGTGAAATATTCCGAGGCAAACACGTAATGGGCGTCCGAACGTTCCTTCACGCCCAGCGGCTGCTTTTTGGCTTCGGTGGCTTCTTCCGCGGTGATGTAGCCGTTTTCGCTCATCCGGTCGATGACCCAGTTGCGGCGCTCGATAGCGCGCTCTGGCTGGCGGAAGGGGTGATAATTGTTCGGGCCCTTCGGCAAGGCGGCAAGATATGCGCTTTCGGCGATGGAAAGTTCGCCGACCGATTTGTCGAAATAAGTCAGAGCCGCGCTGGCAATACCGTAGGAACCAAGACCGAAGAAGATTTCGTTGAGGTAAAGCTCGAGAATACGGTCCTTGGAATAGGCCTGCTCGATGCGCATCGCGAGAATGGCTTCCTTGATCTTGCGATCATAGGTCTGCTTCGACGTCAGGAGGAAGTTCTTTGCAACCTGCTGCGTGATTGTGGACGCGCCTACCGGACGGCGACCTGACCCCATATTCTTGACGTTCGTCAACATGGCGCGGGCAAGGCCTGCGAAATCAAGACCATGATGCTCATAGAAGGTCTTGTCTTCAGCCGAAACGAAAGCGGCCTTCACGCGGTTCGGCACCGCCTGAATGGGAATATAAAGACGGCGCTCACGGGCAAACTCCGCCATGAGGCTACCATCCGAGGCATGAACGCGCGTCATTACAGGCGGCTCGTATTTTGCGAGCACCTCGTAATCTGGCAGATCCTTCGTGAGACTTCCGACGTAAAGGGCGACGCCACCTGCCACGAGGAGCATCAGCACCGTTCCGATCCCGAAGAAATATCCGATAAGCCTTACCATAAATGCGGAATCCTGCCTTCAGATTATTCACATGATAAGGGTCAAAGCACGAACAGCCAACCCTTTAACCCAATTATGCCATGAGGCAATCACTGGCTTAGTGACCAGCAAATGAGTCAAAGGCAAGATGGTTTACGTGTTTTTACCAATTTAACGCTGCTGCTTTCGCCTGCATGACGAAAATCCGTTAAACTGTTGCAAGCCTGCATCTTATAAGATGTAGCGCATTTAAGAGACATCGCCACAGTTCTCCACATTTCAGGGTCCCTACCCTTTGCTGAGGCTTGCGGGATGTTTCAGCGCTTCAAACGCCTTGATCGCAATCGCAAGCCTGTCCGCGAGCTTCTTGCGCCACTCGGGGTTGCTGATAAGCTTTTCGTCCTCGGCATTGGACAAATATCCGATTTCGATCAGCACTGATGGCACGTCCGGCGCGCGCAGTACCTGAAAACCGGCAAAGCGATGCGGATTGTTGATGAGGTTCACCTGCCCTTGCAGGGAGTGAATCACCTTTTCGGCAAAGCTCAGCGAAAATGTGTGCGTTTCACGCCTGGTCAGGTCGAGAAGAATGTCGGTAACCTCGGGCTGCTCCTCGGGCGCCGCACCGGCAAGGGTATCCGACTTGTTTTCCCGCTCAGCCATGGCGCGCGCTACAGAGTCCGATGCCTTGTCGGAAATCGTATAAACCGTCGCGCCGCGAATATCGTGCTGGTTGATTGTATCGGCATGGATGGAGATGAACAAATCCGCTTCATGCTGGCGGGCGATCCTCACCCTTTCGGAAAGCCGCAGAAAAGTGTCGTCCTCGCGCGTCATGAGAACCTTGATGTTCTTGTCCTGCGCCAGACGATCTCTGAGTTCCTTCCCGAACGCGAGTGTCAGGTCTTTTTCCTTGATGCCGCTAAGGCTCTCCGCGCCACTGTCAATTCCACCGTGGCCGGGGTCGATCATGATCGTGAACGGGCGAGCCGTCCCATTCTGCGACGCGGCCTGGACCGGCTTTTCATCGCGATCGGTGGAGCTGGTTATTTCCTTGCGGCCCTGCAACTCATCCGCAAATTCCCGGTCCGAGGTCGCAACGATGTCGGCCACAAGGCGATAGCCTGATGCGCTTTCGTTTTTCAGAACGCGCAAATCCTCAACCTTGAACGGACCGCGGAGTGTCAGGATGAGGCGCGAACGCCCCTTGCCCACGAGGCCGTAGCGAACGCGAGACACGAGCCCCCGGGGCTCCAGACTCTTTTCATCGAAACCGAAGCGTGTTTCAGGCAGATCGACGACAAGCCGATGCGGATTGTCGAGAAGCAGGGTCGACAGCTTGGGTTCCCTGTCGAACATGACGACGATGCGCGTCCGCAAATCGTCGCCCGCCATCCGGAAAGTCAGCGCAGCCAGCGGCGAAGTCACGCGATCGGCCGCATAGACGGAGGCGGACTGGACCAGCAGAACCGACAAAAGGGCCAACAACGCCAGAAGGCATCGCAAATTCAGCAATCGTGTCATCGCGTTTTCAGCGCTTCGAAAATGCATCGGCTGCCACAATCAGGAACATCATTTGGATGACTGGTATCAATAATCGCGATACCGGCACGTTTGTCCTGCACCCTCTCGCTCGAATACCCATTGAAACACTCGTACAGAACTACAGTTAATGAAGGATTTCCAGCCGTATTTCGACCTTGAATCGGGCCTATACTCAGCTTTCGGCGAAATTGCGATGCGAAAGTCAAATGATATTCGCACTTGTCATCGTTCAAACGACGCCATAAAAGCTATGGAAGGTTTTGGGTGAACTATCAGAATCGTTTGCCGGTTCTCTAAACAAACCGCAAGGAATGGTAGCGAAAACAGCGGCATATTCATTCGTCGCCCCCAATAACCGGCACAGAATTCAGCGGAGATGTGGCTCCCCCGCCCTCCGTTTCCATCGGCCGACTGCGCATCTTTACGTGCTGTCGCCAACGCTCGAAAAGAGCAAAGAGGTCGGCCCGGCTTTCCCGGGTCATATATGAGGTCGTTTCGTTCGGAACAGCTATGGGTCAAGCAAGACTGACCATTGCGAGCCTGAAGACCGTGATCGCCACGAGGCCATCGCGCGCGGAGGCAGCAGCTTTTGTTCCGACGAACCCAGAACCATCCGGCAGATGCAACGCAATGAGCACGACAGCCCGCAGGGTTTCGTCCGGCGCACGCGTTTTGCGTCTTCGCGCCGGCAGGAAAGACAATAATGTCCAACAAAATGCTTATAGATGCCTCCCACCCGGAGGAGACCCGGGTCATCGTTACTCGGGGCAACAAGATTGAAGAATTCGACTTCGAGTCGGAACATAAGAAGCAGCTGAAAGGCAATATCTACCTCGCACGCGTAACCCGCGTCGAACCTTCGCTTCAGGCTGCGTTCGTGGAATATGGCGGCAACCGTCATGGCTTCCTCGCATTTTCGGAAATTCATCCCGACTACTACCAGATCCCGGTAGCTGATCGCCTTGCGTTGCTTGAGGCCGAAGCCAAAGCCGCACGTGCGGAAGACGACGAAGACGAGCCGCGCGCCAAGAGTGAGCGGAGCGAGCGGAATGATCGGAATGACAGGTCTCGCCGTAACCGGCGTCGCGGACGCCGTGACGGCCAAAACGGTGACGCGCAGGCCAATGCGTCCGACAACGGATTGCCGGCGGCTGAGCCGGTTGGTCCGGCATTTGAAAATTACGTGCCCGGCACACCGGTCATGGCCCTCTCGCAAAAAAGCGATGTGATCTCAGAAGCCCTCGATAACGGCGACGAAGATGATATCGAACATGAAGAGGACATGGTCGAATCCGTTGGTTCGGAAGACGCGCTTGAAGAGCTTCCGACGCATGCGCGCACCAATCGCCGCCAGTACAATATTCAGGAAGTGATCAAGCGTCGCCAGATTCTTCTGGTTCAGGTCGTCAAGGAAGAGCGCGGCAACAAGGGCGCGGCTCTCACCACCTATCTCTCGCTTGCCGGACGCTATTCGGTTCTGATGCCGAACACCGCGCGCGGCGGCGGCATTTCGCGCAAGATCACCAACCCTCAGGACCGCAAGCGCCTCAAGGAGATCGTAAAGGAACTCGAAGTGCCGCAGGGCATGGGTGTGATCCTGCGCACGGCTGGTGCAAACCGGACCAAGGCCGAAGTCAAGCGCGACTACGAATATCTGATGCGTCTTTGGGAAAATGTGCGCACGCTGACGCTGCAATCGACGGCGCCTGCCCTCGTCTATGAGGAAGGCAGCCTGATCAAGCGTTCGATCCGTGACCTTTACAACAAGGACATTTCGGAAATCCTCGTTTCCGGCGAAAACGGCTACCGCGAGGCCAAAGACTTCATGCGCATGCTCATGCCGAGCCATGCCAAGGTCGTCCAGCCTTACCGTGAGCAGGTGCCAATCTTCACACGCAACGGCGTGGAAGCCCAGCTCGACCGCATGCTGCTGCCGCAGGTCACGCTCAAATCGGGCGGCTACCTGATCATCAACCAGACGGAAGCGCTGGTTGCCATCGACGTCAACTCGGGTCGCTCGACAAGAGAGCATTCCATCGAGGACACGGCGCTCCAGACCAATCTGGAAGCTGCCGAAGAGGTTGCGCGCCAGCTGCGCCTGCGCGACCTTGCCGGCCTGATCGTCGTCGACTTCATCGACATGGAAGAAAAGCGCAACAATCGCGCTGTCGAAAAGAAGATGAAGGACTGCCTGAAGGATGATCGCGCCCGCATTCAGGTGGGCCGCATCTCGCATTTCGGCCTTCTGGAAATGTCGCGCCAGCGTATCCGTGCATCCGTGCTCGAAAGCACGATGCAAGTCTGCCCGCATTGCGGCGGCACCGGCCATATCCGCTCGGATTCCTCCATGGCGCTGCACATCATTCGCGGCATCGAGGATTATCTGCTGCGTCATTCCGGTTTCGACATTCACGTCCGCACACCGGCTTCGTCGGCGCTTTATGTCCTCAACCACAAGCGACAGCTTCTGGCTGATCTGGAAGGACGCTTTGGTGTAGCGATCAGCATTGACGCCGATGAGAGCGTCGGCCACCAGCATTTCGTCATCGACAAGGGTGCGCCGTCCACACGGCCTATCACCCAGCCGCCGGTGCAGCCGATGGCCTATATCGAGGACGATATCGAAGATCCGGAAATCCCGGTCGATGAGGACGAAGCGGAAGAAGAAACGAAGGCTGATGTTCAGGCTTCTGAAGAGCGCGGTGAAGAAGGTGACCGCAAGCGCCGTCGTCGTCGCCGTCGTCGCGGCGGTCGTGATCGCGAGGGCCAGGAGCAGTCCGCGAAGTCCGATTCCGTCTCTGAAGAATCGTCTGACGAAGACGATGATGCAGATGAGTCTCAGCAGACATCTTCCAATGCTTCCTTGAGCGAGGAAGATCGTCGCAAGAAGCGCCGCCGCGGTCGCCGGGGCGGTCGCAAGAATCGTCGCGACGATGAACCGCGTGCGCGCAAGGTTCCTGATCCCGAGTTTGTCGGTTACACGCCGGTCCTGCCGGTAAAGATCGAGGAAACAGTAGTCGAAGAAATAGCAGCCGTAGCGGTCGAACCAGCTGCAGAAGCCGTGGAAACGCCTGCTCCAGCGGTAGAACCGGTGGCCGAAGAGAAGCCAGCCAAGCCTGCACGCAAGCCCCGCGCCCGCAAGTCTGCCAAGACTGAAGATGCGGCTGAAGAGGTTGTTGTAGCCGAGGCAGAGGAAAAGCCTGCGAAGCCCGCCCGCAAAACCCGCACTCGCAAGAAGGCGGTCGAAGAGACTCCTGCCGAACCGGTAGCGGTTGAAGCCAACGACGAACCCGAAGCAGAAGCGGAAAAGCCCAAGCGGCGTACCCGCCGAGCAGCGGCAAAGCCAGCGGCCGAAGTCGAAGACACCGTAGCGGTTGAAGCTGACGTGGCGACGATTGCCGAACCGGAGAAGAACGCGGAACCTGTTGTGACCTCAAGCGAAAGCGAAGAGCAGAAGCCCAAGCGCGCCGGCTGGTGGCAGAAGAAGGGCTTCTTCTGAGAACCGCTTCAGGATTGAAATGAAAAAACCGGCGGAAACGCCGGTTTTTCTTTGCTTTAGAGCGGTTCCTGCTCTGACAGAGTCGCCGGAACCGCTTTAACTATTTGTTTTATCGCATTATCCAACGCATCGAAGCGAGTTAAGAAATCAGTCCAGTGAACTGATTTCCCCGCGTAGACGTTTCACACTTTTGCTGGAAATGCTCCAGAAGCTTGGTTTTCCAAGGCCCGAGCCGGGGTTCAGGCCCTCTGCTGTGGCAACCAGTCTTCAAGCCGGCGAACAGCCTCTTCCATTTCCTCGATCTTGCCCGCATAGGAAAAGCGCATCGTCCGATGGCCGTCCAGCGGGTCGAAATCGCGTCCCGGTGTTGCTGCAATATTGATTTCGGCGATCATCCGGCGGGCAAATTCCATACTGTCGTTGGTGAAACGCGATACATCGCAATAAGCATAAAAGGCCCCATCCATCGGCGCAGCAAGGCTGAGGCCGATACGTGGGAGATGATCCAGCAGGATCAGCCGGTTCTGGCGATAGCGATCCTTCACCCGTTCAAGTTCCGCCGTTGCATGGAAGGCTTCGATGGCGGCGCGCTGCGAAAGCTCCGGCGCGGAGATATAAAGGCTCTGGCTCAGCCGCTCGATGGCGCGCGTATCGCTTTCGGGCAAAACCATCCAGCCGATACGCCAGCCGGTCATGCAGTAATATTTGGAGAACGAGTTGATGACGGTCACATCGTTGGAAATCTCCAACGCGGTGACATCATCCGTCTCGTAGGAAAGCCGGTGATAGATTTCATCCGAGATCACCCGGATACCCAGATCGCGAGCCGTTTCGATGATCGCCTTGAGTTCCGGCTTGTCGATGACAGCGCCGGTAGGATTAGCCGGGCTTGCAAACAGAACGCCCTTCAAAGGTTTCTCGGCATGCGCCGCCGCAAGCGCTTCGGCGGTCAATGACGCCGAGGTTCCATTGCCCGTCGGTATTTCCACGACCTCAAGGCCAAGCGCCGTCAATATATTGCGGTAGGCGGGATAGCCAGGGCGTGTAATGGCAACCCGGTCGCCCGGATCGAAATAGACGACAAAGGCCAGATTGAAGGCAGCCGATGAGCCAGTGGTTACGGCAATGCGTTCCGGCGAGACCGAAATCCCGTAGTGATCGGCATAATGCGCAGCAATCGCCTCCCGCAGTTCAATCAGCCCCAGAGCGTCCGTATAGCCGATGCGCCCGTCCTTCAAGGCGCGTTCGGCAGCTTGCCGGACGGCGGCAGGTGCGGGATCGGCTGGCTGGCCTACCGCCATGGAAATGATCGGATGCCCGGCTGCACGACGGCGGTTGGCCTCTGCCAGAACGTCCATGGCGTGAAAGGGCTCAACTGCGCTGCGGCTGGAAAGAGTGACCACCATTACCTCCAAAAAATTGCGAATGTCGCTTTCTGAACCCGCCGTATAATCGCCGGATTGCTAAAGCAACAGCACCTTTCGAGAAAATACGACCAAATAGATTATCCCAACCTCCGCCTATCGGTGATTGAAAGCAAAGGCTATAAGATTCGCGCCGGTTTGAAGAAGGAAGAGCAGCACGATGGGGATGATGACTTCACCTTTCCCAGCCAGAAGATTTTCTTTCCATAGGATGGTCAGACGTTCGGTCGCTGTAATGGCCGCGGCGTCCATAGCCGTCACCAGTGCCCTGCCCGCATTCGCGCAGTCGCGCGGGGGTGGCGTTCCCATCGTTCGAGACGCGGAAATCGAGGCCCTTGTTGCCGATTATGCCGCGCCGATCCTCAAGGCGGCCGGACTGGGCGGCCGCGGCGTTCGCGTCATCCTGGTCAATTCGCCGAGTTTCAATGCCTTCGTTGATGGACGCCGTATTTTCATCAACACAGGCGCAATCATGCAGGCGGAAACACCCAATGAAATCATCGGTGTGATCGCGCACGAATCGGGCCACTTGGCCGGCGGCCATCAGGAGCGCCTGCGCGAACAATTGAGCCGGGCTCGCAATATGGCGATCATCGGCATGCTGCTGGGCGTTGGCGCGGGTGTGGCCGGTGCCGCAAGCGGTAGCGGCAACGCGGCAGGCGCCGGCGCGGGCATCGCAATGGGTTCGGGCGAAATGGCCATGCGCAGTGTGCTCAACTATCAGCGCACCGAGGAAATGACCGCCGATCGCCTCGCCGTGAACTATCTTAATGCCACCGGGCAATCCACCAAGGGAATGCTCGATACTTTCGAGCGCTTTGCATCGGCCTTGTCGCTTACCGGCACACAGATCGATCAGTACCGCATCAGCCACCCATTGCCGCGTGAGCGCATTGCCAATCTGGAAGAGCTTGCGAGAAAGAGCCCCTATTTCAACAAAGCCGATTCACCGGCCCTGCAGTTGCGTCACGATATGGCGCGCGCGAAGATCGCCGCTTATTCGGGCAATATGGGCGCCCTTCAACGCATGTTCCGCAATAATCCCGGCGGCCTCCCTGCCCGTTATGGCAATGCCATCACGACATTCCTGAACGGCTCGGCCCGCGCCGCACTGCCCAAGTTCGACGCCTTGGTCAAGGAGCAGCCGAAGAGCCCATATTTCCAGGAAATGCGCGGCGAAGTCCTGCTGAAAGCAAACGATGCTTCGGGAGCGGCAAAGGCTTTCCAGAAGGCCGTTTCGCTCGATCCGCGTAAATCGCCGCTGTTGCGCATGAGCTATGGGCGCGCCCTTATGCTCACCGGCGCCAAGGCGAACATGCCAACGGCGATCAAGGAGATCAAGGCCGGCATCGCATCCGATCCGGAGTTTCCGGGCGGCTATGCCTATCTCGCACAGGCATACGGCCAGCAAGGCGACATGGCGCTCGCAGACCTCGCCACAGCCGACATGAACTATTATTCTGGCAAGCTTCAGCAGGCCCAGATATTCGCCATCCGCGCGCAAAAGCAGATGAAGCCCCGCTCTCCGGAGTGGCTTCGTGCGCAGGACATCATCAATGCCAAGAAAAGCAAGTAAGGCGACAATTTACGCCTGACGCCGATATTCAAGACAGATTGGAATTTGGAATGAAGAACGCAGTTTCCATAACAGTTGCCAGTGGCATTGCGGGCATTGCCGCCCTTGCATTGGGTTATTACGCGGGAACCGCCCGGCAAGCTCCGGCGCCCGCCCCCGTGGAAACCCCTGCCGCGGCGCCTGTGGTGATGAACCAGCAGGCCATCGAGAACGTCGTGCGCAATTATCTGATCCAGAATCCGGAACTGATGCTGGAAGTGCAAAGTGCGCTTGAAACCAAGCAGGCACGTGCAGCCCAGGAACAGATCAAGCAGGTATTGGCCGCCAATCGCAGCTCCCTTTACGATCCGAAGCATGATGCGGTCTTCGGTAATCCGGACGGCGACGTGACTGTTTACGAGTTCTTCGACTACAATTGCGGTTACTGCAAGCGGGCCCTGCCCGACATGGAAGCGATCCTGAAAACCGACAAGAATGTGCGGTTCGTCATGAAGGAATTTCCAATCCTCGGACCGGATTCCGCCAAGGCGCATGTCGTGGCACAGGCGTTCAGAGCGTTGATGCCGGAAAAATATGCTGAGTTCCACGAAGTACTGTTGGGCGCGCAAGAGCGCGCTACGGAAGAATCCGCCATCGCCGATGCCGTGAAACTGGGAGCCGATGAAACACAGCTGCGCGAAAAAATGAAGGACCCGGCCATTACCGGCGCATTCCAGCAGACCTATCAGTTGGCTCAGCAGCTGAACATCACCGGCACGCCATCCTACATCATCGGCGATGAACTGGTTCCCGGCGCGATCGGCGTGGATGGGCTGGTCGAGAGAATCGCCGCAGCGCGCGCCGGCGCGAAAAACTAGGCAGCGGGTTCGCGGCTTGACGGATCACATTTGTGAAACAGTTTAAGCTGCGGCATTCGACAGCTGTATCAGATGAAGAGAATTACCGTGTTGCCTGCCTTATTTTGCAAAGAATAGCGGGAAAAACCGGTTCGGCAAAACATCTGCAATGATTTAGAGGGTTTCGGCTTGCGTCCAAGCCCTCTATATGGAATGCGAAGTATACCGAAATTTCGTGGTAGTGCGTTATCAGTCGCGGACGGATATGGCAAAAACGGTTTTTGTTTTGAACGGCCCCAATCTCAACCTTCTCGGCAAACGAGAACCGGGGATATACGGTGTTGCAACGCTCGAGGATATCGAAGCGAGTTGCAAGCGTGAGGCTGAACAGCTCGGACTTGATGTCGATTTCCGTCAGTCCAATTACGAAGGCGATCTGGTGACCTGGATTCAGGAAGCGGGCGATAAAGACGCCTATGTCCTCATCAATCCGGCCGCCTATAGCCACACTTCGGTTGCTATTCATGATGCGATCCGCTCGGCCAAGGTAAAGGCTGTGGAAGTGCATCTTTCGAACATACATGCGCGTGAGGCTTTCCGGCATCACTCCTATGTATCCGCAGTCGCCAAAGGCGTTATTTGCGGCTTTGGCGCGGAAGGATACCTGCTCGGTCTGCGCGCGCTTGCGGCAATTGCCAAAGAAGAAGAAAACAACGGGCAAAGCGTTAAAGGGGCCTGATATGTCCAGCAAAAACTCCGTCATCGACAAGGAAACCATCCGCGACCTGGCGGATATCCTCAATGAAACCGACCTGACCGACATTGAAGTCGAGCACGGCGACCTGCGTATCCGCGTTTCACGCAAGGTTACGGTTCAGGCCGCAGCGACTGTTATGCCTGCCGCAGCGCCTGTTGCAGCCGCTCCTGCGCCGGTTGCAGCCGCCGCCGAACCGACAAAGGCCGATCTGTCGAAGAACGCCGTTCCGTCACCGATGGTTGGCACCGCTTATCTCGCTCCCGCTCCGGGCGCCCGCAACTTCATCGAGGTTGGCGCGCAGGTGAAGGAAGGCCAGACGCTCCTCATCATCGAAGCCATGAAGACGATGAACCAGATTCCGGCCCCGCGCGCCGGCACTGTGAAGGCCATCCTCATCGAAGACGCTCAGCCGGTTGAATTCGGTGAGCCGCTCGTCGTAATCGAATAAGATAGCAGATTACGGCTTATTCAATGAACGGGCAGCAAAGCGCAATGTTTCAAAAGATACTCATAGCCAATCGTGGCGAAATCGCTCTTCGCGTGCTCAGGGCTTGCAAGGAACTGGGCATCAAGACCGTCGCCGTCCACTCCACGGCCGACGCCGACGCGATGCATGTGCGCCTGGCAGACGAAAGTGTGTGCATCGGCCCGCCGCCGTCGCGCGACAGCTATCTGAACATCCATCAGATTGTTGCTGCCTGCGAGATCACCGGCGCCGACGCAATCCATCCGGGTTACGGCTTCCTGTCGGAGAACGCCAAGTTTGCGGAAATCCTCGAAGCACACGGCATCACCTTCATTGGCCCCACCGCTTCGCATATCCGTATCATGGGCGACAAGATCGAAGCCAAGCGCACTGCAAAGCGCCTCGGCATTCCGGTCGTTCCGGGTTCCGATGGCGGTGTGACGGACGACGTGGAAGCTGCCCGCATCGCCAAGGAAATCGGCTATCCGGTCATCATCAAGGCTTCGGCCGGTGGTGGCGGACGCGGCATGAAGGTTGCCCGCAGCGAGGAAGATCTTTCCATCGCTCTTGCAACCGCCCGCTCCGAAGCCGGCGCAGCCTTCGGCGATGACGCAGTTTACATCGAGAAATATCTCGAAAAGCCGCGTCACATCGAAGTCCAGGTCATGGGTGACGGGGCTGGCAATGCCATCCATCTGGGCGAACGCGACTGCTCGCTGCAGCGCCGCCACCAAAAGGTCTGGGAAGAAGCCAACTCACCGGCGCTCAATGCCGAGGCACGCGACAAGATCGGCATGGTCTGCGCCAATGCCTGTGCGGAACTGGGCTATCGCGGTGCGGGAACAATCGAGTTCCTCTATGAAGACGGCGAATTCTATTTCATTGAAATGAACACGCGTCTCCAGGTGGAGCATCCGATCACGGAAGCCATCACCGGCATCGATCTTGTTCACGAACAGATTCGCGTTGCTGCCGGTCTCGGCCTGTCGGTAAAGCAGAAGGATATCCGCTTCTCCGGCCATGCAATCGAGTGCCGTATCAACGCGGAAGATCCGCTGACATTTGCGCCCTCGCCGGGCCTGATCACCCATTATCACACGCCGGGCGGCCTTGGCATCCGCGTGGATTCGGGCGTCTATTCCGGTTATCGCATTCCGCCATATTACGACAGCCTTATCGGCAAGCTCATCGTGCATGGTCGCAACCGCGTTGAATGCATGATGCGCCTGCGCCGTGCGCTGGATGAGTTCGTGGTGGATGGCGTGAAAACCACCCTGCCTCTCTTCCAGGACCTGATTGCCAATCAGGATATTGCCAACGGCGACTACGACATTCATTGGCTGGAAAAATATCTGGCCAAGAAAACCAAGAGCGAAAGCGCCTGACGAAAGTGACCGCAGGAGTGTCCCCGGACGACTATTCAATCGAACCGGAGCTGCTCCTGCGGGCCTACGCCACGGGAATATTTCCCATGGCCGAAGAAGCCGACGATCCGGAAGTCTTCTGGGTTCGTCCCGAGAGGCGCGGCGTTATCCCCCTCGATGGCTTCCATATTCCCAAAAGCCTCCAGAAAACGATCCGACAGGGCATTTTCGACATAAAGCTCGATAGCGATTTCGATGGCGTGATCGAAGGGTGCGCCAGCGGAACTGGTGAGCGCGCGCGCACTTGGATCAATGGTCCCATTCGCGAGGCCTACCGAAAACTGTTCGAGATCGGGCATTGCCACACGGTCGAAGCGTGGCATGACGGCAAGCTTGTCGGCGGACTTTACGGCGTCACGCTCGGACGCGCCTTTTTCGGCGAGAGCATGTTTACGCGCAAGCGGGATGCGTCCAAGGTCTGCCTGGCCTATCTGGTCCAGCATCTGGTCAGCCGAGGCTTCGTTCTTCTCGACACACAGTTCACCACGCCGCATCTTGAGAGATTCGGCGCCGTGGAAGTTCCAAGGAAGAAATATGAGAAACTGCTGGAAACGGCGCTCGACGGAATAGCGCGTTTCTAGCACCGCCTACGGCTTGCAGAGAATGATGCGCAACAAAAGGCTGGTTTATTTGCGCTGATCCGGCGGCGGCACTTCCGACTTCTGCTTGCAGTCCTTCAGCCAGACGTCATAGATCGGGTGCTCGACAGCATTGAGGCCGGGGCTGTCGGCAAACATCCAGCCGGTGAAGATACGGCGTATTTTCCGATCCAGCGTGATCTCATCGACCTGAACGAAGCCGTCCGTGCGTGGCGCTTCACTCTCCGTACGCGAATAACAGACTTTCGGCGTCACCTGGAGCGCGCCGAACTGAACGGTCTCATTGATGTACACATCAAAGGTCGTGATGCGGCCTGTGATTTTGTCGAGACCCGAGAACTCCGCAACCGGATTGGTAATGCGTTCGGCCATCGCTGCCTGAAAGCAGCTGGCAGTCGCCATGAACGAGATCAGGGCAAGCTGAACAGCCCTTTTGATCGAGTTTTTTCCGTTGCCGGGAGATTGCTTCGTCAAAACGGAGATCCGCATCCAAAGGGTTAAATTAAGCTGGAACAATTCCTAAGCATGAATTGTGACGATTCGTTGCCCTGTCGCAAGCCGCAATGCAGCCCCGGAGCGTGAAGCAAACCATCTATCCTCAAGCCTTTTCGCGATGGCGTCAAAAGGCGGACATAAGAAATCCGGCGCGGATTAACGCGCCGGACAAGAACCGAAACAGATTATCAGTTGCCCGGCGTCCAGGCATCATACTCGCCGGTCACACGCGGACGTTCCGCAGGCTCCGCACCCGGACGGGCAATGGCGCCCTTCGGACGATAAGCCAGCGGAGAACCGGTGAGGTTCTGCAGATGCGGCTTCTGCCATTCGCGCGGACGATAGTCTTCCTTGGACGGCGGCGTATCGACCCGATGATGCATCCAGCCGTGCCAGCCGGGAGGAATAGCGCTTGCTTCCGCATAGCCATTGAAGATTACCCAGCGGCGCGTGCGGCCTTCGGAATCCTTGCCGCCCTGATAATAGATATTGCCGAACTCGTCCTCACCGACGCGCTCGCCCTTGCGCCACGTATGAAACCGCGTGCCGAGCGTCTGACCGTTCCACCAGGTGAAAACTTGCGTAATAAATTTCTTCATGACCTATTCCAGATCCATCATTGCCACGGGTGATCGGAACCACCGGGTTTTCTTGCTTATGGCCCTATCGTCCGGCCATGGCAAGGGTCAAGTTGCCGCTGTCACAAGAGTATGAAGAGCCAAAGCGCTGCGCGCTCCAGGCTTTTATATTTCCGCATGTCCTGATCCCCAAAACGTTCCCGCTTTCGAGAGACACGCTTTACATGCTCCAGCCTTCGAGTGACTTTTCCATCACCAGCACAGGTTCCTTGCAATTGGGATCGCCCCAATCTTCATTACGGCCGACCTTGCTGTAGCCCTTGCGCTCATAGAAATTCACCGCTTTGGTGTTTCTCTCGATCACTTCGAGCTTCATCGTCCGGACGCCGGGAAAAGCCATCTCGATTTCAGCGAGAAGCATCGTCCCGATACCCTGAACCTGAGCATCGGGGCGAACATACAGCTGATGCAGCGAAGCCTTGCCTTCTTCCGACTGACTGGCAAAAGCCATTCCGTCGATGCCACCATTGCCGTTATCGGCAACAATGAACTCTGAGTAAGGCTTCTTGAGATTGGCCTTCAGCACGGCGATGCTGTGCCACTGGGCGGTAACGGCATTCACCATTTCCCGCCCGAGAAGATCATCGAAGGTCGCGTGCCAGGTCGATACGAGCAGTTCGTTTACTGCCTTGAGATCGGCTTCTGTCGCGCTCCTGACCCACATTACTCTTCGATCCCGAGCTTGGCCTTGACCAGTTCGTTGACTGATTGCGGGTTGGCCTTGCCGCCCGTTGCCTTCATGACCTGACCGACGAACCAGCCAGCCAGTGTCGGCTTGGCTTTCGCCTGCTCGACCTTCTCCGGGTTGGCGGCGATAACGTCGTCGACGGCCTTTTCGATGGCGCCGGTATCCGTGACCTGCTTCATGCCGCGTTCTTCAACGAGCTTCTTCGGGTCTCCGCCTTCATTCCAGACGATCTCGAAAAGGTCCTTCGCGATCTTGCCGGAAATCGTGCCTTCCTTGATGAGATCAATGATCGCGCCGAGCTGATCAGGAGTAATCGGCGATTCCTCGATGTCCTTACCTGCCCGGTTCAGCGCGCCAAGAAGATCGTTGATGACCCAGTTTGCAGCAGCCTTCCCGTCGCGACCGGCAGCAACTGCTTCATAGTAGTCAGCAATCGCCTTCTCGGTCACGAGGATGGAGGCGTCGTAAACGGAAATGCCCTGTGTTTCCACGAGGCGCTGCTTCTTGACGTCCGGCAATTCCGGCAGTTCTGCGGCCAACGCGTCGACGAAGGCCTGATCGAACTCGAGCGGCAGCAGATCGGGATCGGGGAAATAACGGTAATCATGCGCTTCTTCCTTGGAGCGCATCGAACGTGTTTCACCCTTAACCGGATCGAACAGGCGTGTTTCCTGATCGATGGAACCGCCATCCTCAAGAATCGCTATCTGGCGGCGCGCTTCATACTCGATGGCCTGGCCGACGAAACGGATCGAGTTGACGTTCTTGATTTCGCAGCGCGTGCCGAATTCGCCACCGGGACGACGAACGGAAACGTTCACGTCGGCGCGCATCGAGCCTTCGTCCATGTTGCCGTCGCAGGTGCCAAGATAACGGACAATCGTGCGCAGCTTGGTGAGATAGGCGCGCGCTTCATCCGACGAGCGCAGGTCCGGCTTCGACACGATTTCCATCAGCGCCACGCCTGAACGGTTCAGGTCGACATAGGACATGGTCGGATGCTGGTCGTGCATGGACTTGCCCGCATCCTGCTCCAGATGCAGGCGCTCGATGCCGATTTCCACGTCTTCGAACTGGCCCTTATTGTCCGGGCCGACCGAAATCATGATCTTGCCCTCGCCGACGATCGGCTGCTTGAACTGCGAAATCTGATAGCCCTGCGGCAGATCTGGATAGAAATAGTTCTTGCGGTCGAAAACCGACTTCAGATTGATCTGGGCATTGAGCCCGATGCCCGTGCGAACCGCTTGCTTGACGCATTCCAGATTGATGACCGGCAACATGCCCGGCATGGCCGCATCAACCAGAGAAACATTGGAATTAGGCTCCGCACCAAACGAAGTGGAGGCCCCGGAAAACAGCTTGGATTCTGACGTGACCTGCGCATGGACTTCCATGCCGATGACGACTTCCCAGTCGCCCGTGGCGCCGGAAATGAAGCGTTTCGGTTCTGGCGTGCGCGTATCAATAAGGGTCATAGTAACTCGTCTATCTCTTCCTGTGCGACGCAATGCGCAGCAAAAATTCTATCTGACTTTGGCTAAAACAAACGGCGAAGACTGGCAAGCCTTCTCTGCCCTTCAGCGTGATTTGCTCAAGCTTTCGTTTGCAGCTTCGCAGCCGGGACTTCGCTAAAACCTAGACGCCTGTAAAGTTTTTCGGCGCCAGAAGGGTTATTCCGCTCCACTTTCAAACTAACCGTTGTCTGACTGCGGCGGAAGAAAAGGCGAAGCACATGAACCAAAAGCGCTTCCCCCAAACCTTCCCGCCGCCTGCCTGGATCGACAACCAGATCCTTTATGAAAGCACTATTCCAGCACTGCACAAATGCGACAGACCGATGGGACTGATCGAGAACCAGAACGGCCAGCTCGGGATCGTACTCGCTATCGGTTATCAGCCCATTGTACCAGTTGTCGAAACCGGCAACCGAACCGCCACCACCGGCATAGGCACGAACCAGCAAATCATGGGTGGCGCGTGCATACTCGTGAGAGAACGCGGCTATGCTGACATTAGCTGGCCATGCAGGTTGGCATGGCTCTTCGTGCATCGTCAGTTCCAGATGGAGATATGGCAGCCCATTCATGTCACACCCTCGACCGCGAATTGCACTCGAAATGAAAAGGCCGCGCAGTGCGCGGCCTTTCATATAATTCAAACCAGGAAGAATTAAGCCTCTTCGGACTTGTCTTCGTCGGCCTTCTTCTTCGGAGTGGCCTTCTTCTTCGCGGCAGCCTTCTTGGCAGGCTTTGCTTCCGAAGCTGCATCTTCGTCTTCAGCCGTCAGCTCTTCCTTCGAAACCTTCTTGTCGGTCACGCTGATGTTGGCGAGCAGATGGTCGACCACCTTTTCTTCGAAGATCGGGGCGCGCAGGTTGGCAACGGCATCCGGCGTCTTGCGCAGGAATTCGTAGATTTCCTTTTCCTGGCCCGGATAGCGACGAACCTGGTCGTAAACAGCGCGCTGCAGTTCTTCTTCCGTTACTTCCACGCCTGCCTTCTCGCCGATTTCGGAGAGAACGAGGCCAAGACGAACGCGACGTTCAGCAAGCTTGCGATATTCTTCGCGAGCGGCTTCTTCGGTGGTTTCTTCGTCTTCGAACGTGCGGCCAGCCTGCTGCAGGTCGAAATTGATCTGCTGCCAGATGTTGTTGAACTCAGCGTCAACAAGCTTCTGCGGCGTTTCGAACTGGTAGTCGCCGTCCAGTGCGTCGAGGATCTGACGCTTTACCTTCTGGCGGGTGATCTGGCCGTACTGGCTTTCGATCTGTTCGCGAACAACCTGACGCAGACGCTCAAGCGATTCGATGCCGAGCTTCTTTGCGGTTTCGTCATCAAGAACGAGTTCGTTCGGCTTGGCAACTTCCTTGACCTTGATGTCAAAGGTAGCTTCCTTGCCGGCCAGGTGAGCGGCGCCGTATTCAGCCGGGAACGTAACGTTGATGACCTTCTCGTCGCCAGCCTTGAGGCCAACGAGCTGCTCTTCGAAGCCCGGAATGAACTGGCCGGAACCGAGAACAAGCTGTGCGTCGTTGTCGGCGCCGCCTTCGAACGGCTCGCCGTCGAGCTTGCCGAGGTAATCGATGGTAACGCGATCTTCGTTTTCTGCCTTGCCCTTCTTGGTTTCGAAGGTGCGGGTCGAAGAAGCGATGCGCTTGACCTGCTCGTCGACTTCCTCATCGGAAATATCGACGACTTCACGGGTAACGGCGATCTTGGAGAAGTCCTTGACTTCGATTGCCGGCAGAACTTCGTAGTTCAGCGAGAAAACGAAATCGGCCTTGCCGTCGAGAACCTTTTCGGCCTCTTTTTCGTCTTCCGACATGATGACTTCAGGCTGGGTAGCCGACTTTTCGTTACGGTCAGCGAGAATCGAGCGCGACGAATCGTTGAGGATTTCGTTGACGATCTCGGCCATGAAGGACTTGCCGTACATCTTGCGCAGATGACCTGCAGGAACCTTGCCCGGACGGAAGCCGTTGATCTTGGCGCGACCGCGCGCAGTTTCGAGCCGCTCCGAGAGCTTGGCTTCGAGGTCCTTGGCCGGAACCACGACTTTGATCTCGCGCTTCAGCCCTTCATTGAGCGTTTCGGTAACCTGCATGTTCAAACCTTCACTTCTTGTCATTGTCCCGCCGTCACCGGCATTCTTGCCTTGTCGCGGGAGAGAAATTCTTTTGCCTTATGGCAGTTGGTGCGGATGGAGGGACTCGAACCCCCACGGTCTCCCGCCAGAACCTAAATCTGGTGCGTCTACCAATTTCGCCACATCCGCTTCTGAACCGAAGCGCATTCCTCAGAACACACCATCATTCGTCTCAGATATTGAACCGCCCCTCGAAAGCGCGCGTCTCTATATCATCCAATTTTCCCGGTTCAAAGGAAAAAAGCCACCTTCCCCGTAGAGAATTACCGGGTTCGATCTGGCTGCCCTTTTCCGCCTCTATATAGCGATCCTGTAACATCAGCCAACCCTTTTCAAAAAGGAGGTGCCGTCAGGGTCAATATAGCGGCTCCTGATAGAGCTGCCTTCCATCGTCTTGCAGGGCTTTGATGACCGGCGCGCCTTTCGGATCGACGGCAACGACAGCGGTGATGCGACGCTCTCGCTGGCTGTCCTCGATCGCCCGTCCCTGCCCTTCAGGTACATAATATCGTTCGATGCCGAAATTGAGACGAACATTCGATTGCGGATCATCGGATATGGAATAGGCGGCTTCGCCGCGAATCTGCACTTCGTCCGCAGCAAGGTCCGAAAGAGGAGCGAAAGAAGCGCGTGACAATCGCGCTATGCCGTTGGCGTCGGGCTTTACCGCCACATAGACGGCTCGCGAACCGGCGAAAGGCGTACCGCCGATCTCCTTTCGCGCGAGGCTGGAAATCTCGTAGCCAAGAACGACATAATCACCACGCATCAGATCACGCGGGTCGAAAGGCTCCGTCTGGAGCGTCACTTCCGCGCCGGAGCGCAGGATCGAGGCGCGCTTTTCAATGGCAGCATAAAGAATGCCCGTTTGCAGCAATGCGGTTATGGCCGCACCCACATAGAGCCATCTGAACCGGGTGGTCATGGATGCACCTCCACGCTGCTTTTCCTTCCGAAACGGTTCTCCATGCGCCGCACGAATGCCGCCAGCAGCAGGACCAGAATGCCCGCAGTCAGGAAGAAGCCGGAGGTGCCGATCATCGTGCCGACCGTTTCGAAAGCCAGATAGAGAACCTGGATCGAAAACGCGGCATAGGCGATGGAGCGCAACCCGCCATTATTCCGCCCTGCTACGGCAATCGCTCCGATCGCGAGCGCCAGAATGAAGATGCTATATACTATATCCCGGTCCAGACCTGCGGAGATGCTGGAATAGGAGAACATCTGGTTGAGCTGAAGCGTGACGAGCGACAGCAGCGCCAGAAGCAAGCCATAGGCCGCGAGCGGATGAGCGAAGCGGGTCAGTCTCTGCATTGTTGCATGGACAAAACCGTCGGCCAGTATGAGGCCTATACCCACGATCAGCATAAGCACCAGCACGGTATTGCTTTCGCGCTCGGCATAGATGAGCAAAGACCAGCCTATGGAGAACATCGCCCACAGGTGCGCCGCATCCCGCGAGCGCGTGAATAACGCCGCAGCGGCACCGAACGCCAATAGCAGCGGCCCGACCCAGCGATAGGTCAAGTCATCATAAGATGACGTGTCGAACACATATGTCGAAAGATAGAAGCAGGCGACGCCTGCCCCAAATGCAGCCAGCACCGGGGCGCGCAGAAGAAAGGCCGAAATCAGGACACCGACAGACCAGTAGATTGCCGCGGAATGGATGTCGCCGGACAAATGATACATTTGCCCTACAAGCGCCAGCCCCGCTCCGAAGGATGCAGCGCCCACAATATAACATACTGGCGGAAACAGCTTGTCACCCCGCGCTTGCCGCCACGCACCACCGAGATAGCTTGCCCATATAAGAACGAATATGAGGCTGATGCGCATAAGACGCGGCATTTCCTGCCAGTTGGCGGCGACGAGCATGATAACGGCTGCCCCAAGAAGCAGCCCGCCAAGGGTGGCCAGAACGGAACCGAGACTGAAGACCGAAGCTCGCTTTTCAAGGTCGGCATTCAGTTTCGATGCAGTCTCCGCATCGATCAGGCCGTCCCGCTGCCATCGCTCTATCAGGCGTTCAACAGAAATGGAAAATGACAAATTAGCTCCTGCTCATTCCGTCAGTTGTTGCTGCCGCAACCGTAAGCGGTTGAGAACATATAGGAAACCGCGCAGCCGGCAAAGAGTGGATCAAATCGCTTTGCGGCAATTTTGTGCCCTGCCACTCTAATCGATTTAGGGTGACGTGCAGAGCCCGCAAGGCAGCTATGCAAAGTCGGGTCTGCAACCTGCGAAAACAATAGCTTATATCATGGGCAACAAACGAGATGAATTGAACAGAACTCCAGTTCCTCAACGATGAAGGAATAGCACGATGAACCTGCTTCGCTCTTACAACAACTGGCGCCGTTACCGCGACACCGTCAATGAACTCAGCCAGCTCTCCACCCGTGAGCTGAACGATCTTGGCATCTCCCGCGCGGACATTCCGTTCGTGGCTCGCCAGACCAAGGCTCGCTAATTCAACGAGCCTCATAATTTTCCCGATAGGGATTTCTCCAAGTCTGGCTCCTCCTCCCACCAGACTTGGTTCATCGCCAAACCATCCTCCTCCCAGGTTTGGCGATAACAAGACCGGTTCTCCTCCTCCCAACACCGGTCTTACCATAATGGCATCCGTCGCTCCTCCTCCCGCGACGGATGCCATTTCTTTTTGCGGCTCGTTTCCCGTCCTAGCCAGCCTTCTCCATTGAAGGCGCCCTGCAAAGGCGATATGGGAATGGCCATGTCAAACACATCCGATCTTACTCCCGTTCACGTCGTCGGCGGCGGCCTTGCCGGTTCTGAAGCTGCATGGCAGCTCGCGCAGGCGGGCGTGCCCGTCATACTGCACGAAATGCGCCCGGTGCGTGGCACCGATGCCCACAAGACCGAGCAGCTTGCCGAACTGGTCTGTTCCAATTCATTCCGCTCGGATGATGCTGAAACCAATGCCGTCGGCGTTCTTCATGCCGAGATGCGCCTCGCCGGTTCGCTCATCATGGCTTGCGCCGATGCACATCAGGTTCCGGCTGGCGGTGCGCTGGCCGTCGACCGCGAAGGCTTTTCGCAAGCCGTCACGGCCAGGCTTGAAGCCCATCCGCTGATTACCATTGTTCGGGAAGAAGTCACCGGCCTGCCTCCGGCGGAATGGGGCACGACCATCGTTGCCACCGGCCCCCTGACCGCGCCTTCACTGGCGGAGGCCATTCAGGCGCAAACCGGCGCGGATGCTCTGGCCTTCTTCGATGCCATTGCGCCGATCATCCATTTTGATTCGATCAATATGGATGTGTGCTGGTTTCAGTCCCGCTATGACAAGGTTGGCCCCGGCGGCACCGGAAAGGACTATATCAACTGCCCCATGGACAAGGAGCAGTATGAAGCCTTCGTCGCCGCACTGGTTGAAGGCGACAAGACCGACTTCAAGGAGTGGGAAGGCACACCCTATTTCGATGGCTGCCTGCCGATCGAGGTCATGGCCGAACGCGGGCCGGAAACCTTGCGCCACGGCCCGATGAAGCCGATGGGCCTGACCAATGCGCATAATCCCACGGTTAAGCCCTATGCTGTCGTGCAGCTTCGCCAGGACAATGCGCTCGGCACGCTCTACAACATGGTCGGCTTCCAGACGAAGCTGAAATATGGCTCTCAGACCGGCATCTTCAAAATGATTCCGGGTCTGGAAAATGCGGAATTTGCGCGTCTCGGCGGCCTTCACCGCAACACTTATCTGAATTCTCCCGTGCTGCTCGACGCTACGCTTCGCCTGAAATCACGCGAGACACTGCGCTTTGCCGGTCAGGTTACGGGCTGCGAAGGCTATGTGGAATCGTCAGCGATCGGCTTGCTGGCAGGCCGTTTCACTGCTGCGGAAAAGCTTGGACAGACACTGACGCCGCCTCCGGGAACCACCGCATTCGGTGCCCTGCTCGGGCATATTACGGGCGGACATATCGTGGCGGATGACGAACCCGGTAAACGTTCGTTCCAGCCGATGAATGTCAATTTCGGCCTGTTCCCGCCTGTCGATGTTCCCAAGCCTGAAGGCAAGCGCCTGCGCGGCAAGGAGAAGACAATTGCCAAGAAGCGTGCGCTTTCCGCGCGTGCTCTGGCTGATTGTAGGCAATGGCTTGGGTTGGCCGAGTGATATTGCGATGGGCTTCAGTTCGAATGGACTGAAGCCTCTCCTTTTTGAATGCTTAGAAACTGGCTCTGAACATCAGCCATTGTTTCCGAATAGCTGAAATGTCCGCCACTTTCTCCACAGCCTCGGTGCCAAGACGCTCGATTGCTCGCAGATAGGCCGGGACAAGCGCCAAAGGCAAAAACGCCGGAGCAAGGCTCTTCGGCAGTTGCGACTTGTTTTTCTCGAAAATCGCCAGATGCTCCCGCGCGAAGGCCAGCATGATGCTGATGACGCGTCCGGTGGCCGCTTTGTCTTCACCGGCGAGGAAGACCTCGCGGGTCACACCCACCGCCTGCAACATATCCGCCGGGACATAGAGTTGCCCACGTCGCCGATGAATGGGCATGAGACGAAGCAAACCGGTCACGGCCTGCGCGACGCCGGCATGGCCGGTTGTCTCAGTCTGTGCCTGCGCGGCATCCCGGTCCAGTATAAAACCGGCCAGCTGGATGATCGCCGAAGCGGTTTCCCCGCAATAACCTTCCAGATCGTTGCGGCTCGGCATCGGATCGTCATAAAGATCAAAGATGCGTGCTTCGCAGTAATTGTCGAAGGCTGCTCGCGGCAATTCATATTTGTCGATTGTTCCGATCAAGGCTGCGGCAACGGGATGCGCTTCTGCGCTGCCCCTCGCCTCGCCCTTGATCAGATCACGCCACCATTGCAGGCGCACCTCACCCGGCAACGGTTCGTGGACCAGTTCGCGAATACGCGCGATTTCGGCATTGAACGCGTATAGTGCAGCCAGACCGCCGCGACGGTCTTCTGGCGCGTAAAGTACCGAAAGGTAGCGATCCCGGTCAGCTTCGCGAAGCAGTGCCAGGCAATGTGCCTCGTTCTCGTTCATGGTATCAATCTACAGCAATCAGCGCCGCCGCAACCGCACGATCTTCGGCCAGAAGCACATTATAGGTGCGAACGGCAGCGCCGGTGCTCATGGGATCGGAAGAAATGCGATGGTCGCGCAAGATGGCGCGAACGTCTTCAGGAATCCGGCGCAGATCCATGCCCGTGCCTACCAGCAGGATTTCAATATCGGATGCCTGTTCCAGGATCATTTCCAGATCGGCTTTAGCCAGCAAGGGCGGCGTGGCAGGTTCCCAGCCGTGAATTCCCGAGGGGAGACACAGGATCGATCCGCGATGCGACATTTCCGCAAAGCGAAAGCCCCCATTGCCATAGGCATCAATGGGCGCGCGGCCCGGAAAATGGGCCTCTCTTATCTCTATCCCATGGGCCATTGTCAGCTTTCCAAATTCAGCGATTGCGCCAGTTCGTCGTCCATGGAATCGCTGGACTCATTCGGTCCGCGCGGCTTGAGGCCGAACTGGACCAGCAAAGGGGCCGCGATGAAGATCGACGAGTAGCTCGCCACTATAATACCCACGCTCAATGCCAGCGCGAAACTGCGAATATCCGCGCCGCCAAAGGCATAAAGCGGGATATGCGCGAGGAATGTCACGAAGGACGTCAGCAAGGTACGCGACAGCGTCTGGTTGATCGAGGCGTCGATGATGGCAGGCAGCGGCGCGCTTTTATAGACGCGCAGGTTCTCGCGCACGCGGTCATAGATCACCACCGTATCGTTCAGCGAATAGCCGATGATGGTCAGGATTGCCGCGACGCTCCACAGATTGAATTCCATGCGGAACACAATGAACATGCCCGCCAGAATGATGACGTCGTGCAGGGTCGACAGCACCGCACCAAGCGCAAGCTGCCAGCGGAACCGGACCCACACGTAAATGAAGATGCCGATCAGCGACAGAATGACCGCCAGAATGCCGGCGCGGGATAGCTGTTCCGAAACGGTCGGTCCAACGACTTCGACGCGCTGGAATGAATAATCCTGCTCGAACTCGCCGCGCAGCTTCACAGCGACGGTTTGTTCTGCATCGTCGCCGACTTCCTGACTGCCGATGATGACGAGCGCTGAGCGCGGAGATTTTGCCGGCAGGACACGCGCGCTGTCGATGTTGAGCTCGGTAAGCCGCTCCGTGATATCTTCCAGATTGGCGTCGCCGCTGCGCGCCTGCAGTTCGACCATCGAGCCGCCACGGAAATCGATGCCGTAGTTGAAGCCGATATTGACGAACAAGGCGACAACAATCGCGCAGGCAAGGACCGAAATGCCAAGCGTGACGAATTGGAGACGCATGAAGGGAATGTGCGTTACCGTCGGGACCAGTTTCAGGCGACGCTTCGGCACTTCCTTCGGCTTTGCCGTGCGCACCCATTGGGCGATCAGCAGGCGCGTGAAGGTGAGCGTGGTGAAGAGCGTCGTGCCGATACCGACCGCGACCGTCAGCGCGAAACCATGCACTGTTCCCGAGCCGAGCAGGAACAGGACGAGCGCCGCAATCAGCGTGGTAAGGTTCGCATCGATAATGGTTGAAAGAGCGCGATAAAAGCCGGATTCCATTGCCTGGACGACGGAATAGCCCTTGCGGCGATCTTCGCGCACACGTTCATAAATGAGGATGTGAGCGTCAACAGCCAGACCTATGGTCAGCACCAGACCGGCGATACTTGCAAGGCTGATCGATGCGCCGATCAGCGAGAGTATGGCTGTAAGGATGATGATGTTGACGGCGAGCGCGATCATCGCGATCACACCAAGGATGCCGTAGGACAAGACCATGAACAGGCCGACGAGCAGCGCGGCCAGTAAAGCGGCCAATGCTGCGGCGCTGGCGTAATCTTCGCCCAGAGCGGATGCAATCGTGCGCTCTTCCAGAACCGTAACGTTCTGCGGGAGCGCGCCCGAACGCAGCACGACCGCCATATTGTTGGCCGCCTGAAGATCGAAGGCACCGGAAATCTGCAGCTCATTCGTGTCGAGCTTTTCATCCACGGCAGGCGCGGATACGATCTGGTTATCGACAACGATGGCAAAGCTTCCGCCAACCAGTTGCGAGGTTGCTTCGGCGAGATTCTTTCGGCCCGCATCGTCCAGCGTCAGCGTAATGACCGGTTCCGTATCGTCGTCCGCGAGCGTCGCCTTGGCGTCGGTCACATTGGCGCCGGTCAGGATCGGCTGTTTCTTGACGAGGTAACCGACGGGCGGATCGTCGTAAGAGTAGATGACCTCGCTGTCGGCCGGCGGCGTTCCACGAATGGCGTCATCCGGCCCCATCGTGCTGTCGACAGCGCGGAAAGAGAAATTGCCCCGAACGCTGAGAATGTCTTTCAGAAGCTGCGCGTCGTAGACGCCAGGAACTTCGACCCGGATCTGATTGCGGTTTTCCGCTTCGACGAAGGGCTTGCCATATCCCAGTTCCTCGAGGCGCTGGCGCATGATGTTCGCCGTGAGCTCGAGCTCCCCTCGTCCCGGATTCTGCACTTGCAGGACCAGGCGCGAGCCGCCGGAGAGATCCAGCCCGAGGGCGATCTGCTGCTTTGGCAGGAAGCCTGGCAGTTTGGCCAGCGTTTCACGCGAGAAAAAGTTGGGGGAAGCGATGATGAAGCTCACGAGAACCGCGAGCCAGATCAGGGCAGATTTCCAGCGTGAAAAATAGAGCATAGAGCAGCAATTCCGTATCAGCTTGGATAGAGCAGGCCGGAGTTCACCTGTTGCGAACCGCTCTCCGGCGTCGTGGCGCGCACGTTCTGGCGCTTGCCGAATAATGCACAGGCCCCGGTTATGGAAATCTTACCGGGGCCTGCTTGTCGTAAAAGAATTACTTGTTCTTGTTGTCGGCGACAGGTTCGCCCTTCACGCGAACATCCATCAGGGTGCTGCGCATGACGCGGATGCGGACGCCTTCAGCAATTTCGACTTCGAGTTCGTTGTCATCAACGACCTTCTGAACCTTGCCGACAATGCCGCCGCCGGTGACAACGGTATCGCCGCGACGAACCTGAGACAGCATTTCCTGACGCTTCTTCATCTGGGTCCGCTGCGGGCGGATGATGAGGAAGTACATGATCACGAAGATCAGGATGAACGGCAGAATGCTCATGAGCATGTCTGGCCCAGCAGCGCCGCCGGATGCCTGAGCGAAAGCCGGTGTTACGAACATTAGGAACTCCTCTGAAGTCTCGAAGACAAATTATTATCGGCATTACAATGGTTAGCGCGCCAAATGCAACCGGCGATAACCCCGCCTGTGCCAAGGTCGCACACTTTTCGCCTCCGCTGTGGCATGTTAAGTCCATATTCCTATCATCAGGGACAAGAAATGACGACCGAAGACATACTCAGCCAGAAACTGGACCGTTTGATCGCCACTCTGGAACGCATTGCGCCGCCGGAAGCCAAAACACCCGATCTCGATGCCGCAGACTGCTTTGTCTGGGCACCGGAACGACTGACCCTTGATCCGGTCAAGCGTGTCAACCGAGTGGATATCGCGCTGATCCGTGGCGTAGATTTGGTGCGTGACCAGCTGGTGGACAATACCCGGCGCTTTGCAAAAGGTTTCCCGGCCAACAATGTGCTGCTCTGGGGCGCGCGCGGCATGGGCAAATCCTCGCTCGTCAAGGCTGCGCAGGCAAGCGTCAACGCCGAAATGCCGGAGCGGGTACCGCTCAAGCTGATCGAAATCCACCGCGAGGATATTGATAGCCTTCCTACCTTGATGAATCTCATCAAGGACACGGACTATTGCTTCATCCTGTTCTGCGACGACCTCTCCTTCGATCACGACGACACGTCGTACAAGTCGCTCAAGGCGGCGCTCGAAGGCGGCGTGGAAGGTCGTCCAGCCAATGTGATCTTCTATGCGACCTCGAACCGGCGCCACCTGATGCCGCGCGACATGATCGACAATGAGCGCTCGACGGCGATCAACCCTTCGGAGGCCATTGAAGAAAAGGTTTCTCTGTCAGACCGCTTCGGTCTCTGGCTCGGTTTCCATAAGTGCAGCCAGGACGATTATCTCGCCATGGTCGATGGCTATGCGGCCTATTTCAAGCTGGCTTACGATCCCGAAAAGATGCACGCCGAAGCGCTGGAATGGTCCACCACACGCGGAAACCGCTCGGGCCGTGTTGCATGGCAATATATACAGGATCTGGCGGGTCGCCTCGGCATAGCGATGTGAAACCACGATACCCCCATGACAAGAAAGGCGGGCCTTGGGGCCCGCCTTCTTTTTTATCTCGGTGGTGTATAAAGCGGGAGGTTCTCAAGTTGAACTGTCACCGCGCTTCAGGAACCGTCTTCTCGATCAGGATTCCAGATATTTGCTTGGATTGACCGGAGCGGAATTCTTGCGCACCTCGAAGTGCAGCTTCGGAGATTTCGCGTTGCCGCTCATGCCCGACTTTGCCACTTCTTCGCCGCGACGGACTTTCTGTCCGCGCTGAACCAGTATCTGGCTGTTGTGACCGTAAACGGTGACAAGGCCGTTGTCGTGGCGGATCAGAACCGTCTGGCCGAACTCCTTGAGGCCATCACCGGCATAGATGACGACGCCGTTTTCGGCAGCCTTCACCGAAGTTCCTTCCGGAACCATGATGTCGATGCCGTCGCTCACCGACGTGCCGTCACGCTGGCCGAAGCTTGCCAGAATACGGCCACGGACGGGCCAGCGCATCTGGGAAATTCCGGTTGAGGAAGGCGCTGCCGCCTGATCCTTCTCGGCATCCTCGATCACCTTGTTGCTCGCCTGCGGCGGCGTGTAAGGCTTGACATCGGCATTGGCGGCTGGCGCAGCAGCAGCCTTGGCCGGGTTTTCCGGCGGCTGCGAAACAGCTGCAACCTGTGTCGCGTTTCCTGCTGCGGCAGATGGAATTACGAGGGCCTGACCGACGCGGATGGCGCCGTTCGACAGTCCGTTGGCCTTCTTCAACTGCTCGACAGGCACATTGTGCTTCTGCGCGATGGAGAAGAGTGAATCGCCGCTCTTAACAGTATAGGTGCCATTCGGCGCTGGCGGTGTGGTAGCATTTGCCCCCGCCGAGGCCATGTCGGTTGCCGAAGGCTTCTTGCCGTTGACGGCGGGCGCCTGCGGCACGACCGCGATATTGTTATCCGTCGGTCGTGGTGCAGCCGGAGCAGCTGGAAGCTGACCCAGAACCTTTTCCTGCGCGCCGTTCACGGTATTGCGCGTAGCAGTGGCTGCGCTGGCAACCTTGGTTTCGGCTGCGTTGACCGTGTTGTTTACACGGTTTGCGGCCATGTCCTGTGCCTGCCCCACTTGGTTCTGGATGTGATTGGATGCCGCTGCAACCGGAGCCTGAACGGACTGGCGCGCTGCCGCGACAGGCGCAGCCATTGGCGCCGACGTCACCGGCGGCAGCGAATTGCGCTGGACCGAACCGCTGGAAGCGGGAGCTACAGGAGCCGCGGATGCATAAAGATCGCCAGCCGGCTGCTGTGCGACACGCTGACTGGACGTAGAGCCCGTACTGATACCATCAGTGAAGCGCATCGTATCGGCACTGCACCCGGCACCAAAACCGGCAATCAGAACGATCGCGACATTCCGCAGGAGACGTTCAGACGTGTGCTGCAAAATTTGTAAACGCATGTTCAACTCGCCCATACTCGAAACTCAGTAAGGTGATTAAAACGCGTTAATGTTACTCTCTGGTTAAGAACGACAAATCTTCGAAAAAAGATTCACCAATTAAATACCATAAGCGCACAAAGCGACGGGATGCCCTCCCCGACGAGGCCGGAAAGAGCCAAAGAGCCTTCTTTTTGACGAATCAATGCGTGTCGGTCACAGAACCGACGATACGCCTTCGATAAAAGGCTGGTAGCGAACCGCCATCAGGTCCTCCTGCTCGAATCGGCTGCCAACCTTGGCGATGCGCGTCATGACCTGCGGGCCATCGCCCGGACCGATGGGGGCAATCAGCACCCCATGCGTCGCCAGCAGATCAACGAAGTGACGCGGCACCTCGTCGAAAGCGAGCCAGATCAGGATACGATCAAACGGACCGCCCGGCATTCCATGACGACCATCGGCATGCTTGACCATGATGTTTTCACGCTTCAGCGACACGAATTGCTGCAAGGCGTGGTCGCAAAGCTTGCGGTAGCGTTCGACGGTCGTGACACGACCGGAAAGCGAAGACATGACAGCCGCCGTGAAACCGGAGCCTGTTCCGATTTCCAGAACCCGATGACCGGGCTCCAATTTCAGCGCAGCAATGGCGCGGGCCTGCTCATCGATGCCCTCCATGTACTCGCCGCAGTCGAGCGGCGCAGTGCGGGGGCTGTAGGCGAGATGAGACCATGCGGAGGCCAGAAAACTCTGGCGGGGCGTGGCCTCAATGGCTGCGAAGAGACGCGGATCGTCAATACCGTATCCGCGCATCCGCATGACGAAGGATGCAAATCCTTCCCTGTCCGAAAGCCGTGGGCGCTCAGACGCTGCCTGCCTCATGCTTCAACCCCAAGTGCTGCACTCAATTCTGCCCGAACCTTATGCGCGGTCAGATCAAGGTGCAACGGGGTGACCGAAATGCAATCGGAACGAATGGCCGCTATGTCGCTGTCGTCGGCCACGGGCGCCTTGCCGCGGCCGAAGTGCAGCCAGAAATAAGGGAAGCCGCGTCCGTCGCGGCGCTCATCGAGGCGCGCATCGTGGCTGAGCTTGCCTTGCGCCGTGACGCGTACGCCCTGCACTTCCTCCGGCCCGCAATTGGGGAAATTCAGGTTCAGGAGAACCCCCTCCGGCCAGCCGGCCTCCATCAGCTTTTTGATAAGGTCCGGCGCGTGAGCTTCTGCCGTTTCCCACGGAACGATACGGCGATCGCCTTCATATTCATATTCCTGCGACAGCGCGATGGCGCGTACACCCAGCAAGGTTCCTTCCATCGCACCGGCAACCGTACCCGAATAGGTTACGTCGTCGGCCATGTTCGCACCGGAATTGACGCCGGAGAGGACGAGATCGGGCGCGCCCGGCAGCACGTGGCGCACGCCCATGATGACGCAATCGGTCGGCGTGCCGCGCAATGCGAAATGGCGATCATCGATCTGCCGGAGACGGAGCGGCTCCGACAGTGTCAGCGAATGCGCGAGGCCGCTCTGATCGGTTTCGGGAGCGACGACCCAAACATCGTCGGAAAGCTTGCGTGCGATCCGCTCCAGAACTGCGAGGCCTTCAGCGTGGATACCATCATCGTTCGTCAGCAGAATTCGCACGTCGTCACTCCTTCATCTATCAATGATTCTGATTCACGCAGCTTTCTCGATCCGCGTGAGGCCGCCCATGTATGGCTGCAATGCTTCAGGAATATGAATGCTGCCGTCTTCTTCCTGATAATTTTCCATCACGGCGATAAGCGCACGACCGACGGCGACACCCGAACCGTTCAGCGTATGCACGAAACGGGTCGACTTTTCGCCTTCCGGACGATAGCGGGCATTCATGCGACGGCCCTGGAAATCGCCGCAGACCGAGCAGCTGGAGATTTCGCGATAGGTGTTCTGGCCGGGCAGCCACACTTCGATGTCATAGGTCTTCTGCGCGCCGAAGCCCATGTCGCCGGTGCAGAGCACGACTGTACGGAACGGCAGACCGAGGCGCTTCAGCACTTCCTCGGCACAGGCAGTCATGCGCTCGTGTTCTTCGATCGAGGTGTCGGCATCGGTGATCGACACCATTTCCACTTTCAGGAACTGATGCTGGCGCAGCATGCCGCGCGTGTCGCGGCCAGCGGAGCCCGCTTCCGAGCGGAAGCATGGCGTCAGCGCCGTATAACGCTGGGGAAGCGACTTCGCGTCAACGATTTCGTCGGCGACCAGATTGGTCAGCGGAACTTCGGCGGTCGGAATGAGCCAGCGGCCATCCGTGGTGCGGAAAAGGTCTTCCGAGAATTTTGGCAGCTGACCGGTTCCATAGACAGCTTCGTCGCGCACCATCAGCGGCGGCATCGTTTCGGTGTAGCCGTGCTCTGTCGTGTGGAGATCGAGCATGAACTGACCGAGCGCCCGTTCCAGACGCGCAAGCGGCCCTTTCAGCACCGTGAAGCGCGAACCTGCGAGCTTCGCAGCGCGCTCGAAATCCATGTAGCCGAGCGCCTCGCCCAACTCGAAATGTTCCTTCGGCTGGAAGGCGAAATTGCGCTGGTTGCCGATGCGGCGGATTTCGACATTGTCGCTTTCATCCTTGCCGAGCGGCACGTCTTCGAGCGGAACATTGGGGATGGACGACAGCGCGTCGTTCAACTCCCTGGTCAGGCGACGTTCCTCGTCTTCGGCCTGAGCAAGGAAATCCTTCAACTCGGCAACTTCCGCCTTCAGCTTGTCAGCCGTTGCTGCATCCTTCGCAGCCATGGCCTTGCCGATTTTCTTCGAGGCGGCGTTGCGACGCTCCTGCGCGGCCTGAACCTTGCCGACATATTCGCGGCGTTTCTCGTCCAGCGCCATCAGTTCGGACGACAGCGACTGAGCCCCACGCTTGGCGAGCGCTTTGTCGAGGGTTTCAGGGTTTTCGCGTATCCATTTGATGTCGAGCATGGGAAAAGCCGTTTCGTGAAATTGAACAGGAGCGAGGCCGCACAACCTGCGACCTCACAGAATCAACGTGACAAATCAGGATGATGAAGCGTTGTTCTCGGCGTCGGAAGCTTCCTGTGCCTCATCCCGCTTCTTCTCGATCATGCGAGCCACGATGATTGAAATCTCGTAGAGAAGGATCGTCGGCAAGGCAAGGCCGATCTGGCTCGCCGGATCAGGCGGTGTCAGCACAGCCGCGACGATGAAAGCGATGACGATTGCGTATTTGCGCTTGTCTTTGAGACCCGCCGAAGTCACCAGCCCGACGCGCGCCATCAGGCTGGTCACGACCGGCAGCTGGAAGACGAGACCAAACGCAAAGATGAGCGTCATGATGAGGCTCAGATATTCCGATACTTTCGGCAGGAGTGAAATCTGCACTTCGCCGCTGCCGCCGGTCTGCTGCATGGCGAGGAAGAACCACATCACCATCGGCGTGAAGAAGAAATAGACGAGTGCGCCGCCCATCAAAAACAGGATCGGCGAAGCAATCAGGAATGGCAGGAACGCCATGCGTTCATGCTTGTAGAGGCCCGGCGCAACAAACTTGTAAATCTGCGCGGCAATGATCGGAAATGCCAGCACGATGCCCCCGAACATTGCGACCTTCACCTGTGTGAAGAAGAATTCCTGTGGCGCAGTATAGATCAGTTCTGCCTTCGAGCGGTCCATGCCCGCCCAGTCGAGCGCCCACTGATAGGGCACGACAAGCAGGTTGAAGAGCTGTTTGGCGAAAGCGAAACAGAAAACAAATGCCACGAAAAATGCCAGAATTGCCCAGATCAGGCGGCGGCGCAGTTCGATCAGGTGCTCAAGCAGAGGCGCTGCGCTCTGTTCGATTTCGTCCTCGTCGCGTTTCACGCTTTGGTTCCTGTCTTCTTCGTGGTCTTTTTGGCAGGCGCGGCAGTAGCCTTTGCAGTTTCCGGTTTCGCCGCTGCGGGCTTTTTGGCAGCAGGCTTTGCGGCGGAAACCGCCTTCGGGGCCGCTTTCGCTTTGGCTGTCCTGGCTTCGGTCGCTTTGTTCTCTGCCTTCGGTGCAGCCTTGCGGGTGGTTTTCTTCGGCGCTACGGCTTTTTCCGCGGCTGGCTCCACAGCAGGCGGAACCGGTGCGCCACCGGCATCAACCGGCGTGGTCACTTCAGCGACTTTTTCAGGCGTAGCCGGAGACATGGAAGTCGTGGACTGAAGGCCTGCGCGCAAATCATCACCGGCGCTGCGAATCGGATCGAACACCTGCGTGATCTTCGAGCGCGGGTCCAGCTTGCGGGTCTCGTCGATGATGTTCTTGACGTCCTCAAGCTCGGCCTCTTTCAAGGCTTCGTCGAACTGCTGCTTGAACTCGTTGGCGGTAGCGCGCATGCGCGCGGTTGCCTTGCCAAATGCCCTCAGCATCTTCGGCAAATCCTTGGGACCGACCACCACGATCATCACGATCGCAATAATCAGAAGTTCAGACCAACCGATGTCGAACATATTCTTGATACCCCGCGCAATTCGCGCGCGCGTCCCGTCTTTCGGCGGAAAACCGCACTTTTAAATGGCAAAATATGCTGCGCGCGCTTTCCCGCACGCAGCATGCTTTATCCGTCAGATCAGGACTTGGTGGTTTTCTTGACGTCGTTGACGGTTTCGTCAGCCTTGGCGTCGATCGTACGACCTGAATCCCTGGCTTCATCCTTGGCGTCTTCGTCGGACATGCCCTGCTTGAAGTTCTTGATGCCCTTGGCAACATCGCCCATCAGCTCGGGAATCTTGCCGCGGCCGAACAGAAGAAGCACAACCGCCAGGACGATCAGCCAGTGCCAGATGGAAAAGCTACCCATTTTATTCCTCTCATTGCCGCGAGCGCGGCATGTTCCTGCAATGCCAGTTACGATTTAAGCGCTTTCAACAAATCTTTCAAACAGAAGTGTGACGGTGAACGGCTTTGCGACAAATAAAATTGGCTGCAAAGGCCAGACTGGGACTATTCACCGCGTGGGGCGAGCAAGCCAAGGCTTTCCAGATCGATATCTTCAAGCGGCTCTTCGTCTTCCGTCAGTTCATCCGGGTCGATGTTCGGCACGGGGACGGCGAAACTCGACGGCATGCGCGCAGAGAGGAGCCCTGCCCCGCGCAATTCCTCCAATCCCGGCAGATCGCGGATCTCCGGAAGGCCAAAATGGTCGAGAAACGCATCCGTCGTCCCATAGGTGACCGGGCGACCGGGCGTGCGGCGGCGTCCGCGCAACTTGATCCAGCCGGTCTCCATCAAAACGTCAAGCGTACCCTTCGAGGTCTCGACACCGCGAATGTCTTCCAGCTCGGCGCGCGTGACGGGCTGATGATAGGCGATGATGGCCAGCACTTCCATCGCAGCGCGCGAGAGCTTGCGCTGCTGCACGGCTTCGCGGCTCATGAGAAAGGCGAGATCCGGAGCGGTGCGAAACGCCCATGCGCCGCCCACCTGAACCAGATGCACGCCGCGCGTTTCATATATCTTCTGCAGATGCTTCAAAACCGGGGCAATGTCCACATTGGCGGGCAGACGCTCCGCCAGTGCGCGTTCGGAAACGGGTTCCGAAGACGCAAAGACAATCGCCTCGACAATGCGCGCAAGCTCGGCCAGCCCCTGCGTCGAGACAGAAACCTCCGTTTCGATCTGATCGTCGTCGCTATCGATTTCAGCCAGATTTCGACGTTCCGCCTCAGACATCCTCATCCTCATCCAATTCGCTCAGGTCGCCCGTCGCCCTTATATAGATCGGCTCGAAAGGAGCGTTCTGCCTTACTTCCAGCTTCCCTTCGCGCACAAGTTCGAGACTGGCGGCGAAGGAACTGGCAAGTGCCGAAGCCCTTTCGCGCGGTGAAAGGGCATAATCGATCAGGAAGCGATCCAGCGATATCCAGTCCCCCACCGATCCCATCAGGCGCACAAGCGCCACGCGCGCTTCCTTCAGCGACCAGACAGCCCGCTTGGCGATCTGCACCTGTGAAACCGCCTGCCGCTGCCGTTGGGAAGCATAGGCGGTAAGAAGGTCGTACAGCGTTCCAGAAAACTGGCTGGTCCTGTCGACCATCACCATTTCCGGCATGCCGCGCGCAAAGACGTCCCGCCCCAGCCGGTTGCGGTTGACGAGCTTGGCCGCCGCGTCGCGCATGGCTTCAAGTCGCTTCAAACGATAATGCAGCGAAGCGGCCAGTTCTTCACCGGTCGCCCCGTCATCCCCCTGCTGCTTCGGGATCAGCAGCTTCGACTTGAGATAGGCAAGCCAGGCAGCCATGACGAGATAATCGGCAGCAAGTTCAAGGCGCAAGGCGCGCGCCTGCTCCACGAACACCAGATACTGCTCGGCAAGCGCCAGAACGGAAATACGGGCGAGATCGACACGCTGGCTCCGTGCGAGATGGAGCAGCAGATCGAGCGGTCCTTCAAATCCCTGCACATCGATGAGCAGCGACGGTTCGCTTTCGCTGCGTTCGGTGTCGCCCTGCCACAGCGCATCCATCGGCACGAGCGTGCCGTCTTTGCCGTCTGTGTCTGCTCCCGATGCTGCCAAGCCCGTTTCCCTGCCGATAAGGTTCACCGGCAGATCAATCCGCCGATGATGTCAGTTTACCAAGTTTTGACGATTACGCTATCAGTTCGAACATGGCGCTGAATTCCGCACGCAGTTCTTCCTCGTCGGAAAGATCGGGGTCGCCCGCGTAGACTTCAGCCAGGTCGGCGCGGCGCTTTGCCTTGCCTTCAAGAACCGGCACGCGCGCTGCAACTTCCTTCAGTTCTTCCATCACGCCTGCGCAATAGAGAACCACATCGCAGCCCGCCCCGATGATGCCGTCCGCAATGTCGCCGAGGCTGCCCGAGAGCGCCTTCATGGAAATGTCGTCGCTCATGACAAGTCCGTCGAACTGGATCACATCGCGAATGATGGTGTTGATGACGGTTGGCGACAGTGTCGATGGGCGTTGCGGGTCGATGCAATCGAAAACGACGTGAGCCGTCATTGCCATCGGCAGGTCGTTGAGCGCCTTGAACGGCACGAAATCATGTGCGACCAGTTCGTTGAGAGGAACGGTGACGCGGGCGAGTTCCTTGTGCGTGTCGGCAAATGCACGGCCATGTCCGGGCATATGCTTGACCACAGGCAGCATTCCGCCAGCCAGCAAGCCTTCCGCAGCGGCCCGGCCCATTTCGGCTACCGCATGCGGATTCTTGGAATAGGCGCGTGCGCCGATGACGTCATGCGCGCCTTCCACAGGCACGTCCAGCACCGGCAGGCAATCCACATTGACGCCGACCCTGAGCAAGTCGAATGCATGCAGGCGGGCATGAAGCCATGCAGCACGCAGGCCCGCCTCGCGGTCGCGCGCGTAAATCGCGCCCACTTCCGAGGCTGAGGGGTAGTTCGGCACAAGCGGCGGGCGGAGGCGCTGCACGCGGCCACCTTCCTGATCGATGAAAACAGGGGTCTGGTCGCGTCCCGTCAGGTCACGCATATGCGCCGTCAGCTCGGAAACCTGTTCCAGACTTTCGACATTGCGAGCAAAAAGAATGAAGCCCCAGGGCCTTTCATCACGGAAGAACGCGATCTCGTCTTCCGTCAGTTTCGTTCCCGACACACCGGCAATCCATGCCTTGCAGTCTTTCATGCGCTCTTCCCCAAAATTGTCTGGAAATGCTGTACTCGAACAACCCTGCCCCGGTTTAACCGAAAAAATCGGGGCTTGGTAGTGGACCATGAAAAAGGGCGACCTAAGCCGCCCTTTTGATATTCAGTGCCTGATCGATCACTGCGTGACGAAGCAGCTGCCGCCAGCGGATTTGAGACGTGCGCACAGCGCGGATGCATCTTCCTTCGTGCCGCCCTGAACGCGGACACGATAGTAAGTGCCCTTGCCCGGAATGTCGGCCCGCTTGATGTCCACGCTGCGACCGCCGATCACGCTGCCAAACTTCTGGGCCATGTTCGCATAGGACTTCTGGGCCAGTTCAGCCGATGGCTGCGAAGCGATCTGGATGAAGTAACCGCCTGCACCTGCCGCCGATGCAACCTGCGGCGCAGCCGGTGCGGGAGCCGGGTTGGCAGCAGCCGGGGCCTGCGTACGCTGCGGCACGTTGCCGACGATATTGACCGGCTGTTCAGCAGGCCGCGACGGCACCACCGGAGCACGGACGGGAAGACGCGGAGCTTCCGCCGCAGGCTGTGGCTGCGGAGCCGGTGCCTGTGTCTGTGTCTGGGACTGAGCGGCGGGTGTTACAGGCGCATTGCCTGCTGCAAGCGCGGCGATTTCGTCGCCACCAGCAGGCGCTGCGGGCTGCGCGCTGTTTGCCGGAGGCATTTGCGAAGCGGTTTCTTCCGGCGCCGAAGAAGGCTGAACGATGGAGCCATCCGGCCGCACGATCATGGTTTCCACTTCGCGCGGCTGAACCAGCGGCGCATTGCGGTTGCTGTCCTGATTCACGGCCGGAGTATTATTCGCAACCGGCTGCTCGTCAGGGGTGTTGTCTACCATGTTCTCGCTGTCGTCCGTGCCCGAAATATCGACGGGCTCTTCGCCGGACGTGATCAGCGACTTTTGTTCCGGATTGTTCGGCAACGTACCGGCAACGCGATCATAAACCGCCTTGTCCTGGTTCGGAACCGTCGCACCGCCCGGATTCTCCGGCTGCATCTTGATCGGCTGATTGTCGGCGCGAATCACGACCGGTTCACCGGAACCGCTGCCGCCGAGGAAATGGTAGCCGATCCCGCCAAGCAGCACGGCCACACCGGCCACGCTTGCCAGGATAAGGCCGCGACGACCGCGAACCGGGCGATTGCGATAGGCTTCGGCAGCGCTGCCAAGGTCATCTTCGGCCTGCATCGCGGCGCGTTCGCCATAGTCGCCAGCTTCGAGCGGCTGTGCGCCCTGAGCGGCCCAATGATTGTAGAAATCGTCCTCATTGCCCAACTGGCCGGAGGGCTGCGCCGGAGCCTGCGTCGTCGCCTGCGAGCGGCCATATGCCCCCGCAGCCGTGGCAGCGCCAACGCCCAACGCGGCAGCACCCACCGCGGCGCCAAGGCCCGCGCCGGAATCCGGCAGATAGCTGGAGGCGCTTTCGCGGAATATGTCCTCGAAAGCCCTGTCAGCTTCGCTCTGTGCATCGGATTTCGCCGCTTCATCGACGCCAACCGTATTGAAGACCTCTGCGAATTCCGCTTCTAGATCCGTCAGTCCGGCATTGTTTTCTTCTTCGCCGTAATTGATTTCCGGCAGATCTAGGGAATGCGTCTGCTCGACCTTTTCTTCGGCCACGCTCAGCGTTTCAACTTCCGGCGCAGGTGCGCTGACCGCAGCCCCGTGAGCCGTCCCGAACGGCGAGAACGGAGCTGGTGAAGCCCGGTAATCATCATCCGAACGCACAGCATGCGCATAAGCCGTTGCTTCCGCTTCCGGCTCCGCGCTCAGATCAAGATCATCTTCGGTGAAGAAATCCTCTTCGGTGAAAGCGTTCTCGTCCGGCAGCCTGGAAACGTCGCCCGATGGCTCGAAGCCGAAATCATCTTCCGAGAGGCTGATTTCATCCAGTTCCGACAGATCGTCGTCGGTTCCCTCGGCAGCAATTGGAGCCGCGCCTTCCTCGGCATCGAAAGAAAAATCGTCGTCGAAGGAGAAATCGTCTTCGTTGTCGACAGATGATGCCGATTCCACTGCGGGCGCGTAGTCGGCCTGCGGCGCCCTTGCTACCGCATCCTGCCCTGCAACTCCCGAAGCGAAATTGCTCCGGGTATAATACGGGTATGCGGAAGGAGTTGCCTGCGGCGTGTAGTCGTATCCCTGCTCCGACGGCGCGACGGCTTCCGCTACGTCGTCATGGGCCGGCTCGTCGAGTTGCAGATCATCGAAATGAAAGTCGTCCAGCTCAGGCGCATCCTGATATCCAGAATTCTGCACCGGTGCGACATCGTGATGGACATCCGGCGATTCGGCGGGCGCAACATGCGAGAAATAAGTCTCGTCATGCGATGCAAGCTCAGGGGATGCGGGCTGCGGCTCGTCGCCAAACAGAAGATTTTCCAGTTCGTCTTCAAGCGAAACCGGCGCGGAAACTGCAGCATAGGACGGCTGTTCGGGCTCGACAGCCTGAACATTCCAGTCATGGTGACGTGCCGACTGGTAAGCCTCTTCATGCGGCTCAATGGCTGGCTGATAGATCGTCGGATCGTAATCGGTCTGATCGATATGAAGGGGCTCGATAGTTTCCCTGCGACCATACACGGAAGACGGCGCGGTGAATTCATCCGCGTTCGAATCGCGAGCAGCCGAATAGTCGTTATAGTCGAATTGCGGCACGGGCTCGGTGCGATCGGCTTCCTCAAACTCAAGCGTCTCGAAGGAAGGGGTTTCCGCTTCAGGAGCCAGCTCATCCTCATCCATCTGAAGATCGAGCTCGTCTTCCAGAGCGGAAGCAAGTTCTTCCTCATGTATCAGAGGTGCGCCAGACTGATGAGAATCATCGTGCGCCAATGCGGCTGCGAACTGCGACTGGTCCACAGGCTGGGAATAATCGCTGAAATCGCCGAGCAGCTCGCGTTCCAGATCCAGAGAGGGATCAAAGCCGGGATCGGTTCTGTCCTCGAAATGAGTATTCCCAAACTGAGTGGGGCGGCGCTCATTCCAAGCGACGTTGTCATCAGCAGGCGTGCCGAAGTCCATGATCCGCGACAGTTCCATCAGCGGGTCGTCTTCGTGCAACGGACGCTCGCCGTAATTACGGGGATTTGCACTGCTGTCCGTCATAGCGTGTTCCTAACTCAAACCCTGGACGCCGCAAGACGTCTCCATACATTGCTTTTTTAGCGAGGCAATGTGGGCAAAAGTTGACGGAAGTTTCCTGCGCCAGAAGGAAGACCAATGACTTGCGTTCATTATGGCCTTCCACCCGTTCGACTTGCCAACTTTTGCCTTCAATCAGTCTTTCGACCTGAAAAGCTTCATGACAGTCGCCTGGTCTCCGGAATCATCTCGAGCCGCATATTCCGGCCCGCAGACTGCGGAGACCATTCTTCGAGTATAATCCGTCTCAAAAGGTCTTCACCTTCCAAACTATACTCTAGCGCATTTCCGTTGGAGCATCCGCACCGATTATCGTCAATCCGGAGGTCAGCACATCGGAAACAACCTGTACCAGCCCTAGCCTGGCTAGCGACAAGTCTGGATCGTTAACCTTAATAAAACGTAAGTCCGGGTTCTCCGTGCCTCTATTCCATTGCGAATGGAACGCGCTGGCGAGGTCATAGAGGTAGAAAGCAAGCCGGTGCGGCTCCTGATGAATGGCCGCAGCCTCGATCAGGCGCGGATATTCCGCGAGCTTGCGAACGAGCGCGATTTCGCTTTCATCGGTAAGCTTGGTGAAATTCGCAGCCATGCCGACCCGGTCGAGATCGGCCAGCCCGAGCTGATCGGCTGCCTGACGGAAAACAGAATGGCAACGCGCGGAAGCATACTGCACGTAGAAGACCGGATTGTCCTTCGACTGTTCCGTCACCTTGGCAAAATCGAAGTCCAGCGGCGCGTCGTTCTTCCGGTAAAGCATCATGAAACGGACCGGATCGCGGCCCACTTCGTCCACCACGTCGCGCAGCGTGATGAACTCGCCTGCCCGCTTCGACATGCGCACAGGCTCACCGTCGCGGAAAAGCTTGACAAGTTGGCAGAGCAGCACCGTCAGCTTCGCCTTGCCGTCGGAAACAGCCCTTGCAACCGCTTCCAGACGCTTGACGTAGCCGCCGTGATCGGCGCCCAGCACATAAATCATCTCGTTGAAGCCGCGGTCGTATTTGTCCTTGAAATAGGCAACGTCGCCGGCAAAGTAAGTGAAAGCACCGTCAGATTTCATCAGCGGACGGTCAATGTCGTCACCCACTTCGGTCGAACGGAACAAGGTCTGCTCGCGATCTTCCCAGTCCTCGGGAAGCTGGCCCTTGGGCGGCGGCAGCTTGCCCTTGTAGACATGACCCTTGAGCGTCAGGTCGTTGATTGCATTGCGAATCGCGCGGGCGTGATCGACATGCAGCTTGCGTTCGGAGAAGAACACGTCATGGTGCACATTGAGCGCATCGAGATCGGCGCGGATCATCGCCATCATGGCATCGATCGTGCGATCCTTCACCAGAGCAAGCGCTTCGGCTTCCGGCATTTCGAGAAGCCTGGTGCCGAATTCCTTTGCAAGTTCCTGGCCGACCGGAACGAGATAGTCGCCGGGATAAAGGCCTGACGGAATTTCGCCGATATCTTCGCCGAGCGCCTCGCGGTAACGCACCATGACGGAGCGCGCCAGCACATCGATCTGCGCACCCGCGTCGTTGATGTAGTATTCCTTGACCACATCATAGCCTGCAAATTTCAGCAGGTTGGCCAGAACATCGCCCACGACTGCGCCACGGCAATGGCCCACATGCATGGGTCCGGTCGGATTCGCCGAAACATATTCGACATTGACCTTCGTGCCGGAGCCGAGCTTGGAACGGCCGAAATCCGTGCCTTCGTTGAGCATCGCCGCGAGTTCGCGCTGCCAGTAGCTGGCCTTGAGACGCAGATTGATGAACCCCGGACCGGCAACATCGACGGTTTCAACATCTTCGTCCGAGGCAAGGGCCTCGGCGATGCGGCTGGCAAGTTCACGCGGGTTCTGGCCGACAGCCTTGGAAAGCACCATTGCAGCATTGGTGGCGATATCGCCATGGGAAGCATCTCGCGGCGGCTCGACACCAATGCGCGAGAGGTCCAGTTCGCTACCGTCTTTCGGTTTCAGATCAATATCTTGCAACGTCTTTTTGATACGTGCGTCGAAATCTGCAAAGATATTCATGGTCTGTCCTGTCAGGCTTACGCCGGGCTTTGTTTTGTCGCATTGTCCGATGCAAAACCGCTTCGCACTTTTGGCTCGAAAATGCCTTGATTTTCTGCGGAATCCAGCCGGTTTGCCGACAATGCCGCTTCGTTTAGCCCCGATTAAGCTAAATCGGGTGTGCGGTCAAACAATCGTCGGTGTTCTCGCACGGCATAATTGTCAGTCATCCCGGCAAGATAGTCGGCAACCCGCCGCGCCCGTGCCGCTTCATCCAGCCTCTCGCAGCCCGATTGCCACTCGGGCGGCATGTTTGACGGGTTGGTGAAACAGACATCAAAAAGATCCTGCAATATCTTGTCGGCGGCGTGCCTGCGCACCACGACGCTGTCGTGGAAATAAAGATTCTTGAAGAGAAACCGCTTCAGCACCTTTTCATCGGTTCGCATGGCGTCGGAAAATGCCACCAGCGCGCGCGATTGGTCATGCACGGCATCCACGCTCATCGGTTTTGCCTCGGCCAGGCGGCGCTGCGCTTCCTCGATCACGTCTTCCACCATGATCGTGATCTGCCTGCGCACCAGTTCATGTCCGGTTCGCACGGGGTCGAGATCGGGATAACGCGTCCGCACCAGATCGAGCAGGCGTTTCGTCAACGGCACTTCGTCCAGTGAATCGAGGCTCAAAAGCCCTGCCCGCAAGCCGTCATCGATATCATGGGCATTGTAGGCGATATCGTCGGCAATGGCTGCGCACTGCGCTTCCAGACTGGCAAATCGCGTCAATTCCAGATCATAGCGTTCGTTGAAATCGAGAATCGGCAGCGGAACCGGAATATCCGGATGCGTCGCATGAGCGCCCAGCAAGGGGCCGTTGTGCTTGACCAGCCCTTCCAGCGTCTCCCATGAGAGATTAAGGCCATCGAAATCGGCGTAGCGATGCTCAAGCTTGGTCACGATTCGGAGCGACTGCGCATTGTGATCAAAGCCGCCAAACGCTTTCATACGCTCGTTGAGCGCCTCCTCGCCCGTATGGCCGAATGGCGTGTGACCGAAATCATGCACAAGCGCCACCGCTTCGGCCAGATCTTCATCGAGCCGCAACGCGCGGGCCAAAGCGCGGGCAATCTGGGCAACTTCTATCGTGTGCGTGAGACGCGTGCGGTAATGATCGCCCTCATGGGCGATGAAAACCTGTGTCTTGTGCTTCAGGCGACGAAAGGCAGTGGAATGGATGATCCGGTCGCGGTCGCGCTGGAACGGCGTGCGGGTCGGGCTTTCCGGCTCCGGTACCAGACGGCCACGGCTGCGCGCAGGATCACAGGCATAGGGCGCGCGTTCGCGATAACCAAAGCCTATTCCTTCCAGCGACATTGCGATGCATCCCTCACTGTAATATGATTACACAAACCGGTGCGGACCCGGTACAGACATTGACTTCCGCTATTCGCGTTCATAGCTATCAGCTAATCATGAAGGCAAGTATGCGGCTATCGGAATTCTGGAGAAATCGTCCGGTTCGATATTCGCATTTGCAAACGGAACAAGGCAGATGACAGGCATTACCGTTTCAGATTCCGCGGCAAAGCGGATCGCCAAGATTCTCGGGTCGGAACCGGGAAAGACCGCCCTTCGCGTTTCTGTCGAAGGCGGCGGGTGTTCCGGTTTCTCCTATAAGTACGATCTGGTCGACGAGCAGACCGACGACGACATCGTTATCGAAAAGCTCGGCGCGAAGGTGCTGATCGATTCCATTTCGGTTCCCTATATGGATGGTTCGGAAATCGATTTCGTCGACGATCTGATGGGACAGTCGTTCCAGATCCGCAATCCGAACGCCACTTCGGCCTGCGGCTGCGGAACCAGCTTCGCCATCTAACTGGCACCCACGAAAAAATTAAAACCGGCTGCCATGTGGGCGGCCGGTTTTTTCATCGCTGCGGGAAAACAACCGGCCTCAAACCTTTACCGAAGCGACCGTCGCCTCGATGTGGTCCACCAGCGCATCCGGCAGGGCGAGACGACCGGCCAGCATATCCAGATATCCGCGTTCGGCCCGGTTATCCGGGTCTATTGCAAGTCGGGAAGCCGTATAAAGCTCGACCTTCTGTTCCTCAGTCTGCGCGGCTGAAACCAGAACATCGAGATCAACCGGATCGGCAAGTTCCTTTTCAAGGAAGGCTTCCGCCTCATCGTCCAGACCGGAAATCCTCACCTTCTCCATGATGCGAGCGCGCTCGGCGTCGTCGATATGGCCGTCGGCTTTGGCAGCGGCAATCATCGCCTGCACAAGCGTCAGCGCAAAACTGTTGCTCATTGCCGGAGATTGCGGGTGAAACGGAGAATCGGCCGGAGGCGGCGGAAGAAGTTCAGGCTCCTTCGCAACGGGCTGTTCTGCCGTCTGCGGCGCCTGACCGGATTTGTAATTCTTGTAGGCAAGATATCCCAAACCGGCGATGGCGGCGATGCCGCCCACGGTCGCCACATTGCCCGCGAGCTTGCGCCCGGTCTTCGTGCCAAGAATGGCGGCGGCAATGGCGCCTGTCGCAAGCGGGTTCTTCTTTGCCAGATCGGTCACCTGCCCGGCCTTGTCGCGAACGCTTCCCGACGTACCGGGTATTTGTGATCCCAGAAACTGTTCGAGAAGTTTCTTGGCGTCGAACATTCGAATATCTCCTGTTTGGCTCCTGTCCAGAGCAGATAGGAATGCCAAACCGCCAATCAAAGGGGCGCGCGCCGAAATATGAGCGGATAGTGAAATTGCAGCCGATGAAAAGCTGTGACGCGCGATTGCACGCTGCTTGCCCTCACCTCCCCAAGCGCATAATCATAGCGGTATGAAAATCGCGACCTGGAACATCAACGGCGTCAAAGCCCGCATCGACAATCTCCTGCACTGGCTGAAGGAGTCATCCCCCGACATTGTCTGTCTGCAGGAAATCAAATCGGTCGATGACCAGTTTCCGCGACTGGAAATCGAAGCGCTCGGCTATCATGTGGAAACACACGGCCAGAAAGGCTTCAACGGCGTAGCCCTTCTGTCGAAAAAATCGCCGGATGAGATCAATCGCGGCCTTCCCGGCGACGATAGCGATGAACAGGCGCGCTTCATTGAGGGTGTCTATTCGACCGACAAGGGTGTTGTCCGTGTCGTTTCGCTTTACCTGCCGAATGGCAATCCGGTGGACACCGAGAAGTTTCCCTACAAGCTTTCGTGGATGCAGCGGCTGGAGCTTTGGGCCAGAGACCGCCTCGCCCTTGAAGAGCCGCTCGTGCTTGCGGGTGACTATAACGTCATTCCTGAACCGGAAGACGCCAGAAATCCGGGCCAGTGGGTTGGCGATGCGCTCTTCCAGCCGCAATCGCGCCAGGCATTCCGCAGGCTGGAGAATATGGGGTTCACCGATGCAATCCGTGCGTCAACGGATGAAGCCGGGATTTACTCGTTCTGGGATTATCAGGCCGGTGCATGGCAGAAGAACAACGGCATCCGCATCGACCATCTGATGCTGTCGCCGGAAGCGGCCAACCGCTTCATATCGAGTGACGTGGAAAAGCACGTCCGTGCCTGGGAAAAACCATCCGACCATGTGCCGGTTACGATAAGGCTTGCGGTCTGAGAAGACCCAAATCAAAGACGATCAGAAATCGCCCTTGTAATCGCCGGAGAGAGCAATCGCGTTGCGGCGGTCGGCTTCACCGGCAATCGAGAACGCCTGTTCCTGCATATCGCGTATCCACGGGCAATCCTCGGCGGGGCAGCGTTCGAAAGCCGCCGTCATCATGGCAAGGCCGCGAACGGTCTTGCCGGCCTGAAACAGCATGTTTCCAAGCATGGCCTGCGCACCGGCATTGCCTTTCTTGGCTGCAAGCTGGAACCAGCGGGCTGCCTGGACGGAATTGCGTTCTCCGCCATCTCCATCGAGCAGCATCTTGCCAAGCTCGAACTGGGCTGCGGAATCACCGAAATTCGATGCAGCCTGCACATAAAGATCGCGCGCCATGCTCGGATTGGCATTAACCGGCGACCCCGGGATGCCGCGCTTTACATAGCCTGCGAGCGCCACGAGGGCGTCCGCCACATAGGAGTCGTTTTCCGAACCCGGCTCCGAACCTTCGCGAACGATCTTTTCAAAAATCTTGTAGGCTTCGTAGTCGTTTTCAGGCACGCCGTCGCCATCGGCATACATGCGTGCCAGTTTCCACTTGGCGCCCTGATGACCGCGATCCGCAGCATAGCGCAGCGCCTTGATTGCTTCGTCCTTATGACCATTCTTGTAGGCGGAGAAGCCGAACTTGAAGAGTTCAAACGGGCTTCTCGACTTTTCTGAATCGTCATTGAGATCGAAAGCAAAGGCGCTGTTGCAGGCAATGGCGAAGCCGAGAGCCATGGCAAGGGCGCTATATGAAAAACTGCGGATACGCATCACAACGCTGGTCTTTCACACTCAGTGGAGGAAACATTCATGGAGGACAGAATGCACGCTGTTTTCGTCAAGACTGAGACCCGATCTTGGCCGAAAAAAGCCTTGCCATGATGGGAAAGAATAAAAGGTGCGTGAACAGGGTTCACCCTGTTCCCAATCCGTTTGCCGTGCAACAACGCGCCCTTCGTCATTCCTGCCTGTCCTGTTGGAGCTTGCGGCTCCCAATATTTTGGTGGCTTCTGCCTTTCCAATGATCGGTGACGCCTGTTTGTGGCGGGAAATGGGCAAAATCTACCATAGCTCTTTCTAGCCTAAAGCATCGGTAAAGACTGTTGCTAATTGACAACAAACCGGCTGTTGTTGCGACCGGAAATCCGCTCCTGTTGACGCCATCGACACGAGCCCGCAGTCTGTCTCAATCAAGGATGCAAGGGAGTCGGGAAGCGCACCCATGAGCAGATACCGCCGTCCCTACAGACGTCCCTATCGCCAGTTCCGCAAAAGCAATGGCATAAGTTTTCGCAGTATCCTTTTGACTATATTGCTTTTTTCTTTTTTAGCCGTGCTGATCGCCTATCTGCCGATCCGGTCGGCACCCAGGGAGGCATTGGCGGGTCCGGTCTATGTGATTGACGGCGACACGGTAATCCTTGGCAAGATTCATATACGCCTCAAGGGTATCGACGCGCCGGAGATGCAGCAGCAATGTATCCGGGCTGGAACGTCTTACGATTGCGGCAGGGAGGCCCGTAACCTTCTGCGATCCAGAATCGGCAAGTCCTCGATTCGCTGCGAGACGGAAGGACGAGATCAGTATGGCCGCGAACTGGCGCGCTGTTATCTTGGAGAAACCGATCTCAACGGCTGGATGGTCGAACAGGGCTGGGCCGTTTCCTACGGCGATTATCAGCGAGAGGAAAGAGATGCCCGTCGCGGCCAGCGCGGCATCTGGGCCGGAAAATTCGAGCAGCCGTCCCTGTGGCGCAAGGAACATCACCGCCTGAACGCTGAACAGCCAACCGAACACAGGCCGCCCCTGGCTGTAATTCGCGATGCGTTTAACTATATAAGGGAACACATTCGCACCTTCATTGAAATGATCTATCCCCAATGATCTAGCCTCAATGAACTATCCACGGAGCTGATGGAATTCATGGAAAAACTGGACGAGCTCAAACACTCGATCCGGGCCTGCCGTATCTGTCGCGACACACCGCGGTTTCCGCCGCCCCTGCCGCACGAGCCCAATCCCGTCTGTATCGTCTCGGATACCGCGAAGATCGGTATTTGCAGCCAGGCTCCCGGCATTCGCGTCCATAACACATCGTTGCCGTTCAACGACCCGTCCGGGGATCGCCTGCGGCAATGGCTCGGCGTGTCACGCGAAGAGTTTTATGATCCGTCACGCTTCGCCATCGTACCGATGGGCTTCTGCTTCCCGGGCTATGACAAACATGGCGGCGATCTTCCGCCGCGCCGCGAATGCCGCCAGACGTGGCATGACCGCGTTTTCGCCGCGATGCCGCAGCTGGAATTCATTCTGGTGGTCGGGCAATACGCCCTTGCCTATCACCTGCCCGACTATCGGGGCCGCAATCTGACCGAGACCGTCAGGAACTGGCGGCATTTCATGGAGACGCCCAATCAGGCGGGGCGAATCGCGCTGCCCCTGCCTCATCCTTCCTGGCGCAACTCCGGCTGGCTCAAGCGAAATCCGTGGTTCGACGCTGAAGTGGTGCCTGTTCTTCAGGCAAAAGTGCGACACCTCATCGGCGACGATAAATAATTTTTACTCCGTTCGTTTTCATCAGAATATTTTTCCTGTAACTTCCGGTCATTGCAAACCATAAGGTATGACGTTTCACCTATTCGCAAAGTTCGGGAAACGATTTCTAAAACCGGGAACGGAAACGCATGGACAGGCTCGACAGGAAGATACTGCGCTTATTGCAGGAAGACGCGACACTTGCGGTGGCAGACGTTGCCAAGAAAGTTGGCCTTTCCACGACGCCGTGCTGGCGCCGCATCCAGAAGCTGGAAGAAGATGGCGTCATCAAGCGCCGTGTGGCCATTCTCGATCCGGTTCGCGTCAATGCGCGGGTAACGGTGTTCGTATCGGTGCGCACAAGCTCGCACAGCCACGAATGGCTGAAGCGCTTTTCCGAAGTGGTTCAGGAATTTCCTGAAGTCATCGAATTCTATCGCATGAGCGGTGACGTGGATTATCTGCTGCGCGTGGCCGTGCCGGACATTGCCGCTTATGACGCCTTCTACAAGCGCCTGATCAGCAAGATCGAAATCCGCGACGTGTCGTCGTCGTTCGCCATGGAGCAGATCAAATACACGACCGAACTGCCGCTCGACTACATGGTGCTCGACAAAGACAACAACTAGAGCAGCTCCAGTTAAAACGGAATCGTGGAACCGCTTCAAATATTTGTTTTGTCGCATTCAAGCATTTGTTTAGAAGAAAAGCCCGCTTGATAGCGGGCTTTTTTGATGGCGTGGCGACCGTTATTTCGAGCCGGATATTCCAGCCTGTTCGAACGTCGCCATACCGCCATGGCACAGTGCCGCCGCCTTGACGATACCGGCTGCGAGCGCAGCACCCGTCCCTTCTCCAAGGCGCATTCCCATGTCGAGCAGCGGCTGCTTACCCATCTTCGCGAGAAGCTTGCGATGGCCCGGCTCGGCGGAAACATGACCGAACAGGCAATGATCGATGGCTTCCGGATTGGCGGCATAGAGCACCGCCGCAGCAGCGCTTGCCACGAAGCCGTCGACGATGACCGGGATTTTTTCCATGCGCGCCGCGAGGATCGCGCCAGCCATGGCAGCGATTTCACGGCCACCAAGGCGGCTCAAAACCTCCAGCGGGTCCTGCAGATGCGCCTGATGGAGCGCAACCGCCTTGCGCACGGCGGCAAGCTTGCGCTCAAGCAGTTCACCCGTCGAGCCGGTGCCGGGTCCAACCCAGTCTTCCGCCGTTCCGCCGAAAAGCGCCAGCGCGATGGCCGCCGCAATCGTGGTATTGCCGATGCCCATTTCGCCGATGCACAGGAGGTCGGTTCCACCGGCAATCGCTTCCATGCCGAAGGCCATGGTCGCAGCGCAGGTGCGCTCATCCATGGCTGGCTCTTCCGTTATGTCGCCCGTCGGATGTTCCAGCGCCAGATCGAAAACTTTCAGCCCGAGATCGTTGGCGATGCAGATCTGGTTGATCGCCGCGCCCCCGGCTGCAAAATTTTCGACCATCTGTGCCGTCACGCTCGGCGGAAACGGCGTGATGTTCTTGGCCGTGACGCCATGATTGCCGGCAAACACCGCAACCAGCGGGCGATTGATCTGCGGCGTGCGCTTTCCGGTCCATGCGGCAAGCCATGCCGCGATCTCTTCCATGCGCCCCAGCGAACCTGCGGGCTTCGTCAGCGTAGCCTCACGCTCGCGAACGGCCCTTTCCGCCCCCAGATCAGGCCCCGGCAGATTGCGGATCAGTTCCCGGAAATCGTCAAAAGGTAGGCCGCTGGCGCTCATAGGTTCAGTCCAATCAAAGATGGGAGATGTAAATTCGTGGGGCTCGTCCTATAAGCACTGACGCGAATTTTCAAATCACCTCTTTGAGTTGAAGCAACATTGAGGCGAATTATCGCGAAATTCCGGGCCGGAAACAAAGTGGAACAGTGACTTGCAGCGAAATAGTCTCCTTGGCGACACGATCCGCAGCCTCGGCTTTCTGAGCCGCCTGCCGCTTCCGCAACGCTGGTTTGAAAACGGCGATGATTCGTTGCCGCGCAATGCACGGGCATTTCCGCTTGCGGGAGCCGTGCTGGGCCTGCTGGCGGGCATCGTGCTTTACGCGGCCCATGGAATGAACCTTCCGCCCCTTGCATGTGCGCTGCTCGCGATTGGCGCGCTGGCGGCGATGACCGGCGCGCTACACGAAGACGGGCTGGGCGATACTGCCGATGGCTTTTTCGGCGCCTCTTCCGCCGATCGCAGGCTGGACATCATGAAGGATTCCCGCATCGGGACTTTCGCCGCGCTTGCCCTGATCGTCATTGTCGGTGTGAAAGCGTCTTTCCTGACGGCGATCATCGACCGCGCGGGCGCAGGATATGCAGTGCTTGCGCTGATTGGGTGCGAAGCGGCAAGCCGCGCTGGCATGCTTGCGTTCTGGCATGCCCTGCCCTCGGCGCGTCCGGGCGGGCTTTCCGACAGCGTCGGCCAACCGCAATGGGAGACCGTTGTTTGCGGCTCCGGCATCGGGCTGGCCGTTCTTGTCCTTACACTGATACCTTCCGGCGGTTTCCTGTCGCTCATCAATGCGCTGGTGTTGGTGACCGTCCTGCTTTTCGGCTTCGCCCGACTTTGCATGGCAAAAATAGGCGGACAGACCGGGGATACTCTGGGCGCGGCACAGCAGATCGGTTCGATTGCCGTGCTCGCCGGGCTTGTCATGGCCCTTTGATGCAACCACATTGCATCCATGGATATGTCAACCATCGAATCCCCGTGCATATTGATATGCACGATCGACACGGAAACCGGTTTCTGCCTCGGCTGCGCGCGGACGCTTGACGAAATCGCACGCTGGTCCAGCATGAGCGCGGAAGAGCGAACAGCCGTCCTGTCGCTTCTCGCCGACAGGCACGAAATCATCGTAGAAAAGAGAATTGGCTGATGGGGCGCTTTTTCTGGCTCATTATTGCGGCAGTCGCCGTTGTCGTCCTGCTGCTGATGTCCAACAATGACGGCGGCTCAACGCTGGGCATGGACAATGACGTGTTTGCCCGCGCCGCCTATCTGGGCATATGGGGCGTCGTGCTTGCCGCCGGACTGCTCGGTTCCGGTATCAAACTGACCGACTTTGCGCGCAACATGGCCGTTTGGGCCGTGATCATTCTCGCCCTCGTTGCGGGCTACCAGTACCGTTACGAGTTGCAGGACGTTGCAAGCCGGGTCACGGCGGGGCTGGTACCGGGAAGCCCTATTTCGGGCCGCAGTGCCGATGGTGCGCTGACTGTAACGCTTGCAAAGGCTGCAAACGGCCATTTCGAGGTGAACGGACGTGTGAACGGCGCACGCGTTCATTTTCTGGTCGATACCGGCGCGTCATCGGTCGTCCTGTCCCAGCAGGATGCGGAGCGCGCAGGCATAGACACCGCCTCGCTCAACTATTCCGTTCCGATCATGACGGCCAACGGCACGGCAAGCGCGGCAGTCATCACCATCGCCACTTTGCAGATCGGCGATATCGAACGCCAGAATGTGCGCGCCATGGTGACGAAGGAAGGGCTGATGACCGGCAGCCTGCTTGGCATGAATTTTCTGCAGACGCTCGGCGGTTTCACCGTCCGTGGCGACCAGCTTATTCTGATCGATTAAGCTGCTTCTGCTGCCGCTTCAGTCACGACTGCATGGGCCTGACGCAGCACATCGCTGGTTGCCCCCGGCTTGGTGGCATCCGTCGAAAGGATTTGCCGCCAGCGCCGTGCACCCGGCTGTCCGGTAAAAAGCCCGACCATATGGCGGCTCACATGGGACAGCCTGCCGCCCGCCGCGATATGGCGATCAATATAAGCGCACATCTCGTCGATGATGTCTGCCATCGAGGTATCGCGCTGTTCGCCGCCGTAAAGGCGCACATCCACCTCTGCCAGAAGTTCAGGATTGTGATAAGCGGCGCGACCAAGCATCACGGCGTCGACGGCCTGCAAGTGTTGCTCTGCCTCATCAAGCGTATTGATGCCGCCGTTAATGCCGACGAAAACATCGCCGAGCCGCGCCTTGAGGCGATAGACGCGATCATAGTCGAGCGGCGGAATCTCGCGGTTTTCCTTCGGCGAAAGCCCTTTCAGCCAGGCCTTGCGGGCATGGACCCAAAGCGCATCCGCTCCCGCGTCAAGCGTCATATCGGCCAAAGTATCGAGTGCTGCTTCCACATCCTGATCGTCAACGCCGATGCGGCATTTGACTGTGACGGGCACGGAAACCGCCTCCTTCATGGCTGAAACGCAACGCGCCACCACATCCGGGGTCTGCATGAGGCAGGCTCCGAATGTACCGGACTGCACGCGATCCGACGGGCAGCCGACATTGAGATTGATTTCATCATAGCCGTAATCGGCGCCGATCTTCGCCGCCTCTTTCAGCTTTGCCGGGTCGGAACCGCCAAGTTGCAGCGCCACGGGGTGTTCAGCTGCGTCGAAGCCCAGCAACCGGTCGCGCGGGCCATGGATGATGGCATCCGCCACGACCATTTCGGTATAGAGCAATGCATGGCTGGAAAAGAGCCTGTGAAAATAGCGGCAATGCCGGTCCGACCAATCGATCATGGGAGCAACGGCAAAGCGAACGTTGGGATAGTTGCGGTTTTTTGATTTTATTTCAGTCATTTATACAACAATCCTGAGAATGCGATTCAGTCGCAGTCGGCGCTTTCGGCATTTATTCAAGTTCGGAAGGGTGCCAAAAGCCACAATTGATCGAAATGATCAAGTTTCGCCGCTATCGCGGCCACCAGCGCTTTATATAGTGGGGCGCAGAAAAATTTCACACCAGAGACAAACTCTCGTCGCTCCACGACTGTCTTCTCGTCCAAGACGCACTATGATTGAGTGCAGAAGCATTCCCGATTCTCATCTTGCTAGAGCATTTCCTGTTTTGATTGAATCGTTGGAAATGCTCTATCTTTCTGTTTTAAGCATGTCTTTATCCCGAAACCGGTTCCCACTTTCGGGCGACATGCTCCAGTTCAAGGAAATTCGGCGTGACCTTCTTTTCCCCTTTCGGCAAATCATTCGATGCGTTTCTATTCGACATGGACGGCACGATATTGAGTTCCATCGAGGCAACCGAACGGGTGTGGAGCGAATGGGCGATACGCCATGGCATCGATCCGGTTACATTCCTGCCGACCATCCACGGTGTTCGGGCAGTGGAAACCGTCCGCCGCCTTGCCCTGCCCGGCGTCGACCCGATCCGAGAGGCGGAAATATTGCTTCAGGCCGAAATGGCCGATCTGGAAGGCATCGCGCCCATCGATGGCGCGCATGAGTTTCTGAGCGCGCTGCCGGAAGACCGCTGGGCGATTGTAACCTCTGCGCCGCTCGAACTGGCGCGCCGTCGCGTCGCGGCTGCGGGATTGCCGATGCCCAGGACAATCGTGTCAGCCGAAGATGTCGAGCGCGGCAAGCCGAGCCCTGAATGCTTCCAGCTTGGCGCGAAGCGGCTTGGCTTCGATCCGCACAACTGCCTTGTGTTCGAGGATGCGCCAGCCGGTATCGTCGCCGGAGAAACTGCCGGTGCGAGCGTTGTCGTGGTAACCGCGACGCATCCGCATTCGCCCCAGACTTCCCATCTCAGCATCCAGAGCTATCGCAATCTGCAGCTCGATATCCTGAGCGACGGCAGGCTGGGGCTGGAACCGACGGCACCCGACCCTGTAGGCTAGATAACCCGCCGCCCCTCGCGCCAGACGGTGCGGATGATCGGAACGTGATCGGCGATCTGTACGCGGACGAGGTCGGCCCGCTTGCCGGCAACGATCTCACCGCGATCCTCAAGTCCCACGGCGCGCGCAGGATTGGCGGAAACCAGACGAATGGCCTGCGGCAAGGAGATGCTTTCCACGACATCGGCGAGGAAAAAGGCCGATTGCATCATGCTGGCCGGGATATAGTCCGACGATATGATGTCGAGATTTCCGGCTTCGGCCAGTTCACGCGCGGAGACATTTCCAGAATGCGAACCGCCGCGCACCACATTCGGCGCGCCCATCAGAACCGACATGCCGGAAACTTTCGACGCCTTGGCAGCCGTGTGGGTCGTTGGAAATTCGGCAACCCGTATCCCCTGCGCCTGCGCCTCCGCCACATGCTCCACGGTCGCGTCGTCGTGGCTTGCGAGAATAACCCCGCGCTGATGGCATAGTTCGGCAATCGCCTTGCGCGTCGGTGCGGAATATTGCTGCGACTGGCCGATACGGCGCTCGCAATAGAGCCTGAAGTCCTCTTCCGAGAATTTCAGCTTGCGGAGGAAATAGGTCTTGTAGCTTTCGATATCGGTAAACTGGCGCTGCCCCGGCGCGTGATCCATCAGGGACACCAGCCTGACCAGCGGCTGGTTGCCGAATTTTTCAAAGGCCGGAAGGCAATCGGGTGCTGAAACCTCGCAGCGCAAATGCAGGAAATGGTCGGCGCGCAAGCGCCCCGCCGCGCGGCCCTCGGCAATTGCCGAAGAAAGCTTGCGCATATCATCGATACCCGTTTCGGCGTCGTCATCGAAGCCGATGCGCAGGGCGTCGAAAACCGTGGTGATTCCCGAAGCGGCAATCTGTGCGTCGTGTGCCTGCACGGCGGCAATAGGGTTCCAGCGCACTTTCGGGCGCGGCGCATAGTGCCCTTCGAGATGATCCGTATGCAACTCGACCAGACCGGGCGTCAGGAAGTCGCCTTCCATATCCTCGCCGGTACTGGCTGCACCGGCGGAAATATCGGCGATCCTGCCATCCACGAGCTTCAGGGAACCGAGGACAACGTCGTCGGCGAGCACGATGCGTGCGTTGCGCAGAACCGTTTCATTTCCCATTGGTTACGGCCTCCCAACCGCTCGTGAGGCGCGAGCCGATGCTGCCTTGCCGCCCGTCAGTGGATGCAGCGAATGAATCTGGAAAGGCGCCCCTTTCTCAGGTTCCACGAACAGGGCGAGATTCGCAACCTCCACGGCGTCATCCAGCAGCGGCGTGAAGAATTCATCCAGTGTCCGCTCCACGCGAGCGCGGTCTTTCTCCTCCACCGGTCCGGTCAGGGTCATGTGAAAGCGGAATTCCTCAAAAACATAAGGATAGCCCCAGCGCTCGATATTGTGCCGCTGCGCCTCGCTGAGACGTTCGGGCCGTCGCCTGGCTATTTCCGCCTCGGTGAGCGGGGCGCGAAACCGGTCGAAGGCAACCACGACATCGTTGGCGAGCTGGTTCAGCTCGGCCACCGGTTCTTCGGGCACAAGCGCGAAGAACGGCCCAATCGCGTGAAGCTTCAGGCGGGGAATGGTGACAGGCGACGCCGACGAAGCAAAATGCATCAACGCGGAAAGCAGATCGTTTTCCGTGTGTTTCTCATCCAGACGGAAGGGAGCCTTCATCGTCGCATGAAAACCGTAGCGGCGCGGCTCTTCGGTCAGCTGGGCGATTTCATCGGTGGCAAGCGAGCGAATCGCAGGCATCTTTACCGGCTCGCCGCTGAACGCATTGCGTCCGAGCCAGTTTGCGGCAACCTTCAAAAGCGCATCGTTGGATGGCGGCGTGAAATAAATCGCATAACGCATGTCAAATCCTTAGGCGAGGTTCGCGACACGACGTCAGCGGAACTCCAGAATATCAGGCAATGCATCGCGCTTTTGAAGAGCTGTCCCGCGTTTGGGAAGCGATGCGGTCGGCGGATGCTTACACAATGAATGTGGCAAGTCGATAAAGGCCGGATGACAGCTGACGAAATGCCGACAAACCAATTTTACATAGCCGCAAATTAGTATAGGCGTTAGCCCCATTGGAAGTGAGGAGACTGAAATGGGCGGATTTGCGTCTATCGGCGAATGCATGATCGAGCTTTCTGGCAATGAAGGCGACCAGTGGCGCATGGGTTTTGCGGGCGATACGCTCAACACTGCGTGGTACATGCGGGCGCTGATGGAAAAATCCTATCCCGTCGAATATGTGACCGCCTTCGGCGAGGACAGTTTCTCCCAGAAACAGCGCGTGTTCCTGACCTCCAACGGTATCGGTATCGCCCATAGCCCCATCATCGACGGGCTGCATCCCGGCCTTTATGCAATCACGCTCAACGGCGCCGAGCGCTCCTTCACCTATTGGCGCAGCGACGCCGCCGCAAGGCGTCTGGCCAGTGACCGCGAAGCGCTGGAAAAGAGCCTGACCGGCCGCGACATCATCTATTTTTCGGGTATTTCGGTCGCCATCATCCTGCCCGAGCATCGCCACACGTTCTTCGATGTCCTGCGGCAATGTCGCGCCGCCGGTTCGCGGATTGCCTTCGACCCGAATTTCCGCCACCAGCTGTGGCCGGACCGCAAGGCCGCGCAGGATATCATCAGCGAAGCAATGCGCATTGCCGATATTGCGCTTCCCACCTTCCCGGACGAACAGGCGCTCTTCGGCGACAAGGACGCCAGCGCGTGCGCTGATCGCCTTGCCGGGCTTGGCGTAAAAGAGATCGTCGTCAAGGACGGCACGGAACCCGCGCTCGTCGTCACCGGCGAGGAAAGAGTGCTCGTCCCTTCCGTCGTTGCGCAAGCGGTGGACACAACGGGCGCAGGCGACAGCTTCAACGGCGCCTATCTTGCGGCGCGGCTGAACGAGCTTGCCCCGGTGGAGGCAGCCCGCAAGGCGCATCTGGTAGCAGCCCGCGTGGTCGAGATACGCGGCGCGCTTGCCCCGATGGAAACCGCACGCGCCGCCTTTGCCGATTAGAGCGCGTTTCGTCTGACTGGATCAGTTCGGCGCTCTAATCATTTGTTCTGACGCGCATCTTTTCCGAAAACCGCTTCACACTTTTCGGGATGCGCTTTAATTATCTTTCGCGTGAAAAGCTGAAATGGCTGGTCTGGGCGTAAATCTCGCCCGGACGCAATATTGCCTGCGGGAAATACGGATATTCCAGCGATCCGGGCCATATCTGCGGCTCCAGGCAGAAACCTGCATGTTTTCCGTAGGGCTTGCCCATAAGGCCGATGCAGTCATTGGCCATGGTGTTGCCCGCATAGAACTGAACGCCCGGCTCCGTCGTCGATATATCGAGGCGAATGCCGGAGCGCGCGCCCTTCACTGACGCGCAGGGACGCAATGGCCCGCGAGCCGCAGCCAGACAGAAATTGCTGTCATACTGGACCTGAGCGCCGTTCTCCTCGAAGCGAATCGGGCGGAAATCCCGGAAATCATATGGCGTCCCTTTGACCGGCAGCACGCGCCCGTCCGGAATGAGAGCTTCATCGACCGGCATATAGGCATCCGCCTCGATTTTAAGCTGGTGATCGAGAATATCGCCCTCGCCGCCATCATCAAGATTGAAGTAGCTGTGATGCAGCAGGTTGCAGACGGTCGTCTTGTCGGTCACTGCCTCCAGCCGAACGATGAGCGTTCCGTCCGCATTGAGCATGTAGGTGCAGCTTACATTCAGGTTGCCGGGAAAGCCCATTTCGCCGTCGGCGGCCACCGTGGCAAGCGTCACGAAATCCGGCCCGGTCCCGGTTATCTTCCAGACGCGATTGCCCAATCCCTTGCTGCCGCCATGCAGGTTGTGGCGGCCCTGAAAATTCGGCTCGACCTCATAGGTCGTTCCGTCCAGTTCAAAGCGGGCATTGCGGATACGGTTGGCCGAACGGCCCGCAATCGCGCCCAAATGCGGCGAATGCGCCGGATAATCAGCAAAGTCGCGATAACCGATCACCAGCGGGGCTTCGTGGCCCTCCATGCGCAAATCCTGGATGGCCGCGCCCCAGCTTATGATCCTGGCCGTCAGCGGGCCGTTGGAGATAGTGAGCCGGTGAACCGCCTGCCCGTCCGGTGCATATCCAAAGATTTCCGAATTCACGTTTGCCCGCCTGTAAATGATGCAGCGTTGAGTTGCCCATGAATCCGCATCCATGCGCGGGGCGCAAGATGCAAGATGATCAAATAATGATTTTGAACAGAACTTGATCGATCAGGATGACAGATGAATTTCGGACTGTTTTCCTGCGGGAAACTGATGTTATCATGGCGTGTAAATTATTGATTATTATGGGTAAAGACTAATTTAGAGGCTTTTCATATGAAGTCGAATTTCCAGAAAGTCATGCCTTATATTTTCAGTGAAGAAGGCGGTTATGCAAACAACCCCGCCGATCCCGGCGGCGCGACCAATATGGGCATCACCATCGCCACCCTGTCTGCATGGGAGGGGCATCGCGTATCGCCGGAAGATGTACAGAACCTGACCGCAGCCACCGCAACGAAAATCTATCAGGCGCAGTTCTGGAACAAGATCGACGGCGACAACCTGCCTTCCGGCATCGACTATGCGGTGTTCGACTTTGCAGTCAATTCAGGCCCCGGGCGCGCGGCCAAGATGCTGCAAGGCGTCCTGGGCGTGCCGGAGGATGGCGTGATTGGCGCGAAGACGGTTGCGGCTGCGAGCATCCGGCCTGCCGGCGAGATCATCAATGCGTTATGCGACGCCCGCGCATCCTGGCTGAAAGGCCTGTCGACGGCTTCCACCTTTGGAAAAGGCTGGCTGGCGCGCGTTGAGCGGGTGCGGGCCCGCGCGCTGGCGCTGGCTGACAAGTCGCCGGTCCCTCGCCCGGTTTCCGCCCTGAACGATGTAGCGCCGACGAAAGCACGTCAGGGCGATACGGCGGTCACATCCGCTTTGATGCACCCGGAAGCTCTGGGTACGATGGGAAGCGCGGCATCGGGCCTCGCGGCGATCGTATCGGGGAACGGACCGGTTCAATATGCGCTGGCGATCGTCATGTTAGCCTGCGCCGCCGTCGGTCTGTGGTACTTTATCAGGCGGGTCAGGAACGAGCCCTGACCGCATCGCAATAACTCGGTTTTGAGAATATTTCCAAAACAAGAGTTTGCCTTTATGTTGCGCTTCGCATGTTGCGCGCCTTATATGCGCTTTCGACAGACCGGTGCTTATGAAAGTATTATGACTTTCCCTATCACCGGAAAAACGCTAGACACGCGCAAACAGTCAGATGCGTGCCAACTGTGGCACCGCCATGAATAAAGGAATCGAAACTTGTCCTCTACTTTTGACAAAGTCGCCGACATCATCGCCGAAACCAGTGAAATCGACCGTGACACCATCACGCCAGACAGCCACACCATCGACGATCTGGGCATCGACAGCCTCGACTTCCTCGACATCGTCTTTGCAATCGACAAGGCTTTCGGCATCAAGATTCCGCTTGAGCAGTGGACCCAGGAAGTGAACGAAGGCAAGGTTCCGACCGAAGAATACTTCGTTCTCAAGAACCTCTGCGCGAAAATCGACGAGCTGGTCGCAGCCAAGAAAGGCTGATCCGGCACATTATATGGCGGTATTGAGGGGTGGACAGAAATGTTCGCCCTGATTCCGTTTCTGGAGCAGTCTCAGCACCGACGGACAAACGGCACCCATGCAGAACAATAAAGTCGTCATCACAGGCATCGGCATCATCTCCTCGCTCGGCGAAGGGGTCGACGCGCATTGGAACGCTTTCTCGAAGGCCGGTTCCGAACCGCGTCTCGAAAGGCACGCCTTTGCGCCCTACACCGTTCACCCGTTGGGCGAAGTGGACTGGAGCCTGCAAATTCCAAAGCGCGGCGACCAGCGCCAGATGGAAACCTGGCAGCGCCTCGGCACCTATGCCGCAGGGCTGGCGCTTCAGGACGCAGGCATGAAGGACGATGAAGCGCTCTGCGCGACCATGGACATGGTCGTGGGCGCCGGTGGCGGCGAACGCGACATCACCGTCGACATGCAGATTCTGGACGAAGGCCGCGTCCGCAACGACCGCGGCGTCATGCTGAACGAAAAGCTCTCGACCGAACTGCGCCCGACGCTGTTTCTGGCCCAGCTTTCCAACCTGCTCGCGGGCAATATTTCCATCGTGCACAAGGTCACGGGTTCCTCGCGCACCTTCATGGGCGAGGAAGGTTCCGGCCTTTCGGCCATCGAGACCGCAGCCGCACGCATCCGCACCGGCCAGAGCACTCATGCACTGGTTGGCGGTTCGTACAATGCCGAACATTTCGACATGATTCTCGGCCATGAGCTTGGCGGTCTGCTCAAGCATGACGGCTGGGCGCCGCTTTGGCAGCGCGACGGCTCGGCAGGCGGCGGCATGATCTCCGGTTCCGGCGGCGTCTTCCTCGTTCTCGAAAACGCCGAACATGCCGCGAAGCGCGGCGCACGCGCCTATGCGGAAGTGGCCGGGATTGAAAGCGCGCAGATCCGTCGCGACAATGCCGATCTTGCGAACGCCGTCCGCGAACTCGTGCTTGCCGCCAATGACGGCAAGAACCCGTCCTATGTCGTTTCCGGTGCTTCCGGTGCCCATGCGGCGACCGCCGCAGAGAAAACCGCGCTGGACGCCCTCTCGGCATCCTATCGCGGCATTTCCGGCCTGACCGGCCATTTGCGCGAGGCGCAGTTCCCGCTGGCACTGGCGCTTGCAGCCATTTCGGTCTGGAAGGGCGAGGCTTTCGCGCCGCTCGATGCCTCCGAAAAGGAAGCGGGCGGCCCTGTCAGTGAGGCAATTGTCACCATCGTCGGCGCAACGCGTGCCGAAGGCGCAGCAAAGCTGGTGAGAGTATAAGATGACGAAATATACAGACCATCTCGGCCGTCCCATTGTCGCCATCACCGGCGCTGGCGTGGTTTCCTCCCTCGGTCAGGGCAAGGAAGACAACTGGGCTGCATTGACCAGCGGCAAATCGGGCATCCACACCATCACCCGCTTTCCGACCGACAATCTCAATACGCGCTTTTCCGGAACGGTTGATTTCCTGCCTGAAAGCGATGTGGGCGCATCGGCGCTTTCCGAAGCGCTGGCCCGGCTCGCCGGTGAGGAAGCCCTCGCCCAGTCGGGGCTTTCGTCGACGGATTTCGGCGGTCCGCTGTTCCTGGCGGCACCCCCGGTCGAACTCGACTGGAAAAGCCGCTTTGCACTCGACGCAACCGTGAAGAATGAAGGCCCGGCAAGCTATCAGCTTCTGCTGGAAGCCTGCCGTCGCGCGCGTCAGGACGAACTCTTCAACACGACCCAGTTCGGCTATATCGCCGAACGCCTGTCGGAAGCTTTCGGCACGCGCGGCCTGCCGATCACCTTGTCGACTGCCTGCGCCTCGGGCGCGACTGCGATCCAGCTCGGGGTGGAAGCCATTCGTCGCGGCGAAAGCGACCGGGTTCTCTCTATCGGAACCGATGGTTCAGTCTCCGCCGAAGCGCTCATTCGCTTCTCGCTGCTGTCAGCCCTTTCGACGCAGAACGACAGGCCGGAAAAGGCTTCCAAGCCCTTCTCCAAGGACCGCGACGGCTTTGCCATGTCGGAAGGTTCCGGCGCACTGGTCATGGAATCGCTGGAAAGCGCCGTTGCGCGTGGCGCTAGGGTTCTGGGCATTCTGGCCGGTTGCGGCGAAAAGGCCGATGATTTCCATCGCACACGCTCCAAGCCGGACGCCTCGCCTGCCATTGGCACGGTGCGCGCCGCGCTGGCAGATGCGGGCCTGACCGAAGATCAGATTTCCTATATCAACGCCCACGGCACCTCGACGCCGGAAAACGACAAGATGGAATATCTGGCGCTCTCGACCGTATTCGGTGAAAGGCTTGCCTCCATCCCGGTTTCTTCCAACAAGTCGATGATCGGTCATACGCTGACCGCTGCGGGTGCCATCGAAGCCGTCTTCTCGCTTCTGACGATCCAGACCGGCACATTGCCGCCGACCATCAATTACGACAATCCGGACCCGGCTATCCCGCTCGATGTCGTGCCGAATGTGAAGCGCCAGGCGGAGGTCTCTGCCGTGCTTTCCAACTCGTTCGGTTTCGGCGGACAGAATACGAGCCTTGTTTTGGCGGCAAATCCGAATTAATCCGTCCGGCAACGAACTTAAATTCCTGATGATCCCGGAAGGCGGAAGCTCTCCGGGATCATGCCATGAAAGGAACAGCCCATGCGCGCCTTGCAGCTTCTTGATGATCGCCGCCTTGAAATCACCGATATCACACCCCCGCCTGCCCCCGGCATCGGCGAGGTGACGGTACGCATCAAGGCCGTCGCGCTCAACCACATCGATGTATGGGGCTGGCGCGGCATGGCGTTTGCCAAGCGCAAGATGCCGCTCGTCATCGGCGCGGAAGCTTCCGGTGTCGTCGATGCCGTCGGCCCCGGCGTTTCCAATCTCCTGCCCGGCCAGCTTGTGTCGATCTATGGCGCGCGCACCTGCGGTCTTTGCCGCGCCTGCCGCGAAGGCCGTGACAATCTGTGCGAGCATGTCGGCGGTGTGCATGGTTTCCATCTCGACGGCTTTGCCTGCGAAGCCGTGAACCTGCCTGCCCGCCTGCTCGTTCCGGCCCCTCCCGGCGTGGACGCCATCGGCGCTGCCGTTGCACCGGTTACCTTCGGCACGGTCGAACACATGCTGTTCGACAATGCCAAGCTTGAGCCGGGCGAAACCGTGCTCGTTCAGGCAGGCGGTTCCGGCATCGGCACGGCGGCGATCCAGCTTGCCAAGAAGATGGGCTGCACCGTCATCACCACCGTCGGCTCCAACGACAAGATCGAGAAAGCCAAGGCGCTCGGCGCCGATCACGTCATCAACTATCGCGAAGACCGCTTCGAAGGCGTGGTGCGCAAGCTCACCAAGAAGAAGGGCGTGGACGTGGTGTTCGAGCATGTCGGCGCGGACACATGGGCCGGTTCGATGCTCTGCATGAAGCGCGGCGCGCGTCTCGTCACCTGCGGCTCGACCTCCGGCGTTTCCACCAACATGAACCTGATGCAGCTCTTCCAGCAGCAGCTCAAGATCTTCGGTTCCTTCGGCTGCCGCATGGAAAACATGGCCGATGCGATGCAGAAGATGGCGCGCGGCATCGTGCATCCGGTCATCGACACGGTGGTCGGCTTCAACGATATCGACACGGCGCTGAAGCGCATGGAAGGCCGCGACGTGTTCGGCAAGATCATTCTTGAGATCGACTGAGCCGTAATTCCATGATGTTCAAGCTGAAACTTCTGCTCTTCCGCTGGACCCGCAAGCTGAAGCAGTTCAACTACTGGCTCTGGGCACAGGCCGTGTTTCTGCTGCTTGGCCTGCTGCGCCTGTTCCCGGCGAAGGCAGCGATCAGCTTTTCAGCGAGGGTGGCCCGTCTGGTCGGGCCGCTGACGCCGCGCCACAAGGTGGCGACTGATAATCTGCGTCAGGCCTATCCAGAGAAAAGCGACGCTGAAATCGAAGACATCGCCCGCGAAATGTGGGATTCGATGGCGCGCCTCTTCGCGGAATATATCTTCCTCGACGCGGTTTTCGATTTCGATCCCTATGCGACCAAGCCGGGGCTGGTCGAAGTGGAAGGCATCCCGATTTTCGAACGGCTGCGCGACGAGAAGAAGCCTCACATCTTCTTCACCGCCCATACCGGCAATTTCGAGTTGCTGCCCATCTGCGCCGCCACTTTCGGCCTGAACGTCACGGCGCTGTTCCGCCCGCCGAACAATCCCTATATCGCCGACAAGGTGCTGAAGGCCCGCCGCACCAATATGGGCCATCTGGTGCCGTCGAAAGCCGGCGCTGCATGGTCGCTTGCGCATATCCTCGATGAAGGCGGCAATGTCGGCATGCTGGTGGATCAGAAATTCCGCCGCGGCGTGCCGTCGACCTTCTTCAATCGTCCGGTAAAGACCAACCCGCTTCTGGCCAAGCTTGCACGGCAATATGATTGCGACGTCTACCCGGCGCGCTGCATCCGCCTTCCCGGCGGGCGCTACCGGCTTGAACTCTATGAACGCATGGAACTGCCGCGCGACGACAAGGGCGAGATCGATGTTGCGGCAACTGCGCAGCTTCTGAACGATACCGTCGAGACATGGGTGCGCGAATATCCCGGTCAGTGGATGTGGTTCCACAAGCGCTGGGGATAGGATTCCCGCCCCTCATGTGCTAGGGGCTGGCCAAAGTTACGGAGATCACATATGCGCCCCATCGCCATCGCCCCGTCCATCCTTTCCGCCGATTTCGCCCGTCTGGGCGAAGAAGTCGACGCCGTGCTGGAAGCCGGTGCCGACTGGGTGCATATCGACGTCATGGACGGGCATTTCGTCCCCAACATCACTTTCGGCCCGCAGGTGGTGAAGGCGATCCGTCCGCGCACCGAGGCATTCTTCGATGCCCATCTGATGATTGCGCCATGCGATCCCTATCTGGCGCCTTTTGCCGATGCCGGTTGCGATCTCATCACAATTCACGCCGAAGCCGGACCGCACACCCACCGTTCGCTGCAATCGATCCGCGCTCTCGGCAAGAAGGCCGGTCTGGCGCTCAACCCGGCAACGCCTGCCGAAGCGCTGGCCAATGTCATCGAAGATGTCGATCTCGTCCTCGTCATGACGGTCAATCCGGGCTTTGGCGGGCAGAAATTCATCGCCCCGATGCTCGACAAGATCAAGCGCGTTCGCGAAATGGTCGGCGACCGCCCTATCGACATTGAAGTTGATGGCGGCATCACGCCGGAAACCGCAGGCTCGGTCGTTGCCGCTGGCGCCAACATTCTCGTGGCCGGTTCGGCCGTCTACAAGGGCAATTCGGTCGAGAGCTACCGCGTCAATATCCAGGCGATCCGCGCCGCTGCCGAAGCTGCCCGCAAAAATTAAACACCCCTCTTTCTACAGGATGCACCCATGATCCCGCGCTATTCCCGGCCTGAAATGGTCGCCATCTGGTCGCCCGAAACGAAGTTCCGCATCTGGTTCGAGATCGAAGCCTATGCCTGCGAGGCGCTCGCGCAACTGGGCGTCATTCCAAAGGATGCAGCAAAGACGATCTGGGAAAAGGGCAGCGTGGCAAAGTTCGACGTCGCCCGCATCGATGAGATCGAGGCCGTTACGAAGCATGACGTCATCGCCTTCCTGACGCATCTGGCCGAATTCATCGGCCCGGACAGCCGTTTCGTGCATCAGGGCATGACCTCTTCGGACGTGCTCGACACCACGCTCAACGTCCAGCTGGTACGCGCTGCCGACCTGTTGCTCGCCGACATGGACCGCGTTCTGGAAGCCCTGAAGAAGCGCGCCTTCGAGCACAAGGACACGGTGCGCATCGGCCGCAGCCATGGCATCCATGCCGAACCGACGACGATGGGTCTCACCTTTGCGCGTTTCTATGCCGAGATGGCGCGCGGTCGCGCCCGCCTCGTTGCAGCGCGTGCGGAAATCGCGACCGGCGCCATTTCCGGCGCTGTCGGCACTTTCGCCAATATCGACCCGCGTGTGGAAGAATATGTCTGCGCCAAGCTCGGCCTTGAGGCAGAGCCGGTTTCGACGCAGGTCATCCCGCGCGACCGCCATGCGATGTTCTTTGCAACGCTTGGCGTCATCGCCTCGTCGATGGAAAACATCGCCATCGAAATCCGCCACATGCAGCGCACCGAAGTTCTGGAAGCAGAAGAATTCTTCTCGCCGGGCCAGAAGGGTTCGTCCGCCATGCCGCACAAGCGCAACCCGGTTCTGACCGAGAACCTGACCGGCCTTGCCCGTCTGGTGCGCATGTCGGTAACGCCTGCGATGGAAAACGTGGCTCTCTGGCACGAACGCGATATTTCGCATTCGAGCGTCGAACGCGCCATCGGTCCGGACACCACCATCACGCTTGATTTCGCGCTGAACCGTCTGGCCGGTGTGATTGAAAAGCTGGTGATCTACCCGGACAACATGCTGAAAAACATGAACAAGTTCCGCGGTCTGGTGCATTCGCAGCGCGTTTTGCTGGCGCTGACGCAGGCCGGCGTGTCGCGTGAGGATGCCTATCGTCTCGTGCAGCGCAATGCCATGAAGGTCTGGGAACAGGGCGCCGACTTCCTTGAGGAACTGCTGGCCGACACGGCAGTGCGCGCCGCTCTTTCCGAAGACCAGATCCGCGAAAAGTTCGATCTCGGCTACCACACCAAGCATGTGGATACGATTTTCAAGCGCGTCTTTGGTTGAAGTGGCTCTAACCACCCCTCCCTCACCCTGATGAGCCGTTGAAAACGGCGTCTCGAAGGGCTGAGGGAAACACTCCGCATGCCCTCGTCCTTCGAGGCTTCGCTTCGCTTCGCACCTCAGGATGAGGGAGGGAGCACGGAGACAACAAAAAGCCCCCATGTTCTGAACGTGGGGGCTTTTCTGTTCTATAAATTGCCCCTCCTGGCTTGCGGGTGCGCAGCCGCGCTAATGAGCGCATATTGAAAGCCTCCAGCGCGATCCCGAAAAATTTCGAAACGGTTTTCGGAAACAGGATGCGCGCAAAAACAAGTTGCTGGCGACCGATATGATTCAATCAGATCGGGCGCCAAGGGAGGTTTTCATGAAGAAATTTCTGTTTCCTATAATGATTGGTATTACATCGCTTTCCGCAATCGGAGCATATGCCGGTTCGGGCGTCGGCCCGACCACTACGCCTGTGTCAGCCAGCTATCTTGGTACGCCTGCACAAAAGCTCACTCTTTTTGACCATCGAAAGGTGGTTTTGATATCGCAGAAGGCAGGCATGACGGGAGCGCGGCTATGTCAGTATGCCAGCGAGCAAGAATGTTATTCAAAAGACCCGAAATGCAGCCTCGGACAGCCGCAAAATTACGGATGCGCCGTGTGCTCTGACGGCATTTCCTGGAAGTGCGTCCCGCTCTGATGAATGGGCTTTACAAAACAGAAACTGGATAGTTCCCAAACTATATTTGAAGCCTCCCAGTCGGGAGGCTCCTTTTATTGTGCAGCGTCATACGCTCTTTTTAAGCGTGTTGACCACATTGCCCCATGGGTCCACGAAGGTGCTGTCATTACCGCCGCGCGTATCTTCCAGTTCCACCCATGCGAGGCCGGTGCGATCCTCGTCGCGCTTGCCAGCACCGGCGCTCTGCCAAGCATTGGCCGCGATATGGTGATGGTAGCGCCCGGTGGACATGAACACTGCCCGGTCTCCATAGGTCTGGACGGTTTCGAGGCCGAGTTCATTGTGCCAGAAGGTTTCGGCTTCATGGGCATTCCCAACGCGCAGGTGAACATGGCCCACGACCGTGTTCTGCGGCGCAAAGGTCCATTCTCCGCCTTCCTGCTTGATGACATCGAGCAGATTACCGACATCCAGCGGATCGGTGCTCATGGCCACACGATCACCATTCCACTGCCACTGGCTGTTGGGACGATCCGAATAGATTTCGATGCCGTTGCCTTCGGGGTCGGTCAGATAGATCGCTTCGCTCACCTTATGGTCCGACGCCCCGCTGACCGGCAATTGCTTGTCGATGGCGCGGCGCGACCAGCGCGCCAGATCGCCTCGGGTCGGCAGCAGGAATGCGGTGTGATAGAGACCGGCACTGCGCGGGTCGTCCGGACGGGCTGCTGAAAACTGCTCGATTTCCATCAATTCGCGGTCGCCCGCGCCGAGAACGATCGAAGCACCACGGCGGGTCATCTCGCGCAAGCCCACCACATCACGGTAATATTCAGCCAGCGTTTCGGCGTCGCGCGCCTTGAGGCCGACGCGCGCCACTCGCATTGGCGTGGTCATTGCGAAAGGAAGCGGAGCGACAGGACGCCCGGTTTCGGCTGCCGCCGCTTTCAAATTCTGTGTCATATCGCTCTCCTTCGACGGCATTTCTGCGCGGACAGGAAGAATGTTGGCCATGACAGCAGTCCCGGCTGCGCCGAGCATCTTGCGTCTGCTGATTGCCATGTCGTTATCTCCGTCGCGTTTCAAATCTTGCCTAAACATCACCATTTGCGACATGTTTCACAAGATCGCGATCAGCGAACAGGCTGTTCATCATTCGCATGCCCTCCAGACCGGGCATACCGCAAGCACCGCTTGAAGAAGTGAGCAAGCCTCTCTAAATGGGAGGCCATGAAAGTCAAAGACGCAGATATCCTCATCATCCCCGGCTATACCAATTCCGGCCCCGACCACTGGCAGACCCGCTGGGAGAACAAACTCTCCACGGCGCGGCGCGTGCAGCAGGCGGAGTGGTCGAAACCTGTTCGCGAAGACTGGATCGGCGAAGTCGTCAAGGCTGCCAATGCGGCCACCCGGCCAATCGTTCTGGTCGCGCACTCGCTCGGCGTTGCAACAGCGGTTCATGCCGTGCCGCATATCCAGCACAAGGTCGCCGGAGCCTTTTTCGTGGCGCCTCCGGATGTTTCCAACGACAGGATCAGGCCCAAGCACCTGATGACGTTCGGTCCCTACCCGCGCGAGCGCCTGCCTTTTCCCACGATTACCGTCATCAGCCGCAACGATCCCTTCTCCAGCTTCGAGGCTGCGGAGGACGTGGTGAAGGATTGGGGCGCCATGCTCATCGATGCAGGTGAAGCCGGACACATCAATTCGGAATCCGGGCATGGACCCTGGCCGGAAGGTTCGATGGTGTTCGCCGAGTTCATGACGCAGCTACAGGCGCCCAAGCATCATTGATCTGAGAAGAAACGGAATGGTAGGGTCTGCTACCATTCCTCCCATCGTACTTCCAATCGCCCACCCAAGGCTCGCACTGCTCGGCTGATGGCCTTGAAGTTAGGATAGTCACAACGATAACCGCGTGTTTGGAAATATCGCCCGGTACCGGCTTCATCATCCAAATCCCGCATAATCCAGTTTATTTCGTAGCAGCGGCTCCTACACTGATCGAGTGAGAGGACTCCGGTGATTTTGTAAGGTTTTTTCTTGCGCCGGTAACTATAGTAACGGGCCGCGGCCTGAATTTTCCCCCACTCAACGCCGGGAAAGGCGCTGCATATTTCCTCCTTGGTCGCTTCTGGATAAAGTCTCCGCAGTTTTTGTTTCGCTGACCATCCCCAACACAACTTCTTGGGAACAAGCCCCAGTTTCTGGCAGCGTGCCTGTATTGCTTTTCTTGATCGGGTATCCAGAACTTGGCAAATCGCAAAATAATCGGGATAGAAAAACCGACATACCCGGTCTTCGTCATCAGTCCATAATCGATGCCCGCTGATCGTGAACCCGGAACGAAGTATCTTTGAGCGTATACGCTCCGCCGAATCTGCATTTCGCGATAGATATCTTAAGTCCATTGCACAAACCAACAGGCTATTTTTTCTTCACCTTCATTACGCGGAAGGAGTTGAAGGTGTTGGCTTTGTCGGTAAAAGCATCCGCGACAGATTTTGGGAGAGCGTTCAACTCCCTCAACTCGTAGGCGAGGATCGCAAAGTCAAGTTTCTTCCGTTCTATATCCTGGCTTTTAACTTCCAGAATTCGCGCTTCAATTTCCACTTTCTGACGGAGAAGGTCATCAAGTTCAGACATGCACACCCCTCGAACGAGCGTTCGGCTAAGAGATATTTGTGATGAAATCGCGTGGGTAGTGAAAGTGAAGTAGTTCAACCAACTTATCGATCCGTCCAGCGGGCTGCCAGTTGCAATTGTTTGGGCCCAAACATTCCGGCGGGTCTACCATAAGCAAAAGAAAAGGCGGGTCACGAGCCCGCCTTTTCTTGTTCAATACCTCGCAACGGACTTAATCGCGGACCGCTTTCGTCAGCGTTTCGGCTGCCAGCCGGATGTAACCGCCATCATTGCTGAGCGTCAGGAAGCGGAAGCCAAGCGGAATGTAACGCCGCGCGAATTCCGCGGTCGGCGAATAGATGCCTGCAATCTTGCCAGCCGCAATTGCCTTGCGCGCAATGTTGCCGATCGGCTCCACAATCGCATCGGAATTCGGGTTGGCCTCGCGTCCGTTGCTCCATGCTATGGAGAAATCCGCAGGGCCGACGAAAACGCCGTCGATGCCGCGAACGTCGAGGATGGCATCGAGCGCATCATAGGCGTCCCGAGTCTCGATCATCGCGAAGGCGAGCGTGTCGTGATTTGCGGTCGTCAGATAATCGTTGGAACCCGGCGTGCCGTAATCCGCATTGGCCCTGAACACACCCCATGAGCGCTCGCCCACCGGCGGATATTTCATGGCGGCTGCAAACCTGCGGGCATCCTCGACGGAATTGATCATCGGAGCGATGACCGCCTGCGCGCCGAAATCAAGCGCACGGCTTGCCATGTCGAAACGGCCGACGGGAACGCGCACGACGGGCGGCTTGCCGGCATTCAGGATAAGGCCCAGCGAGCGAAGCACGCTCGCCTCATCGTGGCCGCCATGCTGCATGTCGAGCGTTACGGCGTCGAAAGCGCTATGGGCGAGAATTTCGACCGTCAGGGGTTCAGGAAGCGAGGACCATGCGGAGAGCACTGTTTCCCCGGCGCGAAGGCGCGAAGACAACGACATTCGAATTTCCTTCATTTCAAAGCAACGGGGCGGAAGTGCTGGTGGATTGAATTTTACGTTCGATACTCGTCCGCAATCAAACCACTAGCTGCCTTGCGCCCCGAAACCTGCATCAATCCTGCTTTACCTGGCGGATTGCCTCTTCGAGGAAAGCAAACATCTTCTCGCGGATAACCTCGTCTGCAACGCTCACGCCTGCAGCATCGAGATCGGCGCGGATCTTGCGGAAAACATCCTCGTCGCCAGCTTCCTCGAAGTCGGCGGCAACGACTTCCTTGGCATAGGCTTCCGCCTCCGCGTCCTTCTTGCCAAGCTGGTCTGCGGCCCAGAGTCCCAGAAGCTTGTTGCGGCGTGCCTCCGCCTTGAAGCGCAGTTCCGCATCAAGCGCGAATTTCTTTTCAAAAGCGTCGCGGCGATCATCCATGCCAGTGGTCATTCATAAAGCTCCCAGACTTACAAGTTAGAAGAGATCGTCATCCGTTCTCTTGCCTAAAGCTGGCAAGGGGCGCAAGATTATACAAGGGCTTAAAGACCACTTTCTTGCGACTCATACATAAACTTGCGTCAGAAACGCCGAAAACGGGGGAACGGGCACAAAGCAGGATTGTTAAAAGCCCACAATTGCTATAGGTAGCCCGCGAGAATAGCGGCTTAGAGCCGATCACCATAAATATGGAAATCCGAGAAAAGCCATGAACCGTCGCCGCCGTATTTACGAGGGCAAGGCCAAGATTCTTTATGAAGGCCCTGAACCCGGTACGCTTGTCCAATTCTTCAAAGATGATGCAACTGCCTTCAATGCAAAGAAGCATGAAGTCATCGACGGGAAAGGCGTGCTGAACAACCGCATTTCCGAGCATATCTTCACCCAGCTCAACCGCATCGGCATTCCGACGCACTTCATCCGCCGCCTCAACATGCGTGAGCAGCTGATCAAGGAAGTGGAAATCATTCCGCTTGAAGTGGTCGTGCGCAACGTTGCAGCCGGTTCGCTCGCCAAGCGCCTTGGCCTGGAAGAAGGCACCATCCTGCCGCGCTCGATCATCGAGTTCTACTACAAGGCCGATGCGCTCGACGATCCGATGGTCACCGAAGAGCATATCACGGCTTTCGGCTGGGCAAGCCCGCAGGAAATCGACGACATCATGGCGCTTGCCATCCGCGTCAACGACTTCCTCACCGGCCTGTTCCTCGGCATCGGCATCCAGCTTGTCGATTTCAAGATGGAATGTGGACGCCTGTGGGAAGGCGACATGATGCGCATCGTCGTCGCCGACGAAATTTCGCCGGACTCTGCGCGTCTTTGGGACATCACCACCAATGACAAGCTCGACAAGGACCGTTTCCGTCGCGATATGGGCGGTCTGGTCGAGGCCTATCAGGAAGTTGCGCGCCGTCTCGGCATCATGAACGAGAACGACACGCCGCGTCCGTCCGGCCCCACGCTTGTGAAGTAATCATCCGCCCAGCCCGGAAGGGCCTGGTCCCGAAAAGTGGAAGCCGGTTTTCGGGATCGAGCCAGACAAGCCTTCCGGGCTGTTTCATTCGTTCTAAAATTGCAGGAACTACAGAGTGATCAAGGCACGCGTCACCGTTACACTGAAAAACGGCGTTCTCGACCCGCAGGGCAAGGCAATCGTCGGCGCGCTCGGCAGCCTCGGTTTCGACGGCGTCAATTCGGCCCGTCAGGGCAAGGTGTTCGATCTGGAACTGGAAGGCTCGGACAAGGCCAAGGCCGAAGCAGACCTGAAAGCCATGTGCGAGAAGCTGCTCGCCAACACCGTGATTGAAGATTATTCCATCGCCATCGCCTGAGCCCAACAAGGAAGCAGTCGCCATGAAATCCGCAGTCATTCTCCTTCCCGGTCTCAATCGCGATCGCGACATGATCGCGGCGCTGACCAAGATCACCGGACAGGCTCCGGTGACCGTCTGGCAGACTGACACCAGCATCCCCGACGATGTGGACCTGATCCTCATCCCCGGCGGCTTCTCCTATGGCGACTATCTGCGTTGCGGCGCCATTGCCGCCCGCATGCCGGTCATGCAGGCCTTGCGCGAGAAGGCCGAAAAGGGCGTGATGGTCATGGGCGTGTGCAACGGCTTCCAGATCCTCGTCGAAGCCGGACTTCTGCCGGGCGCGCTGATGCGCAATGCCTCGCTGAAATTCGTCTGCCGCGAAGTGAAGCTCGAAGTGACCAACGCCAACACCTCGTTCACGCGCGGCTACCAGCCGGGCCAGATCATCCGCTGCCCGGTCGCGCATCATGACGGCAATTATTTCGCCGATGCCGAAACGCTGAAGCGTATCGAAGGCGAAGGCCAGGTCGTGTTCCGCTATGCCGAAGGCACCAATCCGAACGGATCGGTCAACGACATTGCAGGTATCGTCAATGCACGCGGCAATGTGCTCGGCATGATGCCTCACCCGGAAAACCTGATCGAAGCAGCCCATGGCGGCGACGATGGCCGGGCGCTTTTTGCAGGCGCACTTGGCGTCGCGGCCTAAGCTGGCAGACAGATAAACGGAAAAGGCGGCTCCCATCGAGCCGCCTTTTTTGTTGCGCCTGCCTCGCCTCAAAACTGCACTGGCAAAGCGCCGGGTTTCGTGGCAGCTTGGCTCCGGGAGGACTTTGACAAGAGACAAACCGTCGGGGTCTCCTCATTTTTGTCCGTGCATTTTTCCCGGCACAAATCGTCCATATTTTTGCTGGAAATGCCTCACAGATTTTAGCGATAAAGAATCAGGGGAATTCATTCATGCAGCTTTATTCCAGGCCTCTCTCCCCCTACTCATCTTTCGTGCGCGGCGTCCTCTACCTGAAGGACCTGCCTTTCAAGCCGATGAACCTGTCCTATCCGTTTCCCGCCGATTTCGGCAATGTCACGCCGCTCCGCCGCATACCGGTGCTGATCACCAGTTCGGGTGAAACGCTGTTTGAAGCCGCCGTCATCGCGGAATATCTGGAAGATCATTTTCCTGAAACACCCGTATTGCCCGGCACGCCGCGCGAGCGCGCTCTCATCCGCCTGCTGGCGCGCGTGACGGAACTCGACGTGCTCGGACCGACGATGAAGCTCTTCATCCTGTCGAGCAAACCCGAGCGTGACGATGCAAGCATCGAGCGCCTGTTCGACAAGATGCATACCGGCCTCAAAGTGGTCGAAAGCCGCCTCTCGGACAAAGCTTTCGCCGCCGGAGACGAACCTACGCTTGCGGATTGCTGGCTGCTGCCCGTGCGTTTTCTGATGGAACCGTTGAAGAAGCTATCCGGCAAAGCGGATTTGCTGGACGCGTTCCCGAAATTCGATGCATATGCGGCCAAGGCAAAACAGCACCCGGTCTTTGAACGCATCTGGAACGAGATGAACGACGGACTGAAGTCCTTCATGCCGCAACCCGCCTGATTCTGCCGATCTACCTCACCCCCAGCGTGCTTTTCAAAGGCACGCCCTTTCGGAGCCCCTCCTTGAAGACCAAGACTTTCGCTCTTCTGGCCCTCCCGGCCATTGCATTGCTTGCAGCCTGCACCTCCAGCAAGCCGACGCGCCCCCTCGCCGTCGATGCCAGCAAGGCTGCATTACCAACCATGGAGCGCATTGCGCTGGCGGCAAATAGCTGCTGGTTCAAATCCAAGGACAAGGATTTCCGCGGATACTCGCTTGCACCGGAACTGAATTCCTTTACCGGACGGCCGCGCATTCTGGTGGTGCCGGCCCGCAACCCGGCGTCTCGTCCGCTGCTGGTCGTGCAGGCGCAGGGAAATCCGGCTCGTGTCGAAACTTTCGGCCCCATGATGGGTGAAAGCCATGGCGGACGTATCGCCGCCGACGTCAACCGCTGGGCTTCGGGCCAGAGCGGCTGCCAGTAACAACCAGATGCGTCGCGGAAACGCCGAAACCGGCTTTCCGCGACACATTTCAACGCAAGTGAAAACGCACCTTCCGTGCTTCGCGCTCGGCTTCACCGCGCCGCAGTCCAATGTCGCGCAACTGCGCATCTGTCAGTTCGCCCAAAGCAATCCGGGTGCGCCGCAGCATCATTCGATAAGACAGCCAATTCAAGACCTGCCGTAGATATCCGCCTCGCGGTTGCGAGGCCGTTGCCAGATGCGCCTGCAATCCTTTCGGCAAATCCGCCGCCGTATCAGCCACGGGAACAGGAAGAATTGTATCTATTGTCTCGGTCTGCGGCCTGAAGTAAAACATTGTCTCGGTCCATTCCTCATAAGCAGAGCCGGTTGGGAGCCCAGTGCTGCTACGGCATCGACCTGAAAATCGAAGTCGACTCTCAAAGGAACGATGCCCGGATTCAACTGGTCGGAGCGCCCTTCAATCACGCGAACGCGCACACGATGCTCCAAGCAGTTCGTTTGATCGCCGCCTATTTACAATTCACCGGCAGCGACGAATTGACTCTATAATTGACTTGGCAATAGGTACAATTTATAAGTTGTCACCATGACAAATTGGATTCCAGACCTTTCCGGCAAGTCCGGCCCATTTTACCTGCAACTCGCCGACGCCATCGAAGAGGCAATCGGAAGCGGCGGGCTGCCCGCGGGTGCAAAGCTGCCGCCGCAGCGCAATCTCGCATTCGATCTCAAGGTAACAATCGGCACAATCGGCCGCGCCTATGCCCTGGCCCACGAGCGCGGCCTTGTGACGGGCGAAGTGGGTCGGGGAACCTATGTGCTCGGTGAAGAACCGGCCGACAATGCACTGACCGCCTCAGGCATTGCCGGAACCAAACCCGCCGACGTCCCATCCGGTAAAATCCGCTTCGACACGACAGCGGCACCGGATGTTGGCCAGCACGAAGTTCTGGCCCGGATAAATGCCGACATTCATCGGGATTTTCCGCAGGATATAGCGAGCTATTCGCGCTATTTCCCGCAGCACTGGCTGGAAGCCGGGCAAAGATGGCTTTCGCGGGCCGACTGGCGGCCAGACCTCGACAGCATCGTCGTCACCAACGGCGCGCAGGCTGCAAGCATTGCCATTATCACGGCCTTCACCAATCCCGGCGACCGCATCCTGTTTGAAAACCTGACTTACGCGCAGATCAGCCGTTCCGTTCGCCTTCTGGGGCGGCGCACCATTCAGGCCGGTCTGGATGAATATGGTCTCATTCCGGAAGAGTTCGAACGCGCCTGCCGCCAGCAGCACCCGACCCTCGCCTTTCTGATGCCGACGCTGCATAACCCCACATTGTCGGTCATGCCGGAAGAACGGCGCCGCGCCATTGCCGACATTGCACGGCGTTACAATGTCTGGCTCATCGAAGACGATATCTATGGCGTCATGTGCGACAGCCAGATTCCACCCTTGGCAAGCTTTGCGCCGGAACGCACATTCGTCGTTTCCGGCCTGTCGAAAGCCGTAGCGGCAGGGATACGCAGCGGCTGGGTCGCCTGTCCCGCCCATTGCGCACAGCGCGTGAAGGTGACGCACAAGATGGTCACGGGCGGCGCAGCCTTCCTGCTCGCCGAGACCGGCGCGCAGCTTGTACTCTCCGGCGAGGCAGACGCCATTCACAGCAAATGCCGCGAGGAAACCGTCATTCGCGAAGAAATGGCCCGCAGAATCTTCGACGGGTTCGACTTCGTATCGAAACCATCCGTTCCGTTCCTGTGGATGGGCCTGCCCGAGCCCTGGCTTTCGGGAACGTTCAAGGCGGCGGCCTATGAAAGCGGAATCCTGATCGATGACGAGGACGAGTTCAAGGCCGGACGCGTCGACCAGATTTATCACAGGGTCCGCGTCGCCTTCTCTTCCCCCTCCGATCGCAATGTCGTTGAAAACTGTTTCCTGACGCTCCGTCGCCTGCTCGAAAACGAACAGGCGGGATATGAAGGGAGTGTCTGAAGCGCCCGGCCTCTCTTTATCGTTACTGATGTACGATTGAGGCCGGGAAAGCGGCATTTTCCTGTCGCACTTCATGGAAACTTAGGTTAAAGAGGCGCCTTGAAACCTTAGGTATCCAGCCTTCGGCAGAAGGTTTTCGGGTACCGCAGCCTGCGACGGGGTTCCCCATTTCCATGACTATTTCCAATACGCGAGACATCACGCCGGAATTGATCGAAGCGCATGGTCTTAAGCCGGACGAGTATCAGCGCATTCTCGGTCTGATCGGACGCGAGCCCACCTTCACAGAGCTGGGGATTTTCTCGGCCATGTGGAACGAGCATTGCTCCTACAAGTCTTCCAAGAAATGGCTGCGCACGCTGCCGACCAGTGGACCGCGCGTCATTCAGGGTCCGGGCGAAAATGCGGGCGTCGTGGATATTGGCGATGGCGATTGCATCGTCTTCAAGATGGAAAGCCACAATCACCCCTCCTATATCGAACCCTATCAGGGTGCGGCGACCGGTGTCGGCGGCATCCTGCGCGATGTCTTCACCATGGGTGCGCGTCCCGTTGCGGCGATGAATGCGCTGCGCTTCGGCGAACCGGATCATCCAAAGACCCGTCACCTCGTTTCGGGCGTCGTTTCCGGCGTCGGCGGCTATGGCAATTCCTTCGGCGTGCCGACCGTCGGCGGCGAAGTGAATTTCGACAAGCGCTATAACGGCAATATCCTCGTCAATGCTTTCGCGGCGGGTCTCGCCAGAACCGATGGCATTTTCTATTCCAAGGCGGAAGGCGTCGGCCTGCCAGTCGTCTATCTCGGCGCGAAGACGGGCCGCGACGGCGTCGGCGGCGCGACGATGGCATCGGCTGAATTCGACGAGTCGATCGAGGAAAAGCGCCCGACCGTTCAGGTTGGCGATCCCTTCACCGAAAAATGCCTGCTTGAAGCCTGCCTCGAACTGATGGCTTCCGGCGCAGTGATCGCGATCCAGGACATGGGCGCGGCCGGCCTCACCTGCTCCGCCGTCGAAATGGGCGCCAAGGGCGACCTCGGCATCGAACTCATCCTCGACCATGTTCCTGTCCGTGAAGAGAACATGACGGCCTATGAAATGATGCTTTCGGAAAGCCAGGAGCGCATGCTCATGGTTCTGAAGCCGGAAAAGGAAGCTGAAGCGCAGGCCATTTTCCGCAAATGGGGCCTCGATTTCGCCATCGTCGGCAAGACGACCGACGATCTGCGTTTCCGCGTCATCCATCAGGGCGAGGAAGTCGCCAACCTGCCGATCAAGGATCTGGGCGACGAAGCGCCGGAATATGATCGTCCGTGGATGGAACCCGGCAAGCACGCGCCGCTTCCGGCCAGCAATGTTCCGCAGGTGGAAGATTATTCCGCAGCCCTTCTCAAGCTCATCGGCTCGCCCGACCTGTCGTCGCGTCGCTGGGTCTACGAACAGTACGACACGCTCATTCAGGGCAACTCGCTGCAGGTTCCGGGCGGCGACGCGGGCGTGATCCGCGTGGAAGGCCACGACACCAAGGCTCTCGCCTTCTCCTCTGACGTGACGCCGCGTTATTGCGAAGCCGATCCGTTTGAAGGCGGCAAGCAGGCGGTTGCCGAATGCTGGCGCAACATCACCGCGACCGGTGCCGAGCCGCTGGCATCGACCGACAATCTGAACTTCGGCAACCCGGAAAAGCCGGAAATCATGGGCCAGCTCGTCAAGGCCATCGAAGGCATCGGCGAAGCCTGCCGCGCGCTGGATTTCCCGATCGTTTCCGGCAATGTCTCGCTCTACAACGAGACCAACGGCCAGGCCATTCTGCCGACGCCGACCATTGCCGGTGTCGGGCTCATCCCGGATTGGTCGCAAATGGCGAAGATCGGCGGCATGCAGGATGGCGACACGCTGGTGCTGCTTGGCGGCGACGGCACCCATCTCGGCCAGTCGGTTTATCTGCGCGATCTGTTCGACCGCGCCGATGGTCCTGCCCCGACGGTCGATCTTGCGCTTGAAAAGCGCAATGGCGAATTTGTCCGCTCGGCCATCCGCAACGGTCAGGTCACGGCCTGTCACGACCTTTCCGATGGCGGCCTGGCGATTGCCGTTGCGGAAATGGCAATCAAGTCCGGCAAGGGTGCCGTGATCGATGCCGGTGACGGCCTGCCTCATGCCGCACTTTTCGGTGAAGATCAGGCGCGTTATGTCGTCGCGGCCACGGCTGAAATGGCAAAGCTCATCGCCCTCAATGCCGAAGGCGCTGGCGTTCCGTTCCGCGTGCTCGGCACCGTCGGCGGCGACCGCCTGAAGATCGGCGATCTGGTCGATGTCAGCGTTGTCGATCTGACCGATGCTTTTGAAGGCTGGTTCCCGGCCTTCATGAGCGGCGAGCCTGTAACCGATAACTGACCTCGGTCCGCATCGTCGATACCTTTTGCCGCCCGGATGGAAAGCCTGTCCGGGCGGTTTGCTTGTCTTTGATTTAAGCGTTAGACAGATGGTTGTTGACGTTCCACGATGGTGCGTTACGATTCGACCGAACGATAAGAAAAGGCCGGAAACGGCAGGAGATTTTGCATGGCTATGGACGCACATGAGATCGAAAAACTGATACGCGAGGGGATTCCCGACGCAAAGGTGACGATCCGCGACCTTGCCGGAGACGGAGACCATTATGCCGCCGAGGTCGTCGCGGAGAGTTTCCGCGGCAAGTCCCGCGTGCAGCAGCACCAGATGGTCTATGACGCGCTGAAGGGCAATATGGGCGGCGTGCTGCACGCACTCGCCTTGCAGACAAGCGTACCGGAATAACGGACGGCCGTTTCGGGGGAGCAAGCCTTGCTGCGGCAAGATGCAGCTCCCCCGGAGACGGAATTCTCGCGCATTTGACTTGCTTTCGCCCGATCCGGGTGGTTACCAGCATTCAAAGCGACTATATTCGGGAAGACCTCCCCAGTTTACGCCGGAATTTGCCTCGGCGTATTTGTTTAGCGCATGATCCTGTCCGGAAAGTCAGGCAACTTTTCGGGGTTATGCTTGGAAAGGACCGCAAATGACCGGCATCAACGATTTCATCAACAATGAAGTGAAGACCAACGACGTCGTGCTTTTCATGAAGGGCACGCCGGGTTTCCCGCAGTGCGGTTTCTCCGGTCAGGTCGTCCAGATCCTCGACTATCTCGGTGTTGAGTACAAGGGCGTCAACGTTCTGTCCTCGGACGAACTGCGTCAGGGCATCAAGGAATATTCGAGCTGGCCAACCATCCCTCAGCTGTATGTGAAGGGCGAATTCGTCGGCGGCTGCGATATCGTGCGTGAAATGTTCCAATCGAACGAATTGCAGGCACTTTTTACCGATAAAGGTATTGCCACCAAGGCGGCTTGAGGATTAATTGCCGGTTATACGGCTTCAGCCTCACCTTTTCCGAAGGCGCCGTTCCACGGCGCCTTTTGCGTTTTGCTAGATGTTCAACGACGGATTTCCGTCTGTCTGCTTCTGCTTTCTAAATTTTGTCTTTCGTATCGTGTCCCCCGACGCGATGCGCCACTTTGCCAGGGAATGCCAGTCATGCCGCTCGACATCAAGAACGGTTCGCCGGACCAGAAAACCTCCATGCGCGGACGCGGCGAATTCATCGCGCTCATCGCAGCCATCATGGCCATCAATGCGCTGGCGGTCGACATCATGCTGCCCGGCCTGCCGCAGATTGGCGCAAGCCTTGGCGTGCAGTCGGAAAACCACGTCCAGTTCGTCATTACCGCCTATCTGCTGGGTTTCGGCGTTTCGCAGCTGTTCTACGGACCGTTGAGCGACCGCTTCGGCCGCAGGCTGCCGCTGTTCGGCGGGCTTGTCATCTACATTCTCGCCGCGTTGGCCTCGGCTGTCGTCACCGACTTCACGACGCTGATCGTCCTGCGCGTCCTTCAGGGCCTTGGCGCAGCCGGTACGCGCGTGATCGCCGTCTCGGTGGTCCGCGACAAGTTCGCCGGCCGCCAGATGGCGGAAGTCATGTCGCTCGTCATGATGGTTTTCATGATCCTGCCCGTCGTCGCGCCTGCAACAGGCCAGCTCATCATGCTGCTCGGCGAATGGCACCTGATCTTCCTGTCGATGGCGCTGATGGCGCTTATCGTCGGCATGTGGGCCTTCTTTCGCCTGCCCGAGACCCTTCCCGCATCCAACCGGCGTCCACTGACGGTCAGGAGCGTCATCGGCGGCTTCGGGATCGTTCTGTCGAACCGCGTCGCCCTGTTCTATATGCTCGGCACCTCGTTCATCCTCGGCGCGCTGTTCGGCTATATCAACTCGGCCCAGCAGATTTTCGTCGGCATTTATGAGCTTGGCGCGCTGTTTCCGCTGGCTTTCGCAGCCGTTGCCATGACGCTGGCGCTTGCCTCGTTCATGAATTCGCGCCTTGTCGGCCGCTTCGGCATGCGCCGCATTTCGCAGTCGATGCTGCTGGTCTTCACCGGTTTCAGCCTGTTGTGGATGGTCCTTTCGGTCACGATGGAAGGGCCTGTGCCCTTCCCGCTCCTGATGGCGATCTACATGACCATCATGTTCTCGTTCAGCCTCGTGACCGCCAATTTCAACGCGCTGGCGATGGAGCCGCTCGGCGAAGTCGCAGGCACGGCCTCCTCCGTTCTGGGCTTTGCGCAAACGGTGATCGGTGCGGCATTGGGCGCGGTTATCGGTCAGGCCTTCGACGGCACCACGACGCCGGTTGCAACCGGCTATTGCGTGCTCGGATTTGTGGCGCTCGGCTGCGTTCTGATCGCTGAACGCGGGCGATTGTTCAGGGTACAAAACCCGCCCGCCGAACACGTGATCTGATCGCATATCACTGATAAACAATCAAAGCCCGCTCATAGTTAGCGGGCTTTTCTTATGCCATGCACGTGCTATCAATTGGTGGTTTCGGGGGCAAAAGCAGAACGCGTCAGCCAGCAGGCGCATCGGGGAGGATAAGCCACCCCGACTTTGGCAAGGGCTTTGCTCTCGCGCCGGAATGACACCAATGGGTTTCATACCTGTGAGTATCACGCCGCCGATAAAGAAAACCCGCACGGGCTGGCAATGCTACGTGCGGGTCCAACTCTTTACGTAAGCGAAACGGGTTGGGAGTTCGCGCTTCCAACCCACTCCGCCAATATAATATTCACATGCCAAAAACACAAGCGGGGCCGGCTACTCTGCCCAGAGCGCGGCCTGAATGGACTGCCAGCTCTCCTTGCTCGGCGCAACAATAAGCCCTCCGCCGGTGTGAGAAGGCAGGTACGCGCTGCCGTCCCAGCGCGCGATGTAACCACCCGCTTCCTGATGGATCAGCGCACCGGGAAGATGGTCCCAGGGCATAAGCTTGTTGTAGACGGCGAAATGCGCCCCGCCGGTCGCGATAATCCGATATTCGTGCGCCGCACAGCGATAGCCGATCTGCGACAGGAATTTCGTATGATTGCGCGCCAGCCGCGACCGTATCGGCTCGGCAGTATACTGCCACGAAATCGAGCCGGTCATCTGGTCGATGGGAGCAGGCTTCGCAACGCTCACCCGGCTTAGATCGCCGTTGGCATGGCGAACATGGCTCCCGCCGCCCCTGGACGCCATGATCCAATCATTGCCGACGGGATCGTGAATGATACCGGCGACAGTTTCACCCTTCGACACCACCGCCAGCATCACGCCAAAAAGCGGAACGCCTGATGCGAAGTTGAAGGTGCCGTCGACGGGATCGATTGTGAATGCAAGTTCCGCGTCGTTGAGACCATCCAGCAAGGCCGGATTGTCCGAGCAGGCTTCCTCGCCCACGATCACCGCGTCGGCGAACCGCTCCTTTAGCCTGGCTGTGATGTAGCGCTCCGCATTCACATCGGCTTCCGTGACCAGATCGGCAGCAGAAGTCTTCTGCTTGATATCGCCCGCATCCAGCCTGCGGAATCGCGGCATGATCTCCTCACGCGCCGCATCGGCCAGCAAATCGGCCAGCCAGTCCATCTGTCCTTCATCAAAGCGCATGATCGTCCTCTCCTGCATCGTTCAGCGTCAGTCCCGCGAAATCGAACAGCTTGCGATCCAGCAGGTGGCTTGGACGAACATTCGTCATGGCGCGGATCATCGTGTCCTTGCGGCCCGGCATGCGCTTCTCAATGTCGGTCAGCATGGCTTTCATCGCATTGCGTTGCAGCCCTTCCTGACTGCCGCACAGGTCGCACGGAATGATCGGAAACTGCATCGCGGTCGCGAATTTCTCCAGATCATCCTCCGCCGCATAGGCCAGCGGACGGAACACCATCAGGTCGCCCTCGTCATTGACGAGTTTCGGCGGCATTGCCGCAAGGCGTCCGCCATGGAACAGGTTCATGAAGAAGGTTTCGAGAATGTCTTCCCTGTGGTGGCCGAGCACCACCGCCGAGCAGCCTTCCTCACGCGCGACCCGATAGAGGTTGCCGCGGCGCAAGCGCGAGCAAAGCGAGCAATAGGTGCTCGTTTCCGGCAGCTTGTCGGTGACGATCGAATAGGTGTCCTGATATTCGATGCGATGCTCGATTTCGTAGCGGTTCAGGAAATCCGGCAGAATGTGCTTGGGAAAGTTGGGCTGGCCCTGATCCAGATTGACCGCCAGCAGCTCGACCGGCAGCAGGCCGCGCCATTTGAGATCCAGCAGCAGCGCCAGAAGCCCATAAGAGTCCTTGCCGCCCGAAAGGCAAACCATCCAGCGTTCGCCGGGTTTGACCATCGAGAAATCCTCGATGGCCTGCCGCGTCAGGCGCAACAGACGTTTGCGCAGCTTGTTGAATTCAACCGTGGTCGGCACATCGCGGAACAGCGGGTGACAGCCGTCGCTGCCCGCATCTTCTGCAATATCTGGATCGAAAGCGTTCATGGTGCTTCCCGAAAATTGAGGATGTTGCAGGCTTCATACCGAAAAGCGGGCGCGGGGAAAACCGGGAAACCATAATTGTTTGCGAAAGACGCAAAACCGCTACGCAGTTTCGCTGGAAATGCTCATTTAAACTACGCATTGTCCTGCGCAAAACCGCTTCGCACTTTTGCTGGAAATGCTTAACGAAAAAGCCGCGCTGATGTACAGCGCGGCTTTTCGATTTCGGCAAATATCCAGCGCGCCAGAGCGCGCATGGAATTAACGCGAATAGAATTCGACGACCAGGTTCGGTTCCATCTGAACGGCGTAAGGCACATCCGTCAGAGTCGGAACGCGGGCGTAGGTCGCAACCAGCTTGTTGTGGTCGACTTCGATGTAGTCCGGAACATCACGTTCTGCGAGCTGAACAGCTTCCAGAACGATAACCAGCTGCTTCGACTTTTCGCGAACTTCAACAACGTCACCGGCCTTCAGGCGGTAGGACTGGATGTTGACACGGCGACCGTTTACATTCACGTGGCCGTGGTTGATGAACTGGCGGGCAGCGAAGATCGTCGGAACGAACTTGGCGCGGTACACGACTGCATCGAGGCGCGATTCCAGCAGACCGATCAGGTTTTCACCGGTGTCGCCCTTGCGGCGAGCGGCTTCTTCGTAGGTCTTGCGGAACTGCTTTTCGGAGATGTCGCCGTAGAAGCCCTTGAGCTTCTGCTTGGCGCGCAACTGCACACCGAAGTCCGACAGCTTGCCCTTGCGGCGCTGGCCGTGCTGGCCCGGGCCATATTCACGACGGTTTACCGGGGACTTCGGACGGCCCCAGATGTTTTCGCCAAGACGGCGATCAATTTTGTACTTAGCGGATTCGCGCTTGCTCATCGCATTTCCTTCAAAGGTTATAGCGCCCGAAGGCGCTGGAGGAAACGCGCCCTCCTCTGCCCTCCGTTTTCGAGGACTGACAGGATGAAGCGCGCGAGCGCAATCTTCATCCACGGGACACGTCAAATGAAACGCCAGCGCGATGACGCGCCAGCGATGGCGGCTTTTAGTCATCCAGCTGTTATCTTGTCAAGCGCGCAGGGTCGAAAAAGCCGGAAAAACCGGTGTTCGGCATGCGTTTCCTACCATTTGCTACGCTCTGCCATCAAGCGTGAAGGAACGCCATTCCCTGTTTCGTCATTAGCCCTGACGGAACTGCTACTCATGAGGCGTCAATGGCTTTGTCTTTTTTTCCGTCCGGCAAGGGTGCATTCATCGCGCTGATCGCGCTTGGCCTCGTTGCAATGCCGTCCTTGTCCGGCATTCTTTCCGGCGAGGCGCAGGCGCAAACTTTCATCGAACGCATCCTCAAACAGGACGCCCAGAAGGCAAGGCAGCATCGCAAACGTCCGGTGGCAAGACACAGTCAGAAGAAGCCAGCCGCAAAGCAACAAACGGCGAGACAAGCGAGCCCCGCACCGAAGGCTGAAGCAAAACCGGCGCCCGGCTTCACCATACCCGTTCCCATCCCGCGACCGGAGGATACGGCAAACAAGAAACCGGAGCCGGAAGCCACGCCCCTTCCCGAGGAAAAGCCGGATACGGAACCACAGGAACAGCCCCGCCCGGCCCCGACCCCATCTCCGGAGAAACCGGCGGAACCGGCAGACAATCCCAAACAGGCTGACGAGAAACGGCAGGACGCCAGGCCGGAAATCGAAGAACGAATCTATCAGGTGTCCTGCCCGGCGCTCATTTCCGGTCAGGTCGAGGGCAAGCTCCTGCCTCCGATCAAGGACGGTGAGCAATGCGGGGTTCATTCCCCTCTGTCCCTCACCGCCATCGGCAAGGACGAGCCGTTGAAATTCGCCAATGCAGTGACCACGAATTGCGCTATGGCCGTCACGCTGGCGCAGTGGAGCAGCGAAGTGACCAAAGCCGCGAAGGATGTTTACGGCCCGGATTCAAAAATCACGGAGATCGGCGTCGGATCGGACTATCAATGCCGAAAGGTAAACGGAGCCTCGTCGGGGCGGGTTTCGGAACACGCCTTTGCAAACGCGCTCGATATCATGTCGTTCACATTCGCGGACGGCACCAAAACGCAACTGGAAAGCGGCTGGAACGGCAACGACAAGGAAAAGGCATTCTGGCGCGCCGTGCACGGTGCAAGCTGCAAGCTTTTCATGACCGTGATCGGTCCGGACGGCGACGCCGCGCACCGCACCAACATGCATCTCGACCAGGGCTGCCACGGCAAATCCTGTCTTGCACGGATTTGCCAATAAGCTATCGTAAGCGTTGGAAATTCATAAAAAAATCAGAATTGCGCCTGTAATCTCGGTTCCATTATCGATTCAACCCCGCCTGATCGCCAGTGAAAGACGGGTCTCCAGAAGGACATGGGCATGAAATCGACCAAACTTGTAGTTTCCGCAATTTTCACACTGGGTTTTTGCGCTGCGGCTCATGCCGATGCCGTTCCGAAGCGCTCGAAGGATTTTACAGGAAATTACCAGACGCTCGTCAAGGATCAGCGGGTCGCGCCGCAGATCGCCGACTGTATCGCCAGCGGCTATGACTATGTGAAGAAGAGCAAGAAATATGATCGTCTCGGCTTCACCAAAGACGATATTTCCGACGCGCAAACCGATGATAAATCATCGAAATTCAGTTCCAGCGACCCGCGCAAGGTGTCAGCGGTGATTTCGGTTCCCGGTGAAGCGCGCAACAAGGGTGTTTCCGCGAAGTGGGACAGCATCACGCTGCGCTGCGGTATCACCGACGGCAAGCTGAAAGCAATCGAACTAGCCCCGAACAAGGCCGACAAGTAAAGATCACATGGCGAGTGCCGGACGGCGCTCGCCTGTCCTGTTCAGTGCTTCTTGTCGCCGTCTACGTGCTCCGGCAGGCTTTTGCGCTTGGTTTCGGCAAACTCTTCCAGTTCCTTTTCGGTCATTGATTCATACATTTCCTTCGACGCGCCGATGAGTTCGCTTTTCTTGATCTCGCCGCGTTTGGCAGCAAGAGCAGCTCCGGCTGCCTTCTGTTGGGCTTGTGATTTTGCGGGCATGGCTTTCTCTCCTGTCTGACAAGACAAACGCACGGCGAAACGGCCCGGTTCCCCTTTTATTCGTTGCCTTCGTCAAAACGTGCGCGTGCACCGCGAAGCAGGTCGCGGTTCTTGACGGCCCATTGGCCGAGCACATCGATCGGCACGGCCAGAGAATGGCCAAGCTCGGTCAGTGAATATTCCACTTCCGGCGGGGATGTCGGGCGAACATGCCGCGAAACCAGCCCGTCGCGCTCCAGCGACCGCAGCGTCACCGTCAACATGCGCTGCGAAATGCCTTCGATGGATCGCCGCAAGGCATTGAAGCGCATCGAGCCTTCCTGAAGATTGAAGACGACGAGAATGCTCCACGTGTCGCCCACCCGATCCAGCACTTCGCGGATCGGACAGGCGCCGTCCCCATCGGCTTTGAAGGCCGGAGTAGATGAGAGCAAGGGCGTCTTGCCATCCGGCCGTGTCGATATCGTCATCTGCTTCTCCTCGGACAGGCGGTCCACCGCCCGGCGCGCATTTTATTCTTCGAGCCCCGCCGCTTTCGAACGCACATGGTCTATGTTGGCGGCAAAATCCCGGTAAAACAATTGGTTAACTCGGTCCTTGCCTTTCGGCCTCATCGAAACCGCCCTGAACACTTGCCTTCGACGCGGTTACTTCCATGTACCCTGAACATGTAAAAGTGCGTTCTTCACACGCTTGGCAGCATCACTTATGTAGTTATCAGAAATAACCTGATTACGAAACGTACCTCAATTCATTCGATACGAGAAGATCGGAAAGGAAAATGCCATGACCAGAATCGCACTGATCGGCGCAACGGGTTTTGTGGGCGCCGCCATTCTCAAGGAAGCCGCAACACGCGGCCACCAGGTGACCGCACTGGTTCGCCATCCGGAAAAAGTGGAAAAGCTCGCCAATGTCACAGCGGTAAAGGCTGACGTATTCGATACCGATGCGCTTGCAAGCCAGCTTGCGGGACATGACATCGTGATTTCGGCCTACAATCCGGGCTGGAGCGACGAGAATATCCGCGAAAACCACATCAATGGCAGCCGTTCCATCACGGAAGCCACCAAAAAGGCCGGCATCAAGCGCCTTATAGCGATTGGTGGCGCGGGCAGTCTTTCGATCAATGGCAAGCAGCTGGTCGACTCGCCCGAGTTTCCTGCCGAATGGAAGGAAGGCGCGCTCGGCGCCCGTCAGGCACTGGAAGACCTGCGCGGCGAGGACCAACTGGAATGGACATTCGTGTCGCCGGCGATCATTCTCCAGCCGGGCGAGCGCACCGGAAAATACCGTCTCGGCGGCGACGAACCGGTGTTCGACGACAAGAGCGAAAGCAAGATCTCCGTCGCCGATCTGGCGGTCGCCATTCTGGACGAAGCTGAAAAAGGCCAGCATATACGCCAGCGTTTCACAGCCGCCTATTGAGGCAAATCACAGAAACGCCACATTTTTGACGGGCGTTCGCCACAAAATCGGTGGTGAAATACACACATCACCACCGGTTTTTCGTGCAAAAAGACCGCAAAACGGGCTCGCCGCCGCTCTGCCTTAATTATCTTAAACCAGTTCCACGTCCACGACGCCGTGAATGGCTTTCATGGCGCTCGCGATCTGCGGGCTGACCCGATAACGGTGCGGCAGTTCGATCTCGACTTCGCGCTGGCCGTTATCCTTGATGACGATGAGGCTCACCTGCCCGTCGCCGCGCGTATTGAAATGCGGCGCGATATGACGGACCGCATCGGCGGAGCGCAGGTAAAGCCGCATCGCCTTCTGCATCCGGCAGGCTTCGTCTTCGAGCGACTGCACCGTCTGGATGCGCAGGCCGATGCCTTCGGGACGGTTTTCCGCCTGAACAGTAATCACCACCGACTTGCCGCTTTCCAGAAGATCGCGATATTGCGCGAGCCCTTCCGAAAACAGCACTGCTTCGAACTGGCCGCTGGCATCGGACAGTTGCACGATGCCCATCTTGTTACCGGTTCGCGTCTTGCGCTCCTGACGGGCGGTCACGGTGCCCGCCAGACGTCCGGCATTGGCGCCGCGCTTGACGGCCGCGGAAAAATCCGCCCAGCTTTGAACACGCATCCGGTTCAGCACATCGCGATATTCATCGAGCGGATGGGCCGAAAGATAGAAGCCGACCGCCTGAAACTCGCGATGCAGCATTTCCGATGGCAGCCAGGGCGCTGCCTGCGGCAGGATGAGCGTTTCCTTGGGCGCGCCGGACAGGCCGAAGATATCGGACTGGCCGCTTGCGGCATTTTCCTGCGTGCGCTGGGCAAAGCCCATGATGCGATCCATGCCCGCACTCATGGCCGGACGCTCGCGACCGAAGCAATCCATCGCACCGGCATTGATGAGGCTTTCCAGCACCCGCCGGTTGACGATGCGCGGATCGACCCGCTCGCAGAAATCCTCAAGGCTTTCAAAAGGCTTCTCGGCCCGCACCTCGACGATATGATCCACCGCCGCCTCGCCCACGCCCTTGATCGCGGCAAGCGAATAGAAAATCTGCTTCTCGCCCACTTCAAACGGACGGAACGACGTCATCACCGACGGCGGCACGACCTCGATGCCAAGACGGTTGGCCTCGCGGCGGAAATCGTTGAGCTTGTCGGTGTTCGACATATCGTAGGTCATCGACGCGGCGAGGAACTCGACCGGGTAATGCGCCTTCATATAGGCCGTCTGGTAGGAGACGATGGCATAGGCGGCGGCGTGCGACTTGTTGAAGCCGTAGTCGGCGAACTTGGCCAGCAGGTCGAAGATCATGTTGGCCTGCGCCTTGTCGACACCGCCTTCGATCGCGCCATCCACGAAACGGACGCGCTGCTTGTCCATCTCCTCGCGGATCTTCTTGCCCATGGCGCGGCGCAGAAGGTCAGCTTCACCGAGCGAATAGCCGGAAAGCACCTGCGCGATCTGCATCACCTGTTCCTGATAGACGATAACGCCCTGCGTTTCCTTGATCAGGTGATCGATCTTCGGGTGAATGGAGGCGATCTCCTCCTCGCCGTTCTTGCGCGCATTATAGGTCGGGATGTTCTCCATCGGGCCGGGACGATAAAGCGCCACAAGCGCAATGATATCCTCGATCCGGTCCGGGCGCATGCCGAGCAGCGCCTTTCGCATGCCGGCGCTTTCAACCTGGAACACGCCGACCGTTTCACCGCGCGATAGCATTTCATAGGTGAGCGGATCATCGAGCGGCACATGGGACAGGTCGATCTCGATACCCTTGCGCGCCACCAGCTTGACCGCCGTTTCCAGAACGGTCAGCGTCTTGAGGCCGAGAAAGTCGAACTTGACCAGTCCCGCCTGCTCCACCCATTTCATGTTGAACTGGGTGACCGGCATGTCGGAACGCGGATCGCGATACATGGGCACCAGTTCGGACAGCGGACGGTCACCGATCACGATACCGGCGGCGTGGGTCGAGGCGTGGCGATAAAGCCCCTCGAGCTTGAGCGCCATATCGAGAAGCCGCCCGACGACCGGCTCCTTCTCGCGCTCTTCGTTGATCTTGGGTTCGGTTTCGATGGCCTGCGCCAGCGACACGGGATTGGCCGGGTTCTGCGGTACCAGCTTGCAAAGACGGTCGACCTGACCATAAGGCATTTCCAGAACGCGCCCCACATCGCGCAGCACGGCGCGCGCCTGCAAGGTTCCGAAAGTGATGATCTGCGCAACCTGATCGCGCCCGTATTTTTCCTGCACATAGCGGATCACCTCTTCACGGCGATCCTGACAGAAGTCGATATCGAAGTCGGGCATCGAAACGCGGTCCGGGTTGAGGAAGCGTTCGAAAAGCAGCGAGAACCGCAGCGGATCGACATCGGTAATCGTCAGCGCATAGGCGACGAGCGAACCGGCACCGGAACCGCGGCCCGGCCCGACCGGAATGCCATGGGCCTTCGCCCATTTGATGAAGTCGGCAACGATCAGGAAGTAGCCGGGGAACTTCATGCGGGTGATGATGCCGATCTCGTATTCGAGACGCTCGGCATATTGCTCCGCCGTGTAGCCTTCCGCGAGGCCCGCCGTCTCGAGCCGCATCTTCAGGCCCTCGCGCGCCTGCCGCGCCAGCTCGTCGGCCTCCGCCTGAAGGGCCGCTTCCGGATCGTCCGATTCGCCCGTGAAGCGCGGCAGGATCGGCTTGCGCGTCTGCGTGTACCAGCTGCAGCGCTGGGCAATCTCGACCGTGTTTTCGAGCGCTTCCGGCAGATCGGCAAAGAGTGCCGCCATTTCCGCACGGCTTTTCAGATGGTGATCCGGCGTCAGGCGGCGGCGATCATCGTTGGACAATATCTGTCCTTCCGCGATGGCGAGAAGCGCATCATGGGCCTCGAAGTCTTCCGCCTTGAGAAAGAACGCCTCATTGGTGGCCACCAGAGGCAGGTCCATCTCGTAGGCAAGCGCCACGGTCTTTGCTTCCAGCGCACGGTCATAGCCAGCCTGACGCTGCAGTTCGACGTAGAGCCGGTCGCCGAAGGCTTCCCGCAGGAAAGCAAGCCGTGCCTCCGCCCTGTCCGGACGGTCGGCGGCAAAGGCGCGGCCGATCGGCCCCAATGCGCCGCCGGAAAGCACGATGACATCTTTCGCCAAGGACGGTAGCCAGCTCGCCTCGACATGCACCGGATCACCCGCCGGAGTGTCCAGGAACGCGCGGCTGACGAGCCGCACGATATTGCCATAGCCCTCTTCCGTCGTCGCGAGCAGCACGATGGGGGCAAGGTCCAACGCAACCCGGCGATTGGCGCTGCGTCCATTGTCGGCATGGTCGCCAAAGGCAACATCGATCTGGCAACCGATAATCGGCTGCAACCCGTCCTTCGATGCCTTCTGCGCAAACTCAAGCGCACCGAACAGATTGTTGGTGTCGGTGACTGCGATAGCCGGCGCCTCGTCGGCAATCGCCTGTTTGATGATCTTGCCGAGCGGCAATGCGCCTTCCAGCAAGGAATAGGCCGAGTGTACCCGCAGATGCACGAAACGTGGCGTCAAAGCACCGTCATTTGCTGCATTGGCTGCTGCTGCATCACTCATTCCATCGACCCCGATCATCTGCCGAGCCACCCGGATGGACATACATCCGGCGCTCCAAATCCATGTATCGGACTTTCCAGAAATCGATTTCGATCCTGGCGCCGATACAATAGCCGCCTGATAGCACATTGCTTCAAGCATGAACCACATTCGTGATTCATCGCGGCTGGCGACTCTGTCGCCTGAAAGCATCAGTTTCGGGGAATGAAGTGGCGATGTCCAGTAAGACTATCGCCCCCGTGGCGCGGGTTCACAGGAACCCGCTATTTCCTTCAAATAGCGCTCACCCAGATGGCGAAAGTTGCAATGAACAGGCTTACCGAAATGAAAGACAGAACGTCGTGGACGAGATCGGTCATGTTGGAAACTCCTCTGTGTTCACGTATGTTTATTTTTTGTTCTATTTTTGTTCCAAAGTCAACACCCGTTTTGCAACGGCATTCATTTTAGGGTTTACGAATAGTGAATACACAACCGCAGGCAGGAACCGAGAGAGCACCGGCTGTCCGGTCAGCAATGCGCTGACGGCAGAGCCGCACCTCGCCCTTCGAGACGCCACCTGCGGTGGCTCCTCAGGATGAGGTGCTGGGGGCGGAGGCGGTTCCATGACCGCCCGGCCATCAGGACAAGGGGTACGGGAATACAGGCAGGCCTAAGACGTCCCGCCCGATCAAACGCAAGCAGAACAGATGTGAGAGCGCTGGCCTGTCCGGTCAGACAGGAACGCGCTGACGGCAGAGCCGCACCTCGCCCTTCGAGACGCCGCCTGCGGCGGCTCCTCAGGATGAGGTGCTGGCGGCGAAGGCGGTTCCATGGCCCGCGGCCACCAAGACAAGGGGTACGGGAATACCGGCAGGCCCAGAGGCCCGACCCGATCAAACGCACAAGAGAACAGATGAGAGAGCGCTGGCCTGTCCGGTCAGACAGGAACGCGCCGGCAGCGGTGCCGCACCTCGCCCTTCGAGACGCCGCCTGC